>BNJS01002548.1_pt1 | contig 1448196 bp, 1551 predicted proteins | sample 8540461 | NCBI WGS metagenome assembly BNJS01 (sample SAMD00202454, study PRJDB9452) | human saliva metagenome | isolation source: human saliva | place: Japan
GGATAATGTTTGTATCGGTAGATCGTTATCGGCACGACTTTGTGTGGCGATGCGCACGAAGCGATGCATCGAGGCCTTGCAGTTGGACGCATCACGGATGAGCAAGCCGTGCTCCTGTATGAGATAATGCTCAGCGCCCGCGGCTTGTACCCATACGCAGTCGGGCGAGGGAAGAAGTGCGTTTCTGTTGGCTAGAGGTCGGCGATCTTAAGATCTGCCAGCGCGGCCATGAGTCGAGTCCTCGCTCGGCCATAAGATCATCGATCGGCGGTTGCAGAGGGGATGCCTGCGAGAAAAGAACTTCCCGCTTCCCACGCGGCCAGTGCATTCACCGACCGACGGCATGCGTTGCACGCGGATTCGATCGATCATCTCAGCCGATGCAGTGAGGGCAGCCAAGCCGCAGACCGGGACGGCATGACGTTTTGTGGCCGACCGAATCGACGATCACGTTGCTTCGTTCGGCCATTTCGCTGCGGTTGGCAACGGTTGGCGGGTGAAAGCGCCATAGCTCGTCGATGACAAAGCAGACAGAGGGTGAGCGTCGATAAGTCGGAGCAACGTCCGTCGGTCGCGGACCTCACCCGTCGGGTTGTTCGGATTGCAGAGCCAGACGAGGTCGGGCGTGTCATCGATGGCGTCGTCGGTGACGAGGAGCGGACGCTATGGCCGCATGCGACAGGCGTCGGCATATTCGCTGAAGGTCGGCTGTCGTGATGTCAGCTCGTGGCGCCGCGGAAGGCTTGTGCGGTGAGGATAGATAGCCCGGTGGCGCCGTTGGTGACGCATTTCTGCGGGGAGTAGCTGCGGAGTCGGCCCAGAGACCTCTAACACGTAGGGGTTCGGGTTCCGTAGTGGCCATGACGCTAGATGCGGAGAGGGTGTTGCTGCAACGCCAGAGGTCGGTTGTAACAGATGTTCGAACTGAAGTTGGCGCGGATGGTCTGTCCGCAAGTGTGAGGTCGTCGCCGTGGCCCGTGAAGCATGATTAGAGGGGGGCAGGGATTACTGAATATCGAAAGAGAGCTCTGCCCAATCCTTTTTCTACAATATCCAGCAGAGTGGCAATGGTGAGGTTAGAAACCATCGTTTTCCACTCACGGGAAATGAAGGCTCTGCTTCTTACCATGCGCTCCAGCCAGCTGGCTGAGTCAATTTGAGACCTCTTTGTGGGCGTTCCGAATCAGATTCCTGTTCTTAAAACTTCCAATTCCACGATCTGATGATGCACGTTTCGGAACCTTTCGTGAGAACCTATCTTTCAATTCGTCTAGTGTTTGCAACTTCATTCTTGTTTTGTTCTCCTTTTCGTTGTGATAGATCTTCATGAGTCGTAGTGCGCTCCAGCTCTTTGCGGGGTCTTTGCGTTTTCTTTTGGAACCCACCCAAGAGGATGATCAGTCTGCGCTGTCGAAGAAGCAAAAGATCCGGAAAATTGCTTCAAGTTGAATACGTATCTCAAACAGTCCGTCACGCAGGTGCTGAATAAGTTTTCGGGGACACGATCTATGGTCTCGATGATCTCGAGCACTTCAATATCTTCAATCTGACTTTGTTCGTTCTGTTTTCGAAGAAGCCAGTGAAATAATCGCCAGGATCTGTATGGTGTCTCTTTTCATAGCCCCGCATACAGGCGCGTTGAGGGTGGAGGCGTCATGAAGGCGGAGAGGGGACGCGGCGAAAGGGTGCATCGAGGAGGGATGCACGTGCGGCGAATCGGCTGGCGGTCGATTGAGTGCCGAGGGGCGTACGGGGGCGGGGCGGAGACTGTATCGTCGTTGTATCCATGATCGTGTCGTATTCTGTCCCTGCAAAGGTAGTGGCATTCGGTGGGGATAGAGGGGAGGGCTTATCGGGCGGTAGGAAGGGGCAAAGAGAGCGATCCGGGGCCATGCCATGAACTCGAGGAGTTACGTCGTCTTGCGATAATTGAGGATGGCAGAGAGATGGAAGAGGGTGGCGAAGCCGATGGTGATCATTAAATGTCTGCGGATGTCGCTCCAGCCCGCTGCCTTTGAGGATAATCATCGGCAGACCTCCACAAAATACGTCACGGGGTTAGCTCAGGGGTGATGGCGCGTGCCCAAGCGGGCATACTTTCGACAGGGGTAAAGAGTCCGCTCATCAAAATGAAGATCATCATGAAGAAAAATGTGATGAACATGACCTGTTGCTGGGTCTCTGCAGGAGGTGGCAATGAGCAGGCCCGAGGCCAGCATGGCGATGAGATAGACAATGAGATAAAGGTAGAGCAGGGCGACGTTGCTGACGGGGACAATGCCGTAGAGAGGGCGGGCGATGGCGAAAAGTCCGACGGTAAAATGAAGAGACCAATGGCCAGAAAGGGGATGGTCTTGGAGAGTAAGAAGATGGACTTACGCCTACGGGGGTGACGTTCATCTGCTCTATCGTGCCGGCTTCCTTCTCGCTGACCAGGTTGAGGGCACACATGTAGGTGGAGATCATCGTCACGAGCAGGGTGAGGATGGCTGGCACCATGAAGTGGCGATAATTGCCTGCGGGATTGAATCGGCGGAGGGAGGAGGTGGCTATCACGCGTGGAGCCGACTTTACTTCGGGCGGTGCTCGCCGGAGATCGTCGGCGAAAGAGGCGACGACACGAGTCAGATAGGCGCTGCCGAGACCGGCTTTGACGCCGTTGATGGCGTTCACGGCGGCGAAGAGCTGGCATCCACGCCCGGAGGAGAGGTCGCGCTCGAAATGGCGGGGGATCTCGAGGATCATGTTCTGCCTGATCGTTTTTCGATGAGGGGGACGGCATCGTCGTAGGTGGCCGGGAAATCGGTGAGGCGGAAGTATCCTGACGCTGTGAGCTTCTCCGTGAGGCGCCGAGAGGTGCTCGAATGATCTGAGTCTACGATTGCGATGTCGAGATGCTTGATCTCATAATCTGCGGGCCCAGGGCAGGACGATGAGTTGGACGAAAGGCATCGAAAAGATGAGGGGAGGAGCGTCGGTTGCGGAAGATTCGGATAAATTCCTTCTGAAGCAGGAAAAAGAGAGTTCTCATGGAGAGTCGAAGATTGAATTTTTTGTAGCCGGCGAGGAGTAATACGAGCGTAGTAGTGGCCAAGATGAGCGTTTCACGCCATACGGCGGCGAAACCAGTGCCTTTGATCATCATGCTGTTTTTGACTATGACATAGAACCAGCGCGAAGGCACGACGTTGGCAAATAGTTGTAGGGCATAGGCATGTTTTTCGATCGGAAAGACGAAGCCTGTAAAAAGCATTGTGGGCACCTATGAGGCCGATGAGGGAGGATAAAATGGCGGCTTGCTGGGTGCGCACGGAGCTGGAGATGAGTAATCCGAGGGAGAGAGCCGTCAAAATGAACAGCAGACTCTCTGCTATGAGCAGCGGAAGGCTTCCCGCGATGGGGACACGGAGCACGGTGGCACTATAGGGTGAGAATCATGGGCTGTTGACGAGCGATAAGACGAGGTAAGGGTCAATTTGACAGGATGAGGGTCATCGGGGCGATGGGAGAGACGAGCAAGACCTCCATGGTGCCATATTCCTTCTCACGAACGATCGAAACGGACGTCATCAGCACACCATCATCATCAGAACGAACGCAATCACCCCGGGGACGAAGTTCACCGCCGAACGAAGCTCCGGATTGTAGGCAGCGCACGCACATCGAGGTCGATAAGCGGGGCGGCACGGGCGCGCGTTCGGACTGTAAGCTCATGGCATAGCCGCGGACGACGCTCTCGACGTACCCCGTCAATAAACTCAGCCGTGTTCGGGTCGGAGGCATCGGTCACAATTTGAAGTTCCGCCCGCCGAGTGTGCAGCAGTTGGTCACGAAATCTGGCTGGGAAGACCACGGCGAGCTTTCACGCGCCCACTCCGGAAGGCTCTGGTCTATCTCTTCGTGGCCTGCTGAGGGACTCCTCTCACAACAAAGTTGGGGTTGGCCGCGAGCAGTTGGACGATCTGTCGGGAATAGGTGTCGTGAGCGTAGTCGCAGACGACGATCCGTGCGTCTTTGATCTCGTTCGTCAGGGCAAAGCCGAGCAAGACAACGAGTGTGATGGGCAATCCGAAAAAGAATCATCAAGGTGCGCACATCACGGAACATCTGAATGAAACTCCTTCCGGAGGAAAATAAGGAACTGAGACATAAGAAAATGAATGAGCTAAAAACAACAATCGAAAAAGAGGAGGCAAACGCATCACGTTTTGAGGTCGCAGGTAGGTGGCGTGCATACGCCCCACCGAATGGCCTCCGTAGGGGACAAAAAGTCGTGCGTTTGGTCGCCTTTTTGCAGATCCCGTCCTTGCGGGAACGTTTGATGGGGCGTATGCAATACGCCCCTACCCGGGTACATAAAAACGCACCTCGTTTCGGTGTTCCTACTAAGATGGAAGAGGCAAAACGCGTCACGTTTCGAGGTCGCATGGTAGGGGGGTACTCAAATACGCCCCACCGAATGGCCCCTGTAGGAGACAAAAAGTCGCACGTTTGGTCGCTTTTGCAGATCCCGTCCCCTTGCGGGAACGTTTGCGGGGCGTATGCAATACGCCCCTACCCGGGTACATAAAAACGCGCCACGTTTCAGTGTTGCTACTAAGTAGGAAGTATAAAAACGCGCCGCGTTTCGGTGTTGCTACTAAGTAGGAAGTGCAAAACGCGCCGCGTTTTCAGTGTTGCTACTAGTAGGAAGTGCAAAAACGCGCCGCGTTTCGGTGTTGCTACTAAGTAGGAGGTGCAAAACGCGCCGCGTTTCAGTGTTGCTACTAAGTAGGAAGTATAAAACGCATCACGTTTCGAGGTCGGATGGTAGGGGCGTATTGCATACGCCCTACCGAATGGCCCTGTAGGGGACAAAAAGTCGCACGTTTGGTCGCCTTTTGCAGATCCCGTCCCCTTGCGGGAACGTTTGGTGGGGCGTATGCAATACGCCCCTACCCGGGTACATAAAAACGCATCACGTTTCAAACGTCCATCTAAGATGGAAGTGCAAAACGCACCGCGTTTCAGTCTTCCATCTAAGATGGACGTTAACAATCGCTTCACATTTCGACTAATCATCTCCGCGGGTGGCCTTCCGCCAGCTGAAGGAAGACTTCATCCATGGTGGAGGCCTCAAATTGGCGCTTGAGGGCAGCTGGACTGTCGAGGGCCTCGATGCGGCCGTCGACCATCATAGAAACACGGTCGCAATACTCGGCTTCGTCCATGTAGTGAGTCGTTACAAAGACGGTGATACCGGCGTCGGCGGCCTGGATGATGAGGTCCCAGTAGCGGCGGCGTGATCGGGTCGACGCCACCGGTTGGTTCGTCCAGGAAGACGATACGCGGGCGATGGATGACGGCTACGGAGAAGGCGAGCTTCTGTTTTCCAGCCTAGGTGAGGGATCCCACCCGGTGGTGAGCCTCTTCTTGCAGCTCGAGACGGCTTAGTGAGTCCTCGCCACGCTCTCGGATGGCCCGTTTGGAGAGTCCATAGATGCCACCAAAGAGTCGGATGTTTTCGGCGACGGTTAAATCTTCATGAGTGAGAAGCGCTGACTCATGTAGCCGATATGATGCTTGATGCGGTCGGCCTCGCGATAGACGTCGAAGCCTGCTACCCCGGCGCGACCCGCGGTGGGGCTGAGCAGGCCGCATAGCATGCGCATGGTCGTCGTTTTTCCGGCGCCGTTGGCCCCAAAAGCCAAAGATCTCTCGCGGCGCACGTGAAAGGTGATGCTATCTACGGCGGTGAAGTCGCCGAGCTGTTTCGTGAGCTTCTCTACTTCAATGACTCGTTTTTCGTCATATTTTTCGTTCTGTGTAGGGTGGAGTGGGGCGTTTTTCGTCTTGACCCTCTTAATGTACCTGGCAGACTTCCCTGCCTCGGTAGAGGGCCTTTTCTTTCCTTGATGAAAGAAAAAGAGGCAAAGAAAATCAAGCCATCACGGATGGCCTTTCCCTCCCCGGGTACGTGAAGGGAAGGAACGAAGATGGATGCTTGATCAGGGGCACGGTTTTATCTCATTTGTTGGATAAAGCAGTCTTCGATGCTGGGGGTGATGGGCGCTATCTCGAGGTTAGTGCAGCCCGCAGCCGTGAGGGCGGCTCTCATCCGCTGGGGGCCTCGGCGTCGTCGCGGCTGAAGGATACATGGAGTGAGCGTTCGAAGGCGAAGCAACTTTGGGGACTGCATCTCTTGCGGATCTCGTCCGTCAGCCGCCGCATGTCTCTTGGCTCGTACTTCGAACAGGGCGTCGGGATAATTTTCGATGATCCCCTCGGTGTGTCTATGCTCAGCAGTCGGCCGGACTGGATCAACGCGATGCGATCACAGCGAACGGCCCTCGTCCATGTAAGGCGTAGAAACAAGCATCGTGATCCCTTGTCGCTTGAGACCACTCAACATGTCCCAGAACTCGTGTCGCGAAACGACATCGACACCCGTCGTCGGTTCGTCTAAGAAAAGCACCCGCGGACGGTGGATCAATGCACAACAGAGGGCCAATTTTTGCTTCATGCCCCCAGATAAACGGCCTGCACGTCGGTTGCGGAACGGCTCGATCTGAACATAAATGTCGCGAATGAGGTCGTAGTTGTCTTCGAGCCGGGTCCCAAACAGGGTGGCAAAGAATTCCAGATTCTCTTTGACGGTTAAATCTGGATAGAGTGAGAAGCGGCCGGGCATGTAGCCGACTGCCGCACGGATGCGACGGTAATCCGTGGCAATGTCGAGGCCATCCACCGTGGCGCGTCCGCCGTCCGGAGGCATGAGGGTCGTCAAAATCCGAAAGAAGGTCGTCTTGCCCGCGCCGTCGGGGCCAATCAGTCCGTAGAGTTCGCCGCGGCGCACATTGAGGGAGATGTCTCGGAGTGCCGTGAGCTGCCCGAAGCGCTTTTCGATGCCTTCTGTTACAATGAGGTCCATCGCCGGGAATTATTGGAAGGTGATTTCGCCATACATGCCCATCTTGTAGCGCCCCTCGGGGTTCTGTACACGTACCTTGACGGCGTACACCAAATCGGCGCGCTCATCTCGTGTGCGATGGTCTTCGGCGTAAATTCCGCGCGGTCGCTAATCCAAAAGATGGTGCCCTCGTCGCGATGCATCGGCTTATGTCGATCGCCGGAGTCGGTAAAGACGTTCACCCGCTGACCCAATCGGACTTTGCGAGAGCTGATCGCCGGTGATATAGACACGGAGTGTCATGTGCGAGAGGTCGGCGATGCGATAAAAGGGCTGCCCAGGTGCAGTCATCTCGTTGGCGCGGACGTAACGGGTCATCACGGTTCCCACGCGTGGGGTTCACGATGGGCACCGGCGCAGTCGGTCGTCCATTTGCTCCACTTGCACGGCCAGGGCGTGGGCTTTTGTCGATGCCGTCGGTCGAGGTGCGCAGGGTGGACCTTTCGTGCGGCGATTTGCTTCTGAAGCACGGCCACTTGTGCCGTTGCATCGTCCAGTTGCTTGCCCGTCGCGGCGTCGCCGGCCACTAAATGGGCCACGCGCTCCCGTTCGCGCACGGCCGTAGCCAGTTGTTCCTCCAAGGCAGCCAGCTGCACAGCCGTCTCGGGCCTTCTGGCCGTCAGGGCCTCGATGCGGGCGACGAGTTGCTCCCTCGTCAGGAGAGGTCAGTCGTATCCACGCAACCGACGGTCGCTCCACTGTCGATCACAGCCCCTTCCTCCACGTCGAGACGCAGTATAACGCCCTGGGACTGGGACGAGACGACCGTTTCCTCCGCTTCAAAGCGCGCCGGAAGCGTCAAACGTTTGTTCGCTTTTGCATCCTCCCGCCATGCACATCAGTGCCAAGGCCGGGAAGAGGGAAAAATATCTCTTCATATCAATAGGTATCAGTGGTTATGCGACTCTGTCGCGGTAGTAAGGGGTAGAAAGAAGTGAGTTATGCGACTTTGTCGCGGTAGTAAGGGGTAGATGTAGGGGCAGAAGGCCCCTCTATGATGAAAGAATGCGCCGTACCCGGCCAGCTTCCCAGGCCCTCGGCAGAGGCCTTGACCTTTCTTTTGCTTCTTTCTTGGCGTCAAGCAAAGAGAAGATATCGCCGCAGTAAGAACTACTCTCCCTAACGTCATTTTGATAGTTATACGCTTCCCAGAGCAGCTGTAATTCATGTTGTGCAAGGCCGAGCTGCGCCCGATTTTTCCGCATTCACATGCAAGATATAGTCGTTCGCCGTCGCCGTTCCGAACTGCAACTGATTTCGAGTGCTCTCCTTTACCCGTTCTCGGAGCCGAATCACCTCCGCATCCGACGCCATCAGTCGGCGCAGCTTCTCCATCTCCGAGGCATGTTTGTTCAGCGTCAATTTTGTCTCCAGTAAGAACGTTTCATGCTGCACATCCACCGCGCGAGCATTTAATTCCAACTGACGTTTCTGTTTCCGCAGCGTGTATAGGGCCTGCTATGTTCCAACTCAGCCGCAGCCCACCCACGGCATAGGGCTTAAAATTGTTGTCAAGCATGTTCAGCGCCGGCCTACCGTACCCTCCCTGCACAAAAAGGCTGATATGCGGCAAGTTTATGTCATGCAACAACCGCCGATTGACGTCAATCGACGCTTTTTGGGCTTCAAACAACCGCAGTTCTGGCCGACGGATCTCGCCCGACGGCTCTGTCTGCCATGCCGTCGGCCGACTGAGCGCCACGTCGCCCTCCAACTCCCTTCCAACCAGCAAACCGAGCGTGCTGACGTAGTTCTCGCGCGTAGCCCCTCACCTCCGTGAGCCGTTGTTCGGCTACCATCAGCTCAGCCCTCAGCGCATCGGCCGCACTTCGGAGCATCACCCATGTGCAGCAGCCGTATCTGCCCGGGCGATCCCCTACCCGCAAGTCTTCAGTCATCAACTCAGCCATGCGCGCCTGCTCATCCAGCATCAGAATGCCGAAAAAGAGCGCGTTTACACGCACCTTCAGCGCATGCATCTCCACATCGATCCGGCTACGCCTGCTGCCGCGTTAGCATGTGCCAAACGCACGTTGTCGCGCACTGTCAAGAGTCCCGTGAGTGGCTGCACCGCCTCGGCATAGACCCGATACTGATCTTTTAGCTACCTCCGGCGGCTCGAATCCGGGCAGTGTGAGCGGGACATGCGTCGTCGCCGACTGGATTGAGGCTTGTCCCGCCAGCGTAGCTGCGGCAGCCGCCCTTTGGCGGCATTACTCGCCGAGGCATCCCCGTTCTCCGCCGCGATAGCGCAGCGTTTCGCTGTAGGATGGTGCTCCGCTGCCCACGCCTGACAGCTATCGAGCGAAAGAGTTGGCCGGCTATCCTGGGCCGTGAGCTGCATCGCCGTGAGGAGCGCTCCCATCGCCACGGCACAGGCACGCCTCCTCGATACCGTAATATAAGCTGTCCGTCCCATGGCTTCAATCGGCTGAGGATGGTCTCTTTAATCTCCGTCCGCCGACGGCAGATGAGTTCCGAGTACTCCGCGTCGCTCATTTCCCACACATTTTGGAAAAACGGGTGTGATCAAAAACGTACCGAGGCACAACGTCAGGACAGACATGAACAAATCGATGGTCTGAATGGGACGAATTTGTCCATTGGAGGATGCCGCGCGCAATTCCCGCATCGATCGGTGCAATAATGCTCCCCAAGGCCTCCCGCAGTCGGTTGGTGATATGCTCGATTGATGGCCGGCGATTGCCGCGCCTCGTAAAGCAAAAAGGCAGGGAGTCGTGGGTTTTGGCTGAGGAAGTCGAAATACACATCTATGATCTCCGCGACTCGCTCTCCAGGGACTTCCCGAACCACTGATGGCCGTAAGGCTCTCGAGAACGAGCTTAATTTTTCTCACCATATATCCGCTCGAAGAGCTGCTCCCTTAGTCCGATAATAATAGTGTACCATCGCCGAGTTACATCCCGCCTTCTTAGCGATTTGAACTGTCGTCGTCTTCACGAAACCCTGATCAATAAACAGTTCTTCTGCCGCTTTCAGGATGGTTTTGCTCCATGTTTTGCTTCTCTATCTTCATAATCAATCGAGTTGTTTAACTGCAAAAGTTAAATGAGTCGATGAAAACGGAAAGAAACGGGACTATTTTTTCGGAAGGGAGAGCTAAACGAGCCGCGTTTCGGTACTGCGATGAAGTAAGGGGAGATGGAGCGAGGTGGAATTGGAGGCCTCTTGGGGATTTGAGGGGCAGGAAAGGCGCGGACAAATAAACAATCAGGCCCAAGGAGTCTCTTTTTCGAGAAATCTTGGGCCTGATCGTCGAGGGAACTGTCCGCGCAACGGTCAACCGTTGCTTGGTTGCGATGCGGGGTCTAATTCGATGCGGAAGGTGGTGCCTTTACCAGGTTCGGAGGAGCGAACGCAGATGCGGCCGCCGGGTGATGTCTCTACGATGCGTCGCACGAGGGAGAGTCCGAGGCTCCCAACCACGTTTTTGGTGGTGTATCCGGGGCTGAAGACGGTCTTAAAGCGTGACTTGGGGATGCCTTTGCCCGTGTCGGTCACGTCAATCCAAATGTCGCTTACGGCGGCCGGTGGTGATGGTGATCATGCCACGACCTTCCATGGCATCGACGGCGTTCTTGGTCAGATTCTCTGCGACCCACGAGAATAGGGATTCGTTCATCTGCACATAGAGTGGTTCTGGGGCGGGTTGATAGACGATCCGAACCTTTGCCGAGACGCGTGTGCTCATGTAATTGCACGACGAACGTACCGCCTCGTTGATATCGAGAAGTTTGAGCGTGGGGACAGAGCCCACCTTAGAGAACCGGTCGGCTATGACTTCGAGCCGCTTCACGTCCTTCTCCATCTCGTTGAGATAGGTGGCTTCGACATCTTTTGGTCTTGAGGTATTCCACCCAGGCAATGAGCGACGAGATAGTGTGCTGAGTTGGTGTGCGGTCTCCTTGGTTAGTCCCACCCAAACCTTGTTTTGCTCGGCGCGTTTGGTGCTGGCCAGGGGCCAAGAAGGCGATGAGGATGAAGACGAAAACGACCGTGAGCTGCACGTAGGGGTAGATAAGTAGCCGCTTGAGGAGAATGGAGTCGTCGTAGAAGAGATACTGGTAGGAGTTGTTGCCGATGTCGACAACGATAGGCGTGTGTTTGGCTTGAAACTCGCGCACTTTCCGCTTGAGAAAGACGCTGTCTCCTCGGCAGGGACGGGGATGTTGCGGTGGCTGAGGATATTCCCATGATCATCGCAGAGGATGACCGGTATGGAGGTGTTCCCTCAATGATGCGAAGGATGACCATGAGGTTCTGGTCGGTGTCTTCTGTGGTTAGGACGCGGTAGGCCTCGGTCCATATCTCCATGCGCGAGCTGTTCTTCCTGCGCGAGCTTCTATGAGGGAGTCCGATACGGCCACTGAGGCCAGCGCAATGAGGATCGCTACGATGATGAAGACGTATTTCAGTTGCTGTCGCGATTCATAGAGGATGTTCATGACTTGGTCGTTCTAAAAACACCTCAATCCAACGGGGGAAGGGGTGAATATTGCTGCGACAGGGAGGGATGCAACGGACAAAGTGCTTTTTGGAAATGCTTGCGGGAGTCCCGCAAGTCTCTCGAAAACTTTTTGGTGCTTGCGGGAGTCCCGCAAGTCTCCGAGAAACTTTTTGGCGTTTGCGGGAATCCCTGCAAGTCTCTCGGAAAACTTTTTGGCGTTTGCGGGAGTCCCGCAAGTCTCTCGAAACCTTTTTGGCGTTTGCGGGAGTCCCGAAAGTCTATTAGTATGGAGGAAGCCTAAGGAAGGCAGTGGGAAAAACGATCGGGTTTTTGGGTGATAAGTGCATCGGTTCTAACGGATTTGCATCGGCAAAGAAAAGGCAAAGCGTTGGGATCGATGAAGACGGAGCGTAACCAAATCGTTACCTATGATTCGAGAGGTAACGAAAACGCAAAATGCGGCGGTAAACGCCTTTTGGTGAAACGTGCGTACTGCGCTTATTTGTAGCGTTTTTGTATAGCTCTGAACACTTCGCTGACAGGTAACTTTGTACACCCTAAAAAAACCGAAGTAATGAAGAGAGAAAACGATGAAGGTTTTGCTCTACCTTAAAAAGAGCAGCATAGACAAATCGGGACGGGCACCAATCATGGGGCGTATCACGTATACCGGGACAATGGCTCAATTCGGTTGCAAAATTCTCTTGCCCGCCCGACCTCTGGAATCCCCGCGAGAGCCGCCTTTAGAGGCAAGAGCCGGGAGGCTGTCGTCACCAATGAGAAGTTAGACGATCTGATGTTGGCCATCAGTCAGGCTTACCGGACACTGGCCGATCGGGGTGTGGCTTTCACGGCCGCCGACATCAAGGAACGATTGCAAGGCAATGCCCACAGTCGGACGACCTTCCTCGAACGCTACGACCGGCTATTGAAGGAAGTAGATGCACGCGTCGGCGTCGATCTGACGAGGCATTCGGCGCTGAAATACCATCAAGCGAGAAAGCACTTCGCCTACTTTATACGGAGCCGTTTCAGCCGGGAAGACATGACTTTCAGTGAGATGACGGAGGACTTCTTCCCGCAGTTCGAGCGCTATATCAAAGGGAAGTTAGGACCTCTGACAACTCCTTTCTTCGGCTGTCTTGCATGCTGAAGAAGGTGTGCCGGCTGGCTTACCGGGAGGGTCTCTCCGACCGACCGCTCTTCGAAGGAATTCGCATCACGCGTGAGAAACGAAGCGCACCACGGTCGCTCGACCGGACGGCCTTCGACCGACTGCTGGCACTCACCTTTCCACCCCATCAAAAAGGACTTGGAGATCTCCGCGATCTGTTCGCGTTTACCTGCTACACCGGGGCGGCCTATTGCGACATGGTGCGGCTTACGCGCTCACACCTCTTCCGAGACGATCGCGGCGACCTGTGGCTAAAGTTCAAACGGCAAAAGACGGAGTCGCTCTGCCGGGTGAAGCTCCTGCCCGAGGCCGTGGCGCTCATCGAGCGTTACTACTCCGACGAGCGGGAGACGATTTTCTCGCCAATCCCTTTACTACACTTACCTCATCCGACTGAAGGCCGTCGGACTGAAAGCAGGCCTCGCATTCCCGCTAACGGCGCACGTCGGGCGACACACATTCGCTACGCTGATTACGCTTGAAAAACGGTGCACTCCATTGAAACCGTGAGCCGCATGTTGGGCCACGGTAGCCTCAAAATGACCGAGCGATACGCCCGCGTCACGTCGCGCAAACTCTTCGAGGAGTTCGATCGTTTCTAGCCTTCACCCAAGATCTTCATCTGACTCTTTAACCCCGGAATCCCATGCGCAGCACATTCAGAATCCTGTTTTACATCAATCGAAACAAGGCGAAAAAGAACGGAAAGGCGGCCGTGCTCTGTCGAATCACCGTGGATGGCCGTTCGGCGGTTATCGCTACCGGTGAGGAGTGCGCGCCCGAGGCGTGGCAGACAAAATCGGGTGAGACGGTCGACCGGAAGATCAATCTCCGCTTGCAGGCTCTCCGCGAACGAATCGAAGCAAGCTACACGACCATCCTCCGCCGGGAGGGTGTAGTTAGTGTCGAACGACTGAAACTCCGATTGCAGGGGGTGAACGAGACTCCGACGATGCTTTTGGAAACGAGCACAGAGGAACTGCGGACCGTGGAAGCCTGCGTGGGCCGCTCAAGGAGTCCCGGCACTTATCAAAATAACCGCCGTTCTGACAGTGGACTGCGGGACTTTGTTCGCAGCCGTGGCGAATCGGACATTCCGATCCCGACACTCGCGCCGGACTTCTTCGATACGTATCGTTTATTTCTGAAGCGAAGGGGCTACGCTGCGTCCACGACAAACCGGTACCTCCATTGGCTCGGCCGATTGATGCGCCGCGCGATCGCCCGCGGCGTGATCCGTTTCAACCCTTTCGAGGGGTGCGATACGAGACGGAGAAGTATCGCCCACGCTTTCTGCAAAAAGCATGAAGTGGAGCGTCTCCTGGCCTTTCCCGTCCGAGACGAAGCCACGGAGCTGAGTCGCCAGCATGTTCCTCTTTTCGGTCTTCACAGGGCTGGCTTACGCCGACTTGCGGACGCTCCGAAGGTCGCAGATCGAAACGGACGGCGCGGGTCGGCGATACATCCGAAAGGCGCGACAAAAGACCCACGAGGAGAGCCTCATCCCTCTTCACCCGATCGCCGAACAGCTCCTTTTCGCTTTACCTGAAAGATGATAAAACGGAAGACCGCAGGATCTTCCCTGACGCGAGTTACTTCCTATTAACCCATCGCCTCAAGGCTATTGGTAAGGCATGCGGCCTCCACGAACCGCTAACCTTTCACGTCGGGCGTCACTCGTTCGGCACGCTCACCCTCGAAGCAGGGATCTCTATGGAGAGCATCGCCCGCATGATGGGCCACGCCTCCGTCACCACCACGGAACTCTACGCCCGCATCACCGATCAGAAGATTTCGAAGATGTGGATCGGCTCATTGCCCGAAGAAGGAAGGCGGGGAAGGCGGTGCCGCGCCGGCAACCGGATGGGAAAAAGCCCGGAACAGGGCGCATAGGTTTGCAGTTGTGATTGTCAGATAAGACAGAAGAATAACCTCAAGAAATGAAGTGATTATGGACTATGTTATCATCGAATCGTCCGCATGGGAGGCGCTGAAATGCCGCATTGAAGGGCTGTGCGAACGCATGAGCGAATTGTTCGGATCGAGAGCCGAACCGACAGAATTGCTGCCCGGCGAGGCCGTTTGCCGGATCCTCGGCGTCAGCCGTCGCACGTTGCAATACTATCGGGATACGGCGGCGCTACCCTTCGTCCGCATCGAGCACAAGTGTTACTACCGGCGAGAGGACGTGGCGGCACTGCTCGCCGAAAGCGGAAGCCCCTGAGCCTCCCCAATCGGTTGCCGGAAGGGATGTGAGGAGCCATTGTATCATACAATCGCACGGAAAAACTTTTTCGGCCCATTGTATCGTACAATCGCATGAAAAACTTTTTCGGCCCATTGTATCGTACAATCGCGAGAAAAACTTTTTGGGCCCATTGTATCGTACAATCGCATGAAAAACTTTTTCGGCCCATTGTATCAGACAATCGCGCGGAAAAACTTTTTGGGCCAAAAGCAGAGGCCATGGAGCCTCACAAAGCGTGCGTCCCCCACCCGTTTTTCTAATGACCAAACAAGAATAAACCAAGCAGAAATCATCAGGCGGGAATCGCCTGAAATGGAAGCGCTCTTCGACGGGCTCGCGTCCGTCGCGGAGCAGATGAGCGAGATTGCCGCCACGCACCGCCCCTCTTCGGCGGTGATGTCTCACCTGACGGGTAGCGAGTGACAGAAAGGCTTTTCATCAGCCGCCGCACGCTACAGGATTATCGCGACCGCGGCCTCCTACCCTACACCCGAATCGGCGGAAAGATGCTCTACAAACTCTCCGATTTGGAGCATCTGCTCCGAGAGAATTACCGGACGCAGACACCGCCCCGTCCCCTCCATCGTATCACCCACAAACCCCAAAACCCCATGACACAGAGAAAAAAGAGTTCTCCTATTACCGACTGCGGTTAGAGTCCTATTTGAAAGATTATCATCCCGAACGGCTGGCCGACGAGGCGTTTATCCGAGACCGATCGGACGCTGCGGCGCAGGCCTATGAAGACGCCTTTCGGCAAGGTTATCCTGTTCTCGAAGCCGGGCATATCGCCACGGAAGTCCTCTTCGCAGGACTGTATTTTTCACCGTATTACATGCTCGAACAGATCATCGAGAACGAGTTTGCCAATGTGGTTCCGCCTGAACGCGCCGCGGATTCTGCGCTGCGGCTGTTGCAGAGCAACTCCATCCGCGAGACCATCGCGAAGTACGAGCCGGGCGACGATTTCGACGGCAGTTCGGAGTACGACCAGCTCTACACCGAGCTGACGGGCGTCATCGCCCTGAGCTACCCGAAGCGGACGGCGTGAAGGTGCTGCCGTAGCCTTCTTTTTCATCCCGTTTCATTCGGCCGTGGCATCGCGCTGCGGCCGTTTTTTCTGACTCCGATACCCTGCATACCTAATTCCGAGGATCTTTCCTCTACGGGTTTCCCTGCTTCCACTTTTTGTTCGCGGCTCGGAGCCGATGTCGGTTCCCTTGTCTTCGGGCAAAGGTCAGCAGACGATAAGGGTGACGTCAAGGCCGAACGTCCCAAAGCCGCCACCGATAAAATCTTCCTGCTTCACAGCGTATTTTATCGGTGTAGAGCCTGCTCTTTTCCCCTCATCGTCTGCCCTTTGTGGCCCTCGAAACGAAACCGGCATACCCGAGCTTTGAACGCAAAAATGTCAGCACGATGAAAACGGAAAGATCTTATCACCCCAAAACAGATTTTGAAACGAAACGACGCCTCCTTGCATTACCGCAAAAAAATCGTTTGGATCGTCGTCTCGTGTTGTGGCGTTGAAAGCCATAGGCGTTTCGGAAGAATTGACTGCTATCTTGATGCTGTTTGCCTTCGTGTATCTTATTCGAGCAACACTCGAACGGCACTCCGCGTGCTGATCTTCCTCATTCGATGGATCTGTATTGCTGCAGCATTGGCTTGGATTGTTTATGGGCTGCTGTTTTGACACATTCCAAGAATGCTTCCAGAGAATCATTCTACTTGATCATCCCCAGAGTGATCTACTACAGGAAACGAAACGCCGAAGAGCAATATAGAAATTGGACGCAAGCCTTTCCGAAGGGTAAGCCAAACCATCCCCCAGCACAAAGAATCGAATCCACCAAGGAAAAGAGTGTCAAAAAAATGCCTATTCCATTCTTTACGCTTTAACTTTGCCCTCGCAATCCCGTGAAAAGGGAGTGCGCACAGAATATTCACATCAAAAAAACATCAATGATCATGAACAAAAAAACTAATGATGATCGGCTTTGTTTCTGGTGGCATGCTTACCGGATGCAGCCATGACGAATCCCCGAAGCGGTGGATTTAGGACAGACGAATGTCCGCCGAGTTTGTCAGTGCGGATGAAGCGACAGCGATTGCCGCAGCTGTTCAATTCGGCCCTGCCGAAGCGACCACGGCCGGTGGCAAAGCGACGACGAGGAGCGCCGGCCTCAACAAAGAGGTGGAGAGCGTGACCCCGGTGCCTGATGCAAGCGGAGCGACTGCTTTCTACGTAATCAATTACAAGGGCGGTGGTTTTATGATCCTCTCGGCCGACAAACGTGTAAACCCTGTGTTAGCTTTTTCCGAAACATCCACATTTCCGATGAATGATGTGAATGGATTTTCGGAAGGACTTGTTGGTTGGATGACAAGTACAAAGGCCTATGTCCAATCTGTTCGGGTAAAGAATACACTTCTGACCGAAAGAAATGAAAGGGGCTTGGGAAACTTCTTCCATTCAAGTCATGCTTTGGCCCCCACCGAGCGACCCTTGAATCCGGGGGATAAAACCACGCCCAGGTAACGAATGCATAAACAAACATGAGCGTGTAGGTCCTCTTCTGACAACACACTGGCATCAAGGTGCAGACTTTAATGCTTCTTCTCCATTAAAAGCCATGCGCTAACCTAGGAAATAGAAGAGCTTATGTTGGATGTGTCGCCATTGCGATTGGGCAAGTGATGAAATATCACCACTATCCGGCTTCCTATAATTGGAATAATATGCCAGATCTTCAGGCTACAACAGAAACGGCTAGAATGTTGAGAGATGTAGGGGTGGCTGTTGGTATGTACTATGAATGTTATGGGTCATTTGCAAGTCTCCAAGGAGCAGTCGGAGGACTTCAGAAGTTAGGTTATTTAGTCAAATCAGGAGGGGCTGATTACGATGTGTTGATACAGGGAGTTAAAAGCTAAGAGACCTATCATTTTTGGCCCATGATACAAAATGGACAGAATGGTCATGCCTGGGTTTTGTGACGGATGGCAGTACACCGTAAAATACGACCATTGTATCCCTTATGAGAGTGAGTATATACATCTAAATTGGGGTTATGAGCAAAAAAATACAATGCTTGGTATTTTCCCGCTTCTTGGAAAATGAAAGGTGCAGAATATAACTTTAGAGGATCGACAATCCTCTATGAAATCAAGCAAAGGTGAGCCATGAAAAAAATGTTGCTTTTACTGTTTTCGGTAGTAATGATGCAAAGCTGTACGAAGGATAAAGCCCCAACAATACCGCCTTATGGCAGAGTCATTGAGGGACGTATTACCTTTTTGGTTTCTGATGCACAGGGTCACGATTTACTGAATCCGACTTCTGCGTCACCTAAGGCTGTGAATTTAGACAAAGTCAAGGTCATTTATATCGAGGATGGAAAGGAGAAAGTGTTCTTAAATAGCTTTTTCAGATGCTCCGCGAGCTTTTTAGCTTAGTCAAAACCGGAAGCAGAGTTGAATCAAACTCATTACATGCTGTTTGTTTACACGGACTGCGGCGAGACGGAAGAAGAAACATCAACTGCTACTACGATACTTGAATGGGATGATGGCCATCGGGACGTTGTCGAGATGGAGTTCTTCCGCCCAGGAAATGGTTCGATCTTCCAAAAGAAAGGCTTGGGTAAACGGCAAGCTAATTTGGGATTCAGTACATAAGATCGGTGTAACTGGGACGATTGCAGGACCTGTATATGAAATCACGCGCTAAGTGCTACGCTACGTGCTTAGTATTATAACGAGCGGCGCCATGTCGGAAGTAAGATGCCGGCATGGCGCCGCATTTTTGTAACTATTGAGAGAACGAATCCGACAAATGCAACACACAAGGGTAATTACATCAAATAGCGTTACACATACGTCTTAGCAAAGCAATACTGTTAGACGTCATAGATTGATGTATATGATTACTCACTTGGGTGCAGATAAGGTTGAAAATATCTTTTGCTTCGCGTGGATGCGTTTGATGAGGTAGAATTCAAAGTGCACAAAGGGGCATAAAGCAAGCTGTCCCTATAAGTCTCCTTTATCACTAAAGACAACGGGGAGAGGATCAGCCCAAGACCCTCTCCCCGTCACATTTCATAGAGCAGCGCAAGCTCCACGCGGCGCCGTAAACGCAGCGCTTTCAGTGCTTTGCCACGGTAACGACAGAATGAGATGTATTCGCCTCGGATGTCTCTGTCGCCCGATTCCAACTTCTGAACGAGGCGACTCTTCGGCTGCTTGCCGTAGCCTAAGAGGCGGTATTCACCGACGTTGTACGACAACACGGCAAGAAGTAAGGAGTCGCGACCGAAGCGACGAAACGTGACGAGCCGTTTCTTTAGATCTGCGCGAAGCAGAGAGTCCGCCTGCCGTCTTGTCATCGCACACGAAAGCCGCTCACCGGGCAGCAGACGGTGACCGTAGCCGACATAGGATGGTTCTTCGGGCCGTGTAGCCCTTCGTAATGTTTGATGCACGCGACGGCACGCTCGAAGCGTGGAAGGCTGAACAGCCGATCGGCTCCGCGCTGTGCCTGCGCGTTGGGTGCGGCGAGCGCTTGGATACATACAAGGAGCGCGAGCAGGCCGCGTCCGATTTTCGTTTTCATGGGGTGGTCAGATGTTTTTGGGGTGGATAAAAAGATAAAAGCACCGATCCGTCACGGACAGATGCTTTTCATGTCAGGGTTATGAACAAAATAGGCGATGAAAAAGATGTATTCAGACAGAGATGTCTTCCGAAGAGACTTTGTTCTCCTTATGGTTGAAGTCGAAGGCGAGCGTTTGACTCTGGCCGTGGTTGTCCTCGATCACGACTTCGAGCGACTGCCGCTCGGCAGAAAGCGAGTGGTAATAGAGGGTGAAATGTCCCGGCGCGATGGCATAGCGATCGTTCGGCGTGAGCGGTTTACTGCGTCGGCCGATGCGCAGCGCCCCCTGCCGTCGTACTGAAAATAGCGCAGGGTGTAGCGCGTGCCCTTCACGATGCGTTCGGGCGCGAGCGTGCAGCGGATCTCGACTTCTTCGCCCAGCGTGAGGATTTTCGGGATGGGCATCGTGGTGACTTGGAACGGGTAAAACCGTTCGTACGTCCAGACGGCGATCACAGCCGACCAAACAAAACCCGGCCAGGAGCAGGACGCCTATCGCCCATGCCGCATTACGGATGTTCGTTTTCAGTGATTCTTATGGGGTTAGAGGTTGATGCGAAAGCCTGCCGAGATAGCAGGGCGGAAAGGATAGACGTCCGAGCCGAAGAGGAACAGTCCGCGGCCGCCGACGACAAAGAGCAGGTGATCCGACAGGAACAGCTCTACAGTAAGATGCAGCCCGCTGCCTCCGACAAGGCGCGAACCGCCTTGTGCTCTTTTATCGATGTCGGCCTTCGATTGGAGGACGTTGGTGGCTTCCATAAGGATTTTCTCAGGACGAGCGGCTGGATTAGTCCGGATAAAACTCTTGTAAACCGGCATGCATACTCAGCGGGCAATAAATAATGTGAATGGGTGGTGGGAGCGGCGAGTAAAACCGTGGAAGTTTCTGCCAGAGGCCTAACAGCCGTTGGAGATACCGTGGAAGTTTCTGCCAGAGGCTCAACAGCCGGTTGAAGTGCCGTAGAAGTTTCTGCCAGAGACCCTAACAGCCGTTGGAGATACCGTGGAAGTTTTCTGCCAGAGGCTCAACAGCCGGTTGAAGTGCCGTAGAAGTTTCTGCCAGAGACTTTACAGCCGTTAGAGATACCGTGGAAGTTTCTGCCAAAGGCCTAACAGTCGTTGGAGGCACCGTGGAAGTTTTCTGCCAGAGGCCTATCTTCCGTTGGGAGTACCGTGGAAGTTTCTTCCAGAGACCAAACAGCGGTTGAGGATACCGTGGAAGTTTCTTCCAGAGGGCTAACGGCAGTTAGGGACAGCGCGGCTCATGCCTTGATACAGGTTGCCGGTAGAGCGCATCTGCGTGCGCAACGTGTCGGTACTTGTAGCGAAGGTTGTGGTGATGAATCCGCAGCAAAGGATGGCGGATAGGAGGAGTTTTTCATGGGGATCAGATGATGAAATGAGGATTACTTGGCTTGGACGAGGAAGAGTCGGTGACCGCTTTTGACTGTCACCTTGATAGTCCGGAGCTTCTTCTGTAGAAGCTGACTGGCGCCCCTGCATCACGCCTCGGGCGGTCTCGGCGATAAGTTGGTCTTTTAGCCGACGAGGCGAAGGTGAAGCTCGTTCCGATTGTTCCACCGACGCCCGCGCCCACTTCTGAGGGCCGATACTTCCTCAGAGCCGGGGATGAAGCGCTTCTTGCCCGTCGAGATCGAAGGCAGAGAGCTTGACGGCGAGGATACGGCCGGCGTGTTCTACACTCGTAACATGGAGCTTCATCCGGTTGCCGTCGATCGTGGACTGCGCAATAAGCACCGTATTGAGGGGCAGCGTCATGCCCTCGATGCGGGCCGATTCTGCGAGACGGAGGCGGAGGAAGTCGCCCTGCCGGATGGTTGTTGTGCGATCGACAACGACCGACAGCGTGTTGCGGGCAATGGAGGGTGAGGCCTTCCCGACGGAGCAGAAGCCCATGTTGCGCTCTTTGTAACCGTACTCGGCGATAAAGGTGGAGTCACTGATCGGCTGATCGAGTGAAGAGACGACCGTCTCCCCGTTCGAGCGATAGCTCCGCGGCGGGTAGTTCAGAAGCGGGTGGCTTTGACCGTTGACTTATCCGAACTGTTCGCTGACTGATTCGGTGTTGCGTTGCCGGAAGGGAGGTACTTCGCGGCCATCTGATACGACTTCTCTAACAGTTCCAATTGATCGACTTCGCCGTTTGCTTTGGCTTTCTCCTCCTTTAGCGCACCGAGTTCGGCGCGGAGGGCATTGAGTTCACGTTTGACGTCATCGTCTTCCACGGCGGGCAGGTCGTAAAACGATTCCAATTCGCGAGCGGTCTCCCTCGTACTTGTCGATCGACCGACCGATAGCCGCGGGGACTTCCTCGCTCGGTTCCGGTTCGGCTTTCGCCTCGCCTTCCCGATTGAAGTAGTCAGCGAGCGTGCCGAGGAGCTGGCTCTTGCGCCCCTCCGCCTCTTCGTCGCGCCCTAACTCGTAGGCCCTTGAGCTTGCTTGTGGGCAGCTCATCGGGCGAGGCTTGTGGGACGTCCTTGTTCAGCCCTTTGCGCCGCGGCCGACTGTTCATCGGCGGACGGTCTGAAGATGAACCAGATTGACAGGGTAAACAGCAGCCCCAGCCCCAAGAAGACAAGGGTGCGCTGTAGTTGTTCTTTTGCGTTTGGTGTCCATGATAGGTTAGGTCTTTATGGGTTCAATAACGTGGCGGTGCAGGCTGTCCCGCTGGATCGGACTGTCTACGAGTCGGCTGACGGGAACGGCTGGTTCATGCTTCTCCTCAGGAAGGAAGAGCTGCGCAATCATGGCTGCTGCGCAAGCGAAATAGACGATGCAAAGTCCGAAGACAATCCGCTTCTGCCACTTGGGACTGAGGCGGTCGCACTGTCTGTGCAGCCATACGTGTGCCCGCAAGTAGCGGCGGGTGAGGGTGAATCTTATGCTCATGGCTTAGCGTTTATACGTCTGAATATCCCGGTTTTCACGGACGAGGAAGTGCTCCATGAGAAAGCCTTGCGGGTTGTTGTCTGAGCGGACGGCGTTTTGCAGCGTGCACGTCGTGATCAGGTTGCGCTCCGTCACGTTGCTCGGACGGACGATAAACTGGCGGGCGTAGGTCGTCACCTCATACGGGTAGCGATCGAAGTCGCAGCGGATCGAGTCCACCTCCACGCGCTGGTTGATGTTGCCCGAGATGATGCGATTGAAGTAGCCCTTTTCGGCGAGGTCGCGGTAGTAGTCGTATGCCGTTTTGTCGCACAAGAGGAAGGCGCGCTCCATGTTCTTCTCGATGGCATCCTTGTCGGGTGCGACGGTGAAGAAGAGTTCGTGGAAGCGGCGGACGTGCTCGCGCGCCTCCACGGGACGGTTCGCGGCCGCATCCTGACTGAGGGCGAGGATGAGCGACTTGCCGTTGTCCAAGACGTAGATCTTCTCCCGTTGGCGGTTGGCAAAGGCGTACGACGAATAGACGACGATGCCCGTAATGACTATGCACAACACAACGAAAGCGGCGGCGTAGAGCCGGATCTGCTTGAATGAGGTCTCTATGTTGGTGAGTGATCTGAATTCCATCATACATGCTTATTTAATGAGTAAACCCTTGATCCGTCCGCCGGCATTGCCGAGTGCGGCACCGTTCCGGCCATCGTCACCTTGCCGCCGGTATATGCGCCTTGCACACCACGTTGCGCCGTCTGATTGACATTGCGACCGTAGTTACCGATACCGCCGCCGGCCTCGATGATCCAGCCCGCGACCGTCGGCACGCAGAAGAAGCCCACGATACCAATGAGGAAAAAGATGATGTAGTACCAGTCGCCCGAGTCGGGGACGTACCCCGGATTCTGCAGTTCGGCGATGGCGGGGTGCGCCCCGCAGCGAAGTTTGCCGGGTACTTGAAAGCGTTTATGTCAACCCAGGACAACCCAAAATGATTGATTCCATGAATAAGTGAGGGGACCGTTTACTCTCTGAAAGGGCAACTGGGTTATCCTTTCAGAAGTCACCTCAAGGGTTACTCCATCTTCGGAAATCCCTGTCATATGGGCACACAGGGGCATCATCTCCCCGTAGGTGGCGTGCAGCAGCGCGTGCAGGTCGGTAAAAAGTCCATCGCGCATCACCAATAGCGGTTATCGGCCGACCCGTAGAGCGCGTTGACGCGGGCTATCTCGCCCTTCTTGGCCGCGCGTACGAAGCTGACGGAGATGTTCTTACGCGTGAAGTACGACGTGGCCGCGCGGTACCCTTTACCTCGTTGTAGATGCGATCGATCAGCTCGATCCGCTCCCTTATCGTTCATCGAGAGGGCGCCGCTACGGACGAGCGATTTCAGCTCCTTGAGCGACTTGCTGGAGCGCTCCATCAGCTTTGGCATAGCCCGCCGCCATGGCCGACAGCTCCTCGGGCGAGTAGTTCGGATCGGAGAGCATTTTTCTTGTACGCGCCAACGTACATCTCCGTCATGTCGCCCACCATGAGTATGGTTTCCTTGACTTTATACGCGTCGCCGATCAGGTCGTTGACCTTCTTCAGCGCGTCGTAATAGCGCTTGGTGTCGTTGTAGAGCTTCTCGACTTCCTTGAAGTTGCTCAGCGTGTTGTTCACCGTTTTGGAGGCGGTGGCGATCTCTTTGATCGTGTTCGCGATGTTGCCTCGCCAGTTGACAGGGTCGGTAACGATCCATTGGGCGTGTGCCGTTCGCGTGAGCAGCAGGCAGCACACGAGGCAGAGGATAAGTTTGTGTTTCATGAGGATTGGGGGATAAGGGAAATGAGGGAATAAAAGCAGTTCTGGATTATACGGGTGATCGATTCACTTTTCTGTGATCAAAATTTGATGACACGCCAGCTTTTTTTACCTCTTGCATGATCAAATTTTGATCACGTAGAAAGCTATTCAGGAATATCCTCCTGAAAAGAAGAAGTTGCTCGGTCGTAGGCATTGGACGGGTAACGAAGTAGAAACGAGCAAAGCGCTTGAGGTTGCTGGAATCTGCACAAACAAAAAGGCGCTTGTTATTTGAGGGTGCAATGTTACTATGACTATTTGAAAGACAGGCGTTTTTTTGATGCGATTTCCTCGATTTGGCTTTCGGCTTGGGAAAGGTCTGGATGAACGACCAAATGAATGTTAAAGCTCACACCCTCCGCCCCCCGCTTCTTCTTTTTCATGGCTTGGTTCCTCAATCGCCGTTGCCATGCGATCTCAGCGTAGTCGACGCCATGTGTCTGTAAGGCAGTGACCTCTACAGTCTCCGAAAGAAGGCTTTCCGCGGCATCTAAAGCAGTGTCCACAACGGAACCTGTTATTTGTATGATAGGGGTACTGTCGTTCGTAGATCTCGTGGAAAAAAATGGGTGAAGGGGATGATGGACTTCTGCGCATTGCCGATCTCGAACTGTTTCGGCAGGGATGCGGTAGCCGAACTCACGGCCAATCTCGGAGGCCTTGAAACTATGGCCGTCGTAGGGTGAACTTCAGTCCGTAGACTTTCCCCTGCTTGTTCTTCATGTGCTCGATCGTGACGCCACTTCGGTGGAGTTCGTAGAGGAACATGGAGTGACCCGACAGGCCTTTCCTCGGTATTTGTCCAGTAGGGCGTAGCAGATGTTTCTAATCTGCTGCTTTGTCCGCTCTCTTGCGGAATCAGCTTGGGCTTTTTCGATACGGTCACGCGGAGCGGACTTCGTTGGCAATGGCCAGTCCGTACTCGCGACTGAGTTTTTCGACAACTCTGGCTGCTCGATTGCCAACGAAGGTGGTATCGTAGACCCTGTCCGCAGAGGCTGATTCGATTGGCGATGACGTGCATGTTGTCGATGTTTTCTGTGGTGCTTATTCTATGGTTTTGGCCGATGAGAACGGATGTGATTACGGCCCTCTCCACCGACCGACAGGGGCGGGGGAGCAAGCGCAGTTTGTGGGAACAAACTGACGTCTTGCATTACCGTCGTCACGCTCCGGTACAATTCAGGAGTTTCGCCTGTGATCACTGCATGCCATGCATTCAGGCGGTTGCTGATTGCTTGACGTGCATATTGTTCGTGGACTCTTTGACGAGTTAGCGTGCTCGGGTTACAGCTTTCGCCATTCCTCGATCTCCTCGGCGTAGTCCTCCAAATGGGCGCGCAGGATGTGCTCCACGAAGCTCGAGAGGTTGGCGCCTCGATCTCTCAATCGACGGACAACGAAGTCGGCGCGCTCCTGAGTTGCCCGACTCAAATAGACTGCCCGGCGTTCGATCAGCTCAAGAGATCTCCGTAGGGGTACGGAGATCAAAAACACTTGTCGGGGGAGATCTCCGTAGGGGTACGGAGATCAAAAACACATGTCGGGGAGATCTCCGTAGGGGTACGGAGATCAAAAAAACACTTAGTCGGAGAGATCTCCGTAGGGGTACGGAGATCAAAAACACTTGTCGGGGAGATCTCTGTAGGGGTACGGAGATCAAAAACACTTGTCGGGGAGATCTCCGTAGGGGTACGGAGATCAAAAACACTTGTCGGGAAGATCTCCGTAGGGGTACAGAGATCAAAAACACTTGTCGGGGAGATCTCCGTAGGGGTACGGAAATTAAAAGTACCTGCACTTGGACTTATCGCCAATTTGACGCGGTTGCCCTGTGCTCCCGCCGCGGCCTTTGGAATGGCCAATCCACAGGTTCTTCTCGGTGTCTACCTTGAAGCTGGGGTGGCGTTCATCACGCAATGGTGAACGGTACATTGCATAGGCTGCCAGCCGTCGGACGGGCGTGATGCCTTTACTTTCCAAGTACGCCGTGATGGGGTACCGTTTGATGGTCGATAGGTTTTCTTCTTTCATGGTGATTAAACATTGAGATGGGTAATGAAATGGTGTGGTGTTTTATTGAAATGCAAGTGATTTAAGATCAAACACCCGTGCTTTTTGGTCTCTTCTTACTACAAACTACAATCGCCATAATCGATTGTTTTCCAATAGCATCCATGCAAATCGAAGTCACTACGCGGCTGACTACATGTTACTACTACAGATTTGAAGGAGGGGAGTTCAGTGATCCACTGAAGTCATTTATGTTGCTTCTATCTGCCTGTTTGGCTGGTTTGGATGAGTTTTCGGGGGAAAGTGTAATGAGCATCCCCGGCATCCAAGCATGCAGCGCATTCCAGCATGATGTTGCGTCTGTTTGCTGCCGATTTCTTCAGAGAATAGGCTTTACAAGGAAGTGATTCGCCCATCCGATAAGACAAAATGGCATTGAAAGGAAAAAGAGCTTAGGGACGATTCGCAGATTGATATCTGCATTCAAATGCTGCTGTTTTCCGAATGAATGATAGCCGCACCCATGCTACGCCAGCCATTTCCTCACTGTTTTGCGAACGATTCGACATCAGCCCTCGCACTTTTGCAGGATTACCGCGATCGAAAGATCATCCCCCTACACGCAGTTTGTCGGTAAGATCCTTTACAAGGTCTCGGATCTCGAAAGGATCTTGGAGGAGAATTACAAAGACTGAATGGCATTTGAAGGGAGATGTGAATCGAACGATACCCCGCAAACAAATAGAGACGCCCACACAGAAATGGGCGTCTCTAACAATCAATTAAAAAGAGTATGCAGGGGTATTTCCCCTTTATTCAGAACGGATTCTGCTCGCAGAGCTTGTTGGCTCGGAGCTCAGCATACGGGATGGCGAACTGCCATGCGTTGTCGTCGGCTGACTTGGCAACTTGCTTTGGCGAAGGATCCCGAGTTACGCGTGACGGCCGTGACGCTGTCCTTGCCGTGCAGGTACTTCGTGATGTTCGATACGTTGAGGCGATTCGGCACGGCGCTGAGGCGCTTCATGTCGAAGAAGCGTTGGCCTTCGGCCCAGAGGTCGATGCGTCGGTTGCGGAGGATCTCCTCGATCAGCCTCGTTACCCGTGGCGGTGGTCTTATAGTCCGGGTCGCGGGTCACCATGATCTCTTCAAGGTCTTCTTCGCCTCGGCGTCTTTGCCCTGGCGTGCCTCAGCTTCGGCCTTGATGTAATACATCTCGCCGAGGCGCATGATCAGCAAGTCGCCGTGGGTGTCGTTAGCCGATTTCGCGCGGAACTTGATGTTCTGCCCCGTGATCTCCATTTCGGCTCCTTGGTGCCGCCCTCGAAGTAGTTCACGTAAGCATCTTCCGGGATGGGATCTTTCCGATCGAGGGCAGACCCACCAGCCGCGGCGAGCATCTTTCTCGCCCATCTTGTCGTAGATGTCGCGGTTGACGGCAAACTTGAACCCGCTGATCTTCCCTTGAAGTTGTAAACCATAGGGTGGCGAAGAAGCTGGCGTAGAAGAAGTCCTGCAGGGAGTTCTGCGTGTAGCCCCACATCCACTCGGAGGCCGAGAGCTTGCAGAAGCCGTCGCAGAGGGCAGCGCCGCTTTGCAGCGTGGCTCCAGACTTTTGGATGGCCAGGTCAGCGTATTTCGCAGCGTCTGCCCACTCTGACTTGGTCAGGGCGATGCGGGCTGCAATGCCGCAAGCGGTGGAGTAACGGATAGCATTCTTGCGTCCGAGGTCGGGAGCTTTCGCGAGGTTCTCGAGGCCGATCTTCATGTCTTCGTCGATCAGGGCGTAGACTTCGGCCACGGTAGAACGCTTTGGCTGCGTCGTAGCTAACTTCCTTACGGATGATGACGCCGAGGTTGTCGTTGGCTGCACCTTTCACATAGCGCTTGCCGAAGAGCTGCACGAGGTTGTAGTAAGCCCAGGCCCGCAGCGTGTGGGCCTCGCCCTTGAGCGATGCCACGTCAGAGCTGGGGGCGTCTTTGAGCTTCTCGACGCCTGTGATCACCTGATTCGCATGCTGGATGACCTTGTAGTAAAAGTCCCAAGCGCGCTCGTTGATGTCGCCGTACGGATCGGTGTGATCCTCCCAACGATAGACGGACATGTGGTAAGCGGCCATGGTGTTGATGAAGTCGTCGCCCAGCATGTCGTAGTGAATGTTGAAGGCCGGCTGACCGAGCGTGAAGCTCTGATCAGAGTCAGACGAATAGGAGTAGATCATGTTATGGATACCCTCGATAATGCTTCGAAGTCCCGAAGCACTCTTAGAGGCCATGTCGTCGGTGATACTCGTCGTCGGGTCGTTATTCAGAAAGTCTTCTGAACATCCGCTCATCAACAGGCCTCCGGCAAGGAGAGCGGCCAAGAAATAATTTGTCTTTTTTTCATATCGCAGACAGGATTAGAATTTGATGGAAATGCTTGAGGTTAATGTTTTTAGCGTAATCGTAGAAGGCAGTAGCCGTCACACCGCTGTAGTTCATCATCGGGTTCAACCCTTGCGGGCGGAGAGCAAGAAGAGGTTTTCGGCAGCTACGCTCAGGCGCAGTTCGTCAACGCCGAGTTTCTTGACCCACATGCGGGGAAGGTGTAGCCCACGTTGATGGACTTCAGCATCAGGGCATCGCTGGAGATGAGGAAGCGGTCAGAGCGTTCAGCGTCATACCGACCAGCGTTACCAGCATCTAAGCGCGGTACATCGGTTTGGTCGCCCGGGTTTTTCCAAGCTCTCTCCATGTCTTTGTGCATGGCGCGTCCACCGCTCAGACTGCGGCCCATGAGGTCTTGATAGCCGGTGTCGAAAGTCTTTCCTCCCAGCTGGTAGGAGAAGAGGATCTCCGCGTCGAAGCCCTTCCACTCGGCGCGTGTGCCGAATCCACCGTAGATGTCGGGGATGGCAGTGCCACAGAAATGCTTCCGAGCGAAGCGGGCGTCTTTCGTCCATGTAGCGGCTTTCGCCTTCCTTACCTACGCCTACAAAGTTGGGCTTGGAGGGTCTGCATAGTCGGCATATTTCTCCGTGTCTAAGCGATACATCGCCATGCCGTCTTTTCGGGTCTACACCGATCCACTCGTTGAGGTAGAAATCATAGACACTGCGACCTTCTTCATACTTCTTATACTTGAACTCGATGCCGTCCTTGCGGTTTTCGTCTGGCAGGCGGACAATCTTGTTCTTGAGAATTGTACCATTCAAGCTGAGGTTCCACTTAAAGTCTTTGGTGAAACGAGGTGCCTTGCAGTTCAAACTCCAAAGCCGTAGTTACGCACCTTACCAATGTTGCGGTTGATGGACTTCGCTCCACTTGATTCGGGCAGAGGATAGCCGAAGATCAAGTCCTTGGATTCCTTTGTTGAAGAATTCCACCGTACCACGCAGGCGATTGAAGACGCCAAACTCTACGGCGATATCGGTGCTTGTCTGTGTCTCCCACCTTAAGTTCGAGTTGCCCAGCTCTACGAGGCGCACTCCGGGATAATCTCCGTTGTTGTATCCCAGTTGGTACAGCGTCCGATAAGCATAATACGAGTCTTCGTCTGAATCGCTAGCCCAAGAGATGAGGTCGTTACCCGTCTGTCCGATAGAGGCACGGAGTTTCAGCTCATCGAGCCAATCTTTTTCGCGAAGGCTTCCTGGGCGAGGTTCCAGCCGGCACCGAAGGACCAGAAGTTACCCCAGCGTTTGTCCGGAGCCATGCGTGAAGTACCGTCGCGACGATAAGAGATCGAGAGGTTGTAACGGCTGTCGAGGTCGTAGTTCACGCGACCGAAGTAACCCTCTTTAGAATAAGTGTCCGTGCCAGAGGTCATATTGACCGGGGTGGAGAGGTTCGGCATTTTCATCGATACCCAAGATACCCCATACCCTTTTTTACGCATATCGGTGCTTTTGCATTTTGCAGCCAATAGATCTCATGTCCCAGCATAGCGTCGAAGTTGTGGAGGCCGAAGCTCTTCTTGTAGCTCAACAGCTGGTTGAAGGTGATGGTAGAGTAACGATAGTCCGAGATCTGCAAGTAGCCTGCGGGCTGGTCGCCCATGACGTTATTGTAGCGTTTCTTGGAGAGTCCACGAACGAGGTCGTAAGAGAGGTTGGTGCGCAGCTTCAACTCAGGAATGAAAGTAAACTCTGCAAACGAGCGGCTGGTGATAGCGTCGCGATCGAAAGTAGAGTGGTCAAGTTCACCCTCTTGCACGGGGTTGAATCCACCGATGTAGGGACGCAGGTAATTGTGGTCATAGATCTTGTTCCCTTGTTCGTCGAGCTCGTAGCTACCGTCGGCTTTGTGGCGGTGGATGGGGTAGATCGGAGCAATGCCTCGCTTGAAGTAGAACGGGTTAGACGAATAGCTATCGCTGGCCGTCTTCGGAGCCGTGTTGTACACGCGAGAAAGAGACGTTGCTACCGATGGAGAACCACTTATTGACGTCGTAGAGAGGTTGCCGCGACCAGAGAAACGCTGGAAAGAGGTGTGGCGTTTGTAGCCCTCTTCGCCCAGGTAGCTGATCGACATGAAGCTCTTCATCTTGTCCGTATTCAAGCCGCCGCTAAAGGGAGTACTCGCTGCGATAGCCGGTGCGGAAGAGCGCCTTCTCCCAGTCCATGTCGTCACCCCAGAGGAGTCCGTTGATTTCGGGATTCAGCTTGCCGTCGGGGTTACGATGGCCGGGTAGGTGTCCCAGCCTTGGTGTGGGTTGTTTGTCATGGTGATCTCGCCGGTCTCCGGATTTTCTTCGTAGACGGATTTCAGACCAGCATAGGGGTTATAGCGCAGGTCGCGATAGACGTAATACGCTGCCAGTTTGCCGGGCCAAGTCGTCGCTGCGGCCATTGGAGTATTTCTCTTGGTTGAACCACTGCTGCCAGCGCATGGTGTAGTGGTCCATTGCACCGACCTTCTCATAGTCGGCCTGTCCGCGACGGGTGGCACCTTGATTCATGGTGAAGGTAAACTTGGGTTTGCCGTCGCGTGCGCCCATGCCGCTCTTGGTGGTGATGAGGATCACACCGTTACCGGCGCTCGAGCCGTAGAGGGCGGTCGATGCGGCGTCTTTGAGGATGCTGATGCTTTGGATGTCTGCCGGTGCAATGTCACCCAAGGCGCCGTTGTAGATGGCTCCGTCCACTACGTAGAGCGGGGCAGAGGAGGCATTGATAGAGCCAAAGCCACGGATGCGGAGGGTGCTGGAGGCACCTGGCTGACCGGTGGAGGTGGTCACTTGTACGCCGGAAGCGGCACCGCTCAAGGCACTCGTAACGTTTGTGATGGGGCGTTTCTCCAAGTCCTTAGATGACACGGACGATTGGGCGCCGACGACGGATTGTCGTTTCTGCGTACCGTAGGCTACGACAACCACCTCGTCGATCATCTCCGTGGCGGGTTTGAGACGACGCGCAGCGTGGGAGCCACGCCGACTTCCTGGGTCCTCATACCGATGTATGAGACAACTAACAGTTTGGCAGAACTGGGCACATCCGTCATGACGAATTTGCCGTCCATGTCGGTAATCGTACCGACCTGGGTTCCTTCACAAGAACCGAGGCACCGATGACTGGCAATCCGTCTTCTTCCGAGATTACCGTACCCGTGACTCTTTGCGTTTGGGCCGAAGCCCACATGATGCCTACAACGAGGCACATCAACAGCAGGGATAATTTCCTTTTTCATTTTTCTCGTTTTTTCAAATGGGTTATACTATAGTTGTTACTTGAAGTGCGATGGAGTAGACACTTTGCGCTTGCTGTCAGGACACAAGCCAGTGGAAGGGGACTGAGGACACATAAGACGACCTCTTTCCTCTCCTTTTTGTTGTTCTGCGCAGTTGACGACGTCTGCACAGATCAATTTGCAAACTTTTATTGTATAGGGGGTATTTTTAACGGCTTCCAAAACTGACAGCGCTTGAGGCATACCGATACGATGCAACCGGGCGGACGGGTGGCCCCCGGTTCGTATATATCGCTTCAATTCGATCATCACTTGCGGCATGGCGTCGTAATTTCTGTTTAATTCTGGATCTGTTTTATTGCCTTGAAACCGTAGCAAAGATAAAGATTTAACGTTAAAGCAAGTCGGTTTAGAAAAATCACAGCAGTGACCGGCTGGGAATATGGGAGATGTTACTCTTTCCTTTCACAAGAAAAAGATTTTCGGTTCTCCAACACCCTTCTGTAAGAGTGCCACGAGCGACAGACGCCATTCTATGAAGAAATTTCGATCACGGAGAGGAAAAAGCGTCTTGCGTGGTCAAAGTTTGGTGACGTAAACAACAATGTAGAACATAGCTTTACGGGGAAGAAGAAACTCATATCGTGTTATGTAGTTAGAAGGTAGTATGAAGGGGTTGGGGCTTCACGACATTCTAACTTCTATTTCCTCAAGCTGTTATCCCCGTTGTAGTCATGTAGTAAGATCTATTCGATGAAAGGGAAAAAGGTCTACCGCCTCACGTTGGAATAGCTGTCCGGGGATCACGCTAACGCTGCTTGTTGCTTCCGAATCAACTCGTCCATGTCCTCCGAGATCTTTTTGTCCGTCACCTGCGCATAGATCTGCGTGCTGGATATGGACGCGTGCCCCATCATCTTGGCGATGCTCTCTATCGGGATACCAGCACTGAGTGACAGGGTTCCGAACGTGTGACGAGCCATGTGGAAAGACAGGCGTTGTCTGATGCCACATGCCAGCCCCACAGTGCTCAGTTTGTTATTCATCGTACTGCGGCTACAACTGCGTGGAAAGACAAGGTCGTCACCTTTCTCTTTCACCGTTTGTTCCTCTCGGCATCTGCTAAGGATCTCCTCCGCGATCGGATGTAACGGTACGACGGATTCCACTTTCGTCTTCTGCCTTTCCTTGCGGATATACCTCCTACCGTCGACAGATGTTTGGATGTGCGAGAACTTTTAGGCGCTCCATGTCCGCAATGGCCAGTCCGTGAAGCAGGAGAAGAGAAACATTTGCCGGGCCTGCTCCGCTTCCTTGTCGTTTACCTTCAGCGCCATGAGTTTAGCTACGTCGCTCTTTTGTAAGAAGCGTATCTTCCGTTCTTCTTTTTCATAGGTGGCATCTTCAAATGGGTTATAGCGAATGATCCTTTTGCTGACTGCACGATACATCAATCGGCTGAGCCAGCAGAGATCTCGATTGACTGTCTTTGCTGTAAATCGCTTCTTTTTGAGGTAGAAGCGAAACCTCGAACATCTCTTCTGTAACAGCGTGGATAGGCATGTCCTTTCACCCTTTGTCTGCTATCCACTCGCGAAGCATCTTGTCCGAATAGGTGTGATTTCGATAGGTGCCTTCTGACCTTGACCTACCGACACATGCCTTAACGGATTGCAGTTCGGCCTCGCTCATGGCCAAAAGTGTGGTCGGTGCGGCAGCGGTGCCCTGCAAGCGATTCTTGAGGAGTTCTGCACTGACCACTCCGTCTTTCGTGAGCATTTCCGCGTAGGTCTTTTTCCACAAGCTCCCTGAACGCTGCGAAGCATTGGTTGATTTTCTTTTCGTCGGTTATACCCCTGTCTGCTGTTCCATTCGGCTGGCAGACATTCTTCGCCGGTTGTCATCACCACACTTCTGCCATCGATGGTGATGCGGCAAAAGATGGCCGTCTGGCCGTCTGCTTTTTTGTCTTCTGTCTGTTGATGTAAAACAGGATCTTGAACGTACTTCTCATGTCGTCTGTGGTTAAATGGTCAGGTGTAAATCTTCGGTGAAGGTGATCAAGCGGTCGAACTCCTCAAATAGCTTTTTGGGGAGTGACTTCCGCATATCGTTCGGTCATGCGCACAGTACTATGCCCAAGCATCTTGCTTACGGTTTCGATGGGAACGCCCTGTTCCAAGGTAATGAGCGTGGCGAAGGTGTGCCGGGCGGTGTGTGTGGTGATGGGTAAAGACAGTCCGGCCCCAGTGAAATCGCCTTCAACAAGACAAATAGGTGGCATAATTCATATAAGGAAGCAGCGTTTCTCTGGCATCGCTGTGTAGCTGCTCCAACAACTGAAGGGCTTCGGGCAACAACTTTACACGGCAGAGGACGCCCGTTTTCTGTCTGTTGAACTTCAACCAAAGGGCGCCCTCATCGTCGCGAATAAGATGCTTATGGTTCAGCGCCATCAGATCGCAATAGGCGGCACCGGTGTAACAGGCGAAAAGAAACACATCGCGGGAGGTTTCCATATCCCCGTCTAAAACCGTCAAAACGCAGCGCCTTCAACTTGTCTAACGCATCCTTGTCGAGCGCCTTGGGCAGTCGACTGTCTCCCTCTGTCTACATGCACATTGTCGAACAGCAAAGGAGTCTGCCGCCCTTCACGATACGCCAGCTTGCAGACCTCCTTGATAAGGACGATCATGTTGTAGCAAGTGCTTTGTTTTCAGACCAACTTCTCCGGTTACATACTGCTCGAACTGCTTTGATGAAGTCCTCCGTAAGCTGCGAAAAGGTCAAGTCGGAGACTTTGTATTTCGCTCGAATGAACTGCTGTAATTGCACTCTTGTCTGACGGTACGCGGCCAAAGAATTTTTCCTTGATGTCTACACCGACGTGATCCTTCATTTCCTCGATCAGGCCATCGAACCGTTCTAAAAGCATCATTCGACTTTGCACGCAGCCTTGGAAATCCTCCTTGATGTCGGTTGCGTCAAACGGTAAGCCCTTTGGCAAGCAAGTGATTGATAGGAGGACTGAACGGCGAGAAGGAAGTTGTCCAATCTGGCATTGACCTCAACGGCTTCGCGACTCTTCCCGTCCATCCGACTTTCGCGCGGGTTCCACAAATCGGGATTGCAGAACAGCTTGCAGCTGAACTGTGCAATGGAACGTCCCAGTGTGATGCGTCCCATGATCGGCGCCTTGTCCGACCTGTCGCGACTGCTCTTTTAGGTAGAGCAACACCTTCATTTTTCATGTCATCCATACGCTTTGAAAACTGTGGGCAAATTACCCGGTTCAAAGCGCCCGTTACCTGTGCAGATTCCTGTATATCAATGCAAAAAGAACCATATGCAAAAAAAGACTCAGTTACCTGATTTTTGCACCATCGTTACCTGTCGCGGGGCGGGGTAATGCTTTGGTAACTGAACTTCTGCTTTAAGACCGCACTTTTTCTGCCTTTTACACTCTATGCAATCAGAAGCAGATCCGTTCCTTTCCACCCTAATTATCAGCCCACTTGCTTCAACCTCGGAGCATCTGCTTTTTAGGGAAAATAGTTGATGACACGTGATGAAACTTTGATGACGCGCGAGCAAAAGGAAGCTGGCGTGTGATCAAATTCTTGTTCACGCGTCATCGAATTTTGATGACGCACGAGCTTTTTAGCTCTCATGTGATCGAATTTTTGTTCGCGCGCCAACCTGCTAATGGCCTGCTCTGATGTCTCCGCCGAGGCGATCGGCTAAGCGCATCACTTCGACCTTCTCCGTCTCCTCGGTCGTGTACGCGAGATACTCCTCGCGCGAGACCTCCGTGGCGTAAACGGCCGACTGCATACCGCCTAAGCCGATCCAAACCTCCTTGTAACGCCGCTCAGGGGTCGTTGTTTTGATTGATCGAGAGGATCTGGCTTTTCTCCTTCTCCGACAACCCAAGCAGCGCCTGTATGCCGTCGAACTTGGTCATGTACTTCCGCTGGTCGAGCAGGATCTTGCAGTCGGAGTTGTTGATGATCGACTCCTTGACGATGGGCGACGAGATGATGTCGTCGACCTCCTGCGTCACCACGATCGCCTCGCCGAAATACTTGCGGACGGTCTTGTAGAGGTACTTGATGTAGTCTGCCATATTGGCCGATGCGATCGCCTTCCAAGCCTCCTCGATAAGGATCATCTTACGCACGCCCTTGAGCCTTCGCATCTTGTTGATGAACGCCTCCATGATGATGATCGTCACCACGGGGAAGAGGTCTTTGTTGTCCTTCACCGCGTCGATCTCGAAGACGATGAAGCGTTTGAGAGCAGGTCAATGTTGCGATCGGAGTTGAGCAGGAAGTCGTAACGCCCTCCTCACATAGTACTGTTTGAGGGTCGTCAGCAGGTTGTCGATGTTGAAGTCGGAGAGGGTGACGCGGATCTCCCGGCGACCCATCTCCGGGCGATAGACGTCGCGCAGGTACTCGTAAAACGTATTGAAGCAGGGGGTGATTTTTCCGGTTCTGTTCGGATCGTTTCGATGTACGCATTGACGGCTGAACCTAACTCGCCCGCCTCTGTCTTTGTGACAGGTTCGTCGGCACTTTTCCAGAGCGTAAGGAGCAGCGTGCAGATGCTTTTCGCGCTTCTCCACGTCGAACACGTAGTCGTCGGTGTAGAAAGGGTTGAAGGCGATCGGCCGGGCGTCGGTGTACGTGAAATAGATGCCGTCTGCGCCCTTTCGTCTTTCGGTTGATCAGGCCGCAAAGCCCCTCGTAGGAATTGCCCGTATCGACGAGCAGCACGTGTGCGCCTTGCTCGTAATACTGCCGCACCATGTGGTTCGTGAAGAACGATTTGTCACTGCCGAGGGCCCGAGGATGAACTTATTGCGGTTCGTGATGATGCCCTTTTTCATCGGCAGATCGGAGATGTCGAGATGGATCGGGCGGCCGAGAGGCGGTCGGCCATTTTGATACCGAAGGGCGAGAGCGAACTGCGGTAATTCGTTTCGGCGGTGAAGAAGCAGAGCGCCGGATCGATGAAGGTGTAGAACGATTCTTCGGCTGGGAAGTCGGCGGCGTTGCCAGGGATGCCCGCCCAATAGAGCGTTGCCGCGTCGACCGTATTGTGCCGTGGGCGACATTCCATGAGCGCGAGAGCACTACCGACGTCGTTCTTGATTTGGCGCAGCTCCTCCGCGTCGTCGCCCACGCCAGCACGTTGAAGTGTGCACGGATAGAGGTCAGCCCTCACGACCGCGCGAGGTTGAGATACTCCTGAATCCACGCCTCGTTGATCTGATTCGAGCGACTGTAACGCGCCAACGAATGCATGTTACGCGCCCTGTTTCTCGAAACGGTTCAGGTTCTCCTCGCTATCCTCGATAAAGAGGTCGAGTAGGTCGGGAGCATTACTGCTCCCCGACCCTCTAAGAACTCGTACGTAGAGTTTCCCTCATACGGCTCAAGCAACTCAAAGTTTCTATTATGAAACCGGCTCATAAGCTCTAATTTTACGGGTGGTGTAGCGACTGCATCTATCGTGGGCGATAAACCTGTATCTGCCGGACTTGTCGGATAATTCCTTGATAGTCCAGATTTTATCCGGTTCGATAATCTCACCGCACAACGGACAACGCTGGTTTTGTTTTTCCCACATTCTGAGGAAGCCCTGTCTTCCTTTGAAAGTGCTTAACATTTTCATTCTGTTACGCATCTCAAAGTATGGACGCCATTCCGGGTCGAATGGGTTGGCTTTACTGCGGATTTTGATAGGCTTGGTCTTCATGTCAATGTCGGATAGATACTTCAGTGTGACAGGGAATGTCTTCCCGTTGTTCCTTCAGTGTCGTACCGAATGTCCACGCCCGGCCTTTCTTCGACAGAAAATACTTGTTGTAAACCCAGTTCTTTCCCTTGTGGCGGTGGCGGCGTAATGCCCACGCCCACAGTTTGTAGAAGATTTGTGCGTCTGTTCTTGAATGTTTTGGCGGCTACGCAACCTTTGTAATAGTTGCCCCAACCAGTTATGAAAGGATTTAGAAGTCCGATAAGTTTGTCCTGCCTAATAGCTTGATTCTTACGAATGATGCCTTTAATTTTGGCAAGAAACTCCTTAACATTCTTCTTTGACGGCTTAATAAGCAGCGTACCTTTGTATTTCCTGATATTGAAACCCAGAAAAATCAAATCCTACCTCGATGTGAGTAACCTTCGTCTTTTTCTTCTGATAGGGTAAGCCCCTTGCTTGAAGAAACTCGCTTACTGCAGGGTTTTGATTAGCGATTCCAATGTTTCCCTGTCGGAACAGGTAATAATGAAATCGTCTGCGTAACGCACAAGATTTACCATAGGGTTGAAATACCCCTTGTTGATACGTCTTAGCTTGAACTTTTCCGCAAGCATAGCTTGCAGGCCGTCAAGTGCCATATTAGCGAGAGTAGGCGATATAATACCGCCCTGCGGCGTTCCTTCCTCGGTGGGGAATAGTTGTCGGTTGAATACAAATCCACTTTCCAGCCATTTGCGAAGCATGACCTTATCCATAGGGATATTGTCGAGCAACCATTCATGACTGATGTGATCGAAACAACCTTTGATGTCCCCTTCGAGTATCCATTGCGGAGACACCCCTTTTGAAAGTACCGTAAAAGCATTGTTCTATCGCATCGACTGTACACCTTTCCTTACGGAAACCGTAAGAGTGCCTGTCGGCGGTAGTTTCTGCCACTGGGTTTAGTGCCATCAGGTATAACGCCCTGCATAGCCCTGTCTTTCATCGTGGGTATTCCTAACGGACGGAGTTTGCCGTTACTCTTCTTGATATGTACCCTTCGTAACGGTTGCGGTTGTAGCCACGCCTTTTCAGGCTGGCGATTGCACCCATTTTTGCGTTGGGAGTAGTCCAGAGAACTTGTATCCACTCCCGCAGTGTTCTTTCACCTTTGTTAGAGGTAACTCGCTTGACTGCCAATGCTTTGGCGTAAAACGAATGGGTCAGTGTCCATTGCAAGGCTTTTAACCTGCCCGGACGACCCTTCTTTCGAGCCTTTACAATACGTCCTGCAGCTTCTGAACCGCAGTTTCGCATCTGACCCAATCAATGTCGGTCCAGTTGTTCCACTGCCTACGGTCAGCAGGTGCACACGATAAGTTAATCTCGTTCATTTGCATTCCTTCTTTGAAAGTTCTACATAGTTTCTTGTAAAGAGTTACTTTGCAGAAGTCTGCCCGCTTTCGCGGCGGAGTAACGTTGAAACTCCTATCCGCCCCGTTACAGGACGGCATTCGCTTTTTCTGCGTTCCCATACCCGCACCCCATTCGGTCTCTCCTTAGGAGTCGGCTTTCACCTGCCCATAGGCAGGAGAGATACGGGCTTACCAAGTTTCGTGTAAGTAACAAATGAGTGGGTTAGGTTCTGTCCATTGCGCCGGCAGTGCTTTGTCCGTGTAACCCCACAATACAAGGGGTTATCCGACTGCGTTACCTTTTTGGTTCAAGCCTATCAGCAACTTTGGCTTTGTTCATACATTACGACGCTTATAACAGTTCGCTTGCGCTAACCATACCGCCCAGCCTCGCTCCCCCAGCTCTTTTTGTGCTAAGAGCAGCTGCCGTTCCCTCGCGGTTCAGGCCCTCCTGCGGAAGGGCTACTTTGTCCGGCCAGCTTCGCACCCCGCCTTTGAGCGACGCACGTGACCGTAGGCTACTATTGACGGAACAATAGGTTTAATCTGACTTTTAATGACATTTGTTACTTCATTTAATTGTTAAACAATTACTTACACGACTTCTTGTCGCACGTATTGGTTGAAAAGGTGATTGCACGATAGCATAAGGCCGACGGGTGCGGCGAACGAGAGTCGGCAGTCGCTGCGGTCGGTCGAAAGGCGTTCGTAGCGCGCTGTCGGTGGAGACTACGGCGGGAGGTCGTCGGTATCGCTGAGCGTGTGCAGGCAAAGCCGATTGTCGCCTACCCGGACAAGATCAGCGCCGAGGCGGATGTCCTCGAGTGACGCGTGACCCGTGTCGGAGAGCGAGAAGTAGCGATCAAAGCAAACCACTTTTCTCCTTCAGTGCCGATGTTCTTCCTCGGTCATGCGCGCCAGGCGGATTCGGTCATCGTCGTTGATGATCCGCTCTGAACTGGTCGACGGACTCTATGAACTTGGCCACCTCCGCGGTTCCCGACCTCCTTCGGCAGGATCGTACCACGACAAAGCGAGGAGAAGTTGCTCTGCTGAGCCATGCGCTGGCGCGTCGTTTTGGTGAGGAAGAGGTAGCAGGCATGGTCGAGGAAGGGCGTTCGTTGAAGTGGCGTTCGGAGGCGCGAGCGAGAGCTCAGCTCGCCGTCCGAGAGGCGGCCGGCGTAGCGCTCCTGACGAACCAATCTTGCTTGTGCACGATGGTGAGTCGGGTAGCACCTGACGGCCTTGTGCCACGCCGCGTGCATCGCCCTCGTACTCGGCCGAGGTGACGGTGAAGAGTTCGGGCAGCTCGACGCGGAAGGCGACGGTGATGTCGGCATCTTTCGAGACGATGCACCCTTGCTCGACAGCCAGCAGCGGGAACTTGGATTCTAAGGTGGTGACCTTCGATGTGTTTCTCATGAGATCTTACTTGTGTTTTTGGAGGTATAACCCGTGTCATCGACGTGTCGATTTCAGGCAATGAAGAATGTGGCGGACAGAGCGGCGATTCAGGAGGTAGCGTGGGTGCATGCGAACGGCGGTGCGTTTCATCAGACCATAGCGGCCGAATCGGCGGTTCAGCGCGAACGTTTGCCACACCACGAGCGTGGCACCCGTTGCGCCGAGGCCGAGACAGAGGTACTGATCCATGCCGCACATGCTAGCAGATGACGACAAGGAGGAACGTCGCCAGCAGTCCACCGGCAAAGAGGAAGAGGTACTGCGCCTTCAGCCCTTGAACTCCACCGTCCGCCCCACGCCTTTATTGATCTCCCACGAAGCCATCAGAGGAAGAAACTTCTAAGGATCGTGGCGGCCACAATCAGGAAGATACACGCCCCGAACCACGAGGCGGCGGTCTTCGACGTGTCTGGGTCGCCGGACGCGAACTTTGATACACCTTGATTCCTCCGATCAGTCCGATGACAGCGCCGATGGCGTAAAATGAGTTTCGTCCCCGGGTCGAAATAGGAGGTGACCATTTTCGTGGCCTCGTTGATACCCGACAGCCCGTTGCCCTGCGCGAAGGCGGAGGAGGCGAGGGAAAGCAGTAATGCGGCGGCAAACAGTCGCCCGATTCGTTGTTTCATATGGTTCTGGATTTATAGGTTTTCATTCATGTTGCTATCTCGTTACAAGTAAGCCATCCACGCCGTGCTCGTTGACGTCATTCGAGCGAGACTTCTTCGATGCTTCGGAGGGCGAGCGAAGTAGCTCGTCGAGCACCCGAGCGCGTTCCCCGCTCTTTCGACGCATACTCGCGGAGCTTCCATGAAGTCAGTACCTCGGAGCTTGACGGCTGTCTCTTTGACTTGATCCAAGTCTTCCGCGGTGAGACGATCCGGCGTTTCCACAGCCGTTTGCAGGCGGCGAAGCTCGCGGGTCGTTACACTTTCAGTCGAGACTTCAATATCTTCCTTGAGTAACAAGGAAATCGCTTCAGTCTTCGGGGTAACCTCTGGTTCGTCCGCCTGTTCATCTTCGGCGAAGGCGTTTCGATAGGCAAAACTATCCTTCGATTCCGTCCCTCCGTAAACCGATTCCCCGGCTTCCTTCACGCTTCCCTCCAATGGCAAAACCGTACGCGTTGCCCCGACCAAACCGTCGTCCAAGGTGTCATCCGAGGTGTTATCGGAAGCGACATCTTCTCGAGTCGGTTGCTCTGTCCGATAGAGATCACGCAGCAAGACACCTAAAAGGATCGCCCAAGTGATGAGCAGGAAAAGTGTCATGGCAAGGAGGAATTAAAGGGGTCTTTTCTGTCGCGCTCGATGGCCTCGGAGAGGAGCGTGGTGGCGGTCGATGTGATCGGCGAGGATGTTCTCGATGTAGGCCGCGAGAGAAGTCCTTGCATCGAGGGCGTTCAGCACGCGTCGCAAACAGTCGATAAGCGCCCGATCGCAGGAGAGGGTCGTCCGACTTTCCGACGAACGGTGAGCAAAGAATCGGTCTCGATAAGTCGATAGCAATTCGTCTGCAAACGGTGTTTGAATACTGCTTAAATCGCTTTTCAACGGTGTTTCTTCGGGCGTGATGGGCGGCGCATCGTCGCCTGCCATTTGCTGAATCCGCTCGGCGATTCGCCTACGGCGTTGTTCTTCGATGGTCGCGGGCGGGCCGTTTTCAGGTTACATTTTTCGATGAGCTCCTTCACGAACGGCCTCGATACCGCTACCCTCAATCAGACTTTTGTCTGGTGGTAGATAGGTGGATCGGAAGGCGGGCCGGCCGTCTGCGGTGAGTTCCTTTTTGAAGCGGGCGGAGCGCGGCAGCTGCGTGTCGAACAATCCCAAGCCTTCGCGCTTGATCGCCCTCGTTGTAGAACGCGATGACGTCCGTCCGCACCCGTCGGTCGATCTTGTTCCAAACGAGGTAGATCTCTTTGATACGGCACCTATCGTCCGACACACCGAGGTCACGGATGGCCGGCGCGTAGGGTCATGGAAGCTACCAGCGATTGGCGGTCGGGCTCGATCGGCGAGATGAGATAATCCATGCCGAGGGTGAGCTCGACGTAGTCCGGGATCGTCCGCGCGGCCAGGCAGGTCGAAAAAGGATCAGGTCGAACGTTTCACCCGCACGCTCGGCCATAAAACGGCGGACATCCTCCTCCGCACGTGCAGCGGTGCTTTTGATGACACGGTAAGCCTCCCGGCCGAGCGCTTCAAAGTGCTTCTTCATCCGTGCCTGCAACGCCGGTTCACCGTTCTGTACGGTTTGTTTGTCGCGTTCGCGCAGTCCGAAGAAGGAGTATTGCGAGTAGTCGCAATCGACGACGAAGAGGCGCAGCCCCTTCGGTGAAATAGAGATAGCTGGCCGTGATCTCCGCCAGCGTGCTTTTTGCCCGTGCCGCCTTTGAGCGACCCGAGCCGATCCGGATCGGGCGGCCGGGCGGAGTGTTCATGGTTTCTTCTTTCATGGGTTCAAGGTCTGAGGGTATATTATTAATAGTACGCGCGTACATTATATATATAGACGCACTTTGTGAGTAGCTGTGGAAGTATATTCACATACTCACTCACTTATATGCTTATGCAGTTACTCACTTATGCAGTTACTCACTTATACAGTTACTCACTTATACAGTTACTCACTTATACAGTTACTCACTTATACAGTTACTCACTTATACAGTTACTCACTTATACAGTTACATGTGAGTAAGTGAGTAACCACACAAATAAACAGCTGCACAAACACAGCTATATATAAAGGCTTTCGGGCTTCTCGGCGTGGCTTCCGATTGAAAAACAAACGTTTTACCCACGAAAGCGCTGCCCTAACTTTGCCGCCGAATTGAAAGACTTTGGAGAGCCGAACCTTCTTCTCAGACATACGGCTCCAAAGGCCGGGCAAGGTGTGTTTTGTGCTACAAAAACCGTTTTGTGCTACAAAACGCCTTGCCCCCGGAGCGGCCTCTGCGGCGGTTCGGCTCCAAAGTCGCCACCTGATCTTATACGAAAAACCATCCCAGAGAATCGACCCCAAGCCCCCTGAAATGGGATGCTCGCATCGGAGCTGCCCCAAAGCTGAGCGATGAAAGGGAAGTGAAGGGGGCGATACCGTTCGTCCATACGAGAAATCAGGCAGGCCAGAGGACTTTCATTCCTTCGGTCTGCCCGATAATGGTTCACTTGTACGTTGCTTCTACACCGCAGCCATTTCAAGGGGCTAGTCTTGATCAACTTCTCAGTGTAGGGTTTGTCCGTCTTTGATGACGCACGAAATAGAGCCCCGGCCGGAAGTCCCGCGATGGATTTGAAGGTCAGTTGATTCGTCTTGAATGACCTCAACATCGTCAGCCCATTCCAAAGCTGAATCTCATACGTACTTGTAACGCCCTTTGTGGTCAAAGAGCCTTGACCTTGGGGAGATAGAATGCCATCGTCCGGTTCCGTCAGTTTGAGTGTCACAACATCCGTGGCGGGGTTGGGGAGAGAGAAAATGGTGCTAATCCCGGATTAATTGTGCCATAATCATTGCAAGATCCACTCCAACCGCAGTTATTTCTCTTGCTTACTTGTATGTGAAAAGCACCTTGACTAGCTGTTTCTACACTCAAGTGAGAAGCTCCTTGACCTCCGATGATTCTTCAACCCCAAACAGTCCATTCTATATAATCTGCATCCCCAGCATCATCTATCCAAAAATCCATACTGAGAATTAGGCGCCAATTGCCTCTTCATTCCTTTGATTCTGGTAGGCCGTGATGGCCGTGCGCAGATTAATACTTTTCTGAGAATCTTGGTGGTGTCAATGGATTTCTCATTCTTTCTATCTGCCCATTGGTGAATTTTTGTTCGGCATGGAGGGTAAGCATATGACATGTAATTCGATGCATCAGGAGAGTACTTTTGTTTATGGCCATCCTTTATTATGCCGGTATATGCACAAGTATTCGTAGACCAAAATGCAGGGATCGGCGGGGTATCTGAAATATAATCCCCACAGGTAGTAGATTACTTCCATCTACAAATTCTGACATCGCCTTTTGTCGTTAGAATCCTTTTTCATCCCACGTTCCGGTGATGGGTATGATAGAGTCCGAGGCAGTGCCCATCTCATGGGGTAATGCTCGAAAGTGTACGATGATCATTGCGTACGATAAGAGCCGTTGAAGGGATAGAATCGGCTATGCCAACTCTTGTCCATGAATCTTCCGGAACTACATATATGTCAATAGCATTTGTATGTGCATTCATCTTGAATAGTTCCTTTTTTTGCCATATAGAGGGTTGAGAGAAATTATTGCTATTAATAAAGTCCGAACCCAGTAGTACAAATTGGATACGCGCATTTGCGAAAGCGCCATTTAAATCGTTGATTATCGACGGTGCAATCGTTGGACTCTGCCCCTTATCATTGCCACTTCGAACTATATGCTACAAAAGATGTTTATTCGGTATAACTTATTCACTCTGACAGATCTTAGAGATGGATTAAATATCCATTGAGGAGGTTCCGGTGAAGGTGTTGAACACATCTCTTGTGCATTTATGATTGTAACACAAAGAAAACAGTGACAACCTTAATTCCGCAGCACTTTTTCTTGTGATATGATTTTGTAATGTTGAGGCGTCTTTTTGCCTCTACATGTGATAGGAAGCGACCTTAGACTGGTATTAGTCCTTGCAGGCGCATAAAATCCCCCACCCAAGCCAATGGGGAAAAATGAATGCCACAAAGAAAATGCTGTTTATTCAAGGAAAACTTCAGAGTAGTATGCTTTATTGGTATAAAGGTTTAGAACGTTCTGCCTTCCTGTGCGCACCCATTTCGCTGGCACACTGACAAAAATGCAGGGATAAAGGCTTTCAATCTGCTTGTCTTTTTCAACGACTTAACCTTTTCACTGATACGACGGACGAGATAGAGATAGAAGTTCTTCAGCATGGCGGTAACCATCATGAACACCATGTTCTCAGCCATAAAGGAAAAGGGCAGATGTGCCCAGCCGAAGTCATTGTTCTGTATGTCGAAGTTCTTTTCACTTGCTCCTCGTCCATTGTAAAATGTAATGATGTCTTTCTCGGTTGATACCCAGTCATTGGTAAGGATACAGCGATATGTGTATATCACTCCGAACATATCCGTCTGTTTCTTACCACCCTTGTCCCTTAAAGGACTTCGCTGTACGACAAGCCTGTATGACTTTCCTTCAATGAGGTTGTCCATGTTGATGGATGTGACATCGTATTTTTTTCATAACCAACCTCGACGCTCTTCCATTCTTTCAGTTGGCGGAACTCTTCATAACGAGTGCCACAGTTGGCAGCACGTATATAGAATGTGTTACAGCGTTGCTCTACGGTTTGGATAATTTCCTTTTGAGAACGACCCACAGTCGGCACGGAAACGCTCTATTGTCACACCAAGTTCTGAGATTACTCGGTCCATAATGCGACGAAGCGTGTCTTCCTGATGAAATTTCACATTGGTGTTTCCATCACGATTCTCACCTCCAACGATAATGCCCCCAATGGAAGCCCAACCAAGGAAGTAGCCAAAATCCTGTTTGTAAGAATATTTTTGCATCGAACTTGTGGGCAGGAATAAACTGATGATCAAAGTCCAAGTCAACATGGCTGCCTACCTTTATAAGCCCCATCTGTCGTATCATTCGCAGAAGTAAGGTGTCCAGTTTCTCTGCTGCATTGAAGCTATACGACTTCCCAGAGATCTCGCTCTTATAGACGATATTCTCTTCGGCAAGTTCCTTAAGTCCACGTCCCTACAGTGTCGGCACCAGGCAGTTGCGTACCAGGTCTCTGCCTGAACTGCCCTATAAGTGTATTGATATTCTCAAGACATTCTCCACCACAAAGGTAACTGAAGAAGAGAGAACCGAAAAATGCTTCCATGACTAAAAAGCCTTATCGCTACACCCACGTTTGCCCAAGACAGATTCTGTAAGTTTTTCAAAGCCCAACTTTGAAAATACGTCCATAATATGATAAATTCCACCGAAAAGAAGTGATATTCTCGTTTTTAATTGCTACCTTTGCCATGTCAGATTTTTGCTTACTTGTTATGTTTGCAGCACCAAGATAGGTGAAATTTTCTGACATATCCAAGTGTTTTGAGAACTTTGTTTCTCAGACACTTGGAGTTCTTACAAGAATTTATGCTGCGGAATTAAGGGAGACTATACTTATAGCTTGGAAGTTATTTATCGTTTGACAAGCCTTCATCTAATCGCTACCGCTTATAGCCTTTATTTTGCTTTAGGTTCTTATTGAGGTCTAATGCACGTGATGGGATAGGGAAGACGATAGTATGTCGGTCGGCTTCCGTTGCGGTGCTGTACGGATGTCGTAAGACTTATGAAATCGGTTGAAACGGATGAGGTCATTACGACGCCAGCCTTCCCACATTAGTTCCATAATACGTTCGTTTAGGATATTCTCTAATGTTGCTGTTCTATTTCCCATTCCACTACGGCTACGAACAAGGTTCAGTTCTGTGTTGCCATTCTCTCCGTTACGCACAGCCGCTTCTGCCTTCATAAGTAAAACATCAGCATAACGGAAGAGAACAATGTCATTGTTAGGATTTTTTCCATCATTGTATGAGGTGCGGTCTACCTCATATTTCGCCATTCTCGCACCTGCAGTCTTAATATATGAACTGTTGGTAAGGTTTATCCTCTACGGCAAGCGGCATATAGACAAGTGGCTTCCCATTCTCTAAATATACAACATTCCCATCTACTCGAACTGTGTCTGAATAAAGGTTATAGGCATATCGAGTGTCAACATTATTCGTCCCATACCCAAAAGGTATTGACAGTAGATATCGTTGCACAAGCCCCGTTCTCAGCCCCTGTACCTAAAGCGCTTCCGTGTGCATAGTGACGAGAGCGGAAGAGATATTGGAATTGGTTCTTATAAAGGTGCTTGTCAACAGGAATGATAAATATATTCTCTGGTGAGGTCTCGTTGTGAACTGAGAAGTTACTGAGGTAATCTGGTGCTAACGTAAATCCATCAGCAGTGACTTTATCGCAGTAGTATTTGCAAGCCTGCCATATATTCATTTGCTGACCATCAACGGTAAAGTAAATTTGTTTACCATTAGGTTGTTGACTATCTGTCCAATCTGAATCAGAATAAACCCTCACCATTCAGCATTAACTTGCAAGTAAGAAGTTAGCCACAGAGCGCGTTACACGTCCATAGTCTGTGCCTGCAAGGTTGCTATGCCCAGTGGAAAGCAGTGGCATTGCCTCTTGTAGTTCCTTTACAATAAACTTATATACCTCCGGGCGACTTGTTTGTTTCGTGTTCTCAGTATCTTCGCTTACTAGTTGTTACCAATGGTATGTTACCAAACATATCCATTAGATAATAGTAGTATAAGGCGCGGATTGCTCTGACTTCAGCCCGATAAGCCTTGTATTGATTGTCGGTCAGTAGCTGTCTGTTCTTGTCGATTGTAGCAAGTGCTTCATTACTGAAAACAATGACCTTATAGAGATACTTCCATGTGTCGTAAAGTGGTTTACTATCTACTGCCCAGTTGTGTCTGTATAAGTCTACCCAGAAGCCTCCGTCATACCAATCACCACCACGGACCGGTATGATAGCTTCATCTGTTGTGAACGTATTATAGTCGTACACACCACGATAAGTACCTTATGAGCCCCTCGCTATCTTTGTCACCTCCTATGTAGTTATACAAGATAGCGACAGCATTAATATAAACGTCATTGTCTGTTGTATAGACATGCTGTATCGAGACAATCTTTGCAGTTCTCGTCCAGGCAGCCAGTTAACGTGAGGATGCTAAAAAAAAATAGAGGTCGAAGTAAGTATTTCATTTAGAATAGTATGCTTTGTTGTAATCAATTGCTTAGAACTTAATGCTTACTCCGAAAAGAGTAAAGTACGATAAAGGGGATAGGTGCGCTTGTCGTCAATGCCTAACGTGTTGTCAACTACATAGCTATTAATAATCGGTGTCAAACCACTATAGCTTGTAATTGTTGCGAGGTTATTGATGCTGAAAGATACACGTAATGAACTGATATATTTGTTTCTAACGGGTGTGTTCCAACCGATTGTAAGATAATCGAAGTTCAGATAATCACCACGTTCCAACCAATAGTCAGTCACGTTTTGGTCAACGATATTCCGTGCTGGAGCTTCTGCAAGGACGTTATAGTCTGGGAAATTCGACATATTCAGATAAGACAGGGCTGTGCCGTTAAATATCTTATGCCCGAAAGCACCATTCATCTGTAAGGAGACATCGAAGTCTTTGTATCTAAAACTGATGTTTGACCCCAACGTCATCTTTGGTGTAGCCTGTCCTGCAACATATCTGTCACCATGATCACTGAGGTCGATTACGTTATCATTATTCAAATCTGCAATGTCGTATTTGTTGTGTCCATGTCCGTTGTCAACGATTCCTTTGCAATGAGGAAGATAGAAAACACCTAACGGTTGACCTACTATCTGATAAATAATATCATTATAACCGCCATGGAAACCGGCACCATTCATGCCACCGATAGGAGTAATATCTGATGCTGTCATATCCCTTCCATTGAGTTTGCCATTGAGGGAGAGGAGTTTATTCTTTTGCCATGCCATATTAATGTTAACATTGAGCTCCATGTCTTTCTTTGAGATAGGAACGATGCCTATGCCCAACTCAAAACCACTATTAGACATTGAACCGATATTTGCCAGCAGCTTATCAAAAGGCGAAAGTTGGTACTGGTACGTCATATTCATAAAAGCATATCAGTTGTCTTAGAATAGTAATACTCTGCTGTGAGCAATAATCGATTTTTTTGAAGAAACCAAGGTCAGCACCAATATTAAAAGGTGCTACGTGTTTTCCCAACGTAGGTCAGGATTACTATTTCGTAAGGTACCCATTGTGACCGTTGGTGTTCCATTATATGAGATTAAACCAACCGGAATATACTGTTTTTAAAGTCAGATAAGAACTGATTCCACCAAGGTTTCCTGACTGACCATAGCCTGTTCGTAGGTCCATAAGACTAACCGTATTGTTATCACGAAGGAAACGTTCTTTCTTAATATTCCATGTTGCTGAGATAGAAGGAAGAAACCCCAAGTATGGTCTTTACCAACCATTGACGAACCATCTGCACGTGTTGTCAGATTAAGTGTGTATCGATTGAGCAATGTATAGGTAAGTGTACCCATAAAAGAGGCAAGACTTGGGTCGGCATAACTGCTCCCCGTACCTCCGTAAGGACGATCTGAAGCTACACCAAGGTTGTTATAACCAAAGTAATTGTTGGCTAATCCCTTTACTTGTGTCCAAAAGGCAGCCATCTTCTTCTTCTGATATTCGGCAAGAATGGTGGCAGAGAGGTTGTTTGCACCCCAACGATGCTTCCAATCAAGAGAGATATTACCTAATGTTTCCTCTGCCTTTCGTTCTCCTCTATAAGCTAATCCCTGTGCCCATACCCATGTAGGAGCAAACTTCCCATTCTCCGTTGAGGTATAGGAATAGGAACCTAAAGGCAGACAACTGCAGGTTATGAGGAAGCTGCAGGGATAATTGTAGATGTGAATTGAACGTAAGATTCTTCTCGTCGTTTCGTTCAAAGAGCAGTGGTTCAGTCGGTGCAATCTGTGAAGCGTTGTTGTTCCTTTGCCATCCATTTTCCAACTTTATGGAATGAAAGTGTTGGATTCATTGCGGCGGTAGAATAGGAAAGTGCCTGAAGATCGAATATCTTTTCATCTTGCTGGGAAGAACCGAATACGCCAAAAATCTATTTTTCAATTTTCTCATCAAAAGGCAAGTTGCGAGATATCCAACTTAGCCATGAAGTTATTGTAATCCTTAGTTTTTATAACCGTCTGTCCACGCACATAGCCTAATGAGGTACGATAGTTGGATTTGTCACTACCTCCACTAAAAAGCCACATGATGTGAATTGACAAATCCTATTCGTACTATTTCTTTCTGAAAATCAGTGTCATAACCTTTGTCAACGTAATCTAACCCCTAAAAGCTTTTTGCAGCACTAATATACTCTGCTGCATTCAGCATACGAAGACGTTTGTATACTTTATCAAAAGCCTACTGCTCCATCATAATAAATCTGAAACTTACTGCCATTTTCCACGCCTTGTCTTTACCTCAATAACACTCGATGCTCCTCGTGAACCATACTTAGATGTTTCTGACGCATTTTTAAGAATAGTAAAGCTCTCTATATCAGCTGGATAAATAGTAGATAGCGTTGCCAAATCACTTGAAACACCATCAATGAGGACCAGAGGGTCGTTACCACCAGTAAGTGATGTGGTACCACGAACGCGCACACTCGTCAACATTGCCATACGGTCCTGACCATTCGTAACGACATTTACACCGACAGCTTGTCCTGAAAGGGCATTGATAGCAGAATTAACTAAACCTTTATTCATCTGCTTTTCACCCACCTTTTGCCATTGAGCCGATAACAGGAAAGGTGTCATTGACAAGGAATAATGGCTGCCTTTGCTCTGTAGTGATCGCTTTATGTCGTCTCTGTGCATTGGCAACATCTGTAACACCAATTACCAAAAGGCAGCAAACAAGAGAGCGGGTTAGAATGTATTGTCTATTCATGTTAGGATGCAATAAATGTTATTTATACTGATTATCCAAGCAAATATACATATTTTTCGGGAGATAGATCGGTGATTAGCAGTTTTTTGTTACTTTTGCTGTGTTATCCTTATATACCTTAATTCCACAGCACTTTTTCTTGTGATATGATTTTTGTGTGTTGAGGCGTCTTTTTGCCTCTACATGTGATAGGAAGCGACCTTAGACTGGTATTAGTCCTTGCAGGCGCATAAAATCCCCACCCAAGCCAATGGGGAAAATGAATGCCACAAAGAAATGCTGTTTATTCAAGGAAAACTTCAGAGTAGTATGCTTTATTGGTATAAAGGTTTAGAACGTTCTGCCTTCCTGTGCGCACCCATTTCGCTGGCACACTGACAAAATGCAGGATAAAGGCTTTCAATCTGCTTGTCTTTTTCAACGGCTTAACCTTTTCACTGATACGACGGACGAGATAGAGATAGAAGTTCTTCAGCATGGCGGTAACCATCATGAACACCATGTTCTCAGCCATAAAGGAAAAGGGCAGATGTGCCCAGCCGAAGTCATTGTTCTGTATGTCGAAGTTCTTTTCACTTGCTCCTCGTCCATTGTAAAATGTAATGATGTCTTTCTCGGTTGATACCCAGTCATTGGTAAGGATACAGCGATATGTGTATATCACTCCGAACATATCCGTCTGTTTCTTACCACCCTTGTCCCTTAAAGGACTTCGCTGTACGACAAGCCTGTATGACTTTCCTTCAATGAGGTTGTCCATGTTGATGGATGTGACATCGTATTTTTCATAACCAACCTCGACGCTCTTCCATTCTTTCAGTTGGCGGAACTCTTCATAACGAGTGCCACAGTTGGCAGCACGTATATAGAATGTGTTACAGCGTTGCTCTACGGTTTGGATAATTTCCTTTGAGAACGACCCACAGTCGGCACGGAAACGCTCTATTGTCACACCAAGTTCTGAGATTACTCGGTCCATAATGCGACGAAGCGTGTCTTCCTGATGAAATTTCACATTGGTGTTTCCATCACGATTCTCACCTCCAACGATAATGCCCCCAATGGAAGCCCAACCAGGGAAGTAGCCAAAATCCTGTTTGTAAGAATATTTTGCATCGAACTTGTGGGCAGGAATAAACTGATGATCAAAGTCCAAGTCAACATGGCTGCCTACCTTTATAAGCCCCATCTGTCGTATCATTCGCAGAAGTAAGGTGTCCAGTTTCTCTGCTGCATTGAAGCTATACGACTTCCCAGAGATCTCGCTCTTATAGACGATATTCTCTTCGGCAAGTTCCTTAAGTCCACGTCCTACAGTGTCGGCACCAGGCAGTTGCGTACCAGGTCTCTGCCTGAACTGCCCTATAAGTGTATTGATATTCTCAAGACATTCTCCACCACAAAGGTAACTGAAGAAGAGAGAACCGAAAATGCTTCCATGACTAAAAAGCCTTATCGCTACACCCACGTTTGCCCAAGACAGATTCTGTAAGTTTTTTTCAAAGCCCAACTTTGAAAAATACGTCCATAATATGATAAATTCCACCGAAAGAAGTGATATTCTCGTTTTTAATTGCTACCTTTGCCATGTCAGATTTTTTTGCTTACTTGTTATGTTTGCAGCACCAAGATAGGTGAAATTTCTGACATATCCAAGTGTTTTGAGAACTTTGTTTCTCAGACACTTGGAGTTCTTACAAGAATTTATGCTGCGGAATTAAGGGTATATAAAGATAAGAACCATCTCAGTCATAACCGCCTATAAAGAAATGGTCGTCTGTGGCATTTCGAGGTCTTTCCCGAATGTTTGCCGTAATAATCGAAAACGGTTGGCGGCTTTCATCAGTGCTTCTTTTATAGTTTCTTCTTAACCCGTCTAAACAAAAGGTTCCAACCAATATGTCTAACCCATTGCTTACATCTAACAAGAATTTTTATAATCGATGGGAATTTCCATGCCCAATTCTTTTCTCCAATGCTTGGACATCGTTCTTACTTAGCGGGAGGATACAGGGTGTTTAGTCAAGCCTCGGGGGCTATATGGGGGCGCTTTTTCCTATAAGGATTGCACCGGTGGATTGGGATTCTTCAATGCCCTGATTCTGAAATCTATAAATTAAATCTCTATATGCTTTATTCATATTCTATTTTTTTCTGTATACGCTATACTATTTATGGCAAAAGGCTCATCATTAAAAATGATGAATTTGACAATAGTTGATTTAATCTCTATTGATTTTCTTCCCACTTGATGGATTCCTGTAATTACCATTATGCCTACTAAGATATTCTCCACCTTTCTTCACAAATTCAATATTTAACGGATCACCAGCATCTTCTGGATGTCCTTTACACTATTAATGTGATGTCCTTCGTCAACCCTTACTTTTCCTGTTTCTTTTCGATTCCTTTAATTCTTTCTTTGTCCATCTTCTGGAACCGCGCCCTGGCCTTTCCACCAATCTTTTCTCTGCTTTCCATGCATCTTTAACTGCTTTTTTGTCTTACCTTAATTCCGCAGCATAAATTTTGAAGAACTCCAAAGTGTCTGAGAAACAAAGTTCTCAAAACACTTGGATATGTCAGAAATTTCACCTATCTTGGTGCTGCAAAACATAACAAGTAAGCAAAAAAATCTGACATGGCAAAGGTAGCAATTAAAAACGAGAATATCACTTCTTTCGGTGGAATTTATCATATTATGGACGTATTTTCAAAGTTGGGCTTTTGAAAAACTTACAGAATCTGTCTTGGGCAAACGTGGGTGTAGCGATAAGGCTTTTAGTCATGGAAGCATTTTTCGGTTCTCTCTTCTTCAGTTACCTTTGTGGTGGAGAATGTCTTGAGAATATCAATACACTTATAGGGCAGTTCAGGCAGAGACCTGGTACGCAACTGCCTGGTGCCGACACTGTAGGACGTGGACTTAAGGAACTTGCCGAAGAGAATATCGTCTATAAGAGCGAGATCTCTGGGAAGTCGTATAGCTTCAATGCAGCAGAGAAACTGGACACCTTACTTCTGCGAATGATACGACAGATGGGGCTTATAAAGGTAGGCAGCCATGTTGACTTGGACTTTGATCATCAGTTTATTCCTGCCCACAAGTTCGATGCAAAAATATTCTTACAAACAGGATTTTGGCTACTTCCCTTGGTTGGGAGCTTCCATTGGGGAGCATTATCGTTGGAGGTGAGAATCGTGATGGAAACACCAATGTGAAATTTCATCAGGAAGACACGCTTCGTCGCATTATGGACCGAGTAATCTCAGAACTTGGTGTGACAATAGAGCGTTTCCGTGCCGACTGTGGGTCGTTCTCAAAGGAAATTATCCAAACCGTAGAGCAACGCTGTAACACATTCTATATACGTGCTGCCAACTGTGGCACTCGTTATGAAGAGTTCCGCCAACTGAAAGAATGGAAGAGCGTCGAGGTTGGTTATGAAAAATACGATGTCACATCCATCAACATGGACAACCCTCATTGAAGGAAAGTCATACAGGCTTGTCGTACAGCGAAGTCCTTTAAAGGACAAGGGTGGTAAGAAACAGACGGATATGTTCGGAGTGATATACACATATCGCTGTATCCTTACCAATGACTGGGTATCAACCGAGAAAGACATCATTACATTTTACAATGGACGAGGAGCAAGTGAAAAAGAACTTCGACATACAGAACAATGACTTCGGCTGGGCACATCTGCCCTTTTCCTTTATGGCTGAGAACATGGTGTTCATGATGGTTACCGCCATGCTGAAGAACTTCTATCTCTATCTCGTCCGTCGTATCAGTGAAAAGGTTAAGTCGTTGAAAAAGACAAGCAGATTGAAAGCCTTTTATCCTGCATTTTGTCAGTGTGCCAAAGGAAATGGGTGCACAGGAAGGCAGAACGTTCTAAACCTTTATACCAATAAAGCATACTACTCTGAAGTTTTCCTTGAATAAACAGCATTTCTTTGTGGCATTCATTTTCCCCATTGGCTTGGGTGGGGGATTTTATGCGCCTGCAAGGACTAATACCAGTCTAAGGTCGCTTCCTATCACATGTAGAGGCAAAAAGACGCCTCAACACACAAAATCATATCACAAGAAAAAAAGTGCTGCGGAATTAGGGACAAAAAGAAAAGCGATCGTCTTTTTCATCTCATTTCGTAGTTAGAATGAATATCAGTCTATAATCTTCAAGGCGAGCGTGGGGAGCATCGAACTTTGTCGGATCGGCTTTCGCCAAATAGATACGATATGGTGTATGATCTATGGAGGCACCTTTGCCAAAGAGGCGTTCAAAGGTCATCGAAAAACCAAGCGCTGTCACCTTGTGCTGCTGGCGCATCTCCGATTTTCGTCAATCAGTCGGAAAACGTCCTGCACCTCTTCCGACTTGTCTTTACAATAATAGCTACAGTTCCACATGGCTTGGAGGGAACTTCCAACAGGGTGCTATCTCCATTTATATTCAAGTAAGCATAGATTTTGATCTGCTCCATCATTTGAATACTGTCAAACTGAGCCAGTGAGCAGTTTGTATCCACGTCATCTTTGACGTCTTGGAGTGAAATCAAGATTTCTCCATTTTTCACCACAAGCCACTTTGCATGCCTGATGAGTCGTTAGCTCAAAAACCGCAAACTCCAAATTGTGTGGAAATATCTGTTCTTCTTTTGTCTTGGCCCTTTTCTCTTTCTCGCACCCCGTCGCTATCACCAGCAGAAGGGAGAGGATACTAAACCATAAAAATCTTCTTCATTTTCATTTTTCATCATGTTTTTCCGTTAATCACGATTCCCGCTTCCGGATCGATTTATCTCACTGCACCTCCGGAGTCGGTTCCTAGGGCACCTAAATAGGTCTGGTGGAGTATTCTCTATGGCTTTCATAAAACTGATCTATTAATATTCGACACAAATATAGAATATATAACCGTAATACAAAAGTTGTTTTCTGTGATTCTTGGTGATTTATCCCTAGAAAATCTCTTTTTCTTGCGGATTAATTTTTCTCAATGAGAAATTTTGTTCTCCTATTATTGCTTTCTCGTATCCTATGGGATCTCACAGAGAGAGATTTCTAACAAGTGGTCATTAGTCAATCGCTCCTTAAGCCCTATATGAGCGCGGAGGAAAGACCCTTCGCCATCGACAGCATTTCGGAAAAGGAAGCTACGCAGTCATCGAAGGGTAGGCTTTCTTACCGTTGTGGGGCTTCCGAAGGATTCAAAACTTTTGCTGTGACGTTTTTCGAAGATTTTGATGTCCTTTGCGGGCGAGAAATGAGATGTCTTATGACTACAGCAAAGAGACGAAAGCAGGAGAATCTCGCTCGTTTCCTATTCGTTCCCTTTGGGCGAGCAGAGTGATCCGTATCCACTCATTGACAAAGCACTTAAATCCCTGATCTTTTTGTTTTATGGGGAGATTTGCGATTTCCGCACGGCCAAGGACATCGGCATTGACCGTCCGGAGAAGCGTGAGATCCCGCATCACATCCCACCCACGCCCGAGCAAGAAGCGTTTATCGGCAAGCTGATGGAGTTTGCCAAGACGGGTGACGCCACCCTCTTGGATCGTGCCCCACTGAGTGAAAAAAGAGGAAAAGGCCAAGATGCTTATCGCCACAGATCTCGCCCGCAAAATGAGCCTCGATATGCGGATGATCGATCCGATGAAATACTCGGATCACATCGACAACAAAGCCAGCCATTGCGCCAAGCTACTCAGCGAGTATTACCGTAAGTATGACGAGCAAAAGGGTACGCAGTTCGTCTTCTCCGATCTCGGAACATACAAGCCGGACGAATGGAACGTGTACTCGGAGGTCAAGCGCAAGCTCGTGGAAGACTACGGCATCCCGGCCTTGGAGATCCGTTTCATACAAGAATGCAAGAACGAGAAGGCCAAGAAGGCGATGGTGGAGGCCGTGAACCGTGGCGACATCCGTATCGTTTTTCGACTCGACATCCATAGCTCGGCACGGGCGTGAACGCCCAGCAACGTGCGGTGGCAGTCCATCACCTCGATATAGTTTGGAGGCCTTCCGATCTCGAGCAGCGCAACGGTCGAGCTGTCCGTAAAAGGCAACGAGGTGGCCAAACAGTTTGCCGACAACAAGGTCGACGTGATCATCTATGCCGTAGAACGATCGCTCGACAGTTACAAGTTCAACTTGCTACACAACAAACAGCTCTTCATCAACCAGCTCAAGACGAACACGCTCGGCAGTCGCTCCCATCGACGAGGGTTCGATGGACGAGGACAGCGGCATGAACTTCTCAGAGTATGTGGCCGTGCTGTCGGGTAACACCGACCTACTCGAGAAAGCGAAGCTGGAGAAGAAGATCGTCACTTTGGAATCGGAGCGAAGGGCTTCCTTAAAGAGCGCGACACGGCGGCGGCAAGCTCGATGAGATCAAGTGCTCCATCGCCTTCCATTCAGACAAGATCCGAGAAGCCCGGGCGGATCGAGCACATTTCGAGAGCCAGCTACAGCGTGACACCGACGGTGTGCCGGCCAATAAATTATCGGTAAAAGGTGTGCCGGACGGTGCAGACATCAAGGCCGTGGCCGCGCGCTTGCAGGAGATCGCGGAGAAAGCGCGCACCGAAGGCGAGTACAACAAGATCGGTGAGATCTACGGATTTCCCATCATGAGAAGACAGAGAGCACGGCGAAGGATCTTTTCGATTGTTCCGTCAATCGCTTTTTCGTGCAAAGGCCGCAGCGGCATCCTCTATACCTATAACAATGGTCGTCTGGCCGCTGATCCGAAACTCGCCTGCCAAAACTTCCTGAACGCTTTGGAGCGGATCCCGAAAGTCATCGAGACGCACGAGAGGGAGTTGGCCAAGGTGAAGGAGCAGATCCCAGTCTTCGAGGCCGCCGCCTCAGGCGTCTGGCGGAAAGAGGACGAGCTACGTACACTGAAGAGGAACGCGGCGGAGCTGGATCGGAAGATCGCGCTCACTTGCACCACCGACGCCGCCGGAAAAGAGGAGCAGGCAACGGACAAGAACGTGGTCGGGCAGGAATAATGCCCGCTTTCATCAAACGGACAAGGTGGGAGCAGGACGTAGCGAGTCATGTGGTGATTGGGATGGTGGGATGGAGATAAACAAGCACTTGTTTGCCTTTCGCGCTGGCCTCTGCCGAGGCAGGGAAGTTTGCCTGATACAAGAAATAGCGGCGATTTATCCAGTACCCGGCCAAACTTCGCCGGCGGCCGCAGCCGCCCCAAACAGGCGCCCGTTTGCTTTCGCGCAGACTGGAGTGACCCAAACAGGCACCTGTTTAGCTTCGCGCAGACTGGAGTGACCTAAACAGGCGCCTGTTTAGCTTCGCGCAGACTGGAGTAACCCAAACAGGCACCTGTTTGGCTTTGCGCAGACTGGAGTGACTCAAACAGGCACCTGTTTGAGATTGTCTTCATCCGCCCTATTTCTTCAGCCCATCTATCAACTGTGCTCGCACCGCTTCATATCCGGCTTGGGGGTCGAACGGCCGCTCGGGGCGCAGAAAGACGCGCGTATCGCCGAGAAAATCTGAATCGGCCATTTTCGCCTCCATGTTCGCCACAAACTGCTTATAGGTCGGGGGCTGCTGCACAGAGAAAGCCATGTAGCGGTTGTAGCACTGTAAGATTTCGGAAGTGTTCACTTCGGCTTCCGTCAGAGCCACATACAGATCGAAGAGGTCGCGCCCCTTTTTGCGCTGATACAGCGCGCGGAGCTTCGTGCCCAACAACTCATTCAGCGCATACGTCGTGATCGCACATTGCCCCGTAAACCAATGACTCTTCACCGCGAACGGCATCTTCACCAGCCCCAGTTCGTTGAAATGCTCGACATAATTGATCTCGATTTTTCAATCGTAGTGGGAACGACCGGAGGCACCTCCGACTCCATCCGAAAGAGCATCGTGTTATTGTATCGCTTTTGCTGGGTGACACGATCGGGCAGGAAGTCCAACACCTCCCGAGGCGGAAGAGAATCGGCTTGATCGGGCCGGGATGAATCTGTACCAAATCAATGTCTTCGCTGTATCTCGGCTGGGAGAGAGGTACAGTTTGTGCAGCGCCGTGCCTCCGCGAAAGGCCAACTGCGAGGCCAAGAACTCATCGCTGAAGATGGCCACCAGTGCGCGGGGAGATGATCAGATCTTGCTCCACCTGAGCGGGATCGTTCCAGGGCACCCGGCCGGCCCATTGCGTGATGGATGCGCGGTCTATCATAGGTCGTCCGGCTCGATAGTCATATTGACGTCGATCTTCCAGCGATCGTTTTTGTCGCCATCGCCTCCGTGCTGCGCGTGGACAGCGGTACATACCGCAGCCTTCCGGCATACGCACGTAGCTTCTCATGCAGCGCGTCGGCCACTTCCGTCTGCAGCAAAACTTCTTCTAAGACATACCCCAATCGTTGGAGGGTGGCTTGCGAGGTGTAGTCGAACAGCCGCCCCGAGACACAACGGAAGTCCAGCCTCTCCGACAGCTCGGCCAAGACCGTCGCCGCCCTCAGACAAACCGCCGATATATTGCTCGTATTGTATCAGATCGATGGCCGTCAGTTCGGCATTGGAGTAGCGGATCCTGCCGGTCTCCGAGTTTTTCGTCAGCAAAAAAGTCCGACGGAATCTCTTTGCGATACGACCACACCAGCAGGTTGTTTTTGGAAGGGGACACCGAAGGCTTCGGTAAAACGGTGGTGACGAAAAACTTCTGCGGCCGTTGGTGCGCAGCCCCCAGCAATGCCGCTGCGCTGAGCAGGCTGATGTAGTAAGGCTTGTTTTGATGGGCCATCAGCCGATCGATGTAGTAATGCGGCGGGACAACGCCCCGACTGGCATAGTGCGGCGGTATGATCACATAAAATCCACGATATACGGATACGATGATTTTCTGCGCAGACAACCGGAACAATTCGTTCTTGACGACTTGCTCCGAAGCGTTGGGGGAAGGCTAGCGCACCTCCCCGAAAGTGAGCGTGGGCATCCCGCCGATCTCCCGCTTTCTGATTCATTCTCTGACTGTCATATGGGTTTGTTTTGAGGGCAAAGGTAATCGCGACCTGATTACCGTTGCGCCAATTTCGCGCAGAAGAGACGGAGAAACGGGCATGGATCACATCCTTCCAATGGATCATTCTTTTTCATCGACAGCTCACTTCTCCTGCTTTTTGAACGCCAAAGATGCCCTCAGCGGGAAAGTAGCGGCGGTTGCCGATCTTGACGGAGGGCAGCATACCCTCTTTCCCCAAATTAGGGCCGTCTTGTGGTGGATGCGCAGGATACGAGCCACGTCAAAAGGCATCGTAATATTTCGGTTCATCTGGTTTTGGTTTTCATCTCGTTCGTCATTTCTTCAATTGTAATGGTTGTCTTTCTGTAGCTCTATCAGGCCGCTCACTTGCATGTGGCGGATGTAGTCTTTAGCGGTCCGCTCTTTTACTTCTACTGTCTGCATGATCAATCGAAGAAGCTCGTCATGCGAGAGGCGGTCACGCTCACGGAACACCTCACGGGCGATCAGCAACAGCTCGGCCGTCTTGCGTCGCTCACGCTCTTCTTCCGACTTCTCGCCGCGGGAAACGTGCATGTCGCGTTCCTTGTCCCACCCGAAGAGCATGATCGGGACATCAAGCGGACTGCCGTCGCGCACCTTCAAAGCCTTGACGACCGACAGTGCAGGATTGTCGTCCTTCTCAATCGACAGGATGGCGGCCGACTTTCGTTGCAGTTCCGATCCGATGTGTCCGCGTAGCTTGATGCCGTTGGGGACGAAGTGGAGTACGCAAAGGATACACGTGTGGTAGATGCCCGCCAGCCGATAGAGCTCGTCCACCACAGCGATGCTCTCGGCTTCGTCGTTGGCCGAACGGATCAGGTCGGCGATGCCGTCGATGACAACAAGATGGATGCCGCCGTGCCGATGATGGTAGAGGTCGAGGCTGTCTTTGATGAGTTGCAAACGGTCTTTGCGAGAGAGTGCGGCGAGGAAAACGGGGTGGTAAAACGTCGGCATTGCATCGAGTCCGACCCGCCGCAGGGTTTTCCCCACGTTGCGGTGAAGCTGGTACTCGGATTGCTCTGTGTCGTAGTGCAGGACGGCCTTGTGCGACGCGTTATGTAACCTCCAACCCGAGCAGATCGGGTGGAGGTGTTGGAATCTCGGTTAGCAGTGTCCCGGCGATCAGTGCCGACACATAATTGCTTTTCCCCGTCCCTTCGCCACCGGTAATGCAAAACAGGTTATCGTAGGTGCCCAGCGGGACACCGTGCGACGTGATCACCGTTTGCGAACGGTCAGGAGGATGGCGGTAATCGATCTCGCACGAGTTGAGCAGCATGAGTGTTTGTGCATAGAGCCGCTCCAAGCGGTCGGCAATTAGGCGATGGAAGTCCTCCGCGCTGTATCCCAAACGAAAGTAATCGGAGATGTCCTTCCCGGCCTTCGTTCCGGCCAGTGGAAGTGCGATGCGTCGGACGTTGTAGGCAGCATACTGTTCGCATCTGAGGGTGGAAGCCTTCACGCCCGTCTCGTCAGCGTCGTAGAGGAAGAAGACGTGACGGAAGCGTCGGACGAGCATCTCGATGATGGAGGCGTCGATCTCAGCCGTCTCGCTGTTGAAGCAAATGGCGTGAAAGCCGTGTGCGGCAAGCGACATCACATCCTTCTCGCCGCCGGTGATGAACAGCATATCACCCCGTTGCGGGAGTTGCTCTATGCCGAACGTGTAGATGTCCGGCAGGCGACCGCCATAGACGAATCGGGTCGCACTTGAAGGGCGATGAGATCTTCACGTAATCCTTGCGCACGTAGCCGAATAGCGGCTCGTGGGTGCTGCTCTACGAAGCCGTAACGCTTCCCTTCGGCCGTCTCGCTGCGGAAGCTGCGGAGCGATCGGACGCCATAGCGCTGCAACACGTGTGGTGTGATGCCATACTGCCCCCAATAGGCGCGTTTGCTTTTCGTCGAAGGCCTTTTTCCTCAATGCTGTAAGATCTGCCAGCCGGCTCCGTAGGCGTCGGTGTTGGTCGAGGCATTGGAACGCTTTCGACTTGTGATCGAATGGATCCGGAAAGCACTCTCCGGCAAGGAGATAGACAGAGATAGGTCACGGATGATTTTCTCCAAGATGCGGGGAAGTCCTTTTGCAAATCCATGCCGTGCAGCGCCGCTACAAACCAGAAGCAGTCACCTGAACAAGTCGGATCTCCGAAGTCATTCATGCGGTAAATGCCTGTTTGCGGCACCTTGTAGATGAAGCTAACGACGCCCGCCGATCGTCGTAGAGCGGATTGCGGAACTTCTTCCCTGGTGTGATGGCGAAGGGAGTGTAATGGCGAAACACCTGCAGCCCGCCATCCGTGGCATGCAGGATCAATGCTTTCTCTTTCATGCTTCTTCTCCTTTCTCTGACTTGTGCACCTCCCTTTCGTCTAATATCTCCCGGATGAGATCCTTTATGACTCTCGAAAAGCGCGTTGTTCTTCAGAAAGCCGATGATGATGTTGGAACATATCAATAGAATCTTCCGCAGATACTTCATCAGCTCTCGATACTTCCCTTCCATTGCAGAATCCGCAAAAAGCTCTGCCGGATCGATCTCCAATAGCTCGCAATAACCGACGAGAAGCGCCGTACGAAAGCTCTTCGCCTTATTTTCCATCCGATAGATCGTGGTTGGATTAACTTGCAATTTTTCCAGCGACATACTCCATAGAATAACCTCTACTCAGTCGCTCCTCCTAAGTCTATCTCCGATGTTGTACATATGTAAAGTTAGAGTGCACCTCACGACAGCCTTCCTGCATCGGACACCAATCTATTGCGTTTTTCGTAGGAAATATTGCGTAAAATGCAAGAGTTATCTTCTTCACCAAAAGGGAGGGCCTAGAGCAAACCGTATCAAGATCGAAACCACGACGATTTGAACTTTTCACTGCTTTGATGTGGTTGTCCCGCACAAGGGATCCTTTCCTTGATGGGCCCCTCATAAACAAGAAAAAAATCTCCGATACAACCCACTTGAAGGTGTTAGCCGTACCGGAAAAATCTATTTGGGGTATGAGGCAAGAGCAATTATGCTTGGATCGTTACTTCATCAGAACCATCTTTGAGGATGACGTGAATGTAGATCATCTTGTTGTGCGACCAGACGACCGTGTCCACCCTGGTGACATCGATCATGGAGGCATGGATCCACAGCTGGCTCGTCGGGTCAGCCACAGGCGCCGATAGGCTTGAAGTGCAGGTGCTTGGAGTAAAAGACCCACTAATCCTGCTTTTGTAGAAGAGGGGAAAAACGAAAGAAGTCCACCAGACTTGCAGTTCGTCACAAACTGTAATCTGGTGGACTTCTTCAACTGAATTGAAGCCAAACATCTCGTTTCCATTGCATTTTACAAAGGAGGTGAGATAGGCTAGGTTCACGTGCCATCATACATCTCAGTGCGGTCGCATGAAGACATGAGAAGGGAAGACCATTGGACAAGATTGTGCAAAGGCACTCTCTTAGTCTCTTAGAGAGCTAACCTTCGCATACGTGCAAAAGCATCGGCGTACAAACAGGGTGAGCACTTCACTCATATGGGGGTTGTAAATACACAGGAAGTACAGCTTTTAATAATTGAAAAGAGAAGAGAATACAGGTACAACTGCCGAAGCCAAATGAATTGGCCTTGTCTATCCTGTTGATCTGATAGGTCAGGGGAAATGTTCCAGCCCGTATAAACACTTGCTTTTTCCATGTCTTTTACTCCGTTTGTTCGTCTAACTGAGAGCAAATGTAAACCGTATTCTGAACACAAAAAGGTGCTTTTTCTTTTTCCCCATAAGGATATAGACCCGTCTGCAAGCAGAAAGTCGGCGGATAACACGCCCTAAAGAGGCAGGCAATCTCTTTAGGCATCATTCGAGGGAAAGGGACGTCTCCCCAAAGGGGCCATTCTCCCGTAAGGTAAAAAAACACCTCCACAGGTGGATACCCTCCGAGAATACGGTAGCAGGCAGCATGCCTAGGGTTTTTGTGCCCTAAAGGCAGAAACCTATCCCCATAAGGTAAAAACATCACCACAGGCAGAGACCCTCCAAGAAGGCGGCAGAGGTTTGCAGGCTTTTACGCCCAAGGTCAAAACCTGTGCGACAACATTCCGTCATTCGCATAGGGCACAGGATGACAGACCTTATCCTGATTTTTTTGCCTTCATCTTGGGGTGAGTATTCAAACCCCTTTCTAGGGTGCACGGGCACGTCCCCCTTAAAGGGGGACGTACCGTGACACATGAAGAGGGGTATGAGACTGCAGAGAAAAAGAGATTGCGTGATTTGAAAAGAGAAGCATCCTGCATGGATTAATCAACAACCTTACTATCAACACATTACATGGTTAAATAGAGATTATCTACCTTGTCGTTTCACGACATTTGACCGTTATGACTATGGGGAAAAGACCGTTTGCACCTGCTTTCGTTGGTCACAAATAGGGCACCCAAAAAGACAATCGAGAGAAGATTGTAGTGTTCTGCGCATATGAAAGTCGCAGCAAAAACGGCAACGTTCTCACGAGGGAAAAACTATCTTTGCGGACAGAAAGCGAGTGTTCTCATGTTATACATGAACAAAGCAGGTCGAAGCACTTAGCTCATTATTTAATCGTTACCTATTCCCTTTTTAGGTTATAGGTAACATTCTCCCATTCAGATAGATAGGCTCTCGATGCAGAGTTCCTGCAAGTGCCTCGGAAACCTTTTTGGCGTTTGCGGGAGTCCCTGCAAGTGCCTCGGAAACCTTTTTGGTGTTTGCGGGACTCCCTGCAAGCATTTCCAAAAAGCATACTATGGCCGTTGCAGCGCACTATTGAGATGAGGTGGACCTGAGATACGCGTGTTTTTCCGGATCAATCACCGTCCGACGACGGTGCCGATGATGGCCGTGCGAGGGGATGGGGCCGAGGTGGCGGGAGTCGATGGCGGCGTCGGGGATTGTCGGCCAGGATCCAGTAGTGATCGTGGCGTGGCGGAAGCGGTAGCTGTCGGTGGGGTGACCGTTGAGGTAGAGGCGACCGGCACGGAGAGTGGCCCGGCCCTGTGCTTCGCGGAGCAAGGCCTCGCCACAGAGGCGGAGGGTGGAGGCATCGATGGCGTAGTTCTGTCGGGCCGCGGGGAGGATGAACCGGAGGCGAGGCACCTCATGAGGGGGCGGTGTGGGGAGGAGCATGCGGGGAGAAGCTCGCGGACACGATGGGCCTCCGTGGAGGTGAGGCAGAGGCGGAAGTGGGCCGTGTCGTCGGATAGGTGACGGATGGGGATGTCGAGCGAGAAGAGGAGGCTGAGGAGGGAGAGACGGAGGTCGCGTGGAACCCGATAGGTGTCGAGGATATCTGCTGGCGCGGGGTAGAGGCGGCCGTGGATGAGGTAGCCGTCGGGGGTGACGGTGACGGTGTCGCCGGGCAGGCCCACGCAACGGCCGAAGTGCAGGGCGTCGCCATCCCTGTGGTCGGGGACTGCGATAGAGGACAATGGCCCCACGACGAATCGGTGTGCCGCGTTTATCCACCGCCACACGGTCGCCCGGACGGAGCGCGGGCTGCATGGCGCGTGTGGCTACGGCGTAACGCCCAACCCAGAAACGCCCCACGGTGAGGGCTATCAGCAGGGCAGCTAATAGCACGACGACGCAGCGGATGAGAGGGCGTTTCATGGGGAGGCGTAGACGAGGCGAATCAATCCGAGCGGACGCGTCGGAACATGCGGTTCCATCGGATGCCGCCATTGAAGAGGCTGCGATCCTTGTCGATGGAGAGCCAGATGAGGATGGGTTTGCCGATGATGTGATCCTCCGGCACAAAGCCCCACGAGCGACTGTCGGCGCTGTTGTGGCGGTTGTCGCCCATCATCCAGTAGTAGTCGTACTTAAAGGTGTAGGTCGTGGCTGGCTGACCGTTGATGAGGAGGGTGCCGTCCGAGCGACGCTCCATGCGGTTGCCTTCGTAGTTGACGATGCAGCGGCTGTAGAGAGCCAGGTTGCGCTCGTTGAGATCGATGGTGGCGCCTTTGCGTGGGATCCAGATGGGGCCGAAGTCGTCGCGTGTCCAACCTGTGACGTACCCCGGGGGATAGGTCGCTCCGCCGAGCTCAGCGGGCTCCACCTTGATGGTACGCACGAAGGGGAGCTTACGCAGGTAGGCCAACGCTTCGGCGGTCAATGGGAGGCGATAGACGGGGTTGTAGCGTCCGTCCGCATTGGTGGTGAAGCCGAGGTAAGCCGGGGCTTCGTAGTAGTATAGGTCTTCGTTATGCTGCCCGGCGGAGACCAGTCTGCGGTCCTCGCGGCTGATGTTCATCTTGCGGAACTGCTCCTCGGTGAGGAGTGTGCCGTTGGTCTCAACGAAGTAGCAGAGCTGCATGCAGACGGGATCTTTCTGGAGGCGACCGTTGATGTAGAGCTTGTTGTTGCGCAGCATTAGGGTGTCACCGGGCAGGCCGACGCAACGCTTGACGTAATTCTCACGCTTATCGACAGGCCGGTAGACGATCTTGCCGAAGATGTCGCGGCGGGTGTTGACGACGTCGTACCCGTTCTCTTGCGTGAGCCAGTAATAGTCCGGGTTCTGCTGGAGCAGGGCCACGGTGTCGCCCGTGGGGAGGTTGAAGACCACGATGTCGTTGCGCTGCACATGCCCCTAGGCCTTTGACCCGCTTGTAGCCCCAATGCGGCCAGTCGAGGTAGGGACTTGCAGTTGAAGAATGGCATCGTGTTTTTGCACCAGCGGGAAGGAGAGGGGCGTGTTGGGTACACGCGGCCCATAGCTCAGTTTGCTGACGAAAAGGTAGTCGCCCACGAGGAGCGTTTTTCTCGAGCGAGGCCGTGGGGATTTGGTAGTTCTGAAACACGAACAGATTGATGAAATACACGGCGATGAGCGCAAAGAGGATGTCGTCCACCCATTCCAGCGCCTCGCGTACGTGCTTGTTTTTTTCGAGCGTTTCCATGCGCCCCGAGGGGACAAACCGGGTGAGGAATATGTCCGCCAAAACGAACAGCCCGAGCAGCAGCCAGAGGTTTTCCATCCAAATGCAAAACAGGACGTACAGCGTGGCCCAGATGCCGAAGCCGATCCATTGTCTTCTTGAAATCTTCTTCATTGTGCTATTGTGTGTGTAGGGTGGGTGGCTGCCTTAGGGCGTTCACCCGGAGTAAATCATTCATACCAAAGACGCCCCTTCGCCCGACGATGAACTCGGCCGCCGGGAGGGCTCCGAGCGCGAAGCCATCGCGGCTCTTGGCCTCGTGGATGAGGCGGATGGTGTCGACGGGGGAGTCGTACGTGACCTCGTGAGTGCCCGGCACTTCGCCCTCACGGACGGACTCGACGCCGATCTCGTCGGCCTGCTGCGCCTGGCCGCGCACCCACCGCGTCTTGCGGTCGATCCGGCGGACGATGGCCTCGGCCAGGGTCACGGCCGTGCCGCTCGGGGCGTCGAGCTTGTGTATGTGGTGCGTCTCTGAGAGGCGGACGTCGTAGTCTGGATAGGCATTCATCAGCTTGGCCAGATGGTCGCTCAGGGCAAAGAAGAGGTTCACACCGAGGCTGAAGTTGGAGGCATAAAAAAAGGCGCCCCCGCCGCGAGGCAGTGCTCCTTCAGTTCGTCCATGCGGGCGGTCCATCCGGTGGATCCGCTCACTACGGGTAGGCCCGCGTCGATGCAGCGGGTGATGTTGTCATAGGCCGTCTGGGGGCCGGTGAACTCGATGGCCACGTCGGCCCGACGGAAGGCGTCGGAGTCGAAAGCGGTGCGGTAATTATCGATGTCGATGAGGGAGACGATGCGGTGTCCCCGGGTGGGTGCGAGGCGTTCGATGGTGTGGCCCATCTTGCCGTGGCCTATCAATGCAATGTTCATCGGGCGTGAAATCTGTGTAAATGAATGGCGCAAAGATAGGACGCGGTCGCTCGAATGCACGTACCGGGGGCCATCTTCCGGCACTCAACGTCGTATGCGGCGGAAGAGGGCGTCGACCGTCCAGAGCAGGAAGACGAGTGCGCCGATCTGGAAATAGAATCGGCAGGCCGCCGGGTCGGGCCACGTAATGTGCAGGTCGGGCCACGGCAGGGCGACCTTCAGCACTTGAGTGACGACAATGAGCGTCACGATCGGCAGGGGCGAACAGGAGGGCCATACCGATGCGTTCCCAGCGGCGCCACCGCGCCTCCGCCAGTTGGGCCTCTCGGTAGATGCGCTCCATCGTGCGGGCGGCGAACCCGTCGGGCAGATCGGCCTCAGGCCGCTGGGCGAACAGCTCGCGCAAGGGGTCTTTTTCCTTCTCTTCTATCATGGGTCAATCCTCCATAGCTTGCATTAAACTCATCAATTTCTTACGGGTGCGGTGGAGCCTGACCTTCACGTTGGAGAGGCTCAGCCCCGTGATGGCGGCCAGCTCGTCGACCGTCTTTTCTTGCTTGTAGAACATATGTACGAGGGCACGATCGTCGGCTCGGAGCTGCGCCAAGGCACAGTCGAGGCGGCGGAAACGCTCCTCGTTGGCCTCCGTCTCGTCGGCCTCGTCGTCGATGGGGTCGGGCAGGCGCTCGACGGTCGTGTCGTCGTCCATCGAGGCCGGCCGGTCGGGGCGCTTCTTGCGCAGGGCGGAGAGGGCCGTGTTGTAGGCGATGCGATAGATCCAGGTGGCGAAGCTGCAATCGCGGCGGAAGGAGCGGAGCGAACGGAAGGCCTTCAGGAAGGCGTCCTGAGCCAGCTCTTCGGCGTCGGCGCGGTTGCCCGTCATGCCCACCAAGAGGGCAAAGACGGGTCGGCTGTAACGCTCCATGAGCGGAGCGAAGCCGGCCGTATCGCCGTCCAGTACGCGGTTGATGTATGCTTCATCGTCGATCATCCCTAAGTCTCGTTTTTGTCGTGCAAGGATATGACGCAAAGGCGTGCCGCAGGTTACAATCGGCGCACCCCCACGCCTGCGACGGGCCAAACTTCGCCGCTCTCCGCAGCCACCCCGACCGGTGCGACGCCTATCAGGCCTCGTTTACTGATCCGACACGCCTGCAAGCTCCGGAAAGTGCCTCGTTTCCCTATCCGACACCGGTGTCAGCCCCCAAAAGTGCCCTGTTTACCGATCCGACACGCCTGCAAGCTCCAAAAAGTGCCTCGTTTACCCAACTGACACGCCTGCACGCCCCAAAAAGAGGCGTTTTTGAAATAGCCGTCTATCAGTCCCTGCTTATATACGTAGTATATCAGATCCGCGCCATCGAATCGGACTAAATATACGGCGTATAGATTTATCCACTGTATAAATCGGATCTCATATTCATCGTATATCACAATCAGGTGTACGAATCGGTTCAAATATACGCTGTATAAGCCTATCGCTTATATAAAGCGGTTTGTATTCACAGTGTATATTCGACCCACTTCTATAAGTTGCATTAAATACACTGCGTTTATTTGACTCGCTTGAATGGTGTGACAGAAATACACGAGGTTTATTTGAGGCGATTCTGTGGAGTGATTTACATGTACGATGTATAAATGATCCGTTTCTATGAAGCGATTCACACAAACGGCTCTTTTTGGGGCTTGCAAGCGTGTCGGCTGGGTAAACGAGGCACTTTTCGGAGCGTGCAGGCGTGTCGGATAGGTAAACAAGGCCTGATAGGCGTCGCACCGGTCGGGGTGGCTGCGGAGGCTGGCGCGGTTTGGCCCGTCGCAGGCGTGGAGGCGAAGATTGTAACCTGCGTCCATCCCTTGCGTCCATAGGGCAAACAGAAACGAGAGAGATTTCAAACCGTATTTAATCAGCATTTAATTGAAAGGATAGCGTTATGCATGAATTAGTGCCTATAGGTGTTGTAGGGATCGTGTTTTACTTCACGTATAAGATGATCGAGTTGCCTTCGCGGCGTAGAGAGCGAGAAATGATGATCGAGCGAATGGGCCGTACGAACGGCACGGTGCCGAATCTGTTGAGTACAGACCTACCCAAGCGGTCGTTCAGTGGGCTCCGGTTGGGCTGCCTGTTGATTGGCGTCGGACTGGGTCTGCTGGTCGGGCTGATCATCAACACGGCCCCGGCGCACGGCGGATACAGCATGAACAAATGGTCCGAGGAGCAACTCTTCGAGGTGGCTTACGGAGCGCCGGTGCTCATCTTCGGAGGCCTTGGCCTGCTGTGTTCCTACCTGTTGGAGCGTCGGCTATCGACCGACGACAAGCAACGGAGCGAGCGACCGTAAGCCCCTCCGTCCCCGCCCTGCTACGTATGTGAAACAGCCCCCATCCGAATCTTATCGGGTGGGGGGGCTGTTGAGTTGCCCCGAGGAAATTCCTGAAGCGACCCTCGGAGCATTCACCTCCCCCTTACCGCTTCCGCGGTCTCCGCAGGCGACGGACAAGGAAGTAGAGCCCGGTGAGGGACACAATCGTACCGCCAACCATAGATCCGAACATGAGCACGTGCCACAGCACAGGGCGATCGAGAATCCATTTGACTGAGAAGCTGTGCAGCGCACGGTACGTCCACTTGCGGGCGCGGGTGTTGGCGTTGAAGTAACGCACCTCGGCCGTCGTGGGGTTGATGTAGAACGAGCTGCGGTCGGGGTCGTCGGCCGTCAGCCGGTAGACGGGCAGGGGGAGCTGCATGCGCTTATGGATGTAGTAATCGTCGTAGTCGCGGAGCAGCGTGGCCTGCACGCGGCTGTCGGGCAGCAGGTCGCGGACGAAGGACATGACTTCGCTGTCAGTGAGGCGCAGCGGACGGACGTCGGGCGTGGTGGCGTCGATGCAAAGCGCACTATCCCTGACCACAACGCGGTAATAAGGCCGGCGGCCGAAGCCACACCATTCGATCTTCTGCACGCGCCCGTTGTGAGCCCTGAGCAGCTGCCGGTAGTCGAGCGGATAGTCGGCAGGGGCGAGGGGCAGCGAACGGTCGGAGGCAGCCGAAGCGAGTTCGGGGGCGTGGGTGCGGATGAGCCATTGGGGTACCTTCTGGAGCGACATCATGCCGCTGAAAGCGAAGGTGAAGACGAAGAGGCCGAAGAAGAGTCCGGCTACGTGGTGCCAGCGGTAGAGCGGCTTGCGGTAAGGGCTGCCGAGGCGACGGCGCTGGCGGTATTGCCGCACGATCATGCGCACGCCGACGATGAGGCCGAAGAGGCACATCAGCGCACCGACGCCGGAGAGGATGATGACGACGTTGCGCCAAAGGCCGGTGTAGTGCCGCAAGTTGAAGAGGTAGATCCAGTGCGGGATGGCGCCGACCCAAGCCCAAAAAGCGATCCGCGCGGGTGCTGTGCTGCAGGCCCTCGCCGGTACGCGAGGAGACGTATAGCTCCGTGGCGTCGGCGTAGTGGAAGCGGTAGGCGGGCAGGTCGTCGAGGTTGCGATCGTAGGTGAGCCAGCGGTCAAGGTGGCGGACGGTGTCGATGCGCACGATGGGCGACGGGTTCAGTCGGGTGGCGTAGCGGAGGATCTCGTCGTAGGCCACGCGCCCGTCGGCCGTGGTGTGGGCGCCGATAGTGTGCGTCTTGCCGTCCGAGGTGTAAGTCAGGCGCACGCCACCGTGTCCGTCGGTGGTCAGGGCGAGGGCGGAGAGGCGTCCTGCGGGCAGGAGGCGCAGCAGGCTGTCGGCGGTGGCCATGGCGGACGTGTCGCACGTGGCGAGTCCGTGGTAGCGTTCGCTCTCGGTGATACGCGGGAAGTTGTGATAGATCATCACGAATCCCGAGAGAAACCATAAGACAAACAAGACGCTGAGCACCTGGCCCAGCGTCCTGTGTAAGTGGTGAAAGAGGTTCATAATAGAGGGTAGAGGATAGAGGGTAGAGGATAGAGGGTAGAGGGTAGAGGATAGAGGGTGAGAGTGGAGGACAGAGGGCGGAGAGGTAGGGGCTCGTACCCGGCTCTACCCTCTACCCTCTACCCCTATTCTCTACCCTCTAATAATCACTTCAGGTTATAAGACAACGCGATGGTGTAGTTACGCCCGATGTTGGGGACGATCTGCCGACCGAAGGTGTTGATGGCGTACTCCACGTCGAAGACGTTGTTGAGGTTGAAGGATACCGAGATGCCTTTGCCGAGGCGGTAGGTGGCGCCGACGTCGGTGATGAAATGCGAGGGCAGCTCCACATCTTGGCTCAGGTTGTTGTACATCTTGTCGGTGTATGAGAGGGTGAAGTTCACGGCTAAACCGTTGAGCGCAGAGCGCTTGGCGAAGGTGTACGTGCCAGCGGCGAAGAACATGTTCTTGGGGACGTAAGCCAACGGCCGACCCTCTTCGCCGTCGATGTTCAGGTAGTCGTTCTTGGCGATCTCGCTGACGCGGGCGTTGGTGTAGGTGTAACCGGCGGCGAGGGCGAGCTCGGGCAGGGGATTGAATCCGACCTCCAGCTCGCAGCCCTCGGAGATCGTCGTACCCACCTGACCGACGACCGTCTTGCTTTCGCCGCCTTCCTCTACGGTGGCCAGCGTCTTGCGCTCGTTCTTACGATTGATATGGTAGACGGCGCCGGAGACATAGAAGAGGTCGCCGTGGGTGTACTTCACGCCCAGTTCAGCCTGATCGCCCGTCTGCGGCTTGAAGATCTGCGCCGTGTGCTCGGCGTCGAAGCGCTTGCCCTCGGAGTTGACGTAGATCAGCTTCGGGGAGTAGTATTCGCGGAAAGGCTGGAAGAAGTTGGCGTAGGAGCCGTAGATGGAGAGCTGCTTAATAGGCAGGTAGACGAGCCCAGCGCGATAGGTGAAAGCCGAGTTGTCGACAGCAACAAAGGGATCGGTGCGCTTAAACGACCACGAGTCGTCCGTGACGGGCATGTTCTTCAGCGTGCGTTGATACCTGACATAATCGTAGCGCCCGGCCAGCATCACCTTGAAGTGATCCGAGAGCTCGAGGATGTTTTGCAGGTAGAGGGCATGCACGAAGAGCTGTGCGGGATTGGCCGTCTTGATACGCGTAGCGATGTAGCCCATGCTGTGCGGGTCGTGCGCGTCGATGACGGAGTAGAGGCCGGGGCCGTAGACGCCGTAGGTGTTGTTGAACCGATCGTTGCGAGGCGCACGGGTGGAGCTGAGAGAGTTGCGTATGTAGCCGACGAAGGTGTACCCGGCGAGGTATTCATACTTCATGCCGCCACCCAAGCGGAAGCGTCCGTTGGCCTCCAGCTGGTTATGGTAGAGGTAAGCCTGATTGGCGAACTTCAGCGGTCCGCTCAGCTCGAGGGAGTCGAGGGAGATGTAGGTGCGTGTTGTCTTACCGCCAGCGGTACGCTCGAAGTAGTGCTTATAAATAGGATTAGACGAGGTGAGATACGTCAGCGGCTCGGTGCTGAAGTAGTCGTTCATGTCGTAAGTGAAAGTGAAGGCCCTCGTTCAGTCGGAAGGTCTCGGAGCCGACGTAGCGGTAACGGAGCGAGGCGTTGGCGCCGCTGTTGCGGAAGAGGTCGGACTCGTTGTTGTAGCGCGCGCGTCGATTGAGGCCGGGCAGCGACTCGCCTTTCTTCAGATAAAGGCTGCCGTCGGCGTTATAGATGTCGGCACTCATGGTCGGCGCGAGGCCGATGTCGGTGCCATACTTATCGCGATTGAATCCGCCACGAAACTCAAGACTCTGTCGCTCATTGATGTCGTAAGCCGGGGCTAAGTAGCCCGCCATACGTCGGTCGTTGGTGTGTCGGTAGCCCTCGATGTCGGCGTAGTTGAGCACAGCGCGGTAACGCAACGCGTGGGTCAGCGCGCCGCCCATGTCGATCATCGCCTGACGGTTGTCATACGAACCATAGAGAAGGCGGAAGTTGAGGATGCACCGCTGCGAGGGGGCTTTGCGGACCACGTTGAGGATGCCGCCGGTAGCGAATTGGCCGTGCAAGACGGAGGCAGGCCCTTTGAGCAGTTCCATCGACTCGATAGAGGAGAAGTCGGGAAAGGGGGCGGAGCTTCCGGGCGGCACAAAGCGCTCGTCCTTCACGCCGTCGACCATGAGCGGTGTGACGTCGAAGCCACGCACCTCAAGGCGCTGATAAGCACCGTAGACGGTGCGCATGTGGGCGCCGGGGAGGAACTTGACGGCGTCCTGAATGTGGGTGATGCCGCGCTTAGTCCAGACCTCGGACTCGAGTCCGGTGACAGAGACGGGCAGGTAAGCCTGCGGTGTTTGCAGGCGCAGCAGTTGGGTGGACGGTGCGGGGCGTTTGAAGGCGCTGACGACGATCTCGTCCAGATGATGGACCGTGTCGCCGATACCGAGTTCCGACTGTGCAAAAAGATTCGGTGTGCCTGCCCACAGTCCAGCGCAGACAGCCACCAAAGCGCCGTAGCGCCCTTGGAGTAGATGTTTTCTCATTGTGTGAATAATATGTAGTGAATAAAACTCTTAGTCCCGAGAGGATTTATCAATGCGTTCATGCGGCAGGTTTCCGGCTTGTCTTAAGGTGTATCGCGGGGCGCCTTCCCGTCCGAGAGGTTCGGATAGTGGCAGTGTGGAGAGCGACACACGGTGGAAAAGTAGACTTACAGTAGCGGGTACTGCTCCGGTTTTTTTCACCGGATTCCCTTTTTCCCGCCCGAGGTGGAGGAGAACCCTCCGAGGGCGGCACCGAATGAACGGGGGCAAAAAGTAAGGCGGAGAAAACGATACGAAGTCGCACACTCCGTCGAAGTGTTCGATAGGCCCATACAAAACCCTGCGACAGCCCGTCGAAGTGTTCGATGAGGCCCAACAAGCCTGCGACAGCCCGTCGAAGTGTTCGATGGACCCAAAACAAGCCTGCGGCAGCCCGTCGAAGTGTTCGACGGGGCCAAACAAGTCTGCGGCAGCCCGTCGAAGTGTTCGACGGGGCCAAACAAGTCTGCGACAGCCCGTCGAAGTGTTCGACGGGCCCAAACAAAGTCTGCGACAGCCCGTCGAAGTGTTCGACGGGGCATGCGAGCAAAAAAAGCCCCATCGAAGTGTTCGACGGGGCGTAGTCAAAAAAACAACGGCTGTAGTGGGGCGTCGGTCTCAGGGCGGATAAGTGGCTCGCCCGTTTCCTCACTTGATCTCCGTCCGACAGCTCATGGGCGCCTTTGAGGCGGGCGGCGCTGCGGAAGTAGACCTCAGCGTAACCGATCTTCAGCTTCGCGCGGATCTTGATCGGCAGAAAGTTCTCGTCGTCGCCCACCCACAGCTCCGCAGCCGAACGCGTCTGCGTGAAAGCGTCGTCGTGAATGTCGATCGAGAAGTGGTGCGTGCGATAGCGCGCTTTGTCGCGCTCCACAACGGCGGGGCCGTGATAGCGCAGGTTCACCTTCACCAGATCATGTCCCACGGCAATGATGGCCGGAAAGACGTCGCCCGCCTTGAGACTCGTGCGGTTGATCGTGCGCAGGAAGTAGGTGGCGCCAAGCATGTCGAAAGCGCAACCGGAGCGGACGTAGAGCGTGGTGTCGATCTTCATCTCCGTGGGCGTGTAACGACGCGAGCGGATGGTGGTTCGGCTCTTGGCGGGATAATAAAAGGTGAGCTCGTCCGTCAGGCGGTAGTCGTTTTCGTTCGATCGCTTGACGCTGTAGAGCAGGGCGCCTTCGGGCGTGTAGTAACAGTCGAGGGTGTCGCGCATACGGTAGACCGACTCAAAGATTTTGATCGTGCGGAAGAGCATGCGATAGCGACGGGCCGTGGCACCGCGAAACTTCGTCGTGTTGTATGAGATCGTGGCCTCACCAGCGCGCGACATGATCACGCCCCACTTGAAGTAGAGGTCGTAATTGACCGACTCGCCCACGTTCAGCGGGATGTTGGCCGGGGGGCACTGTGCGCGGGCCGCGGCGAACACCAACAGCAGTGCGCACATCATGGCGGCGGCGCGGCGTAGGCCTCGGTCAGAACGGGAAGCCGCCGCTTCGGTTGCGATCACCGGAGCGACCTTCGTCTTTGTAGTTACGTTTCTTCGGAGTCTCATCTTTGGGTTTATTTTTTGTGATTGCGATAGGCTTCTGTCGGTCGAGGGGCAGCGCTCTGGGCGTCCACGTCTCCTCGATCTCCCAGTTGGCGCGGATGACGTATTCCTTGGGGGAATAGTAAACCATCTCGGGCTGCCGATGGGTAGCGTAATCACCCGTATCCCAGCGGTCGTTGGCGTTGGTGTCGACCGTGAGGCGGGCGTAGTAGGTGGCGGGTTGCAGGTTGGCAAAGAGTACGCCGCCGTCTTTCACTCGGACGCGTCGCAGAGGCTCGTCGGAGGTGTTGAGTAGCTCCACGAAGGCCGTCGTGTCGATGCCGTCGATGTTGATATACAAGTGGCCGTAGTCCTCACGCTTACGGATGCTAAAGGCCGACTCATAGGCGTCATTCGTATGTCCGTAAATGCTGCGGAGGCGTGCCGAATCGACGGCTATGCGATAGTTGGCACCGTAGGCCCAAGCGTGGCGGAGGTTGTACTTCAGTAGATCCATGCTGTCTTGCTCCAATGCAAACTCAACGGGCGTCCAGACCGTGTCCACCTGTTGCTCCGGGCGGAAATCTTCACGGCGGAGGTCGGTCATCGGCTCCTCGAAAAGGAAGGAGACCGTATCCGTCACCTCTACCATGCCCGAGGCGTTCGATTGGAAGACGAGCGGACGGCGATCAGGTTTGTTTTCGCTGTCTTTCGACTTACGCCGTGCACGTGGCTTTCGCCAGACTAAATGGAGCGTATCCGTCTGCGGGCGGAGTGTGTTCGTAGAGTCGCTTTTGAGGTAATCCACGCGCAGATGCACCGTGTCGCGTGCCCAGACAGCCGAATCTGTGATCCAGTAACGGACAGCCGTGCGACCCGCCATCGGTTGGGTGAGGAACCACGGTGCGTTGCGTCGTGCACCATCGAGTAGCGAGACCGTGGGTAGGGAATCCAGCGGCGCGTTGAAGTGCAACGTGAAGAGGTCGGCGCGGTCGCGACCGGGGCGAAGCATGTATTGGCGTTGGGTAGTCTCTTTGAAGAGCCGCAGGGTGACGTCGTCAGGCAGGAAGTGCGTGTAGTGAACGGTGCGGATCGTATCGACGGTGACGGAGTCTTTCCACGTCGTGTCCTGTCGGGTGGCGAAGCGGAAGGTGGGCGTCACGGTGGAGTCGAGGAAGGCGATGGCCTCGCCGGGCTGATCGAAGCGATAATCCCGATTGGCGTCGGCCGGGGCGTAGAGGCGATACGTACCGGTGGCGATGTTGCGGATCGTGAAGCGTCCGCGATCGTCTGTCTTTGAGGTTCGATCGAAGGGCAGACGGGTAAAAAGCCGTGTCGGACGGATTGGCGTGCAACCCGACGACAACGTCAGTCATCGGCTCCAAGTTCTCGGCATTGAGCAGCACGCCGCCTACCTCGAGCGAGTCGATCACGTTGCCCGTAGAGAAGGCAAAGCTGAAAATGGCCGATGGGGTTCTTCTCGTTGTTGTCAGAGATGGCATGACCGAAGTCGATGGTGTACGTGGTGTTGGGCTTCAGCGTGTCCTTGAGCTCGACGCGGATCTTCCGCCCGACGATTTGAATGCTGGGCAGCTCCTTCTGTGGCGGAGCGATGACCACGTTTTGCGACGGTTTATCGACCTGAATCAGTTCATCGAAAACGATCTCCACGCGTCGCCCCTTGTAGTTCGTTTGCTGCGGTGGCGGTGTACTGCTGACAAACCTGGGCGGCTTCTCGTCATACGGCCCACCGTTCGGTCCCCGCCATATTGGCGCACGCCACAGCGCCCCCGATCAGCAATCCCAACCCCAGTCTTTTTCATCACGTATGGCACGCACGCCTTCATTCGTTCATTCATCCGCAAATCGGTCTTATGCTATTTGTCATCATAATGCCCCCAACAGGGAAATCACATACACGGAAACGATGTCGTTATCTACTGTATAAAGCATCCTGTTCTTTCCATCAATTCGTCTTGACCATGTCTTGGCGCGATGTTTCAAGAGTTTGGGCTTCCCTGTTCCGGTGTAAGGGTGTTCCGATAATTCCACGAACAGCTTTTCGATCTTCTTTATGATCGTCTTATCCCCCAAACGGTAGAGTCTCCGTAGGTCATCTTTGGAATCACCTACGAGTTCTACAGTATACTTTCCCATATGTTATGAATGTCTTTGATCCGCGTTGTCCGCCCTGCTTGGATGTCCTCGTAGCCTTTCTGTATAGCACGTATTTCCTTTTCCGTAAGATCATCATCGGCAATGTCTATGACTATCGGGCGCGCGTTTTCACGTGTGACAAACACCGGCTCTTGCTCTGCCATATCAAAATATTTCTGCTGGTTATCGCTGAACTCCTTTGCTGTAATCACTTGCATGGCTTTTTCCTTTCTATCCGTGTCTTGTTCTTATTCTAATATGATCGGGGGCAAAGATAGACGCGCTTCGAGAAAGGCTCCGGGGCGTGGGGAGGGCTTCAAAGACCATAAGAATCCCTCGCTAATACCGCTCTCCCCAGAGCTTGCGCATACGCTCCACGAGCTTATCCTCGGCGGCGTTCGGCTGCCCCTCCCAGATCCGCGTTTGGAGCAGCTCCTCGGGCAGGAAGTCTTGCTTCACGAAATGCCCCTCGTAGTCGTGTGCATACTTGTAATTCTTGCCGTAATCCAGCTCCTTCATCAGCTTCGTGGGGGCGTTACGGAGGTGGAGCGGCACGGGCAAGTTGCCCGTCTCACGCACCAGCGCCAGCGCACGGTCGATGGCCAGATAAGCCGAGTTGCTCTTCGGGCTGCACGCCAGATAGACCGTCGCCTCGGCCGGGATGATGCGCCCCTCCGGCCACCCGATCTTCTTCAGCGCCTCGAAGCAGGCGTTGGCCAGCAGCAGCGCGTTCGGATTGGCCAGCCCGATGTCCTCCGCCGCAGAGATGACCAGCCGACGGGCAATGAACTCCGGATCCTCGCCCCCCTCGACCATCCGCGCCAGCCAGTAGACGGCCGCGTCCGGGTCGCTACCACGGATCGACTTGATGAAGGCCGAGATGATGTCGTAATGCATCTCGCCGCCCTTATCGTAGGCTGCGGGGTTCTCCTGCAAACGCTCGACGACCTTTTGATCCGTGATCTCGATCGGCCCCTCAGGCTCGGCCGCGATGACCGGTCGAGGATGTTGAGCAGCTTCCGCGCGTCCCCACCGGAGTAGCGCACCAGCGCGTCGGTCTCCTTCACCTCGATCGTTCGCTCGCGCAGCACCACGTCCTCGCTGACCGCCCGACGGATGAGCGTCAGCAGATCCTCCTCCTCCAGTGGCTTCAGCACATAGACCTGACAGCGAGAAAGCAGCGGACGGATCACCTCGAACGACGGGTTCTCCGTCGTGGCCCCGATGAGCGTCACCACGCCCGTCTCGACGGCGCTCAGCAGCGAATCCTGCTGCGACTTGCTGAAGCGGTGTATCTCGTCGATGAAGAGGATGGGCGCGACCGTCCCCGTCCGAAACAGCGGCTGGTTTCGCGCCCGGTCGATCACCTCGCGCACCTCCTTCACCCCCGAGCTGACGGCGCTCAGGGTATAAAACGGCGCCTCCAGCCGCGACGCCACGATGCGCGCAAGCGTCGTTTTTGCCCACCCCGGGCGGCCCCCAAAGGATGAATGACGGCACACGTCCGGCCTCGATCATGCGGCGGAGCGCCGCTGTGGGCCCCGTCAGGTGGCGTTGCCCGATGTACTCATCGAGCGTCTTCGGTCTCAATCGTTCTGCAAGTGGCTGACTCATGCCGCAAAGATAACCGCGCCTGCTGGCCCTCGCCGCCGTCCCGCGCTATACGTATATGATATGGCCTCAGACGATCAGCCCTCGGCGGACATCCCCCGACCTTCTTCCGAGCCTTTTTCTTCCGAGGTGTTTTGCCTCAAATCAAGTGCATAGAGAAAAAGTACTATGGTAATTTGTAGGAAATCAACTGCTTTTAAGACTACTTTACTGCGGTAATTCATCGCAATGTAATTGCTTTGCGACTACTTACCTAAGTAATTTATTGCAATGCAAATGCTTTGCGATTATTTACCGAAGTAATTTGTTGCAATGCAACTGCTTTTGCGATTATTTACCGAGGTAATTTATCGCAATGCGAGTGATTTATAATCGTAGAGCTTGTTACTTGATTACAATGTAACTGCTTTTGCGATTATTTACCGCGGTAATTTGTCACAATGCGAATGATTTGTAATCATCGTACTCTTTACTTGATTACAATGCAAATGCTTTGCGATTATTTGCCTAGGTAATTTGTCACAATGCGAGTGATTTGTAATCATCGAACTCATTACTTGATTACAATGCAACTGCTTTTGCGATTATTTACCGCGGTAATTTGTCGCCATGCAACTGTACTGCGATAAAGTAACGCGGAGTTTGATCGGAAACCGGTTGCATGGCGATCAACCCAGGTGGGAGATGTTTCTCGGCAATAGATGGAGGATCGTCAGTCGAAGCCTTTCATCGTACGTCACACCGGTAGCGATGGATAGACTGCGACGGAGTTTCCCGCACGGTAGCCTCGGTCCCGTCCCCCACGGGTTGGAGGTGTCCCGCAGAGGGGCTTTTTGATGGCCCAACTTTGCCGTTTTGAAGCCACATCTGGTTATTCCTTCACAATCCTTGCACTTTTCTTTTGGCACATGGTTTTTGCGCCTACATTTGCCCGCGGTTTTAACACGCAACACATTTGATAGTATTATTTTTTCGATCTTATGAAGAAGCACAATTTTTTTATGCAGGACCCTCTATTTTTGAGTGAGTACACGATCAAGAACACGGCCGACGCCGTACTGAATTTCGCAGGCACAGGCCTGTCGCTGCTGGAAGTCTCCCACCGCGGAAAAGAGTTCGTTGCCGTAAACGACGAGGCCCGCGCGCTGGTGAAGGAGCTGCTGGATGTGCCCGAAACGCACGAGGTGATCTTCCTCGGCGGTGGCGCCAGCCTCCAGTTCTACATGATCCCCTTCAACCTGATGAAGAAAAAAAGGCCTCGTATCTCGATACAGGTACGTGGGCATCCAACGCCATCAAGGAAGCCAAGTTCGTTGGTGAGGTGGACGTTGTGGCTTCGTCAGCGGACAAGAACTACACATACATCCCGAAGAACTACACCATCGCACCGGATTCGGAGTACTTCCACATCACGACCAACAACACGATCTACGGCACGGAGTTGCATAAGATCCCGGAAGTGAACATCCCGCTGGTGGCTGATATGTCGTCAGACATCTTCTCCTTCCCGGTTGACTTCTCGAAATACAACGCCGTTTATGCCGGTGCACAGAAGAACTCGCCCCGGCTGGTGTGACGATCATCATCGTTCGCAAAGACGCGCTGGGTCACGTAGACCGTCCGCTCCCCACGATGCTGGACTATCGCACACACATCAAGAAGGATTCGATGTTCAACACGCCTCCCGTACTGCCTATCTTCTCTGCGCTGCAGACCCTGAAGTGGTATAAGGAGCAGGGCGGCATCAAGGTGCTTCAGAAGAAGAACGAGGAGAAGGCAGCCGTGCTGTATGACGAGATCGACCGCAACAAGCTGTTCCGCGGAACCGTGGCTGTCGAAGACCGCTCGCTGATGAACGTTTGCTTCGTGATGAACGACGAGTACAAGGAGCTGGAGAAAGAGTTCGCAGACTTTGCCGCTGCTGCTGGCATGGTCGGCATCAAGGGCCACCGTTCGGTGGGCGGTTTCCGCGCTTCGCTCTACAACGCTATGCCGATCGAAAGCGTGAAGGCACTGGTTCAAACGATGCAGGAATTCGAAAAAGAAGCATTGATCATGAAGGTCCCTCGTTGCAACAGAGAAGCCCTTTGCAGCCGTTGCTGTGAATGGCATTCGTGAAGCTGTCGAGAAGGGCGGCTTGGAATTGGCACTGTTGGAAAAAAATACACCGAGAAGGCACAGTTGCTGGACGCCGTGAAGGATGCTGACGCGATCATCATCCGTAGCGATAAGGTAGACGCCGAAGTGCTCGACGCAGCCAAACAGCTGAAGATCGTGGTTCGCGCAGGTGCTGGCTACGACAACGTAGACCGAAGCTGCTACGGCACACAACGTGTGCGTGATGAACACACCGGGTCAGAACTCGAACGCCGTGGCCGAGCTTGCGCTGGGTCTGATGGTGTACGGTGCACGTAACCTCTATAACGGCACGTCGGGCACGGAGCTGAAAGGCAAGAAGCTGGGTATCCACGCCTATGGCAACGTAGGTCGCAACGTGGCCCGCATCGCCAAAGGTTTCGGTATGGAGATCTATGCCTACGACGCATTCTGCCCCTCCGAAGTGATCGAGGCAGACGGTGTGAAGCCCGTCGCATCAGCTGAGGAGCTGTACAAGACCTGCCAGTACATCTCGCTGCACATCCCGGCCACGAAGGAGACAAAGAACTCCATCGGCCACGCCCTGCTCACGAGCATGCCAAAGGGAGCCGTGCTGATCAACACCGCCCGTAAGGAGGTGATCAATGAGCCGGAACTGGTGAAGGTGCTGGAGGAACGTCCGGACTTCAAGTACCTGACGGACATCATGCCCGGCAACCACGCCGAGCTAGCTGAGAAGTTTGCTGCCCGCTACTTCAGCACGCCCAAGAAGATGGGCGCGCAGACGGCTGAGGCTAACATCAACGCCGGTATCGCTGCCGCCAATCAGATTGTGGACTTCCTGAAGAACGGCAACCGCAAGTTCCAAGTGAATAAGTAATGAATCGAAAGGACCTCCCGTTGGTGCTCATATCCCTTTCATCCATTTTTGTCGGGTGTGGGTGTGGCACGATCGGGAGTTCCTTCGTTTTGGGATTGGATCATCTTAATCCTCTGCGTAATCGTATTGGTTGCTTCGGTATGGATGATCTCCCTCAATCATAAAAAAACAAGAAAAAAAGGATTCGAATCAATCATGAAGATCAAACCATTCAAAGGCGTCCGCCCACCGAAGGAATACGTTGAGCAGGTGCAGTCGCGCCCATACGACGTGCTGAACTCTGCCGAGGCACGCGCTGAAGCGGAAGGGAACGAGAAGTCGCTCTACCACATCATCAAGCCGGAGATCGACTTCCCCGAAGGCACGGACGAACACGATCCGAAAGTCTACGAGAAAGCCGCACAGAACTTCCAAATGTTTCAGGACAAAGGCTGGCTTGTGCAGGACGGCAAGGAACGCTACTACATCTACGCCCAGACAATGAACGGCAAGACGCAATACGGCCTCGTGGTCTGCGCCTATGTCGACGACTACATGACGGGCAAGATCAAGAAGCACGAGCTGACCCGCCGCGACAAGGAGGAAGACCGCATGAAGCATGTGCGCGTGAACAACGCCAACGTCGAGCCGGTGTTCTTTGCCTACCCCGACAACAAGGACGTGGACGCCATCGTAGCCAAATACACCAAGGGCACGCCCGAGTATGACTACACGGCCGAGCTCGACGGTTTCCGCCACACGTTCTGGATCATCGACGACGATGCCGACATCCAGCGTATCACGGAGCTGTTTGCCGCCATGCCCGCTATGTACATTGCTGACGGGCACCATCGCTCCGCTGCCGCTGCACTCGTTGGCGCAGAGAAGGCTAAGCAGAACCCGAACCACCGTGGCGATGAGGAATACAACTTCTTCATGGCCGTTTGCTTCCCCGCCAACCAGCTTACGATCATCGACTACAACCGCGTGGTGAAGGACCTCAACGGACTCTCCGACGAGGAGTTCCTCAAGAAACTGTCCGACGACTTCATCGTGGAGAAGAAGGGCACGGAGATCTTCAAGCCCTCGCGCTTGCATGAGTTCTCGCTCTACCTCGGTGGTAACTGGTACTCACTGGTGGCTAAACCGGGTACGTACAACGACAACGATCCGATCGGGGTGCTCGACGTGACGATCTCTTCGAACCTGATCCTCGACAAGATCCTCGGCATTAAAGACCTCCGCAGTGATAAACGCATCGACTTCGTCGGTGGCATCCGTGGACTGGGCGAGCTTAAGAAGCGCGTCGACAGCGGAGAGATGAAGGTGGCCCTCGCGCTCTACCCCGTCTCCATGAAGCAGCTGATCGACATCGCCGACACGGGCAACATCATGCCGCCTAAGACAACCTGGTTTGAACCCAAGCTCCGTTCGGGATTAGTCATCCATAAGCTGAGCTAACCCTCATTCTCGAAAGAGAAACCACACCAATCAACCGCCAAAAAAGAGAGGACACGGGGCCGCGACGAACACTAACCTGTTCTCCACCCCGTGTCCTTCTCATCTCCCCACATCATAATGATCAACAACATCGTATTCGACATGGGCGGCGTGCTGGCTAAGATCCATCCGGAACGTGCCATCCGCAGCTTCGAGGCCATCGGTGTAGCCGACGCCGCAGACCTTATCAACCCCTACAACCACAGCGGACTCTTCGGCGACTTAGAGCGCGGAACTATCGACACGGACGAGTTTGTCCGCCAACTCTCCGCCCATTGTGGCCACGAGCTCAACCCGGAGGACGTCCGCCGCGCATGGCTCAGCATAGCCAACCCCGCGGAGGTCGAGAAGCTCGACTACATCCTCCGTCTCCGACCCCGCTACCGCCTCTATGTGCTCAGCAACAACAATCCCATCGTCACCGGTTGGGCGCGCACGAGCGAGTTTTCCGCTGCCGGTCGGCCCGTCACGGACTACTTCGACCGCCTCTACATCTCCTATGAGATGCACTGCATGAAGCCCGAGCCCGAGATCTTCCAACGCATGATCGAGGACAGCGGCATGGTGCCCGCCGAAACACTCTTCATCGACGACGGCGCCCATCATCTCGTCACCGCCCGATCGCTCGGCTTCCACACCCTCCTCGCCACCAACGGCGGTGACTGGCGTCCAGACGTCGACCGGTTCCTCAGCGAAAACAAGTAGTAGGGACGCCCTGCGGGCTCCCGGTAGTCCGAAAGTAGTTAGGAGGCAAAGCCTTCACTCCCGCGGCGAAGCCGCATAAACACATCCTTTATCCTTATGAAAATCCCCTTCCGCATTTCACTCCTCGGATGGGTGGCCATAGCCATCGTAGGCGGCATCCTATTGGGGCAATTCCTGCCCACGGCCATCGTCCGAATCTTCGTCACGTTCAACAGTCTCTTTGGCAACTTCCTCTCGTTCGCCATTCCGCTCATCATCCTCGGCCTCGTGGCCCCCGCCATCGGCGAGTTAGGCAAGGGCGCGGGGAGGCTGCTACTCATCACGGCGCTCATCGCCTACGGATCGACCATCTTCTCCGGTTTCTTCACTTACTTCACCGGTGTGGCGGTCTTCCCCCACCTCCTCACCGTTGGTACCCAGTCGCTCGAGGCGTTGCAGAACCCCGAATCGGCCATGCTCACGCCCTATTTTACCGTTGCCATGCCGCCCGTGATGGACATTATGACCGCCCTTCTGCTCTCCTTCGTCGTCGGTCTCGGGCTCGCCTCCATCCCCGGCGACACGCTCCAAAAGGGCTGCGTAGACTTTCGTGACATCGTCTCGCGCCTCATCGAGACCGTCATCGTGCCCCTCTTGCCGCTCCACATCTTCGGCATCTTCCTCAACATCACCGTCAGCGGACAGGTGGCCGGCATCATGTCCATGTTCCTTCGGGTCATCCTCGTCATCTTCGTGCTGCACGTCGTGCTGCTGCTCATCCAGTTCAGCATAGCCGGTGTCATAGCGGGCAAAAATCCGCTTCGGCTCTTGAAGAACATGCTGCCGGCTTACGCCACCGCCCTTGGCACACAGTCGTCGGCCGCCACCATCCCCGTGACGCTCAAGCAGACGCTCCGGAATGGTGTCCGGGAGAGCATCGCCGTCTTCACCGTCCCACTCTGCGCCACGATCCACCCGGCCGGTAGCACGATGAAGATCACCGCCTGCGCAATGGCCATCCTCCTCATGTCCGGTCAAGCGATCGACCCGACCGCGTTCAGTGGCTTCATCCTCATGCTCGGCATTACGATGGTTGCTGCACCCGGTGTGCCCGGCGGCGCCATCATGGCGGCCCTCGGACTCTTAGGCACCATGCTCGGCTTTGACGAGACGCTCCAAGCGCTCATGATCGCCCTTTACATCGCCATGGACAGCTTCGGCACGGCCTGCAACGTGACGGGCGACGGCGCCATTGCCGTCATCGTCGACCGCATCGCTGGCCAGCGCCCCGGCGAGCCGCAAAACGCGTAAACCCGACGCCGTGGTCGCATCCGGCCATAGCCTTGCGCGGTATCTGCGGATCCCCAACGGGATGAAATGGCGACTGCTATCGTAGCAATGCCTCCAACCCACCCTCGGTTGGAGGCATTGTCGTACTATACAATTAAGCTGCAAAATTGTGAGTTAACGTCGCTATCTGCAATATTAATCCGTAACTTTGTGAGTTAATGTCGCTGTGCTGCATTATTAAGCCGCAAACTTGCGAGTTAATGTCGAATACTTCAATATTAAGCTACAACCTTTCAAGTTAACGTCGAACACTTCAATATTAAACCGTAAACTTGCGAGTTAACGTCGAACACTTCGATATTAAGCCGGAACCTTGCGAGTTATTATTTAGCAGCACTTACCGCCTCTTGCAAGGGAGAGAACAGGGGGTTACGACCGTGGCCCTAACGCCGACAGGCCGGCCGCATCGCTGGAAATGGTCTACTTTTGCCCCTATACAAAACCACACTCAGACAATTTATAACATCGATTTTTATGGGTAAGATATTAGTCGTCGGCGCCGGGGGCGTGAGCACCGTTGCCGTGAAGAAAATGGCTATGAATGCCGATGTGTTTACTGACATCATGCTGGCCAGCCGCACGAAAAAGCAAAATGCGATCGCATCGCGGAGGATATTAAGAACGTACGCGTGCGCACGGCCGAGGTCGACGCCGATAACGAGGACGAACTGGTGCGCCTCTTCGAGGACTTCCGCCCCGAGCTGGTGGTCAACCTCGCCCTGCCTTATCAGGATCTCCACATCATGAACGCCTGCCTCAAGTACGGCGTCAGCTACCTCGACACGGCCAACTATGAGCCGCTCGACGAAGCCAAATACGAATACAGTTGGCAGTGGGCCTACAAGGATCGCTTCCGCGAGGCCGGCCTGACCGCCATCCTCGGCTGCGGCTTCGACCCCGGCGTGACGGGCGTTTTCACGGCCTACGCCGCCAAGCACCACTTCGACGAGCTTCACACGCTCGACATCGTAGACTGCAACGCCGGCGACCATCACAAGGCTTTCGCCACCAACTTCAATCCGGAGATCAACATCCGCGAGATCACCCAAAAGGGCCGCTATTATGAAGATGGAAAGTGGCACGAGACGGAGCCGCTCTCCGTACACCGGGCGCTGAACTACCCGAACGTCGGACCGCGCGAGTCGTACCTCATGTATCACGAAGAGCTGGAGAGCCTCGTTAAGAACTACCCGACGCTGCGCCGCGCACGCTTCTGGATGACCTTCGGCCAGGAATACCTGACGCACCTGCGCGTGATGCAAAACATCGGCATGACGAGCATCAAGCCGATCCTCTACAAAGGCGTGGAGATCGTGCCCATCCAGTTCCTCAAGGCCGTCCTGCCCGATCCCGGCGAGCTGGGAGAGAACTACACGGGCGAGACGTCGATCGGCTGCCGCATCCGTGGGTTGAAGGACGGTCGCGAGCAGACGTATTACGTCTACAACAACTGTAGCCACCGCGCCGCCTACGAGGAGACCGGTGCGCAGGGCGTGAGCTACACCACGGGCGTGCCCGCCATGATTGGCGCCAAGATGTTCCTCGAGGGGCAGTGGCGTCGGCCGGGCGTGTGGAACGTGGAAGAGTTCGATCCCGATCCCTTCATGAAGGAGCTCAACGTGCAGGGTCTGCCGTGGCATGAGATCTTCGGTGGCGATTTGGAACTCTAACCCCCGTCGTTTTATGGCTATACAAGTAGGCGATCGCGTGCCCGACCTGCTCGGGACGGATCAAGACGGAAAGGAAGTGCGCATGAGCGATTATCGCGGTCGTCGCGTCGCTCTGTACTTCTACCCCAAGGACAACACCAGCGGATGCACCGCTGAGGCCTGTAGCTTGCGCGACGGCTATGCCGATCTGCAAGCAGCCGGCTACGACGTGATCGGCGTCAGCAAAGACAGCGCCCGCTCGCACCGCGGATTCATCGAAAAGCAAAGCCTGCCCTTTCGGCTCATCGCCGATACAGACACCACGCTGCAGCAGCAGTTCGGTGTCTGGGCCGAGAAGAAGCTCTACGGACGCACCTACATGGGTACCCTCCGCCAGACGTTTCTCATCAACGGCGAGGGTGTGGTGGAGCGCGTGATTGAGCGTGTGAATACGAAAGATCACGCCCGCCAGATCCTCTCTGAGGAGGCATAACCCCACACATTTACAATAAGCAAACACATACATGGCAAAAGAGAAAAGGAAGCCGCCACGGGCGGGTCGGACAAGCTGTCGGCCCTGAAGGCGGCAATGGATAAGATCGAAAAGAACTTCGGCAAGGGTTCCATCATGGCGCTGGGCGACCGGCAGGTGGAGGAGAACATCGAGGTGATCCCCACCGGATCCGTCGGGCTGAACGTCGCGCTGGGCGTCGGAGGCATACCCCGCGGCCGCATCATAGAGATCTTCGGCCCCGAGTCGTCCGGTAAGACCACCCTGGCCCTGCACATGATCGCCGAGGCACAGAAGGGAGGCGGCATCGCCGCCTTCATCGACGCCGAGCACGCCTTCGACAGTATCTACGCCAAGAGATTAGGCGTCGACACGGATCACCTGCTCATCTCCCAGCCCGACAACGGCGAACAGGCGCTCGAAATCGCCGAGCAACTGATCCGCTCCGCTGCCGTAGACCTCATCGTCATCGACTCCGTGGCCGCCCTCACGCCCAAATCTGAGCTGGAGGGTAACATGGGCGAGAGTCAGATGGGCTTACAGGCTCGGCTCATGTCGCAGGCTCTGCGCAAAATGACAGGCGCCATCAGCAAGACGCGCTCCATCTGCATTTTCATCAACCAGCTGAGAGAGAAGATCGGTGCGCCGTCGTATGGCAGTGGCCCTCCCGAAACGACGACAGGCGGCAACGCCTTGAAGTTCTACGCCTCTGTCCGCTCGGACATCCGCCGCAGCACACCGATCAAGGACGGCGATACCATCATCGGCAACCTGACGCGCGTCAAAGTGGTCAAGAACAAAGGTGGCGCCGCCCTTCCGCAAAGCAGAGTTCGACATGATCTACGGTGAGGGTATCTCCCACACCGGCGAGCTCGTCGACATGGGTGTCGAGCTGGGACTGATCGCCAAGAATGGTTCGTGGTTCAACTTCGGCGAGATACGCCTCGGTCAAGGTCGCGATTCGGCGAAGCAGTTTTTCAAGGATAACCCCGAGGCTGCCGCCGATCTGGAGGCAAAGATCTCGGAGAAGATGAAGAACCAATAACAGAAGGAGGGGAGCCGTACCGCCGTGGCTTTATCTGAAAAAGAGATCTACCGCGCACTCTGCCGCACGGAAGACGGTCTCCCCCTCTTCTCTCGCGACTGGTGGCTCGACGCCGCCTGTGGCGAGGATCACTGGGACGCGCTGACCATCGAGGATCGCGGACGTATCGCCGCTGCGATGCCCCTCTACCAGCCCCTCGCGGACGTCGTCAGCATGCCGTCCTACACGCAGACAATGGGCCCTTGGTTCGCTCCCCTGGCCGCTGACACGAAGTATGCCTCTGCGTTGGCGCGCCGCCAGGAGCTTATGACGATGCTGCTGGAGCGACTTGACAGCCGCCGTGCCTTCCTGCAAAACTTCCATCACGCTGTCACCGATTGGCTGCCCTTCTACTGGGCGGGCTACACACAAACCACACGCTATACCTACCTCCTGCACACCATCCACGATACACATGCATTGCGCGAACGGATGAGCCAAAACATTCGCCGCAACCTCGTCAAGGCCCGCGACCGACACGGCATCACTGTCCGCGCAGGCCTCTCCACCGACGCCCTCCTTACCGTGCAGGAGCAAACATTTGAACGGCAGGGTGTCACCAACAAGCAAGATCCACGCGCACTTCGTCGCCTCGTAGAGGCAGCGCGCAGCCGCGGCCAAGGCGAAATCTTCGGCGGTTACGACGCCGAGGGCCAGCTGCATGCGGCCGTCTTTGTCGTGTGGCAACCGAGCGGCGCGAGCTACATCGCCGGCGGTAGCGACCCCGCCCTGCGCGCCTCTGGCGCTCACGCGCTCACCCTTTGGGAGGCCGTCTGCCACACGGCCCAATACACTGACATCTTCGATCTGGAAGGCTCCATGCTTCGCGGCGTAGAGCGCTTTTTTCGTGAGTTCGGCGGCGTGCAGACGCCTTACTTCTGCATCCGTCGTGGGCGGCCCAGCTTGTGGGATCGCGCACGGATGAAATGGAGGGATAAATGGACGAGATACAAGCCTACATCCTCCGTTTCTTGCTGGGCGACAGCGTCCCCGAGGATGCCTGCCGCGCTGTGGGCTATACCGCCGACGCGCAGGCCTTCCACACCTTCCGCCTCGTCATCCTCCCCTCGGGCTTCTTCGATGAGGACGTCTACGGCACGGCCCGCTCAATGCCCACGCTCCCCTTACCGATGCTCAAGGGCGGCGCAGGGGAGGCGGTGGACGGCGACCTGCCGATCCTCTTTGGCCGGCCGGAGATCACGCGGCGCGGACATACCATCGTCTTGCACGCCGATGTCATTGCCGGCGCTTACTTCCTGCTCAGCCGGTACGAGGAGTGGATGCGGCCGGATGTGCGCGACGTCCACGGCCGTTTCCCGGGCAGGGAGTCGATCGCCCATCGCGCCGGCTTCCTCCGCCGCCCGCTCGTCGACGATTACGGCCGCTTGCTGCGTCGGCTGCTGCGCGAGGTGGGCTGCGTAGCCCCCGAACCGCATGCCGCGTTCAGCCAGATCAACCTCACGCACGACGTTGACGCGCCCTTCTTCTGCCGCACGCCGCGCAGCATGGCGCGCGAGCTGCTCCGAGGCAATCTCATGGGCGTTTTCCGCGGATATTTCGGCCGGCTGGAGGATGACCCTTACTACACTTTTCCCTGGATGCTGCAGCAGGACGACCGCATGCGCACCATCTTCGGCGCTGACCACTGTCGGCCGATCCTCTTCTTCCGCGCCGGTGGGAACGACGTGGAGGATCGCCCGCACTACGACCTTCACGGGCGCGACATCGGCTGCCTGCTCAAACTCTGCCGCGATTACGACGTCGAGATCGGCCTGCACGCCAGCCACGAGGCGGGTCGCCGACCGGAACTGATCGCCCGAGAGAAGGCGGCCTTGGAAAACGCTATCGACAGGCCTGTCACCTTGAATCGCCACCACTTTCTCGGCCTCCGCGAGCCGCAGCACATGGAGGACCTCGAGAACGCCGGCATCACGGACGACTACACGATGGGATACGCCGATCAAGTCGGTTTCCGCCTCGGCACTGCGCGCCCTGTGCTCTGTATTTACCCCGCCACACGCCACCTTTCGCATAGGCTCACTCTCCATCCGCTGACCGTCATGGAGTGCACCCTATCGGCCGAGCGCTACATGCACCTTGACGAGCGTGACGCCCTCCGACTCATCCTCGAATTGGCCGACGAGACGCGCCGCGCCCACGGCAGCCTGACCCTCCTCTGGCACAACACCTCCGCCACACCCCGCGTGGGCTATCTCAAAAACCTCTACAGCCGTACGCTTGTGTTGCTGGCCGATAGCGCCTATGAATCGCTGAGAAGGTAACTGAGGGGGTAGGGGTAATCATTTATTTTTTTCGGCTATTTTTTTCATAGCGCAGGGACGATTTTTTTATTCGTCTCTGCGATTTATTCGTGCGCATTCGTTTCTATTGAGAACGTAGAGAGTGAGTCTGCGATATGCTCTCAAAAGTATGCGGACGAAAAAAAAGTGCTCGTCTGTTTCGATGGATCTTCATTGCATGAAAAAAAATAAGCGCCAATCTGCTTGAATGGGCGCTATTTTTATACCCTAAATGATCGCGTATCTCGAGGCAGTATAACCAGAAACGCTGCAATCGGCGGTGCTCCTCACGGGAACATGGCTGTTGACGTTGCAATCGGGTATGCTCTTCGCGGGAGCATGACTATTGACGTTGCAATCAGCGGTGTTCCTCACGGGAACATGGCTGTTGACGCTGCAATCGGGTGTGCTCCTCGCGGGAGCATGACTGTTGACGTTGCAATCGGGTGTGCTCCTCACGGGAGCATGGCTGTTGACGCTGCAATCGGGTATGCTCCTCACGGGAGCATGGCTGTTGACGCTGCAATCGGGTGTGCTCCTCACGGGAGCATGGCTATCTGCATTGCAATCAGGTGTGACATCTGAAGAATATATCTCGTCTTCAATAAAGTAAAGTTACGATACAGCTTTTTTGCGCCCGCAGAGCTCGCGGAAGGTGCAGTAACTGCAAGATTTTTCCTCGTTGGTCTGTATGAAGGGAATGCGTGGGTCGAAGAGTTCGTCAAGCACATGGCGCATAGCGATCTCGAAGTCGGGTAGGCACTGGCCGACAAAGTCGTCAATGAGGAGGCCGTATGTTCTTTGGCCTTCTTCTTTGGTGTAGATCGAGGGGTCGAAAGCGTCTTTGAAAAAGACTACGTACATAATAGATGGACGGCCGAAGGGGCAGGCTTCGGGTGAGGTTTTCGGTGTGCAGCATCCAAGCGTAGATGAGTACTTGCATGACGGCAGACTGGCGATTCAGCCCCTTGTCCCGATCGAAGAGGTCGGCGGGAGTGGCGAACTGCATCTTTTTCTCTGTACCTGTTTTATAATCTACGATGCGGAGCGAGCGGTCGACCTCGTCGAGTCGGTCAATGTAGCCCTTGAGCCGGACGCGGCGGCCGTCGGAGAGGGGAAAGGCCGACAGGATGCGTCGCTCGGAACCGACATAGACGAAGGGGGCCAGACTCTGGTCGTAACGAAGGATGCGGAGTATATTTTTTTCGATCATGGCGGCGGTTAAGCTGTTTTTGGCCGGTGAGGGGCGGACGTCGCCCGGGGTGTGGAAGAAAAAGTTCAGCGAAGGCTTCGTCGATCTTATGCCGCAGGTTTTCGCGATTGGCTATGACGGAGCCCTAACCATGCCTTGTTGACGGTGGCGTTGCAGAGCGGCTTGTAGATTCCCTCCATGACGCGGTGGAGGATGCTGCCGAAGAGGCGGTTCTCAACGCTTTCGGTGATTTCATCCTCTTCCTGTAGGCCCATGACGGAGGAAAGGCAGAAACGCAGAGGGCAATCGATGTAGCTGTTAATCGTACTCGCAGAAAGTGCTTTTTCACCCTCCCCGAGGAACGATTCTAACTGATGGAGCACATCGCCCGTTTTGTCTATCCGCAGACGGAGGTCGTCAGACGAAGCGATAGCGAACGCCGGGGCCTCGTCTTTCATGGGCACTTCGTAATGGTAGCGGAGTTGGTGGATGAAGCGGCTGACTTCACCCGTGGAGCGAAAGCCATCCGTGCGGGTGTCGTAGAGGAGGTTTACGCTGCGGGCCCGCGAGATCATACGATAGAAGTAGTAGGCAAAAACACTATCGCGCAGCTCGAAGGTAGGCAGACCGAAGCCGTGGCGAAGGGTGTGCGGGATGAATGACGGGGTGGCGCCGCGCGCAGGGAAGAGGCCCTCGTTCATGGAGAGGATGATGAGTCGGTCGAAGTCGAGGACACGCGTTTCGAGCACGCCCATGATCTGAGTCCGGCCAGCGGTTCGCCGCGGAAGGGGATGGATACGCTTTCGATAAGGCGCGCTAAGAGGCGGGTGTAGGTGTCGACCGACATGGAGATTTGGGCCTCGGCGATGAGGTCGTTCATGCGCGTTAAGGTGGTGTAGTAGGCGTAGGTGAACTCGCCTTCGACGGCATCCATACCGACCGGGTCGGTGGCGTCGTCGTCGGCCGTTTCATCGATCCTATCGGGAAAGAGGCCGTTAAGCCCTTTGAGTAGGTCAATGAGATAGCGCGAGAGGTCGGCTGCGGAGCGGACACGTCGGAAAAATGAGTCGGAGGAGGTCCGTCTGGGCCAAATCTTCCGCAGGGATATAGATGCGGTTATTGGCGATGATATTGCAGAGTAAGTCGGTCACGATGCGCGGCGCAGCACGGCGGACATAGCGGTGGTTGAGGATGGCTGTCACCTCGCGGTGGTAGTATTCCACGCCGCCGCCGGAGGTCGTGCGGAGGTTCTTCTGCAAAGCCAAAACGTCCTCGATAAGCGAGGCTACGGGAGTGCCGGAGAGGGGTATCCTAGGGTGATATTGATGTGCGGCACGGTGTGAGGGATGGCGTTAAGGATGGGGATAAGCAGCTGTTCGTCAGGCAAGACGACGGCTGTTCGGAGCGCCTCGTCCTCCGTCATGCGGAGGCGTCCGTCGGCCATGCGCAGGAGCAACTCATGGACGTGTTTCGTTTGTCCGATGCGCGAGGGCAGGCCGGTCAGGGTGATTATGGGCTCGTTAGGCTCCTCCGGGGGTAGGGGAAGGTCGGAGGAAGCGGCGGAGATAGTCGCGGAGGAAATGTGCGGCGCGGTTGTCTTTGTCGAGCACGCGTCGGAAACCGTCTTCGCCCGCGTCGGCGTTGATCGTTCCGGCGTCCCAATAGAAGTTGGCGATACCTTGTTTTTTTGAAGCTCCACCAAGAGTGCCTCCTCGGCGCGCGAGAGCGCATTGAAGCCCACGAAGACGACGCGGCTGTAGGATAAATCGGCGTCCCCTTCGCGTCGGATACGCTCCACGACGTCGCGCGCGATCATACCCTCGTAGCCGCGCCCCCGGTCGGTGAGCTCAGCGCGGAAATCGAGGTAGATGTCGTGCAGGATGTCCCAGACGCCGAGGAAGGATCGGCGGTTGCCATCGTCCTCGGTGTCGAGACGGAAGGCGGTCCAGAAGCTGCGGATGGCTTCGACTTGTTCAGGCTCGAGATAAGAGAGAGCCTTCTCGAACTCGTGAAGGTGGCTGGCGTTGGTGAAGAGTTGGCGTGCGTCAACAAGATAGTTGTCGACATCGTTGAAGTCACTGAGCAGCATTTCGCCCCAGTGGACGAAATCGTCGAACGTTTCCTGTCGCTGGCTGCGTCTGATATAGATATGATAGAGGAGGAAGAGCATCTGCAAGTGATCCGCAGGTTGGAGCGTGCTGAGTTGCTCGAAGAGGCCGTTGAGGGTGAGGATGGCAGGGGAGAACATCGGTCGGCCTACGGTCTGCGAAAGGTATTTGCGAAAGAAGAGGCCGGCACGGCGGTTGGGGAAGATGAAGGCCATCTGCTGCACATCAGCACCATAGGCATCATAAAAACATTTGGCAATCTGCTGAAGAAAGGGAGTCATGGACAACGAAAAACTAAGCGTGAAGAATAGGGGGTGGTGACTGTGAACGCCATTTTTTTGATCCAATCCATGCGGATAGTCGTTGGAAGGGAAATAAGAGGTTATCGCGCGGAGTGGGCGCAGGGCAACAAAAGAGCAAAAGAAAGGGGCAACCCGTGCGGGCTTCCCCTTTTTTCTGATGACATGTAGCGCAGAGGCCAGTCAGATGGTCTCGCGGCTGGAGATATATTTCATGAATTGCGTCCGCTCGTACATCGATGCGTCGGCGGCATTCGAGAGGCTAAGGCGGCCGCGGAACTCCTCGACGGATTCGTACTTCGTGCGCTCCATCCAGTCGGCGATCTGTGTGATCATCTCGGGTATCACCTTCGCGCCGTGCTTGTAAAGTGTGCTGCAAAGCTGTACGGCTGAGGCTCCGGCTAGGATACATTTGATGGCGTCCTGCCACGTATGCACCCCGGTGGATGCGGCGATGGGCATGTCCGGCAGCGCGCCCGAGACGATGGCCGTCCAGCGCAGCGTGTCGCCCAGCTCAGACGGGTCGCTGAAGGGCGGCGCAGCGACGATGCGGCAGCGCTCGATGTCGATGTCCGGACGGTAGTAGCGATTGAAGAGCACCACGGCATTGGCACCGAAGCCTTGCAGACGGTTGACGAAGGCGGGGATGGTGCTGAAGCCCTTGCCGATCTTCATGATGATGGGGATGGAGATGCGGCTGCGCACGTCTTTCAGAATCGAGCTGTAATGCCGGAGCACTTCGCGGCTGTCGGAATGGATGTCGGTGTCTAAGTAGAACACGTTGAGCTCGAGGGCGTCGGCACCCGCGCGTTCGATCTCGGCGGCGAAGTCGGCCCAGGTATCCGCGCGGTAGCAGTTTACGCTGGCGATCACGGGGATCACATGGCAGGCGGCTTTGCTATCGCGGATCAACTGGAGATACTCTTCGCGTCCATTCGCGCGGACGTAGGCGCGGACATAATCTTCGGCCTCTGGGTAGTCGCTTGCGCCGGCCATTAATAGGTCACCTTGCGCCTCGATCTGCTCTTCGAAGAGCGATTTGAGGACCACGGCCCCCGCACCTGCTTCTTCCCATTTGCCGTTTTTATCAGCCTTGCTCGTAAGTCCCGAACTGCCGACGATCAACGGGTTACGCAGCGTCAAGCCGGCATAATTTGTCTCTAAATTTCTCATTGGTTATGCTGTTTTTCGTTTACTATTCATATTCCTAAGTCGGACCCTTAGCTGTACTGTCGCGGCCCGAAGATCTTCGTGCCCACGCGGACCATCGTACTACCGGCCTCGATGGCCGTCGGATAATCGTCGCTCATACCCATCGACAGTTCCGTGAAGCATGAGTCGACGGCTTCGGGCATCGCCCGCACCTCGTCGAAGAGAGCGCGGAGCCGATCAAATTCACGACGCACCTGCTCGGTGTCGTCCGTGAATGTAGCCATGCCCATTAGGCCTGCGATCTTGACGTGTTTGTAGGCCGAGAGTGCACCATCGGCAAACAGTTTGCGACACTCGTCCACGCTGAATCCGTGCTTCGAGTCTTCTTCGGCGATATGCACCTCGATCAGTACGCGGATCTGCCGCCCCACGCGCTCTGCAGCCCGATCCACCTCGGCCAGCAATTTTAGCGAGTCAATGCTTTGAATGGTGTGGATGAAGGGAGTGAGGTATTTCACTTTGTTGGTCTGTAGCGATCCGATGAAGTGCCACTCGATATCATTGGGGAGTAGAGGCTGCTTGGCTACAAGCTCCTGTACGCGGCTCTCACCGAATAAGCGTTGCCCGGCATCGTAGGCCTCGCGCACGACTTCAGCTGGGTGGAACTTCGACACCGCCACCAACTCCACGTCTTTGGGCAACGTTCTCCGGATGGCTTCCAGACGTTCTGCTATTGTGCTCATGCCTCGTCCTCCGCAGAGCTTTTTTTGGTGTTTCACCTTGCCGCGCTTTCGCACCCTCGGAGAATGGGAAGACGTCTATCAGCGGACTCTCCGTAATGGAGGCTACTTCATAGTCAGCCATAGAGCCCTTCATGCCCTCATCGATCGTGTCTAACGCTTCCCTTACTGATGAGGCTTGGGCCAGCATCTGGACGGTGGTGCGCTTCTCCATCCCGCTCTTCTCGTCGAGCGAGATGTAGCAGACTTTCGCCTTATAGTATCGGTCGCCCTGTTCGTTGTAAAATAGCTCAGAGAGTCGTACCCGCTTGATGTCGGCTACTAAGAATTCACCTGTGATATAGGGCTGCAGCTCCTCGATGATCCGTGCCTCAGCCTCGGTGAACGACATCGCATCCACCAGATAAGGCTCTGTAACCTTCTTCTGCATCCCACCTTCGATCATCTTTTCGTATGATACCTTGCATTCAAACCAATTCATGACATCTGTCTTTTCTGCTTGCTATACTTCATATATATCTATTTCACCTTATCTGTCCGCAAACGGCTATATACCTCTAAGTTCGTATGTCGACCGTTAGCTAATCGTGCCCCTCCACGCTCCGTCCCCTCGTGTACGAATCCCAGTCGCTCCGGTATGGCCCGGCTACGGATGTTTTCCGTCACACATTTGATCTGCACCCTGAACATCCGCTGTTTCCGAAATGCCCAGCGACATAATGCCTTCACCGATTCTGTCATGAGTCCTCGGCCCTGATACTCCTCACGTAGCCAGTATCCCAGCTCCGTCCTGCGGTTTTCTCGATCTGTATCCTTAAACCCGATCAATCCTGCAAATTGCTCCTCGCAAACAATCACAAATACGTAATCTCCTCGTTCAAAATCAAGCATTGAGGTTCGCACATAACGGAGAGTATCTTCAATAGTCCGCGTTCTAATCACGAAAGGTAGCCATTGAGCTAAGTAACGGCGTTGTGTGTCGATCGCGTTGAAAATATCCGGTGCATCCAGAGGAGTTAACAGTCGCAGAACTGCAGCCGTGTTCAGTTTTATCTCCTCCACATTGTTTTGGCCCTCCCTCATGTGCTACTTGTATAGTAAATGTATATTGATCGAATTCAGCTCTATCGTAATTGTATTTTTGAGGGGCAAAAGCTATGACATATTTCCTACTCCCTTTCTAATAAAAGTCTCAGTTAGGCGTAGAGATCAGCATAGTTGCTTACAACTGCTATGATACTCGGGCAAGTGTCTTTTTAGCCTCTTGAATTGGCTGTCTTGATAAAAAAAGATGGCGGTCCTCGTTTTTTTGCATAGTGTCTGCAAAATCAGCGATCAAGCATAATTTAACACGGAGAATATGGTGGTAAAATTTGGATGAGAAGAAAGTCCATGTACTTTTGCACCCGCTTTCGAGAGAGGGAGCGACGTTAAAGATGAAATGTTGGAAAAAGCGAATGGTGAGAGTCGTTGAAGAATTTGAAAAAGCAACCTTCTTCTTGACTATTAGGAAGAAGTTGAAATATTCAAGTGTAGAATTTGGCGACAGGAAGCTCGATAAAAGTTATTCTCTCAAATGTGAATAAAGGAGCAGATACCGTTCAATAAGAGAATCCACTCAAAATTTTTTTCTCGAAAAAAATTTGGTGGAACGGAATAAAGGGTTTTATCTTTGCGCCCCGAAACCTGCAAGAGACGGCAGGATAGAAGAAAGAAAAAAATGCTATAATAGGGAGTCAATAATAGACTTCTCTATCAGCGGAAGAGCGATCTTTGTAATATTTACATGTATACAAGATGTAGTACAGAAAGAATAAGAAGTACCGTCAATGATACAATAAGGAAAGGACATCTATGAGCGAAGCGAAGGATATAAACAATATCAACAACGGAGAGTTTGATCCTGGCTCAGGATGAACGCTAGCGACAGGCTTAACACATGCAAGTCGAGGGGCAGCAATTTGTAGCAATACAAAGTTGGCGACCGGCGCACGGGTGAGTAACGCGTATGCAACCTACCCTACAACAGAAGAATAATCCGGCGAAAGTCGGTCTAATACTTCATAAAACAGGGATACCGCATGGTGTTATTTGTTAAAGATTTATCGGTTGTAGATGGGCATGCGTACCATTAGGTAGTTGGTGAGGTAACGGCCCACCAAGCCTACGATGGTTAGGGGTTCTGAGAGGAAAGTCCCCCACACTGGTACTGAGACACGGACCAGACTCCTACGGGAGGCAGCAGTGAGGAATATTGGTCAATGGGCGAGAGCCTGAACCAGCCAAGTCGCGTGAAGGATGACGGCCCTATGGGTTGTAAACTTCTTTTGCAGGGGAATAAAGATATTCACGTGTGGATAGTTGTATGTACCCTGCGAATAAGCATCGGCTAACTCCGTGCCAGCAGCCGCGGTAATACGGAGGATGCGAGCGTTATCCGGATTTATTGGGTTTAAAGGGTGCGTAGGTGGGCTATTAAGTCAGTGGTGAAAGTTTGTCGCTCAACGATAAAATTGCCGTTGAAACTGGTGGTCTTGAGTATGGATGAAGTAGGCGGAATGCGTGGTGTAGCGGTGAAATGCATAGAGATCACGCAGAACTCCGATTGCGAAGGCAGCTTACTAAGGCATAACTGACACTGAAGCACGAAAGCGTGGGTATCAAACAGGATTAGATACCCTGGTAGTCCACGCAGTAAACGATGATTACTAGGAGTTTGCGATATAGTGTAAGCTCTACAGCGAAAGCGTTAAGTAATCCACCTGGGGAGTACGCCGGCAACGGTGAAACTCAAAGGAATTGACGGGGGCCCGCACAAGCGGAGGAACATGTGGTTTAATTCGATGATACGCGAGGAACCTTACCCGGGATTGAAATGTACCTGACGAACCGCGAAAGTGGTTTTCCAGCAATGGCAGGTATGTAGGTGCTGCATGGTTGTCGTCAGCTCGTGCCGTGAGGTGTCGGCTTAAGTGCCATAACGAGCGCAACCCTGACTGTCAGTTGCTAACAGGTTAAGCTGAGGACTCTGGCGGGACTGCCGGCGTAAGCTGTGAGGAAGGTTGGGATGACGTCAAATCAGCACGGCCCTTACATCCGGGGCGACACACGTGTTACAATGGCAGGAACAAAGGGCAGCTACCGAGCGATCGGATGCAAATCTCTAAACCCTGTCTCAGTTCGGATCGGAGTCTGCAACTCGACTCCGTGAAGCTGGATTCGCTAGTAATCGCGCATCAGCCATGGCGCGGTGAATACGTTCCCGGGCCTTGTACACACCGCCCGTCAAGCCATGGGAGCCGGGGGTGCCTAAAGTCCGTAACCGTTGAGGATCGGCCTAGGGTAAAACTGGTGACTGGGGCTAAGTCGTAACAAGGTAGCCGTACCGGAAGGTGCGGCTGGAACACCTCCTTTCTGGAGCAAGCTCAGAAGATGTCCGATTTTCTGTATTATAAGAGAGTGCTTCGTTTGAGTATGTACTACTTTCTTGTTTGCATGTTATAAATAGAAGAATAAAAGAAGCTGGGTTAGCTGATACTTGGATGTTTGTAAACGATCATCATGATGAGGCTAAAGAAAAAGTTTTCCATATTCCCGGCGGAAGTTGAAAGAGAGTCCTATAGCTCAGTTGGTTAGAGCGCTACACTGATAATGTAGAGGTCGGCAGTTCAACTCTGCCTAGGACTACTTAAAAGGATAATATGGGGGATTAGCTCAGCTGGCTAGAGCACCTGCTTTTGCAAGCAGGGGGTCAACGGTTCGAATCCGTTATTCTCCACATGATTATCAGAGCCTATATTTAGGAATTGATAAGAATGAGATCTTTGACATTGATGGACAAAACAAAGTAAAGACTTCGCGTTGAAGTAATATGGGGAAAAAGTATCCTCAAGAGGATATTCTACTCGAGATAACTTCAATGCAAAGGAGACTAAGAGAAATTAAGGTGAAAATCAAAAAGAAGAGCCTATAGATAAAACGGATTGTACGTTCAGTGATGAACGATCAATTAAAGATAAAAAAAGTAAAAAGAAGGGCAGACGGTGGATGCCTTGGCTCTCGGAGGCGACGAAGGACGTGATAAGCTGCGAAAAGCCCGGTTGAGGTGCAAATAACCCTTGACGCCGGGATGTCCGAATGGGGAAACCCGATTGGTGGAAGACCAATCACATCGAAAGATGGGCGAACGTGGGGAACTGAAACATCTAAGTACCCATAGGAAGAGAAAATAATAATGATTGCGTAAGTAGTGGCGAGCGAACGCGCAAGAGCCCAAACCATAGATGTTTTGGCATCATATGGGGTTGTAGGATCGCAATGTGGCAAGAAGCAAAGGAAGTGGAACCCGCTGGAAAGAGGACCATAGAGGGTGAAAGTCCCGTACACGAATCTTTTGTGAAGCCTAGCGATATCCTGAGTAAGTCGGGACACGTGAAATCCTGACCGAATCTGCGGGGGACCATCCCTGTAAGGCTAAATACTCCCGAGAGACCGATAGTGAACCAGTACCGTGAGGGAAAGGTGAAAAAGAACCTCGAATAGAGGAGTGAAATAGACCCTGAACCCGTCTGCCTACAAGCGGTCGGAGCACCTTTAAGGTGTGACGGCGTGCCTTTTGCATAATGAACCTGCGAGTTGTTTTTTTTGGCAAGGTTAAGCATCAGTAGGTGCGCAGCCGAAGCGAAAGCGAGTCTGAATAGGGCGACTAAGTCAAAAGGAGCAGACGCGAAACCAAGTGATCTACCGATGGCAGGGCTGAAGGTTGGGTAACACCAACTGGAGGGCCGAATGGATATACGTTGAAAAGTGTTCCAATGAGCTGTGGGTAGGGGTGAAAGGCTAATCAAACTTGGAGATAGCTCGTACTCCCCGAAATGCATTTAGGTGCAGCCTCGGGTAAGGTACTGATGAGAGGTAGAGCGACTGATTGGATGCGAGGGCTTCACCGCCTATCAAGTCCGGCCAAACTCCGAATGCTCATCAGCAACATCCCGGGAGTGAGGGCATGGGTGCTAAGGGTCCATGTCCGAGAGGAGAAGAATCCAGATCACCGGCTAAGGTCCCCAAATAGCAGCTAAGTTGCATTAACGAAGTCCGACCGCAGCGACAGCCGGGATGTTGGCTTGAAGCAGCCATTCATTTAAAGAGTGCGTAACAGCTCACTGGTCGAGGGGTCGGGCATGGATAATAATCGGGCATAAGCTGTTTACCGAAGCCGTGAGATCGAAAAAGATCGGTAGGGGAGCATTCCATTATCAGCGTTGAAGATGAGAGGTGACTCTTGTTGGAGCGGATGGAAAAAGCAAATGCAGGTATAAGTAACGATAAAGGGGTGAAAAAAACCTCCTCGCCGAAAGACCAAGGGTTCCTGATCAACGCTAATCGGATCAGGGTTAGTCGGGACCTAAGGCTAAGCCGAAGGGCGATGCCGATGGAAGAACCGGTTAATATTCCGGTACTGCTTTGTGGAGTGATGTGGAGACGGAGAAGTGACAGCTTGGCCATCTGACGGAATAGGTGGTTGAAGGGTGTAGACGTTGATTGTTGTAGGCAAATCCGCAACAAGAGTTGAACCTGACAGTATGCAGCGTACTTGTACAATGTAATAAGAGCGTAATCAGGCTCCCAAGAAAACCCGCTAAACATATCTACAAAGCACCCGTACTCGAAACGGACACACGTGGTCGGGTTGAAAATACTAAGGCGCTCGAGTGATTCACGGTTAAGGAACTAGGCAAAATGGTCCTGTAACTTCGGGATAAAGGACGCCAATAGCAATATTGGTCGCAGAGAATAGGCCCAGGCGACTGTTTAACAAAAACACATGACTATGCGAAATCGAAAGATGAGGTATATGGTCTGACACCTGCCCGGTGCTGGAAGGTTAAGAGGAGATGTCATCTTGTAAGGGAGAAGCATTGAATTGAAGCCCCAGTAAACGGCGGCCGTAACTATAACGGTCCTAAGGTAGCGAAATTCCTTGTCGGGTAAGTTCCGACCTGCACGAATGGTGTAACGATCTGGGCGCTGTCTCAACTGTGAGCTCGGTGAAATTGTAGTATCGGTGAAGATGCCGATTACCCGCGATGGGACGAAAAGACCCCGTGAACCTTTACTATAGCTTTACATTGAAATTGGGCATGCGATGTGTAGGATAGGCCGGAGGCTGAGAGACGGTGACGCCAGTCATCGTGGAGCCGCTGTTGAAATACGGCTCTTTGTGTGTTTGGTTTCTAACTCCCGGGAAGGGAGGACGGTGTATGGTGGGTAGTTTGACTGGGGTGGTCGCCTCCAAAAGCGTAACGGAGGCTTCTAAAGGTACCCTCAGACCGATTGGTAACCGGTCGTAGAGTGTAATGGCATAAGGGTGCTTGACTGAGAGACCTACAAGTCGATCAGGTAGGAAACTAGAGCATAGTGATCCGGTGGTTCCGTATGGAAGGGCCATCGCTCAAAGGATAAAAGGTACTCCGGGGATAACAGGCTGATCGCCGCCAAGAGCTCATATCGACGCGGCGGTTTGGCACCTCGATGTCGGCTCGTCACATCCTGGGGCTGGAGAAGGTCCCAAGGGTTGGGCTGTTCGCCCATTAAAGTGGCACGCGAGCTGGGTTCAGAACGTCGTGAGACAGTTCGGTCTCTATCTATCGTGGGCGTAAGATATTTGCGGGGATCCTGACACTAGTACGAGAGGACCGTGTCGGACAGACCTCTGATATGCCGGTTGTTTCGCCGGGAGCACAGCCGGGTAGTTAAGTCTGGAAAGGATAAGTGCTGAAAGCATCTAAGTACGAAGCCTTCCTCAAGATGAGATATCCATTAAAGGGTCGTCGAAGACTACGACGTAGATAGGCTGCAGGTGTAAAGTCAGTAATGGCAAAGCTGAGCAGTACTAATTGCCCGAAACTTTTTTTATCGGAAAAAGAGTTTACAAGACGTTTTATCGCTACGGCAAGAAGATCCCTTAAAAAAAGAGTAGATATCCGATGTAAAGCGGAGTCTTAACTCTTTGTTTTGTCCTGAAAATGTCAGAAAAAGAAAGATATTAAGGTAGTTATAGCACGGGGGATCCACCTCTTCCCATTCCGAACAGAGAAGTTAAGCCCCGTAACGCCGATGGTACTGCTGAACTAAAAAGTGGGAGAGTAGGTAGCTGCCGTTTTTTTGAAAAGGGAAGTCCCTCTGTTGATCGATTAAGATCGGCGGAGGGATTCTTTTTGCTGTTATCCCATGTGCTTTCCCTTAAAGGAAGAAAGAGAAGAGGGCAAAGGGGCATCAAGATCTCCTCTGGGAGCGGAACAGGGGACTTTGAGGGAATGCTTCGGATTGAGGTGGGCTAAGAAGATAGCTGCCTCTGTCGGTGGAGGAGGAACGTATTGCAATACGCCTCATGTGTACCCGGCCCCTGATCACAGGCCCCTTTACAAGCCCCATAAGAGGTGAATGTGATACGCACTCTTGCCCTGGTACTCTCTCTTATGACCGATTTGATATGAATAGGAAACGCCCCACCACCTACGATGGCAGTGGGGCGTTGTTTTTTAGGGGAGGGACGGAGGCTTTAGTCTGTGAGGGTGAAGGCTGGGTGAGCGGTGAGCTCTCGCTTTTGGCGCTCGAAGTCCTCGGGGGAGATGGGGCGGGTGAGGCGTTCGGAGAGGGTAACTTCGTAGCCTAAGGAGAGGGCGTCCTTGATGGTGTAATAGACGCAATAGTCGGCGGCCAGACCGGCGATAGTGAGTCGGCCGATGCCGAGACCACGGAGGTAGCCGTCGAGACCGGTCTGACGTCGGCGGAGGTTGTCGAAGAAGGCGCTGTAGCTGTCAATGTCGGGGTGGATGCCTTTGCGGAAGATGGTGGCGATGGGTGCCGTGTCGAGTCGGGGGATGAAGGGCGGCGCCGTCGCTGGCCTGTACGCAATGGGGCGGCCAGAGGGTCTGTGACTCGCCGTCGCGCTCGATGGTCTCGAAGGGCTTTCGGCCGGGGTGAGAGGTGTGGAAGCTGAAATGCGTGGCGGGGTGCCAGTCTTGGGTGGCGATGACGTACTCGTAATCCGTCATGCAACGGTTTACGGGGTCGATGATGGCGGCACCGTCGGGGACGGGAGGCTACCGGTGATGAAGTCGTTTTGGATGTCGACTAAAAGGAGGGCTGTTTTCATATTTATGCGTGTGTGTGAAGTTGGGGTAAATGAAAAATCGGGGGCGAAAGTAGCTGTCCAAGCCGTTTTTCCAAGCTCTGGAGCGCGTGACGTTACATCGCGTGGCTGGGGCACCCTGATTTTTCTGCCCAAAAGGGTTGCTCGCCGAAGTTATCCGCCCCTTTTTTTATTTTTGGAGGAGCCGACACTCCCCCGCAGCTATACATTTTTGAGGGGGAAGCACTGTCACGGACCTCGATCGGCTCTTTATTTCGAGAAAAACTACTGAAATGAGGTTCATATAGCTATATATCTCGAGAAGTGGAACTAAAATGGGATTCGGATAGCTGCATATTCCGAGAAATGGTTCTGAAATAGGATTCGGATAGTTGCATATTCCGAGAAATGGTTCTGAAATATGATTCGGATAGCTATATATTTCGAGATATGGTACAAAAATAAGCCACGGATATCTATATATTTCGGGGAATGATATTAGAATGAGATTCAGATAGCTGCATATTTCGAGAGGTGATATCGAAATGAGGTTCGTATAGCTATATATTTTAAGGGATAGTGCGAGATGAGCCTCGGGTCACTGTATATTTTGAGGAATAATATTAGGATGAGCTTCGGATAGCTATGTATTTTTGAGATATGTTCTAAAAACGGGGGTTGGGTGGAATCGTATTTCGAGATATGGAATGAGATAAGGCCTTGAATAGTTGTGCATTTTGAAATATATCTCTGACAGAGCTGTGCGGGCGGTCTTCTCCGAAAAAAACGGCATGGACGGTGGTGCGGGGCAGTCCTACCCGAAAAAAGAAGACATAGACGGTGGTGCGGGGCAGCCCTTCCCGAAAAAAAAGAAGGCCTTGCCGGATGAGGTTTACAGGGCTTTGCGGGGATTCTTTGCTTGACAGGACGGCTGTCGGAGATGTTTTTCTAGAAATATAGCCCTCACCCCATCTCCTGTCGGAGCTGCTGTTCGGCCAGGAGGCGGTAGCGGCGACCTTCGACGGCGATGAGTCTCTCGCGCACCATCTTGCCAATCTCTTTCGAGAGCGCCGGTCGGGTGACGCAGAGGTAGTGTGCCAGTTGCGACGTGTTGTGCTCGGCCGATATCCAGCTGTCCTGACCCGGATCCTGCTCCAGCAGGTAGGCCACGAAGCGGTGGCGGACGGTGCGCTGTGTGAGGATGCGCAGGCGCACGGAGGTGCAGTTGTTGCAGCTGCCTGAGACGTGCAGGAAGTTCTTCAGCAGGTAAGGCTCCTCGCTGATGAGTCGAAAGACGGATTCGCGTGGGGCCATAAGCAGTGTGGAGGGCATGGTGGCTGTGAAAGTGGCCGGCAGCGTTTGGTCGCGGCTGAAGAGGTGGGGCGTGGCGAAGGAACGCGGTGCTACGATCGTTTCAATCATCACCCGATTGCCCCATTCGTCGATGAGGTCGGTTCGCACACGCCCTTCGAGTAGCACGTAAAGTACGCGGCAGACGGTGCCTTGATGAGCGACGATTTCGTTCTTTTCCAGCGCATAGAGTCGGGCGTCGAGCCGCTCCGTAAGCGATGCGCGGAGACTCTCCGGGGCCCCTTCGAAAAGTGGGATCCGGAATAAGGTCTGTTGTAGCGACTCTGTGAGTGAGATCTCAATCATGGTGCGTGTCCAGTACTTCTACTTTTTATTCTCAAAGGCAAAGGTAGCCCTTATATAGAGTCGTTAGGGGGAGTGCGCGCGCGCGGCGTAATAAGTATGACGGCCAATGAACCGAATAACCCCGTCCTTTGCATCCATTAATCAAACAATGGAGGACTAAACAATGAGACGAACTATGTTTTGTATGATCTTTTTCGCTGTTCGTAGGCGGAATGATGGCGCAACCGGGCGACAATCAAACGACGGTAGACGTGCAGGTTCGGCCGCGGGCCGAGTATCGTAACGGGGCACTCTTTCCGCGTGATCGGGGAGAACTGCCGGCTCGGTTCATTGCCAATCGAGCGCGCCTCTCGTTGGGCTATGAGCGCAGCCAACTTGAGATGCGCCTCTCCGCGCAGCATGTAGGCGTCTGGGGGCAGGATCCGCAGATCGACCGCAATGGGCGCTTCATCCTCAACGAGGCTTGGGCTAAGCTCCGCTTCGGCCACGGCCTGTTTGCCAAGCTGGGGCGCCAGCCACTCTCGTACGACGATGAGCGCATCCTCGGCGCACTGGATTGGAACATGGCCGGGCGTTACCACGACGCCTTGAAGCTCGGCTATGAGTCCGAGCAGGATCTCCTGCACCTGATCCCGGCCTTCAATCAGAACGATGAGCGGGTGATCGGGGGCACGTATTATCACCCCGGTGCACAGCCCTACAAGTCGATGCAGACGCTCTGGTACGCCCACACCGACGAGCATTTCCGCGTTTCGGCCTTGGCGATGAACTTAGGGTTAGAAGGTGGCACCGCGGATCGTGCTGAGACGCGTTATCAGCAGACTTTTTGGGGTGAACCTCGGGGTACGTCCGGATCGTGCCTTGGATCTCTCCGGTGCGTTTTACTATCAAATGGGACGTACTGCGACGGACGTCCCCATCTCAGCTGGATGGCAGCTCTGCGCGCCAACATTCACGCTACCGAAGGTCTCTCGTTCCAGCTCGGCTCGGACTACCTCTCAGGCGACAAGCGCGAGAGCACCCGCTTTGAAGCCTTCAATCCGCTCTACGGTACGCACCACAAGTTCTACGGGGCGATGGATTACTTCTACGCCTCTCCCTTCGCCAACGGTCTGAACCCTGGACTGTGGGACAACTACGCCGGACTGAACGTGGCCGTCACCCCGAGCTTGAGCCTCGGCGCTACGGGTCACTACTTCAGTACCACGAGCGACTTGCAGTCTGCCTCTGGTCAGCTCTCGAAGGGTTTAGGCACAGAGGTCGATTTGCAGCTTAGCTGGAAGCTCATGAAAGACGTCAACCTCATGGCCGGCTATTCCTTTATGTCCGGTACGGAGACGATGGACTATGTGAAGGGTGGCGATCACACGCGCTGGCAGGATTGGGCGTGGCTCTCGGTGAACATTCAGACGCGCGTCTTCCAAGCCATGTGGTGAAGATGGCTACCTATATACTGATTGCATCTGTAATTCTTATTACACTCTTGTTTACACTTCGGGGCTACCTTTTGCCCCCGTTGATTGTAGCCCCGATCCGTTATGAAGAAATTATTGACCTCCCTACCGCGTCAGCTCGTCCTTCCCCTCTTCGTTTTCGGGGAATCTTGGCCGGGCTTGGCGCTTATGCGGCTTACATGGCGAGGATACACACGTATCTCGGCGACGACCCTTCGGTGTGCATCAACTGTCACATCATGGCGCCCTACTACAACTCGTGGGATCATAGTTCGCACGGGCGACGGGCAACGTGTAACGACTGCCATGTGCCGCATGAAAACGTATTCCTTAAGTATGCCTTCAAGGCCAAAGACGGGCTGCTGCATGCCTCCGTCTTCACGCTGCGAGGTGAGCCCCTCGCGCTGCGTCCGCGTCAGGAGAGCTACGAAGTGATCATGAACAACTGCATCCGTTGCCACACGCAACTCAACCAAGAGTTCGTCAACACCGGTATGATCTCCTACGTGGACGCCAAGAATGGCAAAGGCAAAGCCTGCTGGGATTGTCACACAAGTGTGCCCCACGGCAAGCGTAGCAACCTGAATGGTACGCCAGACGCCGTTGTACCGCTGCCCAAGTCGCCCGTCCCTGACTGGCTGAAGAAGATGATGGGAAGCGGGAAATCGAAAAACTAACAACGAGGCGTCCGCCCCTATCCTCTAACTACCCTGAGGCGTCCGCCCCTATCCTCTAACTACCCTTTGACTACCCTCTAACTACTCCTTACTACTATGTTCAAGAGATTAACTGACACCATTAGGCGCCGACCCATCGTCGGGTGGATCCTGTTCTTCGCCATCATGGCGGGCGTGTTTCTGCTGGGTTTATTAGCCGCATCCATCACCGAGCGGCGCGCCGAGATTGCAACGATTTACAACAACAAGAAGACCGACATCCCCGAGTTCGAGACGCGCAACGAGATCTGGGGCCTCAACTATCCGCGCGAATACGAGACTTGGACACAGACGGAGGACACCTCCTTCACGTCCGAGTTCAACGGTAGCCACGCCGTCGATGTGCTGGCTGCACGGCCACAGATGGTCATCTTTTGGGCTGGCTACTCCTTTTCTCGCGAATACAATTCGCCCCTGCGGCCATAAGCATGCCATCGAAGACATGCGCGCCATCCTCCGCACGGGTAACCCCGGTATAGACGGCGAGGGCGACATCCAGCCGGCTACGTGCTGGACATGTAAAGGCCCCGACGTGCCCCGCATGATGCACGAGGTGGGTATTGCCAACTTCTACAAAGCACCGTGGAGCTCGATGGGTGCCGAGATCATGAACCCGATCGGCTGCGGCGACTGTCACGACCCGAAGACGATGGATCTGAAGATCACCCGTCCTGCGTTGATCGAGGCTTTCCAACGCCAAGGCAAAGACATCACCAAGGCCACCCCGCAGGAGATGCGCTCGCTCGTCTGTGCACAGTGCCACGTGGAGTATTACTTCAAGGGTGAAGGCCAATACCTCACCTTCCCGTGGGACAAGGGCATGACGATGGAGGACGCCGAGGCCTACTACGACGAGACGGACTACTATGACTACATCCACGCCCTCAGCCGCGCACCCATCCTCAAGGCGCAGCACCCTGAGTATGAGATTGCTCAACAAGGCATCCACGCGCAGCGCGGCGTGGCTTGCGCCGACTGCCACATGCCTTACAAGTCGGAAGGTGGCATCAAGTACTCCGATCACCACATCACCAGCCCGCTGCAATACATCGACCGCACCTGCCAAGTGTGCCACCGCGAAAGCGAGGAGACGCTCCGGCAGAACGTCTATGAACGCCAGCGCAAGGTCAACGAGGTGCGCAACAAGCTCGAGGATGAGCTTGTGCATGCCCACATCGAGGCCGAGTTTGCTTGGAAGAAGGGCGCTACCGAAGCCGAGATGGCACCCGTGCTGAAGTTCATCCGCCAATCGCAATGGCGTTGGGACTATGGCGTGGCATCGCACGGAGCTGCCTTCCACGCACCGCAAGAGGTGACGCGCATCCTCAGCGCAGGCCTCGAACGCGCCATGAAGGCCCGCCTTGCCCTCTCCCGCATCTTAGCCAAGCACGGATACACCGACGAGGTGCCTATGCCTGACATCTCCACCAAGGAGAAGGCGCAGCGCTACATCGGCCTGAACCCCGAAGAGCTGCACCGCAAGAAGGGCGAGTTCCTCAAGACCGTCGTTCCGAAGTGGATCGAAGTGGCGAGAAAGAAGAACCGCATCATGACGGCTGACGCATCAAGGAGCTAAATGGAGCAACAACACCGCCGCCCTATGTGGCAACATCCCTGGCACTGGAAAGAGAGTATCGCTTTCGTGTCAGGGATTCTTCTGACCGGGCTGCTATTGCAGCTCACGGTCGGCGAGTTCGACTTCGAACTGCTGCGTTATCCGGTGAACACCGTCGTTGGTGCCGTGATCGTCCTCTTAGCCGCCGCCATCGCGTGGGGAACGAAGCGCAGCGCCGTCTGCCGTTGGTACACGAGTGTGCCGCTGGCTGTGACGCTCATCGTCGCCTTCGTGGTGACGGGTATCATCATGGGACTCACGCCGCAGTCGACTGCTCGGCCTGCCGAGGGAACGATGCACTTTACCTCCCGCCTCGGTCTCGACCGAATGACGCGTGCTTGGCCTTTTGTCCTCCTCTACTTCCTCACGCTGCTTTCGCTCGGTGCACTCTTCATCCGTCGGTTGCTCCACTTCCGACGGTCGGACTATGCCTTCTACCTCAACCATGCCGGCCTCTGGCTGCTGCTCTTTGCTGCGGGCCTCGGTGCGGCGGACATGGAGCGCTTCCTGATGCGTGTGCCTGAAGGCGAGGTGGAGTGGCGTGGCACGGACAGTCACGGGCGCGTCATGCAGCTGCCTATCGCCATCGAGCTGTATGACTTCAGCATGGAGGAATATCCGCCTTCGCTGACTATCATCGATCGGAAGACGGGTGCCAGTCAGCCGCTGGAGAAGCCCGAGTTCTTCCCCATTGATCCGAAGATACCGCGGGGAAAACTGGCCGGCTGGGACATCCAGCTGCTGGAATACATCCACGATGCCGTCCGCAATAGCGACAGCACCTACCGCGAGATCCATATGCCCGGCGCCTCACCCGCCGCACGCATCAAGGCTCGCAACCCCGTGACCGGTGTTGAACGCACAGGATGGGTTTGCGCGGGCAACATCTCTCAGCTGTATATGGTGCTCAATCTCGACACCAACCTCTGCGTGGCTGCGACCATGCCTGAACCGCGTCGCTTTGTCTCCGACATCGAAGTCTATCGCAAAGACCAAGACGTCGGTTACCCGCGCGCGCCTTGAGGTGAACCGCCCCTTCCGCACGGGCCCCTGGACCATCTACCAGCATGGCTACGACAGCGAAGCCGGTAAGCTCTCCGAATACACCGTCGTCGAGTTGGTCTACGACCCCCGGCTCACGCTTGTTTACATCGGCATCATCCTTCTGGCCGCCGGCTCCGTCTGCATGCTGTGGGGCGGACGTCGGCGAACAGCGTAGGAGCAAATAGCCCTCCACCCTCTACTCTCCACCCTCTACCGTCTACCCTCCACCCTCTACCGTCTACCCTCCACCCTCTACCCTCTACCCTCTATCCTCTACCCTCTACCCTCTACCCTCTATCCTCTACCCTCTATCCTCTACCCTCTATCCTCTACCCTCTATCCTCTACCCTCTATCCTCTACCCTCTACCCTCTACCCTCTATAAAATGACTTGGAACGACTTCCCCTGGTTCGCCCTGCCCGCCATGCTGTGCTGGGTGGCCGCCGGTATCACCGTATATAAATACAGAGGCATAAGCCATGTGCTGATGCTCCTCGGCACCCTCATCTACGCCGTCTTTATCGGCGGCCTGTGGGTTGGCCTTGAGCGACCACCCATGCGCACCGTTGGCGAGACACGTCTCTGGTACGCCTTCTTCCTCGCCGCCGTAGGCTACGCCACCTTCCGTCGTCACCGCTATCCTTGGCTGCTCTCCTTTGCAGCGCTCGTGGCGTGTGTCTTCACGTGCATCAACCTATTCAAGCCCGAGATCCACTCCAAACACCTCATGCCTGCGCTCCAGAGCTACTGGTTTGTGCCGCACGTGACGGTCTACATCCTCTCATACGCCATGCTCGGCGCGGCCACCGTCGGAGCCTTCATCCGTATGCACGCCCTGCGCAATGACCCCGATGCTCCCGAGGACGAGGCGCTCTATCGGCTGATGGACAACCTCGTCTACACCGGTTTTGGCTTCCTCATGTGCGGCATGCTTATGGGCGCCGTCTGGGCCAAGGAGGCGTGGGGCCACTACTGGTCGTGGGATCCGAAAGAGACGTGGGCGTTCGTCACTGCCGCCGCCTATCTCGTCTACATCCACCTCCGTCTGCGCCACGCCCCCGAGCGTGTCGTGCTCTGGACGCTCCCCATCTCCTTCATTCTGCTTATGATCACATGGATCGGCGTCAATTACTTGCCGGCGGCGCAAGGCAGTATCCATGTTTATAGTAGTTGATCGGGGGGAAGGCCGCTCGCCTGGGGAATGTGCGCTGAAAAGCTGAGCTTCTACTTGGGGAAATCCTCCGAAGTCCACCCAAGCAAGCCCTGAAATGAATGGCCTTTGGTCTCCCCTGCGAAAAGAAAAGCCCCAATGACTGAATCATTGGGGCTTTTCGCCTTCTGTGAATCCGGCAAACTCGCCGATCAACGCCTAAACATACGTGAGTCCGACGTAAGCACTCACGTGAAATACCCTTCAGAATGTGGTGAAATACCGTTCCGAGGTGGTCATCGATACGTTCGGAACCTCATTAAATACCGCTTCGAGCACAGTGGAATACCCTTCGGGGTGGTATGAAATACCTCTCGGGACGTCATAAATACCCCTCCGAACATGGTTATGACCACCTCCGAACGGTATTTAATACCCCTCTGAACGTATATAATTACCCTTCGGGACGTAGTTATAACCACCTCGGGACGGTATTAAATACCCTCCGGGACGGTATTAAATACCCTTCGGAACGGTATTAAATACCCTTCAGGACGGTATTAAGCATGCATGCGCCAAACCTTACTTGTACACCCGCTTGAGGGTCTCGAGGTCTTCGAGGCCGTGGCGGAGGATGATCTTGTCGACAAACGCGCGGAGGAAGCCGAGTCCGTAGCCGTAGATCTGGATCAGCGAGGCGATGACGGCGCGCAGGGCGATGCTGAGGCTGCGGGTCTTGATGAGAGCGTCGACGAAGAGCAGCACTAAGTAAAAGGCGGGCAGGAGCAACCACCACGGCGACAGCAGGACGGCGCACACGAGGACGCCGACGCTGCCGAGGACGAACACGGCGGGGAGCGTGTGGACGGCCTTCAGCGAGTCGGGGTAGAGCTTGAAGAGGTTGATGCGCGCCTGACCGAAGATGTGCACCGGCGGAAGAACTTGCGGAGGTTGCCGCGGCGCTTATGGTAGACGTAGGCGTCGCGGTAGAGGCGGGTGGTGAAGCCGGCCTGATGGATGCGGAGGCTGAGGTCGATGTCCTCGCCATACATGTCTTTGAAGCCGCCCACGCGCTCGTAGACCCTCACGCGAAAAACCCATGTTGAAGGTGCGGGGCTTGAACTTCTCCAGGTTGGTGCGGCCGCCGCGTATGCCGCCCGTGGTCCAGAAGGAGGTCATGGCGTAGCTGATGGCCTTTTGCGTGGGGGTGAAGCTGGGGTGCTCGCGGTCGGGGCCACCGAAGCAGTCGGCCGGCTCGGTGGCGAGGTAGCGGCGGACGGTGGCGAAGTAGTCCGGCGGGATGATGCAGTCGGAGTCGAAGAAGATGAGATACGCACCGTGGGAGGCACGCATCCCGACGTTGCGCGAGTCGCTGCGGCCGGTGTTGGGCTTGACAATGTAGTGGATCGTGAGGCGGGAGCGGAAGGCTTCCACCTCGGCCGCGCAGGGCCGGGTGGATCCATCCTCGACGAGTACCAGTTCAAAGTCCCTATCGGTCTGTGCGGCGAGGCTTTCGAGCAGTTCGCGGGCCTCGTCCGGGCGATTGTAGATGGGGACGATGATGGAGAAGAAGGGCGTCGGGTTCATTTTACCAGCTTGAGTTCTTGGATCAGGCGCGGGCACTTGCCCCAGCGGTCGATCACCCAAAGGACGTAGCGGATGTCGACGCTGATGGTGCGTTGCAGGTCGGGCTCGAAGGCGATGTCGCCGCTCATGGCCTCCCAGTTGCCGTCGAAGGCGAGTCCGATGACGCGCGCATTGCGGTCGAAGACCGGGCTGCCGGAGTTTCCGCCCGTGATGTCGTTGTTCGAGAGGAAGCAGAGTTGCAGATCGCCCTGCGGGTTGGCGTACGAGCCAAAGTCGCGGTTGCGGACGAGGGAGAGGATCTCGGGCTGCACGTAGAACTCCGAGCTCGTCGGGTCTTGCTTCTCTAAGATGCCGCGTTGGGTGGTGAAGTAGTTATACCACACGGCGTCGCGGGGCTGATAGCCGCCGATGGAGCCGTAGCTGGCACGCATGGTGAAGTTGGCGTCGGAGTAGAAGGTGCGCTCCGGGTGCATCTTCTGTAGGCCTTCGAAGTAGAGGCGTTCGCCGCGCTCAACATCCTCCAGAGAGGTGGAGAGGAGCTGCCGCACGCTCATCAGCGACAGGATGGTGGAATGGGAGAGTTCGGCGGCGGGATCCTTCTTCATCACCGTCTTGTAGTGCTTCTTGTCCTTGAGCAGGGCAGCCACTTTCTCGGGCGAGGTGAAGAGGGTGCGCTTGAAGAGGTCGTTGGCGTAGCGCTCATAGTCGCCCTTGTACTTCTTATCGATTGTCTTGTAGATGTCTGGCAGGAATTCGGCGGGCACACGCTCCTTGACTACGCGCAGCATGACGGGCAACACCTGACGGTCGAGCTCCGGCTCATAGTCTTTGTAGAAGTCGTGCAGGCTGCCGTTGATCCAGTCGTCGATCTCCTCGGGCGTGCTCTTCTCCACGTCGACGCTGTTGATCATGCGTGCCGGGCGGACGATCTCCGTGCCGCTCATGAAGGCCTCCAAGAGGTAGGTCGCCATGTTGGTGTACTTATCCGACTGCGTGTAGCCCTTCTCGAGCAGCTTCAGCACGTCGCCGTAGCGCGCCTGACGTTCGGGCGACTGGGCGACCCATGCGGCAAAGGCAGCCTCTTCGGCCCGTTTGCGAGCGATGACGTCGAGGTTGGCCAGACCGCGGTTCATACCGATGGAGTTCTTCCAATAGTTGGAGCTACCGGCATACTTCGAGGCATACTTGATGCGTACGGCGTCACTGGCCTGCATGGCTTTGCGCCAGATGTCTTGCTTGAGACCTCGCACTTCGATGCGCGGCTTGTTGGAGTTCTCGATGCGTTGGCTGACGCCCCGGGAGGAGAGGTAGCGGTCGGTGCTGCCGGGGAAGCCGATGGTCATCGCGTAATCCTTCTCGCCGTAACCCCGGAGGGAGACTTCGGCCACGTAGCGCGGGTGATAAGGCTTTGTTGTTGGCGCTGTATTCAGCCGGCTTATTGTCGGCGCCGGCGTAGACGCGGAAGACGGAGAAGTCGCACGTGTGGCGTGTCCACATCCAGTTGTCCGTATCGCCGCCGAACTTGCCGAGCGACGTGGGCGGAGCGAAGACGAGTCGGACGTCGCGGAAGACGTCGTAGACGACGAGGAAGTACTTGTTGCGGTTGTAGAAGGGCAGCACCTCTGCGTTGGTGAACTTGTCGTCTTTGGATACAGAGTCGGCGATGGCGCGGGCGATGGAGTCAGCTGTGCTGATGCGCTCATACTCGTCGGTGATACCCTCGAGCTGCGGCATGATGCGGTCGGTGAGGTCGACCGTCTCGCGGAGGTACTGCACTTTGAGTCCTTCGACGGGCAGCTCGTCCTTTAAGCTCTGCGATACGAAGCCGTTCTTCAGGTAGTCGTGCTCCACGCTGCTGAGCTTTTGGATGGAGCCGTAGCCGCAATGGTGGTTGGTGAAGATGAGCCCCTCGTTGGAGACGGTGATGCCGGAGCATCCGCCGCCGAAGATGACGACGGCGTTGGCTACGCAAGGGTTCGTCTCGCTGTAGATGGTTTCGATGGGCACATTGAGGCCCAGCTCCCTGCATGCGTGCGATGTTTTGTTTGTTCAACTCTTTCAGCACCCACATGCCTTCGTCGGCCCGGGCGCCCGTGGCGAGCAGCATGCACGCGGCTACTGCAGCCATGATCTTGTTTGTTCTGTTCATGTTTATGAGTAGTTAATTAAGTAGTTATCGGTCTGCGACCGGTAGTTAAGCGCCTGCGGCGCGGTAGTTAGGGGCTTCGCCCCGGTAGTTCGAAGTAGTTACGGCCTGCGGCCGGGTAGTTGAGGTAGTTAGAAGATCTTCCATTGACTACTTCTGACTACCGCGCCGAAGGCGCATAACTACCTCTAAACTACTGGGCGCACCGCAGTGCGCCCCTACCGGTCAATGATCAGTTTGATGTTCTTCTCTTCGGTGCGCGCGGCCATCCATTGCGAGAGCTTGCGCTGCTCGTCGGGGGTGAGTGCGTTTTTTTGACTTTGACGTAAACTAAAAAGCACGGTGTCCGGCTTGTCTTGGACGGTGTTGGCGATGATGGTCGGCGTGCAGGCTAAGCGCTCCACTTGCGGATAGAGCACACGCAGCTCGGGCGTCAGCGAGAGGGCGGTGAGAGGCTCGGCGATAGCGATCCACGGTATGCTTGAGCGAATCGATCTGCGCAGCTTGTGCTTGGATGAGCTCCTCGTTGTTCTTGTAGAGATCCTTCATCAGCACGCTCTTTAGCTCATTGATGTCTACGTCGCTGCCATTGAATCCCTGACGGACGGTAAGGCCGATGCCACCGAGGCCATAGTCCCTCATGCGGGCGCGGGCGGCTTCGATCATCATGTCGGGCACTTCGTCGCCGAGCAAGACGACGTTGAGCGCCTTTGCGTCCTGCGGTGTCGACAGCGACGGTCCGGCTGAGGACTTGCGTGTTGGGGAAGTCCAGCTCTTTGTTAACGAACGACTTCACCTGCTCCTCGAAGACGGTCGTGCGGAGGACGCGATAGGTGAGGTAAAGGCTGGGGATGATGGTGCAGGTGACGATGATCATCATGTAGCGCCGAACGACCATAGCGCGCTTCTTGTCGAGGAACTCCTTATGCGGATACTTCAGCACCCGCACCACGATGTAGGTGGAGAGGCTGATGAAGACCGTATTGATGAAATAGAGGTAGAAGGCGCCGAGGAAGTAGCTCAGGTTGCCCGTCGCCAGGCCGAATCCGGCCGTGCAGAGGGGCGGCATGAGGGCGGTGGCGATGGCCACGCCGGGGATGACGTTACCCTTCGACTTGGTGGAGCCGGCCACGATGCCGGCCAAGCCGCCGAAGAAGGCGATGAGCACGTCGTAGATGGTCGGTGAGGTGCGCGCCAGCAGCTCGCTCTGCGCCTCGCTGATGGGCGAGATGAGGAAGTAAATGGTGGCCGTGACGACGCTGAAGAGCGTTGCCGTAAGGTAGTTGCGCAGGGAGCGCTTAACCAACTCGAAGTCGGCGATGCCGAGGCCCAGCCCGAAGCCCATGATGGGGCCCATGAGCGGGGAGATGAGCATGGCGCCAATGATGACGGCCGTGGAGTTGGTGTTCAGCCCGAGCGAAGCCGGGAAGATGGCGAAGATGAGCACCCAGAGGTTGGTGCCGCGAAACTCGACGCCTTTCTTCAGTGATTCGATCGTCTCTTGTTCGTCTTCTTTCTCCCTGCCTAAGGTCGAAGTGGATAGTCAGGATGCGTTTGATTTGCGTGAGGGGTGATGAGTTCATATGTAGTTATGGAAAAAAATGATGTCAAAACGTGGGATCTGCCTTGTATCTGGCAAACTTGGCTGGCGTCCCTGACGCCCCCAAACGAGTGCTTGATTGGGGTCGCCGTGATGGGGCTTCATGCCGCCTTCCTCCTTCCATGAATCAACGGCAGCTCGGAGAGTGGCAGGTCGCGTTTGATGATAATGCCGACAAAAACAAGCAGGAGCGCGGTGCGGTAGGCCATGCGCCAGACCGTGTTGTCGATCTCTGGCCACAAGCCTGCGGCGAAGAAGGCGGCGGCGAGCAGGGTGTAGAAGGCGGCCGAACGGAGGTCGTACGGCACGGGGTAATAGCGCCGCCCGACGAGGTAAGAGAGCACCATCATCAGCAGATTGCTGGCAAACGAGGCCCGGGCGCAGGCCATGAATCCGTAGTGGGGCACGAAGAGCACGATGACGGCTACGGTCATCACGCACCCGGCGGTGGAGAAGTAGGCGCCCCACTGGGTGCGGTCGGTCAGCTTGTACCACACCGAGAGGTTGAAGTAGATGCCGAAAAACAGTTCCCCAAGCATGACGATGGGCACGACGCTGAGGCCGGCGTAGTAGCGGGCGTCGACGTAGTGCTTGAGCAGGTCGAGGTAGAAGGTGACGCCGAGGAAGATGACCCACGAAAAGATGATGAAGTAACGCATCGCCTCGACGTACGAGCGGCGGTTGTCGGCGTCGCGGGTCTTGGCGAAGACGAAGGGCTCGTAGGCGTAGCGGAAGGCTTGGATGAACATGACCATCACGACGGCGATCTTGAAGCAGGCGCCGTAGATGCCCAGTTGCGCGTCGGCCTCGGCCTTGTCGGCAAAGAGGAAGGGGAAGAGGATCTTGTCGGCCGTCTGGTTGAAGATGCCGGCGATGCTCAGGATCAGGATCGGGAAGGAGTAGGCCAGCATCTGTCGGAGGCGCGCCGCGTCGGGTCGGGCGCGGAGGCCGGGCATCATGTCGGGCAGCAGCATGAGCAGCGTGGTGGCGGTGGTAAAGACGTTCGTGAGGAAGATGTATCCGATGCCGTAGCCCGGGCGGTAGAACCACGCGATCCACTCGGGGTGCGACTCGTTCAGCCGCGGACAGACGACAAGGAAGAAGATGTTCAGCACAATGTTGAGGAAGATGTTGGCCAGTTTGATGGCGGCAAATCGTACGGCTTTGTTGCGGTATCTGAGGTAGGCGAAGGGCAGGCAGCAGAAGGCGTCGACGGCCACAATGCCGGCCATCATGCCCACGTATTCCGGGTGCTCGGCGTAGCCCAGTGCGCCACTGATCGGCCCGAGCAACAGCCACGCCGCCACCATGAAGAGGGCCGACGTGAAGCCTACGCTATAAAGCGCCGTGGCATAGACGCGCATCGGTTCGCGCTCCTCCTGCTTATTGACGAAGCGGAAGAAGCCCGTCTCCATGCCATACGTCAGGATGACGAGCAGCAGTGCCGTCCATCCGTAGAGGTTCGTCACCACGCCAAACTCATTCGTGTTCGCCAGCACCCGCGTGTACATCGGCACCAGCATCCAATTCAGGAAACGCCCCACGATGCTGCTCAGCCCGTAGATAGCCGTCTCCTTCGCTAACCGTTTCATTCCTCCGGCCATAATCTCATTCAACTAACAACTAAAATCAATCAAGTGCCAGGCCAACTTGGCCGGCAGCCTCTGCAGAGGCAGGGAAGTTTGCCGGGTACCAAGCCAACTTTGGCTGGCGTCCCTGACGCCTTGACTTTCTTTTGCTCCTTTTCTTGTGTCAAGACAAGAAAAGGAGATAGGGATTCAGGAGCAACGCCCCTGATCAAAACAGCGAGCCTTGCGACGGCGTCGGCACCTTGCCCAGATGCTCATACGCCAGTTGCGTCACCTCCCGTCCGCGCGGCGTACGCTTCAGGAAACCCTCTTGAATCAGGAACGGCTCATAGACCTCCTCCAGTGTGCCCGGATCCTCGCCGAGCGCCGTGGCGATCGTTGTCAGCCCCACCGGTCCGCCGTTAAACTTATCGATGAGCAAGTTCAGGATCTTGTTATCGATCAAGTCCAGTCCGTAGCGGTCGATGTGGAGCGCTTCGAGTGCATAGCAGGCGATCTCGCGATCTACGCGGCCCGATCCCTTCACCTGCGCAAAGTCGCGCACCCGGCGCAGTAGCGCGTTGGCGATGCGGGGCGTGCCCCGACTGCGTCCGGCTATCTCCTTCGCCGCATCCGTATCGCAGCCCACGCCGAGGATGTCCGCACTGCGGTGGATGATGCGCGTGAGCGTCGCCGTGTCGTAATACTCCAAGTGCATGTTGATGCCGAAGCGCGCCCGGAGCGGCCCCGTGAGCAATCCGCTGCGTGTCGTGGCGCCGACAAGCGTGAAGGGTGCGAGGTCGATCTGTATCGAGCGCGCGCTGGGCCCCTTGTCGATCAAGATGTCGATGCGGTAATCCTCCATCGCTGAGTAAAGGTATTCCTCCACGATGGGGCTGAGGCGGTGGATCTCGTCGATGAAGAGTACGTCGTTTTTCTCCAGCGACGTCAGCAGTCCGGCCAGGTCGCCCGGCTTGTCGAGCACCGGCCCAGACGTCACCTTGAAGCCCACGCTCAGCTCGTTGGCGATGATGTTCGAGAGCGTCGTCTTGCCCAAGCCCGGTGGGCCGTGCAGCAGCACATGGTCGAGCGCCTCTTGACGCATGCGAGCGGCCATGACGAACACCTTCAAGTTCTCCACCACCTCGCGTTGGCCGCTGAAGCTGTCGAACGAGAGAGGGCGCAGGGCGTTCTCATAGTCGCGCTCCGTCTCCGGCGTTGTGCCGGCAGCCTTGCGTATGTCGAATTCAGCCATAGGTGTGTGTTAGTTACGAGTGACGAGTTACAAGTTACGAGTGGGGCGTTTGCGCAGCCCGCGCTGGGTTTTGCGGCGTTTGCCGTGGCGTTTGCGCAGCTTGCGCAAGTTTCGCGGCGTTTGCCGGGGCGTTTGCGCAGCCCGCGCTGGGTCTCGCGGCGTTTTTCCGAGACGTTTGCGCAGCCCGCGCAAGTTTCGCGGCGTTTTTCCGAGACGTTTGCGCAGCCCGCGCAAGTTTCGCGGCGTTTGCCGAGGCGTTTGCGCAGCTTGCGCAAGTTTCGTGGCGTTTGCCGAGGCGTTTGCGCAACCTGCGCCGGGTCTCGCGGCATTAACAGAAAAAAAGAGGGGAACAAGCCCGCAAAGAGCTGCTCCCTCTCTTCTCCCAAATCGTCGGATGTCTACCCTCTACCCTCCATCCTCTACCCTCTATTAGAACTTCACGTTCCGCATGTCGCCCGTTTCGATGAACGCCCGATGGAAGGCGAAGCAAGCGTCGAGGCTCTGCGGTGTGTGACCCTTGACGCCGCGGTCGAGGTAGGCGTGCAGCAGCGGACGATACTCGGGGTGTGCGCAACGCTCGATGATCTCGCGGGCACGCTGCACAGGCGACTTGCCACGCAGGTCGGCCACGCCGTACTCCGAGATGATCACCTTTACCGAGTGCTCGCTGTGATCCATGTGCGATACCATCGGCACGAACGAGCTGATCTTGCCATCCTTCGCCGTCGAAGGCGTGGTGAAGATCGAGACGTAGCCCGAGCGCGTAAAGTCGCCCGATCCGCCGATGCCGTTCATCATCTTCGTGCCCAGCACGTGTGTCGAGTTGACGTTACCGAAGATGTCGGCCTCCAGTGCGGTGTTGATCGTGATGACACCGAGTCGGCGTACCACCTCGGGATTGTTCGAGATCTCCTGCGGACGGAGCAGCAGCTTGTCCTTGAAGAAGTCCAGACGGGAGTAGATCTCGCGCAGCGCCTCATGACTTACGCTCAGCGAGCAGCCGCTGGCGAACGTCACGCGACCTTGCTCCATGAGCTTGATCACGGCGTCCTGAATCACCTCCGTGTAGACCGTGAAGGGCGGGATGGCCTCGTTTTTCACCCATGCAACCGAGCACAGCGTTGGCTACGTTGCCTACACCGCTTTGGAGTGGCAGGAACGACTTCGGCAGACGGCCCGCCTTCATCTCGCCTACGAGGAAGTCCGACACGTTGCGGCCGATGGCCAGCGTGACGTCGTCCAGCGGGGCGAACTTGCTGCCGTCCGGCTCGCGGTTCGTCTCCACCACGCCGACGATCTTCTTCGGGTCGACCTTGACGAAGGGTTGGCCGATGCGGTCTGACGGTTTGTAGACGGGGATCTCGCGGCGCATGGGCGGATCTTCGGGCTCGTAGATGTCGTGGATGCCGCGCAGTTCCTTCGGGTGGAAGCGGTTCAGCTCGATGAGGATCTTGTCCGCCAGACGGCAGATGGTCGGCAGGATGCCCACGCCCTCGGCAGGTACGATCTCGCCGTCTTCCGTCACGTCGACGGCCTCAACGATGGCTACGTCCACGCGGCCGAGGAATCCGTAACGCAGCGACTGCGCCAGCTCCGAGAGGTGCATGTCGAAATACTCTGCGCCGTGAGCGTTGAGTAGCGTGCGCATATCCTTGTTCGATTGGTAGGGGGTGCGGAATTTCACAGCCTCGGCGCGTGCCAATGCACCGTCCAGGTGGTCGCCGGTAGAGGCGCCGGTAAACATTCCGATTTTTGAAGGGTCGGCCCTCCTTGTGTTCCTGTTCTGCCCGTCGCGCGATGGCTTCGGGGATGACCTTCGGACAGCCCGCAGGCGTAAATCCGCTAAATCCGACGTTGTCGTCGTGTTTCACATAAGTGGCGGCTTCTTCCGCCGTGATGAATTTCAGTGACATGATTCTGTTTCTTATTTAAGTAGATGTGTATTTGCGGGCAAAGATATGGATCGGGAGTAATAAGGGAAGGATGGAGCCTTGAGGGTGTACCGCCGAGGGCGCTATTCCGTGCGAATGGCCCTACACTTGCACCCGTTTTCAATCCCCACACAGACATGACACATGATTTCCTACGCGTTGCGGCCGGTGTGCCGCGACTGAAGCCGGCCGATTACCCTGTTCAACGCCGACCAGATCATTACGATGATGCGCAAAGCATCCAAACGGGGCGTCGACATCATCGCCTTTCCCCACATGGCCATCATGGGTAGCACCTGCGGCGATTTGCGTTTTGATCAGCGCTACAACGAGGGAGTGACGTTTGGACTGCTCGGCGTCTTATCGCAAACGGGCTCCCTCCCCATCGTCGGTATTGTCGGCGCACCGCTCCGCGTCGGCGATTGCATCCGTGAGGCCGCCGTCGTTTTCCAGTCCGGGCGGATCCTCGGTGCGGTGGTTAACGGCGGGCCGGGCGAGCGCTTCCCCACCACGAATGTGCAGATCGCTGGCGTCTCTTTCAACGTCGGTTCCGAGCTGCGTTTTCGTTGCGAGACCTTCACGTTTGCCGTCACGCTGGGCGACGACCTCTTCCGTCCGGTGTCCACCAGTGCCCAGTGTGCCGCGGAGGGGGCCAGCGTGCTCTTTCACCTCGACGCTATGCCTACGCAGGTCGGCCGACACGATGCGTTGCGCGACGTCGTACGGGAGCACGCCCGCCGCTGCATCGCCGGCTGCGTCTACGTCTCGGCCGGGCATGGCGAATCGTCGACGGATCACTTCTTCGACGGCGAGGCCTTCATCGCTGACCGCGGTCGGATCGTCGCCGAGTCGGAGCCTTTCTCTGCCGACGAGCAACTCCTCATCAGCGAGGTGGATCTCGCCGCCTTGAGCCATGACCGCTTCCGCAGCCCCTACTTTACGGGGCGCAACCCCTTCGCACCGCAGGCCCAGCGCAGCTTGCTGGACACCATCCCCTTCGAGGTGCAAACGGACGACAGTCCGCTCAGGCGCACCATTCCCCCGCATCCCTTCGTGCCCGAAGATGCCACCGCACGCGATCGGCGTTGCCGCGAGACGTTCCGCATCCAGTCGCACGCGTTGGCCGAGCGACTCCGCCACATCGGCCTGCGGCGCGCCGTGATCGGCATCTCTGGCGGACTCGACTCGACGCTGGCGCTCATGGTCGCCATCGCCGCCTTCGACCTCTTGAAGCTGCCCCGCGAAGGCATCATCGGCGTCACCATGCCCGGCTTTGGCACCTCCGACCGCACGCGCGACAACGCCCCGGCCCTGATGGCCTCCGAGGGCATCACCCTGCGCGAGATCTCCATCCGTGCCGCCTGCGAACAGCACTTCCGCGACATCGGTCACGACGGATCGCCCGACACGACTTACGAGAATGCTCAGGCGCGCGAACGGACGCAGATCCTCATGGGACCCGGCCAACATGGAGGGCGCCTTGGTGGTCGGCACGGGCGACCTTTCGGAGCTGGCCCTCGGTTGGTGCACCTTCAACGGCGACCACATGTCGATGTACAGCGTCAACGCGGGCGTGCCCAAGACGCTTGTCGGCGCCGTGGTGCAGTGGTTGGCCCGTCGCACCAAGCACCCCGAGACGCGCCGCGCCCTCTTGGACATCGCCGAGACGCCCATCAGCCCCGAGCTGCTCCCGCCCTCCCCGACGGCGCGCACACGCAGCAGACGGAGCGCACGCTGGGCCCTTACGAGTTGCACGACTTCTTCCTCTATCGCTTCATGCGCTTTGGCGACGCCCCCGGCGGATGCTCTTCCCGGCCGAACAGGCTTTCGGCGGTCGCTACACCCGCGAGGAGTTGCTCGGTGTGCTGCGCACCTTCCTCCGCCGCTTCTTCGCCCAGCAATTCAAGCGCAACTGCATGCCCGACGGCCCCGCCATTGGCTCCATCAGCCTCTCTCCGCGCGGCGCCTGGCAGATGCCCTCCGATGCCTCCTCCGCCCTCTGGCTGCGCGCGGTGGAGGAGATGGAGAACGCGATGAAGGAGGGTGAAAAAAATGAAGCGAGACTTACCTTTGTGGTCAATTAAGAACAAGCTGAAAGCGGTTTATCATGAAACGCGTGCTATTAGAGAAGAGACTGAGAGCCTTGGGGTGCACGTTCCACCGTAACGGAGCCAATCACGATATTTGGAGCTACGAGAACGGAAGAAAATTTCCCCTCCCAAGGCATGCTGACATTGAAGAGCGATTATCTCGTTCCATCCTTTTCCGTGCCGGGCAAAATCGGAAGGAATCATTGTAGAATTTCAATTGAAGAGACAAGTATGAAAACGTTAGAAATGCAACCACTGAAGGTGGCCATCACCATTACCCGCAACGGCACGCAGGGCTACGTCTGCACCTGCGATTATCCCTTTGTCCACTTTGACCTCGGGGGCTGCGGCGCCACCGTGGACGAGGCCAAGCAGGATTGCTTCACCTTTTACGACGAGATGCGACGCGAATACCCCGCCGATCGCCTCCCCGACCTCGAGGTGGAGTGGGTCTATGATCTGGCCCGCACCCGTAGCGATGCGGATCTTGTGGATGCGGCAGTGATGGCCTGACGGAAGGCCTCCCTGTTCATTGTTTTTTTCGTCAAATACCACCCGTTTTCAGTCCCCTGACCCCTCGATCTCGGTAGGGCGAAAAATGGTTTTTGAGCGGAATCCCGAGATGCTGGTTAGTTACCATTTGGTTTTCAGGCCAGTGTCTCGGGATTCTTTTTGAGTCAAAATGGTTTTTGGATTAGATGGTGTGCAATCTGATGCAATACAAAAATTGTTTTCGTATTGGATTGCATGCCATTTGATGGGATACAAAATGGATTCAGATTGGATTGTGTGCAATCAGGTGTGATACAAAAATTGTTTTTGGATCGGATGGCATGTGATCTGATGGAATACGAAACTGTTTTCGAATCGGATGGCGTGCAATCTGATGCAATACAAAAGCTGTTTAGGATCGGATTGCATGCCATTTGATGGGGTACAAAAAGTGCCAATACATATTTCATGTAAATTTGCCGGAAACAAAGCGGAGACATACCGCTATGTGTAACCACTCTTATAATACAGAAAATGAAACAGATCGAAAGCATCTACATGGCCCGCATACCGGGCGGGGCGCACTTCCTGTTCGTCAACAATGTGTGCGAACGGGCCGAGGCGGACGCCAAGATCAAGGTCGGCGCTAAGGCCGAGCTCGAGGCGCTACGTGCGACGCGCGATGAGGAGGACGCCGCGCTGGCGCTGTCGCGAAAAAGCCTCCTCTCGGACACGATCCGCGAGGCCGACAATCGTCGGGAACAGCTCTACATCACGCTCCGCAACATCGCCAAAGCCTATCGCACCTTCCCCGTCGAGGCCGAGGCTGCGGCGGCGCGGCGGCTCGTGCAACTGCTCAAGGATTACGCCATCAACCCCCGCATGCAGCGCGATGCAGAGACGGGACTCATGGTGCACCTCCCGGACGACCTGGCCGGACGGTGTGCCGCCGATGTGGCCACGCTTCGCCTCGGGCCACTCGTCGACGCCCTCAAGGAGGTCAACGAACAGCTGCGTAGCACCACCGAGCGACGATCTGACGAGCGGTCGGCCTACGTGGTGGGTCGGTTGAAAAAGGCGCGAAAGGAGGCCGATCGGGCTTACAGCGCGCTCGTCCGTAAGGTCAACGCCCCTAGCCGTCGTCGGCCGTACGGAGGACTACGCCGCGTTCATCGATTACGTCAACACCGAGGTGGCCCATTACCGCCGTGAGGTGATCCCGTCGCGCAAGAAAAAGGAGGCCCCGCTCGAGGCCGATCCCACATCCGCCCCCGCCGATAGCAAGGCGTGACGCTACTTTTGCGCGCAGAAAGAATCACAACCTAACCCTCTCATTAGACTTATGACAACGAACCAACCCCTGGCCGCGCTCTTCGACTTGGACGGCGTGGTCTTCGACACCGAGCGGCAATACACCGTCTACTGGCAGGAGGTCGGGCGACGTTATCACCCGGCCATCACGGACTTTGCGCAGCGCATCAAAGGGCGCACGCTCGTGGAGATCTTCCGGGCATATTTCGACGGACAGGCGGAGGCGCAGGCCGAAATCAGTCGTGGGCTCGTCGATTTTTGAATCCCGTATGCACTACGACTACCTCCCCGGCGTAGAAGCATTTCTCGACGAGCTGCGTCGGCACGGTGTGCCGCGGGCTGTCGTGACCAGCTCGAACCGCGCCAAGATGGCGTGCGTCTACCGCGTGCGGCCGGAGCTGACGGCACACTTCGATGCCATCCTCGTGGCGGAAGATCTGGGGCGGTCTAAGCCCCATCCCGACGGTTATCTGCGGGCGGCCGAGCGTCTCGGTGTAGCGCCGGAGCGTTGCGTGGTGTTCGAGGATTCGTTCAGCGGATTGGAGGCTGGCCGACGGGCTGGAGGGGCCGTGGTGGGTTTGGCGACAACGAATCCGGCCGAGGCGATCGCCACACGCTGCGATCGGGTGATCGACGACTTCCGCACCTTCACCGTCGACGACATGGTGTCACTCCTTCAAACAATAAACAGACGATGAATACATCCCCCTTCTTCACACCTGAGGAGAAACGCGAGTTCTTCTCAGCTTACCGCCGACTGCTCTCGGGCCTTTCGTCCCTGCCTCAAGCCGGAGGACGCGCCCTAAGATGAAAGCGCTGATCCGTCGCGTGGTGGCCCTCGATTGTTACGGCCGCGATCGCAACGGTATCAACGGCCTCCTGCGCAACATCAACACGGCCGTCATCGCTACGCACGACATCGGCCTCAAACGCACCCCCGTCATTGCCCTCTTGCTCTATCGCCCGGTGATGAAGGAGGCCATCACGCTCGACGAGGTGGAGCAGACGTTCGACGCCGACGTGGCCCTCATGATCCGCCGCCTGCTGAAGACCTCCGACCTCTACGCCCGCAACACGGCGGTCAACTCGGAGAACTTCCACCACCTGCTCTTCTCCTTTGCCGAAGATGTGCGCGTGATCCTCGTCATGATTGCCGACCGCCTCTGCATGATGCGCATGGGCAAACAGATCCGCGACGACAACGACCGCATCCGCCCGGCCACCGAGGTCTCCTATCTCTACGCCCCGCTGGCCCATCGCCTCGGCCTCTACACAATCAAGAGCGAGCTGGAAGATTTGTCGCTGAAATACATCGACCCCGACCGCTATCAGTACATCAAGCAGAAGCTCAACGAGACGAAGCGTTCGCGCGACCGCTACATCGCCGAGTTCATCCGTCCCGTGCGGGAAAAAAACTCGAGCAAGCGGGCCTGCATTTCGACATCAAGGGGCGCACGAAGTCGATCCATTCGATCAACAATAAGCTCAAGAAGCAGCACGTCGAGTTTGAGGGCATCTACGACCTCTTTGCTATCCGCATCATCCTCGACACGCCGCCCGAGTCCGAACGCTCGGAGTGCTGGCGGGCGTATTCGATCGTTACGGACATGTACCAGCCGAACCCGAAGCGGATGCGCGACTGGCTCTCGGTGCCGAAGAGTAACGGTTACGAAAGCCTCCACATCACCGTCTTAGGGCCGGACAAACGTTGGGTAGAGGTGCAGATCCGCACGCGGCGCATGGACGAGATCGCCGAACGCGGTCTGGCGGCGCATTGGAAGTATAAAGGGGTGAAGGAGGAGCGTGGGCTGGACGAGTTCCTAAGCGACGTCCGCGCCATGCTCGAGACCCAGTCGGCCGACCCGATGGACTTGATGAAGGAGTTCCGCACGGACCTCTATCAGGACGAGATCTACGTCTTCACGCCCACCGGCGAGGTGATCAAGCTGGGCAAGGGCGCCACCGTGCTCGACTTTGCCTTCGCCATCCACTCCAAGATCGGCTGTGGGTGTATTTCGGGCAAAGTGAACGGAAAGAATGTGCCCATCCGACACACGCTCCAAAACGGCGACTCGGTGGAGGTCGTCACCTCGCCCACGCAATCGCCCAAGCGCGACTGGCTGACGTTCGTCAAGACCTCCAAGGCGCGATCGAAGATCAAGCAGGCGCTGCGCGAGGAGTCGGCCAAGGCGGCCGAGTACGCCAAGGAGCTGCTGCAACGGCGCTTCAAGAACCGTAAGATCGAGGTCGAGGAAGCGCTGCTGATGCGTTACATCAAGAAGTGTGGCTACAAGACGGTGACGGATTTCTATGTCGACATGGCCGAGGGCCGTCGCGACGCGAACACGGTGATCGAGGAGTACCTCGAGTTGGAGCGCCGCGAGCATGGCGAGACGTCGGAACACACGGAGATCCGCAGCGCCGAGGAGTTTGTGGCGCCGTCGGAACCGGTCGAGTCGCGCAGCGATGTGCTCGTGATCGATAAGAACCTCACGGGCGTGGAGTACCACCCGGCCAAATGCTGCAACCCCATCTTCGGCGACCCCATCTTCGGCTTCGTCTCCACACGCGGCATCAAGATCCACCGCACGAACTGCCCCAACGCGCAAGACATGCTCAGCCGCTTCGGCTATCGCACCATCCGGGCGCGCTGGAGCGGCAAGGGCACGGACGGTTACGCCGTCACGCTCCACATCGTCGGCAACGATGATCTCGGCATCGTCACCAACATCACGTCCGTGATCAGTAAAGAGTCGGGCGTCATGCTCCGCTCCATCAATATCGATTCCGTGGATGGGCTTTTTCCAAGGCAACTTCACCGTCACGGTCAAGGACACGGCCTCGCTCAGCGTCCTGACGAAGAAGCTCCGGGCGGTGCGGGGCGTGAAGAATATTGAGCGCCTCAACACGTGATTCGGCTGCGCTTGCCTGTTGAGTCGTTTGCCCTGTTGAGTCGTTTGCCTGTTGAGTCGTTTGCCCTGTTGAGTCGTTTGCCTGTTGAGTCGTTTGCCTGTTGAATCGTTGAGTTGTTTGGGTCATTTATCCGTTGAGATGTTGGATTGTTGAGAGCTTGAGTAGTCGTTTGTCTTCGCGCAGGCTGGAGTAGCACCAAACAGGCGCCTGTTTACTCTCGCGCAAATTGCGTGGCCCCAAACAGGCGCCTGTTTAGCTTCGCGCAGATTGCAGGACATCAAACAGGCACCTGTTTAGCTTCGCGCAGATTGCAGGACACCAAACAGGCGCCTGTTTGCCTTCGCGCAAATTGCAGGACATCAAACAGGCGCCTGTTTAGCTTCGCGCAGATTGCAGGACATCAAACAGGCGCCTGTTTGCCTTCGCGCAGATTGCAGGACACCAAACAGGCGCCTGTTTGGCATTACACAAAAATGCAGGGACTCTAAACAGGCACCTGTTTACCCTTACACAACTCAACACCTCAACAATTGAACGACTCAACCCGCTTGAGCCCCATCCGTGCGGCGCGGTCGTACATAAACTGGAGGGCGGCGTCGCGTTCGTTGGGGATTACGCCGTCGAGGATGGCGTTCTTGATCGCCTCCTTAAGCACGCCTACGGGGCGCGACGGCGCGAGTCCGAACGCCGCCATGATCTCCTCGCCCGTGACGGGCGGCTGGAAGTTGCGCACGCGGTCCCTTCTCCTCGATCACGGCCATCTTCTCGCGCACCGGGCGGAAGTTGTTCAGGAAGCGGCGCACCTTCTCCGGGTTCTTGCTCGTGATGTCCGCCTCACAGAGCTTCATCAGGTTGTCCACATCGTCGCCCGCCTCGAAGAGCAGGCGCCGCACGGCCGAATCCGTCACCTCGTCGTCCGCCAGGCTGATCGGCCGCATGTGGAGCAAAACCATCTTTTGCACAAACTTCATCTTCTCGTTCATCGGCAACTTCATCCGTCGGAAGATGCGCGGCACCATGCGCTCGCCCACCAGCTCGTGGTTGTGAAACGTCCACCCGAGCTTGTAATCGAACCGCTTCGTGGCCGGCTTACCGATGTCGTGCAGCAGCGCGGCCCAGCGCAGCCAGAGGTCGTCCGAGGTGCGGCTCAGCCGGTCGACGACCGTCAGCGTGTGTGCGAAGTTGTCCTTATGGCCGATCCCTTCGCGCGTCTCCGCCCCTTTCAGTGCGCATAGCTCGGGGAAGATCAGCTCCAGCAGCCCACACTTGTCGAGCAGGTCGAAGCCGATCGAGGGCTTGGGCGAGAGCATGATCTTGTTCAGCTCGTCAGCGATGCGCTCCTTGGATATGATGGCGATGCGTTCGCGGTTGCGGGCGATGGCGTCGAAGGTCTCCGGGTCGAGGTCGAAGCCCAGTTGCGAGGCGAATCGCACGGCGCGCATCATGCGCAGCGGGTCGTCGCTGAAGGTCACGTCCGGGTCGCGCGGAGTGACGATGCGCAACGCCTCCAGATCGTCCAGCCCACCGAAAGGGTCGACCAATTCGCCGTATCGCCCATCGTTCAGGCAGAGCGCAAGGGCATTGATCGTGAAGTCGCGTCGGTTCTGATCGTCCTCCAGCGTGCCGTCCTCGACGATCGGTTTGCGGCTGTCGCGGCGGTACGACTCGCGGCGTGCCCCGACGAATTCGATCTCGCTGTCGCCCACTTTCACCTGTGCCGTGCCGAAGTTCTTGAACACGGAGAGGTGTGCCCCCGTCCCAGCCTTCGCGCCACGGCCTTTGCCAGCTCGATGCCACTGCCGACGGTCACCACGTCGATATCCTTCGACGGTCGCCTAAGGATCAAGTCGCGCACATAGCCACCGATCACATACGTCTCCAGCCCCAGCCTGTCGGCCTCCTCCCCGATCATCGGGAAGGGTTGCCCGGCCAGCGCCTCCGCAATATCTTCTTCGTAATACATCATCTGTCTGTCATTTTTCAAAGGGCGGCAAAGATAGATGCCACCCTTGCCACGGATGAAAGCCCAGTCAGAGTTACCGCAGCGTGACGCCAGCCTCGGCACAACGGGCCACCATCACTTCAGGCCAGAGCGCAGCCTGTACCTCGCCGATGTGGGCGCAGCGCAGCAAATACATACAGAGGCGCGACTGACCGATGCCACCGCCCACTGCGGGAGGCATTTCGCCGGCTGCCAGGGCGCGGTGGAAGGGCAGCTCGAGGCGATCCATGCAGCCGGTCATCTCCAATTGGCGAAGCAGTGCCGCAGGATCGACACGGATGCCCATCGAGGAGAGCTCCAGCGGCGCGTCGAGCACAGCGTTCCAAACCAAGATGTCACCGTTGAGGCCGCTGAGACCGTCCGGCGTGGGAGTGGACCAATCGTCGTAGTCGGGAGCGCGGCCGTCGTGACGCGAGCCGTCGGAGAGGGGGCCGCCAATGCCGCGAATGAAGACGGCGCCGTAGCGACGCGTAGCCTCTCGCTCACGCTCCTTGGGGCTGAGATCGGGGAACTCCGCGCGAAGCTCTTCGGCGTGCACAAAGGTGATCTCGCGGGGTAGCGTGGGCGGGATGTGTGGGAAGACGCGGTGCGTCACGGCCTCGGTGGCCAGCAGGGCGCCGTAGATGCGGCGGACGATGTCAGAGAGAAACTCCACCGTGCGATCCTCCGGGCGGATGGTGCGCTCCCAGTCCCATTGATCGACGTAGAGCGAGTGGATGTTGTCCAGCTCTTCGTCGGCGCGGATGGCGTTCATATCCGTGTAGAGTCCGTGGCCAGCCGGGATGCGATAGGCAGCCAGCTTCATGCGCTTCCACTTGGCCAACGAGTGGACGACCTCGGCGCGTCGGTCGCCCATGTCTTTGATGGGGAACGATACGGGGCGCTCCACGCCGTTGAGGTTGTCGTTCAGACCCGAATCGGCAAAGACGAAGAGGGGCGCCGTGACGCGTCGGAGGCTGAGGGCCTCGGCGAGTTCGGCTTGGAAGGTCTGCTTGAGCAGTTTGATCGCGTCCTCCATGCCTTCCGTGGGCAGCATGGGACGATAGTCGGGGGGGAGGTAGAGGTTCATTGTCTACAAGTAGTTTGAGGGTAGTTGTAATTAGGGATGAGGAGTTAGGAGTAGGGGCGGCCTCAAGCGCAGCCCGCTATTCGCGCGCAAAGGTAAAAAGGGGGATGGGCTACTTTTGGCCCCATCATTTTTTTACGCAAACAATACGATTTACGCATGAAAACAAATGCACCTCAAGCCTCCCGTTACGCCGGGTATGTCTACATCTTGGTCGCTGTCCTTTGCCTCACGCCGTGGGTTACGCCACCGGTAGCGCTCTTTGCTGGGCTTGTTTTTTTGCCTTCTTCCTCGGCTCACCCTTCCCCGCCTTTAACCGTCGAGCATCTCGCTATTTGCTGCAAGTCTCTGTCGTGGGGCTTGGCTTTGGCATGAACCTGAGCGAGTCGCTCCGGGCCGGGGCAGACGGTATCGTCTTCACCATCTTCTCCGTCGTGGGCGTGATGGCCGTTGGTGTCCTCATCGGGCGCCTTTTTTTCGGGTCGATCGTCAGACAGCCTACCTCATCTCCAGTGGCACAGCCATCTGCGGAGGCAGTGCCATCGCCGCCACGGGCCCGATTGCCAAGGCGAACGAGGCCCAGATGTCCGTCTCCTTAGCCACCATCTTCGTGCTGAACGCTGTGGCACTTTTTCCTCTTCCCTCCGCTGGGCCATTTGCTTGGGCTCACCCAGCAGCAGTTCGGCACCTGGGCCGCCATTGCCATCCACGACACGAGCTCCGTAGTCGGTGCCGGGGCGGCCTATGGCGACGAGGCCCCTGCGTATCGCAACCACCGTGAAACTGACTCGCGCCCTGTGGATCATTCCCCTTTCGCTCTACACCGCCTTTCATTTCCATGCCCGCAACGAACGCATCTCGATTCCGTGGTTCATCCTCTGCTTCGTACTGGCCATGACGGCCAATACTTACCTCGGTATCCCGGCGGAGGTGGGCTCGACCATCGTGCGTGTAGCCCGACAGTGCCTCACACTGACGCTTTTCTTCATTGGCGCAGGCCTCTCGCGCGCCACACTGCGGACCGTGGGCGTCCGTCCCTTCATGCAGGGCATCGCACTCTGGTTCTTCATCGGCGCCATTAGCCTGACGTTCGTATGTCTCTATTATTGATTGGCGTACGGTGTGACGCCACTTGCACCACCTCCCGCGGCGCCTCGATTATCAATCTATCTTTGCCCCCGAAACATTTTGACTGACAACAAGGGATTCCGGCTGGTTGAACAACGCCTCGGCCGGGATTCTTTTTTTTACTGAACAAATCATCAACCCAAAAAGAAGGAGACTGTAAGACATGGCTGTTACGTACATGACAGAAGAAGGCTACAATAAGATTTTTGGCCGAAATCAACTACCTAGAGAGCGTAAAACGTCCGGAGATCTCAGCGCAGATAGCCGAGGCTCGGGACAAAGGAGACCTCTCCGAGAATGCAGAGTATGACGCCGCCAAGGAGGCGCAAGGAATACTCGAAGGAAAGATCGCCCAGCTCAAAGGGCTTATCGCCAACGCGCGTCTGATCGATGAGAAGCAAATCAAGACAGACGTAGTGCAGATCATGAACAAAGTGAAGCTCAAAAACGTAGCCAACGGCGCCGTGATGACCTACACCCTCGTGTCGGACTCGGAGGCCAACCTCAAGGAAAACAAACTCGCCATCAGTACCCCCATCGCCCAAGGCTTGATGGGAAAAAAAGGTCGGCGATGTGGCTGAAATCAAGGTGCCCTCTGGCATCCTCAAATTCGAGATCATGGAGATTTCGATCTGAACCCCTAACTCACCCATTTACGCATCATGGCAACTGTATTCAGCAAAATCGTGGCGGGCGAGATACCCCTGCCACAAGATCGCGGAGGACAGCGAGTTCTTCGCCTTTCTCGACATTCATCCCGTAGCTACGGGGCACACGTTGGTCATTCCGAAAGAGGAGGTGGACTACCTCTTCGCCATCGACGACGCGAAGCTCGGCCGCATGATGGCTTTCGCCAAACGGATCGCACGGGCGCAAGAGCAGGCCATCCCCTGTCGGCGCATTGGCGTGACGGTCATCGGGCTCGAGGTGCCGCATGCGCACATTCACCGGTGCCCATCACGCACGAGTCCGATATGTACTTCGATCGGCCCAAGGGCACACCGACGAATGACGAACTGGCCGCCACCGCGGCTGCGATTCGCGAAAAGCTGGCCTAACCGGTCGCGCCAAGCTGGCTGCACGCGGTGTGGCCTCAAAGAGTCCTGCCGGACGAAAGGGAATTCGTTCCCCTTCATCCGGCAGGACTTTTTGTATGCCACCCATCGTGTCGGGTGGTTTTCGTGATGATTTTTCCGAATCGTGCTGCCCGTCAGGCCTTCCGCCCCGGCGAGGTGTTGGGAGTGTCGGCCGTTGCGCTCCGACGCCCACCGATTGGGCGACCTGATTTTCCGTCAGGCTTTCCGCCCCGGCGGGGTGTTGGGAGCGTTGGCCGTTGCGCCCCGACGCCCACCGATTGGGCGACCTGATTTTTCTGTCAGGCCTTCCGCCTCGGCGAGGTGTTGGGGGCGTCAGCCGTTGCGCTCCGACGCCCACCGATTGGGCAACCCTGATTTTCCGTCAGGCCTTCCGCCTCGGCGGGGTGTTGGGAGCGTCGGCCGTTGCGCTCCGACGCCCGCCGATTGGGCGACCTGATTTTCTGTCAGGCTTTTCCGAACCACCGCGCTGCGGACGGCCATCCCGAGCAGGGCCAGAAAGACGACGCCGACTACAATCGAGGCGATGAGCGAGATCCGTGCGCTGCGCAGATAGACATCGTCCACGCAGCGGAACTCAATCTTGTGCGTGCCCGCGGGGATTTCCAGCCCACGCAGGATGTAATCCACACGGATGGGCTTCACCTCGCGGCCGTCGATGTAGGCGTGCCACGTTTTGTAGAACACCTCCGAGAAGACTGCCAAACGCGGCGAGGCGCTCTGGCTCTCGTAGAGCAGGCGGTCGGGCGCCGGGTAATCCGTCAGGCGAATCGTGGCGGCGCTGTCGCTCGAGGCCAGTTGCTGCCACGACGGCAGGTCGGCCTGCCACGCCTTATCGATGACGGCCGTGCGCACGGGGTTGAAGTCGTTCAGGGCCACGATTTCCTCGTCGGGCGAGTTGACCCAGCGGATCTCGTTGACGAACCAAACGCATCCGGGGGCGCCGGGGTTACGCTGCACCTGCGGCCCTTGATCCGTGGGGACGATCACGTAACGCGTGTTGAGCATGTTCAAAACGTTCGGATTGATCCCTTTAGCCGCAAAATGATAATCGATAATATCCTGATAGCGGCGCAACTTGGCGGGGCTATAACCTCCGACGGACTTATGAAAGTACGACGTCTCGGATTCGTTAAACGTACTCTTGGTCAGGTTCAAAACCCGGTAATTCGGGTCCCTTGTCCTGCAGGATTTGCTTGTCTGCCTCCGTGGCCACGATTTCGCGTGCCTGACGCTGCGGCACAAAGTCCTCATAATTCAAAAAAAGCGCTTATCCACGGCCCAGAGATCGGCAAAAACGAGCAGCCCGATCACGGCCACCACGTAATTCGCGTTAAAAAGGCTTCTTCAGATAAATGAATAGCAGCGCAGCCACCGCAGCGATGAACCCAAACGAACGCCGGGCATCGGCCGAGAGCATGCCCCTGCCGATCGGCCACGAGCGCCATCAGTAAGTCGGGGTATTGCTTGAACTGCTCGTCGGCTGGGCCCGAAAAAGCTCATCAGTCCGCCCCCAAGCAGGGGCGTAGAGTAGGCAAAGGCCCCCGGTGAGGCCAGCGGCGATGTAGAGCGGGCGCAACAGGGCGCGTTTGTCGTCCGCCTCGAGGATACGCTTGACGGCCGGGATGGCCGGGGCCGCCATCGAAACTTCGGCCACCACAAGCGCCATGGAAGGCGTTCGGAACTTGTTGTAGAGCGGCAAATGATAGAAGAAGAACTCGTTGATGCCTGCATTTTTTTGCCCCACGAGAGGAGAATCGAAATGAGCGTCACGGCCAGCAGCCACCAGCGCTCAGGCCCTTTCACGATCAAGAGTCCGAGCACGAAAAGGAAGCAGATGATGGCCCCGACATACACCGGCCCGCTCGTGAAGGGTTGATCGCCCCAGTACATCGGGGCGAAGCGCGTAAACTGGCGCCCCTGATCCGCCTGCCCATGATCGGAAAAGAAGCGGTACGTGTGCGAGTCGGTGCCGATGTTATGATGCGAATCCGAGCCGTAGAAGTTGGGGATGAGCAGCGTCATGGTCTCGCCCCGGCCGTAGCTCCACATGTAGGCATAGTCGATCTCGAGCCCCGAGCTTTCTTTTTGACCCTCCGCATTGTTCTTCAGTACCGCCCCCCCGCGCATGGATTCCTTCACATAGTCGGCTGAGCTGATGAGCTGTCCGGCGGCTGGTGCCACGGCCAGCAGGCCCACCACGAGGAGCACGGCGGACGACTTGAGGTAGGCGCCCAACGTGTGGTTGCGAATCGCAAAGATCAGGTAGGTGAGGGCCAAAACGAGCATCATAATCAATAGGTAATAGCTGATCTGCTGATGACTCCACAGGACGTTGAGCCCGGTGAAAAACAGGGTCACTAAGCTGCCCCAGAGCAGCCGCCCGCGATAGCAGAGGATCACGCCGCCCAAGATCGGCGCCATCGTCGACATGACGAGGCACTTATTGACGTGGCCGGCCTCAATGATGATCAGATTGTACGACGCGAAGGCGTAGGCCACAGCTCCCACCGCGGCCAGGCCCGGGCGACACCCCAGCGCGATCATAAACACGTAGAACCCTACCAAATAGAGCAGCACAAGCAGCGCGTTGCCCGGCAGGGTGTACGCTAGGAAGCGGCTCAGATAGTCAAAGATGTTCACCATCGGTGCGCTACTCGTGTAGTTATGCGGCATGCCGCCGAACATGCGCGCCGACCAGTGGGGGAATTCGCCCGTTTTGAAATAGTGATCCGCGATGTCTTTTCCCCAGCCCTGAGCGCTGTTTACGTCGCCTTGCACCAGCCCCTTACCGTCGAACAGTTCAGGTGCGAAATAGATCGCTGCGAGCGCGAAAAAAACAGGATCACCACCACCACGTGCGGCCATCCCTTCTTGATTGCCTCATTCATATTTGAAAAAAACTAATTTGATGTCGTATAAATGTCGTCGGATTCGGTCAGAAAAAGCGGCCCGCTGTGGGCGCGATTCAGAGGCGGATTCCCCGGCCTATTTGTTTGGTTTTGGGGCGCAAACGTAGGGTAAAAAAACCGCGACCCTTTTCGCCCTCCAGCGCCTGTCGGGATCTATTCGTCGGAGCGTTTTTTTCGGGTCAGCGCTGTGAGGGGGCGAAAAAAAGTACCCTCGGCCGCCTTTCGATCCTGTGCGGCACGCAATCCCCGCCTCCGCGTAGAGTCGATTTTGAATTCGAGGTGAGTAAAACCCGCCGGGTTTCACTCAAACGTGTGGCAATGTGAAAAACCCGCCGGGTTTTGGGCCATGTCGTGTGGCAAAGTTAAAAACCCGCCGGGTTTTGCGCCATGTCGAGTGGCAAAGTCCAAAACCTGCCGGGTTTCGCGCCATGTCGAGTGGCAAAGTCCAAAACCCGCCGGGTTTCGCGCCATGTCGTGTGACAAAGTCCAAAACCCGCCGGGTTTCGCGCCATGTCGAGTGACAAAGTCCAAAACCCGCCGGGTTTCGCGTCATGTCGTATGCGGAAATATGAAACCCGTCAAATTTTGCACGTACCCGTGTAGGGGCGCAAAAGCATATGCCCCTGAAATGTCCTGCGACGAAGGTTTGGGTCTAAAATCGGGCGGGTTTTGGGCGTATCCTTATTGGGAAAAGGTAAAATCGGGTGCGTTTTTTTGGCGTATCCGTGTGCGGAAATATGAAACTCGCCAAATTTTGGGCGTACCCGTGTAGGGCGCAAAAGCATACGCCCCCAAATGTCTTGCGCCGAAGGTTTGGGGTCTAAAACTGGGTGGGTTTTTGGGCGTATCCGTGTGCGGAAATATGAAACCCGCCAAATTTTTTTCATGCACCCGTGTAGGGGCGTATTGCATACGCCCCTCAAATAGCCTCGCCGAAGGGTTTAGGTCTAAAACCGGACAATTTTTGCATGTATCCGTGTAGGGCGCAAAAGCATACGCTCCGAAATGCCCCTCGCCGACGGTCTAGGCCTAAAATCGGGTGCGTTTTTTTGGTGTATCCGTGTGCGGAAATGTGAAACCCGCCAAATTTTGCACGTACCCGTGTAGGGGCGTATTGCATACGCCCCGAAACAATCCTCGCCGAGGGTTTGCGCCTAAAACCGGGCGGGTTTTGTACGTACCCGTGTAGGGGCGCAAAAGCATACGCCCCAAAATGTCCTGCGCCGACGGTTTGCGCCTAAAACCGGGTACGTTTTGTACGTATCCCTATTGGGAAAGGTAAAATCGGGTGCGTTTTTGGCGTGTCCGGATACGGAAATGTGAAACCCGCCAAATTTTTCATGTACCCGTGTAGGGGCGTATTGCATACGCCCCTCAAATAGCCTCGCCGACGGTTTAGGCCTAAAACCGGGCGGGATTTGGGGGTATCCGTGTGCGGAAATATGAAATCGGGTAGGTTTTTGGCGTATCCCTATTGGGAAAATGTGAAACCGGACAGGGTTTTTTTCACGTACCCGTGTAGGGCGCAAAAGCATACGCCCCGAAATGTCCTGCGCCAAGGATTTGGGTCTAAAATCGAGCGGGTTTTGGGCTTATCCGTGTAAGGAAATATGAAACCAGACAATTTTTTTCGGGTGTACTCGTGTAGGGGCGTATTGCATACGCCCCCAAATGTTCCTCGCCAAAGGTTTGGGTCTAAAAATCAGGCAGGTTTTGGGTGCACCCCTATTGGAGATGGTAAAATCGGGTGCGTTTTTTGGTGCATCCGTGTGCGGAAATATGAAACCAGACAATTTTTTTGTGTACCCGTGTAGGGGCGTATTGCATACGCCCCGAAATGTCCCTCGACGAAGGTTTGGGCCTAAAACCGGGCGAGATTTGGGCGTATCCGTGTGCGGAAATATGAAACCGGGCCAGATTTTTGCACGTATCCCGTGTAGGGGCGTATTGCATACGCCCCTCAAATAGCCCTCGACGAAGGTTTAGGGCCTAAAAACCGGGCGGTTTTTGGGTATATCCCTATTGGGAAGGGTGAAATCGGGTGCGTTTTTTTGGCGTGTCCGGATACGGAAATGTGAAACCGGACAATTTTTTGCATGTACCCGTGTAGGGGCGTATTGCATACGCCCCGAAAAACCCCTCGCCGAAGGTTTAGGGTCTAAAACCGGGCAGGGTTTTTCACGTACCCGTGTAGGGGCGTATTGCATACGCCCCCAAATATCTTGCGCCGAAGGTTTGGGTCTAAAACCGGGTAGGTTTTGGGTGTATCCCTATTGGGAAGGGTAAAAATCGGGTGCGTTTTTGGTGTATCCGTGTGCGGAAATATGAAACCGGGCTGGTTTTGCACGTACCCGTGTAGGGGCGTATTGCATACGCCCCTGAAATGTCCTGCGCCAAGGATTTGGGTCTAAAATCGGGCAGGTTTTGGGTATATCCCTATTGGGAAAGGTGAAATCAGGGTGGGTTTTTGGCGTATCCGTGTGCGGAAATATGAAACCCGCCGGGTTTTTTTCATGTACCCTTAATTGGGGATAATGAAATCAGGGTGGGTTTTTGGCGGGTACGTGTTTCGGAAGACGTGGCAGGTCGGGCGTTCTTACCCCCATCAATGGCGACAGGCAAAACGCTTCTCAAATCAGACCTATCTTTGCCGCCTCTAATTAAACACGGAAAGAACAATGAGTTACAATTTATTGAAAGGGAAAAAGAGGCATCATTTTTGGCGCCCTCAACGATTTATCTATCGCTTGGAAAGTGGCCGAACGGGCTGCAGAGGAAGGCGCACAAATCGCGCTGACAAATACACCGATCGCAATACGGATGGGCGAAGTCCGGGCGCTGGCGGAGCGTCTCCAAGCGCCGATGATCCCCGCCGATGCGACGAGCGTGGCGGACGCTGAAACGGTCTTCACGGAGTCGACGCAAGCCTTGGGCGGAAAGATCGACTTCGTGCTCCACTCCATCGGCATGAGCCCCAATGTGCGCAAGAAGCGTACGTACGACGATTTGGATTACGACCTGCTCTCGAAGACGCTCGACATCTCGGCCGTCTCCTTCCACAAGATGCTGCAAGTGGCCAAGAAGCAGGACGCCATAGCAGAGGGCGGATCGATCGTCGCCCTGACCTATGTGGCCTCGCAGCGCACATTCTTTGGCTATAACGACATGGCAGACGCGAAGAGTCTCCCCGGAGTCCATCGCACGCAGCTTCGGTTACATCTACGGCCGCGAGAAAGGTGTACGCATCAACACGATTTCGCAGTCGCCGACGCTCACTACGGCCGGAAGCGGCATTAAGGGGATGGATCACCTGATGGACTTCGCCGACAAGATGAGTCCCTTAGGCAACGCCACGGCGGATGACTGCGCCGACTATTGCGTGACCCTGTTCTCGGATCTCACGCGTAAAGTGACGATGCAGAACCTCTTCCACGACGGTGGCTTCTCGAGCATGGGCATGAGCCTCCGCGCCATGAATCAGTATAGCAAGAGCTTCGAGGAGTTTAAGGACGAGTCGGGGAAGATCATTTACGGGTGATCGTTGGGGGGCGGGAGCGATCCTTTGTCCCGTCCTCCCCCCCCGAGTCACGAAAAGCAAAGAGGCGTCCCACACACTGCGGTGCGGGACGCCTCTTTCAGTTAGATTCGACGGCCGGGGCGGTTATTGGCCCGTCCAGTCGGAGATTACGCCCGATGGATCGGGGTTGAGGATGATGGCCTTGTTCTGGTCCGTTTCGTACTTATTGAAGTAGATGTTGAACCACGGCGCGCAGTATCCTTCGAGCGAATTCATGCGGTAGCCTACGGGGCAGTTCGTGCCCTTATATCCACGGGTGACTTTCAGCTCGAGGCGTTTGTAATCCCAGAAGATGATGCCTTCGCCCCAGAATTCAATGCGTTTTTGGAGCATTAATTCCTTGCGGAAGTCGGCCGGGGTCGTGGCTGAGCACTTATAGGAGTCGTAGCGATACGTCTTCATGAAGCTCTCCAAGGCAGAGACGCCCGCCGCAACGCCCCTGGCTTGCGGCCAGCGCTTCAGCCTCGATGAAGTACATCTCCTCGACGCGCATCAGCGGATAGTCCATCGCGGCGCCCACCTTGTAGTCGATCATGTTGCCTTCGTTCGGCTTAAACTTGAGTCCGGTGTAAGCGGGCAGCGCATTGAAACCGTCGTCGGTGAGGAGGGTGCGATACTTCGTGCCCGGGCCCTTACCCGTGTCGGCGGGTGAGATCCAGGAGGCCTTACGCCAGTCGGCGTCGGGGATCTGATCGAAGAGTGCCTTGCTGACGGTGCGCATGGCGAAGTAGGTAGAGTTCGCTACACCGAAGGTCTGCTCGGGGCACATGTTAGAAGCGAAGTTGACGTAAGAGCTGTAGACGTTGGCCTCCTTCATGATAGAACCCCACATCCAAGAAGAGGTGAGGATGGAATTGAAGCCCGTTGTGTAGCTCTTGCCACCGAACCAATCGCTCTCAGTTAGGGGCTGTGCACCGCTGGCGGTGATGGCTTCGCGGGCAAACTGCGCAGCCCTCGGCGTAGCAGTCTTTCGCGGAGGTGATGTCCGAACGTACGGCGGTGAAGGCGGCCAGATCGGCGGGATACTTCTCGAAGCGTGTGCCCAGCTCCAACCAAGTGCGAGCCTTCAAACCGGCTACAACGGCGGAGTTGGGCAGGGTTTTTGGCTGACCGGGTGAAGCCGTTGAGGAGGTTGCCGGCCGTCTCCAGTTCGTCGAGGATGTATTTGTACATCGTCTGGAAGGGGACGCGCGGATTATTGCGCGCATCGGTCTCGGAGGTCTTCTCGGTGACGAGCTGCGTGGTGAGGCCATAGATCTTGTTGGCGGCCGCTTCGTTGTCGAGTTTGGCGATACCCGTCTTCTTGTATTCGTAGAGGCGCGCCATATCGAGGTAAGCCAATGCGCGGTAAGTGTGAGCTACGCCGGCATACTGCTTCAGGAGCGGGTCGGTGGTGTTCGCATCAATCAGCCCGACGAGGTCGTTGGCTCGCTTGAGGAGCTTGAAGTAGTATCCGTAGAGCACGTAGCCCATCGAGTTGTTCACGCCGAGGCTGGTGCAAAGGCCAAACGAGGAGAAGTAGTCGTAGTCGGAGCTGTAGACATAGAAGTCTTCGCACATCACGTCGCGCATGATACCAAAGGCGGAGTATCCGAAGTCATAGTTGTAGTCGGCACCATAGCTATCGTATTCGTTGATGTAGCCCACGATGGAGTTTTGCAGGGCTTCCATCGCGTTCTTCGACTTCATGGCTTGATCCTTCGTCGCCGTGGACGACTCGGGGAAATTCTCTTCGATGCAACTGTTCAGGCCGACTGCCATAAGCAGTACGCAGCAGGCAAGGGCTTTCGTGATCAGAGTTATCTTTTTCATTGTGATCATCCTTTCTTAGTTGTTATACAAGGGGGATAAGGTTGGAACTTAGAATTGCAGGCTGAGGCCGGCAGAGTAAGTGCGATAGGGCGATACGCCGGCTGAGGAGGTGCTACCGGTGGTGGTAGTGCGCGGATCCAAGCCTTTGCGTTTAGACCAGTAGTAGATGTTGTCGCAGGTGACGTAGAAGCGCAGGTTGCGGACACCGCCCAGACGCTTGGTCAGGTTGTCAGGCACCGTGTAACCGAGCTGAATGTTCTGGAAGTTGAGGTAGCTACCGTCGATGAGGAAGCGGTCAGACTGTCCGGCGGAGTTGAGGTCGTCGAAGTACCAGCGAGGAATTTCAGAGCTGGTGTTCTCGGGCGACCATGCGTTGAAGACGTCCTTGTGCAGGCGGAAGCCACTGGCCGAAGAGGCGATGGGGTTAGACATCATACCAGCATATCCGTAGTCGTAGATCTTGCCACCCACGGAGTAAGAGAACTGTGCCGAGAGGTCGAAGCCGCGGTAGCTGAGCGAGGAGCCAAAACCACCGTAGAGATCCGGGTTCGGGTCGCCGCAGAGGTAATAGTCTGCGTTGGAGTAAGTGTCCGTCGTCTTCTCTTCGCCGGTCGTCTTGTCGGTGTAATACCACAGCGATTTGCCTTCGGAAGACAGACCTGCAAAGCGGTGGATACGCCACGTGTTGATGGGCAGGCCTTCACCGTAGTAACGGATGCCATTCACATAGCCGTCGTATCCGCCCACGTTGTTCGTCTTCTTTTCTTCGGGCAGGTAAGAGATCTTGTTCTTGTAGTGCGTCAGGTTGAGGTTGATGGTCCAGACCAGATCCTTACGCTTGATGGGCGTGTAGTGGAGGTCGACTTCGACACCGCGATTCTCCATGTCGCCGACGTTGTCGTAGTAGCCATCGTAACCCAGTGAGGGGGGCACGGTGAACCAGTTGAGCATGTCGGTCGTCTTGCGATAGAAGAGCTCCACGTCGCCCGTCAGCTTGCCTTTCCAAAGCTCGAACTCGGCACCGAGATTGACGTTCGTGTTCGTCTCCCAAGTGATGTCCTCTTTGCCTTTGCCACTAAAGGAGAGCGAGAGGGCGTCGTTGTTGTTGGTAATGCCATAGCGGTCGGTGTAGTAGAAGCTGCCGATGTTGTCGTTACCCTGCTGACCGATGGAGAACTTGATCTTGAGCATGTCGAAGGCTTTGCACTTGAAGAACTCTTCGTTCGAGATCAGGTAAGCGCCACCGAGGGAGTAGAAGTTACCCCAGCGATGCTTCGGGTGGAAGCGTGAGGAGGCGTCGCGGCGGAAGGAGGCAGAGGCGAAATACTTGCCGTTGTAGTCGTAGAGCCCACGGAAGAAGTAGCCTTCTGTATTGTAGTTCGTGGCGTAAGAGTCGGAGTTCTTACCGTCGATCACGGCGCCTTCCAACTCATGATTGCCCCAGTAGGAGAACATGTTCTTCTTGGAAGCTGAGAGCTGCACGTAGTTGTACTTGTAATACTCATGCCCCAAGAGAGCGGAGAAGTTGTGGCTGTCGCCGAAGGTGTGGTTGTAGTTCAGCAGCTGCTGGAGGTTGAGCGTGGTGGTGCGGTAATGATAAACCGAGACGCGTCCCTTCTCTTCGATACCCCAGCCGTAGAAGGGGTTGCCGGTGTCGAAGTAGCGTCGTCCATATACGGACGTGGCAGCGTTGAAGGTGAACTTCAGTTCGTCGGAAAAGAGGACGTCTGCAAAGGCATTGCCGTTCAGCGAGTGCGAATTGGTTTGTTGCAGATTGATCTTCATCGTTTGGATCGAGAGGTTGGAGTAGGCCGGGCGCACCAGCTTGGGGCCAGCCGTAGCCACACCATAGTCGTACATCTTACCGTTCTCGTCGGTGCGGATGTTGCCGTTGGCGTCGCGCAGGTAGACGGGGTAAATCGGCGCAATGCCTTGCGTGAAGGCAGTCGGGTCGGTCGATTCTGACTCGGAGAGCGTCTGCGTGGTACTGTAGACATAGCCCACGTTCATGCCATACTTCAGCCACTTCTTCGCTTGGTGCGAAGCCTTGACGCGAGCCGAATAGCGCTCATAGCCCGAGTTAGGCAGCACGCCATTGTCTTTGAGGTAACCGAAAGAGGAGTAGAGCTGCAGCGCTTCGTTGCCACCCGTCACGTTCACGTTATACTCTTGGCGCAGCGAGGTGCTGTAAGCCTCTTTCGTCCAGTCGTCCGGCAGCAGCATGTGACCGTTCACCACGCGTCCCAGCGTCGCGTTCGGGTTCAGCTTGCCATCCTTACCGATCAGATACTGCCCGTCGGGATAGCTGTAGACGTTGTAAGCCAGGCCGCCCTTCTCTTTCACGCCGCTCACTAAGTCCTGGTTGGCCTGCACATAGGCGTCGTCGGCTGAGAGCTTGTCCACGTAGTGGAGCTTGTTGTAGAGTGCGCGGTATTGTGCCTCGTAATACTGTCCGGGATCTTTGATGTAATCGTAGTCGATCGTACCGCGCGTGTTAGCGCCCCACTTGGCTGAGGCCGTGATGACGGCTTCGCCCGACTTGGCGTTCTTGGTCGTGATGATGATCACGCCATTGGCACCGCGTGCACCGTAAAGCGCATTAGAAGCGGCGTCTTTCAGTACGGAGATAGACTCCACGTCGGCTGGGTTGATGTTATTCCAACCGCCGTCGTAAGGAGCGCCGTCGACGATGATCAGCGGGCCCGTACTGGCGTTGATGGAGCCGATACCGCGGAGCAACATGGTCGGCCCGTCGCCACCGGCCTGACCCGAGCCACTCGTCATCTGGAGGCCCGCCACCTGTCCGGCCAGGGCCTGCACCACGTTCGTAGCCTGCTTCTTGGTCAATGCGTCGGAATTGATCACGGTGGCCGAACCCGTAAAGGCCGATCGTTTGGAGGTACCATAAGCCACGACGAAGACCTCATCCAGCTGTTCGGTGTCGTCCGTCAAGACGACCTTCATCCCAGCCGTGGCCGGTAATTCTTGCGTTTTGTATCCCACATAGGAAATAACCAGCGTGCTACCCTTGGGCACCGAGAGGGCGAATTTGCCGTCGATGTCCGTGATGGTACCTGTCGTGGTATTGCCTTTCACATGCACGGTGACGCCGATCATGGGCTCACCCTGCTGGTCAGTCACAGTGCCGCTGGCCTGTGTCTGCGCCATCGCGGCCCCTGTCCCTATCAGGATAAGAGCCAGCAACATCATTAATCTCTTTTTCATACTGCTATAATAATTGGTTTAGAAGGAGTGTCTATTGGGATCGAAGAGGCACCTTTATGAGTGTATGGGTATTACGCCGGCCGCAGGGGCGAAGCTGCGGGGCGCGTCAAACTTGCTGTTTCTATTCGTGTGGTTCACCGTGTTCCCTCTTCTGTTAAATTTCGGGGTGGCAAAGATGGCTGTTTTTTACACTAGCCGGTGAACTGGATTGAAAAATCGTACCCACGAAAAGGTTTCTTGGCGAACGATTGTCTCGCACAATCGGCCCACCGGAAAGTCTGTGGCCTGAAAGACTCGCACAATCGCCCCTCCAGAAAGTCTGTGGTTCGAAAGACTCGCACAATCGCCCCTCCAGAAAGTCTGTGGTTCGAAAGACTCGCACAATCGCCCCACCGGGAAGTCTGTGGCGCGAAAGACTCGCACAATCACCCCAACGAGATGGTTTTGGCGCGAAAGACTCGCGCAATCGGCCCACCGGGAAGTCTGCGGCGTGAAAGACTCGCGCAATCGGCCCAACGGAAAGTCTGTGGCGTGAAAGACTCGCGCAATCGCTCCACCGGAAAGTCTGTGGCTCGAAAGACTCGCGCAATCAGCCGAACGGGGTTGTTTTGGCGCGAAAGACTCGCACAATCGGCCCAACGGAAAGTTTTTGGAGCGAAAGACTCGCACAATCGGCCCAACGAGATGGTTTTGGAGCGAAAAACTCGCACAATCAGCCGCCACGGAAGTGTTTCGGCCTGTTGTCCGCCGCAGGCAATCCGCGATTTTATGGGTGATTCACAGCCTGAGGCTTTCCGACCAAAAACGATTAGATGAAGGTCAGCCTTCGGCTTTCGCTCGCCGACTTTGTCGGTGAGCCGTAACCTTCCGCTTTGTGTTGTCCATTTTTGTATTGCACGAAAGCCTTCGGAAAATTGTTACTCGCCGCTGTGGGGTCAGAAAGCCTCGAGCAAAAGCCTGTTTCTCATTTTCGGCGTTCAAAAGCCTCAGGCAAATGGGTGTTTCCACTGATGGCGCCCAAAAGCCTGAGGCAAATGAGTATTTCCACTGATGAAGCCCGAAAGCCTGAGGCAAATGGACGTTTTCACTGATGATACCCAAAAGCCTCAGGCTAAAGGCTGATTCACGCTGGCGAGAGCATTTTGCCTGAAGCAAATTGATGTTTCCAGCGAGAAATGCCTTTTTGCCTGAGGCAAATGGGTGTTTCCAGTTGAAAATGCGTTTTTGCCTGAGGCAAAAACGTTCTCGCCAGCGTGAATCAGCCTTTAGCCTCAGGCTTTCGTGTTTTTACGGTGTTTGCGCTCAATTGCCTGAGGCTTTTAAGCGTAGAAAAAGAAAAAAACGCCCTGACAGCTCGAGGCTGTCAGGCGTTTACTTTTTCGATGTCTATTTTCTTGAGGATTAGAGCAGTCTACGATTCGTTTTTTTGGCTGCATCTAACGTCTCGGAGGCCTCAGACCAACGATCCATCGCGTCGGAGAGCGCTTTTTGCAGATCGTTATGGGCGGCGAAAAGCGACGTGTCGGCGGCGCCTTCAGGCGTATTCATCTGCGCTTCCAACTCGGCGCTGCGGCTTTCCAAATCGGAAATCTCACGTTCGACGTCGGCCACGGCCTTCTCCAATCGGCGGATCTTCCGCGCCTGCTCCTTTTGCTCCTCATAAGATCGCTTGGCCGACGGCGCTCCGCTTTCCTCCACCGACACCGACATGGCAGGCGCAGCCGTACGCCGCTCTAACTCACGCAGATTCTCGATCCTTTTGCGCTCGAGGAAGTCGTAGATCCCACCGAGGTGCTCGCGGACGCGGCCCCCGCCGAACTCGTACACTTTATCCACCAATCCGTCGAGGAATTCGCGGTCGTGCGAGACGACGATGAGCGTCCCGTCGAAGTCGCTGAGCGCCTCCTTGAGCACGTCCTTCGAGCGCATGTCTAAATGGTTTGTCGGCTCGTCGAGGATCAGCAGATTGACGGGTTCGAGCAGCAACCGAATCATGGCCAGCCGGCTGCGCTCTCCGCCGGAAAGCACGCCCACTTTCTTGTCCGACGCCTCGCCGCCGAACATGAACGCCCCGAGGATGTCACGAATCTTCGTCCGTATGTCGCCCGTGGCCACGTAGTCGATAGTTTCAAAGACGGTCTTCGTTTCGTCTAAAAGTTGGGCCTGATTCTGCGCGAAATAGCCAATTCGGACATTGTGACCGAGGCGCAGCGTGCCGCTATAATCCGCGATCTCGCCCATGATACACTTGACGAGCGTCGATTTTTCCCTCGCCATTTTTTTCCCCACGAAGGCGACTTTGTCTCCGCGATGAATCGTAAACGTGGCGTCCGAAAAGACGAGGTGGTCGCCATATCGTTTCGTGAGATGTTCCGCAATCACAGGATACGAGCCCGAGCGCGGCGCCGGCGGAAAGCGGAGGTGGAGCATGGCCGTATCCTCGGCGTCGACCTCGATCCGCTCCACGCGCGCCAACTGTTTAATGCGTGATTGCACCTGCACCGCCTTCGTAGCCTTATACCGAAAAACGCTCGATGAAAGCCTCCGTGTCGGCCAACATTTTTTTGTTGGTTTTCATACGCCCGCTGCTGCTGTTCACGCCGTTCACGCCGGAGCTGTACGTATTCGTCGTACTTCACTTTGTAGTCATAGATGTGCCCCAGCTCGATCTCGAGTGTGCGGCGGGTGGTGTTGTTGATGAACGCCCGGTCGTGGGAAACGAGCACCACCACATTGGACGACGTGGCCATAAAATGCTCTAACCACTGGATGGATTCGATGTCCAGATGGTTCGTGGGTTCGTCCAGCAGCAAAACGTCTGGCCGCCGGAGCAGCAGCTTAGCCAGCTCGATGCGCATGCGCCATCCGCCGCTGAACTCCGCCGTGGGCCGGTCGAAGTCGTCGCGCGCAAAACCCGAGGCCGAGCAGCGTCCGCTCCAACTCCGCCTGATAACTCGTGGCGCCGATCAGCTGAAGGCGTTCGCTCAGCGTAGTCATGCGCTCAATGAGCGTGTGGTACGTCTCGCTGTCGTAATCCGAGCGCTCCGCAAGCTCCCGATTGAGGCGCTCGACAGCCGCCTCCGTTTCGTGGATATGTGCAAAGGCCAGCTCTGCCTCTTGGCGCACGGTACGTTTATCCTCGAGTTGCATCTGCTGCGGCAGGTAGCCGATCGTCGTATCTCGCGGCACGCTGACGACGCCGCTTGTCGGCTGTTGCAATCCGGCGAGGATCTTGAGCAGCGTCGATTTGCCCGCGCCATTTTTTTCCGACCAGCGCGATCCGGTCTTTTTTTGTTCACCACGAACGAGAGGTGGTCCAGCAGCGTGAATCCGCCAAATTCGACGGTCAAACCTTCGATTGAGATCATAAAAAAAGGAACTATCTATCGGTGCGGGACGTCCGCCCGCCACTTTAGGGTTACACATTATATAATAGATGCGCGGCGCCCGTCCTCCGTAGAGATCGACCCGGGCACCCCTGATGCAAAAAAAACGCGCGCAAAGGTAGACGCACCCGCAAATAGCCCGCAGCCCGAGGTTGTGAGCTGTCAACAATGAAAGTGGGCATCCGCTTCAGGCTTCGGGAGGATAGACGCAGGCGAGACACCATCGCCTCAGGCTATGGGAAGATCAAAAAAACGGAGCCGCACTTTTTCCAAAGGTGATGGTAGATCACAAAATTGGAGCATCTCTCGCCGAAGGTCTTGGATCACCGACCGCGTAGGTAACCCCAAGCCGACGGTCGGCCATCGCTTTCCGAAACAGCGACCGAAAGCCTCAGGCTGTGACTCAGCCATAAAATCACGGAAATCCTGCGGCGGACAACCGGCCCCAAAACACTTCCGTGGCGAGCGATTGAGTAAGTTTTTTTCGCCCCAAAACCGTCTCATTGGGCCGATTGTGCGAGGTTTTCGCCCCATAATCTTCCTGTTGGGCCGATTGTGCGAGTTTTTTTCGCCCCTACAGACTTTCCGGTGGGCCGATTGTGCGAGGTTTTCAGGCCACACGATTCCCGTTGGAGTGATTGTGCGAGTTTTTCAGGCCACAGACTTTCCGGTGGAGTGTTTGTGCGAGGTTTTTCAAGCCACAGACTTCCCGATGGGGCGATTGTGCGAGGTTTTTCGGGCAAATGGATTTCGTGGCGGGTGAAAAAAACAGAGACAATGGCGCCAAAGAGGCTTTGCGCAGCGGATCTATCTTTGCGGGCCATCCCCAACCAAGCACCACATATGATACAAGAATTCAAAGTCAAGAACTACCTCTCCTTCCGCGACGAGGCGACATTTAGCTTCCTCGCCACCGACGATCACAGCTTCGGCGAAGATCAGGTCGTCACCATCGGTAAGACCCGTCTGTTGCGCTTCGCGATCCTCTACGGGGCAAACGCCTCGGGCAAATCCAACCTGCTGCAGGCCTTCGAGTTTATGCGGCAGTTTTTGGTTCGCGGCGAAAGCGTCTGACGAGGAAAGTACGGGTGTCACGCCGTTTCTGTTGGATCGACAGACCCCGCAAGAGCCGTCGTCTTTTTGAGTTGATTTTTCTTCGTCGGCGAAACGAAATACAGATATGCGTTGACGCTCGATCAGCGGCGTGTGCACGAGGAGACGCTGCACTATTACAAGACATCGCGCGCTACGCAGCTCTTTCGTCGGACATGGGAGGGCGGCCGCTCTGTGATCGAACTCAGCGGTGGCATGAAAAACACCTGCGGCCGTAAGGGAGGAGTTGACGGCAAAAGTGTCTGCCCAACATGTCCTTCTTTGCCGCTCGAGCACGGGTCAATGCGTCTATGCCTCCCATTGATGCCGCGCGCACATGGATGAAGACTCTATTTTTTTCCGCTGATAAATCCCAAGACGGATCTGTCTGACTTTCTGCGCAACGAGATGCAGAAAAAAACGCAGAGGTAAAGGGCTATCTGTTGTCGCTACTCGAGCGAGCAGACTTCAATATCACGGGAATACATGTGGAGGAGAAGACGCTGTCCAGTGAAGAGAAACAGTCGTTTTTTTGCAAGGTAAGATCCTGCCGGACGAGTTTAAGAAGCTCTTTCTTAATGAAGAGACAAAGGCCTCTTGGACGGACTTGATGTTTGAACACACCGTGCAGGATGCGCGCGGAAAAAGAGAAATATGTGCTTCATGAGGCTGTGCAGAGCGCAGGAACTATACGGATTCTTGGCGTCGAAGCCGCTATCTATGAGGCCGAAAAACGTAACGGCTTCCTCGCAATCGATGAGATTGAATCCTCGCTTCACCCGGAACTTGTGAAACTGATCCTCAACCAATATCTCAACAGCGAAGGGCGGAGCCAGCTCTTGGTCACGACGCATTACGATCCGCTGCTGGACTATATCGATAGTTACTTCCGCAAAGACTCGGTTTGGTTTACAGAGAAGGGAGAGGACGGGAACACGAGTCTTTATTCGCTTGTCGAGTTCCGTAGACTAAATCAGATTCATTCTTTCCAAGGCGCTTATCGTAACGGTCGCTTCGGAGCCTTGCCTAACACCTACTAAAACAATGGGAAAGAGAATAATTAGAACGAGAGAGATACGCTCAGCCAAGCCAACCATCATTGGTGAGGGAGAAGTGACGGAGTATTGGTACTTCAAACATTTGTGCAGTCTCACCAAGACCTCTGCCGAAGTCCTTCCTATGAATTTTGGCCCGAACATTTTGCGGACTATTGAGAGGCGAATCAAAGCCATTCTGGATAAGAATGGATCCGTCGTGGTCGTATTCGATACCGATGTAACGGAAAGCGACATGGCCAAAAAAACAGTGGATGCAGGCGCTTAAAAAGAAATACCGCGATCACAAAGACGTCCTTATCTGCGACAGTTATCCCTGTATTGAATACTGGTTCCTCCTCCACTATGCGGATACGCATAAGCTCTATAGTGCGCCGCGCCTTTCCGACAAAGTCGTAAAGGACTTGTGTGATTACATACCTGCTTACAGCAAGCAAGGCAAATGGGTAGAAGATTCGCGTTGGGTCGCCGCACTTCGTGCCGAGGGTCAGGAGCAGGCGGCCCGCGAAAGAGCCGCCAAATACGCGGAGGATAGCGAGCAATACAGCGACAGTAAGTCCTACACCAACCTCTACAAGTTCTTCGACAAGTACCCTCCAAAGCATAACCTATGACAACCGAATCCCCCACCATCTGCGCCCCTGTCCACGCCTGCGGGAAGTGGTGCGCTGGCCATCGTGCGCGTCTCCGGACCGGAGGCGATCACGCTTTGCGACCGTTTTTTCCAACCTCGCTCGGGCGTATCGCTCACCGAGCGTCGCTCGCACACGGCCACCTTCGGCCGTCTTGTCCGCGACGGCGAACTGCTCGACGAGGCCGTGGCTACCGTCTTCCGTGCCCCGCATTCGTTCACCGGCGAGGACACCGTGGAGCTGTCTTGCCACGGCTCGACCTTCATCCAACAACGCCTCCTCGAGTGGCTCATCGACGCCGGGGCACGCGCCGCTGCACCGGGCGAGTTCACCCGACGCGCCTTCCTCAATGGGCGTATGGATCTCTCGCAGGCGGAGGCCGTGGCCGACCTGATCGCATCGACTTCGGCCGGTATGCATCGCGTGGCGATGAATCAAATGCGTGGCGGATTCTCCGACGAACTGGCCACGCTACGCGCACAACTCCTCGAGTTTGCCTCGCTCGTGGAGCTGGAGCTGGACTTCGGCGATCACGAGGAGCTGGAGTTTGCTGACCGCACGCGCCTTGGCGAACTGGCTGACCGCATCGCCCGACGCATCGACACGCTGGCCGCCTCGTTCGCCGCCGGCAACGCGCTCAAGCACGGATTGCCTGTGGCCATCATCGGCCGGCCCAACGTGGGCAAGTCGACGCTGCTGAACGGGCTGCTCAACGAGGAGCGCGCCATCGTCTCCGACATCCCCGGCACGACGCGCGACACGATCGAGGAGACGCTCGCCCTCGACGGCCGGCTTTTCCGCTTCATCGACACCGCCGGTTTACGCGACCGCACGACGGACCGCATCGAGGAGATCGGCATCCGTCGTAGCTTTGAGAAGGCCGATCAGGCCGCCATCATCCTCTACCTCCTCGACCTGACCGACAGCATGGCCGACGATTGGCTCGAGACTAGTCGCTGGCTGCGGCGCTACGATAAGCCCTGTGTTGATGGTCGGCACGAAGAATGATCTGGCCCGCCGTAGCCCGATCCACACGACGGACAACGTGCAGGCGATCCACATCTCTTGCCGCGAGCCGGCCGACATCGAGCGTGTGAAGCAGCGGATCGTTGAGCTGGCCGATACGCTTACGGTGGGCACGCACGACGTGATCGTCACCAACGTGCGGCATTACGAGGCGCTTTGCCGCGCGGGCGAGGCCATCCGACGCGTGCTGGCGGGACTCAGCGACGGTTTGCCGGGCGATCTGCTCGCGGAGGATCTGCGCGACTGCCTCCACGCACTCGGCGAGATCACCGGTGGCGAGATCGTCACCGACGAGGTGCTCGCCAACATCTTCTCCAAGTTCTGCATCGGGAAATAGGGGCGGTGAAAAACGAAAAGTCCCTACCGGCTGGGGAGACGGGCGAACCCATCTCCGCCTGCCGGCAGGACTTTTCACTTTGAACGACGAGCTCTTAGTTCTCGAACACCAGCTGCCCCTCGCGGAAATCCACTTTCACGGCGTGGCCGCGGTCGATCTTGCCGCTGAGGATCTGCTTCGAAAGCTCGTTGAGGACAAGCTCCCGGATGGCGCGCTTGACGGGGCGGGCGCCGAACTGCGGGTCGTAGCCCTTCTCGGCGAGGTAAGCCACGGCGGCGTCGGAGAATTGCAACGCGATGCCGTTGGCGGCCGCCATGCGCTCGATGCCCTTCAGTTGTAGGCCGACGATCTGGCGGATCTCCTGCTCGGTGAGCGGGGTGAACATGATGATCTCGTCGATACGGTTGAGGAACTCCGGACGGATGGTCTTCTTCAGCAGGTCGAGCACCTCGGCCTTCGTTTCGGCCACGACACGCTCACGGTTGTCGTCGGTCAGCTGCTCGAAACGGTCGCGGATGAGCGACGAACCCATGTTGCTCGTCATAATGATGATCGTGTTCTTGAAGTTCACCGTGCGGCCCTTGTTGTCCGTCAGGCGGCCGTCGTCGAGCACTTGCAGCAGCACGTTGAAGACGTCCGGATGCGCCTTTTCGATCTCGTCGAAGAGGACGACCGAGTAGGGTTTGCGTCGGATGGCCTCCGTGAGCTGTCCGCCCTCGTCATAACCGACGTATCCCGGAGGCGCCCCGACGAGTCGCGTGGCGCTGAACTTCTCCTGATACTCGCTCATGTCGATCCGCGTCATCATGTTCTCGTCGTCGAAGAGGTATTCGGCGAGCGCCTTGGCCAGCTCCGTCTTACCGACGCCCGTGGTGCCGAGGAAGATGAACGATCCGATGGGTCGCTTGGGGTCTTGCAGCCCCGCCCGACTGCGGCGCACAGCGTCTGCAATGGCGCGGATGGCCTCGTCTTGACCTACGACGCGCCGATGCAACTCGTCCTCCAAATGCAGCAGTTTCTCGCGCTCGCTCTGCAACATCTTGCTCACCGGGATGCCCGTCCAGCGGGAGACGACGTCGGCGATGTCCTCGCTGTCCACCTCCTCTTTGATCATGGCCGAGGCGCCCCTGCATCTCGTGCAACTGGCGCTGGATGTCGGCGTTCTCCTCCTCTTTCGTCTTGATCCGCCCGTAGCGAATCTCGGCCACCTTACCGTAGTCGCCCTCGCGCTCGGCGCGCTCGGCCTCGTACTTCAGCGACTCGATGTCGATGCGGTTCTGCTGGATGCGGTCGATCAGCTCCTTCTCGCTCTGCCAGCGCGCCTTCTGCTTCTTCTCATCCTCCTTCAGGTCGGCGATCTCGCGGCTGAGCAGCTCCAGCTTCGGCTGATCGTCTTCGCGCTTGATGGCCTCACGCTCGATCTCGAGCTGGGCGATGCGGCGCGACACCTCGTCGAGCGACTCGGGTACGGAATCCACTTGCATGCGCAGGCGGGCCGCCGCCTCGTCCATCAGGTCGATGGCTTTGTCGGGCAGGAAGCGGTCGGTGATGTAACGCGAGGAGAGTTGCACGGCCGCGATGATGGCGTCGTCCTTGATGCGGATCTTGTGGTGATTCTCATACTTCTCTTTCAGTCCGCGCAGGATGGAGATCGTGTCTGCCCTCGTCCGGCTCGTCCACCATGACGGTCTGGAAACGCCGCTCCAAGGCCTTGTCTTTCTCGAAATACTTCTGGTACTCGTCGAGCGTCGTGGCGCCGATGGCCCGCAGTTCGCCGCGTGCCAAGGCCGGCTTGAGGATGTTGGCCGCGTCCATTGCGCCGTCACTCTTGCCTGCACCCACCAGCGTGTGGATCTCATCGATAAAGAGGATGATCTGCCCCTCGGACTTGGTCACCTCGTTCACTACGGCCTTGAGTCGCTCTTCGAACTCGCCCTTGTACTTCGCACCAGCGATCAGTGCGCCCATGTCGAGCGAGAAGATCTGTTTGCTCTTCAGGTTCTCGGGCACGTCGCCGCGCACGATACGGTGCGCCAACCCTTCGGCGATGGCCGTCTTACCGACACCCGGTTCACCGATCAGGATCGGGTTGTTCTTCGTCCGCCGACTCAGGATCTGTAGCACGCGCCGGATCTCCTCATCGCGTCCGATCACGGGATCGAGCTTGCCCGATCGCGCGCGTTCGTTCAGGTTGATGGCGTACTTGCTCAGCGAGTCGTACGTATCCTCGGCTGATTGGCTGGTCACGTGGTTGCCCTTCCGCAGTTCGTCGATGGCTGCGCGCAGCTCCTTCTCAGTCATGCCCGCGTCCTTGAGCATCTGCGAGGCGTCGCTACGCTCGGAGAAGAGTGCCGAGGATGATGTGTTCGAGCGACACGTATTGGTCGCCCATCTTACCGCAATAGTCCACGGCCTTTTTGCAGCACCGCGTTGGCCTCGCGGCTGAGGTAGGGTTCGCCGCCCTCCACCTTCGGATAGGAGGCGATCTTCCGATCCAGCGCCGCGTTCAGCCCTTGCGGGTTGATGCCTAACTTTTTGGAAGAGGAAGTTCACCACACTCTCGCCTGTCAGTATGACAGCTTTCAAGAGGTGTGTGGCCTCGATGCTCTGTTGGTTTTTGCTGGCCGACCAGCTCTACCGCCTTCTGCACCGCTTCCTGCGATTTGATCGTGAAATTGTTCAGATTCATATGTGTTATGCGTTTTATTTACTGTTTGATGATTGTTTCCGGTGTCCCCTATGGTCAAATCTGGTGCCGTGGAATAGATGGTGACAAAATGGCATAATAAAGCCCCGCCGACCTGATCGACGAGGCTGATCTCTTAGGTGCGAAGTCTGTCAGGCCGCCTTCCAAAGTGGTCGGACACTCCGGTGACGTTGGCAGGCCGCCTGCCGGGACTATCGGACACTCAGGTGATGTTGTCAGGCCGCCTGCCGGGGCCACCGGACACTTCGGTGATGTTGTCAGGCCGCCTGCCGGGGCTATCGAACACTCCGGTGATGTTGTCAGGCCGCCTGCCGGGGCCACCGAACACTCTGGCGATGTTGGCAGGGTCGCCCTGCCGGGGTTTACCAGTCGACGAGCGGGGTAGGAACTACGGCTGCGTGGGCTCGTTGATGACCCGCATCTCGCAGCGCGCGCAGTCGAACTCGAGTCGGAGGCGTGTCCCCTCGTGCAAGAGATAATACGGCTCGCGGAAGGGCGACCGGCCCTGTTGGTGTACCGGGCACCAGCCCATGCTGTAACGCAGGCAGTGGCGCGTGAACATCAGTGGGACACCTGCGCGGGGTTGCTCTTCGTAAGCTCGCTCGACGGTGCGCACGCCGTGGCTGCGATAGAAGGCCTCGGCTTTGGCGTTGCTGATGTTGGCCGTGTAATCGACTGTGGAGCTGGGGTAAACGGCGGTCGGGGATTCGGCGCGACGCCTGCGACGTGTGCGGCGAGCGAGGCGTTCGGACAGCAGTCGGTCGACGGCCTCGCGACGCATTTCACCGAGCAGTGAGGAGGGCACGAACAGGTTCTCGTGCATGTCCACGGTGACGCGTGCAGCCTCAAAAGGTGTGGTGCCGAGGCGCGAGAGTTGGGTGCGGATGTTCTCCCCTTGCGGTTTGACGGCTGGCTCGGCAGCGAAGGTGCGCGTGACGGTCACGCCGCAGCCCGTGGCGTCCGTCAGGGTGAGCGCAAAGCCGTCCGACGTGTCACTCCACACGATGTCGATGGCGATGCGGCGCTCGGCCGATGGCTTTGGCGAGAACGGCCTCGAAGGCGCTGTCGACATTGCGATAGAGCAGTGTGCCCGGCTTGACGGCCGGCATGCGTGCAGCGACAATGCGCCGACCCTCAGCTCGGTTCACTCGGAAGCCTTCGAGCTCACCGCGGGGGTTGAAGAAGACCAGCCCGTCGCCGTTGTGGAGCGGCTTTGTGCCGTCTACGACGAGTCCGCCGCCACGATTTGCACTGGCGCGCCCAAGGGGTTCGCCGATCGATTTGGGCGTGTCGAACGAGGTAATGTCGGGCGTGCGCCCATGGAGGAAATAGTCGGTGAAGCCGCGGTTGAAGCTCTTCTCCGGCCGCGGCTCGAAGGTGTAGGTGGATCGTCCGTCGGACGCCCGTCGGAGCGACGGATCGCGCACCAGAATCTCGTCGAGTCGCTGGCGATAATAAGCGGTGACATTCTTCACGTAGGCCACGTCTTTCAGTCGGCCCTCGATCTTGAACGAGGAGACGCCGGCGGCAATCATCGCCTCGAGGTCGTCCGAACGGTTCATGTCACGGAGCGAAAGCAGGTGCTTGTCTCGGGCTATCGTTCGTCCGTCCGCGTCGACCATCGTGTAGGGCAGTCGGCAACACTGCGCGCATGCGCCGCGGTTGGCGCTACGTCCGGTGAGGGCCGAGCTGAGGTAACATCTGCCGCTGTAGCTGACACATAAGGCACCGTGGACGAAGGCCTCAAGCGATACATCCTTCGGCGTGGCGTCGGCTATGCGACGGATCTCCTGGAGCGTCAGTTCGCGTGCCAGCACCACCTGCTCGAAGCCCGCTTGAGCCAGAAAGGCGACCTTCTCCGGCGTACAGTTGTCCATTTGCGTGCTGGCGTGCAGAGCGATCGGGGAGATCAAGCCGTGTCAGTCCCAAGTCCTGCACGATGAGCGCGTCCACGCCCGCGTCGTATAGTTGATGGATCATGCGCTCGGCCTCCTTCAGCTCGTCGTCGCGGAGGATGGTGTTGAGGGCGACGTAGATCGACACATTATAATATATATGGGCGAAATCGCAGAGTGCGCGGATGTCGTCAAGCGAGTTGCCAGCCGCGGCGCGTGCGCCGAATTTGGGAGCACCGATATAGACAGCATCGGCGCCATGCAGGATGGCCTCTCGGCCGCACGCCAGATCCTTGGCCGGAGCCAGCAGTTCGATACGTCGGGCCATCGGTCAGAGGTCGTCTAAGTGACGGATGTCGTTGAGGTGGTAAGGTGTAGCCTGATAGACGTAATAGTTGAGCCAGTTGGAGAAGAGCAGGTTGGCGTGCCCCCGCCACCGCACGATAGGCGGCTTCGACGGGTCATCTTCTGCGTAGTATCCCGTGGGCGGAGCGATGGATAAGCCCTTCGCAAGGTCACGTCGGTACTCATCGTCGAGCGTATTGGGCGCGTATTCGGAGTGCCCGGTGATGAAGAACTCTCGTCCCCCACGCGCCATCGCCATATAGACGCCCGCCTCATCGCTCTCTGAGAGCAACGTCAGCCCGGGTATTCCGACCATGTCGCTACGTCGCACCTCCGTGTGCCGGCTGTGTGGCACATAGAATTCGTCGTCAAAGCCGCGGAAGATGGGCAGGAATGGCTCGTTCATCGTATGGCAGAAGACACCGAACATCTTGCTCGGTAAGTCGTGCTTCTGTACGCCGAAGAAGTGATACAATGCCGCCTGTGCCGCCCAGCATATATAGAAGGTCGACGTCACGTGTGTACGTCCCCAATCGAAGATCTCGGTCAGCTCGTCCCAGTACCTCACCTCCTCGAATGGCATCCGCTCTACCGGCGCCCCAGTGACGATCATACCGTCGTAAAACTCGTTCCGCATACTGTCGAAATCCCGGTAGAACTCGCGCATATGCTCCACCGGCGTGTTCTTGGACGTGTGGCCCTTGATCTTCATCAGCTCCAGCTCCACCTGTAGCGGTGTATTGCTCAGCAGCCGCACCAAATCGGTCTCGGTGGTGATCTTGAGTGGCATCAAATTGAGCACGACCACCCGTATGGGGCGGATGTCTTGTGAGTTGGCTCTGAGTGAGTCCATCACGAAAATATGTTCCGTCTTAAGTAACTCTACGGCCGGCAGATTCTTCTGTAGATTGAGTGGCATATACTTGATTTCCCTTGCTTATTGGGGTGATTTTTGATCGGGCGGCAAATGTAGCAAATGGTGGAAAGGCATTACGGACAGTGCGAATGTGCTTGTTGCTACGTGTCCTTATCGTGGGCTTTCGATAATTATTTCGTGCGAGAATTTCCTTGTTTTTCTTCCGAAGTCATACTTTTTGCCATCAAATTTTTTTAACCATTAAACAAGTGTGTATATGAACAGGAAAAATTGTTACGTTATTATTGGCAGCGGGTGCCCTGGTTGGGGTTTCATCTGTTGCAAGCGCACAGCTGACAGGTCAGCCGTGGAATCCCATGTGGGATATGGTAATGAGAGGAAATGATACCACAATCAGGCATCTTCCGAATCGTCCAGCAGCTCCTCGCCCAAGGAAGCCGACTGCTGCTTGGCTGGATAGCACTCGTATTCGTCTTTATGAAGGATGTGCGGTACAAGTAGACACAGCATTTATCATCCCTGCTGGAAAGAATCGTCGGATCGTTTATAAGGATATGCCGAAAGACCATCTGGGACGGCATTACATTGTAAATGCGGTTACAGACAAGGTGTATACGGAGTTCGATACGATTACACTGCCGGACTCTAAGGACTCGACTGTGATCTCTTTGAACTTTAAGCACTTCAGATTGAGTGATGGCGAACCGACTTTGCGTGATGGCTATCTCGGAGATATCCTGCTTCAGGTTAAAGTAGGCAATAAGTGGACTGGTGCAGCTTATGGTGGTGCCATTGAGACGGTTGATACACTCAAGTATCAGTACTTCAACCTTCCCCAGATTACGAATCCTAAGAAGATAGATCCCTCACCTCGGGATACTGGACGCTTTGCTTTCAAATGGAGTGGAGCATTGGTAAACGGTGCTAATGGCGATCCTTACGAGTATTGGTCAAGCTGGGAGGATACCTCCATCCATAGTGGAGACAGCGTATTCTATGTCGCTCCTGCATACTACAGTTTGGACCGCGGTGCTACATGGTTGCCATGCGAGTCTGAAGGTGTTGATCTGAATGCTCGAGACATTGCAGATATGGGTAGGGATGTACCTGTCTTGGTAAGAGTCCCGAACGGATGCGGAAGCTATCAGGTGATTGAAGCACAAAGTCAACCGAATCCTCCTGTAGTTACACGAGAAGTAACCATTGAGAATGGAGATGGCGGAACGGTAGATCCGTACAAAAACAAGATAAATAGTGGTAGCGATTTCACCTTCACTGTTCGTCCGACCGGATCCAATGTGCCGAATGTCACAACGAGCCGAGACAAGGTGATTTCCGATGCGAGGGGCGTATTGTGGAAGAAAAATGCAGATGGTTCATACACATATACTGTACGTCGCGTTCAGGAGAACCTGACAGTGAAACTCTCTTATACGCAGTCTAACGCTGAAGTGGCCGGAACGCGTGTATGGAGTGAGAACGGACAACTCTACGTTACGGCAGCTGTTTCTGGTAGAGCGAACGTGTACAACGTACTTGGTAAGTTGAACCGTAGCCTGACGTTCTCTGCAGGTGAGACGAAGAGCGTGTCTGTACCGGCTGGTATCTATGTTGTATCGCTGAATAACGGCAAGGCTTATAAGGTGGCCGTTCGTTAATCGTACGGATTAGATTCCAGATTTAGAATAGAAGGGCTCGGAGCTGAATAAGGCTTCGGGCCCTTTGTCTTTTGAGACGTCGAGGAGTCCTCAGAGCCTTTGTTGCAATACATACAAGCCTGCAGATTCATCCAAGAGTGTGCTCTCGTGGAGCGAGAACCGCATTGCTGTTTTCCTATCTTTGCGGCCGTTTCAAACGCAGATATTATTACGTAGAGGTGGCTAAACGCCTCAGACATTCTAATCAGTAAAAAAAGAGTAAGAGATGAGAACGGCAATTGTTGGAGCCAGTGGCGCAGTGGGACAAGAATTCCTTCGGGTACTCGAAGAACGAGACTTCCCGGTGGATGAGCTTGTGCTCTTTGGTTCGTCGCGTAGCGCGGGGCGCGAATATAAATTCCGCGGGAAAGCATACACAGTAAAAAGAGTTGAAGCATAACGACGATTTTCGTGGAGTCGACGTGGCTTTCGTATCAGCTGGAGGGGAACGTCCACAGCTTTTTGCAGACACGATCACGAAGCACGGTGCGGTGATGATCGATAATTCCAGCGCATTCCGTATGGATGCGGACGTTCCGTTGGTAGTGCCCGAAATCAACCCGGAGGATGCGCTCAAACGTCCGAAGGGAATCATTGCTAACCCGAACTGTTCAACGATTCAAATGGTGGTGGCGCTGAATGCGATCGAGAAGCTGTCGCACATTCGGCGTGTGCATGTGTCGACCTACCAGGCGGCCAGTGGTGCGGGTGCAGAGGCAATGAACGAGTTGCGGACGCAATACATGCAGTTGGCGCAAGGAGAGCAGCCGGTGGTGGAGAAATTCTTCTACCAGCTGGCCTACAACTTGATCCCGCAGATCGACGTCTTCACCGACAACGGATATACGAAGGAGGAGATGAAGATGTATTACGAAACGCGCAAAAATCATGCACTCCGACGTCGAAGTGAGCGCCATGTGCGTGCGGGTGCCGGTAATGCGTGCACACAGCGAGGCGATTTGGGTAGAGACGGAGCGGCCTGTGTCTGTCGAAGAGGCGCGCGCGGCGTTTGCAGCTGACAAGGGCATTGTATTGCAGGACGATCCAGCCAAAAAGGACTACCCCATGCCACTCTTCGTGGCCGGACATGATCCGGTCTACGTTGGCCGAATACGCAAGGGACCTCGCTAACCCTGAATGGCTTGATATTCTGGACTGTGAGTGACCAAATCAAGAAGGGTGCAGCGCTCAATGCGGTGCAAATTGCCGAATATTTGATCCAGGCTGGAAACATCGGAAAGTGATAGATCGATAGCCGAAAGTTACGGGGGAACGGACGCGATTCGTTCTCCCCGTTTTGTGTTCGGCCAAAATGTCATTTGACAGCGACAAAATGAGTCAAGAATCCTTACCCAACGTCTTTGCAGGGCGCATGCGCCAGCTGCTGGGCGACGATTACGAGACCTTTGAGCGGGCATTAGAGGGCGCGCCTACGGTCAGTTTGCGTGTGAATCCTCGGAAGGCGGCGGACGGGCGAGAGGTGCCGGTGGGGGACCGTGTGCCGTGGTGTGAGACAGGGTGTTACCTCACGGAGCGGCCTGCTTTCACTTTCGATCCGCTGCTTCATGCGGGCGCCTATTACGTTCAGGAGGCGGCCTCCATGTTCCTCGAGCGGGCCGTCGGCCGTTACGTGACGGAGCCGGTCGTGGCGCTCGACCTCTGCGCTGCGCCCGGTGGAAAGTCGACGCATCTGATCAGCACGTTGCCCGAGGGTAGTCTGCTGATAAGTAACGAAACGATCCGCAGCCGCAGTCGCATTTTTGGCCGAAAACATGGCCAAGTGGGGTGCCCCTGAGCGTGGTCGTAACCCGGGCTGACGCGAAGGATTTCGGTCGGCTGACGCACCGTTTCGACCTCATTGTGGCCGATATGCCGTGCTCGGGTGAGGGGATGTTTCGTAAGACCCCGTCGGCACGGGCGGAGTGGAGTCTGGAGGCGGTGAGGCTCTGTGCCGCTCGGCAGCGTCGCATTGTGCATGACGTCTGGCCGGCGCTTCGCCCGGGCGGACTGTTCATTTATTCGACGTGCACGTTCAATACGGAGGAGAACGAGGACAATCTCCGAGCCTTTCGCGGACGCCTTCGGCGCCGAGGTGCTGCCGGTCGATACGCCCGAGGCGTGGGCTGTCGGCGGTGCGCTGACGGGGACGCTGCCTATCTGTCGGTTTTGGCCCCATCGCACACGTGGCGAGGGATTTACGCTGGCCGTGATCCGAAAACCAGACGACGGTCCCGCTGCGCGCTACGCGTTTGCGACCGACACACCGCCAGCCTGCGGCGGCTGTGCCCGAGGAGATGAAGCGGTGGCTTGCGGCGCCGGAGGATTACGCCCTGGAACGCACGGCGGACGGACGTGTGCGGGCCCTCCCGTGGGCGTTTCGCGATGTGGTGACGGAGCTCGAGGCGCACGTTCATGTGCTCACTGCGGGCGTTCCGCTGGGTGAGGTCAAGGGCCGTGACGCCGTGCCATCGGCGGCGTTGGCGCTGAGCTCGGCGCTGCGTCCGGAGGCGTTTGTGACGGTCGACCTCCCGCGGCTGGAGGCCCTCCGCTACCTGCGGCGCGAGGCACTCTCGCTCCCGGCCGATGTGCCGCGCGGATACGTCCTGGCCGCCTACGGCGGCCTGCCGCTGGGATTCATGAAGCAGCTTGGGCCGCGGGCGAACAATCTCTTCCCGGATGAGTGGAGAATCCGTAAGACGTTGATTTAGGACGAAATAGGTGAGACGAAAAAAGTCCCTGCCGGACGAAAGGAGCAAGTGGGCTCTTCTCGTCCGGCAGGACTTTTTGTGTTGCCACAAAGGCGTTTCCTCCCGACCTATCCGTGTGCTCACTGCGGGCGTTCCGCTGGGTGAGGTCAAGGGCCGTGACGCCGTACCATCGGCGGCGTTGGCACTGAGCTCGGCGCTGCGTCCGGAGGCGTTTGCGACGGTCGAGCTCCCGCGGCTGGAGGCCCTTCGCTACCTGCGGCGCGAGGCGCTCTCGCTCCCGGCCGATGTGTCGCGCGGGTACGTCCCGGCCGCCTACGGCGGCCTGCCGTTGGGATTCATGAAGCAGCTTGGTCGCGGGCGAACAACCTCTTCCCGGATGAGTGGCGAATCCGTAAGGAGTTGATTTAGGCTGAAATAGGTGAGACGAAAAAAAGTCCCTGCCGGACGAAAGGAGCAAGTGGGCTCTTCTCGTTCGGCAGGACTTTTTCGTGTCGCCACGAGGGCGTTTCCTCCCGACCTATCCATGTGCTCACTGCGGGCGTTTCGCTGGGTGAGGTCAAGGGCCGTGACGCCGTGCCATCGGCGGCGTTGGCGCTGAGCTTGGCGCTGCGTCCGGAGGCGTTTGCGACGGTCGACCTCCCGCGGCCGGAGGCTCTCCGCTACCTGCGGCGCGAGGCACTCTCGCTCCCGGCCGATGTGCCGCGCGGATACGTTCTGGCGGCCTACGGCAGTTTGCCGTTGGGATTCATGAAGCAACTTGGGCCGCGGGCGAACAACCTCTTCCCGGATGAGTGGCGAATCCGTAAGGCGTTGATTTAGGCCGAAATAGGTGAGGCGAAAAAAAGTCCCTGCCGGACGAAAAGGAGCAAGTGGGCTCTTCTCGTCCGGCAGGACTTTTTTGTGTCGCCACGAAGGCGTTTCTTCCCGGCCTGTGGCTGCGCTCAGGAGCAGAGCGAAAGCTCGATGCGGTTTTCGGCCATCATCCGTCGCATGTTCAGGATGGCGTAACGCATGCGGCCGAGGGCCGTGTTGATGCTGACGCTTGTGCGGGCTGCGATCTCCTTGAAACTCAGCTCTTCGTAGTAACGCATTTCCAAGACTTCGCGCTGATTAGCGGGTAAAAAGCGGATCATCTTCTTGACGTCTTCGAACACCCTGTTTATTGACCAACATTTCCTCTATCGTCTTGTCGCTGAAGCGCATATCGTTGAAAAGATCCACGGCTACCCTCGTCGTTCGAGATGGTGTTCTCGTTGCGCTCCCGGCGGAAGTGATCGATGATGAGGTTGTGCGCGATACGCGTAATCCACGCCTTGAAGCGGCCGGATTCGGTGTATCGCCCTTGGCGGATGGTCGTGATCACCTTCATAAAGGTCTCTTGAAAGAGATCTTCCGTCAAATCATAATCACGCACGCTGAAATAAATGTACGAGTGGATCGTTTGTTTATAGCGCTCCAATAGCGCGTCGAAAGCGTCGTTATTCCCGTTCGCATACATCGCAACCAACGTCTCGTCGGTCTCCGATTTCATTTTACTCATTACGTCTTTAGTTTTTGGTTTAAGAGTAATGTCTTGCAATAGGCAGCGGGGGATTTGGGGGGGATTAATAGATGGATTCTTTTGTTATTTGACGGTCGCAAAGTAACGCAGAAAGGCCTTGCCGGCCAAACCTCGGCCGGCGTTCGCGCGCGCAATGCGGCTCATTTTGTACAAAACCCGTGGCTTCATTTTCAGATCAATGGCCCAAAGGCGGAAGGTGAATTTTTGTGCACAAAACATGCTCGTTCATCCACCGAAGACTCTAAGGTCATTCGTAATGGCCATATACTGAAAGGATAAGGACTTCGACCGACGCTTCATGCACACGATAAACAATACGATGCTCATGGTTGATTCGCCTCGACCACGTCTCTTCGCCATAGTGTTTGAGTCGCTCAATTTGTCCCGTCCCAGTGGTAGGATGCAATTGGATCTCCTCTAAAAGTGCGTTCAATTTTTTGATTGCATTCAGTGCTTTTTGTGAGGAAAATTCAGATCTCTTTGGACTTTATCTGTAAAAACTAATCTGTGCATAAAAGGCGTTCGATAAATGCATCAACCGATTCTCCGTCGTGTTGCCGCGTGACGCTTCCTTCTTCTGCTTGTTTTAATGAGTGATCAATCTTGGCATAGAATTCCTTTTCACTCATTGTGGCCTCATCATCTTCCTCTTTTACGGGTATAATTTTGAAAGCGCCCTTCCCTCGGAGCTTGAGGGTGAGCTCTTGGCCGTTGATAACCATATCCAAGTATTTTCCCTGATTGGCTCGAAATTCCCGTCCACTAACTGTGATCATAATCGCTATCCAATAAAAATTCGTTGCAAAGATCATTACATTATCGCAATTCCAAAAGATATTCTCCGTGAAGAGCGCGCGTATTGCTGTCAAAAAAACAGCATCTATACAAAAGCCCCGAAAAAGCTAACGTTGAAAAAGTTCACCTATCAAAAGCCTTAGGCTAATTCCCTCCAACGGATAAATTGTCTGCAAAGTGCTGAGAGATATGTAATCTGTGAAAGGCAGCACTTAAAAAGCCTAAGGCAAACGTTCGCCAACGGATAAATTGTCCGCAAAACGCTGAGAGCTATGTAATCCGCGAAATATAGTACTCAAAAAGCCCAAGGCAAACGCTCGTCAACGGATAAATTGTCTGCAAAGCGCTGAGAGATATGTAATCTGAAAAATGTATGGCTCAAAGGTCTTAGGCAAATTGGAGTTTATCGATGTCGAGAGCAATTTGCCTTAGGCTAAAGGATGAATCACGCTGGCGAGACGAAATTGCTTCAGGCAAATTGAAGAATCACACTGAAATTCCAGATTGCCTTAGGCAAATCGATGTTTTTTTCACTGGAAACGCGAAATTGCCTCAGGCAAATTGATTTTTCCATCGTGATTTTTCAATTTGCCTGAGGCTTTTTGTTCTCGACGGTGAAAATACTCATTTGCCTTAGGCAATTGGATGCAGACTAAGTATTTCTTTTGTCCGCCTGAGGCTTTTTCTATATCACGTATTAAAAAGATACGTTCCCTAAAGCGATGAAGCGTCGACGACTTGATTCTTCCGTCCGCCTGAGGCTTTTTCTTATATCACGTATTGAAGGGATACGTATCCGGAGGAGAATAGGTGTTAGGTGAAGGCGATGCGCTGCGACTTGAGACTGAAGGTGACAGAATGAAAAAAAGGAGCCGAATGAGGTTGTCATCCGGCTCCTTACGGTTTTCGAGGCGCCATCGCGGCGCACTGTGTGCGGTTTAATTGATGTGGCTCAAAGCGACCAACGGCTTGTGGCTCAGAAGCGATAGCCGAAGGTCAGGAGCGTGCGCGTGGTCTTGATTTGCGTCGACGCTACGTCCGCGCTGAGGGCGCTGAGGTGACGCGAGGCGTCGGTGATGGGCAGGTCGGAGAAGGGGTGCAGCTGCTCTGCGGCGCTGCGGTAGAGGCAAGCCAAATCCACGTAAAAAGTTAGGCGTGAAGCGGTATCCGAGGCCTACGGTATAGGTGTTGGCGGTGCCGACGGTGGAGTAGTGGGTGACGGTCCCAGAGGTGAAGATTTCGCCGCCCGCGGTGAGCCGTCCCTGCATCGGCGAGGCCTGCCAGACGTAGCCGGCGCGCACGGAGAACTGGGGTGTGACGCGGTATTCGGCGCCCAGCTTGAGCGTCTGCCCAACTTTGAAATCGCGCTCCGCCTGCTGCGTGATGTCGCTGTAATAGGTGTCGTCGTCTCGGTTCCCGAGGCGCATCTTTCGATAGTCGGTCAGCTCATAATCTAGGGCTCAAAAGGGCCGTTTGCCCCACCACGCCCGCCAGGCTGAAGATCCAGCGGTCTGGCGATCGGAAGGCGTAGCTGAACGAGCCCTTGTCTTGCGGCGTCGAGCTGGACATTAGCGGATTCTTGGCGTCAGCGGAGGAATAACTTTGGGCCGAGGCGTAGTAGTAGTCCGTCATGCGGTACCATTTGGGGGAGTTGTAAGCCACGCCCAAACGGAGCTCGTCGATGGGCCGGATGATGGCGCCGAGGTTGATGGAGTATCCCGAGCCGTCGGTTTCGAGCGCGTTTTGGAGGGCGGCGTAATTATTAGCGCCGAAGTCGTCGCGCTGTGCCGAATTGAGGTGGTAGGTGATGTCGGTCACGGCGACGGTGGCGCCGAGGAAGACGCGGTCGGAGATGTTCATCGAGCCAGAGAAATTGTACTCCACAATTTGTCCACTTTCGTTAATCTCCATCGTCGATTGGCTTGGCGAGTTCGAGGTCCAAACGCCGCTGCTGTTGTAGGCACCAAAACTGCTGCCGTAGACATCGTTGAGATCTTTGTACCTGGTCCCGAAAAAGCCCGCCTTGTAGCCGAGGACGGAGAGCCAATCGCCGGTGAGGTCATTATACGCAGAGTTGGCTGCCAATTTGTCTTCTGAAAGGCCGAAAATCCTGCCGTTTTGTTCGCGCGCGGTAGAGGTGCGCATTGCGGCGTAGTCGGCCAGCGACCGCGTGGGGCGGCCCGTCACGTGATAGGCGCGGTTGAAGTCGCGCACGCGGTTGTAGGCCACGCCGAAGTTCCAAGCCTTGATGCCGCTGTCGTAGCCCGTGGGCACATAGCCGACGTACGAGAAGTTGTCGAAGCGCATCCGCACCAGGCTCTTGCTGTCCTTCACGCCTGTCCAGGTGGCGTCGGCGTCGGTTCGGGTCAGGGCGAGCGTGGTCTGGAGCTCGGAGCTGCGGTAGACGGCTATTCCGGCCGGGTTGTGCGACATAGCGGACATATCTCCGCCCAATGCGCCAAACGCAGCCCCCATACCGATAGATCGGGCCGTGCCATTGAGATCCATCGGCGAGTAGCGGTAGGCGTCCATTTCCTGCTGTGCCCAAAGTGTGGCGGCGCTCAGGGCTGAGCAGCGCTGCCACATAGATCCTTTTCATCTTCATCTGCTTTGTTCTTCTTTTTTTGGTTTAACGTGTCATAAAAAGAGTGTGTGCCGAGCGGGATGAACCGCCGCCACACGCTCTTTGCTTTGCTATGATGGATGGTGATGAGAGCTTATAGCTCAAACTTTTTTTCCTACGGTTACATCGTTTTTAGCGCCTTCCGCCGCCGCTGCTGGAGCGACTGCTTTCGCCGCCTCCGCCACTGCCGCTGTAGCTGCCTCCGCCACCGCCGAAGCTGCCCGAACTGCTGGAGCGTGTGCTGCTTCCACCGAAGCTGCTGGAGCTACTCGAGCGCGAACTGCCGTAGCTGTTGTCGTAGCTGCTGGAGCGTGAGCTGTTGCCGCTATAGGAGCCGGAGGAGCGGGTGCTGCTGCCGTTGTACGAGCCCGACGAACGGGTGCTGCTGCCGCTGTAGATGCTGGACGAACGACTGCTGCCGCCGTCGTAATAGCCTCCGGATGAGCTCCGTGACGAGGCGCTGCGACTGCTGCCTTCGTACACTGACGAGCTGCGTGAGGAGGAGCCGTTGCTGCCGCCGTCGTAGTATCCGCCGGACGAGCTGCGGGACGAGGATCGTGAGCTGCCGCCATCGTAATAGCTGTCGGAGCTGCGCGAGGAAGAGCGCGTGCTGCTGCCGTCGTAGCTGGATGAGCTGCGGGAGGATGAGCTGCGGCTGCTGTAGATGTCGTCCGCCGTGCGGCTGTAGCTGGAGCTTCGGCTCGAGGCGTCGCGGCCGCTCCGGGTGTATCCGTCGGATGACGAACGTGTGGAGGTCGAGCGCGTGGAATAGACGTCGCTGTAGTTGCCGCCGTCAGAAGAGCTGCGGTAGGTGGTCGATCGCGATGAGTAGTCGCGGCGGGTGTCACGGTTTCCGTTGTCCCAACCGTAATAGTAGTTGTTGGTTGTGGACGAGTAGGGATAGTAATAGTCGGCGCAGCGATACCCCCAGTAGCCGCCATAATATCCGCTCCAGCCGCTGTACCATGGGTCGTACCAAGGGTCATACCAGCTGGCGTAGAATCCCCCCCAGCCGAAGCTCCACCCCCAGTAGGCGTTGCGCCAGCGCCAGGCTGATCGCCAGGGCGAGTAGAATCCGCCGTAAAACCACGGGTCGTACCACGAATACCAAGCGTCCCAGCCGTTGCCGACGTTTACGTTGATATTCACGTTGGTGCTGCCGCCGGAGTAGTCGGTATCGTAGCTGTAGGAGTAGTATCCGTCGCTAAGATTGAGATCGACGTTGTCGGCGCCGGTGATGGTGATTTTTGCTTGGGGAATGGTAGCGAATGATGCGTTCGGAGTACTCATTGTCGCCGCGGCGTTCGCGTGCCTTAGCCTTGCGGTTGTCGTCGCGAGCGTCACGGTCGTAGTCGTTATAATCCGCCGTCGAGCTGTCGGTGTAGCGGCGGTTGTAGGCATCCACATCGCGATCGCTGTCGAAGTTGTCGCGATCCCGATCGTAGCGCTGGCGCGACGCGGGCCGGTCAGAGGCCGACATGCGTCGTTCGTCCGTGCGTTCTCTCTTTTGCTCTTTGTGGAGAAATACACGTCGTCGTAGTAGTCCTCTTGGGCCGTGGCGCTGATGGCCGCGAGCAGCAAGAGGCTGGTCAGATAGACTGATTTCATCGTTTTTCATCATCGTAATCTCCTCGTTGATTAATGTGTGGTTTTTGTCCCCGTTTGACGGGGTACATTGCTGAAGTTTAAGTGGCTGCTAAACCGTTGATTCCTTACGAGAGACAAACGTACGCATCTTTCGGAGGGCGGTTTTGCAGGCCGATATACTTTAACAACCCGAACGCTTTCGGCTGGCCACGTTTTAGCCCATCCTCTGGGTCAAAAAGTCGCGCAGAATGAGCGCGTGGTTGTGGTCTGTCGCCTTAGCGGCGGAGAGCAGCGTGACGGTGTCGTATGGCCGTATGCGGCTGATCACTTCGTCCACGCTGGGGGCGGTGGCGAGCTCTGATCGGTAGCGCTGGCTAAATTCAGCCCAACGTCCGTCGGGATCTTCGTGAAACCAACGGCGGAGTGCAGGGCTCGGGGTGAGATCTTTGGGCCAGAGGTCGTAGGGCAGGGCGTCTTTACGAATACCGCGCGGCCACAGCCGGTCGACTAAAATGCGAAAGCCGTCAGCGGGATCGGCAGCCTCGTAAACGCGTTTGATTTGAATGCAGGGCGTCATCATCAGAATGTTTATGGTGCAATAATGAGAGGGAAACGGCAGCGGGTTCGCTGCATGGGTCACTGGAGCTTTCGGCAAATCTTATTCCAAAGTGGCTACCGTTGGAGGAGAGGGGACGGAAAAAAGGCACCCGTTGCGGGGTGCCTTCTTCACGTTGATCCGTGCGATCGGACGACGCGGATGGGGGAGGGCTACTCCTCGGTCTGCGTAGCGGCGTACTCTTTGAGCAGCTTCTCCTGCACGTCGGTGGGGACGAGCTCGTAGCCAGAGAACTTCATCGTGAACGAGGCGCGGCCGCCGGTGATGGAGCTCAGCGAGGTAGAGTAGCTGGACATCTCTTTGAGCGGCACCTTGGCCATCAATTTCTCACAGCCACGCTCGCTATTCATGCCCATGATCAGGGCACGACGGCCCTGCAGGTCGCTCATCACGTCGCCCAAGTAGTCGCCGGGGACGAGCACTTCGATGTCGTAGATCGGCTCGAGGATCTTCGGCGCAGCATCGCGGAAGGCGGTGCTGAAGGCGTTGCGTCCGGCCAGCATGAAGGAGATTTCGTTGCTGTCCACGGGGTGCATCTTACCGTCATAGACGCAGACGCGGACATCGCGGGCGTAGGAGCCGGTCAGCGGGACCCTGCTCCATGCGGCCCGCATGATCCCCTTGAGGATGGCCGGGAGGAAGCGAGCATCGATGGCGCCGCCTACGATGCAGTTGACGAAGACGAGTTTGCCGCCCCACTCGAGGTCGTAAACCTGCGTGTCGCGGACGTTCATGCGATACTCTTGGCCGCCGAAACGGTAGGTGCCGGGTGCAGGCATGCCCTCGTAGTAGGGCTCGATGATGAGGTGTACCTCCCCAAACTGTCCGGCGCCGCCAGACTGTTTCTTGTGGCGATAGTCAGCCCGGGCAGACTTGGTGATCGTCTCGCGGTAGGGGATTTTAGGCTCAAGGAACTCGATGGCCAGCTTGTCGTTGTTCTCGATGCGCCACTTGAGGGTGCGGAGGTGGAACTCGCCTTGACCTGAGACGATGGTCTGCTTCAGTTCTTTGGACTGTTCGACGATCCACGTCGGGTCCTCCTCGTGCATGCGGGAGAGGATCTCGCTCAGCTTCTCGGCGTCGGCCTCGTTGACTGGCTTGATGGCGCGGCGGAATTTGGGCTCCGGGTACTTGATGAAGTCGAAGCGATACTCGCAGCCTTTGCCATTGAGGGTGTTGCCGCGGCGGACGTCTTTGAGCTTGACCGTGGCGCCGATGTCGCCCGCTTCCATCTCGCTGACTTCACTGCGGATCTGACCGTCGACGGCGAAGAGCTGTGCGATGCGCTCCTTCGACCCACGGTCGGCGTTGGTGAGATCATCGCCCACCTTGACTTTGCCCGAAACGACCTTAAAGTAAGACACCTGCCCGATGTGCGGCTCGATGGTGGTCTTGAAGAAGAAGAGGCTGGTCGGGCCCGCGGGATCGGCCGTGACTTCGATCCCTTCCGTGGTGACGGGGCGCGGCATTTTGTCGGTACAGGGGACGACGTTGCCGAGGAACTCCAGTGTGCGGCGCACGCACATGTCCTTCCCCGCGCAAACGCAGAAAATGGGGAACATGCCGCGGCTGACGAGGCCTGCGCGGATGCCTGCGCGCATGTCGTCCTCGGAGAGGGTGCCCTCTTCGAAGAACTTCTCCATCAGCGTGTCGTCATGCTCGGCGGCGGCTTCGACGAGCGCCTTGTGGAGCTCGGTGGCCTTGTCCAACTCCTCGGCGGGGATGTCGAGCACGTCTGGTTTGCCGCCCTCCGGCTTCCAGCGATACATTTCTCATCTTCAGTACGTCCACCACGGCGTTAAACGCGGCCCCGGTCTGCACCGGATACTGGATCTGCACGGCTTTGGCGCCGTAGTTTTCGCGGAGCTGATGGACGGTGTTGTCGAAGTCGGCCTTGTCGTTGTCCAGCTGGTTAACGACGAAGATGACGGGCTTGTGAAACTGTTCGGTGTAGCGGAACTGGTTGATGGTGCCCACCTCGACGCCATACTGGGCGTTGATGACCATCAGGGCCGTGTCGGTGACGTTGAGGGCCGAGACGGCGCCTCCGATGAAGTCGTCCGATCCGGGGCAGTCGATGAAATTCAACTTCAGCCCGTTCCATTCGACGCTGAATACAGTGGAGAAGACTGAGTAACCGTAGTCCTTCTCTACCGGGAAATAGTCGCTGACCGTGTTGCCGGCTTCCACCGTGCCACGGCGCTTGATCACTCCACCCTCGAAGAGCATGGCCTCTGCCAGGGTGGTCTTACCCGATCCTGAACTCCCCGGGATGGAGATGTTCTTGATTTCGTTTGTCTGATAAACTTTCATCGTAAAAGTGTTTTTGAGTGATGGATAATCGAGAATTGTCACTTCCATGCCGCCTTTTTATCGGTGGCGACGGCAAAGAAAGCAGGTTTGTTGTGAATGGGGATAGGGAGGTGTTTTGGGGTGTGCAATTCGGTGTGAAAAAGGGTCGGCCGCGCTCGTCTGGGCAGATGGCGGAAGGTGGAGGGTGTGGCGATGGAAAGTGCGTCTATTTCAGACGGCAACGTGGGGTAATGCCCCGCATGTTTGATCCTTTCAGGCAAGGTGAAAAAGGTGATACACTGAAGCGAGACTTGTCGCTTTTTCGCAATGGATTTATACGCGTGGATCCTCTCTATGTCTCACACGATGGCAGAGTCAGCAACATGGAAGCCTCTCTTGTCTTGGTCGATAGCCCATTCATACACCATGAAGCACTCCATGCCTGAGGCAGTGGCGCGTCCCTATGTTATGAATAAACCGTTGTCTCAGGCAATACTAAATACCCGGTCAATGTGTTCGCTATTGTCCTATCAAATCATAAATAAGAATCACTTCATTTATTATTGATCGAGTGGATAACAAATGAGATTGCGTATATTTATTATTGATCGAGACAATAATGAATACCTCGATCAGGTATTTAGTATTGTCTGAGACAATGGGACTTTTTCTGTTCGGGGAGGGGCTTATTGCTTCAGACAATAGAGGCTTCTCTATGCAGAAATCTCTTGTTGCTTCAAACAATAGGGACCTTCCATGTATAGGCGTTTCTTACCGTTTCAAACAATAGAGGCTTTTTACATACAGGAATCGCTTATTGTCTGAGACAATAGGGGATTGGAGGATAAAAGCAAAGATTACGCCTCGAGGATTTGGGTCAGACGAAGAGGGAGGAGATGATGCCGTCGGAGACGAAAAAGGCTTCCTCGGTGAGGCGGATGGTGTCGGCTGGGTCGTGCAGGCGGACGAGGCGCCCGGAGGCGATGTAGGGCGTGGCGTGGCGGAGGAAGTGGGCGAGGCGGCGGGGGCCGAACGTGTCGCGGAGGTGTGGCAGGCTGATGCCCCACATGGTGCGGAGGCGGGTCATGAGGTACTCGTTGTAACGCATGCCGTCGTCTGTCACTTCGCGCTCTCGGTCAGGGCGGCCGGAGAGGATGCCGGCGACGTAGGCGGGGAGCGAGGCTACGTTCCAGCTGCGGGCGCGGCCGTCGTAAGAGTGCGCCGAGGGGCCTACGCCAATGTAGCGCGCACCGGTCCAGTAGGCCGAGTTGTGTCGGGCAAAGCGGCCGGGGAGGCTGAAGTTCGACACCTCGTAGTGCTCCCAACCGGCGCTGGCGGCGCGCTCGATGAGGAGGCGGTAGAGGCGGACGCTGACGTCCTCGCTGACGGCGTGGATGCGTCCGCTGAGGAGCTGCCGGTGGAGGGGTGTGCCCGCCTCGTAGGTCAGATGGTAAGCCGAAAGATGGGAGACGCCGAGGCGGAAGGCCACGTCGAGGTTGCGCGCCCAGGCTTCCGGGGTCTGGTCCGGGAGGCCGTAGATGAGGTCAATGCTGATGTCGGTGAAGCCCGCCTCGAGGCAGCGGCCGACGGCCCGGATGGCGCCACGGGAGTCGTGGCGGCGACGGAGGCGGCGGAGGTCGGCGTCGTCGAAGCTCTGCACGCCGAGGCTGATGCGGCGGATGGGGAGCTGGGAGTGGAGCTGGCGGAGGTAATCGGCGGAGAGGTCGTCGGGGTTGGCCTCCAGGGTGATCTCGCGGCAGGATGAGACGTCGTAGTGGGCGCGGATGGTGCGGAAGATGGCGCGGAGCGCCTCGATGGGGAGCTGCGAGGGGGTGCCGCCTCCGAAGTAGATGGTGTCGAGCGGCTCATGGTCCAGCTCCGCGGCGCGTTCGGCCAGCTCGCGTCGGAGGGCGCGGAGGTAGTCGGTGCGGAGACGGCTGTCGGTTTGGGTGTAGAAGTCGCAATAACTGCAGCGCTGGATGCAGAAGGGGACGTGGACGTAGAGGCCGGCCATTGGGTGGAGGAGGGTGAGGCGTGAGGGACGAAACGTTCGGACTGGCCGCGGCGTGAGGTGCAGCGGGCGATCCGGCGGGGAGCTTCGTCGGTGGGGGCTACTTAAATCGCGTGGCCAATTCGTCGTCGGTGAGGAGGATAAGCACCGGTTTGCCGTCCGGTGTGAGCTGGTTGGAGTCGGTGGAGAAGAGCGTGGCGACCATCTCCTCCATCTCTTCGGCCGAGAGCGGTCGGCCGGGGCGGATGGCGGCGGATCGGGCCAGGGCGAGGGCCAGCCTTTCGGTCAAGGCGTCGGAGGCGGCGGGGAGGGCGTCGGCGGCGCTGTCGAGCAGCTCTTTGAGCAGGCGCTTGGGGTCCCGTGTCGGGGAGGCCGGTGGGGAGGGCGGTCACGGAAAAGCTGTTGCCGCCCATGGGGCTTAGCTCGAAGCCGAGGCGGTGCAGGTCGTCGAGGAGGCTGGGCAGGAGCGCGGCCTCGGAGGCGGTGAGCTCCACGAGTTCGGGAAAGAGGAGCTGCTGGGAGGCGGCCGTGTGCTGGCGGACGTTGCGGAGGTAGCGGTCGTAGAGGATGCGGACGTGCGCGCGGTGCTGGTCGATCATGACCAGTCCGGACTTGAGGGCGGTGAGGATGTATCGGTTGCGGAACTGGAAGCAGTTGGAGGCCGCGGGCGTAGGTTCGGGGAAGAGGGGCGCCGTCGTGGACGGGGCCGTGGGCGGGTCGACCTCCGGGAGGGCGGGTCGGCCGTCGCGTTCGAAGTCTTGGTAGAGCTTCTCCCAGTTGCGGTCGGCAGCGAGGGGCGGCGCGGCACGGAAGGGGTTGTAACGCGTATTGACCTCGACGGATGGCTGCCGGACGGCTGTGCGATCGGCCGCGGGGTTATAGACTGGGATGTCGATGGCTCCCTCGGTGTCGAAATCGATGCTGGGTGCGGCGTTGAACTTTCCGAGCGTCTCGCGGACGGCTGAGGATAGGATTTGCCAGATGGGCTGTTCGTTTTTCGAACTTAATTTCTGTCTTGGTCGGGTGGATGTTGACGTCTATCGTGGCGGGATCTAAGGTGAGGTAGATGAAGTAATCGGGCAGTTCGCCGGGAGGTGTGAGGTTCTCGTAGGCGCGGATGACGGCCTTGTGGAAGTAGGGATGGCGCATGTAGCGACCGTTGACGAAGAAATAGTTGCGGTAGCCGCGGCGGCGCACGGCATCGATTCGGCCGACGAAACCTTCAATTTTAACGAGCGACGTATCCGTTTCGACAGGCAGGAGTCGGCGGTTGAAACTTTTGCCAAACACGTCCACAATGCGCCGTCGCAGGGGGCGGCCGGCAGATTCATCACTTCGGTGTCGCCATGCACGAGGCGGAAGGTGATCTCGGGGTGAGCGAGGACGACATGCTCGAACTCGGTGAGGATGTTGCGGAATTCGGTTTCGTTTGACTTGAGGAACTTTCTGCGCGCGGGGATGTTGAAGAAGAGGTTCTTGACGGAAAAAGATGGCCCCTTCGGCGCAGGCATCGGGTGCGAGGTCGACCAGTTCGGAGCCGTCTATTTCGAGGCGCGTTCCCAGCTCGGCCCCTCGGGCGCGGGTACGGAGTTCCACCCTGTGCCACGGCTGCGATGGAGGGCAACGCCTCGCCGCGGAAGCCCATCGTGCGGAGGGAGAAGAGATCTTCAGCGGCAGCGATCTTCGACGTGGCGTGCCGTTCGAAAGCCATGCGAGCGTCGGTCTCTGACATGCCCTTGCCGTTGTCGATCACCTGCACGAGCGTCCGTCCGGCATCCTTGACGATGACAGTGATTTGGTCGGCGCCGGCATCGACGGCGTTCTCCATCAGTTCCTTGACGACGGAGGCGGGTCGCTGGATGACCTCTCCGGCGGCGATTTGGTTGGCGATGTGGTCGGGGAGTAAGTGGATGATGTCGCTCATTCTGTGTGGTTGGGGATGGTGGGGGGGCGCGCAGTGTGCACCCGGTCGTTATGGGGCCTTGGGCCGAGGGAGTTAGCGGTGTGTGCGCTCCGGAGTCACCGGAGGTAAAGGAACCAGTAGATGGCGGCCAGGAGGGCCAGGAGGAGGATGAGGCGCATGTTGCGGTAGAGGCGATCGCGAGCATCGTCGCCCTTATCCTTACTCTTCTTCAGGTGGTGCGTACCCTCGACGAAGCTGCCTCGGATGGCGTCTTTGTATTGTTCGTAGTCCGTCTCCTCCACGCCCATTTCCATCTTGACTTTGTGGATGCGCTGCTCGAGCTTTTCCTTGCGGGGATCCCAGTAGATAGGCTTGTGCTCGAACTGGCGTGGTTTGCGCATGTTGTAGAAAGAAAACATTCCCATGATCGGTCTTGCTGTGATAGGTTGTTGAAATATCTGGTGAAGGAGGGCGCCATTGCGGGCGTCGGATCACTCTATGCTGCGGAACTTGTTGCTGCGTTTCGAGGGGGCGTCGGCTTCGATTGAGCGGCGGGCGTTGCGGAAGATGTCGTCCTTATCTCGGGGGCGGAGGTCTTCGTACCAGTGGAAGTCGCGGAGAGTCATCCGGTCCGGGGAGAGGTCGGGCAGCGGGGTGAGGGTACCCTGCGGCGAGGGCCAGAGGCGGAGCTTCTCGATTTTTCCGATCCTTGATCCAGATGGTGAGGTAACTGCTCTTCGTTTCGTTCATTCCCACCATGCTACCGTCGTCCTCGAGGGGAAGAAGATCGATTCCGCGTTGCCGTCTATGTCAATGCGTCGCACTTCGCGGCCTTCGAAGTAGGCCTTGAGGTCGTTGCCTTTGAGTTGGTTGAAGTGACTCGTGTCGACCTGCTCAATGGAGAAGGCGAGGCGGATGACGTGCACAAAGTCTATGGTCGTGTCGGCCATATGGACGACTATGGTGTCGCCGTACAGCTGGTTCCGATTGTTCCAGAGCACTGGGTCGAGGTAGAAGTAGAGCGTGGAGTCGACGGTGTTGAATTGCATCGAGTCGCAGATGCCCTGGAAGTCCGCGCGGAAGAAGCGCACGCCGCGGTAGGCCTTCACCTGCCGAGCAGTGGAGTCTATGGAGATCATCTCGAACGTATCAGCGTGCATATAGAGCGTGTCGCCCTGCGAGTACTCCATGCAGCGTGCGCTGTCGGTGGCCAGAGCGTGGCCGGAACGCTCGTCGTACGAGCCGTAGTTGCCTTCCAGCATCACCCTTTCCGTCGTGTCGCGTAGGACAACGCGTCCGAAGGCCTCCCCGAAGCCCCTGTCACGATCATAGGCGATGGTGTCGCCGACGAGGATGCGGTTGCCGGACGTGACCTGCGAGCGGTCGAGCAGTAGGGAGGTGTTCTGCACCGTGTTGTACCAGCCGCGGGAGGTGTAGATGTTGCCGCTGTCGGAGATGATGACTGAAGGGCCGAGGATGGTGGCCACCTTCGTCTGGGTGCTGTATTGCAGCGTGTCGGAGTAGAGCGTGAACTTGTCGTTGAAAACTCGCACGCTGTCGTTGAAGATGGCGATCCGCGTGGCGGGCGAATACTGGCCGTAGTACGAGGAAAGCTCGTTGGCATCGTCTACTATCGTGCCGCCATCGAAGTAATAGCCGATGTTGGCGACGCGGTCGTAGTTGAGGCTGTCGGTGAAGAGGGTGACAATGGAACCATCGGCGCGGACACTTTCCATACGGACGTTGTCACGCATCTTCGCCACGCGTATGTTTCCGTCGTAGTAGAGGTAATCGCCGTAGACGAAGAGCGTGTCTCCCTGCTCCATGCGCACTTCACCGAAGGCCTCGAGCGAGCTGTTGGCCTCGTAGAAGTAGGCGCTGTCGCAGTACATGTAGGAGTTGTCGTGGCGAAAGCAGACGTCGCCTGAGAGCACTTGCCGGTCGGCGCTGACCTCTTTGTCGAAAGATTGCACGTCGGCATGTTCCAAGAAGACTTTCGTTTTACCGGGAGGCGAGGCGAGGGGTGTCTGCGCCGACAGGGAATCTGTGAGGGTGAGGGGCAGGAGGAACAGGAGGAGAAGGAATGGCAGGCGTCCGACCGAGCAGACCTCGGGGGCGTTGCACCCAATCTCCCACCCCTTTTTCTGCCCTTGACGGGAGAAAAGGAGGCCAAAGAAGATCAAGGCGCCGAGGGGCGCCGGCCAAGAAGGCCGAGTACACGGCAGGCTTCATCATTTCTTGATCCAGCCCGGGAACTTAAAGTCGCAGTTCCGCCATCCGTCGGCGATGCGGACGTAGGTGGTCTTCTGCTGCTTGGTGATCCAGTCGTTGAGCAACTCTTCGCGCTTGTGGTTCTCCACCATCGACTTCATCACCTGATAGTCGTCGGCCGGGTTGGCGCGGTGGCTGTCGGTGCGCGCTTTCAGCTTGACGATAGCTACCACCTCGCGCTGCTTGTCGGTGAGCATGCGGAAAGGCTTGGAGATGTCGCCCGGCTTCATGCCGTAGACCACCTTGCTGATGTCCTGCGGCAGCTCCTGCATCTCAAACTTGGGCGTGCCCACATGCGAGCTCTCATAGTTCTGGTTCACCATGAGACCCTTGTTGTTGCGCGTGTCCTTGTCGGCGGAGAGGTAGGTTGCGGCGTCCTCGAAGGTGAGCTTGCCGGCCTCGATGTCGGTGTAGATCGAATCCAAGCGCGCGGTAGCCTCCTCGAGTTCTCTGTCAGAGACCTTGGGGCGGAGCAGGATGTGGCGGCAATTGATTCGGTCGCCACGCTTCTCGATCAGCTGGATGATGTGGTAACCATACTCCGTCTCCACAATGTTCGAGACGCGCTTGGGGTCGGTTAGGTTGAAGGCCACGTTGGCAAACTCGGGCACGAGGCTCGACTTGCCCACAAAACCCATCTCACCGCCGCGCGAGGCCGAGGCTGGATCTTGGGAGTAGAGTCGGGCGAGGGTCGAGAACTCCATCTTGCCGTTGTTCACCTGCTCGGTGAACTCACGCAGACGGGCCTTGATGGCGTCCGTCTCCTCGAAGGGGATCTTCGGCTCCAGAGTCACGATCTGCACCTCTACGGTGGCGGGGATCATGGGCAGGCTGTCCTGTGGCACGTTCTGGAAATAGTGGCGCACGTCCGAGGGCGTGAGCTTGATCTTGCCCACGAGCTTCTTCTGCATTTCCTGCACGATCTGCTGTTCGCGCACCATCGTCTTGCGCTCTTCCTTGATCTGCGAGAGCTTCTTATTGAAATACTCTTCGAGCTTTTCGCGTCCGCCCACCTGATTGATGGCCATGTTGATCCACTGATCCACGGAGCGCAAGACCTGGCTTTCGCTCACGTCGATACTATCGATCTTGGCTTGGTTGAGGTAGAGCTTCTGGATGGCGATCTGTTCGGGGATGATGCAGTAGGGATCGCCGTCGAAGCGTTGGCCCTCGTTCTGCATATAGAGGCGTTGCGTCTCCACGTCGGAGCGGAGGATGGCCTCGTCGCCCACCACCCAGACGATCTCATCCACCACGTTATCCTGTCCGTAAGCCGTGCCCGCAAGGCAGACGGCGAGCAGACTCAAGCATGCTATTCTCTTCATTTCTTCTTATTGTTATCCTGTTTGGTGTCGTAAAAAAACGTCACGTCGCCCTTACGGACGGCGTCGCGATAGAGTTCCTCCTCGAAGTTGCGCAGGAAGTCCACCTTGCGCTGATTGATCATCGTCTCCTCGATCTCGGGCCGGGCATAGTCGTAGGGGGCGATGCTGCCAGCGGTTACATAGCGCGAGATGTTGAGGAAGTAGCAATAGGTGCTGTCGGTGGTTTCGATGGCGCGGTTGGAGCGGAGGAATTGGGCTTTGTCCGTGACTTGAATGGGCATCTTTTGGAGCACCTCGTCGAGATCCATCCAGCGGTCGTAGAAATACTCATAGACGGCGGCGTTACTGAGGCTGTACTTCTCAATGTTTTTCGACGGCGTCGGTCTTTTCCGAACGGTACCACTTGCGCACATCGTCCAGCCCCGGCGCATCGGCGGGCACCTTGACGAAGAGTCCGCGGATAAGGTTCGTCTTGAGCACAAAGCGCTGGCTGTCCTCGCGGTAATAGGCCTGTTTGTCCTTCTCGCTGATCTGGGCCGAGAGCTTGTCGTGCACCATGATGTCGAGGTAACGTTGCCGCAGTAGGGCTTGGCGATACTCCTCCACAAGGCGCTCGATCTCCTCGCCCCCGTTGCCTATGTTGCGCTCGGCCACCTTGTAGATCAGCACGTCCGTGATCCACTTCTTGATGTAATTCTCGGCGATGAGCAGGCTGTCAGCAGGCGAGCTACCCTCGGGGATGAGCTTCGTCACCTCGCTGCGGGTCAGGGTGTATTTGTCGATCTGCACCAGCGTGTCGGCTTCTTCTTTGACGGCGGATCCTTTGCAGGCCGTGAGAGCGCAGCAGAGTGCGAGGCCCAGCAACAGTCGGGGCAGGTTCTTCTTTGTCATAAGCATGGAGGATCTTGTTTGATGAATGAAACGAATCGATGACCTTGAAACATATACGGAGGCGCTGGGGTTCAAATTTTTTTCTGGGCGAGGCTAACCCCTGAGCGTTCCAGCCCTTCTTTTTTTCTAAGTGAGACCAAACCCTGAGGGTTTAGCCCTACTTTTTTTCAAGGAGCACTGAACCCTGAGGGTTTAGCCCTTCTTTTTTTCTGGGCAGGCTGAACCCTGAGGGTTTAGCTCTACTTTTTTCAAGTGACGCTGAACCCTGAGGGTTTGAGGCTACTTTTTTTCAAGTAGCGCTGACCCCTGAGGGTTTAGCTCTACTTTTTTCAAGTGACACTGAACCCTGAGGGTTTGGGGCTACTTTTTTTCTAGCGAAGCTGACCCCTGAGGGTTTAGCTCTACTTTTTTTCAAGTGACACTGAACCCTGAGGGTTTGGGGCTACTTTTTTTCAAGGAGCATTGAACCCTGAGATGCCGGCGCTCCTTTTCGAAAAGTAAGACCAGCCTTTCGCCTCGCGGAGTGTGCCCACCTTTTGAGGCGCTCGTCAAATACGACGGGACAGGGCTCCCCGACGCTGCGGGGGTCCCTGTCCTTAAAGGCGGTTGTGACAAAAGACATGAGTGGCGTCAACGCTTCATTTCTTGGACGTCGGCGCGATGTATTGCTTGAGGTTGCTGAGCACCTTGCGATTGATCTTGACCGCATACTTCCGGTCGAGCTCCTTCAGCCAGTCGGCTTCCAGTTTAGCCTGTTCCTCGACGGGATGGCTCCAGACGCGCTCGTTGCTGATGTTGAAGAGCAGGATGCCGTCACGATATTCCTTCATCAGTTTTTCCAACTCGGGATGGTTGGCGTCCAGCTCGCGGCGCTCGAGGTTGTTCGTGATGTCGCGGACGAAAAGCTGATAGACCTCGCTCGTGAAGTCGCCCGAGTAGGTTTTTGGTGGAGAAGGGATAGAGGCGGAGGTATTCGGCGAACTCGCTCTGGGGGATGTCCGTGTCGTGGATGCGGAGCAGCGTCTTGTGCATCTGTCGGGCTTGCTTATGGAAGTCCGAATCGGTGGGGAAATAGTTGTCGCAAAGGCGCTGGAGCTCTTCGTAGGCCTCGGGATAGAAGACGTAGCCGTACTTCTGCTTCATCATGTCGTCATACGTCTTGAAGAGTTCGAAGTTGCGGTCGCCCTGACGCATGGTCGTGTAGTAGCTCTTTTCCATCTCCTCGTAAGGGGGCATGGGGCGCTTATCCAGCAGCTTGATGATGTGGTATCCGAAGCGGGTGCGGACGGGGCGGGTGAAATCGCCCGTGTCTTTGAGGGCAAAGGCGGCCTCCTCGAAGGGGCGCACCATCTCACCGAGGGAGAAATAGGGCAGAATGCCGCCGCTGTTGCGGGTGCGTCCGTCGGTGGAGTAGGTGTTGACGAGTGAGCTGAAGCTCTCGCCCTTTTTCAGCAAGTCATAGACCTCATTGGCGCGTCGGAGCAGGGCTACGGTGTCCTGATGATCTTCGTCAGATCCGATCAGGATATGGGCCACGCGGCGGCGTCCGGGATTGGGCGTGAGTTGATCCAGGCGCAGGATGTGGTATCCGGCCGGGGAGCGCACGGGGCCCACGATCTGTCCGACCTTCATATTGAAGACGGTATTCTCGAGCGACTTCATGAGCTGCAAGGGGTAGATGTACTCCACGTGGTCGAAGAAGACGGAGTCGTTGTCTCGTCCGGGGGCCAGCTCACGGGCTACTTTGTCGTAGTTCTCGCCTCGGCTGATGCGGTCGTAGGCGGCTTTGGCGCGGCGATAGACGGCTACGGTGTCTTTCGATACCGTTTTTCTCAGGCAGGGGAAAGACGATGTCGCTGAACGAGGGGAGCATCTTGCCCCGGTTATAGACGGTGCGGATGGCTTCGGCCTCGCCCCGCTTGTCGGAGAGGAAGCCGGCACGCAGCTGCACCCTCATAGTCACGCAGTTCGTTGCGGAAGTTTTCCGTTTGGTCATACTGGGCGGCTTCAGCGTCGGCCACCTTTTGCTTGAAGTGCTTGAAAAGCGTCACAAAGTCGTCGAGCGACTTCTTGTTGTTCAGGTCCACGCCGCTGTCTTTTTGGGCGATGAAGAGGAACTCCGAGACGGGGATGTCTTTCCCTGCCACGGTCATGATCGTCGGGTCGTCAGCTGCCTTTTTTTCTGTGCGAACGCTCCGCTGAGGGGCATGGCGCAACACAGGGCGACCCATAAAAGCCTTCTTTTCATTCTATCGTTGATTGGTTGATGATTGATCTGTGAGGCCGTTAGTTGGCCATTTCGGAGAGGAACTTGATGCGGACAAGCCGGATCTCGTCCTCGGTATAGTCGCTACCGAGCTCTTCGATGGCCTCCTGAAGGCTGTCCGTGGTTGACTCCTTGAAGTATTGATAGATGTCGTCCACGCGATCCTCGTCGATGGCGTCGAAGATGAAGTAGTCGATGTTGATCCGGGTGCCGGAGTAGACGATGGATTCGATCTCGTCCAGCAGCTCGGAAAATTCCAGTCCTTTAGACGAGGCAATGTCGTCGAGGGCCACCTTGCGGTCGATGCTCTGCACGATGTAGACCTTCAGCTTCGATTTGTTGGCGACGGTGCGCACACGCATGTCTTCGGGGCGTTCGATCTCGTTTTTCCTCGACGTATTTCTTGATCAGGGCCACGAACTCCGTACCGTAGCGTTTGGCCTTGCCGGATCCTACGCCGGGGATGTTCTGTAGCTCCTCCAGTGTGACGGGATAGGTGGTGGCCATCGCCTCGAGCGAAGGATCTTGGAAGATGACGAAGGGAGGCACATCGAGCTGTTTAGAGAGCTTCTTCCGGAGGTCTTTCATGATCGAGAAAAAGGGCTGGATCGACGGCGCTCGCACCGCTGCCACGCATCGGCATGTCTGCGCCTTCGTCCTCCTCGAACTCCTTGTCTTTCACGACGCGGAACGAGGTGGGGTGCTCCATGAACTCCCGTCCTTGAGGGGTGATCCGGAGGGTACCGTAGTTCTCGATCTCTTTCGTTAGATAGCCTGCGATGAGGGCCTGACGAAGCACCGCGTTCCAAGTCTTGTCGTCCTCCTCTTGTCCGCTACCGAATTGCTCCATTTCGTTTTTGCTGATAGGGAGACGATGTCGGCCGTCTCTTTACCCATCAGGAAGTCGACGATGTGTTCCGCCTTGTAACGTTCACGCAGGAGGTCGATGGCTTCCAGCGCCGTTACGAGCAACTCTTTGCCCTCGACCGTAGTGCGCGGCGTGAGGCAATTGTCGCAGCTGCCGCAGTTCTCCTCCGTGAACTCTTCGCCGAAGTAGTGCAGCAGCACTTTACGTCGGCAGACTGCGGACTCGGCATAGGCAGCCGTCTCCAGCAGCAATTGTTTACCGATCTCCTGTTCGATGATGGGCTTGCCTTGCAGGAACTTCTCCAGCTTCTGAAGGTCTTTGTAGGCGTAGAAAGCCAGGCATCGGCCCTCGCCACCGTCACGTCCGGCACGCCCCTGTCTCTTGGTAATACCCCTCGAGACTTTTTGGGTATGTCGTAATGGATCACATAGCGTACGTCGGGCTTGTCGATACCCATACCGAAGGCGATAGTGGCCACAATGACGTCAGCCTCTTCCATCAGGAAGGCGTCCTGATTCCTCGATCGCGCTTGCGAGTCCATGCCTGCATGGTAGGGCAGAGCCTTGATACCGTTGGCGCAGAGAATGTCGGTGAACTCCTCCACCCGTTTTCGGCTGAGGCAATAGACGATGCCCGACTTGCCCTCGTTGGATTTGATGTATTTGATGATCTCGCGATCTACGTCCTTACCCTTCGGCCGCACCTCGTAGTAGAGGTTGGAGCGGTTGAAGGAGGACTTAAAGACCGTAGCATCCAGCATGCCGAGATTCTTCTGGATGTCGTGCTGCACCTTAGGCGTGGCCGTAGCCGTCAAGGCGATGAGGGGATGCTTGCCGATCTCGTTGATGATGGGTCGGATGCGACGGTATTCGGGTCGGAAGTCGTGCCCCCACTCCGAGATACAGTGCGCCTCGTCGACGGCGTAAAACGAGATCTTCACTTGACGCAGAAACTCGACGTTCTCCTCTTTCGTCAATGATTCGGGCGCCACGTAAAGCAGTTTGGTAAGACCGGATAGGATGTCCTGCTTCACCTGCTCGATGGCGGTACGGTTGAGTGACGAGTTGATGAAGTGTGCCACGCCGTCCGCCTCGCTGAAGTTGCGCATAGCGTCCACCTGATTCTTCATCAGTGCGATGAGGGGGGAGATGACGATCGCCGTACCTTCCATCATCAGCGAGGGCAACTGGTAACAGAGCGATTTGCCGCCGCCCGTAGGCATAAGCACAAACACATCTTTACCGGAAAGCAGCGTCTCAATGATGGCTTTCTGGTCTCCCTTAAAGGAATCAAATCCGAAATGTTTTTTTAGGGCCTCGGTGACGTTCATGTCCCCTTTGGACGTGGCGCCTTTGGCAGGCGACTTGGTGCGTGGTGTAGCTGTGGCAGTTTTTTTCTCGGCGCCACTCCCGGCTTTCTCTCTTCTGACGGCTTTTTTTGCTGCTTTCAGCTTTCGGTAATTCTTCGGCCATGCTTCTTCCTTTTTAGACATATCTATTGCCATACTCTCTTCACTCTCGTGTGACGCCCTCATGCTCGCTGCAAACGGCTGAGATCCATCTTCTCGAACTGCTCTTTGGCGTAGCTCAGCCCGACGGCCATCTTCTTCCTGTTCTCAGAAGGCAGCCTGTACATGGCGTCCATCATAATAGCTTCCACAATCGACCTCAATCCTCGTGCTCCGAGCTTGAACTCGATCGCCTTGTCGACGACGTATTCATAAACCTCTTCGCTGAAGGTGAGTTTGATGCCGTCCATGTCGAACAGCTTGATGTATTGCTTGATGATGGAGTTTTTTTGGGTTCGGTCAGGATCTGCCGCAGCGCCTTTCTGTCCAGCGGATCAAGGTAGGTCAAGATGGGTAATCGACCGATGATCTCGGGAATCATACCGAAGGCCTTGAGGTCGGTCGGTGTGATGTATTGCATGAGGTTTTCCCGATCTACGACGGATGTATCCCGACTGGCAGCGTAACCCACGACGCGTGTGTTGAGTCGCTGGGCTATTTTCTTTTCGATGCCGTCGAATGCACCGCCGCAGATGAAAAGGATGTTGCGTGTGTCCACGGGGATCATGCGTTGCTCAGGATGCTTGCGTCCACCTTGGGGCGGGACGTTCACGATCGATCCTTCGAGCAATTTCAAGAGTCCTTGCTGCACACCCTCGCCACTCACGTCACGCGTGATGGAAGGGTTGTCGCTCTTACGGGCGATCTTATCGATCTCATCGATGAAAACAATGCCTCGCTGAGCGGCCTCAACGTTATAATCGGCCGCTTGCAGCAGGCGTGTCAGGATGCTTTCAATGTCTTCTCCCACATAGCCCGCTTCCAGTCAGTACGGTGGCGTCGACTATGCAGAAGGGCACGTGCAGCTTGCGTGCCACGGTACGCGCCAGCAAGGTCTTGCCCGTTCCCGTGGCACCGACCATGATGATGTTGGATTTCTCAATCTCCACGTCATCAGCAGTCGTTTTCTGCATTAATCGTTTATAGTGGTTGTAGACAGCCACGGACAGGTAGCGCTTGGCTGTTTCCTGTCCGATGACATATTGATCCAAAAACTCCTTCAGCTCTTTTGGGTTTAGGCACTTCCTCGCCTTTAGGGCAGGAAGCTGCTTCCCCACTGCACGCCCCTGTTGCACGATGTGATACGCTTGTGTCGCACATTCGTCACAGATCGCAGCGGAAAGCCCCGTGATCAGCATGCCTACGTCTTTGCCACTCTTGCCGCAAAAGGCACAAGTATTCTCTACCCCTTTTGACATCGTCTCTTACTTACGTTTCATGATTTCGTCAACCATGCCGTATTCCAGCGCTTCCTGGGCGTTCATCCAATAGTCGCGGTCGCTGTCGCGGGCAATCACCTCGTAAGGCTTGCCTGAGTGTTCGGAGATGATTCGGTAGAGTTCATCCTTCACCTTCAACACCTCGCGTACAGCAATTTCCATGTCGGAAGCCTGCCCTTGCACACCGCTCATCGGCTGATGGATCAATACGCGCGAGTGGGTCAGGCAGCAACGTTTGCCTTTCTCTCCAGCCACCAGCAGCACCGATGCCATAGAGGCCGCGATGCCGGTGCAGATCGTAGCTACCTTACTGCCGATGAACTGCATCGTGTCGTAAATCCCCAGCCCAGCATAGACGGATCCTCCGGTGAGTTGATATAGATGGAGATGTCCTTACCCGGATCGCTCGAATCAAGTAGAGGAGCTGCGCCTGAATAACATTGGCGGTATAGTCGTCTATCTGGGTGCCGAGGAAGATGATGCGATCCATCATCAACCGAGAGAAGACGTCCATTTGGGCGACATTTAATTGGCGCTCTTCAATGATTGTCGGAGAGATGTAGCTGCTGGTGATGTTCATATAGCTCTCCAGCGCTGTAGAGCTCATGCCCAAATGCTTGGTGGCGTATTTCTTGAATTCGTTTTCCATCTGCGATTACTTTCCTTCTTCTTTTACGGCATCGTTGTTATTAGCAGTCTCGCTGGCTAAAGCCTTCTCATATTCTTCGGGCGATACCTCGACGGTTTCGACCGTGATCTGTCCCTTGGCCCACTCAGCGAATTTCCGATCTGCAGCACGGTTGATCAAGTTGCGTCGGGCCGCTTCATCTTTGAGGAGGTCTCTGACAAATGGGCCCACCAGATCATCCGATGCAGAGAGTATACCATACTGCATGAAATGCGAACGCGCCAATAGCTTGGCTACCTCCTCGATGTCGGAGTCTTCTGCCTTTAATCCGTTTTCAGCCATGAAGTACTCTCTGGCTACGTGATACTTCATATCCTCCACGAGGATGGGGTAGTCTCGATCCAGATCTTCGGGATTCACCTTGTCGCTGGTCAGCAAAAGCCAGCGCTTCAAGATGTCGTCAGCCAGCGGTACGTCGCCCACTTTGCGAATCAACAAGGCGCGCAGATCACGCTCGAAGCCCACTTCACTCCGCTGGTTGAGCGGAGCCTTCATCAGCTTTCTTATTTCGTCACGGAATTCCGCTTCGTCTTTCACCTTGTTGGGGCCCAGCACCCGATCAAACAGCTGCTGATTCATCTCGGCCGGTTTGAGGCGTGAGATGTGGGTGATTTCATAGCGGCAATCGTTCGTGAATTGTTCTGCTGTTGCTTGATCCATGTTGAGCAGTGAGGCGACAGCACGTGGCGTATTGCCATAGTCGTTTTTTGGGATTAAAAACGATCTGGTCGCCCACTTTGGCGCCGATGAATTTAGCCAACAGCTCTTCGTCCTTAATGATATTCGGAAAGAGCACGGAGTTTTTCCACCCAGACACCGCCGGTTTCTGCTCTCCATTTTCCATTTCCACGAGTTTGCCTCTCAGCCAATCCTCACGCTCCACAGTCTCCGGTGTTTCTGTCGTCCCTTGATCCCGGCGATAGGCATCGATTTGCTTATCCAACAGCGCGTCGTCCACACGGATGTCGTACCATTTCAGGTGATCCTCTTTGGTCAGCTTGACATCCGTCATCTTCGGAGCCAGAGCCACGTCGAACTGGATCTTAAACTCTTCCTGCGTGTCGAAATTGATCGGTTCTTGGTCCGCCTTGGGGAGCGGTTCGCCCATTATACCGAGTCGGTTGTCACGAATATACTTAAAGAGGTGCTCCGACGTGAGCCGATTGATTTCATCGGCCAACACGCGCTTGCCGTACACTTTACGGATCATACCCATGGGGGCCGTGCCCTTTCGAAAGCCGGGCAATGTCATCTTCCGGCGGTACAGACGCAGGTTCTTATCCACGTCCTTCTCGTAGTCCTTTTTTTCTATTGCCACTGTGATGATACCGCGGATGGAGTCATCGCTCGTCAACGAAATATTCATACTGTTCTATCTTAATAATTAATCTATTAGGTCTGCCCTTTTATTTTTGCAGGGTGCAAAATTAGACTATAATTTCAATCCAACAAATGAGTGCGGAGGGCCATAAAAAGGCGCTTAAAACAGCTGCTGAAGCCAGTTTTTGGGCGTTTTTTTGCCGCTCAATTTTCCCTCTATTCTTAGGGCGCTCAGATACCCCTCTGCTGTACCTATATAATAGGGTCTCTTCCGGTGGGAGCCTCTCCCTGAAATTCGCTCCGAAAACGCATCGAGTGGAGGACGGAGACGCTCTTTTGCTGGACTAAAATCACGGTAAAAAAGTCTTGCATATATCAATCTTTTATCCCTTCCTTTGCGGCCATGAAAGAAAGTATATATCGAATGTACTTAACAACCTATTCTGCAGCTGTCAATTAGCCGATGATTGGAGTATTGTTATGAACTCGCGAAATTCTTGCCTTTCACTGGTTGCGACATTCTTTTTAATTTACAACTTATGAATATTTACTTGGGTAACCTGAATTATCGCGTTCAGGAAGAAGATTTGCAGAAACGATTGGAAGAGTACGGGGCAGTGGATTCCGTACGGGTCATTAAGGATCGGGAAACGGGCCGTTCGCGCGGCTATGCCTTCGCTGAAATGCCGAACGACGAAGAGGCGAACCGGGCAATTGCCGAGCTCAATGACCAGACGTTCGAAGGACGTCGGTTGGTAGCTAAAGTGGCGCTGCCTCGCCCCTAAAAATCTCCGGTGGGGGCGTTCCTCCGTAGCATACGTTTCAAACGAACGCTGGACACTTTACCACAAGATCGGATAGTACCTTTTCGCTTTTTCCTTGATGGGAGAGGCGGAAGGTTTTTTTATGCCGGAAATCTGGCTGAGCCTTGCTGTCGTGTGCGCAGAGGCCAACCGCGATGTGGAGGGCAAAGAATCAACGTGCGAAGCTGTGTCGGGAGACAGCGCGTCGCCTTTATGGATGATCGAGGACACGGCGCCGCTTTTTTTCTATGTTTCGTGACTGCATGATGAAGTCTGTCTCTATGTCGCCTGTAATTTGTGTGAGCAGGATGTGTTTCCTGCCTATTTCTATTGTAAGATGGCGTACGGGAGGATGTGATATGATTGTGTTTGCGTTTACGTGTGTGCACAGAATGCTGTAAATCATATTTTCAGATGAAAAATCCATGCGCAATCTATTCGTACATAATGTAACTTTCATTTGTGTGGTGGTGATGGATTGATAGCGTGTTATTCATAGGATGATGATGGCACGTAGTATTGTTTATAATCATCTATATGAATTTGTGCGGTCAGGATCATCTCTATTCGTGAGGATGTTCTCTATAACATGATGGCACAATTTAATTTGCGTATTGTTCTTTATCATGTGCATGCACTTTAATATGATAACAATGAGGATAGACAGGATGTGGGTGGCGTGGTAAGCTGGTGATTATGTTTTTTTGTATTGTCATGCGTGGATTCGTATGTGGATACTGGATGAGGATATCTTCCTGATGTCACGAAGAAGCGTAAAGCCCTCCCTCCTTATGCTTGTGGAGGCAGGAAGAAGTGGAAAAATGACGGAGAGGTCGAAAGCCGGGGGCGAAAGGCTGACCGAAACCTCGCGGAGGAGATTTCCGGCTTATTTTTTTGCGCCGATCATCCGAAAAAGGGTAAGAAATGGACGAGTATTCAGACGGAAATTATTACACGGATCAGCCGCTACCGCAAGAAACGGTGCCGGAAAACGCGTTGACCGAAGAGGAATCAAAAAAGCGGGCCGCGATTTTGGAGGAGGTGCAGCAGGAGGTGGGGCGAATGCTGGGGAGCGTGTCGTGGACTCCGGGACTCGAGATGCCCAGTCTGGAGGATGTGAATAAGGCGCCGGAGAAGATCCTTGAGCTGTGGCGAATCTGCCGACGGACACAGTGGTCGCCGACGCGTAACCGCGATTTCTACAGCCAAGCCATCTACGCCTCCGATTGCGAAGACAACGTGTCGAGGATCGAGCTCTTTTTTGCTTACAACCCTGTTTACCAAGATATGAACCTGGCGCAGATGCGCAGCTATTTCACGCTACGGGCGGGGTGGCGCCGCGGCGAATACCCCCAGAATATTTCGATATCGTACGTCTATGTCTACGTCTACGAGCTGCTGATGCAGGTGGGTACATGGCTGCCGGACGATGGGCTGAAGAAGCTCGAACAGATCCGCGACAATTATGGTCCCGTTGGACGCGAAGCTGCTGCGGAATATGAAGGAATGGCTGAAGGATTACGTCACGTTTTACGGGATGATCGACATGGCGGAGACGTATTTCGCTGAGGAGCAAGCGGAGGACGTGGCGGTGGAAGTGCTGGAGAATCTGGATGACTCGGACGACGTGGAGCTGTTTGAGGCCGTGGCGCCGCTCTCGGCGTATCACATCAAGGAATCGCGCCTTTACAAGCGGCACGAGGAGCTGGTGACAACGATCGGGGGCGCATTATCCGGAAGGCGGCGCCGATCCTCGAGGAGCGCTATGGACAGTCGATCCGCCGTGTGCTGGTAGGCCTGCGGAAGTATCTGCCCGGGCCGATGTTCTACTCGGCTGTCTTCTATCGTCGCTACCCTTATCGCAAGCGCTATTATCCGTTCACGGAGAACCGCTATTTCACTTGCATCAAGGGATCGTGGACGAAGGAGACGTTTTGCAACGCGCTGGATGGCGAGAGGCGGGGCGAGGTGCTCGGGCGGCTGATGCAAGAGATGGATCGGCAGCTGCGAGCAAGGATGAAGGGGAGGGCAAGCTCACGAAGCGCATCAACGACCGGACGCTGGAGGCGGTGGTCGAAAGGGAGGTAGAGCGTTACTGGGCCGAACAGCAGGAGGCTGAGCGGCAGGCTAAGCTCGACGCCGTGAAGGTGGATCGTTCGCGGTTTGACCGGATACGCAGCGATGCCGACGTGGTCCGTGAGGCGCTGTTGACGGACGATGATCGCGCGGAGACGGCTCCGCTGACGGTGGCGCATACGCCGTCGCCTGAACCGATCCCTCAGCCGTCGCCTGAACCGGAGCCTGCGGCAGTGTCTGCCTTTACCGATCAAGAGCGACGCTTCCTGCATCTGCTGATTGAGGGGGCGACTGGGCGGGCTATCTGCGCGACATCCGTGTGCCTATGGGCGTGATGGTGGATGGGATTAACGAGAAAATGATGGAGGCGGTGCAGGACGTCGTCATTGCCGACCGTGGAAACGGGCCGGAGGTGATCGACGATTATCTGGACGACTTGGTTCGCAGGATATGAGAAGCCCGCACTTCTTACCTATTATATTACGAGGACAGGCAAGACGGCCCCGAAGGGCTGCTTGCTATGACCACGAGCACTTCTAACTCTAACTACTTACATGAATATGGATAACAAACCGACGAAGATTCCGCGGCGCATAGCGCAGACGGTTGTGAACTCACTCAAGGGAGGCGTGGTGCCTCGCGTGGGACTGCCCTACATCACGGTGGGGCGAAGGCAAGAGATCGAGGCGCTGCTCCGCGATGTAGATATTGTCAGCGAGGGCGGCGCAGCGTTCCGCTTCATCGCGGGGAACTATGGCAGCGGGAAGTCCTTCCTGCTGCAGACGATGCGCAACTATGTGATGGACCGAAATTTTGTGGTGATGGACGCCGACCTCTCGCCCGAGCGACGCCTTTATGGCAATCAGGGACAGGGCCTGGCGACGTATCGCGAACTGATCAAAAACCTCAGCATAAAGACGCAGCCCGAGGGTGGTGCGCTGGCCAATGTGCTCGATCGATGGATCAGCACGGTGCAGATGCAGACGGCTGAAACGGCGGGCTGCAGTACGGACAGTCCGGAGTTTGCGGAGCGTGTAGAGCAACAGATCTTCGCTGTGGTGCGCACGATGCACGACTTGGTGCACGGCTTCGACTTTGCCCGTCTGCTCAGCCTTTACTATCGTGCCTTTGCCGAGGGTGACGACGAGCTGAAGGGGAAGGTGTTGAACTGGTTCCGCGGCGAATACGCCAACAAGTCCGAGGCGCGCGCCGATCTGGGTGTGAACGTGGCCATCACGGACGACAACTGGTACGACTACCTCAAGCTCTTCGCCTTCTTCTTCCACAGCGCGGGTTACAGCGGCCTGATCATCCTCGTGGATGAGCTGGTGAACCTCTACAAGATCCCCAACAGCATAGCCCGCCAGTATAACTACGAGAAGCTGCTGGCTATGTACAACGATGCCCTGCAAGGCAAAGCGCGATACATCGGCACACTGATGAGTGGCACCCCGCAGAGCATCGCTGATCCTCGCCGCGGGCTATACAGTTACGAGGCGCTCCGGTCGCGTCTGCAAGAGGGCAAATTCACGCGTGAACAGGGCGTATCGGATCTCCTTGCGCCCGTCATCAAGCTGCGGCCGCTGACGGCGGAAGAGATGACCGTGCTCACGGAGAAGATCGCCCTCATTCACGCCGGATTGTACGAGTACGAGCCGCGGCTCACGGACGACGATCTCGTGGCTTTCATTCGCACCGAGTACGCCCGCATTGGTGCTGATACGCACATCACGCCCCGTGAAGTGATCCGTGACTTTATCGAGTTGCTCGATTTGCTCTTTACGCATGCCGACTTGACGCTGGACAGCCTCCTACAGTCCGAGACTTTCAACTATGCCAAACCTGAGCTGGAGGAGAAGGACATCGACGCCGAATTTGCCGAGTTTACCCTGTAACGTATGGACGTCTACGCTCGCTATTCCCCAGCCATTCGCGACTACATCTACCGTAGCGGCTGGGACACGCTCCGCGCCGTACAGTCGGCTGCCGGTGACGTGCTCTTTGGCACCGACGCCCACCTGTTGCTCTGCGCTTCCACCGCCTCCGGTAAGACAGAGGCAGCCCTCTTCCCCATCATCACGCTCATGCAAGAGCAGCCGCCGACCTCCATCGGCTGCCTCTACATCGCCCCGCTGAAGGCACTCATCAACGACCAATTCTTGCGCCTCAACGACGTCTGTGCCGAATGCAACATCCCGGTCTGGCATTGGCACGGCGACGTCTCCGACCGAGAGAAGAAGCGACTCATGCGCCGCCCATCGGGTATCCTTCAGATTACGCCCGAATCGCTCGAGGCCATGCTTTTTCAACCGCCACGCACACGTGGCCTCCCTCTTCGGCGATCTGCGCTTCATCGTCATCGATGAGATCCACGCCTTCCTGCGTGGCGATCGTGGTGGGCAGGCACTCTGTCTTATCGAGCGACTCTCGCGTGCGGCTGGGGTCAACCCGCGGCGCGTCGGACTGTCAGCCACGGTGGGCGATCCCGATTCAGTCGGGGAGTTCCTTGCCGCAGGCACGAAACGGCGCACCATCATTCCCCGCATACAGAGCACGCCGATCAAGTGGCGCCTCTCCATGCAGCACTTCTTCAATAACGGTCCGCAGGCGACCGATACGGATCAGCCGACGGCCGATTCTGCGCCGAAGCCTGCTGTAGAAGCGTCGGACAGCACGGCAGACCTGCTTCCCGTTGACGAACAGCCCACGGACACAGCGCCCGTGGTGGCCGACCCCGGATTGGCCTACATCTTCGAGCATACGCGCGGCCGCAAGTGCCTCATCTTTTCCAACTCCCGCGAGGAGTGCGAGACGGTCACGGCCACACTGCGCCGCTATTGCGAGGCGCGCCACGAGCCTGATCGCTTCCTGATCCACCACGGCAACCTCTCTTATTCCATCCGTCGCCAAGCCGAAGAGCGTATGCGGCAATCGGAGGCGGCGCTGACGGTCTGCACCACGTCTACGCTGGAGTTAGGCATTGACATCGGTCGGCTTGAACGCGCTTTCCAGATCGATGCCCCCGCCACCGTTTCTTCCTTCCTCCAGCGCATGGGGCGTACGGGTCGCAGGGGAGCACCAGCCGAAATGTGGTTTGTCATGCGGGAGAATCACACGGAGCCGCGCGCTCTACTCCCTGAGACGATCCCCTGGGAGTTGCTCCAAGGCATTGCTGTGGTGCAGCTCTATCTGGAGGATCGCTGGGTCGAGGCGCCGCACAAACGCCGATTGCCCTACAGTCTGCTCTATCATCAGACGATGGCCACGCTGGCGTCTGGTGGCGAGATGTTGCCGCCCGAGCTGGCTGCGCGTGTCTTGACGCTGCCGCCCTTCCGCAATGTTTCGCAGGACGACTTCCGCACCCTGCTCCTCCACCTGCTCGAGATCGACCACATCCAGCGCACCGACCGCGGTGGACTCCTTATCGGTTTGGCTGGCGAGCGTGTCGTCAACGACTATAAGTTCTACGCCGTCTTTCGTGAGAATGAGGAATACACCGTCCGCTGCGATTCCGAAGAACTTGGCACCATCGTCAAGCCGCCGCCCGTGATGAGCAAGATCGCCATCGCGGGTCACGTCTGGGAGGTGGAGGAGGTGGACTATAAGCACCACGTCGTCTATTGCCATCGTGTCGGCGGCGTCGTTCACGCCTACTTTGGCGAGGAACCGGGCGACATCGACAACCGGGTGCTCGAGCGTATGCGCCTTCTGCTTCTCCAGACGGATAACTACGCTTACCTCCTGCCCAACGCTGTCGCTCGTTTGGCCGACACCCGTCGCCTAGCCGCCCGTGCTGGCCTTGGCCTCCGCCCGCTCGTCCCGCTCGGTGGCGATATGTACAGCCTCACCCCTTGGCTCGGCAGCTACGCCTTCCTGGCCCTCGAGCGCTTCCTCCGCCTGCGTTGTGCCACGCACCTTGGCCTGTCGAAAGACTTCGACTCCTTCCGGCCGTACTACATGCGCTTCACCATGCAAGTCTCCTCGGCGGACTTCTACCGTATCCTGCGCGAAGAGATCGCCCGTCCGCTCGACCCGATGGATCTCCTTTACCCCAACGAGATACCCATCTTCGACAAGTACGACGAGACACTCCCCGCCTCGCTCACCCGCAAAGGCTTTGCCTACGGTGTCCTCGACGTCGACACCATGAAACAGTGGATCATGGCGCTACCCGATTAATGGCCAATGATCCCCCTACTCCCCCACGGATAGGGGCGAAATACAAAGCGGGCGGACACCGATGTGTCCGCCCGCTTTCATTTTTGGCGCCTTAGGGTCGCATGTGAAGCGTGATGCTTCTTATGCGTGCTCGCTCACTCCAACGCCTGCTCTAAGACGGCCTTCACCTCGTCGGGGAAGATGCCGCCTTCGTGCACCTTGCGGCCGTCGATGTAGAACGTCGGCACGTAGTAGTAATCGTACTTGTCGGCCACCTCAGGCTGCTTCGACTCCTCGATCATTTCGATCTCGATGTCCTTATACCGATCCTGCTTTTTTTCAGCTCATCGATCGCCGCCCGCGCCTTATTGCAGAACGGGCAATTCTCCAGATAAAACAATGTGATACGTTTCATTTCTCTCTATGATTTGAATGATGATTGAATGATGTTTGAATAACTACGGTCGGGCGCTCATGCCCGACTTGATTTTTCCCCGGCCCCGGTGGGGCCTTGATTTTCTTTTGGCCGACTGTTCTTTCATCAAGGAAAGAACAGTCGGGGAGGGAGACTTCTATCTCCGTTCCCCGATCGTTAGTCGCCCCACGAGCCGATCGTAGCGACCCATTGCTGGGCGGTAGAAGACGGAGACGGTGTACTCGTTTTCCGTCTCAAACAGGCTCTCGTCCCCCGCCGGCATCCGACCGCGTCGCTCGCCGTTTGGCACGAACACGTAGCCGTAATTGTAATACCCCTGCTTGAGCATCAGCGCCGCCTCGTAGCAACCCGAAGCCTCGTTGTACTGCATCCGACTGCGCTCATCGAAGACGTTCTGCGTCAGGTCGCCCATGACGTAGACCTCCCCGCCCGGGAGGCGCTCCGAGACGTACGAAAAGTGTACCAAACCATAATCTGCCTCTCGCGCCGGCTCTCCGCAACCGCTACAGGCGGCAAAGAAGCGTCCGTTCTGATCCTCGTCGTAGACGTATGCCCGCCGCGGTCCGTCCGGCCGCAGATCCACGTGGTAATACGGGTTGTGGAAGCCGATCCGCTCCACGCCCATCCCCGCGTGACGGTAGGTCAGGCATTCGAACCGTCGATATTCGTTGCCCGCCTCGAAGATCAGTCGTCGGTCGTGTTCGTAGCCCAACCTCGTGCCTCCGATGGAGGTCGGTTGGAGGTCGCCCACCCGTGTGTCCGGCCGCCGATTTTTGCTCTACAAACACCTTCAGCTCTCGCTGCGGAAAGTTCACCGTCAGCGCCTTCGTGTCCACTGCGAAGTTCACCTGCTGCACGCCTCGGTTCAGCGCCACGTCCGTGTTTGCCGTCGCCTCGCCGCTGATCCCCACCAGCCCTTCGCCCACGTTGAAACGCGCCGTCAGCAACACTTCATTGCGCCGCCCCTCGGGGTAGATCTCCACCGCATACACCCCCGACACCTTTAGCCGCACCTGCTCGTTGGGCAGCCTCAGGCGGTAATTCATGTACGGCACGGTGGTGTTGAACGAAGGCGATGCGTCGTCCACCTCCATCCCGTCGAAGCCATCCATATACTCCATCGGCACCAGCGCTGACCGTCGGCCGTCCGCGTCGCAATGCACCACCGAATAGGCCAGCCGCTCGCCCGGCTCCGGGTTCAGCATGTCAAACGTCACCTCGATCTGCCGCTCTCCGCCCAGCTCCACATAGGGCTCCGACAGCCGCTCCCCAGCCACTCGCACCTCGAGCGCCCCCACACGGTTCGACCGCACGGCCGTCTCATACACCTGTCCTTTTGCCGCCATCGCACACACGATCATCGCAGCCGTAATCCATCTTTTTCATCTGTCATCGTTTGGAATCGGCGCCAAAGATAACCTCCGTCGCAGACGGCTTCTGCCCTCTTCGATACGTGAGTTCGACGAAGGCATGAGGCGTCTTGCCCTCGGAGAAGGTCTTTGCGGAACTTCCGCAAGCATCAAAAAGAGGAAAGTGGTGTTTGCGGAACTTCCGCAAGCATGAAAAAAAGGAGAAAGTGGTGTTTGCGGAACTTCCGCAAGCATGAAAAAAAGGAGAAAGTGGTGTTTGCGGAACTTCCGCAAGCATCAAAAAAAGTAGAAAGTGGCGTTTGCGGAACTTCCGCAAGCATGAAAAAAAGAGGAAAGTGGTGTTTGCGGAACTTCCGCAAACGTCAAAAATGGAGAAAACGGCCCTTGCAGAACTTCTGCAAGCGTCAAAAAGGAGAAAATGGCCTTTGCAGGACTTCTGCAAACGCCAAAATGGAGAAAACGGCCCTTGCAGAACTTCTGCAAGCGTCAAAAAGGAGAAAATGGCGTTTGCAGAACTTCTGCAAGCGTCAAAAAGGAGAAAATGGCTTTTTGCAGAACTTCTGCAAGCGCCAAAAAAAGGAGAAAATGGCTTTTGCAGAACTTCTGCAAGCGCCAAAAAGGAGAAAATGGCCTTTGCAGAACTTCTGCAAGCATTTCCAGAAACGTTTTTGGCCCTCGCGTGGCTTCCGTAAAGAGTCTCTGCCGGTTTTATGCTTACATCGAACTCACATTAAGAGTAAGAGGTGTGCAGAGCTGGCACTTTTTCTGCTTCTTTTGCGTGGACAGAAAACAGATGGTTTAACCGATAAACACAAGAAAGAAAATGGCAAAGATTTTTAGTGGCATTCGACACGGTAAGCGAAGGCTTCGAAGCGCTTACCTCTGAACATGAAGTGATTTTTCCCGCCTCGTGGGCGCGACTTTACGCAGGCTGAGATCGCCGAACGCATTGGCGATTGCGATGTGCTCTGCTCCGTTTTTTTGACATCCCCGTCGGCCGTGACCTGATCGACTGCGGGCATTCGCTCAAGCTGATTGCGAACTACGCCGTGGGCTACAACAACATCGACACGGCCTATGCGGCCGAGAAGGGGATCGTGGTGACGAACACGCCGCGGTCGGTGATCGAACCAACGGCTGACTTGGCGCTGGCGCTGCTGCTGAGCTGCTCGCGGCGCATCGCGGAGTGGGATCGTGCCTTCCGCCGTGATCGCGATGCGATCGAGCACGGACGCCTCTGCCGACTCGGCGTCAACCTATACGGTAAAACGCTCGGCATCCTGGGCTATGGCAATATCGGCGCGGCGGTGGCGCGGCGCTGTCAGGGCCTTCGGCATGACGGTGCTCTACAACAAACGCACTCGTTACAGCGAGGCGGAGGAGCGTGAAAGGGGCATCACGTATGCGGAGAAAGACGAGGTGATCCGTCGCGCCGATGTGCTGTCGCTTCACACGCCGTTGACGCCCGAGACGCGCCACCTGATTGGCGCACGCGAGCTGGCGATGATGAAGCCCACAGCGATCCTGATCAATACGGCGCGTGGGGCTGTGGTGGACGAGCCTGCACTGGTGGCCGCACTCAAAGAGGGACGGATAGCCGCCGCAGGTCTCGATGTGTTCGAGCAGAATGACGTGCCCTCGCCCGAGCTTTTTCGAGCTGGAGAACGTCTCGCTCACGCCGCACATTGGCACGCAGACGTACGACTCGCGCGTGGAGATGGTGCATGAGCTGTGCAACAACGTCATCGGCTTCCTGCGTGGGGATCGGAAGATTGATCGCGTGAACTGATCTCTTTGGGAGCGTTCATCAAACGCCGGCTGCTTTCCGCTTGAGAGGGCAGCCGGCGTTGTGTTTGGCGGGGGCTACCGAAAACGGATCTCTCGGATGACGTCGGCACCCACCCGCTCGTTGAGTGTGCGGACGAGGCGGTCGCGCCACATCATCAGTTCGCTGCGCAAGACGGCGGAGTCGAGCACGACGTGCAGCGTGGCGCCTCGCACGTAGGCTTCGCGCGTAGCCTGCGCCACGCCCGGGCCGAGCACTTCGCGCCGGGCATGGACGACGCGTACCTCGTCCAATCGACGACCGATCTCGGGGTTTTGGGCAAAAACTCACGGAGAATCTCGCCAATGGATTGGGCTTTGACGCGTTTCATCGGCCGTCCTCCATGGCCGTCACCATTCCTGCGTCGACGTGGAACATGGCGTACTCCTTGCGGATAGACTCGAGGATGCTATCTAAGTATTTGCGGTTGGTGTCGGTGATGAAGATCTGCCCGAATCGCTCCTCGCCAACGAGCCGGACGATGTGTTCCACGCGTGTGGCATCCAGCTTGTCGAATATATCGTCGAGCAGTAAAATCGGCAGCGTGGTGTTCTTGGCCGAGAGGAAGGAGTATTGCGCGAGCTTGAGGGCCACGAGGCACGTCTTGTTCTGTCCCTGTGAACCGAGGTGACGGATGGGCAGGCCGTCGAGCGTCATCTCCAGATCGTCCTTGTGGACACCCGTCGTGGTATAGCCTACCTCACGTCGCTCACGCTCGCGGTGGCGCGCCAACTCCGCCTCCAAATCGACCGTCTGCAACTGCGAGATGTAGCGCAGCCCCACGGCCTCGTCGTTCCGCCCGATGGCGCGATAGTACTCGTCGAAGAAGGGGAGGAACTCCTCAATGAGGCGGGTGCGAGCATCAAAGATCAGTCGGCCGTGTTGCGCGAGCTGCATCTCCAGCACCTCGTAAAGGGCGGTGTCGGTGCTCTGTTCGCGAAGCATACGGTTGCGTTGTTGCAGTGCCTTGTTGTAGCGGATGAGGGCGTGCATGGCAAGACCGTCATATTGCGAGAGGATCATATCCATCCACCGCCTTCGCTCGTCGCTCCCTCCGCGAATCAACTCCGCATCCGACGGCGAGATCATGACGAGCGGCAGCAGTCCGATGTGGTCCGACAACCGTGGGTAAGGCTTTTGGTTGCGTTTGAATTGCTTGCGTTGGCCGCGTGGGAGGGCAAAAAAGATCGATTCGGTGCGGTCGCCAAAGAAGTACTCACCTTGTAGGACGCAGAGATCTTCGCCTCGTCGGAGGAGTCTCTCTTCGGTGGTGTAGACGTGACTCTTGCAGAAGGAGAGGTAATAGATGGCGTCGAGCAGATTGGTCTTGCCCATACCATTATTGCCGAAGAAGCAGTTGATCTTCGGCGAGCAAACGATGTCGGCCTGCCGGATGTTCTTATAGTTCAGGACGGAGAGCTTGTTCAATATCATACGAATAAATAGGTAGGGGGAATGTGGAGGGTGCTGTGTGCGGGGGCAAAAATAAATTGGGGAGAGACCGAAGTAGGCCTTTCGGGTAAAAAAATTACTTTTGCGCCTCGAATTTCAAGAAGCAAAAAAACGAATAGTAAACAGAAAGAAAAAAAGGATCGTTATGGCGAAAAAAAGACAACAAACGAGGAGAAGGAAATAGAAGTAGAAGAAATCGTTTCCCGATCGGAACAGTTTATTGAAAAGCATAAGCAGAAAATCATCGCCGGAGTGTCGGCCATAGCCGTTGTGGTCGGTCTCATTTTGGCCTACCATTACCTCTATGCCAAGCCACAAGCCGAGAAGGCTAAGCTGGCCATCTTCAAGGGCGAGCAATATCTGGCCATGGACTCTTTCGCCTTGGCGCTGAACGGAAACGGTGTCGACTACGACGGTTTCGAGGCCATTATCGATCGCTTTGGTGGCACCAAGACCGGTAATCTGGCCAAGGCCTACGCCGGCATCTGCTACTACCACCTCGGTGATCCCGAAAAAGCCATTCAGCGACTCAAAGCCTACAAGGGTGACGACGCCCAAATAGCCCCCACCATCATCGGACTGATTGGCGATTGCTATGTCACCACGGGCAACACGAAGGAAGGTATCAGCTACTTCGAGAAAGCCGCATCGAAAGCCAATAACGACCTGATCAGCCCCATCTATCTGAAGAAAGCCGGCCTCGCCTACGAGTCCCTCAAGCAATACCCCGACGCCCTGAAGGCCTACGAGACCATCCGCGACAAATACAACCAGTCGATGGAGGCAATGGACATCGATAAGTACATCACTCGCGTCAAACTCCTCTCCGAATCCAAATAAGACACCGAAAGCATGGCAACTATCTATCACAACTTGTCGGAATACGACTTCGAGACCGTCCCCGATGCCTCCGAAATGCGCTTCGGGATCGTGGCTTCAGAGTGGAATCAGAACGTCACCGAAAAACTCTTGGAAGGCGCCTGTAACACGCTGGAGCGTCATGGCGCCAAGCAGGAAAACATTCACATCGAGCGCGTGCCTGGTAGCTTCGAGCTCACTTTCGGCGCCAAGATGATGGCCCAGTCGCAGGACGTAGACGTCGTGATCGTCATCGGTTGCGTCATTCGGGGTGATACGCCGCATTTCGACTACGTCTGTTCGGGGGTGACACAGGGAGTCACTGGGCTGAACCTCGAGGGCGACATCCCCTTCATTTTCGGCATGCTCACGACCGAGAACCTCAAGCAGGCCGAAGACCGCTGTGGCGGTCGCTACGGCAACAAAGGCGATGAGGCGGCGGTGACCGCCATTAAAATGGTCGATTTCGCTCGCCGGATTTGCACGGCTCGAAAATAGATCTACCTTTGCGCCGCATTTGATAGAAAAAAACGGGCAGTTACCAGAGTGGCCAAATGGGGCAGACTGTAAATCTGCTGGCTTACGCCTTCGGTGGTTCGAATCCATCACTGCCCACCCCACTGGGGAATGAAAAGTTGTCGCAATGCAACCATGCGGAAGTAGCTCAGTTGATAGAGCATTAGCCTTCCAAGCTGAGGGTCGCGGGTTTGAGCCCCGTCTTCCGCTCTTTAAGTTTAATAGATTTGGGTGGCAGAGGCTTTACAAAAGCGATTTTTGTAGAGCCTCTGTTTTTTTAGTGTCCAGATCATAGCCCGACCTTCCGCCTGAGCACAGAGCAACTACCCTCAGGCCGATCCGCACGAAATACAGCCAGAGAAAATCATCAAACAACGCCCCTCATGGATACTTCACTGCTCTCCTTCGCACTGCTCTGCTTTACATCGTTCTTCACGCTGACGAACCCGTTGGGCACCATGCCCTGTCTTTCTGACCATGACGAACGGTCTGGACGAGCGTCAGCGCCGCGCTATCGTCCGTCGTGCCACCATCGTGGCCTTTATCACCGTGCTGGTCTTCACCTTTTCGGGCCAATTCCTCTTCAAATTCTTCGGCATTTCCACGAATGGATTCCGCATAGTCGGTGGCGTAATCATCTTCAAAGTCGGGTTCGACATGCTCCGGGCGCGCTACACCTCGCTGCGCCTCAAAAAGGAGGAAATCAAGACCTACGCCAACGATATCTCCATCACGCCGCTGGCCATCCCCATACTCTGTGGCCCCGGAGCCATCGCCAACGCCATCGTGCTAATGCAAGACGCCCACACGCTCGAGATGAAAGGCGTACTGATTGGCGTCATCGCCTTCATCTACCTCTTTGCTTACATCATCCTCGGCTTCTCCACCCACTTGGTACGTTTCCGGGGAGACCGGCAACAACGTCATGATGCGACTCATGGGCCTGATACTGATGGTCATCGCTGTGGAGTGTTTCGTGGGTGGTGCCCGACCGATCTTGGTCGAAATCTTGCGAGAAGGCCTCAGATAGCTGTGCCCAGACGTTGAGACTCTCGTTATAGATTGTTGTCGAGGCGTTTTTTCTGCGGTTACACCCTCATCCCCTGAGGGGATAGGGGCGTCATCGTGAAAAACGCCTCGTCCCCTGAGGGATAGGGGTGTCATCGTGAAAAACGCCTCGTCCCCTGAGGGGTGAGGGTGTCATCGTGAAATAACGCCTCATCCCCTGAGGGGTGAGGGTGTCATCGTGAAAATGGCTCTCATCCCCTGAGGGGATAGGGGTGTAATCGTGAAAGATAGGCTCCCATCCCCTGAGGGATAGGGGGTGTCATCGTGAAATAACGCCTCATCCCCTGAGGGGATAAGGGTGTAATCGTGAAAATGGCTCCCATCATGCGAGGTGATGGGGGTGTATTACTTTTGCCGCGCCTTGATTTCAAGGCACATTCATGCATCAACCCATGCGCTGGTCACGGCTCAGACCCTCCGGACGCAACTTTTCCCCACAAAAAAACGAAACGATGACAATGAGATTTTTTTCCATCGATGGCAGACGATCCTGATAGGCCTCCTTACAGCCATCACCTTCAGCGCTTCCGGACAGAACGTGCGGCTGAGCGACGCCGCTGAGATCAGCCTCCTGACCTGTTCGCCCTCCGACGAGGAGGCCTACACGCTCTATGGCCACACCGCCATCCGGGTGCGTGACCCCCACCCTGCGAGCGATTCCACACGCCCGATTGACTTCGTGTTCAACTACGGCCTTTTCGATTTCTCCAAACCCCATTTCATTTACCGCTTTGCGCGCGGTGAGACGGATTATATGCTCGGAGGAAACGAATTTGAGCAGTTCCTGGCCGCCTACCGCGCCCGCGGCAGTGAGGTCTGCGAGCAGACGCTGGCCCTCGACTCTGCCGAGCGGCAACGCCTCCTGGACGCTCTCGTGGAGAACGCCCTGCCGGAGAATCGCACGTATCGCTACAACTTCTTCTTCGATAACTGCGCGACGCGTCCGGCCGCGATGATTGAGCGCGCCGTCAACGGATCTATCGCTTATGAGGAGCGGCGCGAGGTGGAGACGTTTCGCGACCTGATCAACGGCTGCACCCGTCGCCATCCCTGGCTCACTTTCGGCTGCGACCTCGTGGTGGGTGCTCCCGCCGATCGGCCGATGCACCTGCGCGAAACGTTCTTCATCCCCGAGCGGCTGCGCGAGTCGTTCGACGGCGCATGGATCATCACGCCCGACGGGTCGAAGCGTCGCTTAGTCTCCTCCACCCGTCTGCTCTCGGAGCGCACCGCCCCGGAGGTCGTGCCCGACTTTTTCACGCCGCTCGTGTGCAGCCTGCTGCTCTTCATCGTCGTGGCGCTGCTGACCCTCATCGAGGTGCGGCGCGAGGCCTCGTTCCGTTGGCTGGACTTCCTGCTCTTCTTCGTGGCAGGGCTGGCCGGCTGCGTCCTGGCCTTCTTGGCCTTCTTTTCGGTTCACCCCGCCATGTGGCCCAACGTGACGTTCCTCTGGCTCCATCCGCTCCATCTCATCGGCGCCGTCTGCATGGCCGTGAAGCGGTGTAAACGCCTGAGCTATGTGTATCATTTGCTTACATTCGCCGCGCTTTTTGGCGGCAGGGGTCGGATACGTCATCGTCCCGCAGCATTTCAACGCCGCCTTTTTTTCCCCTGATGCTGACCCTGCTCATGCGCTCGGGGAGATATTTGACGAGAAGAAAGAAAATCCGGTTTGAATAATCAATGAGGCGAATCCTATCCTCCCTACTCACCCTACTGGCCGTCACACAGATTCAGGCGCAACAACAGCACGCGCCCAAGTTGGTCATCTTCATTACGGTCGATCAGTTGCGGGGCGATTACATCGAATATTTCCAACACACCTTCGGCGAGCGCGGCTTCAAGCGCCTGTTGGCTGAGGGGGCCGTATGCCACAATGTCCGCTTCGGCTTTTCCAACCTCAACCAAGCCTCCGCCTTCGCCACCCTCTTCACCGGCGCCTATCCATCGGTTCACGGCATCACCGGCCTCAAGACATTCAGTTTCGAGACAGCCAAAGAGGTCTCCCAACTCTACGACGCCGACTATCTCGGCAACTTCACCCGCGACAATTATTCCCCCCGCAACCTGCTGGCCGCCACGATCGGCGACGAACTGAAGATTGTCTCCGGCGGACGCAGCGAAGTCTACGCCATCGCTCCCGACGCCGAAGCCGCCATCCTCTCTGCGGGTCACGCCGCCAACGGTGCTTTCTGGATCGACAACTACAACGGCCGCTGGGCCACCACGACTTATTATAAAGGGGTACCCTGGTACGTCGAGAAGTACAACAACGGCAACGAATCGCTGCCCGCCCGACTTGGGACGCGCGTCTGGCAACCCGCTCTCTCGGCCGACAAATACGACGCCCTGCCCTGTCTCTCGGGGCCGAACACCTTCCAATACACCTTCAAGGCCAACACCGCCGGCTGCTACCCTGACCTCAAGACGTCTCCATTCGGCAACGAAGAGGTTAGCCGTCTCTTCAACCAATTCCTCGAGTATGGCGCTCTTGGCACCCGCCCCACGCCCGACTTCGTGGCGCTCACCTTCTACGCCGGCAACTACCGTGGCATTCGCTATTCCGGCAACACGCGTGAGATTCAAGACCTCTATCACCGCTTGGACAAAGAGTTAGAGCGACTCATCGATGCCGTCGAGAAGAAAGTCGGGCTGCAACACGTGCTTTTCGTGCTTACTGGCACGGGGCACTTTACGAGCGAGGAGGTCCGCCCCGAAGGCACCCGTTGGGTCGGCGGCGAGTTCCACCCCAAGCGTTGCATGGCGCTGCTGAACATGTACCTCATGGCCATTTACGGGCAGAAGAATTGGGTGCGCGAGTTCTACAACAATCAGGTCTACCTCAACCGCAAAGCCATCGAGGAAGCCAAGATTGACCCGGGCGAAATACAAGCACGAGCCGCCACCTTCCTGCAGGAGTTCAGTGGCGTGGAGCGCGTTACGACTGACATGACGCTACGCTCTGGTGTGTGGAACGAGAACGTGATTGATCTTAGTCGCGGCACCTATCGCGGCCGTCGCGGCGACCTCATACTGGCGCTTAGCCCTGGCTGGACAGTCGTCAACGACGACAACGCGAAAGATCGCCCCAAGGTCGTCCGTGATCAGGCCGTACCCACGCCGGTCATCTTCTTCGGCAACGGCATTAAGCCGCAACACATCTACCGCGAAGTTAAGGCCGTTGAGATCGCGCCGACTGTCACGCATGTCATGCGTATCCGATCGCCCAACGCGGGCGACGCCCTTCCGATACCGGAGATCCGGTAAGCGGAAGTGCCCTCACAACTCAAAGCGAACAGTCCGCCACCCCCGAAAGGGTGGCACCTTTTTTGCCACACTGTGGCACTTTTCCTCCTCCCCCCTATACGTTTATATAAATAGTCAACACATCATACACTCATGGGATTTAATGAGATACTCACAAAGCTGTTCGGCAATAAGTCGCAGCGAGATTTGAAAGAAATAACCCCCTACGTCGACCGCGTGAAGGCCGCCTATCCGGCCATTCAGAAGCTGACCGACGACGAGCTGCGTGCCAAAACGGCCGACATTCGTCAACGGATTCAGGACTACGTGGCCGAAGACAAGAAGCGCATCGCAGACCTCCGCCAAGGCATCGACGAGAAGGAACTCGAAGAGCGCGAGGCCATCTGGGCCGAAGTCGACGAGATCGAGAAGAAGATCGCCGACCAATACGAGAAGGTGCTCGATGAAGTACTGCCCGACGTCTTCGCCATCGTCAAGGACACGGCCCGCCGCTTCGTTGAGAAGGAAGAGATCACCGTCACCGCCACCGACTTCGACCGTGATCTAGCCACGCGCCACGACTTCGTCCACATCGACGGCGACAAAGCCATCTATCAGAACCACTGGATGGCCGGTGGCAACGAGATCAAGTGGGACATGATCCACTACGACGTGCAGCTCTTCGGCGGCGTCGTGCTCCACAAAGGCAAGATCGCCGAGATGGCCACTGGCGAGGGTAAGACGCTCGTCGCCACGTTGCCTGTCTTCCTTAACGCCCTCACCGGCGAAGGTGTGCACGTGGTCACTGTCAACGACTACCTCTCCAAGCGTGACTCCGAATGGATGGGGCCGCTCTACATGTTTCACGGACTCTCCGTGGACTGTATCGACAAGTACCAGCCCAATTCCGACGAACGCCGCAAGGCTTACCTCTCGGACATCACCTTCGGTACCAACAACGAATTCGGCTTCGACTACCTGCGCGACAACATGGCCATCAGCCCGCAAGACCTCGTGCAGCGTAAGCATAACTACGCCATCGTCGACGAGGTAGACTCCGTGCTTATAGACGATGCCCGTACGCCGCTGATCATCTCCGGCCCCGTGCCCAAGGGTGAGGAGCAACTCTTCGACGAGTATCGCTCGAAGGTGGAGACCGTGGTCAATGCGCAGAAGAATCTTTGCACCAAGCTCCTCACCGAGGCCAAGCAGAAGATGAAGAGCGACGACAAGAAGGTGCAGGAGGAAGGCTCTCTGCTCCTCTTCCGTTCTTTCAAGGGACTCCCCAAGAACAAAGCCCTCATCAAGTTCCTCAGCGAGCCGGGCATCAAGACAAGCATGCTCAAGACCGAGGAGTTCTACATGCAGGACAACATGCGCAACATGCACATCGTGACCGACGAGCTCTATTTCGTGATCGACGAGAAGAACAACAGTATCGAACTTACCGACAAAGGCCTCGACCCTGCTGACCGGCAACATGGAGGACCCGCAATTTTTCGTCCTGCCTGACATTGCTTCCGAGCTTTCCCAGATCAGTAACCTGCCCGGCAGCGACGCTGAACGCCAGGAGAAGAAGGACGCGTTGCTCACGAACTACTCCGTCAAGAGCGAGCGTGTGCATACGATCAACCAGCTGCTGAAGGCCTACACCCTTTTCGAGAAAGACGACCAATACGTCGTGATCGACGGGCAAGTGAAGATCGTCGACGAGCAGACGGGCCGTATCATGGAGGGCCGCCGCTATTCCGACGGACTCCATCAAGCCATCGAGGCCAAGGAACGCGTCAAGGTGGAAGCCGCCACGCAGACCTTCGCCACGATCACGCTCCAGAACTACTTCCGTATGTACCACAAGCTCTCCGGTATGACCGGTACGGCTGAGACTGAGGCCGGCGAACTTTGGAACATCTACAAGCTCGACGTGGTCGTGATCCCCACCAACAAGCCCGTCATTCGTAAGGACATGAACGACCGGATCTACAAGACGAAGCGCGAGAAGTATAACGCCGTCATCGACGAGATCGTCCGCACGCGCAACGAGGGCCGACCCTCGCTCGTGGGTACCACTTCGGTCGAGATCTCCGAGCTGCTTAGCCGCATGCTTAGCATCCGCAAGATCCCGCACAGCGTGCTCAACGCCAAGCTCCACCGCCGTGAGGCCGACATCGTCGCCCAAGCCGGACAGAGCGCGATGGGCATGACTACCATCACCGACCCTGACGGCACGGAGCGCACCGAAGAACGCATGCTCGGCACCGTCACCATCGCCACGAATATGGCCGGTCGAGGTACCGACATCAAGCTCTCCAGCGACGTGCGTAACGCCGGCGGACTCGCTATCATCGGCACCGAGCGCCACGAGAGTCGCCGCGTCGATCGCCAGCTTCGCGGACGTGCCGGTCGTCAGGGCGACCCCGGTTCGTCGGTCTTCTTCATCTCGCTTGAGGATAACCTCATGCGCCTCTTCGCCTCCGAGCGCGTGGCCAAAGCGATGGACATGTTCGGCCACAAAGAGGGCGATGTGCTCGAGGCGGGCATGCTTAACAAGTCTGTCGAGCGCGCCCAGAAGAAAGTGGAGGAAAACAACTTCGGCATCCGTAAGCGCCTCTTGGAGTACGACGACGTGATGAACTCCCAACGTAACGTCATCTACACCCGCCGTCGCCACGCGCTCATGGGCGAGCGCATTGGGCTGGACGTGATGAACACGCTCTACGACGCCACTGTGGCCCTCGTCGAGCAGGCGCGCGAGACGGCCGACTTCGACGGCTTCAAGCTGGAGCTTTTCCGCACCTTCGCCCTCGAGTGTCCCGTCACGGAGGAGACCTTCCGCGAGGCCAAGACCGACGCCCTCACCGAGCAGGTCTTCAAGGCCGTCATGGAGCAATACAAGCGCCGCACCGAGCGCATGGCGCAGGTGGCTGATCCCGTCATCCGCCAGGTATTCGAAAACCAGGGCGCCATGTACGAGAACATTATGATCCCCGTGACCGACGGCAAGCGCATGTACAACGTCTCGTGCAACCTCAAGGAGGCTTACGACACCCATTCGCGCGCCATCGTCAAGGCCTTCCAAAAGGCCGTCACGCTGCTCACCATCGACGAGGCGTGGAAGGAACACCTGCGCGACATGGACGACCTCCGCCAGTCCGTTCAGAACGCCAGCTACGAGAACAAAGACCCGCTGCTGATCTACAAACTCGAGGCTTACAACCTATTCAAGACGATGGTCGAGACGATGAACCGCAAGACGGTCGCCATCCTCATGCGCGGCCAGATCCCCGTCCGCGAGGAGACGGATGAGGAGCGTCAGGCGGCCCCAGAGGTCCGTCAGGCTGCCCCCGAACGCCGCACCGACATGAGCCGTTATCGCACCGAGAAGGACGACGCCGATGCGGCTCCACGCAGCGCCGACTCGGAGGGCACACAGCCGCAGCCGCCCGCGGGTCCCGCGCCGCGTCAGCCGCAGGAGCCCGTCCGGGTGGAGAAGAAAGTCGGCCGTAACGACCCCCTGCCCCTGCGGCAGCGGCAAGAAGTACAAGAACTGTCACGGCCGCGGACTCTGATCGGTAAACCGAAAAGAGCCGAAAATGAAAGATGCCGGGTACACGCTGCGAGAGGCGTGTATCCGGCATTGTCATAAGTAAGAAGGAGATCCCCCGGGGTGGCCCCCGAGGGGTCTGCCCCTCTTACTTCAGGTTCGTACGGTAGAAATCCGCAATGCGATCGAAGGGGATCTTGTCCGTTTGGTCGTAGAGATCCGTGTGCGTAGCGCCGGGGACGATCAGCAGCTGCTTATTGTCGCCCTTGAGGCGACGGTAGATGTCTTCGCCCATGTAACGGCTATGCGCCTTCTCGCCGTGGACGATGAGGACTGGCGCGCGGAGGTCTTCGGGGTGCGAGAGGATGGCGTTGTTCATCCAGCCCGTCATGGCCTGTTGCATCCACCCGAGGTTGGAGTTGACCGAGCGGGGATGATAGCCGCGCGGAGCCTTGTAGTACTCCGAATACTGGCGGACGAAGTCCGGCTCTTTGCCTGTGAGCTGGTCGACAGGGATGGTCGTGAAGGCGTGTTTTGTGAGGCCGGCGGCGTACTCGCTGGTGCGGAGGTCTGCGATCTCCTGCTTGGCGCGATAGCGGTCGTCGGCCGTGCCGCTGTCGTTGTAGCCCCGGGCTCCGATGCGTGGCATGTCGTACATGGTGCTCGCCACGACGGCTTTGATGCGCGGATCGTTAGCGGCGGCATTGAGCGCGATGCCACCCCAGCCACAGATGCCGAGGATGCCGACGCGTGCAGGGTCGACGCCGTCGAGGTTGCAGAGGTAGTCGACGGAGGCTTGGAAGTCTTCCGTGTTGATATCGAGCGAGAAGACGTCGCGCGGATGGCCGCTACTCTCACCCGTAAAGGAGGGGTCGAAGGCCAGCGTGATGAAGCCGCGCTCGGCGAGTGTCTGTGCGTAAAGTCCGCTGGACTGCTCCTTGACGCCGCCGAAAAAGTCCGCAGACGGCGATGGCGGGCAGTTTGCCCGTAGCGCCTTTGGGAAGGTAGAGATCGGCGGCGGTGAGGCCAAAATGGTTGTGGAAAGTCACCTTGCGGTGCTCCACACGGTCGCTTTTGAGGGAACACTTTGTCCCATTCTGAAGTCAGTGACAAAGCCTCATCGAGAGGAGAACTTGCCGTTTTGTTTGTATTCATTGTGTCTTGTGCTTGAAGAGTGAATGATGAGGCGCCTGCAAAGAGGAGCAGGCGGCGGGGGATGAATGTATTTTTCTCATTTGAAATATGGGGAATGAGGTTTCGGGTGAAAAAAAGAATGCCGGACACGGGTGGGGAGAGGGCGGGCATCTGTATCCGGCTATTCTTAGTGAGCCATAGCGTTATTCCTCCGGCAGCTTGATGTCGGGGTTGCCGTCGTCCGGTTTCTTCGGATCCTTCGGTTTCTCGTCCGGCTTCTTCGGCTGCTCCGGTTGCTTCGGGTCGGGCGTAGGCTTGGGATCCTTGGGCTGCTTAGGTTCCTTCGGTTCCTTGGGCTGCTTGGGTTCCTTCGGCTTCTTGTCCCCGGCGGCCTTACGCTGGGCGAGGCTCTGGCGATAAACTGTTTCGATGCGATCGGTTTGCTTGTTCATCGCTTCGGCCACTTGGGCAATAACGTTCGGGTCGACCGGCGCTTTGCCATAAACGTAATTCCATTGCAACACCAAAATCACGCGTTCATAGAGTGCATCCGTTTCGGGGCGCACCTTGCCAGAGGGCGGCAGGTGAGTCTTTTTCCACTTCTGTCTCGCGGCGCTCTTTATAGATCTTACGGAACTCCGTGTTGACGGCCTCCAGCTTGGTGACCACCGGATCCAGCCCCAGCTTGGTGACGTCGGCCGTGTATTTGGCGTCCTTGAGGTCGGCCAAGAATCCTAAGATGTCAGCCGTTTCGCGGTCGAACGATTCCTTCTGAATGCCAGCGTAGCGGCGGGTCATAACGGAGAGCGCTTGGCAGCGGCCACCATGTCGGCGTCGCTCAGCAGCAGGGCGTTGCGCACCGAGGCGATGATGAACAGCACCAGCCGGTCGCGCTCCTCGTCCTTCTCCATCATTAACGCCGTATTGGCGTCGGCCTGCGCGTCTCGATTATTCGAGATTTCGGTGTCGATGTTGCCGCGCCATTCCGGCATCACGTCGTCGGGCATACCGAGCTTCGTCGGGTCCACGGCGTGCACGATGTCGTACGTCTCGCTGTGAAATTGTACATGCAGGGGATTGTCATACTTTCTCAGCCCCGGCTTGTTGATTACTACGGTCTTTTTCATTGGGACCTCCTTTGTTAAATGATTAAACGTGTTGATTGTTTGCTCCATCAGTTGCGAGCATGGCCTCTTCCTTAGTCGGGAAATGGCCTCTCCCGAAGGTTGGCCCCATTTCCTTAGTCGGGAAATGACCTCTCCCGAAGGTTGGATCCATTTCCTTAGTCGGGAAATGGCCTCTCCCGAAGGTTGGCCCCATTTCCTTAGTCGGGAAATGCCCCTCCCGAAGGTTGGCCCCATTTCCTTAGTCGGGAAATGCCCCTCCCGAAGGTTGGCCCCATTTCCTTAGTCGGGAAATGGCCTCTCTCGAAGGTTGGCCCCATTTCCTTAGTCGGGAAATGGCCTCTCCCGAAGGTTGGATCCATTTCCTTAGTCGGGAAATGACCTCTCCCGAAGGTTGGCCCCATTTCCTTAGTCGGGAAATGGCCTCTCCCGAAGGTTGGCCCCATTTCTTAGTCGGGAAATGGCCTCTCCCGAAGGTTGACCCCATTTCCTTAGTCGGGAAATGCCCCTCCCGAAGGTTGGCCCCATTTCCTTAGTCGGGAAATGCCTCCTCCCGAAGGTTGGATCCCTTTCCGAGCCTCGGGAGTGGCCTCTCCCGAAGGTTGGCCCCATTTCCTTAGTCGGGAAATGCCCCTCCCGAAGAGCGTCGGCGAAAGTAGAAAGATTTGGCAATTCCCCTTTGGCTCCCGGCCGCCTGATCATTCATCCCTGCGGGATGTCTGAGGGGCGAATGCAATTCGCCCCTACACGAGTACCCGGCAAACTTGGCAGGGCATCCCTGATGCCCCCGGCCCTATTCGCCGGCGTCCGCGAGACGCCCCCTCCGAGGGGCCGTCCGTGAGACGCCCCGCCTGGAGTGCGTAAACCGCGGACTTACCTTTGCCCCCGTCAAAAAAAGGAGCGGCTGGCGCTCGTTGAACGGCTACTTCTCCCTCCTTTTGACTACTCCTAACTACATTATATGACCTCTATAAAGATGATCGAACAACAACTCTCGGCGGCCGTACGGGCTGCCATCGAGGCGCTCTACAACCACACCGTGGCGCCCGAACAAACCGCGCTGCAAAAGACGAAGAAGGAGTTTGAGGGCCACCTCACCCTCGTCGTCTTCCCCTTCCTGCGCATATCCCGGAAGTCGCCCGAAGAGACGGCCCGCGAGATCGGCCAGTACCTCCGCGAGCACGAGCCCGCCGTGGCCGACTTCAACGTGATCAAAGGCTTTCTCAACCTCACCATCGCCGGCAGCCGCTGGGTCGAGGCACTCGGCACGATCCATGCCGACGACGCCTTTGGCACACGGCCCATCACGGCGGAGTCGCCGCTCGTCATGGTCGAATACTCGTCGCCGAACACCAACAAGCCCCTTCACCTCGGCCACGTGCGCAACAATCTGCTCGGCTATAGCCTCTCTCGCATCCTCGAGGCCAACGGCAACCGGGTGGTCAAGACGAACATCGTCAACGATCGCGGCATCCACATCTGCAAGTCCATGCTCGCGTGGAAGAAGTGGGGCGAGGGCGCCACGCCGGAGTCGACCGGCAAGAAGGGCGACCACCTCGTGGGCGATTTCTACGTCCTCTTCGACAAGCATTACCGCGAGGAGCTGCGCACACTCGAGGCCACCGGACTGACCCGTGAGGAGGCCGAAGCCCAGTCGCCGCTCATGGCCGAGGCGCGCGAGATGCTGCGCCGTTGGGAGGCCGGCGACGAGGAGGTGCGCGCCCTTTGGGCCACGATGAACAGCTGGGTTTACGCCGGCTTCGACGAGACGTATCGCCGCATGGGCGTCAGCTTCGATAAGATCTATTACGAGTCACAGACCTACCTCGAGGGGCGCGACAAAGTGCTCGAGGGCCTCTCGCGCGGACTCTTCTACCGTCGCCCCGACGGCTCCGTCTGGGCCGACCTCACCGCCGACGGCCTCGACGAGAAGCTCCTCTTGCGTGCCGATGGCACGTCGGTCTACATGACGCAAGACATCGGCACCGCCAAGCTCCGCTACGACGATTACCCGATCGACCGCATGATCTACGTCGTCGGCAACGAGCAGAACTATCACTTCCAAGTCCTCTCCCTGCTGCTCGACAAGCTCGGGTTCGCCTTCGGTCGCGGCCTGATCCACTTCTCCTACGGCATGGTGGAGCTGCCCGAGGGCAAGATGAAGAGCCGCGAGGGCACCGTCGTCGATGCGGACGACCTGATGGACGAGATGATTGCCACTGCGCGCGACATCTCCAACGAGCTGGGCAAGCTCGACGGTCTCAGCCGCGAGGAGGCGGACGACATCATCCGCATCATCGGCCTCGGCTCCCTGAAATACTTCATCCTGAAGGTCGACCCGCGGAAGAACATGACCTTCAACCCCAAGGAGTCGATCGACTTCAACGGCAACACCGGCTCGTTCATTCAGTACACCTACGCGCGCATCCGTTCCGTCTTGCGTAAGGCCGCCGAGCAAGGGCTCACCGTCCCCGCCACGCTGCCCGCCGATACGCCGATCAACGCCAAGGAGCAAGCCTTGGTGCAGTCGCTGGCCGACTTTGCCGACGTGGTGCGTGAGGCGGGCGAGACGTACAGCCCGGCCTGCATCGCCAACTACACGTACGATCTGGTGCGGGGGTTCAATCAGTTCTATCACGATTACTCGATCCTCGGCGAGGCCGACGAACGCGTGCGGACGCTGCGCCTGACGCTGTCGGCTGAGACGGCGAAGGTGATCCTCACCGCCATGTCGCTCCTCGGAATCGAAATGCCCGAACGGATGTAAGCCATGAAGCTCATCACCATCCTCGGGGCACGTCCCCAGTTCATCAAAGCCGCGACCGTCAGCCGTGCCCTCATCGAGTATAACCGCAGCGTCACCGACCCGGCCCAGCGTATCGACGAAAAGATCCTGCACACCGGCCAGCATTACGACGCGAACATGAGCGACGTCTTCTTTCGTGCGCTCGAGATTCCACAACCCGCATGGAACCTGCACTGCGGCGGCATCGGCAGTCACGCCGAGGCCACGGCGCGCATGATGACGGGCATCGAGCGCGTGCTCCTCGACGAGCGCCCCGACCGCGTCCTTGTCTATGGCGACACCGATTCCACACTCGCCGGCGCACTGACGGCCGCCAAGCTGCATATCCCCGTGGCGCACGTCGAGGCCGGTCTGCGCAGCTTCAACCGACGCATGGCGGAGGAGATCAATCGCGTGCTCACGGGACCACTTGGCCGACCGCCTCTTCTGCCCCACGCGTGCTGCTGTCGAGCATCTCCGCCGCGAGGGCGTCACCGACGGCGTCATGCACACGGGCGACGTGATGTATGACGCCGCCCTCATCTTCGGGAGCCTCGCCGCCCGTCGCTCGACTGTCATCGAATCGCTTGGCCTCACGCCGAAAGCGTTCTATCTCACCACCGTCCACCGCGCCGAGAATACGGACGACGTCACGCGCCTCACGGCCATCGTTCGTGCCCTCATCGAGGCGCCCACGCCCACGTGCCCCGTTGTTTGGCCGTTGCATCCCCGCACACGGTCGCGCCTCGAGGCCTACGGGTTGCTCGCCCCCTTGAGCGACGCGGTGCGCCTGACGGATCCGGTCGATTACTGGGATATGGTGCGGTTGGAACAGTCCGCCGCCGCCATCCTCACCGACTCGGGCGGGATCCAGAAGGAAGCCTACTTCCACCGCACGCCCTGCGTCACGTTGCGCGACGACACCGAGTGGTTAGAGACGATCGAGGCCGGTTGGAACATCCTCACCGGCAGCGACACCGACCGCATCCTCCACGCCCTACGCAATCCGTCGCCCACACGCCACGAGATCGCCGACTTTGGCGACGGCCACGCGGCGGAGCACATTGTTCGGGCGTTGTTTTTAGAGGGTAGAGGGTAGAGCCGGGTACTTGCCAGTCTGACCCTCCACGCTTCACCCTCCACGCTCCATTCTCTACCCTCTACCCTCTACTCTCTACCCTCTACTCTCTACCCTCCACCCTCTATCCTCTATCCTCTACCCTCTATCCTCTACCCTCTACAAATGAAATCCGTACTCATCCTCTGCGACCTTTTCTCCCCCGCCTTCGGCCCCCGCATGGGCTACCTCTGCAAGTATCTCACGGGTGAGGGCTGGACGCCTGTCGTAGTGACTGAGCAGGTGCCGGGCGACACGTTCGACTTCCTGTGCGAAGGCGTAGACGTGACCTATGTCCCTGCGCCGCGTCTGGCCAGCCTGACCGATGTCTTCTTCGGCCGTAAGACGGCTCGGCTGGAGCGTGCGGCGGAGCGAAAGCTGGCGGAGCGGCCGTGCGACGTCGTGCTGTGCAGCACCTATCGCGAGTTCCCCTTGGATGCCGCCCGACGCATCGCGCGCCGTCACCGCCTGCCGCTCGTCGTCGATCTGCGCGACATCATCGAGCAGTATGCGGGCGACGAATACTTGTCGCACCCGCTGCCCCGACTATTCGGCGTGGAGCGGATCGTCGCCCGACTCTTCCGCGCGCGCAGTCTTGCTATCCGCAACCGTGTGCTGGAGGAGGCGAAGGCCGTGACGACCATCTCGCCGTGGCATGTGGAGGTGCTCCGCCAACGTAACCCGCACGTGCACCTCATCTATAATGGCTACGACCCCGAACTCTTTGCCCCGCGCACCGTCCGCACGCCGCAGTTCCGCGTCACGTACACCGGCCGACTGCTGAGCACGGCCATGCGTAACCCCGAGCTACTGCTGCGGGCCGTCGCCCGACTTGCAGCCGAGGGTGAGATCACGCCCGAGACGTTCCGCATCCGCTGGTTCACCGACGCGGCCTCGCGGCGCATCATCCGGCAGGAGGCCGAGCGCTACGACTGCGCACCGTTCATGGACTATCCCGGCATGGTGCCCGCCACGGCTGTGCCTGATGTGCTCAACGAGAGCTCCGTGTTGCTGCTGCTCACCAATCGCGCCGCCCCCGACGGTCCACAGGGCATTATGACGACGAAGTTCTTTGAGGCGTTGGCCGTAGAGAAACCCATTCTCTGTGTTCGTGGCGACGAGGGGTGCTTAGAGCAGACCATCGCCGAGACGCGCTCCGGGCTGTCGGCCCACAACGAAGAGGAGGTGCACCGCTTCCTGCTCCACCATTACCGCCGCTGGCAGACCGATGGCTTCACCTCCGCCGATCCCGACCGTGAGGCCGTCCGCCGCTTCTCCCGCCGCGCACAAGCTGGACAGTTCGCACGGGTTATAGAGGGTAGAGATTAGAGGGTAGAGGTAGAGCCAGGGTACATCATTTGTCTCTCTCCTGCTCTCCTCTCTCCCTCTATCCTCTATCCTCTATCCTCTATCCTCTATTCTCTATCCTCTATCCTCTAAGCTCCACCCTCCACCTTCCACCCTCCACCCCTCCACCCTCTATCCTCTACCCTCTACCCTCTACCCTCTACCCTCCACCCTCTACTCTCTACCCTCTACCCTCTACTCTCTACCCTCTACTCTCTACCCTCTATGCTCACCCTCCACGTCATCGCCCTCAACATCCCGTACCCCCGAATTACGGCGGCGTCATCGATATCTATTATAAGCTCTTGGCGCTCCACCGGCTCGGCGTGCGCCTCATCCTGCACTGCTACGAATACGAGCGCCCGCGCGCCCCGGAGCTGGAGTGCATCTGCGCCGAGGTGCACTATTACCCGCGTCGCACGGGGCTGCTTGCGAACCTCACGCTGGAGCCTTACAACGTAGCCGGCCGCCGCAACGAACGACTCGTGCAACGCCTCTTGCAGGACGACGCGCCCATCCTCTTCGAGGGCCTGCACACGTGTTTCTGCATCGACGACCCACGCCTTGCGGGGCGCGTCAAAGTCTTCCGCTCGTGCAACATCGAGCACGATTATTACCGTGCCATCGGCCAGGCCGAGCGCCATCCGCTCCGCCGACTCTTCTACCGTCTTGAGGCGTGGCGCTTCCGCCGCTACCTGCCCCACGCCGCCGCGGCCGACCTCGTCGCAGCCGTCTCTACCACCGACACCGAGGCCCTGCGCCGCCTGTTGCCCGACTCGCGCGTCGCCTTCATCCCCTGCTTCCACGCTCACGACAGCGTCAGCACCGTGCCCGGCCGCTCGGACTTTATCCTTTATCACGCCAAGCTCTCGGTGAAGGAGAACGAGCAGGCCGCGCTGTACCCTCATCCGCCACGTCTTCCCCCGCCTCGCCCCCGCGCGCTGCATCATCGCCGGCATGGATCCCACGCCGACGCTCCTCCGTGAGGCCGCGTGCCAGGCGCATATCACCGTCGAGGCCAACCCTACGTCCGAGCGCATGGACAGCCTGATCCGTGAGGCGCAGATCCACCTGCTTGTCACGTTTCAGGGCACGGGCCTGAAGCTGAAGTTGCTCAACAGCCTTTTTGCTGGCCGACACGTGGTGGTCAACCCGACCATGCTGGCGGGAAGCGGCTTGGACAGCCTCTGCCACATCGGCGCCACGCCCGACGAGCTGGTCGACACGTGTCGCCGCCTGATGGACGTGCCTTTCCGTGACGCCGAACTCGATGCCCGTCGCCGACTGCTCCTCCCCGCTTTTTCTAACGAGGCGCAGGCGCGGCGGCTGTTGGAGATGATCGATGGGACGCGCGTTGCATAGATGGGGCAGCGCCCAGAATCAGATTCTGGAGGAATTGCAGGGCGTGCAATGGCCCAGAATCAGATTCTGGAGGAATTGCAAGGCATGCAATGGCTCAGAATCGGATTCTGGAGGAAATACAAGGCGTGCAATGGCTCAGAATCGGATTCTGGAGGAAATGTAAGGCGTGCAATCGCTCAGAATCAGATTCTGGAGGAAATGTAAGGCATGCAATGGCCCAGAATCAGATTCTGGAGGAAATGTAAGGCGTGCAATGGCTCAGAATCAGATTCTGGAGGAAATGCAAGGCATGCAATGGCTCAGAATCAGATTCTGGAGGAAATGCAGGGCATGCAATGGCCCAAAACCGGGTTTTTACGGGAAATGCAGGGTGTGCAATGGCCCAAAACCGGGTTTTTGCGAGAAATGCAGAGCGTGCAATGGCCCCAAAACCGGGTTTTTACGAGAATTGCAGGGCGTACAATGGCCCCAAAAACCGGGTTTTATGAGGATTGCAGGGCATGCAATGGCCCAAAACTGGGTTTTACGAGAATTGCAGGGCATGCAATGGCCCAAAACCGGGTTTTACGAGAATTGCAGGGCATGCAAAGGCTCAAAACCGGGTTTTACGAGAAATGCAGGGTGTGCAAAGGCCCAAAACCGGGTTTTATGAGGATTGCAGGGCGTGCAATGGCCCAAAAACAAAGAGCGGGGGCCGAGACCGTATCCCGCACCCCCGCTACATACAAGCGTGTGTAATGAAGACCCTCCGCTATGCGGCAAAGCCCCCACGGTTCTATTTGAGTTCAGACAGCGCTTTGGCGATGCGACGCATGGCCTCGGTGATGGCCTCGTCGGAGGCGGCGTAGGAGAGGCGGATGCAGTCCGGAGCGCCGAAGGCATGACCGCCGACGGTGGCCACGTGGGCCGTCTCCAGGAGATACATGGCCAGGTCGGCCGAGTCGTAGACTTTGCGATCGCCGGCGCTGCGGCCGAAGTAACGGCTGACGTCGGGGAAGATGTAGAAGGCGCCGTCGGGCACAGCCAGACGCACGTCGGGGATCTCGCGGCAGAGGCGGCAGATCAGGTCGCGCCGACGCTTGAAAGCCACGCGCATCTCCTCGACACACGTCTGGTCGCCGGAGAAGGCTTCACAGGCGGCTTTCTGCGCAATGCTGCTGGGCCCCGAGGTGTACTGACCTTGCAGCTTGCTGGCGGCCCGGGCCAGCCACAGCGGGGCGGCCAGGAAGCCAATGCGCCAGCCGGTCATGGCGTAGGCTTTGGAGACGCCATTGATGACGGCCACGCGGTCGCGCAACACGGGGAAGGAGGCGATGCTGGCGTGGCGGCCGACGTAGTTGATGTGCTCGTAGATCTCGTCGGAGATGACGACCACCTGCGGGTGACGCGCGAGGACGTCGGCCGGGGCCTCCAGCTCGTCGTGGCTGTAGACGCTGCCCGTGGGGTTCGAGGGCGTGCAGAGGATGAGCGCCTTGGTCTTGGGCGTGATGGCGGCCTCGAGCTGCTCAGGCGTGATCTTGAAGTTTTGGTCGATGCCGGCGGGCAGGGATCACGTTCGTGCCCTCGGCCAGCTTGACCATCTCCACGTAGCTCACCCAGTAGGGGGCGGGCACGATGACTTCGTCGCCCGGGTCCACGAGGCAGAGCAGGGTGTTGCAGATGGACTGCTTGGCGCCGTTGGAGACGATGATCTGATCGACGGTGTAGTCGAGGCCGTTCTCCCGCTTGAGTTTGGCGACGATGGCCTTCCGCAGGTCTAAGAAGCCCGGGACGGGGCTGTAGAACGAGAAGTTGTTGTCGATGGCCTTCTTCGCGGCGGCCTTGATGGGGTCGGGGGTGAAGAAATCGGGCTCGCCGACGCTCAGGTTGATGACGTCGACGCCTTGTGCCTTCAGCTCATTGCTTTTCTGCGACATGGCCAGTGTAGCAGACGACGAGAGACTCGTCAGGCGAACAGAAAGATGTTCCATTGTTGATTCTATTTATGGTTGGTTGTTGTATAGGGTAGTTATGCCTCCTTCGGAGGCGGTAGTTATGCACCTTCGGCGCAGTAGTTACGGCCTTGCGGCCGGGTAGTTATAGGGTAGTCATAGGGTAGTTATGCCTCCTTCGGCGCGGTAGTTAGGGGGAGTTATGAGGCTACTTCTAACTACCTCTAACTACCTTCTGACTACCCGGCCGCAAGGCCGTAACTACCTGAGGGCACAGCTCTCATTCTACGTTCGTCAGCGTGTGGCCCATGCGTTCCTTCTTGGTGCGCATGTAGAAGGCGTTGTATTCGTTGGGGGCGACTTCAATGGGCACGTTCTCGACCACCTCCAGCCCGTAGGCTTCGAGTCCGACGCGCTTGACGGGGTTGTTGGTGATGAGGCGCATTTTGGTGACGCCGATGCGGCTGAGGATCTGTGCGCCCACGCCGTAGTCACGCTCGTCGGCCTTATGGCAGAGGTGCAGGTTGGCCTCGACGGTGTCCATGCCTTCATCTTGCAGCTTGTAGGCGTGGATCTTGTCCATCAGCCCGATGCCGCGGCCCTCTTGGTTGAGGTAGACCACCACGCCGCGCCCTTCTTTTTTTCGATCATGCGCATAGCCATGTGGAGCTGCTCGCCGCAGTCGCAGCGCAGGGGAGCCGAAGATGTCGCCCGTCATGCAGGGAGGAGTGTACACGCACCAGCACGGGTTCGTCCGGGCGTTCGCCGATGTTGCCTTTGATCAGCGCCGCGTGCTCCAAGCCGTTGCTCTTCTGGCGGAAGGGGATGATGCGGAAGGGGACCGTATTCGGTGGGCAGCTTGGCCTCGACACCCTCCTCCACGAGCGACTCGGTGCGGAGGCGGTAGGCGATTAAGTCACGGATGGTGATGATCTTGATGTTGAAACGTTCGGCCACCTCCATCAGCTGTGGCATGCGGGCCATGGAGCCATCCTCGTTGAGGATCTCGATCAGTGCACCGGCGGGATAGAGTCCGGCCAAGCGCGCCATGTCGACGGTGGCCTCGGTGTGTCCGGCGCGACGCAGCACACCGCGCGAACGGGCCCGCAACGGGTTGATGTGCCCCGGCCGACCGAGGTCGGTAGGTTTCGTAGTCGGATCGGCCAGTGCGCGGATGGTCTGTGCGCGGTCGTGAATGGAGACGCCCGTAGTGCAGCCCATGCCGAGCCGGTCGACGGTGACGGTGAAGGGCGTTTCTAACGTGGAGGTGTTATGGGCCACTTGCATGCCCAGTCCCAGCTCCTCGCAACGCTCCTCCGTGATGGGGGCGCAGAGCACGCCGCGACCGTTCTTAAGCATGAAGTTGACTTTCTCAGGGGTGATCTTTTCGGCGGCAATGATGAAGTCGCCTTCGTTCTCGCGGTCTTCGTCGTCGACAACAATGAGGAACTTGCCTTCGCGGAAGTCTTCGATCGCTTCTTTGATTGTGTTCAATCGGTTCATTTTATATGAGGGTGTATTTACGAGTTATCGTTAGGGATGAGCGTCTGCATTTCACCCGAGACGCGGAGGGTGGTGCGCAGGTCGTTAAGTAGCAGCTTGCGTCGGATCATAGAGAGTAGATAGATGGGCAGGGAGACGGGGAAGATCCACGCCATGATGCGCCCTGCGCGTGGGCTCATGCGGAAATCGACGAGGTCGTATCCGCTGAGGATGGGGTAGTCCATCAGCTTGTTGAGCACCAAGTGACGGTCGGAGTTACGGCCCTCCTCGACGACGTCCTCCAGCTGTCGGGCGATGCGCTCCGCCTCTGGATCGCGGCCGCCCTGACGCCAGAAGCGGAAGTAGGGCAGCCAGCGTCGGGAGCCCTTGAGGTAGGCTGTGATGTCGGTGTCTAAAGCCGTGATACGTCGGTTCCATGCGGCGTAGTCGAGGGCGTACATGATGACTTCCTTCTTCTCCACCTTTCGCGTGGGGCGTTTGCCGATGATTCGCTTGAGGGCCTCGGTGTAGGTGTCGGCGTTAAGGATGGCCGAGTCGTTCGATGCTTTATAGGTCAAGAAGATGCCGAGGGGCAGCAGTACGGCAGAGCTGAGCCACATGCCTTGCCAGGGTTGCCACATGCCATTGCTGGCCATCTTGAACCCGATGTTGTCGATGACGTAATAGAAGATGAAGAGGAAGACGGAGATGACGACGGGCATGCCCAGGCCGCCCTTGCGGATGATGGCGCCTAAGGGGGCGCCGATGAAGAAGAAGATGAGGCAGGCGAAGGAGAGGGTGAACTTCTTGTGCATCTCCGTGTGGTGGCGGCGCATCTCTTTGGAGTCGCTGGCCAGGATTTCGGCCTGAAACTCGTTGTCGGCCTTGATCATTTCGATGGTGTTGCGGGCGCTCTGTATGTAGGCGGTGCGGCGTTCGGGCGATAGCTCGGCCAGCAGACTGTCGAAGGTTTCGGGCGTGGGCTGCGGCGCAGGTGCGTGGGCTGCGGAGGTGTCGACGGTGGGGTTGAGGTCGCGGCGGTAGGAGTGGGCGTAGACCTCGCGGGCGTTGGACTCCTTGACGCTGTCGAGGCGTACGGTCATGGAGTCGATGGAGGTGCGGAGGCTGGCGAGGTTCTTACCCACGTAGCGGTCTTGCATGGCGGACTCGTCGGCGCGGTGGAATTCGGAGTCGAAGCGGATGAGGATCTCGCGCGACTTGAACGATTCTTTCTGGTACGGCACTGCGCCGCCCTCGGTGGCTTCGCCCTGATCACGGAGGTTCTTGAACATGCGTCCGTCGAAGAGGTAGAGGACGAGGAACTGCTTATCGGTGGAGACTTTCAGCCGTCCGGAGTCGGCCACGATGACTTGCGCGTTGTTGAATCCGTCGGAGTAGTCGTAGATCATCAGGTGGTGCAGCAGGCCGTCGTGGTCTTTCTTCTTGACGTACACGTTGAAGCCTGAGATCTGGCTGTAGAAGGTGCTTTCGGGGATCTCGAGCTCGGGCGACTTGTCGCGCACGGAGCTGAGCAGGGTGTACATCTTGACCTGCGAGAGGGGGATGATGTTGTTCTGAAAAAAAGAACGCCCCGACGGCCACGAAGGCGAGCAGGACGATGAAGGGCTGCATGATGCGGGGTAGGGAGATGCCGGCGGATTTCATGGCCAGGAGCTCGAGCTGCTCGCCGAGGTTGCCAAACGTCATCAGCGAGGCCAGCAGGATGGCCAGCGGCAGGGCCATCGGTACGAAGGAGAGGGCGGCGTAAAAAAACATCTCGGCAAGGACGCCCATACCGATGCCCTTGCCGACCATATCGTCCACGTACTTCCACAGGAACTGCATGAGTACGATGAAAAGACAAATACCGAAGGTCATGAAGAACAACGGTAGGAATGTTTTGAGTAGGAAAATATACAATCGCTTCATCCTGGGGGTGCATCTCTTCGGAAGAGACGAGGGCAAAAGTAGTGCAAAAAGGGGAGGGATGGGCGTTTGGGCGGGCTCTGTCGGGTGTCGAAGTGTGAAATTTCTTAACAGATGACCCGTCGACTGTTGTCAATGGCATGCAAAACGCATTTTGAGTGCCTCTGACTGTTGTCAATGGTGTGTAAAACGCGTTTTAGGTACCTCTGACTGTTGTCAATGGCGTGTAAAACGCGTTTTGAGTGCCTCTGACTGCTGTCAATGGCGTGTAAAACGCGTTTTGCATACCTCTGACGGCTGACAATGCCCTGAATCCTCGCGAGAGCATGCCTCTGACGGCTGACAATGGGAGGCGGTTCAGAGGCTGTCGTAGTTCCAGCATCGGGTGGAGGATACTTATGCTATTCCCCAATCCGGAAATACTGCATCAGTGCGCGATACTCGTCTTGTGCCGTGAGGCAGGTATCGAGCAGGTAACCGTTCATCCGTCCCCATTCCCGCAGGCCGCGATAGTAAAAACGGCTTCAGGCGGTCGGTGATGATGAAGGGACGATGGCCCTGTCCGAGGCACTCCTTGAAGAGGATCAGTCGGCCGACACGCCCGTTGCCGTCTTGGAAGGGGTGGATGGACTCAAAGCGGTGGTGGAAGTCGATAAGTGACTCGAGCGTCGGGTGAGGATCGGCGCGGTATGCGGCCAGAAGCGACTGCATGCGATCCGCCACCTCCTCAGGAGGGCAAGTCTCCATGCCGCCCACCTCGTTGGGCAGTCGCTTGTAGTCGCCCACAGCGAACCATTCCCGTCGGCTGTCCGTCGTGGATTGCTTCAGCATGGCATGGAGCTCCTTGATGAGGGCCTCCGTCAGCGGCTGGTCCGCCTCGTCAATGATCCGATCGACGCAGCGGAAGTGGTTGACGGTTTCGAGAATGTCGTCCACGTTTACCGCGTCATTCGTTAGCCCGATCGTGTTCGTCTCAAAGATGCAGCGCGTCTGCTCGTGCGTCAGGCGGCTACCCTCGATACGGTTCGAGTTGTAAGTCAGATCCACTTGTGTGCGGTGATAGATGCCCCCCTTCAGTCGGGCAGCCTTCTGCTCACGGAGGGCAACGAGGAGCGGTGTGTTCGTGCGATGATTCACGCCGTGATCTCTTTGTCTCCTCCCTCTCGACCGAAGGCGTCGAGGGCTTTCTTGACCGAGCCGTGGAGGAGGAGCAGGGTACGGGCGCGATCGTAGGGGAGGCCGAGCTCGCCCACCAGCATGCGCGCGCCACGGTCGACGAGCTTCTGGTTGCTCAGCTGCATGTTCACCATCTTGTTGCCCTTCACCCGGCCGAGGCGGATCATGACCGAGGTGGTGATCATGTTCAGGAGCATCTTCTGCGCCGTGCCGGACTTCATGCGGGAGCTACCGGTGACGAACTCCGGGCCGAGGACGACTTCGATCGGTATCTCTGCCTCCGTGGCCACGGGCGATCCGGGATTACTCGTTATGCCGGCCGTGAGGATGCCCGCCTGACGCGCCGCACGTAGGGCACCGACCACGTAGGGCGTCGTGCCCGAGGCCGCGATGCCTACCACGGTGTCGTCGGCCGTGATGTGACGCTCCTGCAACTCCTGCCAACCGCGCTGGGTGTCATCCTCGGCGTTTTCCACCGGGTTACGCAGCGCCGTATCGCCACCGGCGATGAGTCCGATGACGAGCGTGGGCGGCATGCCAAACGTGGGCGGTATCTCCGACGCGTCGAGCACACCGAGACGTCCGCTGGTGCCGGCGCCGAGGTAGAAGATGCGCCCGCCACGCTGCATGCGCGGGACGATCTGTTCGACCAGTTTCTCTACTTGCGGAATGGCCTCGCCGACGGCTGCGGCCACCTTGCGGTCCTCGCGGTTGATGTCGTCCAGCAGTTCGCGGACGCTTTTGTTCTCTAAGTTGTCGTAGAGCGAATCTTGCTCCGTAATCTTCGTAAATGCTGCCATACTTAGTTCGATGAATAAAACGCCCGGAGTCCCTCCATCGGGCTTTGGGTGATGGTGCCGATACGGATGCCGAGGCCTTCGGCGGCGTCGCGGAGGAGCGGCTGATAATGGTAGGCCACGGAGCCGACGAAGTGCACGAGATGATCGGCATAGCCGTCGTATTGCATCACGTTGCGGGCGAAGAAATCCTTAAAAGTGCCGCGGACGAGCTGCCGCATGCGTGGATCGTCGAGGTGGCGGGTGATGAAGGGCGAGAAGCTGGCCAAGAAGCGGTTCGGGAAGGGCTGGCGGTAGACGCGTTCGATGATGTCGGCCGTTGTCAGACCGTATTCGCTGAGGAAGCGCTCTTTCAGCTCCTCGCCCAGCTGGTTCTTCAGTAGCAGGCCCACGAGCAGTCGGCCGAGCACGGCGCCGCTACCCTCATCGCCGAGGATGAAGCCCAGCGGCGAGACGTTGGCCGTGATCGCCCTGCCGTCGTAGAAGCAGGAGTTGGAGCCGGTGCCAGGATGCAGGCGATGCCCGCCTCGCGGCCGCAGGTGCTGCGTGCGGCGCCGAGCATGTCGCTGCCTACCTCTACAACGCCACCGTCCACGGGCAGGTTGGCCCGGAGCATCTCTTCCATGCCGCTGATCTTCTCCGGGGTACACCCTGCGCCGAAGAATCGGACAGCGGCGTAGGGCCCGGCTGGAATGTGGGGGAGCAGCGCATTGCGAAGTTCCTCGCCCATCTCTTCGGGCGTTTGGAAGTAGGGATTCAGGCCTTTGGTGAACACTTCGCAGACGAGCTGTCCGCGGCGGATGACGTTCCACTGCGTCTTGGTGGAACCACTATCGGCGATGAGGATCATAGGGTGAGAAGCTGTTTTGAATTTATTGAGTGATTGTTTTAAGGAGCTGCTTGGGCGGATCTTACTCCATTTTCTGCTTCGGGTCTATCGAGGCCTGTTTCTGCCCTTTTGTTCCATCATTAATCCTCACATAGCTTGCTATGCTCGTCTAATGATGAAACAAAATCATCAGAAACATCCGCCCGATAGCCTCCGAAATAAATTCCAAACAGCTTCTGAGAAGTCTAAAAACGAAATTACCCTTTCACACTCCCGCCATTGGTGTGTTCACAGCCGGCGCAGCGGGCGGGCTCACCACGGAAACGTCGCTCCACAAGCGTGCGCAGGCGTTCCTTGAGCGGCTCAAGGCGGACGCGGTCGATGACGTCGGAGGTGAAGGCCACGCTCAGCATCATGCGCGCTTCAGACAGGGGGATGCCGCGGCTCTGCATGTAGAAGAGCGCCTGCTCGTCGAGCTGGCCGGTGGTCATGCCGTGCGAGCACTTCACGTCGTCGGCGTAGATCTCCAGCTGCGGCTTGCTGTACATGCGAGCCTCACGCGTCATGCAGATGTTGCGATTCGTCTGGTAAGCCTCTGTCTTGTCGGCGCCCTCGCAGACGAGGATGCGACCGGCAAAGGCGCCCACGGCGCGGTCGTCGAGGACGTACTTGAAGAGCTCGTTGCTGGTGCAGTGGGGCACGCGGTGCGAGATGTGCGAGTACGTGTCCACGCGCTGCTCGCGATCTTCGATGGCCATACCGCAGAGGGTCAGCTCGGCGCCTTCGCCATTGATGCGGGCGCGGTAGTTGTTGCGCGTCTGACCGTTGTTGAGCGTGATACCGTTGACGAGCACGTTGCTTCCGGCCTCCTGCTCAACGAAGAGCGAAGAGAAGCGTCGCGTGTGGATGGAGCTTTCCTCGAGGTCGTAATAGTCGACTACCGCGTCGCGGCCGGCGATGATCTCGATCACCTCTGTGGAGAGGAAATCGGTATCGCCCATGCTGTGATCGCAGACGAGGAGCTTGGCCGAGGCACCGTCTTCTACGACGAAGAGGATGCGGCGGTTGGCCATCAGGCGCTCCGTGCTGCGGAAGAGGTTGATCAGCTGCACGGGCTGCTCCAGAATGACGCCGGCGGGCACGTAGACCACGAGGCCGTCTTGCGCGAAGAGTGTGTTCAGCGCTGCGATCGCATCGTGGTTGGTGTGAGCCGCCCTGTCCGTAGTAACGTGCGGCCTGCTCAGGGTGAAGCTCGGCAAAGCCAGCGATGCTGCCCACGTAGACGCCCTGCGGGGAGTGACGCCTCGAGTCGGCCGTCAGAGTAGAACGTGTCGTTGATCACGAAGCACGGCGTGGCGCTGAGGTTGGGCACATTGCAGCGGAAGAGGTCGGCCGTCTCGATAGCCACCGGTCGGCGGTCGAGGTTCAGCCCATAGTCCGGCGCAAAGGCCTCCTGCATGTCGGTGTATTTGTAGTACTCGCTTGCTGTCGACGGGAATCCCCCGCGGCGCAGATCCTCCAAAGCCCGGTCACGCGGTGCGTTCATGCACGCCGGCGCATGACGGTGCACCGTGTCGCGGTGACTCTGGTAGAGGTCGATGTATTGTTGTTCGGAGTTCATGTCAGCAGCGGGTCAATCGTTTTGTTCCTTGATCCAATCATATCCCTTCTTCTCCAGCTCGAGCGCCAGCTCTGGGCCGCCCGTCTTGACGATGCGTCCGTGATAAAGCACATGCACCACGTCTGGCTTGATGTAGTCCGGGAGGCGCTGGTAGTGCGTGATGACGATGGTGGCGTTGTCCGGTCGGCGGAGCAGGTTGACACCTTTGGCCACGATGCGGAGGGCGTCGATGTCGAGACCGCTGTCCGTCTCGTCGAGGATGGCGAGCGTGGGTTCAAGCATAGCCATTTGGAAGATCTCGTTGCGCTTCTTCTCGCCGCCAGAGAAACCCTCGTTCACGCTGCGGTTCATCAGGCGGTTGTCCAGCTCTACGATCTCGCGCTTCTCACGCATCAACTTGAGGGAAGTCGGTGGCTGAAACGGGCTCCTCGCCACGGTACTCGCGGCGGGCATTGACGGCCGCACGCATGAAGTTCACCATGCTTACGCCGGGGATCTCCACGGGGTACTGGAAGCTGAGGAAGATGCCTTCGCAGCTGCGCTCTTCGGGGGCCAGCTCCAGGAGGTCTTTGCCCCGGAATGTCACCGAGCCTTGAGTTACCTCAAAAGCAGGGTTGCCGACTAGCACACTGCTGAGTGTGCTCTTGCCCGAGCCGTTGGGGCCCATGATGGCGTGTATCTCGCCGGCGTTCACGCGGAGGTCGATGCCTCGTAATATCTCTTTGCCGTCTATGCCGGCATGTAGGTTGTTTATCTCTAATAACATAGTAGGGGGTGATAGGGGGTAGTTTATATGTATGTATGGTGAAGTAGTTGGGGGCTTCTTCTCTGCTCCTTGCTCCTTCTCTGCTCCTTCTTTTCTTCCCTTGATGGAAGAAAAGAAGCAAAAGAAGATCAAGGCCTCCGGGAGGCCGGCCAAGCTGGCCGGGTACCCGGTAAACTTCCCAGCCCCGGCAGGGGAAGCCGCCCAACTTAGTAGAGGATGTTGTCGAGTATCATATAGAAAAGTGTCCAGGCGTCGCCCTCGCGGAAGCAGAAGGGGAAGTTGACCTTGAGGCCGACGCTGAGGTCGTGATACATGCCGCGGTCGGCGTAGCTGGAGCCCATGTCGATGCCGCCACCGGGCTGCTCGATCGCCGTGCGGGCGCCGAGGCCGATGACAAAGTCGTAGCGCAGCGTGAGGGCGATGGACGAAAAGAGGTAGAAGTCCAGCCCGATGCCGGGCGAAAGGGACAGACGCGGATTGCGGAAGTAATACGTCGCGTGGCTGTTCAAATAGGGAGCCGTGGTGCGACGGATACGTTCGTCGAAGTTGCCCCGAGCCGAGGCCACGAGGAAGGGCTGCACGGGGAAGCGGTCGGGCAGGAAGTAGCGCTTCATCCCCAGCCGCAGGCCCCTGCATGGTGCGGGCGGCGTCGTTGTCGTAGACGATCTCCGTGTGGAAGTAACCCGCTTCGACGGCCCACTTGTCGGGCAGTGCGAGCTCGCCGGTCACGAACCACTCCGTGCCATGCGTCACGACGATAGCGCGGGGGTAGCTGCCCGTCTGCACGGGTTGTGCGAAGGGCGATCCGCCGGCGTTGATGGCCCACCGGCGCCGACAATCGTCTTGGCCGAAGGCTGTCATCCAGCCCACCGCCACGATGGACAGCAACAGGAGGAGCCGACGCCGTGTCATCCCACGCTTCCCTCCAGCGAGATCTGCAACAGCTTCGTGGCCTCGACGGCGAACTCCATCGGCAGCTTGTTCATCACCTCGCGGGCGTATCCGCCGACGATCAGGCTGACGGCCTTCTCCGTGTCGATGCCGCGCTGGTTGCAGTAGAACAGTTGGTCTTCGTTCACCTTGCTCGTTGTGGCTTCGTGCTCCACGACGGCCGTCTCGTTCTGTATGTCGACGTAGGGGAACGTGTGTGCGCCGCAGGTGGAGCTGAGCAGCAGGCTGTCGCACTGGCTGTGGTTGCGGGCGCCCTCGGCGCGCGGGGTGACCTTCACCAGGCCGCGGTAGCTGTTCTGGCTGTGTCCGGCGGAGATGCCCTTCGAGACGATCGTGCTGCGGGTGTTGCGGCCGAGGTGGATCATCTTCGTGCCCGTGTCGGCCTGCTGATAGTTGTTGGTCACGGCCACGGAGTAGAATTCGCCCACGGAATTGTCGCCGGCCGGGATGCACGAGGGTATTTCCACGTGATGGCCGATCCGGTCTCCACCTGCGTCCAGGAGATCTTGCTACTCTCACCCTTACACATGCCGCGCTTGGTGACGAAGTTGTAGATACCGCCGTTGCCGTCCTTGTCGCCCGGATACCAGTTCTGCACGGTGGAGTATTTCACCTCCGCGCGATCCATGGCGATGATCTCCACGATGGCGGCGTGCAGCTGATTCTCGTCGCGCATGGGCGCGGTGCAACCTTCGAGGTAGCTCACGTAGGCGTCGTCGTCGGCCACGATGAGGGTGCGCTCGAACTGACCCGTGTTGGCGGCGTTGATGCGGAAGTAGGTGCTCAGCTCCATCGGGCAACGCACGCCTTTGGGGATGTAGACGAACGATCCGTCGGAGAAGACGGCCGAGTTGAGCGCGGCGAAGTAGTTGTCGCGATAACCGACTACCGTGCCGAGGTATTTGCGGACCAGATCTGGGTGGTGCTTCACCGCCTCGCTGAAGGAGGAGAAGATGATGCCCTTCTCGGCCAGCACCTCCTTGAAGGTGGTCTTCACCGAGACGCTGTCCATGACCGCATCGACGGCCATGCCGCTGAGGATCTTCTGCTCGTGGAGCGGGATGCCCAGCTTGTCGAACGTCTTGAGCAGCTCCGGGTCCACCTCGTCGAGGCTCTTGGGACCGGCCTTCTGTTTCGGGGCAGCGTAGTAGATGATGTCTTGATAATCGATGGGGGATGTTGAGGTGTGCCCATTGGGGCATCTCCAGCGTCTGCCAGTGGCGGAAGGCGCGGAGGCGGAAGTCTAAGAGCCATTCGGGCTCCTCCTTCTTGCGTGAGATCAGACGGATCACGTCCTCATCGAGTCCGCGGTGCAGCAGCTCCGTGTCGATGTCCGTAGTGAAGCCGTACTTGTATTCGCTGCCGGTGATCTCGTCCAGTAGCGGGTCGGTATTCTTCTTTGTTTTCTCCATTTGTCTGTTTGTGTGAGGGTGATATGTAGTCGGCTGTGCCTTGCGGCGGCCGTTGATGTCTCGTTTGGGTGGGGCCGGGAGAGGATTGACCCGCCTCACGCGTGCTAAAAACGTGCCAAGTTTTACCTCCCGCACGTCGTGTAAAGCCACAAACCGGGTTTTTATGCCATTGCAGGCATTGCAATCGTCCAAAACCGGGTTTTTATGCCATTGCAGGCGTTGCAATCGTCCAAAACCGGGTTTTTATGCCATTGCAGGCATTGCAATCGTCCAAAACCGGGTTTTTAAGCCGTTGCAGGCGTTGCAATTGTCCAAAACCGGGTTTTTAAGCCGTTGCAGGCGTTGCAATCGCTCAGAATCAGATTCTGGAGGATTTGCATGGTCTGCAATGGCTCAGAATCAGATTCTGGAGGATTTGCACGGTCTGCAATGACTCAGAATCAGATTCTGGAAGAATTGCATGGTCTGCAATGGCTCAGAATCAGATTCTGGAAGAATTGCATGGTCTGCAATGGCTCAGAATCAGATTCTGGAAGAATTGCATGGTCTGCAATGGCTCAGAATCAGATTCTGGAGGATTTGCATGGTCTGCAAATGGCCCGGAATCAGATTCTGGGGTGCCCTGCGCACAAACCTCGGGCTGGAGATGAGTGCCCCCCGCGGCTTGTCGGGGTGGGGCGATGCGACTCCTGTAGATCCCGCTCTCGCCAGACGAAGAACTTGGGCGAAAAGAGGGTCGGGACCGTCTCGCGGATGAAGGGATAGGTGCGCGAACGGCTCTTGGTCTCCTCAGTGAGGAGGAAGCCGTGGCGGTCGATCCCCTCGACGAAGTTCAGCGTGAAGCTGCTGACGAACAGGGCGACGCTGGCGGCACAGAGCGCACCGGCCGGGCGGTTGGGGATGTTGAGCGCGCTCTCGTCTACCCAGTGGTCCATCCATCGACCGGCCAGGCGGACGGTGGCGAAGATGAGGACGAAGGCGCCGATGTAGCTGACGAACGTCACGCTGCCCTCTGACACCCACCCTGCGCTCAGAACGAGCGCGCGCAGCCAGTGGGCCACGCGCGAACAGCAATAGATGACGGCCACGACGGCGCCAAGAACGGCCACTTGACGGACGAATCCGTCGTGCCAGCCCTTGACGAGGCCCCCTCCGACAAGGCCTAAGACCACGATATCCAGCCGGTCATGCGCGTCCGGGAGGGTGCGGGTTACAGCGTCTTCTTGACCTCGATCTCGTCGAACGGCTCGATCATGTCGCCCTCTTGCACATCGTTGTAGTTGTTGATGAAGAGGCCACACTCCTGTCCGGCCACGACCTCCTTCACCTCGTCTTTGAAGCGCTTGAGTGAGGCCAACTCGCCGGTGTGGATCACGATACCGTCACGGATGACGCGCACCTTGTTGGCGCGCTTGATCTTGCCTTCCTTCACGAGGCAGCCGGCCACGGTGCCCACCTTCGAGATCTTGAAGACTTGCAGCACCTCGAGGTTACCGCAGATCTCCTCCCGAATCTCGGGCGAGAGCATGCCCTCCATAGCCGAGCGCACCTCCTCGATGGCGTCGTAGATGATGGAGTAGAGGCGGATCTCGACGCCCTCCTTGTCGGCCAACTTGCGGGCGGCCTGTGCTGGGCGCACCTGGAAGCCGATGATGATGGCGCTGGATGAGGCGGCCAGCTCGACGTCGGACTCGGAGATCTGCCCGACGGCTTTGTGGATGACGTTGACCTGAATCTCTTCGGTGGAGAGCTTGATGAGCGTATCGGAGAGCGCCTCGACGGAGCCGTCCACGTCGCCCTTGACGATGAGGTTCAGCTCGTGGAAGTCGCCCAGTGCACGGCGGCGCCCAAGTTCCTCGAGTCCGAAGCGCTTCTGGGTGCGGAGCCCCAGCTCACGCTGCAACTGCTCGCGGCGTGCAGCGATTTCGCGCGCCTCCTGCTCGGTCTCCAAGACATTGAGCGTGTCGCCTGCCTGCGGCGCACCGTCCGAGCCGAGGATCAGCACCGGCTCCGATGGCCCAGCGCTCTCCACGCGTTGGTTGCGCTCATTGAACATGGCCTTGACACGCCCGTAGTGTGTGCCCGCCAGCACGATGTCGCCTTGGCGCAGCGTCCCGTTGCTCACCAGTACGGTGGCCACATAGCCGCGCCCCTTGTCGAGCGACGATTCGATGACGGAGGCCGTGGCGCGACGTTTCGGGTTGGCCTTCAGCTCCAGCAGGTCAGCTTCGAGCAGCACCTTTTTCGAGCAAGTCTTGCACGCCGATGCCCTTCTTGGCCGAGATGTCTTGGCTCTGATACTTGCCGCCCCACTCCTCGACGAGGTAATTCATCTGCGAGAGCTTCTCCTTGATCTTGTCCGGATTGGCCCCGGGCTTATCGATCTTATTGATGGCAAAGACGATGGGGACACCGGCCGCGGAGGCGTGGTTGATGGCCTCAATGGTCTGCGGCATGACGTTGTCGTCGGCTGCAACGATGATGATGGCGATGTCCGTCACCTTGGCGCCACGTGCACGCATGGCGGTGAAGGCCTCGTGGCCCGGGGTGTCGAGGAAGGTGATGTGTCGACCGTCGGGCAGGGGTCACGCTGTAGGCACCGATGTGCTGCGTGATGCCACCCGCCTCACCGGCGATCACGTTGGCGTTGCGGATGTTGTCCAGCAGCGACGTCTTACCGTGGTCCACGTGGCCCATGACGGTCACGATCGGTGGGCGCGGCACCCAATCCTCGGGGTTGTCCTCCTCTTCCTTAATGGCTTCCGACACCTCGGCGCTGACGTATTCCGTCTTGAAGCCGAACTCCTCGGCTACGATGTTGATCGTCTCCGCGTCGAGTCGCTGATTGATGGAGACCATCATGCCAATGCTCATACAGGTGGAGATGACCTCGGAGACGGAGACGTCCATCATGTTGGCCGGGTCGTTGGCGGTGACGAACTCCGTGAGCTTCAAGATCCGGCTTTCCCGTTCTTCGGCGCGCAGCAGTTCCTGCTCGCGGAAGGCCACAGCGTCACGTTTCTCGCGGCGATACTTGGCGCCTTTGTTCTTGGCGCCCTTGCTGGTCAGACGGGCCAGTGTCTCCTTCACCTGACGCTGCACATCGCCTTCGTTCACCTCCGTATGCACGGGGCGTTTGGGGCGCTTGTTATCGTTTGATCGCTTGTTGTCGTTCGACCGTGCACCCGTATTGACGGCGGCGTTGATGTCGATACGGTCTTTCTTGATGCGCTTACGCTTCTTCTTGGCGTCGGCGGATGTGGCGGCCGATGGGGTGGCGGGGGCATGGGGCGTCGCAGATGCAGCGGGCTTAGCTGGGGTAGCAGAAGCCTGCGGTTGCTGCCGACGACGGTCACGGTTACGCTCGGAGCCCCTGCGCTTGGGGGCGCATGGATTGGTTGATGGTGGCGAGGTCGATCTTGCCTGTCACTTTGATGTTCGACTCCAAGCGAGGTGTCTCCAGACGGAACACCTCGTCCTCCTTTTTTTCTCCGTCGATCCCGTCTGCACCGTGCTGTCGGCCGATGTATCCGGTTTGGGCGTTTCGGCGACGGTCGGTGTTGGTTCTGCGGGCGCTTCGGCGATGGGTGCAGGCGCTTCCTGCGTTTGCGCTATGGGTGCGGGGGCCTCCGCCTTGATCTCTGCGGGGCTGTCCCTCCCTTCGGTTGCTCAACGCTGGGGGTGGGCGCCTCAGTGATTGGAGCGCTTACGGCTGGAGTCTCCTGCTTAGCCTCTACCTCAGAGGGCGTTGGAGTAGCGGCCGCAGGCTTCGTCTCCGTGTGGTGTGTGGCCGCGGAATGTCCACTGTGTTTACGCCGCCGGGAGTGCGACGATCCGTGTCCGCTCGTTTCGGGTAGATCGATCTTGCCTTTGGTGACGAATTTGGGGAGGATGTCGTCCGGTATCTCGGTCTTGATCACATCCGGCTCCGTCTTGGTGGGTTCCTGAGCTACGGGTTCCGGCTTTGGTTCTGGTTTCACGTGCGTTTCTGTCGGTGCAGCTTTTTTTCGAGCAGGCGACTTCGTTCGGACTCCGGCAGGTTTTTGCCGAATTCCTTAACGAGCAGGGTGTACTGCTCATCGGGAATGCGGACGTTGGGGTTGCTTTCGACCTCGAAACGCTTCCCGCGCAGATAGTCGACAACCGTCTGCAAGCCGACATTCAAGTCCTTCAATACTTTGTTCAATTTAACAGGCATATCTCTCTTCCTCGTGTAGTTATCTCTGATTTAATCCTCCTCTTTTTTTCGTCGGTGTCGTCTTCTTGAAACACTTCAGGGGTGTCTTCGTCGGCGTCGTCTTCTTCCGGTTCATCTTCTGTCGGCGTCTCGTCCGGTTCGTCGGTGGATTCAGCGGGCTGTTCGTCGACGGGTTCGGATGCGTCGGATGCGTCGACGGGTTGTTCCTCTTCCGGAGCATAATCGTCGGGTGCCGGTTGAGCTTCGTCTTCAAACTCGGCTGAGAGGACACGCAGCAGGTCGTCCACCGTCTGCTCTTCCAGGTCGGCACGCTCCATAATCTCTTCGGGGGCGAGGGCAAGCACAGCTTTGGCGGTGTTGCAGCCGATCTCCTTGAGGGCTTCGATCACCCAAGGCTCCACCTCGTCAGCGAACTCGTCGAGATAGATATCCTCCTCGTCGGCCGTATCGATGTCACGGAAGACGTCGATGGTGTAGTCCGTAAGCATACTGGCCAGCTTGATGTTGAGTCCGTTCTTACCGATGGCCAGCGAAACCTCTTCAGGGCGTAGGAAGACTTCCGCCTTATGCTCCTCTTCGTCGACGCGGATGGAGGAGACTTTGGCCGGGCTGAGTGCGCGCTGGATATAGAGTGCGGTGTTGGTGGTGTAGTTTACGACGTCGATATTCTCGTTGCGCAGCTCGCGGACGATGCCGCGGATACGTGAGCCCTTCATGCCGACGCAGGCACCGACGGGATCGATGCGTTCGTCGTACGATTCGACGGCGATCTTGGCGCGTTCACCGGGGATGCGTGCGATAGAGCGGATGGTGATCAGGCCGTCGTTGATCTCGGGCACTTCGATTTCGAAGAGTCGTTGCAGGAAGGCTTTGTCGGTACGCGAGAGGTAGATCTTCGTGTTGTTATCCGTTTCTACCCGCTGCACGACGGCGCGTACGGCCTCGCCCTTGCGATAGAAGTCGCCGGGGATTTGCTCCGATTTGGGCAGCAGGAGCTCGTTGCCTTCGTCGTCGAGTAGCAGCACTTCTTTCTTCCATACCTGATAGACGTCGGCCACGACGATGGTGCCGATCAGCTCGCGGTATTTGGCTGTGAGGTTGTCCTTTTTGGAGCTCCAGGATCTTCGAGGCCAGCGCCTGTCGGAGGTTGAGGATGGCGCGCCGGCCAAAGTCGGCGAAGTGCACCTCGTCGGTCACTTCTTCACCGATGGTACAGTCGGCGTCGATCTGTTGCGCATCGCGTAGCGAGACCTCCAGATTGGGGTCGCTGACGTGTCCGTTTTTCCACCACGGTGCGGTTGCGCCAGATCTCGAAGTCGCCCTTTTCGGGGTTGATGATCACGTCGTAATTCTCGTCCGTGCCGAACATTTTTAGCGATCACGTTGCGGAACGACTCTTCGAGCACGTTGATCATCGTCTCCTTGTCGATATTCTTCAGGTCTTTGAACTCCTGAAGGCTGTCTATCATGCTGACTGTTTCCTGTTTCTTGGCCATATTCTCTTGTCTTCTCTCTATTTGAATCGGATTTTACTTTTTCGCGTATGCTATCTCATCATATCGGTACGTTTCGTCTTCGTACACGGTGGTCTTGCGACGGGCACCTTCGGGCTTTACCTTTTTGGCTACGGTGAGCGTCACGCCCGTCTCACCAGCATCCTTGAGCACGCCCGTGCGGAGGGTGCCTTCGCGGGGCTTGAGCTCGATTTCGCTGCCGATATGCTTGCGGTATTGGCGGACGATCTTGAAGGGGCGATCGAGGCCGGCGGAGGTGACCTCCAGCTCGTAATCCTCGGCGTCACGGTCGAGGTGCTGCTCGATATATTGGCTCAGGGCCACGCAATCGTCGATGCTGACAGCCTCGTCGTGGTCAATCTCCACCACGATGGCGTTGTCGGCGCCGATGACGACATCCACAAGGTAGCAAGCCGAGTCGGCCAGGGCGGCTTCAGCCAGACGCATCACTGTATTTCGTTCGATCATTATTGTGCAAAAAGAAAGGGAACCAAAGTGTTCCCCCGTCGTAATTTCGGGGGCAAATATACAATCAATCAGCCTTTTTCTAAGGAAAGGCGTTTTTCCGAGCTTTGGCTGGAGAGGTGAAAGGCGGATTGGAGGCGTGGCTTAGATGCGAGACCGGGCTGACCTTTTCCAAAGATCCCTTTTTAAGTACGTTTGCACCGTTTGAAAAACAAAACACCTATAGATATATGAGTGAACTGCATATCATTAATCACCCGATGATCTGCCACAAGTTGACGCGGATCCGGGATGTGAACACGGGTGCGAAGGACTTCCGCGAGTTGCTCCGCGAGATTGCTATGCTGATGGGCTACGAGGTGACGCGCGATCTGCCGCTGACGGAGGTCGAGATCGAGACACCGATGGAGCGCACCGTGGCGTATGAAATCTCGGGCAAGAAGTTGGCTATCGTGCCCATCCTCCGCGCCGGCCTCGGCATGGTGGACGGACTGCTGAGCCTGCTGCCTGTGGCTGAGGTGGGGCACATCGGCCTCTATCGCGATCATGACACGCATCGCCCCGTCTTTTATTACTGCAAGCTGCCGGAGGATATCGACCGCCGTATGGTGATCGTCACCGACCCGATGTTGGCCACCGGTGGTAGTGCCTCGGACGCGATCCGTATGCTCAAGGAGAAGGGCTGCACCAACATCCGTCTCATGTGCCTCGTGGCGGCGCCTGAGGGGTGGCTTACGTACAGAAGAACCACCCGGACGTGGACATCTACACCGCCTCGCTCGACCGCGAACTGAATCCGCAGGCTTACATCCTGCCTGGGCTGGGCGACGCGGGCGACCGCATTTTCGGCACAAAGTAGGCGTCGCTTAATAGCCGCAACGCTAAGCATCCTCTCGACAGGGGCCTCTCTCAAAAAGGTTCGCTGTCGGGAGGATGCGTTTTTGTGCCCCGATAGAAATGCGGTTTCATGTCGCATGAAACGGCATTTTTCGATTGGAAAAAGTCATTTCATGTCGCACGAAACCGCATTTCCGACTGGAAAAAGTCATTTCGTGTCGCATGAAACGGCATTTTTCGATTGGAAAAAGTCATTTCATGTCGCACGAAACCGCATTTTCGACTGGAAAAAGTCATTTCGTGTCACATGAAACGGCATTTTCGATTGGAAAAAGCCATTTCGTGTCGCATGACGGGGCTTCGAGCATTGTTCCCCCACTTTTTTTAGATGAAAACGACTTCAAACGACGACGGAGGCGGAAGCATGAGGCGCGTTCAGCGTTGCGTGACGATCAGTGCGCGGCGCGTCTTCGAGGTGATGCGAAAACGGTTGTCGGTGCGATGGCCCACGATCCAAAGGATCCGCCCCGAGGCGTCGCAGAGGATCCACGCGGCGGCTTTGTGGAGGAGGCTGAATTTGTGGTCGGAGAAATAGTCGCTCAGCTTCTTGCGACCCTGTCATGCCGAAGGGCACAAAGCTGTCGCCAGCGCGCCAACGCCGGAGGGTGAGCGGCAGGGGCGATGCGATCGGCGTCGAAGGTGGCCACGTGGGGGCTGCGGCTGATGGTGAACGCCTCGTCGACGATGCGCTCCTCGAGGCTGAGGCGGATGGGCGCGGTGAGTTCGCTGCCCGGAGCGAGGGTGAAGGCGTCTGCGGACACTTCGTCGGCGGGGTATAGGATCAGGTGGAGGCGATCTTTGAGGAAGTGCCATCGGCCACCGGGGGCGACGAACGAGCGACCGGATTCGCCGCTGAGGGCGCGGGCGATGTCGGCGCACTGTGAGGGTGTGAAGCCGTAAGGGGTGAGCAGCTCGAAGAGCACGGTGTGCGGGGCGGGCGTGCGGAGGAGGGCGTCGATCGATATGCGGCCGTCGGCGTCGATAAGGTGCGCGCGGTGGCTATCGATGGCGTTGCGATAGATGGCTTCGACGTCCGTGAGATGGCCGGCCATGCGTAGGATGGCGTCTCGGACCGACGGGTTGAGTTGCTCCATGAGCGGTAGCAGGCGGAGGCGGACGAAGTTGCGCCGATAGACGTCAGAGGCGTTCGAGCTGTCGGTGCGGAAGGGTAGGTGGCGATCGGCAAGCCAGCGGACGATCTGGTGGCGGTCGACCGAGAGCAGCGGCCGGACGATGTGCCCATTGCGGGGCCGCATGCCGCATAGCCCGCTGAGGCCCGTGCCGCGGATGAGGTTGAGGAGGACGGTCTCGACGTTGTCGTCGCGGTGATGAGCCACGGCGATGGCCTCAGCCCCCAGCTCGCGGCGGAGCGTCTCGAACCATTCGTAGCGCAAGGTACGGGCAGCCATCTCCGTGGAGACGCCGTTTTGGTGGGCATAGTCGGCTGTGTCGAAATCGATGCGACGGAAGGGGAGGCCGAGCGCTTCGGCGGTCTGTTGGGCAAAGTCGGCGTCGGCGTCGGACTCGTCGTTGCGCAAGTGGAAGTTGCAATGGGCAGCCACGCAGGGGTAGCCGAGTCGGGTGAGGATGTGCAGTAGGGCGACAGAGTCTGCGCCGCCACTCAGTCCGACGATGACGGGCGCCCCGGACCGGAGCAGTTGGTGTTGCGCGATGTAGGCTTGGACGGTGGAAAGCATGGGGTTGCGAGGTCGTTATGGGGGTAGTCAAGAGGTGGTTATGAGGGTAGTCAGAGGGCGTGTGAAGTTGTATGTGGGGCGAATGATGCGCGCGCAAAAATAGATGGGGTGGGAGAGGGGCAATGAAATCAGCGACTTATGTTTGCCCGCACATGGAAAAGAAATACGGTTATTTCAAGCGAGACATCAGTTGGTTGTCATTCAATTATCGCGTCCTCCCCGGAGGCCGCAGACGCCACCCTACCCATCTATGAGCGGATCCGCTTCCTCTCCATCTACGCCTCCAATCTGGAGGAGTTCTATGAGATACGCGTGGCCGATCAGCGCGGCGCTATCATGAAAAAGAATTACCGCGCCGACAATTCTGAGAAGGCCGAGGAGACGCTCAACGAGATCACCGCCGAGGTGAACCGTCAGCAGCAGGATTTCTACAGCATCTTCAACGACGGCATCCTGCCCGAGCTGCGTCGCCAGCGCGTTTACCTCTATCAGACGCACGAGCCGCTGCCCTTCCACCGCGATTTTGTTCGCCGCTATTTCGACGAAGAGATCTTCCCCTACCTCTCGCCCGTCACGCTCCATGAAGGTTTCCGCACCTTCATCCGCGACCGCCGGCTCTACCTCATCGCCCGTATTCTCAAGCGCGAGACGCGTGAACCGCTCTATGTGCTGATCAAAATACCGCACTCCAATGTGCCGCGCTTTATCGCCCCTGCCCGAGCATGAGGGCATGCACTACTTCATGTTTGTCGACGACATGATCCGCTACAACCTGCCCGCCATCTTTCCCGGTTACGTGCCCGACGGATGCTACGGGATTAAGATCTCGCGCGACGCCGATATCTATGTCGACGAAGAGACGCCGCAGAGCATCCTCCAGTCTATCCGCACGAAGGTGGGCAAGCGGAAGATCGGCGCCCTGAGCCGCTTCATGTACGACCGCGAAATGCCGCCCGATGTGCTGGCCTTCGTGCGACGGTCGTTCCACATCGCGGCCGACGACCTCGTCGTGGGTGGGCGTTACATGAACCTGCAAGACATGATCCGCCTTCCGAACCCCATCGGGGCGGAGCTGGTGCGCACGCCCCCTGCGCCGCTGCGGGTGCCGTATCTCGAGGAGCTGGCGTCCATGTTTCGCGCCGTGGAGCGGGGCGACGTGCTGCTGCATTTCCCCTATCAATCGTTTGACTATCTGCTGCGCTTCCTCATGGAGGCGTCGTTCGATCCGGACGTGGAGGAGATCAAGATCACGCAGTATCGCGTGGCGGAAAAACTCGGCCGTGATCCACTCCCTGATCGGTGCCGCGCGCAATGGCAAACGTGTGACGGTCTTCGTGGAGCTTAAGGCGCGCTTCGATGAGGAGAACAACATGAGTACGGCCGAAGAGATGCGTCAGGCGGGGATCAAGATCATCTACAGCATACCCGGGCTGAAGGTGCACGCCAAGGTGGCCGTCGTCTTGCGTCGTGGCGAGGCCGCTGACTTCGCCTGCCTCAGCACGGGCAACTTCAACGAGAAGACGGCCAAGGGCTACTCCGACATGGCTCTCCTGACTTGCGACAAAGCCATCGTGGGCGACGTCTGCCGTGTCTTTGAGGTCTTAGAGGGCGCCTCGCGGAGCCACACTTCGACCGCCTATTGGTGGCGCGTTTCAACATGGTGCCGGAGCTGATCTGCCTGATCCGACGTGAGGCCGACCCGGCGCGTGCCGGTCGTGGAGGGCGAATCATTCTCAAGATGAACGGCCTCCGGGATAAGCAGATGATCGACGAACTCTACGAGGCCGGTCAGGCGGGCGTGGAGATCGACCTGCTCGTGCGCGGCATCTGTTGCCTGACGCCCGACCGTAGCTACAGCCCCAACATCCGCGTCACACGTATCGTGGACATGTATCTCGAGCACGCCCGCCTCTGGTACTTCCGCGGCGATGGCGAAGAGACGATGTACCTCACCTCCTCCGACTGGATGCGGCGCAACCTCAATCGACGGATTGAAGCCGCCGTGCCCATCCTCTCGCCCGACGTCCGCCGCGAGATCCTCGACCTCCTCGACCTCCAGCTGCGCGACAACGTCAAGGCCTGCCACATCGACGGCCAGCTGCGCAACATCTTCATCCACAACGACGCCCCCCCCCTTCGCGCCCAGCAAGCCACCTACGAATACATCAAGCGAAGGACGCACCCAGAGTAGAGGCAAATCGCATACACCCCACAGGAACCCGGCCCCGGTGGGCCTTGACCTTCTAACATACACCCCACAGGTACCCGGCCAACTTCCCCGGCCCCGGTGGGGCCTTGACTCTTTTTGCTTCTTTTTCTTGCGTCAAGGCAAGAAAAGAAGAAGGAGAGGCAAGAAAAGAAGGAGGAAAGACAAGAAAAGAAGAAGAGGCAGGCCGATGTGTCCACCCATAGTAATATTCTCCATCAAGCAATATTTCCCCCGTTTCGCCCGTTTCCATCCCACCAAATACAGAGAAAGAAAACTTCATTTATAGCACATACATACACCCATACACAACAAACATCCCCCATTTTCTGCCTATGAAAAAGATTACCCCTTCCGCCCCCGCCGAACGTCCGGACAACCCCTCCAACCGTCCCCCATCCTTCGGCCCTCGCCCCTGAGACCCTCGCCCTGCTCAGCTGGTTCGCCCGCATCTATACGCCGGACAATGCGCCCAACCCCGCCCTCCCCATAGCCAACTGACGCCCGCCTCGCTCATACCTTATATATAGCGCACAATGAACCATCTCATAGCCCCATCGCTCCTTTCGGCCGACTTTATGCACCTCGGCCGCGACGTGGAGATGATCAATCGCAGCGAGGCCGACTGGCTGCATATCGACGTCATGGACGGCGTCTTCGTCCCCAACATCTCCTTCGGCTTCCCGGTCATGAACGCCCTCCGCGACGTCTGCCACAAGCCCACGGACGTGCACCTGATGATCGTCGAGCCCCAGAAATTCATCCGCGAGGTAGCCGACTCCGGCGCCTACATGATGACCGTCCACTACGAGGCCTGCACCCACCTCCACCGCACCGTCCACGCCATCCGCGACGCCGGCATGCGCGTCGGTGTGGCCCTCAACCCCCATACGCCCGTCACGCTCCTCGAGGACATCCTCGGGGATCTCGACATGGTGCTCCTCATGTCCGTCAACCCCGGCTTTGCCGCCCAGAGCTTCATCGGCCACTCCGTTGTCAAGACCGCCAAGCTGCGCCGCATGATCCGCGAGCGCGAGCTAAAGACGCTCATCGAGGTAGACGGCGGCGTGAACACCGAGACGGCCCGCGTGCTCCTCGATGCCGGCGCCGACGTGCTCGTGGCCGGCAGCTACGTCTTCCGCTCGCCCGACCCCGAGGCCACCATCCGCGAGCTGAAGGCGCTCTAAACTATCGCCTACCATTTTTCTTTTGAAAAAGCGACCGCTCCGACACCGTGTCGGGTGGCCGCTTTTTCCATTTCTGGGGACACACGGGGGGCGGAAATAGTGTATTTCGGAGCCATGCAAGTCTGCGGCGACCAGAAATAGTGTATTTCGGGCATTGCAAAAGTCTGCGGCGGCCAGAAATAGTGTATTTCGAGCGTTGCAAAACCTGCGGCGACCGGAAATAGTGTATTTCGAGCGTTGCAAAACCTGCGGCAGCCAGAAATAGTGTATTTCGGGCATTGCAAAACCTGCGGCGGCCAGAAATAGTGTATTTCGGAGCCATGCAAGTCTGCGACGGTCAGAAATAGTGTATTTCGGAGCCATGCAAGTCTGCAACGGCCCGTCGCTGCGTGCGATATTAAGAAACATGACAGGAACTGACTGCCGCTGTATGCGATACTAAGAAACATGCAGGGAATTGACTGGCGAAGTGTTCGATATTAAGAAACATGTAGGAGACTGACTGGCGCTGTGTGCGACATTAAGAGACATGCCGGAAACTGACTGGCGCTGTGTGCGACACTAAGAAACATGCATGTGATTTATTATCGCTGCGAATTTTGAGGCCTAACCAACCTGCGACATTCCGCCGCTGTGCTGTTTCCGGATAAAGTGTTCGATTTTGGCGTCTTACGGATTGGCGTATATTTGCCCCCGCTTGATCCCCCTTCAAATAGCACCCATTAACCCCTGGGAACGAGGGTCGGACGAAAAAGCAATCCTCACGATATATACAATTGATAGTTACATCATAAGCGAAGAGCCCGGTGGCGCGTGGACGCTGCGTATACATGTCCGCTTCTGCCCCGCGTACCCCCGCTAATTCTCCATTTATCCACATAACAACATGGTCAAATACAACATTGTCGAACTCACAGACATGGATCTCCCCCGGCTGCAAACCATCGCAACCGATCTGGGACTCACGGACATTAAAGGTGTCGAAAAACAAGCCCTGATTTATCAGATTCTTGACCGACAAGCCGAATCGGTAGCCGGTATGCAAAAAGGAAAAAGAAGCTCAGAAATCCGAACAGAAACGCCGCGGCCCCGGCCGTCCACCCAAAAACAAGTCGGCCGAATCCGCCGCTGGGGCCTCCGCCTCCGAAAAGGAACCCAAAGCCGACACGACCGAAAAAAAGCGGAAAACAAACCCGCCAAACGTCGCCCGGGCCGCCCGAAGAAAAACAAAGCGGCAGAGCCGACGGAAGCCGCCGCTCCAGCGGCTCCAGCCAAGGCCGAGACGACGGAAGCCGCGCCCAAGGCCGAGACGAAGGAGGAGGCCGAGGCAGCGGAAAGCAAACCCGCCAAACGCCGCCCGGGTCGTCCGAAGAAAAGCAAGTCGGCGGCAGCACCCGTCGCTGAGACACCCGCCTCCATCGCCGAAACGGAGCCGATCCCCGGCCACCGAGCCGATGCTCGAAGCCGAAGAGATGCCCGTAGAATCGCCCGTGGCTGCCCCCATTGCTCCCCTATCGCCCGTCGTTCCTCCATCCGCCGCAGCTGAAACGGCGCCCCAAGCAGCCGCCGCAGCCGCTCATGAAGCGAAGCCGTCGCCCGAAGCGCCAACAGCGACACCCGCCACTCCCCCGCGCCCGAGGAACCGAAACGCACCATCTTCAAGCATGCTACCGACACGCCTTCCGTCCTCGATCAGGTGCTGCCCATGCAGCCTCCCGCGCCGCAGCCCAAAGACAAGCAGCAGAACGAAGCCAAGAAACGCCCCCAACAGAATCATCGGCCCAACAATCCCAACCTACGCGAAAAATGCCCCCGTCGTGCCGCCCCCGCCGATCTACGATTTCGACGGCATACTGACCGCCGCCGGCGTCCTCGAAATCGTGCCCGATGGCTACGGATTCCTCCGCTCGTCGGACTATAATTACCTCGCTTCACCGGACGACGTCTACGTCTCGGCCTCACAAATCAAGCTCTTCGGACTCCGCACCGGCGACCTCGTCGAAGGTCCCATCCGCCCGCCGCGCGAAGGCGAGAAATATTTTCCGCTCGTCAAGGTGGACACCATCAACGGCCGACTGCCCGAAGAGGTCCCGCGACCGCGTCCCCTTCGACCATCTCACACCGCTTTTTCCCCGAAGAGAAATTCAAACTCACCGACCGCCGTTCGCCGAAGGTTTACGACCCGTACGCCGTCCGCGTAGTCGACCTTTTCGCTCCCATCGGCAAGGGGCAGCGTGGGCTCATCGTGGCACAACCGAAGACTGGTAAGACGATGCTCCTCAAGGACATCGCCAACGCCATCGCCGCCAATCACCCGGAGGTTTACATGATCATCCTGCTCATCGACGAACGCCCCTGAGGAGGTGACCGACATGGCCCGTAGCGTAGACGCCGAGGTTATCGCCTCCACCTTCGACGAGCCGGCCGACCGCCACGTGAAGATCGCCGAGATCGTCCTCAATAAGGCCAAACGCATGGTCGAGTGTGGCCACGACGTAGTCATCCTGCTCGACTCCATCACCCGCCTGGCCCGCGCTTATAACACCGTGCAACCGGCCTCGGGCAAGGTGCTTTCGGGTGGCGTGGAGGCCAATGCCCTCCAGAAGCCGAAGCGATTCTTCGGTGCTGCGCGTAACATCGAGCACGGCGGTAGCCTCACCATCCTCGCTACGGCTCTTACCGAAACGGGTTCGAAGATGGACGACGTGATCTTCGAGGAGTTCAAGGGTACGGGCAACATGGAGCTGCAACTCGACCGTAAGCTGGCCAACCGTCGCATCTTCCCTGCGGTCGACATCCAGTGCCTCCAGCACGCGCCGCGACGATCTGCTGCAGGACGAGAACACCCGCAATCGCCTATTCGTACTCCGCAACACCGTACTCTCGGACATGAATACGGTCGAGGCGATGGAGTTCGTCAAAAAGCGCTTGAGGGCACCACGGACAACGCCGAATTTTTAGCCTCCATGAACGGCTGATAGCCGGAGGAGCGCCGCTATGGCCTCTCGGACTTAGGGAGGCACCGCAGAAACGTCCTGTCGGGCGAAAGGGATCCGGTCGATTCCTTCCGTCCGGCAGGACGTTTCGTTTGCATCCGTCCGCCGTTGGCGGAGCTTAGTCGTGGCTCCGCCGCCTCATCAGTCGGCCCACGGCATTTTCAAGAGACTCTGTTGGCTCAATGATGTTATACCCCTCCCAGAAGTTGGTGTCATAAAAGTCGGCAGCTCGGTCGGTCAGGGCGTCACGTGAGCGAAACGCCTCGCGGTAGGGGATTTTCTCCGCGTGTGTCTCGTCACGATCGGTGATGGCCATTTCCGACGTCACGACGTACGATGTGGCGAAAAGCCGCCGATGCCAGTCGCAACGAAAGGCCGTTTCGCAGCGCACGTAGGCCAGACTACTGCGACCGTCGGCCTGTCGCCGATAGGTGACGAGGAAGGCCAATCGCTCGGGGCGAAAGCGCAGTCCGGCGGGTTTCTTGCGGAGCATGGCTTGCGTAGCCTTGAGGCGGTCGGTCATATCGAGGCTGAACTCCGCGCGGGAGATCGTCCGCGTTTCGCTGTCGATGTAAAGCAGCCCTTCGTAGAGCGCATAAGGGCAGACGACGCGTGGCATGAAGCGGATCTCAACGTGCGGACGATCGTCTATCAGTGTGGTGCGATTGTAGCGGAAGGCGTAGTGTTCCATCTCGTCGGGGGCGAACATCAAATCGCTGTTTTTCACCACATCGAGAAAGATGGAGAGCGTCGGTCCACCTTCGAATTTCACGATGAGCGTGTCGCCCGGCCGTTGGCTGAGTAGCCTCCGCCCCTTCTCGAGCCGTACCCGATCGGCGTTTGTGCCCACGCCACTGTAAGGCGTCTTGTAGAGCCCGACGATGGCCTCCGAAATGTCGATATAGCGCCGCCCCTTGCGGATGACTTCCCGATAAAAACCAGTCAGGCGATTGGCCCGCTGCGGATAGTTGTCCGTGATGCGATCCACGGCCTGACGCACGAGGTCGCGCGCATCACCGCCCATGACGGTCACCTCCTCCAGGAGGTTAGCGTTCGGTGTCAGTCGGATGGAGGCCGCCTCGACCTGCGTACCCGGTCGAATTGGATAGGTAAGGAGCGCGTAGCCGATGTGCGAAAACTCGATCCGATCGGCCCGGAGGGAGTCAGCCACATGGAGCGAAAAATAACCGTCGGCATTGGTCACGGTGCCGACGCCCGTACCTGGCACGGCGACATGCACCGCCGGCAGCACACGGTTCGTGCGGGTGTCGCGCACCGTTCCGCTGACGGTGGCGTACGCCCCTACGTGCTGGCGCATCCGTCTGCGCCGCGCTGCGAAGCCCCACCATACCAGTGGCCATAAAGAGGCTCCACAGCAGAACTCGAAAAATCGTTTCAGTCTTCATGATTCGGTAAGCGTTTGAATAAAATGAATAGAGAAAGAGAGCGTGAAGTAAGCTGGGAATAAGTAGCACGAAATAACAAAAATCATTGGCAAGTAGACTTAAAAAAGTTTTAGCGCCTGTCCGCTTCCGGCTGCCTTTCCACACCGATCGCGAGGCTCCCCAAGCGACCCGCTGCGATGACCCGAAAAAGAGCAGCTCCAGACAGCCTTCGGCTTTTGGTCGATACCCTGCGAAAAGTCCCACCAGCCTTCGGAATTGTGCTCTGAAAAGACGTTCAGGTCAGGCCGCCTCCAGCTTTGGGGAGATCCTCTGCGAAAAAGCCACTCCAGCCTTTGGAAATGTACCCCGAAAAAAATATTCCCGCCAGACAGCCTTCGGCTTTTGGGTCGATACCCTGCGAAAAGTCCCGCCAGCCTTCGGAAATGTACCCCGAAAAAAATATTCCCGCCAGACAGCCTTCGGCTTTTGGTCAATCCTTTTTCGAAAAAAATCTCTCCAGCGGCCCGTTGCGATAACTCGAAAAAGTACAGCTCCGGACAGCCTCCGGCTTTGGATCTATACTGAGCAAAAAGCCACTCCAGCCTTTGGAAATGTACCCCGAAAAAAATATTCCCGCCAGACAGCTTTCGACTTTTGGTCAATTCTCTGCAAAAAGTCTCGCCAGCGTCCGGAAATGTACCCCGAAAAAGACGTTCCGGCCAGACAACCTCCGGCAGCCTTACCACACCGATCGCGAGGCTCCCCAAGCGACCCGTTGCGATGACCCGAAAAAGAGTAGCTCCGGACAGCCTCCGGCTTTTGGTCAATCCTTTTCGAAAAATCTCTCCAGCGGCCCGCTGCGATAACCCGAAAAAGTGCGGCTCAAGACAGCTTCCAGCTTTTGGTCGATACTTCGCAAAAAGTCTCTCCAGCCTTCGGAGATGTAACCCAGCCATTCGCCTCGGGCTGTCGGCTTTAGGTTGTAACAAAGATAAAAAGAAATGGGGTATGAGGGTTGTAGGGTGGGGTGTAAATTTCAAAAGATGCGTCTTATAGCCCAAAACGCGCTGAGGAAAAAAATAAGATGTTCTATAGACGGCCTTCGGCTATGCGAAGAAGCGCTTCGGCGACTTAAAACGGCTTCAAGATACTTCTCCTCGAAAGTGTGTATCCACCTAAAGTTCAAAACGCGCTGAGGAAAAATAAGCTGTTCTACAGACAGCCTTCGGCTATGTGAAGAAGCGCTTCGGCGACTCGAAACGGCCTCAAGATACCCCTCCTCGAAAAACACGTATCTGCCTCAAGCCCAAAAACGCGCTGGGGAAAAAAATAAGCTGTTCTATAGACGGCCTTCGGCTATGTGAAGAAGCGCTTCGGCGACTCGAAACGACCCTCAAGATACATCTCTTCGAAAGTGCGTATCGGCCTCAAATCTTATGGCCTGCGGACCGAAACGGAGCGAATGTGTACGCAGCCTCTTACTTTTTGCGCCCCCTAAAAAGGGGACTCCAAAGATGATTGATAGTGCTTATTTTGAAGATAAAAAGGCGGCCTACTACACGCTGGGTTGCAAGCTCAATTTCGCCGAAACGTCCGCCATCGGTCGCGAACTGGCCGACCATGGCATCCGACGTGCGCGCGCCGGGGAGCAGGCCGACGTCTGCGTGGTGAACACTTGCTCTGTGACGGAGCTTGCCGACAAAAAAATGTCGCCAATTGATCCGACGCATTCGCCGCCAACATCCGAAGGCGTTCGTTATCGTCACGGGATGTTACGCGCAACTGAAGCCGGACGAGGTGCTCGCCATCGATCACGTCGATCTGGTCTTAGGCGCTGAGCAGAAGGGCGATGTGATGCGTCACCTGCGCGAGCGGACGGCCGGCCTGGCGGTGACGACCGACACGAAACGCATTCGCGCTTTCACCCCCTCCTGCTCGGCGGACGATCGCACGCGCCACTTTTTGAAGGTGCAGGACGGCTGTGACTATTTCTGTTCTTTTCTGTACCATTCCGTTTGCGCGCGGACGCAGTCGGAATGGCCGTATAGCCGACCTCGTGGCGCAGGCCGAGGGGTGGCGCGCGAAGGCGGGCGGGAGATCGTCCTCACCGGCGTCAATATTGGCGACTTCGGGCGCTCCACGGGCGAGACTTTTCTGGATCTCCTCCGCGCGCTGGATCGGGTCGAGGGCATTGCGCGCTACCGCATTTCGTCCATCGAGCCGAACCTCGTCACGGATGAGGTCATCGAGCTTGTGGCCGCCAGCAGCCGCTTCATGCCGCACTTCCATATCCCGCTGCAAAGCGGCAGCGACACCGTCCTCGAGCTGATGCGCCGACGCTACGACACGTCGCTCTTTCGCCGCCGCGTGGAGCGGATCCGCAGCCCTGATGCCGGACGCGTTTATCGGCGTGGACGTGATCGTGGGCACCCGCGGCGAGACGGAGGCGTGTTTTGCCGAGTGCCACGAATTTCTTGAAAATTTACCCTTCTCACAGCTTCACGTTTTTAGCTATTCCGAGCGGCCGGGGACGATGGCGCTGCGGATTACGCCCGTCGTTCCGGCCGAAGTCAAGCACGCTCGCAGCCGCACGTTGCTCGATCTGTCGGACCGCAAACTCCATGCGTTTTACGACGCCCACATCGGTCGCGAGGCCACCGTCCTCTTCGAGCACGCCCGCAAAGGCGGCCGCATGCACGGGTTCACGGCGAACTATATTAAGGTAGAAACGGCGTACGACAGCGCGCTCGCCAACCGCCTCACCCCCGTCCGCCTCGACGGGTGGAACGCGGACGGTACGGCGCTCACGGCCACACTCCTCAGCCGCCCATGAAAGCCTTCGCGAACGCGCTGATCTATGCGCTGCTTTACGCCCTGGTACGCCTCCATGCGCTGCTCCCGATGGCCGCGCTCTACGTGCTGTCGGACGCGTTTTATGTCCTCATCTATAGGTTAGTAGGCTATCGTCGGCGTGTAGTCCGCAGCAACTTAGAGGGCGCCTTCCCGCATCTCTCGCCGGACGAACGCCTGCAGCTGGAGCGCCGTTTCTATCACCATTTCTCGGACTACATCGTCGAGACCATCAAACTGGCTGGGATCTCGCACGAGGAGCTGCTGCGGCGGGCTCACCTGCGCAATCCGGAGATGGTCCGCCCGCTGCTGGAAGCCGGCCATAAGTCGCTCATCCTCGTCATGGGCCACTACGGCAATTGGGAATGGTTCACCGGATTTCCTTCGCGTTTTGGGGGACTCTTGAGGTGTGCCAGATCTACCGCCCGCTGGATAGCCCCGCCTTCGACCGACTCTTCCGCCACCTTCGGACGCGTTTCGGTGCCCGCTGTGTGCCCAAAAAAAGACGTCGTCCGCGAACTCATCCGCACCGCCCGCCCCACGTCGCCCCCCGCGCTCTTCGTTTTTCATCGCCGATCAGACCCCCAGCCGCGCGAATCTGCACTACTGGACCCAGTTTCTCGGCCGCGACACCGCCGTGCTCAACGGTCCCGAGCGATTGGCCGTCAAGATGGATCTTCCCGTCATCTACGCCGACGTACGGTGCGAAAGCCGCGGGCATTATACCGTTGATTTTTCAACTCCTCACCGATGTCCCACGCTCTAAGCCCGAAAACTGGATCACCGAAGAATACACCCGGCGCATGGAGCGCACCATCCTGCGCGACCCTGCCGGCTGGCTCTGGACCCACCGCCGCTGGAAATACAGCCGATAGCCTCCGGCCTACAGACGATGAAAAACGCAAACGACCCACAGCCTTCCGCTTTGGTATGTCGACGGCGAAAATCCATCTTCAACCCTCCGCCTTTAGGCAGCTAAAAGCCCTCGCGAGGGCTTGACTTTCTTTTGCCTTCTTTTCTTGTGTCAAGACAAGAAAAGAAGGTGGGGGAGAGAGGGCGACGCCCCCTCACAACTAAAGGCGGAAAGTTGAGGGTCTTTTTTTGATTTGGGCGACTTGAAAGCCTGCAGCTATACGTTATATATATAAGCGAACAACCCACAGCCTAAAAGAATTGATATGTCGACGGCGAAAAATCTATCCTCAGCCTTCCGCCTTTAGGCAGCTAAAGGCCCTCGCGAGGGCTTGACTTTCTTTTGCCTTCTTTTCTTGTGGCAAGACAAGAAAAGAAGGTGGGGGAGAGGGGGCGACGCTCCCTCACGGTCAAAGGCGGAAAGTTGAGAGTCTTTTTGATTTGAGCGACTTGAAAGCCTGCGGCTATACGTTATATATATAAGCGGACGACCGACAGCCTAAAGAATTGATATATCGACGGCGAAAATCCATCTTCAGCCTTCCGCCTTTAGGCAGCTAAAAGCCCTCGCGAGGGCTTGACTTTCTTTTGCCTTCTTTTCTTGTGGTAAGACAAGAAAAGAAGGTGGGGGAGAGGGGGCGACGCCCCCTCACGGCCAAAGGCGGATGGCTAAGGGTCATATCCGTATATATATAAGGTATAGTCGCAGGTTGGGATGCGTCTTTCGGCCGGTAGGTGTAGGGGCGTATTGCATACGCCCCTCTCATCGATTAGCTTGAAAAAGCGAAAAGATGCCCCATCCAAACAAGAAAAAACATAGCTTCGCCTCTCTCTTTTACCACTTATCTATGCGTTTCATCTAAACGCCTAAGGCTATATCTTCTTTCTAAATATAAACAGCTCAAAGCCTCAGGCAAAATAACGTTTCCAATGTTTACACCCGAAAGCCTCAGGCAAAAGCTCAAAACACTTCGGCGAGACGCCAAAGCCTTAGGCAAAATGGCATTTTCAGTTGGAAACATCAAAAAGCCTCAGGCAAAACGACATTTCCAGTTGAAAACATCAAAATGCCTTAGGCAAAACGACATTTCCAGCGAGAAACAACGATTTGCCTGAGGCTTTGGCGTCTCGACGGTGAAAACACTCATTTGCCTAAGGCTTTCGGATGTTTACGTATAGATTCGATGCATAGCTTCAGGCGTTTAGGTAAAACAAGGAGATAGATAGCAAAAGAGTAAGGCGGCCTTGTGTTTTCGTCTGTTTGGATTGGCTATCTTTCGGCTTCCTTGAGCTGATCGAGGAGAGGGGCGTATGCAATACGCCCCTACGCCTACCGGCCGAAAGGCGCATCCCAACCTGCGACTATACCTTATATATATACGGATATGACCATCAGCCCTCCGCTTTTAGCTATAAGGGGGCGTTGCCCCCTCTCCCCCACCTTCTTTTCTTGTCTTGCCACAAGAAAAGAAGGCAAAAGAAAGTCAAGCCCTCGCGAGGGCTTTTAGCTGCCTGACGGCGGAAGGCTGAGGATAGGTTTTCGCCGTCGACATACCAAGGCGGAAGGCTGTGGGTCGTCCGCTTATATATATAAGGTATAGCCGCAGGCTTTCGAGCCGTTCGAATCGTCGCGTTACGTAGGCCGCGAGCGGTGTGCAGCGGAAAGATTGAAAAAAAGAACGCCGAACGTTTGGCGGTAAAGAAAAAAAGGCGTATGTTTGCGGCATGATACCCTGCATAAAAATTACAATAACCACATAATAAATCCCGATGGAAAAGATTCAAATCAATGTGCCTCGCACGATTACCTTCGTCAAGGCTAACAACACAAAGTTGAACAATTCGCTGCACGTGCAGTATCACCGCAAACAGTATGATCTGGTCATGGCTGCCGACAAAACGAAGCTGAAGCTGCCTGCCGACCTGCCGGAGAAGTGGAATACGGGAATCACGTATGAAACGAAGATCGACCAGCACTCCGCGCTCTCAGCCGACACGGCCAAGCTCAAGAAGAAGGATGCGGAGCGAAAAGACCAGTTGATCCACATTTTTCCTCACGATACGCGCCCGGGAACGGTCGCATAAGGAAGATGTCCGAGACGCTGCCCTCCGACTCGCCGCCACGCTCCATCCGTACGAGAAGATCTACAAACTGCCCTACGAAATGGAGAGCGGCCGCCTGCTGAGCATGGAGGACGACATCAAAACGATGACGGCCGAGATCACCGCCTTGGGCCTCACCGATGCCTTCGAGAATCTGAAGAAGATCAACACCGAGTTTGAGGCGCTGCACGTCCGCCGTCGGACGGGCGATGCCGACGGGAAGCTGCCCCGGGCGATCGAGATCCGTCCGCAAACGGACGCGGCGTTCGACGCCGTCTGCCAGTATATCCAAGCCGCCTATCTCAGCGCCGCTTCGGACGACGATCGCGCGCTCATCGATCAGCTCGTGGACCGAATGAACCAGACTTCGCGAGACTTCAAAACGATGCAGCGCTCCCTCACGGCCTCTCATCGGAAAGACAACAAAAAGAAGCCCGGAGAGAAGAAAAACCGAGGAAGAAGCCGGACGACGGTCCCGACATTCGGCTGCCAGAAGATGGCAATCAGCCCTAAGAAGCCGGAGGGCGGCGGTGGCGGCAAACAGCCCGAAACGCCGAAGCCGGTCGGCGCTGGCGAGGGTAAGAAACCCGAGACGCCTCAGCCGGGTAGCGCTGGCACGGGAGGCACAGGTGGCACGGGCGGCGGCGGTCCGGAGATCCACCTTCCGGAAGAATGAGGCACGTAAGCCGAAAGCGGACGACAAGAAACGGTTCCCCCGCGGGGAGAGCCAAAAGCGAACAACGAACGACGAAAAATGCCGGGTACAAGAGCGAGGCTATCGCTCCATACCCGGCATTTTCCTTTGTCCGCTTTCAGCTGTGGATCGTCGTTCATTTTCAGCCTTTTGCCGCCTGACGTGTACGCATGGCGTTTTTCGTTGTTAGTCTTTCGCCTCCGGCAATTGCGCGCCGTTCATTTTCGAATTTTTTTGCCGCCTGACGCGTACGCACGGTGTTTTTTTGTCGTTAGTCTTTCGCTTCCGGCTGCGGTGTGTCGTCCATTTTCAGCCTTTTGCTGCCTGACGCGTACGCATGGCGTTTTTCGTTGTTAGTCTTTTGCTTCCGGCTGCTGCACGTCGCTCATTTTCAGCCATTTTCCGCCTGACGCCTATGCATGGCGTTTTTCCGTTGTTGGCTTTTAGCTTCCGGCTTCCGTACGTCGTTCATTTTCAGCCTTTTTGCCGCCTGACGCCCTACGCGCGGCGTTTTTTGTTTTTAGTCTTTCGCTTCCGGCTGCCGCGCGTCGTTTGTTTTCAGCTTTTTGCTGCCTGACGCGTACGCACGGCATTCGTCGTTGTTAGTCTTTCGCTTCCGGCCACCACGCGTCGCTCATTTTTCAGCTTTTTGCCGCCTGACGCGTACGCACGGCGTTTTTTTGTTGTCAGTCTTTAGCTTCCGGCTGCTGTGCATCGCTTATTTTCAGCTTTTTGCTGCCTGCCGCATACGCACGGCGTTTTTTGTTGTCAGTCTTTAGCTTCCGGCTGCCGCGCGTCATTCATTTTCGGCTTTTTGCCGCCTGACGCTTACGCACGGTGTTCGTCGTTGTTAGTCTTTAGCCTTTAGCTCGCTCCGCTTTTCATTGATTGCCTCGTTGAGGCGGCGACGTTCGATCTCATTGTTTGAATCGTCGGCCGGCGGCGGGAGCAGATTGTACGATTTATAAGCCTGAGCGTGACGCGCGTTGTGCTTTTTTTCGCCCGGTAACTCGGCCAGAAAACAAAGCGGAGCATATTCTCGAAATTGACCGGAATACTGAGGCTCATCGGCAGCATTCCCGTGCCTACATGCCCAGCGCGTCGCAGCCCGATGCGTCGCAGCGCACGGAGGTCGCTAACCGTCGCAGCCGAAAGCATATAGCTGCCCATCGGTGCGGTGGGCTGGGGAGGGCGGCTGGCTCGTACAGCCGATAGACCGCGGGCGGCAGCTGGTCGGAGCGAGCCGTCGGGCTGCCAGTGGGGCGAATGCTGTCGAAGGAAATGACCAAGGGAGGTCGGCGGGACTATGCCGCAGCGCCGGAGCCGCCGACGCGGGCGAGAGAAGCGAACCGGAGCGGATGGCCCGCAGCGTTTCCTCGTTTAGCTCCAGCTCGCCGCTGCGTGCCCGACGTAGCCGAGGCCGTATCCACGGCCGCAGGCTCCTGCGCTGCGACGAGGGTGGGGATAGCCAGCAGCCAGCCGAGCAGGGTGATTTTTACGAGAAACCACGCGGGCGGAGGCTTGAGAGCGTAGTGTAGCGGCAAGGCGTCCAAGACCGAGAGGGGGGAAACATGGTTGAGTGCATGGCCAAACAGCGGGGTGCGCAGGCAAGGCCACGGATGCGCTGCGATGCGAAGCCGAATCAGATTTCCTGTTCGATCTTGTAGTTGTTCCGATTCGGCGAGTTACGCGAGATCAACTCCCCGATAAAGCCCGAGAGGAAGAGCTGCGAGCCGATGATCATAGCCGTGAGCGAAATGTAGAAGAAAGGCGACGTCGTGACCAAGGGGCGCAAATCGCCCTCCATCATCGAGGCCAATTTCATCACCAAGACGATGACGAGCGCAGCGAATCCGATGAGAAACATGCCGCTGCCCCAAAGCCCGAAGATGTGCATCGGTTTCTTTTCCGAATTTCGACGTAAACCAAAGCGTAATGAGGTCGAGATAACCGTTCACGAAGCGATCGAGTCCGAATTTCGTAACGCCATATTTCCGCGCCTGATGGTGAACTACTTTTTCGCCAATCTTATTGAAACCAGCGATTTTCGCTAAGTAGGGGATGTATCGGTGCATGTCGTTATAGACTTCGATGTTCTTTACCACCTCGCGGCGGTAGGCCTTGAGTCCGCAGTTGAAATCGTGCAGATTAATGCCGGAGAATTTGCGTGCCGTGGCGTTAAAGAGCTTCGACGGGAGGTTTTTCGTCAGGCGATTGTCATATCGCTTCTTTTTCCAGCCTGAGACGATGTCGTAGCCGTCTTCGCGGATCATGCGATAGAGTTCGGGAATCTCGTCGGGGCTGTCTTGCAGATCCGCATCCATGGTGATCACCACGTCGCCCTCCGCGCGGTAGAAGCCGCAATGGAGCGCCGGCGACTTGCCGTAGTTGCGTCGAAATTTGATTCCCTTCACATGCGTCGACTGTCTCGCCAGGCGTTCGATGACGCCCCATGAGCCGTCGGTGCTGCCGTCGTTCACATAGATGATCTCGTAACTGAAATGGTTTTCGTCCATCACTCGCTCAATCCATGCGTGCAACTCAGGCAGGGATTCCGCTTCATTATATAGGGGTACGACAACTGATATATCCATCGTTCGGTTCGTTTCTTTTGAGACGCAAAAGTAGGCCGGGATTTGAATTATCTCGGTGCGTCGCCCGCCCGAAGCGCAGAAGGTCGTCGGACGTCGTCGGCGCCACGTAGCCTGAGGCTTTGGGGAGATCACGTATTTCTGGAGGACGTATCGGTTGGCTGAAGGTCGTTGGATGTCGTCGGCGCCACGTAGCCTGAGGCTTTGGGGAGATCGCGTATTTCGGGGAACACGTCCGTAGGCTGAGGGTCGTCGGACGTCGTCGGCGCCACGTAGCCTGAGGCTTTGGGGGGATCACGTATTTCGGGGGTACGTATCGGTTGGCTGAAGGTCGTTGGACGTCGTCGGCGCCACGTAGCCTGAGGCTTGGGGGAGATCGCGTATTTCGGGGAACGTATTTGTTACGCCCTCACTCAAAAGGGGGTGAAGCCGCTTGGATACCGACTTTTGAGACGTTTGCGGGCGGTATGTAAGCCGCATCCTCAGCTGCAATTCGGCAAAAAATAGCGTATTTCGCAGCCGGTTACACAGAGAGCATCGAATGAGAAAAAGCATCATCGTCGTGTTGGCGACACTTGTTTTTCGCCGTTATCCATGCGCAAGACAAGAAAAATTCAGCAGATCCGCAAGGATTACAATGAACTGAAGGCCTCCATCGCCCAGTTGACCTCGGGTGGGTCGGCAGGCCGTGGGCTGCTTTGCGTCACCCTCGACAATAATCCTTACGGCGCAAGCTATCCGGCCGTTGGCTCTTATCACACCACAACGCAGTTCTATTACGAGCCCTACGAGGGCGAGCGCCTCAGCTCCGAATGGCTATCGAGCATTACGCAGCAGCCAACCAAAAGATGTACACCGAGGTGCTGTACCGGGAAAAATCGGCCCGCATTCGTCTTTCTGAAGAACAATTACGATGGGGATGACGATCGCAGACTCTACTTAGAGGGCGATCAGATCATTCAATACTCAGAGAATAACGCCGTCAAACCTTATCCGAGCGATGACGACAAACGCACGAACTTGATAGACTACGCCGAGGTTTTGCTCAAGCAGTTCAAGGCTATTAAGGGATACGACCGCTGAAGATTTCTCCCGACGTCCTCTTTTGCATATGAACCGGTTATGAGAAAAAGTACACTTGTCGCACTGCTGTCGCTCGTCATTCTTGCTGCCTTTGCGCAAAGCAAAACCGTCGAGCAAATTCGTGCGGATTACAACGCGTTGAAAACAGAGGTCGCCCGACTGCCACAGATGAAAGAGACGGGTATCATGTACTGCCTGATTATCGACGACAATCCGCAGGGCGCTACTTATCCGTGGGGTCGGTCATTTTCGCTCCAAGACGCACTTTTTATTACGACGTCGCTGGTGATGAGCCGCCCGTGCTGAGGTTGGCCGTTGAGTCGTATGAGGGCGGCACGCAGCGCACGCATACCGAGGCGATGTATGACGAGCGCGGGAGAGCCTCCTTCGTTTTCGTCAGTCAGCGGACGGTGGACGGCCAGCCTGTGGTGGAGCAGCGTCTCTACATGGAGGGCGACAGCGCGTTGGATTTTACCCTGAATAAGATCGGCGCGGCGGAAGGTCTTCGCGCGCAAAGTCAGCGCGATGTATGGATGAAGGCCAACCGGCTGGTGAAGCAATTTTTGAGTGTTATGGGAGGCGGCGATGAGTGATTTTCCCCGCCTCTGGCTACATTAATTATAGATATGAGAAGAAGTATAATCACGGCCTTGGCAGCGCTCTGCCTGACCGCCGCCGCGCTGGCGCAAAACGCGAAAATTGACGGCATCCGCAAGGAATACGCCGCCATCAAGGCCGATGTGGCTGACCTGCAACGCGCAGGCGCCAAAGGCAAATGGTACGTCCTGACGCTGGACGATAACGCTTACGGACGACGTTATGTCGGCTCAGATCATTTCCGCGCGCGGCTTCATTTTTATTATGAGCTGGAGAGTGAGACGGTCATCCCCATCCTGCGTTATGCCACCGAAGAGGTGGAGGCCGACGAGCAACGTATCCGTCGAGAGGCGCTCTACACCGACGGCCAGCCCGTTTATATCTACGAGAAGGACAGCGACCAAGATAACGTCGAACGCACACTCTTCTTGGACGAAGGCGAACCGATACAGTACGCCGAAAACAACAAAGTCCTGACCGGCGATGAGGCAACGGACGCCGCCGGTATGTTGCTTTGGCAGGCGGAGAACCTGATGAAGCGCTTCGAGGGATCTTTCGGCGACTCGCCCGAGGATACGCCCGATGACGACGGTGAGGTGATTCCCTTAGGCGACGAATGATTTTCGATTTCGGCACCCAAACACCTCATTCCATCAAAAGAAAGCGATGAACAAGCACCAATCGCATGCCGCTACCTCTACCGCCGAAGCGCCCAAGGACACCCGACTGGGCTTCACGGGCGTGACCTCCTTCACGGTGGCCAACATGATCGGCACCGGCGTCTTTACTACGCTCGGCTTCCAGCTGCTCGACCTGCACACGCCTTTCGCACTGCTTGCGCTCTGGATCGTGGGCGGATTGATTGCCCTCTGCGGTTCGCTCGTCTACGGCGAGCTCGGCGCCGCCATGCCGCGTTCGGGGGGCGAATACCACTACTTGTCGGTCATCTATCATCCCGCCGTAGGATTCCTCTCCGGCTTTGTCTCGCTGACGATTGGCTTTGCCGCGCCGGTGGCACTGGCCTGCATGGCGCTGGGGCACTACACCGAATCGCTCTTCCCGGAGGGCGTCACGGCGCAGATGATCGCTGTCAGTGCACTCCTTATCATCACCGCCGTCCATATGTGGAGTGTGCGTGGGGGCAGTCGGTTCCAGAACGTTTTTACGCTGCTCAAGCTGGCGCTGATTGTCGCTTTCATTGTGTGTGGCGTCGCGGCCGGTGGCGACAAGCAACCGTTCCTGCCCGTGCCTGACGGCGCGGGGTGGCGGGAGCTGCTCAGCCCAGCGTTCGCAGTCTGTCTGATCTATGTCTCCTACGCCTATTCGGGCTGGAACGCGTCGGCGTATGTGGCCGGTGAAGTGCGCGATCCGCAACGTACGCTGCCGCGATCGCTGCTCTGGGGCGTGACCATCGTGGCCGTAGCCTACGTCGGGCTGAACGCCACGTTCCTCAGCCTCGTGCCGCACGAGGAAATGCAGGGCAAGTTGCAGGTGGGATTTATCGCCGCGCAACACCTCTTCGGGCCCACCGGCGCGAGCCTGATGGCGGGTGTGATCGGACTGTTACTCGTTTCGTCGATCAGCTCGATGATTTTCATCGGGCCGCGCGTTTCGCAGGTGATGGGTGAGGATTACACGCTGTTCCGCTTCTTGTCGCACCGTAGCCGACGGGGTACGCCGGCCGTGGCCGTGGCCGTACAGTCCGCCATCAGTCTGCTGTTCATCCTCTCCGGATCGTTTGAGCAGGTGGTGACTTTCTCCGGTTTTTATCCTGTCGCTGTTCACGTTCCTCTCGGTGCTGGGCGTATTCGTCCATAGGCGACGTTATCCCGAGGCTGAGCGACCCTATCGGACGTGGGGCTACCCCGTGACTCCGATTCTCTTCTTGTTGCTGACGGGATGGACGATGGTCTTTCTGTTGGTTGAGAAAACGTCCGAATCCGTGCTGGGCATCTTTACGCTGGGCATCGGACTCGGGGCCTATGCCGTGTGCCGAGGATGGGAGATGATGAAGCGATATAAAGAACATCGGGAGCAGGTGGCCGAGATGGCAGCGGCGGACACAAGTGCGACTCGAAAAAAAAAACGGGCGACGTGCCCCGAATGACGCGTAACCCGAAAAAGCAAGCAAACAGTCTGCGGGGCATCACACCCCACCGAACCGGTGGAGACAGGGAGACCGCCCGCAGCACGCAATATCAAAAACAGGAAGAAAGCAAGTCTATGGTGATCACGTATGACGGCCCGGAAGACGTTGAGGAGTCTCCGAATCGCAAGCCGAACGACCGGGAGGAGGAGTATTTCCGCAGCTACCGCAGTTACATGCAAGAGCTGGTGTACGGTCGTGAGCCGTATGACCCAGAGGCCGATCGTGGCGACTGTAGCGATACGGACGACAGCGGCGAGCCGTCGACTACGGACGAGGCGCAGATACCGATCATCAATAAGCTGGCGCAGTTTGGCCTCAAGGAGGATTATTTCAAGCCCGGACTCTTCTCGAGGGCCGTACGCTTTTTCGGTGCGAATGATCCACTTCCTCAAGGCGGGCGAGAATGTCGAGCCCAGTGACGACCGTCGCTCTGTGCGACACCGAAAGGCACTGCTCCGTGAGCTGGAGCACCCCAACCCGACGGTGCAGCAGGCGGCGGAAGACTTTTTCTATTCCCCCGGTGGCACGCTGGTGGGACCTCCTACGGCACCTCGTCGAATTTTTGCCGCGCCCAAAACCAACACGAACGACGGATACAGCATCCCTTTCGCCGCGGTGACATCGCTAAATGGGCCGACTCACCCCTTTCGCGCTCTCAAGGCAGCCGAATGGGTGACGATGGATTCACCGGGCCACACATGAATTGAGGGTTATCAATGATGACCCACCCCCGGGGCCTCCCCCCGTTCTTCCTCTCATATGGATCAATAATCGAACTCGTAACAATAAAAAATGAACACAGGAAAACTACTTACTCTGGGACTTATCTTGCTGACATGCTGCGGGGCCTGCCGACCGAAATCCGGTCTTAAGGAGGCCGCCGAGGCTGGACTCCGCGGCGTCGAATCCGTCTTCGGGTCGAAGGCCGACAGCGGCACCGAAGAGCCCGCCTCGCAGCCCGAGGTGCAACCCGATCGTGACCTTACCGACGTGGCCCGTTTCATCGCCGGTATGGCTCCATCAGAGGGCGGCCGCCTCGACTCACTCGCTCACACCGACACCTGGAAACGCTACGCTGCACACGCTGACTCGGCCTGGACACGCCACCGACGCGAACAAGCCGACAGCATCCGCCAGTGGGCGCGCAACGAGCTGCCCCAAGGCACGGACACCATCGCCACCGTCTTCTACCCCTTCAGCGGCCCGGACTACTTCAACGTCAACCTCTACTTCCCCAACGCCCGCAACTATATCCTCTTCGGTATGGAAGCCCCGGGGCGTGTGCCCGAACCACGCACTGACGCACGACAGGTCGGACTCTCGCAATACCTCGCCGCCTACGGCCAGGAAGTCTCCGGCATCCTCCGTCTCAGCTTCTTCCAAACCAAGCTCATGGCCACCCGCTACGAGACGCAAGAGATGTACGGCGTCACGCCCCTCCTGCTCCTCTTCCTGGCGCGGGCCGATAAGGAGATCGTACGCGTACGCCCCTTCGCGTTCACCGACGGCGGCCGTAAGCACTACCTCGACAGCGCGCCACGCTATCGCGGCGACGAGAAATACGGCAAGGGCGTCGAGATCGAGTTCACCGACCGTGACCACCGCACGCTCCGCACCCTGACCTACTTCTCGGCCAACATCGCCGACGGCGGCCTCTCCGTCAACAAGCCCACGCGTGACTTCCTCACCACCATCGACTCCGGCTGCGTGACCTACGTCAAGTCCGCCACCTACCTCATGCACAAGGCCTACTTCAGCACCATCCGCAACACCGTGCTCTCTAAGGCCTCCGTCATCCTGCAGGACGACTCCGGCATCAAGTTCTCCTTCTTCGATCCCAGCCGCTGGGACATCCGCCTCTACGGCATGTACGATCATCCCATTGCGCTCTTCGGCAACCACTTCGAGCCGGATCTATACGCCGCCTATCGTCGTGGCGCTGTCCGTCCGCTGCCCTTCCGCCGAGGCTACAACAGCCAGTCTAACCAGCTCCCCGGCCCGCCGCCTCCGACCGGGGAAACGAAGAACTAAGAAGCTAAACACTGAACCCTAAAAGCGAAAAAGCCGGGTACATGTTGAGGATCTCCTCAGCGTGTACCCGGCTTTCGTTTTTCCCCCGCCCCCCCAGAAAAACCTGACCTCCGAAGTGTTAATTGCGACGTGAAGGATTGTTTACGGCTCGTGGATTTCGGGAACACCTCGGGAAGCATACGGCGCTGATAGGCAGTAAATAGGGCGCCTGTAAAATGAACATTCCGGCCATGTGCACGGGCGAGATGAAATACGTAATATTACGTATTGACACGCACGTCTTACGTATAGACCTTTGCCCTCGCAAACGGACAAGAATCCGGAGGCAAAAAGCAAGATGAAGACGTACACTTATTCCTATCAGAACGTAAGAAAGCCCGGCCCCAGCTTCGGCAGGGGCCGTCCCTGACACCCCGGCGAAGCTGGCCGCGTACCCGGCAAACTTGGCAGGCGTCCCTGACGCCTCGGAAAGGCTCAAACAAGTTGTTTCAAGGAATCCGAGGCCTCGGAAAGGCTCAAACAAGTTGTTTCAAGGAATCCGAGGCCTCGGAAAGGCTCAAACAAGTTGTTTCAAGGAATCCGAGGCCTCGGAAAGGCTCAAACAAGTTGTTTCAAGGAATCCGAGGCCTCGGAAAGGCTCAAACAAGTTGTTTCAAAGGAATCCGAGGCCTCGGAAAGGCTCAAACAAGTTGTTTCAAGGTTTCCGACGCCTCGGGGCGTCTACGGACGCCGGCGAAGCTGGCCGGGTACCCGAAGGGACCCGAATGCACGTACCCGTGTAGGGGCGGGCGTCTGCGGACGCCGGCGAATTTGGCCGGGTACCCGAAGGGGACCCGAATGCACGACCCGGGTAGGGGCGGGCGTCTGCGGACGCCGGCAAATTTTGCCGGGTACCCGAAGGGACCCGAATGCATGTACCCGTGTAGGGGCGTATTGCATACGCCCCACCAAACATCCCGCAAGGGATGAATGATCATACCCGGGTACATGTATTCGCCACCGATGGTGGCGCCCGGTGGGGCGTATTCTGTTGCGCCTCCTACACGGGTACCATCATTCGGGCCCGACGAGCCCACCTCAACAAACCAACGGGCCGCAAGGCCCCCAACACAATCAGAATTATGGACTCAAAAACGAATTACAAGAACATGCTCCTCGTCCTGCTGCTCGTCGTAGCGGGGCTGGCAGGAGCGATGATGCCGCAACAGGCGGCGGCGAAGGACTACAAAATCAAGATCGGCGACGTGGAGGTTACCTCTGAGAATTACACCGACATCTCGGCTTCGGGTGGCTTCTCCGCCGTTAAGAGCGGCACGGTGACGTATGACCCCGCTTCCAACACGCTGACGCTAAATAATGCCACGATCGAAGGGGCGATCTACAACGACCTTTCCGAGAAGGACTTTCATATCGTACTCGTCGGGAACAACACCGTTAGATCGAGGATTCGCTCGGAGAGCAGCCGTGATTTAAGTATCACAGGCAGCGGTACGCTGACGGTGGGGACACCGTCTAATGATTACGCTGGCATTTCTTCATTCGGCTCGCTGCGCATCGAGGGCTGCACCATCAATGCCGGGGGTGGGATCAGTGTGGGGCTTATTATACGTGAAAGAGACCTGATCATCAAGAACGCCATAGTGAAAGCGGAAGATCCCACGATGGCACTCTTGGCCTATGGCCAGATCCGGTTGGAGGGCTGTAGCGTAGCCAGCCCTTCCGGAGCCACCATCGATTTTCTTGTCGATTATGACTCTTTCGAAGAGCGCTATATCTATCGAACAATCATGCTGAATGGCAAGGTGTGCCCGGCAGTCATCATCGCGCCGGGCGGCAAGGTGCCCGAAAAGCCTGTCTTCACCCTCGAGCCTAAAGAGCTGAAGGTGCCAGCGGGAGGGGCATGGTATAAAGTGTATATCTCCTGCAATCAAGATTTTGATATCAAAGAAAATGAAACCATACTGCCGAGCTGGATGAATCCGTTTGTGCAGGTCGCAAAAATCAACTCGCATTCATATAGCTGTTTGTTCACTACCTATGTCAACACCCACGGCGAACGTAGTGGGAAATCGTCATTAAAACCACTCTAGGCGACGTCAAGCTCAAGGTGACGCAGGAGGCGGCTGCGGAGCCCGAGCCGGACGAACCCGTCTTTACCCTTGACCCCAAAGAACTGAAGATGGAGGCCGACGGAGGCGAGAAGGAGGTCACGCTCAGCTACCCCGACTATTTTAAGGTGAAGGATGTAAAGCTGCCAAGCTGGATAATTCAGTCACAATTCGATTACAGCACGTTGTACTATGGCTGTACGTTCAAGTTCAAGTTCGAGCCCAACACCGGAGCCGAGCGGACGGCCGACGTCGTCATCAAAACCGACAAAGGCGACGTCACGCTCAAGGTAACGCAGGAGGGCGGCGCAAAGCCCGATCCCGAAGCCAAGCTTACCCTCGATCCTAAGGAGCTGAAGGTGGAAGCGAAGGGTGGCATGAAGGAGGTCACGCTCAGCTGCAACAAGGAATTCCTCATCAACCGGTTCGAAGTACCGGATTGGATCTCCAACTATACCTATTATTCTACGGCAGCGAAAAGCAATGAAATCAAACTTTTCATCAGTCAGAACACCGGCGCCGAGCGGACGGCCGACGTCGTCATCAAAACCGACAAGGGCGACGTCAAGCTCAAGGTGACGCAGGCAGGCGGCGCAAAGCCCGAGCCGAAGCCCGAAGTCAAGTTTACCCTCGAGCCGAAAAGAGCTAAAGGTGGAAGCGGACGGAGGCAAGAAAGAGGTCACGATCAGCTGCAATAAAGCGTTTAATATCGAGGGCTGGCATCTACCGAGCTGGCTGAATGCGAGCACACACAGCAAAAAAAGCGGAGACTGTCCATAAGATCACGATCCAGATCAAGCTCCAACACCGGCGCCGAACGGATGGGCGACGCCGTCTTCGATATCAGTACAGACCAAAGCCAAGAGGCCGTCAAGCTCAAGGTGACGCAGGCGGGCGCATCGGAGCCGAAGCCCACGTTGGAGCTGAGCACCGAGTCGCTCACCTTCCCCGCTGAAGGCGGCAAGCAGACGGTCAACGTCACGGCCAACGGCGACTGGTACGCCGGCCTTGCGGAGGGCGTCTATGCAGCTCGGGTGAAGATCACGCCCGACATGGCGGCGGGCACACTGACCGTGGAAGTCGGGCCCTACAAGGGCACTAAGAAGCGCGCCGCGCGGGTGGCCTTCTCTTCGGAAAAAGAAGGGGAAGGACGGCCAGCCGATCGAGCGTTCGCTCTTTGTCAGACAGGAGGCCGCAAAGACCGTGGAGCCACCCGTGGCCGTCAGCGGAATCTCCCTCAACCCCGCAGCCATGACCATGGGCAGCGGCGGCGGCACGGTCGGCTTCAACGTCTATGCCGGCAAGGGCTGGACGATCAGCGGCAGCCCCTGACTGGATGCACCCCGACGCCACACGTGGCTCGGGCACGCGACTCGTCATCGTCCGCTTCGACCGCAATGAGTCCGGCGCCGAACGCACGGGCAAGCTCACCGTCAAGAGCGACGACGGAAAAAGCCGAACGCACCTTCACCCTCACCCAGCGCGCCGGCCAACGCAAGCCCACGCCCAGCCCCGGCAGCACCCCATCCGAGGAATACGACTACGACCCGGCGCTGAACCCCGAAGAGATCACCGTCGGCCCGTCGGACGGCGCCGGCAGCTCGATCAGCGTCGTGACGAGTCGCCTCTGGGCCGGCTCCACGACCGAGGACTGGATCCGCCTCGAGAGCGCCGTTGGCCGCGGCAATGGCTCGTTCACGTTCAGCCTCGCCGCCAACCCGTCCAAGGAGATGCGCCACGGCACGATCACCGTCCGCACGCAGCAAGGCATGGACGAGCTGAAGGTCGCCATCCACCAGCAGGGCAACGACGGCAGCGTCGTGCCACCCGCCGAGGTGAAAGTCTCTAACGTCACGCTCGACCCGGCCACGCTCACCGTCAACGGCGACCTCTCCACGGCGCTCATCTCCGCCATCGTCTCGCCGGACAACGCGCGCAACAAGGGTCTCCTCTGGATGAGTTCCAACGCCTCCGTGGCCACCGTGCAAGTCTTCACCCCGAAGCAGTCGGCCGCACTGCCCCAGCTGCGCTTCGCCCCCGACGCCGACGACTACGCCCTCGTGACCATCGTCGGCAAGGGTAAGGCGGTGATCACGGCCGCCGCCAGTGACGGCAGTGGCATCGTCGCCCGCTGCGAGGTGAACGTCCTCTCGACCGTCGCCAACACCGTGCCCTACGCCCCGCAGGCGAAGGTCTACACCGTCGGCCCGACGCTCTACCTTTCCCTCCCGACGCCCGAGACGGTGCAGGTCTACACCCTCGCCGGCACCCTCTACCGCACCCGGCAAGCCCCCGCCGGCGACACCTCGCTGACCCTCCCCGCCGGCACCCTACATCATCAAGGTCGGACAGCTGACGGAGAAGGTGGTGGTTAGGTAGGTGTTTAATTGTTGGGGCTGCGCCCCGTTGAGATGTTTAGGCGTTTAGACGTTTGGCGTGGGCGTCTGCGGACGCCGGCGAATCTGGCCGGGTACCCGAAGGGACCCGCCTCAACATCTCAACAGGGCCGCAGGCCCCAACACCTCAACGCCCTCATCGGGGCGAATGCACGTACCCGGGTAGGGGCGTATCGAATACGCCCTCCAAACATCCCGCAAGGGATGAATGAACATACCCGGGGACGTGTACCCGCCTCAACAAACCAACGGGCCGCAGGCCCCAACAAACCAACATCAAACGGGCCCCCGGGCCCGAATGGATGGACGCCGGAGCGGCCTGTAGGGCCGCTGACCATAGCCCGGGGCGAAACCCCGGGGCGCAACGGCATACGCCCTCAAACGGGCCCGTGGGCCCGAATGGATGTACCGCCCCGCCCGTATTCGACCGCATCGGGTACCCGGCCCACCCGTGGTTTCGCCTCGGGCTATGATCCGGCGCCCCTACAGGGCGCACGGGTACCCGGGGCGGCCCGACGGGCCCACATCAACACCTAAACGCATAAACAAACCAACGGGCCGCAGGCCCCAACAAACCAACAATTCAACGGGGCGTCTGCGGACGGCCCCTGCCGGGGCTGGGAAGCTGGCCGGGTACCCGAAGGGGCCGAATGCACGTACCACGGCAGGAGGGCCTTCCAGTACCCGGCCAAACTTGGCAGGCGTCCCTGACGCCCCCGGCCTTTTTTTGCGTGTACGAATCTGCCACTTTGGTCCCGCCATTACGATACGATCATATCGCTATATTCCCTTTAATATCTTTTTCGACTCCACCGAAAAGCGCACTATCTTTGTGGCAAATTTTCACGTAAGATGCCGTTAAAGAAGTTGTATATCATCAGTTGTGTGGCCTGGTTGCTGTGTGCATGTGGCGAAAAAGCGACCTACCGGGTGGAGTTGGATCTGTCCAACTTGGAGACACAGAACCTTTACGCCGTGTTTGAGTCGGATGACCACAAGCAGGTCGACACGGTCGTTTACCGTCCCGGAAAGCCTGTGCAGATCACACGCGACGAGGGGCAGTTCGACCAGCTTACGGTCTATTTCGAGAATCATAAAGAGGGCATTACCATCTATTTGGAGCCGGGGCGAAAGATCACCGTCACCGGCGACGCTCGCTATCCGCTTACCCTACAGGTGAGGGGCACGCGTACCAACGACTTGCTCTCTGACTTTCGTAAGCAGGCTGCCACGCTGCTCAAGGAGAAGACGGAGCTCTCCGGTGCTGCCCTCACCGAGGCCGACGCGGGACGAGCCGCCGAGGCGAGTCGGGCGGAACACCTTCCACGGCTGGCTAACATCGACCATGAGCTGGCCCAGATGGCCGAAAACTTCATCCATAAACACCCCAAAGACGAGGCCTCAGCCATCCTTATCCGCGACTATATCCTCGACCCCGAAGACCCTACGCGTGCCGAAAAGATGATCGGCACCCTCAGTCCCAAACTGGAGAACACGCGCACCCTGCGCAACCTCCGTGCTTACTGTGAGCGGGCTATGCACACCATGGTCGGGGCTAAGGCGCCGGACTTCTCCCTGCGCAATGTCTACGGTGCGACGCTCACCCGCGACTCCTTCGCTGGTCGCAACTTAGTGCTGGCCTTCACCGCCGCCCGGTGCGACCTCTGCAAGACGGAGAAGCTGCTCTTAGATAAGATCCAAGCCGACTTCTCGCGCCAAGACGTCGCTGTGGCTCTTGTTAGCCTTGATGAAGCCCCAAGCGACGTGCGTAGCCAAATGCGTACCGACACGACACACTGGAACGTCTTCACCGACTCCGCCGGACAGTCCATCCGTGTCTTAGAGGCGTACAACGTCAACGCACTGCCCCGCTGCTTCTTGATCGATCGTAGCGGGACAATCGTCCTCAAGACCGACAATGGCATTGAGCTGCGTCGGGCCTTGGAGGCACTACTGAAGAAGAAATAGTGTGCCTAAGAAGCTGTTGGGAATTTATTGAGCGATTGTTTTATGGAGCTGCTTAGGCGGATCCTCCTTTCTTGTTTCGGGTCTATCGAGGCCTGTTTCTGCCCTTTTGTTCCACATTAATCCTCACACGAGCTGGCTATGCTCGTCAAAGGATGAAACAAAATCATCAGAAACATGCTCTAAGGTAGCCCCCGAAATAAATTCCAAACATCCTTCTAAAAACAGAGCTGCCCGCAGCGCTTTACAGCGCGGCAGGCAGCTCTTACTGAACCAACTTATTTCAATACGAAAAAGTCTCTCTCAATGGCTTGAGGGCAATGGATTACATCATGCCGCCCATGCCGCCACCCATACCCGGATTCATCGGGGGCATCGGGGGAAGGTCTTCTTTCTTCTCGGCTACGACGCATTCGGTGGTCAGGAACATGCCAGCGATTGAGGCGGCATTCTCCAGTGCGATGCGGGTCACCTTAGCCGGATCCACGACACCAGCCTGATTGAGGTCTTCGTAGACGTCCGTGCGAGCGTTGTAACCGAAGGCACCCTTACCTTCCTTCACGCGCTGCACAACTACGGCACCCTCTTTACCAGCGTTGTTGACGATCTGGCGGAGCGGCTCTTCGATGGCGCGCTTGATGATCTCGATGCCCGTCGTCTCGTCTTCGTTCTCGCCCTTGAGACCTTCCAGTGCGGAGATGGCGCGGATGTAAGCTACACCACCACCGGGCACGGTACCTTCTTCAACGGCTGCACGTGTGGCATGCAGGGGCATCGTCCACGCGATCCTTCTTCTCCTTCATCTCAACCTCCGAAGCGGCACCGACGTAGAGCACAGCTACGCCGCCGGCCAACTTAGCCAGACGCTCCTGCAGCTTCTCCTTGTCGTAGTCCGACGTGGTTGTTTCGATCTGCGCCTTGATCTGGTTGACGCGTGCTTCGATGGCCTTCTTGCTGCCATGACCCTTCACGATGGTGGTGTTGTCCTTGTCGACAGTCACCTTCTCGGCCGTACCCAGCATATCCATCTTGGCGTCTTCGAGCTTCATGCCCTTCTCTTCGGTGATAACGGTGCCGCCGGTCAGTACGGCGATGTCTTCCAGCATGGCCTTGCGACGGTCGCCGAAGCCCGGAGCCTTCACGGCGCACACCTTGAGGCCGCCACGCAGACGATTCACAACGAGGGTTGCGAGTGCTTCGCTGTCGATGTCCTCAGCGATGATCAGCAGGGCGCGGCCCGACTGTACGACTTGCTCGAGGATGGGCAGGAGGTCCTTCAGGACGGAGATCTTCTTGTCGTAGATGAGGATGTAGGGATTCTCGTACTGCGTCTCCATCTTCTCCGTGTCGGTCACGAAGTAGGCGGAGATGTAGCCGCGGTCGAACTGCATACCCTCGACCACTTCGACGGTCGTGTCCGTGCCCTTAGCCTCTTCTACGGTGATGACGCCTTCTTTCTTCACCTTCTGCATGGCCTCGGCGATCAGCTTGCCGATGCTCTCGTCGCCGTTGGCGGAAATCTTAGCCACGTGCTCGATGCGCTCCATGTTCGAGCCCACCTCTTCGGCCTGTGCGGCGATGCTCTCTACGACCTTGGATACGGCCTTGTCGATACCGCGCTTCAGGTCCATCGGATTGGCACCGGCGGTGACGTTCTTCAGACCTACGCCGATGATGGCCTGTGCCAGAACGGTTGCGGTAGTCGTACCGTCGCCAGCCTTGTCGTTCGTCTTGGAGGCTACCTCCTTAACCAGCTGCGCACCCATGTTTTCGTACGGGCAGGCCAGCTCGATCTCCTTGGCCACCGTGACGCCGTCCTTGGTGATCTGCGGTGCACCAAATTTCTTCTCGATGATCACGTTGCGACCCTTGGGGCCGAGCGTTACTTTGACTGCATTTGCCAGTTCGTCTACGCCCTTTTTTTCAGTGAGTCGCGGGCGTCGATGTCGAATTTTATCTCTTTTGCCATGATTGTTATGTCTTACTCTTTTTGTTTGTGATTCTGTGATTTAGATGATAGCCAAAACGTCTGATTGGCGCATGATGAGGTACTTCGTACCCTCGAGTTCGATCTCCGTACCGGCATACTTGCCGTAGAGCACATGGTCGCCCGGTTTGAGCACCATCTCCTCATCCTTTGTGCCTTTACCTGCGGCGATGATCTCGCCCTTGAGGGGTTTCTCCTTGGCCGAGTCGGGGATGATGATACCGCTCGCCGTCTTCTCTTCAGCTTCTGCTGGCTTAACCAGCACTCTGTCTGCTAATGGCTTTACATTCATGATTGTTCCTGTATTTATTGTTACTGATTATGATGTTCATTTCTCTTGTCGCTCGCCTCGCTTATGAGCGACACGGCCCCTTTCTTGCGAATACCATGCCAAACTTGCCCGTGCCTTGTGTCGCGGATGTCTGCAGCGAGTGCACGTGTCATATTGCAGTCGTTTACGCAGTTGAAGGTCGGACAATGTGTCAGTATTCCGGAGGCGATGTGTCAGGAAATGCTTCGTGCGACTCATTGACGATTGGCGCTGGCGTCTGAAAGGCATTTTTTTCAAGCCTTCGTCTACGGACAATAGTCTGAGAAACGCACATGAACGGCTATTGTCTGCAAACAGAGCATCGAAAAATGCAGACGTGTAGCCTCCGACGAATGTCAATGAGCCAAGACGCAGAGCTTTTATCCCGCTAACAGTTGTCAATGGAGAAAAAAAGGCGCTTCTTTGCCCGGCAATCAAAAAAATACCGAAATGAAAGAGCAAAGTTTACCGACCTTGGGTGAGTTCATTATCGAGAAGCAGATGGATTTCAAATATTCATCTGGCGAATTCTCCCGCTTGATCAGCTGTATCCAGATCGCCTCCAAGATGGTGAACCGCTTCATCAACAAAGCGGGTATCACCAACGTGCTGGGCGAGGCGGGGAACCGCAACGTGCAGGGCGAGGAACAGCAGAAGTTGGACGTCATCGCCAACGAGATCTTTATCAATGCCCTCTCGCAGCGCGAGGTGGTCTGCAGTGTGGCCTCGGAGGAGAATGACGACTTTATTGAGATTCGGAGCGGCGCTAACGCCGAACTGAGCAAGTATGTCGTGCTGATGGATCCGCTCGACGGATCGTCAAACATCGATGTGAACGTGTCCGTGGGGACGATCTTTTCCATCTATCGCCGTATCACCCCCGCCGGCACCCCCGTGCAGCTGGAGGACTTCCTGCAAAAGGGGACGAACCAAGTGGCCGCTGGATACATCATCTACGGCTCGTCCACCATGCTGGTCTACACCACCGGAAACGGCGTCAACGGCTTCACCCTCGACCCCTCGCTGGGCAGCTACTACCTCTCCAACCCCAACATGCGCTTCCCCGAAGACGGCAAGATCTACTCCATCAACGAGGGCAACTACATCAAGTTCCCCCAGGGCGTGAAGGACTACATCAAGTACTGCCAACGGGAGGAGGAGAATCGGCCCTACACCTCGCGCTACATCGGTTCGCTGGTGGCCGACTTCCATCGTAACATGATCAAGGGGGCATCTACATCTACCCCTCCACCTCGCAGTCGCCACGTGGCAAGCTGCGTTTGCTCTACGAGTGCAACCCGATGGCCTTCCTCACGGAGCAGGCTGGCGGTAAGGCTTCGGATGGCTTCCGTCGCATCCTCGACATCGAGCCCACGGAGCTGCATCAGCGCACACCCTTCTTCTGCGGCAGTCGGAAGATGGTCGAGAAGGTGGAAGAGTTCATGCGTAACGCCCCCGAGTGATTCGCGCTGCCCATTAAAAAGAGAAGAGCTACGAGAGTCAGCAAAGCCCCGTAGCTCTTCTATTTATTATGTAGCATGCTCCCCCTTCCGCCGTGTAATTTGAAATGAGTAATTGACCATGACCCCGGTCTACGCCAACATGAAGATGAGCGAGGCGATAGAGAGTCACCTCGCACTCGTGCCCGTCGTCAATCGCTTCGGCATTCGCCTCGGCGTGGGCGACGACACGGTCAAGGCCGTCTGCGATGCGCACAACGTAGACCCGGACTTCTTCCTCACCATCGTCAACACCTTCATCAACGAAGACTATTTCCCGGAGAAGAAGCTCCAGAACTTCCACCTCTCGCAGATCATCGACTATCTGAAGAAGACCAACCTCTACTATCTCCAGAACCAGCTGCCCAACATCGAGCGCCACCTCCACTTCTTCCTCCACGCCTCGGACAACACTTCCCTGCGCCTTCTGGGCGACATGTTCGCCAGCTTCAAGGAGGGCCTCCGCCGACGCATCGAGGCCGACGAGCGAGAGTGGTTCCCCCTGCTACTCACCCCCACCGATACGAAGAGTCGTCGCCGCCCACGTCCCAAGCCCAGCTCTGACGACGACGAGGCCATCCAAGCCACCCTCGACGATATGCGCCATATTATACTCAAGCACCTCTCCGGAGCCTACGACGAGAACCTCTGCTACGCCGTCCTCTTCGCCATCGACACCCTCGGCCGCGACATCCGCCAGCATAACCGTATCCGCCACCGCATCCTCCTGCCCATGATCGACGACGAGAGCAACAGCCTCTCGGAGCGCGAGAAGGACGTCCTCCGCCTCATTGTCGAAGGTCTGACGAACAAAGAGATCGCTGCCCGCCTCTACGTCAGTGTCAACACCGTCCTGACGCACCGCAAGAACATCACCGCCAAGCTGGGCATCAAAACCACGCCCGGCCTCACCTTCTACGCCATCACCCACCGCCTCATCCCGGAGGTGAAGTGAAGGGCGACTCTCCCTCACATCTTCATCAAATACAACGCTATGCCCCGTCGCAAGATCAGCAACACCCAAGCCGTGTGCATCCTTTTTCTGTGGTTCCTTTTGGTCTACATGCTCCTCCGGTACAGCCCGACGGTGGACTTCATGACCGTCTTCACCATCATCGCCTCGGGCGTCATCGTCTTCGTGCCCCTCTACAAGAATCGGCGGCACAAGGACCGGTAGCGTCCTCCTCCTTCGACGCTCGTCGGAGCCGCGAACCCCTGAGGGTTTTTCCCTTCGACGCTCGTCGGAGCCGTGAACCCTGAGGGTTTTCCTCCTTCGACGCCCGTCGGAGCCGCGAACCCTGAGGGTTTTCCCCTTCGACGCTCGTCGGAGCTGTGAACCCTGAGGGTTTCCCCCTTCGACGCCCGTCGGAGCACTTTATGCGCCCCCATACATGCGGGATAATCGGCCATCTCACCTCCGTGCGGACATAAAAAAGGCGTAAGCGTGATAAACACTTACGCCGACACCCCGGAGAGAAACGCTTTGCCTTAAAAAGGGGGGCTGAAAGAACGAGATCTCCCTCTTGTTAGGGAAAGAGTAATTATAGATCAACGGCTTTCACCTTAAAGATCCGTCCGTTTCGAGCGAAGACCAGCTCGCCGTTCTCTTCCTTTCTCTTCTTCACCAAACGTTGGAAGGCCAAACTCGCACCTTTCACCACGTTCTCTTCAAACTTGCTCAACTCTCGTTCATTCATAAGTTTCCAATTTATTATAAACAACAGGGTTATAGATCTCTCTTTCCGTTCTTGAAGCCCTTAGCGATCACCTCCATCGGCGAGAGGGAATTGTCCGTGATCATCCAATAGTCGCAGATGGGGATGTAGAGCTGGAACAGGTTCTGAATACCCGCCGTGTAGCGCCGCCTAACGGTGCTTTCGGTGACGTTGTGGCCGCCCGATGCTACTCGGTTACGTACGCGCTCTACGGCCAAGTCCGGCGTGTTCAGCCAGAAGTAGAGCAGGGTCACGTAGTAGCCCTTTTTCCTGCGCATTCTGTAGCAGTTTGGCTATCGAACGGCTGGCTAGGGTCGTCTCTAATGCAAACGTCTTGTTGGCGGCCACTAATTCCCGGATGCGCCTGTACATGATCCGGCTGGCCTCTACCGCCACGGCGATATTATCGGCGTTAAAGGGCGACAATCCCTTCGCGATTTCGTCGGAATTGACGAACTCCTTGCATCCTAACATTTCGGGCAGGATGGTGTAGGAGGCGGTCGTTTTACCGGCGCCGTTGCAGCCGGATATGATGTATAAGTAGGGCACTGTTCTGGGGGATTACTTGACGCAAAAGTAGGTTATATTTCCGTAACCCCCGCGTTTGGAGTACGAAAAGTGCAATAAAGGGGACAAAGCGGCGTTGCTCCCCAGCGACTTCTGATTTTCTATTACGGATGAAGCGAAACGGGGCGAAACGTCATCCTTCCGGGGTGTTTTTCTCCCATAATGACTGAATGAAACAGGTAACAAAACCGACCTATGATGAACTGGAATGAACGCTTGAAAGCCCTTGCTGAGCGACCGCTTTTTAATCGCTATGCACCGATCGGGGTGGTGTGGGCTGTGGCTGCCATTGCGGCTGCTCTACTGAAATTCCCGAACAACAACTTCACCATCTTCCGACATGTGTTTTGGCACGTTTGGGAGGGGCTGCCGCTGTATGTGCCTTATCCGGAGGTGTATCACGACGTCAATCTCTACGGCCCAGTGTTCAGCTGCGTCGTGGCGCCGTTTGCGGTCTGTCCGCCGCTGATGGGGCTTGTGCTGTGGCTGTTGGCGATGGCGGGGCTGCTGTTCGTGGCCGTGCGAAAGCTGCCCATAGAGCGTCGGGGGCGGATCTTCATTGCCCGGTTCTGCGCCAATGAGCTGTTCACGGCGCTGAGCATGGCGCAGTTCAACGTGGCCATTGCGGCACTGCTGATCCTCGCCTTCGTGCTGATTGAGGAGGGGCACGAGGGCTGGGCTGCATTAATGATTGCCGTGGGGACCTTCGTCAAGCTGTACGGCATCGTGGGGCTGGCGTTCTTCTTCTTTGTGCGACGTAAGGGGCAATTCCTCGGGGCGCTGGCGGGGTGGAGCGTGGTGTTATTCCTTCTGCCTATGCTGCTGTCGTCGCCGGAATACATCGTGGGGCAGTATGGCGCATGGGCCGAGGCGCTCACGGTGAAGAATGATGCGAATCTCTTTGCGTTGCGCCAGAACATCTCACTGCTGGGCATGGTGCGGAAGATCTCGGGCCGGGCGGACTATTCTGACTTGTGGCTCATCGTGCCCGGGCTGATCCTCTTTGCGCTGCCCTACCTCAGGCTTGACCAGTATCGCCACCGCGCGTTCCGACTCATGTTCTTAGCATCGGTCATGCTGTTCGTGGTGTTGTTCAGCACGGGCAGCGAGTCCAGTGGATATATCATTGCGCTGACTGGCGTGGCCATCTGGTACGTCGGGGTGCCTTGGCGCCGCAGCCGATGGGACGTGGCGCTGCTCATCTTTGCCTTGCTGCTGACCAGCTTTTCGCCCTCGGATCTGTTTCCGCGGCGCATCTATCATCATTATATCATACCCTACGCCCTGAAGGCATTGCCCTGCGTGATGGTATGGCTGAAACTCACGTGGGAGATGATGACGCGTGATTATAAGGAGTGAACCGTATGGAAGCCACTTTTAGTTTTTAGTTTGACATGATCTTACTCAGTTTTGATATCGAGGAGTTCGACCTGCCGACGGAGTACGGGCTGGCGATCTCATGGGAGGAGCAGCTCCGCGTTTCGCGTGAGGGGAGCGGCCATATACTAAATGTACTGGCGCGCCACGGCGTGCGGGCCACCTTCTTCTGCACCGCGCGTTTTGCGGAGGCGGCGCCGGATGTGCTGCGCGCCATTTGCGACGGCGGTCACGAGGTGGCCTCACACGGCTATGCGCATAGCGCCTTCGAGGAGGCCGACCTCACGCGGTCACGAGAGATCCTCCGGCGGATGTCGGGCCAGTCGGTCACGGGCTTTCGCATGCCGCGCATGATGCACGTGGCCGACGAGGCGCTCCTGCGAGCCGGTTACCGCTACAACTCGTCGCTCAACCCAACCCTCATCCCCGGTCGTTACAACCACCTCAACCAGCCGCGCACCTGGTTCCGCCGCGAGGGCCTCCTACAGCTGCCCGCCTCCACCACGCCGCGCGTGCGTTTCCCCCTCTTCTGGCTCTCCTTCCACCACCTGCCGCCCGCGCTCTACCGCCGCCTGGCCCGCCTCACCCTGCGCCACGACGGCTACCTACTCCTCTACTTCCACCCTTGGGAGTTCATGCCTCTGCAAGGCATATCGGGGTTGCCGCGGCTCGTCACGCGTAACAGTGGCACCGCAGCCGTGGAGCGCCTCGATCAGCTGATCGACGACCTCAGTCGCCGTGGCTCAGGCTTCGGCACGTTCACGGAGTTCGTCGACAGCCTACCGAAATAAGTCGCCACTACGCCCGACAAAAGGTTCATCCATACATTTCACAGCCCGTTGTCTATAGACAAAGAGATGAAATACGTATTTCGAATCTCTCTGTCTACGGACAACGGGCTTATTTATGTCTATATGCATGCTTTGTCTGCGGCAGATATAGCCTGTGAACTACAAATGGGTGTTTTGTCTATGGTAGACGAGCTATGCGATATATAAAAGCCAGTTTTGTCTGCAGACAAAAGCGAGTGAAACATATATGGGTATCTATTGTTTACAGTCGATGGAGATCTATATGTATTCCAACGCCCATTGTCCATTGACAGCGCATCCGTTTATGTCGGGCTAAGCGTATTGACGGCGGACTCTCCCCTACAAGCGGCGAGAGGGAGGGCATCGTCAGATGGATGCCTACCATACTTCCCGGAGCGATCGCTCTCGGCCGCGGATGCTGACCTTGACACGACTCCGGCATCCATGATGATGGCCTGAAATGAACCATTCGCACGGTCATCTGTTGAATGAATTGAAATGAGATCAACCCCTAACATCCATTCCGCATCAATCATGAAGCAAACTGCGCCGGCGCTCGTATCGACGGAGATCAACGAATACATTCTGGACAATGGCCTGACGGTATGGCTCAACGAAGACCACAGCCAGCCGAAGGTCTTTGGTGCTGTTGTCGTGATGGCTGGATCGAAAGATTCCCCAACACAGGCATAGCGCATTACTTTGAGCATATGATGTTTAAGGGCACTGAACAGATCGGAACGACAGACTACGCCGCTGAGAAGATCCTCCTCGACGCTATCGAAGCCAAATACGAGGAGCTGGCTGCAACCAAGAACAGCAAGCGGAGGGAGGCCATTCAAATGGAGATCAACGAACTCAGCATCCGGGCCGCAGATTTCGTCATCCCCAACGAGTTCGATCGGCTCATTACCAAGTACGGCGGATCGAAGCTAAATGCCGGTACGTCGTACGATTACACCGTCTATCACAACCTCTTCTCACCGCAATACTTGGAGCAGTGGGCCGAGCTCAACAGCGAGCGACTCATACGGCCCGTCTTTCGCATGTTCCAAAGCGAGCTCGAGACCGTGTACGAGGAGAAAAACCGACGTGACGACATGATCCTCAACCGTTCCATCGAGCGATTGATGGAGAAGTACTTTCACCCACATCCCTATGCCTACCCGATCATTGGAAGCGCGGAAAACCTCAAGAATCCGCGGCTCTCGGAGATGAAACGCTTCTTCAAGACCCTATTACGTCTCCTCCAACATGGGCCTCATCCTGAGCGGCGACTTTGACTCCCAACGGGCCCTACCGATCATCGAGCGCACCTTTTCACGTATTCCGCGGGGTGTGCCAGACGCGGCGCCGACGGTCCGTATCCGCCCTTTCCGAGGCCGCGAGCGGACTACGATCAAGATCCCCCTGCCGCTACTCAAAGCCGTCGCCTTGGGCTTTCGCGGCGTACCCGCTAATCACCCCGATCAGCCGGCACTGGACGTGGCCGCGGGTATCCTCAACAACTCCAATGGCACGGGCTACCTGGACCGCCTAATGGTCGAGCGGCGCCTGATGGGGGCCATGATCGGCGGCGAGTCTTTCAATGAAGCGGGCTTCATCGGGATCGTGGCCGTGCCGCGGTTGTCTCATACATGCCGTTCGGCCGAGCGCATGATCTGGAGAGAACTCGAGCGGGTTAAGCAAGGGGACTTCACGGACGAGATCTTCAACAGCCTCAAGCGTGAACAGCTCCGCCGCCACCTGACGGAACTCGAGGATATCGATTCGCGCAGCCAGATCATGGTGCGTCTCTTCTCCCAAGGCAAGACCTGGGCCGACTACCGCGAGGAGTTGGCACGTGCCGAGGCGCTCACGAAAGAGGACGTGGTGCGCGTGGCCAATAAGTATTTCGGGGCCAATTATCTATTCGTGAAGAAAAAGACCGGCCGTTACCCCAAGGAGCGGCTGAAGAAGCCGGGCTTCGCACCCATCGTGCCTAAGCATGCCGACGCAACCTCGGCCTACAGCGACTGGCTCGACCGTATGCCTGTCGAGGAGGTGCGGCCGCGCTTTGTCGACTTTACGCACGATGTGCAGACACTCCGGCCCGCCGACGGTCTCACGCTCTACATCACGCCCAACAGGGTCAACAACATCTTCACCCTCAAACTGTCCTATGCGATCGGACTCACCGAGGAGCCGCGTCTGAAACTCCTCACCGGATACATACCCCTCCTCGGCACAGCCTCCCTCACCTTCGACGCGCTACACACCCGCCTACAGACGCTCGGTAGCACGCTCGACCTGACAGCCGATGAGTACAGCCTCACCCTCAAGATCACTGGCTTTGACACGGCATTTGACGAGACGCTGGAGTTGGTCTCCGGGTTCGTGTCGGGCGTGAAGGCGGACGACGCCAAGCTCAAAACCTTAGTCGACGACGCAAGGGTGGCCAATAAGGCCTTCTTCAAATCGAACAATGAGGTGGCCGAGGCGCTCTTCGAGTTTGTCCAGTACGGCCCCGAATCGCAATTCCCTGACGCGGCCCTCTCTGCGTGACGTGAAGCGCATCAAAGGGCGCGAGCTTGTCGAGTTGTTCCGACACGCCGTCCGACGCGAGTGTACGGCCCATTACTGTGGCACGCTCCCCGCCGAACGCGTAGTCGATCGCACCCTCCGTTGCTTCTCTCCGGGCCCCGACGGAAGGATCGCCGCCGTGGCCCCCTATCGACGGCTCGTCAGCTACGACCGCCCGCGCGTCTACCTCTACCACATGCCTGACGTCTTCCAAAAACATCATCTACGTCTACATGCCTTGTCAGCCCCTGCCCACCCTCCGCGAGCGGCACACGGCCGACCTTTTCTCGTTGTATTTCGGAGAGGGCATGTCGTCGCTCATGTTTCAAGAGATCCGCGAGTTTCGTTCGCTGGCTTACTACACCTCGGGAGCGTACCGTCTGCCGCCCTACCGCCTGTCGGACCTCCCCACGCGGTTCGTGGCCTACCTATCCACGCAGAGCGATAAGACGATCGACGCCCTCGAAGTGCTTGATGCCCTCATCAACCACATGCCCGAACATCCCGAGCGCATCGACTCCCTGATCCGGACAGAGATCAATCGGGTCAATAATGCCTATCCGGCCTTTCGCGACATCTCGACGCGCATTGCCGAATTCCGACGTGACGGCTATACGGACGACCCCCATCGGGCGCTCTTAGACGACATCCGACGGATGACAATGGACGACATCACCCGGTTTTACCAAGCCCACATCTGCGGACGTAAGCCTGTCTACATCATAGTCGGAAACGCGCACCGCATAGACCGGCGCCGACTGGCCACGTTTGGCGAGATCGTCCGCATTCACCATCAGGAATTTTATCGGTAGAGGAAAGTCCCCATGCGCAACAGAAACATCGTCGAGATCAGAGTCGCTATCCAGCAGTACAAGAACTATTGGTGGGCTTGCCTGTTCGGAAAACCGGACATTGAAGTGACCGGCCCAACCGAAGAGGACGTCAAAAGTCAGATCCGAGACCACCTCTACGAACAGCAGTCGCTCGGTCAGTATCCCCCAAGGCGGTCTTCGAAATCATGTACGTCTACCGACCGCCTCGACTAAACCATTAGCCCTATTGCCTCGTCTCATGGGGGCCTGACGGGCCGGGGTCGTCGGTAAAACGTCGTACCTTGCGCCGTCTTTCATAGCAAGTTATACATCCCATATTATTAACCCCCAAAAACAATGAACAGTATGATCAAAAAAACTTTAAGGTAATGGCAATGGCGCTCGCCTGCGCGTCGCTCCTGCTGACAGGGTGCGGGGCAAGCAACACGGCCAAGGGTACGGCTATCGGTGTCGGCGGAGGAGCTGCCGTCGGCGCGGGCATCGGTAAGATAGCCGGTAACACGGCGCTCGGAGCCGTCATTGGTGCTGCCGTCGGTGGCGCCACAGGAGCCATCATCGGTAAGAAGATGGACAAACAGAAGAAGGAACTGGAGAAGGTGCTTCCGGATGATACCAAGGTGGAAGTGGTAGAGGAAGAGGGCGTGCCCCGGCTTTGCGTGTCACGTTCGACTCAGGAATTCTCTTCGCCACAAACTCCAGTACCGTGAGTGCTGCGTCCAAGTCCGCCCTGCGTGACCTAGCTCGAAACTTAGAGAAAAACCCAGATACCGACCTCCGCATAGTCGGTCATACGGACAATACGGGTCGAGTGGACTACAACCAGAGTCTCTCCGAACGTCGTGCCGGGAGTGTTTACGACTATCTGCTGGACCAAGGCGTAAGCAGTCGACGCATGGTCTATGAGGGCAAGGGTATCCATCAGCCCGTGGCGAGCAATAACACCGTCGAGGGCGTGCCCAAAACCGTCGTGTAGAGGTGCTGATCAGCGCCAACGAGAAGATGGTCAACGACGCGAAACGCGAGGCCGGCGAGCGTTAAGTTCGCCTGACACATACGTCACCCGGAACCTCCGGGCCACATACTTTCAAACGACCCCATCGGTTTTTTCAGCCGGTGGGGTCGTTTTTCGTTTTCTGGGTCGGTCAGAGGGAGCCTGAAAACGTCGAGGGAAAAAAATAGGGATTGGTTACGTGAATTGGATATCTATTTGGGTTCAAAAAAATAGGCCTGTTAGGGTAATTCCGAAAACGTATAGGTTCCTATTTTTTGTCCGTCAGGATAACGCGGAAAATGTATGGGCTCAAAAATGATCATGTTTTTTTGGGGCCGTCAGGGTAGGGGCGTATTGAATACGCTCCCACAATCGGGCACCATAGTGCCCGGATAGTCCCTCAATAAATTACCCAACGACACAACAAAAACCACGTTCGTTCCCTTGACGGGGACGTTGGGGAGGGCGTATGCAATACGCCCCTACCTGTTTGGCCCCCAAAATTGAACCCGTACGTTTTCGGCGTTACCCTAATGGCCGAAAAAAATGAACCGCGGGGGCGCCGCGGTTCAAAAAATGGGGTTGTTAGGATAACGGCCCCAAAATGTGGGTTCAAAAAAAGATCCCATTAGGCTAACCCTAAAAACATGTGGGTTCAAAAAAATGGGGTTGTCGGGGGAGGGGCGATCACTTCCTTAGCCGTTTGAAGACGTAGACTGGACCGTCTACGGATGAATTTCGCCCTAACCTTAGCTCGTCGCCATCTATGCGACAGCTGAAGTACATATAACCGACAAGGAGGTTGTCCTCCTTACCCCACGGCTGATAGCCGTAAGGCAGCTTGTTCCCGAGTGAAGTGCCAAAGGGCTCCGTCCCTGTGATATAGACGAACCCATCCGAGCGGAAATCCACTGTCTGTTCGCTAAGCTTAAATCCTGTTGGGGGCATTGCGTAGCGGCGAAGATCCGTCATTACCCACTTCCCCAGCAGCTCGGCAGGTGGTGTGGAGGAGATGATCGAGATACCCTCGCGGAAGAGTAGATAGTCGCGCCCTTGGTTATAGAAGAGTTTCAGCCGTCCGTCCTTCTGTAGTTCGAAACGTTCCGCCGCATTCAGTGCCCGGACATATGCCTCGCCCGCTTTGGTTTCGCCGACCTTGGTGCCTCCGCCTACGTTCATACGGATCGATTGGCCATTCATGGAGAAGTTGCCATAGAGTTCATTGGAAGAGGAGAGCGTGTACAGCATGCCATTAATTAGTAATTCGACTAAGAAAGTCTTGTTGGAGAGGCGATCCGCTCCGGTTAACTCACGCAGCGAGCCGTCTGCGGTGTGCCCAAACCCGACAAGTTTCCACGGTTGGCAGAGGTGCTCGTCGATGCGACCTGCCTCAGGCTCTACTTTTTGGCAGCTGATGAAGCCCGCACCTTCACTGAAATAGAGCGTCAGTTCATCCCCTTTTAATTCGTACCAGACCACCTCTCTCAGTGACTCCAAGAGGCGACGGTCGTCGGGTGATCCGAATCTATCCATCGGCTTGAGTCTGTGGTTGAAGCGGATAGTCCAACTGTCCGTGCGGAAGGGGCCCGTGGTCTGTCCACTTGAGACTTGGAGCGTCCAAGTGGTATCGGCGTTGAACCGGAGTCGGATCGGCTCACTGTTTGAGAGATCCCTCGTTACTCTATCCTCGATGAGACGATATTCGTTGATCCGCCACGTGGCGAGCAGTGCTCGCGGCAACTGATTCAGCACGGGAGGTGCCGGCTCCTTCCTGTCGAAAAGCAGATATTTCGTGTCGTTGTCGTAATAGAGCCGCAGTAGTCCGTCGGAGTAGATCGTGTAACGATAGACGCTCAGCAGTTTCTTGCGATAGGTGAGAAGGCGATCTGGCATGCGCTGTTCGTCCACGGCATAGAGCTTGAATCGCAAGGCCGTGTCCTTCAGCGTATAGCTGCCATTGACAGAATAGCCATGCAGGGAGCCATCTCCTCCAAACTCCAGAACGTAAGCCACAGTGTCGAGGGGTTGAGGGTCCATATCATACCTCCAGCCGGAGCCAAGGAGATACCATTTGCCTAACAAGGCAGAGTCGACGGCCGTGGTGTCGGGCTTCGGCGCTGGCCGTGGCGGGACGTCCGGATCGTGTGTACAGGCTGCCCAGACGATGGACAGCAACAGGGCGAGTAGCCCTAAACGTGCAATAGTTTTCATATCAGTATGTGTTTGAGAAGTGAGACGTCTATGTGGTTAAGATGGAGGAGGTGGGGGAGATGCTGCATAGCGCAGGCTGTGGAAAAACAATTATGTACAATCGACCGTCAGGGTAGGGGCGTATTGAATACGCCTCACAATCGGGCACCATAGTGCCCGGGCGGTTGCCTTTGGGTGATTGTCGGCAGAACTGGGTGTTTACGTTCGTTCCCTTGACGGGAACGTCTGATGGGGCGTATGCAATACGCCCCTACCTGTTCGGCCCCAAAAATTGAACCCGTACGTTTTCACCGTTACCCTGACGATCGAAAAATGAACCGCGGGGGCGCCGCGGTTCAAAAAAAATATGGCCGTTAGGATAACGACCCCCAAATGTGAGTTCAAAAAAATGGGGTTGTCGGGGGAGGGGGCGATCACTTCCTTAGCCGTTTGAAGACGGACCTCGGACCGTCTACGGCTGCTGTGTTGGTCATCGTTAGTGTTTCGCCTTCCAGATTGTAGGTGAAGTACGTCCAACCGATAAAGAGGGTGTTCTCCTTGCCCCACGGACGATAGCCGTAAGACAGCTGATCTTCAGGTATGTTGCCAAAGAGCTTGTATCCTTCTATATCGATATACCCACTCTTGTGGAACGTTATCGTATGTTCGCCAGGCTTAAAGACGTCTGGAGGCCGTGCGGAGTAGCGCCTCTCGGCCAGTGTCCACTTGCCCAGCAGCTCAGCGGGTGGCGGGGAAGAGACGAGCGAGAGACCATCGCGGAAGAGCAGATAGTCGCGACCTTGATTATAGAAGAGTTTCAGCTGTCCGTCCTTCTGCAGTTCAAAACGTTCCACCGCATGCAGCGCCTCGATATATGCCTTACCCTCTTTGGTTTCGCTCACCTTGGTGCCTGCGCCTACATCCATATGGAGCGACTGGCCATCCACGGAGTAATCGCCGTAGAGCATATTGGTTGAGGAACGGGTGTATAGCACGCCGTTATCTCGGAATTCGAGCATGAAAGACCGTGGGCCGAGGTTATAGCCTTCTTCCGGAATATGCAGCGAGCCACCTGCGGTGTGCCCGAATCCGACGAGTTTCCACGGTCGGCAGAGGTGCTCGTCGATGCGACCTGCCTCGATCTCTGCTTTTTGGAAAGTGAGGTACGTCTCCTCTCCACCCTCATAGAGCCGCAGCTCATTGTCGTAGATCTTGTAGCTCGTCACCCGTTCCAGTTCCTGACGGAGGTAGTAGGCTTCGTTCGGGTCCATTTTCAGCGATGGAGGTGTGATGGTGAAGTGCATCGACTGACCATCGGTGCGGAAGGAGCCCGTGAGCTGTCCACTTGAGAGTCGGATCACCCAAGTGGTATCGGCGTTGAAGCGGAGTCGGCCTGTCTCGATATTCGGGAGAAGGGTCTTCTTTCCGTCCTTGATCTGCACATAGCCGTGGAAGATCCACGTGGTGAGCAGGTCTTGCGGAACAATAGCCTGCTTGGGCAGTGTCGTAGGCTGGTCCCTGAAGAGCAGATAGCGCTGACCCCGGTCGTAGAAGAGCCGCATTTGGTGTTCATTATCGACACGGTAACTCGTGACGCCCAGCAGTGCCTCGCGATAACGCCGAATCTGTTCTGGCATGCGCTTTTCATCCTCGGCGTTGAGCTTGATGTGGATGGTGTCCCCCGCCCAGGTATAGCTGCCATTGACGTAATGGCCATAGAGGAAGCCTTCGCGCCAGATCTCCAAGGCATAGCTAACCGAGTCGATGGGCGTGACGGTAGTGTCGCCGACACGGCCGAGGCCAGCGAGGTACCATTTGCCTAACAAGGCAGAGTCGACGGCCGTGGTGTCGGGCTTCGGCGCTGGCCGTGGCGGGACGTCCGGCTCGTGTGTACAGGCTGCCCAGACGATGGACAGCAACAGGGCGAGGAGCCCTAAACGTGCAATAGTTTTCATATCTGTGTGTGTTTGAGAAGTGAGACGTCTATGAAGGTAAGATGAAGGGGGAAGGGGAAAGTGCTGCATCATGCAGGCCATGGAAATGAATGAAATGTTTAGCGAATAACAGCAACCCAACAGTTCCCGTTTTTCGTCTGTCAGGGTATCCGCCATCCATTACGTGTCCGAAAAAAACGGCATAAAGGGGACAAACGCCCTATCTCGGCAGTTCCCGTTTTTCGTCCGTCAGGGTAGGGGCGTATTGCATACGCCCCTTCAGACGTCCCCGACAAGGGGACGAACACCCGTACCCGGTTCTATCGATGGTTATTTTAGGACAATCACCCGGGCCCTATCGTGTCCGATTGGGGGGCGTATGCAATACGCCCCTACCCTGACGGCCCCAAAAACAGGATCATTTTTTTGAACCCGTACATTTTCAGTGTTACCCTGACGGCCGAAAAAAATGAACAGCGGGGGTGCCGCGGTTCAAAAAAAATATTTCCGTTCGGATAACGACCCCCTAATGTGGGTTCAAAAAAATGGGATTGTCGGGGGAGGGCTGCGATCACTTCCTTAGTCGTTTGAAGACGTAGTTCGGACCGTCTACGGCTGCTTTATCGGTCATCGTCAGTGTTTCGCCTTCCAGATTGTAGGTGAAGTACGTCCAACCGATAAAGAGGGTGTTCTCCTTGCCCCACGGATGATAGCCGTAGTGTAGCTTATCTTCAGGTATGCTGCCAAAGAGCTTATATCCTTCCACATCGATATACCCACTCTTGAGGAACGTTATCGTCTGTTCGCCAGGCTTAAAGACGACTGGAGGCAGTGCAGAGTAGCGCATCTCAGCCAGTGTCCACTTCCCCAGCAGCTCAGCGGGTGGCGGGGAAGAGACGAGCGAGAGACCATCGCGGAAGAGCAGATAGTCGCGACCTTGATTATAGAAGAGTTTCAGCTGTCCGTCCTTCTGCAGTTCAAAACGTTCCACCGTATGCAGCGCCTCGATATATGCCTTACCCTCTTGGGTTTCGTTCACCTTGGCGCCTCCGCCTACTGCCATACGGAGCGACTGGCCATCCACGGAGTACTCGCCGTAGAAATAATTGGTTGAGGAATGGGTGTATAGCGAGCCGCCAGCTCGGAATTCGAGCATGAAAGACCGGTCGCGGAGGTTATAGCCTTCTTCCGGAATATGCAGCGAGCCACCTGCGGTGTGTCCGAACCCGACGAGCTTCCACGGTTGGCAGAGGTGTCCGTTGATGCGACCTGTCCCGATCTTCGCATTTTTGAAAGCGAGATACGCCTCCTCTCCACCCACATAGAGCTGCAGCTCATTGTCGTAGATCTTATAGCTCGTCACCCGTTCCAGTGCCTGACGGAGGTAGTAGGCTTCGCTCGGGCTAGTTTTCAGCGATGGAGGTGTGAGGGTGAAGTGCATCGACTGACCATCGGTGCGGAAGGAGCCCGTGAGCTGTCCAGTTGAGAGTTGGAACACCCAAGTGGCATCGGCGTAGAAGCGGAGTCGGGCTGTCTCGGTATTTCGGAGAAGGGCCTTATTTCCGTCCTTGAAGTACACACGGCCGTGTAAGATCCACGTGGTGAGCAGGTCTTGCGGAACAATAGCTGGTTTGGGCAGTGTCGTAGGCTGGTCCCTGAAGAGTAGATAGCGTTGGCCCCGGTCGTAGAAGAGCCGCATTTGGTGTTCATTATCGACACGGTAACTCACGACGCCCAGCAGTGCCTCGCGATAACGCCGAATCTGTTCTGGCATGCGCTTTTCGTCCTCTGCATTGAGCTTGATGTGGATGGTGTCCCCCTCCCAGGTATAGCTGCCATTGACGTAATGGCCATAGAGGAAGCCTTCGCGCCAGATCTCCAAGGCATAGCTAACCGAGTCGATGGGCGTGACGGTGGTGTCGCCGACACGGCCGATGCCGGCGAGGTACCATTTGCCTAACAAGGCAGAATCGACGGCCGTGGTGTCGGGCTTCGGCGCTGGCCGTGGCGGGACGTCCGGTTCGTGTGTGCAGGCTGCCCAGACGATGGACAGCAACAGGGCGAGGAGCCCTAAACGTGCAGTAGTTTTCATATCTGTGTGTGTTTGAGAAGTGAGACGTCTATGTGGTTAAGATGAAGGGGGTGGGGGTTAGCCCCCACCGGCCCCCACCTCTTTTTCTTATTTATGAATATGAACCGTCAGGGTAGGGGCGTATTGAATACGCTCCCACAATCGGGCACCATAGTGCCCGGGCGGTTGCCTTTGGGTGATTGTCGGCAGAACTGGGTGTTTACGTTCGTTCCCTTGACGGGAACGTCTGATGGGGCGTATGCAATACGCCCCTACCTGTTCGGCCCCCAAAATTGAACCCGTACGTTTTTCAGCGTTACCCCTGACGACCGAAAAATGAACCGCGGGGGCGCCGCGGTTCAAAAAAAATAGGGTTGTCGGGGGAGGGGCGATCACTTCTAGCCGTTTGAAGACGGACCTCGGACCGTCTACGGCTGCTTTGTTGGTCATCGTTAGTGTTTCGCCTTCCAGATCGTAGGTGAAGTACGTCCAACCGATAAAGAGGGTCTTCTCCTCGCCCCATGGATGATAGCCGTAAGGCAGCTGATCTTCAGGTATGCTGCCAAAGAGCTTATATCCTTCAATATCAACATACCCACTCTTGTGGAACGTTATCGTATGTTCGCCAGGCTTAAAGACGTCTGGAGGCCGTGCGGAGTAGCGCCTCTCGGCCAGTGTCCACTTGCCCAGCAGCTCGGCGGGTGGCGGGGAAGAGACGAGCGAGAGACCATCGCGGAAGAGCAGATAGTCGCGATCTTGATTATAGAAGAGTTTCAGCTGTCCGTCCTTCTGCAGTTCAAAACGTTCCACCGCATGCAGCGCCTCGATATATGCCTTACCCTCTTTGGTTTCGCTCACCTTGGTGCCTGCGCCTACATCCATATGGAGCGACTGGCCATCCACGGAGTAATCGCCGTAGAGCATATTGGTTGAGGAACGGGTGTATAGCACGCCGTTATCTCGGAATTCGAGCATGAAAAACCGTGGGCCGAGGTTATAGCCTTCTTCCGGAACATGCAGCGGGCCACCTGCGGTGTGTCCGAACCCGACAAGTTTCCACGGTCGGCAGAGGTGTTCGTTGATGCGACCTGTCTCGATCTCTGCTTTTTGGAAAGTGAGGTACGTCTGCTCTCCACCCTCATAGAGCCGCAGCTCATCGTCGTAGATCTTGTAGCTCGTCACCCGTTCCAGTGCCTGACGGAGGTAGTAGGCTTCGTTCGGGTCCATTTTCAGCGATGGAGGTGTGATGGTGAAGTGCATCGACTGACCATCGGTGCGGAAGGAGCCCGCGAGCTGTCCACTTGAGAGTCGGATCACCCAAGTGGTATCGGCGTTGAAGCGGAGTCGGCCTGTCTCGATATTCGGGAGAAGGATCTTCTTTCCGTCCTTGATCTGCACATAGCCGCGGAAGAGCCACGTGGTGAGCAGGTCTTGCGGAACAATAGCCGGTTTGGGGAGTGTCGTAGGCTGATCCCTGAAGAGCAGATAGCGTTGGCCCCGGTCATAAAAAGAGCCGCATTTGGTGTTCATTATCGACACGGTAACTCGTGACGCCCAGCAGTGCCTCGCGATAACGCCGAATCTGTTCTGGCATGCGCTTTTCGTCCTCGGCGTTGAGCTTGATGTGGATGGTGTCCCCCGCCCGGTATAGCTGCCATTGACGTAATGGCCATAGAGGAAGCCTTCGCGCCAGATCTCCAAGGCATAGCTGACCGAGTCGATGGGCGTGACGGTGGTGTCGCCGACACGGCCGAGGCCGGCGAGGTACCATTTGCCTAACAAGGCAGAGTCGACGGCCGTGGTGTCGGGCTTCGGCTCTGGCCGTGGCGGGACGTCCGGATCGTGTGTACAGGCTGCCCAGACGATGGACAGCAACAGGGCGAGTAGCCCCTAAACGTGCAATAGTTTTTCATATCTGTGTGTGTTTGAGAAGTGAGACGTCTATGTGGTTAGGGATGAAGGGGTGGAGGCTAGCCCCCACCGGCCCCCACCTCCTTTTTTTCTTGTTTATGAATATGAACCGTCAGGGTAGGGGCGTATTGCATACGCCCCTACGATCGGGAACTGCTGCGCCCGGGGACCTCCGTCTGCTACGGGGTGGGGGCTAGCCCCCACCAGCCCCCACCTCTTTTTTTCTTGTTTGTGAACATGAACCGTCAGGCATCGCCCCTCCGTCTGCCACGGGGTGGGGGCTAGCCCCCACTGGCCCTCCCACCTCCTTTTCTTGTCTTGACACAAGAAAAGGAGGCAAAAGAAGGTCAAGGCTACGGTCACCCTAAGCTGAAAGACGAGCTGCGGACGCTGAAATCCGAAAAACTTGCGTCGCTACGCTCCCGCTTCGGACACTCGGATTTCCGGGCGCGTCCTTGCAACTCGTCTTTCCGGGCGCTTGGGGACTGATGCCGTTCCTCCGGATACACAATGGTCGGTAGATGGTTTGACGGATAAAAATGGAAAAATCGCTGCATATCTGTGGTTCGAAAAATGATCATGTTCTTTTGACCGTCAGGGTAGGGGCGTATTGCATACGCCCCACAATCGGGCACGGTAGGGCTCAGGGGTGGTTGCCTTTGGGTGATTATCGGCGGAACTGGGTACGGGCGTTCGTTCCCTTGACGGGGACGTCTGAAGGGGCGTATGCTTTTGCGCCCCTACCCATTCGGATGAAAAAAATAGGAACCTTGAAAACATACGGGTTCAAAAAAATGATCATGTTTTTTTCGACCGTCAGGGTAGGGGCGTATTGAATACGCCCCACAATCGGGCACGGTAGGGCCCGGGGTGGTTGTCTTTGGGTGATTGTCGGAAGAACTGGATGTTTACGTTCGTTCCCTTGACGGGAACGTCTGATGGGGCGTATGCTTTTGCGCCCTACCCATTCGGATGAAAAAAATAGGAACCTTGAAAACATACGGGTTCAAAAAAATGATCATGTTTTTTTCGACCGTCAGGGTAGGGGCGTATTGAATACGCCCCACAATCGGGAACGATGGTGCCCGGATAGTCCCCAATAAATCACCCAACAACACAACAAAAAAACCACGTTCGTTCCCTTGACGGGAACGTCTGAAGGGGTGTATTCTTTTTGCGCCCTACCCATTCGGCTGGCAAATGGAAACCCGTACGTTTTCAGCGTTACCCTGACGGATGAAAAATGAACCGCGGGGGCGCCGCGGTTCAAAAATATGGCCGTTAGGATAACAGCCCTCAAATGTGATTTCAAAAAAAATGGGGTTGTCGGGGGAGGGCTGCGATCACTTCCTTAGCCGTTTGAAGACGGACCTCGGACCGTCTACGGCTGCTGTGTTGGTCATCGTTAGTGTTTCGCCTTCCAGATTGTAGGTGAAGTACGTCCAACCGATAAAGAGGGTGTTCTCCTTGCCCCACGGACGATAGCCGTAAGACAGCTGATCTTCAGGTATGCTGCCAAAGAGCTTGTATCCTTCTATATCGATATACCCACTCTTGTGGAACGTTATCGTATGTTCGCCGAGCTTAAAGACGTCTGGAGGCCGTGCGGAGTAGCGCCTCTCGGCCAGTGTCCACTTGCCCAGCAGCTCAGCGGGTGGCGGGGAAGAGACGAGCGAGAGACCATCGCGGAAGAGCAGATAGTCGCGACCTTGATTATAGAAGAGTTTCAGCTGTCCGTCCTTCTGCAGTTCAAAAACGTTCCACCGCATGCAGCGCCTCGATATATGCCTTACCCTCTTTGGTTTCGCTCACCTTGGTGCCTGCGCCTACATCCATATGGAGCGACTGGCCATCCACGGAGTAATCGCCGTAGAGCATATTGGTTGAGGAACGGGTGTATAGCACGCCGTTATCTCGGAATTCGAGCATGAAAAACGGTGGGCCGAGGTTATCGCCTTCTTCCGGAATCTGCACAGAGCCATCTGCTGTGTGTCCGAACCCGACGAGTTTCCACGGTCGGCAGAGGTGCTCGTTGATGCGACCTGTCCCGATCTCTGCTTTTTTTGGAAAGTGACGTACGTCTCCTCTCCACCCTCATAGAGCCGCAGCTCATTGCCGTGGATCTTGTAGCTCGTCACCCGTTCCAGTGCCTGACGGAGGTAGTAGGCTTCGTTCGGGCTAGTTTTCAGCGACGGAGGTGTGATGGTGAAGTGCATTGACTGACCATCGGTGCGGAAGGAGCCCGTGAGCTGTCCAGTTGAGAGTTGGAACACCCAAGTGGTATCGGCGTTGAACCGGAGTCGGCCTGTCTCGATATTCGGGAGAAGGGTCTTCTTTCCGTCCTTGAGGTACACACGGCCGCGATAGATCCACGTGGTGAGCAGGTCTTGCGGAACAATAGCCTGCTTGGATGGTCTCGTAGGCTGATCCCTGAAGAGCAGATAGCGCTGACCCCGGTCGTAGAAGAACCGCATTTGGTGTTCATTATCGACACGGTAACTCTCGACGCTCAGCAGTGCCTCGCGATAACGCCGAATCTGTTCTGGCATGCGCTTTTCGTCCTCGGCGTTGAGCTTGATGTGGATGGTGTCCCCCCTCCAGGTATAGCTGCCATTGACGTAATGGCCATAAAGGAAGCCTTCGCGCCAGATCTCCAAGGCATAGCTAACCGAGTCGATGGGCGTGACGGTAGTGTCGCCGACACGGCCGAGGCCAGCGAGGTACCATTTGCCTAACAAGGCAGAGTCGACGGCCGTGGTGTCGGGCTTCGGCGCTGGCCGTGGCGGGACGTCCGGATCGTGTGTACAGGCTGCCCAGACGATGGACAGCAACAGGGCGAGTAGCCCTAAACGTGCAATAGTTTTCATATCAGTATGTGTTTGAGAAGTGAGACGTCTATGTGGTTAAGATGAAGAGAGTGGAGGCTAGCCCCCACCGGCCCCCCACCTCTTTTTTCTTGTTTGTGAACATGAACCGTCAGGGTAGGGGCGTATTGCATACGCCCTCACAATCGAGCACCATAGTGCCCGGGCGGTTGTATTTGGGTGATTGTCGGCGGAACTGGGTATTTACGTTCGTCCCCTTGACGGGGACGTCTGAAGGGGCGTATGCTTTTGCGCCCTACCCATTCGGCCGAAAAATAGAGATTGTGAAAACATATGGGTTCAAAAAACAATCATGTGCAATCGACCGTCAGGGTAGGGGCGTATTGCATACGCTCCACAATCGGGCGCGATAGGGCCCGGGCGGTTTCCTTTGGGTAATTGTTGGCCAAACCGGCTAATTGGATCCATTCCCTTGACGGGAACGTCTGATGAGGCGTATGCTTTTTGCGCCCCTACCCATTCGGCCGGAAAAATGGGGACAGTGAAAACATATGAGTTCAAAAAAATGATCATGTTCTTTTTGACCGTAAGGGTAGGGGCGTATTGCATACGCCCCACAATCGGGCACCATAGTGCCCGGGCGGTTGCCTTTGGGTGATTGTTGGCAAAACGGGGTACAGGCGTTTGTCCCCTTGACGGGGACGTCTGAAGGGGCGTATGCTTTTCAGCCCTACCCATTCGAACGAAAAAAATGGGGACTGTGTGGGTATGATGGTTGATGGATTATCCTTGTCGGACGAGGGGGCGAAAAACAAACCCCGGGCGTACCTCGACAGGCGAGGCCGTTCCCGGGGAGACTAGATATGAAGAAAAAAACTAAAGAAAGTGCGTTCCTTATTCTTCTGGGAGGTGGATCTCGGGGCCGCCACCGCTGCCGCCGGTGCCTCCTCCGCCGCCTTCGGAGGGCTTACCTCCTCCGCCGGTGCCTCCGCTGCCGCCCTCAGGGATGCTTACCGCCGCCTCCGGTGCCTCCACCGCCGTCTTCGAGATGCTTACCGCTGCCACCGCCGCCTCCCTCTGGCTTCTTCGGCGTTTCGGGTGTCTTGGGTTGGCCGTCGTCCGGGAGACGGATCTCGAGGGTCAGTGCCCTTCTTGGGCTTCTTGGGTTTCTTGGGGTCTTTGGGTTGTTTCCTCCGCTCGGCGGCCAGTCGCTTGAGGGCGAGGCTCTGGCTGTAGTGCGTCTTGGTGTAGCTGAGGACTGTGTTGATGCGATCGATCAGATCGCCGACTAACTTCCGATCCTCGTCTGAGGCAGCTGCGATGTAGGCGGCCTCGATGTGACGGAAGATCTTCGTGGCCGTCGCGTCGTTCTTAGCTCTTAGGTCGGTGCCTGCGGTCTGAGTGTCCTCGGCCTCGGCTTTGAGGCGTTGGGTGCGCAGGGTGACAAACTCGTCGTTGATGTTCTTGAGCATAGGCACGGTGGTGGCGAGCCCGAGGGTCGCCGGTCGGCTGTGGCTTCCGGTTTGCCGAGGTCGAGCAGCAGGCCTGTGACGTGACCGGTCTTGTTGGCGATGTTCTCGCTTTGCAGACCTTTATAGGCGTCTACGATCAGGCAGAGGCGGTGGCCCGCCTTCTGTCGATCCTCGACCATCGAGCGAGCTGCCATGCGGATCTCCCGGAAGAGGGAGGTGACGATCTCGTCACGCTTCTTGTCTTTCTCTTTCAGATACTTAGTCTCCGCGTAAGCTGACGGCTCACGGACGGACTCTTTCTCTTTATCGATGTCGGACTTCCGTGCGGGAAGATCAGCGGCGTCTAAGAGGATTTTTGGCAGGGGCGACGGGCTGTAGTATGTCGTACAGCTGCACCTGCATGTCAATGTGCATACCCAACGGGTAGTGATGATTGATTCCGGAGATGGATTTAACGTCTTTCATTCTCGTATGTGATTTATATATGTGAAAAGTGGGTCTCTCGACACCGCAAATATAGGGTGTATTTTGAATTGCAACTCATTGATGGTAAAAAATGCGAGGCGGGAGGGCTGACCGCCATCGGCCTGCCCTTCTCTATACCTATATATATGGGGAAGCATCCGGGCCCTGCCGTGCCTGATTGTGGGGCGTATGCTGTTGCGCCCTACGTCTCCGGTTTCTGTTTTTTGACCGTCAGGGTAGGGGCGTATTGCATACGCCCCATCAGACGTCCCCGACAAGGGGACGAATGCGGGTGTCCGGTTATTTCGCAGGGTGATTTGTTTGGGGGCGTCCGGGCCCTGCCGTGCCCGATTCGGGGGCGTATGCTGTTGCGCCCCACGTCTCCGGTTTCTGTTTTTTTGACCGTCAGGGTAGGGGCGTATTGCATACGCCCCATTAGACGTCCCCAACGAGGGGACGAATGTGGTTTTTGGGTTGTGTCGATGGGTGATTGATTGGGGTCATTCGGGCCCTGTCGTGCCCGTTTGTGGGGCGTATGCAATACGCCCCTACCCTGACGGTCGATTGTTTTCATCCGAATGGGTAGGGGCGTATTGAATACGCCCTCATAAAACGTCCCCGACAAAGGGGACGAATGCGGGTGTCCGGTTATTTCGCAGGGTGATTTGTTTGGGGCGTCCGAGCCCCTGCCGTGCCTGATTGTGGGGCGTATGCAATACGCCCCTACCCTGACGGTCGATTGTATGGGATCATTTTGCCAATTGCCCGACCTTGATGCCCCACCAGACGTCCCCGTCAAAAGGACAAATGCGGGTGCCCGGTTATTTCGCAGGGTGATTTGTTGGGGTTGTCCGGGCTCTATTCTTCATCTGCCACGGGGTGGGGGCTAGCCCCCACCGGCCCCCACATGCCTATACCTATATATATGGGGAAACCGTCCGGGCCCTGCCGTACCCGTTCGTGGGGCGTATTCAATACGCCCCTACGCCTCCGGTCAATTGTGTTCATCCGAAGGGGTAGGGGCGTATTGAATACGCCCCATCAGATGTCCCTGAAAAGGGGGCAAATGCGGGTGCCCGGTTATTTCGCAGGGCAATTTATTGGGGGCGTCTGAGTCCCTACCGTGCCCGTTTGTGGGGCGTATGCTGTTGCGCCCCTACCCCTGACGGTCGATTGTATGGGATCATTTTGCCAACCGTCTGACCTTGACACCCATCAGACATCCCCGGAAAGGGGACGAATGCGGGTGCCCGGTTATTTCGCAGGGCAATTTATTGGGGGCGTCCGGGCCTTTCCGTGCTTGATTCGGGGGCGTATGCAATACGCCCCTACCCTGACGGTCGATTGTATGGGATCATTTTGCCAATTGTCCGACCTTGACGCCTCATAAAAACGCCCCCTGAAAGGAAACGAATGCGGGTGTGGGGTTTGGATGTCGCGTCCGTTTTTGGGACTGCGGAGGGGGCGGAGGGGGCGTGACGGGTCCCGTATTTTTGGACTGCCGAGGGGTGGGGGCTGCCAATACGGCAGGTATTTTTGAACTACTGAGGGTGGTGACTGAAAATACGGCAGGTATTTTGAACTCCTGAGGGTGGAGCATGACAATACGGCACCGAATTTTTGCACTCCTACCACTCGGTACTTCAAAAATACCCTGCCGTATTGTCATACTAATAGTGCTCGGTACTTCAAAAATACGGACGTGTCAAGGGTACTCCGACCCCTCAGGAGTTCAAAATACGAACGTGTTTTTTCGACCGTGAGGGTAGGGCGCAAAAGCATACGCTCTCCAAACGGGCACGATAGGGCCCGGATGGTTGTCCTAAAATAACCATTGATAAAACCCGGTACGGGTGTTCGTCCCCTTAACGGGGCCGCCAGGGAGGGCGTATGCGATACGCCCCTACCCATTCGGACGAAAAACATCGACTGCCGGGCTGTCGAGCTTCAACATAGAGCACAAAAAAATGAACCCCGACTGAGCCGGGGTTCATTGGATGGTGTCGTCTGTGAGACGGTTGGCTGCGGGGCCTTGACCTTCAGTAGCCGCCGGACGGACCACTATTGCGCCAGAGAGAAGCGGAGGCTGATGCCATAGTCAGCGTTGGAGGTCGGGTAGGAGTTGTTCGAGATGAGCGGCGTATTGATCTGGAGATCGTAGTAGGCTCGAACGGTGACGGCACGGCTGAAGGCATAGTCGGCAGAGAACTGTAGGCTTTGGGTCATCGTACCGGCGGTCAGCTGCGTATAGGCATTCTCGATCTTACGGATCAGTGACTGCGTGCGGCGGCGGCTGTAGTCGAACCGGAGCATGAGGTCGTTACTGAAGTCACCTTTCTTGCGCATCTTCAATACCTTATTGAACTCGGCGTATTTGTAGCCTAAACTCACCGTGAACTCCCCACTGTGGGTCTCGACGACTTGATAAGAGGTGATGTTCAGGTTCAGGTTGCGCGTCTTTTGGTACTTCAGACCGGCCGTGACGTTGTTGAGGAACATGGCGTCAATTCCGATGAGGGGCGAGAAAGCCTCAGTGATGCTGACCGACGCTATGTCATACGGCGATGACGGGCGAGGGTCGCCCGAGGCGTCTTTGATGTAACCGCGGTCGCCGCGACCGATGCCGACCCGTGATAGGTGTGACTGGTAGGTGCCGACGGTGTAGACGCAGCGATACTGGTGGCTGAGGGTCATGGTCTTGAAGTGGCGACGGATGAAGGGGATCTGCACGAGTCCGTCGTACGAGAGGCGCCAGTTGGGCAGTAGGCTGAGCATGGAGGGGAAGGCGGTCAGGGCCACGCGGGATGCGCTGCGGCCAGTGTATGCGGCTAGGAAGGCGGGGATGAGTACGTCGGACGCGTTCTGACTGACGGGGCTTTTTGTCGCGTTGTGGGCCTTACCGGCCAGTTCGGACTGGGCCAGGAAGCCTTCGCTGGGATAGGTGGCCCCGGCGTACTCACGCTCGATGCGCGAGGCTACGATGGCACGGTTCTCCACGAAACGTCGGAAGGGTCCGGACTCGTAGCCATTGGTGGCGCTGCCGAGGCTGGCAAAGGCGCTACCGATCGTGGAGGTGGTCATCGTGAAGGTGCCTCGGTGCATGGTGGGCATGCCGGAATAGAGATACTGAATCTCCGCGTCGCGGGAGTCCACTCGATTGATGTTGAGCTCGATCTTCATGCCCACGGCGGGTTCGATGGTGGCCGATCCGGTCAAGGTGCGGCTGCTATTGATCTGGGCCAGATAGTTCTGCTCGCTTTCTGTCATCAGCCAGTGGCGGTCGTAAGCCTCGCGGACATAGCTCTCGCGGACGTCGCCAAAAGCAAAACCCCATCCGGGTGCCCGACCGTAGGCCGTGGAGGCTTGCCCGATCCAGTCGCCAATCTGAGGCTGGAAGCCGTCCACCTTCATGCCATCCGTCTGCGAGAACTGTAGGTTGACGCGGCGCACCATCATCAGGAAGCGTGCGGCGTACTCCAGACCCTTGTAAGCGGGCGTTTCCTCTTTGGGCGGGGCAGGGACGACGACGATGCGTAGCTCCACCGAGTCCCGATTCGTAATGCGGATGCGGGCGAAGTCGATCACCTTGTACGTGATGTTGTAGCGCGAACTGTCGTCGGTTCGCCGTGCCGTGACGCGGGCTAACTTCTTGGTCATCAGGCTGTGCGATACGATCGTGCCACTGTCAGGGCTGAGCCGGATGGTGGCCTCATAATTCTGCTTCACGCGACGTCGGCGGCTCCCCTCGCTGCGCTGTGCATCGGCCAGAGCGCCGTATTTCTGGTTCACGGTCTTGAGGAACGAACTCTTGTTGTAAAGGCCTTGCAGGTTGAGGCCGGCGGTATAATTCATTTGGCGCTGGTTCTTGATCGTGTTACCGGTCTTGGTGGTCTGGTCAACGCGAGAGCCGCTCTCCCAGTTGTACTGCGCATTGTAGGTCATGTTAGCTGCCACCCAGTCGAGCACCGGGATGTATTGCAGGGGCAGGCTGTAGGTGACGTTCAGGGTTTGGTCGTAGAGCAGGGGCGTGCCAAGGTCGGCGATGCTGCGCTTGATGGAGTCCTTCCAGAGCTCATAGTCCGAGCGGTTGAGCTTCTTGTTGACCTGCACGTGCGGCTCCTCGATGCGGGCGTTAGTTCCGGCGGAGAAATCGGCGGTGAGGTTCGTCAGGGGGCTCCATCGGATGCTGAAGCTGCGATCCCGGTGAATAGGCTGCTGAAGGAGACCGGCAGGGTGGTCGCGGAGGCTGCGTCGTCCAGGTGGTCCATGTCGCGGAGCTGAAGCTCGTTGTAGTTGCGGAGCATGGTGGTCTGGAAGGTGATGGTGGAGGGGAGGTAATTGAAGGCCAGTTGCTTGATATAGCGGGTATAGCCATTGCTCTTCTGCAGCTTCTCGAAGGGCTGGAAGGGTCGGATGTAGGGCGTATAGATGTAGCTGAGGTTACCCTGATAATTTTTTTCGTAGTCTCGTAGACCGTCTCTGGGTCTTTCCGTTCGCGCTCGTTATAGGCGTAGCCGAAGGAGAAGTTCGACGGGTCGTAAGGCATAGGTGTCTTGCTTTGGATGTTCACGTGCGCGTTCGAAAGGGCGACGCTCTTGGTGGTGACCCTCTGCTGCGTGAGGTTGCGGATGGAGTCCTTTTGGGCCGTGGTTACGGCGGCGTCAAGGGCATCGCGGAGGTGGACGTCGCCGTCTAACGGGTTGTATTCCGGCGAGATAGTCTCACGCGAATAGGCATAGTAAAGCGGCAGGTTCACCTGAGCCTTTTCGGGGAAGAACTTGCCGAGCTGGAGGGAGGTAGAGACGGCATACTGGGTGTAGTTATCCATGCTGCGCTCGCCGATGGATTGGTCGATCTGCCCGAATCCGGCTGTCGTGATCCGCCCGGCAGCCTGAATCGTTCCGAGGTCCGAGAGGGCCACACTGAGCGAGCCATTGGCGGCCCATCCGCCTCGCTCGTCGAAGTCGGTCAAGCGAAGCTCGTTGACCCAGACCTCGCCGCTCTTGAGGTCCTTAGCGTTGTTGCGGACGCCGATCATAATCGTGCGCACCTCAGCGAGCGAAGGGTTGCCCACCACGCTCACCTTATTCATCTGCCGCTGCGGATCCATCTCGGAATAGACCGTGGCAAACGATACCCCCGCACGACCCTCGCGCTTGGCCCGGTTGCGCTTATTCTTCAGATTGGTAAGCACCTCGGTCGGGAAGTCGATCATATTGCTTTCCGGCCAAACGGTGGAGCGGTCGGCCTCGCTGCTGCTATTGTATCGTCCGGCAGGGGTGAGGGTGAGGGGTACCTCATACTCATAGTAGTTGTTCTTGTAGTCCGATCCGAGTCGGATGAACACGGACAGCTCGCCATTGGCCAGGCTGGTGACGTCGTTGATCAATCGCTCGGCGTGAACGAAGAGCTGGAGGCGCTTGTAGCGACGCATGTCGTATTTGGTACTCTTGTAGATGGCGCGTGCGTCTTGCGAGGCCAGATTGGTGACCTTCAGCGAGAGGGCCTGCTCGTTTTGCTGCCTGATCTGCGGCTGGCTGGGGTCGGTCATTCGGGTGACGCCCGGGGGCAGGATATAGTTGACCGGCTCGCGGTCGCCATTCTCCTCTATGTTGACGGAAGTGACGTCGAGGGTACCGTTCACTGACGGGGGCGCGCCGATAGGTGCCAGGCTCTGGAGGTAGGTGCGCCAGTCACCGCGAACGAGGTCGAAGGTGCCCAGACGTAGGATGGTGGTCTCGTAAAAGTCAGTCATGTAAAGGCGCATGAAGCGGATACTCTTGTACCCCTGAATGGTGCCCACGCGGCGGAGGTACTCCTTGACCGGCACCTTGAACTGGTACCGGTGACGGATGTCGTGTCGCCATTAGGCAGGCGAACGCGGACGCGTCGCTCGTTGACGATATGGTTCTGCCCCACGACCATGTCCTTAGGGCGGATCGAGACACGATACTCATAATAGCGCTCCAAGTCGCTCATGGTGTTGTCTCCGTTGATGTCTTCCACATCGGGGTTGGTCTTGGATGAGATGTCGTAACTCTCCGGAGAATCTTCCGAGGCGGTGGAGTTGCCCTCCGTACCGTTGTAATGCTTGTATCGGGTGAGGATATCTACCTGATCACGGTCGTAATCCGAACCGCGGAAGTAATGGTAGTCGTCGCCCGCAGGGTCATTGACGGGTGAGAAGGGGTCGTGCTCCCATCGCATCCATGTGTCGGCCGATACCTTGGCACGCAGCCGTTCCACATAATTCTTGTACGTGGGGAAGGTGCGCTCCTCGGTGGAGGAAAGACCGTTAAGGCCCACGTCCCTGCACACGGCGTGCACCTGTCGTGTTGTCAAAGGCATAGACAGTGCTCTGCTGTCGGGGTATCCGACCCCAGACGTTCGTGTCAACCTGGCTCAGGTTGCCGTTGACGGGCAGACCGTTCTCGAAGAACTTCTTGCCGTCCCTCAGTATGTCTTCCGATACGTCGCCGAGATGTAAGAAGAGGTCGCCCCCCTTGGTTGTCTCCCGGTTATAGATGAAGGGATCCATCATCCAAAACTCGACGTACTCAATATTGGAAGCCTCGAAGTCCGTCTGGTCCAGTCGTCGCATCATGCCACCCCAACGGCGCTGCGGATTCGCTAAGGTGCCATCGGCGTTCATGCCATCTACGTCCAGGTTGTAGGGGCCTCGCTCGGTCGGGTAATAGGCCAGGTTGAGGGTGTTAAGCATGTTGGTCTCGTTGTATGCCAAATCCTTGTTGGGATAGATCTCGGAATACTCGATCGGACGGACATAGTGGTTCGAGATGTCCTTGTCCGTAAGATACTTCGGACGGAGGCTCGAGTTGCGGCGAGTAAAGAGTCCGTCGATGTAATACCAAGCAAAGAGCGCGCGGTTCTTGCCATACTCTGTGTTATTGACGAGTGAGGCCTCGGGGAACTTCGCTGCGGCGCCGTTATCGTAAGGTGTGCTGGCTAGCGACCAGAGGTAGGGGTTCAGTAGGTCGATGCTGTTTCGGGTGGACTCAAAGTCGTCGAGGTAGGAATAGCGACCCGTGTTCTCGTTCTGGTAGTGTCCGGCGATGAGGTGAGCGAACTCCGCATTGAGGGAGATCTGGCTGGGCTGGGTGAGGTTCAAGAGCGGGAGCTTGTCCACTACGTTCGTCAACCACTGACTTTCTCCCTTGTAGGCCAGATTGGCCCCCCAAAGGGTGTTGTTGATCGACTCCTCGCCCATGGCGGTTTTTGTGGTGAGGGGCATTTCGGAGAGGTGCATCACGGTGGCTCCGGCTGAAAAGTGCTTCGAGAACTCATAGTTCAGGTCGAGGCCCATCATCGTTTTGCGTTGCATGCTGTAGACGGACTGGTTCTCTAACGATACACTGATGGAACTGCGATTGGCCAGCACGCTCTCGTTGATGATACTGACGATACCGGAAGCGTAGTCCACGACGTAGTCCACATTCTCGGTCAGTCGAACGCCCCCGGCAGTGACGACAACAGATCCACGGGCCACGTTGGTCGAACCCAGGTTGATGTCCGATGCCGATGACGCACGGTACTTGCCACGTAGCTTGAACTTGTTCTTCTCTGCAATCTGTTGGGCGACGGTCTTGGTGGAGTCATAGAGTTCCTGAAACACGTACCGATCGGCAATGGCGTTGTTACCGATGGCCTTCCGGAGGTGCCGTCCAAAGGGCTCCACGACGGGGAAGAATATGCGTCCGTTGGCGGGTTGGATGGTGTAGCCCTCCACGAAGTCGAACGAACCGTTCGGATAGGGGCTCATTGTTGACGTCGAGGCGGTCGAGGTTCATTACCTGTAGCAAGGTCCGCCCGGCGATATTTCCCTCTTGGATGCTGTAGACGTAAGTGCCGACCGTGTCGCTCTGGTAGACAATGTCCAGTTTGAAGCGGTCCCTTCTGCACGGAGAATGCCTCGAGGGAGTAGACATTCTTCATCATCAGATCCCAGAATGGCATGCCCGGAGCCTCATTGATACCCTTGATCAGCTTGACGAAGAGGCATCCACTGGTGTTATTCGTATTGTCGGTCGAGATCTCTCCCACCTTAAACGTCTGCCCACCATAGGTATACTCAAAGGCCACCGCTAAACTTTCGTCTGGTTGCAAGGCGGTCGAGAGGAGATATACCCCTAAGGCCTCGTTAAGCGAATATTCGGAGGGGCTGAGTAGGCGTGCGCTACCGATCTTCTCATAGTCGCGCCCGTCCTCCAAGAAGCTCAGCGCCCCGTTGACGCGGTCAATGCTGCGCGCATCGGTCAAGGCGTTGACGCGGGAGTAGAGCGTGTTGGCCTCGTTGTGGGTCATCCGCACCGTACCCGAAGCCTGCACCTCGGCCGTGTTACCGATATGGACGTTCTCACCGAGGTCGGAGAAGGCGACAATGTCTCGCGCCTCATTGTAATTGCCACGGCGGTTGGTCACCCATACCTCTATCTTGGTGATCTTGGCACTCGACGCCACGAGGGGCAACTTGGCCATGGCCTCGTCGTAGCGGTCACGGAAGAAGTGACCCGGGAAGAAGTGGCGGTTCTCGTCATAGTTGTCGATGTTGATCTCGAAGTCCGTCGTCTGTACGCCCCCCTGCGAGGTGATGGTACGCGACTCGGAGTTCTGTTGAGCCAAGAGGGCGTTGACGCGCAGTTTGCCAAACTGTAGCTCCGTCTTAATGCCGAACAGGGCCGCCCCACCACGAATGAGCGAGTTGCCCGTGTTCAGGCTCACGTTACCGGCCTCGATGTTCTTGATGATCTCATCCTCGTCGCCCGTGTAGGCCAGATTCAAGCGTGAAGCGTCGAACTCGAACGAGGATTGGGTGTTGTAGTTCAGCCCGAAATTGACCTTCGTGCCGACGGAGGCCTGCATGTTGAGCTGTACGTTGTTGTCGAAGTTGAAGAAGGTATGGTTGCGCGATCGTTCGGGTAGAGTGGGGTTCTTCGTGCCACTGGACTTCATGCCCACCTTCATCTCCGCCGTCCCCTGCGACTTGACGCGTATACCTCCGGGGCCGAACACCCGATCGGCGGCACCGATGTTGAAACGCATGTCCATCAAGTTCAGCTTTTCGCCGCTTGCCTGTCGGAAGTTCTCATCGTTTCTCTGGCGATAATAGGCCTTCATCGACTGTTGCATGCTGTACTGCTGGTATTGCTCGGGAGTCATGGTGATGGGTGTGCCGAGCTCCATGTCGCCCACGCGTGTACGGACGATATACCGGTTCGTGAGGATGTCGTACTCAACGGTGGTTTGCAGATTGTCCGGGTTGTGGAGGTCAGCAGGCATGGGCTGTGTCAGGTCGCGGTAGAAGAGGGGAGCGGTGCGTGCCACGGGGAAGCGTGGCTTGCCCAGCGTAGCGATGGTCGGGGTGACGGAGTCCTTGCGCGCGGAGTCAGCCGGAGCCTGCGCTGCGGCGCGCCCTCCGACCAGAGTATGGCGAAGAAGAGTGCAAGGAGAAGGGTAGAACGATAGGGGCGACCTGTTTTCATACGGATGGGGAATAGTGACGGGAAACGATGCGTCAAGGTGATCAGAGCACTTTCAGGGCACTGCGTACGATCTGTTCGACGGGCATGTTGGGATCTCCCTTGAGGAGTTTCTCGACGGCTTTTTGCGAGGCGTTTTTCTGGAAACCCAGCATGACGAGCGCCGCCACGGCCTCTTCGGACGTGTCTGTCTGTGACCCTCGCGAGGCTGCAGCACGCCGTTCGTCGAGCCCGGCCACGGGGCGCACCTTACTCTTGAGGTCGACAACGATGCGCTGGGCCGTCTTGTTGCCAATGCCTTTGACGGTGGTCAGTGTGGCGTCGTCGCCAGAAGCGATGATGTCGATCAGGTCCGAGGGCTTGAAGGACGAGAGGATCATGCGCGCGGTGTTCGGCCCGACGCCGGAGACGGATGTGAGCAGCAGGAAGAGCTCGCGCTCTTCGCGGCTGGCAAAGCCGTAAAGCAGGTGGGCGTCCTCACGGATCACTTCGTGGACGTAGATCTTGCCCTCGCGGAGTCCGTCGAAGGTGCTGTAGGTGGTCAGTGAGATATTGAGTTCGTAGCCCACGCCGCTGCACTCCATGATCATCAGTGCGGGTTGCAGTTCTACGATTTCTCCTTTGATGTATTCGATCATATGTCTATGGGTGGTTCTTAATAGGGAGGATGCTGATTCTATGTTCCAAACAGTTCGGAATGGGATCCCTATGCGAGAGAGCCGGATGATCTCTTCGTTGTTTGCGTTAAGTTCTATCCAGATCAAAAGAAGATCGCCTTCGATGTGAAGCTCCATGTATCCGGCATAGTCACCGATGAGTTTATGAGGCCGCATGGATAAAGGAATCGGGAGTCCTTCTGCCAGTATTTGGATCGCCTTCGTGATCTTGGCTCGCTTCTCCGGCATGTGGCGAAACTTCTTGAGGTCTCTCTTGAACCTCACAGTGTATTCAATCTTCCGCTTCTTCATCTCCGAACAGCGAGGCTTCGATTGTCTCTCGACTGGTTGTATCAACGATGCCGGCTATTTTACCCTCTCTGGCTTCCCGACAGGCTTGCACGGTCTCTTCGTTATAGGGCCTGTATCCCATCTCGTAAAGCAAGGCCTCCAAGTAGCTGCTTAGGCTCTTGTCTTCTTTCTTGGCTTCTTCTTTCAGCTGCTTCAGAACTCCCGGAGTTGATCCGAATAGACGCAGCGGATTTCGTGAGAGTCGTATTCATAATCGAGCGATATATCATTTACATGTAAACGTATTTGAGAGGTGTACGGTCGCTTCTGTTTAGGCTGTGAAGCCCTCTCAAGAGATTGGTTACGTGTCCCCTCATAACGGCTAAAGGATTAAAAAAAGTATAGCGGGAGTCGGGCTCACATATACCGCCGGACGAAGGCGCGGACGCGGGCGGTGTATTCGGCGCGGTGATCGTGATAGGAGAAGGCGTGGGCTGACCCGGGGGCGATCCAGAGCTCGCAGCCGCCGCGGCGTTTGGCTTCGTAGAGGGGGTGAACCATCTCGGTGGGCACATAGTCGTCCGCCTCGCCGTGGATGAAGAAGATGGGCAGCTCTGAAGCGGCCACTTGCGCCAGCGACGAGGCCTGCAGGAAGTCCCACCCGTAACGCGCGCGGCAGAGCATGCTGGTGGTGTAGAGCAGGGGCATCTCGGGCAGGCCATACTGCGCGCGCAGCTCCCTGGCAAACTCGTCCCAGACGCTGGTGTAGCCACAGTCTTCGACGAAGCATCGGACGTCGGCCTGCTGCTTTTCGCCGGCCACCATCATCGTCGTGGCGGCGCCCATCGATATGCCGTGCACGGCGATCGTGGCTTCGGGGCCGAAGAGCTCGTCGGCGACGCTCGTCCAACGGATCACATCGTAGCGGTCTAGCCAGCCCATACGGATGTAATCGCCACCGCTTTGACCGGCGCCGTAGAGGTCGGGCAGGAGGATGTTGAAGCCCAGGTCGTGGTGATAGAGATAGCCGATCATGAGCATACGCACGGCGCAATCCTTGTAGCCGTGGACGATGACAGCCGATCGGCGCGTGAGCCGTGTGGCGCGGGCGTAGAGGGCATGCAGACGGACGCCATCGTCGGCGATGATGAACGTGTCGCGCAGGGCACCCGCACGGCGGAGGCTGTCTACCCAAGGCCGCAGGAAGGGGTAAGTCTGAAACATGTAGGCGTACGATCCCTCCGTGTCGCGCCCCTTATTGTCGGCCGGTCGGAGGGCATGGTTGAGCAAGAAGAAGCTGCCTGCGGTGAGCGCCACGATGGCGAGCAGCAGCAGTGTGAGCAGGATGTTGCGTAGTTTTCTCATCATGGCCGCAAAGGTAAGGCCTCGCCGGTGCGCAGCCAGAAAGGGCCGTTGCTCATACGGCGTCTCTCAGTGTGCGCCATAGAGGCGTACCTCACGCCGAAATTGCTTTAGGGAAATGCGTGCGAGACTCCCTGCAAGTGTTGCATGGTCACGTCGCACATTGTGAAAAGGGTGTGCAAGGGATGTATGGTCGTTTCACACCCTGTGAAAAGGCCGAGCAAGTGTTGCATGGTCGTTTCACACACTGTGAAAAGGGTGTGCAGGTGTTTCATAGTCCCGCCACACACTGTGAAAGGGCTGTGCAGGTGTTGCATGGTCATTTCGCACACTGTGAAAGGGCCGCGCAGGTGTTGCATAGTCATTTCGCACACTGTGAAAGGGCTGTGCAGGTGTTGCATAGTCATTTCGCACACTGTGAAAGGGCCGCGCAGGTGTTGCACACTCGTATCACACACTGCGCCGGCTTGCGCAAGGGTGAACGGAGGTTTACACCCCCCTCAGAGGATCACTCCGGGCACTGCTCCAGCAGCTCGCTGACTGTGCGACCGAGCGTGGGGTGGACGATCGTGGGGGCGATCTCTGCGAGCGGCTCGAGGACGAAGCGTCGCAGGTGCATCAGTGGGTGGGGCAGGGTTAGGCGGGGCGTGTCGAGGCAGGTGTCGGCATAGAAGATGAGGTCGATGTCGATCGGACGATCGGCGTAGGTGCCCCCGGGCGAGGATTTGACGGTGCGGCCCAGCTCGCGCTCAATCTGTTGCGTCAGGTCGAGCAAGGGTAGGGGGCGAGGTCGGTGCGGAGGCTGAGGGCGACGTTGAGGAAGGGTGCGCCGATTGGAAACCCCACGGCGCGGTCTCATAGCAACGTGACACGGCGACGATCTCGCCGGTGCGTTCGGCCAGTAGCGCGATCGCCGATGTGATCAGTCGGTGCCGGTCGCCTAAGTTGGAACCGAGGCTGAGGGTAGACGTCAGACATTGTTATAGAGGGTAGAGATTAGAGGGTAGAGGGTAGAGCGTAGAGGGTAGAGATTAGAGGGTAGAGGGTAGAGCGTAGAGGGTAGAGATTAGAGGGTAGAGGGTAGAGGGTAGAGCGTGGAGGGTAGAGATTAGAGAGTAGAGGATAGGGGATGGAGTCGGATGGTCGAGTATTTATGCTTTACGCTCTTTCGTTTTGCTTCTACCCTCTACCCTCTAATCTCTAATCTCCTCCCTACCCTCTACTCTCTACCCTCTACCCTCTAATTACAGGATAAGCATCGCGTCGCCATAGGCGCAGAAGCGATATTTTTCCTTGATAGCGATGTCGTAGGCTTCCATCGTCAGCTCATAGCCCGCGAAGGCAGCCGTCATCAGCAGCAGCGTGGAGTAAGGCTGATGGAAGTTGGTGATCATCGAGTTAGCGATGGAGAACTCGTAGGGGATGAAGATGAACTTGTTCGTCCAGCCGTCAAACTCCTTGAGGTGCCCGTCCGTACCGACGGCCGTCTCGATGGCGCGCATGACGGAGGTGCCGACGGCGCAGACGCGATGGTTGGTGTCGATGGCCGTATTGACGGCGTCGATCGTCTCGCGACCGATGATCATCTGCTCGGAGTCGATCTTGTGTTTGAGAGATCCTCGACGTCGATTTCGCGATAGATGCCCAGCCCAGAGTGGACGGTGAGGTAGACGAAGCGGCTGTCCTTGATCTCGAGTCGACGCATCAGCTCGCGGCTGAAGTGGAGTCCGGCAGCGGGGGCTACGACGGCGCCCTCTTCGGTGGCGTAGATGGTCTGGTAGCGCTCCTTGTCTTCCTCCTCGGCCTCGCGGTTCATGTATTTCGGAATCGGCGTCTCGCCCAGTTCATAGAGTTTCTTTTTGAAGGCATCGTGGTCGCCTTCGCAGAGGAAGCGCAGCGTACGTCCGCGCGAGGTGGTGTTGTCGATCACCCTCGGCCACGAGGTCCCTCCATGTTCTCGTCCTTGCCGAAATAGAGCTTGTTGCCGATGCGGATCTTACGCGCAGGGTCGACCAGCACGTCCCACAGGCGCAGGCTCTCGTTCAGCTCGCGTAGCAGGAAGACCTCGATCCGTGCACCGGTTTTCTCCTTGTTTCCATAGAGGCGGGCGGGGAAGACGCGCGTGTTGTTCATCACAAACACGTCGCCGGCGCCGAAGTATTTGACCAGGTCTTTGAAGACCCGATGTTCGATCTTACCCGTGTCGCGGTGCACCACCATGAGGCGCGACTCGTCGCGGTAGGGCGCGGGGTGTGTGGCGATCAGTTCTGGGGGAGGGTGAATTTGTATCTCGAAAGTTTCATGTGGCGTAAAAAGGGTATTTGGTCAGTGATTAAATACGTGTTGAATGCGTCGCGCCGAGGGCACGGTCTAAGAAATCCCCGATCTGGTCCGGGGTGATGCAGCGGTCAAGCGTCATGTCGCCGCTGCGTGTGCGTTGTAGTTCGATGAGGTGGGCGCCCGACTGGAGCGCCTCGCCGATGTCGCGCGCCAAGGCTCGCATGTAGGTGCCTTTGCTGCATACGCAGCGGATGCGGATCATGTCCGGCAACTGGCAGTCCAGCAGCTCCATCTCGCTGATGACGATCGGCCTCGCCTCCAGCTCCACGTCCTTGCCACGGCGAGCTAAGTCGTAGGCTCGTTTCCCGTCCACTTTGCAGGCTGAGAATGTGGGGGCACCTGTCGGATTTCGCCCGTGAACGCCGTGAGCACTTCCTCCACCATCTCGCGGGTGATATGGTCTGTGGCGTACGTGGCGTCGATGGGCTTCTCTAAGTCGAACGAGGGCGTGGTGGCGCCCAGTTGCAGTGTGGCGATGTATTCCTTCGTGTGACTTTGCAGCTCCTCGATGCGCTTCGTAGCGCCGCCCGTGCAGAGCACCAAGACGCCTGTGGCCTTCGGGTCGAGCGTCCCAGCGTGCCCCACCTTGATCTTCTTCACGCTGAGGCGTCGAGAGGGCATAGCGAAACTTGTTGACCACGTCAAACGACGTCCAGTCCAGCGGCTTGTCGAAGCCTACGATCTCCCCCTTCAGAAAGTCCATCACAGCAGCGAATAAACGATGGCCACCGCTCCGGCTATGACACAATAGATGGCAAAATAGATCAGTCGGCCGCGCTTCACCACGCCGATCATCCAGCGGCAGGCCATGACGCCCGTCACGAATGCGGCCAGAAACCGAGCACCATCGCCGCCGGTGAAATGCCACCGAAAGCCGCCTCGGTCGATCCCGCCTTGAGAATTTTTTTACGACGTCCAGCAGAGCCTCACCGAGCACAGGGATCAGCACCATCAGAAACGAGAACTTGGCTACCGCCTCACGCTTGTTGCCCAGCACCAGACCCGTCGCAATGGTCGTCCCCGACCGTGACAGTCCGGGCATCACAGCACAGGCTTGCGCCACGCCGATCACGAATGCGTCGCGATACGAGATCTCAGGTTTCTCCATCCGTGGCTTTATGAACGATGCCAAGCCGAGTAGTAACGCCGTCAGCAGCAACATGCAGCCCACGACGAGCAATCCCTCGCCAAACACAGCCTCTACCCAGTCGCGGAAGAACAGCCCCACAATGCCCACTGGCACGGCCGACAGCAACAGCTTACCGACCATCGCCGTCTCGTCGTTCCGCCGAAAAAGCGAACAGTCCGCGGATCAGCTCACCGATCTCGCTACGCAGCACGACCAACGTGCTGAATACCGTAGCCACATGGAGCAGCGTCGTGAAGGCCAGCATCTCCTTCCCGCTATTCATGCCGAACAGCGTGCCCGCTATTGTCAGGTGGCCGCTGCTACTGACGGGCAGAAACTCTGTCAGGCCTTGGATCAGGCCCAGCACAATCGCTTCCGCCTCGTTCATGCCTCCGTCTGATCCTTGTCCGACGTCGTCTTACGGTCGCCCACCAAAATCCCGAAGACCATCAGTATAAATCCGGCCATCGTCACGATCGGTGCCACCGAGATCCGTTGTTTGCTAAAGATCGCAGGATTGAACGACACGCCGTCCGTCGACCCACCACCGCTCATCAGCATAAAGCCCACAGCGATCAGCACCACCGCGGCCCCGATCAGCATAAAGTTGAGTTTCCCCAACGCAAAATCTTTCATCTTATCTTCTTTATCCATGATTCAAATCACACATATAATAGGTATTGCCGTCCGCTACTTCTCACTCTCCCCTTACCCGACTCCGAGCTACACTGAATACAGCTGCCCCCGCTCCATATACAGATAGCGGTTCACGGAAAAATACGCCGCACCGACCGACAGCGCCACGCCCAGCAATGGCAGCACAAGGCATACCGTCACGACCCCGCCCACGGGCAGGATACGGTCCCAGTCCGCTCAGTTCGTTCTGTAGATAGACAGCCGTCAGCGCCAGCAACATGTCGGCCAGCCCACCCGCCACCGCACCGTTCACTACGGCGCTGTGGATGAACGGTCGCCGGATGAATTCCGGCGTGGCGCCCACCAGTCGCATGGTGTAAATCAGAAAACGTTTCGAGTAAATCAGGAGTCGGATCGTGTTGCTGATCAGTACGAACGAGATCACCATGAGCAGCGCGATCAGCAGCGCCAACACCAGCCCGATGCGCCGGATATTGTCGTTCACTGTCTGCATGATGTCCTTGCGATAAGCCAGCTCCATCACGCGCACATCGGCCGTCAGTTTCTTCTCAATCTCTCGGAGATTCTCCGCGTTCGCATATTCCGACTTCAGCGTCACGCCGATCGAAGCATGAAACGGGTTGTAGCCTAAAAACACCTCAGGATCTTCCCCCAGCTCGGCCTTCATCTCCTCCGCCGCCTCAGCCTTCGAGACGTACTCCGTGGAGCGCACGAACGGCTGCGCCTCGAGGTAATCCTGCATGCGGCGAATGTCCGATTCGCGCAGGTCGTCTTTCAGTACGACCGAGAACGCCGGGTTCTCCTTCATGTACACCGACAGCCCGCGGCTCAACAGCCCGAACACAAAAAAACGCCCGTCATGTACAGCGCCAATGCGATGCTGATGACGGAGGTCAAACGTGAGCTGAAAAAGGATGCCGAACCGGATTTTTTATAGGCCATGCGATGCGCGCGGGGATGATGATGAGCGCGCAAAAGAAAGGCTAATCCACGGCCCGCTCGCCCCCTTTGTGATATTTAACAGCCTCCAAAACACCTCTCAAGCCGACTTTGAGGCGTCAATCGAACACCTCCCGACCCAGCAGCGTGGCTGATGTGGCCTCCTCGACCTCGACCCGCACAAAGTCCCCGATCCGATGCCCGCCGCGATCGAAAAACAACCACCTTATTGTGCTCCGTTTTTCCCGTACATCCGCTCCCGAGAACGCTTCGAGAAGCCCTCGACCAAGATCTCGAATCGACGCCCCACATCTCGCCGATTGCTCGCCTCCGAGAGCTCGTTCTGCAGCGCAATCATCTCCTGTAGCCGCCGCACCTTCACCTCCTCTGGCACGTCGTCCTCGAGGTGTCGCGCCGCATACGTCCCCGGCCGCTCCGAGTACTTGAACATGAAGGCCGAATCGTAGCCCACTTCACGCATCAGCGAGAGCGTCTCCCGGTGATCCGCCTCCGTCTCGGAGTGGAAGCCGCAAAAGAGATCTGTCGAAATGGCACATCCGGGCAGGATTCGCCGAATGGCCGCTATCCGGTCCAGATACCACTCCCGGGTGTAGCCCCGCTTCATCACCGCCAGCATCCGCGAGCTGCCCGACTGTGCCGGCAGGTGGATGTATTTGCAGATGTTCCGGTGTGCCGCCATCACGTGCAGCATCTCGTCGCTCATGTCCTTCGGGTGCGACGTCATGAAGCGGATCCTGACGTCCGGAGCCGCCTCCGCAGCCCGCTCCAACAGCCGCGCGAAGCTCACTTCCTCGCCCTCCGCCGACCGATAGAGATACGAGTTCACGTTCTGCCCCAACAGCGTCACATCGCGGTATCCCTTCGCCCGCATATCCTCGATTTCGGACAGGGATGCTGTCCACATCGCGGCTCCGCTCCCGCCCCCGCGTGTAGGGCACAATGCAGTACGAACAGAAGTTATTGCACCCCCGCATGATCGAAACGAACCCCGTCACATGCACCCCGGCCATCTTCAATGGCTTCACGTCGCGATACGTTTCCTCCGTCGAGAGTGACACATTGACAGCCTTCTCGCCGCGCTCCACCGCCCCCACGAGGTTCGGCAGGGTCCATGTACGAATCCGGCCCCGCCACCGGTCCCACGCCATGCTTCTCGACCAGCTCCTCCTTGGCTCGCTCGGCCATGCAACCCAGCACACCGACGATCAGCCGCGGCCGTCCCCCGCGTTTCAGCGACCGGAAATATTGCAGCCGGCTCACCACCCGCTGTTCCGCATTGTCGCGCACCGAACACGTGTTCACGAACACCGCGTCTGCCTCCTCCAGGTTGGCCGTCAGCTCGTAGCCATCGGTTTGCATCACCGACGCCACCACCTCCGTGTCCGCCACATTCATTTGGCACCCGTACGTCTCCACATACAACTTTTTCGTCTCTCCCTTCATCTTTTCGTTCATCGTATACCTTAAAAAAATCGGGCGGCAAAGGTAGCCGCCGACCCGAATCTCCCATTGATCGAGGCGACGGCCCTTCCCATTCGCCTCTCCCTCCGAAAAACGCGCGCAATCGGTTTCACTCCCGCCGTGATGGCCCCCAAAAAAACGCCTCAAGGGCTGAAACTGTGATTCTTCAAGGTGTTGTTTTATTCATAGACGCACTGTCTAAAAACTCTTATCTATTGTTTTGATCATAAAAGTGAGTATAAAACATTACTCGATCCGTCTTTACCACATACATCTTTACTGCTATTTTATAGCTCCTATCTATCAAACAAACGGCTTATGGAATCATTTACACATACCGTATGCGATCAAAAATAAGCATGTAAATCCTTTTTTTATATGTTGATCATGACATAAATGAGCTGCATATCGCATTTTACTTCTTGTCTATGATCGATATAAGATCATGAATATTTTATTCAGCTCGTTTTTTGTCATAGACAGCATAATATATTTCTTGGATAGCTTATTTTGATCATAAACGAGATTTCGAGCTATTTCTACATAAAGATATGCATACAAACAGAATGAAATCACTTTTTGAATAGGCGTCAATAGAAAGAAATAGGGATAAAATACATTGGAGATCCAGTCAATAAGATAAACGCTTTGGAAACACTTTTGGATATAGTGTCTATGAATAAAACATCTGGTTGAAAGTCCATGACATTCGCTTCGCATTCGTTTTTTTGAGAGTTGCCTGAGGGCGGGAAAAGCCGATGGCGTAACGCTTGGGGGTGTCACGATCCGGGCGAAGCCGATGGCGTGCGTTTTTTTGGGGGACGGAGCGGGGTGGAGGTTCGCGTCGTGCGGGGTTTGGGGACAAAAAGCATCCCCCACCGCGATGGTGGAGGATGCACGAAAGACGTTAAAGAGGCAGGGCCCGAGAGCCCGCTTTTTCATTCGATGCGCTTACTGTTCTTGTTGAAGAAGATGTGCGCCGGTAGCCGCAGATGATCAATGCCAGCCCGAGGAGGAGCATGGTGTTACTGCTTGTGTCGCCTGCCGTGGTGGCAGCCAAAACGCCGACGCCGATGAGGAGGATCAGGATCCCTAAATACTTCAAAGCACCCATAGTTCGATCTATTACTGTTGATTGATTACGATTTCTACGCACAAAAGAAGGGATAAAAAAATCAGATCGCATGCGCGGGGCGCTGTAAAAAGTGCCCGAGGGAACGGGGCAAGGGACGTATCTTTGTTGCAAGAAAAGACTGACAAAAACGATGGCTAAATTGCTTTATCCCATTTATTTCATCCTGATCGCGCTGCCGCTGTTTGTGCTGCTGACGGCGCTGACGGCGCTCTTGACAACGGTAGGCTGCCTGCTGGGTGGGGAGCGCGTTTTCTCGTATTACCCGGGCATGATTTGGTCGCGGCTGACATGCCTATTGGTGCTTTCGCCGGTGCATGTGCGGGGGCGCGAACATCTGCAACGGGGCCGCTCGTACGTCTTCGCGGCCAATCATCAGGGGGCGTTCGACATTTTTCTGGTTTACGGCTTCATCGGCCTCCCGATCAAGTGGATGATGAAGGCTGGGCTGGAGCGCATTCCGCTGGTGGGCTATGCATGTCGGGCCGCGGGGTTCATTTTCGTGGATAATTCGTCGCCGCGGGCTGCACGCCGCAGCATCACGGAGGCTGAGCGACGGCTGAAGGACGGCTTCTCGCTGGCAGTCTTCCCCGAGGGGTCTCGATCGAAGACGGGGCGGATGGGGCGCTTCAAGAAGGGCGCGTTTCAGGTGGCGCTCGACCGGGGGCTGCCCGTGGTGCCGATCACGCTCAATGGGCCGTATCACGTTTTGCCGATCGGCCGTTGGTTGGCCCGGCCGCACCGCACGGAGATGGTGATCCATCCGCCGATTGATTGCGGGACGTTGGCCGAGGGTGAGGATGAGTTTGCGCGCATGCAGCAGGTGGCCGACCGTACGCGTGAGACGATCGCCTCGGCGCTCTGGCCGGAGTTCCGATGACCTATCGTCCGGCCCACCGGATCCATCCGCAGCGGCTGACGGTCAGTCCGACGCTGGTTCGGGGGCCGATCAGGCTACCGCGATCGAGGGCCAGCGTGGCCGTAAACTCCCAGCCAGACAGTGCGGCGTCGTGAGAATCGGGCAGGTGGTAACGGATGTCGAGGCTGAGGGAGGTGTCGTCAAGCGGGCGCAGCGTGGGGGCGTAGGGCGTGCCGAAGCTGCGGAGGGTAGTGACGCGGGCGCGCCAGCCCCGAGGGGCCGACGATGCCTCCTTCGGCGCCGATGTGCCACGCGCGGATGCGGTTGTGGAGGAAGGCGGGCGAACGGTTGGCGTTGTAGGCGGGCGAGAGGAGGAGCGGCGAGCCGAGGGCGCGCCCGAAGTAGGAGGCTCCGGTGGTGTACTCACCGTTGTTGTAGTAGTTGTCTGCACCGCCGCCGTAGCCGGGATATTTCTTGTGGTCATACTGGATGAAGTGGAAGGGGCCGCTCTGATCCATCGTCGAGAGGTGCTCCACAACGATGCGGCGCACGTATGGGAAGGTGGGCAGGTCGATGGAGATTCCCGCCAGGCCGTCAAGCCCGTTGTACCATTCGATTCCGGAGCGATCCTCCCAGAAGTGCTGGTAGTAGGCGGAGATGGCGAAGCGTGGGCCGGCGTAGTCGAGGCGGAAGTCGAATGTGCCGTAATGATTGCCCAGCACGTTGATCTGATCCGAGACGGTGGCGTCGCTACCGCCCGATTGCCCGAGGACGATGCGCGCAAAATCCTTTAGCGACTGCGGCTGACGGCCCATCTTGGGTAAGGTCGATGTGCCGCCCCATTGCGCCATGTGACGTATGCCGATCGTGAAGGCGAGCGGAAGGGATGCAGGGCGAGGATCGCGGATGTGGAGGTAGAGCGCCTTGCGGTGCCACAGGACGCCCTGCACATAGTGACGCTCGGGGGCGATGGCGGTACGCAGATAGTCTGTGTCGAACGATCGTCCCACGGCGAAGTCGCCGCCTGCCGCGAGCCATCCGCCCGTCAGCGGGACGGTCATGAGACGCGGCGTGTAGAGCGTGATCTCGGGGATGGGACGTGCGTTGGGCGAGAGAAGTAAGTCGCCGCTGCTTAGCGTCGGGTCGGGGCTGGTCGGGCGAGATGCTGCGGCGTTGCCATCCCACGCGCGACTGCCGATGGAGAGCGCGAGTCGGTCGCGGTAAGAAAGCGCGGCGTAAGCCTCCTCGACGAAGACGTGTCGCCCGATGCGTGGTGTGGCAGCTACGAGGCTCATTGCCGCTTCCCACCGCCAACGGCCGGTGAGTCGCCCCGTGTGTTGCACGCCTGCCTGCATGTAGCCACCGAAACCGGTGATGTCCGTGGGCATTTGTCCATGCGTGTGGCTGGCCATCCAAAAGGGTGTGCCGCCGTCGGCACCGGCGCCGGAGAACGATACCTTATATAAGGTACCGGCAGAGGGTGGGACAGAGGCCGTAGAGTCGGCGACTTCGTCGGCATAAACGTGAACTGAAAGCGCAAGGGTCATCCATGCGAGGACGTGGCGGAGGGAAGAATGGGTGATGTGCATAAGTCAGAAATAATACGGGCGGCAAAGCTACCGTAGCGGCTTCATCTTGTGGCACAATACCCTGACGGTTGTGCAGGTAAGTCGAATATCTATCTTTGCGGCCGAATTTTTTTAAGCGTAAGTAATACACATATGAACAATTACGAAACCGTTTTTCATTTTTAACTCCCGTTTTATCTGAAGCACAGGTAAAGGAAGCGGTAGACAAAGTGAAGGCCGCACTGGGGACAGTGAAGGCAGAGATTGTGAACGAAGAGAATTGGGGGCTGAAGAAGCTGGCTTACCCGATCGACAAGAAGACGACGGGCTTCTACTGGCTGCTTGAGTTCAAGGCCGTACCCGAAGCCGTGGAAGTGCTGGAGACGCAGTTCCGCCGTGACGAGCGTGTGATCCGCTTCCTGACCTTCCGTCAGGATAAGTTCGCCGCTGAGTACGCAGCCAAGCGCCGCGGCCTGAAGGCATCGAAAGAGAGAGAATCGGCAGAGAAAGCTAACCAGTAAAAAGGAGGATTAAACCACATGGCAACGACAAACACCCCCGCAGGTAACAACCAGTCTGAACTCCGCTACCTGACCCCGATGTCGAAAGACGTCAAGAAGAAGAAGTACTGCCGCTTCAAGAAAAGCGGAATCAAATACATCGATTACAAGGATCCCGACTTCCTCAAGAAGTTCCTCAACGAGCAAGGTAAGATCCTGCCCCGACGCATCACCGGCACCTCGCTGAAGTTTCAGCGTCGCGTGGCCCAGGCCGTTAAGCGTGCTCGCCACTTGGCCCCTGCTGCCTTACGTAACCGATTTGATGAAATAACCCCCGTTAAAGCGAAACAGAACTATGGAAGTTATATTGAAAGAAGACGTAGCCAACCTGGGCTACAAAGACGATATCGTACACGTAAAGGACGGTTACGGACGCAACTTTCTGATCCCGCAGGGGAAGGCCGTGATCGCCTCAGAGTCTGCCCGCAAAGTGCTTGCAGAAGTGCTCAAGCAGCGCGCTCACAAGATTGCCAAGATCAAGGAAGAAGCCGAGGCGCTGGCCGAAAAGATGAAGGGCGTATCGCTCACCATCGGCGCCAAGACCAGCTCCACGGGTACGATCTTCGGCTCGGTGACGAATATCCAAATCGCAGAAGAGCTGGCTAAGCTGGGCTTCGAGGTAGATCGTAAGATCATCCGTATCAAGGAAGACGCAGTGAAGGAAGTAGGCTCGTATAACGCCACGGTGAGACTCCATAAGGAGGTGTCGGTCGAGATCCCCTTCGAGGTGATCTCGGAAGCATGACCCCGCACCCGGAGTCTTTTCCAGAAACCGGATAGAAGCAGAAGAGAGTGTTCGAACATGAGCGTTCGGGCGCTCTTTTTTTGCACCCAAACAGATGCTCCTCCCCACCGCCTACTTAGGCCCCATCCCCTACTACCGCCTTATGCACCGCGCCGCCGAGGTGCGCATTGAGGCCCTGGGAACACTACCCGAAACAGACGCTCCGCAACCGTTGCCTGATCGCCACCGCCGGCGGTGTGCAGGCGCTCACTGTGCCCGTCGTACGGCCCGACAACCCCAAAGGCGCCTACGCGCGACATCCGCATCTCCGACCACGGTCGGTGGCGCCATCTGCACTGGCAAGCCCTCGGTCTCGGCCTACGGCATGAGCCCCTTTTTCGAGTATTACGCCGACGACTTCGCGCCGTTTTATGAGCGGCCTTACACGTTTCTGATCGACTACAACATGGCGCTCCAGTCGCTCGTCTGCGAGCTGCTCGACATCAGCCCGACGGTCGGCCTGACCGAGGCGTACATGCCCCCCGAGGTCAGTGACGGACGACCTGCGCGAGGCCTTCACGCCGCGTCAGCCACGCCCCGAGCACCCCGACCTGCCGCCGCCCCGACCCTACTACCAAGTCTTCGAGCGCAAACACGGCTTCCAGCCCGACCTTAGCATCGTCGACCTGCTCTTCAATATGGGGAACGAGAGCCTGCTGTATTTATAGCCCATGCACGTTCGCTCTGGGGGAGGGAGGCCTCTCGCCGGGCCGCTTCCCCAGAGTAAATTCCTCCAACCGACCTCTTTTGAAGGCGTTTCTCCGAGTAAATTCCTCCAACCGATCTCTTTTGAAGGCGTTTCTCCGAGTAATTTCCTCCAACCGATCTCTTTTGAAGGCGTTTCTCCGAGTAAATTTCTCCAACCGATCTCTTTTGAAGGAATTTCTCCGAGTAAATTCCTCCAACCGATCTCTTTTTGAAGGAATTTACTTGAGTAATTTTCACCGTTGGCTGGTCATCGGTAAAAATTACTCAAAGAAACGCTCCATTGATCCTTAGTTGGCGCCGTTGTCTCACGATAATTCACCCAACGACCCTCGACCGCCCCTCCCTGAGCCCCTCTTTTCAGCCCCGAAAGGAAATACCCGGCGCCTTTGTCCGTTAAGGGTGAGGCCCACCGCTGCCCCAGGGGGCTTTGCTCTATTTTTGCCACCGATATTTTTAGACAAAGACAAGATGAAGATTCTACGGTTGATTGGGCTTTTATGCCTCTTTCCCGCCTGCCTTGCGGCTCAGCAGGGCAACGAAGTGTTCCGCTTTTTACGTTTCCCCACGTCGGCCCGGGCCGGCGCACTGGGGGCACACGGTCTCGCTCGTGGAGGCCGATCCGTCCCTCGTCTTTCACAACCCCTGCGCTGCTGGGGGGGCGAGATGAACGGCATGGTGGGGCTGAGCTATATGAACTACATCGGCGGTATCCACGTCGGTAGCGCCATCTATACACGCACACACGGCGACCGCGGCGCGTGGGCCGTCGGCCTCTCGTACATCAACTACGGGAGCATGAAGGAGGCCGATGCGCAGCGCAACCTCTCGGGCCACTTCTCGGCCTCCGACGCGGGCCTAAGTGCTACCTATTCCTACGACCTCTCGGATCGTTGGCGGGGTGGGTTGTCGATGAAGGTCCTCTACTCCGCCATCGCCGAATATTCGGCCTTCGGACTGGCCGCAGACGCCGGGCTTAGCTACTTCGACGAGGAGGCAGACCTCTCCGTCGGCATCGCGCTGAAGAACATCGGCGCTCAGCTCAAGGCCTACGACTCGCGTCGCAGTCGCCTACCGTGGGACATCCAGCTGGGTTTCACCAAGCGCATGGCCCACGCCCCGATACGCCTATCGGTTACGGGCATGTACCTCAATCAATGGAAGTTCAAGTACGTCGACGAGACGCTCACGGAGCGCAACGTGGACGATAGCTTCGTCACCACGCTGGCCAAGCACCTCGTCTTCGGCGTCGACTTCGTTCCCTCGAACAACTTTTTGGGTGGGCGTGGGCTATAACCCCAAAGAAGCGATGGACATGCGGCTTAAGGATGGCGGCAACCGGCTCGGCGGATTCTCGATGGGTGCGGGGCTACACATCTCGCGGTTCGACGTCAGCCTCTCCGCTGCACGCTATCACCCCTCAGCGATGTCGCTGATGTTGGGGTTGGGGATATCGCTCAATGACGACAATCCATAAGTACCCCGCCAGCTTCCCCGGCGTCTCTGAAGCCTTGACTTTCTTTTCGCCTCCTTTTTCTTGTGTCAAGACAAGAAAAGGAGTAAAAGACTAGGTCAGCGGGGCGGCTGCGGCCGCCAGCGAAGTTTGCCACGGTACCCGACCAGCTTCCCGGGCCTCGGTGAGGCCTTGATCTTCTTTTGCTTCTTTTTCTTCCATCAAGGGAAGAAAAGAAGACAAAAGGAGAGAATCAAAGAAGACAACGAGGAAAGAGAATCAAAGAAAAAGTACCCCTAACTCTCACTATGACAAAAAAATCATCGTGGCCATTGATGGCCCTATCGTCGTGCGGCAAGAGCACGATGGCGCGCGAGCTGGCCCGTGAGGTCGGCTATGCCTATATAGATACTGGCGCTATGTATCGCGCCGTGACCCTTTACGCCCTCAGGCACGCGTTGCTGAGTCCCGACGGGGCGGTCGATGCCGCTGCACTCGAACAACGCATGGGCGAGATCGACATCACCTTCCGCGTGAACCCCGCGACGGGACGCTCGGAGACGTATCTCAACGGCCAGAACGTCGAGGCCGACATCCGTGGCATGGAGGTGTCTGCGCTGGTCAGTCGCGTCTCGGCGCTGCCCTTTGTCCGCCGCGCCCTCGTGGCGCAGCAGCAGGCGATGGGCCGCGAAAAAGGATTGGTGATGGACGGACGCGACATCGGTACCGTCGTCTTTCCGCGGGCCGAACTGAAGGTTTTTGTCACCGCCTCGGACGAGGTGCGTGCCCAACGACGCGTCGATGAGCTGCGGGCCAAGGGCACGGAGGTGTCGCTCGAGGAGGTGCTCCGCAATGTGCGCGAGCGCGACCGCCTCGACATGGAGCGCGCCGAGAGCCCCCTGCGCCGCGCGGAGGACGCCATCGAGTTAGACAACACCCACCTGACGATCGAGGGGCAGCGCGAACGTCTGCTCCAGCTCTTTCGGCAGGCCACGGAGGGAGAATAAGGTATGGTAAACGTAACCATCGACCGAGATTCGGGCTTCTGCTTCGGCGTCGTTAACGCCATCCGCAGCGCCGAGCGCGAACTGAGGCAGACGGACGAGCTGTACAGCCTCGGCGACATCGTTCACAACAGTCTGGAGGTCGACCGCCTCCGCTCCATCGGCCTACACACCATCGAGCACGCCGACCTCTCGCGGCTCGAGGGGCGCACCGTCCTCCTTCGCGCGCATGGCGAGCCGCCCTCCACCTACCGCCCGGCCCGCGAGCACCGCATCCGCATCATCGACGCCACCTGCCCCGTCGTCCTCCAACTCCAGCGGCGCATCCACCGCTGCTACAACGAGATCAAAGGCACCCCCGCGCAGCTCGTCATCTATGGAAAAAAAGGTCACGCGGAGGTCAACGGCCTGGTGGGCCAGACCGAAGGCACGGCCATCGTGATCGAACACCCGGAGGAGGCCCTGAGTCGCCTCGATTTTCACGCGCCCCGTCTACCTCTTCTCGCAGACCACCAAGTCGCTCGAGGGCTTCGGCCAGACGGTCGACCTGATTCGCGCGCACCTCGCCGCGGGCGTCACCTTCCGCTACTTCGACACCATTTGCCGCCAAGTCTCCAACCGCCTCTCCACCATTCGCGACTTCGCAGCGCGCCACGACTACGTCTACTTCGTGGCCGGCAAAAAAAGTTCCAACGGGCAAATGCTCTACGACCAATGCCTGCTGGCCAATCCCCGCTCCGTGTTCATCTCCGAGGCGGCCGAGATCACGGAGCCCCTTCCGCCTGACGTCCACAGCGTCGGCGTCTGCGGCGCCACCTCCACGCCCAAGTGGCTCATGGAAGAGGTGGCCGAACGCATCCGCACACTCAATGCCTGAACCCCGGAGGATCCCGTGGAAGTTTCTTCCAGAGGGTCCCCGGTGCTTTTTAGTCCCGTGGAAGTTTCTTCCAGAGGATCCCCCGGTGCTTTTTAGCCTCGTGGAAGTTTCTTCCAGAGAGTCCCCCGGTGCTTTTTAGTCCCGTGGAAGTTTCTTCCAAGCACCTAAATGCACTTGGGGGTTGTCTGGAAGAAACTTCCAAGCCCCTTTGTGCTTCCCCGGAGTAGATAAAAAGAATCGATTAAGACAATCCACCCCTCCCCATGATACTTGACAAAGAATATCCCGCCACGCACTCCATGTCCACGGCCCGGTATATGGTCGACGATGACGACAACGTGGCCATCATTGAGTATAACGAAAACGGCCCCGTGCCCTGCGATGTGCCCGGAGAAGAAGGCATATCCTCCTTATTGTTTGGGCCTAATACGAACGAAGACCGCCTCCCAAGGATCCCTTTTGCGATCACCGAAGAACAGGTGGATGATTTTTTATCTGATCTTATCGAGCATCCGCGTGCGCCAGATGACGTGGAACGATGGAGTCGCTACGTCGTCCAAATCGACCCCACACGAACAGAAGAGTTTTATGCACGCTGCCGCGAGGGAGGGCTGCCGATCAATACACAGATATCGAAGCGCAGGGGGCTCTACATTGTCAACTTTTCGAGCTGCATCAAAGAGATTTATGAGCCGACCCTATCGCAAAGTGATCGACGAACAATCCGTAATGCGCCAGATGGTCGACAGTGGCATCCTTACGACGATCTACGACCTGAAATTCTTCGATGTCGAAGATGAATATAATGAGGCGGAGGGTCGCATGGAGTTTTCCACAGAGTTCAAAACGATGCCTTACTACATCTACGTGCAGCCCTACTGGGTCGCGCATCTGGCCAAACGAATGATCACGCCCCGCCATCCGGTGAAACTTTCTCAGGTGCCGGAGGAGTTTAGGTCGCGCATTCATCGCATTCCCGGATGCTTTGCCGATAAGGAGTACCTCCAAATTGCCCAACATACCCCCTGTCGGTTCGAAGAGACTCCAAATTTTTCGCTCTCCACCCTACCGCGTGAGGAGGACTATATCCCTACTTGATTGAAATGATCGAGCAAATCTCTATCGACCTCAGCAACTATTGCTCCAAGCAGTGCCCCTTTTGCTACAACCATAGCCGGCCGGAGGGAGCGACCATGTGGCGCCCGTCGGAGGTGATCCGTCTGGCCACGGATTGCATAGCGCACGGCGTGCGGGCCGTCTCGCTCGGAGGTGGCGAACCGTTCGAGTACGACGGGGTGTTCGACATCATCCGCGCGCTCTACCCTCGGTGTTACCTCACGGTCACAACCAACGGACTGCCGCTGGAGCACGACGCCGTCTGGCTACAACTTCTACGCGATGCGCCAGACAAGATTCACGTCACCATCCACCGTCCGCACGACGCCGACGAGGTCCGTCGCGTGGAGGGCCTGATCCGTCGCCTCGCCGCAACGCCCATCAAGCCCGGGCTGAACCTGCTCGTTGAGGCCGATCGGGTGCCGGATGCCACGGCCGTCTTCGCGCGTTTTTCTCGGCCTACTCACCCGCCAGCAGATCATCCTCGTACCCCGTCGTCCCGACCGTACTCCGTCGGCTCGGCAGTTGGCCGAAGTGGCCGGCCGACAGCCCTTTTCAGGCGCCCGCCTGCCTGACGCGTTGTCTGCGGCCGGAGCGCTTCGTCTCCATCTCGTGGGACAAGCAGGTGAACCATTGCAGCTATGCCGGAGGTAAGGCGCCGCTCCACAGTTTGGGACCACGCCGGCCTGCTGGACGCCCTCTCGCGAGTGGCGTGGCAACGCTGCGGCAGTTAGCGGCTACGAATGCGGGGGCCAAAACCGGGGGCAGAGTGGGTCCGATCGGGCTTGCATGATGCGCCCAAGACCGTTTGCCTGACAGCCCCGATCAAATTGGGCGCATAGGCCCAGTCGATGCGGGTGCATAGCCTCAATTTGATTGGGTGCATAAGTCCAATTAGACTGGGCGTATAGGGTCCCAATCGGATTGGACGCTGCGGCCCGAACAGGTTCGATGCCCCCTGCTGGCTTAACCGCCGACCTCTCTCTCCTCAATAACACAACGCCGCCCCGCCGGAAGGGATTCCGACAGGGCGGCGCTGCAATCTTGGTGATCAGTCGCGGGGGTCAGGTGTTGGGAGTCCCCTCTTCGGCCAGATCGGGGTCGATCATGATACGGCCGCAATACTCGCAGACGATGATTTTTCTTCCTCAGCTTGATGTCCATCTGTCGCTGGGGCGGAATTTTTGTTGAAGCAGCCGCCGCACGCATCGCGTTCGATGGGCACCACGGCGAGCCCGTTGCGGGCACCCTTGCGAATACGTTTGAAGGCTGCCAGCAGGCGTGGCTCGATGGTCGTCTCGAGCACCTTGGCTTTGTCGCGCAGACGCTCCTCCTCTTGACGCGTCTCGGAGGTGATCTCATCCAGCTCGCTCTTCTTCTGCGCCAAGTCGCCCTTGCGCCCTTCGAGCACTTCTTTGCTCTGCTTGATCTTCTGCTTTTTTTGGCGTCCACGGCGGCGTTGAACTCGCGGATTTTTCTTTTTCGGCGAACTCAATCTCGAGGCCTTGGAACTCGATTTCCTTCGTCAGGTTGTCGAACTCGCGGTTATTGCGCACGTTGTCGAGCTGCGATTTGTAGCGCTCGATCAGCTCTCTCGACTCCGCAATTTTTGTTTTTTTCTGCGCCAGCACGTTCGCCTTATTCTCCTCGATGCCGCCCTGATAGTTCTTGATGCGCGTCTCCAGTCCGGCTATTTCATCTTCCAAGTCCTGCACCTCCAGCGGCAGCTCCCCACGCAGGGTTTTTCAGCTTGTCGACCTCTGTCATGATCGCCTGCAAATGGTGCAGTGATCGGAGCCGCTCTTCTACCGTCAGCTCCCGGTATTCAGCTGCGGGGGTATGGGTTGGGGCAGCTGTTTCCACCACTTCGGGCGTCGGCGTTTCGGCCTCATTCATCACTGACGTTTCTTCTTTCGTAGTCATACGCTATAAATATGTTATGGGATTAATGCTTGTTTCTGAGTTTCGTAGTGCAAAAAGTAGGGTGTTTCGAGGAGATGATTTCGTGAAACAAATCCACCGTGCATCGCTCGCTCTCATAGTGTCCGACTACGGCCGGGAGGAGGCTATCCGCCACGTCGAAGTAGTCGTTGTACTTCGCCTCACCCGTCACGAAAACATCCGCACCCGCCGCTGCGGCGTCACGCCAAAGGAACGCGCCGCTGCCACCGCAGAGGGCCACGCGCCTCACTGGCCGACCGCGCAGCGCGGAGTGGCGTACGCAGGGCACATGGAGCACGCTCTTCAAGTGATGCAGGAAGTCCGCCTCACTCATCGGCTCCGCCAGCTCACCGACAGCCCCCGATCCGGCCTGCGACCAGGCGTTACTCAATGGATAGAGATCGTAGGCCACCTCCTCGTAGGGATGCGCCGCGAGCAATGCCCGCACCACGGCGCTGCGCAGATGGCGCGGCAGGATGGTTTCTACGCGTACCTCGGGTTCGACATGTAGCGCGCCGACGGTGCCGACGTATGGCTGACAGCCCTCCGAGGCACGGAATCGTCCCTCGCCCCGGCTGCTGAAGCTGCATGCGTCATAGGCTCCGATGTGGCCCGCCCCGGCGTCGGCCAAGGCCGCGCGCACAGCATCGGCGTGCGCTTCCGGCACGAAGGTGACGAGCTTCAGCAGGCCGTCCGACAGCGGACGGAGGATGCGCGTGTGCTGTAGCCCGAGCAGCTCGGCCAGCTTTGTCGTTGACGCCTCCCGTGGCGTTGTCGAGGTTCGTATGGGCGGCATAGATCACGACGTCGTGCCGGCAGGCTTTGGCCACGCACCGCTGCACGTAGTCCGTCCCCGTCAGCTCACGCAGGGGGCGGAACAGCAGCGGATGGTGGGCAATGATGAGGTTGCAATCGTGGGCGATGGCCTCGTCGACCACGGCCTCCGTGACGTCGACGCAGAGCAGTGCGCCACGCGCTGGCTGGTTGACGTCGCCCACCTGAAGGCCTGTATGGTCGTACGACTCTTGCAACGCGATCGGTGCGAGGCGCTCTATTTCACGTAATACATCTCTGATGAGCAGCATGGCGCGTGCGGTTATTCCGGTTTCACGTCGATGTGAAGCTCCTCGAGCTGTGCTGGCTCAAGCGGTGTCGGGGCATCGAGCATGACGTCGCGGCCCGCATTGTTTTTTTCGGGAAGGCGATGCAGTCGCGGATGGAGTCGAGTCCGGCGAAGAGCGAGACGACACGGTCGAGGCCGTAGGCAATACCGCCGTGGGGTGGGGCGCCGTATTTGAAGGCGTTCATGAGGAAGCCGAACTGCTCCTGGGCGCGCTCTTCGGTGAAGCCAAGTATCGAGAACATCTTGTCTTGCAACTTGCTGTCGTGGATACGGATCGACCCGCCGCCCACTTCGACACCGTTGATGACCATGTCGTAGGCATTGGCGCGGACGGCCCCGGGGTCGGTCTCAAGTAGCGGGATGTCCTCCGGCTTGGGCGAGGTGAAGGGGTGGTGCACGGCGTAGAAGCGTTGGTCTTCTTCGCTCCACTCCAACAGCGGGAAGTCGACCACCCAGAGGCATTCAAACCGCGACTTATCTCGCAGCCCGAGCCGGTTGCCCATCTCCAGACGGAGCTCGCAGAGCTGCTTGCGCGTCTTGTCTGTCTCGCCACAGAGAATCAGCATCAGGTCGCCCGGCTCGGCGCCGAAGGCTGCCTTCATGGCCTGCAGCTGCTCCCTGGGTGAAATACTTGTCGATGCTCGACTTGACGTGTCCGTCCGGCTCCACGCGGGCGTAGATGAGACCCTTGGCCCCGATCTGCGGCCGCTCCACAAACTTGGTCAGTTCGTCGAGCTGCTTGCGCGTGTAGGTGGCTGCACCCTCAGCCCGGATGCCGGCGATGTAGTCGGCACGGTCGAAGACGCCGAATCCGTGTCCCTTCATCAGGTCGGTGATCTCCACGAAACGCATGCCGAAGCGCAGGTCGGGCTTGTCGGAGCCGTAATACTTCATGGCGTCGTGCCACGTCATGCGCGGGAAGGCCTCGCAGGAGAACTCCACGCCGAGGACGGTGCGGAAGAGGTGGCGCACCATGCCCTCAAAGAGCGTGATGACGTCGTCCTGCTCCACGAAGCTCATCTCGCAGTCGATCTGCGTGAACTCCGGCTGACGGTCGGCGCGGAGGTCTTCGTCGCGGAAGCATTTCACGATCTGGAAATAGCGGTCGAAGCCGGAGACCATCAGCAGCTGCTTGAGCGTCTGCGGCGACTGTGGCAGGGCATAGAATTGCCCCGGGTTCATGCGCGAGGGCACGACGAAGTCGCGCGCGCCCTCCGGTGTGGAGTTGACCAAAACGGGGGTCTCCACCTCCAAGAAATGGAGGTCGCTCAGGTATCGGCGCACCTCGAGGGCCATGCGATGGCGCAGCTCTAAGTTCTTACGCACGGCCTGCCGACGGAGGTCTAAGTAGCGATACTTCATGCGCAGATCGTCGCCGCCGTCGGTCTCGTCCTCGATGGTGAACGGCGGGGTGAGCGCCGGGTTGAGCACTTCCAGCTCATCGACGATCAGCTCGATCTCGCCCGTGGCGAGGTGCGGATTCTTGTTCGAGCGCTCGCGGACGGTGCCCGTCACGCGGATCACAAACTCTCGCCCCAGCTTGTTGGCCTGCTCGCAGAGCGGCGCGTTGAGGGCTTCGTTAAACACCAATTGCGTGATGCCGTAGCGGTCGCGCAGGTCGACGAACGTCATGCCGCCCATCTTTCGGGTACGCTGTACCCATCCGGCCAGCGTCGCGGTCCCGTCCCTCGTCGGTCAGTCGCAGCTCGCCGCAAGTATTTGTCCTGTACATATAAATATGATGTGTAATGATTGTCTTTGGATAAGCGGCGCCAAAGATAAGTCCGCTTGGGAAAGTCATTCAGAGTCGGAATCGGCGCAAGTGCGTAAACTTCCGTTCACCCTCTGGCGCTGACCTTTTTCAGAATGTGAGTTCGACGCAAAGAGCCGGCCCGCCCGAGCGACTTTTTGGTGCCGCTGCGTGCCAGCGGCCTCGTCAAGCGACTTTTTGGCGTCGCTGCGTGCCAGCGGCCCCGTCATGCGACATTCTGGCGTCGCTGCGTGCCAGCGGCCTCGTCATGCGACATTCTGGTGTCGCTGCGTGCCAGCGGCCTCGTCATGCGACATTCTGGCGTCGCTGCGTGCCAGCGGCCCTCGTCAAGCGACTTTTTTAGCGTCGCTGCGTGCCAGCGGCCTCGTCAAGCGACTTTTTGGCGTCGCTGCGTGCCAGCGGGCCCGTCATGCGACATTTTGGCGTCGCTGGGGAGCCAGCGGCCTCGTCATGCGACATTCTGGCGTCGCTGCGTGCCAGCGGCCTCGTCATGCGACATTCTGGCGTCGCTGCGTGCCAGCGGCCCCGTCATGCGACATTCTGGCGTCGCTGCGTGCCAGCGGCCCCGTCATGCGACATTCTGGTGTCGCTTTCGACTCAGAGACTCCTCCCAAGTGACATAGCGACGAGCGAGCAGAACGCCCGTACGTAGATCTCAAGAAGCTGTTTGGAATTGCATGCATTTCCCCAAACGATGGAGGCGACGCCCGGCGTCATCGCGTGAGCGAAGCAGTGAGCCACAGCTCACGGCCGCGGAGGCGATAGCTATAGGTGTAGGTGTTGACGGCGCTGAAAAGCGAATAGCTGTAATGCCGACGGTTGAAGACGTTGCGCAGGTCGAGGCTGAGGCGCAAGGCGCGGTGGCGATAGGTGAGGCCGAGGTCGAAGAGGGTGGCGGTGACGGGGCGGCCGGTGGGCCGAGCCTCGGTGGTGATGTCGGACGAGGCCGTGAGGAGCCATGCAGCGGCGGGCTGGAGATGCAGCCGGATGTCGTGCGTCTGCGAGAGATGCGACGACGTGAGGCCGCTGCTGATGCGGTTGAAAGTCTTGACGAAGCGGTAGCTGTAGGCCAGCTCTACGGGGTCGCCGAAGGGCTTAGCAACGACGGTCGGGGTGAACCAAAGCGTGCTCAGTCGGTAGTCGTACCGCCGTTCATTTTGGATCATCGCCTGCTGGCCACGCGTGAAGCCGGCGTTGATCGCCGCCTTGATCCCCGACGGACTGGAAGCGCTTGGTGACGCCGAAGTAGACGCTTGCGTGGCGCGTATGATGCGGCATGCAGCGGGCCGTCGCTTCGATCAGCCGCGGACTGACCGCCAGCGATGAGATCAGGCTGTTGCGCTGCTGCACGTACGAGGCGCCGACGTAGCAAAAAAGCATTTCGAGGGGCAGCTTGAAGTCGTAATCGGCCCGAGCGGAAAGCGTGCGGCTACGGGTGAGCAGGCCGAGGCCACGCCGCTCGGACGTCAGGCGATTGCGGATAGGCGCGGTGAGCAAGTCGGACAAGTCGCCGTCCGTCTCCGCATACGCCCCCTGCAGCCGGACGATGGATCGCGGCGAGAGCGCATAGTAGAAGTAAAGCGACGGGGCGGCCGTCCATCGGCCCGTCCGATAGGCCGCGGGTGGCTCCCCCGGTTGGTGTAGTCCTGAAACACGCCGCCCGTGGGTGGTGGAGGCGCGAAAGATGAATCGCCACAGCGGGTGGGTGTATTCGTATTGTGGCGAGAGGAGGATGCGCAGCGACGCACCGTCCAACTGGTTGTCGGCCGCGATGGTATCCTGCTGCAAAGCCGTCGTCACCCGGTCCGCGCCATAGTCCACCGTCAGCGGCAGGTAGAGGCGCGACGTCCGCGTCTCGTACGCCGCCGAGAGCGTCGTTCGGACGAGTAAATGCCGACCGGCAGCCCGTTGCGTGAGGCGTTCGCCGTCGCTCGTAGCGATGTCGACACGTCCCTCGGGCGTGCGGTTGTAGCGGACGAACGAGGCGAGTCCCCAGCCCAGCTTCTCACTTTTCCAGCGCACTGAGAAGCGGTTCTCCACGTTGGCCTCGCGGCCCTTCTCACGCTGTAACGACGCGCCCCACGTGCCGTCCGACATCGGCAGCGAAGCGTCCAGAAACGTAGCGCCGGCCGTGAGGCGGTTCACGACATAGCGCTTCGAGCGGTTGTCTTTGTATTCCATCGAAAGGAAGGGCAGATGCCTCTCCACGTCGGGCGCATACTGCTGGGCGATGGTGATCGACTCTGAGGCGGTGGGGTAGCGCTGTTCGGAGGCGTAGCTGTGCCCCGTGCGGGTGTGTGCATAGCCCACGTTGGCTTTTAGCGTAGCCTCGGGGCGCAGCTTTTTGGATCAGGTTCAGGCTCAAGGCATGGTCTTGCGGGGAGATGTATCGCTCGCGTTTGATCGGGGGATGGGAGGCATTCAGCTCGCCCAACACGGACCGAGCCACGGGCGTGTAGGCGTCGTCCGCAAAATGATCGCGGCCCTCCTGTTCGGCAAACTCTTTCGTATCGCCCAGCTTCAGGGCCGCCAGCAGCTGGAAGCCGGGATTGAACAGCATGCCCGCCCCCGCCGGTAGTAGCGCGTCTTGTCGCCCCGTCCGACGGTCGCCCTCATAGGTGCCGACGGGCCGCAGTTTGGCGTGCTTGGATAGCTTGATGTTGATGGCCACATCGTCAGAGAATGCGGCCTCGTCCACCTTCACCGGCTGATGGTTCGTGAGCACTTGCACGGACGTCACGTACGCGGCGGGGAGGCTCTGCGTGGCTACGTTGTATTTCCCGCCAAGCAGATCCAGCCCTTCGATGTAGAAGTCGGAGATGTCTTTCCCGAGGTATTTGATGGCGCCCTCGTCTGACACCTCCACGCCCGGCAACTTCTTCAGCGCATCGCTGAGCGTATAGTCGGCCGCCCCGGTGAAGGCGCTCAGCCGATAGTTCAGCGTATCGCCCCGCTGATACACCTCGGGGGCCTTGACGACGACCTCTTGCAGGGCCTTGTTCTTGTCCCTCAATCGCACATCGTGACGCTTGTCCCCGACGTTGATCTGCGCGGTGTGCTTTTCGTAAGAGAGGTGAGAGACGACGATCCGGAGCCGCTGCGCGGCGTCGGCTTCATACGTGACGACGTAACCGCCCCTGCGCATCGGTAAAGGCATAGGCGATGGTCTTATCGCGATCCATGATTTGCACCGTGGCCGCCTCCACGGCCTTGCCCGAGGCGTTCGAGACGGTGCCGCGCAACGTGTGCCCGGCGCGGAGCGGAAGCGCTCCGGCCAGCACAAAGACGAGGTACAAGAGCCACTTCATTCGACTTCCAGCGGCGTGTATCCGTTAGCCCGCATGCGCAGCTGCACCCCGTTGACGAAGATCGACTTTCGCCCGCCTTCGCTCTTGCGAATCGTCATGTCCGACAGGGCCTCGGGCGGCAGATTGGCCATGGGGTTCTGCTCGAAACGGTTCTTGGCCTCGATGAACTTCTCGCGCGTCGTCTTGATTTCGTCGGGCAGCTCGCCCGTCACGACAGGCCCCGACGCGGCCCGAAACTGTATGGCGGTGAAGCGATGCACCCCCTCCACATCTTCGGCCGCCATCACCAGACCGGGCAGCCCGACGATCTTCCAAGGCCCGAAGGGGACGGCCACTTCCGGAGTGTACCACGCGATCCATTCGCGGCCGCCGTACGTCCCGGTCGCCTTCTTGCAGGGGTAGCCGCAGACTTCCTTCTCCTCGTCCACAAGGCGCCAGGCGATGGGGTTGATCTTCTCCTTGTAAGTGTATCGATAGGGGGCGATCACGCTGTGCACCGTGAGCCGATTGCTGGGGTCGTTCTGGTACACCGTTTGGTCGAAAAAAAGTGGTCGTTTCGCTCCACCCGTTCCTCCATCTCCTTCCGCTGCGCCTCCGATGCGCCGGGCTGCCGTGCGACCGAATCGAGCTGAAAGGCCGAATAATCCGTGAACACCGCAAACGCATCGGCGATCTGCAGCAGGGTGGTGCCCCGATCGACGTTTCCGTCGGCACTTTTCACGTCGTACTCATAGATGCACGCATACTTCCCTTGTGCCGCGTGCTGGGCCGACACGCTCATGCAGCCGGCCATCAAAAGACTCATGATTGAAATTCGTGTATTCATACTGTATATCTGTTAGTGGGTGCATAGATAGTGATATGCATCCAGCCTCAAATGGATCTCCCGGACGCTGCGAAGCCGTTTGGGAGCTATTCCGAAAGGTCTCTTTCACCCCTTGCACAGGCCGTCGCAGTGTGCGAAATGAGTGTGCAACACCTGCGTGGCGCCGGCAAAGTGTGTGAAACGACTATGCAACACCTGCACGGCCCTTTCACAGTGTGCGAAATGAGTGTGCAATACCTGCACAGCGTTGTCGCAGTGTGTGAAATGACCATGCAACACCTGCGCGGCCCTTTCACAGTGTGCGGCGTGATCATGCAACACCTGCACAGCGTCGTCGCAGTGTGTGAAACGACCATGCAACGCCTGCGCGGCCTTTTCACAGTGTGTGAAACGATCATGCAAGCCTTGCACAGCCTTTTTCACAGTGTGTGAAACGATCATGCAAGCCTTGCATAGCCTTTTCACAGTGTGCGACTTTGGATCACACGCCGGAGGGGGCGTCTGGCAAGCCTTTCTCAGCGGCTTTGCTGGCAGATAAGCCGGTCGTTTTTTTGCCCCTTTTTGATTGCAGATCATAAGCGAGCAGACCAGTCTCGGGTGGAATTTGTTACGGGGACGGATGGCATTGTGGAAAACGGAATACATTCGGCCCGATTTCAAATCTCTTAGCAAGTACCTATATGTTAGATTTTAATGATACTCAGATCGCCTTTGAGGCGAAATCAGACAGTGAACTGAGAAACGCCCGTCTGCTGTTTGGCACCATCAAACATCCCGGGTTGGTGAAGCTGGCAAAGCTTGGGACGAACATTGCGCTGGGGATCCACTTCCCGCTGGGATGGATCGTGAAACCGACGCTCTACAAGCAATTTGTGGGCGGAGAAACGATCGAAGGCTGTGCCCGCACCGTGGCCGGGCTGAGGCGCTTCGGCGTCAAGTCGACACTCGACTATTCGGCCGAAAGTGAGCAGACCCCCGAGGGCATCGAGGCCACGATGAAGGAGACCCTCCGCTCGGTGGACAATGCAAAGGGCAACCCGGACATCGCCTACGCCGTCTTCAAGCCCTCCACCCTCACCACCGATGCCCTGCTCGCCAAAGCCTCCGAGCACCCCGAGCAACTGACGGCCGAGGAGAAAGCCGCCCATGAGGGCCTATCACCAGCGCTTCCTCGCCCTCTGCCAACGCGCTTACGACAACGATGTCCGCATCCTCGTCGATGCCGAAGATTACTGCTTCCAGGATTCCATCGACGCCATGACGGACGAGGCCATGCGTATGTTCAATAAGCGCCGCGCCATCGTCTTTGCCACCCTCCAGATGTATCGCCACGACCGCATGCCATACCTCCGCCGCATCCTTGAGGACGCCAAGGAGAAGGGTTACACGGCCGGCATCAAGTTCGTCCGCGGTGCCTACATGGAGGACGAGCGCGCCCGTGCCGCCGCCATGGGCTATCCCGACCCGATCTGCAAAAAAACAAGCAGGCCACCGACGATAACTACAACCAAGGCGTGGAGTTCGTCATCGAAAACCTCGACCACTTCGAGCTTTTCATGGGCACACACAACGAGGAGAGCAACTATCGCCCGCCAAGCTGATCGAGAAGAAAGGCCTCCGTCACGACGATCCGCGCATCTTCTTCGCCCAGCTACTCGGCATGAGCGACAACATCTCCTTCAACCTCGCCCACGCGGGTTACAACGTGACCAAATACGTGCCCTACGCCAAGGTGCGCGACGTGCTTCCGTACCTCCTCCGCCGCGCAGAGGAGAACACCTCCGTGGCCGGACAGACCACCCGCGAGCTGAACATGCTTAACCTCGAAACCGAGCGTCGCAAGCGGGCGAAATGACCGTGGAGGAACGCACGGGAAGTCCATCCCCTGACGCTTTTTGCACCGGAGGGTGCCCGGCTACTGATGCTGGGCAGCTTTCCTCCGCCGCGTGAGCGTTGGCGGATGGACTTCTTTTATCCCAACTTTCAGAACGACATGTGGCGCATCTTCGGTCTGGTCTTCTTCGGCGACAAGTCGCACTTCCTCACCGACGATGGACGTGCGTTTCGCGAGGCCGAGCTCCGCCGTTTTCTCACCGAGCGTGGCATCGCCATCTGGGACACAGCGATGGAGGTCAGTCGCCTCCAAGGCAACGCCTCAGATAAGTTTCTCGAAGTCCTTCGCCCGATCGACCTTCGGCAGACCTTGGCTCTGCTTCCGTCCTGTCGCGCCATCGCCGTAACGGGTCAAAAAGGCGCTCGACACGTTACTGACACTCGTCTCAGTGCCCTCACCACCTCCGAAGACGGGCGAATGGACGGAGGCCGCGTTAGACGATCGGCATTTCCGACTCTATCGTATGCCCTCGTCATCGCGCGCCTATCCGCTTTCGGTGGAGAAGAAGGCTGAGAAATATGCGCGGATGTTTGAAGAGATGGGGCTGAAGTGAAACATTTGTGTAAATGGAAAACGGGTCTATCTTTGCCCCCGTCTTTTTGAAACAAGCCACACTGCTGAGTCAGTAAGGAAGGATGGGTGAGTGGCTGAAACCAACAGTTTGCTAAACTGTCGTACGGGTTACCGTACCGGGGGTTCGAATCCCCCTCCTTCCGCTGAAAGGCTTCAATAGGGCTTCAGAAAGCAAGTCAATTAAGCCTTCAAACTCATGGATAATCGTTGTAAAATCAAGGTTTTACAGCGATTTTTTTCTTTGTATATACCTGATCGCCTGACGGCATACCCCCATGTTTTGACAGTCACCTTTCGGTCATATTCTGCTACACTTCCTGCTACACAAAAACGAGAGCAGCAAAAAAATGTAGCAGTGACGGGATTGTGAATACCATATTGACGGCATTAATTCTCTCTGTTTCATCGTACTCAAGTTGAACTTTGCAGCCGAAAAGCTGCATAACACAAAACGATGCAATATGAGAATGAACTTCAAGGTCTCCTTCTACCTACGCTCGAACTACGAGAACAAAGAAGGAAAGTCACCCGTTATGCTTCGGATCTTTTTGGGTGGAGAGATGACAAACTTCGGTACGACGAAGATTTTCGTGAAGAAGTCCCTTTGGAGCAATGCCACAAGTCGACTCAGAGGAAGAACAACCGAAGCCTTGTCGGTAAACGCAGCGCTGGATGCCATCTCCACGACACTCTACGGGATCTATCGCAAGTACGAGAACGACGAGTCGCTGTCATTAGATTTAATCCGGACTGTTTATTTCGGTAAGAACAGAGAGTTCACCTCTTTCCTCCCAGTCTTCGATAAGTTCTTGGAAGACATCAAGCAGCGTGTCGGTAAGACCATCGGTGCGGACAGCTTGCAGAAGTACAGCGTGCTAAGGAGGCACTTTGCCGAATTTCTCATGTACAAGTACTCCCGCAAGGACATCGGGCTGAATGAGTTTACCCCAGCCGTCGTCCAAGACTTTCATCTCTATATGAGTACGGTTGCGGGATGTGCCTACAACACCTCTGTCAAGAAGGTAAAAAAACACTCAAGACCATAACGATCTATGCCCAAAAGCGAGGCTTTTTTTGCTTCATGACCCCTTTGTCAATCATCATTTCCACATGGAGCCAGTAGATAGAGGCTTCTTGACGGACGAAGAGATCCTTCGAGTGGCTAACAAGAATTTAGGTATCCAGCGACTGGAGTTGGTGCGGGACATCTTCATCTTTTCCTGCTTCACCGGACTGGCCTACATCGATGTGTCTAACCTCACGCCCGACCACATTGTGACGATGGACGACAAACAGTGGATCATGACCAAGCGACAGAAAAACAAGCGTGGAGACCAATGTGCTGCTCCTCGACATCCCGAGAGCAATCATCGCGAAGTACAGCCACAAGACGTATCGGGACGGTAAACTCTTCCCCGTCCTGACGAATCAGAAAACCAACTCGTACCTCAAGGAGATCGCCGACCTCTGCGGGATCAAGAAGAAGCTGACTTTCCATCTTGCCCGCCACACCTTTGCCACCATGTCGCTAAGCAAAGGCGTCCCCATCGAATCTGTATCCAAGATGTTGGGGCATACGAACATCCGCACGACGCAGATCTACGCCCGCATCACGAACAAGAAGATCGAACACGACATGGAGCAACTGTCCGAAAAGCTCGGCAAGTTCAACTCCGCGATGGGGATCTGATACAATACCCAAGTCACATCAAAAAAACAGAAACACGATATGAAAAACAACAAGCAAAAAGGAGTTCTCCTATTACCGACTGCGATTAGAATCCTATTTGAAAGATTATCACCCCGAACGGCTGGCCGACGAGGCGTTTATCCGTGCCCGATCGGACGCCGCGGCCGAGGCCTATGAGGACGCCTTTCGGCAAGGCTATCCTGTTCTCGAAGCCGGGTATATCGCTACGGAAGTCCTCTTCGAAGGACTGCATTTTTCGCCGTATTACATGCTCGAACAGATTATCGAGAACGAGTTCGCCAACGTGGTTCCGCCTGAACGTGCCGCGGACTTTTGCGCTGCGGCTGTTGCAGAGTGACACTATCCGCGAGACCATTGCGAAGTACGAGCCGGGCGACGATTTCGACGGCAGTTCGGAGTACGACCAGCTCTACACCGAGCTCACCGGCGTCATCGTCGAACTACTCGAGGCGGACGGCGTGAAGGTGCTGCCGTAGCCTTCTTTTTTCATCCCGTTTCATTCGGCCGTGGCATCGCGCTGCGGCCGTTTTTATACCCCAACACCTAAAATATCCTATTCCGAGGATCTTTCCTCTACGGGTTTCCCTGCTTCCACTTTTTTTGTTTGCGGCTCGGAGCTGATGTCGGTTCCCCTTTCTTCGAGCCAAGGTCAGCAGACGATAAGGGTGACGTCAAGGCCAAACGCTTCCAATGCGTTCGCCACCGATAAAATCTTCCTGCTTCGCAGCGTATTTTATCGGCGTAGAGCCTTGCCTTATCCCCTCATCGTCTGCCCGTTGTTGCCCCTCGAAACGAAACCGACATACTCCGAGCTTTGAACGCAAAAAAATGTCAGCACGATGAAAACGGAAAGATCTTATCACCCCCAAAACAGATTTGAAACGAAACGACGCCTCCTCGCATTACCGCAAAAAAATCGTTTGGATAGTCGTCTGTATTGCGGCGTTGAAAGCCATAGGCACTTCGGAAGAATTGACTGCTATCTTGCTGCTCCTTGCCGTCTTCTATCTCGTGCATACAACACTCCGAATGGTTCTTCGGGTGCTATTCTACCTTATTCGATGGATCTGCATTGCTGCTGCATTGGCTTGGGTCGTTTGTGGGCTGCTGTTTTGAGACGTTACAATAGCAATGACGGGGAGTGGATCTATCGAGACCTTCTTCCCGTCACTTTTCATAGAGCAGCGTAAGCTCTACGCGGCGCCGTAAACGCAGTGCTTTCAGCTCTTTGCCACGGTATCGGCAGAACGAGATGTACTCGCCTCGGATGTCTCTGTCGCCCGATTCCAACTTCTGAACGAGGCGACTTTTTGGCTGCTTGCCGTAGCCCAAGAGGCGGTATTCACCGACGTTGTACGACAACACAGCAAGGAGCAAGGAGTCGCGACCGAAACGACGAAACGTGACGAGCCGTTTCTTTAGATCTGCGCGAAGCAGGGAGTCCGCCTGCCGTCTTGTCATCGTACACGAAAGCCGCTCACCGGGCAGCAGACGGTGACCGTAGCCGACATAAGGGTAGTTTTTTTCTGGCCATGTAGCCCTTCATAATGTTTGATGCACGCGATGGCGCGCTCGAAGCGTGGAAGGCTGAATAGCCGATCGGCTCCGCGCTGTGCCTGCGCGTTGGGCGCGGCGAGCGCTTGGACACAAACAAGGAGCGCGAGCAGGCCGCGTCCGATTTTTCGTTTTTCATGGGGGTGGTCAAATGTTTTTGGGGTGGATAAAAAGACAAAAGCACCGATCCGTCACGGACAGATGCTTTTTCATGTCAGGGTTATGAACAAAATAGGCGATGAAAAAAAGATGTATTCAGACAGAGATGTCTTCTGAAGAGACTTTGTTCTCCTTATGGTTGAAGTCGAAAGCGAGCGTCTGACTCTGGCCGTGGTTGTCTTCGATCACGACCTCGAGCGACTGGCGTTCGGCGGAGAATGCGTGGTAATAGAGGCTGAAATGACCCGGCGCGATGGCGTAGCGATCGTTCGGCGTGAGTGACTTACCGCGTCGACCGATGCTGAGCGCTCCACTGCCGTCGTACTGGAAATAGCGCAGGGTGTAGCGTGTGCCTTTCACGATGCGTTCGGGCGCGAGCGCGCAGCGGATCTCGACTTCTTCGCCCAGCGTGAGAATTTTCGGGATGGGCATCGTGGTGACTTGGAACGGATAAACCGTTCGCACGTCCAGACGGCGATCACAGCCAACCCAGCAAAACCCGGCCGGGAGCAGGACGCCTATCGCCCATGCCGCATTACGGATGTTCGTTTTTCATGATTCTTATGGGGTTAGAGGTTGATGCGAAATCCTGCCGAGATAGTAGGTCGAAAGGGATAGACGTCCGAGCCGAAGAGGAACAGTCCGCGGCTGCCGACGACAAAGAGCAGGTGATCCGACAGGAACAGCTCTACAGTAAGATGCAGCCCGCTGCCTCCGACAAGGCGCGAACCGCCTTGTGCTCTTTTATCGATGTCGGCCTTCGATTGGAGGACGTTGGTGGCTTCCATAAGGATTTTTCTCAAGGACGAGCGGCTGGATTAGTCCGGATAAAACTCTTGTAAACCGGCATGCATACTCAGCGGGCAATAAATAATGTGAATGGGTGGTGGGAGCGGCGAGTAAAACCGTGGAAGTTTTCTGCCAGAGGCCTAACAGTCGTTGGAGATACCGTGGAAGTTTCTGCCAGAGGCTCAACAACCGGTTGAAGTGCCGTAGAAGTTTCTACCAGAGACTTTACAGCCGTTAGAGATACCGTGGAAGTTTCTGCCAAAGGTCTAACAGTCGTTGGAGGCACCGTGGAAGTTTCTGCCAGAGGCCTATCTTCCGTTGGGGGTACCGTGGAAGTTTCTTCCAGAGACCAAACAGCGGTTGAGGATACCGTGGAAGTTTCTTCCAGAGGGCTAACGGCAGTTAGGGACAGCGCGGCTCATGCCTTGATACAGGTTGCCGGTAGAGCGCATCTGCGTGCGCAACGTGTCGGTACTTGTAGCGAAGGTTGTGGTGATAAATCCGCAGCAAAGGACGGCGGATAGGAGGAGTTTTTTTCATGGTTTATGGGAGAATAAGAAAGGGTTATTTGGCTTGAACGAGGAAGAGTCGGTGACCGCTTTTGACTGTCACCTTGATAGTCCGGAGCTTCTTCTGTAGAAGCTGACTGGCGCCCTGCATCACGCCTCGGGCGGCTTCGGCGATCAGCTGATCTTTGGCCGACGAGGCGAAGGTGAAGCTCGTTCCGATTGTTCCACCGACGCCTGCGCCTACTTCTTTGAGGGCCGAGACCTCCTCAGAGCCGGGGATGGATAAGCCTTCTTGCCCGTCGAGATCGAAGGCGGAGAGCTTGACGGCGAGGATACGGCCGGCGTGTTCTACACTCGTGACATGGAGCTTCATCCGGTTGCCGTCGATCGTAGATTGCGCAATAAGCACCGTGTTAGGGGCAGCGTCATGCCCTCGATGCGGGCCGATTCTGCGAGACGGAGGCGGAGGAAGTCGCCCTGCCGGATGGTTGTCGTGCGATCGACAACGACCGACAGCGTGTTGCGGGCGATGGAAGGCGTGGTCTTCCCGACAGAGCAGAAGCCCATGTTGCGCTCTTTGTAACCATACTCGGCGATAAAGGCGGAGTCACTGATCGGCTGATCGAGTGAAGAGACGACCGCCTCTCGTTCGGGCGATAGCTCTGCGGCGGGTAGTTCAGAAGCGGGTGGCTTGACCGTCGACTTATCCGAACTGTTCGCTAACGGATTCGGTGTCGCGTTTCCGGAGGGGAGATACTTCGCGGCCATCTGATATGACTTCTCTAACAACTCCAATTGATCGACTTCGCCGTTTGCTTGGGCTTTCTCCTCCTTCAGCGCACCGAGTTCGGCGCGGAGGGCATTAAGTTCACGTTTGACGTCGTCGTCTTCCACGGCGGGCAGGTCGTAAAACGATTCCAACTCGCGGGCGGTTTCCTCGTACTTGTCGATCGACCGACCGATAGCCGCGGGGACTTCCTCGCTCGGTTGCGGTTCGGCTTTCGCCTCGCCCTCCCGGTTGAAGTAGTCGGCGAGCGTGCCGAGGAGCTGGCTCTTGCGACCCTCCGCCTCTTCGTCGCGCCCCTAACTCGTAGGCCTTGAGTTTGCTTGTGGGCAGCTCATCGGGCGAGGCTTGTGGGACATCCTTGTTCAGCCCTTGCTCCGCGGCCGACTGTTCATCGGCGGACGGTTTGAAGATGAACCAGATCGACAGGGTAAACAGCAGCCCCAGCCCCAAGAAGACAAGGGTGCGCTGTAGTTGTTCTTTTGCGTTTGGTGTCCATGATAGGTTAAGTGGGTCAGGTAGATCAGGTGGGTGTTTCTTGGATAAGGTTTCTGTGCAGGCTGTCCCGCTGGATCGGACTGTCTACGAGTCGGCTGACGGGAACGGCTGATTTGTGCTTCTCCTCAGGAAGGAAGAGCTGGGCAATCATGGCCATAGAACAGATGAAGTAGATAGCACATAAAGCGAAGACAATCCGCTTCTGCCACATGGGACTGAGGCGGTCGCATTGTCTGTGCAGCCATACGTGTGCCCGTAGGTAGCGACGGGTGAGGGAATATCTCGTGCTCATGGCTTATCTCTTATATGTCTGAATGTCCCTATTCTCCCTCACAAGGAAGTGCTCCATGAGGAAACCTTGCGGGTTGTTGTCTGATCGGACGGCGTTTTGCAGCGTGCATGTCGTGATCAGGTTGCGCTCCGTCACGTTGCTCGGACGGACGATGAACTGGCGGGCGTAGGTCGTCACCTCATACGGGTAGCGATCGAACTCGCAGCGGATCGAGTCCACCTCCACGCGCTGGTTGATGTTGCCCGAGATGATGCGATTGAAGTAGCCCTTCTCGGCCGGTCGCGGTAGTAGTCGTATGCCGTTTTGTCGCACAAGAGGAAGGCGCGCTCCATGTTCTTCTCGATGGCGTCCTTGTCGGGTGCAACGGTGAAGAAGAGTTCGTGGAAGCGGCGGACGTGTTCGCGGGCCTCCACGGGACGGTTCGCAGCGGCGTCCTGACTGAGGGCGAGAATGAGTGACTTGCCATTGTCCAAGACGTAGATCTTCTCCCGCTGACGGTTGGCAAAGGCGTACGACGAATAGACGACGATGCCTGTAATGGCTATGCACAACACGACGAAAGCGGCGGCGTAGAGCCGGATCTGCTTGAACGAGGTCTCTATGTTGGTGAGTGATCTGAATTCCATCATGCATGAAGTAGTTAGAGGTAAGTACATGTTAAGAGCCACTTACTTAATGAGTAAACCCTTGATCCGTCCGCCGGCATTGCCGAGTGCGGCACCCGTTCCGGCCATCGTCACCTTGCCGCCGGTATATGCGCCTTGCACACCACGCTGCGCCGTTTGATTGACATTGCGACCATAGTTGCCGATACCACCGCCGGCCTCGATGATCCAGCCCGCGACCGTCGGCACGCAGAAGAAGCCCACGATGCCGATCAGGAAAAAAAGACGATGTAGTACCAGTCGCCGGAGTCGGGGACGTAGCCCGGATTCTGTAGTTCGGCGATATCCTTGCTGATCATCAGCACTTGGATTTTTGGTCAGGAGTGCGGTGAGGATCGAGCTGACGGGCAACCAGAGGTAGACGGAGATGTACCGCGCAAACCACGCGCTGAGTGACCCTCCGAGGCCATCCCACACGGCGATGCCGAAGACGATCGGCCCGAGGATGGAGAGGACGATGAGAATGAACGTGCGGAGGGTGTCGATGACGAGCGAGGTGGCGTTGTAAACGAGTTCGAGCGCTTGGTAGATCTTCTTCACGAACCACCGCTTGGTGTTGAAGGCCGTGCGTTCGGCGTACATGCCGGCCAGTGTGATGGCGTCCTCCGGGCCGATGAAGCCCATCTCTTGCACCTTCTCGTCCCACGCCGCATCGTCGACTAAGTAGGCCCGCGACTTGTCGCGCCGGTAGGCCTCTTCTTCGAGTTTGTCGCGCTGGTCGCGCAGCGATTGGAGGCAGAACCCGAGGACGAAGGGGCGGAGGAGCGGGAAGACGCCGTCCCGCGGCGGGACGAGGCCAAAATGACCATTGAGACGCCATCCCGTGGCGGGATGAGGCCAAAATGACGGTTGAGACGCCGTCCCGCGGCATTTACCGAGACGTTTGCGCAGGTCGCGCTGGGTCCCCGCAGCATTTGCCGAGACGTTTGCGCAGGTCGCGCAAGTCCCGCAGCATTTACCGAAGCGTTTGCGCAGGTCGCGCAAGTCCCGCAGCATTTGCCGAGACGTTTGCGCAGGCCGCGCTGGGTCCCACGGTATTTGCCGAAGCGTTTGCGCAGGCCGCGCAAGCAGTAAAATTTTCATCGGGGCATGCCTGTTCGTCGACAACGGTCGGCCGGCTTACGGATCGCCGCGCGCCAACCAACTAATGGCCTGTTCGATGTCTCCGCCGAGGCGGTCGGCCAAGCGCATCACTTCGACCTTCTCCGTCTCCTCGGTCGTGTAAGCTAAGTACTCCTCGCGCGAGACCTCCGTGGCGTAAACGGCCGACTGCATGCCGCCCAGACCGATCCACACCTCCTTGTAACGCCGCTCGGGGTCGTTGTTTTGGTTGATCGAGAGGATCTGGCTTTTCTCCTTCTCCGACAGCCCGAGCAGCGCCTGTATGCCGCCGAACTTGGTCATGTACTTCCGCATACTGCCGCACCATGTGGTTCGTGAAGAACGATTTGCCACTGCCCGAGGGCCCGAGGATGAACTTGTTGCGATTCGTGATGATACCCTTTTTTTCATCGGCAGATCGGAGATGTCGAGATGGATCGGTCGGCCCGAGAGGCGATCGGCCATTTTGATGCCGAAGGGAGAGAGCGAACTGCGGTAGTTCGTTTCGGCGGTGAAGAAGCAGAGGGCCGGGTCGATGAAGGTGTAGAAGGATTCTTCGGCCGGGAAGTCGGCGGCGTTGCCGGGGATGCCCGCCCAATAGAGCGTTGCCGAGTCGACCGTGTTGTGTCGCGGGCGACATTCCATGAGCGCCAAGGCCGAGCCGACGTCGTTCTTGATTTGCCGCAGCTCCTCCGCGTCGTCGCTCCACGCCAGCACGTTGAAGTGCGCACGGATAGAGGTCAGCCCCTGCGACCGCGCGAGGTTAAGGTACTCCTGAATCCACGCCTCGTTGATCTGATTGCTCCGGGAATAACGCGCTAGCGAATGCATGTTGCGCGCCTGCTTCTCGAAACGGTTCAGGTTCTCCTCGCTGTCCTCGATAAAAAGGTATTGGTTGAAGAGGTGATTGCACGAGAGCATAAGGCCGACGGGTGCGGCGAACGAGAGTCGGCAGTCACTGCGGTCGGTCGAGAGGCGTTCGTAGCGGCTGTCGGCGGAGACCACGGCGGGGAGGTCGTCGGTGTCGCTGAGCGTGTGCAGGCAGAGCCGATTGTCGCCCACCCGAACAAGATCGGCGCCGAGGCGGATGTCCTCGAGCGAGGCGTGACCCGTGTCGGAGAGCGAGAAGTAACGGTCGAGCAGGCCGCTCCGCTCCTTTGTGCCGACGAGTTCATCCTCGGTCATTCGCGTCAGGCGGATGCGGTCATCGTCATTGATGATCCGCTCGAACTGGTCGACGGCCTCCATGAACTTGACCACCTCTTCGCGGTTGCCCACTTCCTTCGGCAGGATCGTGCCACGGCAAAGCGAGGAGAAATTGCTCTGCCGAGCCATGCGCTGGCGGGTGGTCTTGGTAAGGAAGAGGTAGCAGGCATGGTCGAGGAAGGGTCGTTCGTTGAAGTGGCGTTCGGAGGCGCGAGCGAGGAAGCTCAGCTCGCCGTCCGAGAGGCGGCCGGCGTAGCGCTCCTTGACGAACCAATCCTGTTTGTGCACGATGGTGAAGTCGGGTAGCACCTTGACGGCCTTGTGCCACGCGGCGTGCATCGCCTCGTATTCGGCCGAGGTGACGGTGAAGAGTTCGGGCAGCTCGACACGGAAGGCGACGGTGATGTCGGCGTCTTTCGAGACAATGCACCCTTGCTCGACAGCCAGCAGCGGGAACTTGGATTCTAAGGTGGTGACCTTGGTGGTGTTTCTCATGATCTTTTCAGGCAATGAAGAATGTGGCGGACAGAGCGTCGGTTCAGGAGATAGCGTGGGTGCATGCGGACGGCGGCGCGTTTCATCAGACCATAGCGGCCGAATCGGCGGTTCAGCGCGAACGTTCGCCACACCACGAGCGTGGCACCCGTTGCGCCGAGGCCGAGACAGAGGTACTGATCCATGCCGCACATGTAGCAGACAACGACCAAGAGGAACGTCGCTAACAGTCCGCCGGCGAAGAGGAAGAGGTATTGCGCCTTGAGCCCCTTGAACTCCACCGTCCTCCCCACGCCTTTATTAATCTCCCACGAAGCCATCAGAGGAAGAAGCTGCGTAAGATGGTGGCAGCCACAATCAGGAAAAATGCACGCTCCGAACCACGAGGCGGCTGTCTTACTGGTGTCTGGGTCACCTGAAGAAAACTTTTTGGTACACCTTAATCCCTCCGATCAGTCCGACGACAGCGCCGATGGCGTAAATGAGTTTCGTCCCCGGGTCGAAATAGGAGGTGACCATTTTCGTGGCCTCGTTGATGCCCGATAGCCCGTTGCCTTGAGCGAAGGCGGAGGAGGAGAGGGAAAGCAGTAATGCGGCGGCAAACAGTCGCCCGATTCGTTGTTTCATATGGTTCTGGATTTATAGGTTTTTCATTCATGTTGCTATCTGTTACAAGTAAGCCATCCACGCCGTGTCGTCGACGTCATTCGAACGAGACTTCTTCGGCGCTCCGGATGGTGAACGTAAAAAGCTCGTCGAGCACCCGAGCACGTTCCCGCTCTTTTCGACGCATACTCCCGGAGCTTCTCCATGAAGTCCGTACCTCGGAGCTTGACGGCTGTCTCTTTGACTTGATCCAAGTCTTCCGCGGTGAGACGATCCGGCGTTTCCACAGCCGTTTGCAGGCGGCGAAGCTCGCGGGTCGTTACGCTTTCACTCGAGACTTCAATATCTTCCTTGAGTAACAAGGATATCGCTTCGTCTTCCGGGGTAACCTCCGGTTCGTCCGCCTGTTCATCTTCGGCGACGGCGTTTCGATAGAGCAAAACTATCGTCAGATTCCGTCCCTCCGCAAACCGATTCCCCAGCTTCCTTCACACTTCCCTCCAATGGTAAAACCGTACGCGTAGCTCCCGACTAAACCGTCCTCCAAGGTGTCATCCGAAGTGTTATCGGAAGGGACATCTTCTCGAGTCGGTTGCTCTGTCCGATAGAGATCACGCAGCAAGACATCTAAAAGGATCGCCCAAGTGATGAGCAGAAAAAAAGTGTCATGGCAAGGAGGTATTAAAGGGGTTCTTTCTGTTGCGCTCGATGGCCTCGGAGAGGAGCGTGCGGTGACGGTCGATGTGATCGGCGAGGATGTTCCCGATGTAGGCCGCGAGGGAAGTCCTTGCATCGAGGGCGTTCAGCACGCGTCGCAAACAGTCGATAAGCGCCCGATCGCAGGAGAGGGTCGTCCGACTTTCCGACGAACGGTGAGCAAAAAAATCGATCTCGATAAGTCGATAGCGATTCGTCTGCAAACGGTGTTTGAACACTGCTTAAATCGCTTTTTCAACGGTGTTTCTTCGGGCGCGATGGGCGGCGCATCGTCGCCTGCCATTTGCTGAATCCGCTCGGCGATTCGCCTACGGCGTTGTTCTTCGATGGTCATGGGCGGGCGGTTTTCAGGTTACATTTCTCGATGAGCTCCTTCACGAACGACTCGATACCGCTACCCTCGATCAGACTTTTGTCTGGTGGTAGGTAGGTGGATCGGAAGGCGGGCCGACCGTCTGTGGTGAGTTCCTTTTTGAAGCGGGCGGAGCGCGGCAGCTGCGTGTCGAACAATCCCAAGCCTTCGCGCTTGATCGCTTCGTTGTAGAATGCGATGACGTCCGTCCGCACCCGTCGGTCGATCTTGTTCCAAACGAGGTAGATCTCTTTGATACGGCACCTATCGTCCGACACGCCGAGGTCACGGATGGCCGGCGCGTAGGTCATGGAAGCTACCAGCGATTGGCGGTCGGGCTCGATCGGCGAGATGAGATAATCCATGCCAAGGGTGAGGTCGACGAGTGCGAGCTCATCGGCGCGGCCAGGCAGGTCGAAAAGGATCAGGTCGAACGTTTCACCCGCACGCTCGGCCATAAAACGGCGGACATCCTCCTCCGCACGTGCAGCGGTGCTTTTGATGACACGGTAAGCCTCCCGGCCGAGCGCTTCAAAGTGCTTCTTCATCCGTGCCTGTAACGCCGGTTCACCGTTCTGTACGGTTTGTTTGTCGCGTTCGCGCAGTCCGAAGAAAGAGTATTGCGAGTAGTCGCAATCGACGACGAAGAGGCGCAGCCCTTCGGTGTAACAGAGGTAGCTGGCCGTGATCTCCGCCAGCGTGCTTTTGCCCGTGCCGCCTTTGAGCGACCCGAAGCCGATCCGGATCGGGCAGCCGGGCGGAGTGTTCATGGTTTCTTCTTTCATGGGTTCAAGGTCTGAGGTATATTATTAATAGTACGCGCGTACATTATATATATAGACGCACTTGTGAGTAGCTGTGTAAGTATATTCATATACTCACTCACTTATATGCTTATGCAGTTACTCACTTATGTAGTTACTCACTTATACAGTTACATGTGAGTAAGTGAGTAACCACACAAATAAACAGCTGCACAAACACAGCTACTTATAAAAGGCTTTCGGGGCTTCCCCGGCGTGGCTTCCGATTGAAAAACAAACGTTTTACCCACGAAAAAGCGCTGCCCTAACTTTGCCGCCAAATTGAAAGACTTTGGGGAGCCGAACCTTCTTCTCAGATACACGGCCCAAAGGCCGGGCAAGGTGTGTTTTTGTGCTACAAAAACCGTTTTGTGCTACAAAACGCCTTGCCCCCCGGAGCGGCCTCCGCGCGGTTCGGCTCCAAAGTCGCCACCTAATCTTATACGAAAAACCAGAGCCCCATGAATCGACCCAAGAAAAACACCCGTTCGCTCCCCCAAAATGGAACGCCTTCCACTTCCCGACAGCCGCGACCAGCTTCGGCTGATCGAACTCTTCAAACGCTCCGGCGCCCGCACGAAAACGGAGTACATCCGTGCGCGCATCTTAGATGAGCATTTTTCGTGTCGTGATCGTCGACAAGAGTCGCGAGGACTTCGTCCGCAGGCTAACCGAGTTCACCGCCGCGCTAAACAAGATCGGCGTGCTGTACAACCGGGCCGTTCGCGCCATCAACACGTATCACTCTCCGAAAACGGCCGTCGTCATGCTTCGTAAGTTGGAGGGATACGCGGCCGACATCCACCGGTTGCAGGAGCGAGTCGTCGCCTTAACTGAAGCCCTCCGGCAGGAGATTGACCGATGATTGCGAAAAATTTCACCGCCCTCCAAAGACCTGATGAAAACGCTCACGTACAACTTCCGGAAAGTCGATCGAGACCAAGCCGACATTCTCCTGTCCGGGCAGCTTTCGGCAGACGGAAGGCTGACGGCCGAACGTGTTTTTCAGGGAGATGACGACCTACATCCCGAGTGGTACGCGGACGAAAAAAACGTTATCTTTCACGCCTCGATCAATCCTCGCCCCGATGAGCCACTCTCCGACGACCGCCTCCGAACAATCGCACACGAATACCTATGTCGTCTCGGTTACGGCGACCAGCCCTTCATCGTGTTCAAGCACCGAGACATCGCGCGGGAACACATTCACCTCGTCTCGACACGGGTCAGGCACGACGGCAGCAAGATTCGGGACGCGATGGAGCACGTCCGAAGCACCCGCATCATGCGGAGTCTGGAGGCGAAGTTCGGCCTCCTCCCCAGTCGGAAGAAGAAGGATGTTTCTGTCCAACCGTCAGCTGTTGAGATTAATGCGGGGGACATCAAGCGGCAGGTTGCGGCCGCTATAGAGCACGTGCTCGGGCGGTACGCGTTCCAGTCCGTCGGAGAGATGAATCTGCTGCTTGCGCGCTTCCGCGTGACGGCCGAGGAGGTCAAAACGGAGCGGAAGGGTAGGCCCTTCGATGGGATCGTCTACGCGGCGACCGATGCCGACGGACACAAGATCTGCACACCGATTAAGGCCTCCGAGATCGGTCGAAAGGTCAGTTACGCGGCGTTTCGTCGCCACTTTGAGCAGTCGAAAAGCGTTGTCCGAGAGCGGTCGGGAGCGATCCGCCGTGCGATTGCCGACGTGATGCAGACGTCGCCTGACCGTGCGGAGTTCATCGATCGCATGCGTGAGCGCGGCATCGAAACCGTGCTCCGAATCAACGCTGCTGGACGCCTCTACGGCATCACCTTCATCGACGATGCGAACGGAATCGCAGTTAATGGTTCGCGCCTCGGGAAGGGATTTGCAGCGAACATGTTCAACGCCTATTTCGCAGGCGGCGCAAATCCGTTCATAGATGAAGGCTGGCCAAAAGAGAAAGAAGAACGAGCGGCTGTGGTGGAGGAACTGACAGAAAGTCCGAACGACATGCTCCCGACGGAGATCGATCTCAGTTTGCAGGTACACGGCGCCGACCTCCGAGAATTGGCCTTCCAACGTTGGCTGAGAAACCGCGCCCGCGTGCGTTTAGGCCGAAAAACCGCGGTAGCAGTCCTGAACCTTGGAGGATTCCGCTCTACTTTTTCAAAAAGCAGTGCTGGAAGCTCAGCTCTGGAGTCACTTTTTCAAAAAGTAGCGCTGGAAGCTGCACTTCCGGAGTCACTTTTCAAAAAGGAGTGCTGGAAGCTGCACTTCCGGAGTCACTTTTTCAAAAAGCAGCGCTGGAAACTGCACTTCCGGACTCACTTTTCAAAAAGGAGCGCTGGAAGCTGCACTTCTGGATCCACTTTTTCAAAAAGTAGGGCTGGAAGCTCAGCTTCCGATGCTGCTTTAGAAAAAGGAGATCATCCATAAAACACTTAGAATCAAAAGAGAACTAAATCAACCCACACCAACACCCTATGCAAAACGAAGATGATTTAAGAGGCCTCGCCAAGACGATGGACCCTCATGCGAGCGATCGCAATTCTTTTTCACCGCCATGCACGCGTACTGGTTCTGCTACGCGACCTTCCGCGACCGACAGCTCACGCTTGAGGTCGTCGACACTATCCTGCTGAACTTCGACCGTTCCACCGGGCTGTTCGCCTCGCCGCTGTGGACGAAGCTCTTTGCCACTGTCTTTTTGTCACTCTCTTGTCTCGGCACGAAGGGCGTCCGAACGGAGCGGATCACATGGCCGCGCGTCGGGGCTGTCGCCGCCGCGGGCACCTTTGCTGTTCTTCCTGAACAGCTGGACGCTCCGTCTGCCGATCGGGACGGACGCATGCGCCGGGCTGTATCTCACGACCCTCGCCGCCGGATTCGTCTGCCTGCTCATGGCCGGGTCGTGGGCGAGCCGTCTGCTGAAGAACAACCTCATGGACGACGTCTTCAATGTGGAGAACGAAAGTTTCATGCAGGAGACCCGCCTGATGACGAACGAATACTCCGTCAACCTCCCGGGGCGCGTTTCTATTATCGGAAGAAATGGCAGTCCGGATGGATTAACGTCGTCAATCTGTTTCGTGCCACGATGGTGCTCGGCACACCCGGCTCGGGCAAGTCGTACGCCATCATAAACAACTACATCAAGCAGCAGATTGAGAAGGGAGTTGACGGGAAAACCGTTGACGGCTTCAGTGTGTCCCATATTGAGCAGTTGATTGATACGCTTAAAAATGAGACGTATCAGCCGAAACCCTCACAGCGAGTTTATATTCCAAAGCAAAATGGGAAGAAGAGGCCGCTGGGCATTCCCTCATTTACGGACAAACTTCTTCAGGAGGTTGTCAGAATGATCTTAGAAGCTATTTACGAGGGCAGTTTTGAATACACTTCGCATGGTTTCAGACCACAACGAAGTCCGCAAACTGCACTTTCAAGCATTCAACGATCATTCAACGGTACGAAGTGGTTTATTGAAGGAGACATCAAAGGCTTCTTCGATCACATCAACCACGAAATACTGATAGCCATTCTGTCAGAAAGAATCTCTGATGAGCGATTTCTTCGACTCATCAGAAAGTTCCTGAATGCAGGATATATGGAAGATCAGGTATTCCACAAATCATACAGTGGAACTCCGCAAGGTGGTATCATCAGCCCCATATTGGCTAACATCTACCTTGACAAGTTTGATAAGTATATCAAGGCCTACATCAAGCACTTCAATAAGGGGAAAAGACGCAAGGAAAATCCGATTGTAAAACGTTTGGGGCAACGTAAAGCCAAGTTAGTTGCGGAATTACGAAACACAGTTGATGAAACAACACGTCAGCTGTTGTTAGCTAAAATCAGAGGCATTGTCAAAGAGAGACTGAACTATCCTGCCGCCGATGAAATGGATGATAGTATCAAACGACTGAAATACATAAGATACGCGGATGATTTTCTGATTGGAGTAATTGGCAGTAAACAAGATTGCATTCAAATCAAAGAGGACATAAAGCAATTTATGGCTGACAAATTGAAATTGGAACTATCTGATGAAAAAACGCTGATTACCCATGCAAGAAAGCATGCCAAATTTCTTGGATATGATGTCTTTACAGCGAAGTCCAATGATGCACGCAGAGACAAGAACGGTCATTTGACAAGGTCATTAGACCACAAGATTGTCTTATATGTAACAACTGAGACGATGAGAAGGAAACTTCTTGAATATGATGCTGTAAAGATTGTCAAGCAAAATGGGAAAGAGGTTTGGAAGCCAAAAGGTCGTTCATATATGAGATGTCTTGATGATTTGGAGATTATAAGCCAATATAACGCTGAAATCATGGGGTTCTATAACTACTACTCGATAGCGAACAACAGCCCGGTTATTGACTCGTTCTATCATATTATGGAGTATAGTATGTACAAGACATACGCCGCCAAATACACTACTTCAAAAAAGAAAATTATAGCGAAGTACAAGAAGAACGGCGTGTTCTCCATACCATACACAAATAAAAAGGGATATGAGGTCAAGCGTGAGTTTTACGACAAAGGTTTCAAACGCAAGGGAACTACCGAATCGCTATTTGAATGACAGACGACCCTAACACAGTCGCTATAACGGGTGGCAGAAATGGGTTGATTGCAAGATTAAATGCACGAGTATGTGAAAACTGCGGAGCAACAGATCATCTTGAAATGCACCATGTACGTAACCTCAAAGACTTGAAAGGTAAAAGTGACTGGGAAATCAAAATGATTTCTCGTAACCGTAAAACATTAGCAGTATGTTCTGCATGTCATCACAAAAATACATTCGGGGAGAAAGTTAGACTGAATGATAAGGTGGAGAGCCGTGTACGGGGAGACCTGTATGCACGGTTCGGAGGCGAGTGCTTGAAACCTACCATTGTAACAAATGGCAAGGCGCCGGGTGCTTAGCCTATGGCCAACTTGCCAGCGCCAAAATCCCGCTTTCGCGCATGATTTCGCCCGCGCTTTATTGGGTGATGACGGGCAACGATTTCACGCTCGACATCAACAATCCCGCGTCGCCAAAGATCTTAGTCGTGGGCAACAATCCCGACCGACAGAATATTTACTCGGCCGCCCTCGGGCTATACAATAGCCGCATTGTGAAGCTGATCAACAAGAAGAAGCAGCTCAAAAGTTCGGTTATCATCGACGAGCTGCCAACGATCTACTTCCGCGGTCTCGACAACCTGATCGCCACGGCGCGCAGTAACAAAGTGGCTGTCTGCCTCGGTTTTCAGGACTTCTCGCAGCTCACGCGCGACTACGGTGAAAAAGGAAAGTCGGGTGATTCAGAACACAGTCGGGAATGTGTTTTTCGGGGCAGGGTGGTGGGAGAAACTGCCAAGACGCTCTCCGAAAGGTTCGGTAAAGTCCTGCAAAGAAGGCAGTCCGTCTCCATCAATCGGCAAGACGTTTCCACCTCGATCAACACGCAAATGGACAGCCTGATTCCGGCGTCGAAGATTAGCAACCTGACGCAGGGCATGTTCGTCGGTGCCGTCTCCGACAACTTCGACGAGCGTATCGAGCAGAAGATCTTCCACGCAGAGATTGTGGTTGACACCGCCAAGGTGTCAGCTGAGATGAAGTCCTACCGCCCGATCTCCGTCATCGCCGACTTCCGCGACGCCTCGGGTAATGACACGATGAAAGTCTCCATCGACGCGAACTATCGCCAAATCAAGCAGGAGATCCTCTCGCTCGTGGACTCCGAAATCACCCGCATCAAAGCAGACCCGAAACTCTAGTGGCCGATGAAGGGGTGAAGGGGCGTGCGAGACATGCACACCTGCCGCTGCCCGCTTCATTTTTTTCGCTTTCAGCCATCTCCTCTGGCCCGCTTGCCGCCCGCACGGCCTTGCGATACTGCGTCGGGGTGAGCTGTGTGGCGTTGCGGAAGGCCGTGTAGAACGACTGCGGCGAGCCATACCCAACCTCTTGTGAGATGGCGGCGATTTTTGTAGTCCGTCTCTTTCAGCAGCCGTTTGCCCTCCCTGACCCGATAGAAATTCACGTACTCCGTAAAGCCCTTCTTCATGCGGCTGTTGATGAGGATTGAGAGGTAGCTGCGGTTCGTTCCGATGGCCTCGGAGAGCGTCTCGAGCGTGAGCGAGGGGTCTTTATAGAGCTTGCGTTCCTCCATGCAGTTGCGGAGGATGAGCAGCAGCTCTTTGCTTTTTCTCTTCGGAGAGTCCCGCAGCGCTTCGCTCCGTCTCGTCGCTTCCACACTGTGGCGAAAGCGTCCGCTCCGTCAGTTCGGCCACCTTCTCGCTCTGTTGAGCGATGAGGACGTATTGCTGCAGCTTGCGGCGTTGTGTGATGTAGACGTAGGCGCATGCCACCGCAAGCAGCGCCGAGAGCAGCGTCAGCGCAAAGACCCCCTGACGGTTCTTGTTGAGTCGGAGCATGGCTGTTTGTAGCCTCTGCTCTCGCTTCTCCGTCTCGTAGCGTGTGTTTGTCTCTTGGATCACGGCGTATTTCTCTCGCGTAAAGACGGAGTCCTTCAGCGCATTCAGCTTTTCGAGGTATTCGGTCGCCGCGCGGAAGTCGCCCGAGCGTATGCAAGCCGCGGCGATGTGCTCATAAATGTCTTGGAGGTACGTCACGACGCCTTTCTCTTCCGAGAGCTGGAGCGCCTTCAGGCTCTTCCGGATCGCTTCGTCATACGCCTTCATTTCGATATGGATAGCCGCCGAGGTGTTGAGCGCGGCGATGATGCCCGCCGTATCGCCCATCTGTTCGTTCAGCTCGAGCGATCGCCTCGCCATCTCGAGGCTCTGCGGATAGTCCTTTCGGTAGAAGTAGATGTTGCCGCGGTTGTTATACAGGGTGCCCAGAGCGGCCTTGTTACCGATGGAGTCGGCCATTCGCTCGGCCTCGAACGAGATGGCCAGTGCCTCGTCATGCAATCCGAGCCTATTCAGCGTGATGACACGGTTGATTTTGATGTCGATTCGCTTCCGCACATCGTTGATCAACGTGTAGAGCGAGTCCGCCAGCTGGAAGAGCGAGTCGGCCTGCTCGTCGTCGCGCATGTGCTCCCGGATGTGCCCCATGCTTGTCAGGGCATCGGCTATGGCCCCGCTTTCCCCTGCTTTTCCGCGATCCGCATAGCCCGTTGTAGACAAGTCATGGCCGAGTCGTATTGTGCCCTTTTTTGATACGACACAGCGCGGTTGTTATCGATGCGCCTCAGAGCCGTTTCATCTGGCGGGATAGACTGCATGGCCAGCTCGTAAGCCCGATCGTAGAGCGAGAGCGCTGTCTCCGAGTGTCCGCGTTTCTCTTGGTTAATGCTTTGGTTGATGAGCAGGTCGACACGGGTCTGGGGTAGCTCGCAGCCGCCTCTTCGGCCGCGGCGTAGCAGCTGTCGCTACGCTCCCAATCATTCTTGATGGCGTAAGCGTACCCTAAGCGGATGAGCAGGTCGGTATGTAGCGAGTCGTTATGCACGCCTTGCAAGGCGTCCAGTGCACGACGCTCGAGCCAGATGGCCGAATCCGTGTCCGAGCATTGCAACGCCTCAGCCTGTCGGGTGAGTTCGGAGATGAGTGCCGGGTATCAGCATCACGTTCCTCGCCTCCGGTGTGTGTACAGGAGGAGAGTAGCACGGCAGCCGAATACAACCACAGAGCCGCCATTTGGAGCAGGCGCAGCGCATAGTCTCCGCCGCTGGATGAGGAGGTGCGGTCGGAGCTATCCGAGGGAGGGTCTCTTCGGGGCGAATCAGAGTCGGTCATCTTTTGCATAGGCTGTCTCTGTTGTCTCTTTTTAACGTGCCAAAGATAAGAAGTGTGATGGTGTTGGCCTCTATCCTAGGGCTGACGCATAATCGCTTTTCGAGGTCAGGGATTTCGTTTAGCTTTGTCCCATCAAACTATACATGACAATAATGGAACTGCCCAGCCTTATCCGGAGTCTCACCCTGATTGATGACCGCCGTAACAACAAGAACAAACGTTATCTCTTGCCCCTCTTGCTTCTGATCGCATTCTGTGCCAGTATCTCTAAACATGACTCTTGGTACACCATGCAAGATTATGCACTGGCACACGAAGCCAGTATTCGTAAGCTCTACAAACAGCTCTTTGGAGAGGAGTTAGAACACGTTACGCCCTCCCACGACACACTTAAAATCGTGCCCTGCAAGTCACATTCCCCACAAGGTCTTCAAGGAGGCCTATCTAAACTGGATTGTGGATCTCCTACCAGTGGGATGAACAGACGCGCCAAATCTGTATCGACGGCAAGACAATGCGTGGCGTTAAAAAGCTCAGTCCGGATACAGAGTCGCATATTGTCTCTGCCTATGACCCACATCTACAGCTTGTTCTATCAATGGATGCCGTGCCCGTCAAGGGCAATGAGTTGGACGCTATTCGTCGGCTTTTGGATGAACTTGACGTCACCGATGCCCTGATCACCATCGATGCAATCGGCTGTCAGCACGACGTGGCAGCGCAGGTGTTGGAGGCCGGAGGCGATTACGTGCTTCGGGTCAAAGGCAATCAACCGCCCCTGCTACAAGAACTGGAGGACAGTTTCCCAAACATATCTAAAGGTTACACGGTGAACAAAGAGGAGGGTTTGGAGCACGGGCGCATTGAACATAGGCAGATGAAAAGCGTAGTCTTGAGCCCGGAAATGCTCGGGTGATTCCTACGCCTTTAAAAGATTGGGCCGGGATCAAGAGTATTCATCGGATCACGCGCAAACGTTACGACAAGCGCCGGGGAAAAGAGACTACAGAGAAGTCCTATTACATCAGCTCTATAGAGGACAGCAAGCGTATTTTTCCGCGCCATCCGCGACCATTGGAAAATAGAGAATCAGCTTCACTACATGCTTGATGTTTACCTTGGAGAGGATGGTTGGAGCAAGCGTGTGGGGGAGGCGGCCATAAACATGGAGCTCATGGCCAAAAATCGATCTTTTTCATCCCTACAGCGTCTAAAAGCAAAGCTCGGCAAGTCGATTCCACGAGTGCAGATGTTCTTAGCTAAGCTCAATCCTCTGCAACTCTTCGAACTGGGGCTATAGTTCGGATTATGCGTCAGCTACGGCGCAAACATAAGGATAACCGTGTCTTTATTGTATCTTTTTTTACCCCCCTCATTGTTTCCGTGTAGAATTCTCGAAAAAGATTACCATAGAACACAAAAACTTACACTTACACCACACTTCTATCTCTGTTGCTTGTTTTTTTATCTTCAATTCACAATTACTTTCTCTACACTTTCATCTATTTGGACAATATAGACACCATTAGTAAGAGGCGCAGATATTTCACCAACAGGAGCATTCAATGTGCGGGTAAGCACGCCATTGACCTTATATATACGCACCGTCTTTTGCTCGTGAGAGCGACAGATGAAGCCGTCCATCCGTTGTATATATGCGAGACTCGGGCAGTAATGCATTGTCGACGGTGCTCTCGGTGATCTACTTAAACTCTTTCCATACGGGTGCCTTTGCATAAGCCGTTCTCGATCCCTTGGGAATGTAGAGTGTTACTTCCGAGAGCTTTATCCCGTTAAAGGAGCTTTCATCTACAGCCGGCGGGTTTTTGCTTTTCACTATTATGCTCTTCAGACCAGAACAATCCTCAAAGGCACTGTTTTTCAATTGTTGTCAGCTTTGCAGGAAGCGTAATAGATATCAGAGCTGAATTACCCCAAAAAAAGCGCTGTATCCAATTGTTGTTACTCCGGAAGGAACGTCATACGTCGATCTCTCATTCCCATTGGGATATTGGACAAGAAAGGTTTTTTTGCTTTATTAAAAAGTACACCGTCAACAGAGGTGTAATGCGTATTGCCAGACTCTACTATGATCTGTGATAAGTTTTTACACAAAGAGAATGGTGCGTTTCCCATTTTTTACCATTGATGGTATTGTGATCGACGGCATTCCGCAATACATAAAAGACCATCCTCCAATCTCTTTCAGTCCTGCTGGAAGTGTTACAGATACTAGATTGTGAGCACCATAGAAAGCACAATATCCAATTCTTGTTACTTCAGACGGAAGAACATACACCTTGTTCGATGATCCGGCTGGATACTGAATCAGGCTTTTCTTACTTCTATCTAGCAGTACACCATTTATCGATACATAGTTAGTATTACCCTTCTCAACGGAAACAGAAGATAGTTTTGTTGAAATAAAAGGACAGTCTCCGACAGTGTCTACATCTGCAGGGATAGAAACTGATGTCAATTCCCAGCAATAAGCGAAAGAGCCTCCACCTAATTTTTTCAGTCCGGCTGGAAGCATGATAGTGGTCAATTTGCTACAAGACGAAAAAGGGATCATTTCAATCCGAGAAACACCCGTAGGGAAATTGATGGAGGTTAATGCTTTACATGCGTTAAAGGCCTTATCTCCGATTTCTTTCGGTCCAGTCGGGATCGTGACTGTAGTCAACTTACTACACGACGAAAAAGCGTTATCTCCAATTTCTATCAGCCCCGTTTGGAACTTGACAGCAGTCAGATTCCCACATGACGTAAATGCACTATTCCCGATTCGCCTCAGTCCGATAGGAAGAGTTAATGTGGTAAGATTCGCTTCCTTAAAGGCTTCATCACTAATACTTGTCACCCCTTCCTTCACAACCACAGTCTTTATGTTTGATTTCAACCCTTTCCGGGGTGGCTCATATAACCAGTTAAATTCCGGCATGTTTCCTTTTCCGGAGAGGGTAAGGGTGCCGGCATTGTATGTCCAAGAGAGCGATCCCACAGTGCCGCTTGTTTTCGTCTGTGCATAGGAGCTGTATCCGTTTACCAAACAGAAAAGGATCGCAATCCATATAAGATGTATTCTTTTTATTACCCATGATTCTATCTACTATTACCGTGTTACTTTCTGTGTGCCAAATCAAATTGGACAAACTCTTCATAGGTGGGGGTTCTGCCTGTTGCCACCTGCATGACATGGTCGTAAATAGCTCGTCGAGAAGGAGCATTGAATCCAATAGGTGTATCGTCTCCACCTTTAGCTGAGCGCCATACACCTTCTTTGAAGCATCCTCCACCTCCTTCATATATTCCTATATCTTCTGTTGCATAGCGTTTGTCTTTGAGAAATCCTGCCCATGGCACTTTTTTTCCGGATCATTGGTTAATGAAATATTCATGTACCAATTTTTTTCTTATGCCCCTCTGCGATATAGTCCTTTGATCCGCAAGAAGACAAAAATACTGTATTCATCTGCCAACTTACCGATTCCGTGCCCTACTGTTTCATGTAGAATTATACCGCGGAAGTGTGTACTGCTACTTGATAAAGCCGAATAAGCATAAGCCAGTACCGGATCTGTCATGTAAGTAAGTCCGAGGAAATTCTTTGTGTTTACCATCACACTAATCATCGAATTCTCTTTTTTTGAATCCGGGCACAGATGATGCTATGGCAAGAGCTCTGGGATTGGGATCAATCTTGGATTCCTTTGATCCCTCAATACCAAATCCTTTCGCGTGGTTGTTTAGGAGGGTTTCCTGCTCTTTACACCGAACTGCATAAACATTAAAATAAGCTCGCAGAGAATTCATCGGTTCTACGGAAAAAAGATAGTCGTATGACTGTTTCATCAGTCTGTCATAATGACCTTCTCGAACGTAGTCTTCAGGAAAGCCTATGCCCATCAGTACAATATTGTATCCCTTGCCTATAGTCGCTTTTTGGAGAATGGTGACAACCACATCCACCTTGGGCAGATTCTCTGTCTGATTGGGTTTACTGGGCGTGACAGTCTGACCCTGATTCGGTCTATTGGGCTTGTTAATTACTTCTTCCGGCTTTTCGCACGCAAACAGCGTGAAAAGCAGCCATAGCGCCGGAAGCAAATGGCTGAGGTGAAATCTCTTTGTCATGATGATTGTTATTTAATGAGTAAAAACTTTCAGTGTATAGAGGGTAATTGTCGATGTTACTTTCTATGTGCCAAATCAAACTGAACGAACTCTTCATAGGTGGGGGTTCTGTCCGTTGTCACCTGCATGACATGATCGTAAATAGCCCGCCGGGAAGGGACGTTGAATGTGGCCGGAGAATTACCCGCATCCATAACGCTTGTTTTTAGTGGATCGCCATACACCTTCTTTGAAGCAGGTAGCGCCTCCTTCAAATATGCCCAAACCTTCTGATGCATAACGTTTGTCTTTAAGAAACTCCGCCCAAGGCACTTTTTTTCCGGATTATTTGTTAATGAAACATTCATCCACCAATTCTTCTCATTTCCACCTGCGATATAGTCCTTTGAGCTGCAAGAAGACATTAGGCTGTATTCATCCGCCAGCTTGTCTATTCCGTGTCCCACTGTCTCCTGAATAATTATGCGACGAAAGTCAAGGCTATCACTCGATAAAGATGAATAAGCATAGGCCAGTACCGGATCTCCCATAGAAGTATATCCTGAAAAAAATTTTTTTCGCGTTCACAATTACACCAATCACTGTATTCTCTTTCTTGAATCCCGGTACGGATGCAGCTATGGCAAAACACCCTATGATCAGGTTCAATTTTAGATTCATTCTCCCTGATACCAAAACCTTTGGCAAAGGTATTTAGAAGGGTCTCCTTTTCTTTACTACGAACAGCATAAACATTAAAAATAAGCTCGTAGCGAATTCATCGGCTCCATAGAAAAAACAGATACCTGTGTGACCGCTTCATTAATCTGTCATAAGCGCCCGATCGAATATAGTCTTCAGGAAAACCTATGCCCATCAGTACAATGTTGTATCCCTTGCCTATAGTCGCCTTTTGGAGGGTGGTGACAACCACATCCACCTTAGGTAGATTCTCTGTCTGATTGGGATTACTAGGCGTGACAGTCTGCCCTTGATTCGGCTTGTCGGGCTTGTTGATTACTTCTTCAGGTTTTTTTCGCACGCAAACAGTGTGAAAAGCAGCCATAGTGCCGTGAACAAATGGCTGAGGTGAAATCTCTTTGTCATGATGATTGCATTCAATAAGTGAAATCTTTCAATATGTGGAGGACGATTGGCGTGTGCCACTTTTCCTCCAAACAAGTAGCTATCTATACATTAAAAGCGTCACTTCAAAGTCATGGAAATGTCGGGTTCATGTTGAGGAAGATCCGAGCATGTACCCGACTACTAACGATTAGTATACAACGTAATACTCAAATACATCCTATGGAAAAATATCGCTAATCCACGGTGTAATATCCGGCTGGATCTGTCTCCTTCCCAAGCCATACGTGGGCGTACTCGCCATCAATGCCTACACCCATAACTTCCAAAAAAATCCAATCACCGCTCGTTAGTATAACCGAATTATGAGCCGGGGAGCCTTTCCATGAATTTAGAGCCATCTGTGGAGAGAGTATTCCCGTTCCACCAACGGAAATTTCATACCCATATCCTTTGTAAGTAGTGAGTTCTGAAGGCTTGCTCCACATGCCTTTCGCTTGTTTGTGATCTGATGTATATATTACAAGGTTCCAATTACCATTGGCTGACCAACTGTGGAGGTTACCCTTTACTCCTTCTGCATTCACTTGGTTTTCGGGATGATTGGCATTGGAATCCTTTACATGAGCTCTTGCGACCACTGTCAATGACTTGGAGAAAGGCAGAACTGGCAAACCAAGACTTCTTCTATACTCACTAATTACAAGATAAAGTACAGCCTCCTTTTCTGTAAGGCCTTGTGCCATCAACTTGTTTACTTTCGGAGAACGTTCTGGTTTATTTGCCTCCTTACCTGGTTTCCCAGCATTATTGTTCTTATTGCTCTGGCTTCCGGGCTTGCTGTTCTCTTGAGGATGAGGAGTTGGTCTGTCTTCAGCGCAATTAGTAATTAATGCGCCCATCATTAAAATCGCTGTAATAAAAAAAGAATCTTCATAGACTTGTTGTTTGATTATTTACCGAATAAGAGAAGCTGAAAATCGCATAAGCAACCACATCAAGGTATGAGATATAGACAGAATGTGTGGATCTATAATTGGGGAGCAGTTGTCTCACAACGAAACAGCCCACTCAATGACTGTTATTTACTGTTTGTTTTTATGTGAGGGGCAGCCCCATGTGCCACCCTCACTCAATTCATTTCACCATTACTTTCTCAATTCGTTCGCCGGCCCGCACGACATAAGTTCCGCTTGAGAGGGTGACGAAGGTATTACCTGCCGAAGCATTGAACATACGCACAAGCGTTCCGCTCAGATTATAGATCTGTATCGATACGGCCTGCGGCAGCGACAGATAAAGCCCGCCGTCGGTAGCGTAGATGCGAGCGTCGGGCAGGGTGGCATTGCCTACCGTGGAACGGACTTCCACACTGCAAACAGCTTGCACGCCGCTTCCATCCTGTGCTTTCACTATGATGTCGGCTTTACCTTTGCCTACGATCGTCACCTCGGCCGTTATCACCGCCGGATCGCTGGCTGCGCGTAGAATCGAACCGATCTGCGGCCGGGCGTTGGGAATCACCTTCACCGTGGCCACTTTCTCATCACTGCTGATCCAAGAGAGCGACTTGCTTTCGGCATTGTCGGGGCTGATCGTGGCCGTGAGGCGGAACGAGCGCTCGCCGTTGATCACCCTCGAAGAACTACTCAACCTGATACTACCTACTTTCGGTCCTACCGAAGGCTTGGGAGTCGGAGTGGGAGTAGGCGTGGGGGTAGGAGTAGGCGTGGGGGTAGACGCAGCAGCTGCCTGATTGATCGTTACAGTTTGGCTCGGCAGTCCGGTCGCACTAAACGTAATCGTAGCTGTGCGCGCCGTGGTGGTTGTGTTGGTTGCGATGGTCAATGTCACTGTTCCATTGTTCGTCCCGCTCGATGCAGAGAGCGTAGCCCATGCCTTATCAGAAGTGGCAGTCCATGCGGCATTTGAAGTGACCGTAACGGTCTTCGTCTCTCCGGCGGCGGCTACGCTCGTGAACGATGCAGGAGCTACTGAAAGCATCGGCGCAGTTCCCGGTTGTGTGATCTGAACTTCTTGATTGGGAAGTCCGGTCGCACTGAAGGTCAGTTTTGCTGTCCTCGGGGAAGTGCCGGTGTTCGCTGTGAATGTAACTGCCACTGTTCCGTTGTTTGTTCCGCTTGTAGGAGAGACAGTAGCCCATCCTTGATTGGAAGCAGCGGTCCATGCTGCTACATTGGAATTTACGGTTACCGTAGCTGTTCCTCCTGCAGCTGTGGGTGAGAGCGTTGTAGGGGCTCACTCTCAGCGTCGGAGTAACTCCATCCTGAGTAATCGTTACCGTTTGGTTCAAAGAACCAGCAGTAAAGGTCAAAGTCGCCGTTCTCTGAGCAGTTCCAGTATTCGGAGCAAGTGTAACATTGACTGTTCCATTGTTCGTTCCGCTCGATGCAGAGAGCGTAGCCCATGCCTTATCAGAAGTGGCAGTCCATGCAGCATTTGAAGTGACCGTAACGATCTTCGTCTCTCCGGCGGCGGCTACGCTCGTGAACGATGCAGGAGCTACTGAAAGCATCGGTGCGGTTCCCGGTTGTGTGATCTGAACTTCTTGATTGGGAAGTCCGGTCGCACTGAAGGTCAGTTTTGCTGTCCTCGGGGAAGTGCCGATGTTTGCGGTGAATGTAACGGTCACTGTTCCGTTGTTTGCTCCGCTCGTAGGAGAGACTGTAGCCCATCCTTGATTGGAAACAGCGGACCATGACGCCACATTGGAATTTACGGTTACCGTAGCTGTTCCTCCTGCAGCTGTGGGTGAGAGCGTTGTAGGACTCACTGAAAGCGTCGGAGTAACTCCATCCTGCGTGATCGTTACTGTTCTGGTCAAAGAACCAGCAGTAAAGGTTACCGTGACTGTTCTCGAAGCAATTCCAGTGTTCGGAGCCAGTGTAGCATCTACAGTTCCATTGTTCGTTCCACTCGATGCAGAGAGTGTCGCCCATGACTTATCAGAAGCGACAGTCCATGCCACATTAGAAGTGACAGTCAGTGTTTTCGATTCTCCAGCAGCAGCTACATTAGTAATAGTTGTAGGGCTCACTGTCAGCGTCGGAGTAACTCCATCCTGCGTGATCGTTACCGTTCTGGTCAAAGAACCAGCAGTAAAGGTCAGCGTGACTGTTCTCGGAGCAGTTCCAGTGTTCGGAGCAAGTGTAACATTTACAGTTCCATTGTTCGTTCCACTGGGAGCAGAGAGCGTAGCCCATGATTCGGAGCTTGCCACTGTCCAATTTGTGTTGGAAGCAACGTTTATACCAGTAATTCCTCCTGCAGCAGCTACGTTACCCGTAGATGCGGGAGTCGCAGAAAGTGTCGGTGCTGGAGGATTAACAGTCACAATGCAAGAAGCTTCGTGGTTTCCATAAGGAGTTTGGGACCTTAATAGTCGTAGTTCCTGCAGCGAATGCAGTTACCGTGATAGAAGGTGCTGAGGTGCTACTAATAGAAGCCTTACCAGCATCAGTGTTCGACCATGTCACGTTTTTCATTGGTGACGGGCGAAGGTAGAACTGTGGCAGTGAGCGTGAAGTTACCCCCGATCTCTAAGGTTTTTACTCGTTTCATCGAGTGAAACGCTTGAGACTATAGTAGTCGTAGCAAGAGGTGTGATACTGAATGAGTATTGAGTTAATCCTCCCGGTGTGCCATCGGCCAAGCCATTCTGTGTGCCATCGCTCATTTTGAGAGTAAAGCTTGTTTTCCCACTTGCCTGTAAGGTGGCTAGAGACACAGATGTTTGGTTGTTCAAACTGGATAGCATTGTTCCATCTCCATACCATCTAATACTTGTGATTTTTCCGTTGGGGATTGTCACGACATCGTTCTTATTGGACTCAGTGATCACGATATTACTCGGGACGTCTGCTCGATTGAACTGAGGAATGCCATAGTAGTTTACATCGAGATCGATTCGGTATTCTTTTTTTCAGATGCGCCTGTACCTGTCTGAATTTTTATTTCGACAAATCCTGCACTGGTGATTTGAGCCTTTGTGATGCTCGGACCTTCTACTGATTGAATATCTGGACTCCCCGCTAAAATCTATTGTTGCGCTTTCTCCGTTTTTTTAATGCGGAGACTGTTCTATTTGGGAGTGGTCGCTCCAGCATATGTTGAAACAAATTCACAGGCATTTACCGTTCCTTCTGTTGAATTTACCGTTCTCACGTAATTTGTACCGGCAATGATTTGCTGGCTGATCAAAAGGATGATCCCTATCATCACAGTGATCATTTTTTTCTTTGTTTACATGGGGCCAATTCTCTTTAAACACTTTCTCTTTGAATCCGCAGCTGTTACTAAGGCATACATAGATTACATCGTTCCTGCGGGGGCAGGCTTTTCCGATTGGGCAGACATATAGGCGCCACACATCGGACATACTTTTTCCTTTTGCCATAAGCTGTTCTTTTTTTGAGGTTAGTAAACCTATTCTTGTCCTCTCCCTCCGTGACAGTCACATCGCGAGGAGGTTTCATTCATCGTCGTCGTTTTTTTATTTTTTTCGTTTTCGCAAAAGGGAAATTGGGCGTTTTTAGTGTGACTCTTCTCTGCTTACGATTTACAATCTAAATGTGTCTCTGAACCCTGTTTTTGCGGTCTGGTTTGAATCCTTTCTCTTTCGATTTATCATTTTGGAGAACGATTTTATGTTTTTTTGGATATGATAATTCCACACCTTTGATAGGTCTTCTATTTCCAACGCTTTCTTTTTGCGCATATTTGTTTCAAAAAAACAATAAAATGGAATTATGAGTAAAATCTATCACACAGGTATGGTTCATTACGCTGCTCAGGCTGATAGGTATGAGTGGCCTTGCACAGGCGCAGAACTCCCCTCCACGAGCGGCACTGCCGGTTTACTGACGTGGAGGTGCGACATCGGCACCAAGGGTAACCCTTGTTTATCGGTAAGTATGTACTTCTTATACCTGTGCCTATATATCGATGCCCTTTGCGAACCCAGCGTGCCGTGGCAGCCACTTAGACTCACGACTTTTTGAGCTCGTACTAATAGGCTTCCTCTGCGGTACGCAAATCATCCCAGTTGTCCGCCACTTCGATCAGGATATTTCCATCGGGAGCATGGGGGCAACTATGCTTGCATCTGATTGCACATTGATTAATGCGGCTAATTCCCCTACTGCTTAAAAAAATGCTTATTCAATTCTCTCGTAAAATACACTTATCTTTGCAACGAATTTTTTTTGAGTACACACAAAGCTATGCTTTTCTGTTTTATCAAACACAGGTCGCCAAATTATCGCCCGCTATATTTTTACAACTCGCCATGTTGCTGAATGATGAATAAAAAAAACAATGAGCCCCATGCGAAAGAAATAGTAAAAATAGCCAATTGCAATAGATGGTAATGAGAGTCAAATAACAGAGAATTGCTTTACAAAGCAAGTGTCTTTACTTGCGGATCCAACTTTGTATTATTCATAATAAAATATCTTTAGTATGCAAGAAGTGCAATGAGTGCATCGCCTGATTTAGGTGAAAATAATAATAAAAAAATGGTATGCGTGTCTTAATTTTTTTCGACCGACATCGTCCCTGAATCCTATTTCAAGACAGAGTGATGCCTGTTTATCTGATTGTCAAGACACACTATGTAGTAGTCTGTATCCAGCTCTGCATTTCTGGCTATATTATACAGGTGTTTAATTTTACATATTTATTAATAGCAAGCATGAAAAAAAATTCTATCAATCACTGTCGCTTTTTCTTTCGATTGCCATGGCTGCAAAGGCACAAGAAAACGTGCAAAAGCCTTACGATTGGATTCGCTCCGGTAGGTAGCTCGTACATCAACATCAGTCTCAACGACGAAAAGTACGAATACTATTATACCTACAAGCCGTTTTGGAATGTCGATATAGGTTACGAGAGGCAATTCAAGGGCGTAGTGTCGCTCACCGAGCTATTTTATTTGAAGGGTGCTTTCGACAGATACGAGCTTGACGGCACCTCGCAATGGTTTAATCCAGCCCAGACCGAAGACCTGACCTCTATTGCTATCACTCAGTATACCGGTAAGACTTTCAATCAGAACAAGCGTTTGCAGATACCCTTCTATATTGGTGTTGGAGGCGAGTACATGAAGGGCGGTCCGCTGCATAATGTCGGCCTTCATGTCGCGGCCAAGGCGAGGATGAAGTTTTACATTACTAACAATATCGGAATTTTTTTGTAGGTGCCACCTGCAGGTATGGCTACGGAATGAAAGGTGCGTCTGACAAATCGTCTGAGGGAAACAAGAATTTCTACTCTATCTCCCATGTATTGTGGGGAGGGGATGGTGGTTTAATTATTGGTTTATAGATAGTTTTTCTTGTCAAACATACGTATTACAAGATTTGTGCTGATACGCATAAATGTGGTGGTACAATAAGTTTAATCAGAATATCCGGTATGCAGGACATTCACAATAGAAGAATTTTTGAATGAATACACGTAAGCATTTTCCATACGGTTTCACCATCCTATCCCTACTCATCTTGCTTTCGGGGCTGTCTACTGTCAGCCCGATGGCTCAAAAGCAACATTCCCGTTATCAGTGGCAATTCTTGGGAAGCCAAACACTTTCGGGAGGCTCTTTTGAGAGGGCGTAGTTACCGGAAGTATTACCAGTTCATCAACGATGACAAGAGCAAGGTGATAACAGCAGAAACGCTGAAAGAGTTTTGCGGGAAGCATAAATTTGACTATTTGGAAGACTACGAGACAAAGGAGGTAAAGAGGTTTGGCGACTTCACTACATCAGTTTACAAATTCCACTTCGTGCCTAAGTCTTTATGGATAGATTATGTTTTTTTGAATGGACGGACAGGACTGAGGCCAAGGCCGGCGACCTGAAGAGTAATGGATCGGCCTATTTTTTTCAATCCTGATGTGGGTGGTTTTGTCTGTCTAAGAGACCATGTTAGATGGACTGGCACACTGACTGACGGCTGGGTAGATGGTGTAGGCGCAGGCATATACCAGCTGACCGACCATATCTTCTACTATTTTTTTCAGGGATATACCAAAAATGGTTTTTCCGGTAGGGCACGCTAGATACCGTATTATTGATACGACTAAAGACGGATGGGAGTTCTCTCCCCGGGAGAAGCAGTCTACGAGATTATTTGGACAGGGAGCGCCCTTCCACGAAGTGGTACTGGGTCCGATGCATGAGGGCATGGCTCTATTCCAGTATATAGACAATGGGGAAAGCAGAAAAGAGGGTAGTCAGCTTTACGGCTATGCTAACCAGAACGGAGCGATTATCATCAAACCCACCTATCAAACAGCGTCAAGCTTTTTCTGGCGGAAAGGCCATAGTGCAAAACGAAAAAAAGAAGAATTTATATATATCGACAAGACCGGGACTTTTTATAGACTACACGGACCGACAAAAAAAACTCTTTGACAGGGAAAAAGCACGACAGGACAGTCTCAATCTGGCAAAGGAGCGAGAGCGGATGTTGGCCGAACAAAAGGCGGCGGAAGAGCAGCGTTTGGCCGCTGCCAAGGAGGCCAACCTGCGCCAACGTATTGAAGCCAATAAGAATACCCGGCTATGGACAAGAGGCAGCCGCCTATGCTATCGCTACCCCAGCGGAAATGAATATGTCTTAGCCACACTCGAAGAATGGAACAGCAACCGCACTAAAGTGAAGGTGAAGATTGTAGCTAGTCCATCGGCCACAAGAACACTCAACGGAGATCTGCTGGAAAAGAACAATACTATGTGGGTGTCTGCCCGTAACGAGGGATGGCACCTAGCACTTGACGAGGAGATAGAGATTGCTCTCCGAAACGATGAAAGTATCAGGAAACAGGAGCCAACTAGACAAGTCATAGTGCAAGACGAGAGGTCGAAAGACTGCCCTGAATGTAACGGACGAGGAGTCAAACCATGTTCCTCGTGCGATGCGACAGGTATTATGACGAGTTGGTTTTAGCGATGATAAAAATCTGCACAGATTGTAGGGGAAAAGGGCAGCGTCGTTGCTTCTATTGCAGTGGCAGTGGACGCAAGAGGTAGTGGTGATAGCTGGTGGAATTGCTTGCAAACAACTAACAAATTTGTCGCAATATTGATATTATAACACTCATTCGCTTTTTTTAGTGCATGCTCTTGTAGTGCCACACGACCTTCAGGGACAATCAGTGCACGGTGCAAGTACCTTTATATATATAAGGGCTTGCACCGTACACTGAAAAATGTGGCTCTATAACGGATTGTATGGGTAATCGAATTGCAGTTTACCACAGACGAAGTATGCCATGTCAATAAAGTTTGGAGTGTTGGCAAAACCTCTTGCGCGCCGTTTGGCCAATTGAATCTTTTGATTGAGACCTTCAAGGATACCGTTATTGACGCTCGGATGGGTGAAGTTGGTGATGATCCCCGACCAATGAGTCTTTAGGGTGGCGACAAACTTTTTTCATGTAGGTGAGCGAAGTGTCCATGACTGCTTTACACCACTGTTCAAGATAACCAATCGATTCTTCGGCTGTCGGGCAATGAAATGCATCGAAAAAAAGCCTTCCTTATACTGATAAGCCCTACCCAATTCGGGGTAGGTCAACCGGAGGAGGTCAAGCTCTTCCTTCTGCTTTTTCTCTGAGGTCAGAGGCATGCCCTAAGCAAGGTAAACCGATGTCCTTTAAGTAGCTTTTTTTCCCTTTGACTTCGGTCTTGCGGGTATCATCAAGCGCCTTGTTCAGTAGCTTCACAATGTGGAACATATCGAATACCAAACCGGCATGACTAAAATATTCAAAGTAACCGGCAATGAATGAGCTAGCTAAGCCCATGCTGACAACCTGTATGTTTTTCCCTCCGACCACCTCGAAACTCCAGTTTCTTGACAAATTCATCAAATGTCCCCTTGCCCCTCCCTTTGGCCCTCGAAGATGAGACGGCGGGTATCGAGGTCTACGAATTGGGGGATGTATTTGTGCCCTTACGGCTTGATGTTTCGTCCACACCAATCCGACGAACTGCGGATAGGTCAATCGCTGCTCGTGATTTACTCACCCAATGGCGGAAGATGCGCCAAATGCGCGGAGCTGTCTCCTTCACTGTCTTTGACATCCCAGCCACAGGCATCTCGCTCTCCACGAGCATCATCATATATGCCTCAAAAAGCAGTGTGAATCCGCTCTTGGGGCGGGCCCACGGAACTTCTACCATTTTGTATTTGCCATTGGACATTATAATGCGCGGCACACGGCAATGGAGATAGCACTCATGCTGGAAAAAGTTGAGGTGGCGCCACATCTTGTCTTCCTTGTCATAGGTCTTTTACTTCTGACCGGCGTCATAGACAAACTCTTCGCCTTTCCGAAAATCGATATAAATAACGCGAGTTCGACCCTAAGCAACCGGCAGGAAAGAGGTGTGTAGAATCTCCTCAGCGGTGTTGATGGAAGGTTTTTTTGTCGAAGAAGGAGAAAGCGGCCAAAGCCGATAACAGATTGATAATGAAGTTTGGGAAGCAACGATGGCGGGTCAAGCTCTACTTGACAGATATTCTTGAGTTGATCATTAACAGTCTCGATCAGAGATCTTTTCCGAAGCATAATCTTGTCATGTTGAAGCATCAAGGCATTCTTCACTGACCCTTTTTTTCAGACGCGTGAAGAGGTGGACTCCGTCAATGAAGAGCTGTTCGAAGAGGTCTTTCGAGATATAGCCCCTGTCTCCGAAGAGCTTCCCGAAGATCCGTTTGTGGAAGTCCATGTGTTTCAAGGGGCTCTGTCGTCTACATTGCCCGGAGTCAGAAGAAAATCAAGTAGTTCTCCCTTGTCATTAATGATTAAGTGGAGTTTGAATCCATAGAACCACCCAAGCGTGCTTTTTCCCTTTCCGGGCAAATTCCTTGAAGGTTTTTATGCTGCTTTTTCTCTTTTGATATGGCAGCTTCGGATGGGAGTAGAATCGATAAAAGATATGCCGGTACATTGCCCCAAAGCCTTCATTTTTTTAGGAAGACAGCAAGCGGGATACAGACTTTTCGCTCTAACTCTACAAATCGGTTGTAGGACACGGTATGGGGAAATCAGACTTCATGTGTGATCGGACGAAGAGATAGAAATGCTTCAGGTCTCGAAAAAGGAGAAGTGGAAAAGGATGAGAATCGTCATCACCTCGCTACCGGACATTGTGAATTTGCGGTTCCTCCTTTTCTTTGGGGCACCCTTTTCCAAGGAATGACTTTTGATTACGGCGTCGTATTCTTTCAAGAATTCGTCGACGAGATAGTAGATCTCTACAGTTTTATTGGTGGGAATCATTGTTGGGTTTGCTCTTTATTTTTCAGCGCATTAAAGATACAAATCTCACTCTTGACTCCCACTTCTTTTTACCACTTTTTCTTACGTCGAACTCACGTTAAATATGGAGCGTCTTGCTCTTGTCCGGCTCTTGCACAAACTCCACTTTGCTAACCTCCCAAGGAGGAGTAAGGCCTAAGCCTAATGCGAATATATCTTCACTTCTCATGCTGCTAATCTAAACCGTTTTCTCTTTCTGATACGGGATTACCCATACCATGCATTACAGAGCCCAAAAATGTAGCCAAGGGTATCTATATCTATTGTAGAATCAAGAGATTTGATGATCGTTCGTTTTCGGAGTACTTTTGAACCCAAAACAACACAGGCGAGTGTTGTCGAAGCAGTATCTATGAGTGCTCTCAAAAATACTCTCTTCTGGCTACATTCGGCTACAGAAAAAAATAGGGCTGTGTATACAGTTATGGCATACAACGTTACGGAAAAAGTTCATAAGCCTCTATTTCTTGCTCCGGTAGTCTCCCCAACCACATAGTCCGGCATATCACCCATCCCGGAGATGATGAGGAACTTAGTGCTTGTATCGTACTTCCACGTCAGCGGACCGGCGGTGCCGCTTGTGGGGTTTTGCGCCTGTGCAGTGACGCCCATCATGATCGCCAGTAGGGCGATCAGTCCTGCAATAATCAACTTTCTCATAATTGTGTTATGTGTAAGATGAATATGAAGAGCTGGACACCACGTACATGATACCTCGACACGTAGTGCCCAGCTTGAGTTTTTTTGTTTTTAGTTAACGAAGACCTTCTCTGTGCGTTCGCCAGCTCGGACGACATACGCACCTTTGCGGCAAATCGACCGTCGTCTCACCCGCAGGAGCGTTGAACGTGCAGACAAGTGCGCCATTGATATTATAGATCCCTACCTGTGCGGCTGTCGATAGAATTAGATAAAGCCTTCCACCGGCGGCATAAATACAGGCTTCGGGTAGGATAGAGTTGCCGACGGTTCCCTCAGTGATTTGCTTAAACTCCTTCCATTCTTCGACTGCGGCATAAGCGGCCTTCGACCCCTTCGGTACGGTCAAGATGACGTTGGCTAGGGGGACTTGTCCAAAGACGTCTGCATATTCATCTAACGGTTTCTTTGTTTTGACGACCACATGCTTGAGGTTTTCGCATCCCTTAAAAAGCACCACTACCTAAAAAAATCTCAGGCTAGAAGGAAGTGTCACCGATGTCAACTTCTTGCACAAGGAAAAAGGCTAATGCTTTTTATATATTGCACCCCTTCCGGTATTGTTATCGATGTCAGTTCGTCACAGTATTCGAATGCATTAAATCCGATTTCTTTCAGTCCGGTCGAGAATGTTATAGAGGTCAGTTTATGACAGCCGCCGAATGCATATCTCCCGAGCGATTCTATGCTGGGTTGAAACGTCACTGAAAGCAGGTTTACACATTCGGAAAAAGCCCAATCTTCAATCCTTCTGACGCCCTGAGGTACAACATAGACCCTAACTGGATGCTTTATGGGATACAGAATCAGTGTCGTTTTGTCCTTATTAAACAATACGCCGTTCATCGATGAAAAAGGCTGTGTTGAGAGGATCAACAGTGACTTCGGTCAAGTAATGGTTATCACCAAAGGCAGCTCGCCCCATAGATTTTTAAGCCGGCGGGGATCCTTAATGTAGTGAGCTCGCAGTGAGAAAAAAAGCAAATTCTCCAATCTCTTTCAGTCTCTCGGGGAGCGTGATCGAAGAAAAAGCTGCAACCGGAGAATCCGTGACTACCGATCGTTTTCAATCCCTCCGGGAGTGTCACATGAGTCAGTTCATAACAATCGGAAAAGGCTTTGTCTCCGATTCGACTCAACGAATTAGGGAGAGTTGCAGTATGCATCTTCTTCGCATATCGAAATGCTGAGTTGCCTATTCCGGTTACACCCTCTTCCACGATAAGCGTAAGTATGCTTTCGGCATATTTCTTCCACGGCACTTCATCAGATGCTTCATAGTCTGGCATCTCGCCTTTGCCCGAGATGGTGAGGGTTTTAGTGCCGGTGTCGTACGTCCATGTCAGCGGACCGGTGGTACCGCTTGTGGCGTTCTGCGCCTGCACGGAGGCGGCGCACATCACGATCGCAAAAAGGGCGATCAGTCCTGTAGTAATTGACTTTCTCATCGTTCTATCACAGTATAAAATGAAACTATCAAGTAGGGGGTGAAAGAACGGCCGGGCGCCTGTGTGGGGAGGTGAACCTCTTATGCAGACACCCAGCCGTATCTATCAGATGCTCGGTCAGTTCTTCACTTTACGTGTCCAGCCGGAAGAGCCCTTGACGATGGTCACGCCTGCTGGCATGTCGAGGTTGTAGACTGCTTCGCCAGCCGGTTTGTCGGCGCGGAGAAGCAACTTACCGGCGAAGTCAAACACTTCGATCGTCTCTTTCGCAGGCGACTGCACATGCAACCTGCCGGCACTGCTCCAAACGGAGACTCCACCCGGAACAGCGAGGTTGCCGACGTGGTTCGTCACCGTGACGGAGCAAGTGGCCTTCAGACCGCCGTCGTTCGTGGTGGCCGTGATGGTGGCCGTTCCCGACTTGAGCGCCGTGACGAGTCCGAGGTTATCGACCGTGGCTACGCTCGCGTCAGACGTTGACCAGGAGACGGCGCGGTTAAACGCATTGGCGGGGGTGACGACTGCCTTCAGTGTGGCGGTCTTTCCCTCAGACAAGGCGATGGACGACGGCTCGATCGTGACTGCCGTGGGGTGTACGTTGGACGCAACGGGCGGTGTCGCGGGTGTTGACGGAGACGGGGTGGGGGTCGGTGTCGGAGTCGGAGTCGGTGTGGGATCTTCCACAGGATCGGACGGGGGCGTCACGTCTTCCATCACATCCACGACGAAGGTGCGCGTAAGACCGCGCCAGGTTGCAACGGCATACGTCTTGCCGGCCGAGAGGCCTTTGAACGTGTTCGTGGCGGCGTCATAAGAGGCAATGGCGGGATTGTCGATCGTGACGGCGAGGTCGGGCGTGTTGCCGAGCTCCGAACGGCTGCCCGTGTAGAGGGCGGTGTATTCGGGACGGCGGCTCGTGCCTTTCTCCATCACCAACGTGCGGGGCGACACCTCGAGACTGGTGACGTTGTCTGGGGACTTGACAACCACGGTGCGACTGTCAGAGCCGATAGCCATCTCCTGACCTGTGCGATACAAGGCCGTGGCGTGGATCTCCTGCGTCTCGGTCTGCTCGTCGCCGACCTGCATGCGGACTACCATCTCTGAGATGGGGCTCTCTACCTCTACCACCTGATCCCCGGAAGCTGAGGAATAATCCAGCGAGGTTTTCGGTATCCACCTTGATCTTCACCGTGACAGTCTCTCCCGGGCGATACGTATCTCCTGCTCCGGGCGACTCTATTTTCACCTTGCCCGGCTCTGCACTGCGCAAACGGGGCTTCGTCTCCGTGGAGGCGCGGCGTATAGAAGGTACTCCGTTATTCGTTGCAGGAATGGTACCAAACATTTTACCGTTCACCTTAGCGTTTAGTAGCTCATTTACTCTTAGGCGAACTTCCTGTTTGCTTGTAGGAGAAAGATGATGTTTGTTCGCGAAAAATGCTCATATTGTTCTTGAGCAGACTGGTTTGATTATACGTTTTTTTGTCGAAACTGAAAATTGACTATTTACAGATACAATGCCATCACTCCAGTCCATAAAATCAGATTCCAAGCCATGTGTCGTAAAATAGTCCTTAAATGGATTACAGCTCTCACTCCCCTCTATTTCATCTGTAACAAGATTCATCAGTGATAAGAGTCCTCTATATACCGTCGGAATAATGGCTTCATTGGAACAATTAAATCCTCCTGCTATCAGATGAGATCTTAGAGGTGTCTCGTTGAACTTAACTCCGTCTTTATAGCGAAGATCCTTTACAGCCGGAACCGGCTTCAACTTTCCTTCATTGTCTCTATCATAGAATGAGTTTATCATATCGTTTACGACATTATTCACGTACTCTTCTACAAGAGGATCAGCAATTGCACCAACGGTTCCTCCGGTACTTGCACTCGCAATTTTTTTCCAGCAAGACTACCTGCAATTTTTTTCCTCCGATAATTCCGGCAGTAACGAGGGTCTTCAGAGAAATTATCATTACACAAAAAGATTAGCGAATGAAGATCCATTATGCGGAGTATGCAAGGTGATAAACTTATGAACAAAGCCTTTGCCGTAATTGTCATTCCGATAGAAGTGCTTCCCTTTATTCATTTCTTCTGCATACCGAAGGATACATCCTCCCATACTGTGGCAGATATAGTCGACTTGATTGCAGGCATAACCCAATTGCCGCATTTGGCAGACCACTGACAAAAATACTCTTGTCATCTATCGACTTACCCATAAGATGGAATGCGTTCAGTGAAAAAAATGAGAATGTGGAGCCATATTTGGCACTCCAATTACCAAAAAGCGATCATCGTGTTTATAGGGTGTGTAATATGGATTTACTTTTATCGATAGCATTTTTTTCTTTTTTTAACCCAAAATCACTCCATGTGCCAGCATCACCATTCAGGCCATGCACCAACATCAGCGGCGGGCGGACGATTTCTATTTCGCGGCGTACTGTTTTTTTGTTTCACCATTGGCATACGTCAATTTAAAAGTCGGCATAGACGATGCGTTTTCCTGCATCGTCATCCTGTCCGCCACGACTGAAATCTTCCGGAGCTATATACCAAAATCGGAAATTACCATCCTTATGTCGGATTGACGTCTCGGCAGTTGTTGCAAAAGCCCCATCGGCTTTCTTGGCAGCTTGATAGGTTCCTGCACCTTCTTCAGAACAAGCCATGATCTTACCCAAAATATTTGCGGTGGTGCTGTTTTTGTCATCCGACAGTGTAACTCTTATCGATGTTACCTTTTTTTCCCTTTTTGATTATCCACCCAATCTTCCGAGTATTTCATTCGAATACGAGCCACACCGTCGGCAACAACACCATTCAATGCCACCTTCAGCGGTGTGTTTTTCGGATCATCATCCTCTCTGTCCCATTCGAGTTTAACCGGTGACACTACTTGGAAGGACTCGTATTTCATGGTTTCCGTCACAACAAAACCAGGCCCCGCCTGTGCATACTGACTTTCATCCTTTATCACCTTCAGTTTGAAGGTAAAGTCCGTGCGGCCGCTGCGGAGGGCATGGCCTTCGAGGGCACTGCGGAGGGCGGATTTGTGCTCGGGATCGTACTGCTCGTTGTAGGTGACCGTCTCGCCGTCGGAGTGGACGGTATTGTCGGTCACGTCGGTGATGAACTGCCGGGGGCCACCGTCGATGGAGGCTTCGATCTTGTATTTGCGGCCGCCGTTTTTGCGGTCGGCTTCGAGGTTGACTGCGTCTTTCCAAATGAGGTCGAGGTTATCACCCGAGTAGATGGTCTTAGACTCTTTCGGGTAGACGAGCTCGAGGGCGGACTTGGGTGTGGGTGTGGGTGTGGAGGGATCCTCCGCGGGAGTGACTTGGAAACGACTTGTCTTGGTTCTGTTCGTGGAAGGCTCGATGGCGGTGACGGTGTAGTAACCGCTCTTGGCCGTGGCGGGCAGGGTGAAGCTGTAGGCGAAGTGACCCGTGGCATCGGTGGTGATGTCGGTGGCTGTGATGTCGGTGGGGCCGGAGAATGGAGCTTCACGGTGGCGCCTTTGGGAGAACATGTCGCCGCGCGCTTCGATGCTTGTTCCGGCGGTGGTTATCCTCGGATGCATGGAGAGGGCGGGGTCGTCGATGTAGCCGACTTTAGCCTTGCAGGTGATGGTGATGGGGCGCGTATAGAAGCGTTCGCCGCCGGCTGCGGTCTTGATCATGGGTACGTAGGTGCGGGAACCGTAGGTGAAGCCGGGCTTGAGGCGCAGCACTACTTGCTTGTCGCCGACGGCGTAGGTGGCTTCGGCGGGGGCGTGCCGCAGACGTCGCTTTGCTTGATGTAGGCGGTGCCGGCTTTGGTGAACTTGCCTGTGTTGTTGACGGGCTTGATGACGATGCAGACGGTTCCGCCGGTCTCGACCACGGCGCCGGCCACGAGGTTGTTGCGGCCGTAGGCGGTGAAGTTGCCGTTCGGGCAGGGGGTGTCGCCGTTGACGGGCTGCACGAAGGTGGCAGGGGCGATGCTGCTGACGTAGTAGTCTGCGCCATCGTCATTCGTTATGTTCGAAGGCCATTCTGGTTCGCCGGGCTGAGGCTGGGGTTCGGAGGGATTATATGGGTCTTCTGTGATGGTGCCAAAGTCTTTCCACACATCTGCATTTTTCGTAAGCGGCTTTTTGTGCCCGCGGGGACGTGGAGGGTGGCGGAGAATACATCATATCCTAATCCAAAGGCGTTTTCAGAAATCGTCGGAGGGTTGTCTAAAAAAATGTTGTTGGTGGCGTATTCCAAAAGACCGTAATGTCCTTCAATTTTTTTGACAGCCGGGAAAAAAAGATATTCGTCAAGAAATGTCACACTGGATGGGATTGAAATTGAAGTTAGATTGATACAGGATGCGAATGCATTGGTTTTTATAGATTCCACACCTGCCGAATTTATAATTGAAGTCAGATTAAGGCAGTAAAAAGAACGCGCCATGTTCGATGTCTTTTTACACTTGATGGAATTTCTATTGATGTCAGACGGTGACAATCTGAAAAAGCCTCCTTTCCAATTTTTTTCTACGCCATTCGGTATCGAATATGTTGTTCCCATAAGGCCATTCGGGTATAAGATCAAAGTTTTTCTTCTCTTTATCGAATAACACCCCGTCTATGACCGTATAATTCTCATTTCCATCGTGTATCCGAATCGTATTCAAATTATCACAACCACGAAACGAACTCGATTGTAATAGCTTCACTGTAGCCGGGATCTCGATAAAACTTAAGTTTTTTTACAATACGTAAAATGCCTGATATCCTATCTCTTCAACACCGGCAGGTACGCTGTATGTACTTTCTGTATGATTGGGTAAATATTGGTGCAGCACGGTCTTTTCCTTGTTGAAAAAGCACTCCATTCTCAAAAAGAAAAAGACGGATTTTTCTTTATCGATATCTAACGACAATCTCTCACATCCATAAAAACCCGCATTTATATACAGTACGGATGCCGGTATTTTAATCGATTCAAGATGTTTGCAATTACTAAACCCCGGGTGGTCTATCCTATTTACACCAGATGGAACAGAAAACGTTTTCTGCATTCGTCCTTCCGGGTATAGTATTAATATCTCTCTCTTTGCATCATACAGCACACCGTCTTTCGATGAAAACGCCGGATTTCCACTTGCCACAGTAACGGTGGTTAATCGTTTGCAGGGCCAAAATCCATCATGGATTTCCGTTACGGTGGTAGGCAGTTTTACCGATTTTAAATTCGGGCAAAATGCTAACGCTTGCGTTTTGATGATTGTTACACCTTCAGGTATTGTTATCGACGTGATACCGGTGTGTGCAAAAGTGTTGTCTTCTATTTCCGTAATTCCAGAGGGGATCACTATGGATGTAATTTTTTCACATCCGAAAAAGGCCATGCGTCCGATTTTTATTACCTCGTCAGGAAGGTTGATCGATGAGATTTTTGAAGAATGAGCAAAAGCCCCTTCTCCAATTTCCCTTAATCCAACAGGTAAAGAGACTGAAGTGAGCTCCCGTGCGCTACTAAAGGCTTCCTTTCCAATTGTAGTGATACCTTTTTCCACTATAACTGAAAATACCTGACTTATCCATCCAGACCAAGGCGTAGTATTCCAACTATAGTCCGGCATCTCCCCCTGCCCCGAGATCGTCAAGGTCTTGGTGTTCTCATTGTACTCCCAATGGATCGAATTATTCTCTCCGATATCACTGCTTGTCTGCCCCCCGGCATGCAGGGAGGTACCCATCAGCCCGAGTAGTAGGGTGATGAGCCATAGTGTAAGATGTTCTTTTGTTTTCATCTCTGTAAAAATGTTTTTTTGTGTTGTGGACAAAGAGGGGGAAGACGAGGATCTCCCTGTCCTCCCCTTTGCCCCGCAACGCAGAGGCTGTTCTCCGTGTGCGGAGCATGTGTGTGAATCAAGTTCCCCAAGAAAGGAAACAGGGAATCCCGGTGGGCGTGTCATAACGTCATTTATGAGACGCCTCGAGGATGTTTGCAACATCCCACGGGAACCGCCGGAAGAGGTCGCGCAATGGCGCCCACCCCGGAGGTGAGTCTGACGCCGCCTTTGCGGGGCATCGGTAAACGGGTGCCCTCGGTGGAAATAAGGGGGCGGCTTTTGTGGACTTTGCTTGAACTCCAGTTATTCTTTATTTGGACGTTCTCTGCGTCATTCTTCCGGCAGATGGATGTCGGGCTCGCCGTCATTATCCGGCTTCTTCGGTGTCTCCGGTTGTTTCGGATCCTTGGGCTGTTTCGGGTTCTTAGGATCCTTATTTTTCGTTTCCGGACGCTCGGCTAAGACGGCCTTTTTTTCATCTCCGTATTGATCATGTCAATGATGGATTTATAGGCAGCCTCTCCGCCCGTGGGTAGCCAAGGCGTTGATGACATTCGTGAGTTTCTTGAACTCCTCGTAGACTGCGTCGCGTTTCTCTTTGACTACGCCCGGATCAAGTCCGGATTCGTGTTTGACCTGTTGGGCATACGTGGCGCTGAAAGCCTCGTTGGCTTCCTTGAGCACGCTGACCCACTTGTCGGCGCCGATCAGGGCGAGTTTCGCTTTGACGTCGGCCGGATCAAGGTCTTGCAGAAGATTCTTGATCAGTGCCGTCTCCTCGCGCTGCGGTTTCCTCTGTGGCCTGTCTCCGTATTTGCGATAAATGAGGAGAAGCTCCTGAGCGGCCTTGGCCTTGTCCGCTTCGGGGTAGTCGGAGAAGAGACGTAGATGAGTCGAAAGCTGACCCAGCGCTTTGTCGCGCCGATTGTCGAGTTCGAGCAGGCTTTTAGCCAAGCCGCTTTCACGCATCGGCTGAATGATCTTGTCGAAGTCGCTGAACTTATCACTGAAGGCCTTGACCGGATCCTTGAGTTTCAAAGTCTCGAGATCTTCCTTGTTCAGATAGGTGATGACGTCGTCCATTGCCTGATAAAAGTTCATCATGCGGACGCGTGCCAGATTAGTGTTTTCAATCATTTCGATGTTGAATTAAATGTACGTGTAAAGTGTTGAGATAAATCAGACGGTGAGATAAGCCCCCGACCCCGGTGCGGGGGAATTGCAGGGCAAACATAGCCCCTAAAACCCGGTGCGCAAGGATTGCAGACCAAACAATGCCTCTATGACCCGGTGCGGGGGAATTGCAGATCAAACAATGCCTCTATGACCCGGTGCGGGGGGATTGCAGGCCAAACAATGCCTCTATGACCCGGTGCGCAAGGATTGCAGGCCAAACAACGCCTCTATGACCCGGTGCGGGAAGATTGCAGGCCAAACAATGCCTCTATGACCCGGTGCGGGGGATTGCAGGCCAAACAATGCCTCTATGACCCGGTGCGGGAGGATTGCAGGCCAAGCAACGCCTCTATGACCCGGTGCGGGAGGATTGCAGGCCAAGCAATGCCTCTAAAACCTGGTTCCAGAGGATTCCCTACCGAAAAACACTTCCAAAACCGGGTCTTGAGTCATTGCAGGACAATCAATGCTTCCAGAACCCGGTTTTGTTTCTTCTGCGATCAACGCCCTTTTTGATGCACGATGGTGGAGGGATCGAGGGCACCGCGGCGGAGCGTGGGGACAGATGGGTTGTCGATGACGATCATGTATTTCCACCAAACGTCGGTGGCGTGCATGATGTCCTCTGCACGATAATAGCGATCGAGGCCTTTTAGCATTCTATTGTTATAGATCGATCCCCAAGAATTCGGATCATATACTTCAAACCACATGACCCCGTCGACGATTTTATACCCCTTCACAATGATAAAATGGCCGAAACTCACCGAAGTGGGATAGAACTTATCGATGTGCCATTCCGACTTACCTAAATGTTTCCGCACATAATACATATCCAAGCACAGGATGACAATATGGCCGTTATCGATGCGACTCTTTAGGTCGGAGGCGTGGTTCAGGCCAGCGTAGAAGTTGCCTATGTGGTTGTCATTGAGATAGTGCTCAATGTCGTCGGTGTACCACCATCCGCCCTCCGGACGATAGGTATTCCTGGCGTCTTCAACCCGTTTGGCAAAGGCCGAATTATACCATTTTGCTGCCATTGTTGCGCATGTAGGGCCACAATTGACGCCTGAGTGTCGGCCAGTATTTTTTTGATCTATGTACCAAGAGTGGGTGACGTTGTTGCTCTTCTCTGCGGTGATGTTGCGGCCGATCCCGTATAGTCGACTCAAGGTAAGGGCGGGCAGTGCAATCTGCTGTGTAGCAGTGGAGCTGCCCCCCTCGTTGCTGACAGTTAGGTTGACGGTGACGGTCTTGGCTGATGCAGGAAGTTCGAGCGTGGCCGATGCGGCATTGTGTGCGATGAGCTTGACGTCACTGCCGCCTGAGACTTTCCATTGATAATCGGTGATCTTACCTGTGGAGGTGCCGGTCAGAGAGAAGATGTCTAAATCGTCGCGGTAAGTAAACCCGGAGACGGGTGATGGGACGCAGGAGGTGATCGTCACCTGGTGCGGCTCGCTGAAGGTGCCCACGCCGGAGTTGTTGACGCCGGCAACGGTGTAGGTGCCGCTCTCTGTGACGGTGAGGATAGCGCCAGTTCGGTCTTTTATGATGACGCCGTCCTTTTTCCATTGAAACAGGTTAAGCCCGTCGGCGGAAGCTGTCAGCACAACCGCAGCAGTGGGGCACTGATTGGATCGGGCACCGGTGATAGTGGCTTTTCCCGGGCGACAATCTGAAATGGTCACCGTCTTGGGCTCGCTGAAGGTGCCCACACCGGAGCTGTTGACACCGGCAACTGCGTAGGTGCCGCTCTTAGTGACGGTGAGGGTGGCGGCCGACTGACCGGCGATGACGGTACCGTCCTTTTTCCATTGGAAAGAATCGGCATCGGTAGTCGTGGCGGTTAATGTGACGGTTGTGTCCGGGCAAATGTTAGTCAGGTTGCCGGTAAACGTCGGTTGTTCGGGTGGGCAGATTGTTATTGTGACGGACTTGGGGTCACTGAAGGTGCCCACGCCGGCGTCATTGATGCCGGCAACTGTGTAGGTGCCGCTCTTAGTGACGGTGAGGGTGGCGGCTGACTGACCGGCGATGACAACACCGTCTTTTTTTCCATTGGAAAGAATCGGCGTCAGCAGCCGTGACAGTCAGTGTCACGGTCTTCGCGGGGCATTCATTGGACGTGTTGCCGACTACTATTGCTTTCTGAGGGTAGGCCTGTTTTTCTTTCTCACAATTCGTGAGCATCATCGATGCAAGACAAATCACCGCTACGATCAGGTATCTCATGTTTCTAAACATAACTACAATTATTTGAGATCTATTATTCTATATGATATGATTGGCAGGCAGGTGCAGGAAGATCCGCCCGCATTGAGATCATTCAACCATCACCTTCTCGGCCGTGTCGCCTACCCGGACGATATACACGCCTTGAGGCAGGGCGACCGTCGTCTCACCTGCCGGCGCCGAGAATGTGCGGACGAGCACACCGTTGAGGGTATAGATACCTACCGGTGCAGCCGTCTGGAGAGTCAGATAAAAGCCTTCCACCCGCAGCATAGATGCGCGCCTCGGGAGTGCAACGTTGCCAACCGTACTCTCGCCGATCTGCTTGAACTCCTTCCACACCGGCGCGGCGGCATACGCAGCCTTCGATCCCTTCGGCACCGTCAGGGTGACGTTGGCTACGGGGACTTCCCCAAAGACGCTTTCGTTTTCGTTAATCGCCGGCGGCGTCTTTGCTCCTACGGTGAGGCTCTTCAGGCTCTTACATCCGTAGAAGGCGGTGAATCTAATCTCCTTCACACTTGACGGAAGTGTTACCGAAGCCAATTTCTCACACCAGCCGAAAGTCCTGCTTGCGATCGTATCCACGCCGTCAGGGATGACTGCAGAGGTCAATCCGGATCTAAAAAAATGCACCTTCTCCGATCTTTTTGATGGTCGCGGGAATCGTGATGGAGGTCAACTTTTCGCTGCCTCCAAAGGCCTCATCCTCAATGTTTGTCACTCCTGCAGGGATGGCATACGTGGCCGCCGATCGTCCTTCGGGATACTTGATCAGTGTCTTTTTAGCCTTGTCAAACAATACCCCGTCCGCAGAAGTATAGGTCGTATTGGCGGCTTCCACCTTGATCTCGGTCAGGGATCGACAAGAGCCAAGCGCATAATGTCCTATTTCTTTCACGGCTGCTGGGATGGTGATGGAGGTCAACTTGAAACAATTCGCAAAAGCCCATGAACCGATGGATATCACCCCGGCGGGGATCGTCACAGCGGTCAGACTGTCGGCATTGTTAAAGGCTTCAGCCCAAATGCTTGTCACCTCGGCAGGGATGGCATAAGAGGTGGCGGTGCGTCCGGCGGGATACTGAATCAGGTTGGTCTTATCCTTACTGAACAGCACGCCGTCCACCACGACGTAGTTCGCATTCCCGGCCGCCACGGCGATGGCCGGCAGGTTGCGGCAACCGCTAAACGCACCAATTCCAATGAACCTCACCCCGGCGGGAATGGCCACGGAGGTCAGCCTTTCGCACCACATAAAAGCACCCTCCCCGATCTCTTGCAGCGCGGCTGGGAGTGTGCCCAAAGCCAAGTTGCGACAGCCCCCAAAAGCATAGTTCCCGATCCGGGTCACACCGGCAGGGATCGTCACCATCGGCAGGCTCCAACAGCTTGTAAAAGCGTTGTTCCCTATCCGAGTTGCTGTCTTTGGAAGAGTCACAGAAATAAGATTTCCTGCATCTCGAAAAGCGTTGTCTCCGATTCCGGTGATTCCCTCTTCGACTACAAGTATCAGCATCTCTTGGCTGTGATCCTGCCAAGGCGCTGGATGCTCCCAGTCATAGTTCGGCATATCCCCTTGCCCGAGATGGTGAGGGTTTTGGTGCCGGTGTCGTACTTCCACGTCAGCGGACCGGTCTGGCCGCTTGTGGAGTTCTGCGCCTGCACGGTGGCGGCGCCCATCACGATCGCCAAGACGGCGATCAGTCCTGTTGTAATCAACTTTCTCATGATTGTGTTATGTATAAAATGAATATGAAGAGCCGGGGAACACGTGCACGGTAGCCCGACGCGCGGTCACCCGGCTTTAGTTTTTTTAGTTGATAAACACCTTCTCGGCCGTGTCGCCTACCCGGACGATATACACGCCTTGAGGCAGGGCTACCGTCGTCTCACCCGCCGGCGCCGAGAACGTGCGGACGAGCACACCGTTGAGGGTATAGATACCTACCGGCGCGGCCGTCTGGAGAGTCAGATAAAGTCTTCCACCCGCAGCATAGATGCGCGCCTCGGGGAGGGCGACATTACCCACGGTACTCTCCGAAATCTGCTTGAACTCCTTCCACACCGGCGCCGCAGCATAGGCGGCCTTTGATCCCTTCGGCACCGTCAGGGTTACGTTGGCTACGGGGACTTGCGCAAAGACGTCATCATTTTTCATTAATGGCTGGCGGCGTCTTCATGCCTACGGTCAGGTTCTTCAGGCGCTCACATCGGTAGAAGGCGCTGTATCCAATCGCCTTCAAACTTGCGGGGAGCGTTACAGAAGCCAATTTCTCGCACCATAAGAATAGATTACCTGAAATCGTATCCACACTCTCAGGGATGACTGCAGAGGTCAATCCGGAAAAATTGAAATGCTCCTTCTCCTATCTTTTTGACGGTCGCGGGAATCGTGATAGAGGTCAACTTTTCGCTGCCTCCAAAGGCCTGCCTCTCAATATCTATCACTCCTGCGGGAATCGCATACACAGTAGCGTTCCGTCCTTCGGGATACTTGATCAGCGTTTTCTTGGCCTTGTCGAACAGCACACCGTCGACAGATGTATAAGCCGTATTGGCGGCTTCTACCTTGATCTCGGTTAGTTCTTGGCAAGTGGTAAACGTACCATCTCCAATGGTTTTCACTGCCGCTGGGATGGTGATGGAGGTCAACTTGGAACAATTCGCGAAAGCCCATACACCGATAGATGTCACCCCGGCGGGGATGGTTACAGCAGTCAGATTATCGGCATCATTAAATGCTTCTATTGCAATGCTTGTCACCTCTTTGGGGATGACATAGGAGGTAGCCACTCGCCCAGCAGGATATTGCACAAGCGTAGTCTTCTCCTTGTTGAACAATACGCCGTCCACCCCTATGTAGTTGGCATTTCCGTCTGCCACGGTAATGGTCAGCAGGTTGCTGCAAGCAGAGAACGCAGCGGATTCGATCGTCTTTACCCCGGCGGGGATCGTTACTGCGCTCAATTTTTTTTGCACCACGAAAAAAAGCACCGAACCCGATCTCTTGAAGCCCAGCTGGAAGCGGAGCTAAAAGCCAGATTGTTACAGTTCCTAAAAAGCATTGTACCCTATTCGAGTTACGCCCGCGGGAATGGTTACCATCGGTAGGCTCCAACAGCTCGAAAAAAAGCCCAATTACCGATCCTATTCACAGTCTTGGGAAGGGAGGCAGAAATAAGATTCGCTGCGTTTCGAAAAGCGTGGTCTCCGATCCCCGTGATCCCCTCTTCAACAACGAGCATCAGCATCTGCTGGGTGTGCTCCTGCCACGGAGCCTGATGCTCCCAAGTATAGTTCGGCATGTCCCCCTTGCCCGAGATGGTGAGGGTCTTGGTGCCGGTGTCGTACTTCCACGTCAGCGGACCGGCAGTGCCGCTTGTGGGGTTCTGCGCCTGTGCGGTGGCGCTCATCACGATCGCCAAGAAGGCGATCAATACTGTAGTAATTCTCTTTCTCATGATTGTGTTATGTATAAAATGAATATAAAGAGCCGGGCAACACGTGCACGGTATCCCGACGCGCGGTCACCCGGCTTTAGTTTTTTAGTTGACGAAGACCTTCTCGGTGCGTTCGCCTACCCGGACGATATACACGCCTTGAGGCAGGGCGACCGTCGTCTCACCTGCCGGCGCCGTGAACGTGCGGATGAGCACACCGTTGAGGGTATAGATACCTACCGGCGCGGCCGTCTGGAGAGTCAGATAAAGCCTTCCACCCGCAGCATAGATGCGCGCCTCGGGGAGGGCGGCGTTGGCAACGGTGGAGCGGACAAGAATGCTGCACGTAGCCGACTTGCCACTGCCATCGGTTGTGGTTGCGGTGATCACGGCCTTGCCTTTCTTGTGGATCGTGACGAGTCCGCGGTCGCTGACCGAAGCCACGGCCGAGTCACTGCTGGTCCACTTTATGACCTTGTTCGTGGCGTCGGTGGGCGATATGATCGTAGTAAGCCACAGGCTCTTCGCGTTCCCATCCACAACAATCTCGGTCTTGTCGAGCGTGATTCCGGTGATAGAGACGATGACCGGCGTAGTCGGGCGGGTAGTGCCTTGGTTGCTAGGAGTACTTGGCGTGCTTGGCGTAGGAGCGGGTGTAGAGGCGTCCTGCTTGAGGTTGAATTTACCCATGCTCGTGCCGTTAGCATTCATGAACTCGAGTTTGGCACCGCGTGCTGCGACGGCTGTGTTGGCTGCGATGGTCACTTTCACGATGCTGTCGTGTGCTCCACCGCCAGTTAGCGGACTTGTCTCTACAGTCAGCCAGGGCAGGCCGTTGAAGAGGTACTTCGTGCGCAGGTTGGTCAGGGCACTGATGTCGAGCGTCCAAGGCTCTTCGCTGCGGATTTCGAAGGTTTGCACGGTCTCTTTGTTGGCCGGTACGTGATCCAAATCCAAGATCTTCTTCTCAGGCAACTTGATACGGAATTTACCGTCCTGCACGGCAATGAACTCTTGCGTAAATCGTCCATCCTTGGTCTTGATAGTGATTTTCGCTTCGCGGAACCCGTATTCGTCGTTGTTAGCAATGGTGATGAGCTTGATTACAGTGTCTTTTGCCGCCAGCTTGCCCTCGAGCTTGAAGTCGCCATTGGCAGCACCGTCTTTCACGATGCGCAGCCATTCGCCCGGGTTGGGTACGGAGATCTCCCAATTGGTATTGGAGGTGATCTTCATTTTCAGCGTGTCCTTCTTGGCCGTGAAGTGGAGCGTCGTGTCATATATCGACACCCAATGAGCTAAGAAATTGCTGCCTTCCTGCGTGATCTTGACTTCTTGCTTGGCGGTGAGACCCTTTTCGGCGACGGTCTCGAAGAGGAGGGTGGCTTCGCGGGGCGTGCCGAGTATGAGATTCGGCTTCACGGTGAGTGTGACGAGGCTGTCGTTGGGGTTGGTACCGGCGGTCTTCCCTTTGACTTCTACCCACGCAGCAGCTTCAGCCGGCACGGTGACTTTCCACTTGGCGTCGCTTGTGACGTTGATCTGCTTTTCTCCGCCATCGATCGAGACGGGCTCGTCTTTCACGGCCTTGGCCTCCAACTTCACCTCGCGACCAATGCGGACCTCTTTACAGGGGTGTTGCCTTGGAGGAAGGAGTAGAACTTATACCAGTTGCCTTGGCTGTCATACTCTGCGTCGTATTGCTTGATCTCCGCGGCTTTCGGTTCTAACACCTTCACACCGCCTTTCAGCTCGATGCCTTTCGCTGCTATGATTGTGGAATAGAAGTCTGCTCTACTCTTCACGTATAATTCGGCATCATCAATGATAACTTTTCCATTGTTGGTTCGAATAGAGGGCATAACATCGACGCTGCATCCACCCTCTATAATAACATCTCCGACGCCTGAAATTCCATGATTTAAGTTGGCCGATACTGTCAGGCTGCCATCACCCTTAATCCGTAGAGGTACCACTCTATTTTTGAGCTATAGCAGGTACACTCTCCTGAGTTGCGGTTATCTTATTGTTCCCTTTCAGAACGATAGTACCTCCTTGAGAGAAATAAACGCCTATACGCCATGATTCGATCTCGGCGTTTTCGAGAGTCAATACATTCTCATCTTTATCGTATGTCACTGTGCCGCTCTTCACTGCAGTAAAAACCTTTTTGCAGCCGTGATATCATTGTAGTTCTCAGAAGTCAGTCCTACATCGCCAATCTTTACACCGTACCATCCCTTTTGCTTGATCGTGACCTCTTTCGTGATTTTATTGGTAGGGTCATCCGTCGTCTCAACCTTGACCTTTATTGTGCGTTCATCAGTGCCGGGATTTTTCAAAGACACTCAACGCAAGCGTTTGGTCGCCTTCTCCTTCGATTGCTAAGACCTGTTCTACATTTTTTTCGGATCGATGCGTTTTTTTCAAACACAGCTCCTTCGCCTTCTATGGAAGCCCTCCAAGGCCTTTCACTCGTGATATCGATCGTATGGAGTCTTGCTTCATAAGTCATATCGGGACTGGGAAAGAGTACCTCGAAGGGCTCTTCTGTATCCACAATATTGAAATCTCTCCATACTGCCTTATTCTCGTAATTCGCTTTCTTCCCGGTGGGGACAGAGAGGATGATCTTAGAAAGATCACCCTCAAAGGGCTCATTATACTGAATGTCCGGTGGTGTTTCCATTTTGACTGTCAGTTTTTTCAGATTCTTGCAACCTGTGAAAGCGGAAAGGCCGATCTCGGTCACTTCGGCGGGTAATCTCACAGAAGTCAAGTTGGGGCAATTCCTGAAAGCCTGACCTGAGATTTTTGGTGAAACCGGCCGGAAGGGATACCGAGGTCAATTTGGTGTTCTGAAAAGCCCATTCTCCTATCTCTTTTAGTCCTGCGGGGAATTTCACTGAAGTCAAGTCGTCGTTGCTGAAGAAGGCGAGTTCTCCAATCCTTTTTACTCCTGCGGGAATGACGTATTCTGTTACTCCATGATTCTTCGGATATACAAGCAGCGTTGTTTGATCATGATTGAAGAGCACACCATTGACGGATTTATAGTGGTTGTTCTCTGGAGCAACGGTGCATCCCTCGAAATACCAGCAACCAAAAAAATTGCTCCCTCTGCAATATTCGTCACGCTCGCGGGAATCGCTAAAGAGGACAAATAAGAACAATAAGTGAATGCTCTTTCTTCAATTGATGTCAGACCGTTCGGAATGGTTACCGTGGTTAGATTGTAACAACCATTAAAGGCACCTTTATCAATTTTCTTGATGCTGGAAGGGATGTCATACTTTGTCCACGGGCGTTTTGCGGGGTGCAGCATCAACACGGTTTTGTTTTTTTGTCGAATAAGACACCGTTTTTCTGATACATACTCTGTGTTCCGTCCATCCACTGTAACGGCTTCCAAATTTCTGCATCCGCTGAATGCCGCGGCTCCTATCTTTTTTTATCCCGGCAGAGATGGTCACAGAAAGCAGGTTTCGACATTGAAAAAAATCCCTGTTCCCCGATCTCTTCCAGACTCTCTGGAAATGTGACCAAAGACAGCTTGTCACAATCTGTAAAAGCAGATCTTCCAATTCGGATCAGACCTTCGGGAAGCACGCTCAACTCAGTTTTTGGCAATACCCGAATGCATTTTTCTCCGATTTGAGTCAAACCGGAAGCAGGGAATTTCACGGAGATGAGTTCCTTCGCGCGGTAAAAAAAGCAAAATCTCCGATTTTGGTTACACCATTTTTCGATGACAACCTTGGTCATCGTCTCTTCGAAAATCTACCCACGGCATTCCCCTGCCAGTCATAGTTTGGCATCTCTCCTTGCCCCGAGATGGTGAGGGTTTTGGTGCCGGTGTCGTACTTTCCACTTGAGCGACCCAAAATCGCCGCTTGTGGGGTTTTGCGCCTGCACGGAGGCGGCGCCCATCACGATCGCCAAGACGGCGATCAATCCTGTAGTAATCAACTTTCTCATGATTGTGTTATGTATAAAATGAATATAAAGAGCCGGACAACACGTGCACGGTAGCCCAACCGTAATCCTTCCTTCTATTTTCTGAGATAGCCTGCCTGTTTTGTTCGACGTGCTGTTCTCTATTGTTTTCTTACGAATGAAGGTTATGAAGAAAGATTGAGCATCAATAACGCACTAGAATATCATCCAAAAGCATAAAAAGATTCTCCAGAATAATAAATCGAAAGCAGTTTTGTCGATATTGGAGTATAAAACAGGCTTTTAAGGCATTGATGAGTTGCAAATTGAAAGCGTGAAAACACCTGTTGAGGTGTTTAGTTTACCGAAGCATTGACGTATAGATAGGCAATGGGGTAGTTTAATGCCGTACCCAATGGACTCAGAGGCTCTTTTGAGGCTACTCAGAATGTCTCTGAAATAATAACTGAGCACCCCATATTATGGGAGACTTATAACATTCATTTGTGAGTGACTATCGGAGTGTATGCGATTCATTCAAGGAACCTCCAAAGTAGGATGAGCGTTCATTAGGAATCTCTGAAAAGTAAGTATCATTCGACGGGAAAAATTCTGCACCAAATCGATAGGATGAAGGCTAGGGCTGACGCATAATCCGCACTATAGCCCCAGTTCGAAGAGTTGCAGAGGATTGAGCTTGGCTAAGAACATCTGCACTCGTGGAATCGACTTGCCGAGCTTTGCTTTTTAGACGCTGTAGGATGAAAAAGATCGATTTTTGGCCATGAGCTCCATGTTTATGGCCGCCTCCCCGCACGCTTGCTCCAACCATCCTCTCCAAGATAAACATCAAGCATGTAGTGAAGCTGATTCTCTATTTTCCAGTGGTCGCGGATGGCACGGAAAATACGCTTGCTGTCCTCTATAGAGCTGATGTAATAGGACATCTCTGTATTCTCTTTTCCCTGGCGCTTGTCGTAACGTTTGCGCGTGATCCGATGAATACTCTTGATCCCGGCCCAATCTTTAAAGGCGTAGGAATCACCCGAGCATTTCCGGGCTCAAGACTACGCTTTTCATCTGCCTATGTTCAATGCGCCCGTGCTCCAAACCCTCCTCTTTGTTTACCGTGTAACCTTTAGATATGTGTGGGAAACTGTCCTCCAGTTCTTGTAGCAGGGGCGGTTGATTGCCTTTGACCTGAAGCACGTAATCGCCTCCGGCCTCCAACACCTGCGCTGCCACGTCGTGCTGACAGCCGATTGCATCGATGGTGATCAGGGCGTCGGTGACGTCAAGTTCATCCAAAAGCCGACGAATAGCGTCCAACTCATTGCGCTTGACGGGCACAGCATCCATTGATAGAACAAGCTGTAGATGTGGGTCATAGGCAGAGACAATATGCGACTCTGTATCCGGGCTGAGTTTTTTAACGCCACGCATTGTCTTGTCGTCAATACAGATTTGGCGCATCTGTTCATCCCACTGGTAGGAGATCCACAATCCAGAGTTTAGATAGGCCTCCTTGAAGACCTTGTGGGGAATGTGACTTGCAGGGCACGATTTTAAGTGTGTCGTGGGAGGGCGTAACGTGTTCTAACTCCTCTCCAAAGAGCTGTTTGTAGAGCTTACGAATACTGGCTTCGTGTGCCAGTGCATAATCTTGCATGGTGTACCAAGAGTCATGTTTAGAGATACTGGTACAGAATGCGATCAGAAGCAAGAGGGGCAAGGGATAACGTTTGTTCTTGTTGTTACGGCGGTCATCAATCAGGGTGAGACTCCGGATAAGGCTGGGCAGTTACATTATTGTCATGTATAGTTTGATGGAACGAAGCTAAACGGAATCCCTGACCTCGAAAAAGCGATTATGCGTCAGCCCCAGGGGTTTGCGCGCATTTTTTTGCGACTTGTTTTTGCGCAAGCCATTGGTGTAAAACTCTATTTGGCAAAATGTGAATTGCAAAATTCAACCAGATCTATTGGCGACTACCGGTCTTGTCGACTGCGAGTTAGACCTCTTCTATCTTTTTTTCTCTTCATGTGTTTGATTGTTTTTTTGGGGGATAAACTATTTTTGCACAATGTAGTATATTGACTGTGGATTTTTATATATTAAGCAATGATGAAAAAGAAAATTATCGCACTTCTATTGTTGGCGGAGACGTTTGTTCTTTCCGCACAAAAACACAGCTGTAGAGAAGGAAGCGCTTTATTATATTAGGGATGCGTACAACCATCGTAACGAAGTAGACAAAATGCATACGATAAAATAACTTAAAGCATTTGAGTCTTATCTTTTCAGGAAATCTTAAGCCTGAAAGTGTGAGTGACTCCACCTCATACTATTATGCTAACACCGTCGCTTCCTTAATATCCTATTTAGATAATTTAGAAAGGGAGAGTCCCGGTGAAAGTATAAATTGGAAGACTATATATGCCTATCAAATAAAGCAAGCAGAAAGAGGCAATACAAATGCACAGGAAAATGTGGAAAACTTGTATTATTATAAGAAAGACTATGTTAAGGCTGCTAAATGGTATCGTAAGGCTGCAGAGCAGGGGAATGCCAATAGTCAATTCTTTTTAGGCTGGATGTATAGACAGGGCTATGGTATTACAAAGAATAATGTGGAGGCGGCCAAATGGTATCACAAGGCTGCAGAACAGGGACATGCACTTGCCCAAACGAATTTGGGATTTCTGTATAGTGAGGGCTATGGTGTTACACAAAATAAAGCGGAAGCACTACGCTGGTATCGCAAATCTGCAGAACAGGGAGAATCTATGGGGCAAAAATAATTTAGGCTTGATGTATCTAAAAGGTTCTGGAGTAGCTATAGATTATACGGAAGCAATTAAATGGTATCGTAAGTCTGCGGAACAAGGAAATGCCACAGGTCAATTTTTCTCTATGCTTTATGTATTATAGTGGATATGGTGTGTCTAAGGACTATGTCGAAGCTGTCCGTTGGTACCGTAAATCTGCGGAGCAGGGAAATGCAGCAGGGCAATTTTATCTAGGTTGGATGTATAAGCATGGTTATGGTATTACAAAGAATAATATCGAGGCAATCAAGTGGTATCGCAAATCTGCTGAGCAGGGAAATACTGATGGACAATATTTCTTAGGTCGGATGGTATGAAAATGGTGACGGCGTTTCTAAGGATTACGCCGAGGCTGTCAAATGGTATCGTAAATCTGCCGAGCAAGGAAATGCTGACGGGCAATTTCGTTTAGGTGAGATGTATCGTCAAGGCTATGGTGTCGCGAAAGATGATGTCGAGGCCAGCCGCTGGTATCGTAAGTCTGCCGAGCAAGGAAATGCTGACGGGCAATTTCGTTTAGGTGAGATGTATCGTCAAGGCTATGGTGTCGCGAAAGATGATGTCGAGGCCAGCCGCTGGTATCGTAAGTCTGCCGAGCAAGGAAATGCTGACGGGCAAAATCTCTTGGGTTGGATGTATGAAAAAGGTTATGGCGTTTCTAAGGATTACACCGAGGCTGTCAAATGGTATCGTAAGTCTGCCGAGCAAGGAAATGCTGACGGGCAATTTCGTTTAGGTGCGATGTATCGTCAAGGCTACGGTGTCGCGAAAGATGATGTCGAGGCCAGTCGCTGGTATCGTAAGTCTGCCGAGCAAGGATATGCTGTCAGTCAATTTTTTCTCGGGTATATATATGAATTTGGTGGCGATGGCGTTGATAAAAAAATTACGCCGAAGCTGTATATTGGTATCGCAAATCTGCAGAGCAAGGATATACCGATGGGCAATATTTCTTAGGCCGAATGTACCAAAATGGCTATGATGTTAGCCAGGATGATGCAACGGCAATCTATTGGTATCGTAAGGCGGCACAACAAGGGCACGAATCAGCCCAAAAGAGTTTGAATACATTAGGGAAAACATGGTAGATCGTACAGAGCTGAGACATAATCATTCTTATATCTCTGACTATAGCATTAGCTTAAAGAGTTGCAGTGGGTGGAGTTAGGTTGGGAATATCTATACTATAGAGATGGACTTACCATCTTTACCTTGAGACGCTGTAGGATAAAGAGGTTAATCTCAGATATGAACTTCATATTCTGATAGCCCTCTTGTTGACTAATATTCTTGGATATCAACCTTGTTTAACGCGAGTTCGACCCTAAGCAACCGGCAGGAAAGAGGTGTGTACAATCTCCTCAGCGGTGTTGATGGAAGGTTTTTTGTCGAAAAAAGAGAAAGCGGCCAAAGCCGATAACAGATTGATAATGAAGTATGGGAAGCAACGATGGCGTGTATGCTCTACTTGACAGATATTCTTGAGTTGATCATTAACAGTCTCGATCAGAGATCTTTTTCCGAAGCATAATCTTGTGTCATGTTGAAGCATCAAGGCATTCTTCACTGACCCTTTTTTCAGACGCGTGAAGAGGTGGACTCCGTCAATGAAGAGCTGTTCGAAGAGGTCTTTCGAGATATAGCCCCTGTCACCGAAGAGCTTCCCGAAGATCCGTTTGTGGAAGTCCATGTGTTTCAAGGGAGCTCTGTCGTCGACATTACCCGGAGTAAGAAGAAAATCAAGTAGCTCCCCTTTGTCGTTAATGATCAAGTGCAGTTTGAATCCATAGAACCAGCCCAGAGTGCTTTTTACCTTTTCTAGCAAATTCCTTGGAGGTTTTATGCTGCTTTTCTCTTTTGATATGGCAGCTTCGGATGGGAGTAGAATCGATAAAAAGATATGCCGGTACATTGCCCCAAAGCCTTCATTTTTAGGAAGACAGCAAGCGGGATACAGACTTTTCGCTCTAACTCTACAAATCGGTTGTAGGACACGGTATGGGGGAAATCAGACTTCATGCGTGATCGGACGAAGAGATAGAAATGCTTCAGGTCTCGAAAAAGGAGAAGTGGAAAAGGATGAGAATCGTCATCACCTCGCTACCGGACATTGTGAATTTGCGGTTCCTCCTTTTCTTTGGGGCACCCTTTTCCAAGGAATGACTTTTGATTACGGCGTTGTATTCTTTCAAGAATTCGTCGACGAGATAGTAGATCTCTACAGTTTTATTGGTGGGAATCATTGTTGGGTTTGCTCTTTGTTTTCAACGCATTAAAGATACAAACCTTACTCTTGACTCCCACCTCTTTTTGCTCCTTTTCTTACGTCGAACTCACGTACGGTTAGTATCATACCGTAGAGTGGCGAGGCTGGATAGTATGGTTAGCGTAAGCGAACTGTCAGTAAACTTCGTAACGTCACGAAAGAGTGTAAGATACTGGTACACTCTCCCCAAAAGGGAAGCGGTCGGTTAATCCTCTCCAAGGTAGGATTACACGGATATAAGCACCGCCGGAGGATGAGACAGAACCTAACCTATCCGTTAGTTATCTATGTGGAACATGGTAAGCCTGTATATCTCCCGTCATGTCAAAATGACGGGAGAGCTGACAGCAATGGAAGCCGAACGGTGTGCAGGTATAAGACAGCAGAAAAAGCGAATGCCGTTCTGTAATGGAGCGGATACGGATTGAGCCGATATCACGGGTTGATTTGGCTAACATCATCCGATACGAAAGTGGGCAGATTTCTGTGATGACACTCGGTAGGCAAACAAACCGAATGTCATCAAATGGTAATTCTTTACAATAAACTTTTAGAACTTTCAAAAAGAAGGAATGCAAATGAACGAAAACAAAACATCGTGTGCACCTACTGACAATCGGCTGACACTTTGGGACAGCATAGACTGGACCAAGGCGGAGTTGGCTGTCAGAAAGCTACAAGCGCGTATTGTAAAGGCTCAGAAGGAAGGCAGAACGGGCAAGGTGAAAGCCTTGCAGTGGACGCTGACCCATTCTTTTTACGCAAAAGCCTTAGCCGTAAAGAGAGTTACTTCCAACGGAGGTGGCAACACCCCCGGGGTGGACATGGAAACATGAGAGAAATCCGAAGCAAAAAAACACAAGCGATAAGCGAACTCAAACGCAGAGGCTATCAGCCGAAGCCATTGAGAAGAGTCCACATCAAAAGAGCAATGGCAGACTGCGTCCGTTGGGAATACCGACAATGAAAGACAGAGCCATGCAAGCACTCTACCTTATGGCATTGGAACCAGTAGCAGAGACTACTGGCGATACTCGTTCATATGGATTCCGCAAGGAACGCCGCTGTATGGATGCTGTTCAGCAATGTCATAACATTCTCCGGAAAGGCTATTCTCCCGAATGGATTCTGGAGGGTGACATAAAGGGTGCTTCGACCATATCAGCCATGAATGGCTGCTTGCCAACATCCCTATGGATAAGGCAATGCTCCGTAAGTGGCTGAAATGCGGCTATATCTTCAACAAACAGATGTTCCCGACAGAGGAGGGAACACCACAAGGTGGCATTATCTCTCCCACGCTAGCCAATATGACATTGGACGGATTGCAGAAAGTCCTTGCAGAGAAATATAAACGAGTTAGAATCAAAGGCAAGTTATATTCGCCAATGGTGAATCTTGTCCGCTACGCTGATGACTTTATAATTACCTGCGAGAACCGTGAAACACTTGAAAAGGAAATAAAGCCATTGGTAGCCGACTTTATGTCTGAAAGAGGTCTGACCTTATCGGAAGAAAAAGACGGTGATAACCAATATTCGTGACGGTTTCGATTTTTCTCGGTTTTAATATCCGCAAATACGGCAATGAAATATTGACCAAGCCTACCAAGAAAGCCGAAAAAAACGCTTTATGGAGAATATCCGTAAGGTAATAAAAAGGCAACAAAGGGGTGCAGGCAGGAGTCCTTAATCAGAATGTTGAATGCTAAAATCCGAGGATGGGGAGCTTACTATCAGCATGGCGCAACGCGTGATTCCTTTCACAGAGTTGACCATCAGATATTCCTCTCCCTATGGCAATGGGCTAAACGTCGCCACTCCAAGAAAGGGAAGCGATGGATTAAAGACCGCTATTGGCATAATATCCGAGGTAACAGCTGGACTTTTGCTGCCAAGTTCAAGAAATCAAATGGAAAGGAAGACCAACTCACAATGTTGACTTTGGCTTCCTCATTCCCTTTTCTGCAATATACGCAGATAAAAGGGGATATGAATCCGTTTGACGTGGACTGTCGTTTATACTTCAAACCAAAGAATGAAGTCGAAAAATGCTTGTTTCACTGAAAGGACGTAAGTCTTTGCTTTACCTATGGGAAAAGCAAGGAAGAAAATGTCCAATATGCGGTGAGCCGATAGACACTCACAAGGCATGGAATGTGATGCCTACCGTCCAAAATGGGCGAAAGTGCAATCTATTGGTTCATGACAAATGTTTCAAATTATCCCACAAATCCAATGACAACAACAAGTAATTAATATGAGCCGGTCTCTATATAAGAATAGGGATTTAGAAAAGCTTGAGCCGTATGAGGGGAAACTCTCATGTACGGTTCTTAGGGGGAAGAGGGTAGTAATGCCCTTGACCTACCCGATAGGCCTTCCGATCTCGAGCAGCGCAACGGGCGTGCCGTCCGTAAAGGCAACGAGGTGGCCAAACAGTTTGCGGGCAACAAAGTGGACGTGATCATCTATGCCGTGGAGCGCTCGCTCGACAGTTACAAGTTCAACTTGCTGCACAACAAACAGCTCTTCATCAACCAGCTCAAGACGAACACGCTCGGCAGTCGCTCCATCGACGAAGGTTCGATGGACGAGGACAGCGGCATGAACTTCTCAGAGTATGTGGCCGTGCTGTCGGGCAACACTGATCTACTCGAGAAAGCGAAGCTGGAGAAGAAGATCGTCACTTTGGAATCGGAGCGGAAGGGCTTCCTTAAAGAACGCGACACGGCCGCGGCCAAGCTCGAGGAGATCAAAGTTTCCATCGCCTTCCATTCGGACAAGATCCGGGAAGCCCGGGCGGATCGAGCACATTTCGAGAGCCAGCTACAGCGTGACGCCGACGGTGTGCCGGTCAATAAGCTGTCGGTAAAAAGGTGTGCCGGACGGTGCAGACATCAAGGCCGTGGCCGCGCGCTTGCAGGAGATCGCGGAGAAAGCGCGCACCGAAGGCGAGTACAACAAGATCGGTGAGATCTACGGTTTCCCGGTCATGGTGAAGACCGAGAGTACGGCGAAGGATCTTTTTCGATTGTTCCGTCAACCGCTTTTTTTCGTGCAAGGCCGCAGCGGCATCCTCTATACCTATTAACAATGGTCGTCTGGCCGCTGATCCGAAGCTCGCTTGCCAAAACTTCCTGAACGCACTAGAGCGGATCTCGAAAGTCATCGAGACGCACGAGAAGGAGTTGGCCAAGACGAAGGAGCAGATTCCGGTCTTTGAGGCGGCCGCCTCAGGCATCTGGCGGAAAGAGGACGAGCTACGTACGCTGAAGAGGAACGCGGCGGAGCTGGATCGGAAGATTGCACCTCACTTGCACCACCGACGCCGCCGGAAAAAGAGGAGCAGGCAGAAAGCAGGAAACAGGTATCCGCTCAATTGTCTGTCCCTGCCCCGCTCCAACACAAGGCTGCATCCCCTTCTTCCGTAAGCCCGCAAGAATCCAGAGAAGTCACCAACCATCTCGTTGTGGCTAAACCGAAGTGGAGGTAATACCGAGAAAGTCTGCGAGCTTCTTCACGCCTTCTTGGTGCTTTAGGGATTACGCACCTTGAGCTTTTTGGATATTCTGCATCTTCCACTGTACGGCCGGGAAATGGCTGAGGTCGCCGGATACACAATGCTCCCACAGAGGTGCTCCTTGCTCAAAAAGACAGAAGGAACAAGCGGTCACGCTCACTCAAACAGGCACCGACTTTGTCGATTAAGACTTGCCCGGCATGTTCATAATCCGCGTAGGTGAAAGGGATTTCCGTCATCCCCTTGAATTGACTTTCGAGGGCTTCTTCCTAGCTGATCTCGTGAGGTGCAAGGGATTCTATGATCGGCTTATCGCTACCACAGAGATTGAGAAGCAGTCCTTTCTTCACATGCGCCCAATCTTCCGCTTTAATCTGCCAAAAATCAAAGAGGTCGCGTGGGTGCTGCCGACTAAGTGCCGCAGCTATTTTTCCCTCCGTAGAGCTGAGTATAGGAGACAACTCGTGCTTTGCAATTTGCTTGAAACACGGCCTGTGCTTTCGGACAAAGATCCCGAACTTCGGACTCTCCGAGAAGGCCTCGCTTCGTTCCATTGACCTCGATTTTTGACCGTTGCCCCTTGGTAGGCACATTGTAGCTTCCAAACATCCGGCCTGTGAATGATTTTGATGCCCGGGATGGTGCGTTCGATGTTTGTCTTGAGTTTGGACAGATGCGCATTAATCGCCTCCAAACTTGTCTCCCGAGGTGCAATCGGGATATAGGTTACATCGATATCCACCGAATAGCGTGGCATGTTTTGATGAAACAGATTGATGGCGGTACCTCCATGCACGGCAAAAATTTTTGGATTCGAAAGACCGAGGGCATAATGCGAATAAGCAGTGCGACTTGACGCCGATATTGTTCGTTATTCATAGTCATGCAATGCTTGGGGACGGTCATTTTGTATTTGGAGACATAGACGCCGGACTTGATCAATTGGAGTTTGTGTGTCCCTAGATTGATGCGCGCGGTGTCAAGATCCTCAAACCACGAATGCCCTGCTTTCTCAGCCATATAGAGGAAAAAGTCGCCTTATGCGGTAGTGCTGAGTCGTCTCAAGGAGCGACTGAACCACCGTCGGACGCAGGGTGGTGAGTTGTTCCATTATATAGAAGAGATCCATGTAGTCATACCTTTTTGGGAGCAAGCAGCAGGCATTCCATAAAGGCTTGCTCCGGCATGGAGACAGGCAGTTCCCAATCTTGATAACGGAGTCTCACCGCCTGAGAGGTAGACAAAAGAGACGAAGAGAAAGGCAGAAACTCCCGATCGAAAAGCGCTGACTGCATCCATTGCGGAGCCGTTTTTCTTATCCATTCCAACAACCAATATCGGCTTCCCCATTGGGACGTAATGGTTGAACCCCCACAGTTCCAAGGCCGAATGAGCGGCGATGCGCAGGTCTTTTTTTCTACTTGTTGGTTATACGACGCCAAGGCCCCAAAAGCCGAAAGCTGGCTGCCAGTGCGGTACACAACGCCTCTCGACAAAGCGGATAGCCAACCCGAGGCGCGATAGCGGTCGATCAGCTGGGGGGAGTAGCCTTGCCGGCTAAGCCAGCCGGAGAAGTATAGCCCTCCCTTCTGCCCGGACTTTAGCAGTCGGTTGATTTTGCTCTCTGTAGATATATCCACGGTGTATTTGCATTGAATTATTCCAACCGCAAAGGTGCGATTATCTGGAGTGCCCCAAACAGGCGCCTGTTTAGGATTGTCTTCATCCGCCCCTACGGCATCGGCCTATCTTTGCCGGCCATCAAACAGGATGACAGATGAAAAGAGTCAAAGACATTGCGATAGCCGAATCGAGCGACAGTGATTTTTAAGGAGCGCTTGGAAACGAAGAATGCCAAGAGCTGGCTGAAGAGCGTGAGCGCCTTTGCAAATGGCATCGGCGGGACGCTTTTATTTCGGTGTGGAAGATCAAACGCACCGGATCGTCGGGCTGGATGATCTGCAAACGACCATCGGAAAAAAATCACGGAGCTGATCGTGGCGCGCATCACCCCGCGCCCGTCCTTCGAGTGTATACCGATCGCACATGATGGCAAGAGCGCGTTGGCCGTCCGGGTCGATTCCGGGAAACTGACGCCTTTTTACTACGTCCATGACAACCACCACACCGCCTATATCCGTATGGGTGACGAATCCGTTCCGGCCACGGACTATCAATTGAATGAGTTGATTCTGAAAGGCCGGAACGAGACTTACGACAGTCGGATCACTGATAAGCAGCGGACGGATTACAGCTTTACGTTGCTTGAGGCCACCCTATTTGCACACGCTGAATCAGCGCATGCATGCAGGAGATTACGTCTCTTTCGGTCTGGCGGCAGAGGATGGGTGGCTGACTCATGCGGGGCTGTTGTTTGCCGATCAATGTCCGCTGCCCGACAGTCGTGTCTTCTGTACGCGTTGGAACGGCCTGCAGCGGGGATCGGTGTTTGAAGATGCCGCGGACGATGCGGAGTACAGCGGTAATTTGATCTACCTGCTGCAAAGTGCGACCGAGTTTATCCGCCGCAACACGCGGAAAGGGTGGACGAAAACGGCGACCGGGAGGGTAGAAAAGCCGGATTATGCCGAGCGGGCGTATTTTGAAGGTATCGTCAATGCGCTCATCCATCGGACGTATGATTTCCGCGGAACGGAGGTGCACGTGGAGATGTACGACGATCGATTGGTGATTTCCTCTCCCGGCGACATTTATGGAGGCGGCGAGTTGGAGCCTTTGGATGACGGCTCCTATATCTCCAAACGGCGCAACCCGATTTTTGGCCGATGTGTTCAGTCGTCTGAAATACATGGAGCGACGAGGCAGCGGGATAAGGAAGATCCTCGAAGCCACGGCAGGTCTCTACGGCTACACCGCGGACAAGGCACCTCACTTTTTTTCGTGAACAAACAGAATGACTTCTTCCTCACCATCCCGAATGTCAATTACCCGGAAAAACCTCGTCACCCCACATGTCACCCCACATGTCACCCCACATGTCACCCCACATGTCACTCCACATGATACCATACATGATAAGACGGAACGATTGCTGTTATTCTGCGAAGAGCCTCGCAGTCGGGAGGAGATGATGATACATGTCGGGGTGAATGATCGTTCCTATTTCCAAAAAAACAATACCTCCGTCCGCTATTGGATGGGGGAAGATCGAGATGACTATCCCCGATAAGCCGCGGAGCAAGCATCAGAAGTATCGGACGAAGTAGATCCTCGTTATTTTTCAAAGTCTTCTTCCTAAAATGAGATCAAAGCAGACGGCAAGACTTCGGCGGCGTCGCTGGCGGATTGCCGAAATCTTGACCTGCGGTGAGGCTGTCATTCTGCTGTTTGTTTGCGCAACATCTCATCGATCTCCTCTCGCCGAAACAGCAGTCGACCGTTGGCCTTGAGATAGGGAATCTTCCCTGCCGAAACCCAATTGTAGATCGTTTTCTGCTCCACCTTCAGGAGTTTGGAGACGTCAATGATGTCCGGTATTCGGGCTTCAGCGGTGGGCGGACTGTCGTATCAATCGTCTGTTCGCGCAATACCAACAGGCGGTCGAGCTTACCCTCCATCCGCGCCAGACTGTCAAGCAGCTGCTTTTGCCACTTGTCAAAAGGCTCTTCTACGTACGACATCGCTCTCCCTTTTGATAGTTTCCCGAAGTGTCCTGCGACAGGATGCCCTGCTCCCTCATGTAGGCGATGTATCGCTTGGCCGTGCGATCCTTGATTTCCATCTCCTGAATCAGCAGTTCGCTGAGGTTTTTTTGTAGGACAGTTTGGCGGTATGCAAGAAGATTTCTTTGACCACGGCGATCAATTCGTCAGCCTTTCGTCGCTCCTTGTCCTCCTTCGATTTCTCACCGCGGTAGACGTGCATGTCTTGCTGCTTATCCCACCCGAAAAGCATAATCGGGACGTCGAGCGGACTGCCGTCACGCACCTTCAGCGCCTTCACGACCGAGTATTCCGGATCGTCGTCCTTCTCGATGGACAGGATGCCCGCGGCTTTGCGTTGCAGCTCCGATCCGATGTGCCCGCGCAGTTTGATGCCATTGGGCACGAAGTGAAGCACACAGATGATGCATGTGTTGTAGATGCCAGCCAGCCGATAGAGTTCGTCCACGATGGCGATGCTCTCCGTCTCATCGTTGGCCTAACGGATCAAATCGGCAATGCCGTCAATGACTACGAGGTGGATGCCGCCGTGTCGGTGATGAAACAGATCCATGCTTTCACGAATCAGTTTCAGACGGTCTTTGCGAGAGAGGGAGGCCAAATAGAGCGAGTGATAGAAGTCCGGCACGGCCGCAAGCGACGCACGCCGCAACGTCTTGCCTAAGTTCTTATGGAGCTGCGCCTCGGACTGCTCCGTGTCGTAATGCAGGACGGCCAGCCGCTTGGGATTGGCTGTGACTTCCAAGCCCAGCGTCCGTTCGGCGGGTAGCATAGTTTCTCCCAGAGTGCCGGCCAAGATGGCGGTGATGTAGTTGCTCTTCCCCGTTCCCTCGCCACCCGTGATGCAGAACAGGTTATCCTGCGTACCGAGCGGCACGCTGTTTACGGCCACTACCGACTTGGATGCATCGGGCGGATTGTCATAATCGATCTTGCACGAGCGCAGCATCATCATGGTTTGCACATATAAATTGGAAAACATCTCGGACAACAGCGCCCTCAAATCCTTTTTCTCCATACCCTAATTGGAAGTAGTCGGAGATGTCTTTTTCGCCTTTGCTGCCTTGAAGGGGAAGCGTGAGATTGAGCACATGATACCCCGCGAGCTGTTCCGCCTGTCGCTCCGATTCTCGTTTGCTCGTTTCATCCGTATCGTACAGCAGGATGATGTTGCGGAAGCGGAGATGAAGACTTTCTATGATATTCTCCGGTATTTGTGCCGTCTCGCTGTTGAAACAGATGGCAGAAAACCGTGTGAGGATTGATGATAGAACAAAAGGGCAGGAATCACGTCCTGAAGGGTATTTAATATCGTTCCGAGGGGTATTTAACCACGTTCTGAACGTATCGCAACCACGTTCCGGACGTATCGCAACCACGTTCCGAACGTATCGCAACCACCTCCCTAACGTATTACGACCACCTCGGAACGTTATTCCCCCGAAATAAACCCCAAACACAGTGAGAGCGTTCTCTCGAGGAAACGGCTTCGAGCGAGATCTATTGGACGAATATGCGTTTTACCGTCGCCAGAAGCCGGGTAGAAGGGGGTGAGGACGGTGAAGATCTCTAATCGGCCGACAATCATTAGGAAGGAGAGGATCCACTTGTTGAAGGAGGAGATGGCGGAGAAGTTGCCGTCCGCAAAGTGGCCGATGCCGGGGCCGGCATTGCTTACAGAGGTGGCGGCCAAGCCGAGGGCGTCACCGAGGTCGATGCCCTCGAAGGTGAGGACGGTGCAGCCAAAAAGGATGAGGCCGACGTAGATGATGGCGAAGGTGTAGACGCGCTGGACGACATGCTCGGGGATGACTTGCCCGCCCGACTCGCAGGGGCAGAACGGCGCGGGGGTGCGTTTGGCGTTTGAACTCGTTGAGTAGGGTCCCTGACGAGGATCATGAAGCGACCCATCTTGAGTCCGCCACTGGTGGAGCCAGCACACCCGGCCACGATGATGACGAAGAGGGCAATGACGGCGAAGAAGGAGCCCCAGGAGGAATAGTTGACGGTCAGTAAGCCGGTGGTAGAGATGAGTGAGGTGATGTGGAAGAGGGCGTGGCGGAAGGCCAGCTCGGGGTTGGTCTCGTTGTGACGCAGCAGGATCCACGCGGTGGTCACTATGGTGGTGGTGGCGATGACGATACAGAACCAGCGGAACTCGTGGTCGTGAAAGAGCTTTTGGCTGTGTCCGCGAAGGGCGAAGTAGAGCAGCGTGAAGTTGGTGGCGCCGATGAACATGCCCAGGATGACGATATACTCCGTGTAGGGCGGAGTGCCAGTAGGCGAGGCCATTGTTTTTTTGGTGGAATAGCCCCCGGTGGCCACGGTGGTCATGGCGTGGTTGAGGGCATCGAATAGGTTCATGGGGGCCGATCCAAAGGAGGAGAAGGATGGCCAGAGTGATGAGGACGTAGAGTCCGAAGATTCGCTTAGCTACCCGGGTGATGCGTGGGCGGAAGCGGTCGTGGGTGATGCCGGACGTCTCGGCGTCGAATAGCTGGGAGGCGGTGCCGCCGAAGATGGGTAGGAGGGCGACGGAGAAGACGATCATGCCAATGCCGCCCCTGCCACTGGGTGAGGCTGCGCCAAAAGAGTAGCCCGTGAGGCAGGCGCTCGATGTCGTCCGGGATGGTGGCGCCGGTGGTGGTGAAGCCGGAGATGGTCTCGAAATAGGCGTCGGCAACGTTCGGGATGTAGCCGCTGATGAGGTAGGGCAACATGCCGAAAAAGGGAGAGTAGGATCCAGGTCAGGGTGACACTGATCATGCCTTCGCGACGGCCGGAGCGGTAGTCGTCGGCATGGCGACCGGTGATATACATGGCCAGCCCGGCGGCAAACATGATGGCGCACGAGATGGCCAGCGGGATGAGATCGCTGTCGTTATACCAGAAGGAAACGGCTACGGCGGAAAGCATAAAGAGGCTCTCGAGCATGTGCATCGTGCCCAAGAACTTGATGATGAAGCGGACGTTGAGTTGGTGAAACATAGATGTGAGGGCTAAAAACGAACGGTGAAAGCTAAAAACAGTGGGGTACACTTGCTTGACGCACACCGTTGTTAGCTTTTAGCCTTTCGTTGTTCGCTTTTCAGTTGAAGTAATCCTTGAGTTTGCGCATGGCTGAGTCGAAGCAGAAGACCATGACGTGATCGTTGGCGCGGATCTGCGTGTCACCCTCCACCATCATGGGGATGCCGTTGCGGATGAGTCCGCCCAGGGTCATGTCCTTCGGCAGACGCATTTCTTGATAGGCTTGCGGGTGATCTTTGAGTCGGGTTTGGCCACGAGCTCGGCCACGTCGGCACGGGCGAAGGCGAGACACTTGACGTTGGTCACATCGGCGTCGAGGAGGAACTGGTAGATGTGTCCGGCGGCGATCAGCTTCTTATTGATCACTGTGCCGATGTCCACCTTAGCGGCCGGGGAGATGTAGTCGAGGTTCTCCACCTGTGCGATGGTCTTGAAGACACCGTAACGCTTGGCGGCCAGACAGGCCAGGATGTTCGTGCCCGCGTTTTCGGTCAGGGCCACGAAGGCCTGGGCATCGTCGATGCCCTCCTGCACAAGCAAGTCGGTGTCGCGCCCATCACCGTGGATGACGAGCACGTTCTTGGGCACCTGTGCGGAGATCTTTGCACACTTGTCGCGGTCGGCCTCGATGATGGTGATGTTAGTATTGTCAGGCAGGAAATGCGCTGTCTTGATGGCGATGCGTCCGCCGCCCATGATGATGACCTTCTTCACCTCCGGGTTCAGTTTGCCGGCCTTGATGCGGACATCCTCGATGTGTTCGCGGGTGGTGGTGACGAAGACGATGTCGCCCGATTCGATATGGGTCCCATACCGCGGGGGATAACCATCTCGCCGTCGCAGCGCTGTATGGCTACGATGTGGTAGCACTTCTTGTCGTTCTGCATCAGCTCCACCAACGTGCGATTGATAATCGGCGCCTCGCCGCGCACCTTAATGCCGAGCAGGATGAGTCCACCGCCGAAGAGTTCCCAGTACTGTCGTGTCCAAGGCCGACGGATGGCTGCTACGATTTCTTTGGCCGCCAAGATCTCGGGGCAGATCATGGAGTTGACGCCGATCTTCTGGAAGAGCTCATTGTTGCGCGGCAGGAGGTACTCATGGTTGTTGATGCGGGCGAAGGTCTTGCGTGCGCCGAGGTTGCTGGCCAGCATGCAGGCCGTGATGTTGGTCGACTCCTCCGTGGTGACGCTGACGAAGAGGTGGGCATCACGGACGTCGGCGTTCTCCAGATCGTGCAGCGAGGTGGGATTACCGACGATGGGCAAGATCTCCATGCCGGTCTTGGCGAAGGCCAGATTATCCTCATTGGGGTCAAGGAGGATGATGTCGTGGCGTTCGCGCGAAAGCATTTTCGCGAGGTGACGGCCAACTTCACCGGCGCCTGCAATGACGACTCTCATGCCCGGCCCCTTTCTGTCCGGCGAGGGAGCGGATGGCCTCAAGGATGTGTGGGGCGTCCATGCCGCAGAGGTTGTAGAGGTCGGCTATGCTGCCATGCTCGATGAAGCGGTCGGGGATACCGATACGTTGCACGCGGGGTGTATAGCCATGCTCCATCATGAACTCCATCACGGCGGTGCCCAATCCGCCGACCACAGTGCCGTTCTCTACGGTGATGATGCGCGAGTAGCGACGGCCGATCTCATGCAGCAGTTCCTCGTCGATGGGCTTGAGGTAGATCATATCGTAATGCGCGGCGGAGATGCCTTCCTCGGCGGCGGCTTCGATGGCCTGACGCGCCACATTGCCGATGGGGCCGATCGTGACGACGGCTACGTCCGTACCCTCACGCAGTCGACGGCCACGCCCAACGGGCAACAGCTCCATCTCGTTCTGCCAGTCGCGCAGCTCGCCTTTGCCGCGCGGATAGCGGATGACGAAGGGGCCACGGTCGGTCTTGTAAGCCGTGAACATGAGGTTGCGGAGGTCGATCTCGTTGAGGGGAGGAGATGATTAGGTTCGGGATGGGGCGGAGGTAAGCCAGATCGAAGGCGCCGTGGTGCGTGACGCCATCCTCGCCCACGAGGCCTGCGCGGTCGAGGCAGAGCACGACGTGCAGCCGGAGTATGGCTGCGTCGTGGATCACCTGATCATAGGCGCGCTGTAGGGAAGGAGGAGTAGATGTTGCAGAAGGGGATCATGCCCTCCCTTGGCCATACCCGCAGAGAAGGTCACGGCGTGGCCCTCGGCAATGCCGACGTCGAAGGCGCGATCGGGGAAGGCTTTCATCATGTACGTCATCGAGCAACCCGTGGGCATGGCCGGGGTGACACCCGTGATGCGCTGATCTTTCTCGGCCAACTCCACGAGTGTATGGCCGAAGACGTCCTGATAGAGCTGCGGCTCGTTCGTCCGTTCGGGCAGGAGGCGCTGGCCGGTATCCTTATTGAAGCGCCCGGGCGCGTGCCAGACGGTGGCCGACTGCTCGGCGGGTTTGTAGCCCTTGCCTTTCTTCGTTTTTGATGTGGAGCAGTTTGGGGCCCTTCATTTCCTTGATGTCGCCCAGCTTCTGACCAGATCGCCCACGTCGTGGCCGTCGATAGGCCCGAAGTAGCGGATGCTGAAGCCCTCGAAGAGGTTGTGCTGGCGGTTGATGAGGGCCTTGAGGCTGTTGTTGAAGCGCAGGATGTTCTCGCGCCGATCTTCGGAGATGAGGTTCAGCTTGAGGAGCCTCTGGTAGACCTCGTAGCGGATGTGGTTGTAGGTCTGGCTGGTGGTGATGTCGACAAGGTAACGGTTCATGCCACCCACGTTGCGGTCGATCGACATGTCGTTATCGTTAAGCACAATCAGCAGGTTGTTGGGGTCGATGGAGGCGTTATTGATGCCCTCGAAGGCCAGTCCGCCGGTCATGGCGCCGTCGCCGATGACGGCCACGACGTGTCGCCCCCTCGCCGGCTATCTCAAAGGCGGTGGACATGCCCAGGGCGGCAGAGATGGAATTCGAGGCGTGCCCGGCGATGAAGGTATCGTAGGCGCTCTCTTCGGGGTGGGGGAATCCGCCGATGCCCCCGAACTGGCGGAGGGTGTGGAAGGCCTCGCGTCGGCCGGTGAGTATCTTGTGACTATAAGCCTGATGCCCGACGTCCCAGACGATGCGGTCGTCGGGCGTGTCGAAGACGTAATGCAGGGCCACGGTCAGCTCCACGGCGCCGAGGCTGGCACCGAGATGTCCGGGTCGCTCTGAGAGCACGTCGATGATGTATTTCCTTAGCTCGTCGCATACGGCGGGGAGCTTATCGACGGCGAGTTTCCGCAAATCAGCCGGACTATCTATCCGGCTCAAGAGATGATATAGGTTGCTATCAGCCATTCCTGTATTCCTTACTGTTTGTTTTTATAGGGCAAAGGTAGCACCGGAAGTAAGGGCGGCAAGGGAGGTGCACTCCCAGCCTTGCCGGTAGGCCATCGAGGGTCATTTTGGTACTCGCACGGCATGCAAGGGGCAAAATGAGGGTCATTTCGGTACTTGCACGGCATGCAAGGGGTAAAATGAGGGTCATTTCGGTACTCGCACGGCGTGCAAGGGGCAAAATGAGGGTCATTTCGGTGTTTGCACGGCGTGCAAGGGGCAAAATGAGGGTCATTTCGGTACTCGCACGGCATGCAAGGGGTAAAATGAGGGTCATTTCGGTGTTTGCACGGCGTGCAAGGGGTAAAATGAGGGTCATTTCGGTGTTTGCACGGCATGCAAGGGGTAAAATGAGGGTCATTTCGGTGTTCGCACGGCATGCAAGGGGTAAACGCCCCCGATGGCTTGGGGCTATAAAAACAACAGAGGCAGCCGAGGGAGGAGTTTCTCCCCGGACTGCCTCCGTCGGCTGGTTGCCAAGCCTGCGAAGAGGCTTCGGATCAAAGCTCAATCGCCGACCGCCGCATGGCTTTGTCCTGCCAACGGCCGTAGTAGATCTGGACGTATTCGTTCCCCAAGGCCTTCACCGTGCTTTCTTCTGGCACACGGCTGTCGCCGCTGGCGACGATGCGCAGCAGGCCGTCCCCGAGATTGTAGGTGTCGTGGGCGGGATTCGGCCGATAGAGTAGGGGCGATTCGATGGTGTAGGCCGGTGCAACGCCGGTTTGGCGATGCTCGTGCGGGTGCCGCTGCCTTCGAGCTGGATGGCGCCAGAGTGGTCGAAGTGTACGGTCCACGTTGAGGAGTCGGTGAACTCCCGATCGCGTCCGATGTGCTTTACCGCCCATGCGCCGTCTCCGCGGACGCTGACGTGGAAAGTGTCCACCGAGCGGTCCGTTGGTCGGCCGTACTTCGTGCCGAGGCCTTCACTGACGACGGTCCATGTGACCCCGACAGTATGGCCGAGCGCGTGCTCAGCGTAGACGGTGATGGTGCGTTCGTTGCCGTAGTGTCTCTGGAGGTTGAGGGTCCACGTCGGAGGCGAGGTATAAGCGCACAGGATTTTCACGCGGCTGAAGTAAAGCCGATCGACCGAGTCGCGCCCGGCTTGTGAGGTTTGCTCCAGATAGCAGTTGAAGCGGCGGAGGTATTCCATCGCGGTGCCACTGCGCTCGATCAGTTCGGCGGTGTAGTCGAAGGCTACCCACCCCGGTGCGATCCCGGATTTGTTGCTGCGTTCTTCGACGCAGGCCGCAAGCGACATGAGGAGGATCCCTGCGGCAATGATTCGTTTCAGGTTCATAATTAAATGTAGTTATGCGGCCTTGCGGCCGCGGTAGTTATCGGCCCTAACGGCCGGGTAGTAGGCGTATTGCATACGCCCGGCAGTTATGGCGCTTCGCGCCGGGTAGTCAGAGGGTAGCTATATGATAGAATCTACTTCTAACTACTGAGGGGCTTTAGCCCCGTACTACCGCGACCGACAGGCTGCATAACTACCCGGGGCTTCAGCCCCGTTTTACAGCTTGAATGCGACGCCGCCCATGAGCCAGAAGCCGGCCCGGGGCACGTTGCCGATGTCGTAATAGGTGACGTTGAACATGTTGTTCAGGTCGAGGTGGAAGTCAAACTTGCGGAGGGCATAGTTCAGCTTCAGGTCGAGGGTCGAGAAGGCCGGGTAAGGCTCCAGGGCCCATGTCCTTCTTGTCCACGTACCGGCGGTAGCTGCCCATGCGCTTCTGCGCGCGGAAGTGCCACGAGGCCGTCAGCCCGCGAAAGATCGGGTGCTGCAGTCCGACGGTCACCTTGTCGCGCAGGTAGTTCAGCGAGTAGCGCGACTCCAGCCCGTGGCTGTCGGCCGTCTGATTCATGCGTGCATAGTCCACGTTGAGCACCGTGCCGCGCATCGAGGGCCAGATGGCGCCCGGGCGGAAGGTGGCGCCCACCTCGACGCCCTGCTTGTCTATCTCCGTGAAGTTCCACGACGCCCACTTGGCCGTGCCCGAGTCGCGCACCCAGTCGATCACGTCGCGTCCCCACATCAGGTAGCCCACGAGGCGGAGCGTCACTGCGGGGCGCGTGAAGGTCACACCGAGGTCGACCGACTCGGAGCGTTCGGGCTTCAGGCCCACGTTGGCTGTGTGCGTCTCGGTGGTGTAGTAGAGGTCGGTGAAGGTCGGCATGCGGGTCGAGCGGCTCCGGGTAGCGTTCAGCTTCAGGTCGTCCGTCGGGCGATAGGCCAAGCCGGCCGAGGGTAGAAGCGGACGCCGTCGAGCAGGGTGTTGCGCTGCATCATCACGCCGGCCGAGGCGGCCCAGCGCTGCCACGTCCAAGTGTGCTCGGCCGTAGCGCTGACGATGGTGCGTGCGTCGCTGCGTGTGTAGTGACCGTTCGGCGTGGCCATCGGTGTGCCGAGCTTGCTGCTGATGATCTCCTCGCGCCGCAGTTCGCCGCCGAGGCTGGTCACGCCGCCGCACCGGTATATTGGAAGATGAGGTTCGCCCCGTACGTGTCGCCGCGGTGGAAGTTGCGGCCCTTGTCGGTGTCCTTGATGAGGTCGAACTGATCATAATGACGATTCCAGTAGAGGATCGGCACCACCTTCAGCGCGCCGCCAAAGGCTCCTTTGACGGATCCGGTCCAGGCGCTCGTGCGCTCGTATTGGTTGGGGTAGAGGGCGGTGTAGAAGGTGTTGGCGCCGTAGTTCTTGCTTTCATAGCCCGCCTGGATGTCGAGGCGGTTGTCGCCGCTGAAGCGCACGCGCGTCTGCCAGAAGGCGTTCCAGATGGCGTAGTCGCTGCCGGCGATATATCCGTCAGAGGCACGATGGCCGACGGAGAGGCTGCTTGTGGTGGGTCCCGCCTCGAGTGCGCCGCGCACTTCGCCGCCGCGCAGGGCGTGCATACCGGCTTCGGCTGCGAGGTAGAGGGGAGTTTCGACTTTCTGTTTCGTGATGATGTTGATGCCGCCGGAGAAGGCCGACGAACCGTAGATGAGCGCCGATGGGCCGTGTACGATCTCGATGCGCTCGATGTCGGAAAGGTTAATGGGGAGATCGAAGCTGTAATGGCCGGTGTGGGGGTTGGAGAAGTTGACGCCGTTGAGGAGGACGGCTGTTTGGTCGGCTGAGCCGCCGCGGATGGAGATGTCGGACTGTACGCCGTGGCCGCCGCGTTGGATGACGTCCACGTTAGCGGCGTAGACCAGCAAGTCTTGGATGCTTCGGACGGGCGCCTGCTCGATCTGTGCGCGGGTGATGACGGTGACGATCTTGGATGTCTGGCTGAGCGGTGTCTCGAGGTGCGAAGCCGTGACGGTCACTTCCTCGAGCGTCTCTTCGCGGAGGCTGTCCGTGGGCAGCGCGTCGGGTGCAGCCGCGGGCTGTGCTGCCGTCTGCGTGGCGTGGGCGAAGGTCAGCATGCAGCCGGCCACCACGCCGATGTTAACTACTCGGTGCATACTGCTGAAAGCGCTGTATGCCTTGCGTGCAAAACCGCCGGAAGCGGAAGGTGCACGCCCTGTTCAGGTGTCTCTTTCTGTTCATAATTAAAGTGATTAAATGATGTTTGCGCCGCAGTTAAACGGCGCGCAAAAAGAAGGGAAAAAGGGAAAAAAACGAGCGACCGGGGCTCTCAGAGAACAGCTGCTGCCTGACGTATCCGTGCCAACGTACCCGCTGAGCTTCTTGTCAGTCTGCGCCATGTGCAGATCGTACTTCAATTGCAGGCGCATCAGCGAATCGGCTGGCACGTTTAGCGCTGCCTCAAAGCGCATGGCCGTCCGTGTCGTAAGCGACCGCCGCTCGTTCAGTATATCATTCAGCGCCCGATAGGAGACGCCCATTTGTCGCGCCAAGCGTGAAAGCGAGATGCCCCGGCATTCGATCTCATCCCGCAACACTTCCCCGGATGCGTCGGGGTATAGCCGTAGCCCTAAATTTCCCATTGCTGTTATTGATAATGATTCGACAATTCTATGATGTTGCAGATCGTGACGACTGTCTCGGAGACGACTCGCTCTGTCTTGAACTCGATGCGCCCGTCTTTCCCGTCTCGTAGAGTTCTTTCAGATACGCCTTATCAAACGTGATCTCCATCTCTCCTTCGCTCGCCTAATTCGTGGGCAAAGATACCTCCTTCGGCTCCTCCCCCGTAGCTTTTTGGCGGCGGGCACGACGTTGCGAGAGGCTCTGCTTGTAGGAGGTGTTGATGCGGGCTGTGAGGGCGGTGAGACGTTCGGCTAGGGGCCTCGAGCTCCGTACGCGTGGCCTCGGAATTGGCTTTGAGGTAGGCCATTTGGAGCAGCATGATAATGTGTTGATAGATCTCGTCCGACTGGTGCCGCACTTCAAGCATAGCGGGTTGCTCCTTTTGCTCCACACGCTCGTCTCGACGTTGTCGACTCAGCGTTAAGTACTCCCCGTCGAGCCTTTCCAGCGCCTCCAATGCCGCGGTGAGGCCGAGGCGCCCTAGTGTGCGGCGTGCTCAGGCTTTTTCAGGTCGTAGATGAGCGATAGCAGGTCGGCCGATCGGCGATCGGTGGAGAGGTTCTGGAGTCGCACGAACTGACGTGTCACGATGTGCAGCGCGTGGGCAGCTTCCACCTGCGCCTTGTCGGGCGAGAGCCGCATGATGCGCACGATACCGAGGATAAACGTCGCGGCTCGCGTACGTTCCGCATCCTTTTCGTGCATAGCCTTGGTATAGACCGTGGCGCGGATCTCGACGGCCTGATCGATCTCTTTACGGGCAGGGCATACCACTCGTCGGATAATTCGGTCGGTATGTCGGTCGTTTTTGCGTTCACTTCGCGCACCAAGTCGCACGCCTCGCAGTGGAATCGTGCGTGAAGTGCGTTGTCTAACTTGTCTAAGCCGATTTTCTTGATCTGAATCGTGTGCTTCATCTCGTTTTTTGATGGATATGGGGATTGACACCTCGATCGGAGTGCCTCACGCGTCGCGTTTCCCGATCGTTAGCGCCTACAAATGAAATAAATTATCGCTTTTCGGTAAGCGTACAAGGTCGTATGCTCGAAAGAGCCTCTTTCGCGTGATTCAGCACCTGTATGAGTCCGCAAAGAGGCTCTTTTTCGTTATTCATACTTGGTAAGAGTCCCCAAACAGCCTCTTTTTCTCTATTCATACCTGGTATAGGTCTGCAGATAGCCTCTTTTTTTCGTGGTGTATACGCCGTAAAGTGCCTTCGAAAAGAGGCTCTCGAGGGAGTTTGACGGTGTATAGTGTGCAAAACAGACTCTATTTCTTAGCTCATACCGCGTATGAGGTGCAAAAACAGCGTCTTTCGGTGGACTTATACCGTGTATGGAGTGAGAAACAGCTTCTTTTTGTGGAGTCATACGGCGTATAGATTAGGAAGCAGTCTCTTTCTCTCGACGCTTACGGCTGCTATATAGGGAAACACGCCGCGTTTACCTCTTCCATGTCGATAGACATTCCGAAATCAGTCGCTGCAAGCAGTTCCATGTCGATAGACATTCCGAGATTAGCCACGTTTACCTCTTTCATGTTGATGGGCATTCTAAGATTAGTCGCGTTTACCTCTTTCATGTTGATGGATGTTCTGAAATCAGTCGCGGAAGGGGGAGGGGGCTATGCGTTGGGGAGCGACAAAAAGAGCAGGGAAGAGAGTCGGTTGTGACTCTCCCCCTGCTGAATCTCGGTGGCTACCCTCGGCGTCGGGTTGCACACCAGACAGATTGACAAGTGTAATAGTTACGTCTGGACTTGAGATTACTTCGTCAAGCTCTTAGCACGAGCCTCCAGCTTCGAAACCGGGAGGTAGATCTGGAGACCAACGTTGAGCGAAAGTCCGTTCACGGAACCTTTGCCGAACTGTCCGTTGTAGAGAGCCAATGCTTCAAGCGCTACGTGCTCGTTCAGGAAGTAAGCGTAGCCAGGACCAAAGTTGACGTTGAATCCAACTTCTGCACCCTGAACGCCACCCAGACCGACGCCGACTTCACCAAAGAAGTGGCCTTCTTTCGGGCCAATCTCTACCTCTTTATTGCCGAGATAGTAACGACCGAAGCCATTGATGCCGTAGCTGAACGTGGTGTTACCACCGCGCTGTCCGGTGAAACCGGCATTCACTTTGGCACCAAAGGCCAGGTTGTTCTGCACGAAGTAGCCTACACGCGGAGTGAGGTTGAGCGAGAAGTAGCTGCCGCTACCCAGACCGAACCGAATGTCGCCGATGCTTCCACCAACTAATACGCTACCTTTCTCGAGCTGTGCGTTTGCTGCTCCAATGGAGCACAGTGCGAATACAATCGCACTCATCAGAAATTTCTTCATACTGTTTCGTTCTCTTTGTTTGGTTCTTTTTATTCCTACTCTATTTATATGGCCTTTTCGGATACTGCCGCGGCAAAGGTATGCGGTTTTTTGTAAGTCGGTTTGTAGTGAGCCCAAAAAGAGGCGGATAAATAGGGAGCTCAGAGGTCGATGACGCCCCGACCTTGGCGCAGGATGGTGAAGGGGAAGCGGTGCAATCGACCACGGTGGAGCCTTCGGCGCGGCCGATGCCGCCATCGATGACGAGGTCGACACGTCCGTCGAACTTTTCATGGATAAGCTCGGGGTCGGTGAGGTATTCCGGCTCCTCATTATCGCTGGCGGGGTCGTGGACGGACATGGTGAGGAGGGGGTTTCCCAGCGTGCGGACGAGTTCGAGGGCTATGGGGTTGTCGGGGATGCGGAGGCCTACCTCGCGTCGGCTTTTTGTAGATGCGCGGAAGGTCGGCGCCGGCGGGCAGAATGAAGGTGAAGGCGCCGGGAAGGTGGCGCTTGAGGAGTTTGAAGGCATTGTTATCGATGCGCGTGTAGGCGCCGGCCTCGGAGAGGTCATGACAGACGATGGAGAGCTTGCTCTTTTGCGGGTCGACGCCCTTGATGCGGCAAATGCGCTCCACGGCGCGGACGTTGAGGGCGTCGCAACCGATGGCATAGAGCGTGTCGGTGGGATAGATGACAAGTCCACCGTCACGCAAGGTGCTGGCGACGCGATCCAGATCCTTCTGGTTGGGGTTGTTGGGGTAAATTTTTAGAAGCATGGTAGGGGCTGTTTGATGAGGGTCGCAAAAGTAGAGACTTTGGGTAGTGATACATGATGAGAGCTCTCAGACGGGGTGTGCTGAGGGGCTAATTTTCCCGCATGATTAGCCAGATTTGCCGTGTGGCATTTTTTCTACTTTTGCGCCCGCTCCATCCGTAGATGGGCGATTATTAGTAAGATAAGCGAATGTAGTTATGACGAAATATGCGTTGGTTACAGGGGGCTCACGAGGCATTGGGCGGGCCGTTTGCCCGGAGTTATCGACTGCGGGATATGCGGTGCTGATCAATTGTCGGGCTAACCTCGAAGCGGCATCCGAAGTCGAGGCCGAGGTGAGGGCTCGCGGCGGAGTGGCAGAGGTGATTCCGTTCGATGTGGCCGACTCTGCGGCGGTAGATGCTGCCTTGGAGGCTTGGGAAGCGCGTCACCCGGAGGATGCGATCGAGGTGCTGGTCAACAATGCGGGTATTCGTCAAGACGCGATGATGATCTTCATGCAGGATAAGGATTGGCACGAGGTGATCAATGCCTCCGTCGACGGGTTTTTCTATGTCACCCGCCGCGTGCTGAAGGGCATGCTGATGCGCCGCCATGGACGCATCATAAATATGGTCTCCCTGTCCGGTTTGAAGGGTATGCCGGGCCAAACGAACTATTCGGCGGCTAAGGCGGCCGTGATCGGCGCCACGAAAGCCCTGGCGCAGGAGGTGGCGCGGCGTCATGTGACGGTGAATGCCGTCGCCCCGGGCTTTATTGCGACCGACATGACGAAAGATCTGGACGAGGCGGCGCTGAAGCAGACTGTCCCAGCGGGGCGCTTCGGTAGGCCGGACGAGGTGGCCGCATTGGTCGGCTTTTTAGCCTCAGACAGGGCCGATTACATCACTGGTCAGGTCATATCTATCAACGGAGGCCTCCTGTGAAGGGCTTCCTTGGGCCTAAAACTCCCCTCCCTCGGGGGGCATATATATAAGGTATAGGACACATACACGAAACAATCAAGAAGACTATAGAGATAAAGATGGAAAGAAGAGAGATAGAAGAGAAGGTGAACGACTTTTTAGTGGAAGAGATGGAGATCGAGGCGGAGAAGATCAAACCTGAGGCCTTGCTGAAGGAGGATCTGGGGTTAGACAGCCTGGATTTTGTGGACATCGTTGTGATTGTCGAGCGCACTTTTGGCTTCAAAAATCAAGCCCGAAGAGATGGCCGACGTGAAGACGGTGGGTGCCTTCTACAACTATATCGAATCGAAGCTCTAAAGACGAGACTGGAAGGATCGATCAAGGCGTCACGATGGTGCAGAAAAGCGACGAGTGGGACGGCGTAACGGGCGGCACGACGCTCGGACAGAAGGCCATGAAGGTCATGCTGTCTATCCTCGACGTCCGCATCGGCTACGTCCTGCTGGCCTTCGTCGTCCCCTTCTATATGCTCTTTCATCACAAGGGTTACGTGGCTATCTACGGCTATTTTCGCCGTCGTCACGGCTATGGACCGCTGAAATCATTGCTCAAGACCTACCGCAACCATTTCCTTTTTGGTCAGGCCATGCTGGATCGGTTTGCGGTCTATGCTGGAAGGGCAAAATTCAGCGTCGATAACCCTGATAACCCGCTTTTTCTCGCCATGCTCGATCGGCCAGAGGGCTGCATCGTGGCCAGCGCCCATGTGGGCAATCCGGAGTTGAGTGGTTACCTGCTGAGTCAGCAGAAAAAGCGCATCAATTGCCTCATCTATGGCGGTGAAGCTAAGGAAGTGCAGAAAAATCGCATCAAAATATTGGAGCGGAATAACATCCGCGCCATCCCCGTATCGGACGATTTGTCGCACATCTTCCTCGTCAACGAGGCGTTACAAGGGGCGAGATGGTAAGTATGCCGTGCGATCGCACGCTGGGCAGTAGCAAGTGTGTGACGTGCGACTTCCTCGGTGCGCCAGCTGACTTCCCCATCGGCGCTTTCGTGTTGGCTGAGCAATTCGGGGTGCCTGTGCTGGCGATGTTCGTACTGAAGGTCTCGGCCTCAGGCTATCGCATCCATGTTTCTCGCATCCCTTCGCCCGCAGGGGGAACAAAACGCGAACGCATCGAGTCCATGACCCGCGCCTATGCCAATGAACTCGAACGCATCGTGCGGCGTTACCCCGAACAATGGTTTAACTTTTTATACGTTCTGGAAAAAGATGAAAATGTCACCCGCTCTTGAGCGGACTTTTACCAAAGATCGGATGAGGATCCTCGAGGCACAACGGCGAGCACACGAGATCGCCTTTGCGCCAGTCACTTTTCAGGTGGCAAGACTCATGCGCAAGTTCGGTCTCTTTGCTTTATTGAATGAAGCACGCCAGGCTTGACGCTGGAGGAGCTTACCGAACGCTCCCCAGCGCTTTCGCACTATGCGGTGCAGGTACTTCTTGAGTCGGCTCTCACGGCCGGGATGGTTTGCTGCACGGACGATCGATTTGTGCTCTCAAAGCTGGGCTGGATCCTACTTACAGATCCGCTCATTGCCGTAAACATCGACTTTAACCATGATGTCAACTACCTCGGTTTGCATCGCATGGAGCAGGCGCTCCTTGAAGGTAAGCCAGAAGGCTTGCGCGTGTTTGGCGATTGGAAAACGATCTACGAGGGCCTCTCCGAGTTGCCCGATCCGGCACGTGAAAGTTGGTTCCGCTTCGATCATTTCTATTCGGATCACTCTTTCGACGAGGCACTAGAGATCGTCTTTGCCCAACGACCGAAACGCTTGCTCGATGTAGGTGGGAATACGGGCCGATGGGCTGCACGCTGCGTGGACTATTCCCCCGATGTGCATGTGACAATCATGGATTTGCCGCAACAGCTCGACATGGTGCGCCGCCAGATGGCTGATCGCCGCGGTGCAGATCGCATCGAAGGCTACGCCATCGACTTACTCGACGTTACGGCCCCCTTCCCCACCGGAGCAGACGCTATTTGGATGAGTCAGTTCCTCGATTGCTTCTCGGAAGGTGAAATCACGAGCATCATACGACGTGCCGCGGAGGCGATGACAGATCGCACCCGCCTCTATGTCATGGAAACGCTCTGGGATAGGCAGTCGAACGACATTGCAGCCTTCTGCCTGACGCAGATCAGCCTTTACTTCACCGTCATGGCCAATGGCAACAGCAAAATGTACCATTCCGACGACCTCATACGCTGCATCCACGCGGGCGGACTGGAGGTGGAGACAATCCACGATGGTCTAAAGGGCGGCCACTCGATTCTTGTCTGTCGGAAACCCGCTGAGCGGTCATGATTCGTCCCTTCGACATCCTCGACCTGCTGCCGCAGCGTCCGCCTTTCGTCATGGTCGACCGGCTGATCTACTACGATCCCGTCGTGGCCCGATCTGAGTTTACTATCCGCCCCGACAACATCTTCTGCACCGGAGATGGACGCGTGGAGGAGGCTGCACTCGTGGAGATTATAGCCCAAACATGTGCTGCGAGGATGGGCTATCGCGAAAAGACGGAACCTTCACGCGATGGCATGGTCAAGATTGGCTTCATCGGCATGATTCGTCCGCTGCACATCCTCCGTGCGCCGCGCATAGGCGAGATGCTCACCACAACCGTCGAGGTGAAGGAGGACATCTTCTCCACCACACTCGTTGAGACTTTCGTCGAAGCGAGCGGTGAGACCATCGCCACGTGTAGCATGAAGATCTTCCTGACCGACCGTGTACCGACAACAGCTTAAACGCCCTGACTGGCCTACAAACCGTAAACTACGAGTTACGAGTATCCGTCACTTGTGGCTCCCTAACCCGTAACTATAAACAATATGAACAAGAGAATTCTGCTTTTTATCATGGCAACCTTGCTTGTTGCCGTCGGCACGCTGCGGGCGCAGAGTGCCTCAACCCCCGCTAAGTTTCACACCGAGCTTGGAGCCTCTTTCGGCACCGGTTCGTTGAACGGTAGCGACTACCACTTCACTTCGCGCGACTTGAATGTGTCGTTTGGCTACGCCTTCACTCCGCGCTTTTCTGCTTACATCCCTCTCACGCTGACCACCGGACTCTTCCGGGGCGATAGTCCCGGTCTCCATAGCACTTACGAAAATACGGGCACCGTCGGAGTCGGCGCCGGATGGAACGCCATCCAACGCTCGCTTTGGCGCCTTCGCATCAATGGCGAGGCGGGCTGCTCGCTCAATAGTAAGACCAATCCTTGGAGCTACTACTATTACGACGCTGGTGCACGCCTCTACCTTGGCGAACAGAATCGCTTTGTCAACGCCTACGTTGGCCTTGGCGTCAAGCATATGCTCACGCGCACCGATGGGCGTAGCGACTATTTCACGCCTTACGTTAGCATTGGCTTCCGCCTCAATACCCTCGGCCGATAAGTAACAAGTGGCAAGCGCCATATACTTGCCGCCTTTTTTTCTTCTAATTACTCCTCTTGACCTCTCTCCACTTTTGACTTCTCCCATCCTTCAAACATCCAAGACCTTCGACATTCGCTTCAGTGAGGTCGATTCGATGCACATCGTCTGGCATGGCTCGTACGCCCTCTATTTCGAGGACGCTCGCGAGGAGTTCGGACGTGTCTTCGGGCTAAGCTATTCGAGCTATGTCGAAAATGGTTGCTACGCTCCGCTTGTCGATCTGCAATTCAGCTACCGCCAACCCCTTCGCCACGGCGAACGCGCTCGCACGGTCATCACCTACCGCAACACGCCCGCGGCCAAGGTGGTCTTTGACTATGCCATCCATCGCCTCGACGAGGCCGATACGCTCATCGCCACTGGCTCCTCCACACAGGTCTTCCTCGACCTCAATTATCAACTGATTTGGACCAATCCCCCTTTTTACGAAGCATGGAAAATCCGTCACGGCCAGCTATGACCACCGTCTTTGAGGCCACTAACATCGTCTCTGCGCTCGGCTTAACGACCGACGAGGTGTTTGACAACATCCGTCAGGGACGCACCGGCCTGAGCCTGCAGTCTGACCTTTTCGACTTGCCCGAACCGTTCATGGCGTCCCTCATCGACCGCGCACGACTGGACGAGGCTTTCGACCGACTGCATCCGCCTACCTGGCCAGACGGCGCCTATACCCGATTCGAGCAGGCAGCCATCGTTTCTGCGGATGACGCGCTCCGTCAGACGGACATCGACCCGACCACTTTGCGCGTCCGCTTCTTCCTCTCCACCACGAAGGGCAACGTCCATCTGCTCGACCCACGTGAGACGGCTGGCCACAGCGCCGACCAACTCTACCTCTGGCACACCGCCTACCGCATTGCGCATTTCTTCGGCAACATCACGCCCCCGCTCGTCATCTCCAACGCCTGCATCTCCGGTGCCGCTGCACTCATTGCGGCTCGTCGCGAACTGTTGGCGGGTCGCATCGATACGGCCATCGTCATCGGCGCAGACATGCTTTCGCGCTTCGTCGTCTCGGGCTTCCAATCCTTCAAAGCGCTTTCCCCCGAGCCCTGTCGGCCCTTCGATGCCGATCGGACGGGCTTGAACCTCGGCGAGGCGGCCTCCACCGTCATCCTTACCCGTCGAGCCGTGAACAATCTGGAGCCCTCCGACGTGCTGCTCACCGATGGAGCCATCCGCAACGACGCCAACCACATCTCCGGACCTTCGCGAACGGGCGAAGGATGCTTCCGTGCCCTCCGACACATCCTCCGCAACATCCCCGAGGAACGCCTCACGGACGAAATCGCTTTCGTCAATGCCCACGGCACAGCCACGCCTTACAACGACGAGATGGAGTCCATCGCCCTCACCCGTGCCGCCCTCGACCGCGTGCCCGTGAACAGCCTCAAGGGCTATCTGGGTCACACGCTGGGTGCCGCCGGTGTGCTTGAGACCATCCTCGCCGCGGAGTCTTTGCGCGCAGGCATCGCGCTCCCTACCGCCGGTTTCCATACGCTCGGAGTCACTCACCCGATCCGTGTCACCAACGCCACGGCGCCCATCACGGCCCGCCGCTGCATCAAAATGCTCTCCGGTTTTGGCGGATGCAACGCCGCCCTACTCGTTTCCCTTCCTGACTGCTGACCCATGATGTATATCCAGAAATCCTGTCGCATTCACGACCGCCGCGTTATGGTAGACGGTCAGACGCGCTTCGAAGCCTCCGATGGACACGCTTCCGGAACTGACTTTTTGGCCGATGCGTTCCGAAGCATGGGCATCGATTATCGCAAGTTCTACAAGATGGACCCCCTTTCGCGCCTCGGATTCTTGGCCGCGGAGCTGATCCTCCCGCAGCCCGCTGAGGCCGACCCTTCAGGCGAGGAGATGGGCCTCATCTGCTTCAACAGCACCGCCTCGCTCGCTGCTGATCGGGCTTATCAGCGCACCATCCCCGCGGGCGACGACTTTTTCCCCTCGCCGTCGGACTTTGTCTACACGTTGCCGAACATCGTCACGGGCGAGATCGCGATCCGACATCACATACAGGGCGAGACCGCCTTTTACGTCCTACGTGCCTTCAACCCCGAGACAATTTGTCACATCGTCCGCGAAACAATCGCCGACGCCGACCTTCATCGCGCCTTTGTCGGGTGGATCGACATCGACACCGATCGCCTTGACGCTCGGGCCATGCTTTGCGTCGACCAGCCTCATGGAAATAGCCCCGAGCTGACGCCCGAGGCCCTCCTCCAACTGTTCCCCTAACTACTTATTATAGACTACAATGGAAGAATTGATCTTAGAATTAAAGAACGAAATCATCAACGTCCTGAACCTCGAAGGCGTCAAGCCGGAGGACATCGCCACCGACGACGAGCTCTTTGGCGGCGGCCTCGGCCTCGACTCCATCGACGCCCCGGAGCTGATCGTGCTCCCCGGAGAAGAACTACGGCATCAAGCTCAAAGACCCCGCACAGGGCAAAGAGATATTCCGCTCCGTCCGCACGATGGCCGAATTTATCCAAGCCAATCGCACGAAGTAGCGGACACGTCCACCGAATGCGTAAAGCTCCCGCCCCAAGGATCACATCAAAGATCCTCCGGCGGGAGCTTTCTTCTGTCCGACGTTCGGAAACAACTTGCGTAGGAATTTCTTCGTCGGTCATTTCTCATAAATCAATTGCATGAAGACCAATTACCGTAGTCATTTCTCGTAAAATCATTTGCATGGCAATCAATTATTGCGGTCATTTCTCGCAAATCAGTTGCATGGAAATCAATTACCGCAGTTATTTCTTGCAAATCACTTGCATGGTAATAAATTACTGCGTTCATTGATCGCAAATCATTTGCATGGAGATCAATTACTGCGTTCATTCATCGCAGATCAATCGCATGGTAATAAATTACCAAAGTCATTTCTTACAAATCATTTGCATGACGATAAATTACCGCGTTCATTGATCGTAAATCAATTGCATGGTAATAAACTACTAAAGTCATTTCTTGCAAATCATTTGCATGGCGATAAATTACCGCGTTCATTAATCGCAAAGCATTTGCAGGGCAATCAATTACCAAAGTCATTTCTTGCAAATCATTTGCATGACGATAAATTACCGCGTTCATTGATCGTAAATCATTTGCATGGTAATAAATTACTGCGTTCATTCATCGCAGATCAATCGCATGGTAATAAATTACCAAAGTCATTTCTTGCAAATCATTTGCATGGCGGTAAATTACGGATGAGGTTAATCTTATGGTCAATGGAGAAAGAAGAATCTCGGCGGGTGACATACTCCAGCCAGTTGCATACGGAAAAAACGCGGGAGAAGTTTTTTTCACCCTGAACGGGAAAGGTGATTGTCGACGAGTGGCAAAAAGATCTACCTTGCGCCCGTTTTCATCCAAGAACCATGCAGATATCCTTCCACAAAATCAAAACAAAGAACCTCGGAGTGCTGGCACAGCAAGTGATTCAGGCTTCCAAAAGCGGCACGTACAAGTTGCCGGAAGAACACTTGCTGCTCAAGAAGCTCGAAGACGAGTCAAGGGAATACACCCGAGGCGTATACGAAGCCCGCCTACAGCCAAAAGGGACGCAGTGTGCTGGCGGCTGATGCGGCGCGCACGAAGGCTTACCAACGGCTCCGAGCCTATCTCAAGGCTTATGGCGAGATGCCGCTGCTGGCTGATTATAAGGATGCCGCGGAGCTGTATAAGGTCATGAGGCGGTTTGATATTCGGCGGATGAACTATGCGGAGAAATCGGCCGAGATGAAGCTGCTGGTCGAGGAACTGGAGAAGCCGGAGCATGCCGAGCGACTCAAAAAGCTGAAGCTAAAACCCGCCTTCGATGAGCTGAAAGCGCTCTATGAGGGCTTTGAGGATCTCTACGCTGAGCAGGCTTCAGCCAACGCGGCCCCTACGTGCCACGCCATCGGCCACGGCCATCCGTCGTCGGTTGGAGCGTGCCCTGCGCGACTACATCAACCTCCTCACGGCCATGCGCAGCCCTGGAGGGTTGGGATATGATTTATGGCGAAGTCAACGAGCTGGTAAAAGCCGCCGCGATCGTCTACAAGAACGATCGGAAGAAAGACAAAGTGGCAGTCACCCCAACAGACAAGACCGAGGCATGAAGCGCTTTTCACTGCTCTGCATCTCCCTGCTGCTACTCCTCTCCACGGGAGCCTGCGCGAAGAAAAAGCCACGCGAGGGCGCATTCCAAGTGATGAGTTACAACGTTGAAAACCTCTTCGATACGTCCGACGATCCGCATACGAACGACAACGAGTTCCTGCCCGATGGCACGCGCCACTGGACACAGAAGCGCTACCGCAGCCATTTGGAACAGACGGCACGTGTCATTCTGGCAGCTGGTGCGTGGGAGTCACCAGCCCTCGTTGGACTGTGTGAGGTGGAGAATGAGGCCGTCCTCCAGCAGCTCATGCACCATACGCAGCTGCGTAGCGAGGGCTATCGCAGTTGCATCACCCGCGGCAACGATCCGCGTGGCATCAACAATGCGCTACTCTACCGTCAGGGACCGATTCCGATTGCTCGGTTGGCGATCCGTGCGCATCCCCTTTGCTGATCGTGCGAAACGATCGCGCGACCTGCTTCACGCTTGGGGACGCATCGCTTCGGGGGATACGCTCGACGTCATTGTCTGCCATTTCCCTCGCGTCGCAACGGTCGGAAGGCATCCGAACCGGATCGGATGGATGCTGCGCGATGCGTACGTCGGCTCTGCGACTCGCTCGGTCGTGCGCGTCGCCGCCCACAGCTGATCGTCATGGGCGACTTCAACGATACGCCCACAGATCGTAGCATCCGCCTCATGACCGACGGCGGCGCACGTCATCTCCGCCTCACGAACCTTTTCTCCGATCCGCACCGGACAGGCTTCGCAGGCAGTCATTATTACCGCGGCGCATGGGCGCAGCTGGATCAAATGCTCGTCAGTCCCCTGCTGGCCGAACGCGTCACATCGGCACGTGTCTTTGCCCCTGACTTCCTGCTCACCGACGACGGTCGGCGTCGTTCCCGTCGCCCACATCGCATCTACAACGGCTTTCGCTACGAGGGCGGCTTCAGCGACCATCTGCCGATCGTGGCCACATTCCGATGAGGCGCAAATAACCGTAACGGAAAGCCCGTACATTTGTGAACCCATTCATCATCATATAATCATCACATCATTATGGAGAATTCGGAATTATTGGAAATCGTGAGAAAGAAAGCTCAGGTCTGGCTGGGCCCGGAGTATGACGAAGAGACCCGTCGCGAGGTGCAAGCCCTGCTCGACAAGGACGACCCGACGGACCTCATCGAGGCCTTCTACAAAGACTTGGAGTTCGGCACCGGAGGCCTGCGCGGCATCATGGGCGTGGGCACCAATCGCATGAACATCTACACCGTGGGAGCCGCCACGCAAGGCCTCTCGAACTACCTAAAGAAGGAGTTCGCGGAACTGCCGCAGATTAAGGTTGTCATCGGCCATGACTGTCGGAACAACAGCCGTCGATTCGCTGAGATTTCGGCCGATATATTCTCAGCCAACGGTATCAAGGTTTACCTCTTCGACGCCCTCCGCCCGACACCCGAAACCTCGTATGCCATTCGCCATCTTGGTTGCCAGAGCGGCATCATCATCACAGCCTCGCACAATCCCAAGGAATACAACGGCTACAAGGCCTATTGGGACGACGGCGCACAGATGATCGCACCGCACGACAAGAACACCATCGCCGAGGTGAACAAGATCCGCAACGCCTCCGACATCCACTTCCATGGCGATAAGTCGCTCATCGAAATCATCGGCGCAGAGATGGATGAGCGCTACATCCGTGATCTGACCGCCATCTCGCTCTCCCCCGACGTTATCCGTCGTCAGCACGACATGAAGATCGTCTACACGCCCATTCATGGCACGGGGACGCACATCATCCCCTAAAGCGCTCCAGGGCCTTCGGATTCACTAACGTGATCCACGTGCCAGAGCAGGACGTGATCAGTGGCGACTTCCCCACCGTCATCTCGCCCAACCCTGAAGAGGCGGCTGCGTTACGCTTAGCCGTCGAGAAGGCGCGTGAGACAGACGCGGATCTCGTGTTAGCCTCCGACCCTGACGCCGACCGTGTCGGATCGGCCGTCAAGAACGAGGCAGGCGAGTGGGTGCTTTTTGAACGGCAATCAGAACGCCATCCTGTACGTCTACTATCTCCTCACCCGATGGAAAGAGACAGGTCGGCTCACTGGGCGGGAGTATATCGTCAAAACGATCGTCACGTCCGAGACCATCCGGGCTATCGCGGAGCGTAATGGCGTGGAGATGTACGACGTCTACACCGGCTTCAAATGGATCGCCGACATTATGCGTCGCAATGAGGGCAAGAAGCAATTCATCGGTGGAGGCGAGGAGAGCTACGGCTTCCTTTGTGAGGACTTTGTGCGCGACAAAGACGCGGTATCCGGCTGTTGCATGCTCGCCGAGATCGCGGCATGGGCTAAGGATCGGGGCTTGACGCTCTACCGTCTGCTGGAGGAGATCTACCGCGAGTACGGTTACTCGAAGGAGGTGAACATCTCAGTAGTGAAGAAGGGTAAGAGCGGCGCCGAGGAGATCGAGGCCATGATGACCCGTTTCCGCAACAATCCACCGACCGATTTGGCCGGGTCTAAGGTGGTCACACTCTACGATTACTCGTCGTTGAAGGGACACAGCTTCACTGACGGTGAGAATTTCTCACTCCACATGCCAACCACGTCGAACGTGCTCCAGTATTACACTGAGGATCAGACGAAGGTCTCTATCCGCCCATCTGGCACGGAACCTAAGATCAAGTTCTATATCGAGGTACACGTGCCCCATATCCGTTCTGTGGAAGATTTGCATGCCGCCGAGGCACATGCCTTGGAGAAGGTGGAGGCTATCAAGGCTTCGCTCGGTATCTGACCCAAACCGTCCGTCAGTCGACGGGCACACGCATAGCTGTTTGAAAAGGCACTCCCTATCGTAAGGGGTGCCTTTTTTCGTGTTCATCGTCAGGCATGGAGAGGGCGACTGGACGCCCCGCGAGCTTGCCTATAGACGGACGTATTCCTTACCCTCTCCCCGTGAAAGTGCCCCTTAAAAAAATGTACCTCATTGTCTCGCCTCCAGAAAGTAGGCTTTTCCGAAAATGTTATCCTTACTCTTGCCTCCGGAAAGTAGGATCTCCAAAAAAACATTATCCTTAGTCTCATCTCCAGAAAGTAGGTTCTCCGAAAAACATTATTCTTTATCTCGCCTCCAGAAAGCAAGCTCTCCAAAAATGTTATCCTTAGTATTGTCTTCTGAGGTAGATTATCCGAAAAACATTATCCTTACTCTCGTCTTCAGAAGGTAGAATCTCCGAAAATGTTATCCTCACTCTTATCTCAAGGAAGTAGATTATCCGAAAATGTTATCCTTAGCCTCGTCTTCTGGAGGTAGGATCTCCGAGAATGTTATCCTTACTATAGCCTTCAGAAGGTAAGATCTCCAAAAATATTATCCTAACCATCGTCTCCAGAAAGCAGATTCTCCAAAAACGTCATCCTTACTCTCATCTCCAGAAAGTAGGATCTCCGAAATCGTTATTCTTGGGATTGTCTATTAGAGGTCGTGAATGCATCTCTGTTTATTGAATCCTTGTTAGCCGGTAGGGTAGGGGCGTATTGCATACGCCCAACTAAACGCCACCAACGGTGGTGAAAGATGTCTCGTTTCCGTCCCTCTCGGGGCCGTCTGTGGGGCGTATTCAATACGCCCCTACGACCGGGTACGTGTGATGCTTCGAAATACAGATGCAATGCCCCAATCGGGTACGTGCGATTCTTCGAAATACCGATGCGATCCCCCGACTGGGTACGTGCGGCCCTTCAAAAAACTGTCCTGTTTTCGTCTCCTTCGGGGCCGCTTGTGTGGCGTCTGCGATACGCCCCTACGACCGGGCATGTGCGATCCTTCAAAAAAATGGATCTGTTTTTCGTTCTCTTTGGGGCCGCCTGTGAGGCGTATTCAATACGCCCCTACGGCCGGATATGTGCGATCCTTCAAAAATACCGATGCTATTCCCCAACCGGGTACGTGCGGCCCTTCAAAAAAACTGTCCTGTATTCGCCACCGTCGGTGGCGTATGGTGGGGCGTATGCAATACGTCCCTACGGCTGGGTATGTGCGGCCCTTCGAAAAACCACCCCGTTTTCGTCCCCTTCGGGGCCGCTTGTGTGGCGTATGCGATACGCCCCTACAATCGGGTATGTGCGATTCTTCAAAATACCGATGCGATTCCCCAACCGGATATGTACGATCCTTCGAAATACCGATGCAATTTCCAGACCGGGTACGTGCGGCCCTTCAAAGAACTATCCCGTTTTCGTCTCCTTCGGGGCCGTGGAGTGATCGTATTCGATACGCCCCTACAATCGGGTACGTGCGAGGGTTCAAAAAATGGATCTGTATTCGCCACTGTCGGTGGCGTCTGTGGGGCGTATGCGATACGCCCCTACAACTGGGTACGTGCGATCCTTCGAAATACCGATGTGATCTCTCGAGTGGAGGGAAGGGGCGTTTGGGAGGTGGGGCGGTGGGGGCTACCGCTTGCGGGGGAGGTGGGCGTGAATGAGTTTGGCGAGGAGGAAGACGACGATCAGAACAACGATGATGAAAGCGCCTGAGGGGACTTGTAGCACAAACGACAACCATAATCCGCACACGCAGGCGAAGAACCCCGAGGCGATGCTGCCGAAGAGGATCCGGCGGAAGTCGGCGGTGAAGAGGTTGACTGTCATCTGAGGGACGGTCAGGAGGCTCATCAGGAGCATGATGCCCACAAGGCGGATCGAGAGGACGATGGTGATGGCCGTGAAGAGGGTCATGGCGGACTCGATACGCCGGACGGGGAGGCCTTGCACTTGGGCAAAATCGCGGTCGAAGGCCGTGTAGACGATCGGGCGGTAGAGGAGGGCGAAAAAGAGACTCAAGGCGGTGGCGAAGGCGGCTGTCAGACCGATGTCGGCACGGGAGATGGTGAGGATGTTGCCAAAGAGATACGACGACAGATTGGGAGCGTAGCCCGGCGTGAGGACGATAAAGATGGCCCCGACAGCCATGCCGAGCGACCAGAAGGCGGCGATGGCGGAGTCTTCGCGGACACGTCCGGAGCGCCCCACCCACTCGATCCCAAAGGCCGAGAGGACGGCGAACGCAAGGGCGGCCCAAAACGGATCCAGACCGAGGTAGAAGCCGAGGCCGAGACCTCCGAAGGAGGCGTGGGTGACGCCACCGCTGATGAAGACGAGTCGGCGTGACACGACGTATGTGCCGACTATGCCGCAGGCGATGGTCGTGAAAAGTGCTCCGAGGAGGGCGTTCTGAAAGAAGGTGTATTGAAAGATGTCCATGAAACAAGTAGTATGGCCTTCGGCCGGTAGTGATGCGCCTTGCGGCGCGGGGAGTGCGGCCTTCGGCCCGGTAGTGATGCGCCCTTCGGCGCAGGTAGTATGGCCTTCGGCCGGTAGTGATGCGCCTTGCGGCGCGGGGAGTGCGGCCTTCGGCCGGTAGTGATGCGCCCTTCGGCGCAGGGTAGTATGGCCTTCGGCCGGTAGTGATGCGCCTTACGGCGCGGGGGAGTATGGCCTTCGGCCGGTAGTTATGCGCCTTGCGGCGCAGGGGATTATGGCCTTCGGCCGGTAGTGATGCGTCTTGCGGCGCGGGTAGTACGGCCTTCGGCCGGTAGTTATGCGCCTTACGGCGCGGGTAGTGCGGCCTTCGGCCGGTGATGATGCGCCTTGCGGCGCGGGGAGTATGGCCTTCGGCCGGTAGTGATGCACCTTGCGGCGCGGGGAGTGGGGACAAACGTAGGTAGAAGCTACATAAAACTACTTCTAACTACCCGCGCCAACGGCGCGTAACTACCGGGGCGCAGCCCCTACCACCCCGGCCAGAGGCCGGAAGCTACCGGGCGTAGCCCTTGACTACCCGTGCCAAGGGCGCGTAACTACCGGGGCGCAGCCCCTACTACCCCGGCTAGAGGCCGGATGCTACTGGGCGTAGCCCTTGACTACCCGCGCCAAGGGCGCGTAACTACCGGGGCGCAGCCCCCACTACCCCGGCCAGAGGCCGGATGCTACTGGGCGTAGCCCAGATATTCCCGCATCATGGGTTCGAGGTCGGACCAGACGCGGTCGACTGTCACCGGGTCGAAGCGCTCGGCACGGGTAGCGGTGGGGAGGGGGCGATGTCGTCCGGGCTGATGCCACGGTGTCGCGGACTGTCGCCGGGCAGCCATAGCCGCCGACTGATGCCCGGGGATAGATGGCGTACGAGGGGGTGTCGAGCGCCCGGGCGATGTGCCGGGGGCCGCCCTCGTTACCAAAGAAGAAGTCGCAGAGCGAGGTCAGGGCGCGCAGTTCGCGTAGCGTTGTGGCCTCGATCTCGGGAAGGATATGCGGGTCGTAGTCCATGCGCTCGTAAAGCATGAGACTGATCTCCAGCTCGCGGTAGCCGGAATGGTTCAGGATGATCTGGGGGTGGAAGGTGTCGATTACGTGTCGGAGCACGCCGACCATACGCTCCATCTCCCAGCCTTTGCCCTCGATGCGTGTTGCAACAGCCGCCAGCACGATGGGCTTCGTGAAATCGACCCCTTTGCCCTCCATATAAGCGCGGTAGGTAGCCCGATCCTTGTCGGAGACGTAGAGGCGGAACGTGGGATCTAAGCGCAACGGCCCGAGTCGCTCGAGGGGCGAGAGCAGGAGCAAGTCGCGCTGCACCATGTCGAGCGAGGGGTCGATGCGGTCGGCTACGCGATAGTTATGGAGGAGGCGACTGTAGGGCTTGCGCGTCCCGATGCGATAAGGGGTACGGAGGGAGAAGAGGCTGAAGAGCAACGTCCGCGGGGTAGCGCGCATGTCGATCAGGATGTCGTAACGTGTCTTGCGCATGACGTCGAAGACACGCCGGACGTACCGCCATGGGTTCGCATTGTCCGTATCGGTAAACGTGACCACGCGATCGATGTCCGGATGACCCTCGAAAAAGGGGAGCGATGGCCTCGTTGAGTACGAAATCCACACGTATATCGGGAAAGGAGCGCTTCAGGGAGCTGCACGCGGCAACCGCCAAGACGGCGTCGCCGACCCGGCGGAAGCGGATCACGAGCGCGCGGAGCGACCCGTCACCCTTCTTTCTTGCCATACAGCACGGGGTTAAGCGAGGGATCGTTGTACATCTTCATCTGTCGGTAGACTTTCATGTACTTACGGCCCGCCGCAATGTCCGCCAGCAGCTGATCCAAGGCCAGTGAGAGGTCTGCGCGCTGCTCCAACAGCACCGCCAGCTTGCGCCGGCAAGCCTCCCGATGAGCCTCGTCGACATCCGTACGGTCAACCTCCTGACGCATGTGGTAGATCTTCAGGGCCAGTATCGAGAGGCGGTCGACGGCCCAAGCTGGGCTTTCAGTATTGATCGTAGCATCTGCCGCTGGCTGCACGTCCTTGTATAGGGTCAAGAAATAGCTATCAATGCGCTCCACCAGATCCGTCCGCTCCTGGTTCGAGCGATCTATCCGGCGCTTGATCTGCAGGGCACGAATAGGGTCGATCTCAGGGTCGCGCACAATGTCTTCCAAATGCCATTGCACCGTGTCGATCCAGTTCTTGAGATACAAGTTGGCCTCAATCCCGGGTGCGGGGTAAGGGTTGCGGATAGGTGCGTCGACATCGTCTGAGACGTGATAATCGTCTATGGCGCGTTCAAAAAAATCGGATAGGCGGTCTTACTGAAAGGTGTCATAAGTAGGTCTTTAATACGTTATTCTTGAAATGAACGGCCCCAAAGGTAGGCCAAACCTCCCGGTCATGGTTACCCCCATTGGACGAATGTTGAAAAATAGGGTGTGTTTTTCTGTGTGTGGCGTGTATTGGGTCGGGGGAACGTGTCCGTATTTTAATGTATGACGTGTACCGGGTTCGGAAAACATATCCGTATTTCCAACCGCCGTCCCCAAAAACATCCTATAACACGACCGAATACATAGGTGCGGCCCTTCCGCGGTGGTCGTAACACGACCGTATTTTTCAACCATAGGGACCCCGTGATACCCCGTAACACGACCGTCAAGACAACTACCGAGCGCATATGTAGTGACAATACGGCAGGGTATTTTTGAACTACCGAGGCTCAGGAGTTGAAAAATACCTGCCGTATTTTCAGTCCCTACCACTCCGGAGTTGAAAATACCCTGCCGTATTTTTCATGTAATACCCCTCGGTAGTTCAAAAATACCCTGCCGTATTGTCATATCAAACCTATCGGCAGTTAGAAATACGGCCATGTTATTCCAAATAAGGCGTGTCCCCGGTTGTAGGGGCGTATTGAATACGCCCTCACAGACGGCCCCCATGGGGCCGAATGATGGTCATGTTATGGGTGGTTTTTTTGGGGGCGACGGTTAGGGTATATGGATATGTTTTTTCCGAATCGGGAATATGTTTCGGTTAGGGATACGGACATGTTTTTCGCCACCTATGGGCGGCGTTTGTAGGGCGTATGCAATACGCCCCTACACGTGTTACATGCCATACATCGAAATACGAATACGTTTTCCGAACGGGGTACATATTTCGGTTGGGGATACGGACATGTTTTCGCCACCTATGGGCGGCGTTCGTGGGGCGTATGCAATACGCCCCTACACGCGTTACATGCCGTACATCAAAATACGAATACGTTTTTCGAACGGGGTATGTGTTTCGGTTAGGGATACGGACATGTTTTTCCGTACCCGGTACACGTTATCCATCGAAATACGAATGTGTTTTTCGAACCGGGTACGCGTTATCCATCAAAAATACGGCCGTGTTTTTCCGAACCGGATACACGTTATCCATCAAAAATACGGCCGTGTTTTTCCGAATTAGGCGAAGGCGTAGACGAGCCCGAGGATGGAGAGGAGGATGATGGCGGAGCCTACGATGCGGTTCAGTATGCGGATACTGCGAATGTTGAACCATCGGCGGAGGCGCGACACGAGGTAGGTGATCAACAGCCACCACAGGACGGCTCCGGCGGCAATACCGGTCAGACCAATGGGCACGTCCCAGACGCTGGCCGAAAAAGACGAAGGAGAACCGGGCGAAGAGGCCGATATATAGGAATACAATCAGTACATTGCTCAGGGTGAGCAGAAAGGCTGAGATAAAATCTTGCACCAAGGAGAGGCGCGAGGCGCTGTTCTTGCGTAAACGTTTGACAGGGATTGGCCTGGAAAATGTAGTAACCAAAGGCGCCGAGTACCAAACTGCCAAATACCTCGAGCGGCTTCTGGTGTGCCTCGACAAAGTTGACCACCAATCCCATCGAGAGGGCTGTCACGGCGGCATAGATCACGTCAGAGAGGGCCGCCCCGAGTCCGCTTACAAAGCCGTGCCAACGACCTTCGGAGAGGGTGCGCTGGATGCAGAGCATGCCGATGGGGCCCATCGGAGCCGACACCAGTATGCCTATAATCATCCCCGTGCGAAAGAGTTCCAGTAAATCCACCATCATCTTGTTGCGTCAAAGGAAGTGTGAGGAGTCAGGGGTTGGGCAAATCGTAGGGTCATTGTGGACTGTCTGCGCATGATGGTTGCAAAGGTAGCAAAATCGCCTCGCCCTGAGGCCGCCGCGGGTTCACGTAACCAACCCGGATTGGGAAGCGACACGTTTGGGGGATTCACGTAACCGACCCGGATTTCGAACCCTAAGCCGATGGCGGTTCAACACGCCTACCCCGCGATCGTCCCCTGCGGGGCTGTTTGTGGGGCGTATGCTGTTGCGCCCCTACACCGGGTACACGCATCACATCGAAATGGGGATCGGTTGCGTGAACCCACTGCACACGGGCGCTCGACATACAGATATATATTTTGAACCCCCGCGGGAGTACACCCCACGGCAAGAACCTGTATTTTTGCGCATCGTTAAACGGTGGTAGCGCGGCGCCCCGATGGCTGATGACTCCCGGCACTCCCTACCCCTAACCACTCGTAACTACAAATGATCCAATTCTTCCACCTACCCGCCGGAACGGTCTATGCCGTTGAAGTAGACCACGCCCTGACCGAGGATGAACGCGCCCCACTCAGCTGGCTCTTTGGCCAGGCAGCAGCCGTAGACTCTCCCGAAATCGAAGGCCGATTCGTCGGGCCTCGCCGCGAAATGATCACCCCGTGGAGCACCAACGCCGTGGAGATCACCCAAAACATGGGTCTCAAGGGCATCTCGCGCATCGAGGAATACCTGCCCGCTACCAGTCAGGCCGACTGCGACCCCATGCTACAACGCATGTACGACCGCCTCGACCAACGCCTCTTCACCACCGCTCGGCAGCCCGAACCCATCGTCTATATCGACGACATCGCGGACTACAATCGCCGCGAAGGTCTTGCCCTCAGCGACGACGAGGTGCGTTACCTGAACGACCTGAGCCACCGACTGGGGCGCAAGCTGACCGACAGCGAAGTGTTCGGATTTTCGCAGGTCAACTCCGAGCACTGCCGCCACAAGATCTTCGGAGGCAAGTTCGTCATCGACGGCGTTGAGCAACCCCATAGCCTCTTTGCAATGATCAAGCGCACGTCGTCCGTCAACGCGAACGGTCTTGTCTCGGCCTATAAGGACAACGTCGCCTTTTAACGCCGGGCCGACCGTAGAGCAGTTCGCCCCCGCTTCGGCTGACGGGCCTGATTTCTTCGTCACGCGCCCCATCCCTACCGTGCTGGCGCTGAAAGCCGAAACGCACAACTTCCCCACTACCGTCGAACCCTTCAACGGCGCTGCTACCGGCACCGGGGGAGATCCGCGACCGTCTCGGAGGCGGCCACGCCTCGCTGCCACTGGCCGGTACAGCCGTCTACATGACAGCCTACCCGCGCACGGACCCCGATCGCGCCTGGGAACGCGTCTTGGACCCGCGCTCGTGGCTCTACCAAACGCCCGCGCAGATCTTAGTCAAGGCCTCCAACGGTGCCTCTGACTTTGGTAATAAGTTCGGCCAACCGCTCATCTGTGGCTCCTTGCTGACGTTTGAATACAAAGCGCCGGACGGCCGTAGTTACGCCTACGACAAGGTCATCATGCTGGCCGGCGGCATGGGCTTCGCTAACCGGCGCGATGCCCTGAAGGGTCAGCCCGAGGCGGGTGAAAAAAAGTGGTCGTGTTAGGCGGAGACAATTACCGCATTGGTATGGGTGGCGGGGCTGTTTCGTCAGTCGACACGGGCCGCTACGCCTCTGGCATTGAGCTGAATGCCGTGCAGCGAGCCAACCCGGAGATGCAGAAGCGGGCCGCAAACGTGATCCGGGCCTTGGCCGAATCGGATGACAACCCCATCGTATCGATCCACGACCACGGCGCAGGGGGCCATCTGAACTGTCTTTCGGAACTGGTGGAGGCCACCGGTGGCCGAATCGACATAGACAGCCTACCTGTCGGCGATCCGACCCTCTCTGCACGCGAGATTATTGGCAACGAGAGCCAGGAGCGCATGGGCTTGTTGATTAAGGAGGAGGATACCGCCCGCGTGCGGCGCATCGCCGAACGGGAGCGCGCACCGATGTATGTCGTGGGCGAGACTACGGGCGACATGCAGTTTGTCTTTGCCCAGCGCGACGGCACCTGCCCCATCGACCTCCACCGGAAGATATGTTCGGCAATCCCCCGCGCACCATCATGGAGGACACCAACCTCCAGCCCCCGTTCCCTGCCTTGACCTATCGGTTATCGGAACTGCATACCCTATCTGGAGCAGGTTTTACAGATGGAAGCCGTAGCCTGCAAGGACTGGCTGACGAACAAAGCAGACCGGAGCGTCACGGGTCACGTGGCTCGACAGCAGTGTGTGGGCGAGTTACAGCTACCGCTGAGCGATCTGGGTGCCGTCGCACTCGACTTCCACGGAAGGCACGGCATGGCCACCTCCATCGGTCACGCCCCGCAAGCGGCCCTCGTCGACCCCGCAGCTGGCTCGCGGTTGGCTATCGCCGAAGCGCTGACGAACATCGTCTTTGCCCACCGGCCGACGGCCTACGTAGCGTCTCCCTGAGCGCCAACTGGATGTGGCCCTGCCGCAACCCCGGCGAGGACGCACGTCTCTATCATGCCGTCGAAGCGGCATCTGACTTCGCTTGCGCCCTCGGTATCAACATCCCGACGGGCAAGGATTCGCTCTCGATGACTCAGAAGTATGGTGAGGAGAAGGTACTGTCGCCGGGCACGGTCATCATTTCCGCAGCCGCCGAGGTGAGTGACATCCATCGGATCATCTCCCCCGTACTATTGAACGACCCAGCGACGGCCGTCTATTATGTGGATTTCTCGGGCTGCGAGCTAAGGTTAGGCGGGTCGGCCTTCGCCCAATCACTCGGTAGCGTGGGGTCTGAGGTGCCGGACGTTTTGGATACGGACTATTTCCGCCGAGCCTTCGGAGCCGTGCAGACGGCCGTCGGGTCAGGTTTGGTAAAGGCCGGTCACGACGTATCGGCCGGCGGTATGCTGGTGGCCCTACTGGAGATGTGTTTCGCTAACGTTGACGGAGGCCTCGAGGTCGATCTGGACGCCATCCCCGACCCGGATCTGGTCAAGATCCTCTTCTCCGAAAACCCCGCCGTACTCTTGCAAGTGCCCGCAGACGACCGTCTGGAGGCGATCCTTCGCGAGGCCGGCGTACGTTTCTATCGCGTGGCCCGTCCGACTGACGAGCGCCACTTGCTCATCACGAAGGACGGCGCCGACTACCACTTCGGCATCGATTATATGCGAGACGTCTGGTATCGCTCCTCCCTACCTGCTCGACCGTCTTCAGAGCGGCGAGGAGTGCGCAGCTACCCGTTACGAACAGTATAAGATGCAGCCGTTGCGTTTCCGTATCCCTGACACGTTCGTCGGATCGACCGCCAGCCTCGGACTCTCCCCGCGACGTACCGAACGGAGCGGCGTCCGTGCGGCCATCCTCCGCGATAAAGGCACGAACGGCGAGCGCGAGATGGCCTACGCCCTCTATCTGGCCGGGTTCGACGTGAAGGACATCCACCTGACCGACCTCGCCACGGGCCGCGAGACACTCGACGACATCGATTTTGCCGTCTTCTGCGGCGGTTTTTTTCCAACTCCGACGTCCTCGGATCCGCCAAGGGCTGGGCGGCAGGCATACTCCATAACGACCGCGCTCGCTCTGCCATCAACCGCTTCTACGACCGTCCGGACACGCTCAGCCTCGGCATCTGCAACGGTTGCCAACTCATGGCCCACCTCGGTCTCCTCTACCCCGACCATACGGAACGTCACGCCCTCCTCCACAACCGCTCACACAAGTTCGAATCGAGCTTCGTCACGCTCGACATTCCGCAGAACGATTCCGTCATGTTAGGCTCGCTCTCCGGCGCTCGGATCGGCGTATGGGTAGCCCACGGTGAGGGCCGCTTCGACTTCCCCTATGAGGAGTCGCGTTACCGCATAGCGGCACGTTACAGTTACGACAGCTACCCCGCCAATCCCAACGGCTCACAGTGGGGCGTTGCCGCGCTGACTTCCGCCGACGGCCGTCACCCGGCCATGATGCCTCATCCGGAGCGGTCGATCTTCCCCCGGCAGTGCGCCCATTACCCCGCCGACCGTCGTCAAGACGAGGTCACGCCCCGGATGCAAGCCTTTGTCAATGCCCGCCGCTGGGTAGAGAGCAAGCGGCGTTAGCCGTCAGCCCTGTCGCTGAGAACAACCGAGTCCTGCCGGATGAGAGTGCACGATCGCCTCTTCATCCGGCAGGACGCTTTAGTAGGGGTGACCGCCCCGAAGTGGGGACCGCGGAGGTCCGGTGGGTGGCTTAGCGGGTATGTTGGAGGGAGGTGCGAGCGGAAAAAAACATACGGCTACCTTAAGGCTCTTTTTGAGGATTGAATGAGCGAAGTACGATGAGAGAAGGTGTGCAGGTAAGTGTGCGGGCGGATATATTCGGCATTCACGACATGATCTTTTTAGTATATCCGATAACTCGTCGAAACTCCGCTCCTGCCCAAACGTCTTCCCCCGCAAATCCCTTGAAAGCCACTGATGAACGATTTGAGTGTACATTTGGCGCAATTTTTTGAAGTATATAAGATTATAAAAAGAACGAACAAGATGAATGTGATTCAAAAGACGATTGATCTGGGTGACGGACGAAGCATCACCATCGAAACGGGGAAATTGGCTAAGCAAGCCGACGGATCCGTGACCGTACGCATGGGCAACACGGTGTTGCTGGCTGCGGTGTGTGGCGCGAAAGACGCAGTGCCGGGCACGGATTTCATGCCCCTTCAGGTGGACTACAAAGAGAAGTATGCGGCTTTCGGGCGCTTCCCCGGTGGCTTTACGCGCAGAGAGGGTAAGCCCTCTGACTACGAGATCTTGACTTCTCGTTTGGTGGACCGCGTACTGCGCCCCCTCTTCCCGGACAATTATCACGCGGAGGTGTACGTCAACGTCATCCTGCTCTCGTCTGACGGCGTCGATATGCCCGACGCACTGGCTGGACTAGCAGCATCGTCGGCGTTGGCTGTCTCCGACATTCCCTTCGGCGGACCGATCTCGGAGGTGCGCGTGGCACGTATCGACGGACGGTTTGTCATCAACCCCACCTTTGAGCAGCTGGAGAAGGCTGACATTGACATCATGGTGGGTGCAACGTATGAGAACATTATGATGGTGGAAGGCGAAATGGACGAGGTGCAGGAGGCTGAAATGCTCGAGGCTATCCGTGTGGCCCATGAAGCCATCAAGCAGCACTGCTTGGTGCAAAAGGAGCTGGAAGCAGCTTGCGGCAAGACGGTGAAGCGTGAATATTGCCACGAAGAGAACGACGAGGAGCTGCGCCAAAAGGTGCACGATGAGCTTTACGCCAAGGCGTACGCCATCTCTGTCTCCGGACAGGGCAAGCAGGAGCGCGCCGAGGCCTTCGAAAAGATCGTGGAGGACTTTAAGGCGAACTACACCGAGGAAGAGCTGGAGGAAAAGGCAGCCCTCATTGATCGCTACTATCACGACGTGGAGAAAGAGGCCATGCGCCGCGCCATCCTCGACGAGGGCAAGCGCCTCGACGGCCGTCGCACGACGGACATCCGACCTATATGGATCGAGCCGGACTACCTGCCGGGACCGCACGGATCGGCTGTCTTTACCCGCGGCGAGACGCAGTCGCTGACGACCGTCACGCTGGGCACGAAGAGCGATGAGAAGATCGTGGACGATGTGCTCAATCAGGGTCGCGACCGCTTCCTGTTGCATTACAACTTCCCGCCCTTCTCCACCGGCGAGGCCAAGTCGCAGCGCGGTGTAGGCCGTCGCGAGATCGGTCACGGCAACTTGGCTCACCGCGCCCTCAAGCGCATGATCCCGAAGGATTACCCGTATGTGCTGCGCGTCGTATCTGACATCCTCGAGTCGAACGGCTCCTCGTCGATGGCTACCGTTTGCGCTGGCACACTGGCGCTGATGGACGCCGGCGTACCCATCCGCAAACCGGTGTCGGGCATCGCCATGGGCTTGATCTCCGAAAACAAGGGAACGAACTACGCCATCCTCTCCGACATCCTCGGCGATGAGGATCACTTGGGCGACATGGACTTCAAAGTGACCGGCACGCGCGACGGCATCACCGCCACACAGATGGACATCAAGGTGGACGGCCTCTCGTACGAGATCCTCGAGCGCGCCCTGGCACAAGCCAAGGAGGGACGCCTGCACATCCTCGGTAAGATCGTCGAGGCACAACCCGAACCGCGCGTCGAGCTTAAACCGCACGCTCCGCGCATCGAAACCTTCACCATCGGCAAGGAGTTCATCGGCGCCGTCATCGGCCCGGGCGGAAAGATCATCCAGGGCATCCAGGAGAAGTCTGGCGCCACGATCTCCATCGACGAGGTGGACAATGTCGGCATCGTCGAGGTGGCCGCCACGAACAAGGAATCGATCGACGCAGCCCTGCGCGCCATCCGCGCCATCGTCGCTGTGCCTGAGGTCGGTGAGACGTACGAGGGTAAGATCTCGTCCATCATGCCTTACGGCGCCTTCGTCGAGTTCATGCCCGGCAAGGATGGCCTGCTGCACATCTCGGAGATCGATTGGAAACGCCTCGAGACGGTCGAAGAGGCTGGCCTCAGGAGGGCGACCGCGTTGTGGTGAAGCTCGTGGACATCGACCCGAAGACGGGCAAGTTCAAGCTCTCGCGTCGTGCGCTCATGCCGAAACCCGAAGGCTACACGGAGCCTGCGGCCCGTGGCAGTCGTCCGCCTCGCCAAGGTGGCAACGGCGGCGGTCGTCGGTAAGCCGAGCCGACTGTCGATCGCATGAAAAAGTCCCCCGGGCATGGATGGTAGGTCCATTGCTCGGGGGACTTCTTTTTGGGGGAGATTATGGTGCTTGATATACTGTATATCGGAGCCATGCAAGCCTGCTCGGGGCTGATATACTGTATATCGGAGCCATGCAAGCCTGTTTGGGCGTGATATACTGTATATCGGAGCTATGCAAGCCTGCTCGGGGCTGATATACTGTATATCGGAGCCATGCAAGCCTGCTTGAAGCTGATTTACGGTAAATCGAGTCCATGCAAGCCTGCTTGAAGCTGATTTACGGTAAATCGAGTCCATGCAAGCCTGTTTGGGCGTGATATACTGTATATCGGGCCATGCAAGCCTGCTTGGGCGTGATATACTGTATATCGGGCCATGCAAGCCTGTTTGGGCGTGATATACTGTATATCGGAGCCATGCAAGCCTGCTTGAAGCTGATTTACGGTAAATCGAGTCCATGCAAGCCTGTTTGGGCGTGATATACTGTATATCGGAGCCATGCAAGCATGTTTGAAGCTGATTTACCGTAAATCGGAGCCCTGTAAATATGGAGGCAACAGACAGGCAGGATCAGGCAGCGCTCACTGCGCAAGGATCGCCTCGCGGATGCGCACCAGCCGCGTGAGCAGTCCCTCCAGCCGGTCGAGCGGGAGCATGTTCGCCGCGTCCGACAGCGCCGAGGCCGGGTCAGGGTGCGTCTCAAGGAAGATCCCGTCCGTCCCCACGGCCACGGCCGCGCGCCCGATCGTCTCGATCAGCTCTGGCAGTCCGCCCGCCACACCAGACGCCAGGTTCGGCTGCTGCAGCGAGTGCGTGATGTCCGTCACCACCGGGTGCCCGAAGGCCTGCATGCGTGGGATGCCGCGGAAGTCGACCACAAGGTCGGTGTACCCAAAAGTCGTCCCGCGCTCCGTCAGCATCACGTTCGGGTTACCCGCGTCGACCACCTTTTGCGCCGCAAAACGCATCGCGTCCGGCGCCAGAAACTGCCCCTTCTTGATGTTCACGATCCGCCCCGTACGCGCCGCCGCGATCAGCAGGTCCGTCTGTCGGCAGAGGAAGGCCGGGATTTGCAACACGTCCACAAACTCCGCCGCCAAGGCCGCCTCATGCGTCTCGTGAATATCCGTCACGGTCGGAATGCCCAGCCGCTCGCGCACCTTGCCAAGGATGCCGAGCGCGCGCTCATCACCGATGCCCGTGAAGGAGTCAATACGCGATCGATTCGCCTTGCGATACGACCCCTTGAAGACATACGGGATGCCCAGCCGGGCCGTAATCTCCGCCACACGCTCCGCAATGCGCAGCGCCATCTCCTCGCCCTCAATCACGCACGGGCCGGCCAGCAGGAAGAACTGTTTTTGTGCTTGTCAAATCATTGATGTTCATTGTTTATCTCATTCGTTTGATGGTTTTGTCTAAAATCATATCGATGTCCCCCAGGGCCCGACTTCCCCGCCCCCATTCCCTATACCTTATATATAAGCTCCTCGGCGCGTTGGATCATCTCCTCCACGGGTAGCGTGGCGTCGATCCAATGGATCGTGAAGCCCCGCCGTTCCATGCCGCGAAACCACGTCATCTGCCGCTTGGCAAACTGGTGGATGGCGGTCTCCAGCCCGTTGATCATTTCGTCGCGCGATCGTAGCCCCGTCACGTACTCCGTCACGAAGCGATATTCCAGCCCGTAGTACATCAAATCCTCCGCCGCGATCCCCTCGTCCAGCAGCCCGCGCACCTCATCGATAAGCCCCTCGTCTAACCGCGCAACGAGCCGCCGCGAGATGCGTTCACGCCGCAGCTCCCGGTCGATGTCCAGCCCGATGATCAGGCTGTTGATAGGCGCAAACTCGGTCCGTTCCGGCGACTGACTACGGTAGTACTCCTCGATCTCGATCGCGCGGATGGCACGCTGCGCACTATCCACGTCCGTCTTGTTGTGCAGCGTCTTATACGACGCCAAGATCCGCTCCAGCTCAGCCAGTGGCACGTCTTTCAGCCGCTCCCGTAGCGCCTCGTTTGGCGGCACATCCAACAGGCGATACCCCTTCAGTACCGCTTCGATATACATCCCTGTTCCGCCACAGAGAATCGGCACCAATCCGCCCTCTCTCAGCCGCCGAAAAACGTCGAAGAAGTCGTGCTGATAACGAAAAACATTGTAGCGTGTGCCCGGCCCACAGATGTCGACAAGGTGGCAGGGCACCCGTTGCCCCTCGACGACATAGTCGGCCAGATCCTTACCCGTTCCGATATCCATCCGTCGGTAGACCTGCCGCGAATCGGCGCTGATGATCTCCGTATGCAAACGGAAGGCCCACGCCGCAGCAAAATGTGTCTTGCCGCAAGCCGTGGGCCCTAAAATGGTGATCAGTTCGTACTTCTTCATCGTGCAATGGCTATCGATGCTGCCACGAACCATCCACGGTCAGAATAGACCGTAGCTAAAAAGAACATGTTGTAGCACGCGATAAACTTTTTGTCTCTTGTTTTTTTACGCCTGCATGGTTATCTCCACGGACTGCTGTCACCGTCCGTTCGTCGGGCGCTTCCGCCCGGGGCTCCTGACTCTCGCAGTAGTAATCCCTCTTTTCTACTTCAGGGTCACTCTTTGCGATGTCTCCGTTACGTGTGTGTAGAATCCACGCGGGATTCTTCGGGAATAATGTTTTTCATCGCTCTGACAATTTAAGAAATTAGACGTTAGTGGGAGGTGATGAATCCACGCTTGGAATCTCTTTCCCGTTGTAAATGTAACGCCTAAGTAGCAAAAATCGTTGAGGTGCCCTGTCTTGGATTGGCATGTTTTACGATCATTTAACCACTGTCTGCATGGCATATCATCTCCTCTTCATGGCCCCACGATCAGCACTTTTTGTCGGCATCAATAGTTAATCCCCCGAAAACTGTTTCCTTTGTCCACCGAGGATAACGGAGGGAAGGCCCTCCTGTAGTAATTAGAACAGCGAAATGGAATTGACAAAAGACACCAATGAGACGGGCATGCCGGAAATGGATCGGACGCCCGAGCAACTTTCGGACAATCTGTCTGAAAACGTGGAAGCACAAAACGTAGAAACCACACCCGAACAAAACGTAATCACAACAGAGCCCGCCCCAGAAGCGGCTCCGGAGCCGCCCGCTGCGTCGACACCTGAACCGACCACCGAGCAGCCCGAGCCCGCTACAACAGCCGAAGCTCTCGCCCAGCAAGAGGCACCCGCTGAGACGGTACGCGAGATCGTCGTCAATGAAGCCACGGTGCAGCAGGATCCGCAAATGAAGGAGCTGCCCACCACGCCCGACGACTACAGCGGAGAGTTGCAGGAGGCCATTGAGACGGGTGCAGTCGGTATGCTCAACAAGCACGAAATCATCGAGAAACTCAAAGAGGCGGTCGGCCGTGCAGAGAGCGCGCCGCGCGATGAGATCGATCGACTGCGACAGTCCTACTATCGCATCCTCAAGGCCGAGGCGGACGAGCTCAAGCGCGTCTTTGTCGAAGGTGGTGGTAACGAGGACGATTTCGAGAATCCGTCCGACGAGACGCTGCCCGTCGTCAAAGACCTACTAAACCGATACAAGGAGCGCCGTGCCGAACTGGAGAAAGAGAGGACGCGTGTGCGTGAGGAGAACTACCTCAAGAAGTTGAACCTCATCGACCGCATGAAAGCCCTCGTCGAAAGCACGGACGACTTCAACCGGCGATACAACGAGTTCCGCGAAATCCAGCAGAAATGGAAAGAGTACGACCCCGTACCGCAGGAGCACGTCAAGGAGCTTTGGAACAACTACCAGATCCAAGCCGAACGTTTCTACGACATCGTCAAGATCAACCATCAGCTGCGCGATTACGACTTCAAGAAGAACCTCGAACGTAAGCTGGAGCTCACCGAGGCCGCTGAAAAAAACTGGTCGAGGAGCCAGACGTCGTGTCGGCCTACCGCAACATGCAGCAGATCTTCCAGCAATGGCGCGAAATCGGTCCCTGTGCCTCGCGAACAGCGTGACGAGGTTTGGAACCACTTCAAGGAACTTATGACGAAGGTCAACCGACGTCACCAAGAGCACTTCGAGGTCATCCGCGCCCGTGAGGAAGAGAATCTTCAAGCCAAAACCGCCCTCTGTGAGACCGTCGAAGGCGTCGTATATGACGACCTGAAGACCCACCGCGACTGGGAGAAGAAGGCCTCAGAAATCATCGAGCTGCAACAAAAATGGCGCACCATCGGCTTTTGCCGCCCGGAAGCAGAACCAGAAGATTTACGACCGCTTCCACGCCGCCTGCGACGAGTTCTTCAAGCGCCGCAACGAGTTCTTCAAGGAGATCCGCAAGGACTTCGACGAGAACCTCCGTCAGAAGAAGGCCCTGCTCGAGAAGGCTGAGGCGCTCAAGGAAAGCACCGACTGGAAGGAAACTACCCAAGCCTTCATCGAGTTGCAGAGCCAGTGGAAGGCCGTTGGGCCTACGCAGCGCCGTCAGTCTGACGCCGTTTGGAAGCGCTTCAACGCCGCCTGCGACTACTTCTTCGAGCGTAAAAACGCCGCCTTCTCCGGCCAGCGTAACGAGGAGAAGGCTAATCTCGACGCCAAAAAAACGAGATCGTTCGTAAAATCCAAAATCTCGACGAGAGCCTTTCCGCCGACGAGTCCATTACCACGCTTAAGGCGCTCATTAGCGAATGGAACGCCATCGGCTACGTGCCCTTCCGCGACAAAGAGAACGCCTACAACGCCTTCCGCACCGCCGTCGACAAACAGTACGACCGCCTCAACGTGGCCCAGGCCGACCGTCGCATGCAGGCCTTCCGCTCCGGCCTCTCCGAGATGGCTGAGCAGGGCAAAGGCCGCATCCACAGCGAGCGCGATCGCCTCATGCGCACCTATGAGCGCATGAAAAGCGAGTCCCAGACCTACGAAAACAACCTCGGCTTCCTCAACATCTCGTCCAAGGGCGGCAGTGGCCTCCTCAAAGAGATGGAGCGTAAGCTCGAACGCCTGCGCGAAGAGATGGCACTCGTGGTCAAGAAGATCGAAGCCATCGATGAGAACCTCGAGTAAGCGTCTGCACCGTTTCAATCCGGGACACGAGGCGGCTGTCGGGATCGGCCAAGCCAACTATACCCCCGACGCCGCCTCTCGCCGGATGGCGGACGACCTCGAAAACCCTTCCACTTTGGTACGCCGATAGCGGCGACAGCGTTTGGATAACCCACACCGAGGGGGCGGATCAATTCCTTGATTCGCTCCCTCTTTTTTTGCGCCCGGACGTCCGACTGCTGGCTGCTGATACGCTCTGTCGGTTGTCGGCGGATGTCGAGGGCCGCTCCTCGCCACGCCTTGGGGACTCTCGCCCGACGTCCTCGCCGCCTTCGAACGCCTCCGCCGACGTGGCGCCCCGATCCTCGTCCCTGCGTGGAGCGACGCCCTCCGTACGCTCACCCACCGGCAGACCGCCGCTCGTTGCTTGAAACGCGTGCTCCGTCGGTTGCCCGAGTTGCCGCCCATTGCCGTGCCCCGCTTCTGCGCGTCGGTGGGTGAGATGGTCGATTATGTGACGACTTGTCAGACACCCTTTATTCTCAAGACTCCCTTCTCCTGCTCCGGTCGTGGGATTCTCACCCTCGAAAACGCTTCGATCACTGATCCAGAGCGGCGTTGGATCGAGGGTGCCCTCCGTCGATGGGGGGTGGTCAGCATCGAACCTAAGCTGGACAAAACGGCAGACTTCGCCCCGGAGTTTCACAGCGACGGCCACGGTTGCGTCACCTACGCCGGCCTCTCCGTCTTCGACACGCACCCCCGCGGAGCCTTCACCGGCGCCCGACTCGGAGACCCCAACCGGCTCCGAGGGCAGTTGCCCGACATCCTCCGCGGCCCCCTTTTTCGACCGCCTCCGCGCGGCCGTCACCGACACCCTCTGCGACACCGTCGGCCGCATCTACAGCGGCTTCCTCGGCGTCGACATGCTCGTCTACCGCCGGCCGGACGGCACCGCGGCCGTCCACCCCTTCATCGAGCTCAACCTCCGCTACACGATGGGCCTCGTAGCCGTCGAGCTCAGTCGCCGCGTGGTGCACCCCGACGCCATCGGCCGCTTCCTCATCGCGCTCTGCCCCGCCCCCGGCGACGCCCTCAGCGCCCATCAGGCCGACAATCGGCGCCTCCCCGCCCGCTTCGCCGACGGTCGCCTGCGCGCGGGCTACCTCAGCCTCGTTCCCGTCACGCCGGCCAGCCTCTTCCGCGCCTTCATCGAAGTCGTTTGACGCCTCCCTCGGCCGCGCCAAAGTGCCGCCGAAGGCTTCGCCGCCTTTGCCCAGCCGCGTCGGCCCTCCAGCGAACACGTCGCCGCTAATCCCCTGTCCGCTCAACCCCCGGAATACCCCTCGCCACGCTTTTGCATGCCGTGGACGAGGGGTATTTCGTTATGAACAGCTATGAAAAATAATTTGGATATACTGTTTGTGATACGAACGAAGACTCTAAATGCTATTACATCTATTTCTGATTATAGACAAGCTGCAGAAATAGATTTACATCTTGTATGTTCTAAAGACAGTATGTAAAAATAGACTTTTTCTACCTGTTTTTTTGATAGAGATAGACATCAGAAATATGTATATATACCGTCGATAATATGGACGATATATGAAGTGTTTTTGAGATGCTGTTTAGACTATGAACAATATCACTGTGGAAAAAAATATATCGTTTTAGTTTGCGGTTTACGGATAAGCGCTATTTTTGCCTCCGAATATGACATAATCAAGGTAAAATACTTTTTTGGATCGCAGGTTTTGATCGTAAACGGGGGAGAGAGGTTTTTGGAGCCAATGCTTATGATGTGAATAAGCTGATCAAGCGTTTGAGATACTGATTTTTGCGATATAAACAGGGGTATAAGGATTTTTCGACATCCCGTTTATGGTCGAAACGACGGTTTGATGTATTTAGATAGTGTGTTTATAGAAAAAAACTGGAGGTATAGGATTTTTGGATAGCGCATTCAGGAAAGAAACGGCCCTTCTATGGAGGCTGTAAAGCGTAGAGAATGATCTGACAAGAGATACTATGAAGGAAAAGATAGAAGAGTTACCCTGGCGCTCGGTTAAGATCGAGCCGGGAACGCAAAAAACGTTCGACGCGGCGAGTCACGCGGTCTTCATCAACTCGCAGTACACGCTGCTGAAGGAGTTTGGGGAGGAGCGGTTGCATTTCCCCGAGGGACTGATGAAGGCGCTGGGCGAGATGGCCGATTTGGAGACGAGCGCGCTGGTTGAGAGGAAAAAGTCAACGCTCACGGAGCAGCTGAAGGCCAAGGATGCGGAGCGCGACAAGGCGCTGCGCTACATTTTTGGCATGATCCGCACGCAGCTACATTCGCCTCACACGGCGGAGCGCGAGGCGGCGGAGGAGCTCGACATAAAGCTGCGGAACTTCCGATACATCCGCCACCGGGGCTACGACGTGGAGAGTGGAAATATCGACAGCATGCTCATGGATGCCGAGCGGCTCAAGAAGGAGATCGGCACGCTGCACCTCGAGGAGTCGTTCGACTGCCTGAGGGAGGCCAATAAGGCGTACGAGAGGCTGGTGAAGGAGCGCGATGCGGAGCGGTTGGCCAACAACCGGCCGAGCATGCGCAATCTGCGGCCCAGGGCTGACAAGCTGTACGAATTGGCCTGCCAATATGTCCAGGCGTCATACCTCTTCGCCCAGACGACGGAGGAGCGGAATAAGATCGAAGAGCTGGTGGCACGGCTGAATCAGCGGGTGCGAAACATCAAGACGTCGCACCGCAAAAGCGCCAGCCAACGGCGGCGGCGCGGGAAGGAGGACGAGGCCGTGGAGGGAGCATGAACCATACATTATAATAAGTAACGAGAGAACAGATGGAAGATAAAAGCATCGTGTCGGTGATCTTCGGCGCGTCGGGCGACCTGACGTGGCGCAAGCTCGTGCCGGCACTTTATGATATGTATTACCGCGGGCTGTTGCCGGGCGGATTTAAGGTGCTCGGCGTGGGCCGGGCGCAGCTGACGGACGAGTCGTTCCGGGAGAAGATGAAGGAGGGGCTCGACCGCTTCGTGCCGGCCAGCTTTGTGGATCAGCAGCGGATGGCGCACTTCCTCCAGCAGCTGCATTATCACGCGATGGACACGAACGAGGCGAAGGATTACGAGGGGCTGCGGCGGCGCCTCGGGGAGCTGTCCCAGACGGCCGACCGCGACGATTACCTCTACTACTTCGCCATGCCGCCCTTCATGTACGCACCCGTGGCGTCGTACTTGCACACGGTCGGGCTCACACGTCGCACGTCGGCCCAGAGCGGCTTCCGGCGCGTGATCATCGAGAAACCGTTCGGCCACGACGCGCCCAGCGCGGCCAATCTCAACCGCGAACTGTTGCGCTACTTCAGCGAAGATCAGATCTATCGCATCGACCATTACTTGGGCAAGGAGGCGGTGCAAAACATGCTCGTGATGCGCTTTTCGAACGGCATCTTCGAGCCGCTCTGGAATAGGAATTACGTGGAGTACGTCGAGATCACCTCGTCCGAGGCGCTCGGCGTCGGGTCACGGGCCGGATACTACGAGTCGGCCGGGGCACTGCGCGACATGGTGCAGAACCACCTGCTGCAGCTGCTGGCCATCGGGGCGATGGATCCGCCTGTGTCGTCCGATGCGAACGCGATTCGCAACGAGATGCTGAAGGTGTTCCTCTCCCTGCGTCGGATGACGCCCGAGCAGGTGCCGGAGTACGTCATCCGCGGGCAGTACACGGGTGCCGTGCGTCGCGGCGAGCCGCTCCGGGCCTATCGCGAGGAGAAAGGCGTGGCACCAGAGTCGAAGACGGAGACATTCGTGGCTATGAAGTGCTACATCGACAATTGGCGCTGGAGCGGCGTGCCGTTCTACATCCGTACGGGCAAATGTCTGCCGACGCGTGTGACGGAGGTGGTGGTACACTTCCGACCCAACCCGCACCACATCTTCGCCCGTCGCAGTGGCATGGAAAACGTGGGCAATCAGCTCGTCCTGCGCATCCAGCCCGACGAGGGCATCCTGTTGCGGTTCGGGATGAAGGTGCCCGGCGCCGGCTTCCACGTGGACCAAGTCAGCATGGACTTCCACTACTCATCGCTGGGCGAGAAGCATATCCCCGACGCTTACGAGCGCCTGCTCTCCGACTGCATGACGGGTGACGCGACGCTCTATCAGCGCGGCGACGCCGTGGAGGCCACCCGGCAGTACGTGCAGCCCATCCTCGACGCTTGGGACCAGCGATCCCACCATCCCGCTCTATGGCTACCCCGCCGGCTCGTGGGGGCCGGAGCAGGCCGACACGCTTCTGGCCACCGACGGGCACGCGTGGCGTTACCCCTGCAAGAATCTCACCTCTGACGACGGCTATTGCGAGCTGTAGACAAGACATTATACACACCGAATTATGCGACAGATACAGATCTACGAAAACGCAGACATCCTCTGCGCAGAACTGGCCGAAGCGCTGCCGATACCCGCGTCCATCTCCGAGCCGATTCACATCGCCCTCTCGGGAGGCTCCACGCCTACGCTCTTTTTTTGAGAAGATGACGGCTATCGACGATCCGGACGCGTTTAAGAACACCCACTTCTACTGGGTCGATGAGCGGCATGTGCCGGAGGATGATCCGGAGAGTAACTACGCCGTCTTCCGCCGCCTCTTGGTCGACACCGGCATCGTCTCCGCGGAGAACGTCCACCCCATCAAGTATCACCCGGACATCCACCAAATGACGGCGAACTATGAGCAGGAACTGCGCAAGCACGTGCCCTTCGAGGACGGCTATCCCCTGTTCGACGAGATCGTCCTCGGTGTCGGTGAGGACGGCCATACGGCCTCCATCTTCCCCGACCGCCTCGACCTCTTTGAGACGACAGCCATCGTGGCCGCGACGCGTCATCCCGTGACCGGCCAGGGCGCGTCACCCTGACCGGCAACACGATCAACAACGCCTACGGGGTGACGGTGCTCTGCACCGGGGAGAAGAAGCGCCGCATCCTCGACGAAGTGCTTCGGGAGAACAAACCCGAGTATCCCATTTCGCACGTCAAGCTGAGACCGTTCGCGTCAGTCATCTTCAAGCTGGATCTCGCGGCCTCGCTCTACGGCGCGTAGCGGGTCGGCCCCCGATTGTTTAATGGTAAAAAGAAGCCCGGAGACGTCTCAGTTCGTCTTCGGGCTTCTTCATATTCCGTGCACTGCGTTTAAGCGTCGTTTATTCGTCGTTTAGCACATGGATAGCGTGACAGGCTGCCAGCGCCGCCGTCTCCGTGCGGAGGCGTGTGCGCCCTCAGTGAGACACCGCGGTAGCCGGCCGATTCGGCCATGGCCACCTCCTCTGCGCTGAAATCGCCCTCCGGCCCGATGAGGATCAGCACATCATTGCCGCGCGGGTAGCACGTGTGCATCGTCGGCAGCTCCGACGCCCGACAGTGCGCGATCAGTCGGCAGTCTGCCGTCGCAGGCCGTGCGATGAAGTCGGCAAAGTCCGTCATGCCCGCGAGCTGTGGCAGGCGTGCCTGTCCAGACTGCTTCATGGCGGCTACCAAGACACGTTGCAGGCGCTCCATCTTCACCTCCCGCCGCTCCGAATAACGACAGCGGAGGAGGGTCACACTGTCGATACCCACCTCCGCTGCTTTCTCTAAAAACCACTCCGTGCGGTCGATATTTTTCGTTGGTGCCACGGCCACATGTAGGCCGTACGTCCATAGCGGTGGCGCCTCCGTGCGCTCCACCACCGTCACGCGGCAGTGGCGCGGGTGCGCCTCCTCAATCATTGCCCGATAGAACGCCCCGCGGCCGTCTGCCACGGTCAGCTCTGCGCCGCGCCCGAGGCGCAGCACCTTCGTGCAGTGCGCTGACTCCTCCTCGGGCAGCACGGGATCCGTGTCGATCTGCGGGGCGTAAAAGATGGGCAGCGTCATGGCGTTGGTCAGCTTCATTTCGGGTGATTGGCCGGCTCGCGGCGCATGAGCTCGTCCTGGTAGATTTTAGCCAGCTCGTATTTCTCTTCGCCGACGGCTCGCTCCAGCATGGCCTCGATCTCGTAGGCCTCTTGCCGCTTGAGCCATTTGCGCAGCAGCTGCGGGTCGTGGATCTCCTCCGGATCCGTGTCGTCCGGTGGCATACCCTCTTCCGCCTCGGCTACGGGCGTGATGGCGCAGCGTTGCAGGAGGCTCTCGAACGTGTAGATGGGACACCTCAACCGCAAGGCCAGCGCTACGGCGTCCGACGTACGCGAGTCGATACGAGTTTCCGTCCCGTCAGACTCCTGAAATACAAGCTCAGAAAAGAACACCCCGTCTTCAAAACGATAGATGAACACCTCTTTCAGCTTCAGCCGAAAGGCGTGCGTCATGCCCACAATCAAGTCGTGCGTCATGGGACGCGGTGTGGCCATTCCCTCCAGTGCGACGGCGATGGACTGCGCTTCGGGCAGCCCGATGATCACCGGTAGCCTTCGCGTCCCATCGTCCTTTAAGATGAGCGCATAGGGCGTTCGACTGCACGCGCGAGTTGGCCACGCCTTGTACGGTCAATTCCACTTTGTTGTCCACGATATATCTTCTCCTTATTCAATTAGCGAATAGTGTCAACACCCTTTTCCACCTCGTCGGCTGTGGCCTCCGTGAGCAGGAAGCGCTTCGACTCGTCCAGCACATAAAGCGCGGGCAGGGAGCGAAAGAGGAAGCCGTCGGCCGGCATGACGGTCAAGTCGCGGTCGTAGCCGTTGATCCAGCGCGGGGGCACGTACGGGGCATGCGCTGCCCACTGCGCTGAGTCATTGTCTGGATAGATGGCCAGCACCTGCAGCCGTCCTTCGTCAATGAGGCGGTTGATCGGCTCAGAGCTTGCCAGTCGACGGGTCAGCGCCTCACAGTCCTCGCACGTCGGGTCGTAGAAGTAGACCAGCACACGCGGTGCCGTGAGTGCGTGTAGGGTAGCTGTGGCGCCGGAGGCCTGTGCGTAGGTGAAATCGCCAGCTATAGCCGTCGAATCATTCGTTCCGCTGTCCGCCCTCAGTCCGCCCCAGGCCGTGGCCGCAACCAGTATGCTCAAAAGGAGTTTCCGACTATTCATTTGTAAAACATTTCAATAGGACAAAAGTAGTCATCTGTTTGGAATGGCTTTTCGTTTAATGACGCAGCTTTTCAACACCACGGCCTGGAGGCGTGATCCCGTTTTATCGATCGATGGCGAGGGAGGGAGAATGAAGAGGTCGTTTGAGGCGATAGAGCGTTCGTTTTACGTAACGTGAGTTCGACGAAAGAAGGAGATACCCTTATTCATAGAGAATGTCATTGATAGCATGTTGTAACGGCCAACAAGTTCTCCAAAGCATTTGCGGGACTCCCGCAAACGCCAAAAGTAAATGCCGGGAAACTTGCGGGAGTACCCGCAAACGTCAAAGTAAATGCTGCGAGACTTGCGGGAGTACCCGCAAACGTCAAAGTAAATGCCGGGAGACTTGCGGGAGTACCCGCAAACACCCAGAAGTTCTTCGAGGCACTTGCAACAGTGTTGTAGGCATTTCCAAAAACGTTTTGGCCTTCGCGTGGCTTCCGTAGAAGTTCTCTGCTTACACCGAACTCATGTTACGTAAGCGATCCTCCCGTTGAGCGACTCATTGGCTTGCCTGTGACCCAGCAGCTCCACCCGAGCGACTTGCTGACAAGATAGAGAGCGCGAGTGGGCGGGTTGTTGGGCTCGCACGGATGATTGCTGCGTCGAAAGGGCGTGAAAAGTGGCTCGAAAGAGGGCTTAGATGGGGCTTGATAGGGCCATCGTCTGCGCGCCTTTCCCTCTGCGAAGCGCGTCTATCTTTGCGGCCGATTTTTTTCGGAGTTGAACTACAGAAACATAATTGAGAGGAACATGCAGAAGAATTTGGTGATCGTAGAGTCGCCAGCGAAGGCCAAAACGATCGAGAAATTTTTGGGGAAAGACTACCGGGTGATGTCCAGCTATGGGCACATCCGCGATCTGAGCACGAAGGAGCTGGGTATCGACGTGGCACACGATTTCAAGCCGCAGTATGTGGTGCCTGAGGAGAAGAAGAAATTAGTGGCGGAGCTGAAGAAGGCGTCGCAGGATGCGCGTGAGGTGTTGCTCGCATCCGATGAGGACCGCGAGGGAGAGGCCATCGCGTGGCACCTCAGCGAGGCGCTCGGACTGTCGCCCGACCGCACGCAGCGCATCGTCTTTCACGAGATCACGAAGCCGGCCATCCTGCATGCGCTCGACACGCCGCGAGGCATCGACATCAACCTCGTCAATGCCCAACAGGCGCGGCGTGTGCTGGATCGTATCGTGGGCTTTGAGCTTTCGCCCGTGCTGTGGCGCAAGGTCAAGCCGGCGTTGTCGGCCGGACGTGTGCAGTCGGTGGCTGTGCGACTGATCGTGGAGCAGGGAGCGCGAGATTGCGCGGTTCGTGTCCGAGGCGTCGTTTCGCGTTGTGGCCTCGTTCCTGTTGCCCGACGGAAAGACGCTGCTCAAGGCCGAACTGAACCGTAGGCTGAAGGATCGCGACGAGGCCGAAGCCTTCCTCCGCGCCTGTCAGCGTCCCGAGGCGGCGTTCACGATCGAAGACACCACGAAGCGCCCGGTGAAAAAGTCGCCCGCGCCGCCCTTCACCACCTCTACGCTGCAGCAGGAGGCGGCCCGCAAGCTGGGCTTCTCCGTGGCGCAGACCATGATGGTGGCTCAGCGACTGTATGAATCCGGGTTCATCACCTACATGCGTACCGACTCGTTTAACCTCAGCGACATGGCGCTCACGGCCTCGCGCCAAGCCATCACCGAGGAGTATGGCGAACGTTACCACCACCTGCGTCACTACCACACCAAGAGCAAGGGCGCACAGGAGGCACACGAGGCTATTCGCCCCACCAACATGCAGGCGCCAACGATCAGTGCCGGCGCACAAGAGATGAAGCTGTACGACCTGATCTATAAACGCACCCTGGCCTGCCAGATGGCCGACGCCGAACTGGAGCGCACGACGGTCTCGATCGGCATCGGAGGACTCACGGACAAGTTCGTGGCCGTGGGCGAGGTGATCAAGTTCGACGGCTTCCTGCGCGTCTATCGCGAGAGCACGGACGACGAGGCCGATGCGCCGGAGCAGGAGACGAAGCTGCTGCCCACGGTGAACGTTGGCGACCGCCTCACGGCTCGCGAGATCATCGCCACGGAGCGCTTTACGCAGCGGCCGCCTCGATACACCGAGGCCGGGCTGGTGCATCGCATGGAGGAGCTTGGCATCGGCCGCCCCTCGACGTATGCGCCGACGATCCAGACGATCCAGAACCGCGAGTATGTGGTGCGTGGCGATAAGCCGGGCGAGGAGCGGAAGTTCCGCGTGCTGACGCTCACGGACGGGCAGATCGCGGAGGAGGTGAAACGAGAAACGGTAGGCGCCGACCGCAACAAACTGCTGCCGACGGACGTGGGCACGGTGGTCAACGACTTCCTCACCGAGTCCTTCCCCGAGGTGATCGATTACCACTTCACGGCCAACGTGGAGAAGGAGTTTGACGCCATTGCGGAGGGCACGATGGAATGGACCGAGGCGATGGATCGCTTCTACAAATTCTTCCACCCGATCGTGGAGAAGACGCTAGCCATGCGCACGGATCATCGGGCGGGCGAGCGTCAGCTGGGCATCGATCCCAAGAGCGGGCAGCCGGTCTCAGTCAAGATCGGGCGTTACGGCCCCGTGGCGCAGATCGGGCAGCCGGATCCGGACAACAAGTCGGCTGCTAAACCGCGATTTGCCTCGCTGATGAAGACGCAGTCCATCGAAACCATCACGCTCGAGGAGGCACTGGAGCTGTTCAAGTTGCCGCGCGTCATCGGCGAATATGAGGGCAAAGAGATGGTGGCCGCCACGGGGCGCTTCGGGCCTTTTGTCCGCTTCGACGGCCTCTTCGTTTCCATCCCCAAGCCGCTCGAACCGACTTCCATCACGCCCGACGAGGCCATCGCGCTGATCGAAGAGAAACGCACGAAGGAGTCGCAGCGGCACATCAAAAACGTTCGCCGAAGAGCCGGGGCTGGAGATCCTCAACGGTCGCTATGGCGCCTACATCGCCTTCGAGGGGTCGAACTATCGGCTTCCGAAAGACGTTGTCCCGGCTGACCTCACGCTGGAGGATTGCCGTCGGATCATCGCCGAGGCGGCCGACAAGCCTAAGCGGCGTGTGCCGCGACGTCGGTCGAACGGCTGACAGAGAAACGAAAAAGCGGAGTTAGGCCGGAGGCAGCTTCGGCCGTCAGCGAAGTTAAACCGGGTACATGTGGGGGCGTTTCCATTATGTACCCGGCTTTGTTTTTATGGCCCATCAAGAATGACGGACAAATCATTCCTGATGGGCCATAAATTTCATACGGAAGGCTGTACCCGCTGCTTATTATTCCTCGTCATGCCGCATGACGGGTCCGCTGGCACGCAGGCTCCCCAGAATGTCGCATGACGGGTCCGCTGGCACGCAGGCTCCCCAGAATGTCGCATGACGGGCCCGCTGGCACGCAGGCTCCCCAAAATGTCGCATGACGGGCCCGCTGGCACGCAGGCTCCTCAGAATGTCGCATGACGGGCCCGCTGGCACGCAGGCTCCTCAAAATGTCGCATGACGGGTCCCGCTGGCACGCAGGCTCCTCAAAATGTCGCATGACGGGTCCGCTGGCACGCAGGCTCCCCAGAATGTCGCATGACGGGTCCGCTGGCACGCAGGCTCCTCAAAATGTCGCATGACGGGTCCGCTGGCACGCAGGCTCCCCAGAATGTCGCATGACGGGCCCGCTGGCACGCAGGCTCCTCAGAATGTCGCATGACGGGCCCGCTGGCACGCAGGCTCCTCAGAATGTCGCATGACGGGGAGGCTTACTTCGGGCGGACGCTAAAGTGATGCGATGATGGTGGGCTTGGCTACATCCGCCGGAAAGAATACGCCGGGCCGCCGTCCGATTCGGAGCGGTTCGACAGCCAAAGCTCGTCGCCATTCAAGATGTAGCGGTATTCCGTGCCGCCTATGGTGATGTACTCCCGCTTGTTCCACGGGTGGAAGATGTAGTGCAACGTATTACCCTCTCCGAAGAACGTCAGACCTGTCAGCTCGGCGATGCCGTCGGCGCGGAGGGTGAGGACGTGTTGCCCCGGCGGATAGATGGTGGGTCTGGCGCGGCCATAATCTCGTTTGACGAGTGTCCACCGACCGAGCAGGGCGGCGGGTGGCGTTTTGCCGATCAGCTCGGGTGCGGCGCGGAAGAGCAAGTAGCTGCGCCCCTCGTTATAGAAGATCTTCAGCCGCGTCCCGTCGGCGGTCAGCTTGAAGCGCTCGGAGCGGTTGAGGGCGTTGCGGTACTTATAGCCGTCGTCTGTTTCGCTCATTTCCGTGCCGCCGATATAGGTGATGCGAATACGATCGCCGTTGGCGTGATAGCGACCAAAGCCTCGATTGAAGGCCAAGGTGATATGCACCTCTCCGCTGCTCAAAAAAACTGAATTAAGAACCTCGATGATTTGTTCTCCGGAATGGTACTATGAAGCTCGGGCAAATACTGCGAGCCGTCGGCAGTGCGGCCAAAGGCGATGAGCTTCCAAGTGTTGAACAGCTTTTTCCGAGAACGCACCGGGCAGGAACATGTCTGAGCGGATGAAGAGCAGGTAGTCGTCATTGTCGCCATAGTAGAGTCGGAGCGAGTCTTGCTCAGTAGCGGGGAGATACCACTGGACCTGCCGCAGGGCGTCGATGTAGCGACGGCCAAGGGCGCTCTCGCCAGCGGTTGTTGGCTCGGCATCGAAGGTGAGCGTCAGGAGAGGTCCGTCGGTGCGGAACGTACCGGAGAGGCGGTGCGTGGATGCGCAGCCCGTCCACGTCCGTTCCTCGAGGAAGATCAGGCTGAAGCGGTCGTCGCCGGTGGGTGCTACGGGCGTCAGCGAGCCATCGGAGGTGCGGCCAAAGCCGGCCAGTCGCCAGTGATGGAGCAGGTACGATCTGACGGGGCGCTCGGGTCGGGGCGTGGGATCAGGGTCGGGATCGGGCGGGAGGTTCGAGAAATAGAGGCAGCGCCGACCGCCGGCGTAGTAGATCCTCAGCGAGTGGTAGGCCGTGTCGATCTCGAAGCGATCGATGTGGCGGAGGGCATTGCGGAGGCGTCGGGAGAGCTGGGGCAGGGTGGCCTCGTTGATGTCGGCGAGGGTGATGCGGAGCGTGGAGTCGGTCAGTGTGTAGCGGCCGCTGACGTCGCGTCCGTAGAAGGTGCTGTCGGGGCGGAAGGTCAGCGTGTAGATGGCCGTATCGATCGTCTCTGAAGCGTACTCTGATAGGTAGCGGATAGCCACCGGGCGCCAAGTGTCCTCGATGGGGTTACGGCTGGGCGTCGGCGTCGGCGGGGTAGGGGGATTCGGGTTCGGCGTCGGGGTGGGCGTCGGGTCGTCGTTGCAGGCTGCCCAAACCAAGGCGAAGAGCAGCAGGGCGAGAAGCCCGCGGAGGGTAGTTTTCGTTTTCATTATCGTGCATTGTTTAGTGTGAGGCATGTATGCGTAGGGAATCGTCCAAATGTTGGACGCCGTTGTCTACATCTTGGACAACAAAGGAAGGACATCCGCTGCGTAACCGGTTGAGAATAATACGTTGGGCGCCGGTGGCACCGTTGTTGGATACATTCATACACCGGGCAGACACTATGGATCTGCCTCTACAACGTAACCCATAACTAAAATGATCCTTCTGAGACGATTACTGAAAAAGCAAGTCCCTGCGCATGGTGAACGTGGCGGGGCTGGCGGTGGTCTTTGCTTGCATGCTCTTATCGTATGCCTACGTGGCTTACGAATGCAGCTACGATCGCTTCCATACGAAGGCCGACCGCATCTATCGGCTCTCGCTGCGCACGGAGGGCGAGCCCGTCGACGTGCGTATTCATGGCTTTGAGACGGCCGACGCGCGGACGGCGGGCGTCAGCGGCATTGAGTCCGTGGTGCGGATGTACAAGGCCGACGGCTGCGAGATCCGCCACGAGGGCCGCATCGACCTGCCCGGACTCTTCTACTTCGTGAGCGGAAACTTCCTCGACGTCTTCGACCTCCGACTGATCGACGGCGATCCCCGCACGGCACTCGACACGCCCGACAAGGTGATCCTCAGTCGCAGCTATGCCCGCCGACTCTTCGGCGAGGCGCCGGCCGTGGGGCGTGAGCTGACGATGGCCGGCGGACGACTGTATGCCGACCGCCAGATGTTCGTGGGCGGTGTGTATGAGGATCTGCCTGAGACGTCGCACTTCCACTCCGACCTGTTCGTGCGGCTGCCGGACGAGGACGCGGGCATGTTCACCTACGTCTACCTGCTGCTTAGCCCCGGCACACGCCCGGACGCCGTCGCACGAGGCATCGCCGCCAACATGCGTCGGCTGGGCGCTACGGACGATCCGCGGCCCGAGAGCCCGATGCTCTTCCCCTCACCGACATCCACCTGCGCAGCCACTTCCAACGCGAACACGAGCCCAACGGAAACATCCTTTACCTCTACCTCATTGCCGGCGCTAACGTCCTGTTGCTCGTGATCGTCCTCTTCAACTTGTGGCTTAACGCCGGACTGATCTTCGCCTTCAACCGACGCTATTACCAACTGCTCCGGCTGAACGGCGCCTCGTCGCGTCGGGTGCTCGTCGACGAGATGATGATCGCCGGCGTCGTCGGAGGGTGGCGGTGGCCGTCGGATGGGGGTTGGCGCAGGTCGTGGCGGCGCGATGGGCCGGAGCGGTGCCTGTCGGCGTGGTCGTGGGGATGAGCGCGGCGTTCGTGGCGATCGTCGTAGGCGTCTCCGTGGTGCCAGTCGTTGCGCGGATGTCGTCCACGCGGTTCCTGAGCATGCAGGCCGATCCGCGCGGTGGGGGCGTGGCGCTGTCGGGCGTCAAATACATGCTTATTGGGCAGTATGCCATTGTGCTTTTCGTGACGATCGTCAGTGTATGCATCTCGCGGCAGGTGGGGCGGATACGCAGCTCGCAAGTGGGCGGACGGGAGCCGGCCGTGCTCGTCATGCAGTCGCAACCGATCGACGTCACGCGGCGCTTCGGGCTCTTGCGCTCCGAACTGCTGAAGCAACCGGGCATCGAGGCCGTGACGACGGCCATGCAGCTGCCCGGATCGGCCATCCGCGACGGGGTGATGGTGCAAAAAGAAGGCGAGAGCGAGGACAACGTGCGCCGCATCGCTGTGCTGGTGGTGGGCGACGACTTCCTGTCCTTCTTCCGACTCCGCCCCGTGGCCGGCGAAGCCTTCGGGCGACTGCGCCACACGGCCGATGAGGAGGAGCGCATGCTGGTCGCCGCCGCCCGGGGCCACCGCACGGACAACGGATCGGAGCAGTATGTCGTGAACCGCAGCGCGGCCGAGATGCTCGGCTTCCGCACGCCCGACGAGGCCATCGGCCAGCAGCTGCGCATCCGAACCGGCAACGGCGGGCTGGACTATATTGACCGCGGCACGATCGTGGGCGTCACGGACGACTTCAATTACACCACCTCGTTCGAGGCCACCCAGCCGCTGCTGGTCGTCCACCGGGCTTTTTTTCCAGCATTGCCTCATGGTGCGGCTCGATCCGGACCGCAGGGACGAAGCACTCGACAGCTTTCGGCGCGTCTGGGCGGCCGTGAATCCGGGCTACCCCGCGCAGTACACCTACCTCAGCGACGTCTACGACGGCGTCTATGCCAGCGAACGCTACGCCGAGCGCCTCACGCGGATCTTCGCGGCGCTCTGCCTCGCCGTTGCGACGCTGGGGCTGATCATCGTCATGGCGTTTGTCGTCCGCCGGCGGACGAAGGAGATCGGCATCCGCAAGATCAACGGCGCGCGACCGTCGGACATCGTCCGCATGCTCAACTACCGGTTCGTCCTCTGGATCGGCGTGGCCTTCCTCCCGGCCGCACCCGCTGCCTACCTGCTGATGACGCGCTGGCTGGAGAACTTCGCTGCCCCGGCGCCCCTCGACTGGTGGCTCTTTGGGCTCACGGGCCTCGGCGTGCTGGTCATTTCGGTGGCCGCCGTCTCGTGGCAGAGCTGGCGCGCCGCTACGATCAACCCTGTGGACACGCTGAAGCTCGAATAAGTGTCCATTTTTGAAGGCGAATGAGAGGCTGCCGATGGTGAAAAAAATTTTACAACGAGGGTGTCTGAGCAAAAAGACGCCCCGTTGGAGAGTCCATTTGGGGTGTCTGAGCAAAAAGACGCCTCGTTGGAGAGTCCATTGAGGGCGTCTGAGCAAAAAGACGCCTCGTTGGAGAGTCCATTGAGGGTGTCTGAGCAAAAAGACGCCCCGTTGGAGAGTCCATTTGGGGTGTCTGAGCAAAAAGACGCCCCGTTGGAGTGTCCATTGAGGGCGTCTGAGCAAAAAGACGCCCCGTTGGAGAGTCCATTTGGGGTGTCTGAGCAAAAAGACGCCCCGTTGGAGAGTCCGACGAGGGTGTCTGAGCAAAAAGACGCCCCGTAGGAGAGTCCATTTGGGGTGTCTGAGCAAAAAGACGCCTCGTTGGAATGTCCATTGAGGGTGTCTGAGCAAAAAGACACCCCGTTGGAGAGTCCATTTGGGGCGTCTGAGCAAAAAGACACCCCGTTGGAACATTTTTTCGAGGCGCCTGAGCCCAAGTCGCTCTCGTTGGAGAGTCCGACGGCAGTGTCTTTGCATCAGCGGCCCCTAAAATGGTTTCCAACGGCAGCGCCTTCGGGTTATCCGCCCATAAAATGGTTCCCAACAGCGGCGCCTTTGGGTCATTGGCCTCCAAAATGGTTTCCAATAAGGGCGGATAAGTGGAAGTTGCCTCTGTCGGCCGTCAGGGTAGGGGCGTATTGCATACGCCCCCGATGTTCCAAACAAGAAACGGCAGCGCGTGGCCGCAAGACGCCCTTATATGTAATTGCCCCTGCCGAGGGCATTGGGTGGGGCGTATGCAATACGCCCCTACTCTTAGGGGACACCTTTGGGTCATCCGCCCATAAAATGGTTCCCGACGAGGGCGAATGAATGGAAGTTGCCTCTGTCGGCCGTCAGGGTAGGGGCGTATTGCATACGCCCCCGATGTTCCAAACAAGAAACGGCAGCGCGTGGCTGGAAGGTGCCCTTATATGGAATTGCCCCTGCCGGGGCATTGGGTGGGGCGTATGCAATACGCCCCTACCCTGACGGCCGACAGCGGGCCGATACCCCTAAAATGTTTTCCGACGATGGCGCCTTCGGGTCATTGGCTCCCAAAATGGTTTCCAACGATAGCGCCTTCGGGTCAGCAGCCCCTATAATTTTTTTCAGAGAAAACTGTAACAAACGACGCGCAAGTGCGTCTCAATGAGTAGAAACAACCTAACGTATAACGAATATGGAATCAAGAACAGTGAAGATCAGCTTGGTGGCTGCGGCTGCCTTACTTGTGACAACGGGATGCATCGCCCGCGGACTGCGACGCGAAAAGGGCCCGTCCGTGGAACAAACGCGTGAGGTGGCTGCCTACACGGCCATCCAAACGGGCGGCGGCATCGATGTGGTTCTCTCCGACGAACTGAAGGCGGGCCAAATCGTGGTCGTGGCCAGTGAAAAGATGCAAGATCAGATCCTCACGGAGGTGGAGGGTGGCGAACTGAATATCCGTCTGCGGCCCTCACTCCTCGGGTGGTTCGGTCCGGGACCGATGAAGGTCATCGTGCCCAACACGGGCACCCTCACGCGGCTCCGGGCGTCGGGTGGCAGCGACATTTGGGCCGATCAGGTCATGCTGCGTGGCAGCTCGCTGGAGATCGGATGCTCCGGCGGATCGGATTTTAAGGGCAAGGTCACGGTCGATGAGCTTGACGTGGCTTGCAGCGGCGGCTCGGACTTCAAGGGCGAAGTGACCGCTACGACCTGCCGCTTCGAGGCTTCGGGCGGCTCCGACCTCGCGCTCTCCGGCAGCGCCAAGGAGTGCCAAGTGGATCTCTCCGGCGGATCAGACATGGACGCCAAGCGCTTCGAGGTCGGCGACTATGAGCTCTCAGCCAGCGGCGGGAGCGACGCCACGGTGCTCTGCACGGGCCATCTGACCGCCTCAGCCTCGGGCGGCTCCGACGTGCGCTACTCGGGGGACTGCCGGGCGACGACGTCGGACGACGTCTCGTCCAGTGTCAAGCGCCGGCGCTGAAGAAGCAGACGATAGGGTGGCCCTTCGGAGGCTGCATGGGGGGCTTTGCTCGTGGCGACGGACGGTTGCCCGACAAAGCCCTCCTCCTATCTTTGCCGCCCTTTATGAAATCGCTCAGAGAACTTTACAAGATTGGTAACGGGCCCTCCAGCAGCCATACGATGGGCCCCCAACGGGCCGCCCGAGCCTTCGCCGCGGACTCGCCCGGCGCACACGCCTTCCGTGTCACCCTCTACGGCAGCCCTGGCTGCCACCGGACGCGGTCACTTGACCGACCAAGCCATCCTCCAAGTGCTTCAACCCCTCGCGCCGACCGAGATCGTCTGGCGCCCAGACGTCGTACTCCCCTTCCACCCGAACGGCATGCGCTTCGAGGCCCTCGAGGCCGACGGAGAGACCGTCGCACTCAGCCGCACCGTCTACAGCATCGGCGGCGGAGCCCTCTCCGACGGCCATTCGCGCGCCGAAACGACCCCCGACATCTACCCCTGACCACCATCGCCGACATCCCGGTCCCGCTGTGAACACGAGGGCAGCACCTATTGGGAGTACGTCGAGGAATGTGAGGGCGCGGGCATCTGGGACTACCTCCGGGAGGTCTGGCAGGTCATGTGCGAGGGCATCGAACGGGGCCTGAACAACGAGGGCGTCCTGCCCGGAGGCATCGGTGTGCGCCGCAAAGCCGCCACGTACTACGTCAAGGCCAAGGGCTACATCGGCAGCCTCAATTCGCGCGGCCACATCTATGCTTACGCCCTGGCCACGTCCGAAGAGAACGCCGCGGGCGGCCGCATCGTCACCGCGCCCACGTGCGGCTCCAGCGGCGTGCTGCCCGCCGTGCTCTATCACGTCGCTAAGGCACACGAATTCCGGGAAGTCCGCATCCTGCGGGCCTTAGCGACGGCCGGCCTGTTTGGTAACATCGCCAAGGAGAACGCCTCGATCTCCGGTGCAGAGGTGGGTTGCCAGGGTGAGGTCGGCGTGGCCTGCGCCATGGCCGCCGCAGCCGCCTGTCAGCTCTTCGGCGGCACCCCGGGACAGATCGAGTATGCGGCCGAGATGGCCCTCGAACATCACCTTGGCCTCACCTGCGACCCTGTCTGCGGCCTCGTGCAAGTGCCCTGCATCGAGCGCAACGCCGTGGCCGCCGCTCGAGCCCCTCGACGCGAACGTCTATGCGGTCTACTCCGACGGCAAACACCGCGTCAGCTACGACCGCGTGGTGGAAGTCATGAAAGAGACGGGCCACGACATCCCCAGCCTCTACAAAGAGACCTCCGAGGGTGGGCTGGCCAAGAACGCAATCCTCTAACCCTGCCTTATGGAAATCATTCTCATCCTCGGACTCATCCTCCTCAGCGGACTGCTTTCGATGGCCGAGATCTCGCTCGTATCGGCCCGCAAAGCCAGACTCGAATCGCAGGTCAAGAAGGGCAAGCGCTCAGCGCAGAAGGCCCCTCGACCCGGCCCAGAAGCCCGATCAGTTCCTCTCCACCACCCAGATCGGCATTACGCTCATCGGCATCCTCACGGGTCTTTTCTCTGGCGAGGCTTTCGCCCGAGATCTGGCCGGTGTGCTCGCCCGTGTGCCGGGGCTTGAGCCTTATGCGGTCGGGATATCCAAGCTGACGATCGTTGTCATTGTCACCTACCTCACGCTTGTGCTCGGTGAGCTTGCGCCGAAGCGTATCGGGATGAATTTCGCTGAACAGGTGGCCGAACTGTGGCTCGGCCGATGGACATCCTCTCCAAGGTGGCTTCGCCGATCGTGTGGGTGCTCTCGAAGAGTACGCAGGGCGTGATCCTCCTGCTCGGGCTCAACCGCACGGGCGAGAATAAGGTGACCGAGGAGGAGATTCGGGCCGTCGTGCAGGAAGGCTTCGACAGCGGCGAGGTGCAAGACGTGGAGCAGGACATCGTCGAGCGCGTCTTCACCCTCGGCGACCGTGACGTAGGCTCGATCATGACCCACCGCAGCGACCTCATTTGGCTCAACATGCAGGACGGCATGGACGCCATCCGTCGGAAGGTCAAGGAGAACCTTTACAACGTCTACCCCGTGGCCTCGGAACGCTTCGACAACATCGTCGGCGTAGTCTTCCTCAAGGATTTATTCGGGCGCATTGATCAGCCCGACTTCACGCTGCAGCAGGTGCTCCGTCCGGCACAGTTCGTCCCCGAGAGCCAGAGCGTCTACAACGCCCTCGAACAGTTCAAACAAGCGCGAGTGAAGTACGGCATCGTCACCGATGAATTTGGTGGCGTGCAGGGGCTCGTTACGCTGGCCGATATTGTGGAGGCGCTCATTGGTCAACTGCCCGACGTGGACGAGGAGTTAGAGATCAAGCAGCGCGCCGATGGTAGTTGGCTCGTCGACGGACAATACTCCTTCTATAACTTCCTCGAGTATTTCGACATGGAGGATCTCTATGCCGACTACGACTACAACACCCTCAGCGGCCTAATCCTCGAGCTGCTTGAGCGCGTGCCCAAAACGGGCGACACGTTCAGCTGGCAGTGCTTCGACTTCGAGATCGTCGATATGGATCGCGCCCGTATCGACAAAGTGCTGGTCAAGAAGCATCCCGTGGCGAACACCTGATGATCTCCGCGCATAACTACACCCATAACATCCTCAAACGCCCCCTCATCGAATGAAATCGAACCGAACCTTCCGCCCCCACCGGGGTGCCCAGCCCGACGACCGTCAGCCGCGTGGCCAACGCGTCACCGTACGCGAGGCCTCGCCCCTCTTGCCCTTCCTTTTTGCCCACCTCACCGACCGCAGTCGGAGCGCCGTCAAGAGCCTCCTGCGCCACGGGCAGATCTGGGTCAACGGACGGGTCACGACCCATTTCGACATGCCGCTCCGTCCCGGCGATACGGTCCTCATCAGCCACGAGCGCGGCCGCCCCGCCTTCAATAGCCCCTACCTCAGGATCGTCTGGGAGGACGAATCGCTCATCGTCATCGACAAGCGTGACGGCCTACTCTCCGTCTCCGACTCCGTGGCGCAGGAGCGCACCGCCTGGGCCATCCTCTCGGCCTACGTTCGCGAGCAAGACCCGAGGAACCGAATCTTTGTCCTCCACCGCCTCGACCGCGGCACATCCGGCCTGATGATGTTCGCCCGCAACAAAGGCGTGCAGGAGAAGATGCGGGAGGGATGGGCCGACATCGTCACACGGCGCTCATACGTGGCTGTTGTCGAGGGTGTGCCAGAGCCTGCGGAGGACACGCTGCGGAACTTCCTCGCTGAAAACAGTCGCATGAAGGTCTATTGCACCGACGCCCTGCATGGCAAGGAGGCCGTCACGCACTATCGCGTCCTCAAGGCCGCGAGCGACTGCGCCTTGGTGGAGTTCACGCTCGAGACTGGCCGCAAGAATCAGATCCGTGCGCAGATGGAAGCCTTCGGTCACCCCATTGCTGGCGACCCTAAATACGGCGCCCAGACCGATCCCGCGGAGCGTCTCATGCTGCACGCCTGTCGGCTGTGGTTCATTCACCCCGAGACGGGTCGCGAGATGCGTTTCGATACGCCCATTCCCACCGTCTTTTTCCGCCCAAGTGCGCGATCGCGAGTAAGAAGTCGTTTAGGCACCCCATGCGGCGTGTTTTACGCCTAAATGTCAGTTTTGAGGTGACAAGATTGCTGAGAGATTATGTCTAATTGTCAGTCGAAGCCCACTCTGCGATGCGTTTAGGACTCCAGCTGACGATTAGACAGACGAACGTGCCCCAGTGTGGGTACCCGCTTATGGTTAACGTGAGTCCGATGTAAGCAGAGAGTTTTCACGGAAGTCATGCGAGGGTCAAAACGTTTTTTTGGAAATGCTTGCAGCGTTCCTGCAAACTCCAGAAAGTTTTTTTCGAGGCCTTTGCAGCATTTCTGCAAACTCCAGAAAGTTTTTTTCGAGGCCTTTGCAGCATTCCTGCAAACTCCAGAAAGTTTTTCGAGGCCTTTGCAGCGTTCCTGCAAACGCCAAAAAGTTTTTTTCGAGGCCTTTGCAGCGTTCCTGCAAATTCCAAAAAGTTTTTTTCGAGGCCTTTGCAGCATTCCTGCAAACTCCAAAAAGTTTTTTTCGAGGCCTTTGCAGCGTTCCTGCAAACCCCAAAAAAAGTTTTTCGAGAGACTTGCAACAGTGTTGCAAACGCCAAAAAGTTTTTTTCGTTTGACTTGCAACAGTGTTGCAAACGCCAGAAAAGTTTTTTTCGTGGGACTTGCAACAGTGTTGCAAACGCCAGAAAAGTTTTTTTCGTGGGACTTGCAACAGTGTTGCAAACGCCAGAAAGTTTTTTTCGTGGGACTTGCAACAGTGTTGCAAACGCCAGAAAAGTTTTTTTCGAGGGACTTGCAACAGTGTTGCAAGCGTTCCCAAAAAAACACTTTGGCTGTCACAGTGCGCTATCCAAGACATTCTCCAGAAATAAGGAACCTCATTCTTTCGTCGAACACACGTTCAGTTAGAACTCCGGATTTTTAAGGAGGCCAGCGCCCGTAAGTCCTTTCTTCTACTTTTTGCGCGCCCAAGGGCCGCAGGGCCTATACGTATTTATGTAAGAGAAAAAGAAATGCAGTTGTCGATAGACAGTAAAGAGTTTGGCAAGTTTTTTTGATGGTAGGCGACAAGGTGCTGGTCAAGCCGACGAATCCGCAGGTGAAGACGAAGTCCGGGCTGCTCCTTCCGCCCTTGGTGCAGGAAGGCGAAAAGCTACAGACGGGCTATGTGATCCGCACCGGACCGGGTTATCCGCAGCCCTCGCACATGGACGAGGACGAGGCGTGGAAGAAGAAGGACAACCGCAGCGCCTACATCCCCCTGCAAGCCCATGAGGGCGACTTGGCCGTCTACATGCAGAGCACCGCTTATGAGGTGAGCATCAATCAGGAGAAGTTTCTCATCCTGCCCCACTCCGCGATCCTCATGTTGGTGCGCGACAAGGATTTGTTTGAATGAATAGGACTACGTGATATGAACAGAATCGTAAGCAAGGAACATTTCTCACCCCATGTGGTGAAGCTCGAAGTCGAGGCTCCGCTGATCGCACGGTCGCGCAAGGCGGGACATTTCGTCATCGTGCGCGTAGGGGAGCAAGGCGAGCGCATCCCGCTGACCATCGCTTCCGCGGATACATCGCGGGGCACGATCACGCTGGTGGTGCAGGCCGTCGGGCGATCGTCGAAGAAGCTCTGCGCCCTCGATGAGGGGCGACGCGGTGACGGACGTTGTCGGGCCGCTCGGGCAGGCTACCCACATTGAGCGCGTGGGCACTGTTGTTTGCGCCGGTGGAGGCGTCGGCGTGGCGCCCTTGCTACCTATCGTGGAGGCCTTCCATAAGGCTGGTAACCGCGTGATTGTGGTGCTGGCCGCTCGCACGAAGGACTTAATCATCCTTGAAGACCGCATGCGCGCCTGCTCAGACGAGGTGATCATTATGACGGATGATGGGTCGTATGGCACCAAAGGACTCGTCACGCAGGGCGTTGAGTCTGTGATCCAACGCGAGCCCGTTAACCTCTGCGTAACCATCGGGCCAGCCGTGATGATGAAGTTCGTCGCAGCCCTAACGAAGAAATACGAGATCCCGACCGTGGCTTCACTCAACACCATCATGGTGGACGGCACGGGTATGTGTGGCGCCTGTCGTGTGACGGTCGGCGGACGGACGAAATTCGTCTGCGTCGACGGCCCCGAGTTCGACGCCCATCAGGTGGACTTTGACGAGATGATGATGCGCCTTCGCTCTTACAAGGAGGAGGAACAGAAGTAGAACGCCAGAAACGATAGACAGCATGGAAACCATACCGACCGTCGCCGACCGTCGCGCCGAATCGTGGCGCGAGGAACTTCGACAGGGCATGAAAGCCAAGGAACGCACCGCCATCCATCGGGTGGAGATGAACGAGCTCGACCCCGATTATCGCAGCCATAACAACGAAGAGGTGAACCAAGGCCTGACCGAGGAGCAGGCCCTGCGTGAGGCGCAGCGTTGCCTCGACTGCGTGACGCCGACCTGCATGGAGGGTTGCCCGGTGAGCATACAGATCCCCTCGTTCATTAAGAACATCGAGCGCGGCAACTTCCTCGAGGCTGCCCGCGTACTGAAAGAAACAAGCGCACTGCCAGCCGTCTGCGGCCGCGTCTGTCCGCAGGAGAAGCAGTGTGAAAGCCGCTGCGTGCATGTGAAGATGAAGAAGGCGCCCGTGGCCATCGGTTACTTGGAGCGCTTCGCTGCCGACTATGAGCGCGAGAGTGGACAGATAGCCGTCCCTGAGTGTGCGCCATCGAAGGGCATTAAGATCGCCGTCGTCGGATCGGGCCCAGCAGGGGCTGTCTTTTTGCTGGCGACATGGCCAAGCGCGGCTATGACGTGACCGTCTTTGAGGCGCTCCACGAGATCGGCGGTGTGTTGAAGTACGGCATCCCCGAGTTCCGTCTGCCGAATCGCATCGTGGAGGTGGAGATCGACGGGCTGCGGAAGATGGGCGTGCAATTCATCACGAACTGCATCGTAGGCAAGACGATCAGCTACGACGATCTGCACGCCGACGGCTTCCGCGGCATCTTCGTAGCCAGTGGAGCCGGTCTGCCGAACTTTATGAACATCCCGGGCGAGAACTTGATCGGCGTCATGTCGTCCAACGAATACCTCACCCGCGTGAACCTCATGCACGCCGCTTCGACGGACGCCGATACGCCTGTCTTCAAGGGCAGGTACGTGGCCGTGATTGGTGGCGGCAACACGGCGATGGACTCCGTCCGCACGGCGCGTCGCCTCGGTGCTGCCCGCGCTATGATCGTCTATCGTCGCAGCGAAGAGGAGATGCCTGCACGCATCGAGGAGGTGAAGCACGCCAAGGAAGAAGGCGTGGAGTTCTTGACGCTCCATAACCCGATCGAATACCTTGGCGACGAGAACGGACGTGTGAAGCACATGCGCCTCCAACGCATGGAGCTGGGTGAGCCCGACGCTTCGGGGCGGCGCCGACCGGTACCGGTGGAGGGCGCAGTGGAAACAATCGACGTGGACGAAGTGATCGTCAGCGTGGGTGTCTCGCCCAACCCACTCATCCCGCAGGCCTTCGCAGGATTGGAGATCTCGAAACGGGGCACGATCATTGTAGGTGAGGTAGACATGCGTTCGTCGCTTGCGGATGTCTACGCCGGCGGCGACATCGTGCGCGGCGGCGCTACGGTGATCCTTGCTATGGGTGACGGGCGGCGCGCTGCTGCCGCAATGGACGAAGCCTTGCAGGAGCGTAAATCGTGAATTAAATGTAAAAAGCAGCCTTTCTTGAGGAGTGCACAAAAACAATCCAACGGTGGGGCTGTTTCATATAGCGAATTTTTGATTCTATGTTTTTTTAATTGCTACAGGTATGAAAAAGAAATTGCTTTATTGTGGAATCGCAGCTTTGACGCTGGGATTCGTATCGTGTAACCAAAACGCGAAGAACGCTGAGAACGCAGAAAATGCGGACAGCGCAATGGTAGCTGAGCAGCCCGCTGAGGCTCCGGCACCTGCATTTGATAAGGTAGGCGCATACGCCGGCACACTGCCCTGCGCAGATTGCAGCGGTCTGGAGACGACCGTAGAACTGATGGGCGACATGACCTACAAGGTGACGCAAGACGCCAAGGGTAAGAAGGACGGTGGCCACAGCGAGGCTGCAGGTAGCTTCACTTGGGATCCTGCAAGCGGCATTATCACGCTGGAGAATGCCGATGCACTGAGCTTCCGCAAGCTGCTGATTGAGGGCGACAACGTGGTAGTCGTAGGCGACGATGGCGCCAAGGCTGCTGAGAACGCTGACAAGTATGTCCTGACCAAGAAGCAACCGGCATAAGGATTTTTTTGATTTCAACGATAACATGCTTGAAAGCGTGCGGGCCGCGACGGTCTGCACGCTTTTTTTGTTTGCGCCGGCCTGAAAAGCATCGTCTTTCGGAGCCCTGCGTAACGCATGGAGCAAAAAGGGTGTCTTTCGGAGCCCTGCGTAACGCATGGAGCAAAAAAAGGGTCTCTTTCGGAGCCCTGCGTTGCGCAGGAAGCAAAAAGGGTCTCTTTCGGAGCCCTGCGTAACGCAGGAAGCAAAAAAAAGGGTCTCTTTCGGGGCCCTGCGCAACGCATGGAGCAAAAAAGGGTCTCTTTCGGAGCCCTGCGTTACGCAGGAGGCAAAAAAGGGTCTCTTTCGGGCCCTGCGTTACGCGCGGAGCAAAAAAGGGTCTCTTTCGGAGCCCTGCGTTGCGCATGGAGCAAAAAAGGGTCTCTTTTGGAGCCCTGCGTTGCGCAGGGAGCAAAAAAGGGTCTCTTTCGGGCCCTGCGTTGCGCAGGGAGCAAAAAGGGTCTCTTTCGGGCCCTGCGTTGCGCAGGGAGCAAAAGGCATTGCATTTTGGTGGAAGCTGTGAACTGATCTAAGTTCTGTCTTTCTTTGCAGCCCCGATTCACTGGGGAAGAACCTCGCCTCCTCCATTTTCCCGCTACATACACATTATATTATATGTCATTCCACAAGATCCTCTTCCTCGTTTGCCTTACGCCGTGGCTGTCCGGCCTTTCGGCGCAAGACGTGGAGACGACGCAGGCGCCTGACACGCTGCGCCTCCGATTAGACGAAGCGATTCAAATCGCCCTCACCGAAAAATCCCACCGTCCGCGTGGCGGATTACGACGTCGAAATCAAAAAAGAAGCCCGACGCGAAGCGCGTGCCGGACTGCTGCCTGAGGCCTCGCTCAGCGCCTCCTACTCGCGCACGCTCAAGAAGCAAACGATGGTCATGGAGTTCGGCGGACAGTCCACCAAGATTCAAATGGGTACGGACAACTCCTACTCGGCCGGCTTATCCATCAATCTGCCCCTCTTCGCACCCGCGCTCTACCGCAGCATCCGGCTTACGGAGGCCGACATCGAGTTGGCCGTGGAGAAGGCGCGTGCATCACGCATTGGCATGGTTAACGAGGTTACGAAGGCCTTCTATCAGCTGCTCTTGGCGCAGGACAGCTACCGTGTGCTGCAAGAAGCCTATGCGCAGGCCGAGGCCAACCTCCGCATCGTCAACGAACGCTTCACGCTGGGGAGCGTCAGCGAGTACGACCGTATCCGCGCCGATGTGCAGGTGCGCAGTCTCAAGCCGGGGCTTGTCTCGGCAGGCAACGGTGTGGCGCTGGCGGGTCTGCAACTGCGTGTGTTGCTCGGGGTGGCAGGCGAACCCATCATCGCTGCCCGCGGCAGTCTGGCGGATTATGAATCGGCCATGAAGCCCGATCAGCCCATCGCCGAAACGCTGGAAAACAACAGCGATCTACGCCAGTTAGACCTCAACCTGGAGCTACTCAGCCACAACGAACGCCTGACGAAGGCCAACTTCCTGCCCACCATCGGCGCCTCATACAGCTACTCGTATAGCTCGATGAACAACGACTTTCGCATCCGCAATTACTCCTGGTATCCCTATTCATTCGTTGCGCTGAACGTCAACATTCCGCTCTTCAAGGCCCTCGAACTACCCGAAGCTGCGCAAGGTGCGCCTGCAAATGCAACAGCTCCGCGAGACACGCCTCAACGCCGAACGTCAGCTCGGTATGCTCGTACAAAACGCTCGAGATAAGATGGCGGCAGCTTATGAACAGCAGGCCAGCAACCGCGAGGGCGTGGCCCAGGCGGAGAAAGGGCGGCTGATCGCCCGCAAACGCTACGAGGTGGGCATGGGTACCATCCTCGAACTCAACGACGCCGAGGTGGCACTCACACAGGCCGAGCTGGCCTATCGTCAAGCCATCTACGACTACCTCACTGCCCGCGCCGATCTGGAGAAGACGCTGGGGAATAATGACCGCGCACACACGATAAATCAGAAATAAATAGAACAACAATGAAGAGAGAAACAATCATACGATCGGCAGCCTCCCTAATGCTTGCGGCGGCCATCGCAGCCTGTTCGGGCGGAGGAAAACAGGCAGAAGAGACGGAGCAGGAAGCCCTGCCGAAGGTGAAGCTGGGCGCTGCCGTGCGAGAAGAGGTGGAGCAGGTGGAGACATACACCGCCACCGTCGAAGCGCAGGTCACGAACAACATTGCGCCCTCCATGCCCGTGCGTATCGAGCGTATCAACGTCGAGGTGGGTGACCGCGTCAGCCGCGGGCGAGGCACTCGTGCAGATGGATGCCGCCAGCCTCCGCCAGCAGCAATTGCAGATGGAGAACCTGCGCGCCGACTTCCGCCGCATCGACGAGCTGTATAAGGTGGGCGGCGTGTCGCGCTCGCAATGGGAGGCCTCGAAGACGAGCCTCGATGTGAGCGAAACGGCCTACCGCAACCTGCAGCGTAACACCACGCTGACGAGCCCCATCAGTGGCGTCGTCACGGCCCGTAACTATGACAATGGCGACATGTACAACGGCGCGCAACCCGTCCTCACCGTGGCGCAGATCCAACCCGTGAAGCTGGTGATCAATGTGTCCGAAAGTCAGTTCACGCGCATCACCAAAGGCACCAAGGCCGAGGTGGAGCTGGATGTTTACCCCGGCGAGACGTTCGAAGGCACCATCAACCTGATCCACCCGACGGTGAACGCCACCACGCGCACGTTTGCAGCTGAGGTGCGGTTGCCTAACGCCGATCAGCGCGTGCGTCCGGGCATGTTTGGCCGTGTGAAGCTGAACCTCGGCAAGACGGAGCGCATCGTCGTGCCCGATAAGGCCATTATCAAGCAAGCCGGATCGGGCGAGCGTTACGTATACGTCTGCCGCGACGGGCGCGTGTTGCGTCGTACGGTGGAGCTGGGTCGCCGCTTGGGCGATCGCTACGAGCTGCTCTCCGGCCTTGATGGCGAAGCCGACGTCGTTGTCGACGGGCAGTATCAGTCAGCTGTCAAGGACAGCGCGCAAGTGGAAGTGGTAAAGAATTAATCAAGCACCCATGAGCTTATACGAAGGAGCCGTTAAGAAGCCCATTATGACGAGCCTGAGCTTTCTGGCGATCGTCATCTTCGGACTCTTCTCCCTATCCCGTCTGCCGGTAGACCTCTATCCGGACATTGAAACGAACACCATCATGGTGCTCACCGCCTATCCTGGGGCCAGCGCGTCGGACATCGAGACGAACATTTCCCGACCGCTCGAGAACAGCCTCAACACGGTCAGCAACCTGAAGCATATCACCTCGCGCTCGTCCGAGAACTTGTCGCTCATCCAGCTCGAGTTCGAGTATGGTAACGACATCAACGAGCTGACGAACGACGTGCGCGATAAGCTCGATATGGTCAAGTCGCAGCTGCCTGATAACGCCGAGACGCCGATCATCTTCAAGTTCTCGTCAGACATGATCCCGATTTTTGATCCTTTCGGTCGAGGCGGGAGAGAGTCAGCAGGCGCTCTACAAGATCCTCGACGACAATGTGGCCAACCCCTTGGCGCGTATCCCCGGCGTGGGCACCGTGTCGATCAACGGTGCACCCAAGCGCGAGATCCAAGTCTATTGCGACCCCGCCAAACTGGAGGCCTACAACTTGACCGTCGAAGCCATCGGCGCCATTATCGGCGCAGAGAATCGCAACATCCCCGGCGGTAGCCTCGACATCGGTAACGAGACGTACGCGCTGCGTGTGGAGGGTGAATTCAAGGACGCCCGCGAGATGGAGAACATTGTCGTCGGAACGGTCGGCGGTGCGAACGTCTACCTGCGCGACGTGGCGCGGGTGGTCGACACCGTGGAGGAGCGCACGCAGGAGGCTTACACGAACGCCATCCGCGGCGGTACGATCATCATACAGAAGCAATCCGGCGCCAACTCTGTCAACATCGCCAAGCAAGTACTCGCCAAGCTGCCCGAGCTGCAAAAGAACTTGCCGCCCGACGTGAAGCTGGGCATCATCTGGGACTCGTCGGAGAACATCCTCGAGACCATTGACAGCCCTCACAGAGACGGTGCTCTACGCCCTGCTCTTCGTTGTGCTTGTCGTCTTCCTCTTTCTCGGTCGCTGGCGGGCCACGCTGATCATTTCGATCACCATCCCGCTCTCGCTCATCGCCTCGTTCGTCTATTTGGCCATCACGGGCAACACGATCAACATCGTCTCGCTCTCGTCACTTTCTATCGCCATCGGTATGGTAGTGGACGACGCCATCGTGGTCTTGGAGAACGTCACGACGCACATCGAGCGCGGCTCGGCGCCGTCGCAGGCGGCTATACATGGCACAAACGAGGTGGCTATCTCTGTCGTCGCCTCTACGCTGACGATGATCGCCGTGTTCTTCCCCCTGACGATGGTCACGGGTATGACCGGCGTGCTCTTCAAACAATTGGGCTGGATGATGTGCGTCATCATGGTTGTTTCCACCGTGGCTGCCCTCACGCTAACGCCGATGCTTTGCTCGCGTCTGCTGCGCTTGCAACGCAAGCCGTCGAAGGCCTTCCGCACGTTTTATCACCCCATTCAACGCGCCCTCGACGCCCTCGACACGGGCTACGCGCGACTGCTCGGCTGGGCCGTGAGCCACCGACGGACGATGGTGCTTTCGTGCATCGCCTTCTTCGCGCTCAGCCTCCTTTGCGCGGGTTACATCGGCACGGAGTTCTTCCCCCAGCAAGACAACGGCTACATCACCGCCAAGCTGGAGCTACCTGTGGGTACGCGTAAGGAGGTGGCCCAGGAGTTGGCTGCGCGGCTGACGAACGAATGGCGACAGAAGTATCCCGAGATCACCGTCTGCAACTATACCGTGGGTCAGGCCGACGCCACGAACACCTTCGCCGCGATACGCGACAACGGGTCGCACATCATCACCTTCAACCTTAGCCTTACGAAATCCAGCGAACGCAAACGCTCGCAGGCGATGATCGGCGACATGATGCGTGAGGATCTCAAGGCGTACCCCGAGTTCACGAAGACGAAAGTCGTGCCCGGCGGCGACAACGGCGGCATGGGCGGACAGGCTACGGCCGACTTCGAGATCTACGGCTACGACATGGCCACGACCGACCGCTCGGCGCAGGAGCTGCGCACGGAGCTGCTGAAGCAGGACGGCGTGTCGGAGGTGAACATCAGCCGCGGCGACTACCTGCCGGAGTATCAGGTGGACTTTGATCGCGAGAAGCTGTCCGTGCAAGGCCTCAACCTCTCCACCGCCGGCTCCTACCTGCGCAACCGCATCAACGGCTACACCGCGTCGCAGTATCGCGAGGACGGCGCGGAGTCGGACATCGTCGTCCGTTATGCGCCCGAGTATCGCACGAGCATAGACGACATCGAGAACATACTCATCTACAATAATCAGGGACGTCCCGTGCGGGTGCGCGACGTGGGCACCGTGGTGGGGCGTTTCGCGCCGCCGGCCATCGAGCGTAAGGACCGCGAACGCATCGTGACCGTCTCCGCTGTGCCGAAGCCGGGTGCGCCGTTAGGCACCGTCGTGGCCGAGGGTCAGAAGGTGATCGACCGTATGCAGACGCCGAGCAACGTCAAGATCCAAATCTCCGGTTCCTTCGAAGATCAGCAGGACTCCTTCTCCGACCTCGGCGTCTTGGCGCTGCTCATCATCGTGCTCGTCTTCATCGTCATGGCCGCGCAGTTCGAGTCGCTGACGTACCCCTTCATCATCATGTTTTCCGTACCCTTCGCCGTGAGTGGTGTGCTGATGGCGCTCTTCATCTCGCGCACCACGCTGAACGTGATGAGCCTCCTGGGCGGCATCATGTTGATCGGCATCGTGGTGAAGAACGGTATCGTGCTCATCGACTACATCACCCTCTGTCGTGAGCGCGGTCGGGCGGTGAAGAACTCCGTCGTGACGGCCGGCAAGAGCCGTCTGCGCCCCGTGCTGATGACCACCATGACGACGATCCTCGGTATGGTGCCCATGGCCATCGGTGGTGGACAAGGCTCCGAGCTGTGGCGCCCGATGGGTGTCTCCGTCATCGGTGGCCTCACCGTCTCCACCATCCTCACGCTGCTGCTTGTGCCCGTGCTCTACTGCTCGTTTGCCGGCGTGGGCATCAAGCGCCAGCGCCGCAAGCTGCGCCGTTCGCGTGAGATGGACGACTTCTATCAAGCCCACAAGCACCTCATCACGAAGCCCAAAGATTGACCCCTTTATGAAAGCTGTATTTATAGCCTGCGATCAGGCCCATCACGAAGACGTCCTCACGCTGCTGACCCACTTCAACTGCCGCGGCTACACGGCTTTTGGACAAGTCACCGGACGCGGTTCCCAAACGGGCGATCCACACCTCGGGTCGCACGCCCGGCCGGCGATGAACGAGGTCATCCTGACCGTCGTTGACGCCGACCTCGTCCCCCGCCTGCTGGAGGCCCTTCGCGCCCTCGATGAGCGGTCCGACCAGCTCGGCCTCCGCGCCTTCGTCTGGAATGTGGAAGCGACCGTCTGACGAGCGCCCCTGCGTCATCGTCCGATGATTCAGCGGGAGCCTCTCCGTAGCCGTCGCGATGCGTCTTGCGCGGGGGCTCCCGGTGTTTTTCAATCATGCTTGCGGGAATCCCGCAAATGAAAAAAATCAACCATTAACGATGCCTCTCCTCGTCCTGCTTCTCGCCTTGTTTCGTCTGCCCGGCGGCGGCCACACGGAAGACACACTCCGCCTCGTGACCGTCTCGGACACGCTTCACTACGTGCAGGTGGGCGGCTACGACGGTCGCGGCGAACGTTGGCCCTTGCCTTATCCCGTCTACCGTTTCCAGCCGGGCGACATCAACGGCGATGGCCGCACTGATGTGCTTGTGGGCGTCATCAAGTCCACCCGCTACGACCCGCAGGTGGCGCGCCGGCTCTTCATTTTCAAGGTCTACAAAGACCGCTACATCCGTCCCCTGTGGATGGGGTCGCGGCTCAGCCGTCCGCTCGTCGACTTCCGTTTCGTGCATATCGACGGCCAGCCGCGCGTGCTCACCATCGAGCGTGACACCACGCCCGAGCGCTACCTGATGGCTGTCTATCGCTGGCGTTCCTTCGGCCTCGACTTCGTCGCCTACCACGCCCGCAGCCTCTCCCTCGAGGAGGCTCGCCAACGGCTGGAGGACTGGCCGATCCCCTTGAGGGCAGACCCTCAGGGCCGCCCCTCCCTCTGACTATTTCTTACAACCCCGGCGACCGCAAGGCCGCCCCTATAACCCCTAACTACTTTTTACACCACATGACAACAAAAAAACTTGGTTTTGGGCTGCGGCGATGGCAGCCCCTGTGCCTGCTCCGGGCGGGCGCACAGACGGCGAGCTACACGCCGACGAAAGAGAATCTCCGGGCGCGCGAGACGTTCCGCAGCGATCGCTTCGGCATCTTCATTCACTGGGGGCTCTACACGATGGCCGGCGATGGCGAATGGATGATGCACAACCGCAACGTCGACCGCGACGAGTACGCGCGGCTGGCCGGCGGCTTCTATCCCGCCGCCTTCGATGCCGACCGCTGGGTGAAGGCCGTGGCCGACGCCGGCGCGAAGTACATCTGCGTCACCACGCGCCATCACGACGGCTTCTCCATGTTCGCCACCCGCGAGTCGGACTTCAACATCATCGAGGCCACGCCCTTCCGCCGCGACGTGATCCGTGAGCTGGCCGACGCCTGCGCCCGACACGGCGTCCGTCTGCACCTCTACTATTCGCACCTCGACTGGCGCCGCGACGACTACTTCCCCGCGGCCGCACCGGCCTCGGCACTGGTCGCACCCGCGAAGGCCGCTGGGACGACTACTGCGCCTTCATGAACCGCCAGCTCACCGAGCTGCTCACCGGCTACGGGACCCATCGGCGCCATCTGGTTCGACGGCATGTGGGACAAGGACATCTACCCCGACGGCGTGACCGACTCCACCGGCGCCTCACGCCGCAGTACGCGCTCATTCACCGCCTGCAGCCCGCGTGCCTCATCGCCAACAACCACCACACGACGCCCTTCGCCGGCGAGGACATCCAGATCTTCGAGCGCGATCTGCCGGGCGAGAACAAGGCGGGGGCTCTCTGGCCGGGCCATCAGCCGCCTGCCGCTCGAGACGTGCGAGACGATGAACCGTTCGTGGGGTTACCGCATGACGGATCAGGCCTACAAATCGACCGCCGACCTCATCTGCCTGCTCGTCCGCGCCGCCGGCAACGACGCCAACCTGTTGCTCAACGTCGGCCCGCAGCCCGACGGGCAGTTGCCCGACACGGCACTGGCGCGGCTGCGTGAGGTGGGCGCCCGGATGAAGACGTATGGGAAGACGGTGCAGGGCACGCGCGGCGGCGTGGTGCGGCCGCATGAGTGGGGCGTGACGACGCAGCGCGGCCGCACGCTCTTTGTGCACGTCTTGAGCGACGCCGATCGCCTCATCTGCTTGCCCTACGCCGGCAATCGAGTGAAGCAAGCGGTGGACTATCGCACGCGTGTGCCGGTACGCTTCGTGCAAGACGCCGACGGCATCGTCCTCAAGCTCCCCACCACCGCCAAGGCCGACCCGGACTTCGTCGTGGAGGTGGAATTCGCAGAGGAACTAAAAACGACAAACTAAGGGCGGCCGCCATCTTGTACCCGGCCAAACTTCGCCGGCCGGCGCACCGGCCTTGACTTTCTTTTGCTCCTTTTCTTGTGTCAAGACAAGAAAAAGGAGGTATGTCAAGGGAAGAAAAGAAGAAACCCCGAAGCGCCTCCTCAACCCTCGTTTAGTAATTCGATAAGATCAGCATGGCTCTTGACTTGACGCGCGGAGCGGTATGGCGGGTGATCCCCGCCTTCGCGCTGCCGCTGCTGGTGGGCAACCTGACGCAGCAGGTGTACAACCCTGACGGACAGCGTCATCGTGGGGCGCTTTCTGGGCAAGGAGGCGCTGGCCGCCGTCTCGGCCTCTTTCTTCATCTATTACTTCATCATCTCGCTGGCCATCGGCGTGGGGAGCGGCATCACCGTCGTCGTCTCGCAGCGCTTCGGCGCCCGCGATCACGCGGCAGTGCGGCGTGCCTTCTCGTCCTTTCTGCTCTTTGCGATCGTGGCCGGGGCGGTGCTCTCCGTCGTTGGCGTCGTCGGTGCCGACGCGTTCTTTCGGCTCACCCGCACGCCGCCCGAGGTGATGCCCCTACGCCTTGCGGTACTTCCGCGTCTACGCCGCCGGCACCCTCTTCTTCATCCTTTTCTACAGCGCCCTCTCCATCCTGCGCGGCATCGGCGACTCGGTGCGGCCTATGCGTTTCGTGCTGGTTACGGCCGTGCTCAACATCGCGTTTGATCTGCTTTTTCATCCTCGTTTTTTTCGTTGGGACATCGAGGGTGCCGCCGCGGCCACCGTACTGGCTCAAGCCTGTGGCGTGGCGTTAGTCATCCGGCGTATCCGCCGCCACGATCTGCTCTCGCTCCGCCACCGCGACATCGTCTTCGACCGGCCACTCTTCGTCCAAGGCGTCCGCATCGGCATCCCCACCGGCGTGCAGCAATGCGCCATCGCCATCGGGCTTGTCGCCCTCCCGGGCATCGTCAACGGCTTCGGCGCCGACACGCTCACGGCCTATGGTGCGGCGGGCAAGATCGACTCTTTCATCGTGCAGATCATCCTCACGCTCTCCAGCGCCCTGTCGGCCTTCTGCGGACAAAACATCGGTGCCGGTCGCTTCGACCGCGTGCATGCCGGCGTACGCTTCGCTATGCTCTTCAACGTCTGCCTGTGCCTCGTCGTGCTGGCCGCCATCCTCACCTTTGGCCGGCAGATGATGGGCGCCTTCACCGAGGACGCGGACGTGATGGCCATCGGGCAGGAATACCTGACCATACTCGGCGCCGTGCTCATCTTCCACGGTGCGCTCAGTATCCTCAACGGCGCCATGCGTGGCGCGGGCGACACCTTCTTTGCGATGGTCACGGGCATCGTCTCCTTTTGGCTCATACGCATCCCACTGGCCACCCTCTTCAGCCGTGCGTGGGGTCGCGCGGGCATCTGGTGGGCCATTGCGGCCAGCATCACGCTCGCCTTTATCGCCACGCTCATCTATTACCGCACCGGGCGATGGAAACGGAGGCTCTGATTAGCCTCAGCCATCAGAAGGAGCAGCGTTTCTTATCCCAACAGCTCGATTTGCCCCCCATTCCGGCCGGAAATGGCCTCGAAATACACAGCGATAATAAGTAACATACGAGTTTCTTAATGTCGCACACAGCGATAGTCAATTCCCGTACAGTGATTGAATGAAACACGCAGCGATGATCAATTACCGTACAGTATCTTAATGACACACGCAACAATATTCAATTCCCTAGCGGTATCTTAATCCTACAAGCAGCGATATCCGATTCCCGGACGGTAATTGAATACCACACACAGCGCTGATTAATTACCGGACGGTTTCTTAATATCGCATACAGCGACGATCAGTTACGCGCACATTTTTTAATGCCACACGCAGCGATGGGGTGTCGCAGAGCCGTATGGCTTCGGAAATACACGATTCTTGAGGCTTGCATGTCCGCCTCGGAGCAGTTCGCCCCAAGGGATTGCAATGCGCTGCGTACCTTTGCCAGTGATATTAAAACGACGAAACAGAACCGAAACGACATGGATAGGAACGAATCAAACGAAGAAAGGAATCTGCCCTTCGGCAGCTTGAGGAGGCTACATCGTACAGCAAGTATTACGACGACAAACGTTTCTGGCGCAAGGTGCGGCGCATAGCACAGAAGGTGGGCGGAAGCGTGCTGAAACCTGTGCTACTGCTGTTTTACATGATGAAGAGCGATTCGGTTTCGCTCAAGGACAAGGCCTACATCGTCGGCGCGCTGGGCTACTTTGTGCTGCCGATCGACATCGTGCCCGACTTTCTGGCCGGGCTGGGCTACACGGACGACTTGGCCGTGATCACGCTCCTGATCAAGTATCTCAAGGACAACATCACGCCCGAGATCGAGATGCGAGTCGACGCTAAGATCCGCGACCTGATGGAAACCAAAGAGGAGCAGGAACAGGAAAAAGAGCAGCCGCAGGTGTAATGTGCGGCCCCCGGACCGCACGAAGGCGCCCCTCCGACCAGACTTCAGTCCAAAATGAAGAGGTCGGAGGGGTCGTTGCGTTGGAGGACATCGAGGCGGAGCGTGTCGGGCGCGATGCGGGCGCCGGCCTCCGTGAGTCGCCGGCTGACGGTCTCGTAGGCCAGCTCGGGGCGGTTGTTCTCGCGGCTGAGGTGGCAGAGCCAGACGTGGCGCAAGTCGGGCGCGCGGTGAGCGGCCAGGAGGTCAGCCGCCTCGCGATTGCTGAGGTGGCCGCCGGGGCCGGCGACGCGCTCCTTGAGGAAGTAGGGGTAGCGGCCATGACGGAGCATATCCTCGTCGTAGTTGGCCTCGAGGATGAGGTGTCGGGCGCGGGCCACGTAGCGCGCGATCGTGTCAGTCGGTTGGCCGACGTCGGAGGCGATGGCCAACCGATGTGGGCCGCAGGTGATGAAGTACCCCACACAGTCGCTGCTGTCGTGCGGGATCTCGAAGGCCTCGATGGTGAGGTCGCGAATAGTGAAGGGCACGCCCTTTTCGATCACGCGCCCGGCTGTGCGAATAGGCTCGTCGACGTAGCGACTGCGGTTGATGCCGGTGTGCACGCGCTCGGTAGCGTAGACGGGGATATGGCAGCGTTCGCCGAGGCAACCAACGGTCTTGATGTGGTCGCCGTGGTCGTGGGTGACGAGCACAGCCAGGATGCGGTCGAAGTCGATGTCGGCATTGCGGAGCGCCTTGCGGATGGTACGCAGTCCGATGCCGGCGTCTACGAGGATGCCGTAGTCAGCGGTGCCAACGTAGTAGCAGTTGCCACTGCTGCCGCTGGCCAGACTCATGAAGCGGAGGGTCATAGTTCTATCGATGATTTATGCGGCCTTTAGCCGCGGTAGTTATGTGCCCCTTGGGGCACGGTAGTTATGCGCCCTCTTGCGGGCGCGGTAGTCAGGGGCTTCGCCCCGGTAGTCAGAAGTAGTAAAGGGTAGTAGCTTCCTTCTGACTACCCGCGCCAACGGCGTGTAACTACTGCGCTCGAAGAGCGCATGACTACCCGGCCGAAGGCCGTAACTACTTGAGCGCAGCTCCATGCGCTACCGGATTAGCGTAGATGCCGAGGAAGATCGCCTTCAGGATGGACGGATCGCCGTCGATCTCTTGCAGCATCTGTTGCATACGTGCTTCGAAGGCCGTTCGTGCCTCGGGCGTGTAACGGTCGGTGTAGGGTCGACGTGCCGCTGCGGAGGTCGTGGGCAATGAAGTTATTGTCGAAGAGGTGGTAGTTGCGGTGGATCTGTCGGTCGATCTCGTCGGCCACCGTGCGATAGAACGCGTTAGCGTGTCGGGCCTCGACGATGTCGGGCAGCAAGCGGTCGAGTGGTTGACCGATAGCGAAGTGTACGCATCCCTTCGGCTGTAGGATGCCCGTGAGGATGCTGTGCAGATCCTCGCCCGGCTGCTTGACATACTTGCGTCCGCCGCGACTGAGGTAGAGCTCACGCGTCTTGAGGATGTCGCACGGCTCCCATTGGTAGGAGACAGCCACGGGGACGATGTGCAGGCTACGGATGGCGTGCGCCGCGTTGGTGCGGTCGCTGAGGGCAAACATCTTGACGATGCCGCGGTCCGTGCGGTCGTCGCCATCCTTCGTGCGACCGTTGCGCTGGGCGATCCAGATCGACTCCCGCTTCTCGAGCAGCGTGTGGCGGATATACGCGGAGAGTTGGAGGGAATCGGCCAAGAAGTCGTGCATGTTGCTATCACGTACCACCTTGAACATCTTATTGGCCCGACCGATGGCCGTGGCCAGTTCGCCCCTGCATGAGGTTGCTGCCGAAGGTGATCTCCGTCGTGCGGTGGCCCGCCTCGTGCAGCAGGTTTTGCAGCAGCGAGGAGTCGAGCATAATGTCGCGGTGGTTGGAGATGAAGAGGTATCGCTCCGCCGGGTCAAGGGCGTCCAACCCGTCGACCGTCAGGCGTGTGATGGAGCGGCGGATGATCCGCAGATTGACGTGATACATGACGCTCATCTGGAACTCGTCCGTGGTGCGGATGGCCCGCACCATGCGGCGCACCTCCTCTACGTCGCGGTGAGGAAAGACGTAACGCGCGAGCGCATCGAAGGCTTCACTGTCGGCAATGCGCTGCATGGCAGCGGGGATCTCGTCCGCAACGAAGGGACGCAAGTCCTCAAACTGATCCGTAGCATTCATTGGGGGCGATTGCGTTTGTCGATAAACTTTACCGGCTTGCGGCTGATGTCCGGATGATTGATGCGGCGTACCTCGTCGGGCGACGAGACGGCAATCTCGGGGGCTACACGGATACGTGCGCGGAAGCGGTCCCTTCAGCTCCTTGACCACGTCGAACGCTGGCCGTTCACGTAATCCGATGCGGATCACGATCCGGTCGTTACCGTACTCGTTGGCGCTGACTTCCATCACGTAATTCTCCACGTATGGCGTATTGTCCAAGACATCGAAGACGGCGGGCGGATAGAGTGTTGTGCCCTTGTATTTGACCATATGGTTCCGCCGGCCGATGATCGGGCTGATGCGCATCGTGGTGCGTCCGCAACGGCATGGCTCACGGTGGAATCGCGCCAAGTCGCCCGTCTTGAAGCGTACGAGCGGCATGCCCTCTACACCGAGTGTAGTTACGACAAGCTCGCCCGCCTCATCATCGGCTACGGGCAATCCATCGTCGCCGATCAGCTCGCAGATGATCAGCTCCGGGTGATGATGGCCGCCGCAGCCGTAGTTGCATTCGGTGAAGGTGGTGGCCATCTCTGTGGAGGCGTAGGTGGAAAAGAGTTCGATGTCCCACCGTCGGCGGATGCTCTCGCCAAGTAGGTTGAGCGAGAAGTCTTGCTCGCGGAGGTTCTCGCCAATGCAGACGGCGCGGCGCACACTGCTGGCGCGGTAATCGATGCCGTGTGCCTCGGCATAGTCGATGATGCGGGGGATAAAGGAGGGTACGACGATGATCGTGTCCGGCTGTACACGCCGGATGGTATCCCACTGGAGCTCTGGGATGCCGTTACCCACGCGCACGATGCCCGCGCCCAGGCGACGGATGCCGAGGAAGTAAGCCAGCCCGGCCATGAAGCGCTTGTCGATCGTCGTCATTAGCTGGAAGACGCTGCCCGGGCCCGCACCGGTGCACGCGAAGGAGATCTGCTCGTTGTATGCCAACCGATCTAGATCGGCGTCGGTCATGGCAAACGTCACCGGGTCGCCTAAGGTGCCAGAGGTGGTGATATAATCAATGATACGGGCGCGAGGCACGCAGACGAACTCTTCGTTGTGGAGCTGCAAGTCGCTCTTTTCGGTAAAGGGAATTACGGTCAGATCCTCGATTCGGCAGACCCGCTCTGGGTCGACGCCGTGTTCGCGGAAGAGCCGACGGTAGAAAGCCGAATGGGCAGCTACATAACGAAGCGCTTCCCGAAGCTTCACCTCCTGAAAGCGCTTGATCACATCGGCCGGCTGCCGCTCTATGTCTGGGACGATTGTCATTCTTGAGGTCGGTCGAAAAGTGCGGTCACTTCCTCGCGTGAGAGTTGGCGGTACGTGGGGCGTCCGCTCCCGCCCGTCGTTTCGGGGAAGGTCACTTCAAAAATATTCCTCGTCGTAGAACGAGAGTTTTGATTGCGTGTCGGGATTGCACTCCAAGTAGCGCACCTCGGCCGGCACCAACTGTTTGCGTTCGAAGATTTGCCGTGCCAGCATGTAGCCTGCTGCCGTGACGGATGTGCCGGGGTTATCTTGATAGAGCTCGGTGACGATCACTGTTACGGGTTGGCCGGGACGGCCGATCAGTTTGAGGCCGCACTTCGAGGGTACGTCCCACTGGCCGGAGAAGTCGAACACTTCGTCGTAATATTTTTTCGGGTACTCTCATTGTGCTAAGAGGTTCGTGTTATCGGTTGTTTTCAGGAATTCCACCATGGCCTCGATCTCGCGATACTTCGGCTGGTCGTCCGTGAAGGCGGGGAAAACGCCACGAATGGCGTCGTAGACAGCCCGCGTGCGAGGTGCCATCAGCGGCTGGAGCTTGAGGTAGTCCACCGCCTGAGCCAAGGCCATGAAGAGGATGGCCGTTACCTGATAGGCATTCTCCACCACCCGCCGCGCCAAGAGCGCCGCGTTGGTACCCATGCTGACGATGTCCTGATTGTCGTTGTTGTTCGGAATGCTGTGCACATACATCGGGTTCGACAGCGTCTGACACTCTGCCGTCGTCGACGTGGCCGTGAATTGTGCCGCCTGCATGCCGTAGTTCAGCCCCGGTATGCCGAGGTTGACAAAGGGCGGCAGGATGCCGTCGTTGATGCGGTCGTGACAGAGGTAGTTCAGTTGCCGTTCGGCCAGCATAGCCAGCTTCGTGACAGCGATCTTCAGCTTATCCATCTCGAGCGAGACGTAGTCGCCGTGGAAGTTGCCGCCGTGATACACATTACGCGTCTCCGCGTCCACGATCGGATTGTCGCACGCCGAGTTCAGCTCGTCGATCAGCACCTCGGTCGCCCGCTCGATCGTGTCCCACACCGGCCCCAGCACCTGTGGCACGCACCGCAGCGAATAGTAGGCCTGCACCTTCCGCTCGAACACCTCCTCCGTGTGCCGGTGAAACATCTCCGTCTCGCGTTGCCTCAGCGACCGGCTGCCCTCGGCCCAGCGGCGCATTTCGGCGGCTACGCGGCGCTGTCCGGCGTGTCGCTTGGCCTCGTTGAGCACGGGCGACATGAGGTCGTCGTACGATGCCGCCACCTCGTTCATCATCACCGAAGCCGCCACGGCCCAACCCGCGAGGCGTCGCGCCTCGATGAGATTCACGAGCCCGATGCCGGTCATGACCGACGTCCCGTTCGTAGCTGCCAGCCCCTCGCGCAGCCTGAGTCGCAGCGGACGGAGGCCTTCTTCCTCCATCACGTCACGCGTCGGGCGGAGCAGTCCACGGTGGAAAACCTCCCCTCGCCGATCAGCGCCAGTGCCATGTGTGCCAACTGCACGAGGTCGCCGCTCGCGCCCACGCTGCCGTGCTCGGGGATCATCGGGCAGATGTCGCGCTCGAAAAACTCGTGGAGCAACAGGGGTAGGTCGCGGTGCACGCCTGAATGACCCCTGCAAAAAGGTCACGAGTCGGGTCAGCAGGGGCCGCGCGCACGCAGCGCAGTTCCAACGGACGTCCGGCGCCCGTGGAGTGACTACGAATGATGTTGTATTGAAGCTGTTCGAGCGCCGCATCGTCCACGCGATACTGCGCCATCGGGCCGAAGCCTGTATTGATGCCGTAAATGACTTTGTCTTTGGAAAATTCTCGGAGGAAATCGTACGAGCGATCCACCTTTTGAAGCGATTCCGCCGTGATATTGAGCCGTCCGCGGCCAAACACGAGCGCTTCTACATCGCCGATCGACAGACCCTTTTTCTTCGTGATACGTAACGGTTGTTTCTCTGTCCATTGTCAAGCAATAAAAAAAGGCATTTTGTTCAAATGCCATTTTGTCTCATGTGGTCCCACTTGGGCTTGAACCAAGGACTCCCTGATTATGAGTCAGGTGCTCTAACCAACTGAGCTATGGGACCGTTTCGCTGCCGAGGTGTCATGCCCCGATCGAAACGGCGGCAAATGTAGATCTTAAATCCAAACGCACAAACCCGCCGTTTTCGCTCTCGGACGCCTGTCGAACCTCCAAAACGTTTTCGGACAGCCCATCGACGCGCGTTTATGCCCCGTCGTTTTGCTTGGGGGGCCATCGGCGGCCGCCGGAGTCTCCAAAAGTCGCGTGGCCGGCCATCGACGGGCGCCGAAGCCTCATCATGTCACATTAGGGGGCATCGACTGGTGTATGGATTTTTATTTCTGATAGAAATATGACTTAGGCATAGTATATCGCTATAAAATACGCTGGATTTTTATACTCATATACTATGTGCGAATATAAAATCTATTAGATAGATGACTTATACATAGTGTATAGGTAAAAATGAAGATAGAAAAATAGCTTATACATACTGTATGAGTCATTTTTCCATCAGATTGAATACCTAAACAGTATGTATAAGCGAATAATCCATCAGACAGAACGATTATATAGTAGGTCTATGTTAATGTGCTATAAATGGGTGAGGTCATATAGTGTGTATAAGAGAGTATGCGTAGAGAATGGGAAGCTATACAGGAATGAATGCCATTTCAGGTGACATGAGGGGGCTTCGGCACGCGTCGATGGCCGGCCATGTGACTTTGGGAGACTCCGACGTTCGCCGATGGTCCCCCGAGCGAAACGACGGGGCGTGGACGGGCGTCGATGCGCCGCGGAGGGGCTTTTTCGGGCCGCCGAAGCGGAGGGAGGGGCGCGGCGAAACTTTCGGCGAATTGGAAGGCAGACGTATCTTTGGCCGCTCAAGTGCGCGGGGCGCCTCTATTTTTTTCACGTTGAACAACCACAATCAAACAGGCCCCGGAGCCGGCATTACACGGATTATATGACTAAAAAGACAGGTAAAAAGAGACAACGAAGCGGGTCGAACGGCTCGTGGGAGGACGCGCTGCGTTCGTTTTTTTCGAGCGAGCGGGTGTGGTTTCTCACGGGGCTCATCGTGTGCTTCGTGGTGATGTATCTGGGTATCGCCATGACGTCGTTCCTCTTCACGGGCGGGGCGGATCAGAGCGTGGTGGAGAGCATGCCGCTGAGCGAACTGCCGGCGGATCATGCCCGGGTGGAAAACTGGGCGGGCGTGCGCGGGGCGTACGTGGCCGAGACGGTGATGAATCGCTGGTTCGGCGTGCCGTCGTTCTTCATGCTCTTCTTCACGGGGTCGGCGGGGCTGTGGCTGATGCGCGTCTGCCGGATGTCGCTACTGAAGCGATTCCTGCTGTGCAGCTCGATGATGATCTGGTCGTCCGTCTTCCTCTCGCTGGCCTTCGCATCGACCGTGGGGACGTCGTTTCTCTACCCCGGCGGGCGGCACGGGTGGTATCTGGCAGAGATGCTTACGCGTAATCTCGGGACGCCCGGCACGGTGCTGCTGCTGCTCATCACGGCCATCCTCATCGCTGTCTTTACGAGTAGCTTGGTGATACCCTTCATGCAACGACAATTGGTGGGCGGATGGAGCCTGATGGGCGAGAAGTGGCAGCGCAGTCGAGAGGCTCGGCGTGCACGCCATGAAGCAGAGGCGGAGGAAAAAGCCAAGCGTGAAACGACACCCTCGGAACCTGCACCCACGACATATAATAAGGAAGCAGACACGAAGCCGGCCGCGGCGCCGCGGCGCGAGGGCCCCTCGGTGGAAGATGAGGGCTATGCGCTGGGCGAGGACGATGAGGACGAGATAGCGGCGACGCCGATCGTGCCGAATGGCCGTCGGGAGGCGGAGACGGTGGAAGCACCGACGATCTTCACCGTCGAAGTGCCGCGTGAGGAAGAGCCCGCCACGCCCGCCGAGGTGGTGGCCGAGCTGGGCGAATACGATCCGCGGCTCGACTTGTCGAACTATCACTTCCCGTCGCTCGACTTGCTCAAGAAGTACGACCGCAACGACAAGCCGATCGACATGGAGGAGCAGAGCGAGAATCAAAAAGCGCATCAAGCAGACACTCGAAAACTTCGGCATTAGTATCTCGTCGATCAAGGCGACAGTGGGGCCGACCATCACGCTCTACGAGGTGGTGCCGGCGCAGGGCGTGCGCATCTCCAAGATCCGCAACCTCGAGGACGACATCGCGCTGAACCTTTCGGCGCTCGGTATACGCATCATCGCGCCCATGCCGGGCAAGGGGACGATCGGCATCGAGGTGCCCAACAAGGATCCGCAGATCGTCTCTATGCAGTCGGTCATCAGCTCGCGGAAGTTTATCGAAAGCAAATACGACCTGCCCGTGGCCTTGGGCCGAACGATCACGAACGAAGTCTTCATGTTCGACCTCTGCAAGGCGCCCCACCTGCTTATGGCCGGTGCGACGGGTCAGGGAAAGTCGGTCGGGCTGAACGCCATCATCACGTCGCTACTTTACAAGAAGCATCCGGCCGAACTGAAGCTCGTCTTGGTCGATCCGAAGATGGTCGAGTTCAGCATCTACGCCGAGATCGAGCGTCACTACTTAGCCAAACTCCCGGACGAGGAGAAGCCGATCATCACGGATTTCACTAAGGTGGTTCACACGCTCAACTCGCTCTGCAAAGAGATGGACAACCGCTACGAACTGCTCACGCGGGCTCATGTGCGCAACATCAAAGACTACAACGAAAAGTTCATCAACCGTCGCCTCAGTCCAGACAAGGGACACGAATACATGCCTTACATCGTTGTTATTATCGACGAGTTCGGCGACCTGATCATGACCGCCGGGCGCGAGATCGAAATGCCCATCGCTCGCATCGCACAGAAGGCGCGCGCCGTGGGTATTCACATGGTCATCGCCACCCAGCGCCCGTCGACAAACATTATCACGGGTACGATCAAGGCCAACTTCCCCGTGCGGGTGGCTTTTCCGCGTATCGTCGATGATCGACTCGCGCACCATCCTCGACTCGCCCGGCGCCAATCAGCTGATCGGCCGTGGCGACCTGCTCTTCTCGCAGGGCAGCGACATGACGCGCGTACAGTGCGCCTTCGTCGACACGCCCGAGGTGGAGGCCATCTCCGAGTTCATCGGCGCACAGCCGGGCTATCCCAAGGCGCATGAGTTGCCGGAGTACGATCCCGAAGGCGAAGACGACGGCAAGTCGGTCGCCAGCGATCTCTCCGACCGCGATCCGCTCTTCGACGAGGCCGCCCGGCTCGTAGTCAGCCAGCAGCAAGGCTCCACGTCGCTTATCCAGCGCAAGTTCTCTATCGGTTACAATCGCGCGGGTCGGCTTATGGATCAGCTGCAAGGCGCGGGCATCGTCGGGCCCTACGAGGGTAGCAAGGCGCGTCAGGTGTTGATACAAGACATTTATTCATTGGAACAGAAACTAAACACGATCAAATGATGAGACGAATGATTGGCATGCTTTTTGGCAACGCTCTGCGTCGCCGGAAGCCTTTCGGCACAGAAGGCCGAAGCGTTGCTCGACAAAGCCGCAGCAGCGTACGAGAAGTCGAACGGCATACAAGCCACTTTCGCCGCCAACGTGCGTCACGAGAAGACGGGCGTGGCAGAGAGTTTCGAGGGCACGATTCGCATGAAGGGCAACAAGTTCGCATTGGTGACGCCCGACATACGCACGTGGTACAACGGATCGACGCAGTGGACCTACATGGTGCGATCGAAGGAAGTGAACCTCTCTACGCCGACGGGCGACGAGCTGGAATCGACCAACCCGCTCACACTCTTGCGCACCTATAAGAAGAAGTTCACGGCCTCGTACATCGGCGCAAGCACAGCCGGCAACGGTCGCATGGCGGACGACGTGGCGCTCACACCGCGTGGCCGTAGCGACATCGCTCGCGTGGAGGTGCAGCTCGAACGTAGCACGTCGCTACCAGCGCGCCTGACGGTGACGATGAAGAATGGCATGCGCAGCGTGATTCGCATCAGTCGCATGCAGACGGGCGTCAATCCGCCTGACAAGACCTTCACCTTCAACCGGGCCGATTATCCGGGCGTGACAGAGATAGATCTACGGTGAGATGAAGACGCTGATTCTTGTTGTGCACCCTCATCTCAATGAATCGCTCGTCAACAAGCGATGGGTAGAGGAACTGCAAAAGCATCCGGACAAGTATGAGGTGCATCAGCTGTACGAGGCTTATCCGGATGGGAGGATTGACGTGGCTGCGGAGCAACAATTGATGGAGCGATACGAGCGTATCGTTTTTCAGTACCCCTTGTATTGGTTCAATTGCCCGCCGTTGTTCAAGACGTGGCTCGACGAGGTCTTGACCCTATGGCTGGGCGTACGGTAGCCAGAGTGGATACAAGATGGGTGGCAAGAAGATTGCCCTGGCCATCACCGCCGGTATCGACGAGCATGAGTATGCGGCCTCGGGCAAATACCGGTACACGATAGAGGAGCTGACACGCCCGTTCGAGCTGACTTTTGAATACGTGAAGGCTGGCTACCGCCGGCCGTTTGTCTTTTATGGCATTGAATTGAACTCGTCTGAGGAATGGATTGAACAGAGTGTTCCGCGATACATGAAGTTCCTCGAGGAGTTTTTCGAGATAAACAGATTAACAATAACCCCAACGAGAAAGATTTGAAAGAGAATATGGAAAATGAGAAAGTGCGTTGCCTGATCATAGGCTCCGGGCCGGCCGGATACACGGCCGCCATCTATGCGTCGCGAGCCAACCTGCAACCGGTGCTGTACGAAGGCATTCAGCCGGGCGGACAGCTGACAACGACGACGGAAGTAGAGAACTTCCCCGGCTATCCCTGACGGTATTACGGGCACGGAGATGATGGCCGATATGCGCCGTCAGGCTGAACGCTTCGGCGCCGACATCCGCGCGGGCATCGCCACGGCAGCCGACCTCTCGGCGGCGCCGTACAAGATCACCATCGACGGTGAGAAGGTCATCGAGGCTGAAGCATTGATCATCGCTACGGGCGCCTCGGCCAAGTATCTGGGCCTGCCTGACGAACAGAAATATGCGGGCATGGGTGTCTCGGCTTGCGCTACTTGCGACGGCTTCTTCTATCGCAAGAAGAAGGTGGCCGTAGTAGGCGGTGGCGACACGGCGTGTGAGGAAGCACTCTACTTGGCTGGCCTCGCGTCGCACGTTTACCTGATCGTTCGCAAGCCCTATCTGCGCGCCTCGAAGGTGATGCAGGATCGTGTGCTGAACGCATCAAACATCACCGTGCTGTTTGAGCATAACACCCTCGGGCTGTTTGGCGAAGGCGGCGTGGAGGGTGCGCATTTAGTGAAGCGTAAGGGCGAACCGGATGAGGAGCAGGTGGACATTGCTATCGATGGCTTCTTCCCGGCCATTGGCCACAAGCCGAACTCGGACATCTTCAAGCCGTGGATTAAGACGGACGAAACGGGCTATATCCTTACCGAAGCGGGCACGCCGCGCACGAATGTGCCGGGCGTCTTTGCCGCTGGCGACGTGGCCGATCCGCATTACCGTCAGGCTGTGACCGCAGCCGGAGCTGGCTGTCGTGCAGCCATCGAGGTGGAACGCTATCTGTCGAACCATTGATGTATAACCAGTGTACTTGTGGGGGTGTATGGTATGGCATACGCCCCTACTTGTATTTCATCGGGACGTATAACCATACGCCCCCTCTTTGTTTTCAACGGGGCGTAGGCTTTTGCTTCCCTACAACTGACTACCGATAAGAATGAAAAGGATCGCATGGTGGATGATGCTGTGGTGCCTATGCATAGGGATGGCCATGGGAGCGGAGGACGAGTATCCGAAACAGGAGATTCGCGCTGTCTGGCTGACCACGATCTACGGCCTCGACTGGCCTACGCGCACGGCTACCGACTGGGACGGGCGCGAGCGACAGAAGCAGGAGCTGCGCAACATCCTCGACCGACTGCATGAGGCGAACTTCAACACCGTCTTCGTGCAAGCCCGCCTACGTGGCGACGTCATTTATCGCTCCAAGATCGAGCCGCTCTCGGCCGTCTTTGCTGGGTCGTACGGACAGTGGCCGGGCTACGATCCGCTGGCCTTCGTCGTCGAGGAGTGTCACAAGCGGGGCATGGAGTGTCATGCCTTCTTCGTCACCTTCCCCGTCGGAACGGAGCGGATGGTGCGCGAGCAGGGCGGAGCGTCCGTGGTGCGTCGCCACCCTGAGCTCTGCCTCCAACATCGCGGCAGCTGGTACCTCGACCCCGGACAGCCCGGCACGACCGACTATCTCCTCTCGCTCGTCGACGAGGTGGTCCGCAACTATGACATCGACGGCATCCAGTTCGACTACATCCGTTACCCCGAAAATGCCGCCACCTTCCCCGACAACGAATCCTACCGTCGCTACGGTCGCGGCCAACGGCTCAATGATTGGCGCCGCGGGAACATCAACCGCCCTCATGAGCCGCATCCATGACCGTGTGAAGCAGCTCAAGCCACGGGTGCAGGTCAGCAGCTCTCCCTTGGGCAAATACAGCAAATCGGGCCGCACGCCGAACGCCAAATGGACGGCCTACGAGGACGTCTTCCAAGACCCCAAAGCCTGGCTACAGGCCGGCAAGCAGGACATGATCGTGCCCATGATGTACTATCGCCGCAGCGACTTCTATCCCTTTGTCAGCACCTGGCTCGAGCAGTCCGGGCAGCGCAACATGGTGGCTGGCCTCGGTGCCTATCGCCTGAGCCGCAGCGAGGGCGACTGGAACCTCTCCGACATCTCGGATCAGATCACCCTACGTCCGCAAACAGGGCGGCAAGGGCTGCGCCTTCTTCCGCGCGGGCTTCGTCATCGGCAACGAGAAGGGGCTGTACAACGAGCTCAAGAACCGCTTCTTCAAGTATCCCGCCCAGCTGCCACCCCTGACTTGGATGAGCTCCACGCACGCCGCCCCCTGCGAGCCGCAAGAGGTGCACGTCACCCGTGAGCGCGGCGGTCTGCGCCTGCGTTGGGAGGGCTCGCCCGACTGCCTCTACACGCTTTACTACGCCCAGGCCGACTCCATCGACCTCGCTTCGGCGCGCTCCATCCTCGCCACCGGTATCCGCACCAACGAGTGGTTCCTACCCATCAACGCCGACGCCGAACGGGAGTACACCTTCTGCGTCACCGCCTCCAATCGCTACCGCATCGAGAGCCGCCCCTCGCGCTCCACCTATTACTATTTCTCACGCTACGACAAATGACTGAAGAAGAACTCAGGCGCATCCGCGCTGCCCGCACTCAAAACTGGTATGTGCTCTACACCGCTCCTCGGGCCGAAAAAGAAGGTCGAGGAGCGTCTGCGCGAGCGCGGCGTGGAGTGCTACTTGCCTCTGCACCGCTCGCCCCGGGTCTGGTCCGACCGCGTCAAGATGGTCGACAAGCCCCTCTTTATCTCCTACGTCTTCGTTCGTTCGACCGAAACGGAGGCCCTGAATTTCGTGCGCCAGATCTACGGCGTGGCTCGGGTCGTCTTTTATAACGGTCGGCCCGCCATCGTGCAGCCGTCCGAGATCGAGGCCATCCGTGCCTTCTTGGAGCAGGCCGCCAACCATCCGCTCACGGTGGGCGAGGAGGTGGAGATCCTCAGTGGCGCCCTGAAACAGGTCTCTGGCGTTATCCAAAAGATCGGTCGCAACCGCCTCCGACTGTACATCGAGCAGATCGGAATCACGGTCACGGTCGACCTCAGCGAGGTTGCGCCCGTGAAGCGCATCAAATAGCCGGTCGCTGTGTGTTTTGAGCTGTTGCAAATCCGCGACAGCCCGTCGCTGCGTGTTTTGAGCGTTGCAAAATCTGCGACAGCCGGTCGCTGTGTTTTTGAGTTGTTGCAAATCCGCGACAGCCCGTCGCTGTGTGTTTTGGGCGTTGTAAAAATCTGCGACGGCCCGTCGCTGTGTGTTTTGAGCTGTTGCAAAATCTGCGACGGCCCGTCGCTGTGTGTTTTGAGCGTTGCAAAAATCTGCGACGGCCCGTCGCTGTGTGTTTTGAAGCCTGTTTTGAATGGGGAGCACCGCTTGTTCGACTAATGGTGGCTCACGGTTCAGCCCTCCTCATGGAAGCTGACGAGGCCGTCGGTGAGGTGGAAGCTGGCGTCGTTGTCGAAGAGATAGCGCAGGGCGTGGTGGTTCTTTTTCGGAGCTGAGGGGAGGCGGCTGACGATGGCGTGGATGGATTGCGGGGCGCGGTCGCGGAGCAGTGTGGCGAGTGTGTCGCGGACGGCATTCAGTTCCCATTGCACGAGGTCTGAGCGGGTATGATGGTTGCAGACGTCGCAGCGGCGACAGTCGGCGGTGTGGAGCTCGCCGAAGTAACGCAGCAGGAGGCGCGATCGGCAGTGTCGATCGTCGGTGATGTACTCGATGACATGTTTGATGCGGTCTTGGCTGCGTTCGAGACGCTCCTCGTAGGCCGAGCGTGGGATGCGCACGTGTCGCGGCTCTTCGCGAGAGCGGGTGAAGGTGATGCGAGGCGTGTCGCGGCGGGGGATGTAGCTGATGATGTGCGCGCGGGAGAGCTGGATGAGCGCCTCGCAGACCTCAGCGCGCGTGAGCTGGCCGCGGGTGGCCAGTAGCGCCTCGTCGATGAAAAACGTAATCGGCAAAGAGTCCGCTGTAAGAGCGGAGCAGCTCCCGCAGGACGATGTCCGTGTGAGGCGTGTTGTGAGCCGGTCGTAGAGGGTCCTCGCGGGTGACGAGGATGCGCACGCGGGAGGCGTTTTCGGGCTCCTCCTCGTAGAGCAAGTAGCCCGATAGTTCGAGGATTTTTGAGGGCGTAGTAGGCGTGGATGAAGGAGAAGCGATAGAGGGTGCAGAAGGCCTCGAGCGAGAAGCTGTGGCGGGTGAAGAGGCCGTAGCCGGAGGCGACGCCGAGGTGGCTGCCGAGGGCGTCGTAAACGCGGAGGATGAGCTCGCGGTCGGGATATTCGTTGCTGATTCGGCGGCGTAGACGCTGGGCATCGCGTGGGTCGCAGAGGGCGATGGCGTAGGCCGGCTCCCCGTCGCGTCCGGCACGTCCGGCCTCTTGGAAGTACTCCTCGAGCGAGCTGGGGATGTCGATGTGCACCACCAGCCGGACGTCGGGCTTATCGATGCCCATGCCAAAAGGCATTCGTGGCCACCATGACGCGCAGTTGGCCGTCCATCCGGGCGCGCTGCCGTTCAGACTTCTTCTCGCGGCTGAGTCCGGCGTGAAAGAAGGTGGCCGTGATGCCTTCAGCATGCAGCGCAGAGGCGATCTCGGCGGTGCGTTGGCGGCTGCGGACGTAGACGACGGCCGATCCGCGTGTGCGCTGGAGGATGCGAATGAGCTGGCTCAGCTTGTCGTCGCAACGGCGGACGAGGTAGGTGAGGTTGGGTCGGGCGAAGCTCTTGCGGAGGACGTTGGGGGCGCGGAAACGGAGCTTCTCCTGCACGTCGTCGACGGTTTGCGGGGTAGCCGTGGCGGTGAGGGCCAGCACGGGGACGTCGGTCGGGAGCGCCTCGCGGATCTCGGCAATGCGGAGGTAGGGAGGGGCGGAAATCGTAGCCCCACTGCGAGATGCAGTGACACTCGTCGACGGCTAGTAGGCAGACGTGCATGGCGCGGAGCTTCGTCAGGAAGCGCTCCGTGGTGAGGCGTTCGGGAGAGAGGTAGAGGAACTTGTAGTCGCCGAAGATGCAGTTGTCGAGCTGCGTGTCGATCTCGGTCGTGGTCATGCCCATGTAGACAGCCGTGGCCTTGATGCCACGTCGGCGAAGGTTGTCCACCTGGTCTTTCATCAGGGCGATGAGCGGCGTGACGACGAGGCAGAGCCCGTCCATAGCCAGAGTAGGGACTTGGAAAGTGAGCGACTTGCCTCCTCCGGTAGGCATGAGCGCGAGCGTGTCACGTCCGGCCCCGACGGAGCGGATGATGTCTTCTTGCAACGGTCGGAAGGCATCGTAGCCCCAGTACTTTTTGAGGATTTCGTGATAGCGATCCACCCGGTTTAATCGTTAGTCGTCAGTGAGTGATCATCGAGCACCCAGCCCAACTTGGGGCCGGGTACTTGATCTGAGCCTTACCCCTCAGCGATCGATGAGGGACGGATGTCCCTTGACCATGAGTTGCAGCGTGGTGTTGTCGTTGTAGGTGTTCTCTTCGAGGGTGTAGCAGAGGTCGAAGGCGTTTTGCTGCTTGACGTAGTAGCTGTGCTCGCTCATGCCGAAGGCAATGCCGTGCACGGGGCCGCCACCGTGACGGTCGGTAAGCTCGAGCTTGAGGTGCTCCAGCTCACGACCGACACGCCGACTGGTGCCGTGGTCACGCACATGCATGGTGGCGAAGACGGGCCGCTCGTTCTCTGGGCCGAGTGGCTCCATGCGCTTGAGGTCGGCCATGAGCTTGGTGTTGATGTCGCGGAGGGAGATGACGGTGTCGATGTCTATCTGTGGCGTCATCTGCTCCGGGCCGATGTCGCGTGCGGCTTGCTCCATGAAGCGGTCGATGAAGGCTTGGAGGTTCTCCTCACGCAGGGAGAGTCCGGCGGCGTACATGTGTCCGCCAAAGTTCTCGAGGATGTCGCGGCAGGACTCGATGGCGCGGTAGATGTCGAAGCCGTGGGATGGAGCGCGCCGATCCGGTGATGAGCTCGGATGAGCGGGTGAGGACGACTGTCGGCCGACAGTATTTCTCCGTCAGCCGTGAGGCCACGATGCCGATCACGCCCTTATGCCACGTGGGGTCGTAGACGACGATGCCCTTCTGCGCCTCCATGTCGTGAATCTGCTCGATGATGGCGTTCGCCTCGTCGGTGATCTTCTTGTCCAGCTCGCGCCGATCCTCGTTGTAGCGGTCGATGTTTTCGCTGAGCTCCTCGGCCGCCTCCATGTCGCGCGAGAGGAGCAGGTCGACGGCCTCCTTGCCATTCATCATGCGTCCGGAGGCGTTGATGCGTGGGCCGATCTTGAAGACGATGTCGCTGACCGTGATGTCCTTGCCGGAGAGTCCGCAGACGTTGATGATGCCCTTGAGGCCGAAGCTGGGGTTGTTGTTCAGCTGGCGTAAGCCGTGGAAGGCTAGGATGCGGTTCTCGCCCGTGATGGGGACGATGTCCGAGGCGATGCTGACGGCCACGAGCTCGAGCAGCCCCTCGAGTGTACTGAAGGGGATGTCGTTGCTCTGCGCAAAGGCTTGCATGAACTTGAAGCCCACGCCGCAGCCGCTGAGATGGGCGTAGGGATACTGGGAGTCGGCGCGTTTGGCATCGAGCACGGCCACGATCTCCGGCAGCTCGTCGTCGGGCATGTGATGGTCGCAGATGATGAAGTCCACGCCGCGCTCATTGGCGTAGGCCACCTTGTCGATGGCTTTGATGCCGCAGTCGAGCGAGATGACGAGCGTGATGCCACGGCTGACGGCGTAGTCGATGCTCTTGAACGAGATGCCGTAGCCCCTCATCGTAGCGGTCGGGGATGTAGTATTCGATCGACGAGGAGTAGGCGCGGAGGAATTTGTAGACCAGCGCCACGGCCGTTGTGCCATCCACGTCGTAATCGCCATAAATCATGATCCGCTCCTTGTTGCCCAAAGCCTTGTTGAGGCGCTTGACGGCCTTGAGCATGTCGGGCATCAGGAAGGGGTCGTGCAGGTCGCGGAGGTCCGGGTTGAAGTAGTGGAGGGCCCGGTCAGCGGTGGTGATACCTCGCTGCACGAGCAGCAGGCTGATGATTGGGTTAAGCCCCAGCGTGGCGGCCAATGCGTCTCGGAGGTGTATCTCCTCTTTCGTTTGGGGTCGGATGTTCCATCTGTGTGTCATTATCTATTGTGGTTTTGTTTCTGTCGTACCTATAAAATGAAAACCGAAACCCCGTCTTCTCTTCGGTAGGCTCGGTTTTTCTCTTTGGGGAGGCGCTCCGCTTCAATGTTTCTTCTGGGGGAATAGGCCCCGTGGGGGATCCGCCGTGTGTGGGAACGCTTCCTTTTTGACGGGGGTAAAGGTAGGGAGATTCTGCGAGGCGCCTGTTTGGAGGCCGGTTCTGCGGGAGGGGCACCCCGTTCGAGGGGTCTAAACGGCTCAGCCGATGTGCGCGAAGTCAATTTGTGGATTGAAGGTTAGTCCATCAGTTGCTCTTCTTTTCTTCCCTTGATGGAAGAAAAAGAAGCAAAAGAAGATCAAGGCGTCAGGGACGCCGGCCAAGATGGCTGATAGTTGGGTTTCTCAATCATGTACCAGACAAACTTCGCAGGGGCCGCAGCCGCCCGTCTCGAACTCGTCGAGGCGGCGGCGGATGTCGGCCATCTTGCGCTCGCGATCCCAGGAGTAGGTGCGGCTTGTGCGACCGATGTAGGCGAAGAGGTAGAGTGACTTCTCGAGTAGGTCGAGGCGCTCCACCAGCGAGGACTTGATGAGCGCGTTGCGATAGAAGAGTTCGGCCAGCATCTGGGCACGGCCCTCGGTGCGTCGGGGGTCGGACTGGGCGAGGAGGTCGTCCAGGATATCCTCCTTCTCGAGGCGGAGGAAGTGGCTCGTGGGCTGCTGGAAGAACTGACGGCTGACGGCGTCGAAGTGTGCCTGCATGCGCGCTTCGGCTGTCCGGTCGTCCTCGTCTGGCCGGCGCATGATCTTGCCGATGGCGTCAATGAACTCCTGCATGATCTTCAGGAGATAGTCTTGTTCGATCATCGTAAGGGGGAAGGATGGGGGCGAAAGGCTGAGAAGCTGTTTTGAATTTATTGGATGATTGTTTGATGGAGCTGTTTGGGCGGATCTTTCTCCTTTTCTGTTTCGGGTCTATCGGGGCCTGTTTCTGCCCTTTTTGTTCCATCATCAATCCTCACATAGCTTGCTATGCTCGTCTAATGATGAAACAAAAATCATCAGAAACATCCACCCGATAGCCTCCGAAATAAATTCCAAAACAGCTTCTGAGAAGAGAAGTCCTGCCGAGTGATTGCTTCCAATCAGGGCCGGCAGGACTTCTTCGTTGTTCACTTCTTGTTCTTAACTCTCTCTCACCCGTTCAGCTTGTGGTAATCGGCCAGGAAGGTGGCCAGACCGCTGTCGGTGAGCGGATGACGGAGCAGGCCCTTGATGGCTGAGAGCGGACAGGTGGCCACGTCGGCGCCAACCTCGAGGCACTGGATGATGTGCTGCGTGGTGCGGATCGAGGCTGCGAGCACCTCGGTCGAGTAGCCGTAGTAGCTGTACATCTTCACGATCTGCGCCACTAGGGCGATGCCGTCGCTGGAGATGTCGTCGAGTCGGCCGACGAAGGGCGAGACGTACGTGGCGCCAGCCTTGGCGGCCAGCAGTGCCTGCCCGGGCGAGAAGACGAGGGTGCAGTTGGTGCGGATGCCCTTCGTGGTGAAGTGGCGGATGGCCTTGATGCCGTCGGCGATGCAGGGCACTTTGACAACGATGTGCGGGTCGAGGTCGGCCAGCACCTCACCTTCGCGCACCATGCCCTCGAAGTCGGTCGAGATCACTTCGGCGCTCACGTCGCCACCGACAATGCGGCAGATCTCCACGTAATGGTTGCGGATGTTTTCCTCACCGCGGATGCCTTCCTTGGCCATCAGTGAGGGGTTGGTGGTGACGCCGTCGAGGACGCCCAGGTCGTTGGCCTCCCGGATCTGATCCAGGTTGGCCGTATCTAAAAAGAACTTCATTGTATGGGTAGTAATAAGTAGTTAGGGGTAAGTATATAGTAGTCTGGCCGTGTCACTTGGCGTAGCTCACGGCGCGGGTTTCGCGGATGACGGTGATCTTGACTTGTCCCGGGTAGGTCATCTCGTCCTGAATCTTCTTGGCGATTTCGTTGGAGAGGTTCTCCGTGTCCTTGTCGTCGATCTTGTCAGCACCGACAATGACGCGCAGCTCACGGCCGGCTTGTATGGCGTACGTCTTGACGACGCCGGGGTACGACATGGCCAGCTGCTCCAGGTCGTTGAGGCGCTTGATGTAGGCCTCCACCACCTCGCGGCGGGCACCGGGTCGGGCGCCGGAGATGGCGTCGCACACTTGCACGATGGGTGCCAGCAGGGTCTGCATTTCGACCTCATCGTGGTGCGCGCCGATGGCGTTGCAGATGTCGGGCTTCTCTTTGTACTTCTCGCAGATCTTCATTCCGAGGATGGCATGCGGCAATTCGGGCTCGTCGTCGGGCACCTTGCCGATGTCGTGCAACAGTCCGGCGCGGCGTGCCTTCTTCGGGTTCAGGCCCAGCTCTGCGGCCATGACGGCGCAGAGGTTGGCTGTCTCGCGGGCATGCTGGAGGAGGTTCTGGCCGTACGACGAACGGTATTTCATCTTCCCGATCAGTCGTACCAGCTCCGGGTGTAGGCCGTGGATACCGAGGTCGATCGTGGTGCGTTTGCCGGTTTCGATGATCTCCTCCTCGACCTGTTTGCGCACCTTGTTGACCACCTCTTCGATACGTGCCGGGTGGATGCGTCCGTCGAGGACGAGCTGATGGAGTGCCAGCCGTGCCACCTCACGTCGCACGGGGTCGAAGCCCGAGAGGACGATGGCCTCGGGCGTGTCGTCGACAATGATTTCGATGCCCGTAGCGGCCTCCAGCGCGCGAATGTTGCGCCCTTCGCGACCGATGATGCGGCCCTTGATCTCGTCCGAATCGATGTGAAAGACGGTGACGGAGTTCTCGATGGCGGTCTCTGTGGCTACGCGCTGGATGGTTTTGATGACCACCTTTTTGGCCTCCATGTTGGCCGTCATTTTGGCCTCCTCCATGATCTCGTTGATGTACGATGCGGCGTCGGTTTTGGCTTCGTCCTTGAGCGACTCGATGAGGCGCTCTTTGGCTTCGCCGGCTGAGAGTCCGGAGATGGTCTCCGGTGTACGACCTCTTGCTGGTGCATCTTTTCCAGATCCAGCTTACGCTTCTCGATCAGCTGGGCCTGATTGTTCAGGTTCTCCTTCAGGATGTCGGCCTCGGTGAGCTTGCGTTGCAGCTCCTCTTGGCGTTGGCTGAGGCTCAGCTCGTGTTGCTTGAGCTTGGTCTCGACGGACTGGATCTTGGAGTTTCGTGCGGCCACCTGCTTCTCCAGTTCGGCCTTGAGCTGGATGAACTTCTCCTTCACCTCCAGCATCTTGTTCTTCTTCATCACGTCCGTTTCGCGTTCCATTTCGCGTTGCATTTCCTCCCTGCGCTTGGCTTGGGTGGCTTTGTTCATTGCAGCCACCACCAGCGCGGCGATCACTCCGCCGGCCACGAAGGCTACAATCATCCATATCCAACTCATTTCTTCTGTTCTGTTTGATGTGTTATAAAAAGCACTCATCCTCTTTCTGTTCCGGAGGGGCGAGGGGCCCGTACCCCCGGCTTACAAAAAGAGCTTGCGTGCGTCTACATTCCCTTGTTTTTCCCTTCTGTTTCCTGATCCGTTCGGGGCGGGCGTCAGCGATTCTCCTTCAGGTAGCGCTCCAGGTCGGCTGTGAGTCGTTGGATACGCTCGATGAGGGGTTTCGTGTCGTTACGCTCCTCCAGGGGGATCATGTCCGTGGCCAACTGTATGGCCACCATGGCCAGAAGGTCCCTTGTCGTCTACGGCTTTGGAGAATATGTTTTTGCGCTCCAGATACATCTGCTGCACACGTCGGGCGGCCGGGCGTGCGCGTCGCTCCGTCTGCACGTCGCCCCGTCGGAGGGTGACCGGATACTTCTTTCCGGCTATTTCCAAATGGATAATGAACTCGTTTGCTTTCACACTCTTGTCCTTTTGCGCTATCCGTTCAGCAGGGCCAAACACTTATCGACCTCCCGCACCATATCCGAGAGGCGTTTCCGGGCCACCTTTCGTTCGTTCTCGTCGGCTGAGGCGATGTAGCCCGCCGCCAGCAGGTCGGTGTATTTGGCTTCGAGGGTGCGATAGTCGGCTTCCATCCGTTGGATGGTTTGGGTCAGGCTTTCGATTGTTTGTTTTCGTTCGTCGCAGAGGGACATCAAGTCTTGCAGTCTGACCTCCAGCACGGCCCATATTTTTCTGATCTTTTTCGTTCATCTTCTGCCAAATCGCTGGGCAAAAGTAGAAAGAAGTATAAAAAGTTCGGGAGACCATTGGCGCGCAGTCGCCAAAGGGGCCGAGGATCGCCCCCTCGGTCTACCCGCAGCCCGTCGTCCGATTCCCCATGAAGCGCATCCCCCAGCCCGCTAACCACGTTCGGAACGTATCGCAACCACGTTCCGAGGTACCCAAGACCACGTTCCGGACGTATCACAACCACGTTCGGAACGTATCAAGACCACGTTCGGAACGTATCACAACCACGTTCCGGACGTATCACAACCACGTTCCGGACGTATCACAACCACGTTCGGAACGTATCAAGACCACGTTCGGAACGTATCGTAACCACGTTCCGAGGTACCCAAGACCACGTTCGGAACGTATTAGAACCACCTCCCTAACGTATTCCGACCACCTCGGAACGTATTAGAACCACCTCGGAACGTATTAGAACCACCTCCCTAACGTATTTCGACCACCTCGGAACGTATTAGAACCACCTCCCTAACGTATTCCGACCACCTCGGAACGTATTCCGACCACCTCGGAACGTATTCCGACCACCTCGGAACGTATTCCGACCACCTCGGAACGTATTCCGATACGTTCGGAACGTGTCGAGGCAACCGGACCTTTTTCACCCAAAAACAGAAGAGCCACCCGATCACTTGATTTGATCGAGCGGCTCTTTCTTTTCGTCTCTTCCATTGGGATGGTTGGGGGCTTATTGCAGCAGCCAGAAGTAGATCTCGGAGTCTTTTTTTCGCCGGATTCTATTTTTCCCTTCTTTGGCCAGCCATCCGATGGCGGCAAACAGTTCTTTGTCTGTTCTCAGCTTTGTTTCCTTCTTGAGCTCTTTTACACTCATGCGTCCGGCCTTGCTCAAAGCTCTCCATACAAGGCCTGCGTTTGTTCCGATCAGCTTAATCATATTCCCTTGAAAATGTATGTTTAACGTGGGCGCAAAGATAGGAGTGCTTTTTGAAATCGAGGCACTATCAGACGTCCTTCTGGTACCACGCGGCGCGGCGGAAATAGACGATGCTGCCGATTGTGATGGCGACGTAGTAGACGATGTCCGAAACGAAGCTCAGGTGTACCGGCAGGCGGAGGCGGACGACTGCGACGTAGATATATAAGGTATAGACCGCCAGGGCGAGCATCTCCAAGAGGAAGGCGGGGCGCGTGTTGCCCGTGCCGGAGATGGCGCTAAAGACGATGCTCGATGCCGCAGAGCAGAGCGAGGCCGGGCAATGACGACGACCGAGGGGATGGAGGCGGTGATCAGCTCGGCCTCATTCGTGTAAACGGATAGGAAGAGGCGCGGCAGGAGCACAAGCAGGGCGGCAAAGAGGGCCGTGATGCCCACGGAGATAAGCGTCAGGTGGCGAATAAGGGGGATGACCTCCTGCGTGCGACCGGCACCCAGCAGGTTGCTGACCATCGTGTTGGCGGCCGTGGAGAGGGCGCTGACAGGGATGAAGAGGGCGATGTAGAGGCTGCGGGCGATGTTGGCCACGGCCAGATCGCGTTGCCCGAGGCGCTCGACGGCCAAGAAGAAAATGAAGTAGGTGCTCATCGAGATGAAGTATTGCAGCATGGTGAAGCCGGAGATGCTGAGCACCGGCGGATGAGCCGGAAGTCGAACCGTCGGAGGCGGTCTAGGCCGTAGCGCCGACGGTCGACCGTGAGGCGGGTGTAGACCGCCGGGAAGAGCACCGAGGCGGCTTCGGCCACCACGGAGGCGATGGCGGCACCGGCGATCCCAAGTCGGGGTAGGCCGGCATGGCCGAAGATGAGCAGGTAGTCCAGCACCACGTTGACGACGGACATGACGACCGAGGCCAGCGTCAGAACCCTCGTCCGGGTGATGCCCACAAAGAGGGCGCGAAACATGACGCTGGTGAAGGCGAAGAAGAAGCCGTAGATGCGCCAATCGAGATACTCCATCGTGGCCTTGCGCAGCTCGTCGGACGAGACCATGACGCCCATCATTCGCTCGCCCCAGAGCCTCGAGGCGACGAAGCACACCGCCGCCAGCACGAGCAAGAAGAGGGTGCCCTGAAGGACGACGGGCCCGACGGCCTCGTAGCGCCGCTCCCCGTTGCGTCGGCCGATGATGATCTGCGATCCGGCGCTGAAGCCGAAGGCCACGGTGAAGATGCAGATGTAGTACAGTCCGCCCATGGCCGAGGCACCGAGCGCCACCTCGCCGACGCGCCCCAGGAAGGCCGTGTCGGTGATGTTGATCACGTTCTGCGCCAGAAGGCTGAGGAAGATGGGCAGGGAGATGTCCCAGATCTGTCGGTTGGTGTACATGCGTTTCGTGCGGAGTGGGGTGGGGGAACATGAAACAGGCCTGCCGTCTATTGCGCCGACAGACCTGTGTCTTGTACTCTGATAGGAGGGTGTCTTACTTCACCAAGCGGTTGGTGGCCGTGTCGGGGAAGATGACGGTGGGCTTGAATCGCTTCGCTTCCTCAAAGTCCATCGAGGCGTAAGAGAGGATGAGGATGATGTCGCCACGCTGTACCCGTCTGGCCGCCGCGCCGTTGAGGCAGATCGTGCCCGAGTTCGCTTCGCCAGCGATGACGTACGTCTCGAAGCGTTCGCCGTTGTTGTTGTCCAAGATCTGGACCTTCTCATACTCGATCAATCCCGCGGCCTCCATCAGGGTACGGTCGATCGTAATGCTGCCGATATAATTCAGATCGGCGTCCGTCACCGTCACGCGGTGAATCTTCGATTTTAATACTTCAATAAACATAGGGGTTGGTGTAGGGGCGTATGCCCAGTAGTTAGAAGCTGGAAATTACTTGTAGCTGATGTTGTCGATCAGTCGCACCTCGCCGCAGTAGACAGCGATGCAGCCGCGAGGCTCGGGCGAGTCGGCCCGTGCGTGGATAGGCTGTAGAGTGGTGCTGTCGACAATCTCGTAATACTCCACGCGGAGTCCTCCGACAGCGTTCAGTCGCTCCGTGACCCACGCCTTGACCTCGTCCGGCGTCTTGGTGTCCACGAGAGCACGACTCTCCGTGAGTGTGCGATAGATCGCGGGCGCCACCTGTCGGCCTTCGGGCGTAAGGCGTGCATTCCGACTGCTCAGCGCCAGCCCGTCGGCCTCGCGTACGATGGGGCAGGGCACGATCTCTACCCGTAGCCCCAGCTCGTGCACCATCGCACGGATGATGGCAATCTGCTGAAAGTCCTTCTCTCCGAAGTATGCCCTGTCTGGCTCCACAGCCTCGAAGAGCTTACTGACAATCTGCGCCACGCCATTGAAGTGGCCCGGACGGAAGGCGCCCTCCATGACGGTGGCCACGGTCCCGAGGTTGAACACACGCGTATCCGTCTCGGGGTACATCTCATCGACCGACGGCATGAAGACATACCGACAGCCCGCCTCGGCCAGCATAGCGGCGTCACGCTCCGGCGTGCGCGGGTAAGTCTCCAAGTCGTGCGGATCGTTAAACTGCGTCGGGTTGACAAAGACACTGGCCACACACACGTCGTTCTCGCTCACACAGCGACGGACAAGGCTCAGATGCCCCGCATGCAGTGCGCCCATCGTGGGCACCAGCCCGATGCGTCGGCCGGCCTTTCGCTCCTCGTCCAAGAGTTGGCGTAGCTCCCGGACGGTGGTTATTGTATTCATTCTTATGCGGATTATATGGATAAAAACGGTTCGTCTGACTTATGCGAATTATATGGATAAAACGGTTCGTCTGAAACGGCCGCAAAGCAACAAAAATCTACCACACATACACTCCCGGCTGGTGTAGCGGCCCCTGGGCTACAGAGGCAGTCGGCTGACTGCCTGTTTTTTTACTACCTTTGTGCTCAGTTTCACGTTATCGAAGAAAAAAATATGGACGCAAAAAGAATTTTTGTTTATCACGCAGGAAGTAACGCCATACATTCCCGACACACTGATCGGCGACATCAGCCGAAACCTACCGCAGGGAGTGCAGGAGCGAGGCTATGAGATCCGAACTTTTATGCCCAAATACGGATGCATCAACGAACGTCGGAACCAGCTCCACGAAGTGATCCGACTCTCGGGCATGAATCTCATCATCGACGACACCGATCACCCACTTATCATCAAAGTAGCCTCCATACAAATGGCCCGTATGCAGGTCTACTTCATAGATAACGAAGACTTCTTCCACCGAAAAGCCACACTCACCGACGAATCGGGCAACGGATTTCCCGACAATGACGAACGCACCATCTTCTTCGTTCGTGGCGTCTATGAAACCGTCCGCAAGCTCCGCTGGATGCCCGACATCATCCACTGCCACGGTTGGTTCTCCGCCCTGGCTCCCCTCTATCTCAAGCGCAAATACTTCGACGACCCCTGTTTCGCACGGTCGAAAGTCGTTTACTCCCTCTACGACCAGTCCTTCCAGCCTGCACTCGACAGCCGCATCGCGCGGAGACTCAAGCAGGACGGCGCCACCGAGCGCGACCTCAAGCTCTTCGAAGACCACGACTATATGGGACTTTCTAAGCTCGCCATCAAGCATGCCGACGGCATCATCCAAGGCAGCCCCACCATCAACGGTGAACTTGAGGAGTTCATCACCCAGAGCAAAAAGAAACTCCTCCCTTCCAAGGCCCCGAGCAATATATCGAAGCCTACGACGAGTTTTACCAGACAATCCTGAAAAAGAAATGAGAAGCAACCTCCGGATCTTGGCCGCCCTGCTCTTTGTGGGGTGGCTTTCCTTTGCCCTGCCTGTAGCGACGACCTGACCCGGTGGGCTCCTCCACGCTGCCCGACGGCGACCGTAACACGGTCTACAGCGACACCTTCCAAAATGACGGCTGCCACCGTCCGCGTCGATTCGCTCTATCTGCGGTCCAGCGACGGCATGCTCGGCAACCTGGACGACCCCGCCTTCGGGCAGATCAAGTACGACTACCTCTGCCAATTCTATTGCGTGCAGGGCTTCGATTCCCTCACACACCGCACAACGGCCGCATCGACTCCGTCGTCCTCCGCCTCCGCTTTTTACAACTGGACGGGCGACGCCCGCGTCTCCATGCGTGCCCGTGTCTATGCCCTCAACCGTCAGCCTGTGCGGTCGCCCTACGGACGCCTCAACCCGGAGGATTACGCCGACATGCAGACCGTCCTCGGTACACGCGTCTATCGCCTCACCGACTTCCCGAGTCTCGGTAACGACTCCACGATCCGCGATCTCTACAACGCCTCTACGCGCAGCTATCAACCGGTCTCAATTCACGGACGCGATCTGCGGATCACCTTGTCTAAGTCGCTTGGGCAGTCCTTCTACGACGAGGCCGTGGCTCGGCCCGCCAGCTTCGCCACGCAAGACGCCTTCAACCGTTTCTTCCCCGGTCTTTACATCACCACCGACTATGGTATCGGGTCTATGATCGAGGTGGGAGAAACGCGCTTGCTCATCTATTATAGTCGACCCAAGAGCGCCAAGAACGACACCTTGGTGCGCGACTCCGTCACCTTCCGCTTCACCCGCGAGGTGATCCAGTACAACCATATCCGCACCTCGGACGACAACAGCCTCCTCCGTCCCTCGGCCGATAGCTTTGCCTACGTCAAGACCCCGTCGGGCATCTGTCCGCGCATCGTCATCCCCGCCGCTGAGATCGCACGTAAGACCCAAGGTCGTGTGCTCAACGCCGCCAGCCTCTCGCTGCGCTTCATGCCGCAGGACGCATGGAATGACGCCCCTCGTGCCGCCGCCCTTCCTGCTGCTCTTGCCAGAGGATTCGGCACGCGCCTTCTTCGATAACCGTACGATCGACAACGGCCTCCTTTACCTGCGTTCCACCAACGAGAGCAATAGTCCCGACATCGGCTTTGACGCCATCACGCGCAACTATCGATTCGCCAACATCGCCCCGATCATCCGTGCGCACATCCGCCGTAACCCCGGTACGGATCTCCGCCTGCTGGCCATCCCCATCGATCGCCGATACTCCGTGACAACCGACCGCAACAACCAACCGACGCGACACACCACGGCCATCATCCCCTATCTCTACCCCGGTGGCGTCCGCCTGCGTGTCGATCCGGCCAGTATGAAGCTCGTCCTCCTCTCCAGCCAACACGGCACGGGGTTGCGCTGATCTGCGCCGCCTCGGGGGTGGTCGATCCCCCTTCAGAAGCCCTCATCGGAACACCTCCGCACCGATGAGGCTCTTTTCATTCTTCCCAGCCTCGGCAGAGGCTTTGCCGGATACCTCAAAGCCCGTACCCGGCCAGCTTGGCCGGTGTCCCTGACGGCCTCTGCCGAGGCTGGGAAGTTGGCCCGGGTACTTCAAAAAGCCCGTACCCGGCAAACTTGGCCGGCGTCCCTGACGGCCTCTTCCGTGGCAGGGAAGTTAGCCCGGGTACCTCAAAAGCCCGTACCCGGCAAACTTGGCCGGCGTCCCTGACGGCCTCTGCCGAGGCTGGGAAGTTGGCCGGATACCCTCAAAAAGCCCGTACCCGGCAAACTTGGCCGGCGTCCCTGACGCCCCGAGGCCTCGGAAATCTTGAAACAACCTGTTTGAGCCTTTCCGACGCGTCGGAAACCTTGAAACAACCTGTTTGAGCCTTTCCGACGCGTCGGAAACCTTGAAACAACTTGTTTGAGCCTTTCCGAGGGCTCGGAAATCTTCAGCGGCGTGTTTTGACGCTTTCCGAGGGCTCGGAAACCTTCAGCGGCGTGTTTTGACGCTTTCCGAGGGCTCGGAAACCTCCAGCGGCGCGTTTTGACACTTTCCGAGGCCCGCAGGCCCCCTCGGCAGAGACTTCATCTCATTAACTACTATTTATATGAAAGAGAAAAGCAAACTCCGGCCGGAGTTCCGGCCCAAAACTCTTCGCCGCCCTCCGGACCTATTCGAAGGAGCGCTTCGCCGGCGACCCTCATGGCCGGCATCATCGTCGGCATCGTGGCCCTACCGCTGGCCATCGCCTTCGGTATCGCCTCCGGAGTCAGCCCGGAGAAAGGACTCATCACGGCCATCATCGGCGGCTTCATCGTCTCCATGCTTGGCGGCAGCTCGGTGCAGATCGGCGGGCCCACGGGCGCCTTCATCGTCATCGTCTACGGCATCATCCAAAAACTTCGGCATCGAAGGCCTCACCATCGCCACGCTGCTGGCCGGCGTCCTACTGCTGCTCATGGGCCTGATGCGCCCCGGGACGGTCATCAAGTTCATCCCTTACCCCATCATCGTCGGCTTCACAAGCGGCATCGCCCCTGACCATCTTCACCACGCAGATCAGGGACCCTGCTCGGGCTGACGATCGATCACATGCCGGGCGACTTCCTCTCCAAATGGGTGGTGTACGCCGAAAAGCATCACGACCATCTCGTGGCCGGCCGTCGTGGTGGGTCTCGTGAGCATCGCCCTGATCGTGCTTACGCCGCGCGTCTCGAAGCGTGTGCCGGGTTCGCTGGCGGCCATCGTGGTGATGACCATCGTGGCTTACATCCTGCGCGAACACTTCGGCCTGACGGGCCTCGAGACCATCGGCGACCGCTTCCAGATCAACGCCTCCCTACCCACGCCGACGCGCATCGCCATCAATCCGGAGACGATCAATCTGCTCCTGCCCTCGGCCTTCACCATCGCCATGCTCGGCGCCATCGAGTCGCTGCTCTCGGCTACTGTGGCCGATGGTGTGACGGGCGACAGGCACGACTCGAACACCGAGCTGATGGCTCAGGGCGCGGCCAACATCATCGTGCCCCTCTTCGGTGGCATCCCCGTCACCGGCGCCATCGCCCGCACGATGACGAACATCAACAACGGCGGTCGCACGCCCGTGGCGGGCCTCGTCCATGCTGTCGTGTTGCTGCTCATCCTGCTCTTCCTCGGCCCCCTGACGCGCCACATACCGATGGCCTGTCTGGCCGGCGTGCTTGTCGTCGTGGCCTACAACATGAGTGAGTGGCGCACCTTCCGGTCGCTGCTGAAGAACCCTCGGAGCGACGTCGCCGTGCTGCTCTCCACCTTCTTCCTGACCGTCATCTTCGACCTCACCATCGCCATCGAGATCGGCCTGCTGCTGGCCATGGTGCTCTTCATGCGACGCATCTCCGAGACCACACGCGTCTCCGTCACCACGGACCACATCGACCTCTCTGACGAGGGCGAAATCCACCACGACGACGAGCACCTCGACGTGCCTCGTGGCGTAGAGGTCTACGAGATCGACGGCCCCTTCTTCTTCGGCATCGCCAACAAGTTCGACGAGTGTATGAAACAAGTCGCCGGCGGCAAGCCCGCCATTCGCATCATCCGTATGCGGAAGGTGCGCCACTCGCTCATGGACTCCACCGGCCTGCACAACTTAGAGAGCCTCTGCCGACTCTCCCGCCGCGAAGGCATCACCGTCGTCCTCTCCGGCGTCAACGACAACGTCCGCGCCATGCTCCTCCGCAGCGGCATGGACACCCAGCTCGGAGCCGACAACATCTGCAGCAACATCCAAGAAGCCCTCACCCGATCCAGAGCGCTGCTGGAGGGATGAACTCGTTCTACTTTTTGTTGCACAAAAACGACAGACGAGATGAAATCAAGCGAGCTACAGAGGTTGATCGTCAAGAATGGATGGAAGCTCCTGCGTGTGAGACATGACACAGATAGAAATCATCTTAGAGCGAAGCAAAGATTTTTTTGGTGGGCCTATAGCACCAACGTGGAGGGCATCAACGGTGGCGGCGAGACGGAAGAGTCCGCTCGGCGCGAGGTTTTGCAGTGTATCGAACTGCAGAAAGAGTCGGGAAATCTCTCCGCGCACGAGACTTATAAACCAGTCTTCCATTACGCAGCCGTTGAGCTCTGCGCCTATTAACTGAATAGCGTAATGGAGTGACCTAACCCTGCCCCCCAAAACACCGAAAGCCCCACCGAACAGATCCGATCGGCGGGGCTTTTCTTTTGTGTACGCACGAGCTATCATGCTACCGCGTGTGTGGGGAGGGTTACTTCACCTCCCAAGTGTCGCCAGAGAGCAACATGTCGCGCAGGAGACTCTTCAGTTTATGGGCTTGGTATATTTTTTTGCGGCCATGTTATTCCCGGTTACTCTACAATACAACGGCTTTTATCTCATTGAACAAGGCGCCTTATTCCAAGATTAAGGTGCTGGGCTGCGGAGTATTTATCTTGAATAACAGAATTACCCCCCATTTAACATTTGAAAATAAGAGGCTATCCTCTTTATTGAAGCGATCGTCTGGTGATGTTACAAAGCACGCCGGGCGATCGCTTTTTGCGTTTGTATCAGACCGTCCTCACATAACGAGGAATGGCCTGCAGCGACGCGTTGTCTCATAACCGTCCTACCACATGTTATTCAATTCACTACAGTTCTTATTCTTCCTGCCCCTCGTCTTTTTCCTCTATTGGGGCATCAAAGAGCGGAAGGCCCAAAACTTATTGATCGTCGTTGCCAGTTATGTGTTTTACGGCTGGTGGGACTGGCGCTTCCTGTTGCTCATCGCCCTGACCTCCGTTTGCAGTTACCTGAGTGGGATATATATCGATCGGCGCCCACAGCACGGGCGGCAGCTGATGGTGCTTAACCCTGCTATTCAATCTGGGCATCCTCGGCGTATTCAAGTATTACAACTTCTTCGCCGAGAACTTCAGCCTCCTGCTGCATACGGTCGGCCTCAAGACGGATCTTCCCACGCTTAACATCATCTTACCGGTAGGAATCAGCTTCTACACCTTTCAGGCATTGAGCTACACGATTGATGTCTACCGGAGACAGCTCCGAGCGACCACTGATCCGGTCGAGTTCTTCGCTTTCATCAGTTTCTTTCCCCAGTTAGTGGCAGGCCCAATCGAACGTGCAACAAACCTGCTGCCCCAGTTCCAACGCCCGCGCACGTTCGATTACGACAAGGCTACCGATGGACTGAAACAGATGCTGTGGGGATTCTTCAAGAAGATCGTCGTGGCGGATAGCTGTGCTGTAGGGGTGGAAAACATCTTCAGCAATTATCCGTCGATGAGTGGCGGCCTACTGTTCTTGGGCGGTGTACTGTTCGCGTTTCAGATCTACGGCGACTTCTCTGGCTATTCGGACATTGCAATCGGCACCGCGCGCCTCTTTGGAATCGACTTGATGCGTAACTTCAACATCCCCTACTTCTACGCAACATCTCAGAGTTCTGGTCGCGATGGCACATCTCGCTCACCACTTGGTTTCGTGACTACATCTACATTCCCTTGGGAGGAAATCGTGAAGGCCGTCTTCGGACCTTACGCAATACGCTGATCGTGTTCCTTGTGTCGGGTATTTGGCATGGTGCCAATTGGACGTTTGTAAGCTGGGGCATTTATCACGCCCTGCTCATCATCGTGTTTTTCCTGTTAGGGCGTCAGACGGCAACCAAAGGTTGTAGCCGCGAACTCCGTGCTGCCCTCCGCGAAAGAATGCGCTCAAATGGCTGTCACATTTTTCTTGGTAGTCATCGGCTGGATCATCTTCCGATCGGAGAATATGTCCATAGCCTACCACTATATCGTCCGCATGTTCACCACGCCTTGGACGGACTTTTCGGCAAAGATGTTCATTGATCTTACCGTCTTGAAAGACGCGCTGATCGGTTGCGCTATTATGCTGCTTGTTGAGTGGCTGCAACGCAAGAAAGCGCATGGGCTGGAATACAATTCATCAAGGCTTATGCGATGGACGACCGTCCGGTGGAGCCTCTACATATTCTTGATCTATACGATTTTCTATTGCATACGTACTCAAACCGAATTTATCTACTTCCAATTCTAATGAAGCGCTTTCTTCTTCGATCTGTCCTCTTTCTCGTCGTGCTAAGCATATGCACCGCAGGTATATTACTTTGTATACATCGAAATCCAGACCACTACCTAAAAAAACATATACACTGAAGCTAAATCGTTTGCGAACCACAGAATCCCCTCGTCTGATTTTTGGTGGGTGGCAGTAATGTCGCATTTGGTGTAGACAGTAAAATGCTTGCCGATTCACTAAAAAAATGCACCCCGTCAATTTCGGGTTACATGCCGGGTTAAGTCTTCGGTACGTCATGAGAGATGTCATCAGGTATAGTCGCCCAAATGATCTCATCATTTTGCTGCCTGAATATGAATCCTTTTTACAATAAAGGAGGTGGGGATTTTGTGGTATTCTCCCAACTTCTTTTTTTACGATCGCATGCATGGTTGGATGGATATGAGTTTTTTTATGAATGGGTCAATGTGCTGCATGGTTTTCTATATACACCTGTGGCTTATTTAAGGGAATTGATTGGGTATAATCCTCCGACCTTGTTTACGTATTGTTACAAGGGGTTCAATCAATACGGCGATGAAGTCTCTCATTGGTTTTTTTACCCAGTGTAAGGCAAGTTTCTTTTTTCAGTATCTGAGAACGTAGAAGATGCCCCTTCAATTAACGACAAAGAAGAATCATGGTTTATTGAATCATACAACAAGCTCATCGAGCGAAAAGCCACAGTCTATATTTTTCCTCCCGCAATGGCTGAGGCAGGACTTCCCTCTACGATGGGTAAGATAAAAAGCGAACAAGGCGTTTTTTTAAGCGGCATGGGATTTCATATGCATCACAGCTCGAACATAGCATATTCCCCGACAGTACTTTTATTTGACAACACTAGATATCATTTTGAACTATGCCGGAGTACAGATGAACACTCGAAGACTTATACGAGAGATTCGTCGGCTTCAGGAAAAAGCCACAACATCAACAGAGCGTAAAGGCCTTCGAATAAAATTTCTCCCTGCCTCCAAAACACCGAAAGCCCCACCGAACACATCCGATCGGCGGGGCTTTCTTTTCGTGTACGCACGAGCTATCGTGCGACAGGTTAGCGAGGGGTTACTTCACCTCCCGGTGTCGCCAGAGAGCAACATGTCGCGCAGGGAGTGGGCTTTCTTCTTCGCCTTCACTTCGGCGATCTGCTGGTGCACAGACTCGTCGTAGGTCGGGGCGTCGACGTCGCGAATGATACCGAGGGCCACGGGCAGGTCGCCACTCATCATGGCCAGCATGAGGTGAAGCGTGTTGTCGCGCTCGTGGGCGTCGTGCACCAAGATGTCGTCCATCGTGTAGCCGTCTTCGCCGATGGTGACAGCCTTCAGCTTCAGTCCGTCGAGCACGAGACCCTTGTCGCGGTTCTTACCGAAGACCATCTTCTCGCCGTGGCGGAGGAAGATGGAACGTTCGGCACGCACCTCGCGGTCCGTGATACCCGTGTGGGTGCCGTTGTTGAAGATGACGCAGTTCACGAGCACCTCCGTCACGGCAGCGCCACGGTGGCGGGCCGATGCAGCGAAGATGGCCGTCAAGTTGGCTGCGTCCGTATCGATGCCACGGGCGAAGAAGTTGCCGCGTGCGCCGAGGGTCAGCTCGGCTGGGACGAAGGGATCCTCCACCGTGCCGTAGGGCGAGCTCTTGGAGACGAAGCCGCGGTCGGACGTCGGGGAGTACTGTCCCTTGGTGAGTCCGTAGATCTTGTTGTTCATCAACACGACGTTCAGATCTACGTTGCGGCGTACGGCGTGGATGAAGTGGTTACCACCGATGGCGAGGCAGTCGCCGTCGCCGGTGACGAGCCAAACGCTGATGTCCGGGCGAGCCGTCTTGACACCAGTAGCGATGGCTGCGCCACGGCCGTGAATGGTGTGGAAGCCGTAAGTGTTCATGTAGTACGGCAGACGCGAGGAGCAGCCGATACCAGAGATGACGGCCATATTATCGGGCGAGGTGCCGACTTCGGCCATCGCTTTATGCAGGCAGCTGAGCACGGCGTGGTCACCGCATCCGGGACACCAGCGAACGTATTGATCGCTCTTGTAGTCTTTGGGGCTGTAGGTTATATCTGTTGTTGCGTTCATAATTAGTTCTTCTCCTCAATGATGTGGGTAAATTCTTCGACGAGTCGCGAAACGATGAAGGGCTGCCCTTTGACGCGGTTGAAGCGATAGGGCGTGAAGTCGTCGATCTTGCTGCGCAGGTAGTTGGCAAACTGGCCCTTGTTTTGCTCGGCCACGACCACCTTCGGGTAACGCTTCAGTACCTCGGCCGTGTTCTTGGGTAGGGGGTTGATGAAGCGGAAGTGTGCCAAGGCGACCTTCTGGCCATTGCGGCGCATGGTGTCCATCACTTCGTGCAGATGGCCGGAGGTGCCGCCCCAACCTACGATCAGCAGGTCGGCGTCGTCCTTGTCGCCCTTCACTTCCACCTCAGGGATGAAGTCAGCGATCTTATCAATCTTGGCCTGACGTGTCTCCACCATCTTCTGGTGGTTCTTCGGGTCGGTAGAGATGGCGCTGGTATCGTAGTCCTTCTCGAGTCCGCCGATGCGGTGCGCGAAGCCCTCCATGCCGGGCGTAGCCCAGTAGCGGACGAAGGTCTCTTTGTTCCGGCGATAAGGTTTCCAGACGGCCTCACCGTGATAGTTCGAGACGTAGTTCGGCTTAATGTCGGGGAAGTCGTTTATGTAATCTGGGATGCGCCATGCGGCCGAACCGTTGGCGATGAAGGAGTCGGTGAGGAGGATGACGGGCGTCATGTGCTCCACGGCCAGCTTAGCCGCCCAGAAAGCCATGTCGAAGCAGTCCGTCGGGGTGGTGGCGGCTACGACCACGAGCGGGCTCTCGCCGTTACGTCCGTAGAGGGCCTGCATGAGGTCCGTCTGCTCGCTCTTTGTCGGCATACCCGTCGAGGGACCGCCGCGCTGTACATCGATGATGACGAGCGGAAGCTCTGCGATAACGGCCAAGCCGATGGCTTCACTCTTCAATGCCAGACCGGGGCCGGAGGTCGACGTGGCACTCAGGCAACCGGCGAAAGATGCACCGATGGAGGTACAGATACCTGCGATCTCATCTTCGGCCTGCACGGTGATCACGCCGAGGTTCTTGTACTTCGAGAGTTCGTGCAGATGTGCCGGGTGGCGGGGTGTGATGGGGGTAGCTACCATGAAGAGTTGGTGTCAGACTTTCGCATGGCGGCGATGAGGCCGTAGGAGGTGGCGTTGTTTCCGCTCACGTCCTTGTAGATGCCCGGTTCCTCTCTTCTGAGCCTTCGATGGTAGGTGGAGACGGAGGCGGGATGTTGGTGCCCAGTTGCAGCCGTCGGTCAGGGCTTTGATGTTGGCCTTAAGGACAAGCCGGGCTCTTGAAAAAACCTGTCTGGAGCATCGTCATGGCGTGCCGGAGTGGGCGATCGAAGAGCCAGCAGACGAGGCCGAGGGTGAACATAGCCCACACCGCACGGCGGACTTGTTGTCGAGGCCACTCGGCCAGTCCATCACGCACCATCGTAGGCGAAGTGGCCACGAGCTGCAATTTTTTCTGTGAGGCCAAGCCCTCGATCGGGTCGTCGGTTTTGAACTCAGCCTTCGAGGTCACGTCATAAGGAGTCCGGTGTCGATGATGACGATGGAGCCCTGTGCGATTCTGACGTTGACCTTGAGCGCGAGGGTTCGATACGAGCACATCGGCCTTTGTCACCGGGGTATAGACCTTCTTCAAAGCCCAAATGAGTTGGAAGTCAGAGACGCTGAAGAGTGTCTTTGCGGCGCGCGACCGGCCGGGTAGTCGGGAAAGGTGAGATGTCGTTCCCCGAAAACGGTTGACAGATTGGAGAAGATGGTGCCGGTAAGCTGCATACCGCCGCCGCTATCTCTCTGGTGGATCACGACGTGATCCAGAGTCGTTACTTTGTTTGCTCTGTCATGGAGACAAAAAAAACCACTGTAATACCCAAATCAAATACGTGGGGATGGTTTAGCGGCGCTCCCTACGGCCGTATAGGGAGTTGTTGTAGTCGATGAGCCGCATTGCGTCGTTGTCGTTGACGAGTCGCCCACATCGAACGCATGATGGGCGCGTCTGTAGGGGGTGCGGTGCGTGAGGCCTTGCGGACGAAGGCGTGGAGGGCCTCGCCATCGAGGTGAGGCACCGCGGGCCGGCTATGCTTGCAGAGCGAGATGCGCTCGGTCAGCGCCTCGGGTGAGGCTTTTGAGATAGACCGTCGTGCCGACACGGTTCATGTATGTCATGTTGTCGAAGAAGCAGGGCGTGCCGCCACCGGTGGAGAGGATGATGTCCTCAAACTCGGCCACCTCGTGGAGCGCCTTACGTTCTATTTCGCGGAAGGCCTCCTCCCCCTCTACCTCAAAAATCTGTCGGATGGTCTTGCGGTAACGCCCTTCAATAAAGAGATCCAAGTCGATGAAGGATAATCCAGTGCGGTCGGCCAAGGCTTTGCCCAAGGTCGTTTTACCGACGCCCATGTAGCCGATGAGGAAGATGCGTTGCATGTGTGTGTGAATAGTGTAGTGGAGATGTGTAGCGTTGTAGAAACGCGGGCAAAAGTAGGAAAGTTGCCGTGCTGCCCTACAGGTTCTTCTTACGCAGCTCAAAGTCGCGGCCGAGGTACTTCTCGCGGACGATCTCGTTGGCGGCCAACTCCTCGGCGGTGCCTTGAAAGAGCACCTTGCCCTCGAAGAGCAAGTAGGCGCGATCGGTGATGCTGAGCGTCTCGTGAACGTTGTGATCGGTGATGAGGATGCCGATGTTCTTATGCTTGAGGCGGGCCACGATGGTCTGAATGTCTTGCACGGCAATGGGATCGACGCCGGCGAAGGGCTCGTCGAGCATGATGAACTTCGGGTCGATGGCCAGACAGCGGGCGATCTCGGCGCGCCGCCGTTCACCGCCCGAGAGTCGGTCGCCGAGGTTCTTGCGCACCTTCTGAAGGCCGAACTCCTCGATGAGGCTTTCGGTCTTGGCTTGCTGATAATCCTTGGGGCGGTCGGTCATCTCGAGCACAGCGCGGATGTTGTCCTCGACGGTCATCTTGCGAAAGATGGAGGCCTCCCTGCGCCGGGTAGCCGATGCCGAGGCGGGCGCGTTTGTAGACGGGGTAGTCGGTGATCTCGGTCTCGTCGAGAAAGATGCGACCTTGGTTGGGGGTGACCAGCCCGACGGTCATGTAGAAGGTCGTTGTCTTGCCCGCGCCGTTGGGCCCGAGCAGCCCGACGATCTCGCCTTGTTGCACGTTGATGGAGACGTGGTTCACCACCGTGCGTGCCTTGTATTTTCTTCACCAGATCCTCGGTGCGGAGGATCATCTTGGGTTCGTCCATATAAAGAGGTATAGGGTGATAATGAGGGGCGGCAAAGGTAAGCCGGGCGACGAATGCAGAAAGCGGCCCAGTCCCCTCGGCCCGCCAGCCCACGCCGTTCAGCAGCAGCCCCCTCACCTCCTCGGTTCAGCCTTCCTTTTCCTCCAGCAGCAGGCGCACGGCCTCGGGACGACTCTCCTTCTTCTCCAGCATTAGGCACACCGCCTCGGGACGACTCTCCTTCTTCTCCAGCATTAGGCACACCGCCTTGGGTCAGTCCTCCTTCTTCTCCAGCAGCAGGCGCATCGCCTCAGGACAGTACTCCTTTTTTTCAAGAAGAACCAGACTCGGTTCAGACAGGATCATATTTTTGAAATATGCAGTCGATGTGGTACTCGTTTAGAGGTGTATTTTTTTAATACGCACCTATCTGAGGTTGTTTCTATAGTATATTTCAAAATATGGTACTGTCTGATGTTCAGATGACACTGTATTTCTGGATATGGGTCTATATGAACCATGATTTGGATATATTTTTTTCGATAACATGTGATCTGAGTCTTATTTTATAGCGTATCTCAAAATATAGTGTTGACGAGGTTCGGATCAGGTGCGTATTTTGAAATACGAAGGCAAATGATTCTCGTTTAGAGTCAAAACTCAAGATATGGGATGGATATATAGTTCAGTTGTTATCATATTTCGAAATATCATGCTAACCGAACGGCATGTCAGTCCTTCTTGGAAAAAAGGAGAACCGTCTTGAGGCCGTGCGCCTATTGCTTGGAAAGAAGGAGAGTTGACCAGAGGCCGTGCGCCTATTGCTTGAGAAAAAGGAGAACCGTCTCGAGGTGTAGAGCTTGCTCTGAGGGAAAAAGGAGGGCGAAACGGTGTGCTTTCGATGGGGGCTTTTTGTGTAGAAGCTGGCGTATCGCCTCGGGATGGGTCGGGATACAAAAAAAGGCGGAACGGGACCTATCTCAGGTGCGTCCCGCCGAAGTCAAATGTTATAAAAAGTGGTTACAAAAAGCCGTGTGGATGAGAAGCTGTTTTGAATTTATTGAGTGATTATTTAAGGAGCTGTTTAGGCAGATCTTTCTCCTTTTCTTGTTTTCGGGTCTATCGGGGCCTGTTTCTGCCCTTTTTGTTCCATCATTAATCCTCACATAGCTTGCTATGCTCGTCTAATGATGAAACAAAAATCATCAGAAACATACTCCCGATAGCCTCCGAAATAAATTCCAAACAGCTTCTGAAAAGCGGGAGGGCGAACCCAGTGTCCGCCCGCGTCCCTCTTCGCGCTGCGATGTGAAGCCTTACCAGCCGGGATTCTGCTTCAATTGCTTGTTCAGATCCATCTGATCCGTGGGGATCGGGTACCAGTAATGCTTCTTGTCGTAGGTGCGGGTCTTGCCCTTGGAACCGTTGACGTAGTTGCCTGAGCGGGTGACGAGCTTTGTCGGTCACGTCGGCCGAGATGTTGGCGCCGTTCAGGATGTCGGGGTGCGTGGACGAGTCGAGGCGGTCGAGCTGGTGCCAGCGGATGAGGTCCCCAGTAGCGGAAGTCGTTGTCGAACATCAGCTCGCAACGGCGCTCGCGGCGGATCTCCCAAATGAGTGAGCTGACGCCCATCTTGTTTGCCGGGTCGTCGAAGCCGGGGTTGACGTTGAGATGAGGCAGTCCAGCGCGATCGCGGAGCAGGTTGACGCTGCGATCGAGGTCGGCCTGCGTGATGGAGCCCAGTTCGGCGCAGGCTTCGGCGTACTCCAGATAGACGACGGAGAGCCAGAAGAGCGGCGCATGCGTATAGTTACGCGTCGTTTGGTTGCGGTCGCGCTCAGGCAGGGCGGGGTTGTCGTACTTGCAGACGCCGTAGCCGGTGGAGGAGGTCATGGCCATGCCGACGCCGTAGCGCGTGAAGCCGCGGCCGACATAGCAGAGGGCCGTGTCGATGGTGGCCGAGAGGCGTTTGTCGCGTAGGGCGAGGAGGTGGCTTATGGACATGACGGTGTCATGGACCGTCTTTCCGGCCACGGTGCGCGTCACGGGTATGGCGCGGGCGGCGTCGCCCTTGTCGAGCGAGGTCAGGGCCAACGGCTTGCCATCGGTGAAGAGGTAGGCCTCGAAGGCGTCCTTCGACATGCCGTTGAGCTGCGTCGAGGAGCTGACGTAGGCGACCAGTGAGTGTTGCATCACATCCTTTTTATAGGCTTTGTAGAAGATCATCTCCGGGTTCGAGCTGAGGTCGACCGCGTTGTAATTCTCCTGATAGGACGGGTTCAGCTTGAAGCTCTTCGCCATCAGGTGCGCGGCGGCGTCGCGGGCGGCGGTCAGATAGCGCGTGGCACCAGCGGCGTCGGGGGCCGTCTGGCCGTCCTCCGCCTTGCGATACTTGCGGAAGGTGCCCTCGAAGAGGCAGATTTCAGCCTTCATGGCGTAGGCCACGTTGCGGTTGAGCGTCGTGCGGGAGGTGTTGTCGTACATGTTCTCGCAGGCGTAGTTGAGGTCCTCGAGCACCTTATCCATCACCGCGTCGCGGCTCTCACGGGGGCCGTAGAGCTTGGCCTCGTCGTGGAAATCGATGGGCTTATCGACCCAGGGCAAGTCGCCATAGTCGCGGACTAACTTGTAGTACTGCCAAGCGCGCATCAGTCGGCCCACGCCGCGCCAGTGTGCCTTGGCGGCGTCGGACATGTTGACACGGTCGACACGGTCGACGAGGATGTTGGCGCGTCGGATTTCCACCCAGCCGTCTTTCCATTCGGCACTATTGGCGGGCACGTTGGTGAAGGTCCAGTCGGCGAAGCTGTATCCGCCGGCCTGGTCGTCAGAGAGGGTTTTGAAGTAGAAGTCGCCGTAGGAATTGCCGTTGCCGTAGCCCGCGAACTGCTCGTAGAAGCTGTTGGCGTAACTGGCGACGGTGTTCTCGCTCTCCCAGAAGTTCTCGTCGGTGAACATGTCGAGCGGCTCTTTATCGAGGAAGCTGTTGCAGGCCGAGGTGAGCGCTACGGCCAGCAAAAGGCTTGGTATTGCTATTCTTTTCATCATGTATCCTTTTAAGTGATGATTAAACGATGGTTGAATGGAGATGGATTAAAGCGTGAGCTGAAGACCGAATGAGAAGGTGCGATACATCGGATCGATGCGTCCCCGTGTGGCATTGCCAAGGGCGGCGCCTTCTTCCTTGTCGTTCACTTCCGGATCGACGGGGGCTTTGCTCCGCTTGATGATCTCCATGATGTTGCTGCCGCTGAAGTAGACGCGTACCTTCTGAATGTGTGCCTTGCGGGTCAGTGCCTGCGGCAGGGTGTAGCCCACGGTGAGGTTTTTTTGAAGCGTAGGTAGGCCATGTTGACTAAGTACTTCGTCTGCGGATAGAAGTTGTTGCGGCCCTGCTCCAAGACGCTGATCGTACCGCGCGAAGCATTGCCGGGGAAGAGGCGCGGGAAGTCTGCATTCTGATCCGGATTCTTCTCCGTCCAGTAGCTCGTCTGGTTCGCGTAGAGCGCATCGGCGCCACGCATGAAAGGCATCACGAACGCACTCTGTGTCCATACGTCGCGTTTGCCTACGCCTTGGAAGAAGAGGTCGACGTCGAAGTTGCGCCATTCACCACCCAGATGGAAGCCATACTGATAGCGGGGCGTGGTGTTACCGATCACCTTCAGGTCGCCGTGGTCATCGGCCGTACCCTTGCCGCCGTCGATCTTGCCGTCTCCGTTGAGGTCCTGAACTTGATGTCGCCCGGGCCGTAGGTGAACTTGCCGCTCTCGAGTCCTTTCTGCGAGGCGACGCCAGACTTATACGTGCCGTCGGCATTGAAGTCCTCCTTCGTGAAGTAGCGATCCGTTTCGAAGCCCCAGATGTCACCGTAGCGCTTGCCGCTGTAGTTGGAGTTGAGCAGCTTCGTGTCGTTGTCCCACTCTACGATGGTGGTCGTGTAGTCGCCCGTGCTGGCGTTGGCATAAACCGTGACCCTCATTGAAGCGGTGGCGCCAGTCGATATTCAGCTCCCAGCCGCGGGTACGGAGCACACCGGCGTTGACATAGGGCGGATTGGCGCCGAGCACTTGCGGCACGGTGCGTCCGGGGGCGAGCATGTCGCGTGTGGTGCGTTGGTACCAGTCGAAGGAGATGTTCAGGCTGTTATCCAAGAAGCCGAAGTCGGCGCCCACGTCGAGCGTTTGGATGCGCTCCCAACGCAGCTTCGAGGAGACGAGCTTGGGCATGCCGTAAGCCACGACGAGGTCGCCGCCCTGTCCCTAACCAATGGATGACGTCATCCTCCTTGTCACTCGTCTTGCCCTTTTTCATCGTTGCGCTTACCGATGGTAGAGATGAACATGTTGTCGCCCACGGCCCGGTTGCCAATTTCGCCATAGGAGGCGCGCAGCTTCATGTTGTTGATCGTGCGACGGATCGGCTCGAAGAAGCTCTGCTCGCTGATGCGCCAGCCGCCCGATATGGACGGGAAGAAGGCCCAGCGACTGTTAGCCGGGAAGCGTGACGAGCCGTCGTAGCGGCCGTTAAGCTCCAAGAGCCAGATGCCTTTATAGTCGTAGTTGACACGTCCGAAGTAGCCCGCCGTAGCCCACTGCGAGTGCGAGCCGTCGACGAACTGGTCGCCGTTGGCGAGGTTGAACTCCGGCATGCCCGCAGCCAGCAGATCGTTGCGTGTAGAGCGGTGCATATCGAGTTCGCCACTCTCTGCGTTGGCGCCGAGCATGAAGTTGAAGTGGTGTGCGTCCCGCACGTCGAGCAGGTAGTTGCCGTAGAGGTTGAAGACGTAGGAACGGTCGACGATCGATCGCTCTTCGAGGTTCGATGAGGTGGTGTAATACACGATGTCGTTGAGCTTACCGCCCCATGAGTTCCAGCCCTTCAGGGGCACCTCGGCGATGCGTCGGTTGCGGTTGAGGACATTGAAAGTGTAGTCCACATTCAGCGTCAGTCCCTTGGCCAGCGTAGCCTTGAGGAAGCCTCCGAGGCGCGTAAAGGCATCGTTCTCGATGCGGTCGCCGGCCCTGCTTGCGGTAGGCAATGTCGTTGCGGAAGTCGGTGCCTTTATACGTGCCGTAAGGCCCGAAGAAGCTGCCCCAGCGCCACATGTATTGGTAGGTGGTGCGTCTCGTGGCCGGCCCCGTCATGCCCTTGTTGCTGTAGCTGAAGCGAGCGCCCACTTGCAACCAGTCGGTGAGGTCGGTGGTCACGTTCAGCATCGTGGTCCACTTGTTCAGCTTCTCGGGGTTGAACCTCATCACGCCCTCGTCGTGGTTGTAACCCACAGACATGTAGTAGGACGTCTTGCCGCTCGTGCCCCTGCACGGAGACGTTGTGACTCTGTGAGGGGCGCCATTTGCGGAACATGATGTTCACCATGTCCCAGTCAGCGAAGTAGCTACCGACGCCGTTTTTTTGTCGAGCGTAAAGTCTTCGCCGAGCACCATCTCGCGATAGCCCGTCTTCCGCCCGTTGTTGCGGTCGCGCCATTTCTCCGCATCCGGAAGCATTTGCTTGAGGTACATGCCGAAGAGTTCGCCTCATCGCCCGCGCGGTCGTTGGCCCTCGATCAGGGCGCGGAGCTGCGTCGGCACGTCGGGATAGTTCGGCAGGATGGTGGGCGTTTCCCGTGCGATGTTGTTCGTGTAATTCACCGTGGTGCGATCCGTTTTGCTGGCCGATTTCGTGGTGATGAGGATCACACCGAAGGCCGCACGCGCACCGTAGATGGAGGTCGATGCGGCGTCCTTGAGCACGGAGACGCTTTGGATGTCCTGCGTGTTGAGGAGCGAGAGGTCGTCCATCGGCACCCCGTCGACGAGGATGAAGGGGGCGCTCTGTGCGCTGTTGCTCAGCGTACCCACGCCGCGGATGGTCATCGTGGGTGCGGCGCCAAGCTGACCGCTGCTGTTCACAACCGAGAGGCCCGACACGGCGCCCTGAAGTGCCTTCGAGACGTCAGAGTATGGCCGCGCCTCGAGTGTCTTACCGATGTCGACCGTGGCCACGGCGCCGGTCAGGTTGACCTTCTTCTGCGTGCCGTAACCCACGACGACGACTTCGTTCAGCAGCTCGCTATCCTCATGCAGTACGATGCGCATCGTGGCCGAAGCCGTCACCTCTGGGTGCGGTAGCCGATGTAGGAGATGACGAGCCGCGTGCCCGCTTTGGCACGGAGCGTGAATTTCCCGTCGGCGTCGGTGATTGTACCGTTCGACGTGCCTTTTTTTCCAGCACGCTGGCGCCGATAATGGCCTCGCCCTTATCGTCCACGATCACGCCGTGCACGACGCCGTCGGCCTGCATTTCGGCGGTTGCCGCCCTGAGGGCCGCCCCGTCCGCTTTCATGACATGGGGCATGCCCCCCGTCAGCGCAATCACTGCCCAGGCTGCAATGATTCGCTCATAATGAGTTCTTCGTTTTCCTGTGTTTGCCATAATATGCAATGCATTAAATAATGATGAAGTGTTGATGATATGGGGTAGCTCCCTCGGCGGGATCATCCCCGGCCGTGGGTGCGTATTTCGCTCTGTATTACTTCTTGTCCACGTGTATAAGTTCCTTGATTCTTGCAGCCTTAGGGGGGTGTGTTGGCCCCCTTCGCTGTTCTGTATCCGTGAACAAAGGTAAACGCGGTTTTGGGATTAAAAAGCATTCGGGGCGGCAGAGATGCATTCGATGGCTGCGGATCGTGATTTCTACGGATGACTGAGGGGGCAAGCCTCGGTCTGGAGGCTTATTTCGATGGGGATCATGTCGCCAACGGTAGGCGAGGGGAGGAGTACGTCGTCCGCGAACTTGCTGACAGTTGGAGATGGGCTGAAGAGGCGTTATGGCGGTATTTGTCTGTAGACAAAAAAGGGGTATAGATATATGAACCTCTATTGTCTGCGGACAAAATGGGTCTATACCTATTTCATAGGCCATTGTCTATGGACAAAAATAGAGGTATAGATGTTTTATAAGCCATTGTCTATGGACAATCTATAGATATAGGTCTAATGGATCAATTTGTCTATAGACATTATAAGGTGAAATATATATACCCTCATTTTGTCTGTAGACAATGGATGTGTATAGGTCTATATGAGTTTTTTGTCCGTAGACAATGGACTTGTAAATAGGTATCAGGCGGTTTTGTCTGCAGACAATGGCTGTTTAATCATGGGGAGGAGGGCTTTGCTGATCGTTTTTTGCGCTTGGAGATGGCCGGACGAGGGCTTGGGCCTATACTTCATGACCGGAAGACGGATTTCGCGGCCCCGTTTACATTTGCGGCCCTCATCAATAGAAGAGAACAACACCTATGGCACAAGATTTACACTTAGAGAATATCCGCCGCGAGTATTCCTCGCGCAGCCTGAGCCGAAAAAGAACTGCCCGACGATCCGCTGGAAATGGTGGATCAATGGCTCAATGAGGCCCTCGAAACGAAGGTCAACGAACCCACCGCCATGATCGTGGCCACGGCCACGCCAGACGGTCGGCCGAGCGTCCGCACGGTCCCTGCTCAAGGAGGTCGTGGACGGCCGCTTCATCTTTTACTCCAACTATGAGAGTCGCAAAGGGCGGCAGATGGCCGAAAACCCGCACGTGGCCGTCACCTTCCTCTGGCACGAGCTGGAGCGGCAGATCCACGTCGAGGGCACCGTCACGCGACTCAGCCCCGAGGAGAGCGACGCCTATTTCGCCATGAGGCCCTACAAAAGCCGCGTCGGGGCACGCATTTCACCGCAGAGTCAGCCCATCCCCTCGCGCGAATACATTATGATGCGCTTCGCCTCGGAGAGCCTGCGCTTCGTCGGCCGCGAGGTGCCCCGGCCTGACAACTGGGGCGGGTACGCCGTCACACCCAGCCGCATTGAGTTCTGGCAGGGCCGCGACAGTCGGCTGCACGACCGCTTCCTCTACGAGCTCCAACCGGATGGCCACTGGGAGCTTCACCGCCTCGCCCCCTGATCACTCCTCCCCATGTCGTCCACCCCGCTACGCATTGAGCATGTGGCGCTCTATACCGCTGATCTGGAGGCTACGCGCGATTTCTTCGAGCGTTACTTCCACGCCACCGCCGGTCCGCTCTATCACAACCCGACGAAGCAGTTCCGGTCGTACTTCCTCACCTTCCCGGCGGTAGCGCACGGTTAGAGATCATGACACGCCCGGCGTTGCTTCCGTCCGCCACGGCCGATAGTCTCGGCTACGCCCACATCGCCCCTCAGCGTGGGTAGCCCGGCGGAGGTAGACGCCCTGACCGATCGGCTGCGGCACGACGGTTACGCAGTTCTCAGCGGCCCACGCACCACCGGCGACGGATACTACGAAAGCGTCGTCGCTGCCGTCGGCGGTCTCACGATCGAGATCACCGTCTGATGGGGGTGTTGAGTTGTTGGTTTGTTGAGTTGTTGAGCTGCTATAGTGTGTACCCGGCGAACTTGGCAGGCGTCCCTGACGCCTTGAGCTGTTATGGTGCGTACCCGGCGAACTTGGCAGGCGTCCCTGACGCCTTGAGCTGTTATGGTGTGTACCCGGCAAACTTGGTTGGCGTCCCTGACGCCTTGATTTTTCTTTGCCTCCTTTTCTTTCATCAAGGAAAGAAAAGGGGGCGGCTCCCCAAGAAGAAAGAAGGGCGCCACCTCGGAGAAGTCGCTCATCAACGACCCTCGAGGCAGCGCCCCATACCTATTATATATAGCGCGATGTATAGCGCGTCCGTCAGGCCTTCACGTCCGCCAGCGACGCGTCGCGCTCGAAGCTCTTCCTGACAAACGGGCATACGGGGACGATCTTCAGTCCCTCGCGTCGGGCAAAGTCCACGCCCGCGCCAATCAGCAGTCGGCCGTAGCCCTTACCGCCGAAGTAGCTCTCCACGCCTGTGTGATCCACGATGATCGTTCGCGCGTCCCTGCCACTCGTAGGTCATCTCGCCGGCATACAGCTCATCTTCATAGATGACGAATCGGCCACGCCGTCCGTCGTCTTCTCTGTCTATTCGTATCATTTCGTTTTGGGGATAGAAGCGTGCCCCCTGCGCTCTTTTTTGAGGTGAGGGAGACACGCTGAATCGATTCATGTAAATCGAGTTGCTACAACTCTCGACTGTGGAGGATTACAGCTTCGGGCCCGCAGCTACGAGCGCCTTGCCAGCTGCATTGCCTTCGTACTTCACGAAGTTCTTCACGAAGCGTCCGGCCAGATCCTTCGCCTTCGTCTCCCACTCGGCTTCGTTAGCGTACGTGTCGCGCGGATCGAGGATCTTCGGATCAACACCCGGCAGTTCCGTCGGGATCTCGAAGTCGAAGAAGGGCAGCTTCTTCGTCGGTGCCTTGAGGATGTGCCCCTCGAGGATGGCGTCGATGATGCCGCGTGTATCGCGGATCGAGATACGCTTGCCCGTGCCGTTCCATCCCGTGTTCACCAGATAGGGCCTTTGGCACCGCTGCGCTCCATCTTCTTCACCAGCTCTTCTGCATACTTCGTTGGGTGCAGTTCGAGGAAAGCCTGTCCAAAGCAAGCGGAGAAGGTCGGCGTCGGCTCGGTGATACCGCGCTCTGTACCGGCCAGCTTCGCCGTGAAACCAGAGAGGAAGTAATACTTCGTCTGCTCCGGCGTCAGGATAGACACGGGCGGCAGCACCCCGAACGCGTCGGCAGAGAGGAAGATCACATTCTTCGCAGCCGGGCCCTTCGAGATGGGCTTCACGATCTTTTCGATGTGATAGATCGGATACGATACGCGCGTATTCTCGGTCACGCTCTTGTCCTTGAAGTCGATCTTGCCGTTCGCATCTACCGTCACGTTTTCCAGCAGGGCATTGCGACGGATGGCGTGGTAGATGTCTGGCTCGCTCTCCTTATCCAAGTTGATCACCTTGGCGTAGCATCCACCCTCGTAATTGAAGACGCCTTCGTCGTCCCATCCGTGCTCGTCGTCGCCGATCAGCAGACGCTTCGGGTCGGTCGATAGCGTCGTCTTGCCCGTGCCTGAGAGGCCGAAGAAGATCGCTAGTGTTCTGTCCGTTCGTGTCCGTGTTGGCGGAGCAGTGCATGGAGGCGATACCCTCGAGCGGCTTGAAGTAGTTCATCATCGAGAACATACCCTTCTTCATCTCGCCGCCGTACCATGTGTTGATGATCACCTGCTCCTTGGAGGTCAGGTTGAAGACTACGGCGGTCTCTGAGTTAAGCCCCAGCTCCTTGTAGTTCTCCACCTTCGCCTTCGAAGCGTTGTAGACGATGAAGTCTGGCTCGAACGACTCCAGCTCTTCCTTCGTCGGACGGATGAACATGTTCGTCACAAAGTGCGCTTGCCAAGCCACTTCCATGATAAAGCGTACCCTCAGACATGTCGACCGATTGGCGCCGCAGAAGCCGTCCACTACGAAGAGCCGCTTGTTCGACAGCTCCTTCTTGGCAATCTCCTTAACCGCGTTCCACGCCTCGGCCGATGCCGGCTTATTGTCGTTCTTGTATTCCTCCGACGTCCACCATACGGTGTCCTTACTCGTCTCGTCCATGACGATAAACTTATCCTTCGGCGATCGCCCAGTGTAGATGCCCGTCATAACGTTCACTGCACCCAGCTCCGTCAGCTGACCTTTTTTTCATAGCCCTCCAAACCGGGCTTCATCTCCTCGTTAAACAGATCCTCGTAAGAAGGATTGTGCACAATCTCCGTGGTACCCGTGATACCGTACTTCGTCAAATCGAGTTTTGCCATGTCTCTAATATATAATGTGTAAAACAATCGCGTCTTCATGTCCGAAGGGGCGTGCTTTTCCGTCCTTTTCCTGAAGACGCAGGCAAAAGTACGACAATTCCGATACGGCTACGGGGTAATTAGAGAAATATTTCCGTAATTGAGGATAAGCCATTCTCCCCTCTGTAAAATGACATGAGTTAGAAGTCTGTGAAGGCTTTGCCGAGGCCCTCATGGTCTATGAGTGCTTCGGTGACACTGTCGCCGGGACCATCATGGTCGATGAGCGCTTCGGCGACACTGTCGCCGGGACCATCATGGTCGATGAGTGCTTCGGCGACACTGTCGCCAGGACCATCATGGTCGATGAGTGCCCCGGCGACACTGTCGCCGGGACTATCATGGTCGATGAGAGCTTCGGCGACACTGTCGCCAGGACCATCATGGCCGATGAGTCTCCTAACGATGGGGTATAAAAAGCAGATGGCTTAGACTGAACTCGCGCTGAGTAAGGTCTTTTATGTTTCCCCTAAACCCACTCGTCTTCCTCAATTTTCGTCGTTTTCGTTTGGTTGCGTTTGTTTTGTCTCAGCTTTGAATTTTTTGGCAGCTTCGGTTGTCGCATTCATTTTTCTCTATCTTTGCCTCCGATAAGAAGATAGACGAATAATCACTCTTTAAATAGATAACTCATGGAAGTCAAGAAATCGCCAAAAGCAGATCTTGAAGGTAGTAAGGGCCTAGGCATCCTCATGGGGTTGGTCGTGGGCTTGGCTGTTCTGTTCGTTGGGTTTGAATGGGGTACCCAAGATCAGGTCGTTCAGAAAGACGAAGGGATCAGCGATGTTATCGCGGAGGAAGAGATGGATATCACAAGGCAGGATGAGACGCCTCCCCTCCCCTCCTCCCGATGTGCCCAATGTGGCTGAAGTGCTGAATGTGGTAGAAGATAATGTGCAGGTTGCGAATAATGACCTGATATCTTCCGAGGACAATCAGAAAGCAGCCCTGTGCAGAGTTTATACTCCTCCTGCGGTAACGCATGAGGAAGAAGAAGAGTCTCCACAGCACATTTTTTTGTAGTGGTAGAGGAAATGCCGGAGTTTCCGGGTGGACAGGCTGAATTGATGAGCTATATCGCTAAGTCAATTAAGTATCCTGTTGTAGCGCAGGAAAAACGGCATTCAAGGACGTGTTACTTGTACGTTTGTTGTGAACAGAGACGGTACGATTGTAGATGCTCAGGTGGTCCCGTGGTATTGATCCAGCTCTCGATAAAGAGGCGCTTCGTGTGATCAATTCCATGCCGAAATGGAAGCCTCGGTAAGCAGCGTGGCAAGCCTGTACGTGTGAAGTTTACACTTCCCGTAACGTTCCGCCTGCAGCAATAATACCCCCATTGAACGTACCTCACTCACGTGCAAAATAGCAGACGATGATGAACTAAAAAGAAAAAGGTCGTTCTCCTCCCCGAAGAGAGCGACCTTTTCTAATTATCTCTCTGCTACAACCGTTGCTATGTTGTCATTTGAATACATCCTCAAGGCGATTGAAGAGGCCATCCATCAGTTGCGTTTCGATGATTCTCCACAAAGTCTTTTTCGATCCGATCGTCTACACCTTTATCTGAAGGGGGGAAGCGTTTGCGGCCAGCTTTTGTGCTAATGGCTTGCAACCTTTACCGAGATGAGATAGAGTGTGCGATGTCGTCGGCTTTGGGTGTGGAGATGTTCCACAACTTCACGCTACTGCATGACGACTTGATGGATGAGGCGGAGAAACGTCGCAATCAGCCGACCGTCCATGTGAAATGGGATAGAAATACGGCCGTGCTTTCAGGTGACGCCATGTTGATCGTAGCCTATCGTCTGATTGGACAGACCCCATCCTCATCATTAAAGCCTGTCTTGGATCTGTTTACGCAGACGGCGCTTGAAATCTGTGAAGGTCAACAGTTCGATATGGAGTTTGAGCGACGTGACGATGTGACGGAAGAAGAATACATGGAGATGATCCGCCTGAAAACAGCCGTATTATTGGCTTGCAGCTTGAAGATAGGGGCGTTAATCGGTGGTGCACCCGTGCATGACGCAGAGGTGCTTTATCGTTTTGGAATCCATATCGGGTTAGCGTTCCAGTTGCAAGATGATATGTTGGATGTCTACGGTGATACGAGTACATTCGGAAAAAATATAGGAGGTGATATTCTGTGCGACAAGAAGACCTTTTTGTCAGTGCTCATGTATCAGCTTGCAACAGATGAGCAAAAGACTCGCATAGCGCATTACAGAAAAGAGAACGCTTCAGCTTACACTGCGAATGAGAAAATATCAGTGATCACTAGTATATATGGTGAATTGAAGCTGAAGGAGCGTACGCAAAGCAGGATAAAGCATCATTATGATCTCGCTTGGAGTGAATTAGCACGGTTGAGTGCAAATCAGGAAAGATGCCAAGAGCTACTCCGTGTTTGCAGTCTGCTGATAGATCGAGCAAAGTGAAAAAATGGCTGCAATGAAGTTGATAGACAGTCATACTCACCTTTACGCCGAGGATTTTTACAGTGATCGGGAAATAGTAATAGAACGAGCAAAGGCTGCTGGAGTGATAGCCGTACTATTACCAAATATAGACGAGTCAAGTATTGCTCCGATGTTTTGCTTATGTGACGAGCATCCTGAATTTGCCTTTCCGATGATGGGGTTGCATCCGACAAGTGTGGACTCTCACTATTCGTCAAAACTACAGGCGATAGAGAAAATGTTGACAAAACGCCCTTATTGTGGAATTGGAGAAGTTGGAATCGATTTACACTGGGAACAGGCGTATCTGAAAGAGCAGAGAATTGTGTTCGAAGAACAGTTGAAGTGGAGTGTCGATATGGATCTTCCTGTAAGCATTCATGTTCGTGACGCTTTTTCAGAAGTGTTTGACTGCATATATAAGGTAGGGGTGGAGAGATTGAAAGGTGTTTTTCATTGCTTTTCAGGAACGGTCGATGAATTGGAGGAAATAAAGCGCATGCAGCGATTCAAGATAGGAGTTAATGGGATCGTTACTTTCAAAAAAAGTCTGCATTGTCTGATATTATACGGATGGTACCATCAACGATGCTTTTATTAGAGACAGATGCGCCATATTTATCTCCTTCGCCGTATCGAGGAAAAACGGAATGAGCCAGCTTTTTCTCATAGAAGTCGTAAATAAGGTGGCGGAAGAATTGCAGATATCAGAGGAGAAGGTGGCAGATCTTACAAGAGAGAACACATTAGCCCTGTTTGGTATTCCAATTTCTACATCTAACTGACGTCTACATAATGTGTTGACGTATTATAGAAGAGATGATGACATCAAGGAAAACTAAGTTATACCAGCAAAAAGTTTGCGTGTCATGTTTTTTTCCGTACTTTGCACTCGTTTTCAGAAAGAATGAGGGCGATTAATAAGAAAGGAGAGATGCTCGAGTGGTTGAAGAGGCACGCCTCGAAAGCGTGTATACGCCAAAAGCGTATCGCGGGTTCGAATCCCGCTTTCTCCGCAAGCAAACGGTAGAAAGATAAAAATAAGAAGCGCGAACAAGCGAAGTTTCTAATCAATAAGTATATTCATCAAAGTAAAAATTCAGGCATTAATTCCAAATTATCATCACTATGAAAAAAAGTTGTTTACGAAAGCCTTCTTGGGTGTATTGGCCGCGAGTATCTCTACAGTAGCATTTGCACAAGAAGCGGCAGAGGCTGCAGCTCCCTGTTGAGGGAGGAGTTCATCAAGCATTAAAGACGAAGTTTATTGAAGGTAGTGCAGACTTCATGAGCTTCGTTGCTATTGCTTTGATTTTAGGTCTAGCATTCGTCTTGGAACGAATCATCTACTTGAACTTGGCAGATGTGAATCCTAACGGTATGTTGAACGATATTGAGGCTGCACTCGATCGAGGAGATGTAGATGGTGCAAAAAGCTATTGCTCGAGATACTAGAGGCCCGATTGCTTCTATTGCATATCAAGGATTAATGAGGATCGATCAGGGGATCGATGTTGTAGAGAAGTCTATTGTCGCTTATGGTGGTGTGCAGAGTGGACTGTTGGAAAAGAATCTGTCTTGGATTACCCTGTTTATTGCGATGGCGCCGTCATTGGGCTTCTTGGGAACAGTAGTAGGTATGATCATGGCGTTCGATAAGATTGAGCGTGTTGGTGATATTAGTCCGACGGTTGTTGCCGGTGGTATGAAGGTAGCCTTGATCACTACGGTCGGTGGTTTGATCGTTGCATTGATCCTTCAGGTTTTCTATAACTATCTGTTGAGCAAATTGGAAGCTATTCTGAATAAGATGGAAGATGCGTCGATTACATTGCTCGATATGGTTATCAAGTACAATGTGAAATACAAAAAGTAAGACGAGTCATGGCTGTAACCAAGATAAGGAAACTGTCGAGCTGGATGTTGACAGGCGTCATCATAGTTAGTGTGATTGTCCTAGCAATGTTCTATCTCGGTGGTGTGGTTGATCCTGCTGCAGAGAATAAGGAGCCCGTAAATACATCGCTGTTACTTTTATTGGTGCTATGCACTGTTTGGAGTTACGATGGTTTGTTTGGTGCTGTTTGGAATTATGCAGTTCTTCTCTACACTGAAGACTAAACCGAAAGCAGCACTAGGATCTTTAGTAGTGTTGATTGCTTTTGTAGTCTTGCTTGGAGTAACCTATGCGATGGGTGATGCTACTCCTCTACCGGGAATCAATGTTGATTCAGCACAATTCAATACAGCGGGCTGGTTGAAGGTCTCGGATATGTGGATCTATTCAACGTATGTCCTGTTGGGACTTTCAGTGTTAGCTATGATTGCTGGCAGTCTTAAGAAGGTTCTGAATAAGTAATAGAATATAGCGAGCATAGAAAGAACATGAGTAAGAAAAAGAAAAGTTCCGGGAATTAATGGATCTTCTTCTGCTGACATCGCTTTCATGTTGTTGCTGTTCTTTCTTTTGACGACTTCTATGGATACGGATATGGGGTTAGCGCGAAGATTGCCTCCTCCACCCGATAAACAGCAGAAGAAACAGGAAATCGATGTCAAAAAAAGGAACATGCTTGTAGTTTTGATCAGCTCCACTAATCAGGTGTTGTGCGGTGGCGAATATATGGATATAAAGCAGGTCAAAGCTAAGGCTAAGGAGTTCATAGCCAATGTGAATAACGATCCGAATTTACCAGAGAAGGAAGAAGCTGATGTTCCGTTTTTTGGAAAGATGATGGTGTGCAAACCTCACATTATATCGTTGCAAAACGACCGAGGTACGCAGTATCAAGCATATATCCGGGTGCAAAATGAATTGGCCGCTGCTTATAACGAGCTGCGTGATGAAGTAGCTAAGCAGAAATGGGGCAAAAACATTTGCAGAGTTGGATGAAAAAAACAGCAGGAAGCTGTACAGATGATATATCCTCAGAAGATATCCGAGGCTGAGCCGAAGAACTATGGTGGAGGATCTAAGTCTGCTCCTGCTGCGAACTAAAAGATTTAAGGAAGGAAAAAAATGTAATGGGAAAAATTCAGTCGATCGGGTGGACGTGAAATGCCCGAGTTGAACACGTCATCATTGCCAGACTTGGTCTTTGCGTTCTTGTTTTTTTCATTATGATGGTTACGACCATGCGCGAAGTGACTTTGAAGGTACAATTCCGTGCCCCGCAGGCTACGGAGCTACAGAAACTGGAAAAGAAATCACTGGTCACGTTTATTTATGTCGGGCAACCTATCGAGGAATATCGTGCCAAGATGGGGTCGGAGAGTCGTCTGCAATTGAATGATGCTTTTGCGGAAATCTCTGAAGTAGGAACATACATCGGGCAGGAAAAAGTCGAGTATGAAAGAGGAGGATCAGCCTTTTATGACCGTCTCAATCAAGGCCGACCAAGACACCAAGATGGGGTTGATCACTGACTTAAAGCAGGCGCTTCGAGAAGCATATGCTTTGAAGATCAGTTACTCGGCACGTAAACAAGTAGATAATAAGTAAGAGATATTCGATTTCTTGCATCCACGAATTGAATATCAACATTAAAAAGAGAGTGGGGGCGAATCTTACAGGTAAGAAAGTAGGTTCGCTCCCCTCTTTGTTTTTGCATATAACGAGATTTCATCAGACGAAATGATGACGGTCAAGGAGGATATAAGTTGGAGGCTGTCTCTACGCCTCTTTGTTACAGCTAACAATGTCATCTTAATCTGAAAAAGACGATGGAACAATACGAATTAGATGAATTGGACGAGAAGATTCTGAGCATGATGGTCAAAGACGCTCGGAAGCCGTTTCTTGAAGTGGCGCGAGAGTGCAATGTTTCAGGGGCGGCTATCCATCAGCGGATTCAGAAGTTGATTCATGCTGGAGTCGTGAAAGGCTCCGAATTTATCATTGATAATAGCAAGATCGGGTTCAAGACGTGTGCTTACATGGGGCTTTTTTTCTCCAGAGTTCGGATCAATACGCTTCGATCACGGAGGCATTGAAGCAGATTCCGGAGATTGTGGAGTGTCACCATACAACGGGGAAATACGACCTCTTTGTAAAGATCTACGCCAGAGATAATGAGCATTTGCTCAGCATCATCCATAAGAAGCTATTGCCATTAGGATTGGCACGGACGGAGACGTTGATCTCTTTCAAAGAAGGATTCCGTAGGCGACTGCCGATCGATATCGGTAAGTTGGAAAAGGCGGATGAAAAAAATAGTCGCAGAGTGGACATTCGGGCTGTGGTCGTTGGACCGTTTGATTGGAGTTGTATGGTTCTACTTTTATCGCTGACGAGTTGTAGCGGGGGCGTCAACAAGAGCTACAATTAGGATTGGCACGAACAGAGAGGTTGATCTCTTTCAAGGAAGGATTCCGTAGGCAACTGCCAATCGATATTGGCAAGTTGGAAAAAGGCGGATGAAAAATAGTTGCAGTGTAGACTTTCGGGCTGTGGCGCTAAGCCGTTTGATTGGAGTTGCATGGTTGCTGCTCCTATCGCTGACGAGTTGCAGCGGGGGCCGTCGACAAGAGCTACAATGCGAATCGCATCAAACAGAGACGCACGTTATGAAGAGATTGTTTTTATGCTCATCCTTTGCAGATGTGGCGGACTTATTACCTGAATTGGCGGGAAAGGAACGGGGGACGGTAACTTTTATCCCGACTGCGGCGCTCCATGAGGAGTATAACTTGTACGTGGAGGAAGGACGGGCGGCGCTCGAGCGGTTGGGCTACACGGTGGAGGAGTTGGAGATTACGCAGGCGACTGCCGAAGTGATCGAGCAGACATTAGAGAGAAATGACTGCATTTACGTCAGCGGTGGCAATCCGTTTTTTCTCATGCAGGAGCTTAGGCGGAAGGGTGCTGATCGGGCGATTGTCCGTCGGGTGAAGGCTGGGGCGCTCTACATCGGAGAGTCGGCGGGGAGCATGATTGCTGCGCCGAACATTGCCTATGCACAAGTGATGGACGCTGTTGCTACGGCCTACACGCCCAACTTTCGAGATTTTGATGCGCTTGGACTGGTCGATTTCTACACGGTGCCCCATTACGGTTGTGAGCCATTTGAGGAGTCGGCCGAGGAGACCGTGCGGACATATAGCCACCTCCCTCTGCGACCAATCACGAATACGCAGGCGATCTATGTAGAGGGCGACCGAACGCAGATTGTCCCGATAGACAGCATCCCGGTTAGCGGAGGGGAGGAGGCCCAGCGCTAACGAATGAAAAAAAGAAATGGATGTGACAACTTATTGCAGGTGCACTTTTACCTTTGCGGCGATTTATCACTACAAATAGGACATTAGTATGAACGAGAAATGGTTTCGCATCCTGGCTATAGCAGCCACCTGTGCTTCGATCCTGATGTATGTATCGTACATCTCGCAAATCCAAATGAATCTGTCCGGGCAGAAGGGAACTCCCGTTCAGCCTCTGTGCGCAGCATTTAACTGTATGCTTTTGGACCACTTACGGGTTGTTTAAGAAGCCATCGAAAGATTGGCCGATCATCCCGCCAATATCCCCGGTATCATCTTGGGGATAATCACCTTCGCCACCAGCTTCTAAGATTCGGCAAGTAACGGTGAACCACCGATCCCGAAGCGGGCTCTTTGGGAGAAATGAAAAACCGCGCGACGGGCCTACTACTCGCCGCGCGGTGTGTTTTTAGCCCCGTTTTCACAGGGAAAGAGGGCGCGGAGTTTTTTTCAATGTTGCTCGGGTGTTATCAGGCGCCCATGGCTTTCGTTATATCATCGGCTTCAGTGTCTCTGCCCCTCTTTCTTCTCCATATAATCCCCCTAACATTAAAGAACAAGACGTATGACAAATCCGATTTTTTTGAAAGTATGGATCAGGATAAGCTGCGCCGAATGATCGCGATTCGCGAGGCTTATAATAGCAAGCAACTGACCATAGACGAGGCGCGAGAGCGCGTAAGAAAAGAAGTGGGCGAGGTATCGCCCGAAGAATTTGCCGCGGCCGAGCAGTTGGTCAAGGACGAGACTCCGGACGAATGCCGCGACGAGGACACGCAAGAGATCGTTCACATCTACGAGGGCCTGATCAAGGAGCCGCGAAAGGAGTTGCCTTTCGGCCACCCGATTGATGCCTACCGGCGCGAGGCCGATCGTATGAAGGAGCTGATGAAGCAGGGCGAGGAGCTGGCTGCAAAGCCCTTCGACGAGGCCGCATGGACGGCGTTGATGAAAGACGTATTGAAATACAAAGTGCACTTCCACCGCAAGCAAAACCAGCTCTACTCCGCCCCGAACGCAAGGGATTCACGCGGCCTTCGACCACGATGTGGACCTACGACGACTACGTGCGCGACGAGATGAACAAGGCCCGCGACCTGCTCCAACTGGGGCGCACGGAAGACTTCCTCCGTGCCTTCAAAACGATGTCAGAAGATGTGCTCGACCTCATCGGCAAGGAGGAGCTGATCCTTTACCCGACGTCGCTCAAGCTGATTTCCGACGCGGAGTTTGAGGAGATGAAGCACGGCGATCGCGAGATCGGTTTCTTCCTGATCGATATGCCGGGTGACGCGCCGAAGGCTGCAACTGCATCGACCAACGCACCCGCGGGCGGAGACTTTATAAACGATCTGGCTGCGCTGCTCGGCAAGTACGGGATGGGCGCGAAGGACACCGACGACGACGACCGTGTGCTCGACGTGGCCGAGGGCAAGCTGACGCTGGAGCAGATCAACCTGCTGTTCCGCCACCTGCCTGTCGACATCTCGTACGTGGACGAAAACGAGCTGGTCAAGTTCTACACCGACACGCCCCACCGCGTCTTCCCGCGCAGCAAGGGCGTCATCGGCCGCGAGGTGCGCAACTGTCACCCGCCCAAAAGCGTCCACATCGTGGAGGAGATCATCGAGAAGTTCCGCACCGGTGAGCAGAGTCGTTCCGAGTTTTGGATCAACAAGCCGGGCCTCTTCATTTACATCGTCTACGTGGCCGTCCGTGACGCCAACGGGCGCTTCCGCGGCGTGATGGAGATGATGCAAAACTGCACGCACATTCGTGAGCTGGAGGGCTCTCGCACCCTCCTCACGTGGGACGACGAGCAGAAAAGCGAGCAAGAGCAACCTGCAGCCAAGCCGGGAGAGGCGCCCGCGTCACCCGATGCGATCACCAAAGACACGAAGCTCAAGGCGCTCGTGACACGTTTCCCGAAGCTGATTGACGACCTGCCCACCATCAACGAGAAGTTCGCTATGCTCAAGACGCCCATCGCCAAGGTGATGCTCCCCATCGCCACCGTAGGCATGATGAGCGAGCGATCGGGCATGCCGCTCGACGAGCTGATCACGAAGCTCGAGGCGCTGATTGGGACCTATCAAATGAAGCACTAATCGTCGACGGCCCCGAGGCAAAAGATGCGCCGGGTACATGCTGTGTGGTGAGGCTCTCTCACCCGGCGTGTGCCCGGCGCTTCGTCTTTTATCAACGTTTGCAGCATTCCTGCAAACGCCAAAAAGTTTTTTTCGCAGCGCTTGCAGGATTGCTGCAAATCCCAAAAAAATTTTTTTCTTGGCACTTGCAGCATTGCTGCAAAGTCCAAAAAGTTTTTCGCGGCACTTGCAGCATTGCTGCAAACGCCAAAAAGTTTTTCGAGGCACTTGCGGGACTCCCGCAAACGCCAAAAAGTTCATCGCGGCCCTTGCGGAACTTCCGCAAGCGTCCCAAAGGGGAAAATGGCGTTTGCGGAACTTCCGCAAGCATCAAAAAAAGGAGAAAATGGTGTTTGCGGAACTTCCGCAAGCGTCCCAAAGGGGAAAATGGCGTTTGCGGAACTTCCGCAAGCATCAAAAAGTAGAAAGTGGCGTTTGCGGAACTTCCGCAAGCATCAAAAAGGAGAAAATGGTGTTTGCGGAACTTCCGCAAGCATCAAAAAAAGTAGAAAGTGGTGTTTGCGGAACTTCCGCAAAGGCTGACCTGTTTTCTGAGACCCCCGTTCCTCCTCCCTTAAAAAAACGTCGGCCCTCGCTATGGACATTGCAGGGGAATGGAAGAACGAAAACGGCCGGATACCGGAGGTTTGCGCCCCACAGGTACCCGGCCGAATTTGTTGGCGGAGCCTACTTATTCCGTCGGTATGTCGCGGTTGACATTCTTCGAGCCGACGAGGGCGTAGAAGAGCAGGTAGCAGAGGCCGGCGATGATCACCCAGTAGCTGCTGATGAAGCCCACCTTATCGGCCACCGTGTTTTGGATGAACGAGATGACGCCGCCACCGCAGACGAGGGCCATGAAGATGCCCGACGCCAAGGGGTGTATTTGCCCAGCCCCTCGGCGGCCAAGTTGTAGATGGCACCCCACATGACGGACGTGCAGAGGCCGCAGAGGAACATGAAGACCATGCCTAGCGGCACCTCAGCGCCGATGACGGGGATCGAGAAGCGCACATCCTCGGGGATGAAGATGAGGCAGAGCAGGAAGACGGTGGCAAGCAGGCTGACGGTCGTCAGCATCGTCTTGCTCGAGACGCGGCCACCCACGGCGCCACCCACGAGGCGTCCGCACATCATCAGGAACCAGTAGAAGCCGACGAGTGTCCCAGCCACCATCGGGCCGACCCACTCGAGGTTCGACATGTAGAGGTTGGCTGTGTTCGGTATGCCCACCTCGATGCCGACGTAGAAGAAGATGGCTATGGCGCCCAGCACAAAGTGGCGGAACGACATCGGGCCGTGCGGGTCTTTCTTCGTGTCGCCAGAGAGGCGTGCGGCGCGCTCATCGGCCGTCTCCATGTGCGGCTCGGGGATGCGTGCCAGCAAGATGATGAGGAAGGCCGGGGCGAAGATGGCCATCGCAATGATCATGGCCGGAGCCGCGTCGTTCACCTTAGCCGTCTGCACCGAGCCGCCGATGAGGTAGCCCAGAAGGATGGGGGCGATCGTTCCGCCGATGGAGTTGCACGAGCCGCCGAACTGGATGAGCTGATTGCCACGGTTGCCGCCGCCGCCCATGGTGTTCAGCATGGGGTTGACGGTCGTGTTAAGCAGACACATCGAGATGCCGGCCACGAAGGCGCCGAGCACATAGATGCCGAACGCGATGGAGGGATCCACATAGCCCGATGCGAACTGGATGCCCACGCCCACAAAGCCCACAATGGTGGCCAGTAGGGAGGTGAACTTGTATCCGCGGCGTTTGAGGATCAGGCCCACGGGGATGCCGAAGCAGGCGTAGGCGATGAAGTTGGCCAGTGTGCCCAGCTGCGAGAGGGCGTTGCTGGCGCCGAACTGCGTCTTGACGATGACGCCCATCGATCCGGCGAAGTTGGTGACGAACGCAATCATGAAAAAGAGCAGGAACATGACGGCGATGACTAAAAACATTGCTTTTCTCTTGTTTTACGGTGTCCATTTTTTGTTTGGGTTTTTGAGTGGTGTATGGGTTGATAATTAATGACTGCTACGCTTTTGGCTGCGGCGGGCGTAAAAGTACACCCAAAGTTTTTTTCCCCGGGCGGAAACTGATCTTGTGTATGTGTTTAGCAGGACGTCAGCGTTACGCTCCGACACGGGTATGTGCATCCTCACGGACGTTTTTTTCAGCATCCTCACGGACGCGATCCACAGCCCGACGAACGTCAGGGCGCCGTTGATCATCAGCATCTCGTAGCCGAAGCGATAGCCGGTGTAATGCAGCGTGAGGCGTTCGAGGGCGTAGCAGATGAAGGGCGAGGCGAGGCAGATGTAGGGCACAGTGCTGTCAGCGGGTCGTAGGCGGGTGAAGAGGCCGAAGGCAAAGAGGCCCAGCAACGGGCCGTAGGTATAGGAGGCGATCACATAGATGGCGTCGATCACACTGCGATCGTTCACGGCTTTGAACACCATGATGATCGCCGCAAAGAGCGCCGAGATAAGGATGTGTACCCGCATACGTATGCGGCGAGCACGCGCCGCTTGGTCGCGTTCGATGCCGAGGATGTCGACACAGAAGGACGTCGTGAGCGCCGTCAGTGCCGAGTCGGCACTGCTGAAGGCGGCCGCGATGATCCCGATGGTGAAGAAGACGACGATCGTCTGCCCCAATACGCCCGAGGTGCAGAACATCGGCAGGGATGTCGTCGCCCGCGTCGGGCAGGGCGATGCCGAGTTGTCCGGCCAGCGTGATGAGCAGGATGCCCAGCGAGAGGAAGAGGAAGTTGATCGGCGTAAAGGCCAAGCCGTAGGAGTACATGTTCTTCTGTGCGTCGCGCAGGCTACGGCAGGAGAGGTTCTTCTGCATCATGTCTTGATCCAGTCCGGTCATGACGATCGTGATAAAGATGCCGCTCAGGAATTGCTTCACGAAGTGCTGCTTGCTCGACCAATCGTGCCACTCAAAGAGTCGGAAGTGCGGGCTCTCGGCCACCGTGCGGCAGAGGCCGTCGAAGTCCAGCCCCATGCGATCCTTCACCTGCCAGATGATCACCACGAGCGTGCCTACGAGGCAGAGCGCCTGAAGCGTGTCTGTCCAGATGATCGTCTTGACGCCGCTCTTGTAGGTGTAGAGCCATACGAGCAGGATGCTCAGGATAACGGTCACGCCGAAGGGGATCTGCCACGTCGAGAAGACGTACGTCTGGAGGATAAGCACCACGAGATAGAGCCGCGCGGCTGCACCAATGATCTTGGAAAGGAGGAAGAAGGAGGCGCCCGTCTTGTAAGCCCGCCGACCGATGCGTGTCTCGAGGTAGGTGTAGATGGACGTGAGCTGAAGGCGGTAGTAGAGCGGCAGGAGCACGTGCGCGATGATGACGTAACCGAAGAAGAAGCCGAAGACGGTCTGCATGTACGTCATGTCGATCTGCCGCACCCAACCGGGGACGGAGACGAACGTTACGCCCGAGAGTGAGGAGCCAATCATACCGATGGCCACGATGTACCACGGCGAACGACGGTTGCCGAGGAAGAAGGCGTCGTTGTCTGCGGCCGATGCGCCGCCTCGGCCCGTGATCCAAGCGATGAGCAGCAGCAGGCCGAAGTAGGCCGCGATGATGAAGAGGATGGTGGCGCTGCTCATCGGACGTAACGTATTTCCGACCGGCTGCCGGGATAGTAATGCGACAGGATGGCGCGATAGGAATGCCCCTCGGCGCCCATTACGGCGGCGCCGATCTGGCAGAGGCCCACGCCGTGCCCCCAGCCTGCGCCGGTGAGGCGGAAGCGCCGCGGGACGCCGTGATGCAGGTCGAGCGCGTCGACTACGAAGGCCGAGCTATAGAGATGCGTCTCGGAGAGCGTGCGGCGGATCTCCAGCTCCTTACCGATGACGTATGTGCGCCGACTGCCGACGATCCGGAGCCGCACGATGCGCCCCTGATCGGCCGCGCTCGACGGCTTGCAGGTTGAGGATAGCGCCGAAGTCGATGCCGCTCTTGCGGCGGATCAGGTCGGCAAGCTCGTCTTGCGTGTACTCCACCGTCCAGCGATAGAAGTCGGGCGTCTCGAGGTCGTAGTTGTTGAGCACTTGGCTGAGAATACCCTCGTCCGTGGTGTGACAGAACGCCTCGGGTGCGGAGCGGATCCAGCGATCGGCTTCGGCCTCGTTCGTCAGGTCGGGCACCGGAGTGTCTGGCGTGCGACTGTCGCGCAGGGCGACGAGATAACGGTGATGAACAGGCTCCCAGCAGTACTCGAAGCACTCCGTAATGCCGCCGCACGACTTCGAGAAGCGTGTATCGCAAAAGCCGGCCCTCGTCCGTGAGTACCTCGCCACAGGTGGCGCGGACGGCCTCCTCCACGGCTGGCGTTGTGGCGCGTGTGATGCCCTGATAACGCTGGCAATGGTCGTCGGCGCAGACGTCGAAGCGCGTGTGATCCTCGCGGTCGTACCATCGGACGAGACCCTCGTCGTCTTGGCTGCAGCTCTCCGCCTTGGCGTTGACTGGCGCCTGTCGCTTCTCGATCTGGGCCAGCAGCCAGCTGCGCGAGATGACGGCGTGCGCGCGGAGTAACTCGGGCGACGAGGTGGCGCTCATCTCAGACGAGATGACGCTCGAGATACGACTCGACGTCGATACGGTTCACCACCGTGACGCCGTCGCTCGAGGGCGTGAGGAGCAGCGCCCCGCGGAAGCGTTGGTCTTCGCGGCGCTCCCAGTGGAAGTGTACGCCGATGGTGACGCCCCGCAGGTCGAACGAGTCCGAGGGGTCGGTGGGCTCGAAGTGCAGCGTGTCGAACGTGTGCCCATCAAGGGCGATGCGCCCGTCTTGCAGCGTAGCGTGTTGATGGCCTGTGTGCGTGCGGCCCGTCTCCGTGCAGCGGTAGGCGCCGTTGAAATGAAATGAAACGTCTCTCTCCGTCAAGATCCCGACGTCTACGTTGGGTATACCGATCATGATCTGTGTATGCATTAATGTAAATAGGTGTGGTTCTATTTCTCCCGCTTGTTCAGCGAGCGGACAAAAGTAGAAGGCTTGTGTAATTGTCAATGGCTAAAGATCAAGGATGACGGAGAGGAGGAAGACCACATGAGGGAATAACCCCACCCTCGTTTTTGCTACCCGCACGCCGTGCAAGCCCCGAAAGGCGCCGGGGCGCCGGCCAAGTTTGCAGGCGACATAGAATCACTCACCCAAGTTTGCTACTCGCACGCCGTGCAAAGCCCGAAACCCGCCGGTTTTTTACTACTCGCACGGCGTGCAAGGTCTGAAATGACCCTCATTTTGCTACTCGCACGGCATGCAAGGCCCAAAATGACCCTCATTTTGCTACTCGCACGGCATGCAAGGCCCGAAATGACCCTCATTTTGCTACTCGCACGGCGTGCAAGGCCCGAAATGACCCTCATTTTGCTATTCGCACAGCGTGCAAGGCCCAAAACCTGCCGGGTTTTGCTATTCGCACGGCATGCAAGGCCCGAAATGACCCTCATTTTGCTACTCGCACGCCGTGCAAGCCCGAAATGACCCTCATTTTGCTACTCGCACGGCGCCGGGAGCGCCGGCCAAGTTTGCAGGCGACATAGGATAACTCACCCGAGTATGCTACTTGCACAGCGTGCAAGCACAGAAAACCAAGCCACCCCGCTTACTGCTGCTCGTAGAACTCGAGAATTTTCTTGCGGAGCAGGAACTCGTACTTGGCTTGGGTACGGTCGGAGAGGGCTTTGATGAGGTTCGTTTTGGCTTCGTTGTATTCGTAGGTCGTGGCGCGGCCATTCTCGAAGCGGTCGCCGGTGAAGGTGAAGGCTTTCTCGGCCGACTGCCACGCGGCGGTGGCCGACCGGTATCGCTCGGCGGCCGAAAGGGCGCTGTAGTAGGCCTGCTGGATGTCTTTATAGAGCGCTTTCTTGGTGTTTTCTAATTGCAGCTCTTGGTTGCGCAGGCCGAGGCGAGCGCTGCGGATGCTGTTGCGTGTGGCGTAACGGTTGAAGATGGGGATGCGAAGGTTGAGGCCGAGACCGAGGCCGCGGTTGTCGCGGATCTGGTTGGCGAAGGGCGTGTTGGGCTTGTTGTAGATGTGATAAAAGGCATTGCTGTAGCTGGCGCCGAAGGAGAGGCTGGGGTAGAGGGCGCTCTGGGCCATGCGTACTTGCTTCTCGCTGCTTTGGAGGCGAAGCTCCTCGGCGCGGACGGCGGCCCGCGTAGTGAGGGCGGTGCGATAGATGTCGTCGGGGCGGCGCGCCAACAGGAAGGTCGTGTCTGCCTCCGTGGGCGGCTCCACGTCGAAGCCTTCCGGACTGGGTAGCTCGAGCAGCTGGGTGAGTGTGAGCGTAGCTATACGCAGGTCATTGGTGGCTTGTACGGTGGAAAGCTCGTCGGCCGCCACCTGCGCTTCAGTCTCGTAGATCTGCGCCTCGGAGGCACGTCCGGCATCGTGCATTTTACGCGTGCGATCGAGCTGCGTGCGGCTCAGGGCGAGCTTATTTTTCGGCCACACCGAGCAGCTCTTTGTCGAAGAGCACTTGCAGGTAGGCCGACGTGACGGTGATCTCCATATTCTCTCGCGTCTTCTGGAGATCGGCGGCGAGGGCCATAAGGTCGAGGCGTGCGGCGGCGATCTCGTTGGGGATCTCGAAGCCGGTGAAGAGGGGAACGTCGGATGAGAGCGACCAGGAGGTAGAGGAGGTGGTCTGCACCTGATACGTGTTGTCAGCCGCTGAGGCCGATCGGCCGAACGACCATTGTTGCGAGGCTCCGGCCGAGAGGCTGGGCAGACGTTTGCTGCGCGCCGTGTGGAGCGTCAGCTCCTGCCGATCGACTTCCACCTGTCGCATGCGCACCTCCGGGTTGTTCGCTTTGGCGTGCTCGATGCAGCGTTGGAGGCTCCAGCGCGTGGCGGTCGTGTCCTGTGCCGAAGCGGTGAGGGTGGCGGCGAGGAGCAGGGCGGGGATGAGGGTCAGCGTCTTCATGGCTTGGCTTCGTTGTTATTGTTTGCCTCCTTGCTGATGGCCGCGCCGCGGATCTTGTCTTTCTCCGTCAGTCCTTCCTTCACTTCGATCTTGATGCCATCGCTGAGGCCCGTCTTGATCTGTCTTTTTCTCGAAGATTTGCTTGGGCTTCTCTTGCTTAACCACTTGCACGAAGGCCGTGTCGCCATGAAACTCCACCGTGCTTTCGGGGATGGTCAGGACATTCGCGGCGCGCTCCAACACGATCTCTGCGTTGGCGCTGTAGCCGGCGCGCACGAACGAGGTGTCGGGCAGCGAGACGGCCGCCTTGATCTCAAATTGTATGGCGCCGTTCTTCTCTTCGCCCTTGGGGAGACGTATTCGAGGACGGCGTCGAAGGTGCGTGCCCAGCGCGCCGACGGTCAGTTTGATGGGCATGCCCTCGCGGATCTTGCCGATCTCGGTCTCGTCCACATTGCCGCGGAAGATCATGTCGTTCATGTTGGCCACGGAGGCGATGGTGGTGCCGTCGTTGAAGCTGTTGCTTTGGATCACGGAGTTACCCACCTTGATAGGCACGTTGAGGATCATGCCGGTGATGGTGCTGCGGATTTGCGTGGTACTCGAGCTGCGGGAGTTGCGCGAGATGCCGTCGCGGACGATCTCGAGCGAACTTTGGGCGTTGGCCAGCTCCTCTTTGGCCTTGCGATAGTTGGCCTTCGACACGTCGAACTCTTCGGCCGTAAGGATGCCCTGCTTGAAGAGTTGTTCGTCACGGCGGTGGGTACTCTCCACCGGTCTAAGCTGATGCGGGCCACATTGACGCGCGACTCGGCGCTGTTGAGCTGCCCCATCTCAGGGATGACTTTCACTTTGGCGATGATCTCGCCTTCGGTGACACGTTGGCCGGCTTCCTTGAGCACCTCGGAAATGATGCCCGAGATCTGCGGCTTAATCAGGATCTCGTAGCGCGGCTCCACATTGCCCGTGGCCACGGTCTTGGTCTCGACCGTCCCACGCTCGGGCGTCACGATTTCATACTCGATCACTTCGGGCTGCGCCTTCTTCCACAGAAATACGAAGGTGCCTACCACGGCCAGTCCTACTATCGAAAGCAGGACGATTCTCTTGATCTTCTTTACAAGTTGATTATTCATAAGCTGAAAACTAAAAATCTAAAAACTAACAACTCACAGTTTGGGAAATGGACGGTTTGGGGCGTGGGGAGACTTTGGAGAGTAGTGCAGATGCAAGGCGTCCAAGACCGAAGGCGAAGGGAGCATACATAAGTATGTGACCGAGCCTGAGCTTGATCGCAGGACACGCAGCAGATGCGCTGCTATACAAAGTCTCTCCCCTATTCATCGCGGATCGCATCTATAGCTTTGATCTGCATGGCTCGCCAGGCGGGGATGAGCCCGGCTAACAGACCGCACAGAAGCAGCACGATGGTGGCGGCTACGGCGGTGCCTATGTGTACGCCGGGGTTGACGAGCGCCGCATCGTCGCCGGGTTGGGCGCTGAGGATGCGGTCGATGAGGTCGATGATGAAGACGCCTATGCTGAGGCCGATCATGCCGGCCATGGCTGTCAGCACAAGGCTCTCACTCATGATCTGCGAGATGATGTCGCGCGGGCGGGCACCGATGGCACGCCGCACACCGATCTCTCGTGTGCGCTCTTTGACCGTCACCATCATAATGTTACTGATGCCGATCACGCCGGCCAGCAGCGTGCCCATGCCCACGAGCCAGATCAGCGCGTCGATACCGGTGAAGAGCATGGCGAACGTGGCGAACTGTTCGGCGAGGTTGATCACCATCACGGCCTGCTTGTCGGTCGGGGCGATGCTGTTCTGCCGGCGGAGGATGCCGGTGATATCGTCGATGATGCGCTGTATGGATACGTCTTTATAGGCGGAGGCGGCCAGGAAGTGGATCACGTCGCCTTGGTTCAGTGTCTGCTGCATGGTGGTGAAGGGCAGGAAGACGCTCTCCTGCGACCGTCCGCCGATGTTCACCCGTGCCCGTTCACGTACCACGCCGACGACCTGATAGTAGATGCCATTGACGCGGATGTACCTGCCGCAGGGATTCTCGTTGCGGAAGAGGGTCTCGTTGATGCGCGAGCCGATGAGGCATACTTTGCGTTTTTCGCGGGCGTCGATCTCGTTGAGTAGGCGGCCGAAGAGCACGTGTTGCGCCTCGATGCGGAAATAGGCCGGGTCGACCCCTTCACGTTATATGTGCCAGAGAGTTGGCCATAGACCACGTTCTTATCTGCCCGCGCGCCCCAAAGGACGGGTGAGATAGCCTCCAGTCCGGACACCTCGCGGCGGATACTCTCCAAGTCGCGGTTGCGGATGTTCCATTCGCGTCCTTTGTTGAAACCACGGTAGGGTTCGCTGGTGCGGTCGGCAATGAAAAAGACGGAGTTCGTGGCGAAGCCGTCGGTGTTTTTTTGAGGATGCCATTCTTGAGCCCTGTGCCAAGCCCGAGGAGGATGACTAACATGAGTATGCCCCAAAAGACACCGAAGCAGGTCAGTAGGCTGCGTGTCTTGTTGCGGGTGATGGTTACCCATATCTCGGTCCATCTATCTGCGTCGAAAAGCATATGAAGAAGTAGTTAGAGGTAGTCTATGATTATTCGCTGCGCATGGCCTCAACAGCGGGGATACTGACGGCTTTGCGGGCGGGGAAATATCCGGCTGCGACGCCGGCTATGACGAGCAGTACGGTGGCGGACGTGGCGATGCCGAGGCTGACGGTGGGGTGGCGGAAGATGGAGAGGTTGCCCGGGCCACCGCCCGTGTCGGCGTTCATGCCGGCCATCGTCATTCCGTAATCAATCAGCTCAGTCACGCCGATACCGGCCACCATGCCCACGTAACCGAAGAGCGTGGTGACAAGGATGGACTCAATGATGATGAGCCGCAGGATGGAGGCGGGGCCGGCGCCGATGGCTTTGCGGATGCCGAACTCACGCGTCCGTTCGCGGACGGTGACGAGCATGATGTTGCTCACGCCCACGATGCCGGCCATGAGTGTGCTGATGCCCACGATCCAGATAAACATCATCAGGCCGCCGAGGATAAGGTCGAACATGCGGAAGTCGTCGCCCGTGTTCCACATGCCGAGGGCGCCCGTGTCCGAGGGGTCGAAGTGGTGGCGGAGGGCCATGGCGGTGCGGAAGCGTTGCTCGAAGGCGGTGTTCTCTTCTTCAGACTTGATGCCACGCACGGTGAAGATCAGATCGTCCACCTCCATACCGCTGCGGAAGAGTTGCTGAGCGGTGGTGAAGGGGATATAGGCGGGCTTGTTGTTGTTCATCTCCCTTATCGCGATAGACGCCGACGACTTGGAACATCATGCGGCCAATGCGCACGTAGCGCCCAATGGGATCCTCCTCGTGGAAGAGCACCTCGGCCATACGCGGGCTGAGGACGATCGCTTTGCGGCGTTGCTGCATGTCGATCTCGTTGATGAAGCGTCCGCGGGTGGGGATGATAAAGTCGATGGAGGCAAAGTCGGGTGCGACGCCGCTCAGGTTGCCATTCACGTATTCTTTATCGTAGGCCAACGTGTCGCTATGGTCGATGCGACCGGAGTAGTACTCCACCTCGGGGAAGTCGGTGCCCGGGTGCTCCACGTCGGCGTTGCGGAAGGTTAGGCGGCGGTTCTCGCGGATGCCTTGCCGTGGCTTGGTGGTGTAGTTGGGCCACACCTCGACACGGTTGGCGGAGAAGTTGCTGAAGTTGTACATCACGCCGTTGCGCAGACCGTTGCCGGCGGCCAGCAGGATGATGAGGATGAAGATGCCCCAGGCCACGGAGAAGCCGGTGAGGAAGGTGCGCAAGCGGTTCTTGCGCATCGTGCTGAGGATCTCTCGAATGTCGTCGAAGTCGAACATAAATCTTATAGGTAGTAGGGGCGACCCTTGTAGTCGCCCGGTAGTTACGGCCTACGGCCGGGTAGTTATGCGGCTAAAGCCGCGGTAGTAGGGAGTTGGCCAAGCTCAATCATTAGCCACGATCAGTCCGTCCTTGACGTGCACCACGCGGTCCGTAGCTTCGGCCACGGAGGGTTCGTGGGTGACGATGACCATCGTCATGCCTTCGCGGTTGACGGCGCGCAGGAGCTCCATCACCTCGACGGTCGTCTTGCTGTCCAGTGCGCCCGTGGGCTCGTCGGCCGGGATCACCTGCGGGCGGGCGATGAGTGCGCGAGCGATGGCCACGCGTTGCTTTTTGTCCGCCGGACATCTCGCTGGGCAGGTGCTCGGCCCAATCGCGGAGGCCGACACGCTCGAGGTAGTCCAGCGCCAAGGCGTTGCGCTGCTTGCGCGGCACGCCCTGATAGTAGAGTGGCAGGGCCACGTTCTCCATCGCGTTTTTGAAGGAGATGAGGTTGAAGGACTGGAAGATGAAGCCGATCATGCGATTGCGTAGCTCGGCGGCGCGGCTTTCGCTGAGGTCACGGATAAGCAGGTCGTCGAGGTAATACTCGCCCGAGTCGTAAGTGTCGAGGATGCCGAGGATGTTGAGCAGGGTGCTCTTGCCCGACCCAGAGGCGCCCATGATGGAGACCATCTCGCCGCGTTCGATGCCGAGGTCGATGCCTTTGAGTACATGCAGCGGGGCGCCGTTGTAGTAGGTCTTGTTGATTCCTTGTAGTCGGATAATCATTGGTGGGTGAATGTAGTAGTTAGAGAAAGATGAGGGACGGGCAATGTGCCCGCCGGTGATGTATGGACGCCAGTAGTTGCGTCGGGTTACAGCTTGGGCGTTTTTTTAGGGGGAGGCGCATTCCCTTCCGCCTCGGGAAGGGACCGGTCTTACCGCACGCACCCGTATCCGACCCAGACTTCGCCGGCATCCGTAGGCGCCCCCGTTAGTTCTGGAGCGTGAAGGAGCGGCGGCCGATTAGGTGGCCGTCGGCAAAGATGTCGACGCGGTAGGTGCCGGGCGAGAGGTATTCCTCCACGTCCCAATACATCACCACGGGCAAGTCCTCACCGGCATACTCCACGGTGCGCTTCATGGAGTAACCGATGTTGCGGTTCTCAAAGGCGAAGGTGCCCGATCCGGGTTTGGTCAGGATGTCATCGTCGGGGCGCATGATGCGGACATAGATGGTCTTTTCGCCCGTGGGCGCGGTGATATTTTTGGCCACGTGGAAGGAGACGGCGAGCTGGGCGATCTTATCGATCTTCTTGGCGTCCTTGCCGCGCGAGGTGATGGGGCGGACGGCGATGGCGGAGGCCTCGAGTCGGCTGGCCAGCGTGACGCGCTCCGTGAGGTGCTCCTTCTCGCGCGTAAGCTGCGCCGCGGCCGAGGAGGCCTGGCGGTATTGCTCTGTGACGCGTTCGTTCTCGTTGCGCAGGCGACCGTTTTTCGGCGTTGAGGGAGTCGATTTGGACGACATAGCCGCGCATGATCTTACGGAGCGTCTCCAACTCACGCTTCAACTCGGTGATGCGGCGCGTGTTGGTGGCCTTGACCGTGCGAAGCTCCTCCATGAGGCGTTGCACCTTCATCTGCTCCGTAGTCAGTAGGGCCACGAGCGAATCGTTGCCGACGCTGAACTTATAGCCTTCGTATTGCAGAGACAGTTCGGCGTATTCGTCCGTGAGTTGTTCCTTTTCGATGGCGAAAAGCTCGGTCATGTCGTCCATCTGTTTGCGTTGATGAAAGACGACATAGCTGACGCCGATGAGCGCGATGACGACGACGATGATGACCATAATGAGTAGCGTGCGTTTCCTAATCTCTTTATCCTCCGGATTCATGTCTTTGGGGTGTGTTATAGTGAGTAATATGTTATGGGCGGCAAAGATAAACCGGCAACCACAAGGGCCGCCCGGACTATCTTTTGTCGCCCGTAAAGCGAAAGGGGCACCCTCGGGCCACTTATTGCTGCCCCTCACGCTTCCTCTGGCTACTTATAACTACTCATTTAGATATGCACGAAAAGATCATCATCCTCGACTTTGGCTCGCAGACTACGCAGCTCATCGGCCGCCGCATCCGCGAGCTCAACACCTACTGCGAGATCCTGCCCTACCACAGCTTCCCGGCCGACGACCCCACGGTCCGCGGCGTCATCCTCTCCGGCAGTCCCTATTCGGTGAATAACCCCGACGCCTTCCGGATCGATACGGCTGCTCTGCGCGGGCGATACCCCGTGCTCGGCATCTGCTACGGCGCGCAATTGTTGGCCGCTACGGCCGGAGGACGCGTCGAGTCGGCCGCCACGCGCGAATACGGCCGCGCACTCCTCGCCGAGGTCGACGCCAACGATCCTCTGCTTGACGGCATCCGGGCTGGATCGCAGGTGTGGATGTCGCACGGCGACACGATCACACGGCTGCCGGACGCCTTCCGCGTCATTGCCCGCACGGACGATGTGGAGGCGGCTGCCTTCCGCGTCGATGGCGAGCAGACCTGGGGCGTACAGTTCCACCCGGAAGTCTTCCACACCGAGGGCGGCACGCGTCTGCTCGACAACTTCCTCACCCAGTGCGGTTGCGCCCGCGACTGGACGCCGGCCTCCTTCATCGAATCCACCGTGGCCGAACTGAAGGCACAGCTCGGCGACGACCGTGTCATTCTGGCGCTCTCCGGTGGCGTCGACTCGTCCGTCACGGCCGTCCTGCTCCACCGCGCCATCGGCAGCCGACTGACGTGCATCTTCGTCGACCACGGCCTGCTTCGCAAAAATGAGTTTGAGAACGTGCTCCGCGACTACGAGCATCTCGGACTGAACGTGATCGGCGTCGACGCCAAGGCGAAGTTCTACCGCGAGCTGGCCGGCGTCACCGACCCCGAGCAGAAGCGTAAGATCATCGGCCGGGGCTTCATCGACGTCTTCGACGAGGAGGCGCACAAGCTGCACGACATACGCTGGCTCGGTCAGGGAACGATCTATCCGGACGTCATCGAGTCGCTCTCCGTCACGGGCACGGTGATCAAGAGTCACCACAACGTGGGCGGCCTGCCGGAGAAGATGCAACTGAAGCTCGTCGAGCCGCTGCGTTTGCTCTTCAAGGATGAGGTGCGACGCGTGGGCGCTGAGCTGGGCATGATGCCCCACCTGCTGAAGCGTCACCCCTTCCCCGGCCCGGGCCTCGGCATACGCATCCTCGGCGAGGTGACGCCCGAGAAGGTGCGCATCCTCCAAGACGCCGACGACATCTACATCTCCCTCCTCCGCGAGTGGGGGCTCTACGACGAGGTTTGGCAGGCCGGCACCATCCTGCTGCCGATCCGCTCCGTCGGCGTGATGGGCGACGAGCGGACGTATGAGAACACCATCGCCCTGCGCGCCGTCACCTCCACCGACGCCATGACGGCCGACTGGGCGCAGCTGCCCCTACGACTTCCCGGCCAAGGTCTCGAACGAGATCATCAACAAGGTGAAGGGTGTCAATCGCGTCGTCTACGACATCAGTTCCAAGCCGCCCGCGACGATCGAGTGGGAGTGAACCACCAAACGACAGGACGGGGGAGCCGGGGCACGATCTTTGCCCTGTGCTCCTCGTCTTTTTAGTTGTGTATGTCCCCGCCTTTTTGACCGCGCAGCCCGTCGCAGTGCTTTCGGCGCCGCCTTTTTTTCACCGCGCAGTAAAGAAAGATGAAAAAAACGGGCCGCCGTTTTGACCGCGCACCCAAGAACTGTGAAAAAAACGGGCCGCGTTTTTTTCACCGCGCAGCCCGTCGGGGTGCCAGCGGCGGTCTGTTTTTGACCGCGCAGCCCTGTCGGGGTGCCAGCGGCGGTCTGTTTTTGACCGCGCACCCCGTCGGGGTGCCAGCGGCGGTCTGTTTTTGAGTCCGACGGCCCGTCGAGGTGCCAGCGGCGGTCTGTCTTTGAGTCCGACACCCCGTCGGGGTGCCAGCGGCGGTCTGTTTTTGGGTCCGACGGCCCGTCAGGGGTGCCAGCGGCGGTCTGTTTTTGAGTCCGACACCCCGTCGGGGTGCCAGCGGCGGTCTGTTTTTGAGTCCGACGGCCTGTCGGGGTGCTTTTACTACCTCTTATTCCTACTTACTACTTATTACTCCCCCTAACTACGTATAGATATGAATCCAACGAAACAATTCTCCGTCGATGGCATGTCCTGTTCGGCCTGTAGCGCCCATGTGGAGCGCGCCGTATCGCGCGTCGAGGGCGTGTCGTCCGTGGCCGTTAATCTGTTGACAAACTCGATGGTGGTCGAGGGCACAGCTACGGCCGACGCCATCGTGGCCGCCGTGCGCAAGGCGGGCTATGACGCCGCGGAGCAGGCGACCGAAGAGTCACATGCGCCTGCGGACAAGTCGCCCGACGATCCCCTGGCCGACCGTGAGACGCCCGCCCTCCGCCGGCGCCTCGTCGCCTCCCTGCTTCTGCTCCTTCTTTTGATGTACACGGCGATGGGTCACTCGATGCTTGGCCTACCGCTCCCTGCGGCGCTGGCGGGCAACCCGATGGCCGTCGGTATCGTGCAGATGCTGCTCGCCATGGCCGTGATGATCATCAATGGGCGCTTCTTCATTTCTGGTTACAAGGGCACGCTGCACGGTGCCCCCGGGCATGGATGCGCTCGTGGCCTTAGGATCGGGCACAGCCTTCGTCTACAGTCTTGTCGGTCTCTTTGCCATGTCCGCCGCGCTGATGGACGGGCGCACGGCCGACGCCTACGCGGGGCTGCATGCGCTCTACTTCGAGACGTGCGCCATGATCCTTACGCTCATCACGCTCGGCAAGCTGCTCGAGGCGCGCGCTAAGGGTCGGACGACGGACGCGCTGAAGAGCCTCATGCGGCTGGCTCCGAAGACGGCCACGCTGGTGCGCGACGGCCGCGAGGTGACGGTGCCCATCGAGCAGGTGCGCGTCGGCGACACGTTTGCCGTGCGCCCCGGCGAGCATATCCCCGTGGACGGCGTCATCACGGAGGGCACGGCGGCCGTGGACGAGTCGGCGCTGACGGGCGAGAGCCTGCCCGTAGACAAGTCGCCGGGCGATCGTGTTTCGGCCGCTACGGTCAATCGTTCGGGCTACTTGCGTTGCCGGGCGGAGCGCGTCGGGCGCGACACGACGCTGGCGCAGATCATACGCATGGTCAGCGACGCTTCGTCGGGCAAGGCGCCGATCGCCAAGATGGCCGACCGGGTGTCGGGCTTCTTCGTGCCGGCCGTCATCGTGATCGCGCTCATCACGGTGGGCGTGTGGCTGGCCGTCGGGGCGGATGTGGGGACGGCTGTCTCGCGTGGTATGGCCGTCTTGGTGGTCAGTTGCCCGTGTGCCCTTGGGGTTGGCTACACCCGTGGCGATCATGGTGGGCAGCGGACTCGGTGCGCGTCACGGCATCCTCTTCAAGACGGCCGAGTCGCTCGAGCGAGCGGGCCAAGTGCAGGTCGTGGCGCTCGACAAGACGGGCACGATCACGAACGGCTCGCCCGTCGTGACCGACCTCCTGCCGGCCGATGGCGTGGAAGAGGAGGAGCTGCTCCGTGCGGCCTATGCGTTAGAGGTGAAGAGTGAGCACCCGCTGGCGCGGGCTGTAGCGGCCTACGCCGAAGCGCGTGGCATGCAGCCCGACGCGACGGACGCCTTCGAGGTGCTTCCCGGTAAGGGACTGACGGCGATGGTGGATGGGCGACGGATTACGGGCGGCAGCCCTGGCCTTCCTCTCGGAGCGGATCGGCACGACGGACGCCATCGCGTCTGCCGCCGAACGCGTCGCGAGCGAGGGCAAGACACCACTGCTCTTTGCCGCCGAGGATCGGTGGCTGGGGCTGATCGCCGTGGCCGACACGGTGAAGGATGATGCGCGCGAGGCCGTCGGCCGACTGCATGCGATGGGCCTTCGGACGGTGATGTTGACGGGCGACAATCAGCGCACGGCCGAGGCCGTCGGGCGACTCGTTGGCGTGGACGAGGTGATCGCCGGTGTGTTGCCCGACGGAAAGAAGGCGGCGGTGGAGTCGCTCCGTGGACGGTTCGGCGCCGTGGCGATGGTCGGCGACGGCATCAATGACGCTCCCGCACTGGCTACGGCCGACATCGGCATAGCCATCGGTGCAGGCACGGATGTAGCCGTCGATGCCGCGGATGTGGTGCTGATGAAGAGTCGGCCGTCGGACATCTCCGCCGCCGTCGGACTCAGTCGCGCCACGCTGCGCAACATCCGCGAAAATCTCTTCTGGGCCTTCATCTATAACGTCGTCGGCATACCGCTAGCAGCGGGCGTGTGGATCCCTGTGTTTGGTGTCGGCATGACGCCCATGTTCGGCGCCGCGGCCATGAGCCCTCCAGCTTCTGCGTGGTGATGAACGCGCTCCGATTGAACTTCGTGAGGCTGCGTAAATAGGGATGGGATTATCTTTTGCGACAGAATTATCACCCTTAGGTGGAAAAAGACTAAGGCTCGCCACCCCACATCGGGGTGGCTTATTTTTTTATTGGTGTCATGGATACAGAAGGAAAAACAAAGAGTCATCGTGTATATCGACGGATTCAACTTTTACTACGGCTTGAGGGGAGATCGGCGTTGGAAGAAATACTATTGGCTCGATGTCGTCAAGTTGTTCGAGGCTTTTATGCGTCCCAATCAAGAATTAGTCGCGGTAAAGTATTTCTCCGCGAGGCCCGACGACATAGAGCGGAGTAGGCGGCAGAATGCCTTTTTTCAGGCAAACAAAGAGAACCCGAAGTTCCATCTGGTCTTAGGGAAGTACTTGAAGAAGGAGATCACCTGCTTCAAGTGTGGGAATGTCATCCATACCTACGAGGAGAAGGAGACGGACGTAAGGATTGCAACGCAGATCGTGGCCGATGCGTATCAGAAGAATGGCGATGCGGCTATTGTCGTCTCTGCCGACAGCGATATGATCCCAGCGATAGAACTCGCCATACAAGCGCGGCAAAAGGTGTTTATCTATTTCCCGCCCAATCAGTATTCGAGTAATCTGGCATCTATGGGGATCGGAAAACCGACGCAGTTGCAACGCTATGAGAGCCGATTCAGGCAGAGTCTTTTGCCTGATGCCATCCATTTATCTGTCGCCGACTATGATTTGCGTATACCGGAAGAGTGGAAAGCGTATCAATGAAAGGATGAACCATGCGCCACGCAGGTTGTTTGAAGGACATAACAAAACATCAGAACAGAATGGCATTTATTAGAAACGACATCGCCACGGGCGATATGTTCCGCCACGTTTACGGCGGCATGACGAAGAGTGAACTGGACGACCGCGCGGCACAACTGCTCAGCGCGTGGGGCTACAAAAAGGTATCGGATACGGCTCAAGGCGCCGCAGTCTACGAAAAGGGCAACCGGGTGGCTCGACTGCTGCTGGGCGCCCTCGTGAGATACTTCAAGGTGTCGGTCACGACGTCCGTCTCTCCGTCGGACGAGGTGATCTGCGAGGTGCGCACCGAGTCGTCCGGCATGTCGGGCGGTTTGATCGGAATGAATCAGGTGAAGACTGAGATGGGCAACCTCAACGCCGCTTTCCGCGACTTTTGACGCCACCTCAGGGCCAACGCTCGATCGCGCCCGATACGAAAAAGCCTCCGAACCCCTGCTGCGAAGCGGGCGCTCGGAGGCTTTTTCATGCCCCAGCCAGAGCGGGGCTGCGGGGGCGTTGTGCGATACGCCCCCCGGCCTTTCGGTCTACGGGTCGAAGCGGCGCAGGAGCTTGATCTTGCCGTGCACCATCTTCACGATACCCTCCTGCGAGAGCTCCTGCAAGACCCGGTTGAGCGACGGCCGCGCCACGCCGAAACGGTCGGCGATGTCTTGCTGCCGGGCGTAGGTGTCGTGCGTGTGCAGGTAGGTCAGGAGTTGCTCGCGGAGCGACTTGAGGGCGAAGCTGCCGATGCGTTGCGTGAGGGCGAAACACTTGTCCGAGATCTCGCGCAGGTAGTTCTCCATCATGCGCATATCGGCGTGCAGCATCTTGAGCAGCGTGTCGCGATGGATCACGAGCAGCTCGCTCTCCGTGGTCGTCTCGATGCTGACCGGGAAGACGTTGTGCGTGGCCATGAGGAAGGCCGGCGCCAGCACGTCCCAGTCCGCGAATTGCTCCACGATGATTTGCTTGCCGCCCGCGCCGGCCATCCAAGCGTTGACCTGCCCGTGACAGACGATGAGCAGCGTCCGACACGTGTCGCCCTGCATGGCAGCGAAGGAGCGCGGCGGGTAGGAACGGAGGGCGTAGCCATAGGTCTCGAGGAGTTCCGTGGCGCGCTCCGGCGTCAGCCCTCGGAAGAGCGCGCAGTGTTCGGTCAAATCTTTTTGTCATCATGGGGGCAAAAGTAGGGATCGAAAGGCGTACAAGCCGCTGTTCGTGCCGCTTTGGGGAGGTCGGCAGCCGTTGGCGGAGCCATTTGGGGCACGTTCGGGTGGTCGGCAGTGCGGCAAGCTCGGAAAAAGTGCCTCGTGTGGGGGCTATCACCCCGTGCAGGCCCCTCAAAGAGGCGTTCGTCATATTCCCCCGATAAAAATGGAATCCAATAAACAGCGTAGAAGAAAACCACACGATTCACCCAGTTTGAATTGATGAGGTATATAAGAATCACATGGTTCAATCCACTCCTATTAACTTCGTCAATGAAAATCCCCTGATAGAATCGGGTCAAATAAACAGCGTGTATTTGAGTCGAATTATAGAGGTGGGTCTTATTGATGCTGTGTATACAAGTCACTTGACAGGATCGGTAATAATATACTGTGCATATTTGATCTACTTGATAGAAATGACTGCGATTAACCTCGTATATTTAACCCAATTGATAGAAGTGATTGGCAGATACGATGTATATGAGAGTCGATTGAATCGTTGGATAGATAAAGACGAGGTATCTATTTACCGATGAATAGAAGGGATTTCGATAGACATTGATAAACGGAGTCGATGGATAGATGTGGCTTCAATCTGCTTCGTAGATAAGCACCGATGGATAGATGGGATTTCAACAAACCGCTAAATGTTACCTTTGCACGGGGTGCAAGGGGATAAACGAGACACGTTTGGCCCCCTGCACGGCCTGCACATAGACAAACGAGGAGAAAAAGAGATGGAAGAAGAAGTGCAAATCCAAAAACTCAGTCAGGAGCGGCTCGACAACGCCCTGCACCTGCATTTTCACGCCTCCGTTCGCGATTGGCTGCGCGAGGCGGACTTGAAAAAGATCGGGTTACCGAAGGAACTCGTCGAGGAGTACGAGAAATGTGTCCAAGACGAGCAGGAGATGATTAAGGAGACCCGCGCGCGGTTTGAGACACCACATATCGCAAAGAAGGAGAAGGAATGCAACCATTGGCTGTCGTACATCGCGGCCGTGGTGCGGGCCATGCGCCTCTCGCCGGATCCGGACGAGGTGAAGGCCGCCGAAATGCTCTACCTCCTGTGGCGCTCCGATAAGCCACTTCAGGGAGTGTCCCTCGGGCGGAAGTCAGCCGGCATAACGTCCCTGCTGATCGATCTCAAAGATGACCGCTACGCCCCGCTTATTACGCGCCTCCGACTCGACCGTGGCGTGCAACTGCTCGATGAGGCGAACCGGGCGCTGGAAGACTTACAGCTGCAACGAATTAAGGCGCGGTCGAAGCCAGACCTGCCGTCGTCTACCGACCTCCGCCCCACGACGGACGCCGTCTATCGCCGCATCGTCAAGTATTTAGAGCTGTCGTACATGAACGCCTCGCCCGATGGACAGGCCGCTATCACCGAGCTGGTACATCTGATCAATAAGATGGTCGACCATACCCGCACAGCCTACAAGCAGAGCCTGTCGCAACGCCGCGCCCGCCGTCGCCAAAAAGGAAGCCAGAGAGGAGGGGCAGTCGTGACGCAATCGAAGGAACTATGTTTGTCTTCGGCAAGCGATAAAAAGATAATGTACATGAAGACGAAAGCCATCTACAATTTGGAAGCAGCTGCAGCCCTTATTGATAAACAGGACGAGCGCTATTACACGGCTAGCATACACCACGCCTATTATGCCGTGTTTCAGTACATGAAGTACGTATTGGCAAACACCGGAACGTCCCCGCTGTCCTACAAAGAGCAGGGATGAGAAAGCGAGGAGTAAGGGGTCACACAAATACGTGATTGAGCAGATCGTACTGCGGATCGCTCTACAGATGGGCACCTATAAGAAGGCGCGAAAGTTTGGACAGGCGGTGCGTGAATTGAAAGGAGAAAGAGTGGAAGCCGATTACAGTACACGGCTGTTCACTTTAGAGGAATGTCTGGCGTGCAAACAACAGGCAGAAGAATTGATTGCGAAACTGGTAATATATTTAGAGACCTATGAGAGATCTTGATTTGGAACAGATCCTGCGGCGATGGGCGCAGGACTTGGTCAGTCGCTACACCGGCTGACGATCCGATTTGAATACAGCGAAAGGAGAGGCGTATATCTCGTCTCCTACTCACCCTCAGAAAAGATCGACGAGAGCGAATCTTTCGCCCGTGAGACGATGGAGTTCGAGAATCGGATGAATGATCTATACGACGACCATGCGCCGCTATTCTGCGACGAGGAGGAGCTTTTCAAGCTCTCTTCTGAGGCGGAGGTGATCCGTTACCACACACCCGAGGAGGTGGATCGGCATAGCGTGCCGAAGAAAAAGAAGTCGTCGTTAGCTGCCGCTATACTCTGAGTCGCGTGCCCAGCGCGTCCTACGAATCAGCCCTGCCGGCGGGAAGGTGAATGCCTCACCCTTTCAGCCGGCAGGGCTTTTTTACGTCCCTCGCCCGTTTCCTCCCCATTGATAGGGAGAAAAGGGAGTTTGCATTCCTTGCAGAGCCGCATAAACAGCTATAATTAGGGAGGGGCCACGGGCAGTGGCGGGCGTACTTTTGCGCCCGCTAAAAAAATCAATTGTAATAGAAGAACAGTATGACAAAAAGAACTACGCAGTTTTATCTGCTCACCCTCCTCTTTCTGCTCTGCACCGCCACCACGGCCCTCGGCACAGCGACGCGTGGAGGGACGCGTGGTGGACAACGAAACGGGCGAGACGCTGCCCGGCGTGAACCTCGTTACCCGAAACGGGACGTATGCCGTCACCGACGAAAAAGGGTACCTACAACTTGTCCATCACACGGGGCGACTCGGTCACCGTCTCCTACGTCGGCTATGAGCCGCAGACCCTCCCCGCCTTTTACCTCATCGACCATCACGAGATCCGCCTGAAGACGGGCGCAGAGCTTCGCGAGGTGGTCGTCACCGCCAGTATCGCCAGCGCACGCAACGCCAAGGCCGTCGGATCGAAGATCGACAAGGTGGACGTGGAGCGGCTCATGGATCAGGGCACAGGCTCGAACCCGGCCGACATCATCGACGGACGCATCAGCGGTGTGCAGATGTTCCAATCCAACGGCAAGGTGGGTATGCCCATCCGCTTCAACATGCGCAGCGGCGCCACACTCAGCATGGACCGCGACCCGATCATCTACGTCGACGGTGTGCGCTACAATAACTCCCATACGTCGGACATCAACACCTCGCAAGACGCCATGAGCTCCCTCAACGACCTGCCGCTGGAGGACATCGCCTCCATCGACGTCATCAAGGGTCCGGCTGCCGCAGCCTCCTACGGTGCCGAGGCGGCCAATGGTGTCATCGTCATCACCACCAAGCGTCGCAGCTCGGCCGCAGCCGACGGCGGCAACCTGACGGGGACTGTCAAGTTCACCCGGGGCGTCAACACGCTGGCTCGCCGATACACGCAGTTCGTCAACAACGACGACATCAATAACTTCTTCGTCAACGGCAACATCACCCGCCTCTACGCCAACCTATCCAAGCGCTTCTCGCCCGGCAACCAGCTCTATTTCTCGCTCGACGAGAACCACACCGCCGGTATCATCCCCGGCAACCGCGACGTGCGCCACGCCCTCATGGCCGCCTACGACGTGACCCAAGACAAGTTCGGCATGAACGTCAGCCTGCGTTACATCAACGGTTCGCTCAGCCTGCCGCAGACGGCGCAGGGAAAGAACGATGCGATCTGGAACCTTATGCGCACGCAGAAGCCGTGGGGCTACGTCAGCGAACGCACCTGGCGCGCGCAGTCGTGGACGTACGACAACGACCGCGTCATCGGTCAAGCCCGCCTCAGCTACCTCTTGCCCGGCGCTGTGAAGGTCGAGACGCTCCTCGGTATGGACGTGAACTTCATCCGCGGTGAATACTTGCTGCCCTACGGCTACCTGCTCAACACGAACGACAAGGGTGCGCGCAACGTCAGCAACCGTCGCAACTCAACGCTCAACTGGGACATCAAGGCCAACCGTCGCTTCGACCTCGGTGGCGGATGGCAGACCACCCTGACGCTCCTCTCGCAGATCGTCCGCCGCTACGAGACGGTCAACACCGTCTCCACAAGCGTCTTCAGCGGCAACGTCACGCAGCTCTCGGCCGCGTCCGAGAAGCAAGTTAGTGAGTCAGACTTTGAGCAGCGCACGTGGGGACTCTACGGCGAGGCGTTCTTCAACTATCGCAATACGCTCTTCATCAACGCCGGCCTCCGCCGCGACGCCTCGAACCTGATCGGCGCCAACGTGGCCAGCATCTATTATCCCTCGCTCAGCGTGTCGTACAACCAACAGGCCTTCAAGTGGCGCGCCGCCTATGGCGAGTCGGGCCGCCTGCCTTACCCCACCGATGCGCACACGGCCTACGCCCTGACCGGCAGCTCGGCTTACGGTCCGCTCGTGGCACCCTCCACGCAGGGCAATCCCAACATCCGCCCCGAGCGCATGCGCGAGATCGAGTTAGGTACGGACATCAACCTGAAGCGCCACCGCATCGGCCTCTCGCTCTATGGCCAATTCACCTCAGACGCCATCATCTACGTGCCTCTGCGCAGCTCCCTCGGCTGGCTCGGTTCGCGCCCGGAGAACATCGGTAGTGTGCGCGGCTACGGTTTCGAACTGAACTGGAATGGCACCGTCTGGGAGAATTGCCGCGCAGGCAACGCCCTCGACCTCTTCGTCAGTGTGAACGGACAAACGAACGAGGTGACGAACACAGGCGGCCGCACGATCGAGAACTTGCCCAACGTGATCAAGGAAGGTCAGCCGGCCTACGCTTTCTATTATAAAAAGGTAGAGGGCGCGCGCTACGATGCCAAAGGCGTCTATAAGGGTGCGCAGGAGAGCAAGGAGTATGAATATCTCGGCAAACCCTTCCCGACGCTCAACGGCGCGGTGGGCTTCGAGCTGAAGCTGTTCCATAACCTCACCTTGAACGCCCGCGTGAACTATGCCGCCGGCGCATCGGTCTACAACCAGAGCTTCTACAACGTGGCCGGTTTGGGCGATAACCTCAAGAAGCGCGAAGACCTCAAGGCCGCGCTGGCCAAGGAGACGCCGGGCACGGACGCTTATCGCGCTACGGCCGAACAGCTGGCGCACACGGAGCGCAATCGCGATAACTACATCGAGAAGGCCGACTTCATCCGCCTCAGCAGCCTCTCCGTGGGCTACGACTTCAGTTCGCCTGTGCGTCGGGCCACTAACAACGTATTCAAGGCCTGCCGCCTGATGCTCTCGGCGCAGAACCTCATCCTCATCACCAACTACAGCGGCGCCGAGCCGCAGATCGAGGCCAACGGCGGCACACGCCAGACGCGTGGCATCGGTAGCCTCTCGCGCGACATCACCAACGCCCCCGCGCCGCGCTCATTCACCGCTTCACTCACCATCGGATTCTAAACAATGACACAGACAGACATAATGAAGAACCTCCGCTATATCCTCCTTTCGGCCGTCGCCCTCGTCACCCTGGCCGGCTGCGACAAATGGATCGACAACGCCAAGACGCCCTCCAACTCGCTCACGTACGACGACCTGCGCCGACCCGGCATGATGGCCTCCGTCAAAGGCAAGATCCTCACCGACGGCGCCCTCACGGCCAACGTCAAGACCCCGGCCGGACAGGCCTCCTCGGCCGCCTTCATGGCCCTCGGCGCGATGACCGACGAGCTGACACCGACGAAGGTGCCCAACGCCCTCGTCTATAAAGCCCTCAGCGACGACAACGCCTCCTCTGCGGGTGGCGAGGCTGACGGCGTCTTCAACAACCTGCAAAACCTCCGCGCCCGCGCCGAGGAGCTCCTCGCCATCGAGGCCTCGACGGAAGATGACGGCTCGGCAGGGTACGAGATCGTCCGTGCCTACGCCCGCCACACGGGCCATCTCTATGCCGGCTATGCCTACAAGCTGCTGGCCGACTGCTTCTCATCGAACCCCTCGGCGGCTGGCGAGGTGCCCGTGAACGGTAAAAACCTTACCCACGAGGCGCTCTACGCCGAGGCCATCACCCACCTCCGGGCAGCCGTCCGCGAGGCCGACGCTGAGGTGCTCCGCGGCATGGGCGGCGCCTTCAATCGCGACCCGGCCGTGGGCAGCGCCGAAGCCTTGCTCTGCAAACTCTACATGAGTCGCGGGCAGTACGCCGAAGCCTCTGCCCACCTCGACGCCGCGCTCGGCGAAAAAGGCCACGATGCAGATCATCTACAACGTCAACGGCTCGCCCAACGGCCTCTATTCGACCCTCGGCGAGACGGCCCGCGACGTGGAGGTTGACGCCGACATCGTCAACAGCCTGCGCAACGACGCCGAGCGGAAGGCTGTCCCCACGGCCACGAACAAGGAGGGCAACCGCTACCTCACCAACCTGCAACGCCATAGCCCGCTGACCATCACCGATGGCGCCGAGATGCTCCTCATTCGCGCCGAGTTGATCGTCCGTGGCGTGCGCACGGGCGACGCCCTGGCTGCCGTCAACCGCGTCATCACGCCCTACGACGCCGCCTCGGCGCTGACCACCCAGCCCACCCTCAGCGACATCGACCACCTGCGCCGCGTCTACCTCTTCCTTCGCGGTGAGCGCACCCTCGACTATCGCCGCGGCCTCACCACCGCCGCCAAGCAGCAGACTTGGCAGGCGCGCCGCCTGAAGTGGATGCCGCTCCCCGAAAACGAGACAGGGAAAACGAACGACTAAAGAAGGACCTGCGACAAACGGCCGGGTGCACAAAGGGGCATTCGGCCGTTTCTCTTCATCGGTCGTTCTTGAGTGATCCAGCTCTTGTTTGCTTCTGTCGTCCCGCCACGGGATGGCGCCTCAATGGTCATTTAGGGCCTCGTCCCGCCACGGGATGGCGTCTCAACGGCCATTTTGATCTCGTCCCGCCGCGGGATGGCGTCTCAATGGCCATTTTGATCTCGTCCCGCCACGGGATGGCGTCTCAATGGTCATTTTGATCTCGTCCCGCCACGGGATGGCGTCTCAACGGCCATTTAGGTCTCGTCCCGCCGCGGGATGGCGTCTCAACGGTCATTTTGATCTCGTCCCACCGCGGGATGGCGTCTCAATGGCCATTTAGGGTCTCGTCCGCGGCGGGGCGAAGCCTATTTCCTGCTATTCATGTCCCCCTCTATGTACAAAGCCCTTGCAGCCTATGTATCTTTGCCCCCAGATTTTTAATTTCTACATGACAAGACAATGAAGAAAGTATTTATCACAGTGATCAGCATGCTGGCCTTGGCCGCATGTAATAACAACGCCCAGCAGCAAGACACTGCCGCCGCCGATTCTACCGCGCAGGCGCAGGAAGCCCCCGCCACAGGAGGCGACCGCGACGAGCACGGTTGCATCCCCTCGGCCGGACAGTCGTGGAGCCAGCTGCGCCAAGAATGTGTGCAAGTCTTCGAGGTCGGCACCCGCCTGAACCCCGTAGAAAAGAAAGAGGGCGAAGCCGTCATCAGCGCCTTCGTACTCTTCAACGACGACCGCTCGAAAGCCGATATCTTCCTGCCCAACAGTGACGTGGAATCCATCATCCTCGATAAGGCAGCCGATGGCACCTATAAGGCCGATCGCTATGCCTTCAACGACGCTGAACAGGCACTTTATGTGGACGGTAAAAAGGCTTTCGTGAAAGAATGATGAGGCAGCCCCAAGGAATCGACGCTCGGACAGTCGGGGCATTGCTCTTTTTATGCAGAAGGACGAGACATTCACCCTCTCGCCTCGTTTTCCCCCTCCCCACTCTCCTTCAAACTACCTCAAACTAAATCCTATTCAACCTACTAATATCAATCCACTATGAGTTACGTACATCTCTACACCGGCAACGGCAAGGGTAAGACCACCGCTGCCATTGGGTTGGCCCTCCGTGCAGTCGGAGCCGGTCGACGTGTTTACATCGCACAGTTCGTCAAAGGCCAGCGATACGGCGAAATAGCCTACATCGACCGCCGCATTCCCACCATCACCACCCACCGCTACGGCTCGGAGTGCTTCATCGAGCGCAAACCCACACCGGACGACATCAGTCGTGCCGCCGAGGGGCTCGAGGAGGTTCGGCGCATACTCCACAACGGTCGCTATGGGCTCGTGATCCTTGACGAAGCTACCATCGCCATCTACTTCGGTCTCTTCACCTCCGCCGAACTCATCGACGCCATCAACGACCGCCACCCCGACACGGAAGTCGTCATCACCGGTCGCTATGCTACACCCGACCTCATCGCCGCCGCTGACCTCGTCACCGACATGCAGGAGGTGAAGCATTACTACACCCTCGGCGTCGAGGCCCGGCCGGGCATCGAGTGCTGACATACGCCCTGCGCCATGTCGCAACCTGAGCGCGTGGTCTACACCATCGGCCACTCCACCCACCCGATCGAGGTCTTCATCGCCATGCTGCGATCGTTCGACATCCGCCTGCTGGTCGACATCCGCGGCCTACCGGGCTCGAACAAGTATCCGCAGTATAACCAGGAGGCCCTGCAAGCGTCGCTCCCCGCGAGCGGCATCGCTTACCTCCACCTCCCCGATCTGGGCGGGCGCCGACGGGTGCACCGCGATTCGCACAACACGCGCTGGCGCAACGCCTCCTTCCGCGCCTATGCGGATTATATGGAGACCGACGACTTTGCCCGCGGCATCGCCCGCCTTATGGACGAGGCGGAGCGCCAACCGACGGCCTACTTCTGCGCCGAGGCCGTTTGGTGGCGCTGCCACCGCTCACTCGTTTCGGACTATCTCAAGGCCCACGGCTGGCGAGTGATGCACATCACCGGCGTGGGCCGTGCCGAGGAGCATCCCTACACACAGGCCGCTCGCGTGGTCGGCAACCGAGTCTACTATTCCGACCCGGGTCTCTTTGATTAACGAATAAAGAACCGCTAAAAAGGAAAAGTCCTGTCGGCGGGAGGCGAACACCTCCCCTGCCGGCAGGACTTCTTGTATCTGTACTCTTAATCTCGCGGTCGACGGTCGCGGCCGCCCCGATCGGGTGGGCCGGGCATGCGCATGTCGGACGCGTTGGCCCCGCCCTTGAAGAGGCTGAAGCGGTAGATGAAGTGCAGCATGACGTAACTGTTCAACGTGTTGTACTCCGAATAGCGGATGGCTGTCGCCGTAGCGCTGTACGAGATGTTGCTGCGCTGACGCAGGATGTCGTACATCTTCAGGCGGAGCATGCCGGCGTTGTTCTTCAGGAACGACTTAGAAGCGCCCGCGTTCCAGAGCCATTCGCGCTGCGAATAGCCATCGGTGTAGCCTGAGTTGGTGGAGTAGGTGAGGTCGGACTCCAGTCGGAAGCCGAGTGGGAGGTAGAGCGTGAAGGCTGCGCTGCCGCCATAGTTGAGGGTGCTCAGGTCGCGGCCCGCGCTGAGGGTGTTGCGGGTGCGGTTATGGCGGATGTTGCCGTTGAGCTCGATGTCGGCGGGGACGAACGGAAGTTGATGCCTGCGTGCTGCATGAGGACGGTGGCCTGGCTCGTGTTGCGGGAGCCGTCGATGAAGCCGCCGGAGTGTCCGTACCGGGCGTAGGTCATGGAGCTGAGCGTAAAGTGCTTGCCCGGCAGTGGGAGGTTGATGATCAGGCGACCGTCGAGGTCGTAATTGCCATCGATGTTCTCGTAGGTGGTCTGGCGGCGACCCGTGAGGCGGTCGGTGGTGGTGCGGCTGACAATGTCGTTCAGCACATAGTTCACGCCGGCCATGAAGATGAACGCGGACTGCTTGTCGGGGACGAATTTGCCGAAGTGGAGGCGTAGGCTGTTCGTGTACGTGGGGCGAAGGTCCGGGTTACCGATCACGGTGTTGAGCGGGTCGGAGAGGTCGGCCACTGGCTGGAGCTGCGTCATGGAGGGCTGTTCGGTGCGGCCGTCGTAATCGAGGCGGAGGTCGGTGCGCTTGTCGAAGCGGATCCGCAGTTTGGCCGTCGGGGAGTAGTTGACGACGCTCCGAGAGAGGTCGTAGAGTGTCCGGCCGGCTACCTCGGTCACGGTGCGGGTCTGCGTGGGGTCGAAGTTGAGACCCAGGGTGAAGTCGTACTTCGGGCGGACCATCTTGAAGGAGAGGTTGAGGCGGTGCTCGGTCGCGTCGCTACGTGTGTTGCGGCCCGTCGTGGTGTCGGGCACGGTGTATTGGCCCTCCCCATCGATGAGGTAGGCATCGCGGAGCAGCTCGCGGTGTGTCCGTCGGAGGCGATAGGAGAGATGCAGGAAGTTGGAGTGACCCAGCGGCTCGACCCACGCCACCTTGCCGCGGACGTTGTACCCCCGAGTGTCGCTGTGCACCTGCTGGTCGATCGTTTCGGTGGAGTCGGCGAAAAGCAGGAAGCGCGTGTCGGAGCGATTCAGGGTGTTGTCGATCGATTGGTTGCCGCCGCCGGAGACGGAGAGCGTCAGCGTGCGGCCGCGACTGTTCAGCTTGCGGCTGACGTCGAGCTTGGCGGAGGCCGTCAGCGCGTGGCCGTCCACACGAGAGCGCGATCGGGAGGCGTTCACCGAGTCGAGGCTCCCGCTGAGGGTATGGGTCAGCTCCTCTGCGTCGGTGTGGGTCGTGCCATAGGAAAACTCCGGGCGGAAGATGACCTGCGTCAGCGAGTCCGGCTTCCACTCCATGTGCAGGTTGAAGCCCACGTTTCGCGTCCGGGTGTCGGAGGCGCTCTCGGCGTGGTCGAACGAGGTGCTATCGCCGGCCAAGATGTTCTGCCGGTCGGTCTTGGCCCGCGCCTCGTTGTCCAAACCGGAGAAGCGGACGTTGCCCCCGACCGTCAGATCCTTCATTAGGCGCTTGCTGAAGTTCGTGCCCACGTTGCCGGACGAGGTGATGCCATTCCCCGCGCCGAAGCCCCCGAACCGGTGCCGCCCGCCGCCCGGCCCACCGCCGAAGGCCGCCGCGGCAAAGTCCGTGAAGCCCATATTGTTCGTGTTATTGATCCCGCCCATGAGCGAGAACTGGTCGTCGTCGACGAACCGGTTCAACATCGTGTTCACGTCGTACCGCCCGCGGCTACCGGCCCCCGCAAAGGCGTTGCCGAACCACCCCTGCTTCATGCCGGGCTTCACCGTGAGGTTGATCACGGCCTCCGCGTCGCCGTCATCGAAGCCCGTAAGCATGGCCGGTCGCTCTTCTTCTCGTAGGTCTGCACCTTGTCGACGATCTGGGCCGGCAGGGTTTTTTGGAGGCCGCCTTGGGGTCGTCCGAGAAGAACTCCTTGCCGTCGACCAGTATCTTTTTGATCTCCTTTCCGTTCACCGTCACCGCGCCCTCAGCGCTCACCTCCACGCCCGGCATCTTCTTCAGCAGATCCTCAAGCACAGACCCTTCGGCCACCTTGTACGCGCTGGCGTTATACTCCACCGTGTCGTTTTTTTGACCTGTACCTCCACGGCGCGGGCCGTCACCACGGCCTCGCCCAGCAGCACCCCGTCCTCGGTCATCGTCAGCCGACCCACGTCCACGGGCGTCTTGCTGCCCGATATGTGGAGCCGTTGGTAGAGCGGGTCGAGCCCGACGTACGTCACGTGCAGCAGGTAGTCGCCCTGCCGGACGCCCATCAGGTCGAAGCGCCCCTCGCGGTCCCGTGACGGTGCCCTTCACCATCGCGCTGTCCTTGATGTTCAGCAGCCTCACGGCCGCCATCTCGACGGCCTCCGCCGGCTCGCCCGATCGGACGACTGTGCCCTTGACGTGGACTTGCGCCACCACTCCGGTAGCAGCCCCCAGCAGCAGGAGGCTCAAAAAAAGGATCGAAAATCGTTGTATCATCGTTTGTTTACCTATAAATCGTATGTCCATCCGAGGGCGCCCAAGCCCCGAAAGCGGGGCGATAGACGTCATCCGTGGGCGATGGTTTAAGCCGTGCTTCGGGCGGAAAATATGTCGGGAACCGCCGCCTGTTAGGCGCTCTTTTTCGGAAAAATATTTTTAAGAACCACTGCTCATCGGTCGCTCTTATTGGGGAGTATGTTATGGGCCGCCGTCCGTTAGGTGCTCTCGTTTGGGAATACGTTATGAGCCGCTACCTGTTGGGCGCTCTCGTTTGGGTGTACGTTATGGGCCGCCGTCCGTTAGGTGCTCTCGTTTGGGAATACGTTATGAGCAGCTACCTGTTGGGCGCTCTCGTCGGATATTCCAATAAGAACCACCAACCGTCAGGCGCTCTCTTCGGAAAAATATTTTGAGGACTCTATTCGGCCGGTCGCTCTCTTCAGAAAATATTTTTGGAGACTCTCATTCGTTAGGCGCTGCTGTTGGAAAACATTTTTGGGGACTCTTTTTCCCCGATTACGCCTCATTGAAGTCCTCAACGAGTATGTGATTGCACAATTACACCCCATTGAGGACTTCAATAAAAGGTGTGATCGTGAAATTACACCCCATTGAACACCCTCAACGAGGGTGTGATCATCAAATCACGCCCCATTGAAGGCCCTCAACGGGAGCGAAAGTGCGCCGGGAGTTCACGAAATAGAGTAAGAGAGGAGCTATCTGCCCGACCGAGTCGCCCCAATGTTTTTCCGACAGCAGCGCCCGAGTGCCCGCAGCCCATAAAATGATCTCCGACGACGGCTTACGCATGCCCGAAGTCGGTGAAATGTTTTTCGATGGCGGTGTATGAATGACCGAAGCCCGCAAAATATTTTTCCGACGGTGGCGTATGAATGACCGTAGCCCATAAAATGATCTCCAACGACGGCTTACGCGTGCCCGAAGCCGGTGAAATGTTTTTCGATGGCGGTGTATGAATGACCGCAGCCCGCAAAATGTTTTTCCGACGGCGGCGACTGCGCCCAAGCCGCTCCCGAAGCGCGCTCCAACGGCCGTGCATGCCGCTCAGTCGCCCCCAAAGGGAAAAACTTGGACGGCCGTAGACCAAAAAAAGCCTCCCAACTGCAAAAATTTATGGCCAAAAAAATAGGGATCCGTCTATCTTTGCCACACCTATTTAGACTTACGTTATTTGATCCTCAAACCTCACTACAACATTACTCATGATCACCAAGATTCGATCCCTCAGCCGCTTCGTGACCCAGAAGCCCAACGCCAGTCTGCTGCTGTTCCTAACCACCATCGCGGCCGTCGTGCTGGCCAACTCCCCCTTAGTCGACGCCTACAACAGCTGCCTGGAGTACCCCCTCGACTTCCGGTTCGACAACTTCATCTTCTTCCCCCATCACGGTCAGCCCATGTCGCTCACCACCTTTGTCAACGACGCCTTTATGGCCATCTTTTTTTCTTCGTCGTGGGCATGGAGATCAAGCAGGAGCTGCTCGTAGGCGAACTTAGCTCCGCCCGTAAGGCGCTACTGCCCGTCATAGCGGCCTGCGGCGGCATGATCGTGCCCGTACTGGTCTACCTGTCCGTCTGCCACAGCGGCCCCGCGGCCCACGGCGCCGCCATACCGATGGCCACCGACATCGCCTTCGCCCTGGCCGCCCTCGGAGCCCTCGGCAGCCGCGTCCCCCTCAGCCTACGCGTCTTCCTGACCGCCACGGCCGTGGTCGACGACATCGGCGGCATCATCGTCATCGCCATCTTCTACAGCGGACACGTCGCCGCCACCCCGCTGTTTATCGCCACGGGCGTACTGGTCTTCCTGACCGTCGGCGGACGCCTGGGAATACAGCACGCGCTCTTCTTCTACACCGGATTTTTTTCGTCGTTTGGTACCTCTTCACCCAAGCCGGCATTCACCCCACCATAGCCGGGGTACTCGTCGCCTTCACCGTGCCCGCGCGACCCAAGGTGAAGCTCGACTCCTTCGCCGACAACATGCGTGATCACCTCGCCTCGCTCGACTTCACCCAGGCCCGACACGCCGGCAAGTCCACCGTCCTGAGCCCCGGTCAAGTCTTAGTCCTCACCAACATCCACCGCCCGGCCGCCCACACGGTCAGCCCCCTGCAAAGCCTCGTGGAACGGCTCAACCCGGTGGTCAATTACCTCATCCTGCCCCTCTTTGCCTTTTGTCAATGCCGGCGTACACTTCGGCGGCTTCGACCTTTCGGCCCACGGCAGGCATCCCGTTGGCCATCTTCCTCGGCCTATTCGTGGGTAAGACCATCGGCATCTTCACCTTCTCCTATCTGGCGGCTAAAGCGCGCATCGTGTCGATCTCGCCGGAGATCACGAAGCGGGCCCTCTTCGGCGTTTCGATCCTGGGCGGCATCGGGTTCACCGTGTCGCTCTTCATCGCCAACCTCTCCTTTGCTGCCGTGCCCGACATCGGCGACGAACTGCTCAACGAAGCCAAGCTGGGCATCTTTGTCGGGTCGCTCGTCTCGGGCATCGTCGGTTATTTCTTCTTGAAGCACCAGTTGCCCGAACGCGATTAGCCCCCGATCGCCAGCCCCCCACACTCTGCCCCGCCGGACGATGAGTAAGCAACAAGCGCTCCTCGTCCGGCGGGGCTTGTTATGGTACGGAGCCGGCGCCTGTCCTGTTATCGCTACAAATGGTAGGTCTACGGGGCAGCGCACGGCCTGAAAATCGCCACAATTTGGGACAAGCCGCACCAGCCCCCACCCGTACTTTTTGCGCCCTCGGAAGCGACCTCTTTCTATGCAATGAAAGGGGCCGCTTCTCTTTTGTATTACCCCATTAAACAAGTATGTCACACATGAACAGAAGACTACTCTTCTTGATGCTATTCGCATTCTTCGCCTTTGTCGCATGGACGCAGGCGCAGTCAGTGACGGTCAGCGGCACCGTCGTCGGTAAGGACGACGGCCAACCCGTCATCGGCGCAAACATTGTAATCAAGGGCACGACGACAGGCACGGTGAGCGACGTCGACGGACACTTCCGCCTGACCGCCCCACGCCCCGGCGCCACGCTCGTCATCTCCTTCGTCGGCTACCGAACGAAGGAGCTCCCCGCCACCGCCTCCATGCACGTCGAGCTGGAGCCGGACGCTACGCAGCTGGGCGAGGTGGAGGTCGTCGTAGCCTACGGCCAACAGAAACGGCGCGAATTGACCGGCGCCATCGGCTCGATCGATGCCGCCTCGATCCGGGAGACCCCCGCCACGTCGCTCGAGCAGACGCTCAGCGGGCGCGTCAGCGGCGTGCAAGTCACGCAGGCTTCGGGAGCACCGGGCGGCGCCGTGGTGGTGAACATCCGCGGTACCAGCTCCATCTCGGCCGGCAACGAACCGCTGTACGTCGTCGACGGGATGCCGATCCTCTCGGCCGACTTCTCGCAGAAGGCCGGCTACCAAGGCAACACCTTGAGCGGCGTGGCGGACATTAACCCCGCAGACATCGCCTCGGTGGAGGTGCTCAAGGATGCTTCGGCCGCAGCGCTCTACGGATCGCGCGCCTCGAACGGCGTCGTCCTCATCACCACCAAGCGCGGTAGCTCCGGTCGCACACGGGTGACGTTAGATAGTTACGTCGGCGTGCAGAACCTCTGGCGCAAGCTCCAATTTCTGCCCACGGCGGAGCATGTGGCCGCCCGCAACGAGGCAATCAACAACTACAACACCTCGCTCGGCCTCTCGCCCACGGACGCGACGTATAAGAAGCCCGTTGCCGCCGCACAGGAGGGCGCGGACACCGATTGGATCGACGCCATCACCCGCACGGCGCTCCATACGAACCATCAGCTGGCCCTATCCGGCGGCACAGACCAGACGCAGTTCTATGCCTCGCTCGGCTATTACGATCAGCAGGGCGTGATGAAGAAGACGGACTACACCCGCTACAACCTGCGCACGAATCTCACGAACCGCATCAGTCGCACGGTGAAGATCTCGGCCGACATTGCCCTCAGCTCCGCCACGACCAATCGTGCCACGGGCGACGGCAACCTCTACTCGCCTTGGATCAACGCCCTCTCCGCATCGCCAGACTATGCCGTGCGTACCGCCAGCGGCAGCTTCGGCTCCATCAACGCCAGCAAATACAACCCCGTAGCGCTGATCGATGAGCAAGAGCAGGTGACACGGAAGTACCGCGCCATCGTCGGTCTGAAGACGACTTGGAACATCCTCCCCGAACTGCGTTACAACCTCGATTTGGGCGGCGACTACATCTTCATGCACGAGACGGGCGTCTTCCCACGTGGCACCATCCGCGGTGCCCGCTCCAATGGCGACGTGCACGACCTCCGCGGCTTCAGTTTCTCGAATCTGGCCGAGCATACGCTCGACTATTTCCACCAGTGGGACAAGCTCGCCTTCAAAGCGCTCCTCGGCTACAGCTATCAGAAGACGACGCTGGACAACAACTTTGTCCGAGGCACCAACTTCGTTTCGCCTATGCTGAAATACATCAACTCGGCGGGCAGCGTCACGGAAGGGTCGTCGTCCCTGTCGGAGTACGCCCTCCAGTCGCTCTTCGGACGCGTGAACCTGAACTATGCGGGACCGCTATCTGCTGGAGGCGTCGCTGCGGAGTGATGCCTCGTCGAAGTTCGCACCCGGGCGGCGAGTGGGCTACTTCCCGGCGGCTTCGCTCGGGTGGATCGTGTCTGAGGAGGGCTTCTTCCCCAAGACGAAATCGGTGAACGACCTAAAGCTCCGCGTCGCCGTCGGCTATACGGGCAACCAAGAGGGATCGGCTATTACGACTACTTCAATACCTATCGCGCCAGCGATGTGGCTTACATCGGGCAGTCGGGGCTGGCTTTCCCCAACTCGCGCCCGAACCCGGACCTGACGTGGGAGAAAACGCTGCAATACGACCGGGTGTCGACGCTGCGCTCTTCGATCGACGCCTGGAGCTGACGCTCGACTGGTATCACAAGGATACGCGCGACTTGTTGCTCTCGCACCCCATCAACGCCTTGAGCGGTTACACGCGGACAACCTCCAACGTGGGGCGGATCCGTAACGAGGGTTTCGAGGCCATGATCACCGGACATCCGCTGCGTGGCCGTGGCCTGACGTGGGATGTGCGCCTCTCTTTCGGTTATCAGCATAACGAGGTCGTGGCGCTCACGAAGAAGGCTGACGGCACGGATAACTTCATCGAAGTAGGGCCGAGCAACATCCTGCAGGTGGGTCAGCCGATGGCGACGTTCTACCTGATCCGTGCCGAGGGTATCTACCAGAGCAAGGAGGAGATTCTGGTTCAGCCCGGCGGTGAGGCACTCTGGAAGCGCGGCATCCGGCCGGGCGACGTGAAGTATTACGACAAGGACGGCAACGGCATCATCAACAACAACGACCGTGTGACGGCCGGATCGCCCTTCCCCAAGATCACGGGCGCCTTCATCAACAACTTTGCCTATAAAGGCTTCGACCTCGGGCTGGGACCTCCAATACTCCCTCGGCGCCAAGATCTACGCCACGTGGAAAGGGGCCTACACCGGAGGCGGCGGACAGGGCGGTACGCCGAACGGATACGCCATCTTCCGCGACGAATTTGAGGCGCGATGGACGCCCGAACGCCCATCGACCGACAGGCCGCGGGCCGTGGCCGACGGTGCGGCGTACACGAACAACATGATGAACTACACGACGCGCTTCCTCGAGAAGGCCGACTTCCTCCGCATCCGTAACGTGACGCTTGGCTATACCCTGCCCGACGAGACGGTGCGCCATCTGGGCCTCTCTCGACTGCGTTTCTATGCCCGGTGAACAACCTCTACACCTTCACGACGTACGACGGCTTCGACCCCGAAGTGGCCATGAACCCCTGACCGCGCCACCTATCGCGGTTACGACCCCCGGATCTATGCCGCATCCGCGCTCTTTCCTCTTCGGCATGAACTTATCCTTCTAAACTTTCCCCCAACGAGATGACTTACCCAATGAATATGAGAATCCCTTTGATGATCGCCGCATTGGCGGCCTCACTACTGGCCTTCAACGGCTGCAATCTGGACTATCCGCCCACCGCGGCCGTCTCGGACTCTTCGCTGACGGATGCCGACTATCAGGCCCTGCTCAACGGCGTCTACGACGGCGCCCAGAACTACCGACTCGTGATGGAGGACATCGCGGCCGACAACCTCAACAGCAAGTCGTGGTATTCCGACATGGACGACAACAACCCAACGACAAGCAGCGACAACATCAACTCGCTCTGGCAGCAGCTTTACGGCGCTGTGCAGCGGTGTAACAACCTGATCAACCTGGTGGAGAAGCATACGGGCACATCGACCGTCAACCTGACCGAGATCGCCGCCCAAGCGCGCATCGTCCGCGCTTGGCTCTATATGCGCATCACGGCCAACTGGGGCGACGCGCCGCTGCTGACCACCGTCACGGACGAGCCCGTGAGCCGTGCGTCGGAGGACTCCGTCTGGATGCTCGTTAAGCAAGACCTGGAGTATGGCATGGCGCATGCGCCGGCCTTCTCCACGGCCGGCTATGCCAGTCGCGTGGCCGCCAAGGCACTCTTGGCGCGGGTGCTGCTCATTGCCCCCACGCCCGTGCAGGACAAGGCGCGGGCCCGACAGTTGGCCGAAGAGGTGATCGCCGACGGTCACTTCGCCCTGGCCGATCATTACGCCGACATCTGGCACGCCAAGACGAGCAAGGAGATGATCCTGCAATGGACCAACACGACGGGCGACAGCGGCTCCTACGGCTGGTTTTTGCGCTCCAACATCGTCGACCAGTACGAGAAGGAAAACGGTGCGGGCAGCGCAGCCCCTGGCGGTAATGGACGCTACGAATTGCCCGTCGATCAGGCCCTCATCAGGGCCTACGAGGAGGGCGACGAGCGCAAGGCGGCCTCCGTGCGCCACTTGAAGCTCAAGAACGGCACCGAGACGTACGACTGCATCAAGTATCCCAACACGGACAAATCCGACTCCTACCCCGTTGTCCGCATCGCCGAGATGTACCTCATCGTGGCCGAGGCGGCGGGCTATCCCGAGGGCGTGAAGCGGCTCAACGAGCTGCGGGCCAAGCGTGGCGTCCCAGCCCTCCAGACGGGCAGCACGATCACGGCCGCAAACTTCATGGCGCGCATCATGCACGAGCGCCGCGTGGAGTTTTTCGCCGAGGGGCAGCGGTGGTACGACCTCCGTCGCTGGTTCAACTCCGGCCCCGAAGGGCGGCAGGCCGTGCGGGCGCTCTGCAAGTATCGCACGGGCGAGGCCGCGGGCAGTCGTCCGCAGGCTTCCGACAAGCTGAACATCGCCGAGACCGGCTACAACCTGCTTTGGCCCATCACCACGGAAGCCATCGACAACGACCACAACCTGTTGCCAAACAATCCCGGGTACTAACCGCCGCCATCGGGCCCGATTTCCGCTTGGAAAATGCGCCGGAGTCCTGAATTCTGGCGCGTTTCTTCTAAGCAACACGCCTAAATCGGGAATTCTGGCGTGTTTCTTCTAAGCAACGTGAGTTCGACGGAAGAATGAGGCTCCTAATCCCCTGAAGAATGCCTTGGATAGAGCGCTGTAACGACCAAAGTGCTTTTAGAAATGCCCCGCGGGAGTACCCGCAAACGCCAAAGCATTTGTCGCGAGACTTGCGGGAGTACCCGCAAACGCCAAAGCATTTGCCGCGAGACTTGCGGGAGTACCCGCAAACGCCAAAGCATTTACCGCGGGACTTGCGGGAGTACCCGCAAACGCCAAAGCATTTGCCGCGAGACTTGCGGGAGTACCCGCAAACGCCAAAGCATTTGCCGCGAGATTTGCGGGAGTACCCGCGAACGCCCAAACGTTCTTTTTTTCCCCGTTGCGAGATTCCCGCGGGGCATTTCCAAAGGCGTTTTTGGCCATCGCGTGGCTTCCGTAGTGGCTCTCTAAGGGCCCTTATTCTTACGTCGAACTCACGTTAAGCAACGGGCCTAAATCGGGAATTCTGGCCTGTTTCTTCCGAGCAACACGCCTAAATCGGGAAAAAAACGGCCAAGTTTCTTCCGAGCAACGGGCCTAAATCGAGAATTCCGCCAAGTTTCACATAGAAAAAGGCCTGTCGCAAGTGGTGCGGCAGGCCTTTCTTGTCAGAAATGGACTGGGGGCGTCAGCTCTTCTTGAGATCGGGGTAGCTGATGCGGGTGTGGTACATCGTTTTGAGCTTTTCCACGAAGGTGGTCTTGATCTTGTCGATGTCGCGGAAGGTCAGCGGGGCGTTGCGCATGAGTCCGTCGGCTATTTGCCCGTCGATGATCTTATCGACCGAGGTGCGGATCGTGTCGTCGGTGTATTCGTTGAGGCTGCGCGAGGCCGCTTCGACGGAGTCGGCCATCATCAGGATCGCCGTCTCGCGGGTGAAGGGGTTCGGGCCGGGGTAGGAGAAGAGCTTGTCGTCGACGGGTTCGCCGGGGTGGGCGTTGCAGTAGGAGTTGTAGAAATACTTGGCCTTGCCGGCGCCGTGGTGCGTGCGGATAAAGTCGACGATGGCCTCGGGTAGGCCTGCCTTTTTCGGCCATTTTGATGCCCTCGGTGACGTGGCTGATGATGATCTGTGCGCTCTGTTCGAAGGGCAGCTCGCGGTGGGGGTTGATGCCCTTCATCTGGTTCTCGGTGAAGAAGGGCGGGTTCGTCATCTTGCCGATGTCGTGATAGAGGGCTCCGGTGCGGACCAGCTGTGTGTCGGCACCGATCTTGGCGCTGGCGGCGGAGGCCGGGATGGAGACTTGCAGGGAGTGCTGGAAGGTGCCGGGGCAGGTCTCAGAGAGCTTTTTTTGAGCAGCGGGGTGTTGATGTTCGACAGCTCAACGAGCGTGATGGGCGAGACGTATCCGAAGGCCTTTTCCATCATATAAATGAGGACGTAGGAGAACATGAGCAGCACGAAGTTGATGCCGAAATAGATCCCCATGCGCCAATCGATCTTGTTGAAGTCGCCGTCTTGATAGAGCGAGAGGCCGATGTAGCCCAACATGTAGGCGAGGGAGATGAGGAAGGCGCATCGCAAGAGCTGCGATCGCTGCGAAAGCTCCTTGAGGCTGATGATGAAGACGACGCCGGCCATGAACTGTAGCAGCAAGAACTCGTGTGGGAAGGGGGCCACGAGGGAACAGATGAGGGCCGTGATGAGGTGGGTGAAGAGGGCCGAATGAGAGTCGAAGAAGGTGCGGACAACGATGGGGATGATGGCGAAGGGCAGGATGTAGATGTTCATCAGGTCGTAGCGCACGCAAATTTCGGAGAGGATGCAGGGGACGAGGATGCAGGTGAGGATGAAGAGGCGGTTCTTGCGCTTGAAGTAGAGCTCCGGACGGAAGGCTAGGAAGTAGAGCGCGCAGCAGGCCATGATGCCGAGGATGAGGATCACTTGGCCCATCATGGTGATGGCGTCACGGCGGTTGCCTCCGGACTTGGTCTCGTGGACGATCTTGAGCGAGCGGAGGATGTTGTACGTGCGGGTGTCCACCACCTCGCCCCGGTCGACGATGCGTTCGCCCGCCTGCACGATGCCGGTGGAGAGTGTCACCTTCTGCATGAGCGCCTCCGGGGCCTTGTCGGACGTTTCGGCGTCGTAGGTGACGTTGGGGTGCAGGTAGCGGTCGAAGTTGGAGGCCCTCAGCTCGCCCTTGTCCATCGATTCGGGCGCTTCGTTGATGACCAGCTCGTAGGCCGACTTTTTCGGAGTGGAAGCGGGAGAGATCGACCTGCGAGGAGACGTTCTTGCGGAGTAGCCTCAGGCGGGTGTGATGCTCGGAGGTCATGCGCTCCATGTCCTGCGCCGAGATGATGCCGTCGGCGTAGAGTGCGCTGAGCTTTTTGGGTGAGGTATTGCCAGACGGGCGTGCTCATGGTGCGATGTTCGACGTAGTCGTTCTTGAGGTTGCCCAAGGCCTGCCCCGCGACGCGGTCGTCGACGCGGAAATAGGGCCGGAAGCGAGCCTGTAGACTATCTCGCTCGGCCTTCAGCTCGGTGTCGGACTTGTAGATGGGGAAGTCGCTGGGGGCCGTCAGCAGGCCGTAGCGCCAAGGCTTACCCTCGTGGAACTGGTATCTGAACTTGCCTTCTCGCGGGAAGAAGTAGGCGATCACGACGGCCGTAGCCATGAAATAGAGGAAGGCCTGTATGGCCGTTTTCTTTGATTTCAGCGTATGCATAATAGTCGGAGTATTCGTGTGTGTATAGGCGTCATGTGTTTGCGATGTCTAATCGGCCGCAAAGGTGGGGGAAAAAGGGCGGGAGGAGAATGCCCCGCGAATACGTTCTGAGGTGGTTGGAATACGTTCGGAACCTATTCCGACCACCTCCCCAACGTATTCGAATAGGTTCGGAACGTATTCCGACCACCTCCCTAACGTATTCCAATAGGTTCGGGAGAAAATTATAAGCAAATATCCCTCTGAAAAAGAAGAAGTTACTCGGTCGTAGGCATTGGATAGGTAACGAAGTGGAAACGAGCGAAGCGCTTGAGGTTGCTGGAATCTGCACAAACAAAGGGCGCTTGTCATTTGAGGGTGCAATGTTACTATGACTATTTGAATTACAGGCGTTTTTGATGCGATTCTCTCGATTTGGCTTTCAGTTTGGGAAAGGTCGGGATGGATGGAGCGGATGAACGTCAAACATCATATCCCCCTCCCTCGCTTCTTCTTTTTCCCGGCTTGGTTTCTTAAGCGTCGCTGCCATGCGATCTCAGCGTAGTCTGCGCCGTGTGTCTGTAGAGCTGTGACCTCTCCAGTCTCCGAAAGAAGGCTTTCCGCAGTGTCTAAAGCGGATCTTGCGACTTGTGCAATAGGGGAATCATTTGTTGGCCGGAGGGAGGAATGGCTTGATGGAATAATGATTGGCTTCAGTGTGTTGCCGGACTCGAACTGTTTCGGCAGGGTGCGGAAACCGAACTCACGGCCGATCTCGGAGGCCTTGAAACTGTAGCCGTCGTAGGTAAACTTCAGCCCGTAGACTTTCCCCTGCTTGTTCTTCATGCGGTCGATCGTGACGCCACTTCGGTGGAGTTCATAGAGGAACATGGAGTGACCCGACAGGCCTTTCCCTTTGTGCTTCTCGAGCAGGGCGTAGCAGATGCTCCGAACCTGCAGCTTTGTCCGCTCTCTTCTCGGATCGGCTTGGGCTTTCCGATGTAGTCGTGCGGATCGGACTTCGTTGGCGATGGTCAGCCCATACTTGCGGCTGAGTTCTTCGGCCACTCTCGCGGCTCGGTTACTGACGAAGGTGGTGTCGTAGACCTGCCCGCAAAGACTGATCCGATTGGCAATGATATGGATATGCAGATTGTCGGTGTCCTTGTGCGTGACGGCCACCCATTGGTGATCGTCCAGCCCCATCTGTTTGGCAAAGAGCAAGGCGAGGCGGTTCAGGGTCTTGAACGTCATCTGCGGCTCGTCCTTCGGGGCGATGCCGATTTCGATGCGCAAGAACTTGTTTTTGCAACGGCTGTTATAGTCGCTGATGAGCTTCATTTCCTCGTGAATCTCCTTCGGCGTTTCGCTACACAGGTTGTGGAGGGCGAGGATCCGGCCGAGCTTTCCTTCTCGGAAAACGTACTCCAGCGCGTTGCCTCCGTGCGCGATAGCCTTACACTTTGCGATCATGATCTTCGATATTTAAGCGCTTAAATACCTCTTCATTGACCCGATAGCGAGGGCTGAAGAACCGCTTAAAAGCGATCTTGGCGTAGGTGGCAAGTGCCTTCGTGGCGTCTACCCAAGAGGCATCCTTGACCTTAATCAGGTTAGAGATGTGCGCGTAGAATAGTGCCGTCTGACGGAGGATGGCGAGGGCCTCCCTCTCGTTGTCGCCCTATCGGAGGGATGGCGATGACGGATCCACCGAGCAACATCTCGCGACAGTAGTCGGAGTACTTCCGCCCTGCGTTCGCAGCCCTCGAACGGATTCGCTCCTTCTCCTCGGCTGTGCATCTGACCTTGATGAAGGCCGTCTTGTTCGTCTTCTTGTCTTCCTTCTTGTTGTACTTTTTCATGTGGACAGGTCTTTTCTGTGGTGCTTATTCTATGGTTTGGGCCGATGAGAACGGATGTGATTACGGCCCTCTCCACCGACCGACAGGGGCGGGGGAGCAAGCGCAGTTTGTGGGAACAAACTGACGTCTTGCATTACCGTCGTCACGCTCCGTTACGTACCCGCTGTATTTCTTACAATCACTGCATACCATGCATTCAGGCGGTTACTGCTTGTTAGGTATGCATATCGTTCGTGGACTCTTTGATGGATCCGTGTGCTTGGATTACAGCTTTCGCCATTCCTCGATTTCCTCGGCGTAGTCTTCCAAATGGGCGCGCACAATGCGCTCCACGAAGCTCGACAGATTGGCGCCACGGTCGCCCAATCGACGGACAACGAAGTCGGCGCGCTCCTGAGTCGCCCGACACAAATAGACTGCCCGACGTTCGATCAGCTTGGCGGGGACGAGGAAGGTCTGCTTGTAAGCCTCCAGCGTCCCTCGTCTCATTTTGGCGCTGATGCGTTTTGGTGTGAGTGCACTCTCGGCATGCGCGACCTGCTCGGATGGCTCTGCTTCCTGTGGATGCGTTTCTTCCGGATAGACGTCGAGGAACGCCCGGTCCGCTTTGTTGGTGTTTTTCTCTTTCATGGTTGCTATCTCCTTTTCAGTTTGATTCTGTGGGATGGTTTGGTTGTGATTGGTGCTTGTCCTTGTAGGCGACGGATGCGGTTGACATGAAACTCGTTGAGATCCTTGCATCCGCGATAATGCATGGACATGTCTTCCACCAGAAACCCAGCTTCGATGAACGTGCTCAAGGTTCGCCTTCCAGCGTCGTCGTTATCGAGGAAGGCGCGGAGGGCCGTGATGTGCCGCTCGCGCAAGTAACGGATGCACCGCCCAACATTAGCCACGGAGTTCATTACAAGGCAATGGCTACCGACCTTTTCTTTCATTGAAAGGAAGGAAAGGAAGTCCATGAAGCCTTCGAAGAGGCAGACTGGCTGCCGCCCGTCGGAAAAGATGGGTGTAATGTCCTTTGGAGCCAGCGTTCCTTTGAATAACCCGGCGCCCCTGAGCTCGTAGCCGCCCGAGGCATTGGCAAAGCCGATGACTTCGTACGTCCGTCTCCTCACTTCGTAGCGGACGCATCGGAGGAAGGGCGAGCCCGACCGAGGTCGATGCATCGCACTTTGCTCAGGTAGTCTTGCAAATGTGGCGGAAGGTCGTTCGATATGCCGATCAGATTTCTACTCGTGTTCGTGCCCTCGATGAGATTACGGTCGATTCTTGTCCGTGGACAGTCATTCACCATGCGACCGGAAACAATCTTCCCTAAATGGAGGATGGCCTCCGGTAGGCTGCACCCCTCCAGCCGCATACAGAGGTCGATGATGCTTCCTCCACAGCCTTCGGCATAGTCAATCCACAGGTTCTTTTCGGTGTCTACCTTGAAGCTCGGATGATGCTCATCCCGCAGCGGCGAGCGATACATCGCGTAGGTCGCCAGCCGTCGGACAGGAGTGATGCCTTTACTTTCCAAGTACGCCGTGATGGGGTACCGCTTGATGGTCGATAGGTTTTCTTCTTTCATGGTGATCAAACATTGAGATGGGTAATGAAATGGTGTGGTGTTTTTATTGGAATGCAAGTGATTTAACGTGAGTTCGACGTGGGGCAATTCATTTATATAGGGATGGGACTCCCTTTGCACGATGGCTGCAAGCTCCCTTGCAGGCGGGCTGCAAGCCTGCTTGCACGAGGTGTGCAAGGAAGAGTGCCTTCCCCGAGGCAGTTGTAGGGGCGAATGATTATTCGCCCCTACGAGAAGGGGCACATGATCGAGGTGTTGCGTCACCCACAAAGCCTACGTCGTCTGTGAGCCATTGGGAAGGGTGTCTTCCTCGGTGCGGGAAGGTATTTTTCCCCGAGGCGGGGAAATGGATTCCTTACATAGAACTCACGTTGATTTAAGATCAAATACCCGTACTTTTTTTGGCTTCTTCTTACTACAAACTACAATCGCCTTACTCGATTGTTTTTCCAATAGCATCCATACAAATCGAGGTCACTACGCGGCCGACTACATGTTACTACTACATGATTGGAGGAGGGGACAGGGGAGGATCTTTCGGATTTTGTAGACATACAGCGGGCTACCGCCGTTCCGCCGTCGGCTGACCTTGATGTATCCGACCCTTTTCAAGGCCTCTCCCATACGTTTGGCCTTAAGCGGTTGGCGCGTGTAGGTGCCGAGGTAAGTCAAGATTTCGGTCGTTGTCAGGTAGGAGCAATCACTGTCGGTGGTCGGCAGCTCGAAGCAGCGCAACAGGAGCTCCATCTCTGCTGTCTGTACTTGGAACGCCTCACTTTCGCGGTACAGCTCCGCGATCTCCTCATCGTTGAACCAATATCGATAGCCCGATTGCAATAGCGATTTGGCCTCCGCATAAACGGCGTCCATCGAGACGGCCCTTGCCCGGTTGATGTCGATGGAGAGCACCTCGAAGGGCAGAAAACGCCTGCTGCCGGTGGGGTCGGTGAGGAAGTCGTTGCCATTCACCGAGGCCACGAAGCTCGCCATGTGGGGGTGCTCCTCCACGTGCTTATCGTAAGGCATGCGGTACTTGACCATCGGGCAGGTGATCAAGTTCTTCAACTCGTTTTCGTCCCGCTTGTTGAGCGCCTTGAGCTGGTCGTCGATGTTGATAATGAGATTCTGCCCGATGTAGGTCAGCGTGTCCTTCTCCTGTGGATAGATCTTGCCGGTATAGCTGTAATCGTGCAGCTTAGGCGGGCAAAGCAGGTCAAGAAACGTCGTCTTGAATCGTCCCTGTTCGCCGGTCAAGACTAGGCAGGTGTGGTTGCGACACTCGCGGTCGTTCATCGCGTTGGCGACTACAGCCACAAGCCATTTTGTTAGGTACAGCAGCCATTTCTCCGGGTTACGGACGACGACGCAGTCGGCCAATTCACGGATGGCGTGCGTGTTTGGGTCATCCAGTGCAGCGGTGGGCAAGGTTTTGAAATACTCCTGTATGGGATTGATGCGTGGAGAAAAGTCGCTTTCAATGATCGAGTAGAGGTTGTCTGGGGAGGTCGTGATCCCGGCCTCGTTGTCAAGTTCGCGGCGCAGCGTGTTGATCTCATAGCGACCGACTTTTACGAATCGGGTGTCCTCCCGGCCGCGATATTCCACCCGTCCCCAAACGGTGTTGTATCGGAATGCGTAATGCTGAGAGAGGTAAGTCTCGATCTCCCCGTTCTTGGATGAGCGTCCGCCGCTGTCCGGTGTTTTGCTGGTGTTTATCTTGCTTTTATCTACCTGTCTCTTCATGGCTGGCTGGGATGAGTTTTCGGGGGTGAAGGTGTGATGAGCATCCCCGGCATCCAAGCATGCAGCGTTGTCCGGCATAATGTTGCGCCCGTTTGCTGCCGATTTCTTCGGGGAGCAGGACTTACAAGAAAGCAATTTGTTCTTCCGATAAGACAAAATGGCAGTGAAAGAAAAGGAGGTGCGGAACGATTCGCGGGCTGCTATCCGCTTTCCGTTGCGGCTGTTTTCCGAATGAACGGAAACTGCGTCCATGCTACACCAGCCATATCCTTACTGTTCCATTTGCATCCCTCCTGTTCCCGGTTGCATGGGTAGCGTTTTACGTGCAATTACGTTTGCCGTCGAAAACAGTAGAACCTGAACACCAACCAAAAACTAATATGTGAATCCATGAAGTATTTGATTATTACGGAGACCGATTGGCTGAGCCTGCGCGATGAGGTGCTGAGCCTTGCGAAATGTTGCCTGAAGGCTTTCGGAGAAGAGTCCAAACACACGGAATGGCTACACAACGGGGACGTCTGCCGACTGCTCGGCATCAGTAAACGCACCTTACAACACTACCGAGACACAAGAGTGCTACCCTTCTCACAGATCGGGCACAAGTGCTATTACAAGCGGGAGGATGTGGAGCGATTGCTCTGCGTAAAGTCTGACAAAACGACAAACACGAAAGCATGATGATGGAAGCGATTCAAGACTTGAGTATGGAGACGGGCGAAATGCAGGTAGTCCTCTCAGCCTTGCGACGCGTCAGGGAACGGATTCGAGAAGTGTCCGAGACTCACCGGCCGCTCTTCGGCGGTGAACACTTCCTTACAGGCAAGGAAGTTTGCGAACGGCTTTTACATCAGCCCCCGCACCTTGCAGGACTATCGCGATCGGAGGATCATCCCCTACACGCAGTTCGCCGGCAAGATTCTCTACAAGATTTCGGATCTCGAAAGGATACTAGAGAAGAATTACAAGGGAGGCGGGAAACGATAAAACGCGAAAGGCGTATGATTGAATTGAAAACGGCACTTGGAAGCAGAGGTAGATCTGCGCCAAGTGCCGTTTTTAGAATATCCACATAGTGTTTTTGAGAAGCAGTTTTGAATTTATCTGTGGACTTTTTTTAAGGAGAATATAACAGAAAGTGAGGTGCAGCATGGCTTCTGCGGACTCACTACATCGTTCTTTATTGATCGTCATTCTCCTGTAGTTTTTCTATCCAAGAGAACGTTCTTTCTGCGATCCATCTTAAGAGGAGAACAACAAACTTATGTGTGTCCTCTTTCGGGCGAAGTATAGAGACCATTGCGCAAGCCCATCTCTTCACAGCTTGCACTTTCCTCCACCGAACTCTGGAGTCTTTAGGCTGAGAGGTGAGATGCCTGTCCCTCCCCTTGCCTCCTTTCGAGAGGATGATCCTTTCGAGAGGGGGCAAGGGGCTATTTGATGCTCTGGAGCACAAGAAGCCCAGGCATACGCTTCAGATTGTATGCCATAGCTTCCAAGATATTCTGTGTATGCGTTCGCTCAAGCCCTCGGTAGCGACATCGCCCTCCTGAAAACCACCTTCGAATACTCCCGAAGGTATGCTCTATCAAACAGCGCATTTTGCTGATGGCGTTATTCAGTTCACGTTGTCGCTCTGTGAGCTTCATCCCCTTCTGCGCCTTGATCATAATTCCATCAATCAAGCCGCGCTCAAGGAGACAAGCCGAGTTCTTCTCGGCTACAATAACCTTTATCGGCAAGGACACTAACGCCCTGCGTAAGCTCAGCCTTCTCTATCAGCTCGGGCAATACCACCGTATCGGCACAATTGGCTGGCGTGGTAATTATGCTCTCCACCAACCCTTGCCCAACCCTTGCCCATCGGTCAGCACGTGCTTTTTTTGTACCTGTAGCGATATTGCCTGCCTTTGCGCACCCAACGAGCTTCCGTATCGACCCCTAGTTTACGACTTTTTCAACTCATACTGATAAGCCTGCTCTTGGGCTTGCTCTTCTTCGGTGCGCAAGTCCTCTCAGTCGTCTGCCACTTCGATGAGGATACTTCCATCGGGAGCGTTCGGGCTATCCACAATGCTCGCATCCACGATAGCCCCTTGGTCAATACGGCTAATCCCATGCTTCTTGAACTGCTTATTTAGCTCCTTAAGGAGCTTGTTCATAATCCCCCAAGCGTGTCAGTTCAGCGCGAAAGCGACAGATGGTGCTGTGGTCTGGAAATACCTCGCCAGTCAACGCAAGCGCTGATCAGTCGAAGGAACGAGTGCTTCATGCGGTCGCGACGCACCTGCGTATAAACTTGCAGGAAGCGCGGAGCGGATTCGGTTTGTTTGGTAGGCATAGCTATACGACTGTTTTGGTTATGAAGATACTACATATCAGTGATATACGAAGCAACCACAACCCTGTATACCTTTGAAATACCGTGCAATGGTCTCCTTAATACGAGTGTAGCCAAGACAGCCAGTGCAACACCGTCTATCAGCATTCCGACAAAAAGGTGCATAATGGAAACGGCAATCAGGGTCGGGACATTCCATAACCCAAGAATAAATGCAAAAGCCGATGACGCAACCTAATACGCCGCTTCCGCAGATAAGAATCCTGCACCGTCTTCCGGTACGTGCCCGATATGTCTCCCTTTTCATTATGCTCCTTTCCTTGCTCTTCCTTTTTCCGCTTCTTCATTTTCCAACGCAGAGAAAATCATTTCATCCACTTATGTTTGCCGGCAAGACAAGGAAGACCCGTACCTGCCGCGATACGCAAGCAAGGGCTTCCTTGTCTTACACTATGATAGCATTCAATCGTGCGATTTCGGCTTTTTGCGTTTCCCCCGGTCGGGATGTGCGAAAAACACTTCACTCGTTACCAACGCAAAGGCTGGGAACACCAAGAGACAAATCGCCAGATTGACATAGGTTATGACGCATGTCGGGTCTTCACACCGGTAAATGAAGTGCCAGACGGCAAAGCCGGCGACCAGACCTGCGGCAAGGCTTACGATGATGCTGATTTAGAAAGGTTGAACATCTTGTAGCGATGTTGCCGTCGTCTTCCCAATCTACGTTCGTTATGCCTGTTCATAGATGTCCGTTGCTATAATCAGTGTTCGCCGTGGTCGGCGGACATGGAAGCGAGGTAAAATGCTTTGCCTGTTACTACTGTGGCGTCCGCATCCACGGGGTTCACGAAATCAACCTGCGTATATCCCAGCTCGCCGGCTCCCGTTATGACTTCCACGCGCTTGAAATGCAGCGTTTGCTCCTTTCCGTCCGCCTGCCTGCCATCGAGGACGAAAACGAACTTCTTGCCTTCCGCGCTGACTATGGCACCGTCAGGCAGAGCCGTGACCTCCTTTTTGCCCGTATGTATCAGTCCGGTGATGTACATTCCGGCAATCAGCCTGTCGGCGTTGCCTCCGGTAATCTGGGCATGTACGGCGATGGCCTTGGTCTCCGGGTTCATGGAGCGGTTCACCAAAGACACCTTGCCTTTGACACGCGCCTCCGGGCTGTTCGTGATGACGAAATCCACGTCCCTGCCCGACCTCGACACGGCTTATGTTGCGCTCGAACACATTGAGGCTGGCATAGACGGCCGAATTGTCGGCTATCTGCATCAGCGGAGTGGTGGTGTCCACGTAAGTGCCGGTGTTCACGCTTACCTTGCCTACCACGCCCGGAATAGTCGTGCGCACGGGGACTTGCGAGACTATCTTCCCCGCTGCCACTTGTTCCGGACTGATGCCGATTTGCACCAACTGGTGATGCAATCCCGTCAGGCGTGCCTGTGCGGTCGCGTATGCCGCTTCCGCTTGCTGGAGCGTCTTTTTCCACTCCGGCTCCCTGCGCGGACAGCGTTCGTTGCCTCTGCTGTTCCAGCTGGGCCGTCTCCTTTTCTTTTGCAGCCACAAGATAGTTCTTCTGCATCTCCACAATCTCCGTGTTCTCGATGTAGGCCACCGTCTGTCCGGCTTTTACCTGCTGCCCCTCTATGACACTTATCTTGCGGACGATGCCGCCGATGAGCGACGTGACATCCGCCTTGTTCTGCGGATTTAGCTTCAGCTCCCCGTTGACGCGAATTACGCTGCCGAGTTCCTTTTTTTCTCCACTTTGCCCAGCGTGATGCCCACGGTGCTTATCTGCGTCTGCGTCAGTTCCACCTCTTCCGTATGCTGTTCTTCCGTCTCCTTAGTCTGGTTTTTCTACGTTCTTGTTCCCGGAGCATGACGCAAGGATGACGAGTGCGCCTGCCATGATTGTCATATAAATCGTTTTCATTTGTTTCCTTTTTATGTAATTCAACATGATGATTGCCTGATTGTAGTCGTTGACGGCATCGGCATACCGCAACTGCACGTCGAGTGCTGTCTGCTGGTTCTGGATATATTCCACATACCCGATTTCCCCGTTCTCGTAGGGACACCTGCGAGAGGCGGCCCATGCGCTCGCCCCTGTCCGTTTCCCTGCGCGGTGTAATAGTCCAGCACCTTCTGCGCACGGAAAAGCTCGTTCAGTCCGTCACGGTATTCCTTGTCCATACGTTGCTTCGCCTGCCGGCGGCTGATTTCCGCCAGTTCCACGTCGCGCCGGGCGGCCTTTACCTTCGCATTCTGACCGCCCCAGAACAGGGGTATGCTCACGCCTACCTCGAAGCCCATGAAATTTCCCTTGTCAAACCTGCTGCGCTCGATGTCGTAAGGATTGAAGCCCTTGATGAGCAGCTGCCCTGTCAAGCCTATGCTCAGTCCCGGCATATACCCTTGTTTGGCAAGGCTGAGGTTACGCTCGGATGCCGTTATCCGTGCGGCATACATTCCGCCCAAAGGCGTTTGCTCGAAGGAAACGGATGCCTCCGGCATTTCCTGTCGTATGACGGGAAGCGAAACGTCCGCCGGAACGACCACGGTGTCCGTGTTCAGCAGTTGCCGGAAAGCAAGCATCGCCGACCGGTAAGACTTTTCAGCCTTTTCCATCTCGATGCGGTTCTCGTTGCGAATACGCTCTGCGTTTATCAGTTCCAGATTGCCTGCCTCCCCCGCCTTGAACCGTGCCGAGGCAAGGCTGACGAACCTGTCGTACACACTGTCTTGCGCCTGCAAGATTTCGATGGTACGGCGGTCATGGAGCAGTGTGTAATAGTATGCGCTTACGTCCCTTACCACCTCGTTGCGTGTCACCGCCAGACTGCTCTGCGCCGCCGCCGTTTCCGCTTTCAGGTACTTGCGCCGTGCGGCGTAAACAGTGGGGAACTCGAACGACTGGCTTACCGTTATGCCGTTGTCGGGACTACCCCTGATGTGGGGTCCCTGACTGAGCGTGACGGATGTCTTCTCCATGTCGAACGCCGTGCCTTGCAAGTCGCGGGCTTTGCCTACGGAGACTGTCCCGGCTTTCATGTCCAGATTGTTGTCCAATGCCATGTCGATGCACTCCTGCAACGTCATGGTCTTTTCCTGTGCAGGTGACGACAGCGGCAGTGCGCCGATACATACAGTTAAAATGATATACTTGAATGTTTTTCATGCTTCCTTACGATTTTTCTCTTGTGAATGTCTTATATATTGACGGCAATACAATGAGTGTCAGGATGGTGGCAGTGAGCAGTCCGCCGATGACCACAGTCGCGAGGGGACGCTGTACTTCGGCTCCGTCGCCCGTGGAGAGTGCCATAGGCATGAAGCCGAGCGATGCCACCAGTGCCGTCATGATGACCGGGCGCAGCCGCAGCATACATCCCTCGACAATCCGTTTCCGCACATCCGTCATTCCTTCCTTCTCGAACGTGTTGAACTGTCCGATAAGCACGATTCCGTTGAGTACCGCCACGCCGAACAGCGCGATGAATCCCACACAGGCAGAAATGCTGAACGGCATATCGCGCAGCCACAATGCCCACACGCCGCCGATGGCGGACAGCGGTATGGCGGAGAACACGAACAGTGTCTCGCGCACATTCTTCAGTGTGGCATACAGCAGGCAGAGGATGACCAGCAGGGCAAGCGGCACGGCGAGCATGAGCCGCCCTGTGGCTTCCTGAAGGTTCTGGAACTGTCCGCCGTATGTGTAATAATAGCCCGCCGGGAGCTTCAGTTCCTTGTCGAGAATGCCTTGGATTTCCTCTACGGTGCTTTGCACGTCACGCCCACGCACGTTGAACCCTACGTATATGCGCCGCAGCCCGTCCTCGTGCGTGATTTGCGCTGGAGCGTCCTCGAAGCTGATTTCGGCAACCTGTCGCAACGGCAGCGTCCCGCCGTCGGGCAGTGGCAGATAGAGACCTTCCAATGCCGCGAGGTCGTTGCGCAGGTCATTGTCCATCCGCACAACCATGTCAAAGCGGCGGTCTTCCTCGAACACGTAGCCTGTGCGACGGCCTGCGAAAGCCGCCTCAAGTACTCTGTTGGCGGTGGCTATGGAGATGCCGTATTTCGCCAGACGGTCGCGGTCATACTTCACCTGTATCTGCGGCAGTCCCTGCACCTTCTCCACGAACGGTTCAGACACGCCGTCCACATCCTTGATGAGCGATGCCACCTTTTTCGCTGAAGATTCCAGCGCGTCGAGGTCGTTGCCGTATATCTTTATCGCCACATCCCTGCTTGATGCCCGTAATCAGATCGTTGTTGCGCATCTGTATGGGCTGTGTCATCTCTACCTCCATGCCGGGAATGACGCTCAGGGCTTCCTCCATCTTCTCCATCAGCTCGTCCTTGGTCTTTGCCGATGTCCATTGGGCTTTCGGAATCAAGGATATGAGCATGTCGGCACGCTCCACGGGCATGGGGTCGGTGGGGATCTCGGAGCTTCCTATGCGCGTCACCGCCTGTTTCACCTCCGGGAACTGCGCCTTCAGTATCTTCTCCGCCTGCATGGTGCTTTCCACCATCTGCGAGAGCGACGTGCCCTGCGCCATGCTTTATCTCGGCGGCGAAGTCCCCCTCCTCAAGGCTGGGGATGAACTCTCCGCCCAACCTGTTGAAGACAAGCAGACTGATTGCGAACAGCACGACCATCGAGGCTATCAGCGTCTTGCTCCAATTGAGGCTTTTCGTGATGACGGGCAGATACCATCCCCTCAGCTTCTCAATGAGGCGGTCGGACAGGTTGCGCTTGTGCGTGCTTTCCTTGCTGAGGAACAACGCGCTTGCCATCGGCACATACGTGAGCGACAGGATGAACGCGCCGAGTATGGCGAAGAAGATGGTCATCGCCATGGGACGGAACATCTTCCCCTCAATCCCCGCCAGCGTGAGTAAGGGCAGATAGACCGTCATGATGATGATTTCGCCGAATGCCGCGCTCTTGCGGATTTTGGACGCGGAGAGATACACCTCGTCGTCCATCTGCGCCTGCGTGAGACTTGCGCCCCGGTACTTGTCCCTGCTGATGCCTATGTGGTGGCACACGGCTTCCACGATGATGACCGCACCATCGACGATAAGCCCGAAGTCTATCGCACCGAGGCTCATCAGGGTTTCCGCTCACGCCGAAGAGCTTCATCATGCCGAATGCGAACAGCATGGACAGTGGGATTACGGAGGCTACCACAAGTCCTGCGCGGTAGTTGCCGAGGAACAGTACGAGGATAAAGACCACAATCAGCCCTCCCTCTATCAGGTTGCGAGTGATGGTACCCGTCACGCGGTCCACTAATTGCGTGCGGTCGATGAACGGTTCGATGGCCACGCCTTCGGGCAGGCTTTTCTGTATCTGCGCCATGCGTTTCTTCACATTCTTTATCACCTGCTGGAAATTCTCACCTTTGAGCATCAGCGTGATGCCGGCCACGACCTCGCCCTCTCCGTTCCTTGTCACGGCTCCATAGCGGGTGGCATATCCGAACTGCACGTTTGCCACATCCCTTACGAGTATCGGCGTCCCGCCAATAGTCTTCACGGGTATCTTCCCTATGTCCTCCAACGATGTGGTGAGGCCTATGCCACGGATGAAATACTGGCTGCTGTTCTTCTCTATGTAGCTGCCGCCGGTGTTCTCGTTGCCCGCTTCGAGGGCGTCATACACGTCCGCCACGGTCAGCCCCGATGCGTTCAGCCGGTCGGCGTCAATCGCCACCTCGTACTGCTTCACGTATCCGCCCCATCCGCTCACTTCGGCTATGCCCTCCGTGCCGGACAGCTGCTTGCGCACAATCCAGTCCTGCATCGTGCGCAGGTCGGTAAAGGCTGTACTTGTCCTCGTAGCCTTTTTCCGCGCGTATGGTGTAATGGTAGATTTCGCCAAGCCCGGTCGTCACGGGGGCAAGCCCCACCGTGCCTTTGCCTTGCGGCAGCACCTCCTCGGCTTCCTTCAATTGTTGGCTCACCTGCTGCCGCGCCCAATACACATCGGCGGCATCGTCGAAGACAAGCGTGATGACCGATAGTCCGCTGCGGCTGATGCTCCGCCGCTCCGTCACTCTCGGTATGTTTGCGAGCGCCATCTCCACGGGAGTGGTGATGAACTGCTCCACCTCCTGCGCCCCCAACGACGGGGCCTGCGTGATTACCTGCACCTGATTGTTGGTGATGTCAGGCGTGGAGTCAAACGGCAACTGTGACAGCGACCACCCTCCCCATATGATGAGGGCTACCGTCAGTATGCCTATTGTGAGTTTGTTCTCTATTGAGAATTTTATCAGTTTCTGAAGCATATTCCATTCTAAATTAAAAAAATCATATTTGACTGAAAGTCCTCCTTGTTGCCCGTTGTAATAAGGATAGAAGGAGATGCCGGAGACTTTCTCCTTCTTTTTTTGGACAATTTGCGTTGCACGGACGGGTACAGCCTGTATGCGAGTTTTGTGCATAACATTCCCAAACCTGCGCCGAAAACGACATCCCAGACCCAATACTTGTCGTTCCACGCCCTTAACGCCCCTGTTCCGGCGGCTATCACATATCCGCCGATGCCATACCAAGGCGACACGTCTTTGTATTCCTGCCACAGGAACTCCGCTCCCATAAAGGCTGCGGCTGTATGTCCCGACGGGAATGAATTTCTCCCGGATTTGTCAGGGCGTTGCTCGCGCACCGTGTATTTCAGCTCGTTGACTGTCACTGCGGTAAACAGGCTCGCCATAACCAATATGACAGTCCTGTCCTTGAAGCCGTGCCGTCCTTTGCCCCCGGCAAGATTCAGGACATAGACACTTGCAGCCGGAACATACTGCGTATAGTCGTCAATCCTGAACTTTGCAGGTTTGTGGGTGATGACCTCGTGACCTATGCTATAGTTCAGCATCCTGTTCCCGTGCATCATCGCGGCTTCGAATATGCCGTATGCCACCAGCGAGGCCGGAACTATCAGCTGCTTTACTGAAAGTTGCGACGCGCCGGTGTCGTGCAACAGGCTATCTGTCGGTTGTAAATCGTCCTTATCCTTTACATCATAGGCATACAACAACAGAGGAAAGACCAATGCAACAGGCACTAAGGCTCTCTTTATTAACATTTTTGTTGTATTACGTTTCACGCTCCCTTACACGAAGGGAACGGATGATGTATGAAAAAAAAGGGAAATAGGGTATGCGGAAAGGCATACCGCACCTCATGGATTTATAAGAGGTGTCAGAAATATGGGGAGGTGCCCGCAGGGCATTGGTCCCGGGTCAGTTCCGCCGATTGGTAGATGGCGATGCCTTCCCATTCGCATGGAATCTTCTTTTCCGGAAACAGTTCGGCAATTGCCATCCTGCATATCGCACAGACAAATGCCGGAATTATCTTATAGGAAGTATTGTTGTGTGCATCGGATTTGGATATGAACAATCCGCCATTCTCTATGCACGCCGTGCCGTCATCGTTGTGGCCTGTATGTTCGTCATTATCCGTGTTGTCGCTGTCACAGTGTTCCACAACCGTACATAGCGCTTTATCGTGGTGATGATGCGGAATGAATGGCACGGCAAGCAACATGATTGCCGCCAACGCCACTATAGCTATGTACACTTGTCTTTTTCATCTCTTTGTTGACAGTAAAACTGCTTTTCGGGTGCAAATACACGCTTTTACTTTTGCAACCCGGTTGCAAAGATGGAGTTATTATTGTTTTAACACATTGCTGACACGTATGCTCCTTAACGCATTGAGTATGGCAAGTATGGTAACACCTACATCGGCAAACACGGCAGCCCACATGTTGACAACGCCCAACGCTCCCAACAGCAACATCAGGAGTTTGATGCCGATGGCGAATACGATGTTCTGTTTTACTATGCTTAACGTCTTGCGCGCTATCATCATGCCTTCGACGATATTCATGGGATTATCATTCATCAATACGATGTCGGCGGCTTCAATGGCGGCGTCACTGCCGACAGCACCCATGGCAATGCCTATGTCAGCAAGTTTGATGACCGGAGCATCATTGATGCCGTCGCCGACAAAAGCGATGGGAGACCGGGCATGTTCTTTGCGCAGTGCCTCGACAAACCTCACCTTGTCTATCGGCAGCAGTTCGGCATGGAACTCATCTATGTTCACTTTTCCGGCAATATCTTTGGCCACATCACTGCGGTCGCCCGTAAGCATGATTGTTTTTCCAACTCCGGAGGCTTTCAGCCTTGCGATGGTCTCGGCGGATTGCAGCTTTAGGTTATCGGAAACGACGATATGTCCCATATAAACGCTGTCTGCGGCGACATGGACAATGGTACCTGTCTTTTTGCATGACCGGGGTGTCACACCGGCACGCGACATAAGTTTTTCGTTTCCGGCATAAACCTTGCGATTGTCGATCATTGCCACGATTCCTTCGCCTGCAATGTTCTCATAACCGGTCACTCTTGTTTTTGTCCAATGGCAGATTGCAGGCATCCCGTATCGATGCCGACAAGGGATGGTCGGAAAAAAACTTTCCGCCAATGCAGCCAATTCTATAAGCTCATGTTCCGACAACATTTGGGGATGTATGGCAGTGACCGAGAAATTGCCTCTTGTCAGAGTCCCGGTCTTGTCGAACACGACTGTTTTTTTATATGTGCCATCATTTCCAGATAGTTGGAGCCTTTTACAAGGATGCCCTTTCTTGATGCTCCGCCTATTCCAGCAAAGAACGTCAGCGGGACGGACACGACCAGTGCGCAGGGGCAGGAAATCACCAGGAAAATCAGGGAACGGTTTAACCAGACAAGCCATTCGCCGCCCGCAATCAGCGGAGGAACCAAGGCGAGCAATGCAGCCACAGCCACGACAGCAGGTGTATAATAGTGCGCGAAACGGGTTATGAACTTTTCACTCTTCGCCTTGCCAGTATCCGCGTTTTCTACCAAATCGAGGATTTTCGCGACAGTCGATTCTCCAAATGTCCCCGATGTGCGGATATGCAGAACACCTGTGAGATTCAGGCTTCCGCTGATAACGGTATCGCCTTCGGAAACCTCACGCGGAAGACTTTCACCTGTCAACGCCGCCGTGTCGAGAGTCGTACTTCCGGAGATTATCTTTCCGTCCAATGGTATTTTCTCTCCCGGTCTTACTACTATGATACTGCCGACCGGGACATCCGATGGAGACACCCGTGTTAGATTTCCCTCTTTCTCAATATTGGCATAATCCGGACGGATATCCATCAATGCCGCAATCGAAGCCCTGCTCCGTTCCACCGCTATATCGGAGAAAAGTTCCCCAATCTGATAGAACATCATCACTGCCACCGCTTCGGGGTATTCACCGATGGCAAATGCTCCGACGGTCGCAATAGTCATGAGGAAATTCTCATCGAAAAACTGACCTTTGCACAAATTGCGCAAGGCTGCATAAACTATGTCCGCACCGATTATGACATAGGCGATGGCGCATAATCCGATGTGAATCTCTTCCGAAATAGCCGGAATATATGCCGCCATTAGCAAAACGATGCTCGTAATGATGCGTATCACTTTGATTTTTTGTCCTTTTTTCATAACCAATCATTTAATACGCTGCAAAAGTACGGTATAAGAACTGCAACCGAGTTGCAAAGTCAGTCGTGTCTCTTGTTTCGGCAATCAGGGCAAAGACCTTTCAATAAATAATCGACACTATGCAACTCAAATCCTTTCGGATAATGCACCATCGGAATATAGGTATGGTCGAGACAGTATGTTTTATGGCAACTCTCACAGTAGAAATGACAATGCAGTTCATCAACTCTGCACACATGGTCATTGCGGCATAAGCAGTATTTTGTCGAGCCGCTTCCGTCTTCTATCTTATGGACAAGATGGTGTTGCGCAAAGAGCGACAAAGTTCTGAACAGTGTGGATTTATCCACGCTGTCCAATGTGTTTTCCAAGTCTGTCAGGCTGAACGTGTCATGAAGCTCATACATGGCACGAAACACGATGATTCGAACAGCCGTTGGCCGAATACCATAGTCATTCAGATATTTTGGAATATTAATTTTACCGGACAACATAATATGTTTCAGTTAATATATCATGCGTTTCGTGTAAATATCCATTACTGTTGTCGTGTACGCAAAGAATCATGTATTTATTGCAGTACACAAATCTATTCCACGTAAAGTGTGGAATGCACAAAAATAGGCATTATTTTCGCGTAAAGAGTTTTCTCAACTATCATAATGATATTATATTTAATTTTTATCTTGTGTATTTTGTGTATAGTTTATAAACAAGTTGTGCTATTGTCGGATTCACTTTCATCGTGGCCAGATTGAGATATAGCCCATGATACTCTATCATGCCGTGGCGGAACATCTTCCAAAGGCTGTTGCATCCGAGTTGCGTCAGCGTGGAGTTGATGAACAGAGCCTGTCTCTCCAACGCTTCGGCATGGGAGCAGATTGAACCGGAATCTTCCTCCTTGACTTCCCTTTTGATTGTAATTGAAAGTAAGTTGTCTAAACGGTTAAAAAGCCATATCAATCGATTAAATGATTTGACATGGCTTTTTTTATTGCTTATAATTTCAGCCCTTTCGGTCGATTCTCATCTTTTGCATACAATCCCGGTCGCCCGATAACGATATAGTCGTCGATGAAATTTCCCGACGGACTGCGTATCTGCGGTGCTTCTTCGGTGTGTTGTGATGGTACGTTTTGTACACCTTCCGTAACCGGCTTGACTTCCCTGCCCGTTTTTTTCTCCTTTTCTGCGACCTCCGGCGCAGGCGGAGCAAGCTCCAGCTGTATCTTCCGGTCAAGCGCGGCAAGTTCGGACTTCAACCGTTTCAGCTCGTCCTCCTTCTTCCACACCTTGCCCGCTATCTCCTGCAACTGCGGTATCTCGCGCTCCAGCACCTCGTTCTTCGCCTTGTACTGGTCGATGGTGGAGGGTATCTTCTCCAGCGCGTTCAGGAAGTTCGTGCGGCGGCTACCGGGTCAGCCATCGCCAAATGCCCGTTGTTGTAGGGTGTACTTGTAGTTACCCTCCACCACGAAGCGGTTGTCGGTAAACTCCAGCCCCTCTTTGAGTATCCTCTCGCTGACCACCTTTATCGGGAAACCGTAAAGCTCCCCGACAGCCGTGTACTGTCCGCCCGTCACGGCATTCTTGGCGATTTCCTGCAGACGCTTTCCGATGACCTTCTTATCGGACGTGAGTTGGAGTCGCTTCTAACTCTGAACTTCCGCGTAATCAATTCGCAATCTATTTTTTTATTGACTATACAAGGGAAGTGGGAAGCGGTAATCCGACAAGAGGGGGGGAGAAAAATAGGACTTCTTCGCATAAACAAATGCACAGATGCCTGAATGTACTTTCGCACACCCCATTCCTCCTCTTAGCGTTTCTACCTATTCGGTTAATTCATACGATTCATTATAGTGCTGAAAACTTTCCCCTTCCGAGCCCCAAGTGAGGCTCGGAAGGGAGAAAGGAAACCCCTCAAAGGACTCTCAACTCACCTTATCGACACTCTAAAAAAATGACTCCGAAAAGGAATGAGGAGGGTATGCAGATTGTGCAGAGCCCTCTCGTATCGTGTTATGTAGTTGGGAAGGTAGCATAAAGGATTTCGGGCTTCTACAACATTCTAACTTCTATTTTGTCAATCTGTTAGGCCCCGTTGTAGTTACGTAGTAAGATCTATTCGGTGAAAAGGGGAAAAAAAGGCATGTTAGGGTGGCCGTATAGGGATCACTCTGAAGCCGCTTGTTGCTTCCGGATCAGCTTGTCCATGTCTTCTGAGATCTTTTTGTCCGTCACCTGCGCATAGATCTGCGTGCTGGAGATAGAGGCGTGTCCCATCATCTTGGCGATGCTCTCTATCGAGATGCCAGCGCTGAGCGACAACGTCCCGAACGTGTGGCGCGCCATATGGAAAGAGATTCGTTGCCTGACGCCACAGGCTTTACCCACGGTACTCAGTTTGTTGTTCATCACACTACGGCTGCAACTGCGTGGAAAGACAAGGTCCTCGCCTTCTTCTTTCACCGTCTGCTCCTCTTGGCTTTTATTGAGGATCGCCTCCGCGATCGGATGTAGCGGCACGACAGACTCCACTTTCGTCTTCTGCCGTTCCTTACGGATATACCTCCGGCCATCGACCGCCGTTTGGATATGCGAGAACTTCAATCTCTCCATATCCGCAATGGCCAGTCCGGTGAAGCAGGAGAAGAGAAACATCTGTCGGGCCTGTTCGGCTTCCCTGTCGTTTACTTTCAGCGCCACGAGCTTGGCCACATCGCTCTTTTGCAAGAAGCGAATCTTCCTTTCCTCTTTTTCATAGGTGACATCTTCAAAAGGATGGCAGCGGATGACTTTCAAGTCTACCGCACGATACATCAATCGACTCAATCGGTAGAGGTGCTTGTTCATGGTCGATGTCGCCAGTCCACGCTTTTTTTAGGAAGAAGCGGAAGTTCTCAAACAGATCTTCCGTAATGCCTGCGAGGGGATGTCTCGCTCTCCGTTTTTCCTTCACGAACGCCCGAAGCAGCTTGTCCGAATAGATCAGGTTTTGGTAGGTGCTTTCAGCCTTTGACTTGCCCACGCATGTCTTCACGGATTGCAGTTCCGCCTCGCTCATGGCCAAAAGGGTGGTTGGAGTTGCCGCGACACCCTGCAAGCGGTTCTTGAGCAGTTCTGGACTGACCACGCCATCTTTCATGAGTATTTCCGCGTAAGTCTTTTTCCACAAGCTCCCTGAATGTAGCGAGGCGTTGATTGATTTTCTTTTCGCCGGTTATACCCCTGCCTGCTGTTCCATTCATCTGGCAGACATTCCTCGCCGGTTGTCATCACCGCACTTCTGCCATCGATGGTGACGCGGCAAAAATATGGCCGTCTTGCCGTCTGCTTTTTGTCTTCTGTCTGTTGATATAGAACAGGATCTTGAACGTACTTCTCATATCGGTTTCGGCTAAATGGTTAGGGTGCAAATCTTCAGTGAAGGCGATCAAGCGATCGAACTCTTCAAATAGCTTTTTGGGGAGTGACTTTCGCATATCGCTCGGTCATGCGCACCGTGCTATGCCCAAGCATCTTGCTGACGGTCTCGATGGGCACGCCTTGTTCTAAGGTAACGAGCGTAGCGAAGGTGTGTCGGGCGGTGTGCGAAGTGAAGGGTAGCGCGATACCGGCCCGCAGCCTGAGAACCTTCAGATGCGATTGATAGGTCAGGTAATTGATGTGAGGAAGCAACGTGTTCCTTCCTTCATCGGACAGTCTGTTCATCAATCGAAGCGCTTCGGGCAAGAGCTTTTACACGGCAGAGAACGCCTGTTTTCTGTCGGTTAAACTTCAGCCAAAGGGCGCCCTCGTCGTCGCAGACAAGATGCCCACGGTTCAGTGCCATTAGATCGCAATAGGCGGCGCCGGTGTAACAGGCGAAAAGAAACACATCGCGCGCTATCTCCAGGTCGATCTCCCAGCCGTCAAAACAGAGCGCCTTTAACTTGTCCAACGCTTCTCTATCGAGCGCTTTGGGTAATCGGCTATCTCCCTTGCCCACGTGCACATTGTCAAATAACAAGGAGTCTGCCACTCCTTCGCGATAAGCCAGTTTGCAGACCTTCTTGATAAGGACGATCATGTTGTAGCAAGTGCTCTGTTTCAGACCCATCTCTCCGATTACATACTGCTCGAATTGTTTGATGAAGTCTTCCGTGGGCTGCGAAAAGGTTAAGTCGGAAGCGTTATGCTTCGCTCGAATGAACTGTTGCAATCGCGCTCTCGTCTGACGATACAAGACCAAAGACTCTCTTTTGATGTCTACTCCGACGTGCTCCTCCATGTCCTCGATCAGGCCGTCGAACCGTTCCAATAGCATGGTTCGACTTTGCACGCAGCCTTGGAAATGCTCCTTGATGTCGGTTGCGTCAAACGGAGATCCCTTGGCAAGCAAGGACTGATAGGAAGACTGAACGGCGAGAAGGAGGTTATCCAACTTGGCATTGACCTCAACGGCCTCACGACTCTTCCCGTTCATCCGACTTTCGCGCGGGTTCCACAAGTCAGGATTGCAGAACAGCTTACAACTGAACTGTGCAATGGAACGTCCCAGCGTGATCCGTCCCATGATCGGCGCCTTGCCCGACCTGTCGCGACTGCTCTTTTTGAGGTAGAGCAACACCTTCATTTTTATGTCATCCATACGCTTTGAAAACTGTGGGCAAAATTACCCGGTTCAAAGCGCCCGTTACCTGTGCAGATTCCTGTATATCAATGCAAAAGAATCGTGTGCGAGAAAGACTCAGTTACCTGCTTTTTGCACCATCGTTACCTACCACCAGACAGGGTAACGGTTTGGTAACTGAACTCTTGCTCGGATCCGCACTTTTTCTGCCTTTTTCCGCTCGACGCAATCGGAAGCATATCTACCCCTTTCCACCTAATTATCAGCCTACTTACTCCGACATCGGGGCTTCTGCTTTTGAGGGGAATAGTTGGTTCGGAACGTATTCCGACCACCTCCCTAACGTATTCCAATAGGTTCGGAACGTGGTGTCGTCGCTCCATTCCAACCACCTCGGAACGTATTCCAATAGGTTCGGAACGTGGTGTCGTCACTCCTTTACAGTGGCTCCGCCCTCCTCAAAGGCCGGCGGCAGGTTGACGAAGTAGAGCCGCCCCGTGGCACGGGGGTTATTGTGTCATGGTTAGCGACAACGTTTGGCCATTCTTGCGGATAAACATGCCATCGAATCCATAGCTGGTGCGTTGGACGCGCATGGTGCAGTTCGGCTTGCCACTCTTGTAATACTCCACCAGCACGAGCAGATCGGTATTCGGATCGTACGTGCCGCTCAGTGTGATGGCGCGTCCGCCATATCGGGGGTATTTGTACGTGCCATTCACGATCAGCTTGCCCTCTTCATTCACCCGATCCTCGAAAAAGAGATCGAACTCACAGCGCAAGGTGTCGATCCGGTTCTTCCCGTCGATGTCGCCCTCAATCACCCCATGATAGAGCTGACGTATACCAGTCGTTCCCGTAGGTGCTTGGGCCGTAGCGGGGGGCGTCAGTGGCTGTTCGGCTTGGGCTGACGGCGGGTTGAGGAAGCGAGAAATATCCTCCCGCTCTGCTTGGGACAGCAGGGCGATGTCCTCCCACTCGATCGAAGGGAAGACGAAGCCAAAGCAGCCGAAGCTGACCATCTTGCCGTAGGGGTGAAGCTGATTATAGATGCGCCCCTGCGACCAAAAACACGCGGTTCTCCACCTCGATCCGATTCTCCTGCTCTAAGCGCTCCCGGATCTTTTGCTGAACCAGTTCTACGTTGAAAGCAATCGAAGAAATGGGGCTTAACGCACTCCCCCGACAGCGCCTAAAGAGCTACTGATCTTCTTTTCGACACATGCGATGGCCGCCTTTTTCGATGCGCTCCCTATGCTGCCCTTCGGAGGGAGCTAAGGCAATGGCGGCTATAGCCACCACGGCGATGAGTCCCTGCCCAGAGCACAACGGGCTTTATCCTTCGTCTGTGGGGGCGGGAGTGTCGGGTTCGGGCGCCGATGACTTGTTTTCGATAGGAGGCTGATCCTCTGTTAAGGGTGGTACTGGCGCCGACTCTTTCGTCAGCCACTCGCCGCAATGCTTGCATTTCACAGCATCCGGCTGAATCTCTTCGCCACAATACGGGCATTTCTTCTTTGGGGGAATCTCTCTATTTTCCATTGTTGTATGTTTTGTGTGTGTAAGTGTTCGTGTAGTGTAGGGTCGTTGTCAGAAATCTTCGGCCGCCTCCCCGTGTCGTCCGCCATCCTCAAAGGCCGGCGGCAGGTTGACGAAGTAGAGCCGCCCCGTGGCGCGTGTGACGGCCGTGTAGAGCCAGCGATAAAAGTCCTCGCCCAGCATCTCCTCCGTCAGGTAGCCAATGTCCAGAAAGACGTTGCGCCACTGTCCGCCCTGCGCCTTGTGACACGTGATGGCATACGCATACTTCGCCTGCACGGCGTTGAAATACGGATCCTCCTTCATCTTCTTCATCCGCGCCGCCTTCGTTTTCACCTCCTTGTAATCCTCGAGCACGGCGTAAAAAGAGGCGGTCGCTGTCTTCACGCGGCAGTGTGGGCGACTCGTTTCGGAGCGTCTCCGTCAGCACACGCAGCTCCACTTCCGCCGCATCGTCTTGAAACCGAACCAACACATCGGTGAAGTGAAACCCGTACAGCTCCGTCACACGTCGCACACGCAGCACCTCCACGATCTCGCCGTTGGCAATGAAGCTCGACTCCGCATCCTTGGCTTGCGACCATCGGTAGTAGTTGTTTTTTTGATCACCATCAGGCGGTCGCCCCGCTCGATCTCCTCCTCACGGTCCAGGATATAATGTCGGATCCCGTTGTTGTAGCGTGCCGCACGCTTGTTCGACCGGCAGACGACGATCGTATCGTCCACCCCATCACGACTGTAAGCCGAGGCAATCTCTTCGATCAGATCCTCGCCCGTCACCTTCCGAATGTCCGGAAACCCCTCGACCCTCAGCACCGGGAAACGCGTCGTCTCCGACTGCCACAGCCCATTGCGAATCCGCGTGGCGTTAAACAGGATGCCCGAGTCCACATCCTGCCGCACCACCTGCGTCAGCGACACCTCATGCACCTCCATCCCGTACGCCCTGAGTCGCTCTGCACTGAGTGCTGGGCTCTCCCGCAGCATCACCGGTGGCAGCTGGGCCGAGTCGCCCGACAAAATCAGCCGACATCCCCTGGCCCTCGTAGATGTATTCAATCAAATCGTCCAGCAAATGGCCACTCCCGAAGGCGTTCTGCCCCGCACTTTCGTTCGAGATCATCGACGCCTCATCGACGATAAAGAGCGTATTCTTCTGCAGGTTCTTTCCTAACGAAAAGCTGCCGAAATCGTTTGAGAACGACTTCTGGCGATAGATCTTCTTATGGATCGTAAAGGCGTCACGCTCCGCATATTCAGCGAACACCTTCGCCGCCCTGCCTGTAGGCGCCAGCAGCACGCTTGGCCGCTCCATGGCATGCAAAGCCTTCACCACCGCCCCCAGCACAGACGTCTTGCCCGTACCGGCGTATCCCCTAAGAATCAACAGCGATCTTGGGGTCGTATCAGCAGCAAAAGCAGCGATCGCAGCGATCGCTTTTTGCTGCTCTTCGGTAGGTTCATACGGGAAATACTCCGAAATCTTCTTGTATATGTACTTGTCGACCATGTCAGATGAATATTTTGGGATAAAGGTAGACCTTTGAAAAGAATCATACATTTGCAGCAATAAAATCATTCTAACAATCAAAGTGAATATACAGATATGAGAGTTACACTGAAGGTATTATTGGCTGCGGCGGTTGTGCTGCTGGCATACATGTGCTACAGAAGTATCATGGAACCGATTGAGTTTGACAAAGAGCGGACAGCGCGTGAATCAGCCATCGAGAAGCGCCTGATCGATATTCGGACGGCTCAGATCGAGTATAAAAAAACAGGAACGGACGCCATGCTGGATCCTTCGAGGAGCTAGCCAAGTTCTTGAATGAATCCAAGCTGCCCTTCGTCATCAAGGAAGGCGTGCTGACCGACGAACAGCTGGAGAAGGGACTGACCGAAAAGAAAGCCGCTGAGATCGTACGCCGTGCCCGCCAGACCGGCAACAATGAAGAGGTGATCAGAAATGGCCTCCAGAACTTCCGTCGTGACACGATGTGGGTGTCAGCCAAAGACACCCTGCTGGGACGCGATTTCAACGTCGACTCCCTCGCGTATATCCCCGTCAAGGGCGTGAACGCTAAGTTCCAGATGGACACCGCCACCCTCGAATCCTCTTCTGGCTATACGGTGAAAGTCTTCGAGTGCCGCGTTCCTTACGATGTCTATCTGGGCGACCTCAACAAGAAGGAACTGGCCAACCTCAAGGACAAAATGCGCAAGATGAACAAGTACGAGGGTCTCAAGGTGGGTTCCGTGACGGAGATCAATAACAACGCCGGTAACTGGGAATAATCCTACTGAGACTCCTACGTCAGAAGTATAGAATGAGCCTTCGTGTTCCCGACTCGCTCACCGCGAGTAATTCAGAAGGATATAGAACGTCTGTCCGGCTTTGGCCGGGCGGACTTTCTTTTTCCGGCGGGATCCCTTCGGACGAGGGATCCTTTTTCTGTGAAGAAACGGAGGTCGACGTCACCCGCTCCCCCCTCCAGACGCTCCGGGATCTCTTCCGTGAACACCCCTTTCTCAGCTATCCCTACGCCGCCGTCCGCGTCATTACCTCCGAACCGAACTACACCATAGTGCCCGAGGCGATCTACGAAGACGAAGCCAAAGAGCGCCTCTATCGCTTCACCTTCGCCACACCCGTCGAGACCGTTGTCGCCCACCCCTTGCGCGAACTGGAGTCCGTGCTGCTCTTCGGCCTGAGGCGCGACATGCACGATTTCATCGCCCAAACACTCCCCACCGCACACTGGGAGCACACCCTCGCCTCGCTGCTCATCGGGTGGCACGAACGGAGTCTACGTGCACTCCACGCCCACATGTACGCCGTCGTCCAAGACCGCACGATGGACGTCGCCTGCTTCGATCGGGGCGCCCTACGGTTCGTCAACCGATTCGAGGTCGAGAACCACGACGACATGATGTACTACCTGCTTTACGTCTGGAAACAGCTCGAGCTCGACCAACGCAACGATACGCTCACCCTATCGGCCGTCGCCTCCGTCGCTTTCGACCTCAAAGAGCAACTCCAGACCTACCTCCGAGACATCCGCGTGGAAGCCATTCAGACGCTCTATCGCGCTGATGATCGCGCAGCCACCGTCGGTCGTCTAACCGTCACACCCACCACGAACACATGAGAATCATCCGAGGAATCTACGGCCGACGACGCTTTCAAGTCCCGTCCACATTCGCCGCCCGACCTACCACCGACTTTGCGAAAGAGAACCTCTTCAACGTGCTCGAAAACCTCGTCACCCGGGACGACACACTGGCCCTCGATCTCTTTTCTGGCACCGGCAGCATTGCCTTCGAGCTGCTCTCGCGCGGCTGCAGTCGCGTCACAGCCGTCGAGTCTGACCGCACGCACGCAGCCTTCATCGCCGACGTGGCCCGCCGCCTCGCCCCCCCATCGGGCATCTTCACACTCGTCCGTGGCGACGCCTTCCGCTACCTCCGCACGGCCCCGCCCTTCGACCTCATCTTTGCCGATCCCCCTACGCCCTCCCTCGATTACCCGAGCTCCCCGAAGCCATTCTGGGCCGCGATCTGCTCCGCCCCGGAGGCCTCTTCATCCTCGAACATCCCGGCTCGTACGACTTCTCCACCCACCCCTCTTCACCGAAATGCGCACCTATGGCGCTGTCCATTTTTTCCCTCTTTCACGCCCCCCAAAGAGTGACCGACCATAGGAGTAAAATCTTCTACGAAAGGCCCCCAAAGCCGCTCCCTATAAGACATTTCACCCACGAAAAGAGGAATTTGTTTCTATATTTGCCCCCGTTAATTCAAATAACATCAAACAGATATGAAAAGGATAGGATTGTTAGGAGTTACTCTTTGCTTAGTCTTTGCGATCGGCACCGTTTCGTGCAAATCAAAACAGAGCGCCTACAAAGCAGCCTACGAGCAGGCCAAGGAACGCGAGATATCAAGCGACGAGCCCACAGACGAAGAGATCGCCCCTGTAACCAAGTCGAAAGACTCTGGCGAGACACGACAAGAGAAAATCACCCCCGTAGAGGGTGAAGACGCCGATGCCATCAAGCTCTACAGCGTCGTAGTCGGCAGCTTTAAGAACCGCACCAACGCATTCTCCCTCAAGGAGCGCATGCAGAACGAAGGCTACACCCCCGTCCTTGGCGAAAACGAGCAAGGCATGCTCCGCGTCATCGTCACCAGCTTTGAAACCAAAGCTGAGGCCGAAAAAGAGCCGCGACGCCATCCGCTCGAAGTATCGCCCCAACTTCCGGGACGCATGGGTTTTGGAACGCACTTATTGATCTCCCATGGCCGGGGTAGTTGAGCCCAAACGACCATAAACAAGGATGTCCGCCCCACACCACGGGCCGGCATCCTTTTTTTATCCTCATCCGAAACACACACATATTCATTGACATGCGCATCGAAAGAAACTTCTCCCTCAAGGATCACAACACCTTCCACCTGCCCGTCCGCACCCGCTGGTTCATGGAGTACGACAACGAAGACGAGCTCGGTCGCATCCTCCGCGACGAATACTTCCAAGAGCTCCGCTCCCTCCACATCGGCGCCGGCAGTAACCTCCTCTTTGTCGCTGACTTTAACGGCATCATCGTCCACTCCCGCATCCGCGGCATCCGTGTCGCTCGCGAGACCGACACCGAGGTCATCCTCCGCATCGGCGCCGCCGAACCCTCGGGACGACGTCGTCCGCTACGCCGTCAGCCGCGGCTGGGGCGGCATCGAAAACCTCTCCCACATCCCCGGCGAAGCCGGCGCCGCCGCAGTCCAGAACATCGGCGCCTATGGCGCCGAACTGAAGGATGTCGTCGACAGCGTCGAGACCTTCAACCAGCTCACTTTCGAGCCCCACACCTACACCGTCGACGCCTGCCAATACGCCTATCGCCATAGCATCTTCAAGGACGAACAGCGCGACCCGCACATCGTCACCCACCTCAATTTGCGGCTCCAAAAGCGCCCCGTCCTTCGCCTCGACTACGCCCCCCTACGCGACGCCCCTCAGCGCCCCTTGCCAGCCCCACTATCAGCGACGTTCGCGAGGCCGTCGGCGCCATCCGCCACAGCAAACTGCCCGACCCCGACCGCCTCGGAAACGCCGGCAGCTTCTTCATGAACCCCCTCGTCGACCGCGCCCAGTTCGATGCCCTCCGCGCCCTCCACCCCGACATCCCCTCCTATCCTGCGCCCGACGGACGCGTCAAAATCCCCGCTGGCTGGCTTATCGAGCGCTGCGGATTCAAAGGCCTCCGCGAGGGTGAAGTCGGCGTTTACGAACACCAAGCGCTCATCATCGTCAACCACGGCCACGCCACCGGCGACGAGATTGCCCTCTTTGCCGAGCGCATCCGCCGCACCGTCAGCGATCGCTTCGGCATCCTCCTCACGCCCGAAGTCCGCTACGTGGAATAACCCACCCGTGGCCCGAAAAATCACGGAGAGGTGGCGCAAAAAGGCGTCTCCTCTCTTTGTTTTTATGTCAGAATGACACTTCGAAGCCCCCAACGCCATCCTCGCGGCCCTTTTTTTCAGCTCACTGGAGACCCTAAACGACAACTCCGCAGCCCTTTTTTTCGGCTCGCCGAAAGCCCTAAACGACAACTCCGCCAGCCTTTTTCGGCTCACCAAACATCCCAACCACAACTCCGCAGCCCTTTTTTTCGACTCACCAAACATCCCAACCACATCTCCTCGGCCCATTCTCGGCTTACCGAACATCTCAACCACATCTCCTCGGCTCTTTTTTCGACCCACTGAGGACCCCTAACGCCATCCCTGCGGCCCCCGATCCGTTCGCGAAGATCTTAAGCACCTCTCCGACACACCCTCTCTTTCTCTCTCAGGCCTAAACGCCTCCATTTTCATCCGTTCGGAATCTTCCGAAGAACTATCACATATTTCTCCTATCAATCGGAACTTACCGAGGCGTATTGAATACGCGTTATATAGATTCGGGAACTTCCGAATGGATTACTCATCCCATTACAAGTTTCCGGAAATTTCCGATCGATTAAATCTGTCTATTTACAAGATTCGGAATCTTCCGAAAAGGATTGAGTAATCGATAATAATGATTCGGAAGAATCCGAAATGGAGAAAATCGATAACATAAAGATTCGGATCTATCCGAATGAATAAAATGAGCTCTTTAATTGGATCGGAGATTCCCGAAGACTTGTATCATAGATGTAGAATGCTTCGGGAGATTCCGAATAATTGATACATGCACTGATATAGGATCGGAGATTTCCGAATAATTGGAATAGATGAGTAATGACTTTCGGGAAGTTCCGAATGAGTGAAAAACGGAGGCGTTTAGACCTGAGAAAGAAAAATGAGGACTTGCCGGACTATGGTTTGAGACTTGCGCAGAAAAAAAGCGGGCCCGCGACAAACTGCGGATGGCCTGCGCGAGGGCGAAAGGTGTCCTTAGAGTACTCCGCGGCCGCTTCGCGAGCCGTTTTTTTGGGGCTTCTGCTACTCGTTTTGCTGCCTAACGGATCGTTTTTTTGAGGGCATGAAATATTCGGATAGGGCTGGTTGCTCTTATGCGCCTTTTTTTACATTTGCCCCCGAGTTGGTGATTCGATGCTCAACAGTCCAGACTGTCGAACTGAAAAGGGAACCCGGTGAAAGTCCGGGACTGCGTCCTCAGCTGTAAGTTCTTTAGAAAGCGACCCCGCTCTGCAAGCGTCACTTTTTTTCGTACCACACGAAAAAGGGAAGGCCCCTGCGGGATCGGGAACAAGTCAGAAGACCTGCCGACTCCGATTTCATTTCCTGTTTGAGGAAAGGCGAGCAGGGAAATTTGACATAGGATTTCAGCATATAGATGAGCCGGCAGGCGAGAGCCGCCGGTACACGAACAGGACGTAGCGCTCCCACCCCCCAGAAGAGGGGATCCATTCGGTGACAGCGAAAGAGACGGATTGGAGCGCGGGCGCCTGTGTGAAAAGAAGAAAAGTCGAACGGGAAGATCGAGCCGCGCGCTCAATTCCGCGTCGTCCGGAAAAGTCTTACGTGGCTACCCCTCAGCGCATACGGAGCGGAGGGGAGACGTGAGACCTACGGACGGCCGATCGGCCGCGAAGGTCGTGGGGGTGCGTGTCAGCCGTCGGTATACCGGGTACTTGCTGTTTCTGCCCTTTTCTGCACGCGACCCTGCAACGATTGAGGATCAGACTTACCGACTCGCTTCGGGATGAATCGAGCGGCGAGCGCGGCCGTGATATAAAGTGACATAAAGGGTGCGGATGCCTTCGGGTAGCTCGATCTTATCCCACGACTTATTTATAACGAAACACAAACACAACAACCATTGAAAGATACGTGTATGGATAGAAAAGAGATTTTTTTCCACACGGACGGTGACGGTTGAAGAGGCCGTGCAGGTGATACGTAACGGCGATCGGGTGGTCTTCTCGCAGGGCGCAGGGATTCCTCAGGTCGTGCCGGAAGAGCTCCCTGAAACGTCGTGAGGAGTATGCTGACGTTGAGATTTTTCACATGCTGCGCCCGGGTACAGTCGGCTATGTGTCGGCAGGTATGGAGCGGCATTTTAGGCATTGCGCCGCCTTTGTCTGTGCGGGAACGCGCGAGGCGGTGGCGGCGAATAGGGCGGACTACATGCCGTGTTTCTTCTTCGAGGTGCCGCACTTCTTCCGCAGCGGCTTGCTGCCGGTCGACGTGGCGGTGGTACAAGTTTCTCCGCCCGATGCGGAGGGCTTTTGCAGCTTCGGGCCGGCGTGCGATTATGTGCCGGCCGCATGCGAAGCGGCACGCGTGGTGATTGCAGAGATGAACGATCAGATGCCGCGCATTGGTCGGACGAACACGATCCACATCTCAGAGTTAGACTATGTGGTGCCCTGTTCGAGGGCGTTACCCGAGGCGCCACCGCCGGCTATTGGCGCTGTGGAAGAGGCCATCGGGCAATTCTGTGCGCAGCTGGTGGAGGATGGCTCCACGCTGCAGCTGGGCATTGGCGCCATACCGGACGCGGTGCTGCACAGCCTGACGGAAAAGAACGACTTGGGACTGCATACGGAGCTGCTTGCGGATGGGGTGATTGATCTCATCGAGCGGGGCGTGATCAACGGCCGCCGCAAGACGTTGCACCGGGGCGAACATGTGGCGACGTTCCTTCTTGGCACCAGTCGGCTGTATGAGTTCGCGGCCGCATGCCCGGAGGTAGCGCTTTATCCGGTGGATCACGTGAATCATCCGTTTGTGATTATGAAGAACGAGCGTATGGTGAGCATCAATTCCCTGCCTCGAGGTGGATCTGATGGGCGGTGAACTCGGAAACGATCGGTCTCCGTCAGTTTAGCGGCGCGGGTGGCCGGGTGGACTATGTGCGCGGCGCGTCGCTATCGCCCGGTGGCAAATCGATCATGGCCATGCCATCGACGGCGGTGCATGGGACGGTGTCGCGGATCGTGCCCTTCTTGTCTCAGGGTGCGGCGGTGACAACGTCGCGCAATGATGTGGACTATGTGGTGACGGAGTATGGCATTGCGCATCTCAAGGCGAAGACCTTACGCGAGCGTGCCCGCAGTCTGATAGCCATTGCGCACCCTTCGTTTCGCGAAGGGCTGATGGAGGAGTTTGTCAGAAGGTTCCGCTGATCTGGCTCGCGCAACCCGGGGCCGTGCGAGGTGCTTTAAAAGAGAAAAGGAGTTGTCCCGCCTGATGCGGTGGGACAACTCCTTTCTGTCGTTCGTAATGGGTTTTGCTTTTGCTACACGGTTTCCGGTCACGATCCGGATCACTTCGCGGGGGCTAAGATCGACGCCTACAATCACGCCCTTGTCATCAATCAAAAAGTTCCTCAGGCCTTTCTCCAGTCCGTACATCTTGTACAGTGCTGAGGATTTTCCTCTTCGATCGTTCCATTGATTCATCTTCTCCAAGCCGTCAGCCTTCAGTGTACCCTCGAATACGGACTTCCGTTCGTCCATCGAAATGGAATGCACTGCCAGGAGCGAAGAATCCAGCTCTTTTACGCTGTTCCGGAGCTGTATGTTGCGAACGCGGGATTCGGCATCATAGGCCGCCCAAAAGTTCACCAACGTGTACTGTCCGGCATGTTCTCGGAAGTCGATCGCGCGACCTCCGAACTCCGGAAGGATGATCGCCGGGGCATAGTCCCCGATCTGAAATCCTTCGGTGATACCTGCCCTTTCGGTTCCGACGGATAGGAACAGCGTCGCAACCACTCCGGACAGGATACTTGCTTTGATCTTCATACTTCTCGTTTATGAATTAGACTCGAACCGGGTTTTGCATCGCTTGTAGCGTGTCGGTCGTTAGCGCCTCCGCCTCTCTCTACGCACAAAGGGGAAATCACTGCGTTTGTGGTGGGGCCTCCCGACACGATCAAGAATTGCTTTTTCCCGATCCTCCCTGATTTTTCGGGAGTAGAAACAAAAACGGCCTTCTCCAAGGCCGTTGTTTGTTCCGATCGGCGGCAAATGTAAAGTAAAATATTCCGGCGATCAGAGCTACTGTTCCTATTTTAGAGTCTGTTCAAGTTTATTTCGGGGACCTCTCCGAGGTGTTTTCAGGTCATGTGGAAAAAGGAATTGGTGGCGATGAAGACTCTTATTAGGTGGCATATCGCGGAGAGGATCTTAGTCGAAAATCTTGATTTGCGCCACGTAACCAGTCTGGCGGAGGTCGGCAAAGAGAGCCGTGTAGGAGGAGCGCGCCTTGACGTTCACTTTACATGTTAGTACGGCGGTGTCTGTCGTATAGTCCGCTTCATAGGAGTTACTCATCAGGTAGACCTGTTGCCGATCGAGGATGCGCCGAAAGGCCTTGATGTCGGGCTCAGACGTGGAGCAGACCACGACCAAAATCTTATTTACACCCCCTGCGCAGGTGCGCTTCTCGAGATGTTCTAATAGTGTGAGGACGGACACGGTTAGGAGCGTCAGGATAATAGCCGGCAGAAACATGCCCGCTCCAACCGCGAGGCCAATAACCGCTACGACCCATACACCTGCCGCTGTAGTCAATCCATGTACACTGCCTTTACCTTGGATAATGGCACCTGCACCGAGGAAACCGATACCCGTGAGCACCTGCGCCGCGATACGTCCCGGATCTCCGTTGAGAAAGTTCGGGTAGGTCTGCGGGATCCAAATAGAGACAAGCATAGACATGGTCGATCCGAGGCAGATCAGCGTGAAAGTGCGCAGTCCAGCTTCGCGGCGGCGTGCCTGACGTTCGGCACCGATAACGGCTCCTAAGAGGAATCCTACGAGTAGGCGCACGATTGCCGTACCTGCATCGATCGTGCTACTGTCGATCAGGCGAATCCATTCATTCATGTGTTGCGGTCTTCGGGAAGGTGAAGGATGACATAGAGATAATAGAGGATGCCGGCCTCCTTATGGTTGCCGGGAACTACCCGGAAATCCACTTGGCCGCCGCTTGCTTGATGACGCTCTGCATAAGCACGTGCATTGTCGATATAGACAGTGCGGTCAGATGCACCGTGGAGCATGACGAAGGCGCAGCGGTTGCGCCAAGGGGTCAGGCTGTTCTCGCTTAGGATGGCATCGATGGGCGCGGAGACATCGGCATCACCGCGGATGAAGGCTTCGGTGAAGAGGTCGGAAGCACGTGTGGGCAATCCATCGGCATACGCCTCATTCATACCATCAAAACGAGACGTGAGTTGCTCCGCGTAGGGCGATCGGAGCAGGCGATCCATAGCGATCTTTGGGTATCCGTTGCGCCGGTAGCTATGGATAGCCAGCGGGAGGAGGTAAGGCGTCGGCAGGTGGGTGGCCACCTTGGCCTCGTCAGTAATTCGCTTCAAGTCGCAGGGCGTTCCGCCGACCCATAGCCGGTCGATCGTCAGCTCACTGACGGCCGAGGCATTCGTCTCCATCTCGCGCGCGGTCTGCGTCGCTACATAGGCTCCGAGCGAGTAGCCGGTGATCGTCAATTCGCGCTTCCGGCCGTAGTGCATGGCTTGCAATACCTGTTGAGACGCACGGATAAAATCGATGGTCGCGCGTACCATCGGACGTCGCTCCACATAGGGCATGGCACACTGTCCGAAGGATTCGCCAAAGCCGGGATAGTCTGGCATGAGTACTACGTACCCACGCGATGCCTGTAATATGCCAAAAAGCATATAGGGCCTCGAGCCGCGCGGGTACATAGTCTGCTATTTGTTGTGTAGGTGTCTGTCGATTGAGAACGTAGGTGTATGGCAATGCCAACAATTGGCTGTGTATCCGCGCTGAATCGATAGTCGGCGGAAGGAGTAGCAGGCCAGAGAGACGAATCCGTGCAGCCCCCCCGGATACACCGATGAATACGTCATCTTCACGGCCCTCACTTGCACCTTACCCGGATAACGCGGCATAGCGCCGATGATGCTGAAGTGGGATACTCCCAATCCGCGCTCCATCTCCCGGAGGTCATCCTGTGTGAACTCCTTCAGTACGGCCCACTCAGGACTCGAACTCGGTTCCACTGGGCGAGGAGCCGGCTCATTCGCCCTTTCGCAGGAGGTAAGAAGATACAGAACGAGGACGGGAAAAAAATCTTCCACAGATCTCCCTTCCGGCATTCCATACGGCAACGCTTCCTCCTCTTCGGCTTATTCTCCATATCCGCCATCGGCCTCAACACGCTCAAATACGTACAAACTGCTTATTTATAGACTACTTTCGACATGATCGGATAAGCGAGTTTGGAATAAATCACCTCCTGCGGACAGTAAAGTGTCTCCAATGTAGGCATCGGCGCCGACTCCAAAAACTTCAGCTTTAAGTTCTTTCGTACGTCCACCACCGTCAGTCGGTTGCCCATACAACGCAGACGCTTCAGTGCGGCATTACGCGACACGTCCAGTTGAGTCAGGCGGTTATTCGCGCAATTCAGCGATACAAGCTCCGTATTAATGGCCACATCCAGATCATCCAGCAGATTGCCATTGCAGGCAAAGTCAGCCAATGCGAGGTTCTTCGACACATCCACCTTGCTCAAAGCGTTCATACCACAATCTAACGTGCCCAGTTTTTTATTCCGTGACACATCGATCGCGGTCAATTGGTTCCCGCTACAATCTAAATAGTTAAGCCCATCGAGGTGCGACACCGTGAGTAACTTCAATTTGTTTTTTTGCTGCAATTCAATGTATCTAACCTTCGGTTATTGGCAATGTTAAGCTCCGCAAGATGGTTGTTTCCACACTTTAGTGCCTCCAATTCGGGATTTTTGGTTACGTCTAATCGAATCAAGCGAATGCTATTACATCCCAGCGTACGAAGAGCAGGATTCCGACTTACATCTAGGTTAATCAGATTGTTGTCAGAACATTCCAGATCTACCAATTTGGGATTAGCCTTCACGTTCAAATAGTGCAGCTTATTTCGTGCGCAATCCAACGAACGCAGCGCTGGAAAGTAACTCATATCCAACGTGGTGATTCGATTGTCCTGACATTTTAGCTCCTCTAACGAGGTGAAATATTCGAGCCCTTCCACCGAGGATAAATTCAATCCGGAGCAATCCATCGATGTGACCGCACGCGCCTCCGCACCAGATATTTCGCCATTTCCATCCGTGTCAAATGATTGAACAAGGAACGTCTTGAACTCTGCATCAGGTACGGACACGATACCATTGTACGACCGTATGGAGGCGCGTCGACTTTCTTCGGCTACTCGCTTAGCTTCCTCAGCTTTACGTGCTTCCTCACGGCGATATTCCTCATCAAAAAAGATCTCTCGCGCCGTGCGGGTATGCGTTGCCGGTTGTGCTTTCTCCTCTTTCGTCTCTGGCGCGGCAGTCGACATGGAACGAACTGGGGCGGCTTGCGCAAAATCAGGCAGGTTCTTCACATCCACATCGGCCACTTCCGGATGAGACGGTTCTGCCAACGGAGCAACTTCTGCCACTGCCGTCTCCCGATCTACACGATAAGTTGTTACTGAGGCCGTCTGATAGCTGAGTGTACGATAAGCCTGATTCTTGATTAGTCGTACAGTCGTAAGGGTGGGGATAGCATTGCAATAAAGCTGTTTTAACTCCGGATTATGCGTGACGTCCAACTCCGCCAGACGGTTGATGCTACATTCTAACTCGGTCAGTGCAGCATTCTGCGAGACGTCCAATCGCGTCAATCTGTTGTTGCCACAGTCTAAATCGGTCAATGCAGTGTTACGCGATAAATTTATCGAATCCAGTCGATTGTGGCCGCAATAGAGCTGACGTAAGGCTCCATTCTGTAACACATCAAGCGAAGCCAATCGGTTGTCGTTGCAATAGAGTTGCTCCAAACCTACGGCCGGACTGGCGTCAAGTGTCGTCAATTGATTCTCTGCACAATTCAGCCAACGCAGCGAGGGGCAACCCTGAAGGTCTAATGCCTCCAGTTGATTCATGCTGCAATTCATCAACGATAAGGATGGGCAGTCCGCCGTCTGTAAACGCTTCAAACGATTGTTATCGCAGAGCAATTCTTCAAGCTCTTTCCGTCCACTCACATCCAAAGCGCTGAGTTTGTTGTTTCGGCAATGCAGCTCCCGCAGAGCGGTGTTGTGCGATACGTTGATCTGCTCTAAGCTATTATTATCACAGCGGAGCACTTTGAGCGATGGATTTTGACTGACATCAATTTGTGTCAGCCCACCCCGCTCAAACGGGTTCGCATAGGAACAATCCAGCTCCTCCAGTGCTGTAAATGCCTCAATCCCACTGAGTGACTGTAGGGGGCGATCCGTGTATTCGATCTTTCGTACAGCTTGCGCTTCGGCAGCTGAGATCTCGCCGTTACCATCTGCATCGAAAGACGTTACTAAGTAGGCCTTAAAATCCGCATCCGGGATTACAACAGTCTGCGCACTTGCATAGAGCAGCGATGACGCAGCAAATAAAACGATGATATTCTTCTTCATATACAATATATATAGCCTAATCCGAACTAAGAGCTACAATCTACAAGCGAAAAACGAATCATCATCTGAGCCGGATGTCTGATCATAAACAGGCATCCGGCGATATGGGTTTTTAGCTGTTTTGTCGTTAGCCGTTAGTGTATAGTTTTCAGCTTTTACAGGTTAGCTGTCTGTCTCTAATGCCCCCACTAATTCCGATGCGTGATGAAATCCATGCCGTTCACAATAAGCCGCTATGCCCTCGATCACCTTGAGCGAGACGGTGGGATCAACAAAATTTGAGGTGCCAATCTGCACCGCAGTCGCTCCGGCCAACATAAACTCTACGGCATCTCGCCACGAGGCGATACCGCCCAACCCGATCACAGGTATGCGTACCGCTTTTGCCGTTTGCCACACCATACGCAGTGCAATCGGCTTCACGCAAGGGCCTGAGAGTCCGCCTGTAACCGTGGAGAGGATCGGTTTTCTACGCTCCGCATCGATAGCCATCCCCAGCAGAGTATTGATCAGCGACACCGCATCTGCCCCCTCGGCTTCTACGGCACGCGCGATCTCCGTGATGTCTGTCACATTCGGTGAGAGCTTCACAATCAGAGTCCGCGGATAGACACGTCGCACAGCACGCACCACTTCCGCTGCGGACGCGGCGCATAATCCGAAACCCATTCCCCCTTGCTTCACATTCGGACAAGAGATATTGAGTTCAATGGCCGGTATATCGTCTAATGCGGCGATCTTCTCCGCACATTCCACGTAAGTCTCGACCGTAGACCCGCCTACATTGACGATCATCGCGGTGTCTATCGATCGGATCGCGGGATAAATTTTATCTACAAAATAGTTCACACCGCGATTCTGCAATCCGACAGCATTCAACATGCCAGCTGGAGTCTCCGCCATGCGTGGATAAGGATTTCCCTGCCTCGGTTCAGCCGTCGTGCCCTTGACGATAATCGCGCCCAAACGACTGATATCCATCAAATCCGCATATTCTAACCCATAACCAAAGGTGCCAGAAGCGGTCATCACGGGATTCTTAAGCACCAAGTGCTCTCCTATGTGCGTCGTTAAATCGGCCATATTAATCTGTCTATGTTAAAGACCGGACCTTCTGTGCAGGTGCAAATACGTCCTGCATCGGTCGTATCCTCTACGCAGCAAAGGCAAGCCCCTATGCCGCATCCCATCATGTTCTCAAGCGAGACTTCGCAAGGTGTTTCTGTACGCCGTGCCTGTTTGGCTACGGCCATCATCATCGGTTTCGGTCCGCAAGAATAGATACGTTCGAAAGACGCTTGCTTCCAAATGGAGTGATCCGTCACGAAGCCGCGTTCCCCATCGATCCATCTTCGGTAGACACGTAGACGTCGCCATAGGCTGCATAGGCCTCACGTTGGGCTATGCCGTCAGCCGACCGTGCTCCGATTAAAAAAGTGGGGGTAAGACCGCTCTCACGGAGTGCCTTACCGAGATAAAGCATCGGCGCTGCGCCTACTCCGCCGCCAACCAAAAGATAGTTCTTAGCATTCGACGGCACAGCGCGCGGTACCGTAAATCCATTGCCCAGTGGCAACAGGATATTCACAACGTCGCCCGACTTATAGCGTGCCATACGCCGCGTCCCATCGCCAATCGGAAGCACCAATAGCCATAGCTCATTGCGCTCCCGGTCGATATTATGAATGGATATAGGACGCCTAAGCAGCGTACCGGGAGAATCATCTACGCGAATTTCTACAAACTGCCCCGGATCCATTTCGGGTAACTGCTCACTGTCGGAGGTCAGTTTCAGTAAGCTATATCGTCCCTGCAAATATTCGTTGGATACAACTCGCAAGTCGAGCAGGTATTTCTTCTTCATTCCAGTGCTTTTATCTCTTGTCTTTTCCTCTAAATAGTTGATGTGTTAGCAATTATGTAGCTATAGATCGAATCCAGATCAACCAATGTTTGCGTGTCGCACTTCACTGCGTATGGGTCTCTCATTCCTATTTATCTATACACGGACCAATTGAACCGTATATTGTATATAAAAGTTACCCCTCCGCCAATCCGCAGTGCGGCAAATGGCTTAATCCTTTTTTTCTCCTTGACTTCGTCATCTTCAGGAAGCTGGATGTCGGGATCATCCTTTTTCTTTCGGTCTGGACGTTCAGACAAATTGGCTTGCTTCATCTCCACATTAATTTTTCTCCATCAGCTTCAAATAGGGAGCCTCCCCTTCAATCAGAGCCAATGAATTAATGCGCTGAACGAGTCGTTTGAATTCCTCGTAGAGGTCATCCCTTGTCTTTTGTGTCAGACCCTTCTTTAACGCGGACTCAAATTCAACACGTTCTTGGTAGGTCCCTTTATACTTCGAATTAGAATCCTTCAGGATCTCCACCCATTTGTCGGCGCCGATTAGGGTTAAGTCGGCCTTGGCTTGGGCGGTGTCATAGTCCTGAAGTAGGTTGCTGATGAGTGCTGTCTTCTCGCGCTGCGGTTTAAGGTGCGGCATCTTTCCATAACCCTTCAACACGGGATAGAGGCGCCAAGCAGCATCGGACATGGTCTTTACCGGATAGGTGATGTAAAGCCGTAAATGCCGCCCCAGACCAATGAGCGCGTCGTCGCGTTCGGATCCATGCTTGTGGAGTTTAGCAGTCTTACCACTTTTTCGGAGCGGAACTACAGCATCGTCGAAGGCTTTGTATTTCTCATTAAAGATCGCTACTTGATCTTTTAGTTTCAGCGTCTCCAAATCTTCCTTAGCTAAGAAGATGCTAACATTGCTCATCGCTAAGTAGAAGTTCATGACGCGAATACGGGATAGATTGACGTGGTGTATCATCTCATATATGTTTTATGCGCTGCAAATATCCGCTATCCATTTTGATTGTACAAATTGGCCGCGATATTCTTTTATTTTATACGGCGCATTCAATGCGGTAGATGCTTTGCTTTGCGCGCTTTGTATATCTGCTATAATCATTATATCGTTGATCGATAAGATCATAATCAATAGTTTTACATTGTTGCACTTTTTACATGTTCGATCTTGATCAATTGCGATTTCGATGGGGTAGATGATTTGTCTGAATGGAATCAAATGGGGTGTTATGTAACACAAAATAGCTTTCGACTTGAGTCAAATATGCTTTTGTGTTACTGTTTGGTGTATTTGAATAAGATCGATTATATATTTGAGTAACAGGTTGGGTGAATTGACTTAGCTCGTATGAGCTAACGCGAAACGATTTGGGCATAAAGTGCATAAAAAAAGCAGCAAACGAGATGTAACCTACCTCATTTGCTGCTTTACGAAAAGTCTAAATCGTTACGATGTGGCGCTTCACGTCTTGACGTTACTTCTTGAGCGCTTTATAGATAGCGTCCTGAATGCGGGAGCGGATACCCAGAGTGGATAGCCGATTATTGTCGCGCGAAGGATTGACGCGGTTGCTGAGAAAAATATAGATCATTTGATTATCCGGATCGACCCAGAAACAAGTGCCGGTGAAGCCTGTGTGACCATAAACAGAGGCAGGTGCTAATCGTCCGCAGGATGACGCCTTGCCGGGCGTCTTTTTCCGGGCGATCGAATCCCAGTCCACGGCGAGACGAGTGGCTCTGGCTATGCGTGAACATATTACAAGTAAGGGCCGAAATATAAGACTCACCACCATAGTTGCCATTATTGAGATAGAGCTGAAGGAGCTTGGCCAAGTCGTCGGCAGAGGAGAATAGGCCGGCATTACCCGACACGCCGCCTTGCAGCGCAGCCGCTTCATCATGTACGTATCCGCGTAAGAGTTGATGGCGCATCACGCGATCATCTTCTGTGGGAACAATGCGCAGCGTATCCATCTTGTGCAGAGGATTATAGGTCGTCGAGGAAGCACCCAGACGAGAAAAAGAAATACGTGTTGAGCAAATGATCCATAGATTGGCTGTACACGTTTTCGACGGCCATCTTGAGTAGGATAAAGTTGATACAGCTGTATGTGTACTTTCCACGTGTCCCCAATCGAGAATTGCGAATGTCTTGCATGATATGGTCGCGGAAGGAATCATGTACATACATCCGCCGAGCGACCTCAGTCGTATAGCCTGGTTTGGGGCTGTCCGACAACCAGCTGGGACCGATCGATGAGGTGCGTAGGCTGCTTGCGGGGAGCGCGTTGCGCGACGTGTCTGCACATTGGGACGTGCCGTCGTCGCACATATAGCTATGATCCGACCGGGCATTTTGATAGAAGGCGATGTAAGGCGTAATTCCAGATTGATGATAAAGCAATTCCTCCACCGTGAAGTCGCTCTTATTAGATCCGCGAAGTGCTGGAACATAGGCGGATATGGGGCTGTTTAAGCGAATCAATCCGTCGTCATAGGCCTTCATCACCGCTGGGAGTGTGCCTGTAGCTTTAGAGACGGACGCGAGGTCGTAGACCGCATCGTCGGTGACTTTTTCGCGTCTTGCGGCTGTCGTACCATCCGAACGATTTATTATAGACGATCATGCCGTCTTTGGCCACCAGCACGCGGCATCCGGGGTAGGCACCCTTCGTGACGCCCCTCGTTAGCAATGGCGTCGATCTCAGCGAGTCGAGCGGGATCAAAGCCCACTTCTTCGGGGCGATGGTAGCCGAGGCGCGTCTTGGTGGTCGTTAACCCGGTACCCGCTTGAAAGAGTCCGGGGAGGAGACCGAGAGACGTCCGCGGGCCGGGATACCCCCAAAAATGAGCTGGGCGGCATATTCTCGGGCCGGTGCGGTCGACTCGTAGGCCAAAAACGACGGCATCGGCCGTACGGATCGCATCGCGGTGATTGCGGAGCGTGTAAGGCGTAGTGAAGAAGGTGTATATCGTTTGCTTCTGTCCAAGAAGTTGGAGGAAGTCCGCGCGTTCGGCGCCGCGCGAGGAATAGACGGCGCAGATGACTGTTTCATACGGCTGCAGGCGAGATAGAATATGGCGGAATTCCGCGTCTCTCGTCGTGGCATAAATTCGGAAAATGTCGACGGGCGCGTAACGGCGGAGCATGCTGAAAAAAAGGCGTCGCCATCTGCACTGCCGATGGTGACCAGTGCAATGCGCTTCTTATCGAGCTGCTTGATGGGCAGACAGTTGGCGTCGTTCTTAAGTAGCGTGATAGCCGCTTCGTTGAGCTTAGCCACAAGCCAGTCCGCATGAGGTGTATTGAGGCGTTCGGAGAGGCCACGCGTCTCAATGGGTCGATAATGGTTGAGGCCCGCTACATATTTATAAGCAAGAATGCGGCGGCATTTACTTTCGAGGTCTTTCCGAGAGATCACACCGCTATCGAGGGCCGCACGGAGCGCAGCCACGGCCTTGTCAGGTGATGAGGGCGCGAGGGCTATATCATTGCCCGCCTTAATACCACTGAGGGCCGGATTTTCACGTTCACCGGGGCGAGCGCCACGCATGTTTAGGGCATCCGTAAAGCAGAGGCCGCGGAAACCGTCCTTTTTTCGGAGGATCTCCGTTACGATAGTGGGCGAGAGTGAAGCGGCGCGGCCCTGTTCGCCACCATCGAGAGACGGAACACTCAGGTGGCCAGTCATGATGCCCGAGAAACCCGCCGCAATAAATCGACGGAAGGGAAGCAAGTCGATGCTGTCCATCTGCCGCTCGGAACGATTGACGAGGGGGAGCGTGTAGTGAGAGTCGCTGGAGGTATTGCCGTGGCCGGGATAATGCTTGGCAACGGCCATGATGCCACGACTTTCGAGTCCGCGGGCATAAGCGATGCCCCGCTTTGCGACCGCTTCGGGATCATCGCCAAAGGAGCGGGTGCCAATAATGGGGTTGCTGGCATTCGTATTCACGTCGACCGACGGCGCAAAGTTGATGTGTATGCCCATCTCGCGACATTGACGGGCCACCTCAGCACCATAGTCCTCGATCAGTCGGGTGTCTTGTACGGCACCGAGCATCATGTTTTTAGGGAAGCGCGTGGTGCCACGTAGTCTCATGGAGAGTCCCCACTCACCATCCAAGGCGATAAAGAGGGGTAGGCGGGCGGCCCGTTGTAGTCGGTTCGTGACTTCGGCCTGAGTGCCGGGATCTCCCGTGTGGAAGAGTACGCCACCGATCTTCAGCTCCGAGACATAGCGCTCCAGACGGCGCATATTGGCTGCGTCGAGCTTCGGTTCGGCGATAATCATGATCAGTTGCCCGACACGTTCGTCGTCGGTCATGGCGTTATAGACGGAATCGACCCAGCGATTCATTTTTTTCGCGGTCGGCCTTGCGGAGGAGGCTCGGTTCGTGCTGCGCTGAGGCTATGGGCGTGGCGAGAGAGGCAAAATGTAAGTAGGAGGGGAGTAGGAGGGAATTTTCTTCATGTTTCTGTTCCGTTTGTTTTTTTACGGCCGGCAAAAAGTATATGCCACTATAGAAAGGACAATCGTCGACTAAAGTGGTCTTAGCACAGGGCAGCACGATGCGTTGGGATGTTGTTAAAAAGCCGCATAATACTTAGATGGGAGTGTGTGAAGAGGCTTTTTCTGTCCTTTCTTTGCGGCCGCTTTACGTAATCGCTGGCGGGCAAACACGAGAGACCCGTTATGTTGCGTTTTGTTCGATTTCAAAACATATAAAGAGCATCATTAGAAATGGATTTAATCAAGATTGCAGAGGAAGCATTTGCTACTCGAAAGGAGCATCCCGCATTTAAGAGCGGTGACACGGTGACGATTTCGTACCGAATCAAAGAGGGTAACAAGGAACGTATTCAGCAGTACCGCGGTGTGGTGATCCGCATCTCGGGCGAGGGCGACAAGAAGCGTTTTACGGTGCGTAAGATGTCGGAAAATGTCGGCGTGGAACGTATCTTCCCGATTGAGTCGCCGTTCATCGAGCAGATCGTGGTGAACAAGGTCGGCAGAGTGCGTCGCTCGAAGCTGTACTATCTGCGCAACCTGACGGGTAAGAAGGCACGTATCAAGGAAAAAAACGCGGTACGGCCACGGCCTGATAAGGCGCAGCGAGAAACAGTGAGAAACCCCGGGAGCCTACTATTCGTGGATGGCTTTCGGGGTTTCTTGTTACCGACGCACTTGAGGCGAAGGATGCGATGCTGTTAGCATACTCTCACCCCTACTTTTGTGCACTTTCATTAGATATAGACATGTTAGATATAGAACGTATCAGGGAAGACTTTTCCCATCCTGCGGCGTGAGGTCTACGACCGGCCGCTTGTTTATTTCGACAATGCCGCCACGACGCAGAAGCCGCGTTGCGTGGTGGAGAAGATCGAAGCAGCCTATTACAACGTCAACGCCAACATTCACCGCGGTGTGCATTTTTCTCAGCCAGCAGGCTACGGAGGCGCATGAGGCCGCGCGTGAGACCGTGCGGGCGTTTCTGAATGCACCGTCGTCCGCAGAGATCATCTTCACGCGGGGCACGACGGAGGCGATCAACCTTGTGGCTTCGAGTTACGCACGCGCTTGCATGCAGCCGGGTGACGAGGTGATCGTCACGGCGATGGAGCATCATTCGAACATTGTGCCGTGGCAGTTGCAAGGCATGCGGCTGCGAGTAATCCCCATCGATGAGCGCGGCACGCTGGATTTGGAGGCGCTGCCGGGATTGTTCACCGACCGGACGCGTCTGGTGGCCGTGACGCACATGTCGAACGTGTTAGGGACGGTCAATCCGGTGGCGGAGATTGCTCGTGTGGCACATGCACACGGGGTGCCGATCCTTGTGGACGGTGCGCAGGCGGTGGCCCATCGCGCGGTCGATGTGCAGGCGGCGGACGTGGACTTTTATGCCTTTTCGTCGCATAAGATCTACGGCCCGACAGGTATGGGCGTACTCTATGGCAAGGCCGAATGGCTCGACCGGATTCCGCCTTATCAGGGCGGCGGCGAGATGATTCGCAACGTGTCGTTCGAGCATACGACCTACAACGAATTGCCATACAAGTTTGAGGCTGGTACACCGGACTTCATCGGCAGTACGGCGTTAGCTACGGCGTTGGATTATGTGCAGCGTATCGGTCTTGATGCCATCGCTGAGCACGAGCACGAACTGCTCCGTTACGCCACGGAACGCCTTGGCGCCATCCCCGGCATGCGCTTCATCGGACAGGCGCCGGAGAAGGGCAGCGTACTCTCGTTCCTCGTGGGTGACATTCACCCCTATGACCTTGGCATGATCCTCGATCGCCTCGGCATCGCCATCCGCACGGGGCATCACTGTGCCGAACCGCTCATGCATGTGCTTGGCGTGGAAGGCACGGCGCGCGCCTCGTTCGCTTTATACAACACAAAGGCCGAGGTCAATGCGTTGGCTGAGGGCATCGAGCGGGCGCAGAAGATGTTTTAATCGATAGTTATTCACCCTTTAACCACTCATTAAACCCCTATGATTCTTACGACAACTCCCTCACTGGAGGGCAAAAAGATTACGCATTACTATGGCGTCGTCAGTGGCGAAGCCATCATCGGCGCCAACGTATTTCGGGACTTTTTTGCCAGCATCACCGACTTTGTTGGCGGACGTTCGAACGCCTACGAGGCGGTGCTGCGCAAGGCCAAGGACACGGCGCTGAACGAGATGTCGCACCACGCGCAGTCGCTGGGAGCGAACGCCGTGGTGGGCATCGATCTGGACTACGAGACGATCGGCAGTAGCATGCTCATGGTGACGGCTTCGGGCACAGCCGTGATCGTGGAGTAAAGGAGGGGCACCGATGCTCCAACCTTTTTTGGAACCCGGCCGGACGGAAGCGGGCTGCGATGAAGCAGGCCGTGGATGTCTGGCCGGACCTGTGTTTGCGGCCGCCGTTGTGTTGCCGCCGGACTTTCAGAATGAGGAGCTGAATGACAGCAAGCAGCTCACAGAGCGTGCTCGCGAACGTTTGCGAACGGTCATCGAACGTGAGGCTGTGGCGTGGGCTATCGGGGTGGCGACGGCGGAGGAGATCGATCAGATAAACATCCTGCGGGCATCGATCTTGGCTATGCATCGCGCCGTGGCTGGACTCTGTCTGCGACCGGACTTCTTGCTCATTGATGGGAACCGTTTTTGCGCCGTGTCCGGAAGGGATCCCGTACGCGACAATCGTGCATGGCGATGCGCGGATGATGAGCATTGCGGCTGCGTCGGTGCTGGCTAAGATACATCGCGACGAGATGATGGCGGTGCTTGATGCGGATTATCCCGCCTATGGTTGGGCGAAAAAAACAAGGGCTACCCCACGGCCGCTCACCGCGACGCGATCCGTCGGTTCGGCGTCACACCGCACCACCGACGCTCTTTCGCGCTGTTGCCCGAAGCGACGCAGGGGAGATTGAATGGTAGAACCGTTTCCAGTGTTTGTACCGCCAGAACAAGCACTGGAAACGGTTACGCTGGATGCTTCACCTCTACCGTTTGCTCGGTGACAAGGCTGTAAGATCGTTTGTCGAAGAGGCGGCGGATCTCAATTCCCTATCCGGTAGGTACCGGGCTCGATGCTTTGCGTATCAATCACGGAAAAGAAACCGCAATGTTCGATGCGATCGAGGGAAACGTCGAGCATTAGGTCGTAGCGACGTTCGGCTAGAGAGGTGCAGACATAGCTGTGCCGCGGACTGATGAGGCAGACGGAGATATCGCTGAAGTTCATAGAGCGGTCTCGCAGGAAGGCCCACCCCTCAATGATCAGATAGCCATCCCTGGTCGAAATGCTATCGATGCCGTGGGGCATCTCCTCGGTGTCCGTGTTCGGTTCAACCGATTGCTCCACAATGAATGCTGCGTATTTGGACATTGGGTAACGAGGCATCTGGTACAACCCCATTCGTTCGGCCACTTGCAGATAGGGGATAGCTTGTTCGGACGATGCGACAGACCAAGTAGCAAGTCCCCTTCTTTTATATTCCCAGTTGTAGGTAGACTTCAGTTTGAACTCGAGTCTTTTCTGCTCCTTTTGGATGTAAATAGCCGATGAAAAGCAGTATAGCAATAAGGCGCCTGATATCGTATACACATAGCATCTCTTCTGAAAGATCTTACTGTGGGATAGGAGTAACAACAGTGTAAAAATGAGGATTGGACTGCTATACATTCTGTAGCGTAAGGCACCCATCGCTTCACCAGTTACCCATACCACCGCTACCGCGCCGGCCGTCAGGTAGAGGAACGTCAGGCTGGCGTAACTAAAAAGGTCAGTGCGATACCACCCTTTCCAAATTCCCCATAGATAGACCGATAGACAAGCGGCACCAACGGTAATCGACACGATGCGAAATGATGGCACCCAGAAGTTCAGACCAGCGAACGTACATAGGTTGATGAGGATTTGCGGTGCATGGGCGAGCATGTCCGTCAGTCCGATGTCCGTTCGTTCGGGCCTTACATAGTTGAGGAAATAGAACATGACTGAGAACGCGGCTACGATAGCATAGGTCACGCACGTCTTTGCTCGTTTCTGCAAAGCGAGACCGATCAGTGCGGGAATGAGGATGAACATGCCATTGCCGTTTGAGAAAACGGTCAGGACGGACAGTGCGAAACCCACCACTACCCAAGCAGTCTCCCTGCGCAGCACGCAGAATAACGACGCGAAGGCGAGGAAGAGCGTACCGATGTTTGCCAAGCCGGACATGGCCCAAACGGATGTCTCTAAGTGTTGGCCGTTGCAGAGCAGCAGAGCGATCAGAAAGGTGCCGAACGCCTTTTTTCGGTCATCGTTGATCGTTTTATACATCAACAACCCGGTGCCCATTAGCATCGCGTTGGCCAAGATGATGTAGACCGCATAATACAGTTTGCCTGTAAAAAGATAGACTACGAGCGCCGTCAGTCGGGTGAAGAGAAGGCGATGCTCGTTGTGCTGCTCAATCAGCATGCGGAGCCGTTCGGAGAGACCGGGCGACTGGAGGAAACGCACGAGGAAGTTTTGTTCCGCCAAGTAATCGTCCCAAAACGGGATGTTGTCCGCGAAATGCCCTACGAGAGCAAAGTAGGCCACGGCCACTGCAGCTGCAAGCGCATAGAAGACGCGTGCTGTTCTACCTTCCATCACGCCCCGCATATATCCTCGATCCATGCTTCAAGTAATGGCAGCTCGCGCCCGTCGATCAGCTGCATGTCGACCAACTCACGATAGCAGTGGCGGAGGTTCTCAGGGATGGCGTCGGTGCCTTCGCGCAGGTTAAGGGCTGTCAAGCGGCGCATAATCTCACCGTTGTTGCAGTAGCCTGAGATTTCGTCTTTGAAGTCGTTCAGGATGCTGTGTTCGTTGCGCTCCTGCCACACGGTGGCTTCGTGAAATAGCACGCTCCAACCGCAGGTCCACGCGATACGCTGAGCCACGAATGAGCGCCAGATGTCTGTCATCCGAAAGCTGCAATAGGAGGGCAGATACATCAGCGGGAAGGCCTCACGGAACCACGTCGTGTTTTGGCTGTTGAACGGACAGATGCTTCCCTTGGCCAAGGCAATGCGTCGTTTTGTTTTGTCGAAGTGTACGGGTAGCGGCTGTGTGAGTCGATAGATGGCGTCAATGTCAGGATTTCGGTCTGCCAGCCCTTGCCATATTGGCGAAACGACCATTTGAGGTGTATCCAGATCGGCCGGTGTATCCAAGACATGTTCAAGGGCAAAACCGCGCGGCCAAATGTTTTGATCGGAATAGTAACGGTAGACGTTTATCCAACCGGCGCCTTCTATCCGCGCGGCTTCCGTCTCCCGGCAGCGTGCACTGAGGAATGCGGCGTCGGGATAATTGTCATCATCCGTCTCGATGATAACCTCTGCACCCCGATTGGCCGCTTCTATATAGCCGAGGTTCTTACGGGCATAATGTCCGTAGGGCAATAATCGGGCTAGTTGGTATGGCAACTCCGCCTGACGTTCGACGGAGTAAAAATCACAGCCGTCGAGGTGGAACCGTGGGCTCTTCCGGTCACCGATTACAAGGAAGGGTACACCTGCTCTCGAGGCTTCGCGGGCGTAAAGATTCAGCACCGGATGTGTGTCCGGGGCGATGGAGGTGATGATTAAGTAAGTATCGTTCATGAGGGTTGTTTGATAAATGTCGATTGAAAACGGAGGCGCCGAAAGAAGTAGTGGAAGAGGACGGCAAAGGAGTTGCGGATGGCGTTTCGCGAGACGCGAGGCGAGGGAGCACGGTAATGGATGGGCACCTCCGCATAGCGTGTCTTGCGCAGCAGGTAGCGTAGCTCTGTTTGGTAAAAATGGGCTTTGGAGAGCAGCGGGTAGTTCATAAAACTGGCCACAACACTGCGGTGGAAGCCTTGATAGCCCGACGTCATGTCGTGCAGCTTTGTGCCTAAGAGGACGTTGGAAAGGATCGTCCCCGAGCGGGAGAGGAACGTGCGTCGTGGATTGAGTCGCAGATGGAGCCGCCGTTCATGAAGCGGCTGCCGAAGGCACACTCGTTGCCCTCGTTGAGCACGCGCAGGAACATGGGCAGTGCACGCGGATCGTGCGACAGTCCTCCGTCCATCTCAATGATGTATTCATAGCCTCCGGCATACGCCTCGCGATAGCCACGCAGATAGGCATCCACTACGTTGCGGTTCTCTGGCGCCCAGACCGTGACAAAGCGCTCGTCTGCGGCCGATAGTTCTTCACAGAGCCGCCGGGTGGCATCTTTCGAGACACCGTCTACCACAAAATAGACCGCGCCCGAACCGATGCGATCCAGCGCTTCGCGTAAGACGGCGACAAACGCTTCAAAATCGTCCTCTTCATTGGCCATCGGGACGACGATGGCATAGCTGAATATCATAATTCAAAAAACTCTGCACTGTACATAACGGCATAAAAAAGGGCATGAAGCCAATCCACTCTCGTTCTAATGAGGCGTTTGGCGTAACTCAGAGTGTAAACGAAATAAGTCGATCCCACACCGTAAGGCACAGGCTTGCCAAACCTATTCCACTGTATTCATATAGTCACCAAACTTCTGAGGGGGTAGAACGAAGTTGAAGATGGCTTTTCGTTATGCCTTATGATCGTATCTGTTCTGTCATTCGTTATATATGTCGTTCCCTTCTTTCGGCGGGCAAAGATGAAGGAAAAAGCGGGGTACCCCTTGGCTATTCCCCCTTCGCTTGGAAGGCTACGGCGTACATCTTCATCTGCTTGAGCATGGAGACGAGGCCGTTGGAGCGCGTCGGGGAGAGGTGCTCTTTGAGGCCGATGCGGTCGATGAAGTAGAGATCGGAGGCCGTGATCTCCGACGGGGTGTGGCCCGAAAGCACACGGATCAGTAGCGATACGATGCCTTTGACGATCACCGCATCGCTGTCGCCGCGAAACGTGATCCGACCGTCGGTGCCCAAGTCGGCCGTCAGCCAGACACGACTTTGGCAGCCCTCGATGAGGTTGTCCGACGTCTTGAAGCGCTCCTCGAGCGGCTCCAGCGCGTTGCCCATTTCGATCAGCAGCGCGTATTTATCCATCCAATCGGTGAAGGTGGAGAACTCCTCGATCACCTCGTCTTGCAGTTCGTTTATCGTATTCATATAGGGGGTATGGGTAGTTAGGGGGGTAGTTATAGGGGAGTCAAAGGGTAGTTATAAGTAGGTAGAGGGTAGTACTTTCTACGATCCTTTGATGACGTAGAGGACGGTTTGGCCGACGGCGCGGAGTGTGGCGCGGTCGATGTTGTCCATCGTGTCGCCGCCTGTGTGCCAATATGCGCCGAAGCCTGTGGAGCGGTCAGGGGCGTAGTTGACGATGTCGAGGCAGGGGGATGCGCAGGCCGCGGATGACGTAGACGTGGTCGTCGACCAGGTTGCCACCGGGGGCGTTGACGAAGTAGCGTCCGAAGCCGAGGTCGCGGGCGGCCGACCAGACGCGGTCGACGTAGGCTGCGGCGTAGCGGTCGGAGGTCTGCTCGCGGTAGAAGACGGCGTCGCGCGAGCCGACCATGTCGAGCAGGATGCCGTATTCGGCCGTGTAGCCCGCCGTGTGCGGGTAGCGCGCCCAATGTTGCGAGCCGAGGCACCGGTGGTTTCACTCTGCGGGTCGTTCGAGGCGGGATCGAAGGCCGGTGTACCGCCATCCTCGGCGTCGAAGAAGACGATGTCTATGCCCACGTCCGCAGGCAGCCCCGAGACGTTGAGCTGGCGAGCGATCTCCAGTAAGACGCCCACGCCGCTGGCCCCGTCGTCGGCCCCGTCGATGGGTGTGCGCTGGCGACCCGCGTCCGGGTCACGGTCGGCGAAGGGGCGCGAGTCCCAGTGCGCGCAAAGCAGGATGCGCCGTGTGCGATCGGGGGCCAGTGCGCCGATGATGTTTTTTTGGCCGTGAGGCGACGGCCGTCGTAGGTGGTGACCTCCGCCTCCTGCACGGTGACGGTAGCGCCGTGGCGCCGCAGCTCGTCGGCCAGATAGGGTGGCGCAGGCACGATGCGCCTCCGTGCCGGGTACGCGTGGCCCAAAAGTCCACCTGTCGGGCTACGTAAGCCGGGGCACTGTCGGCGTCGAAGTCGGGCGCCGTAGCCGTCGCCCCGGTGGGAGCCGCCGCTTCGCCCTGCGTCGACGGCTCGACCTTTCGTCCGCAAGCGGTGGCCAGAAGTAGGCCGACGGTCGCGGGGATGATCCATTTAGTCATCAATTTCAAGTTCATGTTACGTTCGTTTGTTAGAAGCGGCGGCAAAAAGTAGGGGCCTGAGGAGGGAAAATCGAAAAATGCAAAACGAAAAAAACGGGGCCGCGGCTATCTTTGCGCCCACACGAAAGGCAACAGGAGCAGATGAAGACGAAAGCCATCCATAACATAAAAAGCCGCCGAGGCGCTGATCGACAAAGCGGAAGAAGGCTATTACACGGCCAGCATACACCATGTCTATTACGCCGTGTTCCAATACATGAAGCACGAGCTGGCGCACACCGACGTGGAGCCGCTATCTTACGAGGAGCAGACGGTGAAAGCGAAGGAAAACCGGATGGGGTCGCACGACTTTATTATCAAGGAGATCAAGCGGCGAATCGGCCGTTTGGCCAATCTGGATACGGCGAAAGATTTTTGCTCGCGATGTGCGTGAATTGAAGGGCGACCGGATCGATGCCGATTACCGCTCGCGGCAGTTCACACTGGAAGAGGCCCGGCCTGCAAACGCCCGGCGGAGGAATTGATTACTAAACTCAAAACGTATTTTTGGTGACCTATGAAAGATCTTGAAGTAGAACGGATCCTGCGGCAATATGCCGAGGACTTGGTCAGCCGCTACACCGGCTGACGATCCGGTTTGAATACAGCGAAAAAGCGAAGCGTATACCTCGTTTCCTACTCACCCAAATGTCTGATTTCGGGCAACGATACGCTCATCAACGAAATGATGGAGTTCGAGGGACCGGATGAATGACGTCTATGGCGACGATGCGCCGCTGTTTTTGCGAAGATGAGCGGCTCTTCAAGCTCTCGCCCGAGGCGGAGGTGGTCCCGCCATCATGCGCCCGAGCGAGCCGTGCGACACGTGTCGCCGCGCAAGAAGCGCTCCGTGGCCGAACCCGCAGCCGTGTAAAAAGTGTCGGCAGACATTCTGCCGAGGCTATCACACCCCATGAGTATGCCGGCAGACATTCTGCCGGGGCTATCACACCCCATGAGTATGTCGGCAGACATTCTGCCGGGGCTACCACACCCCATGAGTATGTCGGCAGACATTCTGCCGAGGCTATCACACCCCATGAGTGTGTCGGCAGACATTCTGCCGGGACTACCACACCCCATGAGTGTGCCGGCAGACATTCTGCCGAGATCCCCGAAGAGAAAAACTAAGAGTTTACCACATGATATATCAACGCATTAATACATTATTCGATGAAGAAAGAATTTAAGGCATTACCTAAAATCCTCAAGATCAGCGGCAGCTACAGCTCACTGTACAGTGCCCCCCGCCACGCTAAGTTTCACCGCCGGATATACGACATCATCAAGGCCGTGGACAAAACGAAAACTCAAGTTCCCCGCAGGACTGCTGGAGGAGTACGATGCTCGCTCGGACGCCGAGGTGGAGGCCAACAAGCAGTCCACCATGTCGGCCAACACGGCCCTGATGCTGGAGAAAGACGAAAAGCGTGACCAGCTTTTGATCTACATCTTCGGCAAGGTGCGCAACGAGCTGCGCTCGCCCGTCGAAGCGACCTCCGCAGCAGCCCACCGCATTTGGGCGGCCCTCGGTACGTATAAAGACATACGCACGGAGTCGTTCGACGAGGAGACGCTGCATATTGATGGCATGCTGAAGGACATCGTGCCCATCGCAGCCGACATCACCACCCTCGGACTCACCTCAGAGTTCGCCAGCCTCAAGACGCTGAACGACGAGTATGAATCCCTCAGCGCGCAACGTGAACACACGACGGCCGTCACCAAAGGCCCGAGCTCTAAGGAGATCCGACCACTGACGGACGCTGCCTATGAGGTGATCTGCCAGTACATCCAGTCGGCCTACCTCAACGCCACCAGCGACGAGGATCGGACGATGCTCGAGGAGTTGGTCGCAGAGATGAACCGTACCGTGGTCAAGTTCCGCACCTCGCAGCGCGAAGAGGCCGCCCAGAAGCGTGCCGCCAAGCAGCCCAAGGATCCGAAGCCGAAAGACCCGAAGCAACCCAAGGATCCGAAGCAGCCGAAGGGACCCCAAGGATCCGAAACCCGACAAGCCGAAGCCCGACGATAAGCCGGACATCAAGCTCCCGGAGGAGGGCCCCAAAAAGCCCGATCCCAAGAAGCCCGAAGAGGGCGGCGGGCCGGACATCCACCTGCCGGAGGAATAGCGCACCCGGTCCACTTCGCCAGCGGCCGTAGCCGCGAGTGAGGCCACCTGCGAATCCTCGCATGAAGCATTCGAAGGGCATCCCCAAACCGACGTGGGATGCCCTTTTTACAGTCGCCCGAAGGTGTCGCCCGTGCCCCTCTACCTCGATGCTTTTTGAGGGCTATGGAGGTTGACTATGAGCCCCTCAGCCACCCGTTTCGTACTTACGATCTGTGAGAAAATGCGGGGTGAGGGTGCATTTTTTTCACCTCATGCTTGCATTAGATTCAAGGAACGCTAATTTTTGGGGGGCAAAATCGAAGGGAATGTTATTCGGTCTACACAATTCACAACCGCATCCAAACCACCATGTCGGACGCCTTTTTCGCCGGCTGGTGCACCTTGCCTATCCTTAATAGGTGTACACGATGCAACTCGGCGTCCGCTCCCGCCGCAGCTCATCGCGTACCTGTTATAATAGGTGTACACCCGGCCCACGGAAACACATCCCACACCCCCCACACTTGTGCAGCCGGATCGCTCCCACGGTTTACCGAATCAAAAAGAGAAACAGCATCCACCAACCTGAAAACCGAAAGAAAATGAAAAAGTTTATCCTTACCCTTGGTATCCTGCTGGGTCTGTACGGCATGACCACAGCACAAACGGAAGAGCCGGAGCAGAAGCCCTTCCGCATCACCTTCTCCGAACGCGCACGAATGACCTCCGTCGGTGAAGCCGCCACGCTGGATCACAATGCGCCCGTAACCACCTTCACCCGGTGGCGCACCTATCTCGGCGCCTACTACAACCCCAGCAAACACTTTGAGTTCAGAGCCGAGCTGGGCAATGAGGCCCGTATCTACCTCACCCCCCCCCGACAGCTAAGACGGCCTTCAACGAGATCTTCTTCAATCAACTCTATGTGGATTGGAAAGACATCGCCGACCTGCCGATCGACCTCCGCGTGGGACGACAGTGTATCATGTTTGACGAAGGCTTTATCATGGTAGACGGTAACCCCCTCGTAGGCTCCCGGTCAGACTATTTCAACGCCGCTAAGGCCACCTTCCGCTTCAACGAGAACAACAACCTCTCCGCCGTCTTTGTCTACAACCCACATCGCGACAAGCTCCTGCCCGTCTTCAACGAGGGCGACCACTATCAGCCCCTCGAGGAGCAAACCAACAACGGTGCCGCCCTTTACTACAAGGGACACCTGAATCCCGTAGACCTCTCGGCCTACTATTTCTACAAGAATTACTTCAAGAACGCTACCGCTCCCGATGCCGAGACGCACGTCGTAGGTGCTCGCGCCAATGTGGCTTTACCGGGCAACGACTTCCACTTCATCAGTGAGTTCGCCTACCAGTTCGGTAAGGTGGGCAACAACGATCGGCGCTCCCGGGGCGGCTACTCCCGGTTGGAGTACAACATCGGGCGCTATCTCTACGTTCTCGATCAGCTCTCCATCGGCGGCATCTATCTCAGTGGCGACGACCCCTCGACTCCCACCGTCGAAGGCTTCGACCCAATGTGGAACCGCTGGACACCCTGGGGCGAAAGCTACGTCTACACCCTGGGCGCAGAGACGGGCAAGATCAGCTACTGGTCTAACATCGGCTCCATCAACGCCGGATTCAAGGCCACCCTCGCCCCCAACGTGCACCTTAATGCCAACTACATGCACCTCATGGCCATGCAGCTGCACCCCGGATCGGCCTTCACCTCTGGCGGTGGCAAGACTCGCGGCGACCTCTACTACGCCCGCATCTCCTACCAAATCAATCCGCACTGGTCGGGCCACCTGCACTTCGAGCACTTCAACCCCGGTAACTACTATTTCAAGGGCGCCGACAACTTCAACTGGGTGCGCTTCGAACTGATGTATAAACTGTAATATGAACGAATCAGAGAGTCAAAGAGGATAGTCGGGAGGGGCGGGCGATGATGGCCCTTGCCTTACTCCCTCCCCCGACTATTCGCTGACTCTCTCCCTCTATCGAACCTATTAAAGCGAGAATATTCAATTGTTATTTGACACTAAACTTATGTGGTTATGAAAATCGGATTATTTATTCCGTGCTATATCAATGCGGTCTATCCGCATGTAGGTATAGCCTGTTACAAGTTGCTCGTCAGCTTAGGAATGGATGTCGACTATCCCGTGGGACAGACCTGCTGCGGCCAACCAATGGCCAATGGAGGCTTTGAAACCGGGTCTGTCTATCTGGCCGAACGCTTCGAGGATCTATTCAAAAAGTACGACTACATCGTCGGCCCCTCAGCCAGTTGTGTAGCCTTCGTTAAGGAGAATCACCCGCGCCTCTTGGCCGAAGCCAAGAAGGGCGAGTGCACCGCGGCGAAACACATCTACGACATCACCGAGTTCCTGCACGACGTGATCAAGCCCGAGAAGTTTCCCTCCAAATTCCCTCACAAGGTCAGCATTCACAACAGCTGCCACGGTGTGCGCGAGTTGGGTCTCTCTTCTCCCTCGGAGCTGACAGTGCCCTACTTCAACAAGATCCGCTCGCTGCTTGAGCGTGTACCCGGTATCACGGTCGTAGAGCCTAAACGCGTCGACGAATGCTGCGGTTTCGGCGGCTTATTCGCCGTCGAGGAGTCTGAAGTATCCGCCTGCATGGGCCGTGACAAGGTGAAGGATCACATGTCCACCGGAGCCGAATACATTACCGGAGCCGACAGCTCCTGCTTGATGCATATGAATGGCGTCATCGAACGCGAACATTACCCCATCCAAACCATTCACTACCTCGAAATCCTATCTGCACAGTTATGAGCGCACATGCCAAGGCTGCAAAAAGCCTTCTTAGCCAATAAAGAGAATGCCGTTTGGCACGACCAAACGCTTTACATGGTTCGCCACAAACGCGACCTCCTCTCGCACGCCATCCCCGAATGGGAAGACCTGCGCCACACCGCCCGCGACATCAAGCTCTACAGCAATTCGCACCTGCCTGAGCTCATCGAGCAGTTCGAAAAAAACGCCACAGCGAACGGTTGCCACGTGCACTTTGCCAAAGACGACGAGGAGTATCGTCACATCATCGAGGGCATCCTCAGCGACCACGGCGTGAAGAAGCTGGTCAAGAGTAAATCCATGCTCTCCGAAGAGTGCAAACTCAATCCTTACCTCATCGAGAAGGGTTACGACGTGATCGAAAGTGACCTCGGCGAACGTATCCTGCAATTGATGCACCTCCACCCCAGCCACATCGTTATGCCCGCCATCCATATTAAGCGCCAAGCCGTGGGTGAGCTTTTTCGAGGAGAAGTTGGGTAGCGAAAAGGGCAATTCCGACCCGACGTATCTCACCCACCAAGCTCGTCGTGCCCTGCGTCAAGACTTCCTTAATTCAGGAGCCGGCATGACGGGTGGCAACTTCGCTATTGCCGCTACCGGTGAGGTCGTAGTTTGCACCAATGAGGGTAACGCCGATATGGGTATGTCGTGCCAGAAGGTGAACATTACGGCCTTCGGTATCGATAAGATCATTCCCGACTTGCGCTCGCTGGGCGTCTTTACGCGTCTGTTGGCCCGTTCGGCTACCGGCCAGCCGATCACAACCTATACGTCGCACTTCGGTCGTCCGCACCAAGGCGGCGAGCAGCATTTTATCATCGTAGACAACGGGCGCAGCAAAATCCTCGGTATGCCAGAGCATCGTAAGGTGATGAACTGCATCCGCTGTGGTGCCTGCATGAATACCTGCCCCGTCTATCGTCGCAGTGGTGGCTACTCCTATTCTTACTTCATCCCCGGTCCGATCGGCATCAACCTCGGTATGCTCAATGATCCGCAGAAGCACAGTGGCAACGTCTCGGCGTGCTCGCTCTGTCTTTCTTGCTCGTTCGTCTGCCCCGCCATGGTCGACCTCGGTGAGCAGATCTATATCTGGCGCCAGAAGCTGGACGGCTTCGGCAAGGCAGATCCGAAGAAGAAAGTGATGTGTCAAGGCATCAAGTACCTCATGGATCGCCCAAAGCTGTTCCACTCAGCACTTAAGATGGCGCCGATGGTCAACTCCATGCCGCGCTTTATGCTCTACAATGGGCTGAACGATTGGGGTAAAGAGCGCGAGCTGCCCAAGTTTGCCAAGCAATCATTTGAGGCTTGGTGGAAGAAGAATCAAAAGGAGAAGAACGCTAAATAAAAATCAAGTATGAGCAGCAAAGAATTTATATTGAACAGCCTGAGGGATAACATCAAGGAGCACTTCCCTCGCCCTGAAATCAAGATCCCTCACACCGTCTACCCGGATAAGATCAAGCAGTTTATAGAGATCTCCGCCGGAGTAGGCGGGAGTGCCGAAGAGTTGGGCAAGGGTGAAAGTGTGGACGACGCTATCCGTCGCCTCTTCCCCGAAGCCAAACGCATCGCCTGCAATTTTTCCCGAGGTGACTTGTGCCACCTATAACCCGGACACGATCGAGACACCATCCGAATTGAACGGCACGGATCTCGTTGTCTGCCACGGCATCTTTGGCGTATGCGAGAACGCCGCCGTCTACTACGAGCAGGAATACCTGCAGCGCGCCATCTATTTTATCTCCGAGGCGCTCGTCTTCCTCCTCCCCAAGGATCAGTTGGTAGACACCATGCACGATGCTTATGCCCGCGTGCCGGAGGCTCATCCGGGCGAGTTTCGCGGCTTCATGTCCGGTCCCGTCAAAGACGGCTGACATCGAGCAGTCGCTCGTCAAAGGTGCACACGGCCCGAAGCAAGTAGTCGTCTTGCTCGTGTAACATGTATCGAAATGATATTCTAACTCTATAAATAGCATTCCTGCCATGAACGTATTTCTTTCTATTCTCCCGATTTTGCTCTTGTTCGTACTCATGCTCGGCATCAAAATGGCCGGACACAAGAGCGCCTTTATCACCCTTGTGGCCACGTTGCTCGTTGCTGTGTTTGCAGCGCCTGCACTCGGATTCGCTCCCGAGGGTTACACGCAGTTCGGTGTCTTTTTGGGCCTTTATCGAGGGTCTACTGAAGGCCACCTTCCCCATTCTGATCATCATTTTGATGGCCATCTACAGCTACAACACGTTGCTCGAAAGTGGCGAGATCGAAGTGATCAAGAAGCAATTCACCTCTCTGACGAACGACCGTGGCATCATCGTGTTGCTCCTTGTTTGGGGCTTCGGTGGCTTGCTTGAAGGCATGGCCGGATTCGGTACAGCCGTAGCGATTCCTGCCGCTATTCTGATCGGCCTCGGCTTCAAGCCCGGCTTCAGCGCTTTGGTGTCGTTGATCGCGAACAGCGTGCCGACGGGCTTTGGTGCCGTGGGTGTGCCTGTCATCACGTTGGCTAACGAAGTGGCTCCCTCTGGTGCAGCCACGCCGGATGCCATCTGCGATATCGCATCCAAGGTGGTCATCCAGCTCTCGCCGCTCATGCTGATCATCCCGTTCATCATCCTCACACTGACGGACAGCTCGCCGAAGAAGATCGTGAAGCACATCCTACTCTCCCTTTGGATCGGTGGTATCTCGCTCGTCGTGCAGTACCTCTGCGCACGCTATCTCGGAGCAGAGACGCCGGCTATCCTCGGTAGTGTGGCCGCCATCTTGGCGATCATCCTCTACGCACGCCTCTTTGGCGAAAAGGATACCGAAGACGTAGCACCGAAAGAGACGTTCACGATGGCACAGACCCTCCGCGCTTGGAGTGTGTACGGCTTCATCCTCTTCTTCATCATCTTCAGTGGCCCGCTGGTAAAGCCCGTCAACGAGTTCCTCCGCACGCACTTGGTCAGCAGTGTACACTTGCCGATTTATGCTGAGGGCAAAGCCTTCAAGTTCGGCTGGATCTCCAACGCCGGTCTGATGCTCTTCCTCGGCACGTTCCTCGGTGGACTGGTACAGGGTGTGTCAGCTCAGAAACTGATCGTCGTGTTGGCGCGTACGGTGAAGAACCTCGGGAAGACGGTGATCACGATCATGAGCCTTGTCTCCATTGCGTCGGTAATGAACTACGCCGGTATGATCCTCGTAATCGCCGAGGCCTTGGCCAACGCAACGGGAGCTTATTATCCGCTCTTCGTGCCGCTGATCGGTGCAATTGGTACGTTCGTTACGGGTAGCGATACCTCGTCGAACATCCTCTTCGGAAAGCTCCAAGCCAATGTGGCTGCCAAGTTGAACTACGCCGACCCGAACTGGTTGGTGGGTGCCAATACGGCCGGAGCCACCGGTGGTAAGATCATCTCGCCGCAAAGTATTGCCATCGCCACGGCCTCTTGCAACATGCCTGGACGTGACGGTGAGATCCTCCGCAGCGCCTTGCCTTACGCTATCGGATACATCGTCCCGGCTGGCTTGATGGTCTATTTTGCTGCATGACTTTCATGAGCTTAATGCCCAGAATCCAATGAAAGAGTGAGCCCTGCCCGAATTGCGGAAATATTTCCGTAATTCAGGTGGGGTCTCTTCGAAAAGCCTTTTCTTTGCGGCCACTCCGCCGGCGCCTATGGCTCATTGACGTCGTATCCGGAGATCCACGTGGAAGAAAAGGAATCGATTTTATCCAATTAAAAAAATTCATCTCATAAGAAACAGATTTAATCATGACACAGAAACTTTTGATCAGAGATCTCACATTGAGAGACGGACAGCAGTCTTCGTTTGCAACACGTATGAATCAATCGCAGGTTGATCGTGTTTTACCCTATTACAAGGACGCCAACTTCTACGCAATGGAAGTATGGGGCGGTGCCGTGCCCGACTCCGTGATGCGCTACCTTGGCGAGAACCCCTGGGACAGACTGGAGAAAATCAAGGCCTCTGTAGGCGATGTCTCCAAGCTGACCGCCCTCTCCCGTGGCCGTAACCTCTATGGTTATGCTCCGTATCCCGACGAGATCATCGACGGTTTCTTCCGTAACGCCGTAAAATCCGGCTTGGACATCATGCGCATCTTCGATGCCCTGAATGACGTGAACAACGTGAAGTCGAGCGTGAAGAGCATTAAGAAGTATGGCGGTATGGCCGACTGCGCCGTATGCTACACCGTGGATCCGAAGTATGATGACGATCGCGAACCGGTCTTCACCGACGCTTATTTCCTGAACAAGGCACAGGAAATGTTGGCACTGGGTGCTGACATGATCACCATCAAGGACATGAGCGGACTCATCCCGCCCTCACGCGTAGCCAAGCTGATGCCGCTCTTCAAGAAGCACCTCAATGTGCCCGTGGACTTCCATACGCACTGTACGCCGGGCTTCGGTCTGGCTTCCGTCCTGACGGCTATCATGTGCGGTGCCGACATCGTGGACACGAACATCTGGTACTTCGCCGGTGGCACGGGTGCTCCCGCCATTGAGTTGATCTACATCTTCTGCAAGAAACTCGGTGTGGAGCTTGACGTTAACATGGAGGCCGTGGCCAAGATTAGCAAGGAGCTGAAAGAGATCCGCAAGGAGCTCGAGGCTTACGACGCATCGAAGCTGTTCCCGAATCCGTTCAACCCGCTGACCGACACGCTGCCGGCTGAGATCGATGCCCTGTTCGACAAGGCAATCGAGGCTGTCCGCAAGGAAGACGAAGCCGCGCTGCTGGATGCTTGCCACGCCATCGAGGCTTACTTCAACTTCCCGAAGCCGAACGAGCTGGTGAAGAATGCTGAGATCCCCGGCGGTATGTACAGCAATATGGTGGCTCAGTTGAAGCAATTCAACGCGATGGATCTGCTCGAAGATTCGATGAAACTCATCCCGAGCGTACGCCTCGACGCCGGTCTGCCACCGCTCGTAACACCGACTAGCCAGATCGTAGGCGCACAGGCCGTGTCTTGCGCGCTGAGCTTGAAGAAAGGGCTGGATAAGTACGCCAACACCTCGAGCCAGTTCGTGAACTTGGTGAAGGGTGAATATGGTAAGACGCCGGTTCCGGTTGATCCTAAGTTCCGCGAGCAGATCACAGGTTCGCCTGTTGAGACACCGTACGACACGACCACCCACAAGACACCGGATAACCCCGTGCTTGAGGAATTTGGCGGTGTACGTTTGGCCAAGGACGAGAAGGACATGCTGCTGCTTGAGCTCTTCCCGAACGTAGCTACCGGCTTCCTGCGCAAGAAACGCGAAGCCGAGTACAACGAGACGCAGAAGGCTTCTGGTGCTTGCGCTTGCGGCGGTAAGGAAACGGCACAGGGAAGAGGCTACGGCCGCAGTGGACGACTCCGTGAAGGGCCGCATGGTAGAATGCCCTATGCCGGGTAATGTCATCGAGGTGAACGTGAAAGTGGGTGCCAAGGTGAAGAAGGGCGATACGCTGCTGATCCTCGAATCCATGAAGATGGAGAACGACATCACGGCCGACTTCTCCGGTACGGTTCGTCGCATCCTCGTGAAGGCAGGCGACTCTGTTCAGGTGGGTGCACCGATGGTTGAGATCGTAGACGAGTCAGCCGCCGCAGCATCTCCCGCGCCCAAGGCCGCTGACGCAGGCAAGGGCCGCATGGTAGAATGCCCCATGCCCGGTAGCGTCATCGAGGTGACGGTCAAGGAGGGCTCGAAGGTGAACAAGGGCGACAAGCTGCTGGTGCTCGAATCCATGAAGATGGAGAACGACATCACGGCCGACTTCTCCGGTACCGTTCGCCGCATCCTCGTCAAGGCAGGCGACTCCGTTCAGGTGGGTGCGCCGATGGTTGAGATCGTAGAATAGATGACATGAAGACCGCGCACCGCTCCCCGGTGCGTCGGTTTTTTTCGCTGATAGACAAAAAGCAGGGCTTGCGATTCGACATCGCAGGCCCTGCTTTTTTATGCCTATCCCCGCGCTATGGCCAAAAAAATCGGACATCAAAAGGGGTAAATCACTTTTTGGAAATGCTTGCGGGAGTCCCGCAAGTCTCTCGAGAAACTTTTTGGTGTTTGCGGGAGTCCCGCAAGTCCCACGGAGAACTTTTTGACGCTTGCGGAAGTTCCGCAAGGGCCATTTTCTCCATTTTGATGCTTGCGGAAGTTCCGCAAGGGCCATTTTCCCCATTTTGACGCTTGCGGAAGTCCCGCAAACGCCATTTTCCCCATTTTGACGCTTGCGGAAGTCCCGCAAGGGCCATTTTTCTCCATTTTGACGCTTGCGGAAGTTCCGCAAACGCCACGAAAAAAACTTTTTGGCGTTTGCAACACCGTTGCAAGCATTTCCAAAAAAACGATTTGCCCTCTTAGGAGGCATGAATAGACGTGTCTCAGCACTTGTGATGCCCGATACAAGCACGGGCGGCTCGTCAACCTGCCTTCCTCAGGGCCAATCTCCCTTTTAACGGCGTGCCGACGGCTTCTTCTCCTCCGGCTGGTGTGCGTGTTCGTACGCACCAATGGTCGGAGCTGTGCTGCCGGTGAGGCGACTCACGCCATAGCGGTCGGTGGGGAACTCGGCGGCGACAGTGCGGTCAGCTGCACCGATCCCGACGGATTTGTTGGCCAAACGGAAGTCGTAGGCGTAGGCCTGTTTGCGGGTGCCTGACTTGAGGTAGATGGGCTTCTGGCTGAAGCCGAAGAGGCATCGGTCGAAGCGGGGATTGTTGGTGATGGCTTTGGTGAGGATGTAGCAGGCCGTGAATCGGTAGTTGAAGGCGTCGCTTCCAGCCGTATCGCCGTTGCGGGAGATGAGGGCGATTTCGCCGCGGTACGTACGCGTGGTGTCACCGAGATACTGCCGTCAATGAGGCAGTTGTCGAAGCGCGCTTCGGTGAGTGGGTAGTGGTGCGGCGTGTTGTCGATGCGGGCGGTGTCGGCCAGGATGAGGGTGGGGGCACCTTGACGCGTGGTGAGGACGATGAAGTTGGCCAGCGTGCAGTGGGCGAAGCGGTGGCGCCCACCGATGAGGCAGACGGTGTTTCCAGCGGCGTTTGTGAACTCGCTGCCAGAGGCCTCGATGTGACAGTTGACGGCCGTCAGCAGGTCGCCACTGCTGTTCGTGACGCGAGAGTTGTGGATGCGGATCTTAAGCCGATCGGGGGTGGAGGGTTGGAAGTCGAGGCCGAAGGAGGTGTTGCGGACGTCGGTGTATTCAAGCTCGTTTTCGAAGCTGGTGGATTCGAAGCGGATGCCGCCCCATTGGCCGGGGACGCGGTCGTAGGGCAGGGTGACGTTGGCGTAGATGCTGTCGAGGCGGTCGCCGCGCAGTGTGATGGGTTGGGCTTGGGTACCGATGGCCTTGAGTGTGCCGGCGACGATGAGTTTGGCCTGATGGTGAAAGCAGAGCGTGGCTCCGGGTGCGAGGGTGAGGGTGACTCCGGGGCCGACGGTGAGGCTATCGAAGATGAGGTAGGGGCGGTCGGCCGTGAGGGTTGTGTTTTCGGTGTACGTCCGGCCGCCTCGGATGATGTGAACGTCTTGTCCGACGGCTTGCAGGAGGACAAATTGGCGGACGCCATTGGTGTAGAAAAGGATGGAATCTTGGATCAGCAGCGGGCGATCGGCATTATTAGCGCTGGCAGTCACTTCGACGAGCACGCGCAGGCTGTCGCGTTTCCAAAGATCGATGCCGCTGAAGGATTCGCCCTTTCGACCGTCCACATTGAGGCGGAAGCCGCTGCGCCCTCCGCTGGCCAGCGTGACGGACTCGATACGGAGGTTTTCACCGTGCGGGTTATAGACCATGAACTGCTTCGTGACGGACCCGATGGTGGTAAAAAGGGTGTCGAACGTGAGGGTGTCCGTAGAAAAATCGAGCCGGAGCGAAGGGTCGGTGGCATAATGGTCGACCCGTTCGCATCCGGCTGCGAGGTAGAGTAGCGTGGCGAGGAGCAGGCCGAGGCCGGCTGTTTGTTTCTTCATCTTCATCGTCTCTGGGATTTGATTACGAATGAAGAAACGCCGCTACGCGTGCGATATTTTGTTTATGCGGGGATATTCTTCAGTATCTCCAGCAGGTGGCGCCACCAGAGGTCTACGGTGGCAATTTCGATCCGCTCGTTAGGGCGAGTGAACGTCGCGCATGGTCGGGCCGAAAGAGATCATGTCGAGGTAGGGATACTTCTCGAGGAAGAGTCCGCACTCCAATCCCGCGTGGATGGCCAGCACCAGCGCATCCTTGCCGAAAATCTTGCGGTACGTATCCTCAGCCACCTTCAGGATCTTCGAGTCCGGGTTAGGTGCCCAGCCGGGATAGCCGTCGCCATGCTTCACCTCGGCTCCAGCCGAGCGGAAGACGGCAGCCACCTGATCTGCTGCGGCATCCTTCAGTGAGTCTACTGAGCTGCGTTGGCTGGTCTCAACGACCACCTTGCCTGCTTCAGGCATCTTCACCGACGCCAAGTTGGTCGACGTCTCCACCAATCCTTCCACCTCGTGGCTCATGCCCAACACACCGTGCGGACAGGCAACCAGCGACTCGACCAGTCGAGCAGCAACGTCCTTCGGCAGGACAGTCTTCGGTGCGTCGACCGTCTCCATCGTCAGGCGGACATTCGGATCGATGCGTTTTAGCTCGTTCTCCACGTCGGCTTGGAAGTGGTTCAGCAGCACGCGCACCGGTTCGCGGTCGTCGTCCTTGAGTCCGATCACGGCCGAAGCCTCGCGTGGGATAGCGTTGTGCAGGTTACCACCTTCGATAGCCGCCAATGTGTAGTCATACTTCTCGCGCAGTGAATAGAGGAAGCGTGCCAGCAGCTTGTTCGCGTTGCCGAGGCCTTTGTGGATGTCGCCGCCAGAGTGTCCGCCGTTGAGACCCGTGACAACGATCTTGAAATACGACCGGGCAGGAGCCGCTTCGGGCGTGAAGCTGAACGTGGCGAGGGTATTCTTTCCACCGGCACATCCGATGAAGATCTGGCCTTCGTCTTCGCTGTCGAGGTTGATGAGAATCTTCCCGCTGAGGAAGCCTTCTTTTACCTCAAAAGCACCTGTCATACCTGTCTCTTCGTCGACGGTGACGAAGCATTCGATGGGGCCGTGCTCGATGTCGTCGGAGGCCAATATGGCCAGCGATGCAGCTACACCGATACCGTTATCAGCACCGAGTGTGGTGCCTTTGGCGCGCAGCCACTCACCGTCGACAACGGTCTCGATCGGGTCGTTGTCGAAGTCGTGAGTGACGTCGTTATTCTTCTCGCAAACCATATCCATATGCGATTGCAGGATGACGGTTGGCAGCTTCTCGTAGCCCTTCGTTGCGGGTTTTGAGATGAGAATATTGCCGGCCTCATCTTTTTTTAATCGGGAGATGATGGTCGGCAGCGAATTGCTCTAAATAGCGGATGATTTTTCCTTCCTTTTTAGAAGGACGAGGCACTTGTGTGATTTCGTGAAAATACTTCCACACAATAGCCGGCTGGAGATCCAATATAGTCTTCATTTTCTACGTATATAAATGACTTAAATCGCTGAGTGAAAAAAAGATAGGCGCGGCGAATGACAAAAAAAACGGAAATGGGGGAAGCCCCGAATGGCTGTTTATCGAATCGTCTATCTTTGCGTCCACAAAGGTAAAAGTAAAATGTTTATCGTCTCTCTGGCAACTATTATTATACTGATTATTTGCATGGCGCTGCTTTGCGTGAGGATTTTTACTGGAGAAAAACGGACGTTTTCCGAACACGCATGTCGATAGCAGCCCCGCCCTACGCAAAAAGGGCATAGCGTGCGCTCGCACGCAGGATCGGCAGGCTTCGCACCAGAAGAATCTGGCCGATCGGATGGGTGAAATGATGAGTAATTAAATTCCGTTTATATGAAAAAGTAATGTACACTATGTGATCGAGGGGATTCTTGCGGCTGCAATTGTCTGCCTGTTCGTCATGCAACTGTCCGGCCATAAAGGGGGCAGCGTCGCGGTGGCGAAGATGGAGACGGATTCCACCGGAGCGCCCCTCAAAGCTTTCCCTGTTGCTTATATCAACGTGGACTCCTTGTTGCAGAAATACAATTTCTCCATCGACCTGAACGAGCAGATCCTGAAGAAGCAAGAGAACGCACGCGCCAGTTATACCCAGAAGGCACGCAGCCTGCAGGCTGAAGTCAAGGACTTCAATACAAGATGCAGAACGGGGCCTTCGCTACGCGTGAACGCGCTGAACAGGAGCAGCAACGGCTGATGAAAAAGGAGCAAGAGTTGCAGGAGCTGGACGCCCGTCTGACGAAGGAATTGATGGAGCAGACGCAGGCCATGAATGAGCAGTTGCGCGACACCGTGGTGCGTTGCCTGAAGCTCTACAATAAGGACAAGGGCTATCAAATCATCTTCAGCAATACGGCCGGTAGCCCCATCTTCTTAGCTGACGACGTCTACAATATCACGGGTGAAATCATTGAGTTCTTGAATAAGCGATACGCCGGAACGAAGTAACCTATCGGGCGTGATCCTATACATCCCATCCTTTCTCGGCCTCGAGAGTGGATGGGATTTTTTTTGCCGTGTATCGGGCAGCTGCGGCCTCCGGCGAAGGTTGACCGGGTATCCCCCGAGATAAATCTCGCCTCGTCTTGTACCAAGCAAACTTCCCGGGCCTCGGCAGAGGCCTGCCATGAAAGAAAAACGGGATGCACCGTTGACCGATGCACCCCGTGGGAGCTGATGAATGTCAGTCTCCGATTAGAGCTTGTAGGACTTGTCAGCGGCACGACGATAGCCGCGGATCAGGTCGTCCATGATCTCGGCGACGGGCCGGATGTCGGACAGCAGTGCGGAGGCTTGGCCGATCTCCAACTCACCCTCCTCGAGGTCGCCCTCGAAGATGCCCTTCTTGGCGCGCCCCTTGCCGAGCAGTCGGCTCATCGTTTCGGCGTCGGCACCGGCGGATTCGGCCTCCTCGACAGCCGTGCGGAAGGCGCCGGCAGCCAGTCGGGTGGGGGAGAGCTTCTGAGCAGCAGCTTCGTGTCGCCTTCGTCCAGGGCCGGGCAGTGGAGCTTGAAGGCCTCGTGCGCGGAGCTTTCTTCGGCCAAGGCGAAGAGGGTGCCGATCTGCACGCCTTCGGCACCGAGTGCCATCGCGGCGAGCATGCCTTCGCCCGTGGCAATGCCACCGGCGGCCATGAGCGGCAGGTCGGTGACGCGTCGCACGGCGGGGATGAGGCAGAGCGTGGTGGTCTCCTCGCGACCGTTATGTCCGCCCGCCTCGAAGCCCTCGGCCACGATGGCGTCGACGCCCGCGGCCTCGCATTTGGCGGCAAAGCGTGAGGAGGAAACGACGTGCGCCACGGTGATGCCGTGGTCCCTGAGGCGCGCCGTCCACGTTTTGGGGTTGCCGGCGGAGGTGAAGACGATCTTCACGCCTTCGTCCATGATGATCTGCATGATCTCATCGATCTGCGGGTACATCAGCGGCACGTTTACGCCGAAAGGTCGATCGGTGGCGGCGCGGCATTTGCGAATATGCTCGCGGAGGGTCTCGGGGTGCATCGATCCGGCGCCGAGCAGTCCGAGTCCGCCGGCGTTGCTCACGGCCGCGGCCAGTCGCCAGCCACTGCACCACACCATCCCGCCCTGAATGACGGGGTATTCGATATCAAACAAAGAAGCGATTCGATTCATATACATACGGAATTAAATACGGCGGCAAAGGAACTGAGATAATTCGGGAACGATGCGGGCGCCCTGCTCCCCGACGGCCTGCCGGTAAGCCGTCCGGGCGTTGCAATAGGCGGTGCAGGCCTCGGTGTAGCGGTCGCGGGCGAGGCGCAGCTGGGTCTGGGCGTCGAGCAGGTCGGTCAGGGGACGGTGCCCGCCTCGTAACTATCGCGATTGAGGCGGAGGTTCTCCGTGGCCGAGGCGACGGAGCGGCGGGCCAGATCGATCTGCAAGTAGGCCTCGCTGAGGTTGCTCCATTTCGTTTCGATGTCCACACGCATCAATTGGCGGACGTCCTCGCGAGCGTTTTGCGCATGCTGCATCTTCAGCTTGTCGCGTCGGAGGGCGCTGCGTTGGGTGTACATGTATAGATAGGTAGGGGGGAGTGATAAGTAGTAGGGGGAGTTATAAGTAGTAAGAAGTAGTAAGAAGTAGAAGGGAGTAGGCCTCCCGAGGCTCGGGAAATGCCCTCTCCCGAAGGTTGGGACCCATTTCCTGACTCGGGAAATGACCTCTCCCGAAGGTTGGGCCCATTTCCTGACTCGGGAAATGACCTCTCCCGAAGGTTGGGCCCATTTCCTGACTCGGGAAATGGCATCTCCCGAAGGTTGGGTCCCATTTCCTGACTCGGGAAATGACCTCTCCCGAAGGTTAGACCCATTTCCTGACTCGGGAAATGCCCTCTCCCGAAGGTTAGGCCCATTTCCGAGGTTCGGGAATGGCCTCTCCCGAAGGTTGGGCCCATTTCCTGGGTCGGGAAATGGCCTCTCCCGAAGGTTAGACCCATTTCCTGACTCGGGAAATGCCCTCTCCCGAAGGTTAGGCCCATTTCCTGACTCGGGAAATGACCTCTCCCGAAGGTTGGGCCCATTTCTCGAGTCGGGAAATGGCCTCTCCCGAAGGTTAGGCCCATTTCCTGACTCGGGAATGCCCTCTCCCGAAGGTTAGACCCATTTCCGAGGTTTGGCGAAGGATGGCTTACGTTGAGACGTTTACGCCGTGTGCGTTTCTGGAGGAGCGACCGCCCCGCGCGTCTGCCTTTTCTGATCCTCTTTGCCGTAGAGTTTCCAGTAAAGCACGGGCAGGACGGTGACCACGGCGATCAGCGCACCGATGCCACCAGCGAAGATGGAGACGCCCACGGGGCTCCAAAACGAGCTGCCCTCGATGATCATGGGGATCACACCCACGGCCGTCGTGGCGGTAGTTAGGAAGATGGGCGTCATGCGTCGGGCGCCGGCGTCGTAAGCCGCATCGCGTGCCGATCGGTGGGCCAAGTGGCGCTCGTCTTCGGCGTGCTGATACATGAGGATGACGTTTTTTTCATGATCATGCCTAAGAGCGAGATGAAGCCGAACATGGACGTTACCCCCACCTCGGCCGTGCGACGCCCCACGACACCGGCAAAGGGCGCATGCAGGGCGTAGTCGTTCATGTTCTTCTTCGATAGTTCGTACATCGACCGAGCCTGTTGCAGGCGTGTCTCGACCTCCACCATTTGCATTTCCGGTAGGCTCTTCTTGTCGTAGAGTTGTTTCATGCGGGCGTAAGCGTCCTCGGCCTGATGCAGCGAGGGGCGGCTGCATCGAACGTGCTTTGCGCCGAACCGCGGTCGAGTGTGGCCAGCAACTGTCCTTACGCCACGCGTTGGCCCTCGTCTACCATGATCCAAAAAAACGCAGGAATTGGTATGAAAGTCGGAAAAATGTGCCTGTATGCTTAGGCAAGTTGGGTGCTGATTCTGCTTTTACGCCTAAAAAACGTGGGTTCGATGTGTGGGAGTCCTATTCTTGAGACGCCATCGTGTCGCACGACGGGACCTAAATGGCCGTTGAGACGCCATCGTGTCGCACGACGGAACCTAAATGGCCGTTGAGACGCTATCGTGTCGCACGACGGGACCTAAATGGCCGTTGAGACGCTATCGTGTCGCACGACGGGGACCCTAAATGGCCGTTGAGACGCCATCGTGTCGCACGACGGGATCTAAATGACCATTGAGACGCTATCGTGTCGCACGACGGGACCTAAATGACCATTGAGACGCTATCGTGTCGCACGACGGCCAAGCTCATATGACAAAGACGAATAAGAGAGAGAACGATATGACTGATAAGAAGGAATTCATCACCTATTCATTGAGTGACTTAAAACAGTTGGGGCAGCTGTTCAATAACGAGCCGGAGAGCATGGACGACGACGTAATCATCTTCCGCGACACCGACGTGGAGGCGCTCCGTGAACACCGCCTCTTCGCCTCATCCCTGCCGGATAGACGCCGGCATATTTATCTTCTGCGAAAGTGGGACGATGAGCGTTTCCATCAACCTGAAGACCTACCAATTGCCCCGAGGCGCCTTTTTAGGACGGAGGCCTTCAGGTGCCTGATCGCGGCGGCGATCTATCGCATCGGCGCCATCTTTTTCAGCAAAGTCAAGACAGGGCAACAATCGCCCGACGAACAATCGCCGGGAGGCCCTCTTCGAACGTTTCATGCAGCTGCTTAAGGAGCATCATGTCTCGGAGCGCAACGTGGCTTTCTATGCTGACCACCTCTTCCTCACGCCCAAACATGTCTCGAAAGTGATCTTAGAAGTGAGCGGCAAGACGCCCACGCAGTGGATCGACGAATACGTGGTGCTGGAGGCCAAGAGTCTGCTCAAATACTCTAACCTAACGATACAAGAGATCGCTGACTACCTGAATTTCTCCACGCAGTCAGTCTTCGGTAAGTATTTCAAGCACAAGACGGGCCTCTCCCCACGGGAATACAAGGAGTCGTAGAAGACCAGACGGCCCCAGAGATGGTTCCGTCCGGCACTTGACTTCTTTTTTGGGGGGCTACTTCGACTCCTTCGGCTCCTTGGGCTTCTTCGGCTCCCTGTCGGTCATCTTGCGGAAGAGGGCGAGGGCCTCGTTTTCGTGGCGCTCCATGATCTCGCGCGCTCCGGGCGCTTTGTCGTCGATGCCGCAGAGGTGCAGGATGCCGTGGATGATGACGCGGCGGAACTCGTCGCGGAAATGTGTGCCATACTTCGCGGCGTTGGAGCGGACGGTGTCGGGGGCGATGATGATGTCGCCGGAGATGGTATCACCCTCGGAGTTGTCGAAGGTGATGATGTCCGTATAGTAATCGTGCTGCAAGAACTTTTGGTTCGTTTCGAGCATCTTCTCTTCGGAGCAGAAGAGGTAAGTGATGTCGCCCACCTTTTTGCCGTGACGTGCGGCCACGAGGCGGATCCAAGCGGAGGTGAGGCGGCGGAGGAATTCGGGGCGTTTGATGCCTTCGAAGTTGTACGTGATCATTATCTAAAGAATAAGTATGTCATAAGAATGGCGGTGATAGCGCCTGCCGGTCGGCAATAAGGGCGCAGGGAATGGTGTAGCGCGTGCGGCGGATGGCCACGCTACCGTAGTAAACGGCCACGATGTAAAACGCCGTGTCCGTAGAGCCTTGGGCCACGCATGCGAGTCGGCCGACGAAAGAGTCGGCGCCGTAGGTGCCCATCGCGTCGAGCATCATGCCGCGTGAGCCGCTCCCGCTGAGGGGTTTCATGAGCAGCGTTGGCAGACCCTCGACGAACGACGTGTCCCACCCGATGGCGTCGACCGTCCAGCGCAGCCCGTCGATCAGCAGACCCATCGCACCCGAGGCACGAAAGACGCCCACGGCCACGAGAATGGCCACGAGGTAGGGCACGATCCGTATGGCGGTGCCGAACCCCTCTTTGGCGCCTTCGATGAAGGTCTCGTAGACGTTCAGCCGCTTGCGCACGCCGGCCACGATAAAGCCGCAGATGATGGTAAACAGTAGCACGTTGGCCGCGACCGTGGAGCAGAGCGAGACCTGCTCCGACGGCAGCGTGCGGAAGAGCCACACGAGTCCGCCGATGAAGGCTGCGGTGCCCGCGAAGAAGCCGATCAGGCTGCGGTGCATCAGGTTGATGCGTTGCATGAGTGCCACGGCGATGATGGCCGTCAGCGTGGCCACGGTGGTGGTCAGCAGGATGGGCAGGAAGACGTCGGCGGGGTTCGCGGCGCCGTACTGTGCGCGGTACATCATAATCGTGATCGGCACCACGGTCAGACCCGAGGCGTTCAGGTTGAGGAACATGATCATGGCGTCGCTGGCCGTGTCCTTGCGCGGGTTCAGCTCTTGGAGCTGCTGCATGGCGCGTAGGCCGATGGGCGTGGCGGCGTTGTCGAGGCCGAGCATGTTGGCCGAGATGTTCATGAAGATGGACCCCGCAGCCGGATGACCGGCGGGTACGCCTGGGAAGAGTCGGCCGAAGACGGGGGCGGCCAGTCGGGCAAAGGCACCGACCAGCCCCGCGCGTTCGCCGATCTTCATCAGTCCCAGCCACAGCGAGAGGATGCCCGTCAGGCCGATCGAGACATCGAATCCCGCGCGAGCGGCGCTAAAGGTGGACGTGACGATCTCGGTGAAGACGTCCGTATCGTGAAAAAAGATGAGCCGGCACGTAGCGACCGCAAAGGCGATCACGATAAAGGCAACCCAGATGTAGTTAAGCGTCATGCCGGACTCAGAGATAGTGTGCCAAAAAGGCAGTCAGTTCGTGTTTGCGGAATCAATTGAACTCGTCCCCGTAGCGGATTTGGGCGTCGGCCATGTATTGCTTGATGCGCTGCTCGTCCGTCTTGCGACAGATCAGGAGCACGTTACCCGACTCCACGACGATGTAATCCTTGAGCCCCTGAATGACGGCCAAGCGGTTGCAATCTTCGATGGCGACGATGTTGTCTTCCGACTCATAGAGCATGGCACGGGTCTTCAGCACGGCATTGTTGGCCTCATCGCGAGGGGCGATGTCGAAGATGGAGCCCCCAGTGCCGAGGTCGGCCCAGCCGAAATCGACGCAACGCATGTAGACATTGTCGGCCTTTTTCCATCACCCCGTAGTCGATCGAAATACTGGGGCAGAAGGGGAAGTGCTCCTCGATGAAGGCGGCCTCGGTGGGGGTGTTGAACTTCTCGGGGCCGATGTCGAAGCGTGCCGAAATGTCAGGCAGATGGCGACGGATGGCCTCCAGAATGGTATCGACGTTCCAGACGAAGAGGCCGGAGTTCCAGAAAAAAATTCGCCGCTGTCCATGAAGACTTGCGCCAGCTCGCGGTTAGGCTTTTCGGTGAAGGTCTTGACCTTGACGAAGTCGCCCTGACGTTCGTCGCTGCTTTGGATGTAGCCGTAGCCCGTCTCGGGTCGGGAGGGTTTGACGCCGAGGGTGACCAGAGCGCGATGCTTGGCCACGAAGTCGAGCGACTTGCGGACGTCGTCGAGGAACTCGTTTTCCTTGAGGATGAGGTGGTCCGAGGGGCCACGACGATGTTGGCCTGCGGGCAGCGGGCTTTGATGCGGTAGGAGGCGTAGGCGATGCAGGGCGCGGTGTTGCGCCGAGCGGGTTCGGCCGGGATTTGGTCGTCGGCCGGGAAGGGCAGTTGCTCGTGCACCATCCCGACGTAGCGCCGATTGGTGACAATGTAGATGTGTTCCTTGGGGATGATTTTTCGCAAAGCGGTCGACCGTCATTTGCAGGAGTGATCGCCCCGTTCCGAAGAAGTCGAGAAACTGTTTCGGTCTGTTTTTCGCGGCTGAATGGCCAGAAGCGGCTGCCAATTCCGCCGCCCATGATGACACAATAGTTATTATCCATAGGGTAGGGTTTGATTCTGTGCGACAAAGGAACGTAAAGAAATGGAGATCGATCGGACACTGTCCACGCCTACGATCGGGAGACGGTCGGGAGGGTGCGGAGACTGTCCGGCGGCGTTTCCGAAGGCTGCAAAGAGATTGTCGGGCTCACCGTCGGGGTCGATCCCTTGGTGTGCGACTAAAAAAATGAGGTGCGTGCGAACAAATTTTTGATGATGCGAGAGCTTCAGAATGTCTCACGTGATCAAAAATTCGATGACTCGAGAGCTTTTTTTACCTCTCACGTGATCAAATCTTGATGACGCATGAGCCTTTTTTTATCTCTTACGTGAACAAAATTCGATGACGCGAGAGGTTCTGAATCTCTCACGTGATCAAATTTTGATGACGCGTGAACGAAATTTGATCACGTATGAGTGAGGATAAGCTGGCGTGTGATCAAATTTTGATGACGGATGAGCAAGAGGAAGCTGGTGCGTGAACGAAATTTGATGACTAATGAGCAAGGCAGGAGTTGGTGCGTGAACAAAATTTGATCACGCACAGGCCAGAAAGGGAGGATTTAAGGGTGTGTTTGATGGATAGATCAGGCGGAGGCTGTGTGGGAATAGCCTCAAAAAACGGAGCCAGCCCCGCCGGAGGTGGTCCGACAGGGCTGGCTCTATTTTTGTGACAATACGGCGGGGGCGTTTTGCCTCCGTTAATCCCTTTATACACTTATAGATATGTGGCAGGAAATCATTGTCATTCTGATTGGCCTAGCGGCGTTTGGTGTCGTAGGCTGGAGGTTATACCGATTCTTTACGGGGCGTGGCAGCGCGGGATGCAGCTGCTGCTCGGGTTGCGAGGCCGCGGAGGTGGTCAAGGCTTCGGGTCATACATGCTGTTCCACCAAGCCGGCTGGCCCTTCAGCCAGCGATCAAAAAAGGCCAGAATCGAGCGCGTCCACTTCACACGCTTGTTGTAATCCATAATGAAGTGGTCTTCGCCCTTGACCTGGACGAGCTCGACGGGCTTGCCGAGGATCTTGAGGGCGACGTACATCTGGACGCTCTGTCCGGGGGGGACGTTTGTGTCCGAGGTGCCGTTGATGAGCAGGATCGGGGTGTTGATCTTGTCGGCGTTGAAGAGGGGCTCTGGTCGACGTAGAGGGCCTTGTTGTTCCAGGGTAGCTGCCGGCGCTGGCGGCGGTGCTGTAGGAGTAACCCCAGTGGCCCTCACCCCAGTATCCGGCGATGGAGCTGATGCCGGCGTGGGCCACGGCGGCGGCGAAGAGGTCGGTGCGCGTTTGCAGGTGCATGGTCATGAAGCCGCCGTAGGAGGCGCCGATGCAGCCTACTTTCTTACCGTCGACGAAGGGGTGATCAGCGATGAACTTGCGGGTGCCCTCGATGATGTCGTCCGAGGAGCGTTTGCCCCACGCGTTGACGTGCAGGGCGGAGAACTTCTGTCCGAAACCGATGGCGCCGCTGGGCTGGAGCTCATAGACGACGTAGCCGAGCGAGGCGTAGACGTGCATCGGGTAACGGCCGCCGAAGTAGCGGGCGTTGGGCAGCGTGCCGCCGTAGTAGAAGACGATCATGGGGTACTTCTTGTTCGGGTCGAAGTCGGGCGGGAGGTAGTAGAAGCCCTTGATTTCCTGTCCGTCGGAGTTGGTGAAGTTCCAGTCCTTGACAGGTTGCAGCTTCAGCTGGGCGGTGCTCAGCGTAGGGATCGGCGATGCGAGTCGTCTTTTTCGTGTTCAGATCGTAGACGTAGGCGCGGGTGGAGTTCATGAGTCCCTCGCCGCTGTAAGCCATGACGGGCGCTTGGTTGGCGACATCGAAGGCGTTGACCACGTCCTCCTCCGAGGGCAGTCGGTTGAACTTCTTCGCGGCCACGTCGTAGGCGTAGACGTAGACATGGTCTTCGTCAGCTACTTCAAAGTAGATCGTGCGTCCGTCGCCGCTCCATTTGGCTTTGGAGATGCTCGGGTTAAAGTCTCGCGTGAGCGGCTCCACCTTCTTTGTGGCCACGTCCATGAGGTAAGCCCGGACGTCGAAACTGTTTGGCGTCTGCCCTTGGCCGACGTTCAAGCCGATGCGTCCGAAAAGCCTCGGGGTCGCCGAGGAAGAGCACCTTGCGTCCGTCGGGTGAGAAGAGCGCCTCGGTGGTGTGTGCTTCACGTGCGCAGAGCGTGTCGACACGCATGGTGCGTAGGTCGAGGCGATAGTGGCTGTTGACGGTGAAGGGCTGCTCGGTGATGGTCTCGTCGGTGATGGTGAAGAGGATCGACTGTCCGTCATGGGCGATGTCGTTGAGTGTGGCGGTGCGATCGCCAAAGGTGAGCTGCGTGGTCAGGCCTGTGCCGAGGTCGTAGCGGTAGATGAAGGTCAGGGGCACGGCGCCTCCGGAACGGTCGGTGACGGTCTGCATGCGGTAGACGTCTTCGGTCTTCTTCGGCTCATCGCCCTTGCTGTAGAAGAGCGCTTTCTCGTCGGGCGAGAAGGTGACCCATTCGTAAGGCACGTTGCGAGCCATGACTTTCTCCTCGAGTGTCTCCGGATCGATGGTGATGAGGTTGGCCACGTTGCCGTCATCCTTGGAGAGGTAGAACAGGCGCTCGCTCCGTGGCATCCATCCCGTGGCGTGCTTGTCGTTGTTGGGCGCGATGGTGACGCGTCGGCCGGTCTTGATAGAGTAGAGTTCCTTGGGGTAAGTGGAGGTCTCGCCGTGGTTGTAGGTGTAGGTCATCAAGACGTAGTTCCCCTTGGGCGATACTTTGGTGTCATAGACGCGTTTGCCTTTGATGGCGTCGTTCAGTTCGATGGGTCGCTTGCCACTCTCCCAGGTGGAGAGCTTCATGTCCTTTTCCGTCGAGTCCGGTTCAAGGGCGACCTTGATCACCGGTTCCGCCTTCGTACCGGCCGGTCGCAGCAGTTTGACTACCACGCGATCCGTCTCCGGATAGGGCGTTAACGTCGTCGACAGCTCTTTGGCCTCCTTTCGTCCGTCCTCCGAGGTCGTTTTAGTCGCTACCGATTTACCATTCACGAACAGCTCGGCCAAGTCGGGCGTTGTTACGGTCACCTTCACGTTCCCGTATCTGTCCCCCCTCACATAAAAAGCGAACAGTTGCACAGACGCGCCTTGTGCCACCTTTCCAACCCGGAAAAAAATCCGTCGGCATCGGCGTCATACTTTTGGGTGAATCCCGTCTGTTCGGGGATCGTCAGTCCGAGCTTTTAGGAGCTTGTCTGCTCCGAACGGATCTTTTGCATCTTTTGCCGGGTCCACCATTAGCGGCGCCCGAACTTCCAGCGGTGTAGTGGCGACGATCTTCTTCAAGGTCTCGCCCTGTGCGAAGCCGACTGTCACATATGACGCAAGCAGGAGCGCCACTTGCATCTTTCGCATCATCAAGTTCTTTTTTTCATCATGTTTTTTTACGGTTGATTGATACTTCTATTTTATGATCTCTGATATTCTTTCTGTTGGGAGAGACCCACTTCAACGGTCGTAAGGAGTTCGCAGAGGTACACTCGAGGAAGTGTATGTAGTTCGAGCAGAAGTGTGTTCCAATGCGGCTTCACGACACGTTTTTTGTCGGGCGGCCAAAACTACAAATACAAAGGCGAGATCAAAGGATAGACACAAAAAAAGCCGGCGGAAAGAAACTTCCGTCGGCTTTTTCTAAAAGTGTTAGAGGAATCGCTTATTTGTTATCGGTATTCATGATAACCACGCGGTTCCAAGCATTCTCAGCATACGGCTGAACCGTGTCACCCATCCATTCGATGGAGATGTTGTCAGACGAAACGCCATACTTGTCGATAAGGCGCTTAGCGACGGCTCTTGCACGTCTTTCAGAGATACCTTTGTTGTAGTCCGGGTTACCCGTCTTCTTGTCAGCATAACCTACCAACTTGATCGGCAAGTTGTACTTCTTAGCGTACTCAGCCGTGTTGAAGATGCTGATCTCTTGGTGCTTGTCGATCTTCGCGCTGTTCAGACGGAAGTAAACGACATTCTCAAGATTCTCCTTCTGCTCAGAGGCTTCGGGGCACTTCGGGCATTCGGGGCAGAACTCCGGACGCTTAGCCAGCTCAGCATTCTCTTCACGCAGTCTGTTGATCTGATCGTTCAGGTCGTTCAACAGGTTGTAGTCCATCGGCTCGATCACCTCGAACTCCTTACGACCCAAGTTGAAGTTCAAACCAAGCATAGCTTGTACAGCGCGATCGTAACGGGGCCGTGGATGCGAATCCCAGTTCCAGTGCTCACCCAGCAGTGTGTACTGTCCTTCCAAAAAAACAGGTCTACACGCTTAGAAAGGCGGAACATAAACTGAGCACCACCGTTGAGCGATGCAGATTCAGCTCTCGGGAAACTGGTGTGCGTCTTATCATCCGTATAGCCCGGACGCAGCGCGTAACCAAGACCCACGAACGGAATGAAACGGAACACCTTAGACTCTTTGTACGGAGCAAAGAAGTTGGTTACATCCCACATCAAGTCTACGTGAGGATTGATCCACCAGAACTCCTGAGCGTTGTTGCTCTTGTAGTCCGTTACGTAGCTGTAGTTTCTCATCTTACCACCGTTTACCTGCAAGCGGAAAGCCAAGTACGGATTGTACCACTTTCCAACGGAAATCGCACCAGACGGTGCGATGCGGTCCATCAACTCAGCATTGCCATTCAAGTCGCCAAACAGGACGTTCGCACCTCCGGCCAGCGATATAAATACGTTGTCCGTCGCTTTGTTTTTTTCTTGAAGTTCGTCTTAGAACCTCTCTCCGTGCTGAAGCCAACTTGCGGCTCATATCTCTGCGCGTTTTGCGCTGAAACCGCCAATGCAGAACCGAATAAAACGGCTAAAAAGTAATGCCTTAGTCTTCATAATCTATTCAATTTCTTATTAAACAATCTTCTTTTTCCTTTCTGTTTTTGTGATCTCTTACTTAACTCATTCGTTATCTCTCAATTATTTGCGGCAAAGGTAAATGTTTTTTTCTTCCCTAGCAAGGGAAGCGCTTGCTTTGCTCTGAACACCCAATCTATATACACTTCACGTTCGATTTCACACCAACTGCCGTTGTTTTTCCCCTTTCAGCAGAGTCAATAGGTACTGTCCGTAGGGGTTCTTGGCCATTGGGATGGCGTTACGCTCCAGTTGAGCGGCGTCAATCCAGCCTTGCCGATAGGCGATCTCTTCAACACAGGCAATTTTGAGGCCTTGACGCTTCTCGATGACTTCGACGAAGGTGGAGGCTTCGGCCAGTGAGGCGTGTGTGCCGGTGTCAAGCCGTGCAAAGCCGCGTCCGAGGAGTTCGACTTTCAGGCGATGCTTGTCCAAGAAGGCTTGATTGACGGACGTGATCTCCAGCTCTCCGCGGGCCGATGGCTTGACGTGGCGTGCCACTTCAACTACTTCGTTGGGATAGAAGTAGAGGCCAACCACGGCGTAGTTCGACTTGGGATGCTGGGGCTTTTCTTCAATCGTGAGTACGTTGCCCTGAGTGTCGAACGTCGCTACGCCGTACCGCTCGGGGTCGTTGACGTAATAACCGAAAAACGGTTGCGTTTTTGTTTGTCGGTTGCGTTGAAAACGGCGCTTTTTAACATTCGGGTGAAGCTCTGGCCGTAGAAGATATTGTCGCCCAGAACGAGGCAGACGTCGTCATTACCAATGAAATCGGCTCCGATGAGGAAGGCTTGTGCCAGTCCGTCGGGCGAGGGCTGTTCGGCGTATTCAAAGCGAACGCCCCAATCCGATCCGTCGCCCGAGAGACGGCGGAAGGCGGGCAGGTCTTGGGGGTGGAGATGACGAGTATCTCGCGGATGCCGGACAGCATGAGCACCGAGATGGGGTAATAAATCATGGGTTTGTCGTAGACGGGGATCATCTGTTTGGAGATGCCCTTGGTGATGGGGTAGAGGCGTGTGCCGGAGCCTCCGGCCAGTACGATTCCTTTCATCTGTAGTGTTGTATTTACGGGGTTGTTATGATGGGTTTGTCTATCCGTCGTGCTTGTTCCGCTTTCGGGGTTTGGAGCGGCGGATATGGCGCAAAAAGTATGCCAATCTTGTCAGGTGATTGGCGTCCGACCTGCTGTTGACGGCTTCATCAGGGCTTCGATGCAAGAGGAGGCGCCGTGGTCTATAGAAATGTTTTTGTGCAGATAGGGAGTGCAAGATTTATAAGCTATGAAAGTTATTCCACGTATGAAATATAACTTTTATAGCTTATGGAAATGGTTCTATCTATGTATAGAAAAGATCGTAGGCTATGATAAGGTGTACTGATAATGATAGTAGTCTTTATTGGCTATATGGATAGTTATTTGGAGGAATAGAGCTATTCATAAGCTATGAAAGTTATTATCCGTATGAATGATAACTTTTATAGGCAATGAAAGTAGATTTTTATGTGGATAGGAATGCTTATAGACTATGAAGAGGGGAATGGATCGTGAGAATGATCTCTATAGGCTATTTCAGTAAGTGTTTAGATACGGAGATAGGTTCATAGGCTATGAAAGTTGTGTTACGTATGAATGAGAACTTTTATAGGCAATGAAAGTGATGTTTTGTGCCAATAAGATGTATCATGGTAGGATCTGTAGAGACGACGGGCGTAGGAGCGCTGGTGGGGGGTACAACGGCGGATCGTGACACAAAAAAAGCCCCGGCGAAAGGGGGCGACGAGGGCAAAAAAATATGCGGAAGACCCGTCGGGTCCCCCGCATATCCAGAAGAAAAAAACAGCAGGCTGATGTTTTAGCCTCCGAAGTTGTCAAACATGAGATTCTCGGGCGGTACGCCGAGGCTGTCGAGCATGCCTTCTACGGCTTTCGACATGGGGCCGGGGCCGCACATGTAGTACTCGATGTCTTCGGGTGCGTCGTGATCCTTGAGGTAGGTGTCGTGCAGGACGTTGTGAACGAATCCAGCGGTGTACTTCACGCCTGCGGCATCGGCGGCCGGATCGGGTCGGTCGAGGGCGAGGTGGAAGGAGAAGTTGGGGTATTCCTTCTCTATGGCCGTGAAGTCGTCGAGGTAGAAGACTTCGTTCAGGGCACGGGCGCCGTAGAAGTAGGACATCTTCCGATCGCGCGTGTGGAGCGTCTTGGTCATGTGCATAATCTGTGCGCGCAGGGGGCCATACCGGCGCCACCGCCGATCCAGATCATCTCGTTCTTGGAATTGAAGATCGGGTGGAAGTCGCCATAGGGGCCGCTCATTTTCACCTTGTCGCCAGGCTTGAGGGTGAAGATGTAAGAGGATGCGATGCCGGGCATGACGTCCATGAATCCCACCTGAGGCTTCGGCTTGAAGGGCGGGGTGGCGATGCGGACGGTCAGCATGAAGCGGTCGCCCTCGGCCGGATAGTTGGCCATGGAATAGGCGCGGATCGTCTCCTCGTCGTTGCGGCATTTGAGGGTGAAGAGGCCGAACTTTTCCCACGCGGGCAGGTACTCGGCGCCGATGGAGTCTTTGTCGATGTCGACGTTGTAATCCATCGAGAATTTGGGGATGTTGATCTGGGCGTAGGAGCCGGGGATGAAGTCCATGTGCTCGCCCGGGGGCAGGGCTACGATGAACTCCTTGATGAAGGTGGCCACGTTCTTGTTCGAGACCACGGTGCACTCGTACTCCTTGACGCCGAAGACTTCGTCGGGCACTTGCACCGTCATGTCGTTCCTGACCTTCGTTTGGCAGGCCAGTCGCCAGTGGTCTTTCATCTGTTTGCGGCTGAAGAAGACCTTTTCGGTGGGCAAAAATGTCGCCGCCTCCCTCGATGACTTGCGCGCGGCACTGGCCGCATTTACCGCCGCCACCGCAGGCGGAGGAGAGGAAGATGTTGCCGCTCTGAAGGGCTCCGAGCAGGGTACCGCCGATGGGCGTTTCGATTTCTTTTTTTCGCCGTTGACGGTCAGCTTGACGTTGCCCGACGGCATGAGCTTGGCTTTTTGCAACCAGCAGCAGTACGACCAGCAGCAGCACGATGATGAGAAACACCGCCACGCTGGCTCCGATCGTCAGTCCTGAGATTTCCAATAAAACCATCTTGTATTCTTGCTTATACGTTTATAAACCACTCAAATTTTTGAACCCTGAGAAGCACATGAAGGCCATACCCATGAGGCCGGTCAGGATGAAGGCGATGCCCAGTCCACGCAGCGGTTTGGGGACATCGGAATAGGCCAGCTTCTCGCGAATAGCGGCCATGCCGACGATGGCCAGCATCCAGCCAATGCCCGACCCGAGGCCGTAGACGGTGGCGATGCCGACGTTGTCGAAGGCTTTCTGCTGCATGAAGAGCGAGCCGCCCATGATGGCGCAGTTCACGGCGATGAGCGGCAGGAAGATGCCGAGCGATGAATAGAGCGCGGGGGCAAACTTTTCGATCACCATCTCGACCAGTTGCACGAAGGAGGCGATCACGGCGATGAAGAGGATGAAGGCCAGGAAGCTCAGGTTGACGTCCCGGAAGCCCGCACCGAGCCGAGCCAGCGCGCCCTCTTTGAGGACGTAATTCTCGAGCAGGTAGTTGATCGGTAGGGTGCAGACTTGGACGAAGGTGACGGCCAGGCCGAGGCCGAGGGCGGTCTTGACGTTCTTCGACACGGCGAGGTAGGAACACATGCCTAAGTAGTAGGCGAAGATCATGTTGTCGACGAAGATCGACCGGATGAATGTGCTTAATAGGTTATCCATGATTGTTTACTCCTTTCTTTTTCGTCAGTGACATGTGTGTTACTTCTCTTGCAAATCCTTGTTGCGTGCACGGTGTATCCATACGATGACGGCGCAGAGGATGAGGGCCATCGGAGGCATGATCATCAGGCCGTTGTTGACGTAGCCTGCATCGTAGACAGCTTGCGGGATGATGCGGAAACCGAGCAGTGTGCCCGATCCGAAGAGCTCGCGGACGAAGGCTACGACGACGAGGATAATGCCGTAGCCGGCGCCATTGCCTACGCCGTCGAGGAACGACTCCCAAGGCTTGTTGCCCAAGGCGAAGGCCTCGAGGCGCCCCATCAGGATACAGTTCGTGATGATCAGCCCGACGTAGACGGAGAGCTGCTTGCTGACATCGTAGGCGAAGGCCTTGAGTATCTCGTTGACGATCGTCACCAATGCGGCCACAACGACCAACTGGATGATGATGCGAATGCGGTTGGGGATCGTTTTGCGGAGCAGCGAAATGATGACGTTGGCGAAGGCCACGACGGCCGTCACGGAGATGGCCATAACGAGCGCCGGCTGCAGTTTGACGGTCACGGCCAGGGCTGAGCAGATGCCCAGCATTTGCACGATGACCGGATTGTCCTTGCTCAGGGGGTTGAACAGGATCTCTTTATTCTTTGCTGATAAACCCATATCTCTTTATTGTTTTTTTGCTTGGTTAGGAATCCGGCGTAGTGCCCCGGGCTGGTCTGGATCATGGCGTTGACGCCGTTGCTGGTGATGGTGCCGCCAGAGATGCCGTCCACATAGTCCTGGCCGTCGGCTTTGTTGCCATGCTTCACGACGGCGATCGACTTGAAGGCGCCGTCCTTGAAGAGCTCTTTGCCGGCGAACTGTCCGGAGAAGGCTTTTTGTACGATCTCGGCACCCAGACCGGGCGTTTCGCTCTCGTGGCTAAAGTCGGCGCCGAAGACCGTGTTGCAGTCGTCGTTGACCGACATATAGCCCCACAGCGGCCCCCAGAGGCCGGTGCCACGCATGGCCAGAATGTACTTCGTCTGCCCCTCTACCGTGGCGACAAAGACGGGGAAGACGCCGCGGGCAAACTGCTTCTTGACGTCGTCGCTGAAGGCGTCGCCGTCTACGCGATTGCCGTCGGCATCGACGAGGAAGGCCTCCTTGATCAGTTCCTTGTATTTCGCTTCAGCCTCACTGGCGGGCACGCTGATGTTCACCGCGCGGAGGATCTGCTGTCGCTTGTCGTTGTCCTGGTTCGCCTTCTGGGCCGAGCTGAGCGCCTGCGAGGTGAAGGCCAAGAGCAGGGCCACGACGACGACCATCACCGTGGCATAAATCACGGTGTATCCGTTTCCGTTTGTATTCAACTTAGTTGCCATAATGTTATCCGTCTCCCCATGATTAGTTAGCGGTTTGTTTGAGTCGGGCAGCCCGACGTTTGATGTTGGCGTCGACCACGTAATAGTCGATCAGCGGAGCGAAGATGTTCATCATCAATATGGCCAGCATCATGCCTTCGGGATAGCCCGGGTTGAGGACACGGATGCAGATGGCCAAGAAGCCGATGAGGAAGCCGTAGATCCACTTGCCGCGTTCGGTGCGGGCTGAGGTCACCGGGTCGGTGGCCATGAAGACGGCGCCGAAGCAGAAGCCGCCCAGCACGAGGTGCTCGTACCACGGCATGTTGGCCATGGCGTTGTTCTCCATACCGATGGCGTTGAACATGCAGGCCGTGAGTGCGCCGCCCACGAAGACGGACAGCATCGTCTTCCAGCTGGCTATGCCCGTCCAGAGCAGCAGCACGGCGCCGATGGCAATGGCGATGACGCTCGTCTCGCCGATGGAGCCGGGGATGAGGCCGGTGATCATATCCATTGAGAAGGCCGGATAGCCTGTGCCCGATGTGGCTGTGGAGGCGATGCCCAGCGGTGTGGCGCCTGAGAAACCGTCGACGACGCTACCGGTGCCTAAGCCGAACGTGTCGGCGGTGCGGACGAAGATCTTGTCGCCCGACATGGCGGCGGGGTAGGCGAAGAAGAGGAAGGCGCGGGTGACGAGGGCTACATTAAATATGTTGTAGCCCGTGCCGCCAAACACTTCCTTGGCGAAGACGACGGCGAAGGCCGTGGCCGTGGCAATCATCCACAGGGGCGTATCCACGGGCACGATCATAGGGATCAGCATACCCGAGACGAGGAAGCCTTCCTGTATCTCTTCTTTCTTCCATTGCGCCACCGCGAACTCGATGCCGAGCCCGACGACGTACGAGACGATGATCTTGGGCAGCACGGCCAAGAAGCCGAAGAGGAACGCAGGCCAGAAGAGCTGCTCGGCGCCGATGGCCAAGTTGTGCTGATAGCCCACGTTGTACATGCCGAACAGCAGCGCTGGGATGAGGGCGATGACGACGACCGTCATCGTGCGCTTGGAGTCGATGCTGTCGTGGATGTGTACGCCCGATTGCGACGTGTCGCTGGGGACGAACAGGAACGTTTCGAACCCCTCGAATACGGAGCGAAACATCGACAGGCGGCCACCCTCCTCGAAGGTCGGCTTGATCTTATTGAGGTAATTCCTTAATGCTTTCACTTTCTATTTTCCGATTAATGGTGGTTGATCAATTCATCTCTTTGTAGAGTAGGTCGAGGCCACCACGCACGATCCGTTGGATCTCGATCTTGGAGGTGTCTACGAACTCACAAAGGGCGAAGTCCTCTGGCGCCACTTCGTAGATGCCGAGGGCTTCCATCTTATCGATGTCGTAGGCGATGATGGCTTTGAGGAGGTATTCGGGGTAGATATCCATCGGGAAGACGCGGTCGTATTCGCCGGACATGATCATAGCGCGGCGGCCGCCCTTGATGCGGGCGTCGAGGGTATATTCCTTTTGGAGCCCATGAGCCGGGAGAAGTAGCTGTGCGACATGCTGTATTTCCCGAGGCCGGGCATGCCCCAGCCGAGGAACTCGTTGACGTCGTTGCCCTCGGGGATGGCTGTGATTTGCGTGTCGTAGGCGCCGAGCCAACCGGTGGCGGGGTCGACCTTGTGACCCGTCAGGACGTTGCCGCTGATGATGCGAAGGGCCGCGAGGTTAGGCTTCGTTCGCTCTTCGATGAGGGCTGTTGATGCGGCATCCGGCGATGGCCTTGACGTAGCCGCGCTCCGTCATCTCGGAGCCTACGAGGGCTACGGTGCGGGTGAAGTCGATGCGGCCTGCGGTGAAGAGTCGGCCGATAAAGAGCACGTCGGCGGCGCGGAGGGTCCAGACCGTCTCGCCCTTGTTGACGGGCTTGACGTGGTTGATGATCACGCCCACGTTGCCGGCCGGGTGGGGGCCTTCAAGCTCGACGACCTCCACGCCCTGCATGTTGCGCAGGGGCGACCCGCGGCGGACACCGAGGTAGACGCGCCCCGGGGTGAGTCGGGCGAGGGCCGCGAGGCCAGCCTGGAGCGTGTCCTCCTGACCGTTGACGACGTAGTCAAAGTCGGGCGCCAGAGGGGCGGTGTCGAGTGCGGAGACGAAAATGTCGCGCGGTGTCACCGTGGGGTCTGCCACGCGATCGTACGGGCGTTGCTTGATGTAGGGCCAGATGCCTGTTTGGAGGAGGAGGGTGCGGATGGCCTCCGGTTCCGCCGTGGCGGGACTCTTGGGGGCGTCGAAGGGCTCGCTGTCTGAGCTGCCATCGGGTCGGACTACGACGCTGAGCACCTTGCGTTTCTCGCCGCGATGGACGGCGGTCACTTCGCCGCTGACGGGCGCTACGAGGCGGATCTCCGGGTGGACCTTGTCCCACATCAGCGGCGTACCAACCTTGACTTTATCGCCGACTTTGACCAAGACCTTGGGCACAATGCCAGCGAAACAGCCCGGCTCAACGGCGTAATCCTCGGACTGGTGCCTTTCCAGTTCCGACAGGGGGCTTTGCCTTTCAGCTGGATGTTGAGCCCCCGTTTGATATTAACCACATTTGCCATGATACTTCTGTTTCTATTATTATTTTTCTGTTTGCGACGCCAAAAAAATAGGTGCTTTCCTTCAGGTTTAATGATCGGCGATTATCCGAGGCGCGCTGGGGCATCTTCGGATGCCGGCGAAATGGACCTGATACCTGTAGGGCGTATACTTTTTTAGTTCGTGTTTATGTGGTGTAATGCTATGCTGCGTAGTGGGAACCTCTGTTTCCGTTGTGCCCCGGGGCACTTTCGCCAAAAGCGGCCTGAAATGGACTCGCCCCGGGTCACTTTCGTCAAAGCAACCCGAAATGGACCTCGCCTCGGATCACTTTCGCCAAAGCAGCCCGAAATGGACTCGCCCCGGATTGCTTTCGCCAAAGCTGTTCGAAATGGACTCGCCTCGGGTCACTTTCGCCAAAGTTGCCCGAAATGGACCTCGCCCCGGGTCACTTTTGCCAAAGCTGTCCGAAATGGGACTCGCCCCGGATCACTTTTTGCCAAAGCTGTCCGAAATGGACCTCGCCCCGGGTCACTTTTGGCCAAAGCTGTCCGAAATGGACCTCAAAAAGCATTTGTAATCCCCCGAAGCCTCCACTCCGCGGGGAGATCTGGAAAGATTCAGTTGTCTCCGCAGCCGGCGCCTCTCCCTTTTAGATGGGCCAAGGATTATTGCCTCAGCCGATGCGCATGACGGCGGATTCGAAGGCGTCGCGGTCGAGGGTGGACTTGCCTCGGGTCTTGCTGCGGTAGTTGTAGATGGTGGTCACGGAGTAGCCGAGGAATTCGGCTATGCGGGCGCTGTCGGTGATGCCGAGGCGGATGAGGGCGAAGATGCGCAGCTCGGTCGTGAGCCGTTCGCCGGCTTTGGGCGTGATGCGGTCGGCAGGGTGGAGCAGGGCGTTGAACTCCTCCACGAAATGGGGGAAGAGGCCGAGGAAGGTGCGGTCGAACTCGGCGTAGAACTCGCGGCGCTCGTCGGCGATAAGCTCCGTGGAGCGGGACCGTGCGCAGCAGTTCGTCCGTGCGGCCACTCTGGGCGAGCTTCATCAGTCGGCGGCGGTAGTGGTCGAGCTTGTCGATATAGACGGAGCAGCGGTTGATGTACTGGGCGATGTATTCCTCTTTGATGGCGTTGGCCTCAAGGAGGGTGCGGTTGACGTCGGAGAGGGCGTCGTTGGCGGTTTGCAGACGGGCGTTGGCGTCGGAGAGGGCGCGGCGGGCTCGGCGGAGGTGCTGCATTTGTCGGTAGACGTGCAGGAGGCTGAGGACGAGGCTGGCGGCCAGAAGGACGCTGCCCAAGAGCAGTCCGACGATGGTGCGCTGCTTGCGGTCGCTACGGATGCGGTAGGCGCGATCAATGACGGGGTAGATCTCGGCCGCCTCCACGATGCGTGCTCGGGCGTTGCAGGCGCCGGCGTCCTCGAGGGCGCACTTCATGTAGTCGTAGGCGCGGTCGATGTCGCCGTCCTCGTAGAGCAGGAAGGCCAGTTGGCGCAGCGAGATGTATTCGCGGACAGAGAGTCGGAGGTCAGCCTCGGCCGACAGGGCCGGTAACGCTTCTGCCGCTCGCGGTCGCCCAGCCGGCCGTAAGCGTCGGCCAGGGTGTAGGCCAAGAAGCGCATGACGGCGGACTGGCTGCAGGTGTCGGCCACGGGCTGGAGCAGTCGGACGGCTTCGGCCGGTCGGCCGCGGGCAATGAGCTGGTCGGCGCGGATGATGCGATGGTTGACGTCCGCGGGGGATGACGGAGAGGAGCGAGTCGCGGTAACGGTCGGCGCGGAGGAGGTATTCGCGGCGTTCGTCGGGGGTCAGGGCATAGCCCTGCCATGTGTCCGTAGAGGGTGCGGAAGTGGTGGAAATAGGCCCGGAGGAGGTCGGGCGGGATGTCGCTGCGAGTCGTTTCTTGGAGCACCTCCAGCGCTTCCCTTATACATGCCCGCGATGGTGAGTGCGCCGGCACGGTTGAGTCGGGCGTCGATACGGAATCGGGGTTCGGCGAGTCGGGGCAGCAGGCGTTCCTTCTCATGGATCAGCTTCAGGGCGGAGTCCGTTTGATAGGCCACGTAAGCCCTCATAGAGTCGGCTGTAGAGATCGAACCGCGCTGCGTCCGTGTGGGCGCTGTAGAGACGGCGTCGCAGGCTGTCGATCGCGCGTTCTTTATCGGCCTGAAAAAGCGGCCCGTCGTCGGATCACGTCGTCCAGCCTCCGGAGCGCGTCACGCCGGCCGCCAGCCTGCACGCCGCCCGCGCAGCAGACACACAGAATGATGTATAAACAGATGCGTAAATCCCGTTGCATGGGTTGCCTTCTCCTCTCTATCACTGATCTATGGCTCTGATTTTCGCGGTAAAGGTAGAGGGCTCCATATAAAAACGAAGCCGGGTACTTGCGAGTTATCTCACATGTACCCGGCCTTAGTCTTCAGTCACCCTTCCTGTATCTGGCCAACTTCGCAGCCCCCGCAGGGGCCGTCCGTAGACGACCAGAAGATCGTGTCCGTGTGTGCCAGGCGTTTTTCGGGCGGAGGTAGCTGCATATAGTCGCCGTAGAGCTGGGCGAGGTAGGCGTCGGGATGGGCGACGCCACTCAGTGTCATGCCCTCGAAGGCGTAGTCCACCGGCTCACCGAAGACGTCGGCTGAGAAGATCTCGCGCGCCCGCCAATGACCGAAATAGTTGATGCAGCGCTCGCGGCCTCCAGTGCTATGACGCAGGATGCAGCGGTCGATATGCGCGATCAGTGTGTCCGTGCGGAAGGGCAGGCGCTTCAGCGTGTCGGCAATGAGGCGCTTCAGGCCGCGTCGGGGCGAGGCGTCGAGTTGCTTGTAATCCTTGACAAAGAGCAGGAGGTGGATGTAGGTGGCGAAAGGGCGCGTGAGGAGCTCCACACGTGGGCCGCGATCGAGCGGGAAGAGGTCGATGTTGACGCCCGTGTCGGTCGTCTCCCATGCGCCGCGGATGCAGGTGCGGGTGTCGACCATCTTCAGATAGTTGATCTTGTTGGGCGAGTTGTGGTAGGTGTTGAGCCGGTAGGGCGTGCCGCGGAGGACGTCGTCGAGCAGCTTGCGGAGGCGGTCGAAATGGTCGCGAGGGATACCGAAATCCATGTCGTCGTCCCAGGGGATGAAGCCACCGTGACGGACGGCGCCGAGCATGGTACCGCCCAGCATGTAGTAGGGGATGGCGTTCTCTCGGCAGACGCGATCGAGGATGGCGGCCATGTCGAGCAGCAGGCGGTGGCATTCGTGGATGTCGATCGGTCTCATGGGCGGGGTGTCGATGGGGCTTTCATGCACTGTCGGTAGAACGCGATGAGCCGCGGGTAGTAGTTCTCCGTGTTGAAATGTTCGCGGGCAAAGGCGAGTGCGGCGCGTTGCATAGCGGCATAGGCATCGCTCGAGAGGCTTGCGGCGGCGGTCAGTTTGGCACGCAGATCGTCGGCGTTGCGACTCTCGAAGCGGAAGCCGGTGACGCCCTCCGGCACGATTTCGGGATGCCGCCGATGTTGGCTCCGACGACAGGCGTACCGATGGCGTAAGCCTCGATGATGCTCATCGGGTTGTTCTCGTAGCACTCTGACGGCACGACGATGAAGCGTGCATTCCGAACCAATGTGGCTAGTGGCTCTCCCGTTTGGTAGCCGCAAAAGTCTACGTTGCTTAGCCCGTGCTCCGCTGCGTAACGCTTTAGCTCGGTCTCCTGCGGACCCGTACCGGCCACCTTCAGCCTACACGACGGCAGACCGTTCATGGCCTCCACCAAGGTGCGGATGCCCTTCTCGCCCGATAGCCGACCCATGAATAGGAAATACGGTTCGCCTTGCTTCTTGTATGGCTCCGCGGCGATTTCCGGCGCATTGTTATAGAGCACCATGTTGGGTTTCTGGCGCAGGGCGGGCATGTAGGTCTCGTGCTTCTTCTTCGTGAAATGGCTGACATAGATAAAGCCGTCGATCAGTCGTGAGGGGTTGAAAAAGGCGTTGCGGAAATACTGTTCGGTGGCCATTACGCCGCTCATTACCCAGTTGTTTTTTTCGCGCATTTGTGCACGAAGCAGTGGTAGAAGGATCGCCCCTGGCAACGCTCGCAGATCTGTCCGCGGCCGTCGCGAAAGACGTAGGCGGGGCAGACCACCCGGAAGTCGTGCGCCGTCAGCACGACGGGCACACCGTGGCGACGCAGAACGGGCAGGATGGACTCCGTGATCTGTCCCCAGATGAGGTGGATGTGGGCGATGTCTGGCTGCTCGTCGCGGAGCAGTTGAGTCCATCTTACGGGCGGCCTCAAAGTGGTAGAAGTAATTGACGAGGTTCTTGGCCTGGCGAAATACCCCGCGGCGGGTCTCTTTCGATTCCGGGAAATAGCGTTCGAAGGGGGAAGGGAGGTTGCGCTTCCATTTGAGGCAGAAGTAGACCACGTCGTGGCCGTGCTGCTGGAGTAGTCGCCCGGTATTGAAGCAGACCGTCTCGGCGCCGCCACGGTTGTAATGGTATACGTCGATCAAGAGCACTTTCATTCGTTCAAGCGATTTCTTTCGGAGTAACGATTCGGGCCCGTGGCGACTTGCATCCCGCTACGGATGTCGGACATGAGCAGTCCGAGCAGCATCATAATAAACAGTCCGCGGTTGTGCGTGATGGTGGCGTCGGACGTGCTTTCGATCGCGAAAAAGAAGACGATCAGCAAGACGAGTATCGACTCCTTTTTCATCCCCACCCGATAGGCCTTCATGGCCCGTGAGGTTAGGTAGATCCAGAAGGAGAAAAAGAGCGCCACACCGACGAAACCGAACTGGGCCAGCACCGGGTAATACGTGTCGGCTACGAAGTTGGGATTCGATTCCGTGAGGCCATATAAATGATCCATGCCGAAGCGGTTGTAGAGCTTGGAGTAGTAGACGCCCGAGGCGTAGGTGCCGTATGAGGCGAAGCCGGAGCCGAAGGGGATGTATTGCAGGAAAATCGGGATCGAGAAGTAGTAGAGCGCCATGCGGGCGTAGAGATCCTCCTCCGACCGTCCGCCGCCGAAGCCGCCGGTGATGAAGTAGAGCTCGATCTTATCCTTAGCCACATAGGCCGTTGCCGCCAGCGCCATGAGCAGGAAGAAGGTGTTGCGCAGGTCGAACCGCATGCGGAACGAGCGGTTCATGTAGATCAGCATCAGGGTGGATAGGGCCAGAAAGCCGAACAGCTTCGAGCGCCCGGAGAAGAGCCCCACGGCCAGGATGCAGACGTAGACGAACTTGTCCTTCGACGTGAAGTCGCTGCAATAAAGGTAGATCATGGCCAGGATGGTGGCCGATGTGGCCAGACGCGATTCGTGGCCGAAGAAGGCTTGAATGATGTGCCCCCGTAGACGGCTTCGGCCAGTCCGATGGGGATCATGTAAAGCGTGAAGAGTACTACCAAGTTGCGCAGGATGCTCTTTTGGTTCTCCGTCAGCTTCGTCCTGAGCGAGTAGATGCAGAAGAAGGCGATGTAGGGCTTGATCTGAATCAGGAAATCCATGGCGATACCCTGCACCGAGTTGCTGCCGATGAGGAGGGAATAAATGAAGTAGAAGACGAAGACGCCGATCACGAAAAAGGAAGCCTCGGTTGAAGGCCCACGTGCGCGACTGCGACGTGTGGTAGCCAAAAAGGCCGAAGATGAGCAGCGCGCAGATCTCGTCGACGTAGCTAAAGCCCAGCCGGTCGATCATGTCGTAAAACATCACGCCGAAGATGAGCGTGAAGACCAGTAGCGCGAAGAAGCTCTTGTTGATATAATCCTGCATCGTGTGGTTTTTACTGTTGTTCCTAAGAGCGCGGCAAAAAGTAAGCCGGGGGCTAAACCTTTGCAAAAGCGTGCCGGAGGGGAGGCGTCTGCACGGTTAGAAACTGTATTTCACCCAGCCGAAGTACTTCTTCTCCGCGATCCATCGCATGAAGATGGTCAGGAAGAAGCACGGCGCCACGACCAAAACGTAGAACAGCCACGTGTGCATCTCAAGGCCGATGATGTCGTCCAGGAAGTTGATGAAGGTGAAGTGAGCGAAGTAGGTCACTGTACTTTGATTGCGGATGAAGGCGTAGTTCACCTTCCAATGCACCTCATGGCGCAAAACGAACACCAGAAGGAGGGTCGTCACGGGCACTAACATGAAGTAGGTGTCGTCCGAAAAAGCCGTGTGAGAGAGCACCTCGAGGGCCGCACCGGCCATGCTTAGCAGTAAAGCCGTGTCAGTCGCCCAACGCGGTATCCGCTCGATGGCGTCTTGCTTTTTCCGAGAGGTATTTGCCGATGCTGCAAAAACACGATGGCGGCCAAAAAGGTGAATTGTATTGGGCCGAAAGTGGCCACCGTCCAGTCGTGGAATTGCTGGACGCCCGCTGGCAGATAGTTGTGGTAGTTCGAGAACAACGTCACGGGCAGGTAGCAGAGTGCCCCGATGCCGATGGCCCACCGCGTGGATAGCCGTTTGCTGATGGCGTACACCAACGGGATGGCTATCATCAGCGCCATGACGAACCGAGAGCCGCGGAAGGTGCTGCCCAGAAAAAAAGTTGCGAATCAGGACGAGCAGATCCGCTCCGAATCCGCCCTCATGATCGAGGAATGAGCGCTTGACAATGACCGGCAGTCCGACGATGAACCAGATCAGATACAGGCGCCCTAAGCGCTTCAGATAGGCGACGAGCTTCTCCCCGTCGCACCCCGCCCGGAAGAAGAAAAAAAGGCGCTCACCATGAAGAAAAAGGGCACCGCCATGCGGGCAAACAGGCTGATGGCGATCGTGGAGCTGAGGCCGCTGAAGGGATTGGCGTGGATGGCGGCCACGAAAAAAAGGCGCTGACCAATTTGGCCACATCGATGCTGTTGTAGGTTCGCTTTGTCATGCGTTTTTCCGTCTTTGTGCTTTCCGCCTTCTTTTTTTCCGTTTGGGGAAGACCTGCTGCCGATAGCGCCGAACCAGCTCGTTGACGAAGTTGATGAACGGCGCCACCACCGCCTCGTCCTCCAGCACTGCCATCGCGTTAGCCACCCGGGCCACCTGCCCTAAAGGCCGCATCAGTCCGCAGCCGCGCCTGCTGCATAGCCGCCGGTTTACGCTCCATGAGCGCCTCCGAACGCTTCAGTAGCAGGGCGTCTAATCGCTCGTTAGACTCCTTCAGCGCCTGCACGTAGAGCCTCATGTTGAGCCGATCGACCTGCTCCATATGGTTCCGCTCCAGCTCGCTGACCAGCTTGGCGATCATCCCCGTTTCGCGGTCTAACTGCATACCGCGCGCCACCTTCCGGCTGTCCAGCAGCAGCGACAGCTCCTCGGCCGCACGTGCCATCTCCGGGTCCGGTATATGCTTCAGTCCGCGCACGGTGGCTCGGAGGCCCGTCAGCAGCTCGTCGCGTTCCTTATCTGTCGCCTTAATGTCTTTCGTCAGTAGGCTCTTGCGCGACTGCCCCATGTAGAGCGATTCCTCATCCACAGCCGCTTTTAGTGCTGCCACAGCCCGTTGCATCACGGCGTTTTTCATCACCTCTGGCTCCTCTTTTAATTGATCGAGGGTCATGCTCATGAATTGAATGTGCGCCCCGTTGTTCGCACGCCTCATGTCGGGGTAATCAATCTCCTTCATTATCTATAGGGACTAAAAATCATTGGCCGAAAGGCCCGCCGGAAGCTCCGAGATACCAGAATCATCTCCCGAAGGCCCTCGTCGGAAGCCACGTGATGCCAGAATCATTCGCCGAAAGGCCCACCGGGAACCTCGTGGCTCAAAAAAACATTCGTTTCGGGCTTCACCGAGCACTTTGTGGCTTTTTCATGATCTCACGAAGCGAATACTTTTTCTCTTCTTCATCTGAACATCATGCCACAAAGATAATCTAATAATTGATTTTGCTATCCCCATCCGATCATTTTCATGGTTCATATACTTATTATGATTAATATCTATACACGAAGAGATATAACTTGCTATTCCATCGAATATGTTGTCGCGAGAGCTATTTATATGGTTATTCCTATTTGTATGCATGCACATATAGATAAATAAGATCATCTACTATATTTTTCTTTTGAGGATTAAATTATGATACAATAGATCTTATATCTATGAGTATGCATATTTAATCGGTAGTAATTATATTAGGTCTATGTGTGATCACGAAAATGATAGATGGATAGTGTACATATCTTCGTGCATAAGCGATGAAAGAGAATAGAGTATAGAAATTTCATGTGCGTGCACGAAGAATTGAATTTTTTTATCCCGTGAGTGGCTCTACAACGCCAGACGGCCTCATCAGGGATCACCGTCGGATGTTCGCTTTCGCTTTTCTCTTTCTTTGCCGCCGCTTTCGACCCCCAATCTACGGTCACTTGGCTCTTGTAATTCGTAACCATTCGCTCGTAACTCGTTTTTAGATGAATCTCATATTGGATCAAGGCAATACGGCCACGAAAATTATCCTCGTCGACCGCGGACAGGCCGTCTACAGCGCCGCCTGCTCCCGCCTGACGTCGGAGGAGCTCGCTGCACTCATCGATCGATACCGCCCCGAGTGCGGCATCATCGCCTCCGTCGCCGAACCCGACCCCGCCCGGCTCCCGTTGCTCCGCCGGCGCCTCCGCCGCTTCCTCTCCCTCAATGACGACCCGACGATCCGCCTACCCATCACCCTTGGCTATCGCACGCCCGAGACCCTCGGCCGCGACCGCATCGCCGCTGCCGTTGGCGCCTGGACGCTCCGCCCAGAGGTGCCGCTGTTGATCATCGATGCGGGTACGGCCATCACGTACGACGTTGTCCTCCCGCCGGGCCATTTCGTGGGCGGAAACATCTCGCCCGGCCTCACCACCCGCTTCCGTGCCCTGCACGATTACACCCGTCGCCTGCCCCTCATCAGCGAGCGCGACGAGGTGCCCGATCTGGGCGTCACCACCGAAGAGGCGATCCTCTCGGGTGTCGTCCGCGGCATTGTCTACGAGATGAATGGCTACATCGAGACCATGCACACCAAGCACCCCCATGCGGCAGTCTTCCTCACCGGCGGACATGCCCCCTATTTTTGATAGAAGGCTCAAATGCCGCACCTTTGCCTCTGAAAATTTAGTGTGGCTCGGATTAAATCGAATTATTGAATATAATGAAGACAAGTAGGTCAGTCCTCTCCCTCCTCCTTGGCATCCTCCTTTGTGGCGCCCCTGCCGATGATGGCACAAAACAGCACAAACTCCCCTTATACACGTTTCGGATATGGCATGCAGGCCGACCGCTCCTTTGCGGCCGGGCGAGCGATGGGCGGCATCGGATACGGCCTCCGCTCCGCACGCCAAATCAATCCGATGAACCCCGCGTCGTACACCGGCATGGACTCGCTGACCTTCCTCTTTGACGGCGGCATATCGGCGCAAATGTCTTGGTTCAACGATGGCACCCATCGGCAGCGCGACCTCAATGGTGGCTTCAATTACGCCGCCATGCAGTTCCCTGCTCCATCGTCGCCCCGGCCGTCAGCATCGGCCTGCTACCCTTCTCGTCCGTCGGTTACAACCATACCGCGCCCAGCCGGGCGACACCCGCTATACGGATCGATTCAGCGGCACGGGGGATTAAACGAAATCTACGGGGGCCTGTCATTCGCGCCGTGGAAAGAGAGATTATCCATAGGCGCCAACATCAGTTACATGTTCGGGACGATCACCCACAGCAGCGTGACGAACTTGACGAACACGTTTTACTGGCGGAATAAGATCCGGGTACACAACGTCAAGTACGACTTCGGCCTGCAATACACGCATCCCTTCTCGAAGACCGATCGACTCACCCTCGGCGCGGTCTATTCGCCCAAGCTCCGCCTCGGCACTACAGTAAGCAACGAGACCAGCTTCCGCGAAGACTTCTCCACCGTCGTCGAGGGCGACACGATGCGCAACGCAGGCTTCGACCTTCCGGATATGTACGGCGTGGGGCTGTCCTTCACAAGAGACAATCGGATGGTGCTGGCGGCTGACGTCTCCTACAGGCAATGGTCGAAGGCGCAGTTCTACAACCGCGAGGGCGACTTCAACGATCAGATCCGCGTCGGCCTTGGCGGCGAATACATCCCCAACGCCTTCACCCGCGCCTACCTGCAACGCATTCGCTATCGTGCCGGTCTGCACTACGGCAATTCATACGTTAAGGTGAACGGTAACGGCGGGTATAAGGAGTACGGAGTGACGCTGGGTGTAGGCCTGCCGATGCTCGACAATCGGTCGTTCATCAACGCCTCGCTGGAGTACATCAAGGTGGCGCCAGAGCGCAAGGGCCTGATCGATGAGCAGTACCTCCGGTTGACGGTAAGTTATACGTTTAATGAGTATTGGTTCTTCAAACGCAAGATAGATTGAAAGAGAAAACAGAGAGAGACTTGTTTCGGATTAGTGAATACAAAAAGACAATGAGGATATGAACATCAAAAGGATTTCTTGAGTGTCGCCCTGTTCCCCGGCGACGGTAATGAGTGCAAATGCACAAAAAAAGGTGTGGACAACGGGACGCAATTCGGTTCCGGAGAAGACAGCATTCGGTGTCTGACGAATATCAGCCTGTTTATCCCTTATGCCAAGGTGAACAACTTCCGGGACGCCTATCCGTATTGGAAGATCGCCTACGACGAATGCCCAGCTGCCACGAAGGACATCTATCTCTATGGTGTCCGCATCATGAATTGGAAGATTGCGCAGGAGAAAGACCCGACGAAGCAGGCTGCGCTCATCGACGAGCTGATGGCCGTCTATGACAAGCGTGTGAAATACTTCGGTGGCGATCAGAAATATGGTAAGGACTGGATCTTGGCGCGTAAGGTGGAGGACTATCTCCGTCTCAAGGGCGATAAGGCCGACATCGCTGCCGCCTACGGTTGGCTGACTCAGGTGCTGGACGAGTACAAGGAGAAGACGGACGAGTTGGCCGTATCGGAGTACATGTTCCTTTCGCATAAGATGATGGAGAAGGACGAGGCCGGACACAAAGCTAAATTCGTGCAGGACTTCCTCCGCTGCTCATCCATCTTTGACACCCAAATCAAGGCTGCTCAGGAGGCTAACAACCAAAAAGCAGCTGGACAACCTGATGGCCATGAAGGCCGGTATCGAGAAAGGATTCTCGGGTAGTGGTGCCGCCGACTGTCAGACGCTCCAGAGCATCTACGCCGATCAGATCGAGGCCAACAAGGACAATCTGGACTTCCTGAAGGAGACACTCACGCTGCTCCGCCGTGCTGGATGCCAAGAGATCGAGGCCTACTTCAAAGCCTCTGAGTACGCTTACCAGAAGGAGAAGACGGCCGAGATTGCTTTCGGTATGGGTAATCAGGCCATCAAGAAGCGTGACTACGCCAGCGCCGAGCGTTACCTCTTGGAGGCCGCTGACATGGCTAAGGACAAAGAGATGAAGGAGAACGTCTACTATACGCTGGCCGTACTGGCTTCTCAGCAGCGTGCGTATCCGAAAATGCGCACCTACTGCTACAAGGCGCTGGAGTTCAATCCCAACAATGGCAAGGCGTATATCCTGATCGGCAATGCGTACGCAGCCACGGCTGGCGGTATCTATCCGGACGATCCTGTGAAGCGTAAATGCGTCTACTACGCCGCTGTGGACAAGCTCCAGAAGGCACGCTCGGTAGACCCCTCGGTGGCCTCTGAGGCTAATGCACTGATCGGACGTTACAGCTCGTATTTCCCCACGACTGAGGAAGTCTTCATGCACCCCGATCTCAATAAGGGCGCCGGATTTACCGTCGGCGGCTGGATCGGCGAGCATACGACGATACGCTAACTCCCAACCTCTTCCCCCCCCTCCATCGAAGAGGTGATGATTCACAAGAGAAACAATCCCAGCATAGCAATCGCTTCTGTAGCGGTTGCTATGCTTCTTTTTGTTCGATCGTCTCGTGTAGTCGCGAAAAGAAAGAGGAAGTAGAAATTGGCTTCAATCCTGACAGCACCTACACGATGAAGGCGGTGGACGTGGTCACGCTCGTCTCTGACTCCGGGGTCACGCGCTACAAGGTGGAGACGCATGAATGGTACATGTTCGGTGAAGCATCGGAACCGTATTGGTACTTCCCCAAAAAGCTGCATCTGGAAAAGTTCGATTCGCTCTTTCGCGTTGAAGCCAGCGTGGATGCCGACACCGCCTATTTCTATCAGCGGCGCAAGCTCTGGAAGCTAATTGGCAACGTGCGTGTCCGCAGCTTACAGGGCGAACAGTTCGAAACGAGCGTCCTCTATTGGGATCAGAACACGGAGAAGATCTACTCCGACCAATTCATCCGTATCACCAAAGGCGAGTTTGTCAACACGGGGCAAGGCTTCGAATCAAATCAGGCGTTGACACAATACAGGATCTTCAATTCGGCAGCAGAGATCCCCTTTGATGAGCGCTCCTCGTCCGATTCGATAGGTGTCGCGCCACCACTTCCGCCGACATAAGACGAACGTATTTATTCCCCCGAAACAACCCACGAACACTATCTAAAAAGCGCGCCAAATTTGCCGTATACCAATTTTTTTGCACCTCCTTTGCGCGCGCTAAATCAAAAAGACAATTCATATTTGCAGAAGTAAAGATGGCTACATTAGAGAAGATTAGAGGGCACGCACCGCTGTTGGTTACTATCGTCGGTCTGGCCCTGTTAGGGTTCATCATCGAGGACTTTCTGAACTCGGGTTCGACCTATTTCCGTCAATCAAAAAAACCGGTGGTTACCGTCAACGGTACCTCCGTCGACTATCAAGAATATCAAAAAAACGCATCGAGGAAATGACGGAAGTCACCAAGCTGCAGTACGGCCTCCAAAGCCTGAATGAAGAGCAGACGCTAGACCTCCGCCAGAGCGTATATAACTCGATCGTGAGTGAGATTGTGATGAAAGACGTGGCGGATAAGATCGGTATTGACGTGACGTCAGACGAGCTCTTCGACATGATTCAAGGTGACAACATCCCCCCGATTGTGCAGCAGAATCCATTGTTTTTGGATCCGCAGACGCGGCGATTCAACAAGGCGCGTGCACTGGGTGTATTGAAGGCCTTAGAGAACATCGACGCTGTGCCCGAAGAGCAGCGCGAAGAAATGCAGCAGATGCGCAACTTCTGGCTCTTCTGGGAGAAGAACATGAAGCTGCAACGCATGCAAGAGAAATACATGAACCTCTTAACGAAAGCAATCGTAGCCAACCCCATCGACGCCAAGGATGCTTACGAGGGATCGGTGGTAAGCTCGGACATTGTCTACGCCGTGCAGCCGCTGGCTTCGATACCTGATTCTACGGTACAGGTGGACGAATCGGCCATTCGCAAGCTCTACAACGAGCGCAAGGAGCAGTTCAAGCAGAAAGATTCGCGCGTGATCGATTACCCGGCCGTCGAGGTTCGCCCGAGCAAGGAAGATTACGACGCCATCAATAAAGACATGCAGGAGGCCCGTGCGCAGCTTGCCGCTACGGACAGTAGTAGCAGCGTGGAGAATGTGATCTCGAAATATTCCCGCACGCCATACATGGACTTCTATATCTCCGAAAACGATATGCGAGACGAAGACCTCAAACGCTTCGTTCAGAATGCCGAAGTGGGCACTATGGAAGGCCCCATCTTCAAGGATGACAGCTATCGCCTCTACAAGCTCCTCGGTCGCAAGTCCGCACCGGACTCCGCCAAAATCAGCGACATCTTCCCGGCTGCCCCCAGCGGATCGATTACCGCTGACCTGACCCGACTGGCCGACAGCCCTCATGACGCTGCTCAAGGGCGGCGCCGACTTTGCCGAGCTGGCCAAGAAGTACTCCTCCTTCGGATCAGCCGAGAATGGTGGCGATCTGGGTTGGCTTACCGAGGCCTCTCTTACCCAAGCCAACCTTGGCAAGGACTTCGACCGTGAAGTCTTCAGCGCCCCCATTAACCAGCCGACGCTGGTCAAGACCAACAATGGCTATCACCTGCTGAAGGTGACGGAGCGTACCGCCGCCGTATCGAAGTATAAGGTAGCCGTCGTCTACATGGATGTGCGCCCGACCAACAAGACTTACAGTAAGGTCTTCAACGACCTCAACGCCTTCGTGGCGAAGAATAAAACGGCTGATCAGATCGCTGCTGCCGCTAAAGAGAATGGCTATGAGTTGACGCCAGACGTGACCGTAACGGGTGAAGACCATCAGCTGGGCATGATCCAAGATGCCCGCCGGGTAGTGCGCTGGGCCTTTGAGAACAAGTCGAAAGGCAAAGTCTCTGACATCAAGGAGTGCAAGTCGCGCATCCCGGGCACGAGCGATTACAAGACGACCTACGTCGTGGCTATCCTGCGCGATGTGCTGAAAGAGGGCTATCAATCGTTTGAGACCGTGGCCCCGCTGATCCGTCGTGAACTGGCCATGCGCAAGAAGAGCGAGGACGTAGCCGCAGCGCTGAAGGCCAAGAACCTGACCTCGCTTCAGGCCTATGCTTCGGCCATGAACTCACGCATTGACACCGTAAAGTTCATTACGATGAACACGGCACGCATCAACGGCATCGGACTCGAACCGATCCTCAACGCCTACGTGGCCTATGCAAAGCCGAACACACTCTCTGGACCCGTAGCGGGATACAACGGCGTTTACGTCTTCCAAGTCTACAACCGCACGAAGGACGCCACGCCCTACAACGAGAAGGCGCAAATGCGGGAGATTGAGGCCAACACTGCACCGCGCGTGGGCTATTTCGCCCTTCAAAAGTTGGTGGAGGACTCGAAGATCACCGACAATCGCATTCGATTTGAATGATACGTCCTCCTCTCTCTGAGGAGGCACTTTGTACATAATTTTTTTGCTGCCGTAGCGACGAAAGTCGTTGCGGCAGTTTTTTTAGCTTTTGATTTTTAGCCGTTAGATCCCCCACCCTATATTTGCGGCCGCAAGAAGAAAAAAACGACAACCATCCGATCCACACAGAACCGAATGACTATTTCAAGCCTCGACATACCGCACTCCTCCGACGAGCTGCACGAACAAGCGCCTATGCAGGCGTTTGGTGATCTGGTTGTTAAAAAAATACCCCCTATTTAACAGTTAAGTCCATTATTTACGGACTCTTACTTGTCTGCGGATGCTTGTTGCCGTCCGCAGCCATGTTCGCGCACCCTTTTGCCGGGGATGCGTGCCGTGTCGGTGTGTCCGTTGGGGAGGGAGAACTGAGAAACAAACAAGCACGAAATATGAGTAACGGAAAATGTTATTGCGCCTACTGCGGCCAGTCGTTCAAGAGCGTCAGTGAGCTGACGCGAGCGGGACTGTGTGCGCGCCATCCCGACGGCCCCGTCCGAGGGAAACACAAACTCTACGAGGGGACCGAGAAGACGGCCTACACCTGCAAATACTGCGGCGCGGAAGCCCGCACGATCGATCGCCTGACGGCCTCTACCTGCGTACACCACCCCAAGGGCCACCATCGCGGCCACCACGAGCCGGCGCTGTAGAAAAGAGATGAAGCACCAACTAATAGATAGGTATTATATGAGAAAGGAAATTAGAAATGTAAAGGGACATCTGAAATATGTCCATGAGGTTGTTAGATCTTTCGTATGCACTCCCCAAACAACTAATTGAACTATGGCAGGAGAAAGCAGTAACAAGATTGTGCCGATTATTATCGGTGTATTAGGTGTTTTATATGGGATCAGTCCGGTTGACATATTGCCGGACGTCGTGCCGGTGTTTGGCTGGGTAGATGATTTGGTGTTTACCGGAGGCAGCATATTGGGCGTCATGCAAGGATTCGCTCAAGATAGCAATGCGGCCTTTGCAGGGATACTGAAATTCTTCAAGTGGACACTGTGGTTGCTGGGAGGTATAGCTGTGCTATTGATAGCCTTGCTGGGTGGATTGGTTTACAAACTCGTAGCCTCGTAACAAGGGGGCTTTAGATTATCTACACTCATGGATTTAATAAAAGCAGCCCTCATGCTGGGCAAGTTCGCAACCAAGGATCGGTTAAAGTCCGCACACGACTTTATAGATAAGCATGGTGATGACATCGCAAACATCGCTAAGGGAATCGGTGCGGCTTCGGCATTCATGCAGAAGAAGAGCGAAGAGCGGCGACAACGGTCAAGTATCACGCGGCTTATTGAAGAGAATTTGAAAGCTGGGAATTTTTAGTACGGTTGACATTGGACTTACTAATAAGGGCATTATCGAGGACGATTTTTGATGTACAGTCAAAGTAAGCCCTCCAATGATAGCCGCGGAATGAATAAAAAGGGAAACAGCGACGGGGCATGCTTTTTGTGGCATGACTTGGAGCTTCATACTACTAACTGAATAACGAGATTTCTTATGGGACAAAAAAATTGAGAATGCTGAGAAGACGGTCGAGAAAGCCAGTGAGGTTATCGGTGTTTTTAGGAATGGTCGTTTCTGTTGCAGGAGCCATCTTAAAAAGCACTTAGTGGCAATAACAAATGATTGGAGAGACGGGCCTCTGAATTCTTTTTCAAGAAGGGAGACAGTTTTTCTCCTTCAGAGAAGCTGTCATGACAAACTTGACTGAATGAAACAAGACAACATGAAAAAAATGTCGTTCTGATGCGGCATGAGATTTTGCAACCTACTTAACAAGGAGAACTTTTTTTATGGGAAAGAAATTTGAGAACACAGAGAAGCACCTCAACAAGGCTGGAGACGTCGTCAAAGTCGTGACCGGAGTCCTCTCTGTTGCTGGACTCATCTTGAAAGTGCTGTCTGGTAACAATAAGAACTGATTAACCCTCCGCGCCCCACCCCATAGCCTTATTATCCCAATAGGCATAAGTGGGGAAGTGAATCTGGTGGTGCATCGTACGTGTAGGGGCGGCCCTCAGTGGTCGCCCCTTTTTTATCTCTACAGGGGAGGCGTAGTAATACGATTTTCACATCCCCGGTTTCTTTTTGCTGCCGCAATGGCCCATCAGAAAAAGATGAAGAATGACACCATTACAGCTTACACTATCGACATTATACCCCGCGAAAGAATAGATGAGGAATCGCAACCCTGTATCTTCCCGCGGCGGGGGCGGCGGCTTCTTGAAAATGCTCTTCGCGCGGCGGAAAGCGTTTTTCGGAGAATTTGCCCCTTTTCCCGCCGCGGGAAACCGATCTCCAGCAAATTTTACCGCCTTCCCGCCGCACGAAACCGTTTTTTTCGGGAGATTTTATCGCTTTCCCGCCGCGGGAAACCGTTTTTTTCGGAGAATTTTTTTCCATTTCCCGCCGCGGGAAGGCGTTTTTCGGAAGTTTTGATCGGTTTCCCGCGGCGGGAAGGCGTTTTTTTGGAAATCAGCGATCGGTTTCGCGTTTCATTTTGGCGTTTCACGGGAGCAGAGATCCATTTCGTGTTTGAGGACGACCTTTCTGCTTCAAAAAAACATCTTGCTCCAATTCAGGGGAGCATCGAATCTTCTGGCATTTCATGCACCTTTGCATGGTTAATAAACACCCTGAGAGAAATGAAAATACTCGAAGTGACCTTGCCCCGGGTCATGAAATTTGAAGGGGGCAACAGACAGATGTTGAACATCTCGCTCCACACCCAGTTTCACTACCTGCAATACGGACTGGTGAAGGCGGTGGATCAGACAAAGCTCAAAAATCCCCTGTCACAGTGATGAACGCTTGGGACACGACGATCGGCGCGCAGACGAAGCTCGTCGAACAATCGGCCGTTTCCGAGCGTACCGCCAAAATGCTGGCTCTGGACAACGAACGCGACAACCTGCTGGACGGCATCTTTCATGTCGTTAGCGGTTTGAAGTACTCGCCCACGGAAGCTACCCGCGAAGCCGCGCTACGCCTCGAGGCCAAACTGAAACCGTACACCAACCTCCGCAGTCGCCCGTTCGAAATGGAAAGCGTCGGTATACGCGGCTTGGAAGACGACATGAAGACGAAGACGGCGGACATTGCGGCTGTTGGCCTCACCGACGTTCTGACGCGGCTGCATACCGTCAATGAGGAGTACGAAAAGCTCCGCACCGATCGCCGTATCCAAACCTCCGACGAGAAACTCCCGACAGCTCAGCAGGTGCGTCCGCTGACCGATGCCACCTACGATGTCGTTTGCCAGTACATCCAGTCGGCCTACCTCAACGCCACAGCCGACGAGGACAAGGCGATGATTGAGCAGCTCGTCGATCGTATGAATAAGGTTGTGATCGACATTAAGGGCAACCAGCGTCAGATCTTGGCCAGTCGCAAGCCTAAGGATCCGAACGCTCCTAAGCAGCCCAAGACCCCGAAGGAGCCTAAGAAACCCAAGGATCCCAAGACTCCCGATCAGCCGAAGGATCCGAAGCAGCCGGAGAAGCCCGGTGGTGGCGCTGGCGAACAGCCCAAGAAACCGGACGAGAAACCGAAGGATCCGAAGAAACCGGGTGACGACGGTAATCCTGACATCACGTTGCCGGAGGAATAGGGGCGTCAGGGACGCCTGCCAAATTTGCCGGGTATATGTTGATTCGATTCACATGTACCCGGCTTTTTTGTACCTGGTTGTAGGGGCGAATTGCATTCGCCCCACAGGTACCCGGCCAAATTCGCCGACGTCCGTAGACGCCCGTATGCAATACGCCCCTACATGGGTACCGGCGATTCATGTCGTCGGCTTTTTCGTTTCCCCGTCGCTTAAGACGGAAGAGACGGCCGATGTAACGCAGGCCGAGGACGAAGCCGCTGACCGAAACGGCCGTGCCGCCAAGCAGTAACACCCACATGACGACCGTCCACAGCGCGGGATGATCGATCAGGAACGGGAACCGTAGGCTGTGCAGCCCCTTGTACATCCAAAAGCCCGCCCGGCGGTGGTCGCTGTAGTCGCGCAGCTGGCCGTTCGCGGGGTTGATGTAGTACGTGGTATGATCGGCGTCGGCTACGCGAATGCGGTAGACGGGCAGCGGGAGGCGCCCCTTGCGGTCGAAGTAATAGGTGTCATAGTCCACCATCGATTCCGTGCTGAGTTGGGCGTCTGAAGCGTGGAGTCGCCGAACGGCTTCGGTCACTTGCTCGCGGGTGAGAGCCAGCGGACGGAGCGTAGTGGCGTCCAAGGTCTGTCCCTCTTTTTCGTCTTGTAGACGCACCTCATAAGCGGGGCGGCCGAAGAAGTGCGTCCAGCGAATCTGCACGATGGATCCATTGATAGAGCTGTTATCCGTCGCGAAAAGCTCGCGATAGTCCACCGGGTACGACTGGGGAGCGGGGGTGAGGGCCTTGATCGTGTCTTGGGCGGCCGAGGGGGCGTGTTGCGGCATGAACCATTCGGGCGGATCAGCCAGCGACATCATGCCGCTGAAGGCCCACGTGAGGGTGAAGAGGCCGAAGACGAGCCCCGTGAGGTGGTGCCAGTAATACCACCGCTTTTTGTAAGGGATGAACCGTTTCTGTCGGCGGCGACGAGCTTGGACGGTGGTGTAGATGCCGACGTAGAGGCCGGCAATGACCATGATGCAAACCGATGCCGGAGAGCCAGATGACGGTGCGGCGCCAGAGGTCGACGTCCTGCCTGAGGCGGGTGAAGTAGACCCAATGCGGGATGGGCCCTGAGCCAAGCCCAGATACGCTCTTTGAGGGTGGTGCGTTGGAGCACTTCGCCGGTGAGTGAGGCGACGTAGAGCTGCGTATGGTCGGCGTCGGCAAAGCGGAAGCGGAGGATGGGCAGCTCCTCGCGCAGTCGGCCGAAGGGGATCCACTGGTCGAGGTCGCGGAGGGTGTCGACGGCGGCGATGGGTGCGTCGCACCACGTGGTGGCTACGCGGCGGAGGTAGGCTGCGTCGATGGTGGGCAGCGACTGGGTGCTGTCGGCCGGAAGGCGAAGCGTCTCGTCGCCAGCGTGCACCCTCAAAGACCGTCTGCCCAAGATAACGGCTGACGGAAAGTCCGTCGATGTGGCCGAGCGAGTCGGGTACGCGGCGGAGCACGGACTCGACCGGAGGTAGATCGGCCGTGTCTAAGGGCTCGAGTCGGGCGAGGCGATCGTCGGCTGTGACGCGTGGGAAGCCGTGGTACATCATCACAATCCCGGAGACGAACCAGGGCGACGAAGAGTAGGCTGAGCAGCGTGCCCGTGACACGATGCAGGGTGAACATGAAGCGGGTGAACATAGAGGGTGGAGGATAGAGGGTAGAGGGTAGAGGATAGAGGGTAGAGGGTGTAGAGTGGAGGATAGAGGGTAGAGAGTAGAGGGTAGATAATATGGGGACGAACCATTGCTGATTCGCCCCCAGACATAAAAAGAACAGATTACAGACTATATCCGATCGTAAACAAGTAGCTGCGCGGGGTGCGTGGCGTGATCTGTGTGCCGAGCGACTGCGTGAAGGTGCGGTCGTCGAGGACGTTGTTGATGTTCACTTGCAGGCGGATACCATTCTTCAGGCGATAAGCGATGCCGAGATCGGTGTCCCAATAGGCGCCGTAGATGAGGGTCTTGTTCAGGTCGCGGTAGACGTTGTCCATGTAGTTGGCCGTGGCGTTCAGCCCGAGGCCTTGAAGTGGTCCCGCGAGTGAAGGTGTAGCTGGCTGCGAGGTAGAACGTGTTCATGGGGATACCGGCCCGGCGCATGCCGTCCTGCACCGGGTGCCTTTTGTCCATGAATCCGTCTTCGATCAGGCGTTCGGGGCTGAAGCTGAACTTGCGGATACGGGAGTCGGTGTAGCCGTAGCCGGCCGGAGTGAAAGGCCGTCCGTCGGCGTGTAAGCCACTTCCACCTCGAGGCCCTTAGAGTCTGATCCGGCCACCTGACCTACGACGCTTTTTCGTCTTCCCGTCCGTGGGATCGACGTAGCGACTGTTGAGCGTCTTGTTCTCGTTTTCGCGGCGGATGTAGAAGAGGCTGGCCGTGGCTTGGAGGCGAGACGTGAGGTTGTAACGGGCACCGATCTCACCCTGATACCCCTTCTGCGCCTTGAATGCTTCTTCGCCCGAGGTGGGATAGAAGCGGTTGCCGTCGGCACCGATGTAGACCGTAGTGGCAGTGTTCACGATGTTGCGGTAGGGCTGGAAGAAGTTGGCGAATGAGCCGTAGAGGGAGAAGCCCGGCGTAGGCAGGTAGACGGCGCCGATGCGGTAGGTGAAGGCCGAGGTAGACGTCTGGTCGTAGTCCGGCAGTTCGCTGTATTCGCGCGTCTTGAGGCGGTTGATCTTGGCCGTGGCTGTCTTGAAGATGAACTGATCGAAGCGTCCGGAGACCATCACTTTGAACTTCTCAGAGAGCTCCAGCAGGTTTTTGCAGGTAGACGCCGTGGGTGTAGTTGCGCGTGGCGGTTCCGGTGCTGAAATAGGGATCCATGTAGCCCATGCTGTGGGGATTGTGGACGGCCACTTTGGAGTACAGGCCCGGGCCCTCGATCAGTTCGGAGAGTTTGTAGCCGCCGCCGCCGTAACCGCGATAGGTGTTTCGGAAGAAGTAGACGTAGTTGTAACCGGCGAGGTAGTTGTACTTCATGCCGTTGCCGAGGTCGATGTGTCCGGAGGCCCTCGAGCTGCTCGTTGATGGTGTGCACGGTGTAGGCAAATCGCAGCGGGTAGGTCAGCTGTACAGTGTCGAGGTCGATGAACGTCTTCTTATCGCCTTTCATGTAGTAGTGCTTGTAGATCGGTTCATCGCTGGTGGGGTAGCTGAGTTTTTTTCGGTGCTGAAGTAGTCGATGTTGTCGTAGGTGTAGGCCAGTCGGTTCTCGAGCTTGAAGGCGGGCGAGAAGCGGTAGTTGTACTTCGCCATCACGTTCGTGCCGTGGTGCAGCATGAAGTCTGACTCGTTGTTGTAGCGCCAGCGGGGATTGATGCCCGATTGGCTTTGGCCCTTGGAGAGGTAGGGTGTGCCGTCGGCATTGAAGATGTCATCGGCCATGAGGGGAGGAAGACCGATCTCCGTGCCGTAACTGTCACGGTTGAAGCCGCCGCGGATGTCCAGCTCCTGATTTTTCCCAGCGGGCACCGATGGCGGCGTAGCCCGAGAAGCGGCGGTCGTTGGCGTAGCGATAACCCTCCACGTCTTGCCAGTTGAGGACGGCGCGGTAGTTGAACGGTCCGATGAGTCGTCCGCCCATGTCGATCATGGCGCGACGGTCGTTCCATGAGCCGTAGGTGAGACGTGTGTTGAGCGTCGTGCGGGCGGTAGGCGATTTGCGGATGATGTTGAGGATGCCGCCGACGGTCGAGTGGCCATAGAGCACGGAGGCAGGGCCTTTGAGCAGCCTCGATACGCTCCACGGAGACTAAGTCGCCCATTGGTGCGGAGTTGTTGATGGAGGTACGCTCGTCGCGTACGCCGTCGATCATGATCGGGGTATGGTCGAAGCCGCGCACTTGGAACTGCTGGTAGGCGCCGTAGGTGGTGCGCATGCGGGTGCCGGGCATGAACTTGACGGCGTCTTGCAGGTTGACGATGCCGCGGTCTGTGAGCATGGAGGTGGGGATCACGGAGCCCGATACGGGCAGGTAAGCATTGGGCACGCCGAGCTTCGTGATCGACATTGGCCGCTGACGCGTGGCGGTGACGGAAACTTCGTCGAGTCGGAAGGTGGTGTCTTGGAAGTTGGTGTACTCGCGTTTGGGCTGACCGTCCTGCGCGTGAAGCATCGGGCACAGGGCAAGGCCGAGGAGAAGGGTAAGGGGTAATTTCATTTTCGTGTAGTGTTTGATTGTGACAAATGTTTTATGCGATTATTTCTGCGATAGGTAAATGCATGCTTAGGGTAGCGGGGGCGAATCGGTGAATAGGGTATAGTGCGATTCGCCCCCATATCCTTGAAGAATGAGACTACAGGCTGTACGCCGCGGAGATGAGGAAGTTGCGAGGCATGCCGGGAACGTACTGGCTACCGAGGGCTTGGTTGTAGTAGTCTGTGTTGAAGACGTTGTTGACGTTCAAACGCAGCCGGACACGGTTGGGCAGGCGGTAAGAGATGCTGGCATCCGTCATCCAATACGAGGGGAAGGTGGAGGTGTTGGAGAAGTTGCGGTAGACCTCATCCTGATATGTAACGTCGAAGTTGAAGCCCAGACCGCGCAACACACCTTCGCGAATCGTATAGTCGGCGTAGACGTAGAAAGAGTGGCGAGGCGAATAGGCGTAGCGCTTACCAACCAGATTTTCGCCGTCCAAGTAAGGATTGGTGGCGATCTTACGCAGGCGGGCGTCGGTGTAGCCATAGCCAGCCGTAAGCGAAAGACCGCGGACGGGGCGATAGGTCAGCACTACGTCGAAAACCGCGCGAATCCATGCGTCCCACTTGACCTACGACGTCTTTGTCGAGTGTCTCGCCGTTGATGACGTCGCCTTTATCAGCCATGTATCGACGCTCGTTTTCGCGATTGATGTAAAAAGAGGCTGAAGTCTGCGCTCAGCATTTCGCTCAGCTCGTAGCGCGCCCCAGCTTCCACCTGTATGCCGCGTTCGGGGTCGAAGATCTTGCGGCTGTCTTTGTTGGGGAAGAACTCCTGACCGTTTCGGTCGAAGTAGCGGGTGTCCTCGCTGTAGGTGGTGTTGTCGGGCTTGAAGTAGGAACCGATCGAGGCGAAGAGGGACAACGGTTGAGTGGGGATGTAAACCAACCCAGCGCGGAAGGAGAAGGCGCCCGTAGCGGTACGGATGAAGAGACTGTCAGCTGGCATGTCGAACTCCGCCCGACCGTCAATGGTGGGGACACCGGAGATGCGCTTGTAGGAATAGAGATCGTAACGTCCGGCCAGCAGCACTTTCAGCTTTTCGTTCAGCTCAAGCAGGTCTTGCAGGTAGAAGCCGTGCATGTAAATGCGTGACACGAAGGCTTTGCTGAAGCGCGTATCCATCCAGCCGAGGCTGTGCGGATTGTAGACTGAGCCTTGGCCTGTGAGTCCGGGGCCGTAGACATCCTGCCCGAGATCATAGCCGCTGAAGGAGTTGCGGTAGAGGCCGATGAGCGAATAGCCGCCGAGGTAGTTGTGCTTGATGGATCCGGTAGTGAAGCGTCCGTTCAGCTCCAGCTGGTTGTTCCAGGTGCGGGCGATATGCTCGAAGCGCAGGGGAAAGTCGTAGCGCAGGGAGTCGAGGTTGATGTAAACCTTGCGGTTGCCCGACTTGTAGTAGTGTTTATAGATGGGCTTATCGCTGGTGAGGTAGGCCAAGTCCTCGGTGCCGAAGTAGTCAATGTCGTCGTAGGTGTAGGAGAGCTTGTCGGTCAGGCGAGCTGCTTCGCCAAAGGTGTGCCGCCACATGATGGAGGCGTTGAAGTTACGGTTGTACATGAAGTCCGACTCGCTGTTGTAGCGCGCTTTCTTGTCGAGGCCGGGCAACATGTCGCCACGGTCGTAAGCCTTTGTGTCGTCGGCCGTGCGATAGATGTCAGCGGGCATGACGTCGGGCAGACCGATCTCCGTCGGGTAAAAAGTCGCGGAGGGCACCGATGCGGATATCTAATTCATCCGCTTCAGAGAGTTTACCACCCAAGGCGAGGTAGCCCGAGAGGCGTCGCATGGCGTTGTCTCGCCAGCCATCCTGCGTTTGATAGTTGAAGTTGGCGGAGTAGTTGATTGGGCCAAAGAGGCGTCCGCCGAAGCCGAGCGTCGTTTGCAGGTTCTGATAGCTGCCGTAAGCCACGCGTGCATTGACGTGTTGCTGTGCGGTGGGTGCCTTACGTACGATGTTGAGCACGCCGCCCACGGCCGATTGTCCGTAGAGCACCGATGCCGGACCTTTAAGCAGTTCAATACGCTCCACGGAAGTCAGATCCATGAAGGGGTAGGAGTTGTTGATGGACGAACGCTCGTCGCGCACGCCGTCGACCATGATGATAGAGTGGTCAAAACCGCGGATGGAGATCTGTTGGAAGGCGCCGTAGCTGGTCTGTACGCGTACGCCGGGCAGGAAGCGTGCGGCGTCTTGAATGTTCGTGATGCCGTGGTTAGCGAGCAGCCGTGAGGGCAGGGTGTTGGTGGTGACGGGCAGGTAAGCCGCAGGGACACCCAGCTTCATCACCTCCACTTGCATGGGGCGCTTGGCGGTGACAGAAATTTCGGAGAGCTGGAAGGTGGTGTCCTGAAAGTTGGTGTACTCGCGTTTGGGCTGACCGTCCTGCGCGTGAAGTGTGGTGGTGAGGGTAAGGCCGAGGCCGAAGAAAAGGGTAAGGGGTAATTTCATTCTGATATAATGTTTGGGTGATACTTAATGTGAGTTCGATGTAAGCATAAAATCAGCAGAGACTCTTTACGGAAGCCACGCGATAGCCAAAAACGCTTTTTGGAAATGCTTGCAACAGTGTTGCAAACGCCAAAAAGTTTTTCGTGGGACTTGCAACGGTGTTGCAAACACCAAAAAGTTTTTCGTGAGACTTGCAACGGTGTTGCAAACGCCAGAAAGTTTTTCGTGAGACTTGCAACAGTGTTGCAAACGCCAGAAAGTTTTTTTCGTGAGACTTGCAACAGTGTTGCAAACGCCAGAAAGTTTTTTCGTGAGACTTGCAACGGTGTTGCAAACGCCGAAAAGTTTTTCGTGAGACTCGCAACGGTGTTGCAAACGCTGAAAAGTTCTTCGGGGCACTTGCTGCATTCCTGCAAAGACCTTCTCCAGAGACAAGACGCCTCATGCTTTCGTCGAACTCACGTTACTTAATTGGTGAGATGGCCTCGTCAATTCAATCGACGACGAGGGAGGACTGATTCGATGCGTTCCATAAGTGTGCGGGGACGGATGGGTGTAATGTGTAGTGTAGTGTTGTTCTAAGAGGGGAGAATCCGTCCCCGCATTTGTGTCAGCATCTTAGTCGCGATCGTTCGTCTCGTAATGTTTCTTTTTTTGGAGAGGATATCGAACATGCGGTGGTTCAGTGCGAATCGGATGTGAGCCGGTAGAGGGCACGGATGGCGTCGCTCTGGCCGAGGCCTTCGAGGAGGACGTTGACGCGGTAGCCTTCCTTTTCGAGCTCTTGCTTCATATCGGTGGCGATGTCATTCTTAGCGTGGTCTCCAGCGACGAACATGAAGGGGCGCAGGGTGACGCTCTTCGCACCGTTCTGCTTGAGTCGTGCCTTGAGGTCGTCGAACGTGGGGTAACCCTCGATGGTGGTCACGAAGCAGCGTGCGCGACCCTCGGCGGCGAGCATGTAGCCGAGCATGGCGTACTGTGCCGTGGCGGGATCGTAGCTGCCGTGGCCCACCCAGACGTCGGCGGCGCCTTCAGCGGGCGCGGGGGCGAGGGCGCGGATCACGGCCGCGTAATCCTCCGGCATGTAAAGCAGCGGGGTGCCGATACGGACCTCCTTGAAGTCGGCGGCTACGGATGCCACCTCGCGACGCAAGGCCTCCATCTCTACGCCTTCGATGATGTTGGCGGATTGGATGACAAGGTGGGTGAAGCCGTCGGCTTTGAGCTGTTTCAGCACTTCAAGCGGGGCAGATGTTTCGACGCCGCGATCACGGAGCCGGCGGCGCACGATGCGTGAGGTGTAGGCCTCTCGTACCTCCAGCGTCGGGTAGGCGGCGCGTACCTCACGGGTCAGGGCATCGATGGTGAGAGCTCGGGTGTCGTCGTGCGTGGGACCCTGAAGTAGACCATGACAATGGCAGCTTTGTCGCCGGGTTGCATGGACTTGAGCATGTCGGAGGCGACGAAATTCTCTCCGTCATGCGCGTAGCTGATAGCAGTAATCATCAGTAGAAAGGCGATGAAATAGGTTCTCATTTGAATAAGTCGTTAGTGGTAATAAGAAGTGGTAGTCAGAGTTGTCAAACGGCCTCACACTTTCCGCTTTTTGCTTTTTGCGGCGGAGTCGCTTGAGGTTGATCCACACGCCAGAGAGGGAGACAAAGGCACCACCGAGGCAGGCCGTCCAGATAGCGATGGTCCCAGAGCGTGGGACGCTCTACGAGCCAGCGGATGTTGAAATAGTGCAGGCCGCTGAAGACCCACTTCTTGGCCATGCGCGCGCGGTTGAGGTTGCGGAAGTTGCCCGTGGCCGGATCGACGTAGTAACGGGTCCGGTCGGCGTTGTCCACCATCACCTTGTAGGCCGGGAGCGGGAGTGCTGTCCAGCGCGAGATGTAATATTCCTCGTAGCGGTCGATCTGCGAGATGGTGAAAGACTCGCCCTTGTGCAGTGCGCCAATCGCTTTTCTACCGTGGCGGGAGAGAGCTGAAGCGGATGCAATTCGGGTGTGGAGGCATCGAGGCTGAAGGAGGCCGTGTCGGTCGTCACGTCGTAGATGGGCACATCGCGGAAGTGGTTCCAGACGATTTGCCGCACCTCGGGGTGCAACTGCCAGATGGCGCGATAGTCCGTGTAGGCCGAGAGGGGCAGCGATTTGCCGCGCATCTTGGCGTCCGACACGCGATAGTCGCCATGTGTCCGGATGATCCATTCGGGGATGCGTTGCAGGGCCATTGCGCCGCTGAAGGCAAAACCGATGAGGACGAGTCCGAACGTGAGTCCGGTGACGTGGTGCGCCTTCAACCGAGCCTTCTTATAAGGGCTGCCGAGCTTACCGCGAGCCTTCTGGTTGCGCCGGAGCATGATGAGTCCGACGATGAGCCCGGAGAGGGCTGCGATGAGCGCTACGACGCCGCCAATAGTGAGGCTGCGGATCCAGACGTCGTTGTCGCGGCGCAGGATGGGCAGGTAGAACTTGTGCGGGATGGCGCCGACGTAAGCCCAGAGGCGACTGCTTCGGTCGGTGAACTGGAGTACTTCACCCGTGCGGGTGGAGATGTAGAGCTCGTGGCCCGCGGCATCGTCGAAGTAACACTTGGCGATGGGCATCTCGTCCGGTAGCGGGAGTACATGATCCACTGATCACGGCTGTGGAGCGTGTCGATGCGTGCGATGGGGGCGTCGACCCAGCGGCGGGCCACGTTGCGGATGGTCTCCGCGGTGACGGGCCGCCGGACCTCGGCGGAGTCGGCGCAGAGGGTGTAGGTCGTGTCCTTCGTCTCAAAGTCGAAGAGCGTTTGGCCTTGGAAGCGCCGCACCGTGACCGTCCGCACCTTCGCCGCCGCGCCCTCGGATAGCCGTTGGGCTACCGAGTCGACGGCGGGAAGGGAGTCGGGCAGTGGCTCCATGCGCGCTTGCAGGTCGCGCTCGTCAACGTTGGGGAAGGGATGGTAGACGAGCACCAACCCCGACAAGCACCACATCAGAAAGAACAGTCCGACGACTGCGCCCACCCATCGGTGGATCCGAAACAGCCACTTATTCATCAATTCTCAGAGCGTTGATACCGTTTATTCCTCGATGCCCACGATGCGTTCGAAGTGGTAACCCTTGGCGATGGTCATGCCCTTGGTCACCCGGCCCGACGGGATGTCGTAGATATAGATACACGTAGGTGCGTCCTTCGGGTTGACACCGATGTAGGCCTTGTTACCGAGGACGAGTGAGCGCTGCGAGAAGGTACCGCTGCTGAAGGGCAGGTTGGCGCCGTTGTATTGGATCTCGGTCAGCTGATCCGTCGTCAGGTCGAGGATGGCGTAGTAGCAGTTGTAGTCAGCGCCCCAGCCCTTGGCTCCGGTGTGCTCCGGATCTTGGATGTAGAGCAGCGCCTTGGTCGGAGAGAGACAGTCGGCGGTAACGATCTTGCCTTTGGGGTGGTTGTAGCCGCGGTAACTCTTGTCGAACTCCGTCGCTCCCTTCTTGATGCGCAGCAGGGCACCGTGCTGTTGTGTGGAGCTCTTGGCGCCGGCGTTCACACTGTTGCAAGCCAGATAATAGTCGCCGTTGGGGGTGAAGAAGCTCTTGTGCTGGAGCAGTTCGCCGTAAGCCGTACCGGCCATGAACTCGGCGCGCGTCTCCTTGACCACCTTCTCCGTCTTCATGTCCGAGGCGTTGATGAAGGCCATCTGGAAGCCACTCTTGTCGTTGCTGTAGGTGAAGGCATAGAGGATTTTGCCGTCGCGATAGTTGGCGATGCCGGAGGTGTTGAACTTGTCTTTGTCTGGCGGTGCAGGCAGGTCGAGCTCGCCTTCGCCGAGGATCGTCATGTTCTCGGTGTCGACCTTGATCCAAAGGATCTTGTCCGACTTGCCGTTCGAGCCGATCAGCACCAAAGTGTGGTCGTTGATCCAAGCGTGCGTGTAGCGACGGTCCCTTCAGCGTGTTCTTTTTGAAACTAACCTCCTTGACGATGGCGATCTGGTGCGTCCCTCCGGCATCGACAATCTGATACTTGCCGAAGCGATCCTTCTCCTGCGGAATCTGGTAGTAATACTTGCCGCGGATGATGGTCTCTTGATAGAGCTTCTTCGTCACGTCTACGCCCGAGCCTTTGAAGTCGAGCTGCGTTTGTGCGTCGAGCGACTGGGTACTCTTGACCAGCAGCGCTGCGGTCGAGCCCATGCCACCCTCTTCGCCCACGGCCACCCAAAGGTCGAAGTGGGCTTTCTGCGTAGGGACCCGGATTCGGTGTTGGTTCCGGATCATCATTACATGCCGTGAAAACGGCCGTCGTTAGCGCCATGATCAGCGCCCAAGCGTAACATTTGATTGCTTTCATCTCTGTGTCTATTTATTGGTGTAAGTCAATTGTCATTCTTAATGGAAGGGCTTCAGTCAACCCTCTACCCTCTACCCTCTACTCTCTACCCTCTAATTAATGAACACACGGAACTTGCAGAAGAAGGCGCGGCCCGGCTTCTGGAGTTTATAGTTGTCGTAGAGCGTGCGGTCGAAGAGGTTGTTGCAGGAGAGGGAGACGTTGTAACGCTCATCGGCCAGGGAGACGGAGAGGGAGACGTCGTGGCGATACTGCGTGGGGATGCGCGACTTGCTGTCGAGGCTGCCGTAGCCCTCCCAGGTGAGGAAGAAGCTGCGGACAAAGTCGAAGTTGTACGTCAGCCGCACCGTGCTGCGGGGGATGAGGACGTCGCGCCGCTTCAGCGTCGCCTCGATGTGGGCGAAGAGCCACGGGCGATTGGGGATGCGGTTGCGATAGGTGATCATCTCCTTGCCGTCGGGATAGTAGCGGGTCATGCTGCGGGCGTCCTCCCAGCTGCCGTTGGCCACGACCTGCAACAGGTCGGCGTAGGCATAGCGCAGCTCGCCCTCGAGACCTTTGATGCCCACGCCGGGCACATTGTCGTATTGGCTCGTGCCTTCGGTTTCGGAGACGACGAGGCGGATGTAATCCTTCACGTCGCGATAGAAGGCGTTCAACTCGTAATCCAACCGGTGACCGGGGGCGGGGCGGAGCGCACCGAAGAAGCCGAGGTTGATGTTGTGACTGTTCTCCGGACGCAGACGTAGGTTGGCATAGACCGTGGTGCCGTTGCCGAGCAGCTCGCGCGACATGGGCAGGCGCAGGCTGTGTTCGTAGGAGGCCTTCACGGCGATGGCGTCGGAGGGAAGGCGTAACGCGTGGCGGGCCGTAGCCCGTATGATTCTTTGTCGAAGGGCCCTGCACCTCGCCCGAGCCGGTGATCCGGGGAGTTCCTGCTGCCCTACCTTCAGGTAGTTCGTGTAGTTCTTGACGAAGAACGTGTTCTGCCAACGGTCCTCGACGAGCGACTGGCTATAGGAGAGGCCGAGGGTATGCTTGGCGAAGACGTCGTTCGAGGGGATGAAGTCCGAATCCACCTCGTCCGTGCGACGGTTGCCGGTGCGGTTCATGAGGTAGTTCAGGTTCAGCGTGTGATGCGGGTTGAAATGGTAATCTAGCCCGAGGCGGACGAGCATCAAGGGGCGGCGATAGTGTCGGTGCATGCGGTCGCGGCCCAAGATCTCGCTGCGGGCGGACTCGATGTAGGAGCCGTCCCAGCGGTATTTGCGGAAGGTGGTGTCGATCGTCTGGGCGTGATCCCGGTGTGAGAGGCCGAGAGGGAGGCGTTGAGGCCGGGCAGGAAGAGGGCCTTCTTGGCATACCGCGCGGCGATGTTCCGGGCCCCCGTCTGACGTTCGGCGGCGCCGTAGACGATGGTCTGCATGGCGCCCGTCTGGAGCTGCTTGCGGGTGGTGGAGTAGGAGGCGGAGACGAACAGCTCGTCGGCCCAAGTGCGGCGGCTGACGCCGGCCTCGAGCTGCATCAGGGCGGAGAGGTAGTCGTCGTGAAAGCGACGCCGATCGGTGAGGCGGAACTCCTGCGCGGCCTCGTCCCACAGCTCTACGCCACGCACTCGGTAGTCGTTCTTGGAGAAGTTGAAGCCTGCCGCAGGTCGCACGATGATCCCCGTGCGACGGTCGACGACCTGCGCAAAGAGGTCGGCCTTATGGGTGTGGAAGGAGCCGATGCCGTACGAAGCGTCGAGGTAGTTGCGCTGCTCGCGGCGGGTGATGATGTTGATGGCGCCCCCCAGCGCGTCGGCGCCGAGGTAGGCCGGGACGACGCCTTTGTAGATCTCCACGCGCTCGATGAGGTTGACGGGGAGGTTGGCGGGCGATACGCCGCTGCCCTTCGTGGCGAGCGGCAGGCCGTCCATGAAGTAGCGGATGGAGTTGCCCGAGAGTCCGTTGATCGAAAGCTCGAAGTCGGAGCCGACGCCACCCTCCTCGCGCACCTTGACGCCGGCGGTGCGGCCGACGAGGGTGTTGAGGTCGTGCAGCTGACTCAGCTGCGCCTTGACATCGGGGGCCGCGGCGGCGAAGGCGCTCTCGCGGAGACGCTGTGCGGGGCTCTTGGCGTAGACCTCGACGACGTTGAGGGTGACGGCGTCTTCCTCGAGCACAAAGTTCTGCGTAGGGGTTCGCGCTGCGTCCACCTCGGCCTTAACGGTCTTGTAACCGACGGACGAGACGGTGAGCGTCGTGCGTCCGGCGGGCAGCTCGAGGGCATAGGCGCCGCGGTCGTCGGTGGATGTGCCACGCTGTGCACCGGCAGCGACCGTGGCGGCCACGACGGGTCTACCCGAGACGTCGCGCACCGTGCCTCGCACCGTGCCCTGTGAGGCTGCGTCGAGAAGGTAAAGCAGGCCGGCAAGCAGCATCAGGGCGCGCCGCAGTGCGACGTCCGACAGGCATCTTCTATGTATCTCGTATGTGTGAAACATTCCTTTTGTAACCTCCGACCCTTGACCCCGAGGGGCGGTATACGTGTTGTTTCCGGCAGGTTTCCTGACTTCACCCTTGGGGAGGAGCTTGGCCTTCCCGTCGCCTCGGGGGCGGCAGTGGCATGGGGGATGCTCTCCCGTTTGATTGTGGTGTTACAGTAGCGGGCACTGTTCCGGTGTTTCACCGGATTCCCTTTTTACGCCGTGGGCCGGACGGCCTACGATGCGTCACCGAAAACGGCGGCAAAAAAATAGAATCAGAAAGCAAAGCAGAAAAGGGGCGTCTGCGGACGCCGGCGAATTTGACCGGGTACCTGTGGGGCGAATGCAATTCGCCCCTACAACCAGGTACAAAAAGCCGGGTACATGTGAATCGAATCAACATGTACCCGGCAAACTTAGCTGGCGTCCCTGACGCCCCTATTCCTCCGGCAACGTGATGTCGGGGTTACCGTCGTCACCCGGTTTCTTCGGATCCTTCGGTTTCTCGCCACCCGGCTTCGGCGGCTGAGGCGTCTCCGGCTGCTTAGGATCCTTCGGCTGATCGGGAGTCTTCGGATCCTTCGGCTGCTTAGGCTCCTTCGGAGTCTTGGGTTGCTTGGGGTCGGCGGGCTTTTTGTCGGCAGCCCGCTTCTGGGCGAGGCTCTTTTGGAAGGCGTTGGTGGTTTCCTCCATGCGCTGATTCATCTTATTGACGATGGACACGATGAGGGGACGCTCAACGGGCGCAATGCCGTAGTAGTAGGCGGCTTTTGAGGATGAAGACGATCTGCTCGTACATGGCGTCCGTCTTGGCGCGGGCTACCTTGGCCCGGGGCAGCTTGTTGTCGGCCCGAGTGGCGGAGCGAGCGTCGTAGATCTGGCGAAATTCGGCGTTGGCAGTCTCTAACTTTTGAAGCGCCGAGGTTAGCTTCAATGTGGTGACATGCGGCGCATTTTCCGTCTTTCGGAAGTCACGCAGCAAACCGTTGATGAAGGCCGATTCCTGATCGAGACCGAGCTTTTTGAATGCCGTAATACGGTTTTTGCAACCACATTCAATTCCTCGGCGGCCGTAGCCATGGCTTGCTCAGGCGACAACCTGTTCGTGCGAATCGTATTGAAGATGAATGAGAGCAAATCGTCGCGCTCTTCATCCTTCTTCGTCATTCGCTGCGTGTTCAGACTGGCTTGCGTCTCGCGATTGATCTCTTCTTCGACGTCAAGATCTGCCTTGTAAGCGGTGATTTTTCTCGGCCGGAATGCCAATTTTCGTGGCATCGACTGCGTGAAGGAGGTCGTACACATGATTATGGTATTCAAAGTGTCGACCGTTGTCAAGCCTACTCAGCCTGATCTGATTGATTACGATAAATTCTTCCATTACTCGTTTTGTTTTTAGGTAAGCATTTCTATGTCTGATCGTTGCAAGATGGGGCTCCGACTCGTGTTTTGATCCGAGATGAGGCTCAGAAAGCATTCAAACTTGAGTTTTGACCCGAGATGAGGCTCAGATTGGATTCAAACTCGAGTTTTGACTCAAGATGAGGCTCAGAAAGCATTCAAACGCGAGTCTTGACCCGAGATGAGGGCTCAGAAAGCATTCAAACGCGAGTCTTGACTCAAGATGAGGCTCAGAAAGCATTCAAACTTGAGTTTTGACCCGAGCCGGGGCGAAAGTAGAAAGATTCGAGTGCCTGCAAATGCCACCCATTATCATAGAGGAGTCAGGCGGGGCGCCTGACTCCTCTATGCGGTGTCACTTGCTCTCTTCGAGCATTTCCTTGATCGTGTCCTTGTCGAAGCCCAGATCGTGGGCGATCTTGAAGAGGTAGATCTTCTCGGCGGGGCGGACGATGTTGTCGACCTTAACGACTGCAATCAGGCTCTCAAGCAGCGCGGTGGCGTAGAGTATGTTCCCGCGGAGGCGGTTGAAGTCGATGTCCACGAGCTTTTTCGTCGTTCAGCTGCTCGAGGAGCTCTTTCTTCTCTCTATTCCTCAGCTCATCAGAATTATCGATCATCTCTGTGATGAAGTCCTTCTCTTCTTGGCTGAAATCGAAGTCGATCTTAGCAATGTTGATGCAGGCTTGGATCTTGATTTTTCTCCAGATTCTCGGGCGTCTCCTGCAGGTCTTGCTCTTCAAAGGCGACGTCTTCGATGTTGTTTTCGTCGAAGAAGACGTTCTCGTTCAGCGACCGCATCATGGGCATCTCTTCGCGCAAATGCTTTTGCAACTTTTCAGCCATCGGTTTGAAGGAGAAGGCCGTGATGGCGCCTGAAAGCACACCGCCCAAGATGGGGATCGCCTTACCGACACTTCTTCCAAACGTGTCCTTGGTCATCTTAACGCCGATCCACTTGGCCACTTGCTTGACGACGGGGTAATACATCGTCTTGGTGAGCGCTTGTTGCGGCAGTCGCTTGGCGGCTTGCAGGGAGACTTGTTTGGCGATTTCTCCAACCAGCTTGCTGGCGGCCTGAGCGCCAAACATGACGCCCACGAAGAGCGTCAGCACGTTGCGCGTGCCTTCGGTGATCTGCCCCTTGTCGTCCAGCAGGTCGGGCCAGCCGTAGAGGTAGCCTAACTTCTGTGCTACCACCAACACATGCCAGTAATACTGCGCAATGTCGGCCGGCATGGTGGCTGCCATGACCAGTCCGCCGGGGATGCCGGCAGCGGTCGAGGCGACCGTAGCCTTAGTCAGATGCGAATTGATGACGCCCCGTGCGGCGCGCTCGATGACCTCGTCGTCGAAAAAGGTCAATCGGCCGCTTGTCGCGCAGCTGATCGGCGTTGTCATACATGGAAAACTCATTCATCAAGAAAGTGTTCCTGTCCACTTTCACCATCGGCATGGATAAGGCGAGATTCATCACCTTGTCCCAAGAATTAGATTCACTCATATTGTTCGATTTTTTTATTCTGGGGGTTATGTATGTTGCTTTTATGGAGGATTCTATTTTTCGTTAGAGAGACGACTCGTTTTTTTCTCTTGCGGCCACAAATATAGACGTGCCTTTTTGTAGTGAAAATAAAGCACCTCCCCGGGGCAACAATACACGAAAAGCCGGGCACACAATAGGGGAGGGGAGGCCCAAGGGTGCGCCCGGCTTGAGCCCCCCCACGTTTTCGCTTGCGGTCAGACGTCGTCGTCGAGTGAGGAGAGGTATTTCTCGATGAACTCGTTGGAGATGCTGGTCAGCTTCTCTTCGCGGTCGGCCAGCTCGCGCATCTCGTTGAGGCGGAGCAGATGCTCACAGCCGGCCTCGCGGAAGAGACTCGCCAGACGCGAACGCTGGTCGATCTTGGAGGCAAAGAAGGTGCTGAGGCGGTCGATGCAGAGATAACGCTTGTCGAGGGCCTTGAGGCCGGCGTAGCTGGAGAGGATCTCACCCTCGGGCGTGTGGTCGTAGGTGATGAAGTAGAAGGTGCGGATGACGATCTTACGATCGCGCGTGAAGTCGGCAAAGAAATACCCCACCCGGAAGCTGAAGACGCTGAAGGAGATCAGCAGCGAACCCTTGTACCAATCCACGTCGAAGGAGGTGAAGCAGAAGTTCATGTACGTATTGACCACGTTGGGCGAGAGGCCGTCGACGCGCTCGAACATGCGCTTGATGGCGTGCTCCCGGATGTAGACGTCGTAGGGGCGGTCGGGGTCCAGCTCGGGGATGTAGGGATTGTGGGGGATGCAGGCCGAGAGCCAGCGGAGGCCGTCGTTGAGGATGTCCGGAAAGCCGACGCGGAAGAGTAGCCGTCGCTCGCCCCTTGCGGTCGGTGCCCCAGATGGATTGCGGCTTGCAGGAGGAGAAGTCGACCGTGCGCCCGACGCGGTTACGCAACATCTCGAAGTTGCGCTTCTTGAACCACAAGAGGTGCATGCAGGGGTTGGAGAGCTGGAAGATGTAGGTCATCAGCGTGCTGGTGTACTGATACTCCATGCGCACCAGCACGCGGTCGAACTCGGCCGAGAACTCGTAGGGGTTGTTAATGCCGCGCATGGAGAATCCGCCCGCCTCGATGATGTCTACAATGCGGGCGTAGATCTTGTCCTCCGGATACTTGGGCTCGCGCAGGAGGTAGAGCGAGAGGGGCATCCAAATGTCGTAGAAGTCGAGGGCCGAGATGGTGCGTTTCTCGCCTTCGCGCAGGGTGAAGGGCATCTTGTCGAAGTCCATGTAGTAGTAGAACTCGCTCTTGATGATGTCCAAGTCTTCCTTGTTGAAGATGGTCATATCCGCGGCGTTGATGCGGAGCAGCGTCGGTCGAGCGGAGTAGAGGACGCGCAACATGGAACGGTCGATGTACTGTATGGCTTCACTATACCCCAGCTCGCGGAGCAGGTTGAAGACGCGTTTCTTGTAGACGTTGTATCGTCGTGCCTCTTCTTCTTTTCGGGCTTGGGTAGCAGCCGCTTTTTTCTTTTTCGCCATGACTATATATCTGTTTTCTGAATAGGTGAAACTTGCGCTTTCGGGTGAACCCCCGGAAGGCGCTTTTTGTGGGCCTCCGGTGGCTGCCCACGCTCGCTGTGGGGGCATCGTGGCTACGTTTGCCACCTGTAAAACCTTGCCCCCTGTTTATGAATTACGTTTATCTCTTATCCCTTTTGCTTCTGGCCCTGCCGACGGCCACGCATGCGCAACAAGACGTGTCGGCCTTCAAGCGTGGCCGCATGCGTGGCGACAGCCTCCGCACGGAGCTCCTGCGCCGCATCGAGGACGCACGCCCGGACTACAACGCCGACAGCGTGCGGGCGGTCATCGAGAGCGGGCCATACTTCGGCATCTTCCGCGACAACTACTTCATCGGCGGCATTCCGATTGGCGGGCCTGTCCGCCGCGACAACGCCAACGTGAAGTTTCAGATCAGCATCATCCATCGCCTGACCAAGAGTCGCCTGCCTTTCGACACGTATCTCTTCCTGCAATTCACGCAGAAGACGATCTGGAACGTCTTAGAGAAGTCGCTCCCGATGCGAGATCTGAACTTTAATCCCGGCGTAGGCTTGGGCCACCTCATTGTCTACCACAACAAGTACATCGGTCACGCCCTCTTCATGTTGGAGCATGAGTCGAACGGCAAGGACGGCCCCGCGTCACGCAGTTGGAACAAAGTCTCGCTCAGCAGCACCCTCCTCCTCAATCGCCACATGGAAATGCAGCTCAAGGCTTGGATCCCCATCGTGGACGGCGAGAACAATCGCAACATCCTCCGCTACTCGGGTCTGGCACAGATGGGACTGCTCTATCGCACGGACAATCGGCGTGTGCAGGCGGGCATGCTGGCCACTTGGCGGGCGCGCTCCTTCAGCTTCAACACCCAATGGGAGCTTAGCCTCAAGATCAGCCGTCACGCCAATCAGTACCTCTTCTTCCAGTACTACAACGGCTACGGCGAAAACCTCCTCGACTACGACCGTTTCAAGAGTGTCCTCCGCCTAGGGATGGTGATCAAGCCCGAAGGCTTCTCCATTTACTGAGGCCGGAGGATAGCGCTTAGGGCTGGGCGAAGAGTCATCTACCCCTCAACGCGCCGCTCTCCACTCGCTACTCCCGATCGACCACGGACGTCAGTTCGCGGACGAAAGTCTCTTCGGCCGAGAGCAGCCAGCGGCGGAAGGTGTCGTGATCGAACGTGCGCGGAGTCTGCATGAAGTCCAGCAGGCGCGAGAGGTCGAACGAGTCACCCGTCGTGGCGGCGCCAGGGATCGACGAGGCGTCGGCGGCATTGATCTCTTGTTCCAGGTGCGCGGGGATGAGCATGACGGGCTTATTCAGGTAGAGCGCTTCGCAGACCGACTCGAATCCGGCCGTGGTGATGTAACCGCGGCAGCCAGCCATGTAATGGAGGAATTGCTCATCGTCGATGCGGTGAAGCGTCAGCGTGTCGTCCACCCGGAGTTCCGCCGGGGCGTCACGCTTGTCCCAGAAGAAATGCAGGCGGACGTCCGGGTGGGCGTCGTGCCAGCGGCGCACTTCGTTCTCAAAGCCCTGATTGAGCATATAGCCGAGGATGTAATCCCCTTCCGTGGCTTGCAGGTCGAGCACCTCACGCCTGAGGAGCGGCGGCACGACCACGATGCGTTCCCGGGCGCAGGACTTCATCGGATAGAAGGATAGGGCCGGGAGCTTCGTGGCGCCGATACCCGTCAGCAGCGTGTGCAGACGAAGGATCAGGAGGCTCTGTGCGTCGCCCGTGCCATGCCGATAATCGGGGTGGCGCAGCAGGTACTGATGGGCGATGTTGACAAAGGGGATATCCGTGCGGAAGCGCAGCTGCGCCAAGGCGGGGAGCATCTCGTAAAAGTTCACCACCACGTCCGGCTGCTGCTTCTTGATCCGTCGGTGAATCATTTCAATGCTTTGGCCGTACTGCCGCAGCTTTCGCGGATTGCCGTTGTAAAATGCTGTGCGGAGCTTGTCGAGTCGCTTGCGATCCTTCTTATAGATCAGCGACGGGGCCTCGTAGGCGCGCACCGGCGCTTTGACCTTCGATCGAAAGAAGGAGGGCACTTCGCGCCCGTGACTCTTACCGATCAGCACCTCCACGACCTCGTGGCCGTGGCGCCGCAACATATCGGCGAGTGAGAGCGCTTGCGTCAGGTGGCCGCGCCCTCACCTTGGACAATAAACAGGAACCGCAGCGGGCGGGTTGCTTCATTCATTGGAGTAGGGAGTCAGAAGTAGTTCGGAGGTAGTTGAAGTAGTGAGGCGTAGACCTGTTTGGGCGTCTGATAGACGATCCCGCCTAATTCTCTACGGCTGCGAACTCCATCAAGTAAGCCTTAATAAATCCGTCAATCTTACCGTCCATCACGCCGCCCACGTCGGAGGTTTGGAAGTTCGTCCGGTGATCCTTCACGCGGCGGTCGTCAAAGACGTAGCTGCGGATTTGCGACCCCCATTCGATCTTCTTTTTTCCGGCCTCCACTTTGTTTTGCTCCTCCATCCGATGCTGCATTTCGCGGTCGTAGAGGATGGATCGGAGTTGACGCAGGGCGTTCTCGCGGTTCTTCGGTTGATCGCGCGTCTCGGTGTTTTCGATGAGGATCTCTCCTCGGCACCCGTGTACGGATCTTTGTACTGATAGCGCAGGCGGACGCCCGACTCCACCTTGTTGACGTTCTGACCTCCCGCGCCGCCGGAGCGGAACGTGTCCCACGAAATGCGTGCCTGTTCCACGTTGACCTCGATCGTGTCGTCCACGAGTGGTGTGACAAACACGGAGGCGAACGACGTCATGCGTTTTTCCTTGCGCGTTGTAGGGTGAGACGCGCACCAAGCGGTGGACGCCATTCTCACCCTTGAGATAGCCGTACGCATAGTCGCCTTCGATATTCATCGTCACGGTTTTAATGCCCGCCTCGTCGCCTTCTTGTATGTTGCTGATGGTCACCTTGTATCCATTGGCCTCGCCCCAACGCATATACATGCGCATAAGCATCGAAGCCCAGTCTTGGCTTTCGGTACCACCGGCGCCGGAGTTAATCTTGAGCACGCAGTTCATCGCGTCGGCCTCGCCGCGCAACATGTTGCGAAATTCGAGATTCTCCACCAGCTCCTTTGTGCGCGCATAGGCGGCGTCGACCTCGTCTTCGGTCGTCACGCCCTCCTTGACGTATTCGAAAGCCAGACTCAGCTCCTCAGTCGCATCGTGGACAGCACGGTATAGCTCAATCCATTTCTTCAGATCCTTGACCACTTTCATCTGCGCCTCCGCCCGTTGGGCGTCTTCCCAGAAGGCCGGGTCGCGCGTGCGCAGCTCTTCTTCCTCTAATTGAACGGTTTTCGCATCGACGTCAAAGAAACCTCCTCAACGCCTGCTCGCGTTCCAACATATCCTTCAGTTGGTCTATCGTAATCATGTTCGTAAATCTTGTTCGTTCATTCTGTGAATAAAACGCCTCGTTCGAAGCGGTCGCAAATGTAGAATCTCCGTCCAAAACGCCACGGCGTCGGTTGTGAGTAATGGTTGAGGTTCGATCTTTAGTGATTATTTGGGATATGTGTTTGGCATCCTACCCGATCCTGACTGGTTTTGTTGTAGGATCATTGATTCCAAACTATTCTCAGACGGTTTTACAATAGGATCTGGATTTTTAGGAGCACTTCTGGCTTCGTTTCGCAGTGAGAACAACGAAGGGCATGCTTGCACCCGCTGGGGGATGAAGCATGCCCTTCTAATAATAGAATTACAATAGTCGAACCTTATTTCGTAGCGATGGTGAAGCCCTTGATGACGTTGTCAGACTTGAGAGTCATAAAGACCGTAGCGCGAGCCGTAGCGGCATCGATAGCGTAAACTGTCGGTGTGACACCTTTGGCCGCTTCTTTCAAGAGACCAGTGCCAGAGCTGATGGGCAAGTAGAATTTGCCGTTGTAACTATCGCCCCAACCGATATAGCAGCCGGAGATGTTAGCCGGCAAACCGGTCACCCATGTCAGTGACTTGTCGCTCATATCGACTACAGCGAAGCGTCCCGTAGCACCCATGTTTTCGGCCTTGCCTTTCTCTGCGAAAAATTCCAGGAGGAATTTATCGCTCGTGATGTGAAATGCCTTGCGTACACGGTAGCCGTCGGAGGCTTTCAAGAGGTCGAAGTAATAGTCCGTGTCAAATTCCTTTGCGCCCTTCTTGATTCGGACGGCACCCACCTTGGCGTCGCTTGTGGCCGTTCCACCGAAGGCGTACAGGTTGCCGTCAGCATCTTTGACAAGTGGATTATAGCGTGTAGCCTTGCGTCCGGCAGCTCCGTGTCCGGCGCGAGTGGAAGTAATGACGGAAGAGACATTCAAGTCATAGTCAGCAAAGGCAACACCGAAGCTGTCACGATCGGCATAGCTGACGGCGATGGCCACTTGATTGTTTCCGAGATCGGTAATTCCGTAGATGTCCGGATTGGCCCCGTTGATCTGCCACTTTGAGAAGTCGACAGCAATTTTTCTGTCCGTTGCCTTTAGCATCCACACGCATGACAAACGGGTTGCCCAGCTCTGTAGCGTAAGAATAGGAGCCGTAGGCACCCACGTTGCCGAACTTATCAATCTTTAGAGGCTGAAGGACCGTGAGCTTGCCGTCGGCATAGGTATAAGTGCGCAGGCCATTTTGGCGCTTTCCGATGCCTTGCTCTGATCCGCCCTTTGCGTAAATCGATGCTGTGAAGACGTTCGTCGTATGGTTGAATGCGAATTGTGTGTAGCCGTCGAAGCTCTTCACAGCGTCAGCTTCGCCATAGATGCTTACGTTCGTTCGAGACGTGTTGGTGAGGTCATCAAAGACCTTCATGTAGGCGCCACCAAAGAGATCTTTCTCGAGATCGGAGGCGGTGACAATGAATTTCACCTTCGCAGGTTCTACTTGCCCGCCGTTGTTAGGCGTGGGGTTGTCTTTGTCGCAGGCGGTGAGTGAAAGGGCTGCACCCGCCAGCATCATCAGGGAAATTCCCTTTACATACTTACTTGTAGTCATATCTGATTAGTTTATGGATTGAATAATAGATACAGAAAAAAAGGGTTGCATACGTGGCGCACCCTCTTTTCTTGTTATTTCAAATAACCGATAGAGCGCACCTCCTCAGCGCCCTTGATGGTGGTGATTTTTGGTGGCCACGGCGGTGCGAATGTCTACCTTGTAGATGGCCGCATCCTCTTTAATCTTGGTGATCGGCAGGTAGATGTAGCCATTATGAAACATAGGCACGCCGCCGCTTTCGGTGCCTGAGATGATGTCCCCCTTAGCCGGTAGGCCTTGCAACCAAGTGAGTGACTGCTCACTCATATCAATGATAGCGAACTGATGTCCGGGGGTAAGCGTTTCGACCTTAATCGTATTATAGAGCTCAAGGAGAAATTTGTCGTCCGTCAAATACCACACACGGCGGAATTTGTAGCCGTTCGCTTTGTCCTGGATATTGAAGTAATAATTGGGATCAAAGGCATCCGCGCCCTTATTGATACGTAGAGCACCGGCTTTACGCGTCGTTTTAGCATTAAAGGCATTGGAAAAAACATAGACTGTACCGTCGTCTGTCTTGAGTACCGAGCGAAGCATTTGTGCGCGATACTGTCCAGCAGCGTAGCTGATACGATCGTCACGATAGATATGCTTTACGTTGAGAGCGGTGTCGAGGCGTGCTACCCAGACACTATCGGGATATTTTACGTCTCCCACGCTGGAGCCTCCGTCTGCCCCGCGCTGTTTGAAGCTAGACTGTACGATAGCTGTGAGGAACGTCCCGTCGCCCATATCGACGATGCTCGAGAATGTGATTTGCTCCCCGTTGCCCGTAATATCCTCCGTCCAGATGGTCTTTTGATGGTTAAGTACCATAGCGTTGCTGCGGATGTCCCAAAATTCGAACGTGGCGCCGTCGTTGCGCAGCGTACCGTCTGGACGCTTCATATGGGATGAGACCTGTCCGCCTACACTGGTGATAAACGTATGGTCGTTCAGGAACTGATAATTGGTGAAGCGGTTACGCACGACAAATTCGCCAATCTTCTCCAACGTGCTGTCAGCCTTTAGCCGGAGTACGTATCCGACACCGGGATCGCTCTGCTGATAGCTCATTCCGATAGCCACCTTTCCGCGGAAAAGCCAAGTGTAGTGCACCTTGGGCATCTCCATGATGTTGTCCTTGATGTTGAACGTCTTTCCCTCTATTTCGTTAGCTTGAATGACGTACTCGGTACCATTTGGAGCCCTGACGGCTAAGATAAAGGGGCCCTTCCCTTTGTTGAAGGCCTCGCCGTTGTTGGGTTCTTCTTTCTCGCAAGAGGGGGTGAGGGCAATGAGTGCGCCCCCGAAAATCAGGCTGATAGCGAGTCGTACAGCTGATCTGCTCAATGGATTGGTAAAATTCATTCTTTGTAGTGTGTATGAGTCGTTTTAATCGTTGAAGTGCTTATTGAATACGTAGCGGAACTTGATAGCAAAGCTGCGACCGGGCTTCTGCAAGCTGTAGTTGTCGTAAAGCAGCTCGTTAGTGATGTTGTTCGCTTCGACGGCTATGTTATAGCGTCCGTTGGCGATGGCGAGCACTGCGCCCAGATCGTGTGAGAGCTGTTTGGGAATGTAAATCTTGGCGCCCTCGCCTCGCCAAGAGCGGAAGAAGCGATGCACATATTGCAGGCCGTAACTGAGCGAGAGTGTGTTTCGCGCCCCCAACACGCCTCGGAATTTATACGTCGCGTCGAGGTTGCCGAACGAATAGGGTAGGTTAGGCACCCGGTCGCCGTATGTGACTGACGTTGCGCCCTTGCTCGTGTAGCGTTCGCGATTGCGCATGTCTTGCAGGGCATAAGAAGCGTTGAGCGTGAGAGCGTCTCGGTAGATGTATCGCGCACTGAGGTCCCAGTCCGAAGCCCGTCACTTTGCCGTGGTTCGTGCTGATCGCTGTGCCGCGTGGGCTGATGGTACGAATCAGATAATCGCGGATGTTGCGATTGTTCAGTCCGACCTCCGTGCTGAGGTGATGCATGGGGGAGAAGGTCCCGTTCGTAGAGCAGGTTCAAGTTTACATTATAGCTCTGCTCCGGGCGGAGGGCTGCGTCGCCCTGCTCATAATCGCCATCGCCGAAAAGCTCGCGCACGTTAGGCAGGCGAAAGGTCTTTTTCGAACGACGCCTTGAGCTGAAAAAGCGGGGTTGATGTAGTATGTCCCCGCCAGTCCATAGCCCAACGCATGACTGTTTCGTTCCTGCTCCTCGTAAACGTTGCGTCCCGCCACTTGAGAGACATTCACCGGGCCGCGTACGTGCGTATCGTAGTGCTTCAGCATCAGCAGCGCATTCCAGTGTTCGTTCGGCATGAATTTATACTGTGCGCCGAAGATGTGCTTTTACGTTTTTTGCGTCGCATGAAGGTGGCGGCCGTCTGTTGCACAGCATTCGCGGCGTTGTCCGTAGTCTGGCGCATGTAGTTGGAGTAGGTATGGTTAAGAGAGACGAAGTGATGTCCGCCCCAGCGATACTTCAGCCCCGTGACGACTACGCCCGTTCGTCCGCGATACTCGGCGATGGTGGCAATGCCTTCCCCCTGTGTGGGTTTGCTGATAAAATGGCCCTCCCAATTATAGGTACGTGCGGCCGTATCCACATTGTTCGTGGTTACGACGTCATACTTAGCGGAGAGGTTCAAATCGAGGTTGCGCACGAACAGGTTCCGCTTGGCGTAGGTCAGACGTGGCGTCCAGCCTTCAGCGCGGCGATGTTTGGCCCCGAAAACGATCTTCATCAGATTCGCGTTTTGCACGTCCGCATATTCCCGGCTATAAGTCAGACCCAGCATCAGGCGGTCAGCCCAAACGCGATCCACGAAGCCCGCCTGCACCATGACGGCTTCATTATGATAGCGGTCGTGGAATCGGCGGAACCACTGCTCGTCAGACGAGATGGCCATCGTTTGCAAATCCGTGTTTTGCGTCTTTACGCGATAATCATTGTCCGAGTAATTTTGATACGCATTGATTGTAGCCGTAAATCCGTTGGCTTCCGTCAGTCCAGCGCTCACTGAGGTGCGATGCGTATTGAACGAACCGTAGGAATACGAAGCGTCGAGAAAAGTACGGCGACTCTTATCGGTGACTATATTAATTGCCCCGCCGAGCGCATCGGCACCGTATTCTACGGGCACTACACCCTTGTAGACCTCTATGCTGCGGGCTAGGCCGGCGGGAATGTTGTTGATGTTAAACGACGAAGCGGAGCCATCCATCGGCACCCCATCGAGAAAGATCTTTACATGCTTGCCCGTGAAACCGTTTAAGTTGATCGTTGTAGCCGATCCCACGCCTCCATCTTGCCGCACTTTGACCCCTGAGACACGATTTAGGATGCCTTCGATGTCGAGGTTTGTATTGTGTAGTCGGCGTACATCGACCGCAATGGCGTTGAGCGAAGAGTTGCGCACGTGGCGCATGTCCGTGCCGGTAACTTCTACGTTCTGAAGTGCGACTGATTTCCAAATCGAGTCATTTTTTTGAGCAAATCCCGAGGCTGAGAGCAGTCCAGCGAGAGCTCCCATAAGGAGACGTAAACCACTGTTCATTTTCATCATTTGATTACGGCCGAAAAAAAGTATGGGGGAGCATTTCCGCCCACAATTCCGAATTATGGGGATTATAGGGCTGAAAAAAAGTGGATAAGCATGCCAATCGCACTGCGTGCCTTCCTTTTGCATTGGGCAAAGCCGCCTTATCTTTGCCCCCGAAATCCATATCTTTAGGTGGGGGCATCCGGGACGCGTATCTTTTTTTCATTTACGCAATGAATCTCCAAAACCCCCGGATGTCCCTACCTTCTTTTTTTGCCCTTTCCGAGAGGATGGCGGGCAGATCGATCGCTTTCCCTATCGAATTTTTAGACCCAATGAATAGAAGAAAATGGATGCAGCTCCTTTGTTTGGTGACCTGCTTTTTTTGATGATGATGTCCATCGCCCTGTTGCGCGGTGGCAAACTTTTCGGGCATGATTTTACGGCCCAAAAATTCACCTCGACGGAGGCACCGAAGGACACCGTGCCCACGATACGCACCTCGTCCGACGGCACGACAGTGATCAACACCTCCGCGCTGGGGGCCGACCTTGTCGGCTACGCCGGCCCGGTGCCGATCGAACTCCATCTGCGTGACGGGCGCATTGAGCGCCTCGAGGTGCTACCGAACAGTGAGACGCCTTCGTTCCTCGAGGCGGTGACCGATGAGCTGCCCGCGCGCTGGGTCGGGCGCACCCCGGAAGAGGCGGCCACAATGGAGGTGGATGTCGTTTCCGGCGCCACGTTCACCTCGCGCGCACTGATCGGAAACGTCCGCCGCGCTGCTGCCTATGCGACAGACCATCCCACCGTACCCTCGCTCTGGGACACGCTCGACCTCTCGCCCGGGTCGATCGCCGCGCTCTTGGTCGTACTCCTGGCCGCCATCCTGCCCCTTTTCGTGCACAATCGCACGTATCAGACCGTGCAGCAGGTGCTTAACGTGGCTGTGCTCGGCTTCTGGAGCGGCTCCTTTCTCTCCTACACGCTCTTTTTGGGATACCTCACCAACGGTGCCCAGCTGCTCCTGTCGATCGTTCCGATCGTGATGCTCGTCACCGCCTTCATCTACCCCCTTTTTCGGTCGGCCGCAGTACTACTGCACCCACATCTGCCCCCTCGGATCGTTGCAACAATTGGCCGGGCGCGTCAATCGACGCAAGTGGCACCTCAGCAGCCGTACCGTCCGCCTATTGGAGCGTTTTCGCAAAGGGCTTTGGGTGGCGCTGATGATTTGCCTCTGGACCGGCGTGCTCACCGAGTGGATCGACTGGGAACTCTTCCCCGCCTTCCTTGTCCGCACCGCGCCCCTACCCCTGATCATCCTCACCGGCGTAGTGACCCTCCTTTCGGCCTTCATTCCCCGTCCCTATTGCCGATTTGTCTGTCCGACAGGCACCCTTTTCAAGATGTCCGAAGGAATGAAGCCGAAGCGCGCCTTCCGATAAGAGGCAAGGATTTGAGTCCGACGGTTATCGAGGATCCAAAAATTGCCCACGTGTATCCGGGTAGGGGCGTATTGCATACGCCCCTTGGATGGCCCCTGCAAGGGGACAAATGACCCAATGGTCAAATTTATTTGGAGATGATTCAGGCAATCGTTTCCCTACCGAAAACGTCCAAGGGGCGTATGTAATACGCCCCTACCCGGTACGTCCCATCTATTTTTCCCACCCCTACATGTATCCGGCCAAATTCCCCGGCCTCGGTGAGGCCTTGATCTTCTTTTGCTTCTTTTCTTCCATCAAGGGAAGAAAAAGAAGATCCTGAGGTCAAGAAAAAAATATCCCTCTTTTGATGCCGATCATTCGTTTCCTACCGAAAACACCCGAGGGGCGTATGCAATACGCCCCTACCGTCTGATACCTGATAGGTTTTGGATCCCTGCCACACGACATAGCGTAAAACCCGTCGAGTTTTGGACTTTGCCACACGACATAGCGTAAAACTCGGCGGGTTTTGGACTTTGCCACACGACATAGCGTAAAACTCGGCGGGTTTTGGACTTTGCCACACGACATAGCATGAAACCCGCCGGGTTTTGGATTCTGCCACACGACATAGCGTAAAACCCGGCGGGTTTTGGACTTTGCCACACGACATAGCGCGAAACCCGGCGGGTTTTGGACTTTGCCACACGACATGGCGTAAAACCCGGCGGGTTTTAGGCTTTTGCCACAAGTCTGAGTGAAACCCGGCGGGTTTTACCCAGATCTTTGGCAAAACGAATGCGAAACCTGTCAGGTATCAGGTGGTAGGGGCGTATTGTATACGCCCCTTGGGTGTTTTTCGGTAGGAGACGAATGATCGACATCAAAAAAAGGCGTTTTTTTCTTGCCCCTCATAATCTTCTTTTCTTCCCTTGATGGAAGAAAAAGAAGCAAAAGAAGATCAAGGCCTCACCGAGGCCGGGGAAGATGGCCGGGTACATGATCGGTCTTAAAAATGTACCGGGAAAAAAACTTCCCTGACCCCGGCAGGGGCCTTGTCTTGATACAAGAAAAGAAGCAAAAGAAGATCAAGGCCTCACCGAGGCCGGGGAAGTTAGCCGGGTACGTGTGGGAATGGAAAAGGGGCCCGGGGAATTTGGCCGGGTACGTGTGGGGTGGAAAATGGGGTGTTTTTTTCTTCGCTCCGCCGATCGCTGACCGATATTTGTCTGGTGGGGGCTTCAATATCGCTGCGCGTGCGCTTCTTTTGCAGGCAATTTTGAACAACCCGGCGGCGCACTGACGCGGCGCCCTACATTTTTCTACAGATATGATTCCTCAATGGCTCATCGCGGCCACCAATTCAGGCTGTGGCAAGACCACCTTCACCATCGGGCTGCTGCGCGCACTCCGGCGACGCGGGCTCTCCGTGCAACCCTTCAAATGCGGGCCGGACTATATCGACGCACGCTATCACACCCGGGCCGCGGGCTTGGCGTCCGTGAATCTCGACACTTGGATGGCGTCGCCCGATCATATACAATATATATATGGCAAATACGGCGGGTCGGCCGATGCGTGCGTGGCCGAGGGCGTGATGGGGCTCTTTGACGGCTTCGACAAGACGCGCGGAAGCTCGTCCGAGGTGGCGCGGACGCTCGGCCTGCCGGTTGTGCTCGTCGTCAACGCCCGTTCGACGGCCTACTCCGCGGCGGCTCTCATCCACGGCTTTGCGCACTTCGATCCGCGTGTCGAGGTGGCCGGTGTGGTCTTTAATCTGGTCGCCTCGGCGTCGCATGCCGCTTACCTCCGCGAGGCGTGTGCCGACGTCGGCGTGCCTTGCCTCGGCTGCCTGCCTCGGCTGGCGGAGCTGGAGGTGCCCTCGCGACACCTCGGGCTGACGCTCGATACGAATTTCCAACTCGAACAATGGATCGATCGCGTAGCCGACACCGTGGAGCAGCACGTCGATCTGGATCATTTGCTTAGCGTCTGCCGTCGCCCCACGCCCCCCCGCCGGCGAGGCTCCGCCCCCATGCGCCCCCTCGGACGCGTGGCCGTGGCTGACGATGAGGCCTTCGCCTTCGTCTATCGCGAGAACATCGCCAGATTCGAGCAGGCCGCCGAGGTCGTCCGCTTCAGCCCGATGCGAGACGAGCGGCTGCCGGAGGCCGATCTGGTCTACCTGCCGGGCGGATACCCCGAGTTCCATCTCGACGCCCTCACGGCGAACACCCCGATGCGCGACGCGATCCGTCGCTATGCCGAGCGCGGCGGACGGATACTCGCCGAATGCGGCGGCATGATGTATCTCTGTCGCGCCGTGACGGGGATGGACGGTGCGCGGCGGGAGATGGTCGGCATCCTCGGTCAGGAAGCCACGATGGAGGGCATGCGGCTGCGCCTCGGCTATCGCCGTTTCGAACTCGGCGGGACAGACTGGCGCGGCCACGAGTTCCACTACTCTTCGGTCGTCCCTCGCCCGACGCCCCGCCCAGCGTCGCCCAGCAGTACAATGCCAAGGGCGGCACGGTCGATACCCCCGTTTATCGTCACGCCAACGTCCTGGCCAGCTATACCCATCTCTATTGGGGCGAGTCGGACATCGCGACGCTGTTCGGATAGGGGAGGAGGGTTAATGATTCATAGCAATGAATTTCGGAGGTGTTTTTTTGGCTGGTATCCGGATGTAGGGGCGTATCGCATACGCCCCTTGGACGGCCCCGCTTGTCATCAGGATCATCTTTTCTTCCCTTGATGGAAGAAAAGGCCCCTGCCGGGGCAGGGAAGTTTTTCCTGGTACATTTTTAAGACAGATCATGTATCCGGCCAACCTCCCCGGCCTCGGTGAGGCCTTGATCTTCTTTTGCTTCTTTTCTTCCATCAAGGGAAGAAAAGAAGATCCTGAAGGCAAGAAAAAAACGCCCCTTTTTGGAATCAATCTCTCGTTTCCTACCGGAAACGCCTGAGGGGCGTATGCAATACGCCCCTACCCGAGCACATCCCATCTATTTTTTTGAAAAAGAACATTTGCCCGATACCTCAACCCATATTTCGTTTTTTTAGCTTTTCATTTTTTTCCCTTCTGATGAGATACTTCATTTGGCTATCATACACCGGTGGCGCCTACTGCGGCTGGCAGCGACAGCCCAACGGCATGAGTGTGCAACAGCGCGTGGAGGAGGCCCCGGCCACCATCCTTCGTCAGCCCACGCCCCTCACCGGGGCCGGCCGTACAGACGCCGGCGTGCATGCCCGACGCATGGCGGCGCACTTGGATACGGACGTCCCGATCGACGATCCCGCCGGGTTGGTGGGTCGGCTCAACCGACTCCTACCGCCCGACATCGCCGTGTGGAGCCTTGACGCCGTGCGGCCCGACGCCCACGCCCGGTTTTCGGCCACGGCGCGCACCTACGAGTACACCGTGACGGGCGTCAAAGACCCCTTCGCGCCCCCGGCCGTACATCGGATGGTCTTGCGAGGTGTCGATTTTGAGGCTATGAACCGCGCCGCGGCGACGCTGCTGGACTATCGCGACTTCACTTCTTTCAGCAAGTTACACACCGATGTGAAGACCAACCTCTGCCACGTGACGCACGCCGAATGGCGACGCCAGGGCGACCGCTGGACGTTCACGATCACGGCCGACCGCTTCCTGCGCAACATGGTCCGCGCCATCGTCGGCACCCTCCTCGAGGTGGGGCGTGGCCGACTGAGCGAGGAGGGCTTTCGACACGTGATCGAAGCCCTCGACCGCAGTCAGGCGGGCGACTCGGCTGCGGCGGAAGGTCTCGCACTCGTCGAGGTGCACTATCCGGCCGACATCTATCTTTAGCCCCGATCACGCCCTCCTCGGGCGCCTCAGATCCCGCTCCGGAAGCGGCTTTTGACTTTTGCGAGATTGGTCTACTTTTTGCGGCCAGTTTAATTTTTCAACGAATTACAGTAATAACAGAATAAGAAAATGATTAACTCTCAAGACATCAAGAAAGGGACCTGTATCCGCCTCGACGGCAAGCTCTACTTCTGCATCGACTTCCTTCACGTAAAGCCCGGAAAAGGCAATACGATCATGCGCACGACCCTGAAAGACGTCGTTCGCGGCAATGTGATCGAACGCCGATTCAACATCGGGGAGAAGCTCGAAGACGTACGCGTGGAGCGTCGCCCGTACCAGTACCTTTACCAAGAGGGCGAAGAGTTTATCTTCATGAATCAGGAAACTTTCGAGCAAATCCCTATTGCCAAGTCGCTGATCAACGGGGTAGACTTTATGAAAGAAGGTCAGATCGTAGACGTCGTTTCGGATGCCTCTACGGACACGATCCTCTTTGCCGACATGCCCATCAAAGTGCAGCTGGCCGTGACGTACACCGAGCCGGGCATCAAGGGAGACACGGCGACGAACACGCTGAAGCCGGCCAAGGTCGAGTCAGGCGCTGAAGTACGCGTGCCGCTCTTCATCAACGAAGGGGATGTGATCGAGATCAACACCCGGGACGGATCCTATACGGGTCGCGTGAAGTGACGCGCGTCGCCGTCCCTATACCTATATATAGGGGTGCGGCAAGGGGAGCATACGCATGCTCGCCCCGTTTGTCAATCACCCGTAGCAGACACTTGCCATTCGTAACGCGTAACGATTGGGCGCAATGGACGACAGGCTGCGCATCAAGGAGTTGGCCGAGGAAGATCGGCCGCGAGAGAAAATGCGACTCAAAGGGGCCGCTGCGCTGAGCGACGCCGAACTGATCGCGATCTTGATCGGATCCGGCAGCAGTACTGAAACGGCCGTACAGCTCTCGCAGCGTATCCTCGGCACCGTCGATAACAGTCTCGGCCGGCTTGCTCGCCTGACCGTCGACGAGCTGATGGCTTTTCGTGGCATTGGCGAGGCGAAAGCCATCACCATCGCCGCCGCGATGGAGCTGGGGCGGCGCAAAGGGGCTCACCAACGACGACGCGGACCGCGACACGATCCGCAGCAGCGCCGAAGCCTTTCGCCTCTTCCATCCGCACCTCTGCGACTTGCCGCACGAGGAACTCTGGGCGGCCTTTACCAATCGCAGCGCCAAGGTCATCGCCCGGACGATGATCAGTCGCGGCGGCACGGATCATACCTCCGCCGACGTGCTGATCGTCCTCAAAGCAGCGATCAACAACCTCTGCGCGGGCATTGTGCTTTGCCACAACCATCCCTCAGGCGATCCTCGCCCCAGTAGGCAGGACGACGCCCTGACCGATCGCATCGCCCGCGCCGCCGCGCTCCTCGGCATCCAGCTGATTGATCATATTATCCTCTGTGACAAGCGATATTATAGTTACGCCGACGAAGGTCGCCTGCCGCGCACCTAACCCTCGTTCACGCTCCGAAGCGTACCTCTTTCGGCCAAGGTGCCGCGGACTCAATCCGCAACTCGCCCGGCCTTGAGGTCAAACGACTGTAGCCTCCGAGGGCGCGCCAAATCCCGCAGCCCGCAGGGTTGCATGAATGTTTTTTTAGAGCCCTTTGGGTCAAGGTGCCGCGGACTCAATCCTCAACCCGCCCGGCTTTGAGGCCAAACGACCGTAGCCCCCGAGGGCACGCCAAATCCCACAGCCCGCAGGGTTGCAGGAATGTTTTTTTAGACCTCTTTTCGGCCAAGGATACCGCGGATCAATCCGCAACCCGCCCGGCCTTGAGACCAAACGACCGTAGCCCCCGAGGGCACGCCAAATCCCGCAGTCCGCAAGGCTGTATGAATGTTTTTTTAGAGCCCTTTCGGCCAAGGTGCCGCGGGCCCAATCCGCGACTTGCTTGGTCTTGAGGCCAAACGACCGTAGCCCCCGAGGGCACGCCAAATCTCGCAGCCCACAGGGTTGCATGAATGTTTTTTTAGAGCCCCTTTGGGCCAAGGTGCCGCGGGCGCAGCCCGCAACCCGCCCGGCTTTGAGGCCAAACGCCTGTCGCCCCCGAGGGCGCGCCAAATCCCGCAGCCCGCAGGGTTGCATGAATGTTTTTTTCAGCCCCCTTTAGGCCAAGGTGCCGCAGGTGTAGCCCGCAAATCGCTTGGTTTTGAGGCCAAACGACCGTCGCCCCCAAGGGTGCGCCAAATCCCGCAGCCCGCAAGGTTGCATGAATGTTTTTTTAGCCCCCTTTCGGCCAAGGGTACCGCGGACTCAATCCGCAACTTGCTTGGTCTTGAGGCCAAACGACCGTCGCCCCCAGGACGCGTTAAACCCCGCAGCCCGCAGGGTTGCATGAATGTTTTTTAGCCCCCTTTCGGCCAAGGTGCCGCGGGCGTAGCCCGCAAACTACCCGGCCGAAGGCCGAACTACCGGCGCTCTCGAGAGCGCCCTAACTACCGCAGCCCTCAGGGCTGCATGAATGTTTTTAGACCCCTTTGGGCCAAAGGGTACCGCGGGCGCAGCCCGCAACTCGCCCGGCCTTGAGGCCAAACGACTGTCGCCTCCGAGGGCGCGCCAAATCCCGCAGCCCACAGGGTTGCATGAATGTTTTTAGACCCCTTTGGGCCAAGGTGCCGCGGGCGCAGCCCGCAACTCGCTCGGCCTTGAGGCCAAAACGACCGTCGCTCCCAAGGGTGCGCCAAATCCCGCAGCCCACAAGGTTGCATAACTACTTTTTAACCCCATTATGGATAACGAATTCCTGAGAATAGAAGAAGAGATCGTGAAGGTCCCTTCGCACCGTTTTTTTGACCCCGAAATACCCGTCAATATTTACGATCTGGGGCTGGTCTACCGCGTCGAAGTCGACGACGATAAGGATGTGACGATCGACATGACCTTTACCGCGCCCAGTTGTCCAGCCGCCGACTTTATCCCGGACGATGTGCAGCAAAAAGTAGAGGGCATCGCTGGCGTGCATGGCGTGACGATCAATCTTGTCTTTGAGCCCGAGTGGAACAAGGACATGATGACCGACGAGGCTAAGCTCGAGCTGGGCCTGTTCTAATCCCGCCTCTCCGCCGACCTTCCCTCCGTGAAGAAGATCTACTTTGCCTCCGACGCCCATCTCGGCAACCGTTACGCGGCCGATCCCATGGCCGACGAGAAGCGGCTCGTCCGCTGGATGGACCGCATTGCCCCGGATGCCGCGGCCATCTACTTTCTGGGTGACATGTTCGACTATTGGTACGAGTACCGCTACGTCGTGCCCCGCGGCCACGTGCGTTTTCTGGGCAAACTGGCCGAGCTGCACGACGCCGGCGTGGAAATCCACCTCTTCATCGGCAACCATGACATTTGGATGTTCGATTACCTACCCGCCGAAGTGGGCGCTGTCATCCATCGCGGCCCGCTGACTGTGGAGCTGCTCGGCTGTCGATTTTTCCTCGCTCACGGCGATGAAGTGGGCTACCAGCCCCGAAAATACCGCTTCATCCAGCGCATCTTTCGCAATCGACTCTGTCAAGTGCTCTATGCCCTCGATCCACCCTCGGTGGACGTTCGGTTTTGCCCGGGGATGGTCGCTCAGCAGCCGTCGCAAAGGCCTCGCCGACACACGTCGCGCAGCCGCACAGGAACGCAACACGCGCTCGCTCGACGCTTTTGCCCGCACTTATTTGCAATCCCATCCCGAGACGGATTTCTTCCTCTTCGGTCATCTTCACCTCATGCTCGACCGCCAGCTCACGCCCCACACCCGCATGATTGTCCTCGGCGACTGGATGCAGTATTTCTCCTACGCCGTCTGGGACGGCCTCGAGCTCCGTCTGCTTCAAGACGAAGGCTGACCGCGCTCCCGATCACTTTTTTTCCTTGGTGAGAAGTGATCTTTCGGGACATTTACCCTGTTTTTTTCGCCCTGTCGGGATTATCGATCGAAAAACTGGATTGATTTTCCGCTGTGAGGGGAGGTCAGATAGCGATCCTTGCTCGGTTTTGCACCCCGACGGAGGGTGTCAATGGGATCAAGGGCGTGTTTTTCGAAGGGTAACTTTTTGCAATGGAAACGGAGGTGTCTTATGGCCCCCTGTTTTTTTAGATCCGTACGCATGTCTTTACTTTGCGCCCATATTTACAGCAGACAGATTTTTCAAATAGCAATAATGATAAAAAGTCACATTCCCGGATCACTCCGTAAAAAGAATTTGCAGAGGGAACGACCTCCATGCAGATAGCCGAAAGCATCAGCCCCAGACTGGCCAAAGAGGTGCTCGCGGCCAAAGTCAACGGCACCGTTTGGGACCTCACACGACCTCTCAACGAAGACGCCCAAGTTGAACTCCTCAAATGGGAGGACGAAGGCGGTAAACACACTTACTGGCACTCCAGCGCACACCTTATGGCCGAAGCCCTCCAGCAACTCTATCCTGACGTTAAGTTCGGTATCGGCCCCGCCATCGAAAACGGCTTCTACTACGATGTCGATCTGGGCGACCGCACCATCACAGACGAAGACTTCTCACGCATCGAAGCTCGCATGCAGGAATTGGCTGCACGCGCCGAACCGATTGTCCGCCGGAGCATCTCCAAGGCTGACGCCATGAAGATGTTTGGCGACCGTGGCGAGGTGTACAAGACGGAACTAATCAGCGAACTGGAAGACGGTAAGATTTCCACCTATACGCAAGGCACTTTCACTGACCTCTGCCGTGGCCCGCACGTTCCGGATACATCGTACATCAAGGCGGTCAAAATCACCAGCGTGGCCGGAGCCTATTGGCGCGGCGACGAGAAACGCAAGCAACTCGTGCGTCTCTACGGCATTACTTTCCCGAAAAAGAAGATGCTCGACGACTACCTTACCATGCTCGAGGAGGCGAAGAAACGCGACCATCGTAAGGTCGGCCGCGAACTGGAGCTGTTCACCTTCTCACCTGCCGTAGGTGCCGGTCTGCCTCTGTGGCTCCCTCGTGGCACACAGCTCCGACTCAAACTGGAGGAGTTTCTCAAGCAGATCCAGAAGAAGTACGGTTACAAGCAGGTTATGACGCCGCATATCGGTAGCAAACACCTCTACGTCACCTCCGGCCACTACGCCAAATACGGGAAGGACTCTTTCCAGCCCATCCACACACCGCAGGAGGGCGAAGAGTTCCTTCTCAAGCCCATGAATTGCCCGCACCACTGCGAGATATACAAATCCTTCCCTCGTTCCTACCGTGATCTGCCTTTGCGCCTAGCTGAGTTCGGCACGGTTTACCGTTACGAACAGAGCGGCGAATTGCACGGCCTGACGCGCGTCCGCGGCTTCACGCAAGATGACGCCCATATCTTTTGCCGCCCCGATCAGCTCAAGGACGAGTTTCTCAAGGTGATGGACATCATCTTTATCATCTTCAAGGCACTTGATTTTTGAGAGTTTCGAGGCGCAGATCTCCCTCCGTGACCCCAACAACAAAGAGAAATACATCGGCTCCGATGAGAACTGGGAAAAAGCTGAACGTGCCATTATCGAAGCCTGTGAAGAGAAAGGTCTTCCAGCCAAAGTGGAGCTTGGCGAGGCCGCTTTCTACGGTCCCAAACTCGATTTCATGGTCAAGGATGCTATTGGACGCCGTTGGCAACTGGGTACCATCCAAGTCGACTATAATCTTCCCGAACGATTCGAGTTGGAGTACACAGGCGAGGACAACCAGAAGCATCGCCCAGTGATGATCCACCGTGCGCCCTTCGGCTCCATCGAACGCTTTGTTGCCGTATTGATCGAGCATACCGGCGGAAAGTTCCCCTCTGGCTTACCCCTGACCAAGTCGTCGTACTTCCCGTAGGCGAGCGCTACAATGACTATGCTCATCGCGTGGCCAAAGAGCTGGAGCAGCATGACATCCGTGTCCTCGTAGACGACCGTAACGAGAAAATCGGACGTAAGATTCGTGACAACGAGCTCAAACGTATCCCCCTACATGCTTGTCGTCGGAGAGAAGGAGCAGGAAAGCAATTCCGTATCTGTCAGGAAACAAGGCGAGGGCGATAAAGGAGTAATGGAAATTTCTACATTTGCCGCGCTTTTTAACAGACGAGGTCAACGACATGATGCATCGCTGGGAAAAAAAGAACAGATAAATTGATTTCACCGTACAATTAAAAAAAGGAGGATATATTACTCATTTGGATACGAGAGGTAAGATGAGAAACGACAAACTGAAGGACCAATACCGGATCAACGACCGGATTCGCGTACCTGAAGTTCGTTTGGTCGGCGAGAATGTGACTAACGGAGTCTATCCGATAGAAAAAAAGCATTACAGATAGCAGAGAGCCACGAGATGGATCTGGTGGAGATCTCTCCCAACGCCGATCCCCCGGTGTGTAGAATCACCGACTATCAGAAGTTTCTTTATCAGCAGAAAAAGCGGCAGAAAGAGCAAAAAGCTAAGTCGGTCAGAGTCGTCGTGAAGGAGATCCGCTTCGGACCGCAGACTGACGATCACGATTATAACTTCAAGCTCCGCCACGCCAAAGAGTTTTTTTGGACGAGGGTGCCAAGGTCAAGGCCTACGTGTTTTTCAAAGGCCGCTCGATCCTGTTTAAGGAGCAGGGAGAGGTGCTGCTGCTGCGATTTGCTAACGATCTGGAAGAGTATGCCAAGCTGGATCAGATGCCCGTCTTAGAAGGTAAGCGCATGACCATCATGCTTTCGCCTAAGAAGAGCGTATCGAGCAAGGCCGTTGCCGCTAAACAGCAGGCTGCCGCGGTACAGAAAGCCGCCAAGAATGCCGATGACACCCAGTCCACCGAATCCGCTGACTCCGACGAGGAAGAATGATATATACATCGATATACAGTATTAATTAAGAGTAGATTATGCCAAAGTTGAAGACTAATTCCGGTGCCAAAAAGAGGTTCGCCCTTACCGGAACAGGGAAGATCAAAAGAAAACATGCCTTCAAAAGTCACATCCTGACTAAGAAGACGAAAAAGCAAAAAGCGCAACCTGACCGCCACCGGTCTCGTGGATCGCGCCAATGTTCGTAGCGTGAAGGAAATGCTTTGCATGAAGTAAGTTGATCCGCAAAACAGAGAGGACAGAATATCATTTTACTAACCGAATGAATCAGCGCCAAAGATCATCGCTTGCAGAAGGGATGACGCTGACATTCAAAAACAAGAACTTATGCCAAGATCAGTAAATCATGTTGCTTCGAGAGCAAAAAGAAAACGGATTCTGAAACTTACGCGCGGCTACTATGGCGCCCGTAAGAACGTGTGGACGGTAGCTAAAAAAACACGTGGGAGAAAGGTCTGACCTACGCCTTCCGCGATCGTCGAAACAAGAAGCGCAACTTCCGCGCCCTGTGGATTCAGCGTATCAACGCTGCGGCACGCCTCGAGGGGCTGTCGTACTCCCGACTGATGGGTGGGTTGCGTGAGGCCGGTATCGAAATCAACCGCAAAGTGTTGGCCGACCTTGCCGTAAATCACCCCGAGGCGTTCAAGGCCGTTGTTGCCAAGATCGCGAAGTGACGATGAAAAAGATAATGTGAGAAAATAGATCGTTGAAGGAGCTCGGCCCGATGAAGGTCGGGCTCTTTCTGTTTATTGTCGCCACTCAGCGCACTCCATCCAAGCCCTTAACCGCCTGCCCTATGGACATCCTTATCGTTGCCATTGTGACGTTCGCTATCAACCTGTTACTGGGACGGTGGCGCGTACGCTATCGGAAATTCAGCCCCATGTGGTGGGTGCTGATACATGCCCTCGATCCCCATCGTTATCCCCCTGCGTATAGGACTCGGCGTACCGTTATGGACGGTTCCCGTTTTTATTACCTTGGGCGTGGCGGGTCAAGCGTTAGGAGCGAGGCTCAGATGGTGATCCTCGGCGGGGCACGCCTTACGATTCACAACACGATCGGGAGGACGCCCAAATCCTCTCTTCCCCCAATCACCCGGGAGCACAACTCCCATAAATTCCCGTTATGAAAAAGACATTTTTACTGATGATCGTCGCTTCCGCGTGTGTAGCGACGGAAATGGCCTGCATGTCGCGCGAGGCAAAAGATCCTGTGATGCAGGCTGATGCGAAACGTGGCGAGACACAGATTGACACAGCGCCGTCGATCGCCACACCTGCCCCCGAACCCGTTCGCCCGAAGGTAACGACCGAAACAACCTGGTCCGAAATCGTTGCCATACCCCAGTTCAAGGGCTTCGGCCAGTACATTTTGGCTCGCGAGCGCATCGGATACAAGCCCCACATGAAGTTAGCCGATGTGGCCAAGACATTGCCCTTCCACCGTAACGTTGACGCCAATCAGGCTGCCGATTGCATTAACAAAATGATCGAGCGCGTCGATGCCGGTCGGATGAGCTACCACAGCATTGGGCAGGGACGTCGGTCTCTTCTTCTTCCGTGGTCGGCCCGGCGCCCCGTTTGCCATTATCAGTGCCGGCGGCGGGTTTTTACTACGTCGGATCCATCCATGAGGGCTTCCCGCTGGCGATGACACTCAGCGACTTAGGCTATAATGCCTTCGTTCTTCAGTATCGCACCGGCGGGTTTCAGATCGCTTGCAAAGATTTGGCTCGCGGCATCGATTACGTTTTCAAGCACGCCGACGAATGGAAGGTCGACACCGCCGACTATTCCCTTTGGGGCGCCTCGGCGGGGCTGAAATGGCCGCTGCGCTCGGTTCGCACGGCACACGGCACTATGTTCCGAGCATTGTTCGGCCTCGCCCGGCCGCGGTCATCCTCTGCTATACCGAGCATGCCGATTACACCCGTCACGACCCGCCCACCTACGCCGTTGTTGGCGCTGACGATCGTGTCACGAAGGCTTCTGCCATACGTCGCCGCGTAGCCAACCTCAAGGCCGCCGGAATCGACGCCGAGGTGCACGTCTACCCCAACCTTGTTCACGGTTTCGGTATGGGCATTGGTACTACCGCCGAGGGATGGCACATGGGAGCTGTCAAGTTTTTGGGAGAAATACATCAAAAAGGATCACTCAAAGTGACAAAATGACATTCTTTGATCGCCAGATAAACCTTTTCGCAGCCTTATTGCCGTACGCAGGCATAAAATGAAGCGCAAAGGGGAGAGTCGACCGACGCGACTCTATCCCATAACGAAAGACCGGAAGGCTTTGTGCTTTCCGGTCTTTTTGATCTAAAAATATCGGTGTTTTTTTATCTCCATCGAGAATATTTATACCCTAAATCCATCGAAAAATCACTTCCATGAGTAGATTTTGATCATCAGTCTGTCATAAATTCGATTCCGAGAAAAGAAGAGTATCGGGAATCTACCAAGAATCTGTTTTCATGAAAAGAAAATGATGAAGCACCTATCGAGGATTTGCTTCACTGACACTCTTTCTACTTCAAATTAGATCAAGATAATCTTCACATACCCATTTCGCACCCAAAACCTATCAAAGATTTGCTTCTCTGGTATACTACAGATCTAAAACTTGTCGAGGATTTGCTTCATTGACACTCTTGGATAGGAATCCCCGGCAAGTTTTTTTATATCTTTTGTCTCTCAGATGGAAATTCCCGTCGGGTTTTTTTGCATCTTTTGGCTCTCGGATGGAAATCCCCGGCGAGTTTTTTTCGTGTCTTTTGGCTCTTGGATGAGGATCCCCGGCATGTCTTTTCATACCTTTTTGGCTCTTGGATAAGAATTCCCGCCGAGTTTTTAATTTTTGAGAGCGCACCCTAAGGCTGATCTGTATAAAGATGGACTGATCTTTTATCGTGATAGCGCTGCTTTGCATGAGTTTGGCCATGTGGTTGCCTCTCGGAACGGTTCTTCTTTTCTTTCCTTGATGAAAGAAAAGAAGCAAAAGAAAAATCAAGGCGATGATCGCCATCTCTTTTTGCCTTGTACATGTGATCCATGGGTAATGTTTCATTCGCTTGGGAGAGAGGAGGATTATCCTCACCGTGTTTTTTTGCTTTTTGAGAGCGCACCCTAAGGCTGATCTGTATAAAGATGGACTGATCTTTTATCGTGATAGCGCTGCTTTGCATGAGTTTGGCCATGTGGTTGCCTCTCGGAACGGTTCTTCTTTTTCTTTCCTTGATGAAAGAAAAAGAAGCAAAAAGAAAAATCAAGGCGATGATCGTCATCTATTTTTTTGCCTTGTACATGTAGTTAATGGGCGGTGTTTGGTGAGATTGGGGGCATGGAGGGTCATCCTTGCCGAGGGAGCTACTTCTCTGTACTTTATACATGAGGAAAAAGCGCCTCTATTTTTTTCGATTGTTCTTGGTGTTTGTTTCGAAAAACATGTTCTAACTTTGGGGCCATAAAAACGAGGGGAATCGTTGCTGATATGAGGCTAATGAGTCACAGTGGGTAGCAGATTCTCTTCCAAATATAAATAGTAATACTAAATATAAACAGGAAAAAAAGATGGCAAGAACGATTGAAGTTAAGAGAGTGGGCATGAAAAAAAGTACGACAACTCTCTTCATGTACGTTATCACAGCGAGATCTATGGCATTGTAAAAACAGTACGATCTGACCAAGATTGGCCTTACGACCGCTTTGATGGATGAATGGAATGGCGACATCAATTTAGAGGGCGACATTAACAAAGAGGCAGGCATGAATGTGAACACAGAGCGCATGCTTAAGAAAGACGAAGAGCGTGGCAAGCTGATCACGTTCATTTTTAATGCTATTCGGAATGCGCGGCAGTCTCCTGACGACAACGAATCCGATGCGGCTATGACGCTGTACACCGTGATTCGCTCTTACGACGGTCTGCAACAGGAAGCGCACGAGCGCAAGTCTGCCGATATCTTTGGCTTAGTGACCGACTTACGGAAAACCGAGAATGCTCCGTTTGTTACAGCCCTTCATTTGACAAACGCCGTGAATAAATTGGAGACGGTGAACAAAGCGTACGACGAATTTGTCGCAAAACGAGCAAAAGATCGTACAGCGGCCGCCGAACTGCCTCCGGCTCGGGTTGTCCGCCCAAAGACAGACGAGGTTTTTGACCACATTGTCTTTGCGATACAGAGCGCTTATACCTTTGGCACCGCACCCGTAGAAAAGGAGCTGATTACGAAGATGGTAGCCGAGATGAATCAGCGTACCCGAGAGATCGAGGAGGCTTATCACCGCAGTTTGGCCGAGAAAAAGGCCAATCGGAAGAAAAATCCCGGTCAGCCGAAGGATCCTAAACCGAAAAAAAGCCCAAGAAAAAGGACAATGATCCGGATATCCATCTGCCTGAGAAAGAGGAACCTAGAAGCCTGAGGATGGCAAGGACAAAAAGCCTGAAGGAGGCGGCGGGTCTGCTGGTGGCGGAACAGAAGGCGGCGGCGGAGGCGGCCCCGAAATTCATCTCCCGAAAGAATAGATGCATAGACTGGGCAGGTCGGAGAATCGTTTGTAATACCCTAACTGCCTTTTGATGAGATAGATAATGACTGGGCGCACGGCGAAGGGAAACCTTGGTTCGTGCGCCTTTCATTTTGTCTATCTGTAGCAAAATTCAGGTGTTGTTTTTTTATTCGTAAAGTGTTCGTATAGAGGATATTTAGCGAGTGCGTCCTTCGTTTATACTTTTTCATAGACGTTCCTCTTGAATTTCTTCTTCCTTTTTTATCCTTGATGAGAGAAAAGAGCGGGAAGTAGATTAAGAGATCAAGAGCGTTAGCCAAACTGGCCGGGTATCCAGTAAAAAAAGGAGTAAAAATAACGCCAAAATGTCAGGGATTTTTGGATGGGTGAGGCTTGATGTCAGGCAAAATTTACAGCATCGGCAGAGATCTTTTTTTCTTCTTGATGAGAGAAAGGGCGAGAGAGAGGATCAGGGCATTACGAGTGTCGCTATCTTTGCCGGGTAAATTCTGAGTTGGCGTCCTGTTTATCAGATATTTAGTGAGTACTTTCTTCGGAAAAAAACTCTTTTTAGGGTAAACAGGGGCGAGACATCGATTAGAATTTCATTATGTCATGTATAACTGATTATTAATCAACCGCTAATAGCTTCATCTTTTCCCATTCCTGACAATATGTCCAAACTGATAATCACCCTGATCATGATTACGAGCTTTACCGCGATGGTCGGCCAGCGGATCAAGGTCGCATGCGTGGGCAACAGCGTAACCTATGGCTATGGTTTGCCGAATCCTGCCACCGACGCTTATCCCGCACAGCTGCAAAAGCTACTCGGCGATACGTTCGACGTGCGCAACTTCGGCCGCAATGGCGCCACCCTCATGCATGGCAGTGGCACGACCTACCGTCTTCAGAACGAGTGTAAACGCGCCCTTGCTTTTTGCCCCCTGATTACGTCGTTATTGACCTCGGACTGAACGATGTAGATCCGATGAATTGGACACCCTAACGACACGGCTTTTTACTCGCGACTACCGCGAGCTGATCGACGCCTTCCGTCGGGCCAATCCGCGGTGTCGCATCTGGATTTGCCACATGACGCCGATCGCGTATGACTATCCGAACTATTTCCACGGCCTGCGTGAGCGCTATGCCATGATTCGACAGAAAATTGCGGATGTGGCGCGTGAGACAGGCAGCTCGCTGATCGACCTTCGCGAGCCGTTCCGCCATCGCCTCGACCTACTTTTTTTGACGGCCTCCATCCGAACGCCGAGGGCGCGCGCTTGTTGGCCGCGACCATTGGCGAGGCTCTGACCGGGAGGCACGGCGGGCTGCGCATGCCCTGCCATGTACACCGATCACATGGTGCTCCAGCGCGACCGGCCGATCAAGATCGAGGGCACGGCCGACGCCGGTGAGACCGTCACCGTGCGCATAGCCGATCGCACGCACTCGGCGCAGGCCGCAGCCGACGGACGCTGGCTCGTCACGCTCGACACCATGCCCGCCGCCACCGGCCTCACGCTTGAAGTGGCCACCCCGAAGCGTAAACTCCGCTTTGACGACGTAGCCGTGGGCGACGTTTGGCTCTGCTCCGGGCAGTCGAACATGGCCTACCCCACGGACAGCGTCGTGCCGGCCGAGCGCGCCGTATTGCGCGCCTTCGCGAAGACCCGTCCCGCCGTGCGTCTCTTCCTCATGCAGCCCTCGCGGATCCCCTTTGCCGAGGAATGGGAGGCGCCGATGCTCGACAGCCTCAACCGCTTGGAATATTTCCTGCCCGCGCGCTGGGAGCAGTGCAACGAGTCCACGGCCGGCCATTTTTTCAGCCATAGCGATGGCCTTCGCTAAGCGGATTCAGGAGACGGAGAACGTTCCTATTGGCCTCATCCTCAATGCTGTCGATGGCTCACCGCTTGAGGCTTGGATCGATCGCGAGACCTTAGAAGCCGACGGCCCGGAGATGCTCAGCGACTTCGCGTCGAACGTGCTCATTCATCCTTGGGTGCGCAGCCGCACCGCGTTCAACCTACGGCGTGCGACATCGAATCGACAACGCCACCCGTACGCGCCCACGTACCTCTTTGAGACCGGCGTTTGGCCCCTTGCGCAGCTTCCCATCCGCGGCGTGTTGTGGTATCAAGGCGAGTCGAACGCGCACGATGCGGCGGGTTACGCGCGCTTCTTCCCGTTACTCGTCAGCAGTTGGCGGCGTTACTTCAGCGACGCCACATTACCGTTCTATTTTGTCCAAATTTCCACCACCGACAAGCCCGATTGGGGTCGTTTTTCGCGACATGCAGCGCCGACTGCCCGAACGCGTCCCCGCCTGTTACATGGCCATCAGCAGCGACCGTGGCGATTCGATCGACATCCACTTCCCGCATAAGATTGACGTCGGGGAACGGCTAGCGCGACAGGCCCTTTATCACAGCTACGGTCACACGGACGTGATCGCCGACGGTCCGATCGTCGAACGCGCCGTGCAACACAATGGCCGAGTGACGATTTACTTCCGATCGGCCTCGGGACTCATCACATCTGACCATCAGCCAGTTCGCACGGTCGAGTTGGCCGATGCCGAAGGCCCGTTTTACCCCGCCACGGCCGAGATTATCGGGGATAGGCTGAGCGCTTACTCGCCACACGTCCCCCATCCGCATCGCGTGCGTTACGGTTGGGCGTCATTCAATCGGGCCAACCTGACGAACGGCGCAGGGCTACCCGCTTCGACCTTTTCCGTCGATGTCGAACAGGAGGGCAAGCCATGAAGAAAGCGCAAAAAGGTGCGGTGCCGTGTTCGGAACGCAAGCCGCGCATGCATCGCGTATCATTTTTTTGATGAACGAAGAAGAATATCGGGCTGTCACGCATCATTTAGCAAGATACAAGATCAAAAACCGTTCGAATTGGCTTCGTATGACGATTCTCACCCACGTTTTTCGCGTTATGGGCGAGGATCATCCGACACTCTTCAATGAAAACGAAATGCGCCGATGACCGTACAGCCTTTTAATGACGAATACTTCATGCGCCGTGCCCTCGACGAGGCGCGTCAGGCCGCCGCAGAGGGCGAAGTGCCCGTCGGTGCGATCGTAGTTTGCGGCGATCGCGTCATCGCTCGTGCCCACAACCAAACGGAGCGCCTCAACGACCCGACTGCGCATGCCGAGATGCTGGCGATCACTGCCGCCACCGGGGCTATGGGTGCGAAATATTTGCCCGAATGTTGCCTCTACGTTACCGTCGAGCCCTGCGTCATGTGTGCTGGCGCCATCAGCTGGGCACAATTAGGCGCTGTTGTCTACGGTGCGCCAGACGTCAAACGCGGCTTTACCGTTTACGCTCCGCAGGCGTTCCATCCGCGAACGGAGGTGCGCGGCGGCGTGATGGAGGCGGAATGCGCTGCCGAGATGACAGCTTTCTTCCGTGCTAAGCGGTGAGGTGTTATCGTGTGCTTGCGGGGTGTACCGATGTGGCCGCCCAGAGCAAAGAAAAAGAGGGTAGGACGTCGTGATCTTACCCTCTTCTCATTGTCTGTTACCGGATCCGCTGTTCGGCTGGGATCCGCACTGAATGCGGCATACGTTTAGCGTATCCTATGCGCAGTAAGATCGTCGGATACTCACCCGGAAGACCGAGCGTGTCGGCCAACTCATGGGTGAGCTCCGGAAGCTCGTTCGGCGGGTTGAGGTAGGCATGGGCGAGGTCCCATCGCCGTCGATGTGAGCAAGAGGCGCTCCAGCGTCCGACCCAGTGCTACCCATTGCTCTACAGTGTTGTCGCGGGTGGTGAGCAAGATCAAGTGGGAGGCCGAAGCGATCTTCTTGCGGTCGCCGCGATTCTGCGATCGCTCGTTGAGTGCACCGGCGATCACGTTTTCGGAGATGAAGCGCGGCAGATTAGGGGCGCCGAAGACGTCGTAACTCAGTCCGTCGTGCTGAGCGTCGCGATGCTTCTTGTTATAACGCATCCAGCTGCGCAGTTCGGTCTTGAAGGCGTCGTCCTGCATTTGCAGGCTGTTGCCGCAGTAGATCAGTTCGGCGATGGCATCGAAAGCGGACGTGTCGCGCTCGTAGAAATGGACGCTGACCGAGGGTGCAACTTCGACGGCCCGCAGTCGGTCGATGTCTGCCGCGGGGATCGTGTGCCCATCGTACACCCGGCGATTAGTCTGCCGGAGGGCGATTTGCGCGAAGAGCGGCGACGACGTTACGTCGGCGTGGCGATCAAGCCTGATACAGATCGTGCCGTCTTCCGCAACGGTCACCGTCGGGCAGTAGCCCTTATGCGAGGCGGCTATACAGAGGTTTTCCGTCGCGCAACCGAGGCTGACGAACAACTCCCGATTGTCCGGATCGACTACGGGCAATGCCCGACTGTAGTCGGGGCAGATGTTGATCTCCGTCTCGCCGATTCGGAACAGCCACGGCTGTGTGTTATGCCCCGACGGGGCTTTGACGGCCTGCTCGATCAGGAACAGGAGGTCTGGGTTTTGTGTGAACAAGTCATTCATTGCAGTCTAAAGTCAATAGGTGAAATCGAGCATGCCATTTCATTTTCCGTTTTTTTCACTCCCTTGAGGTACTGGTCCCAACGCCTTGACGTATTGACGGAGGGCTTCCGTGCCCTCGGGTGTGATACGACAGGTGGTACGTGGAATTTTTTTCCCCTGAAACCTTTCTCTATAGCGATGTAACCCGCTTGCGAGAGCTTCTCCAACTGCACACTCAGGTTGCCGGCCGTCGCGCCCGTCTCCTTGCGCAGGTAGGTGAAGTCGGCACTTTCTACGCCGATCAGGATGGACATCACGCCCAGCCGAAGTTCGCTGTGGAGCAGCGGATTCAGTCCGGGGAGCATGCCTTCTTTGCGCGACGGTTCAAGATGTGTCCGGGGATAATACCCATCGCCACGAAAGCCAAGGCGAAGGTCAGCAGGTGCAAGTCTATGTCCGTGAGATGGAGGAGCGCGAAGCTGAGCAACAGCGCGACGATGCCGCCGATGATGAGCGGCCGGAAGCGCGTGACTAACCCGGTGATGACGCTGCCCTGACCCATCATCAGCGTGATGAGGAACAGGATCGTCGCCGGTATCGCACCGAGGAACGACAGGCAGGAGACGATGAAGCCGCTCCAGCCCATGACGATCCAGATGTACGACACCACTTTGTCGACATACGTGCGGACCTCCGGCGGCCGACGCTTCTGAAATAGCTGCCACGGCAGCCCGATGGCGGGAATTAGGAACCAGAGGTACTGCATCCGAGGGTCGTTCGTGAACTTCACGCCGGCCCAGACCGCCAGCGTGGCCAGTATCGTGGCGTAGCCCCAAACGAGTATCGGTGTGCCCGCGCCACGCTCCATCTTGCGCTGCGTGTTGCGGATCATCTGCGCGATCAGCGCCATACTCTCTTCTTCATTCAGCGGGACGTCCCGCAAGACTTTCTTCTCTTCTTCTTTCATTGTCATGATTCATTTTTCATTCTTCACCCGATCCATCCGCCGGGTGTCGTCGGACGAGGCACGCTCCACGGTGCGCGACTTGACGGACTTGCCGGAACGCAGCACGTAATGCAACCCGACCGTGAGGCGTCGCCCGGCCGATCCGCCGGAGATGGACGTGCGTTCGTTGAAGCGATCGGTGTGCGAGAAGTACGTCACGCCGCGGTCGAAGAGGTTGCTCACGCCGAGGGTGACAGTCAGCCGATGGTCGGCGAACTGCTTCTTGAGCGCGACGTCGAACGTGTGGCGTGGCTCGATGCCGGAGTTGGCCGAATAGAGCCGACTCGACGCGTTGTAGGTCAGCTCCGCGTATGCGTCGCGGGGGAGAGTGACGCCGAGCGTGAGGCGAGCAAAGCCGAGCCAGTGCGTTGCCCACGGATCGGAGGAGGTGGCGCGCAGATCTTGCCGCACGCCGACGAGGTTGGCGTTGAGTTCCCACCCGCGCATGGGGCGGAGGGGCGCGCTCAGGGCGACGAACCAATGGTTCTCGCGGTCGTGATTCTCGGGCCGCACGATGCGCACCTCGGGCGCCGAAGCGTCGGTGTGCGCCTCCTCGCGGACAAGGTCGCGGTGGAGGTTGCCGCCGACGGTCAGCGTGTAGCGGTAGTGCCAGACTGCCGTCAGGCTGAGGCGCCGGATGTAGGTCGGGCGGAGCGCCGGGTTGCCCTCTATGTAGGCGAAGTCCGACGAGCGGACGCGCCGCGGGTTGAGGTAGCGGAAGTTGGGCCGCTCCACGTTGCGGGCGTACTGCGCGACGAGCATGAAGAGGCGCATCGGATCGAAGGCGTACGTCGCGGTGGCGTTCTCGAAGAGGTCGGCGTAGGCGCGTCGCATGCCCTCGCGGCCGGCCGTGTGTGTCCACTCCGCGCGCAGTCCGGCGGTGAGGCTGAGGCGACCAAGCTCGAGGGCGACCGAGGCGTAGCCGGCCGCGATCTGCTCGGTGTAATCGTTGAGAAACCCGGGTCGGAGGTTGTGCCCTCGCGCCGGACAGAGTCGCGCATGCGGTTGCGGGTGTACTTCGCACCGGCGGAGAGTCGCATGCCCGACCGGAGGACGCGCACGGCGGAGGCGTCGATGGCCAGCACACGGTAGCGCGAGGCGGTGATGTCGCGGTTCGTCCAGCCCGCCGTTGAGCGTTCGTCCGTCTCGCCGCCGAGGCTGCGGTCGGTGTAGTCGGCCACGAGCTTGAGTCGCGACCCGATCGTGTCCGTGCGGTGCGTCACGTTCAGGGCTGCCACGGCCGTGCGATCCGTCTCCTCGCGGTCGTAGTGACCCGAGATGGACCGCAGCCTGCCATGTTGACTGATCACGGTCTCCACCTCCGACGGCTCCGTTTCTCGTCCGCGCGAAAGCTCCGCCTCGGTGCCGACGGACGTCCGCGGGTTGGCGTCGAAGATCGCCCCCACGCGCCCCGTGAGGCTGCGTCGCCGGCTGTCCATCACCGACTGGGACGCGAACGAGCCGGCTTCGCGGTTCACATAAAAACGCTCGGCCGATAGCTGCCCTATACCTTTATATAGATGGTCGCTCGCGGCGGAGGCGTGCCACGTCCAGCGGCCGGCGTGCGCCCGGACGGAAGCCGAGGGCCGGACGCCGCCGTACTGCCGGCCGAAGTCTGCCTCGACCGACACATTGGCATCCATGCCCCGCTCACGCCGCCGACGCAGCACGATCCGCACGACACCGCCTCGCACGTCCGCGCCATACGACGCATCGGCACGGGGCAAGACCTCCACCCGCGCCACATCGGCTGCCCGCAGCGTGCGCAGGTAGGCCGTCAGCGCACGCCCCGAGAGCCGCAGCTCGCGGTCGTCCACATAGACCCGCGCGCCGGCCGCGCCATTGACAGATACGCCGTCGTCCGTCACCCAGACGCCCGGCGCCGTGCGGAGCAGCTCCGCGCCATCGCGGCCAGCCATCGCCGGCGCATCGCCCACGTGCACAACGAAGCGATCCGCCTCACGCACGATCCGCTCGGCCTGCACCGTCACCTCGCCGAGGCCCACGGACGCCTCAGCCATGACGAGTGACAAGTCGTCACCCGAACGGCCGCGCGCCGAGATCAGCGGGTCCAACGGTCGATAGGCCACATGCCGCACACGCAGCGTGTATGGCCCGTCAGGAGCGGCCAATCGGAATCGCCCCGCCGTGTCTGTCACGTCGGCTGCCAGCTGTCGATCGCCGCGGAAGACGGCCACCGTGGCAGGCTCCACCGCCCGGCCCTCGGCGTCCGTCACCCGGCCGCGGACCTCCTGCGCCCGCGCCTCATGGGCGAGCATCGCCGCCGCCAGCGCCACTATATATAAGGTATAACGCATCGTTTTTTTCGTTCTCGAGGTTGCACCCTCTCTTCTCTATTCTCTACCCTCTACCCTCTATCCTCTACCCTCTACTCATTTGCCCATCATCTCGGCTGGGTTCACGAGGTGCGCCTTCAGAAGAACGCCATGATCAGCAACCCTCACCTTCTGCTTCATGTAGCAAGGCTCAGTGGGCACGCCGTCCGCGTTGCGATCGAGCTTTTTGTTGCCGTTCAGGTCTTGAAAGACGTAGATGTCGCACATGCCTACGGGCACGTTCTCCAGTACGACCGCCTGCAGCTCGTCGGCCGTCGGATCCGCCATGGCGTAGACCGTGCGCTTGCTGTCTTTCGGGTCGACGGCCGAGGCCATCAGCTTGCCGCCGCCGGTGCGCACGCCCGAGAGGAGCAGGTTCACGTTCACCTTGTCCGACATAGGCAGGGGCCTACTTTGCGCCATCATCGCGGCGCCTGTCATCATGCAAAACACGCCTGCGAGGCAGGCCATTCTCAGTGTTTTCATCTTGTTTATCTCCTATTTTAATGGGGTTTGAATTGTCATCGAATCGGCTCGATGACGGGGGCAAATGTATATCAGTTTATTTTATAAACCAATCATCATTACAGACTGATTTAACCTGATGCACGAGCGATTCCGCTTCATCAGCCAGCTCTGCCTGTTAATTAGACAAAAAAAGTTTTTTTGGGGCTGCCCACTGATAACCAGCAATACTTACCTCGAGGTAACTGACTCACGCGGTCCTCAGCCGCTTTGGTGGCGGATTTTTCGCTACATCTTTGCCGGCGTGATTGTAATACACAGTGTTTCACAGCTTAATACAAGACAGAAATGAAAAGAACAGATTGGAACGTGGCGCACAGCGCCCAGGGAGTGATGATGATGACTGTAGACAAACCGACGGCTTGCGGTTCGGCTTGTGGCAGCGGTGACAAACCGGCAGAGAAGTCGGCCGCGTGCGGATCAGCTTGCGGATCGGGCGACAAAGCCGAGAAACCGGCCGAAAAGCCGGCTGCTTGTGGTACAGCGTGCGGCGCGGGCGACAAAGCCGAGAAGCCGGCTGAGAAATCGGCCGCTTGTGGTACGGCATGCGGGGCAGGCGATAAATAAGCCGCCGAGGCATGGACTACTTCGCCTTTCAGTGGCACATCACTGACGAGTGCGACCAGCGTTGCAAGCACTGCTACATCTTCTCCGAGGGGCATCCGAAGCTCATCGAAATGCCTTGGACGAGACTTGTGGCGGTGCTTGCTAACGTTAGGCGGATGTGCGAGCGGATGCAGCGGCGGCCGTACCTCTACATCACGGGCGGCGACCCGATCCTGCACAGTCGCTTTTTGGGACTTCCTCGAGTTGGTGCACAGCTACGACATCCCCTTCACGATCATGGGCAACCCGTTCCACCTCACCGACGAGGTCTGCCAGCGACTCCGGACGTTGGGCTGCAGGAAGTATCAGCTGAGCATCGACGGGATGCGAGAGACGCACGACTTTTTCCGCATGCCAGGCTCGTTCGACACCACACTGCAGAGCGTCCATACGATCCGCCGCGCGGGTATGCATTGCGCGGTGATGACGACCGTCTCGGAGACGAACCGACACGAACTGACTGACATCATCGACCTCGTCGTGGAGCACGAGGTAGACATCTTCGCCTTCGGTCGCTATTGCCCCACGAGCGAGGACAAGTCGACACGGGCGAGCTGGCACATCGAGCCGGAGGACTACCGCGACTTGCTGGAGCGCTGCTGGGAGAAGTTCGAGGAGCACCGCGATTCGGAGACGACGTTCAACCTCAAGGACCACCTCTGGACGCTCTTCCTCTACGAAAAGGGCCTCTTCCAAATCCCCGACGGGCTGGACGAAGACACCATCTACGACGGCTGCAACTGCGGCAACTGCCACTTCACCATCTCGGCCGAGGGGCGATTGATGGCCTGCCGACGCTTCGAGAGCTACGTGGGCACCGTCCGCGAGGAGCTTTTCGACGTCTTTCACGGCCCACGGATGGAGCGCTACCGGGAGCACGAGCGCTTCGAGAAGTGTCGCCACTGCGAGCTCCTACGCTTCTGCCGCGGCTGCCCGGCCGTGGCCTTCGGCTACACGCACGACTTCTACGCGCCCGACCCACAGTGCTGGAAGCAAGTCGTGTAACCCCGCATGATCTCACCCATTAAGCAGAAAATAAATCAGATGAAAGCCATCGTAATCAATGGATGCTGCAAGGCCGAAGACCTGCACATCAGTGAAATACCCGTCCCGCAGGTGAAGCCGGGATGGGTGTTAGTGAAAGTACGCGCCGCGGGCTGAACCACTCCGAGGCGCTCATGCGGCGGTTCGAGGCCGACCGGGATTACATCCGCACGCCCATCGTGCCCGGCATCGAGTGCGTGGGCGAGGTGGCCGACGCCTTCGACTCCGACCTCCGGGTGGGCGACCGCGTGATTGCCCTCATGGGCGGCATGGGGCGATCGTTCGACGGGGGCTATGCCGAGTACGCCCTGCTGCCGGCCACGCACGTCTTCCGCGTCGACACGGACTTAGATTGGACGTCGCTCGCGGCCGTCCCCGAGACCTACTTCACCGCCCACGGCTCACTCTTCGAAAGCCTCCGGCTCGAGGCCAGCGACACGCTCCTCGTGCGCGGCGCCACGAGCACCGTCGGGCTGGCCGCCGTGCAGCTGGCCAAGGCCGTCGGCGCACGCGTCATTGCCGCCCTGTCGCCGTGAGAGCTCGTTCGAAAAGCTGCAGGCCGCCGGCGCCGACCGCTGCCTCATCGACGACGAGCGCCTCAGCGAACGCCCTTGGGCGGAGCGGCCGAACAAGATGCTCGAGCTGGTCGGCATCAAGACCCTCGACGACTCCCTGCGCTGCGTCTCGCGGCCCGGCTACGTCTGCCACACCGGCAACTTAGGCTACGTCTTCACCGGGAGCACTTCAACCCCATCAAAGACATCCCCAACGGCGCCTACCTGACCAGTTTCTACAGCAACTACCCCACGCAAGCCGTGATCGACGACCTCTTCCGGCTCATCCGCCGCGGCGGCATCCGTCCGCTCTACAGCAAAGTCTTCGGCATGGACGAGATCGCCACGGCCCACAAGCTGCTCGAAACCGGCGGCGCGGGCGGCAAGATCGTCCTGCGGATACGGTGACCATCGGAGCCGCAGAAGCGAGGTGAAACGGGGGTGTTTCTCGTAAATCGCTGATCAATAAGCGTTTTTTTGTTGGCAGACGAGCAAGAGGAAGCTCATCGGCGAGCTTTTTTTGAGTAGAGAGAACTTTCTGTGGTTGCATTGCATGGCCTTTTCGCGTGGAAGGGACAGCGGACGAACGAATATGCCTGCCAATCTGTGACGAACGTGGTGTGAAGGTCGGAGGTTCAGAGAGGAACCTTTTGGGGAAGTCTATCTTTGCGGGCAACTAATCAAAACACATGACATAATGTACTATCATATTGCTGTAACAAGTGAATCCTGTAAGAGAACAAGAATTCTATATCCTTTTTACCTCTTGGATATAGCTGAAAACGAAGTCGAGAAGATATATCGAATCGTTCGGGATTATAATAGAGGCGAACAAATTCGAATTAAGGGTGCATTTATCGACAATCGTCAATATCCTGAGATGATAATTGTGCGATCAGAAGAAACGGCTAAGGCGGTTGTGAACAAACAGGCGCAGGTGTTCGTGGTAGGAGAATATCTTATGGCTGATAGGCGTCCATTAGCTGACAGATTCTTTATAGAGAAAAAGGATACAAAGGATGATATCACAGCTAAGGTCTTCGATCATGTAGAGAAAGAAACTCAGCCGAAAGCAGGATTAGCTAATACAGATGTTGTCAAAAAAACAAGAAGGTATTTATTGTTCATGGGCACGATGATGAGCTTAAAGAAAGCGCGGCACGATTAGTTGAAAAGATCGGGCTTGAGGCTGTTATCCTACATGAACAAGCCAATGAGGGCCTGACAATCATTCAGAAGTTGGAAAAAGCAGGCTGATGTGGGTTATGCAATCATATTGTATACACCCTGTGATGAGGGCAGAAAGAAAGGAAGTAGAAACAGCAAGCCCTCGTGCTCGGCAGAATGTAGTTTTTTTGAACATGGGCTATTTATGGGTAAACTGGGTGCGAGGCGTGTTTGTGCTCTACGGAAGAGCGAGGTAGAAATGCCCTCCGATGCCCAAGGCATTTTATACATCGAAGTGAAAGATGGAAGTAATGAATGGAAACATGAAGTGGCTAAAGAACTCAAGAATGCCGGCTACGATGTAGATTTGAATAAGATATAATCCTGCATCTCTCCCTTTAGCCTCTCGCCGTTTGGAACCTCTCCTTTGAGAGCTTCCGGACGGCGGGAGGCTTTTTTATGGTGGTGATTGATCGTAATCCTTTGGATTTTGCGAGGGCGTGAAACATGTCGAATGCGTTTTCGGGAGGGCACTCAACGTATGCTTTTTACGCCCCTACCTTAAGGGTAGGAGGGGTGAGGGGTGACAAAGTGTCCGCCTCTGTGATTTTCGAGGCGCTTTTTCATGTCAGAAAGGCGTGAAAAATGGCCTGAGAGGTTCTAAACGTCTCCGGAGAGGTAAAAAGGTCTCGCGAGAGGTTCTGAACGTCTCCGGAGAGGTAGAAAAAGGTCTCACGAGAGGTTCTGGAGGTCTCGCGAGAGGTAGAAAAAGGTGTCGTGAGAGGTTCTGAAGGTCTCCGGAGAGGTAAAAAGGTCTCACGAGAGGTTCTGAAGGTCTCGCGAGAGGTAAAAAAACGTCTCGTGGATATGCGGACACCTTTCCCGTAAAAAAATGAAGCATTATCTTTACGCCATCTAAAAAAATCATAGATTATATGGCACGGAAAAATTTAGTATCAGCATCCATAACGGATGAAGCAATGACCGCTGTAAAGAAGGGTCTTGGAGACATCGCAACCGCTCTTCCATTCTTGATCGTATTAAGTGCGGAAGAAAGAAGGAGGACGAGAGTGATGGGACATAAGAGTGTCGAATTTGTCAACTCGGCATTGAACGGCGCTGGATCTTTTTCGGAGTATCTGCTCTCTTCCTTCAACAAGGCTGAGATGGCAAAGGACATCGAGTTGATTAACAAGCTGTGGAAGATCCGTGTAGACGTGGCCTCGCTGCTTGAGAAGATTGACGATACCATCTATGGCGCATCGGCCGATGCAATAAAGGCCGCAGACGAGGTTTATGAGTACTTGAAATCAGCCAGCGGTAAGAACGCTGCAGTGAAAGCCCTTGTAGCTGAGATGAGTAAGCGCTACGAGCGTCCGAGCAAGAAGTCGAAGGACGATCCCAACAAGCCCGCCGACCCGAAACAGCCCGCCGATCCCAAAAAGCCCGCCGAACCGAAGCAGCCGGACACGCCGAAAAAGCCGAAAGACAACGAGCCCGATATCCACCTGCCGGAGGAATAAGGAGGATCGTTTAGTCGGCGGTCGCAGCCGCCCGAAGCCGTCTTAAAGTGCCAATGGCCACAACTGGAGATGATCCGGGGAGGTCGTTGGCACTTTCTTTGCTCAACAACGCCTCGTTTCACACATTACCCCATGCCTAACGATTATGACGTGAGCCGCACGCTCCGCCGGTGGTACGACACGCACCGCCGTGCGCTGCCCTGGCGCGACACCCGCGACCCCTACCGCATCTGGATCTCCGAGGTCATCCTCCAGCAGACCCGTGTGGCGCAGGGGATGGACTACTACCACCGCTTCCTCGAGCGCTTCCCCGACGTCCGCGCCTCGGCCGACGCCGCCGAGCAGGACGTCCTCCGGCTCTGGCAGGGCCTCGGCTACTACTCCCGCGCCCGCAACCTTCACGCCGCCGCGCGCGACGTCCGCGATCGCTTCGGTGGACGCTTCCCGACGGATTATGCCGACGTCCGCTCCCTCAGCGGCATCGGCGACTACACAGCCGCCGCCATCGTCTCCTTCGCCACCGGCGCGCCGTACGCCGCCGTCGACGGGAATGTGTTGCGCGTCATCGGCCGACTCTTCGCCATCGACACGCCCACCGACACCTCCGCCGGCCGGCGCCTCTACAACGATCTGGCCCGCAGCCTCCTCCCGCCCGATCATGCCGGCGAACACAACCAAGCCATCATGGAGTTCGGCGCCCTGCAGTGCGTCCCCCGCAACCCCGATTGCAGCGTCTGCCCACTCGTCGCGCGTTGTGCTGCCCATGCCGCCGGAACGCCGGAACGCTTCCCCGTCAAGCAGCATCGCACGAAGACCGTCGACCGTTACTTCCATTATTTCTACGTCACCACGGGCGACGATCTCTTCCTCCACCGCCGGCCCGCGGGCGACATCTGGCAGGGGCCTCTTCGAGCTCCCGCTCATCGAGACGTCCGCCCCCGCCGACCTCGACGCGCTCATGCAAACGGACGACTTCCGCGCGCTCTTTGCCGACACGGGCAACACGCAGTTTGCGCTTGTCGCCGCCGACGTTCGCCACGTGCTCACCCACCGCATCCTCCACGCCACCTGCTACCTCGCCCGCATCCAACGCCCCTCCGAGGCCCTCCTTCGCCTCACCCACACCTCGCGCGCCGAGCTGGATCGCTATCCCTCCCGCGACTCATGACGCTCCTCATCGATCGTGTCGACAGCCGCTTCCGGTGACCCTTCCGGCTTTGTGCGATCCTATTCTTAGCCATACTTTTGGCGCACTTAAACGATAAAAAGACTGATAACTATGTCACTGAACAAAGTCATCCTCATTGGAAACGTGGGGCGCGAACCCGACGTCCGCTACTTTGACAGCGGGAACGCCGTAGCCAACTTCACGCTGGCTACCAACGAACGCGGATACCGCCTGGCCAACGGCACAGAGATCCCCGAGCGCACCGAATGGCACAACATCGTCGCCGGCCGCGATCGCGCACTCTTCGTAGAGCGCCACGTCCACAAGGGATCGCTCGTGTACGTCGAAGGCAAGATCCGCACCCGCAGCTACGACGATGCCTCGGGCAACAAGCGCTACATCACAGAGATCTACGCCGATCGCATTGAGTTTTTTTCCCTCGGTGGACGCCGTCCGCAGGATGCCGAACACGCGGGCGACTCGTCCGTAGCCACGCAGCCGGCCGACGCCGCAGCCGAAGTGCACGCCTTCGCCGCCAAGTCCGACCCTACACCGACGACATCCGCCTCCGATCTCGAGCCGATCTCTCCCGCCGACGCTGATCCGGTGGACGATCTGCCCTTCTAACCTTAGCCCCCTCATTCCTTGGATTCAGACTATTTCCCGCCCCTTTCGCTGCAAATAGCAGCCCCCGGATGGACGGTTCCGGACGCCATCCTTTGTTGTGTTATCCTCTGTATTCTCCTGATTCTCGCCTGCGCAATCGCTGCGGGTGGGCGAGCGCTTTTTGCGCTCACCACGGAAGAGTTGAGTGAGGTGCGTGAGGAGAAGAATCCCTGCCGATCGTTTCCTCCATTTATTGTCTGACCGCCCGCAGCAGACGCGTTTCTCACTGGCCGCCGTCCAGTCGCTCGTGACGTTAGCCATTGGCTCAGTCGGATTGTACGGCGTGGCGTTGCTGTGGCCGGATGCCTTACGGTCGGGGGTCGGATGCGTGTCGGTGATCCTTGTTGGTAGCCTATTGATGTGCCTTTGCTGCGGACTTGTGCCGAGATGGCTGCTTAGGAAGGGCCATCTGCGCGTGGCGCGGACCATCGCACCCGTATTGAAGTTCATCGATTTTCTTTGTTCGCCCATCAGTCGCCGATTAGCCGTCGCCCCGTCGAACGCCATGCATCGCAACGAGGTGACAACCGGCGAACCCGCCACGATCCTCTCCAAAGAGTCGGCCGATGAGCACGAAATGCTCGAGGAGATCGGGCAGTTTTACAACAAGACCGCCGACGAGATCATGGTCTCCCGCATGGACATGAAAGCAATCAGCGCCCATTGCACGTTTCAGGAGGCCCTCGACCTAATTATCCGCAGCGGCTTCTCGCGCATCCCCATCTATGAAGAGTCGGACGACAACATCACCGGCATTTTTGTACGCCAAGGGACCTTCTACCCTACATCCGCGATCCGCAAGACTTCAACTGGCAGAAATTGATCCGCCCCGCCTACTTCGTTCCGGAAACAAAGAAGATCGAAGACCTCCTCGAAGAGTTCCGCACCAACAAAGTGCACATTGCCATCGTCGTCGACGAGTTCGGTTGTGCCTCCGGACTGGTGACGATGGAGGATATTATCGAGGAGATTGTGGGCGACATTAGTGATGAGTACGACACGGAGCAAAAAAACCCTTCTTCCGACTGCCTGACGGTAGCTACATTTTCGAGGGAAAGACGCAACTCAACGATTTCTTTCGCGAAACCGACATCGATGAGGAAGAGTTTGGCGATTTGACTGAGGACGTCGAAACGCTTACCGGCTTGCTGCTCAAAAATTAAGGGCACGCTGCCCCGACGTCGTGAGACGATTGACTATGGGCACTACCGTTTTTCGCGTGCTTGAGGCCAATGAACGTCGTGTGCTCAAGGTAAAATTCTATCGCCTCCCCTTGTCACCTGCCGAGAACGCGAAAGCGTGATGCACAAGGGGGACCCCCACATCCGATTCTCTCTCAAGAAAAAAACAAGCGCATAATGAACTTAGCAGTACACCGGGTCGAAAAACAAGAAATTCGCCGAGCTGCGAGCTTTCTGCACTGTCATACATAGCACGGAAGATGCCATGAACCTGATGGGCGACCTCTATTATCAGGGTTACGACGGACTTATTCTGTATGAGGAGCAAGTCACTTCCGCATTCTTCGACTTAAAAAAACGAAAATGGCTGGCGAGATCCTTCAAAAATTCTCGAACTATCGTTTCCCATTGGTCCTGATCGGCGACTTTTCCAAGTTCCCAAGCCAGAGTTTGCAGGATTTTATCCGAGAAAGCAACAAGGGACGGCAGGTGAACTTCGTCCGTACCCTTCCGGAGGCGCTCCAACTACTGTCCAAGCCATGAAGTCGCACCCGACTACTCTTGTCACCCTCTGTGCAGTCCTTTTTTTCCCTCTTCACGGCCTGCAATGCACCCATGCCAAAGCCTCGCGGCATGCTGCGCATCGACTTACCCACGCCACGATACGCCGAATTTTTCCGCGCCAGGCCGTCCCTACACCTTTCGTTTCTCCCGCCTTGCGAATGTGGAGCTTCCCCCGTCGGTGAAGCTGACGACCGACTCAATATTACCTACCCTAAGTGGGGCGTAACGATCTATTGCAGCGGGGCAGCCATAAACTCGGCCACTTTATCTGCTGCCACGGACGAATGTCGGGAACTCATTCGCCGGAGTGTCCGCGACATGCACGCCGTTACCGAACAAGCCTACGAGGATCCCGACGCACGCGTCTATGGCGTCCTATTCCGCATCGAGGGAGATTCGCCCGCGCCCATCCGCTTCATGCTCACCGACAGTGCAGCCCACTTTTTTCAGGGCGCGCTCTATTACTCCGACCGTGTGAGCCCCGACTCTGTCGCGCCGCTGACTGATTACCTTTTGCGAGACATCGCCGTGCTGATCCAAACCTTTCGCTGGAAATAAGTACCCCCTTACCGTGCCGTTGCTGGAGACACATACGCAGTCGGAGTGCCGATGGGGACTGTGGCGCATAGACGAAACAGGGTCGGAGCTGCTCGACGGGCTGGAGCGACGTGATGCCTATCGAGATTTTCTCAAAAATGTCCGCGCGGAGGGCCGTCGCACGGAATGGTTAGCCGTTCGCGCGCTGTTGCGTGTCCTCCTTGGCTATGAACCGACCGTCAACTATCGCCCCGAAGGCTACCCCGAGGTCGATGGATGGCACGTCAGCTTCTCGCATACGAGACACTATGCCGCAGCCATCTGTTCCCGCGACGCGGTCGTCGGTATTGATATCGAACGGTTCCGTCCGCGTATCGTCGGGTTGCGTGACCGCTTCCGGATAGGGACGAACTGGCGCTCATCGGCGGCCCGAACACGGATGATGTCCGTCGGCTGACGGTCTGCTGGAGTGCCAAGGAGGCGGCATTCAAAATGCTCCGTCTGGGGTCGTCTGACTGGCTCCGAGGAGTGCGTATCGTGGCCTACGAGCCCGCTCCCAATCAGCTTATAGTCCACGAAACGCTCACGCCGAACACATACACCTTCAAAATAGACTTCTCCCTCACCTCGGACTACGTACTCACGTGGGGTAGGAGGGGGTAACGTGGTGTGTTTTTGGGGATACATGGAATAGATATGCCCAAAACGCGGTACATTTTCAAGATAAATCATGTACCCAGTCAACTTCCCCGGCCTCGGCAGAGGCCTTGATTTTTCTTTGTCTTCTTTTCTTTCATCAAGGAAAGGCCCCTACCGGGGCAGGGAGGTTTTTCTCGGTACGTTTTCTATCTCCCTCATGTACCCCGTCATCTTCCCCGGCCTCGGCAGAGGCCTTGATTTTTCTTTTGCCTTCTTTTCTTTCATCAAGGAAAGAAAAGAAGGTAGAGGTATGGGGGAAAAAAACCTCTGATTTTTCATTTCCCAAGATCAATATATTCAGAAAGCGTACCGCGTTTGGGGATTATTAGATCGTTATATCCGAAAAATGAACCGCATTCCCATTATTCATTGAATATGAATGCCCAAAACGTGATGCGTTTGGGGATTATTAGATCCTTATACCCCAAAAAAACGTATCACGTTTCGTGCATTCACTATCCTTTGGATGGCGTTCGGTGTGGCGTATTCCTACTGCCTCTACCTTCTTTTCTTTCCTTGATGAAAGAAAAGAAGGCAAAAAGAAAAATCAAGGCCCCTACCGAGGCCGAGGAAATAAGCCGGGTACGTGTGGGAGATAGAAAACGTACCGTGTTTTTCGGGTAACAAGGTAGGGGCGTATTGCATACGCCCATCGGACGTTCCATTTATGGAACGAATAACCTAAAAATGTGATGCGTTTTCAGATTATACGATCGTTATAACCTGAAAAATTGACACGTTTCGTGCATTCACTATCCTTTGGATGAGCGTTCGGTGGGGCGTATGCAATACGCCCCTACCTTCTTTTCTTTCCTTGATACAAGAGAAGAAGGCAAAAAGAAAATCAAGGCCTCTACCGAGGCCGGGGAAGTTAGCCGGGTACGTGTGGGAGCTGGAAAAACGTACCGTGTTTTTCGGGTAACAAGGTAGGGGTGTATCGCATACGCCCTACAAACGTTCCATCTATGGAACGAATAACCCTGAAAATGGACGCGTTTTGGGGTTATATGATCGTTATAACCTGAAAAATTGACGCGTTTCGTGCATCCACCATCATTAAAATGGCGTCCGGTGGGGCGTATGCAATACGCCCCTACACAGAGACCTGAAAAAAATCGATACGTTTTTTTGGGTAACACGGTAGGGGCGTATTGCATACGCCCTACAAACGTTCCATTTGTGGAACGAATAACCTAAAAAACGTACCACGTTTGAGGATTATTAGATCCTTATGCCCTAAAAAACGTATCACGTTTCGTGCATTCGCCATTCTTGGGATGGCGTTCGATGGGGCGTATTTCTAATACCTCTACCTTCTTTTCTTTCCTTGATGAAAGAAAAGAAGGCAAAAGAAAAATCAAGGCTTCTGCCGAGGCCGGGGAAGTTAGCCGGATACATGTGGGGATAGAAAACGTACCGTGTTTTTTTGGGTAACAAGGTAGGGGCGTATTGCATACGCCCCACAAACGTTCCATTTATGGAACGAATGACCTGAAAATGTGATGCGTTTTCAGATTGTACGATCGTTATAACCTGAAAAAAATTGACACGTTTCATGCATTTGCTATCCTTTGGATGAGCGTTCGGTGGGGCGTATGCAATACGCCCCTACTGTAGTACTTCAAAACGCATCAAATACAGATGCTCCTACCTGAAAAAAAAGGTCTTAGCAATGGGGGCTTCACCCCCATGCCCCTACCTTCTTTTCTTTCATCAAGGAAAGAAAAGAAGGCAAAAGAAAATCAAGGCCTCTGCCGAGGCCGGGGAAGTTATCCGGGTACGTGTGGAAGCTGAAGAATGGATCGAGGAATAGGGATGAATATAAGATCCATCTTAAAAAAATGTACCAGGAAAAACTTCCCTGCCCCGGTAGAGGGCCTTGTCTTGATACAAGAAAAGAAGGCAAAAGAAAATCAAGGCCTCTACCGAGGCCAGGGAAGTTGACCGGGTACGTGTGGGGGCTGAAAAATGGATCGTGGGCTTGGGCTTTTACCTGAAATGGATCTCACAACTTGAGGTAGCGGCCGGTTAGGGATTCGGGGCAGGCGACGATCTCGCGCGGGGTGCCGGCACATATCAGGTGCCCACCGGCTTTGCCGCCTTCGGGACCGAGGTCAATGATGTAGTCGGCACACTTGATTACGTCCGGATGGTGCTCAATAATAACTACCGTGTGCCCCAAGCGGATCAGATCGGAGAAGGCTTTGAGTAGGGTCTTAATATCGTGGAAGTGAAGGCCAGTCGTAGGTTCGTCGAAGATGAACATTGTCGCCGGATGCTGCTTCTCTAACCCTAAATAGTAGGCCAATTTGACGCGCTGGTTCTCGCCTCCAGATAGGGTCGACGAGGATTGCCCGAGTTTGATGTATCCCAAGCCTACTTCTTGCAAAGGCGTCAAGCGAGCGACTATTTTCTTGGCTTGTTTGTCGTCCTTCTGCGCGCTGAAGAACTCCATTGCCTGTGCAACCGTCATCTCGAGCACGTCGTAAATGTTCACCCCGTGATATTCCACCTCCAGCGTGTCGGCGTTGAACCTCCGCCCGTGACAAGCCTCACACTCGAGCGTGATGTCGGCCATAAACTGCATTTCGACCGTGATCCGTCCCTCGCCTTTGCACTCCTCGCAGCGACCTCCCTCCTTATTGAACGAGAAATGGGCTGGTGTGTAACCCATTTGCTTCGAAAGCGGTTGTTCGGCAAAGAGTTTCCGTATTTCTTCATACGCCCCGATATAAGTGACGGGATTTGACCGCGAACTTTTCCCGATTGAATTTTTGATCTATGAACTCTATGTTCTTGATATGCTGCACATCGCCCTCGATAGCGAGGCACTCCACGGTTAGAGGCGCATCGTCTAAGAGTTGTTTCAATCCCTCATACAAAATATCCCGAACGAGCGAGCTTTTTCCCGACCCACTGACCCCGGTAACGACCGTCATAGCGTGAAGTGGGAACTTGACATCGATTTGCTTCAGATTGTTTTTCCGAGCGCCCTGTACTTCGATAAATTCATTCCAGAGCCGAGGCGCGTCGGAGGCTTCAATCTGCTCTTCCCCGTCAGATAGCGCACGGTGAAGCTCTCCTTGGCGCCTTTTTCTATTTCGCTGACCGGGCCTTGATATACCACCTCGCCACCAAGCCGTCCCGCGGCTGGGCCGATATCAATAATGTAATCCGCAGCCCGAATAATCTCCTCGTCATGCTCCACTACGACGACCGTATTCCCCTGCGCCTGCAATTGCCGGAGCACTCGGATCAATTGGTCCGTATTATGCGGATGGAGACCGATGCTCGGCTCGTCGAGTATATAAAGCGAGCCCACGAGACTACTTCCCAGCGAGGTGGAGAGGCTGACGCGCTGACTCTCGCCGCCTGAAAGCGACGCAGATAGGGCGATCGAGTGTCAGGTAACCGAGTCCCACATCGAGAAGGTACTGAATCCGGGTCGTGATCTCGGCCAATAGTCGCTTTCAATCGTTGCCTCGGTCTCGTTGAGCCTTAAATCGGAGAAAAAAAGCACGTAGTTCGGTGATGGGCATAGACACCAGTTCGGTGATTGTCCGTCCGCCGACGCGGACATAGAGCGCTTCGGGTTTTAAGCGCGTCCCGTGACACGTGGGGCAGATCGTTTTTTTCCTCGATATCGCGCAAGCAACACGCGATACTGTATTTTTATACACATTGACCTCCACGTCTGCGAAAAAAATCGTCGATGCCATTCACATCCTCTGCCCCATGCCAGAGCAGATGGCGTTCCTCATCCGTTAGATCGTAATAAGCACGATGAATCGGGAAGTCCTTTTTCGATGCCGTCCGCATAAAATCGCGTCGCCACTGATCCATCACCTCACCCCTCCAGCACGCGACCGCGCCCTCATAGACCGACAGGTTTTTATCCGGGATCACAAGGTCCTCATCGATACCTACTACCCGTCCGAAGCCCTCACATTGCGGGCAGGCGCCCATCGGATTATTAAAATTGAACATCATCTCGGTCGGTTCCTCGAACGTCAGGCCGTCAGCCTCGAAACGTTTGGAAAATTCGAGGACCTCAGGATCGGCCCCAGGCTTAGCGTAGACGCTGAGGCGGCATGTCTCATGACCCTCGTAGAAAGCCGTTTCCACGGAGTCGGCTAATCGGTTCCTAAAGAGCTTGTCGTCGGACACTTCGAGGCGATCAATCAAAATATATACCCCTTCCGTGGGCAACTTTTCCTGTTCCAACACCTCTTGAAGGCGCATCACGCGCCCGTCCGCCTCTATTCTCGTATAACCCTCTTTTTGCAGGATCTCGAGTTGCTCCTTCATCGTCCTCCCTTCCGGCAAAACGATTGGCGCATAGACCGCCAACCGGGTGCCAGTCGGGTAAGAGAGCGCCTTTTCGACTACATCAGACACTTGATGCTTCTTCACCTCCTGGCCAGAGACAGGCGAAAAAGTACGACCCAGTCGCGCGAACAACAATCGGAGATAATCATAGATTTCAGTCGACGTCCCGACCGTCGATCGGGGATTCCGGACGCTCACTTTCTGCTCAATGGCAATGGCCGGGGGTATACCTTTAATATAATCACATTCCGGCTTGCTCATTCGGCCAAGAAACTGCCTGGCATAGGCCGACAGACTCTCCACATAGCGTCGTTGGCCCTCGGCATAGAGCGTATCGAAAGCCAGAGACGACTTTCCGCTGCCCGAAAGCCCCGTAATGACCACGAAGCGGTCCCTCGGGATACGTACATCTATATTTTTCAGATTGTTGACCCTTGCTCCCTTGATAAGGATGCAATTATCGTCTTGCCATACGGCCTCTTTCATCTTGGATACGGTCATTTTGTTGCGTGTGATGAGATCTATGTCTGATGTAAGTGGCCACAAAGGTAGGTCGAATAAGTCATTGATACACTGATTATCCATCTCAAAAAGAAGCACCACTTCAAAAAAGGAAAAGACCCCATCTACACGAAGTTTTTACATTAAAAATACTTTGATTGATCGGCAAAACGCGGCGAAGGCAAAACATCCATCTTAGATGGAAGACTCAAACGCGGCGCGTTTTGCATCTCCAACTAAGATGGAAGTCCCAAACGCGGCGCGTTTTGCACCTCCAACTAAGATGGAAGTCCCAAACGCGGCGCGTTTTGCACTTCCAACTAAGTAGCAAGTCCCAAACGCGGCGCGTTTTGCACTTCCAACTAAGTAGCAAGTCCCAAACGCGGCGCGTTTTTCACTTCCAACTAAGTAGCAAGTCCCAAACGCGGCGCGTTTTTTTCACTTCCAACTAAGTAGCAAGTCCCAAACGCGGCGCGTTTTTCACTTCCAACTAAGTAGCAAGTCCCTAAACGCGGCGCGTTTTTTTCACTTTCTACTAAGTAGCAAGATTGAGGCGCGATAATTTTTTGACCGTCAGGGTAGGGGCGTATTGCATACGCCCTACCGGACGACATCCCAAGGATGGCGAATGCGCAAAACGTGGTACGTTTTTCTATTTTCATCATATATCCGGCCAGTTTCCCCGGCCTCGGCAGAGGCCTTGATTTTTCTTTTGCCTTCTTTTTCTTGTATCAAGACAAGAAAAGAAGGTAGATGTAAGATGAATACGCTTCACCGAATACTATTTTTAATGATGATAAATGCGCAAAACGTGGTACGTTTTCGGGATATAACAATCTAATAATCTGGAAACGCATCACGCTTTCGATTTCCATCATGTACTCGGTCAACTTCCCCGGCCTCGGCAGAGGCCTTGATTTTCTTTTGCCTTCTTTTCTTGTATCAAGACAAGAAAAGAAGGTAGAGACAAGATGAATACGTCTCACCGAATACCATTTTAATGATGATGAATATCGAAAACGTGGTACGTTTTCGGGATATAACGATCTAATAATCCGAAAACGGATCACGTTTTTAGGTTATTCGTTCCATAGATGGAACGTTTTGGGGGCGTATGCAATACGCCCCTACCGTGTTACCAGAAAACGTATCGCGTTTTCGAGATATAACGATCTAATAATCCGAAAACGCATCACGTTTTTTTGATATTCATATTCGATGAATGATGGAAACGCGGTTCATTTTTTTCGGATATATTGATCTTGTAGTATAGAAAATCGGGGGCTTTGCCCCCATGCTCCCTACCTTCTTTTCTTGTCTTGATACAAGAAAAGAAGGCAAAAGAAAAATCAAGGCCTCTGCCGAGGCCGGGGAAGTAAAGCCGGGTACGTGTAGGGAGTAGGAAAATGAATTGAGGAATAGAGGTAGATGTGAGATCTATCTTGAAAATGTACCGAGAAAAACTTCCCTGCCCCGGTAGGGGCCTTTCCTTGATGAAAGAAAAGAAGGCAAAAGAAAATCAAGGTCTCTGCCGAGGCCGGGGAAGTTGACCGGGTACATGATTGATCTTCAAAACGCACCACGTTTTGGGGACATAACGATCTAAACGTATGAAAACGGTACAAAAAAACGGCACCTCCTCTCGGGAGATGCCGTTTGCGATATGGAATCAGGCGGGTGTATCGACCTATCTATCCGTTTCTTTATCGCTCTACGACTACGCGACTGGCACGGGTGCGGGCTTGCACGCCGGGGGCGTACATGGCTGCACAACGGATGGCGGGTAGAATGAATGATCCGGCGTATGAGGCTTGCAATCGTACGCGGAACGTTTTCGTCTCACCTCTCTTGAGGTCGAAGTAGGTCAGTACGCGGTCGTCGCGGATGTCTCTATACGTGTAGGATGTGGCTGAGGCGCCCGACTCGACGTCTTCCGGCGTGATGAGCCTCTCATTGTAGATCTCCCAACCGGAGGGTATGATCTGGGTAAGGGCTAAATTGGTGTAGTCGGACACTGCCGAGGGGTTAGAGACCTTGACCACGGCCACGAGATCGGTTCCTTGCGGCAGACGATCCACCGAGAGGGCGCGCCCGGACCTATCTGTATAGGTGACTTCCATGCGGAGACCTTCGGAGACGGCTGGCAGGGAGTCGCGAAGGGGTATCATCTTCGTGGTGAGGCTTACATAGAGCTGACCCTTGCCGTTATTCTTGACGGAGACGAGTCCTACGGGCGGGAAGGTGGGCAACTGGCTGCGGAAGAGGGTCCGCTGACTGTTGACTGTCGGTTGCTTGCCGCCGTTTAGGCTCCAATCGAACTGAAGGCTGCCCGACGTGCGTTCGGCCAGTCTTCCCTAAGGCCAAGAGGGCGTAAGCCGTGGACTGGGTAGCGAACTCTTGCGACGTGGTAAGGCTTTGCGATACGCGTCGAGCCTGCTCGAACGCCTCCCGATCACGCCCCATCAGCACGAGCGCCTCTAATATCATGGCTTGATCACGCTCCGGCGACCCGTACGTCGGATTGCTCCAATCGTAAGTCGCCACCGCGAGGGAAGTCTGAATATTAATTCGTTAGCTATGTTCGGCTTACCCGCCAAAGCATACGCTGCGGCAAGACGCCATCGTGCCTGCATCGAAAGTGTGCGACTCTCGCGCAATCGATTCATCGCGCCCAGCTCGGGAGCACCTGCTAAGGCCAAGGCATAGAGTCGGTAAGCCTGGACAAGGTCTCCCTGGTCGATAGCAAAGCGTGAAGGCGCCTTGGCGGCCGGCCTCCACCCCTGTGCAGCCCGTCGCTGATACGATTTCCACCGATTCAGTGCGCCAGTATTCACCTCGTAGCCTTTTTCGCGGGCTAAAACGAGGAAAGTGCCCACGTACGAGGTCGCCCACTCGTCTTCTTGCAAGCCACCGGGGCCAATACGTGAAGGCGCCGCCGGGTAATTGTCGGCTGTAAAGGTCTTGGACGGCGCGGCGGACGTTTTCACGGATGGCATCAGCCTCGCGCTTATCCAATTCTCGGAAAGCACCGACGTAAAGAAGGGGTAAGGCGGCAGAAGTGACCTGTTCCGTGCAGTAATGAGGGTAATCGCTGAGAAAAATCGAGGCATCTGCTGAGGTTGGGAGAGGGTATGCGAGCCACTTCGAGGCTTGCCCAGCCCTCGGATGATCCGCCGAAGCCCGTTTGATAGGTCAAGAGGCCGGTGGATCCCGCAGCGATGAGGCGGCTGTCGATCCTTACGATGGGGGATTGGGATTGCGGACGCCGATTTCGATCGTCTCCTTGGAGGAGTGTCCGCCGCCGGTAGCGGTGACGACTATGCGTTCAATACCAGTGGTCAGACCCGATCGGAGCTTGAAAAAAACACGGGTTTATCGCCCGGTGTCGCGAACGTGATGGACTGGCTGGAGCCTTCAGTAAGTCGCAACTTGCCCGTGGTTTCCACTTTCACGGTCACATTTTTTTCACGCCGCTCTCCATCGCAAAGACATTCACCGGGAAAAGAATTTCCTCATCCGTGCTCACGACCCGAGGCAACGACGAAAGCACCATCAACGGCGCGCGCACAGCCACCCCTTTTTTTCGGCACGTCCATACGCCCCTTCTTGTCCGGCCACTACCATGACGCGAACAGATCCGATATAAGGCGGAAGTTTGAGCTTATGCGTCTGTGTTTCTCCCTTCTTCAGCGCGAAAGGCCCAAGGAACTTCACGACAGGCTTAAACCGGTTCGCTTTTTGACTCTACTGGGCGCAGAGACTCGTCGCCCCCGACGCTGAAGAGGGATCCCAGACGGCCGGCATAGGCGCCCATGACGAAATCGTACATATCCCGGTGCGAATACCGAGCGCCTCGCGGGCGTAGAAGGTATTCCGGGGTCGGGAGTCTGAAAATTGGTCAGGTCGAGGAGTCCATCGTCCACAATAGCCAGCGTGTAGGTCATCGGGCGGCCTGATTGCTCTTTGACTTGCACGGTGAAGTCCGCTTCGGGCCTCAACACATCTTGCATGACGATCAAGGGCTTCAGGATTGAATTTTTATGGGTCACGAAGACGGGCATCACGCCATACATACGGATCGGCAGATCGTTAGCAGTCTGTGCGTAAGGCTGGATGAGGGTAATGTGGAGGTAGACATTGGGCGCCATGCCCTCGGTGACCTTAAAACTGTATTTCGTATCGCCCGAGGCGGCCATGTTGACCCATTCACGATGGAGCACTTCCGTACCATTTTCAATGGCGACCAATGCGCGTCCGCCGGTAGAGGCAGGAATGATGGCGGTGGCCGTTTCACCCACCTCGTAAGACGATTTATCGAGCGCGAAGGCCAACATTTTTGATGCCGTTAGGGTCAGATTTGTTCGAGCGACCACGCCATTCGGGCCAATCCACGTAAATCGTGCCGCCCGTGGCATGTCCACCCTCGCGATCCTTGATATACACCAAATAGCGACCCCATTCAGGATAGTTGACTCGGAACGGGATCACGGCTTTACCACTTCCTACCGTGTTGATTGTTCCCGCCGCGACAGGGACGATAGATGCGTTGTTGAGATAAGAGGCAAACGTCTCGTCGTCATGCTCCCACCACCAGCTCCAGTTCACTTTGTAGATCTTGTATTCCAGTCCTTGGCGGTTAAGAGGCTTGCCATCGGGCGAGAGGGTGACTACCTCGAAGTGGTGATCCCGATCCGTCTCAAGGGTCTGACCTTGATCGAAATTGCCCAGCTTGACGCCGACGTAAACGGGGAAAGGAGAGAATGGAATGCTCTGAGTGAAGAGACTCGCGTCACCTCCAGGTTCAAAGACTCGGCAAGTGAGGTTGGCTTGCAGCATGCCGAGCGCATCAGATGCCGTAGGCAGGTTGGCGAGGAAGGATGCTTTTTCCGATATCACTCAGTGCGCCGTCAAAAAGATCGGTCGTACCGGAGGTGAATGCCGCTGCGGGATTGTCGAAGGTGTACTTTTCGTAGCCTTTGAATTGCGTCGGCACCTTCGTGAGGGACATCTCCACCTTAGCTTTTAGCCCACGCGCCACGGCACCGGTAAGCCAGGCCGATTCAAGGTTCATCGGCACCGGCAGCGGGGACACTTGCAAGATTTGACCGGGCAACGTAAGGTTGATTTTTGAGCCTATTGGGCTTTACGGTTTCGATCCGCAGCGCCTTATGGAAGCTGGCACCGCCTACTTTCACGTAAGCGTTCCAAAGTCCGGTAGGGTCATCCGGTCGGGTGGGGATATGGAAAACATACATGCCATTCACACCACTAACGGAGATCTGTTTCGTGTAGAATTGGCCACGCGGATTGAAGATCTCTATCGAAACGGGATGATTTTGAGGGATACGTTTTTCGCGATCTTCCATCATGAAGGTCACGTGGAGGGTGTCACCCGGCCGCCATACGCCACGCTCGCCGTAGATGAAGCCTTTCAGTCCGCGTTCAGTCTCTTTACCGCCAATGTCGAAGCGGCTAAGCATGTTTTCCTCCCCATCCACGAGTCGGAGGTAGCCTTTTTGCTTGTCCGAAGCGGTGGCCACGAGGGCGAAGGGCTTATTTTTCGTCTTGATTTCGGCAAAGCCGTTGTCGTCGGTCTTTGCGCTGCCGATAGGTTGCAGTTGGAAGTTGTAAGCCGTCACTTCTACGCCCGATAAAGGCTTCGTATCGATCAAATTAGAGACTGCTACCCAAAGCGTATTGTTCGCATTGGCCTTGACGATAAGCCCTAAGTTCGAGGCGAGTACGTTCGTGGCCGCCATACGGTCTGACGACATATAGTAGCTGGCCGAGCAGGGGTTGTCGCGCTCTTCCCACTGGTAAGTATCCCAATCCATGTCTGCGCCGTCGTAGTAATAGGGTCTGCGGCTTGTCCCACGTGGCCTCGTCTGCCTCTCCCAACTCGTTTTCATCCAGTCGCGTCATGCCAGCAGGGCCTAAATTTCGCGCACCCTCCCCTACGCTGTCGCAGGGATAGGCTGAATATTCGCGCTTAAACGAAAGCACGACGCGATAGATGGCTCCCGGTTCCTGACGAATGAGTTTACTGAGGTCGATGAAGTAATTATCCCAGTTGTGAATGTCTTTCGTGGCGTCGCTGTCGAGTCTGAGCATCTTTCGATAGACGAGTCGACCCGTCCGCCGGAGTTCTGACGAGGAGGAAGCCTCGAGCGAGTTGTCCTGTAAGAAGGTCAGGACGTTACGCTCGAAAAATGCGGATAATTTTTAGGTCTACCGCATAGAGATTTACGGCTCGGAAAGGCAAAATGAGCTGCTCCGCATTCGGCATAATCGTCCCCTCGGACAGGGAATTCGACCTGCGGATTGAGCGACTTCACCTCCAGCCGCACGGACGAGGAAGCCGTCAAGGCATCACCCGCCACGCTGCGCAGCGCACCGTCTACCTCGATGGCGACAGCCTTCAAATCGCTCCGCCGCTCGAAGAAAAGTCGCACTTTGTTGTCTTGCACCTGACAGGGTGTAGGATACAGCGCCGTCAGATCCCCCTTCGCCGGCCCGGAGAGTGACTAAACCGTTCACATCTTGCGTCGTGGAGACGGGGGCGGAGAAGGTTAGGCAGGCACCACTCTCCGGCTCGTCGATCATCTCGGCTTGCATCAGCTTGAAAGGGGGCTTCGTGCCCGGGATGGTAGCTCGGAGCGTCTCCTTATGGTCTGCGCCGAAAGGGCTGCCGTCTATCGTCACCAGAAGTTCCGTGTCGGCCTCTTTTTTTGGCGACTTCCGAGACGGTGAAGCGGTACACCCGGGCGTCTTCCGTCCTTGTGACCGTCACCTTGGGCTTATCGCCGTCATGTTTGGCCGTCACCATCTTCGCGACCTCGTCCGCCTTGGGCGCTTCGCTCAGTCTAAGCTCGCCGCATACGGTCACGCGGTCCGGGGCCGAGGCTGTGATGTCGGTTGAGGTGATGCGCGCCGTAAAGTCACGCGCTTGTACGCGGTAGGAGAAGCGAAACGCATCCAGTTTCTTCTCCACTTTCATCACACGCCCCAAGCGGAAGGTTGCATTGTAGGGTGTCCCCGGGCGTAATTGCCCAGAATCAGGCACGAACTCAATCGTGCGACTGTTGACCCAATACGTTTTGCCTTTCAGACCGGGAGAAAAGTCGAAGAGATCGTCCTTCACTTCCTCGCCCATCTGTACAATCTGTTGTTCTTCGGTCAATTCGATGCGTATCGTCCCATCCGAGCCGATGACACCCCCTGTATAGGCGGAGATGTAGGGCGCAAATTCGATGGAAGGGGTAAGATCTTGGTTTGACCGGCACGACACGATGGCCCAAGCCACTGTCGCAATCGTCATCAGTAGAAATATCCGTTTCATAGAGTCACTTGTTGATATGTTATGTATGAGCATGTTTTTTTATGAGTGCTTGTCAGGGGAATGGAGAGCGGACTCCCTCTCTGTGAGGGTTTACAAAGGTATTCCTCTTCGGCCCATTTTTTTCCTCGTAGGGGTCCGTCTCCTCGCCGCGTGAAGAGGAGGCACTCTTCATAGATGTTCGTGCGACGGGCCTTTTAGGGGATCAGAAGCTGTTTGGAATTTATTTCGGAAGGTATCGGGCGGATGTTTCTGATGATTTTGTTTCATCATGAGACGAGCATAATGAGCTATGTGAGGATTAATGAGGGAACAAAAGGGCAGAAACAGGCCTCGATAGGCCCGAAGCAAGAAAAGGAGAAAGATCCACTCAAACACCTCCATGAAAAGATCACCCCATAAATTCAAAACGGCTTCTCAAAACTGCGTCTACCTTTGGCCCCGCTTTTTTTGGAAAGAATGGGACAAGAGAATAATGATCGCTCCGGGCAGTTGGTACTGATCCTGCTGGTAACAGCAGCGGCCTGTCTGGCGCTCTACATGTTGCCAGACGAGTTGTTTGGCCTAAGCATAAAGAAAATGGATATGCTCTCTGACCTTAGAGTCGGGAGCGAGGATGAAGACGAGGACAGCAACCTCTCCAGAGCCGACTCCGTACTGTTGCGCGGCGACTCCACGGGGTTGAGTGCAGCCGACCGTGAACGTTTGGCGTACCGTGACTCGATGTATAGGGCCATCATGGCCCAATTGCGGGGCGATACGCTCAAGGCAGTCGTCGAAGACTTTTCCGTGGGGCACATCGGACTGCGGCGATTCTTCGCTGCGCTGAACGGTATCAGCACGTTAGGCCGACCCGTCCGTGTGGCGTTCCTCGGCGACTCCTTCATCGAGGGTGACATCCTCACGGCCGACTTCCGCGAGCGGATGCAAGCGCGATTTGGTGGCCGAGGCGTAGGCTTTGTACCGGTGTCATCGCAGGTGGCACAGTTTCGCCCGACTGTCCGACTGCGCTCTAAGGGGTGGACGACGCGCTCCATACTCTCCGACCGTAAGCCGAAGTACCTCCTTTCTTGCCTCCTGTTCGATGCCGCAAACGATGCCCCGACAATAGCCTTCGAAACGACCGACTATATGCCCCACTTGAAAAGTGTCGGTACCCTCAAGTTCCTCTACACAAGCAATCGAGCGACAGACCTCTGCTGGATATGCAACGAGGGGCGGGATACATTCACTGCGCGCCTCCCAGAGACCGACGGCGTGGGGCAATATGTGGCGAAGGGATCCTTTACGGAGGGCAAATTGGCCTTTACACATGCGCAAGGGTTGCAAGCGTTGGGCATTGCGTTAGAGGATGACCGTGGAGTGGTGGTGGACAATTTTGCTTTGCGAGGTAATTCCGGTTTGCCGCTGGAAAACTTGGATATAGCGCGCTGCCAAGCGTTGCAGGGCATACGCCCCTACGACCTGATCGTGATCCAATACGGCCTGAATGTGGCCGTCGAACGAACGAAGGACTATGGTTTCTACCGAGATCGGATGGTGGCCATTATTAAACACATCCGTACCTGTTTCCCGAGGGGCCGACGTGCTGCTTTTGGGTGTCTCGGGACCGCAGCAAAGTGGTCGGCGGAGAGCGCCACACGATGTCGGCCGTGAAGAATCTTCGCCGCGCGCAACGTGAGGCGGCCCTCGAGGCGGGAGTAGCCTTCTGGGACGTTTACGAGGCGATGGGCGGAGAGGATGGCATGGTCAATTACGTGAAGCGCAATTGGGCGGCCAAGGATTATACACACCTCAGTTTTCAGGGTGGCCGCGAATTGGCCAATGCCCTCTACGACGCAATCATTTTAGAGAAAACGCTATATGACAATCTGGAAAAAAACGCAGCGCTAACAGGGCACCTTTCTGGGCGGCGCTCTGCTGCTTATGTATGGCTACGGCAGCCCGGGCCGAAAGGCCGCATTCGCCGATTGAAAAACAGGAACCTTGCAGCGGAAAAAGCTGCCCCCGAAAAGAAGAAGACCAGCCCCCTGACGGATCAGGTCGACCTCACGATGACGTTTGCCGTCGATTCGCTTTGTCGCATCATTGATCCGAGGCATACGCTGGACGAGTTCTGGGAGAATCTGCTCAGCCTATACAATGGTAAAGACACCGTACTGCCTATCGCTCACTTGGGCGACTCCCATATCCGGGGCGGATTCTATACGAACGAGACTATGAACCTGCTCCGGCGCACCTTTGGCAATGCCGGCCGCGGATGGATCGCACCTTACCGGCCTGCACGCGAAAAATGGCCCCTCGGACTATCGTATTTTTCTCGCAAGTGAAGAGCTGGAGCGTCGGGCGGTGCACGCGTCCGCAGTCGGGCACGCCGTGGGGGCTGGGCGGCATGGGCTTGCAGACGGATGCCGCCACGATCGACTTCACGATCGCGGTCAATGGGGCGGACGACGACTTCACGCAGGTGCTGATGTACCGCGGAGAGTACGCCCGACCCATGCTCCCGGAGGATCCGCAATGCGCGGACGGCTTGGGGCAAGGATACTTATGCGCCCGACCTGACGGTGGATAGCTTCTTCCTGCCCGAGGCTGTGCGCGAGCTCCGTTTGCAGAGCGTCAGCCGCAGTGAGGCTCCCACCTCAGTCACGGGCGCGAGCTGCTACTACGGATTCTCGCTCTTCAATGGGCGCCCCGGGTGGTCTATCACGCCATCGGTCGCAACGGAGCCACCTATTCGCAGTACACCTCCGAGCGATTCGTCCGCCAGCTCTCGCTCTTGGAACCCTGCCATACTCATCATCTCGCTCGGCACCAACGAATCGTACGGCACGCACTTCTCGGCCTCCGATTTCATCACGCGCGTAGACCGCTTCGTGCGACTGGCCCAGCGATACATGCCCCTGACGACCATCGTACTCACTACTCCGGCCGAAAACTACCTCGCGGCGCGAACCACCGTCACTCGGCGGGCCAAAGGCAAGAAACGTCGCACGACGACCACCGTTACGCGGGGCTATACCCGCAACGTGCACGTCGGTGAGGCCGCCGAGGCGATCCTCGATTATGCCGCGCGGGAGGGTCTGGCCTGCTTCGACCTCTACGGCATGACCGGCGGCGCAGGCTCGTGCGAGCGGTGGCAAGCCGAAGGACTCTTCTCGCACGACCGTGTGCATTACAGCGCCTCCGGTTATAGGGAGCAGGGGCGGCTACTGTACAAGGCACTCGTCCGCAGTGCATTGGATTACCAGCAACGTAAACGAAAATGATCCACAGCCTACCCCTTGACCTCAGCCTCGAGCGCCTCCGCGCCCTCTTCGCGTATCAGCCTGAGAGCCCGATGCTCTTCAGCACAGGCCTCTTTTTCTTCCTTTTCATCGCCTTCTACATCGGTTATCGCGCCCTGCGCCACACGACGACCGCCCGCATCCTTTACGTCGTCCTCTTTTTCGCTCTACTTCTATTATAAGAGCAGCGGCGTCTGGTTCCTGCTTCTCGTCTTCACCGCCACGTCCGATTTCCTCATCGCCCGGGCCCTCGCCGCCACCGTCCGCCCGGCCGGACGAAAGGCTTGGGTGACGCTCAGCTTGGTCATCAACTTGGGCATGCTGGCCTACTTCAAATACACCAACTTCCTTCTCCAGACCCTCCTCGCCATAGGCCAGAGCATGGGCTCTTGGTTTGGCGTGGCCCCCGTCGGAGGCACGGTTTACGAGCCGTTGGACATCTTCCTGCCCGTCGGCATTTCGTTCTTCACCTTCCAATCGCTCAGCTACACCATCGACGTCTACCGCGGTGAGCTCCAGCCGCTCCGACGCTGGATCGACTACCTGTTTTACGTCTCCTTCTTCCCCGGACTCGTGGCCGGACCTATCGTTAGGGCCCGCGACTTCATCCCCCAGATGTTCCGGACGCCCGTCGTGACCCGCGAGACGCTCGGCGAAGGGCTCTACCTCATCATCTGCGGCCTGCTGAAGAAGAGCGTCATCTCGGACTATATCAGCGTCAACTTCGTCGACCGCATCTTCGACGCCCCGACGCTCTACACGGGCCTCGAGAACCTCGTCGGCGCCTACGGCTATGCGCTTCAGATCTACTGCGACTTCTCGGGTTACTCCGACATGGCCATCGGCATCGCCCTGCTGCTGGGCATCCGCTTCAACACCAACTTCGACTCCCCCTACCAGTCGGCCACCATCACCGAGTTCTGGCGACGGTGGCACATTTCGCTCTCCACCTGGCTCAAGGACTACCTATATATCAGTCTCGGCGGCAATCGGCGCGGTCGCGTCCGTACGTACGTCAACCTCATGCTTACGATGCTCCTCGGCGGACTCTGGCACGGCGCATCGGGCCGCTTCATCCTCTGGGGCGGACTTCACGGGGCAGCGCTGGCCGTTCATAAGTTCATGATGAACCATTTCCCCAGCTTCCGCCCCACGGGCGACACGATGTCGCCACTTCGGCGCGTCTGCGGCGTCCTCATCACCTTCCACGTCGTATGCTTCGGTTGGATCTTTTTCCGGGCCGACACGATGGCCACGGGTTGGGACGTGATCCGCCAGATCTTCACCGCCTTCCACCCGGAAGTCTTCAGCCAGTTCGTTGTCGGATACACCGAAGTCTTTCTGCTGATCCTCGGCGGCTACGCGATCCACTTCATGCCCCGAGTGGTCGACACGACCGTCCGCGGGTGGGTCACCCAGTCCCCCGACACTGGTACAAGCCCTCTACCTCACGGTCGCCATCATCATTGTCCTGCAACTCAAGAGCGCCGACATCGTCCCCTTCATCTACTTCCAGTTCTGAGGCGTCAGGGACGCCGGCCAAGATGACTTGGTACCCATATCCAGCCCTTAGGCGTCAGGTGCCCCCACCGGAAACCATTTCAACGGCGGGCACATGCCATCCGCCGGTAGGGTAGGGGCGTATGGCATACGCCCCCACAAATGGCCCGTCAGGGGCAAATTCATGACGAGCGATTTTTCGGTCAGGCGCCCCCGCCCCTTGTTGGTACGTGCTGGGGCGAATGCAATTCGCCCCTACCCTGACGGCCGATAATGGCGCCCACGCGTCAGGTGCCCCCGTTGGAAACCAATTCGCAATCCCCCACGTGTACCCGGCAAGGATGGCAGGCGTCCCTGACGCCTTGATTTTTCTTTTGCGCCCTTTTCTTGTATCAAGACAAAGGAAAGGGTGTGGGGGATAGGGGCAAAGCCCCTCACGACAATAGCCCCCGACACAACCCCGCCCCGTCGGGGAAACCATTTCGAGAACCTCGGGCACCCATCCGCCTCCGCCGCATATTCCGGTGGGGGCGATTTCATGTCAATGGCTTCCGCCGAAAAAAATATTTTTGCGAACCCGTGGTACAAATCTGCCCTCAGCGGAAAACATTTTTGCGAACTTCGGACACCCATCCGCCCCCATCGGAAAAACATTTCACGAACCTCCGGCACACCGTCGCCCCCATAAAAAAATCCGTTTGGGAACCTATTTCATGATCACGCCCCCGTTGAGGGCCTTCAATGAGGCGTTATTTTTGCGATCACACCCTCATTGAAGTGTTCAATGGGGTGTAATTGTGCAGTCACGCCCCCGTTGAAGCGTTCAATGGTGCGTAATTTCAAAAACACACCCCCATTGAGGTCTTCAATGGAGGCGAGACAACGACGGGAGTCCATGAAATAAAAATCCGATGCGAGCGTCTATCCGGTGGGAGTCGCCGAACCTTCTGTCTTTCTGTGTATAGATCATTCCTATCTCCCCGTTGGAAACCCATTCGGGAGCGACTTTGCGTCCAATGTTCCCCAACGGAAATTATTTTACCGGCCGGTGTCACCCATTCGCCCCCAATGGAGACCAATTTAATGGCCACTGACCGTCAGGCGCCCCCGTCGGATTTTTATTTTGCCGGCCGGCGTCACCCATTCGCCTCAAATGGAGACCCATTTACCGGCCACCGGCCGTCAGGGCGCCCCCGTCGGATTTTATTTTACCTGCCCGTGTCACCCATTCGCCCCTCAATGGAAACCCATTTACCGGCCACTGACCGTCAGGCGCCCCCGTTCCTTTTTGGTACGTGCTGGGGCGAATGCAATTCGCCCCTACCCTGACAGCCGACAACGGCGCCCATACGTCGGCCGCCCGCGTCGGAAACCATTTCAATAGCCCCATCCCGTACCCGGCCAGCTTCCCCGCCCCCGGTGGGGCTTGATTTTCTTTGCGCCCTTTTCTTGTATCAAGACAAGAAAAGGGTGTGGAGGATAGGGGGCAAAGTCCCCCACGACAATAGCCCCTGACACAAATTCGTTCCCGTCGGAAATCAATTTACCAGCCACCGTCGGTCAGGCGCCCCAGGAAGGGTCTACGGCAAGGGCCAGAGGTTCAAGGGGGCTGCCATATATTTGCAGGGCGATAGCAAAAATAGTGTTCAATAGAAGTAAACGAAAAACGAAATAATGAGACCGGTTAAAACGATCGATGAACCGGGAAACAGTCGCTTCCCGCTGGATCTTCATCTCGACTATCAGCAACGACTTTATGGCGTGATCACCGAGATGGAGCCTCGAAAAAAATAGGTCTGAGGAGGCCGATTTCCTCCAGTGGCTCACGGATATTAAGACGGAGGAGGATGTCGTCCGCGAGACACGGGCGGCGAAAGAGTCGGAGGCCCTTCGCGACAAGGATGCGGAGCGAAACGAGATGTCTGACGGGGCTGTTTCAGGAGATTCGGCAGGCTGCGCGCTCTCCGATAGTGGCGCGTCGCGAGTCAGGGGCTCCTGCTGAAAACCATTATCGATGCTTACAAGGGGCTGCAGCACCAAAGGCGATCTGGGAAGACGGCGCATATCGACTCCTTGCTCCGGGATTTGTCTACGGCGGAGGCCGCCGAGGCGCTGAAGCAGCTGGAGGTAGATACGATCGTGAGCTTGCTTCGGGAGCGCAACGAAGAATTTAAGTCGTTGCGCGAGGTCCGCTCGACCGTAGTCGCCGGCGCAAATCGACTCGCGGGCCGGGCGATCCGGAAGGTGAACGACCAGACCTTGGGCTTCATCTTCCGCTACATCGAAGCCGCCTACATTGCGTCCGACAACGACCCCGACCGCCAAGTCATCGGTCGCCTGATCGACCAAATCAACCAGCGCACGCGCGAGAGCAAGATCTCGTTCAAACGAATCGAGGGAATACGCAAGAAGCGGCTCCAAATGAAGGATCCGGCGGAGGCGACCGACACGAAGGCGCCCCCGAAACGGAAACGATCGGCAGCCGCCACGCCCGCCTCGCCTGCGATGGAACCGACCGGGGAGGCCGAGACGCCTCAGACGCCCCCGATGGGCATTACGGAAGCAGCCACTTCGCCCGACGTGCCTGCGATGGAACCGACCGGGGAGGCCGAGACGCCTCAGGCGCCGCCGTCGGACACTGCGACACCGACCGCTGACGAACGGTCATAGCCCCCGGATTCCGCTACATTTGCCGCCATGTCAAGAAATAAACTCCAAAAATTCGCCGAGATGGAAGCCCTGCCCAACGTCTTCCAATACCCTTACGCCGCGCTGGCCGAGGGCGGCGGCTGCCCCCTGAAAGGTCGCTGGCGGGAGGCCGCTTTCGGCGGACGGCCCGGGCGCATCGTGCTCGAATTGGGCTGTGGGCGCGGGGAATACACCCTCGGACTGGCTGAGCGGCACCCGGACGCGAACTTCGTCGGCATCGACGTCAAGGGCGCCCGCATGTGGGCCGGCGCACGCGTGGCCGCAGCTCGCCAGATGGGCAACGTGGCCTTCCTCCGGACCGACATTGAACTTTTGGCCAGCTTTTTTTCGAGCCGGGCGAAGTGGACGAACTCTGGATCACCTTCCCCGACCCGCAAATGCAGAAGGCGCGGAAACGCCTCACCAGCACCCGCTTCATGGCGCTCTACAGCGGTATCTTGCCTCGGGAGGGCGGGCGCTTCCACCTCAAGACCGACAGCCCGTTTCTCTTTGCTTACACCTGCGAAATGCTCCGCGCGAACCAGCTGGAGGCGGCGCCCTGCACGGCCGACCTCTACGCCGACACCGCGGACACGAGCCTCGACGAGGCGCGCGCCATCCGCACACACTACGAGCAGCAGTGGCTCGACCGCGGCCTGACCATCAAGTACCTCAGCTTCTGCCTCACCCCGCGCGAGGCTTGGATCGAACCGGAGGTGGAGATCGAGCGCGACGCGTACCGAAGCTATGGGCGCGGCCAACTGTCGCCCGCCCGGCCTGTCCGCTCCCGTCGCTCCTCCCGTTGAGGGCTGCCGCGCGACAAGGGCCTCCGGGGCATCTCCCGCTGAGGGCTGACACGCCGCAAGAGTCTCTGGGGCATCTCCCGATCGGGGGCTACCCCCTCAAAAACGCTTTTGAATCACAGGCCGAAAGGTCCCATCCACCCCAGATGGCTGCCCGGCTTGTCCCTATAAACTATAGCGGCCAAGTGGCTGCACAACACGATTATATAAGATGAAACTTTATCCGAAATTGATTTTTAGACGCACTGGAAAAAAAGTGCGATACCCGAGCACAGGGGCAGAACCTCGTGGAGTCCGGAATGGTGGACGATGATATCCGTATCGACGGCATGAAAGTCTCTTTCACGCTCATTTTCGATAAGCCCAACGACCCGTTCACCCGATCGGTGGTCAAGGCCGCCGAGGCCTCGATTCTGGCTTACGTTTCGCCGGACGTGGAGATCAAGGGCAACATCAGCACCACCTCGCGGCAGGAGATGCAGCCCGTTGGCTCCGCCTCGGAAGAGGCACCGCTGCTGCCGGGCGTCAAACACATCATCGCCGTGGCCTCGGGCAAGGGTGGTGTGGGTAAGAGCACCGTATCGGCGAATCTGGCCGTGGCGCTGGCTGCTGCGGGCTATCGCGTGGGACTCTTAGACGCCGACATCTTCGGCCCCTCGCAGCCGAAAAATGTTTGACGTGGAGGCCGCCCGGCCTGCGTTGGAGAAGGTGGGCGACAAGGAGCTGATTATCCCCATCGAGAACTACGGCGTGAAAATGTTGTCGATTGGGTTCTTCGTCAACCCGGACGAGGCCGTGCTCTGGCGCGGGGCCATGGCCTGCAATGCGCTCAAGCAGCTCATTAGCGAAGCCAACTGGGGCGAGCTGGACTACCTGCTCATAGACCTGCCCCCGGGCACCAGCGACATCCACCTCACCCTCGTGCAAACCCCTTGCGCTGACCGGGGCCGTGATCGTCAGCACTCCGCAACAAGTGGCGCTGGCTGACGCCCGTAAGGGGATCAGTATGTTCGTTGACAACAAGGTGAATGTGCCCGTGTTGGGTCTCGTCGAGAACATGGCGTGGTTCACTCCGGCCGAATTACCAGAGAACCGGTACTACATTTTTGGGTGCGAGGGCTGCAAGCGCTTGGCCGAGGAGTTAGGTGTGCCCCTGCTCGGGCAGATTCCGCTCGTGCAGAGCATCTGTGAGAGTGGTGACGTCGGCGAGCCGGCTGCACTGGACGAGGATACGGTCACGGGCATGGCCTTCCGGCAGCTGGCCGAGCGGGTGGTGGAGCGTGTGGCTTACCGTGAGCAGCACATGGCGCCTACGCAGAAGGTGGAAATCACGCATTCATAGCCCCCGTGGAACTCTCCGCGGACATACGGCAATTCATAGCCGATCACGCAGCGGACGACACCCGTTCGCTGCTGCTCGCAGCGGCACGTTACCCCCGGGTAGACGTGCCGTTTGCCGTTATACAGATCGAATCGCACCGCCGAATCCGGGAGAAGCTGCCCCGGTGGTTCGCGGCACGCGATCGGCTCGTCTTCCCCTCGCGGCGGTCGGTCGAGCAGTGCTCCTCGGAGGCGGCGGCGCGTTACAAGCAGCGGCTCATCGAGGGTGCGGTCGGTAGCCTCTGCGACCTCACGGGCGGCCTCGGGGTGGACACCGCGAGCTTGGCCGAACGTGTGGCACGCGTCATTTACGTGGAGCGCGACGGCCCGACGTTCGAGGCGGCCATGCATAACTTCTCCGCCTTGGGGTTGGGCAACGTGACCGGCCTCCATGCTTCGGCCGAGGACGCCCTCCGCACCCTGCCGCCCGTAGACCTCTGCTATATCGACCCCTCGCGACGCGACGGCTGCGACCGCCGACTGTTTGCGTTGGCCGATTGCAGTCCGGACCTCGAGCAGCTGCTTCCGACGATCCTGTCTAAGGCCCCGACGCTCATCGCCAAACTGTCGCCGATGCTGGATTGGCAACATACGCTGGCCCGCCTACCGGGGACGTCGGACATCCACGTGCTGGCCGTCCGGGGCGAGTGTAAGGAGCTGACCTTCGTCGTCCGACGCGCCCATGCCGCGCCGCCAATGATCCACTGCGTTCACCTCACGGCCGACGGTGGGGAGCAGGTCTTCCGCTTCACCCCGGATGAGGAGCGCGCCGCACCGTCGGCCGTCACCGCCTCCGTCTCGTCGTTCCTCTACGAGCCCAACGCCGCGATCCTCAAGGCGGGCGCCTTCCGACTCGTAGCCCAGCGTATGGGCCTCGGTAAGCTGCACACGGACAGCCACCTCTACACGTCGAGCGCCGAGGTGACGGACTTCCCCGGCCGACGCTTCCGTGTGGACGAGGTGCTGCCCTTCGGCCGCCAATTGTCCCGCGTGATGGCCCGCACGGTGCCCCGCGCGAACATCGCAGTGCGCAACTTCCCTCTCTCGCCCGACGCCCTCCGCGCCCGACTGCGGATAGCCGACGGCGGCGACGTCTACCTCTTCGCCACCACCCCGGCCGACGGCCGCCGGGTAGTGATCCGTTGCACGCGCATCGGCTGACGGGGGCGACCGTCGACTGCGGCCAAAAGAAAAGGGTTGGTGAGCCTGCTTGGCCCATCAACCCTTTTCGGTAGTGGTCGGTTACGGTGGCCCGTTTGTGGTCACCGCCCGCGGTATGTCCGTCAGTCGTCCGCCTGTTGCATACGGAAGGCCCGGCCCAGTTCGTGGACAATGTCGCTGGCCACCAGACTCTCCTCCGACGACCGCGCCGCGGCCAGATCGCCCGCCGAACCGTGCAGGAAGACGCCGATAATGGCCGCCTTGACCGGATCGTAACGCTGCGCCATGAGTGCGGCAATGACACCCGTCAGCACGTCGCCACTGCCGGCCGTCGCCATGCCAGGGTTACCGGTGGTGTTGAAATAGATCTGTCCCTGCGGCGCGCAGACGGCCGTATAGGCGCCCTTGAGGACGATACAGATGGCGTGCTTGACGGCGGTCGTGGCCGCCTTGTGCAGTCGGTCGTAGCCGTTGGCGCTCTCGCCGAACAGCCGATCGAACTCGCGCGGGTGGGGCGTCAGCACGGTGCCCGGCGGAAGGAGCGGCATAAGCTCGCGGTTGCGCGCCAACAGGTTCAGCGCGTCGGCGTCGAGGAGGAGGGGCTGGTCTACCGAGCGCAGCAAACGTCCCAGAAGGGAGGCCGTACGCTCGTCCGTGCCGATGCCGGGCCCGATGGCGATGGTGTCGAACTCCCGCAGGCTATCCGGCAATGTGGTGATACGATCGCGGTCCGCGTCGAGGTCGATCATGGCCTCTGGGACGGCCGTCTGGAGCACCATCTCGCCCCGCTGAGGCAGGTGGACGGTCAGCTTACCCACGCCGCTGTGCATGCAAGCCGAGGCGGCTAAGAGCGCTGCGCCCATGCGGCCTTTACCGCCGGCGACGAGCAGCGCGTGGCCGAAGTCGCCCTTATGTGCAAAGCGGCTGCGGGGACGGATCAGCCGCTCCATGTCCTCGTCCGTGACCATGAGATAAGCCGTCGGCGTCTTCTGGATAATGTCGGGGTGCAGGCCGATGGGGAGCACCTTCCAGCGGCCTACGTAGGCCCTCGTTTTTCAGGCAGCAGCATGGCCAGCTTGGGGAACTCGAAGGTGAGCGTCATTTTGGCGCGGATGATGCTGTCGGGGTTGTTGCTCAGGTTGTCCTCGCCGAAGAGTCCGGAGGGCATATCGATGGATACGACGGTGGCGTTGGACTGGTTGATGTAGCCAACTACGGCCGCATAGCCGCCTGTGAGGGGGCGGTTGAGGCCGGAGCCAAATAGGCCGTCGATGACCACGTCATGCTCGGTGAGTTCGGGCGGATCAAAGTCGTCGATCACCTCGTAGAGGCGCACCTTCTCGTCAGCCAAGATGCGCTGCTTGTTCTCCTCACAGTCCGGCGAGAGTCGTTGGCCGGGGTTGAAGAGGTAGACTTCCGTGCGATACGATTCCTCGGCCAGCAGTCGGGCTACGGCCAAGGCGTCGGCGCCGTTGTTACCCCTGCCCCGCAAAGACGATCACGCGTCGCTGCTTGGAGAAGTTGCGCTTAAATTCATTGGCAAAGGTCACGGCCGCTCGCTCGACCAAATCGATCGACGAGATCGGTTCGTTGTCGACCGTATATTGATCGAGGCTCTTCAGTTTCGATGTCTCAAATATTTTAATCATGTCCGGTGGGGGTTAATGGATTGAGTGTCCAAAGATACGGTTGTGAGGGCGAAACGAGCCGGAATTGCCTTCATCATGCCCGGGCGGCAGCATCTGAACCGTACCAGCCTCCGGGGCTTTCTGCCGACCTGCGGAGATCCTACCCCGCGCGTAGCTTTCCTTTCCGTAACGTGAGTTTGATGTGCGATTTTTCTGAGGAAATCGCCTGCCATAAAACTTTTTCGGCTCATTTCCTTGAGAAATCGCCTGCCACAAAACTTTTTCGGCCCATTTCCTTGAGGAAATCGCTCGCCACAAACTTTTTTTCGGCTCATTTCCTCAGGAAATCGCTGGGATGGGCTTCCACTCATTTCCTTGAGGAAATCGCTGGGATGGCCCACATCAAACTCACGTTATTCTTACGTCGAACTCACGTTTCCGTAGATGCACATGGAAAGGCGCCATTTTGATGCGGTCGCCCTGCCCATCATCTCCAAATAGGCTCAAGAACACGGTGCACGTTCGTTTTTTTTTGCACTTAGCAATAAGATCACGGAGCGATCGTTTTTCAATCGTGAAATAAAACAACCAATCAAGTAGATTATGAAAGCAAAACGAGTATGCGCTGTGCTGATCCTGTTGATCGGTATGGCAGGCGTGGTTCGGGCGCAGGAGCTGACCGGACGCGTGGTGGACGACGCAAAACGTCCGATGGAGTTTGTCAATGTGGTAGCCTATGCGCTGCCCGATTCTGCCTTTGTGGCGGGGGCGATCACCGACGCCAATGGCGCCTTCTCATTGTCCGTCCCTGGCACGGCGGCGAAGCGTGTGCTGAAGGTCTCCTTCGTGGGCTATGAGACGCAAGTCGTTGAGGCACGGCCGGGCGTTGTCGTCACCTTACGACCCGAGGCGGCAGCGCTCGGCGAGGTCACGGTGACGGCCGATCGCATTCGCCGCAGTGTAGGCGGATACACGGCCAACCTGCTCGGCTCGACCGTGACGCAGGGCCGACAGACGGACGAGATACTCACCATGTTGCCCGGCGTGACGCGTCGCGAAGGGGCGCTCGAAGTGCTTGGGCAAGCCGTCGGAACGGTCTACGTGGACGGCATCCGGCTGACCAGCACCAAGGAACTGGCCGCCCTGCCCGCCGACCGCATCCGTCGTGTGCAGGTGGATTACACGCCCGGCAGCAGTGAATTTGCCTCCACACGCGGCGCCGTGATCCGCATCACACTCCGCAAAGAGCTGGATGGCGGATACTACGGCTATGCCATGGCCGGCGCCGATGTGTACTCCAAATACGGCTTCTCGCGCGACTTTGCCTACGCTGTTTACAACGGCCGATTCAGCCGCCTGAGCCTCTACAATGTCCTCTCTTATACCGATTACTACCTCGCCACCGACGACGAAAACACGTACGACTTCCTCCGCACGGGACGCGCGCAGCGCACCGACGTACAGTCTCGCGGCTGGACGCACGGCCTCTACGACCGCCTCAGCCTGACCTACGACCTTACCCCGCGCAACACCCTCGGCACCTCGCTATACTTCTCCACCGACCACGCCAAACCCCGCACCGACGCGGCCACGTTCATGCGCACCCCGTCGGGCTGGGCCGACACGGCGCTCTACACCACGCGCACCGAGACGCCCCTACACCTATCGCACGTATCAAGGCACCCTCCGCTTCGACCGCGAGCTGGACGACCGGGGTAGCACCTTCAACATCGGCGCCGACTACCTCCGCCAGTACGCCCGCAATCGCATGCAGACCCTGCGCCTCCTTCCCTCGCCCGATTTAGACACCCTTTCGAATCGCTCCGAGGAGACGACGAACATGCTCGAGGTCCGCACGTCGCTCAACAAGAATTTCGCCTCCGGCCTCGCCATCAACGGCGGCTCGGCTTATCGTCGCATCACCGTGGATTACGACCTCACCAACGAGCGCCACCTCCGCACCTTGCCCTACGCCGAAGGACGAATGCCCGCCATCTATGCCGAGGTGCAAGGCCCTATCGGCAAACGCCTACAGTACGGCGTCGGGCTGCGCGTGCAGGGAGAGCCGTATCGCCTATCGCCCGGATGCAGCCGCCGACCTCATCGTGCACGACGATTGGGACGCTTACTCCTCCTTCAACCTGCTGTGGATGATCAACGAGGCGCGTAAGATCTCCGCCACCCTGAACTACACCGAAGCCGTCGACGACATCCCCTACAGCGCCCTCACGACTCACCGCGAGTACACTGACGAGCACAGCTACACGACCGGCAACCCCGACCTCGTCCCCTGCAAGTCGCACACCCTCACGGCTGTCCTCGACCTCTACGACCATCTCTCCTTCAACACGATCTACATCTACAACGAGACCCCGATCTACTACGCCACGCGGGTGGATCCCGTCCAGCCGTCCGTGACCTACACGAAGCCGATGAACGCCAAATACGAGCGTCTGCTCGGACTTAGCGCCGAGGCACGCTTCGATCCCCTGCCGTGGTGGAAGCTGAAGGGCATGGTGATGTACACGCTTTTCGGATCCAAGTCGGAGGATTTCGACGTCAGCGGTCAGCAGAAATACTATTTCTCGCTCTCGAACACGTTCCGCTTCACGCCGCACATGGGTGCTTCGCTCGATGGCTATTACGAGCCTACGTACCACTTCACCGACCGTATCTACCGCACCGTCTATGAGATGTCGGGTAGCGTCTATCACACCTTCCTACGCGATCGGCTGGCACTCCGGCTCAACTTCAAGCTCTTCCGCCACGGCCGCGTGATCGACACCGAGACGCCCGACCTCCGCCTCGTCGAGGCCAACCGCTCGCACGAGCAATACTTCGGTCTCTCGCTCTCGTACTCCTTCAGCGGCGGCCGCAGCGTCAACGTCAAGCAGACGGAGGAGATCCAGTCCTACGAAAAGATCCGCGACAAGCGATGACGGAGCGCGATTGCACCCGTACAATCGCCTATCGGACCTATGCAGCGCGCGATAGTGTGGGGCGCGTGTATGACTAAATGTACGCGCGTCCCTATTCTATGGTTTTTAGTCGTTGCGCCGCCGGTGCAAGATTTCCAAAGACACTTTGGCCATCGCGTGACGCCCGTAGAGAGTCTCTGCGGGCTTTTATTCTTACATCGACATACGCGTTATGTCACAAGACGAAGGGAGGGAATGTGTGGAGGAGGGGTAGGGATAAAAATATAGGAATCGACGGTAATCACTTACGGTCGATTCCAGAAAAAGAAATTTATTTGACTTACGTGGTTTTTTTATCCATGTCTAACTAAAAATTCACACCGCAAAGGTACGGGTGCTGAGCAGGCGGCGAAATCCCTAATTGTGGGTAAATTACTGTCTTACCCTTCGCTATTACTGGGTATGCGAGCCGTATGGAGGGCAAAAAAAGAACAGCCTCAGGCACTCAAAAACAGCCCCGCGAGGTGGTAGACTCCGTACGACATCAGCCACGCCACACCCGTATTATAAAGGATGGAGAAGGCTACCCACTTGCGACTACCGGTCTCGTTGCCGATGGCGGCCAGCGAGGCGATGCAGGGGCAGTAGAGGAGGATGAAGATCAGGAAGGCCGGGGCTGAACGCTGCGTAAAAGTCGCCCGAGGCGGCGAGGGTGCCGGAGAGCGAGGCCTCGTCCGCGTTGCTGTAGAGCACGCCGAGCGTACTGACGATCACCTCCTTCGCGGCGGCACCGGAGAGGAGCGCCACGGTAGCCTTCCAGTTGAAGTCCATCGGCGCTACGAGGGGTTGGCAGAACTTGCCGATGCGGCCCAAGAAAGAATTCTCGTATTGCATTTCGGACAGTGCCACAGGGTCGAGCGTGGTGTCGGTGGGCACTTCGGTGCGGGGGTAATAACTCAGGAACCAGATGATGATGGAGATGACGAGGATCACGCCGCCGATCTTGCGCATGTACTGCTCGGCTTTGTCCCACATGTGTTTCAGCGTAGCGCGGACGGTGGGCATGCGGTAGGGGGGGAGCTCCATCACGAAGGGCGTCTCGTCGGCTTTGAAGACGCCGCGGCGCAGGAGCACTGCGGTGAGGGCGGCCATGAGGATACCGAAGGCGTAGAGCGAGATGAGCACCGTGCCAGCGGTGGCGGAGAAGAAGGTGCCGACGAGCAGAATGTAGACCGGCAGGCGTGCGCTGCACGACATGAAGGGGTCGATCAGGATCGTGATCAGTCGGCTGCTGTGGCTCTCGATCGTGCGCGTGGCCATGATGGCGGGCACGTTGCAGCCGAAGCCCATGAGCATGGGGATAAACGACTTGCCGTGCAGGCCGATGCGGTGCATGATGCGGTCCATGATGAAGGCTGCGCGGGCCATGTAGCCCGAGTCTTCCATGAGCGAGATGAAGAAGTAAAGCAGCAAGATGTTAGGCAAGAAGACGGTCACGCTGCCTACACCGCCGATGACGCCGTCGGCCAGCAGATCGCGCAGCGGCCCCTCAGACATGTGCGCGCGGAGCATTTCGCCGAGCCACGCGAAGGCGGCCTCGATCCAGTCTTGCGGATACTTGCCGAGCCAGAAGGTGGTGGAGAAGGTGAGCCACATGAGGAAGATGAAGATGGGGAAGCCAAGCCACTTATGGGCCACGATGCGGTCGATGCGGTCGGTGGCACGGTTGAGGTCGACGGTGCCGGGGGTGTAGACCTTGCGGAGGGCGCCGGCGATGTAGCCGTATTTGCGGTCGATGACGGCGGCCTCCGTCTGTTCGGCCAGCAGTCGGTGGATCTTCTCCGCGCCCCGTTCAGCCGCCGCCTTCCATTCCGGGTAAGCCGCACAGCTGCGCAGGGTACGCTGCGCCTCGGTGTCGCCCTCGAGGAGCTTCAGGGCCCAGTAGCGGGGTGGGAACTGGCGGGGCAGGTCGTCGCTCTGCTGCATGAGGCGGGAGACGATGGCCAGTTCGGGCTCGATCGTGGTGCCGTAGTTGATGTTCACCTGACGCGTCACGCGGTTGCGGCCCTCGAAGAGGTCGATGATCGTGTCGAGCAACGTGTCGATGCCATCGGATGTACGGGCCACGGTGGGCACCATCGGTATGCCGATCATGCCGCCCAACTTCTCGTGGTTGAGCGTGGCGCCGCTCGCTTCCAGCTCGTCGTACATGTTGAGCGCGATGACGGTCGGCTGGCTGAGGTCGATCAGTTCGGTGGTGAGGTAGAGGTTGCGCTCGAGGTTGGAGGCTACGACGACGTTCAGGATCACGTCCGGCCGGCGGTCGAGGATATGCTGACGCACGTACCGCTCTTCGGGCGAATAAGCCGAAAGAGAGTAGGTGCCCGGCAGGTCGGTGATGTTGAAGCGGTAGCCTTTGTAGGTGACATGCCCCGTTTTGGCGGCCACGGTGACGCCGCTATAGTTGCCCACATGCTCGCGCCCACCGGAGATGACGTTGAAGAGCGACGTCTTGCCGCTGTTGGGGTTGCCCACGAGGGCCACGTTGATTTCGTTCTTGCGTGGTGCGGGCTGTGTGTCGGCCGACGGGCGACGGTTCGTCGGGTCGTTCGCGTTCGGTGCCTCCTCCGGGCCGTCCGGCAGGGGCTGGTTGGCTTCGTCTTCGGGCAGCACTTCGATCATGGCTGCCTCGCTGCGTCGGAGGGAGACCTCATAGCCCATGACGCCGTATTTGACGGGGTCGTTCAGCGGGGAATTGAGCATCGACGTGACCTTCTGTCCGCGTACAAAGCCCATCTCTATAATGCGTCGGCGGAAGGCTCCGTGTCCCGACACACGCACAATGACGGCCGAGTCGCCGTTCTGTAAGTCCGATAAATTCATCTGTATCCTTGATTAGTAAAGAGGGACATTACGGAGCATGCACACTGCTACGCACTGTCCTTTTGGAGGGCGCAAAAATATTTCCGTGCCCTTCTTATACCAATCCCAAATAATCGGGGGCGTTTTATGATCATCCCCCCCACATATCCCCAATAATTGGGGGTGTCGGGGGACGTCTGCCCAATTGGCGAAGAGGAGACAGGGCGTTATCCTGAAATTACACCTCATCCCCTTGAGGGGATAGGGGCGTCATCCTGCAATTACATCTCACCCCCTCAGGGGATAGGGGTGTTATCCTGAAATTACACCTCACCCCTCAGGGGATAGGGGTGTTATCCTAAAATTACACCTCACCCCCTCAGGGGATAGGGGCGTCATCCTGAAATTACGCCTCATCCCCTCAGGGGATAGGGGTGTTATCCTGAAATTACGCCTCATCCCCTCAGGGGATAGGGGTGTCACCGCAAAAAGCTCCCCATCCCCTCAGGGGACGGGGGTGTCACCGCAAAAAGCTCCCATCCCTCAGGGGACGGAACTTGGTAAGGGCGTCTCTGGATATTTCTGGCTCGTCATTGATCCGCAACCAGCGACAGCAGCGCTTCGATGTTGGTGGCGGACTGGGTGCTACCGTCTGCGCGGTGGATGACGAAGGGATCGCCCGCGGAGCCGGTGGTGTCGATGTGGAGGGAGTCGTCGGCGACGTGGCGGTCGGCACGGATACCGTTTCGCTGCAGGGCTTTGCGCACCATCGCGTAACGGCTGCCGTGACCTTGGAGATGGATCTCGCGGCGGTAGTCCGTGTCGATGCGGAAGAAGCCCGTTTCGGTGTCGTAGGTGATGCCTTTGCGGGAGAAGAAACTGCTGAGTTTGCCTTCTAAGGAGAGGTCCTCAGGCGTACCGATGGCGATGCCGTTCGTGCGATCCATGAGCCAGATCTTGTCCGCGATCTGGAGCGCCAGCTCGAGATCGTGGGTGGACATGAAGACGGTCTTCTGGAGCGTGTGCGTAAGGTTGTGGAGCAGCTGCATGACCTCCACCTTGCTGGGGAAGTCGAGGAAGGCCGTGGGCTCGTCGAGGAAGATGATGGGCGTCTCCTGTGCCAGCGCCTTGGCGATCATCACCTTCTGCCGCTCGCCATCGCTGAGGGTGTGCACCATGCGCTGGGTGAGCGGCTCGATGCGCACGCGGGCGATGGCCTCGTGCACGATCCCTGCGATCGCTCTCCTTGAGTGTGCCCCAAAAAGCCGGTGTAGGGACTGCGCCCGAGGCCGACCAGCTCCTCGACCGTCATGTTGCGGATGTCGCTTTTTCTCGGTCAGGACGACGCCGATGACGGTGGCCAGTTGGCGATCGTCGTAGGCCGAGAGCGGCCGGTCGAGCAGGTCGATGTCGCCGCCGAGTGGGGGGCTGGAAGGCGGAGAGTGTGCGCAGCAGGGTGGATTTGCCGACGCCGTTGGTGCCTAAAAGGCAGGTCAACTCGCCGCTGTGGATCGAGGCGTTGAGGTGTTCGGCCACACGTTTCGTGTTGTTCTTGTCGGGGTAGCCGATGCTGAGGTCGCGCAGGCGGATCGTTGTTTCTTTCATTCGTTCACTTCATTTCTTCGTTTACTGAAAAAGCACGTAGACCACGATGGGTGCGCCGATGAGTGCCGTGACGGAGTTGACGGGCAGGGCGCCCTCGAAGCCGGGCATGCGGGCGATGAGGTTGCAGACCAAGGCCAGCGAGGCGCCGGTGAGGATGGAGGCGGGCATAAGGATGCGGTGGTCGGACGTGCGCAAGAGGCCGCGGCAGAGGTGCGGCACAGCCAGCCCGAGGAAGATGACCGGCCCACAGTAAGCCGTCACAATGGCCGTCAGGAGGCCGGCGCAGGAGATGACGCTGAACCGCGCCCGCTTGATGTTCAGGCCGAGGTTGCGGGCGTAGCCCTCGCCAAGGAGCAGCAGGTTGAGCGTCTTGATCAGCAGCAGTGAGAGCGGCAGTAGCACGGCCATGATGGCGACGAAGAGCGTCATCTGATTGCCCGACACGCGGGCGAAGCTGCCCAGGCCCCAGATGACGTACGCGCGGATGTCCTCCTCGACGCTGAAATACTTCAGCATACCGATGATGGCGTTGGCCACATAGCCGATCATGACGCCGATGATGAGCAGCGTGACGCTGCCCCGCACCTTCTGCGAGACGAACACGATGAGTGCCATGACGGACAGCGAGCCGACGGTGGCCGCGATGGTCAGCGCCAGCTCGCCGATGTACCCGAGCTTGCTCAGCGCTACACCGCCCACGCTGCCCGAGAGCAGGATGACGAGCGCCACGCCGAGGCTGGCGCCGGAGCTGATGCCGAGCACCGAGGGGCCGGCCAGCGGATTGCGAAAGACGGTCTGCATTTGCAGGCCGCTCACGGCCAGCCCCGCGCCCGCCACTAAGGCCGTCAGCGACTGGGGCACGCGTGACTTCCACACGATGTTGCGCCACACCTCCGACTCCTCGCCCGTGCCGAAGAGGATATGCACGATGGATTGCAGTGGGATGGCCACCGATCCGAGCACCAAGTTGAGCACGAAGAAGAGCGCGATGGAGGCGGCGATGAGCGTCAGAATGAGTGTCGTATGCCGCTTCATTACTTCAGCAGTTGGTAATAAACCGGCTTATGGTCGGGCAACAGCTGCGGGTGGAAGGCGTGGATCAGGTCGGCCAGGACCACCTCCGGCTCCACGGGCACGCCCTCGTAGAAACGCTGCGACTTGAGGTTGCAGTAGACCACGCCCCGCTCGCGGAAGGCTCGGAAGTCGGCATAGCGGGCGTCCTCCTGCCGGAGGGCGTCGTAGGTGAAGGTGCCGTCGTAGCTGTTGATGATGCGCCAGAAGCGGGCGTTCACGGCTTGGGCGTAGACGGTCTCGAAGTCGAGCGTGAAGCCGCCCGAGTGGGGGTCGTCCTTAAGGAAATAGTCGGCGCCGGCGTCCTCGAACTGGCGCGCCAAGAAGCTCTTACCGCCGACGGCGTACCAGTTGCCGCCACGCATCTCGCCGCTGAAGACCACCGGTCGCTCCTTGACGTCGGCCGTGAGCGCCTTCAGCTCGTTGTATCGCTTCTCGATCTCGTCGAAGCGTTTGATCGCGGCGTCCTCGTTGCCGGTCAGCAGGCCGACGAACTTGATCCATTCGGCCTGCCCGAGCGGCGTCAGCTCCTTGTATCCCAGGTGCGGGATGAGCGGTGCGCCGGTCTCCTTGAGCGCCTCGTAACCGCCGCGTTTGAAGGGCGAGATGAGGATCACGTCGGGTGCAATACCCATCACCACCTCGGTGTCGAAGTTGCCCTCGATGCCGATCTTACGCGTGCGGCCATCCTTGAGTTGGGCGTTGATCTGCGGGTCGAAGAGGTGGCGTGTGCTGGTCAGACCGGCCACGAGGTCGCGGCGGTCGAGGGCGATGAAGTTGGAGAGCTGGAGCGTAGTCATGCAGACCACCTTGCGGACGGGTATCTCGATCCGCTCGTAGCCCTCAGGCGCCCGGAGATCACTGCCGCGCGGCACGAAGGCATAGCGGTAGGCACCTTCCGCCATCTCCCCCTCTTCGTCCTCCTTCTGCGGGTCTTGGATATCAACCAGCCACACGCCGCCCTCAGATCGCAGGCTGAAGCCCTCGGCATAGCGCGGCTTGAGTCGTTCGGTACGTTCCGCATCGGTCGCGTCCGTCTGGCCCGCTCCGTGCTGTTCCTTCTTAGCGCCGCCACATGCCGCCATCAACAGGAGCAGCAGGCCCGCGGCCATCATTTTCTTGAGTGTCATTGTCATCATTCTTCTATTGTAGTATATGTCATCTTCTCGCTTCTGGCATCCCCCCATCGTGGGTGCGCGCATCGGCCATGCCCATTCGGTCGATGCCTATATAAATAGGTATAGCCTCCGCCTCCGGAAAAAAATCGGCGCCAAAGGTAACGGCCGGATCCAATCAGAGCGGTGCTGGATCCGTAATCCTTTGGGCCTTACGGGCGACTTGAAGATATAGGCTCCGGACTTCGGTCGGGGGATCAGTCCTCTCTATCGTGTCCTGCCAACAGCTCTCGGCTTCTGAGGCGGCCCCGATGTGCGACTTGCCAGCGTCACCAAACACTCCGATCATTTTTGGAAGGCAGGGCAACCGCATCAAATCAAAACCACGCGTCTGAGAGATCTCCGTACCCCTACGGAGATCTCTCGGACTGATGTTTTTGATCTCCGTACCCCTACGGAGATCTCTCGGACAAGTGTTTTTTTGATCTCTGTACCCCTACGGAGATCTCTCGGACAAGTGTTTTTTTGATCTCTGTACCCCTACGGAGATCTCTCGGACTGGTGTTTTTTTGATCACCGTACCCCTACGGAGATCTCTCGGACTGGTGTTTTTTTGATCACCGTACCCCTACGGAGATCTATCGGACTGGTGTTTTTTTGATCACCGTACCCCTACGGAGATCTCTCGGACTGGTGGTTTTGATTTGATGCGGTTGCCCTGTTTTGGAAGGCCGCCTGCCAGCGTTTGCGCCCCCGGATGTTCAGCGTTTGCGCCCCCGAAGCAACAGGCCGACGGACGACCACGCCAAGCTCATAGACAAGCCCATAGATATGCAGCAGACAGCGGCGCCGATAAGTATCGATGGAACTGTCGGTTTATCTGCGATCACCGGATCGGAAGCTGTTTGGACTACAGCCAAAGCGCTACGCACCCGGCACCACGGATGATTTCACAACTTTTCGTCAGGTGCTTTTGGCCATTATGGACGATTTCACAGACTGGCGCCCGCTCTCCGCCGGCCCTCCCTGCCTTTTTCATCTCTTTTTGCGCTTCGGATGCCCCAACCCGCCAGAGAAGCCACTCCGAGGGGATCCATCCATTCGTGGACGGGCCGTAAACGGCAAGGCAGGGAATCCGGAAAGTCTATTTTTGCGCCGATTACAAATTGAAGAAGATAGATCAAATGAAAAATCGTATCCTATGGATTCCCCTCTTGGGGATCTTGGCCATCATGAACTTGATTGGCTGCTCAAGCGAAGAAAAAAACTGCCCCCACGGTCACCCCCGAGGCCAACAAAACGTCGATCAAAGCCAACGGCCGCGACTCGATCACCTTCGTGGTGAAGGTGAACGGTCAAGAGACGACTCAGGGCGTCACCGTCCGCTCCGAGTCGGGTCAGGCCGTCTCGTCCACGCTCCGCTATGCCGCGGATAAGGTCGGCACGCAGACGTTCTACGCCCTGTATGAGGGCACGAAGTCGAACGCCGTCACCGTCACAGCCACCCAGATCGTGGTGACGCTCAAGGTGGATCGCACATCGATCCGACCGGGCACGGCGGATCAGGTGCACTTCACCGTTCTGGCTGACGACGAGGATGTGACCGCCTCCTCCTCCATCCTGCGCCGCGGCGAGACCGAGACGAAGCTCGAAGGCACCACCTTCTCGGCCGATAAGTCGGGCGACTACACCTTCTACGCCATCTATCGCAACGAACGTTCGGCCGAAGTGGCTGTGCACGCTGCCGCTGGTAGCGTCACGCTGCGCGCTGACCGCAGTGCGATCCACGCTGACGGCAACGAGGCGGTGGCCTTCACCGTGACGGCCGACGGTCATGACGTTACGGACAAGGCCGTCATCTCCCTCCGCTCCACGCCCGACATCGCCCTCATCGGCCACAACTTCACCACCACCGAGGCCGGCGACTATGCCTTCTATGCCACCTACGACGGCGTCCGCTCGACTGAGGTGCGCGTCAAGGCCAGCGCAATGGCGTTGAACTTCGCCAAGCAGCATTGCATCATGCAATTCTCGTCGGCCACCTGCGCCACCTGCCCCATCATGACCACGGCCATCAACGACATCATGACCCTCACGCCGGGTCGGGCTGTGCCCATCGTCTTCCACGTCAGCCAGCTCTGCTTCAACTATCCCGAGCTCTACGGCGTACTCTCGGAGACGGCCGACCGTCTCTGCCCGGCTTGGCCCTCGGCGCTGGTGGATATGCACACGAAGGTGAACGTCTACCGCACGGCCACGCGCGAGAAGTTCAACGAGGCCATCTGGATCCTGAACAGTTACGCACCGGCACAGACGGGCATCGCCCCTGCGTTCTTCGGTGGAAGGCGGCACGATCAGCTTCACGGCCGATGTGGCAGCTAACAAGACGGGCGAGTATCGCTTCTTCGCCTACATCGTCGAGGACGGCATCAAGTACGGCCAGCGCATCGGCAATGGCGAGGACGCCATCGACCCCAACTATGTACATAACAACGTGGCGACCTATCCGCTGACCGCCACGGACGACCCGAGGTCGGGCCTCTCGTTAGGTACCATCGAGCGTGGCAAACACCTCACCCGCACCTATACGATCGACACCCGCGCCTACAACATCAAGCGCAACGTGGATCTCAGCCGCTGCCGCGTCGTGGCTTACACGCTGCGTTTAGTGAACGGCTCGTACACGGTCGACAATGTGGCCACCTGCCCCGTATCGGGCGGTTCGGTCAGCTTCCGCTACGCCAAGTGAGCAGGGCGTCACTCTAATCACCCCTGTAACGAAGAAAAAGCCCGCTACCGACAGAGGAGTTCGGTAGCGGGCTTTTTGTGATAGAGGGAGGATCAGAGGCTGCGATTGATCTCGTCGATGTAGGCGAGGATCTCGTCGCGCCCCTCGTTCTTCTCGGACGACGAGGTCATGATGGGCGGCAGCTCCTCCCACGTCTCGAGCATCTTTTCGCGATAGGCCGCAAGGTTCTCTTGCAGGCGACTGCGGCTGAGCTTGTCGGTCTTGGTGAAGATGATGGCGAACGGTACACCATTCTGCCCGAGCCACTCCATGAACTCCAGGTCAATGCGCTGCGCCTCATGGCGACAGTCGAGCAGGACGAAGAGGCACGTGAGCTGCTGGCGACCGAGGATGTACGATTCGATGATCTGCCGCAGCCGGTCACGGTTCTCGCGACTGCGTCGGGCGTAGCCGTAGCCGGGCAGGTCGACCAGATACCAGCTGTCGTTGATGATGAAATGGTTGATGAGTTGCGTCTTACCGGGCTTCTGCGATGTCATGGCCAGCTGTTTGCGTCGCGTCAGCATATTGATCAGCGACGACTTGCCGACGTTCGATCGTCCGATAAAGGCATACTCCGGCATCCCACCGTCGGGACACCGCTTCACGTCCGTGTTACTCGTCACGAACTCTGCACGTTGAATTTCCATTTGTTGTTATGTGTGGGTTAGGGTGGGATTATACGCGGAGCTTGTTGTGGTTGAGGACTTCGGCCGAATTCTTGAATCTAAGCACGATGTTGAATCGGCGCTTCAAGTCGATCAAATAGGACTGCGTCAAGGTGAAATGCAGAAACGGTTCCGTTTGCTTGGGTAAGGAGGCGAATAGGTAGCAGGTGTTGCGCTTATCGATCACCCTGCTTGCTTCGGTAGCAGGCTTGTGTACGGAGCAATTGCCTGCGGGCTTTTATCAGATTGCTGCGATTGTTTGCGGGCTTTGCGCTGTACTTCAGTTCTACGAAGCAGATCCATGACTCCCATCGCCCTCTTTCGGGTAGATCGCGCATTCACACTGAGATTCAGATCCTCCTTCCGGCTTTACAAAACTCATCTTGTCGAACGGCAGGCCGGTTATTTCTATGCCGCAAGGATTGTTTAGAATAAAGCATTTGATTTCCTCCGTTGGAGGACAGCAGAAGAGCTTAACACCTTCTTTGCTGCCGGTCTGCTTGTTATAATCGGCCACATACATGGACTTCTTCGTTGTAAGCTGCCCTTCAGCTTCTAAATGATGCGGATAGTGCGCCTTGATTCTCTCTTGTATCATCAGGGATAGTAATTGAGCATGAGGTAGAAGTCGTCCATCAGTTTCCCCATCTGTTGATCGAAGTAATTGTCTTGGATCAGGTCGTCTTCCTTTTGAATCCGCTTGACTACGCCCTCCTGAATCTCATAGATCGAGACGTCCGAGGGGAGATCTTGGACGTGCCGCATTTCAGTCGGCTTTTTCGATTCCTCGTCCATCTTATCGTAGACCAAGCCGGCCATCATACAATTGTTCAGTGCGTAGAGGATGTATGGGCTGTGCGTGGTTATTGTCAGTCGGTTGCCTTCCCTCTCGAGGCATTTATTCAGCAGATGATAGACCAAATCCCGCTGCGTTTCGGAGAATAGGTTCATCTCCGGCTCCTCGATAATGAATTGGGAGTTGTGAGTCTCATATAGTTGCTGACTTAATTCCGTAAGCAGATCGGAGGGAAGCTCTTTGTATAGAGTTAGAAATGCTTTTTTTCTTTGGGCTTGCTCATATGAAGGCGTCTTTTCTTCATAAACCCATTTTATTAGGTATTCGATCATTACCAACAGCGGTGTTAGTGATTGCAGCCCGCTCGAAGCGTTTGATAGCAAGACGTCGTATTTCGAATCACCTTCACCGCCTCGGATATGATCCTCTTCTTTGGCTTCTACATAATGATAGTTCACTCCCAAGTTCAGAATGGGAAGATCAGTGCATTTCTCGCATGCAGTGAACCAGTCGAAGAGGAAGCTCCGAACGTTAGTGTTGCCTAACTCTACCCTCCGGGCTTCCGGTAAGATCACCATGTTTCTTTCCGAAGGGATATAGGAGATCTTGCTGAGTTTGTAAGCCAGATCGTTGACCCAGCAAAGTCTGCATGTTTCGTTTTTCCCAAATAATCTCTACCGTATCGCTTGTATAGCGGATGTAGCTATCCGCCCGAAAAATAACCTTTGATCTTATGGAAAGATTCGAGCTCATCCTTGAAGCGTGTCGTGCCGTCGTATTCTTTCAGCGATTGACTGGTGGCCACATCCTTCTCCACCCAAGTGCAGAAGCTGATGATTTTTTTGCAATGGTGCTTTTGCCACTGCTTTGCGGACCCATGAAGACGTTCACGCGGTTGAGCGTGATCTCCTGACCTCTTTGATCGGCCCGATGTTTCTTATTTCGATGGTTGCCATATCTCTGTTTTTCGTTTGTGTGAATAGGGGAAGTTTAGCTCCGAGGAATTGTGCGGAGGCCAAAACCCGCCGAGGATTGCACCAAAAACCGATTTGAAGCCCAAAACCCGCCGGGAATTGCACCAAAAACCGTTTTTGGAATCCGAAACCCGCCGGGAATTGCGTCAAAAAGCCGATTTGGAACCCAAAACCCGCCGGGAATTGCACCAAAAACTGATTTGTAACTCAAAACCCGGCGAGGATTGGTCCCCTCGCTTTTTTTGCTTTTTAGTTATTCTGCATTCGTGTTACGCATTGGCCACCAAGTAGGCGGTGTAGGCGATGAAACAGAGGGAGAGTACGATGCCTTCCCAACGGGTGATGGTGCGCTGGCGGAAGAACTGTCCGAAGATGAAAAAGGAGTATAGCTGATCCGATCATCACGCCGTAGTCCACGAGAGTGATGCCGGCCACGTGAAGGGGGTGGATGGAGGCGGCGCAACCGAGGACGAAGAAGATGTTGAAGAGGTTCGAGCCGACCACGTTGCCGATGGCCATCTGCGGATTCTTCTTCAGCGCAGCCACGGCGGAGGTGGCCAGCTCGGGCAGGGAGGTACCGCCGGCGACGAGCGTGAGGCCGATGGTCGACTCGCTCACGCCGAGGTTACGCGCGATGGCCGACGAGCCGTCGACGAAGAGCTGTCCGCCGTAGATCAGCCCCGCCAGTCCGCCGACGATGTAGAGCGCCGAGCGCCAGACGGGCATGGATTTGATGCCCTCCTCGTCGGCGTCGTCCGTCTTATTGTGGGCGATGGCCAGGGTGTAGCCGAAGAAGATGGCGAAGAAGCAGAGGAGCACCAGTCCGTCGATACGGCTGAGGACGTTCTCCGTGGCGCCGTCGATCCATACGTCGCTGGCTACGAAGAGGAGCACCAAGGAGGCGAGGATGCAGAGGGGCACTTCTTTCGTTATGGTGCTTCGGGGGACGTGCAGCGGAATGATGGCGGCTGTTACGCCAAGGATCAAGAGGACGTTGAAAATGTTCGACCCGACCACGTTGCCCATGGCTAGGTCGGGGCTGCCCTTGAGGGCGGAGAGTACGCTCACGGTCAGCTCCGGGGCGGAGGTGCCGAAGGCTACGATCGTGAGGCCGATCACGAGGTTTGAGATGCGGAATCGCTTGGCTACGGCCGCTGCGCCGTCAGTCAGGGCGTTGGCGCCGACGAGGATCAGCACCAGTCCGATGACGACAAAAAAACGAGGGACATCCATACGTTGTTCATTGTTTTTCCATCCTTTCTTCTTCATTGTTTTCGAGCCGATCGATGGCGTCCCGAAGGGCGACGAGCTCGGCACGGATCGTTTTTAATTTCTCTATGATTTGCATTTGGTTGATAGTAGTCTCCTTGTTGTCCTTGAGCTTGCGTCGGGCGCCGGCGACGGTCATACCGCGATCCTTGAGGAGGTAGTGGATGAGGCCGATGAGCTCAATGTCCTGCTCGGTGTAGTAGCGGGTGCCGCCGGGCGTCTTGCGCGGAGCAAGCTCGTCGAATTCCTTCTCCCAGTAGCGGAGGGTGGATTCGTTCAGGCCGAAGCGTGCGGCTACTTCCCGGATGGAGAAGTAGAGCTTGAGGTTCTTGTTCTGTTTTAATCCCATTGATGGGCGAGGGGGGGTCAGTCGAGCACCTGACCGTGGTTCTCAGACAGCTGCAGCATCTGGTCGTACTCCTCGGGATTGAGATCCTGATAGTAGTACTTGGCGGGGTTGTCCGGTTTGTCGTTGATGTGCACCTCATAGTGCAGATGTGGGCCGGTGGATTTGCCGGTGCTGCCCACCGGGCCGATCACTTCGCCACGGGTCACGGACTGTCCTTCGCGGACGAGGATCTTCTCCATGTGGCCGTAGAGCGTTTTTGTAGCTGTAGCCATGATCGATGATGACGCAGTTGCCGTAGCCCTGTTTCCATCCGGCCAGGATGACGCGGCCATTACCCGTGGCGTAGATATCCGTGCCCATCGGGGCGGCGAAGTCCATGCCAGCATGGAAGCGGAGGGTGTGATAGATCGGGTCGATACGTGTGCCGTAGCCTGATGCAGTGCGTTTGAGGTCTTTGTTCGATATGGGCTGGATGGCGGGGATGCAGCGCACACGCTCCTCGAGACTTTTACCGATGGAGATCAGCTCCTCGAGCGAGTTGGATTCGACGTAGAGCTGCTTCTTGAGCATGTCGAGCTTTTGCGTGGTCTCAATCACCAGATCGGCGTTGGAGAGGCTGGAGAGGTAGGCGTAGCGGTTGGTGCCGCCGAAGCCCGGTTTGCGGACAGATTCAGGGATGGAGCGGGCTTGGAAGATGGCACGATAGAGGTTCTCGTCGCGCTGCTGGATGTCGTCCAAAACCTCCAGCGCATCGTTGAGTTGCAGGCTGAGCACCTCGTATTGAGTTTGCAGCAGTTTGTTCTCCTTTTGCAGGAGGGATTCCATGGGGGAGGAGAAAATGTTGGCGAAAAGAAAGAAGAGCGCTACCCCGACCAATATGCCGATGCTGGCATGCCTGACGACAGCGAAAATGCGCTGCTTGACGGTGGGATAGACCCGCTCGAAGCTGAGCGTCTCCGTGTTGTACTTGTAGTATATCTTCTTTGACTTGAATAGTCCCATAATCAATTCATCCCTTATGATTGAGGCGCAAATGTAGGTTTTGACCTATGTTTGCGCTCCATTTGCAAGGTTTTAACAGGTTATTTACATATTCAAATATGCTGACAGCACAAGAAATTCGCGAATCATTCTTGTCTTTTTTCGCATCGAAAAGACACCATATTGTACCATCGGCTCCGATGGTTATTAAGGACGATCCCACGCTGATGTTCACCAACGCCGGGATGAACCAATTCAAGGACATTATACTCGGTAACACCGCCATCAAATACCCCCGCGTGGCCGATTCTCAGAAATGTTTGCGCGTCAGCGGTAAGCATAACGACCTCGAGGAGGTGGGCCACGACACGTATCACCACACCATGTTCGAGATGCTCGGCAACTGGTCGTTCGGCGATTATTTCAAGAAAGAAATCATCAGCTGGGCGTGGGAATACTTGGTCGACACGCTGCACCTTGACCCGGCACGACTCTACGCCACCATCTTCGAGGGCAGCCCATCCGAGGGCCTCGAGCGTGACAGTGAGGCGGCTGGCTATTGGGCCAAATTCTTGCCCGCTGACCACATCCTCGAGGGCAACAAACACGATAACTTTTTGGGAGATGGGCGACACGGGCCCCTGCGGCCCCTGCTCGGAGATCCACATTGACCTCCGGCCCGACGCCGAACGTGCGGCTGTGCCCGGGGCATCGCTCGTGAATAAGGACAACCCGCTCGTGATCGAGATCTGGAACCTTGTCTTCATGCAATATAACAGGAAGGCCGATGGCTCCTTGGAACCGCTGCCCAACCGCGTCATCGATACAGGTATGGGCTTCGAGCGACTCTGTATGGCGCTGCAAGGCAAGACGTCGAACTATGACACGGACGTCTTCCAGCCGCTCATCCGGGCCATCGCCCATATGACGGGCACGACCTACGGCGCCGATCGGCAGAAGGACGTGGCGATGCGCGTCGTGGCGGATCATATCCGCACCATCGCCTTCTCCATCACCGACGGACAGCTGCCCTCGAACGCCAAGGCGGGCTATGTGATCCGCCGCATCCTGCGCCGTGCCGTGCGTTACGCCTACACCTTCCTCGACTGCAAAGAGGCCTTCATGTATCGCCTCCTCCCGACGCTCATCGCCACCATGGGCACGGCTTATCCGGAGCTTGTGGCCCAGCAGGAGCTGATTGAAAAGGTGATGAAAGAAGAAGAAGAGGCTTTCCTCCGCACGCTCGAAACGGGCATCCGTTTGCTCGAAAAAAAGATCGAAGAACTGAACGCCGCGGGCAGCAAAACGCTGGCCGGAACGGACGCCTTCGCCCTCTACGACACGTACGGCTTCCCGCTCGACCTCACCGAGCTGATCCTCCGCGAGCACGGCATGGACGCTGACCTCAAGGACTTCGACACCGAGATGCAGAAGCAAAAGGAACGCGCGCGTAACGCCGCCGCCATCGAGGCCGACGACTGGGTGACGCTGCGCGAGGGTGAGACGGCCTTCGTGGGTTACGACATGATGGAGTGCGACGTGGAGATCCTCCGCTACCGCCGCATCAAACAGAAAAAAACAAGACGCTCTATCAGATCGTCCTCGACAAGACGCCCTTCTACGCTGAGATGGGTGGACAGGGTGGGCGACAGCGGAGTACTCATTGCCCCGGACGGCGAGCGGACGGAGATCATCGACACGAAGCGCGAAAACAACCTGCCTGTGCACCTCACCACGAAGCTCCCGAATGACCTCACCGCCTCCTTCACAGCCCGCATCGACGTGGAGCGCCGCATCCGCTGCGAATGCAACCACACGGCCACCCACCTGCTCCACGAGGCACTCCGCGAGACGCTCGGCACACACGTCGAGCAGAAAGGATCGTACGTCGGGCCGGAGTCGCTCCGCTTCGACTTCTCCCACTTCGGCAAGATGACCGACGAGGAAATCCGCCGCGTGGAGCAGATCGTCAACCGTCGCATCCGCCAGAACATGCCTCTCGACGAGCATCGCAACATGCCCATCGCCGAGGCCAAAGCCCTGGGCGCGATGGCCCTCTTCGGCGAGAAGTACGGCGAGGAAGTGCGCGTCGTGCGCTACGGCACCTCCGTCGAGCTTTGCGGCGGCACCCACATCCCCGCCACCGGCATGATCGGCTCCATGTACATCACCAGCGAAAGCTCCATCGCCGCCGGCGTGCGCCGCATCGAGGCCGTCACGGCCGACGCCGCCGAGCGACTTTTTCTATTTCACGCAAGACGCCGTGCGCGAGGTGCGCGCCCTGTTCAACAACGTGCCCAACCTCGTGCCCACCATCCGCAAATCGATCGAAGAGAACAGCGAGCTCAAGCGGCAAGTCGGCGAGTACATCCGGGAGAAAGCCGCCACGATGAAGAAAGAACTGCTCGCCCACGCCGTCGATCGTCGTGGCACCCGACTGATCCTCTTCAACGGCGAGGGCGACGTCGACCTCTGCAAGTCGATCGCCATGCAGATCAAGGACGAATCGTCGAGCGACGAGCGTATCTGCTTCGTGGCCGGCATCCGCGACCACGATCGTTGCGGCCTGATCGTCCTGCTCAGCCAGCCCCTCGTCAGCGAAGGCCTCGACGCCGCGAAACTGGTCAAGGAGGGCTCCTCGTTCATCCGCGGCGGCGGTGGCGGACAGCCCCACTTCGCCATGGCTGGAGGCAAGAGCCCCGACGGCTTGAGCGCCGCCATCGACGCCATCTTGGAGGAGGCCGGACTGAAATAGAGTCGTCCGCCTCGCCCCGCCAAGAGCTTTGCAAGCGTGCAAAATGCAATCTGAGGCTCATTTTGGACTTTACACGCTTGTAAAATGCGATCTGAGGCTCATTTTGGACTTTGCACGCTTGTAAAATGCGATCTGAGGCTCATTTTGGACTTTGCACGCTTGTAAAATGCAATCTGAGGCTCATTTCAGACTTTGCACGCTTGTAAAATGCAATCTGAGGCTCATTTTGGACTTTGCACGCTTGTAAAATGCAATCTGAGGCTCATTTTTGGACTTTGCACGCTTGTAAAATGTAATCTGAGGCTCATTTCAGGCTTTACACGCTTGTAAAATGCAATCTGAGGCTCATTTTGGACTTTACACGCTTGTAAAATGCAATCTGAGGCTCATTTCAGGCTTTACACGCTTGTAAAAATGCAATCTGAGGCTCATTTCAGGCTTTGCACGCTTGTAAAATGCGATCTGAGGCTCATTTCGGACTTTGCACGCTTGTAAAATGCAATCTGAGGCTCATTTTGGACTTTGCACGCTTGCAAAATGCAATCCGAGCCTCATTTCAGGCTTTACACGCTTGTAAAATGCAATCCGAGCCTCATCCTCTCCTATTATTATATGTATAGCATAGACCCCCCAATGATCATCTTCACAAAAGACATCGCCGAGGCGCTGACCGCCTACCTCGCGTCAAAGAATTACGACAAGACCTACCTCGTCACCGACACCAACACGCGGCAGCACTGCCTGCCCCTGCTTGAAGGCAGCCCCGCCCTCCGCGACGCCGGGCAGATCACCATCGAGGCCGGCGACATCCACAAAGACATCGCCCAGGTGGCCCAGATCTGGCAGCACCTCTCCGACGGCGGCGCCTCGCGTCACTCGTTGCTCATCAACCTCGGCGGCGGCATGGTGACCGATCTTGGAGGTTTCGCCGGCGCCACCTTCAAGCGCGGCCTACACGTCCTCAACATCCCCACCACCCTCATGGCCTCCGTCGACGCCGCCGTGGGCGGAAAGACGGGCATCAACTTCAACGGCCTCAAGAACGAGATCGGCTCCTTCCACCAGCCCGACTGCGTGATGATCGACTGCACCTTCCTCCGCACCCTCGACCGCGACAACCTCCTCTCCGGCCTCGCCGAAATGATCAAGCACGGTCTCATTGCCGACTCCGACCACCTGCGCGCCCTCCTCACCATCGACATTTCCGCCCGCTGCTTCCCCATCGATCCCGCCGAGGTGGAGCGTTCCGTCGCCGTCAAAGCGCGCATCGTCGAGGAGGATCCCACCGAGCAGGGCATCCGTAAGGCGCTCAACTTCGGCCACACCATCGGGCACGCTTTCGAGAGCCTCTCCTTCGCCCGCAGCCGTCCCATCCTCCATGGCCATGCCGTCGCCGCAGGCATTGTCTGCGAACTCTACCTCTCGCACAAACACTGCGGCCTCTCGACCGACGATCTGCGCCGCGTAACCCACTTCATCCGTTCGGGCTATCCACCCTTCTCGTTCAGTTGCCGCGATTACGACACGATCTACGAACGCATGACGCACGACAAGAAGAACGCCGGCGGCCGCATTCGGTTTGCCCTCCTGCGCGGAATCGGCGACGTCGTCATCGATCAAGAAGTGCCTCGTGAGCTCGTTATCGAATCGTTCGACTTCTATCGGGAGAATATGGGGCAGTAAGAAATAGTGCACACGAGGTTTTGGTTAGTCGATTATCTTTCTACTTTTGCCGCGCATTCGAGAAAACGATGCAACACGGGGTGTAGCTCAGCCCGGTTAGAGTACTCGTCTGGGGGGCGAGTGGTCGCTGGTTCGAATCCAGTCACCCCGACTAACTGGAAGGCCTCTCAAAGTCAGTGATTTAGCTGCTTTGAGGGGCTTTTTATGGTCATGAACGAGGCGGTGCCGCGCCTCTCCGCAGAGCCGTTTTCGGGTATTATGGGGATATTGGAGAGTGCCGCAATCGAGTGTTTATCGATCAACATAGAACCGATAACTATTGAGAAGCTGTCATCAGAAAGTCTCTATTCGTGTGGGGGAAAGGAGGCTGGATACTTCTATCCATTGCCGGTTTGCGGCAAAAGAGACGATGTTCCACGAGTAGGGTGTTTTTCAGGTGTCGCTTTCGGGGCGGGCGAGAGAATCGCGCGACATTACAGACGTCCGCAGAGGAACGAGAGAAGTGTGTCTCTCTACATCGGGAAAGCTCCTTCTTCTTGAGGGTCCGATCTTATTCCGGGTCATGAAAGTGAGGAGGTAATAGAGCCTATAAAGACAACGTCTTTTACGTAGGCTGTGTGTATAATACGGATACACTCGAAAAGCACAATCTAAGAGAGACGATTATTTGCTGGAATAACCACAGGAGCGTTTTTTTGGCGGGCTAAAAACTAGCTAGCCTGAAAATGATAAAGGCAGCTCGTGACTTAGAGCTTGTTTTTGAATACGGAGGCGTATTGGAAGATTCTTGCTTAACGGGAGGCCGGGCTCAAAAACCCATCACGAGAATCCTGCTTCCGAGGGATTCTGCAGTACACACTTTAATCATGTGTGATCCGATACAGTTTACCCGGATCAAGGAGGATGGCGATGCGGTATTGAAGATGTACTTTGTCAGAAAGAAGACGGGTAACGGCCCCGATACGCTGGCGAACGATGCATCAGATTGGGTGGTACCTCTCTCTAATGCTTGGAGATACCCGGGGGTGGGTAATAGCTTTCCGACGTTATTCCCCCATCCTTTTTACAATGAGGAGACCGGTGAGCCATCCGATACGTTCACCGTTCGATTCAAGATCTACAACCAGCCAAAATTCGCTTCGAATATTATTCGCTCGCGAGTGCATTATCGCGACACGATGCGTTTGAATTACGGCTTTGTGAGCGGTACAGACACAAAGTATATGGTGCGTAGCCTTGATGGAGGTTGGAACTGGCATCCGGCTGATTCTCCCCTGACTGATGTGGAGAGAGACTTGCTGCAAGACGACAGTGTACGCGTCTGTCTGCGGCAACTCGATTCAAAAGTCGGGCGATCAGCAGATCTAAAGCAAACTTTTATGGACCCGAATAGATTTTACTATACCGGCGATACCCTTAATAGTCTTACCAATCTCCTGAATGGAGGTACTGAAGAGATTGCTTATAGAAAGAAGATGAGTATTCCATTTTACAAATCATTGTTCGAAAGTCAGTCGACTACCATTAAGGATGCTATAATAGAATATTATGATGAAACTCCCTATATGAATACTGGTACTGGTGCTTGGGCTGCCCTTAGTGATGAAGATAAGTACGACCCGGACGGTGCATTTACGGAGTTATTAGGAAACTTGATCATGGACAATTATCCTCTTCCTTCCGGTCACCCATTGGAAAATTTTGTGAGCAGAATTAATTACCCGCGAGGAACTGATCTGGCTTTAGATGCCATACTGAGAAGAAATCTGAATGCGGTATTAGGTAAAGAACTGGCCGACAAGCAACTTGTCCCCGACTGGTGCCGTGACGAGACCTATTGTTTCTATGTCAAGCGGGATGCACCTCCCGTTCATCAGCGCTCGGTGTTTATCCCGACGGTGGAAGGGGTGACGGTCGTTTCGCCGGGAGTTGGATACACCTCGATACCTTCACAGAAGAACTTCACCTTCCGCGTCAAGTATACCGGCGAACCGATGACGGTCACGGCTAAGCGTCTGATCGACGGTCGCACGGTGGAAGTGCTGACGGGTACGCTGAACGCAGATGGCGAATACGAGTATGTGATTCGTCGTGTGATGCAAGACCTGACGCTGGAGTTCACCAAGACGGTGGCCAATACGCTGGTAGACCAGCCTTCCGTATGGGCGAACAGCGGTGCGGTTCGCATCCACGCCCCGAAGGAGACGACGGTGCGCATCTACTCTGCCTCGGGTGTGCTCGTGAAGCAGGCCACGGTGCAAGGCGACAAGACGGTGCCTCTGTCTGCCGGTCTCTACCTCGTTGTCCTCAGCGACGGCACAATGCAGAAGGTATTGGTACAATAATCCAATCGTAACGCTACTCCGTCCCCCCCCTCATTTTTTTGACGGGAGGGGCGGTATAAAAGAAGAAGCGGGCATGCCTATCCAAGGGTGTGTCCGCTTTCCTTTTCTATACGTGCCTCCAACACATAGGGATGGTGGCGAAGTTTGGCCAAGTACCCGGTGTAGGGGCGAATTGCATTCGCCCCATTAGACGGCCCCCGTGGGGCCGAATGATTGCACGGCCGGGTACATGTGGGGCGAACCGTAGGGGTACGGAGATCAGAACCACGTGTGGGTGGGCTTTCCGTAGGGGTACGGAGATCAGAACCACGCGTGGGTGGGCTTTCCGTAGGGGTACGGAGATTAAAAACCACACGTGGGTGGGCTTTCTGTAGGGGTACGGAGATTAAAACCACACGTGGGTGGGCTTTCCGTAGGGGTACGGAGATCAAAAACCACGCGTGGGTGGGATCTCCGTAGATGTACAGGGGAGTAAGACCCCGCGCCCGGATCCCTACGGAGACGCCCCCGCTTCTTTCTTATTCGAACGACAGGTAGGGCTCGAGGCGTGCACGGTCGGCGTCGGAGAACTCCTCCAGCAGCGACAGCTCGCTCCAACCGCTGATGGGGCCGTTCTTGCGGCGTAGGCGGACGATGACCTTCGCTTGGTAATAGTTGATGTAGGGGTGGCGCCGGAGCGAATCTTCCGATAGCCGGTTGACGGCCAGACGACGGATGAGTTGAGGGTTGACGGTGAACCGGGGTGCCAGCTCGGTGTATTTCTCTTCGTCGACGCCGTAGACCTCGCTCAGCTGCTCCACGCGGGCAAAGCCACCGAGCAGGGCGCGAAACTTTGCGATCCGCCGCGCGTAATACGGCCCGATGCCGGGCACCTTTTGTAGGGCTACGGTGTCGGCTGCGTTCAGCTCGAGCGTCTGCCCCGGCGACAGTTTTTTTCGCGGTGCGGATAGTGCGGCCGTCGGTCGGTCAGGCGTCGGACACGCTCCCCAGACTCTCCCTGCGATACGGGCGACGGTAGGCCGTATGCCGCGGACGACTGTCGGACGGCGGCGAGGCGTACGCGGGTCGGTCTGCCGCGCGAGTGTCGATCGGCGGCTCCGTCCGCTCCGTGGCCACCGGCGCTGCGGCCTGCTGCCGATCATAGAGGATGTCGCCCCAAATCAAAAAGGATCAACCCGATGGCGATCAGGATGAGCAGTAGGATCAGGGCACGCCGTTCGCCGATGGAGAGGTAGAAGAAGTCTTTCCAGTCGTTCATGGCTTTAGATGCTGGCTATGCTAAGGAGTGCTTGATGAGGCTGAACGCGATGCGGCACGACAGGCAACGCTTCGGCTCGCAGTACTCACGGCGGAGCTGCAGCAGGGCTTGCGAATCGGAGGCGTTGCGGGCACGGATACCGGCCTCGGTGAAGGGACGGATGACGGCGTTGCGCTCCGGCGGCAGGCTGTCGAGGAGGCGCTCGGCGCGTTCGCAGTATTCGGGCACATTCTTCTGGAGACCATAGGCGTAGAGGATCGGCACGACGGTGTTGATCAGCATCAGGCGAGCGGCGGCGGGGCCGAGGGAGGGCTTATGCGGCGGCGAGGGATAGTCGAAGTGGAAGTGCGTATTCCAATAGGGCCGACAGTGGGACGTCGAAGCAGCGGCAGAGGCGGTCGGCCGAGGGATCCTCGAGTATCTCGGAGAAGAGCGTGTCGTTGTGCGCCCAGACGGAGGCGAGTTGCGCCACGCGGAGGTGGGGGAAGTTGAGGGGCGGGTGCGGAAGTTCTTGAAGATGTGGGCGTCGATCGGGCGAAGGCTGTACTTGGTGCGGAGGAAGTGGTATTCGCGCTGTAGGGTGCGGTAGTAGGCGTCGTCACGGGTGTCGCCGAGCATGCCCGCTTGGCCGAAGAGCAGGGCCTCAATTTGCACCGTGCTGTGGCGCTGCTTGCAGATGTATTTGAAGGGCAGCCCGGAGGCGAGCCACTCGAAGGCGTCGCTGTTGGTGCCAAAGCCGAAGTTGCGCGAGAGGGTGATGTAGAACGTCTCGTTCCAGTCGTTGTGTGTGCGCTCGAGGCGTCGGAAGATGTCGTTCGTTTTGCGTTTGAGGCGTTCGCCGACTAAGGCCGAGAGCCAGCCGTAGAGCAACCGGTCGTCGAGCCCGCTGAGGCGATCGATGCAGGGGACGGCCTGCTCGCGCGAGAGCAACCAGTCGATGCTCCGGACAACGCGTTCGGGCACCCGTACGACGACCTGCGGGATGAGCGAGCCGTCGGTGCGACGGATCGGCGTGTCAGCCTCACCGACAACGTGCAGGATGACCGAGTCGTAGGCCGGATTCGTGTCGTGCCCGTGCCGTAGCCAGTCCGACGAGCGGCCGTGGATCTCCACATTGCCCACCCGGTGATGTCGTCCAGTTGCACTTTGGCGTTGAAGAAGTCCGGTCCCGGCGTCAGTGTTGTGTATGCCGGGCGTGATGACGCGGAGCTGTTCGCCGTCCGTGGTCGTCCATTCCGGCTCGGCGTAGAGCTGGTATTTCCACGCGTAGTGAAGGATTTGTTCTTGAGTCGCCATGATGAATAAGGTTGTAAGCGTCGGGAGGAGCCCCACGTTTGGTAGCCGTAGAGCCTCTTAGAAGTCGTTTTTGAAGTGAATGCTTGGGAAAAATGCCAGATCTGCTCTTGCCCTCGAACGCGAATAAGGGCGCACGCTCCAGTCTGAAGGCGGCTTGTGTGACGTCGTACAACCACTTGACTACCGACTGTGTCTGCACGAGTCGTTCTCTCGGCGGCTTAGTGATGCCTTTAATCTGAGTTTTGAATGGATAGACCATGATCTGTGTGATGGATAGGTGTTATTTCTATGGCCCCAAAAGTACGACGCCGAAGAGGTTCCGAGGCACTTGCCCGAAAAAGATTTTCGTGTAAAGCCCCGTGTGCAGTAAGAAATGTCTACAGACGGATCGAGGCGCAGCACACAGACCCCGCGATCGTGTTATTCAAAAGAATCTATCTTTGCGCCCGTTGAAAGAGAAAGTCAGCCACGTCGAGGCGTCGACGAAGTGACAAGGTCAAGGCGGCTTTTTCCAAGGAACAAACACATTTCGGGGCTGACCGGTTTTGACAGCGGGTAGAAGTGGTTTGTAAGCATGCAGTGCCTCGTTGGCCAGCACTCAAATCTCGGCTGATGAACAATTAACTGGCGAAGAATCTTACGCTCTCGCTGCCTGATTGAAGAACAGTAGGTCAAGGCTTAATCCTTACACAAGGTGTTTGGACGAGACACCACCCGGAAGCCGTGGCTTCGAGGCCGTCCGAATCGGTGGTGCAGCAATTTCGGAGATAGCTTGATGGACGTCCCGGACGTCAGGCGAAACTTTAGGGAATAAGGTTGCGGTTGGTGGCTCTGGTCTTGCCGCAGCACGAAAAATGAAGGCAGAGATAAGCATGTAGAAAGCGGATCAATTCCTCGTTTGGACGAGAGTTCGACTCTCCAGCTCCACAATTTAGCTGTGTATATCAGCAAGTTAACCTATCTTGCCACGCCGTTGCCACGCGAAGAGGCTGGTGATATAAAACGAAAAAGGGCCCCGACATCACGTCGCGACCCTTCCCCGGATGGCTGTTTTGTGGCGTATATAACGTTATCCGGCTACGATCCTGTCGCCCTCAAAACAAACCACTCGTTTCCAAGAAAAAATAAACTTACTGACATTGATTCCGTTTCATCATGACGGCGACAAAGGTATGATGAACGTTTCCCGACACCCCATCCTCTCTTTATTCATATAGGTAGTCGCCGGCGATAGAGTCGCAGAGCGCCGTATGCCGCACCACACGCCACGGCACCGCAAAGGATCCAGAACGTAGCCGTGCCAAAGCGCTGTATGAAGGCCTCCCAGCGGGTAGGCTTCCGTTCCACCTCACGCACCACTTCGCGCACCACGTCTCGGTTGATAAAGACGCTATCAGCCTTTGCCCAGACCGTGTCATGTCGGACAATGGTCTCGACGCTGAGCTCTCCGAGGCTATCCAACAGAAAGGCCAGTCGGGCGTTGCGGGTGGTCTCGATCGAGAGGCGCTCCATCGCCACGCGTCCCTCTGCATTGCAGCGGAGGAGGGCGCGCATGAGAGCCGTGTCAGGCGGCACGGGAATGGGCACGAGCCGCTGCACGAAGACCGAATCCACGTGCGATTGCTGCGTGGGCTTCGTCTGCTTGAGTGGCAGGCAGGCCGTAAGCAGCAAGGCGGCTATGAGTGCAATCGCTGATTTCATATCCCATCCTATTCCGCGGCCACGGCGCCTGCTGAGGTTCGTGCGGGCGGATTCTTCGACTGCGTCTTCTTTGATGCGTCCCAGTTCGCCGTCGAGATCGCCCGGCGGGGTGAGCGGTGAGCGGGAGACGATCGTAGAGAGTGAGTTAAAGGCGCGTCCGCCACCGGCAATGGAGAGCACGTTGGCCTCCTCGACCGGATCGCGGGGGAGGATGGAGTCGAACGTCACCGTGTAGCGCGCGGACACCAGCTGGGGCTTGAACTTGATGTTTGTAATGTTGGCTATGCCGGCCTGCACCACCGTAATGCAGCGATTGAGGGCAGGGCCAAAGACGCGCATGTTGAATCGCTCCCTTGATCTCGGCATCGAGCATCATAAAGCGGCGGGCGACGCCGGAAATGTTGCCCAGCCCCTTGAGGTTGTCGAACGAGAGGTCGGGCGCAGAGACGCCGGAATACATCTCGTTCTTGTCCTCGTCCAACTCCTTAGAGGTGGAGTTGATGGACTGATCCCAAGAGAGGTATTTGGCATCGCCGTGATACTCCCGGCCGGTCTCCTGATCGATGCGCACTGGAAATTGCATCTCCTTACCCACGGTGGTTTTGTCCGGCGCGTCGGCCTCACCCGTGATGACCATCATCGGCTCGGCGAAATAGTCGTTCGTATCCGCCAGTCGTGAAAGGCGCATCTCGCGGGCATCCATCAGCGGCGCCACTTCCTCCCACGCCGGGGCGTCGATCTCGGCGTAGACCACCGGGATGAGCCCAAAGGCGTTCACCTCCTCACGCACCTCCCATCCGCCGGCCCCAGAGGTGGCGGTGAGTATCTTCTCGCGCGTCCAGATCCGGGCCTCATCGCGCAGCGAGCCGCCCTCGTCCTTCGTTTGGTAGCGATGGATAAAGGCGTCCATGCGGCCGTCGAAGAAGTGGGGGTAAAAGTCGCTGACGACATGCTTATTCTGCGGCAAAGAGAGCACGCGGCAATTGATCTCATTGACGTTTTGGCCAGACCAGTGGGGGAAAATGACGGGGTAAAAGACAATGGCGGCCTTGGTCTCTGAAAGCACCTTCTCGGCAAAATCCGTGAGCACGCTCTGCATGCCCAGCGTACGCTCCCACACGTTCCGAAACTCATTGAAGGCCTCGTCGGGATCCGTCGAGGCCACATGCATCGTGCCGCCAAACATCATAGCGGCCTCCGTGCGGACTAGCTTCTTGGGGAAATTGGTCACGATCTTAGCCACCGGGATGTGCTTATCATCCAGTCGCAGGGGGTCGCCGCGTTCATCCTTCAGGGTGTTGGAATAGACCTCGAGCACCTTATCCTCTCGCCATCCGACGGAGGTCTTTCGGCGCGTGCGGCCGCCGTTGTATTCGTCGCGGTATTCGGCCGGGCGCCTATTCTCGAGGGTGTCGGCGGAAAGCTCGTCAATGAGCCGCCCAACGTCGCCGGCGTACTTTTGAAGTAGGGTTTGAATATCTGGCATGTGGGGGGTGGTCTGGTTTTCAGCCTGTGTGTGGGGGTTACAACCTCCGCTCCCGTGTCCGAGCGAAGGGTCGGCGGTAGGCGAGGTAGTCCAGCTCGTCCTGATGCGCGTAGGCCTCGCGCTCAAAGCGGATGGCACGATAGGCCGCCGTGGCATCCTTCAGTCGCGCCCACCGCCAGAGCCATTCGGCAAGGTAGAGGAGATAGAAGCCCACATAGCCCGTCTCGCGCATCTGGGCCGTGTGGATAGCCTCGTGACGGAGAATGCGATCGGAGACCGGCTCAAACTCTCGGCGGGCAAAGACGTACCCAAAGAGGTTGATCGCCGTAAAGCCTCGAAAAGGAATAAGGCTGTTGTAAAAGACTTTCATGCGGTCGTATTCCCTTTCGGCTTAGGTTCGACCTGTTTCTCGATGGCTCGAATCACAGGATAAAGCACTCCGGCGGCCTTGAAAGCCTGCATCATGGCCGCATATTCGTCATCCGAAAAATACCTTCGTTTGATTCTCAGGTGCGCCGAAAATGGATCTTGCCAGAGCATCCTGTTCGAGGGTGGTCGCTCGTTGGTATATGATGTTTCCAAGCGCACTTCTAAGGTCAGCCTTCTCAAATACGCCGATCGAAGTCTCCACCTCGAGCTGACTGAAATCGATACTTTTCATTGTGGTTCTGCTGGGTTGTTGGTTGGTCGTTGTTGGTTGTAATTGGTCTGTGCCGGCAAGAAAGGTGGGTTGCAGGAGAGATTCTCACCCCCGCAACCCTACCAAGCACTAATCACTATGAAAAAAAAGTCGGCCTCACATCTATGAGAGGCGCAGCTGATTAGGCTGCGTCTTTCGATTCTACGATCATAGGAGTGTTCTCAACGCCCGCAGCCGTGGTGGCCCCTGAGGACAGTGAACTGCACCTGCAAGATTTCAGTCGTATCCTCTCCGGGAAGCTGAGTAATCTTACCAAACACGTCACAATTGACAAACGTGTAGACGAGCTGCTTCCCTCCGTACGGTTTCGTCTTAAGCATCAACGTCTTGCGAATGCTTGGCGTCACGACGGGTTTTTTCCATTCGTCCTTGGTTCCATTGAGCTCCCCACCCATAAAGAGCTTGCGCTCATCCATCGTTGGAGAGGGGATGTTTAGAACCAATGTATCAGCTTCTCCAGCTTTCAGAATGACGGCCCAAGGTTTATCGCTGCCGTACCTTTTTGAACTCTGTCTTCTGCGGATCGTTTACGTTGTATTGAATAGACCCAGATTCTACCGTCGAGACCCGGGTAAAGCTCGTTCTCGGAACGCCGTCGCCGGGATCGGCCACGCCTACGTAGACGACATCAATCGCCAATTTTTCTTTCTTCTGCCATGTCTGTATTGTTCTAATTGATTGAAGTTGGTTTCATGTTTCTATTTCTCGGTGATTACCTCCACGCGGATGTTGTAGAGGGTAAAGCTGTCGCCGGTCTCTATCTCTCCCTCCCATGCCACGCGGGCGTTGAAGTACATACCCGGTGGAGCGGGTGGGTGCTTGATCGCCTCTCTGATCTTTCCGGCCTGCATCTGGATCTGTCGGGCATTGATCATACCGTTGGGATACGGGCGAATAAATAGGTTAACATTGACCACCGGCGCCTTATTGACGTAGGTCTTCACTGCTACCCCGGTCGTGTTAACCACGATGTGGTCGACCTTCACGCCCGTCTCTGCCCGATGTTTATAGGCTGGCAATCCCGTTCCTGCTCTGTCCACAGCCGCAAAGACGATGTCCACAATGTCGAAGAAGTCTGCCATGCTGGATTATACTTTGAGCGCGCGCAACAGATTGGCGGCCTCGCTTATCAGAAAATCCTCGGTCTTATCTGCAGAATGGGTGACCACATCGTACCCTTTAGCCTCGACCGCGGCGGCGTAACTCATGCCCGCAAAGCAGACAAGCACGTAGCCCTTCGAGTGGGTGCGACCTACCGCTCTGGCCATTTGTTCTCCGGCCGTAACGCCCTTTTTCGCCGTCCTTCTTTCCGGGCTCTCCGACATTCGCATTGAAGACGCTCGTTCCTACGCGTCTGCCATCTTTGAAAATGGCGTATCCGGTCGAGCTCCGCAGGTTCCCCGTGCGATCCTTGTAGGTGCGAATACTGCGGGCCAGTGTGATAAACTCTTCGCCTGCCCTTGCAAGCAGAGTCTTTATCACCTCATCCGTACGGTCTTGTAGACGCTCAAACATGCCATGCATTTGCTGCTTTGTCCAAAGCGGTTTTAAGCAAGGTTTGGTAGATGCGCTCATACGTAGATCACAGAATGCGTCTGATAACTCTCCCACACAATGATAGGACGCTCTATACCGAGACCTGGGATGCGTAACGTAAGGCAGCGCTCGGCCTCATTCGGTCGACGCATACGAGTGTAATACTCACCGTATACCTCGAGCTGATTCCCGTTGCTGTCGCGTTTCAATACATGGCGACTGCTATTGGAGTGATCGAAACGGCCGTGCAGGTGCACCGTCTTATGAACGCCCGGGATCCATTCGCCATGTTCCAAGTGTCCAGTGGAATCGTAAACCACCTCAGCGTCATGCTCCTTAGGATAGCGTGTCACCATGTCTGGTTGCTTTTACCGCGCGGAACGAATATTCCTCCCAGTCGATTAGCCTTTTCAGCCTCACCATTCTCACGGTACAGCTCGGCGGCCTTACTCCGATACCAAGCCCGATCGTAAGACACTGAGAGCTTTGTATTCCGTGAAGTTTGGTAAGCCTCCGATCATGGCGTACACGTCAGCCACGGCCAATCGCACATCACGTCCGGCCTCGGCCGCATACACAGCCTCGCCGTCCAGTCCGCGATCAGTGAGCACGACGGAGAGGAACTCCTCTCCGTCTGCCACACCGGGGTAAGCCATTATCGCGTCTTTGACCGTCTTCATTCCGTTACCCGCGCTCGGTTGCTTTTTAGTCCTCGATGGTAAGCGATTCCGGTTTCACCGTTTCTCCGAGCAACATTGCCGGGACATTGTCCGTGCCTTCCGTGTCGTCATTCCAGCTCGTTCCGTCAGCTTTCAGGATGAAAAGCCCCTCGGGATCGTTGATCACAGGCATGGCGTTGGCTTCTGCCTTTGTCCACTCCGTTACCGGCTCCGGTTCTGACCACTTGGAAACCAAAACAAAGTCCTTCTTCACCATCAGCGCTTTTTTTGGCGCATAGAAGCCAGCGTTTCAGAGGCAATCGGGCCGTGCTGAATATCGCCCACCCTCAGGTCTTCAATGAGGGCAATGCGCTTGCGCTCCCACGGGCAAACGGTCTTGCGCACGTGCGCAGCATTCTCAATTCTCACGGCAGGCTTTACGAGCTTTATTTCGACGGGGAACTCTTGGTCTGCGAGGTAGTTGTTGATCACCTTAAAAGACGGTGCGAGCTTGCCAGATTGGTTCAACCACCCCTTCAAGGCCTCAATCGTAGACTTCTGCTTTCTCAAAAGCGAGAAATCGTCAGCGCGCATGACCACGTACCGAATATTGCGCCCCTTTTGAAAGGCCATATCGACAGCGTCTGCGATGTCCCTGCAAGCCGTCCGCAGTGTTCGAGTTTGACCAGTCGGCCGTACTTACGCGGCGATTGTCGTTAGGCATACCACAGCCAACGAATGCGGTGGTTACGATGCCGTCGTTGTTGGTCGGATTTAGCATGAATCCACCACGCGAAAGCAGCTGCAAGGCCATCCATTCAATGCGACCTCTGACACCATTGTAAGCTCGATCCGTATCCTTGAATGCGAGATCAAGCACAGATCGCAGCCGGGCGTCGTTTCGAATGTCTGATTGGAGTCGGATATATTCGTTCAGCTCCGACTCATTCATCGGGTACTTTATGGAGATCTTCGGAATGTCTCCAGAGAGCTTCCGAATCACCTCCCGGCTCTTTATTGGCGCGGACGAGTCAAAGCTGATCACGTCTGCAATGACGGGAACGCCTTGTTCTCCGACGAGCGTTTTCCAAGTCAAAGTGCTGACTTCTTTGATCCCAAAGAAGTTCGGGAAAAAAACATGGGGGTTGGATTGGATCTCAATCGCCCCTCAAGGTTGGCTTGATTCACCAACGATAAAATGCTTCTTTCCATTGTTGTTGTTAGTCGTTACTGATTACACAAAGCGAATGCGCGTGCGTTCCTTCAAAACATTGTCGAGAGGGAACAACATAGATGCCTCTGTCACCGTCCCCCTCACAAGCAGCCCACAGCTCTGATTGGCAACGGTGAGGTTTACTTTGTTCTTTGTCAGAAACACCTCACTCTTCTTGTCGCCATACTTGGGCACTGCGCTACCTGCGCCCTGTTTGTCCTTGGCCAGCACAAGTACGTCGCCCTTTGCAGCGGCGCCAATGGTAGCGGCCAGTGTGATAATGTCGAACTTCGGGTCGCTCTTATCGATCTCCGTGATCACGTCGGAGTCCTTATCAAACGCACCTCCGAGTGTTACGGCGTCGCCCACGACAAAGAGGTGCTTCTTCTCCACCTTGTACTTCGCGGTCGAGGCAGCCTCATAGACGCGCGCAGTTTTGATCACATGGTAGACACCCGTTTCCGCGTCTTTCACCACGGGAGTAAGCGGAGGCAATTCATCCAACGTCTTGCCGGAGAAGAGAGCCGCTCGAAGCTCGCTGCGATCGATCGTTCCGCCGCCGACTACGTCTTCCAGCTCCTTCACGATGCCGGGCTTGTACTGAAATTCTCGCTCTTGACTTAAAAATGGCATAATGTCTTACTGTTAAATTGTTAGTTGTGATTCGTTTATTCAGCGCCCGCATCGAAGGTCGCTGTGCCTCTTTCAGCACTCTGAGCCGTGGCCTGACTCATGAAGTTTGCCCAGTCTTCAGCTGTGCGCGCTGTGCTTTCCACAGGCATGGAACGCATACCGCCTGAGGCTACGTTTTTGATTGATGGCATCTTGCCGAATGGCTGTAAGCTCATCTCCGAGCGTCTTCACTTGCTCTTCGATTGAAGTCTCTGCGGATGTATTGATCCGCGAAATCCACGTTTCAGGCAAACCGGCTTTCTGAATGGCTGCTTTCGCCTCTGAAAGGCGCGCGGCGTTGGCAGCTTCTGCTTCCGACTTAGCGATCCTCGATCGGATCTCTTGTAGCTGCTTATTCAGCTCGGCCAGCTCGACGTTCGATCCGGTTGGGATGGTGCCTTCGAGCGGTTTCGGCGGGATAGGTTGCGTGGGATCCGGCGCAATGGGTTTGCCGTCTTTCAGGCCGTGCGCCTTTTTCGTACTCCGCAATGGCTGCTTTGCGAGCCTCCTCTGCTTTCTCTTTAGCCGTCTTGTCGGCCTCTTCGATGGCTGGGAGCATGTACTCCTTGAAGGCTTTTTACAGCGGCTGCGACGCCGTCCACGGCGTTCACGCCAAATGCCTTCTGCACCCTTTCGGCGTGGCTCTCGCTTACGCCTTGTTCTTTGAGCGCCTTTTTTTGATTGCTTCAATTACTGTCATCTGTGAGTGTTCTCTCTTTAGTTGCTGTGATTGTTGAATAGATGGTATTGCAATGCAGCCCCACTCTTTCCCAAGAGCGGCTGTGTTGTTTGTCTAATTGTTCTACGGATGCAAAGATTGTATGCCACGTCTGCAATATCAGCATGTCTGGTAAACTTTTTTTGTGCCCCGGCCCTTCAGACTCTTTTTTTCCGCCTCTGCGACAGCTCGCTAACCAAGCTGTTGGAGTGGTTACGAAAGCCATCCGGGATACCCCGGGCGGCTCTTGCTTTATATGCGCGCAGAGTGACTGGAACACCTTTCTAACATCTCAACATATTCTATCTCAGCCTGCTTCTTTATTTGCAGACTAAATCAGCTTCACAGCATAAGGGTGCTTGCGTGGCGCTTCAATCCATCATTTGCACATCGAATCTTATTTGCAGACTAACTCCCGGGCTACCATTCCGAGGGAGTCCTCGAGATGGTCTGCCCCAATCCGTGACGAATTGTCACGAATTGAAAGTAGGTCCACCTCTTAAACACATAACTTCCAGAAAGTTTCACGTCGCAAAAGGTATCAAAAGGCGGGTTTCGGTCCCGTGCCTTTCAGGATTACTCCGAGGTACTACTCAGGTAGATCCCACGGGGACACCTACCTTTGTCTGATTAAATGGATACAACTATGAGCAAAGAAGAATTGATCAAGCAATGCCGGTATTATAGCGGAGGCGATGATAATCCCTACTCGAGTCCAGATCTCGCCCCGATGGGGCTATTCTGGTGGATAGAGAAAGGATATGTTGAAACGAATGGGGCTGTCGAAGGCGAGAATGAATACTATGAAGCAGTAGGAGGCAAACGGTATCCAGGCATTCCTTACCCTATACTTATAGCGTTGTTTACCTCTTGGGGGAAATACGCCCATAACATAAAGGCCGAGATCGCGAACTTCTACAAGCTCATAGATGAATATCTAAGCATACCGAGCGACCATGTCCCGATGGACAAAATTCCAGGAACTTAATAGCCGATGTTCACGTCTTTGATCTTGGATAGATCTCTAAACTCCTGTCCGACCACCTCACAGTCAATAAAGATCTGATCCCCGTAAGCCGTCTTCGACCTGTAGACCTTCGTGATGCGCATCTTTAAGCCGCGCTGGAATAAGGTCTCTTGCTCTTGGCCGAATTTGCTAAAAACGCGTCTTTCCATCCCAGCCTCTTCCGCCGCCCTTCAGTCCAAGAAATTCAGCTCCGTAATAACTTATCGGCTCTATGTAAGCAGCACGCGTTCCTTTGGGTGCATAGATATTTAGAACCACTGGCTTATGGTAATATCCAGACCACTTCCGACTTCCTGTTGAGAGGAAGCCGCCTTCCTGCATTGTCATACCTACCAAGTCGTCCAATTTACTCGGCATCTCCCTCCCGCAAATCTTATTCTTGACGCAATAACGTCTAAACCGCTGTCGCCGCGCGTAAACCACATATCCTCCGGGAGCGCATTCCTCTCAATGTAAGACGTGATAGCGTTCACCTTTCTCTCAAATTTCTCCCGTGTTTGCGGATTCTCATACTTACGGCCTTGTAGCGGCTCATTCACGTCGCAATAATGCTTTGAATAGTCGTAAATCATGTCTTTTTCAATCGCAGGCGCTTTCATCCAGTTCTTTGACGCTGTACCAATCAGCATGTCATCCGCTTTTTGCCCCCCTGTCTTATCCCATAACGCAGCATCCTTGCGCGCCTGCGTATAGACATCTGATCCCAAGGAACCCTTTTACTGTCTTTGCCGCTCGAGCTGCCTTTGCTGCCTCGAGTTTGTCTACAGCCGACTTAAACTCGGACGCCTTCGTTTGCAATGTGTCGAGCGGGGCATTGGCATTGAGCAAAGATTCCAGTTCGGAAGCAAGCATCTTCACATTCTTGCTCTTCGTGGTCATTGCATACCCGAACGCGTGAAGCGTATCCCACTCTACCTCCTGCTTGGCGATCTTATACTCAAGAAGAGCACAGTGTTTCTTATATGCATCACGTGCGACTTCCCATGTGGCATACTTCTTTTGCGCGCCATACTTATTCGATCCAAAGAACTCAATCGCCTCAAACTTGGCCTTTTTTTCAACTGCTTATCCAAAGGCAGTTTTTTTCCCACCCAGCGATCTTCTCCTTTACGGAATCATAGACTGTATGCAACGCATCAGATCCAAATTTCTTTTTGTATTCCGGTACGTTGTCTAGCAAAACAGAAAGGTAGTTCGTGTCCCTTCGATCCTCCCACGCCTTCTTTACCTCAATCTTATGACGGAGGCGAGCCATCAGCGCGTCCACCTCCGAAGGATCCGCGCCGGCTGCTATTCGGCCGCTCACCTTGCCACCGAGGAGCGTAATGGAAGGCACGTCGGCAAAATCAGTCGCAATGGCTTCAAGGGTTGCGGCATGTCGGTTGGTAGACACACGCGTATTCCATCGCCTTTGAATGTCCTCCTTTTGCCACGCAGTCTTTTTCTGGTCGAGAAGGTTTGGCTGGTGCGCCACCCCCTGACACGTTCGCAGCGGCCTCCTTGTCGAAGAAGGGCACATTGTGCAGGTATGAGTAGGGAGGTGCGATAAGATGGGTGCTGTTCAACATACTCGAGAGCACTGGCGGGCATGTCACGCAGTACGCGTCCGGCAGGCATGCGACCCGTCACAAGGTAGTCCGTGAACTCCTGTCCGCTGAGCATGACCGGCGTAGCGTGGCAGATACAGAACGGATGCCGGGGAGGAACTTGAACCCTTTCGGGTACGTGCCCTTCATGGCGTCACACACCGGGCAAGGCTTAGCTGATGTGCCCGATCGCTCCACCTTTACGCCTAAGACGAAGTCCAACGACTGCCAACGCTGATGGTCGGATTCGTGGTAGGCAATGTTCGTCTCCGTGGCGCCCACACGCAGGGCATTCATGTAACTGGATCGGTACACACCGCACCCGGGGTGGTAGTCTTTCATGGGCTGCGACATAACCAGTTTTCCCTCGGCATTACGCACACGTCGGAAGCGTTTGTCCGGCTCCTTGAGGATGTAGCGTATATCCTGCGACAAAAGCGCGGCCGGACGCCCCTCTGCAATGCCAGATGCGAGATAGAACTCCATGTTTTCGCGTGCTCCCTCAACCACACTCCAGATGCGATCTGAGAGATTCATTCCCGCATGCTTACGCTGCATGAAGGCGCGTAGCCCCTCGGCGTTGCGGGTAAACATGCCGCGGCGAAAAGTTTCCGAGAGAGGGATGTCGGCAATGAAGTCCCGGATCATCTCGTCAACCTTTCGATTCGAGTCCTCCCACGCCGCACGGGTATTGGCGTCTATGTTGGACACGAGATCAGTGTGCAACTGGTCGAGGAGCTTCTCGATGCGCTTTTCGGCCACGCGGTTATGCAGCCACACGTCAGACGGATGAATGATGCCCGGTGCAGCCTTGGGCGTCCACCGTTCGAGCTGTGCGCCAGCTTCGCGCGCAAAGCGATCAAAGATGCGTTTGATGTCTTCTTGCTGAGCTGCAAGTCGGAGTATGTGTTTGCGGTCGGAGAAATGCACGGCGGGTTGGGGGTGGTAGTGATAAAAAGCGGGGCGCCCCTACGCGTAAAGAAGGAGCGCCCCGTGCTGCGATTGGTTAGGAGATGGCGGCGATCTGGTTCAGCTCCACCCAATACGGATGCCCGTTTTTGTGGTGGCTGATCTGCCGTTTGGCAAAGTCGACGGCCGTCACGGTGACCTTTTGCCCATTCATCAGACGCGCCTCGGAGCGGCGGGTGAAGGCCAGCGCGTCGAAGGCCTCCTCGGTGAGGGGCAGCGGCCCCTTCTTCAAGTCTGGCTGCTGGGGTACCGATGGAGCGCCCGGCGTGGCCGGTCTGATGGGAGGTACAACCGGCGGCTCGATCGGCGTGGGGTTCTTCGGCGGGATGGGGCGGGCTTTGCGCTCGAAGTCGGGCGTGTAGGTCACGTTTGGATCGCCACCGGCCATCATCTGGCCTACTTGCCGCCCGATGGCGGTCATCTTTTTCGCAGTAATACTTCTTGCGGGCGCTGTGGATGTCCGTGATCCCGAGGGCGCGGTAACGCTTCACGATGGCCTTCTCATAGTCGAGCTTCAAATCATCGATTCCTCGGCCCGTCTCCAGTGCACGCTGCGCGGCGGGGCTGAAGAGGGTACCCCAAACAATGGGCGTGCCTTCGATCTTGTCGATCACCTCCGAGGGAGTGTCCGTCTTGAGGTTCACGCCCCAGCGGGGGTGCTGAATGAGCTGCAATTTGGCCCGGGCAAAGTCTACGTGGTTGGCGTAGTTGGCATACGGGTCGAGGCTGCCCTCCACCTCGTCTTTTTCCAAAGCGTCCGTCTTGCCCACGGCGGGCCTTGATGTTGCAGTAGTTGAAGTCGCCGACGGGCTTCATGCCTGCGCCGGTGTCCAGCACGTCCATCGAGATCATCAGCTGGCGCATCGCGTTGCTGAGCGTGTTGTCGGCCTCGAAGTAGGCGCGGTCGCTGGCCTTGACAAAGTCGGGGCGAGTGTTGGGGCCAAAGGCGCCCTTGACGGGTTGCCCCTTGTACGTGTAGGGGGCATAAGCCGGGGTAAACTCCGGCGGGATGGTGGTTTGGGTTGTAGTGTTCATTGTTGTTGAATCGTTTATTTGTTGGGTTGTTGAGGGGTGGTTGGTGGCCGTGCAAGGTGTCATCTGCCTTCTTCCGTAGAATCTCGGCGAGGTTGTCATTCCCAAGGGCTTCAATCACGGCTTGCACGATAGCCTCAGAGCGGCGGCGGGTCTTTTCGTCGGCCTTTTCGCGTATGCTGAGAATCTCGATAATGCAGAGAAAGACACTTATCAGACAGGTAATGACGGGCAACCCTACGATGGGGTGCAGCTTCATCAATACAAACAGATGCGAGAAATGCAGCATGTAGTCGATCATGGCTGCAATGATTACGGCGCCCTCATAGATGACGAACTTCGTAACGCTACGGCTGAGCGGTTTCGAGCGGATCTCTTGCTTGCTCTCTTTGGCCTTCCGTATGCCGCTGATGAGGTCTACTGTGATGGCGATAAAAACGAATGCGAAACACGCGGTTGCCACGGGAAACATAGCGCCGGTGCCTTCAAAGAGTACTTCCATTGTTTGTTGTTAGTTGGTTTGAAAAAGGCGGCGGGCGCCGCTATTGGAGGCCCGCCGATGGGTGTGGTTACGGGAAAACCGGATCAGAGAAGTTTACAATGTCGATTTTTCTGCGTAATACACAGATACCCGTCTTCCAAACTAAATGTGTCCTCAGTGATCACGCGTGGCGCATAATCTGGAAGCAAATCGAGGGTGAACTTGCGTTTCGTCGCTTTCCCCATCTCGAATGGGTATTTCTTAGAATAGAGCGTGACTGCTCCCGTTTGCGGAATCATAACCAAAGATTGAACCTCCGTGGTGATGGCGCCCGGACCTTCTGATTCGGTTTTGTTTTTCCACGATGTACTTGTAAAAGTATCCCTTGAAACCGGGTGCAGCTGGCGGTGTTGCCTCCGCCGGAATGTCGAACGTCTGCTCGTCTCCGAGGGGTGTCTTGACTTCGCCCGCCTGCGATACGCTGGCCTGAACGGTTACTTTCCGGGTGGTTGGATCGTAATCGAACTTCGACACACGGGGCTTGCCGGCGTCTGGCAAAGTGGGTGCGGGCGGTGCAGGTGGGGTGGGCACATGGATCGGGAACTCTTGCTCCTCTCCGATTGGGTCTTTCACCTCCCCGGCTTGTGCGACCTTGGCACGCACCTTTACCTTCTTCGTATCGGGGTCGTACGTCACACCCTCCACAAACGGCTTACCCGCGTCGGGTAGCGGTGTAGGCTCGGGAACATCGACCGGAAACTCCTGCCAATCTCCCAGCGGCGTTTTTGACCTCTCCCGCCCGGGCGTTCTGAGCACGCAGACGCACCTTTTTGGCGTCTTTGTCATAGCTGACACTCTCTACATACGGCTTGCCTGCGTCGGGGAGCTGAGGTGTTTTTGCCGCCTTTCTTCTTTCGGCTACCTCCGAGGTGGTACTGAATCAAATGCACGATTTTCATAGATCTATCTTTGGTTATCCTATATACTTCGCACTGGCGGGCGCACCGGCCACGAGGCGCAATTGCTGCCCGGCTACGATGCCGTCCACGCCAAACTCTACCGCCTTCCCGTCGAAGCCATACCCGGTCACGACGTCAGCCGTCACCCAGTCCTGCCCCGTGATGGAACGCTCAACGATCAAAGCATTGCCCGTCGCCCTTGTTTCAAACTCTACGCGCACGCTGATCGCGTCGCTCTCCGGCGCGAAGCTCTCGGAAATGTACTCCCCTTCGCGCACCTTGCTGAAATTGATTGTTTTCATTCTGTATAATTGTTTGTGGTGATTGTTCAGGGTTATTCCCATCCCATCAGGCCGGTATTGATATCTATAACCACGCGCTTGAAATCGTGGCCGCCTGACATGGCTGCAATGTGATTCTTATGGGGGAGGCCTTTGGTTTTGAATTGCAAGTAATCATGCCAGTCAGGGCTGCACGGGATACGGGAAATGAGCACTTCGAAGGCCTTTCCTTCACGATGTAAATGAAAAGTAGCTCCTTGAATCGATGTGCTCCCAGCATAAGCAACGGTAGTTAGTCCTGAAGCGGATAGTTGTGTCTCAAAGTTGTTCCCATTCCGTACATTGATTCCTCCAAAGGGATCAATCCTCACCGCCTGATTAGTTCCCCATAAATTATTAAAACCTTGTGCCGTTAGCGTGTTTCCTTCGATGTTGAACCCACCTACCTGCGCTACATTTCTCACTTTCAAGTTATCCGTATCGATCAGCGAGGTGATAATCTTACCGTGATCAATGATGGTGCGGTCGCCGTACTTGATCCGATTGAGCTGGATGGTGTCGTTTACGCCCTGCTTCTGATCGAGCTTTTGTTCGATCTGATATTTCACGTTGTCGACCTTCGTACTCAAGTTTGTAGTGTATCTTTCCTCGTTGGTTATTCGCTCTTCTGCCGCTCTCATTCGATCTTTCATCGGCCCAAACGTCACAACTGCGTCCATGTTGATGTTCTTAGCGATCATGTTGATGGCGCTCGGAGTCTGAGAGATGTAAGACGCTATCTGCTGACCCTTTTCAGTCAATCCAGCCGACCACCATGCGTTCACTCCGTCCTTTGTCACAAATCCAGCGGTTTGAGTTTGTAGATGTTGCCGTCGGCTGCATTGGCGCGGTTTATCAGGTTGTTCACGTTCTGCTGCGTCTGTTGCTGGAAGGCGTCCAGCTGAGCCTTCGTGCCGCCTGCCGTTTGGTTGGCACGGCCCACCTCCGCGCGGATCTGATCAGCCGTGACTTTGAACTCAGACTTAGTCAGGTAGCCCGTCAAGTCGGGTTTGTCGGTCAGGTTGTTGTAGCCCACCGAGCCGGCGGTGATGGTCAGCGGGCCCGTAATGCGACCATTAGCGAGGTCGATCACAAGCTGCGCGTTGGGGTCTTGGATCAGCTCCGTGGTGATTTGCCCCGGAAGGATCTCCGTGAAGCCATACGCGCGCCCCCACGAGCGGTTGCCCTCTCGCTCGGCCCCGAGGTAGCCCATCAGAAGTAGGTAGAAGCCCGCCTCATCGTTCATGCCCTTGAACGTGTCGTGCAACACAAACGTGCCACTCTCACCGCTTACGGGTACACGGGCGTAGAGCCTGTAGACCTTATCCGCCGCCAGCCCGTCGGAGGTGAAGTCCGCCATCTCCCAATAGCGGTATTGGCTGGGGTCATGCTTCGATGAGATGGCCTTAACGCCCATCGTCATGTGCTTCAAGAAGAGGCCCGCAGCGCGGATATGTATCCGTCCGCCGACAAACTCCGGGTACACCCCGACCACCTTTTGCGGCGCCGTCTTACTGTCTACGAACACGAATTGCAGTTGCTCATGTCCGACGATCAACTGCATCGTCTCGATGGTCACGGGATTGATAGACTCCTTGAACTTGTCGGCGAAATCCTTCTTCAGGTGCTCCTGTGTCTCCTTGACGTCCCTGCCATTGGCGGCGGCTGTATCGCACCATTTCCTCGGCCCGCTCGCGCGCGGCCTTGATTCCTTCTTGATGTCGCTCAGCTCCTGCATGAAGCGGTTGCCCTCGAGAAAGTCGCTGAGCACAATCTCATAGCGATACGGCTCTTCATCGTCATTCTCGATGAAGCGCTTGACACTCGTCACGCGGATCTTTCGATCCAGCCCGAGGCGTGCGTCTCGGATATGCATCAGCTCGCCACACTGCACACTGAGTGAGTGCTTCGCGAACAAGACTTCGTCGCAGACCACGGCCAGCTTTGTGCGGTTCTCACATTTGCCATCGAGGTACTTCTGTGCCGCTACCCGAAGCTCCTCGGATGCCTTATCCACGTAGGCCTTGGGCATCTTAATACCGGTCAGAATGAACTTATCTCCGACCGCGAAATGGATGTCACCGGGCACTTTGAGGGCACCCTCTTCTTCCACCTTAGCCAGTTTGAACTGTTTCGTCTTGTTGTCCCATGAGCCTTTGACGATGTGTAGGTCATAGCCTGCCAAACCGCCGTCTTGAAAGGTGACGGTCGGCTCTGTGTTGTCTATCAGTTGCGCGTCAAGATCGAAATCGATTCCCGCGGCCTGCAACGTAAACTCGTCCACGCGCGCCGTGACGGTAAAGACGCCGTGGGGGTAGATGTCCTGAAACTGCTTCGGGCGTTCGATCACACCGTACTTGTCGACGTTCTTCTCCAGATAGAGTGCACCTCCGGGGAGCTTGAGGTACTCCAGCGCATCCTTGGTGCCTTGCGCTGCCAAGTTCTTGTCGGAGCCGTAGGCGTACAGGCGCGTCAGTGGGGGCACCTCCTCGACGGCTGAGAGTGTGATGGATCGGAATCCCCCGTCCGTGCCCCTGTGAATAGATGCGGCTGCCGGGGCGATCGATTTCGCGTCGTCCGATAGTTAGGGTGCGATCCTGCACATAGAACTCGGTCTCGAAGCGTGTGGCGATCTCATTAACAACTTCGGCGCACGTCTTGTCCTTCAGATCGAACGTCTCGGCCTTCGTCTCCACACAGCTGCCTGCCTTCCATCCGGCGTGCACGCGGTTCATGGATCGCACCACGATGTCCAGCAACTGGCTGGCCGTGCCGTTGTACTTGCTCATGTTCTTACGGAAGTCGGGCTTCTCGTAAGGGAAGGCCACGACGTCGTGCAGTCGGTACATCTCGTGGTAGAGCTTCACGCGGTACGCAAAGCCGCGGCTGACCTCCTCCTTCGTGACGTCTTCGCGGTGACGGACGTGGTACGTCTCACCCTTGTAGGAGATGTAGTCATTCACGGTCAGTCCGATCGGTTGCAGGGTGGTGAACTCTACGTAGGCGATCCGGGCGCCGTTGATCTCCTCCAGCGTGTAGGAGGCGGCGCCGACCCACACGTCTGCGATCTGCTTACCTGCTCTATAGATGACCATTCGGTGTTGTCTGTTTTTGGTTCTGTTTAGCTGTCTGTTTGGGGTGGGTGGCGGATCAGATCCGTCCACCCTTGGCTACGCGTACGGGCCGCATTTCGCCCGTCTCGAAGTCTCGTATCATTCTGTACTCCTCGCCATCGTCGCCCTTGGAGTCATCGCCTCGCTCCATCTCACGATTGCGCTTATTCACGGTGTAGCCGCGTTCACGCATCAGGGCCAGCATCAGGGCATAGGGCGCGGCGAGGGTCTCTCGGTGGCTGTATCCGAAGGCCTCGTTGGCGGCTGAGAGGAAGCCGAAAGGGCTTTCTGCGTCCGAGCGGTCTTGTTCCGTTGAAGGGCTATCATCTCCTCTTCTCCGAGCGGGCTCACAGCTTTCAGGACTGTGATAGAGTTGGAAAAAGACTGCACACCGAGGCGGTACAGGATGGCGTTAAGGAGCACGTAGAGGTCTCGCCACGTGGCGCTCTCTTGAAGCGTCTCTCGAAACCATCGGGGCATGTCGCCCGGGCGGTTGTGGATCCCAAGGCAGACGATCTCGAAGACCAATTCGCCGTATCGCTGCATGACCTCCAAGGCGTCAGCAGACGGAGTGCCGTCCGTCGTGGGTATGTCGTCCTCGGGCGCGTCGCCCTCGGGCTTTGGTCGTGCGATCAGTCTTTCGACGTCCGCCTTATCGATAGCCGCCAGCAAGGGGCGCATGCGAAACCATGTGCCCACGGTGATGGGTTTGATCGATATGGCTTCGCCCGGGTTCTTACCCTCGGGCACGTTCTGGAAGGCAAAAGGGATCACCGCGGGCGTGTCAGCCAGCGTGGCGGTCTCTTGCATCAATTCGGATACTACACTCATTTTCTGGGTGAGGTGGGTTGTTGGGTGTTTCGTTGTTGTTGCCGGGGAAGTCGTGTTACCCTCCCCCGGAATGGGGTGTGTTTTGTTGCTGTGTTTGTTGTTCGGCGGCAAAAGTAGAAGGGACATCTGCGATCACCCACTACTCCCCGGTGGGGCAGGTGACTTTGATCTGCATTTTGGCTGCGTGCCACGTACCAAAGATGGCAGTGCACGCCGTGCAATCCCTGTAGAAGACCTCCGACGTGGTACCTCGTTCACGCAGGTAGAGCGGGAATGTGCCCGGCGCTGCGATGGCGTTGTAGAGCGCGCTCCAATTGTGTATGAAGTGATCCAGCGTTGGAGCCGCGAGATCGATGTAGAGTGTCCAGTCGGCGGACTTTCTTCGCGGTGCGTCGAGATGAAGTGTCCTGCCGTCGTTGTACGGGGCTTTCAGTTCAGCCGGGGCGGCCGCCGCGCCGATATAAACATCGTCAAGCGACGCACCATAATCGCCAAGGTCTACACCCCGAATCGAAGCCACTCCGCGCGGAGTATGTGGCACGGGGGTGGGGGCCTACGACCATGTAATAACTCGTCCGTATAAGCCCCGGGAAGGTGCGCTCTTCCATCATTACCGTAAGTGTGGCGCCGGCACGATTGGGGGCAAGTAGACGGTGCATGACAAGGCCAGAGGTAGACACGTAGCGAAAAGAGAAAAACTGTCCCATCCCAAAGTCAAACGTATGCCAGTCTGGGGCGGCCAGCTTGTCAACAAAGGCCTTGATGCGCGCCTGTAGGTCTGCCTCGCCATCGCCAGCCAAGAAAAAGGTGAGCTGTAAGCGGCGGCGCTGCAAGCGAAAAAAACGCAGGTCGGCCTGTATGCCGTGCGATTCGGCAAAGTCTGTCTGGTGCACCGCCTCCCGTGCGGGATACTTCAGAATGTTACCGAACGAATCCGGAGAAAGCGTGGCTCCGAATGCGTCGTAAATGTTTCGTCCGTCAATGAGTGTGTGGGTCATAATCCGAGTCCTCCTCCTTTGATCTTTACACCGCTGTTATTGATTGCTGTAATACTCTCAGCCATGCGTCGGCTGGTCTCTTTGATCGAGGCCGTATGGTCGGCCACGGTTTGAGAGAGCTGTGCCACAGTCACCTGCGTGACGTGTATTTGCTGCACCATATCCTTAATTGCTGTGACCTCTTTCCAACCTGCGATTTGAATCTCACGCAGCGCCGCGAATGATTGGCGGATGGAGTCATAGTATTCAGCCACGCCTCCCCCTTGCCGCGACTCTCATTCATCAGCCGTATAATCTGCTCTATGGACACACGAATGGCACCCATAACGCCAGCAAGCAGGTCGATGCTTTCTTGTGAGGCTTTTAGCCAACGCTCCACGCATGGAGTTCTCCTTCGTTTCTTCATAGTCCTTGAGTCCCGTCTTGTCGAAGGCCTCCTTCTTCTTTTCGGCGAGCTCCTTGTAGATCTGCGTGAGCTCGTCTTTGGCTTCTTGGAGTTGCTTCTGATACTCTTCGGTACTCATCTTTTCGCGGTTCTGCATGAGGTTCGCAATCCTCTCATAGGCCTTTTTTTGATCCGTTCCTCTGTCTTCTTGTCGATAAGACCTTTTACAATGGCGTCGCGGAGATGTCCCTCGATGGTCTTTCCGAGGTCTTTTGGATCCGTCGCCCGCCTTCTTCAGAAAGCTCTCATACTCGGAAAGCAGCCCGTCGAAAGAGACGCCCGTAAAGCCGGCAAGGGTCTCGTCTTGCATCTTTTTTTTATCTTCAAGCATTTTCTTTCTCGCAGAAATGGCGTCCTGTGTACTCGAATCGAGCACCTTCAGAAAAGCACTGTGCGTCCTTGTGAGCATTGTTAGCTGTTCAAGGGTGAGCTCTTGGGCGTAATTCGCAGTGTCCGTGAGCAGTCTTTTTGACGTCTATGCCGTTTTTTTCTCCAATGCTTCCACGTCAAAGCCCTTTACTGATTGCGGCCTGTACCCTCGATCCCATTCCATCTCGAAGTATCCCGCCCCTTGGGAGCCGCGCTTCTTACCCTGAACCACGTGCTTGTCCCATCTGTAACGTTTTTTTCAGCGCTCTTGTATCCGTTGGCTTCGGGGGTGTTTTTCCCAGAACCGATTATAGTTGTCGAATCCACCTCGCTGTTGCACGAATCCCAGTGCGCGGTCTGCATTGTAGTATCCCGTACTGTGTCCGTCCCCATCGTTGGCTTTCTTCGAGTTTCTTTCTCGAGTTTTCTCTTTGATCACTTCCAACTCTTCAGCGGCGATGTTTGCAGCCTCAGTGGCGGCCTTCAGCTTCTCTTCGATGCTGCCGTATCCCTTTACGATCTCCATACTGGCCGCTTTGGCTTGATCCAACCATTTCAGCTGAGACTGATAACTCTTTTCCATTGCGTCCGTCCACTCCTCTACCTTGCCGATGGCTGGAATAATGGCAGAGGCTGCACCCACAACCGCACCGGCTACAGCACCCCACGGGCCGCCCACACTGGCACCCGCAGCGGCAAAGCTGGCTGCGTTGGTGATAGCGTTGCCGATTGTGGAAACCACCTTACCGGCCTTAATGTCGCAATCACTCATGGCGTTTCCCAGCTGCGAGATGATGCTACCCACGCTGCTCAGACCGCTGATCACACTGTTGAGGGCGCTCATCTGCTCAGTGGATCCATTGATGGACTTACGCAGCTTTTTTTGAAGTTGGCGATCAACGCATCAAAGAGCTTTTGGTGTTGAATGCCTTCGATCGTATCGTCCACCTTCTCGAGATCAGTCTCGAGGCCCTCTAAGGTTTGGCGTACCAGTTCGGGGTCTCCGAGCATGCGCTGTAGCAACTTCGCTTTTTTTCGGCGTCTACGGTGCCCTCTGCTCCCTTCGTCTTAAGATACTTGATGGTGTTCGCGATCTCAACACGCACGTTTTTTTCGCCATTTTCAGGACCTGCTTCTCGGTGTGCTTGAAGAAGGTCTTGAGGTGGTCATCTTTTCCAAGCTCCGATTCGGCTGCGGCCGCCTGCTTTCTGAATCGCTTCCCGCCGGAGGCGTTCAGCTTCGTTGGTGCGTCCTTCCTTTTCGGCGTCTGCGATCTTTCGGGCGTATTCGCGCGCGATGGCAGCTTCTTTCTCTTTGTAGTTACCAAAGGCTTGCAGCATCTCGTCGTAGGCTTCGGCCTCGCGGCGTTTCCACTCGTTGGTGGCGTTAGCGCGTTCCTTCATGTTCTTTTTGATCCATAGCAGCTTTGGACGCCTCGTAATATGCTTGCTGATCTTCGGTCAGGGCCTCTTTTTCCCGTGAGTGTCTTGTTGGCCTTTTTCGAGTTTTTTTCTTCCATTCCTCGATCTCTTGAAGCTCTCGTTGGTAGTCGAGATCAATCTTTTGGAGCTTCTTCTCGAGGCCCCTCGTTCATCATCTCAAGATCGGCGTCTTCGATGCGCTTGCGTGCGCTGCGGGTGAGCTCTTCGATTTCGGCCATGACTTCGGCCACTTCTTTTTGCTCTTGAAGGAGATCATTCACTTGATTGCTGTGACCACCCACTCTACCTGTTCCTTTTTGGTTGATCATACGGCTTGCCTGTGAGGGTCTTGTATTTCTCGTTGAGCTCGTCAAGCATCTTTTTCCTGTGTCTTGATGACAGCCGGATCCAAAAAAATCCCATTTGTGCAGTTTTTTCCTATTGATAGCAAGCGAGGCGCTTACTTGTCGGATCTTGGCAGAGACTTGATCCACCGTTTCAAACGTGTTCACGGCTATTGCTGCGTTCCCTTTCTTGTTAGCATCAACCTCTTCCTTCTTGTTTTTTTCTTGTTTTTAGCCAAAATACGATCTCTACTAAGCCCGATTTCTGCCTGTGTAATAGTCTCGTCTGCTACAATGTTGTCATTCACGTTTCGCGTAAGCTGTTCATACTCTTTTTCCCGCAGTTTTTCCCCTTCAAGAGCATGCTTACTCCCAGTGAGGTTATAGCGTTGCCATAAGAGGCCGTCCAGTTTAAGAAATTCCAATACCACGGCGCCGCCTTTCCTTGCTCGGCCTTGTCTTTTTCTATCATAGGACGCGGCAAGTTCATCAGATAGAGCCTCGAGCTGTTTTTTTCGTGCGAGAGCTTCGATATAGCCATTGAGAATGGTCGTTCCTTGCGCTGTGAGAATGTTTGCTTGATTCAATCCGGACAGGTATTGCGGGTTGATAGCGATAAGCTCCTTTAGGACGCTCTTTTTTCTTCATACGAGGTGTTTTCGTTTCGAATAACAGCCACGAGGGAGTCAATTTTTCGCGCGCTGATCAGAAACGCTTGTAGCGGCACGCTCCATTGCATCGTTCACTCGCTTTTGAGCCAACTCTAGCCCACCAGCCTCTGTCGCTGCTTTATAGAGAGCTGTCGCCATTACACCAATGGCCACGGCGGCGGCGGCGTACAGGTTGGGGACGAGAGATTCTGCCACTTGCCCCAGCTTTCGAGCAAGATTTCCTTTTTGCTTCTGCCAAAAGCTGCGTCTTAGCCAACTGTCCAGCCTCGGCCATTGCGAGAGCTTTCCCCTGCTGTACGGCTTCTTTTTGTAGTGCGATCGTGCGAGCTGTAATGGCTGCCCTCATAAGCAGCATATTGTTTTTTTGGATAGCCATCACGGCGATCAGGGCTGCCTTGTAAGTACCATACACAACCACGATCTCACCGATCTTTTCTCCAACCTGTTTATAGCTCTCCACCAGTGACGTCACGCCGTCGAGAGCATTGGCTATCACGCCCTCGCTACTCTTCCCGATGTCGTTAAACATCATCTCTATCGCGTCGCTGAGATTGGACATTTTTCCCGGCAATCGTCTTCGACTGCTCCTCCATCAGGTTGTAGAACTTTCCACCCTCGTTGGTGAGCGATTCGAGAGCCTTCTGCACCTCTGGGAAACCCACCTTGCCCGCCTCGACGAGTCCCTGCACCTGATCTTTGGTCACGCCAAACTGCTTAGCTAACTCATCGGCAATGGGGATACCGCGGCCCATGAACTGCCGAAGATCCTGTGTGAAAAAGGCGCCCCCGGGTCATAGTGGTACCATAGAGGTATACGAGATCGTTCAAGGGAATAGAGAGACCGGAGGCTATGTTCCCGAGGCGTACAAGGGTGTCATTCACTTCGTTTGCAGCCACACCGTATGCAAGCAGTTGTTTGGCGCCGCCTGCGACCTCCTGCATACCAAAAAGGCGTCGTGGCGGCTGTACGGGTAAGTTGCTGCATCAGACGGTCGGCTGCCTCCTTGTTCCCGAGCATGCTCTTGAAGGCTGCTTCAAGTTTTTTTGGAACTCTCCACGGACGGTGGCCACCTTGACGGCGAAGTCTTTGGCGGCGTCCAGCGTAAAGGCTACTCCCATCATGGCGCCCACGCTCTGGGCCGTCCGTCCCAAGTGTTCGATAATGCCTTCTGCCTCGCTTGCGTCGCGGCGGAGGCCACTGTTGTCTATGCCGGTGGCCAGATAGAGGGCACCGTTGTAATTGATTACTCCCATTGTATTTGTGTCGCTGTTTAGTTGTTAGTGTGGTGATGTTATCGGCGCGTTCCGCCTTGGTGGGCCACGCGACGAATAGAGCGGCCGGTGTAGTTGCCATCCAGCGAGGCGTAAAAGCTCGGCCAGTATGGTTAGGGCGTCCGGGGCATCGTCGTGGCGGTTGCTACCTTCCTTCTTGTACCCGGTGAGGTTGTCCATGAAGCGGCCGTACTCCGAGGCGCGGGTGTACTCGCTCTGATCGAGGAAGTGAACATGCTGCTTGATCCATCCGGATTTCATCAGCATACGCGTCTCCTTGTTCTGCGTCGTACGGCGGGGCTCGATCGTGCAACGGCTACGCGGGGCGGCCAGCTTGACCAGACGCGCCACCTCGAGGGCAAAGGCACGTCCGCCATTGTTGGACCTCGATGCGCACCATATCCACGGCCCGTTCGATCAGCTGCTCGGCCAGTCGAGGGGCGGTCACCTCGATGCCATCGCGGGTAAAGAGTGCGTCGACAAGGTAGAGCTCCGTGCCAAAGACGAGGGCGAAGGGGGCGGCAAAGAAGTCCTCTCCAAGGTCGGCCGTATCCACGGCGGCAATCACACCATCCGGAGTGCGTCCGGCGATGTCGGCCCGCTTGAAGCGCTTCAACTCACCCGGCGGGAAGAGTAAGCCGCGGGCCTCGTAGGGCTCTTGCATGTATTCGGCGGCCCAGATCGATTCGTCGAGCTCAGCGCGCAGCTGGCGGTAATATTCCGTGGTGTGAACGTCAGGACAGAAGGACTCTCCGCGCTCGTCGAGGGCGGGTATGCGTACGATCTCGTCGTATAGGCCAGCCTCCTCCATACGCCCAAGCACATCGTGTGCACTCCAACGGGTGCCTATGTCTATGGAGCAACAATGGCGCTCGATACGGCTGTCGTGCGTGCCCTGCTTCCAGCTCCAGGTCTTCTCGTTGACGGTCTCCGAGAGGGCATCCTCGAGCGACTTGTAGAGGTCGTCCGTAACGGCCAGCATCGAAGCGCCGAAACCGATCACGGTGCCCCCTACACCACCACCGAAATAGCTCACCTGCCGGGTGCCATCAATCTTCCAACCGCCGACGTTCTGCGCGTTGCGGCGTAGGCGTACGTCGGGGAAGACCTCTGCGAATCGGCGGCTGCGAAGGATGTCCAGCGTGTCGTAAGAGAGCTTTTTCATACAGGGGGCCGGAGCAGGTGTTTCGCATTACGCTTTCCAGCGGGTGGCGCCCAAGCATCCAAGTGATAAAGACCGTGGTGAGGTACGATTTGCCCGCACGGGGTGGAAGGCTGACGGCCAATCGGCGGAGGCGCCCCTCGTCGTAGGCCCGGGCAACGCGCTCGAAGGCCTCGGCCACTATTTTTTTAGCACCGGACGTCGACTGAAGAAGTCTCCATCCAGATAGAGGCAGTAAGCCCAAAGCTCTTCCCGAGCGGCGCGTCGTTGAAGCACCAAGGCAGCCTCGGCGCGGAGCATCAGGCGGTCGCGGTCTACGCTATTCATCCGCGCCCTCCACCGCCTCGGCGGCTTTGGCACGGGCCCTCTCGGCGGCTACCCCTTGGCGTCGTTGATAATCTTCAGCAGTTCGTCGTTGCTGAGCAGCTCCAAGGGCGACCGGTTTGTGGTGATCTCGGTCGGCTGGTTGGGCATGCCATAGAGCCGGTTGAGCAACGTCTCGAGGTTGCGCATCTGCTTGTTCTGGTAGTCTCCATAGATGGACTTAGCCACCACGAGAAGAGCCAGCGGGATGTCGCTCCGCTTCATAAACGTTTTCAGGTCGGGGATACTCATGCCCACGATATAGGCGGCGGAACGCTTGAAGTCCTCCAGCGACAAGGCCTCGCCGTGCTCCTTCAATATGGCTAAGGCTATCTTGAAGGCGGAGGGTTTTCGGCCTGCGTTTTCAGGGCGAGTCTTGAAGATCTTGTCCGGGTTGCCGGAATGGCCCTTCTTGAAACGTCCATGCTGGTCTCTTGCTCCGGTATCAGGAGTTTTCGGTTCGTCTATCATGTTGTATTTGTTTACGTTGATGGCTGCAAAGGTAAAGGGCACACGGCCGCGGGGCAGGGGCGTGTACTCCTTGACTCTTACGGTAGCCCCCTCGCGATAAAGTCAAGGAGTAAAGTCAAGGAGTACGCCTCACGCGGCGCGGTCAAGGGGCCCAGCCGTATGGGCAGCCCGGCGTAGACCCAAGCCGGAGAGCGGCGTCGCGCATGTCTTGCGAGGTGCGCGCGGTGTAGCCCGTAAAGGCAGCCAGCTCTTCATGGGTGATCTTCCGGTCTGTGCCCCGCCAGCACTTCTGTAAGGGGCGCTGCTCGACGACCTCGATGCCCATGTGGCGCGCCATCTCGACAATCTTTCGGCCCGTCTCGTGGTTTCGTCCGGCCGCACGTCCGATGGCGGCCGCCTTGCGATGGCTGTCGCGGGCGTGGGTGTGCCAGTTGGAGCGGTTGAGCCAGCCGGCCTCTACAATCACGGTGAGGGGCTCTCCGAGGGCGTCCGTGGCCTGCTTGATGGCGTGCAGGTCGTCGATCAGTTCGGGGAACGAGCGCGCCTCGCACCGCAGCTCCCGGGAGGGAGGTGCAGGAAGGCCACGCCCGACCGATCCACGTCGGGGTCGATGGCGATGATATGGCGGGGGCGCTTTTCTTTTTTCGGTTCCATCGCTCTACTTATTCACTTTCAAACAGGGCCCTGGCAAAGTCTAACAGCGACAAAATTCCACTTGCGACATTGACCCCGATATAGACCCTTTTAATTGTCGGAATATCATCATTGCCCCATTTACGTATAATATATCGCACTGTTAGCCTGTATACGCCAGCAAGGCAGACGAAATGAATCGCAGCTACGATTGCGATAACCGTGCACTTTAGAACTATTGCCATATCATTCAAATTCTGCTTCATCGTCGTATTGGAGTACTATCCCGTTTCTAATATCGGACACACGTACCACACCGAAAAGGCCGTAGTTGATCATATCCCTATACTGATCCCCGGCAAACTTATGATAGTCTTCTTTCGTCAACCCACCGACCCTGTACTGGTTCTCGATTCTTTTTACACGCAGAACCTTTGTGTAGATCATATCGGCAAAAGTTCCTATTCGCTGGGAACGCCAAAGATGTCCGTAATCAGAACTTTTTATCGCATATCAGAGAGGGCCGCCCGCGTTTGTTCTAAATAGAACTGCATAAGGTCGTCTGGCGCGTCAAATTCTCGCTTTGTCTTACTGAACACGCTTTGCCGCAATGCGATTATACCGTAATTCACTACAGCTGCAAATTCATCGCGTACGCCTTCAAAAAAATCATACTCGAATCTTTCCCCCTTGTCCCTTTCTGTTAGCCGCTTCTTTAGGATGGTGGCTTTCATGTAGAGCTGGTCGGTTAAGGTTTCGGGGTGCATGAAACAGAAGGAACCGCCGTAAAGCCCCAATTTCTCCTCGAATATGTCTTTGCAGAAAGATACGGCGTTCCGCAGGTCTACTTCTTCCATCGTTGGGTCGGGGTTGGCTTCGGGTTGTTCCTCTCTTCCTTCTCGGCGAACTCTTCGTCTGGGTCTTCCTCTTCTTTTGCTTCGTGGTTGGGAGCTTTGGAGGTTTGCGTATCCTCTTCAGGTTTTGTCGGTGGCTCGGTCTCTTCTTCCTTCAAACACTCGAGTATCTCTTCTAAAGGCTTTCCCATGTTATCAAGCTGCCAGACTATATCAAACTGAATAGTAAAGCTTGCAATTTGAATCCATTTCCTATTGATAAAAAAAGTAGACAGTCTGCTTTTATGCTCATTTGGTTTTTTTCCAAGCTTCAGCAAAAGAAAATGGCAACTCTGGATCTGACAGGTATACATATAGAACTTGATGCCCACACCTCTCTGTCTCTTCTGTCACGTAGCTGTTTATACAGCCGCGTTCACCGGTTTCGAGGCGTCTATTTTTTTGCGATTTCTCTTAAGCTGTCACCTCGCTCTACAGCCTCGATTACTTGAAGCACCAATTCGGGGTAATGAAATCCCATGCGCTTCAACTTGTCGGTGTCAAGGCTCGCACTCATCTCTCTATCTTTCGTGGTGATCTCACTGTTTTTTTGCTTTCCTCTTTCATTTCTGTATTCATTTTTTTATCAGTCATCTTCTATTCCATCGTTTGGTAGTAAAACGCTATACCCAAACCGGATCCGAAAGGTCACGGTGGCTTCCATAACGTCGCGGGTGAATCGCACCACGTCTATTTGGTTGTCGGGGTTGGCCACGGCCGCGCGGTATTCCGCCGTGATCCTTTCGTGCCGGCTGGGGGCTTTTGTCTCACTGTTTGTTTCCATTGATTCGGGGGCAGGGGGTTAGAAGGGCAGATCGTCTTCCCCTCCGATGGGGGGCGTCTGCGGACGCCGGCGAAGTTTGACCCGCTACGTGCTGGGTTGCGGTGGGCTGTGAGGTTTGCGTCTGTGCAGGGCTACCGCCGCAGAGGTAGACCTCGCGGGCGTTGACGTTGATGTCTACGCGCGTCTGGCCGGTGCGGTCGGTGTAGAGGTTGTTGCGCATCGTGCCGCGGACGAAGACCTTCGCGCCTCGCTTGAGGTATTGCAGCATAGCGCCGCCATCGCCGTACCAATAGACGGAGAGCCACGTGGTGCGTTGCACGGGGGCTCGCCGGGTTTCTGTGCGCGTACGTTCTCAGTGTGCGCCACGCTGAAACAGGTGTACTTCTTACCTGAAAACTCTTTCACTTCGGCATCCTTTCCGAGGTTGCCAATTACTTCGATTTGTAGCATATAGGGGTTGATTTTTTTAATGGGTGAATAATTGATTTTGGTATGGGCTTTACTCATTAGTTTCTATTGTTAAAATATTTCGGACAATCTCATAAGCCACTTGCGGGACAATCGCGTTGCCGGCCGCTCTTAGGGCTTCTTCGTTGAATCGTTTATCGGCGCGGTGGATAGCTTCTTCGATTTCATCATCAGACAGACAGTCCGCAAAATCCGCTCGTATCCGGCGGCGCAGTGATTCGGGGCATATCCCATCATCGTCAGTGCGAACCGGTGATTCATTCGGAAAATCCCGGAAACACCCGCGCGGACTACGAGTCCAGCTACTGCATTCTCCAAGTAGATGGCTTCCTTCTTCGCTGCCATTTTCTTGCTGTTCACATTCAGCCCAGCCCCCTTGATGTTTGTCATCGGTGTCGGCAACAGACGTGGAGGCAGGTCGACTGGCCGGCCATCGATCAGCACCGTTCGCGGCGGCATCGGAGGCGAGGAACCACACTCGGTCACGTCGGTGGGGAGCCTCGACGGCACAAGCCGGAACAACCATCGGCCAGACGGTATATCCAATGGCCTCAAAGTCTTTGCAGATCCGGTGGACGGTGAACTGTCTGTACTCCGTCTGAATCTCATCACCCGTTCCGAACAAATCGGTATCGCTTTCCATCGTAGTGACGTGAGGCGGTTGTACCATCGAGAGGATGCCAGCAACGTTTTTCACCAATAACCCAGCGCGGTCGGACGTCTCCAATAATGCGCAGCATTTCTGGCCAGAGGTAACGGTCATCTTCCGCTCCAAGGCGCTTCCCTGCCGTGCTGAATGGCTGGCATGGGAATCCTCCGGTGAGTATCGTACGGCGGCCATAGTTGGTACCGAATCGTGGAATAAGTTTTTTTCATCGACAATTGTTTTTTTGTTAGTGTACGGATATCTTTATGATGATAGGCGGTGGGGAACAGGGAAGCCAGCACGTCAGAACAGAATGTGCCGATCTCACACGATATGACCGTCTCGATGCCACACCATGCGGCCGCCATGCCAAAACCTCCGATGCCATCGAACAGGCCGATATGAATCATTTCGTGTGCCTTCACCCCTTGCAGGCAGCTATGTTTATGCGGTGAATAACCTGCTCGGAATAGGTCAGGCTGCCTTCGTAGCCGCGGGCGTAGAGCTCGCCCATCAGCTGGCGGGGCGTGAAGCGCGCCAGATCCGGATGGAGAGGTGCGTCCGGACGCGCTTGCACGATCCCGAGACGCTCGGTCGAGGCGGCCTCCAGTTCGTCTTCGAAGGTTTGGCGAGCGGCTTCCAGCCGACGTCTGCTGTCGCGGAGGCGGCGCTCCTTGTCGCGTCGGAGGCGATTATAAGCCTTGCTGGAGGCCTTGGAGCAGGCTTTGCAGCTATGCTGCAGGTTGTCCGCGTTGTTGGTGTTGCGGTAGAACTCGCTCACGGGCTTCACGGCGCCGCAATGTGAGCAGCGCTTTGTGATCTCTTTGGTGTTTGTCTCCATTGTGGTTGTCGTTGTTTGATTCATTCGTGTGTGCGTTTACAGGCCCGTATGTCCAAAGCCTCCGCGGCCACGCTGTGTCTCGTTGAGGGCGTCCACGGACTGCCATTCGACGCGTGCGTAAGACGTTACGACGAGCTGCGCGATGCGGTCGCCATCGTAGACCGTGAAGGGCGTGTCGGAGAGGTTGGCGAGAATGACACAGATCTCTCCGCGGTAGTCGGCATCGATCGTGCCGGGCGTGTTCAGGACGGTGATGCCGTGCTTGATGGCCAGCCCGCTGCGTGGGCGGACTTGCGCCTCATAGCCGGCTGGGAGTTCGATGCGGATCCCGGTGGGGATCAGTGCCCGCTGCAAGGGTGAGAGCGTCACAGGAGCCTCTGCCGAGGCAGGGAAGTTTGCCCGGTACCCAGCCAAACTTCGCTGGGGCCCGCAGGCCCCCCGGCCGAGAGTGGTGTGGCGTACTTCGGCAATGGGTTGTGCGAGGTGTTGACGATTTTTTTACTTTCATCTGTGGTTTGTGGTTATGGGGTTTTGTATCTGGAGAGTCGGTGAGGGGGATCAGCTGGCGATCCTCCGAAAAGGTGTAGATGGGCATGCCGCGTTTTAAGGCCACGTGTCGCTCGATCCGTGCGCCGCGCGACCGTTCCCACCCGCGAAGCATGCAAACGCCGTCACAGGCTTTGAGAGTGGCCAAATCGGCGCGTATATGCTCCGCCCACGTGGCGTCTCGAGGCAATCCGTTGTAGATCGGGTTCACAGGATGGTGTCCAAGCTCGGAGAGTCGGCGGGCGGCCACGGCAAAGCGTTTGACGGCGATATGGAAAGGCAGGCCGGTGATCCGGCCGCTGATGTAGATGATCATTTCTGGAAGGAGATGGGATGTTTGCCGTACCATTCGCGGGAGTATTGCTCTGCGACCCTGCTTAATTTCCTCTCTCGATTTATAGATCGGAATGTCAGCCTTTCGCGCTTCTTTCTGCTCTCGCAGCGAGATAGGCGAATGGTCGTACCCGGTAACCAGCAAAACGCCGTCGCACCCTCGCAGTATATCCATGTGGAGTTTCATGTATTCCTGAACGGTAACCTCCTGTGGAAAAAGGCAATTTGCATAGCCCGATATGCACAGGCTCGAATCCCCACTCCCTTAAATACTGACTTGAACCCGCGATTTGCCAAGAATCGTTCATAGTCTCTACTCCACCGCTGATAAAGACCCTCTTCCCGGATATTTTTGAAGGGCGGTATCTCCTCGAAAGTATCCGTGTCAAAAAGTAGCAGACTTCTTTCTCTGGCTTCTTGCATTTCAGACTGCCCTGTATACGACCACTCCCAGCCGTTGAACGGATAAAGTCCATCGCAATCAGGTGGGATTGTGTATTTCAAGAATGCGGCTCCCATCTCACCAACGGGGTAGCTGACATCGTATCCCTTTTGTGCCAATCTGTTGGTGATATTGGCATAGAGTGGCTTGAGGATATTGTTCGGCAAGCCTCTGAGGGCATTGCTGATGTAAATTTTTCTTTCTCATTGTGACGTGTATGCTTGTTGTGGGTTATGCAGTTTGGGCTGTTTCTGGATATTGCTCATAGACGTCGGCCGGGATAAAAAAAGCCGGGCGCGTCGTAGGAGCGGAAGCAGTGCGTGTTACAGGCCTCTCCCTTGTGGCGACGGAATCCGCCTTGGATCTGGCTGTAGGTGGGAACGAGGATGTTGAACAGGAGCGGCCAGCGCCCGCTCAGCCCCGGCCACGTGTAAGATGGCGTGACAAAGGCGGCGGGGATCTCCATGCAGTAATCCACTACCATGTCTCCGCGGAAACGCCCCAGCATGGGCGCCATCCAGAGATCCGCCTTGTTGAAGCCGGCATAGACCTGCGCTCCGAGCCCCTCGAAGGCGCGGTAGACGAAGAGCGCGGCTGCATTGTTTGTGCAATACGCCTCTCGCAGCAGGCCGTTGGTAACGGAGACGAAGGGAGGGTTGGTGAAGATCACCAAGCGACCCATCTGCGCAGCATCGAAGAGCACCTTTGGCAAATGATCCGTGTCTCCGTGCAGGAAGTCGAACGGCCATGCGGTAAAAACCCTTTGCGCGCAGGATGTCCACGTCATCGGGTTCTAATGTGGTGGCGTATTTCTCCACGTGCGCCGGCAGCGCCTCGAGCAGTGCGCCTTCACCGGCGGCCGGATCGTAGAAGATGCATCGGTCGAACTCCGGGAGCACCCCTCGGAGGTATCGCACAGCCAATTCGGCCCACGGCCGCGGGGTATAATAGGCGCCGGTCTTTTTTTCCGGTGGTCGGTAGTCATTTCCATTCCTTGGGGTGTTATGCAGTTTGGGCTTCAGCTTTCCGGCAGATGGCGTCGGCAGCTTTCAGTTGGCAGTATTCGGCGTAGGTGATGGCGCGGGCGTTGGAGGCCTCACGGGCGGCGTCACGCTGTCGGGCGACCTTTTCGCGCTGATAGCGATCCAGCTCCGAGCGGCGGTCGCAGAGGTAGGCTTGCAGGCCAGAAAGCACCCGCTGAGGGTCGACCACGCCGAAAAAAACTCGCCGTAATGCCCCTGCCTTGAAGCGATGGAAGAACATCATCAGCTCGGCCGTTTTCAGGTAGGGCACCTCGACCAGCATCATGCGAGCCAGCTCCTGCATCTGCGGAAAAGTCATTTTGCGGCTGACCCCGCAGAAGTCGTTCAAGTTTTCGACCTGTGCCATCAGCCACAATTCGGCAACCTCCTCCGTGTAGGCGGCTCGAACGACCGAGAGCGTGGGGGATGTGCCCATGTAAGCACGCTCTGGATAGCGCACGACCAGCGGCTGCACGGCGGGGTTAAGCAGCTTCAGGAAAGTCTGCGCATCGCCGTACCGCTTACGGGTTTCCGAAACGCGCTGCATTAAGGGCGTCGGCTTTGGCGCAGGCGTTGGCAGCCATTTCGGCGAGCTGTCGCTTTCGCTCTGCGTTTTCAGCGCGCTCTCTATCCATTCGGGTTTGATACATTCCATTGGGTTCAGTGTTTGCGTTTGTGAGTAATTCAGGACGGGCATCATAGTTGCCCTCGGAGACCTTCACCCAGTTCGACTCATTGGCAAAAAGCCAGTCGAACGAGGCCGTCCAGCCGCCTCTGCCGCTGGCGCCGTGCAGGAAGGGCGACGCCTCCACGCGTTCGAGCAGGGCGCGTAGGGTGGCCAGCTGCTCCGTCGGCGTGCCGCCCCATTCCGAGAGCCGCTGCCGGATCTTCATCCGGCGAACGTCTGTGAGCTTAACCACCCGGGGCAGCGTACGGCATACGGAGTTCCACATGTCGACAACCTCCCCATAGGGTGGCGCCGGGGGCGCACTTTTGGGAGAGTCTTCGTCAGAAGACTCTCCTTTGATAGAACTCTCTTTTTCTTTATAGGGGGTATGGGGGGGATTTTTTTCTTTTTCTTCCGAGGAAATGGGCATTTCTTCCGAGTTTATCCGCATTTCTTCCGAGTTTATCGCGATTTCCTCGGAAGAAATAAATCCACGCCCCGCTTTTTCGGGTTCGGTTTTTCCCTTTTTCTTGAGATCGGATGCCTCGTTTCCCTCCCCGTTTTTCGGGAAGAAGACAGTATTCCTCTATGCCAGATCGACGCTTTGAGCTTCCACAGATCTCTCTGTATCGTTCCTGAATACTCCGGGAGGTGTAAATCTTTTCAGACTCAAACAGTGCTTTGTCAAATAATCCCAGTGCCACGCAGTTTCTAAGTACCTCGTGTACGTATCCGTCTTCATACCCCGTTTGCTCCGAAATAATGAAGGGCAAATCGTTATCCCACCTGATGTAATACCCTTCTTCTTTATAGATATTACACAAGAGGGCGATGTATACAGTCAAAGCCTTACCGCCTTGACACCTGATTAGCTTTCTGATCTTGATGTCTTGAAAAAAGTCCACATCCAGCGGGAAGTAGTCCAGTCCCTTTTTTTCACTCTGCGTCCCATGTCTGTTTCCGTTATAAATGTACGTGTGCGCGTTCCTTATTTATCTGTGTTATGTCGGTTGCATGCCCGAGAGTCGCATTTCCTCTTTGGCCTTACTGATGAGCGTGCGGCACCAATCGAGGCGGTGCACGCCGCAACGGTTCACACGCTCGGCGAAGTCCACCAAATAGCGCTCCTCAGCGCAAAGACTATCCACGATGGCGTTTATCGCTTTCGCAGTGGCTCCGCCCCTGCTTGGCCGTCTTTCGAAGGGCGTCGAACGTGTCCTCCTTCATGCGCGTGTTCAGGTGATGCTTAGCGTCCGCGAGGAGCTTCCCGGATCTCGAGATATACGGAGCGAGCGTCTGCCCATACTCGATCACCTTGGAGACCTCTTCGGAGATGGTTTCTTCTTCGCACGCCTGTATCACCTCCAGCTCTCGAAGGATTTGCTCTTTTGGTGTTATATGTAATTCCATTGTGATGGTATACGCCGGGGGCTTTACTCACCCCCGGCAGGTTGTTATTCAGATTCTGCGACTGTTTCCTTTTTGGAAATAGTCGTTCGTGGCAAAAGTGATCAGCGCGTGCTCCAACTCACGGAAGGCAGCGCGCAAAACCATTGCAGGGTTGCTTTCCGTGGCGTCCCTTTCATTCATGAACTGTTTGCTTACTTCGGTAAGGTCTTCCACTCTTTTCCATTTCGCATAATTCGCAATCACTCTCAGCATATCAAAGCAGAATCTATTATATCGGTGTGTCGTTTTGCATGTGATTCCACTATTAACCGATTCGCAAAAGGCGTCTATCTGCCTGAGATCGTATCCGTACGATCTCAAATATCTGTTGTAGGTGTTGCAAAATACCTGTCCCCAATCGTCCCAGTGGAAATAGATTCGTCCTGCCAGCCTCCATGCGAGCTGTAATCTTTCCACCTTGCTGTGGCTCTTTATGTACTCCGCGCGTGCGCGGTCGTATGCGGCGCGGCTCATACGGCGGCCTCCTTTTGTAGTCGGTTCTCGATCCTTTTCTGAATGTCTCGCAGCGTATCGAGGTCTACGTTTTCGACATATCGCAAAAACACCTTTTTGCCGAATCTCTGATTCCTTTCACCTCGGCAAAGGGATAAGGCTAAAATCTCAGCAAGTTTTTCACGGTCTGGGTCATTTTCACCCATGCTGCAAGTGGACAGTTCGCAATTAACGCAATCATCTTCCCCGTCTATCGAATCCCCGTCTGTAGCCACAAGAATAAGCGAATAAGCCCCGGTGTGTAGTCTAAGCCCCTATATCCTCAATCTCATCGATGGCGTTTTTTTGCAGCCATCCAAAACCGGGCGTGTTGCGAGTCAAATTTTCGCACTTTCATTGCGCGCCCTCCTTCTTTTTCGGCCTCGATCGCTTCAACAATCGGAGAAAGTGAGATGCTTATTATCTCGATGTCTGAGACGCTATCTTTCATTTCGCCTTGCAAGCGCTGGTAGGCGTCTTCAAACGTCCTCTCCTCAATCATGTAGCGAAAGTTCTGCTTCTTCTCGATTCCGTAATCATTGGTCGTCGTTATGCCAGCTTTGCAATAAAGATCGGATAACCATCAGAGTGAAACCCGTTTACAGTTGTCTGCAAAAACGCCTCTTTGATTTGCATTTTCGTCACTTCCTCAAGTGAGAAATTGAAGCCTGCTAAATGCTCCTGAATGATCGTAGCGGCGTCCGTTACGGAAACGGCCTCAACTGCATACTGCTCTTTTTACGTCTTCTCTCTCTCGCCGTCTTCGTTTGTCTTTTTCGGCGAAAATCACTTTGCATTTATACCATGCCATGATTCTGTTCTCCTATTTGTTTTTTTGTGTTGTGATTAAGTGAGTTCGATAGTTTGCCCACGGTCGGCGGTGATGACCCTCGCGGCCGGTGGCGCGGGCAATTGTTTTTCTTGAATTGAGCCGCGTCAGAGTTGCGGTCGGAGAGGTGGATGAGGATGATGCGGCGTGTCTCGCTGAGGTCGTTGGCCCCGGAGTGTCTCCCAGCAGGTGTCGAGGCTCATGTGGCTCTCGATTACGCGGTCGCGCTGTGCTTTGCTGATGACGCCGGCGGAGAGGTTGCTCTCGAGAATTTCCTCACTGTAGTTGCATTCGATGAGCCACGTGTTGATGTGATCGAATAAGAAGGGGATGAAACGCGTGTCGGTGGCAAAGAGCAGGGAACCCATGTCGGGGTGCTTGATGTAGAAGCCCAGCGGCTCGGCGGCATCATGGCGCACGACAAAGGGTAGCACGTTGAAGCCGCCCAGCTTGAATCTTTCGCCGTATCCTATGGTGTGCCTAAAAGTGAGCCCTGCACCTCGTCGGGCAGGTGCCAAAAATGTGCCCTCGGAGGCGTAGAGCGGCAGGGCGGACTTGATGTACTTCAGGGCGTGCCGGGCATGGTCGCCGTGCTCATGGGTGAGCAAGACGCCGACCACACGACGGAGGTCAAAGTCGACGGCGCGCTGGAGGTCGGCGAGCGGGCAGCCACATTCGAGTACGAGTGCCTCGCGGCCGTTATCCAATACGTAGCCGTTAGCGGCGGAGCTGCTTCCTAATATGGTGAGGCGCATAGGGTGGAATTATTGGATGTTAGTTATACCCAGTTCGTCGAAGCAGGCGGCAATTTGGCGATCGAGTTCGGTGCGACGTGCCTCGAGATCATGGATGCGGTGCATGACGTCGTGCAGATCGATGGGCTCTTCCTCTTCGTAGGTGTCGATGTAGCGCGGGATATTGAGGTTGTAGTCATTCTCGCGGATTTCTTGGATCGGCACGCGGCGCGAGTAGCGCGGCTCTTCGCGGCGGTGGCTATAAGTGTCGACGATGTGCCCAACGTCGTCCGGCTCGCCATTCTGCCCCATGCGTAGGCGGTTCTGCTTCTTGTCTTTGGCATACTCACGGCTGGCATCGATAAAGAGTACGTCTCCGTCCGTCTTGAGGCATTTCTTGAGCACGATGATGCAGACAGGGATGCCGGTCGAGAAGAAGAGCTTTTTCGGGCAGGCCGATAACGGCGTCGATATGGCCGTCTTCGATCAGTTTGCTGCGGATACTCCCTCTACGCCGCCACGGAAGAGCACGCCGTGAGGAAGGATGATGGCCATCGTTCCGTCCTCCTTGAGATAATGCAAGCCGTGGAGCAGGAAGGCCATATCGGCCGCCTTCTTGGGGGCGAGGCCGTAGTTGCAAAAAAACGGGCGTCATAGGCCAACTCTTCGCGGGGCGCCCATTTCAGGCTGAAGGGCGGATTGGCCACAATCGCGTCGAAGCGGATGGCCTTGTTCGGGTCGTCGGGTGCAAAGACATCCCGCCATTCGTTGGTCAGCGTATTGCCGTGGAAGATCTTGAAGGCGTCGTCCTTGATACCGTTCAGGATCATATTCATACGGGCCAGATTGTAGGTGGTGATGTTCTGCTCCTGTCCGTAGAATGTGCCGACGCTGTTGGGGTTTGGCATCTGTCGGCGGACATTGAGCAGGAGAGAGCCGGAACCGCAGGCGAAGTCAAGCACGCGGGGCAAATACTGGCGTGGGCCGCGCGATGGGTCTTGGCTGTCAAGCACCACGATGCGCGCCAGAATGGTAGAGGCGGTTTGCGGGGTGTAGAACTCGCCGGCCTTCTTACCCGCCCCAGAGGCGAACTGAGCGATAAGGTATTCGTAAGCATCGCCCAGATCGTCTGCGTCGGTGGAGTAGTCAGCTATGCCCTCGTGGATCTTACGGATGATGGTGCAGAGCATGTCGTTCTTGGCCGCGAGGCCTTTCCCCAGTTTGTCGGAGTGAAGGTCGACCTCAGAGAAGAGTCCACGGAAACTGGTCTGAAACGAATGCTCTTCGATGTGTCGGAAGCCATCCTCCAGCGTTCGGATCAGATCACCGCTTTGCGTGTGGGCGAGTTCGGCAATGTGACTCCAGAGGTACATGGGATGAATGACGTAATGGATGCGGCTGCGCATCTTGTCTTCAAATTCGTCGGTGTCTTGTGGGTGAAGCTCATACCAGACTTTCAGTGGGGTCTGCCCACGGAGCAAACTGTCTGACGATGGATATGCGTCGCCGAGGACATCGCGTGCGGCCTGCTCGTAGCGTCCGGAGAGGTAGCGCAGGAAGAGGAAGGCGAGGATGTGATCTCGGAAGTCGTCAGCATTCATTGAGCCTCTCAGCTCTTCGGACACAGTCCAGAGTGATTTGCCGAGGGTTTGTCTATCTTTTGCGAACATGACGGTTGGCGGGGTGTATGTTGAGGGAGCATCGCATGACTGTGGATCAGAATCCCTGGCGGCTGTGGGCGCCGGCGAAGCTGGGCCGGCGGCGGGTGGTACGTTCTCGATGCTGAGTGGGGTGCGGTTGGCCTCTGCGGCCTTTTTCGCGCTCGAGGCGCTGGGTGACGTCTTCGTAGGTGGCGTCTTCGGGTTCCGGCATCTCCTCGGAGACATACAGGCCTCCGAGCTGCGTAGGGAAGGCTTCGCGCAATGCGTGAACGATCGCCACTTTGCGGATCATCGTGGAGGGTTTTGAGGCCCATAGGGCTTGGCCTGTGCTGTATTCGCTGAGTGCCACGCGGGCTACGAAGGGTACTTGCAGCTCTTTCGGTAAGCCTTCGACCAGCCCCCCAAGAGCGTGTCGCCCGGGAGCATGAGTGAGCCAGCCTCCTCTACGATCATATCGCCGCGTTTGAGAATCAGACCCGCCTCGAAGCCGTCAAAATCCGGGCACGCCTCGGCACGTTTCATAAAGGCATACTTTCCTATGATGTAGGTGGGGGCATCCCCCGTCTTGTATTTGATCAAAAAGGCCTCATTCAGGAAGGGGTTCAGGCAGTTGTATTTACAGAATCCTATAAAGCTGTAAGCCTCTTCATCCGTGAGCCCTGCGACTCCGCGTGCGATATACTTCTTTACGTAGTCAATTGTGAGTTTGACCTCGAGCCCGCTCACCTCGTAAGAGGTTACGTTCCTCTCTGGCTGTGTGCCCTGCGGCTGCATGGCTGGGGTGGTGTGGGTGGTTTCCATTTCTGTTTGTGTGTTGTGGGTGTTTATGTGTTGGGGGGCTGAAGGCCCGTTGAATTGTTTAGGCGTTTATCTGTTTGGGTGGGGGGGCGGTGGGCATGTGGCCCAGCCGCCCCACCGTGAGTTGGTCATTCGGCCGCTTCCTTCGTTTCGGGTTGGAAAACGGCGGCGGCCTCTTTCAGTACGGCGGCCGGAGGGAACTCTTTAGGCCGTCGGGCAACGGGGTGCTGGTAGCGCTCAAATAGAGGCCCACGGATCCGTCTGGCCCGGCCTGTGCGCTGCCGAAATACTGCGTACTGCCGTCTTTGGCGGTGCGCCGAAAGCTGGCCGTGAGTTCAACGGGCGTGCCTTCTGGATTGCGTTCTACACTGATCTCGACGGTCACATTGCCGCCGGCTGCGGGCACCCTCGATTGTGCCCCCGGGTGATTTGCTCTGTTACGTTCATTTTGTTTGGGGGTTTATTGAATGGGTTGGATAAAGGACACGGCCTCGGAATGGCTGAGCCGGATCGTACGGCCGTCGGCGTCCATGAAGTTGTAGTGATTGATCCCGGGATACACGAAGGTCACGTACTCTGGGCCCATCGGGCCGTTGGTGTAGACGTATTGCTCACCGTGTTGGAAGGGATTTGTGCCATAGGAATCGGGTGCGTTTTGGGGTGGATGTTTGCGTTTGAGTCGGGCGAGGAACTGGAGGCCGCGCTCCGTCCAGACGGTGACCTCGATCGGGGTCTTGTCCTCGCCCTTACGGCCGGCGGCCATCGTCACCGTCTGGGTGTACCCTCGAGCGTCGTAGGGCGGGAGGAGCACCCAAAGCGTGTAGCGGCGACTGAGCAGTCGCAGGTCGCGGAGCCACGCTCGGAGCGCATACCCATCGGCAAAGCGGAGCTTCCGGGCGGCGCGTTCGAAGCCGTACAGACGGGCCTCGATGAGCTTCTGGGGCGTGTAGGCCCCGTGAAGGCGGCGCCGGGCTTCGAGCAGTTCCTCGCGCTCGAGGCGCATGCTGGCGGGCGTCAGTTCGGCCCGTGTGCGATCGTCGGGCACCCATTCGGGGTGCAGCTCGTAGATGCGTCGCCAGAACCGTCCGCTCGTGGCCTTGTAGGTGTAGAGCAGGCGCATCACAGGGTCGGGCAGCTCGTAGACGGCCCGAAGCAGGTGGGACGGCGTCGCCGTGCGATGCAAGACGATGTGCTCGCGCTGATCCGATAGGCCTGCGTTGTAGCGCTCCAGCGCCTTATTGATCGTGTCGGCCACGTTGGCGTTTGCCATCTTGAGCTCGTGGGATAGTTCGAGGGTGGTCATGGGTGCGGCGGGGCTGATTAGCTCAGTTCCTTATTCATCTTCTCGACGCACCGCCGCTTTTTGATCCATATCCGGGTGGACGTAGAGGTTGAGCGTGGTGCTTATGTCGGCGTGTCCGAGCAGGGCGCTGACCGTCTTATAGTCGCACCCCACCTCAATGCAGCGCGTGGCAAACGTGTGGCGGAGCCCGTGAAACTTCAGGTGAGGAAGGCCGAGCTGCTCGATCAGGGCGTTGTAATACGCGCGATAGACGCGCGGCTCGGTGGGCTTAGGTTCGTTGGTGAGCACATAGTAGTCCGGGCAGACTATCTGATTGAGCTTTCGAAGCTGCTGCGCCAGCTTGCCGCCAAAGGGGATGTCGCGGACAGAGTTGATCGTCTTGGGGTCGGACTCCATCAGCTTTGTTCCATTCAGGCGGAGATCTTTGCCCACCGAAGGGACGCGCTGGATGGTACGCTGCACGCGAATCACGCCTTCTTTAACGTCTATATCAGACCATCGTAGGGCACACAGTTCGCCGATGCGCAGGCCGGTGTTGAGGCAGATAAGGAGACCGAGGTTGCGAAACGTGAAGTTGGCTATGACGTAATCCGTGATCACCTTCTGTTGCTGGCGTGAGAGCGTACTTACGCGATCCTGCTTCATGGCACGCGTGGGGTAAACGAGGCGCATGCCTACGTGTGGGAGCCCCAGTTGCTTCTCTCGGAAGTAGACGATGGATTTGATCGTGACCACAATATCCCTGACGCTTTTGATGTTCATCCCGCTATGCAGCTTATCCAAAATGAAAGCCTGCACGTCGCTCTCTGAGACGGACTCGTGGTCTCCGAATGCCGGCAGAACGTGTTTGTTCACCTGCAATACATAGGTGCCCACCGTGGAGGGCTTGACGTATTTCGTCTTGTCCTCCAGCCATGCGTGGACGAGTTCCTTGAATGTTTTTCATGCCGCCCCCTCCGTCTTTTTGCTCCTCGGCGCGCTCCACCCGCAGCGGCCGTACGCCGTCCACCACGCGGAGCAGGATGGCTTGGTGGTCCATCTCCGGGAACTGGGTCACGCGCTCGGCGCCGTCCACGAACACGGGGGCCGAGACGCCGGCATGCTGTTGCAAGACGCGGATGATCTCCAGCCCCGCCCAGACCTGCGCGGCCGTGTTGGCCACCGGGTAGGGTACGCCGTCGGCGCCCACGAGCGGCACACAGGTGTCCACCTCGCCGCCCTCGTTGGTGTACTCAAAGAGGCGGAAGCGAACCGTGCGGAAGAGGCTGTTCACCCGCTGCTCCATGGCCTCGATGCGGGCGCGGGTGTAGCGGCGCATGGTGTCTTCGTCGCGATCGACGTCGGAGAGTTGCTGAGCCGTGGTGCGCGCTCTTCGTCCAAGCGCCGGATCTCGGCGCGGAGGCTGTCGGCCGTGTCGCAATCAGAGAGCCCACGGCGGATCGTGTCGCGTTCACGGTTGAGGGTCGCCAGTCGGGCGGTGATGGCCTCGCCACCATTCGGCTCGGACGCCTGCGAGGTCTGCGGGGCATCAGCCTCCAGCCGCTCCAGCTCTTCGGCCATGGCGCGGTAGGCCCTCATCCGCCATCGGATCCACCGCAGCCGGCTCCACGCGGTCGGGCATCTCGGCGAGCTCCTCCCGGAGGATCTCAGCACTCGCTTCGGCGTCGAAGGCATCGGCGGCAGCTCTGTCCAGCCGCGCCTCGGCAGTCTTCATCTCCTCCTCCAGCCGGGTGATCTCCGCCTTCGTCCGGTGGCCGTCGGTTTGGATCTGGCTGAGGCGCTCGTTTTTTTCGACTCCTCGAAGCGCCGGCGATTGTCTCGCTGCATCTCCTCCGTCAGCGGCTGAAGGCAGTGCGGGCACACGTTGTCGCCCGTGTAGGGCCGGGCGCTCTCGGCGTACCACGCAGCGCGCAGCCGCTCGCAGGCCTCTTCCTTTTGGTTGATCCGTAGGGCCAGCTCGTCCACCTCCCCTTTGGCGTCTTTTGAGTCTACGCGTCGCCTCGGCGTCTGCTGCCTTGAGGTCTCGAAGGCGCGCCTCGATCAGTCGGCGCCCCTCATTCTTCTTTTCAGCCTCCTCGATGGCGGTGCGCTTCAGCTCGGCCGTGCGGCGGGCCATGCGGGTCTTGAGCGCCTCGACCTCCTCCACCCGGCGACGGGCCTCGGCGCCCCGCGCACGCTCCTGGGCGGCAAAGTCGGCCGCCTCCCGGTTCAGCGCGGCCAGACGGGCGTCCACGTCGGCCAGCTTACGCTCCCAGACATCGCGGGCGTCGGTGGTAGGGATCATGAGCCGCGTTTGATCCGACCGCGCGGGGATCTCCTCGAGCGCTTTCCGCAGCTTCCGTTTGCGGGCGGCCAGCTCCCGCTTGTAATCCTCGAGCGACTTCCCCGAGAGGCGCGCCAGCAGATCGCCGAGGCCGTCCACGCTGGCCTTTACGGCCTCCTCGTCCACGCCGCCGGCCAGCTCAAAGAGTTTCTCGCGCTGTTTCTCCCACTTCAGGCGGGGAAGCAGCCGGCGTCGGTGATCAAACGGAAGACATCTGCGGGCGCCAGATGTTCCGCCACCCGTGCGTCGAACTCGCTCATCTTTTTGGGCACATCGTTGATCGTGTACTCCGTCTCGTTGCCTTTGAATACGGGCTCCGTAGCGCCGCGTGGCTTGCTCCACACCTCTCGGAGGGAGCGCCGCAGGGTGTTCTGTTGGCCGTCCACGTCGAGGCGGCATTCCACCGTGGCGTCCGTCTGTCGGAGCCTCTCGCCGGCCTCGATGCGTTTGATTTCGCAGTCCTTCCGCTCCTCCGCATCCTTGCCGAAAAAGCAGCCAGAGGAAGGCGTCCATCAGGGTGGACTTGCCCGTGCCATTATCGCCGCTGACGATGTTCGTTCCCGCTGCAAAGCTGACCCTAACGTCCCGTGCTCCGCGGAAGTTCCGAAGGCGCAGCTCTTCAATCGTTATTCTTTTCATCTTGATTCGTGTTTGTGTGATTCGTCTTTACGCCTCTGCCTTCGGGCGGGATGCCTCTTCTTTTGATGCCTGTTTAACTCTCTCATAGAGCGCTTTTTGCAATACCCAATGCGAAGCGTTTGTCTATCGATCCCAACCAGCTAGTAATGATTCCAATCATGACTTTGCGCCCCTCTTCGTCTGCCGCCAAAGACTGCCCCTGAAATGCTTGTAAGACGGCCTATGTGACCTTGGAGAAGTCTTGTTACGTGCTTTCCCTCTCCGGCGATTAGTAAAACGAACCTGTTTTTCCTCATCCTCCTGCCCCATGGATCGTAGCTCATCTGCGATTTTGTCTACTCTGCCTAAAAAATCTTTGTCAGGCGCCGTTTCGCCCGTGTTCACTTTCTCGGTTTCCATTTCTTTCTATTCGTGTTTAGTGTGTGTGATTTTTTTATCCTTTGCGGGCTGGCCGATACTTACTTTGGTGCGACCAAAAAGGCCTTCTTCGATCGTGTAGCCGCCTTTGTCCAAAGCCTTCTCGCTGAAATACTCCCTGATGATTCGCAGGGCTTTCTCGTAATCCGTGTGCGACTTGCTGAGATGAATCGTGTAAACTCCAGGCTCTCCATGAGGGGAGACCTCGGTCGGCCGGGTGTAAAAAGAGCGGATGTCTTGCCGATGTTTGAAGGGGAGACAATTCAAGGGCTCCATCAGATCGAGCATGGCGCGCTCTTTGGTGATAATCTCTTTTCCGTACTTGTTCGTTGCCATTATTTCAGTTCTGTGTTTGTGTGATTGCTCTTTGCTTTTTTTCTCATCCAGTACAGCCGCTGCTCTAATTCTGTGCAGCTCATACACGCGTCGTAGAATTGCTCCTCTAATCGCAGGTTCACTCGTCGAAGCTCTTCGTTCTCCCGCCTGAGCTGTTCCGCGACTTCGCTAGCATGAAGCCATGCGCCGTAGTAATCCATATCGATCAGTGCGTGATTACTGTTTGAGCTACAGTGCCTCTTGCTGGGCGGCTTGTTTGGTGGTTCGTTTCTCGGACTTATCCATCTCACGGCGTGCGGTGGTGGCCATCGCTCCCAGTCGGGTGCCTCGAGTAAGCTCCAAGGCGCGGGTCTGGTTGATGGTGATCGATCGCCCGCACTGCGAGATGGCCTCATCGATGACGCCGCTCCGCTTGATCCGTCGGGCCGTGGTGCGGGATACGCCAAACGTCCGTGCGATACCGTCGATCCCGAAGTCATACCGCTCACGGCCGACCTTTAGGAGTCCGTCCTCCGTCCGCCGCTCGGCTTCGGTGAGAGCTTGAGGCAGCTCGGCGGCAAGGGCCCGTTTGACCGTGCGGATGATCACGTCCTCGAGTTCGTCCACCGAGAGGTCGATCAGGCGTGTATCGCCCGTGGGCATGTTGCCCCTGACTGATAGCCCGTATCATAGCTTGGAGGCCTCCACCTCCGTCTCGTCTTCGTTGTCCGCGTCCGTTGTCTCGTCGTCCTCAGGGGGCAGATCGATGGTCTGCACTACCCGCGCGGCGTTGAAGAAGTTCAGCATCATCGCTATCATCACCCATATCGGAGCTTCGGCCGTGATGATGATGGCCGCCAGTGAGATGGCGAAGTAGATGGCCACCCAGCGGTCGCGCCATGTGAGGCGCCGGAGCAGCATCTCGTCCAGCATGGCCCGTGTGTCGTCGCTCATGGCTCTTGCCCCTCCGTGGCTTCGGCGGTGCGTCCATTGGCCGCGGCGGCCTCAAGGCGCTTCTCTACACGGCTCTTTATCCTGTAGACCGTGATCGGCGCGGCGATACTGAACTTACCCATCGTGTCGTACACAGATTTCATCTTCCCTACGCCAGCCTCCAGTCTACTCTTGTAGAAGGCGTATACGCCGGCTTCTCTCTCTTCTCTTGTTATTAGCTGTGTCATTGCCACTTTTTCCTTTCATTCTTTCATTGTAAGTTTGCATTGAAATCGGTGGCAAAGATATACACGAAAATGTGTACAGAAACGATTGTGTGTATGTTTTGGGATATTTAACAAAAGAGCCTCTTTTTGTCGGCCTCTTACAGTATAATAATGTGTACTACCTGCTACATGCTGGCAGCACGAAAACGATTTTGTTTATATGAAAACAGAGCAAGAACGAATATCCGAGGTGATCGCCCATTTCTGCAAATCAAAAGCAGAGTTTGCTAGAAGAATGAGTGTCCGCCCGCAAGTAGTAAGCAACTGGGTCGCCCGAGGTGCTGGAAAACAGGTGTTGAGTAAGATCTTGACAAAGTTCCCAGAAGTAAACGCCAACTGGCTACTCACTGGTGAGGGCGAAATGCTGCGCAACAGCGATCCGGCGCCCGAGTCGGAAAGCCCCATGCAACGACGTATTCGGGGCGTGATGCAGGATCACGGCCTCACGGCAGACGATTTTGCCGAAAAGATCCGCGTGAAGCCCGTCACCTTTGCCGCTGAAATGGCTCCCGGGGGCACCCCTTCGGACGCAACGCTGTTCGGCATCTCTCGAGCCTTTGGCATCTCCCGTGCATGGATCATGTCTGGCGAGGGAGAGATGACCGACGCGCGGCGGGGAATAGACGAGAGCGTCTCTCTCATTGATACATCTTTTGATGAGACTCCACCCAAAGGCCGCAACCTGATCCCCTTCTTTGATAGCGTCCAAACGATGGGCGGCCGCCTCAATGGCGACGCCGATGTGGACACCTACTACGGGAGCACGGCGGAATACATCGACGCCGGAGATTGGTTTCGCGGCGCTACGTCTGCCATACGCCACTACGAAGACAGTATGGACGAATATCCATCTGGCTGCATCCTTATCTTGAGGGAGATCTTCGATCCATCCTACATCATTCCCGGGCGTGACTACGTAGTCGAAACGGACGAGTACCGCGTCACGAAGCGCCTGCGCCGTGGACGCACCCCGGATGTACTTACGGCCGAAAGCACCAACACGGAAAAGTATGAAGACGGCAGTCTTGTGCACCCGCCGTTTAGCATTCCCGTGGCTTCGATTCGCCACATCTCCCTCGTGCTGGGCTACGTGGCTATGACCATCGGCAACACGGTCGTATTCAGCAACCGGCGGTAAGGCACACACCTACAAACAGAACAAACACGTATAACTATTTATAAGCAAGACAATGAAGAAGTATCTGCTATTTGTATGCATGGCAGTGATCGCCTCGCTATATGTAAGCGGGTGTGCCTGTGGAGATGAAGAAAAGGAATACGAAGACAAAATGCGCCTCGCACTCGATGCGGCCGCCCGGTCTGAGCAAAAGGAAAGGACATTCTTTCTTGGTTTTACCGTTGGAATGACCGATGAGCAAGTAACAAATCACCTTGACAGTTTAGTCAGGATTGGGAAAGTCTATTTGCAGGGATACAATAAGAGGTATACGTATAACTACACAGCGAGCAGTGGTACCATACAACAACAGATAACATTCTCTCCAAGGTATTACAATGGCAGACTTTATAGAATGGATTATTGTATCGTTAATGAGGAGTTTGGGCATATAAAGGGAGATCATCTATGGATGATGCTCGACTTCGAGAAGACTAAAAAGGAACGATGGATTTGAAACATGGGACAAGAAAGAACCTGATGGAACTACAACCTATTTTTAAGGTGAAAGACAATTTGATCATTATGTTCTACGACTCGCCGTCGGAGTCAGTCATGTCCTACGAGGACGCTCCCACCGCCCGGAAGGCAGAACAAAGCGAAAAGGAGGAAAATGAAAAGAAGTGGAAGGAGTCAGCCTCGGAGTTTTAATCCCATCTTCTTTCCGCTTGAAAGATCAGACTTGGATTAAATGGAAATCCTCTACGCCAGCAACTACTTGAAGAAGCTCTGCACCTCGGAGTCGGCAGCGATAAAGAAGCTGGGCGAGAGGTGTGCACGTATACTCTTTCGCAGGATTTCACAGATGAAATCGGCCGAAAACTTAGAGGCACTCACCCAGCACGCAGGGCACTTCCATCCGCTCACCGCAGACCGTAAGGGGCAATGGGCTTGCCGCCTACAAGGTGGTCTCCGGTTGGTCTTCGTGCCCGGCGCCCGCGGGAGATGGTGCTCAAAGAGATCACCGACCCCTATCTGACAATTACTGAGATTACGGACTATCATCATTAGAAACGAATCGAAATGGAAACAGAAAAAAAGACTTTTTATATGGCCGTGGCCATCCACCCGAGCGAACTGCTTACGGAATGGATCGAAGAGAAAGGCGTCCCTATCCGCGAATTGGCTCTCCGGGCAAACTATCCCGAGGCTGCCCTACAACGTATCGCAGACGGTGCGGCGCCCATCACCTCCGAATCAGCCGCCGCCCTTGAACAGGGAACGGGTATCACAGCGCGTTTTTGGCTCCGCTCGCAACTGCTCTACGAAAACACCCTCGAGCATTTGGCGCGCGAAAAGGCCGAAAAAGGCAACCCGAAAGGCCGCACGGCGTACCGTCGCACGCCGCCATTCGGCTGAGCTCGCCCCGGCCGGCGTATGACCCCTCGAGAACCCCGAAGACATGGTCAACAAAACGCCGATTCGGGTACACGTCGGCCTCAATAGGGGCAACAAACGGCGCTTTCGGGTACACGTTCCCCACAAAAACACGCCGGGCGACCACGTAGCTCTCACCCTACACGGCCGCCCGGTCACACAAACAAGAAAAATCAAAGAATAATGGAACTCAAAGAGTTTGTAACTGCTGTGCTACAGCAAATAACAGATGGCGTCGTCGACGCCCAAAAGAGAGGGGTATTCGTCAACCCTCGCAAAAAGCATCATAGTGTAAAACCAAACTCCTACCATACAATCGACGGAGAGAATTATGAAGAAAGTCTACAAACCGTCGACTTTGAAGTCGGCCTGACGAATGAAGTAGGGAGCGGTGGAGGAAAGATCGGCGTTTCGTTGGGTAGTTTTTAGTTTTTGGTGCAGACGGCGGAGGTAAAACCTCAAACTCGTCTGTCACTCGCATCCGCTTTTCAATACCTATGCTCCTACCCGTCTATAAGAGTCACAAGAAAGACTAATCGACAAGGTTCTCTTCCTTGTCGAATCGCGCTCTCAGCTTCTTGTTATATCGATACATGTGCAATACCCGATCGACTGTAGCATCAATCATCGAGATCGGATCGACGTATTCTTTCATGTCCCCTGTGTTGTGGAAAGACATACTCCGCCACACTTTGAAGGCTACCTTCTGGGTAAGCCATGTGATGTATAGGCGCTTGAAAATATTCATAGGAGAATGGGCTATCGGGTTGGTTCCAACTTGTTGATTTGACGCCGGCAAAGGTATGACTGACAGCGCCGCGCACCCACTCATCCGTTTCAAATAGACTTTTCTGACATGCTTATCCGATACAGTATTCGCTTCCTATTGCGCCCCAAACCGTCCGCGGACGGGCGGGTCGGCCTGCGTATGAGGGTGCATATCTACGGCGTGGGGTCGGTGGACATCGAGACCGGCGCCGCCGTGCTCCCCTCCGACTGGGACAAAGACGCCCGACGGGCTCACACTGACAGGGCCGTGAACCGCGCCATTGACGAGTATTCCGCCGTGGCCAAAGAGGTCTTTGGGCGCTTCGAGTTCGTGGAAAAGCGCGTCCCTACGCAGGATGAGTTCAGGGCCCTCTTCCTCGAGCTCTCCGGGCGCGGTGGCAGAGCGCTCTCCGACGAGCGGCCACGTCTGGCCGACCTTTACGAGGAATACATCCGTACGGTCTGCGTGCAGAACAGCTGGACGCAGGCCACCCTGCGCAAAGTCCAGACCGTCGGCCGTCACCTCACGGCCAGCCGCCCACCGCGCTACATCAATGACCTGACCGAGGAGTCTCTGCAACGCTTCATCAGCCGCCTGCTCCGAGCGGGCATGCGCAACACGACCGTGGCTAAGGATTACGCCTTCGTCCGCTGGTTCCTCTCTTGGGCCTCGAAGCGGGGATACTACACGGGCAACCTACATCAGACCTTCAAGCCCCGCCTGAAGGGCACGGACGGCAACGCGCATGAGATCATCTACCTCACCATCCCGGAAATGGATCGGCTGCGGGCCTGCCAGATCCCGGACAACCAGAAACACCTCGAGCAAACGCGTGACGTCTTTCTCTTTTGCTGCTACACCTCCCTGCGCTATTCCGACGTGGCAGCCCTGAAGGTGGAGGACGTCAAAGAGGGCTACATTACGGTCGTGACACAGAAGACATCCGACGGCCTCAAAATCGAGCTCAACCGACACGCACAAGCGATCATCGACAAGTATCACGGCAAACGTTTCCGTGGCGATCGGGCGCTCCCCGTGATCAGTAACCAAAAGATGAATGACTATCTGAAAGAGTTGGGTCGCATGGCGGGCATCGATGCGCCCACGCGGGTCGTCTATTTCAGGGGCGAACAGCGGTTCGACGAATACCACCCGAAATGGGAGCTTCTGACCACGCATTGCGCCCGGCGCACGTTCGTCGTCACGGCCTTGCAGCTGGGCATTCCGGTTGAGGTCATTATTCGTTGGACGGGTCACTCGAGCTACGAGGCCATGAAGCCCTATGTGGCCATCGTAGACGATCTAAAGAAGAAGGAGATGGACAAATTCAACGCGCTATGACGCCCACGCCTATGCTCCCCATTTCTGCCACGCCATTGCCACACCGAGGCCAATCTCTGTGGCCTTTTGCGGCGCTTTACGCGTCCGCAAAACCGCCCCAAAACCCGCCCAAAACCCGCATGAATAGCGCAATCTTGAACTCTCGCGTCCTTCTAAGGCTCTATAAGCATGGGACTCTCCAGCTCCACCATGCTACTATCAAGTATCAACGAGTGATCGTGCGCTTCCACGCCGTTGCCCCGTGGAAGGATCTTCATCGAGAGATGGGAATGATTTTCAGATACACGTATATAGTGGCTCTATGACTGACATCATTAATCACAGTCAACGCTCGAGATCTCATTCGTTCGGCTTGAGGATGGTTAGCAAAAAAAGTCCTGCTGGTAGGAGACATGCTCCCGCCAGCAGGACTTTTTGCTTTCTCGTCTGACTATGCCCACTCCGTGTACGGTCGGGTGGAGAGCGCGGAGTTGTAATAGCGGGCATCGCCCGTCACTTCACGTCCCACCCAAGCGGGTATCGTGAGCGGCTCGTCAGCATCGCGCAGCTCGATCTCCGCCACCGTGAGCCCTGCGTTGGCGCCGCTGAAGACGTCCACCTCCCACGTGTGACCATCGCCGTCGGGAACGAGATGGCGCACCTTCTCGATCCGGTGGCCCACACACATCGAGAGCAGCTCTTGGGCGTCGTCCACCGGGATCGGCTGCTCAAACTCGTACCGACTCCAGCCGCGCTCGTCCGGCGCACTCTTGATCGTCAGATAGGCCGAATCACCCGCCCGACGCACGCGTACCGTACGCTCCGGATCGGTGCAGAGATAACCCTGAGCAATGGGAATCGCAGCCGTCGCGTAGGGCATAAAGTCGCCCGCCACAAGGAATTTCCGTTCCGTCTCTTGTGCCATGACGCTCAGCGGATCTTGACCATCGTAGCCCCGAAACCGTACTCGCGGAACGAGGCGTCTTGATACTCACACGACTTATACCGCGTCTTCAGCTCCTTCTCGATCGCCGCCCGCAGCACGCCCTCGCCCTTGCCGTGAATAAAGACGATCCGCTGCCCCTTATGACCGGCGAACTCCTCCATCACGGCATGGAAACGGTCCACCTGATAGCGCAACATATCGCCCGGCGCCATGCCCGTTGTGTCGTCCAACAGCTGACTGATGTGCAGATCCACCTCCACGATTTCGTCCTCCTTCCGCTTGGGCTTCGAGGCCGCAGGCTGCGGCCGCCGACGGTCCTCGCGCGCCTTGGTCATCATGGCCTCCTCCAGCTCAGCCACCGGGATCAGGAGCGGACGCTCCGGCACATCGTCGCGCACGATGGGCACCACGATCGCCCCCTCGTCGAAGTAGTCGTTCGGTGCAAAGCAGTGCAGCTTGTAAAACTTCACCGTGTCCAGCCGCAGCTCCACCGAGATGGCGTTCTTCAGCCCGAACGGCCGCCCCCGCTTGAAGGCGATCAGCTGCACGCAGAGCCGCTCCAGATCGGCGAGCTGTTCCTCGCCGAACTCCTCGAGGAAGATCCGCGTGTTCGGCTCCACCGTCCCCCGGCGCGGAGCGTCCAGCTGCGGTTCGAGGCACACATATAACTATAGGAAAGCTCGTAATTACTCTCGTTGATCAGGTACGCCTCATAGCCACTCTCGACCCGGGTTCTTCGGGTCGATCGGCAGGTAGGCCCGGGGCTCACGTTCAGGCGCTCGCCGTCCGGCGTCTCCTCCGGACGATAGGCCGTCGGCCGAGGCTGAGCCGGCTCTGGCCGCGGAGGCTCCGGAGCCGTCGGTCGCGTTGCACCGCCCGCCGCCGGTCGCTTCCCGTCGTCCACCACGACGCATTCGCTCACGAGCACAGGGTAGTCGAATCCATTTTCGTCCTCCACCATCACCGTCTGCTTATCCTTCAAAGCCTTCACCACGCCCCCCGCCCACACTGTTGAGGAAGCGCACCTTGTCACCTATTTTTTTATTCTGTTCATAATCTTGATCGTGAAATTGTTCGGCGCAAAGGACGGCTTTTCGCCCGCGCGACCCAAACCGTGCCTGTGATGGCCTTGCCCGCGGCCCGGAAAGTCCTGTCGGGCGACAAATTCGGGTTACCCGAAGTGCAGAAAGCCCCGTCACTCCACCCGATGCCGTTACCCTCTTACTGGTATGTCCCCACAGCTGGATTATCCGCATGGTCTTCCTTTATCTGATAAATAGCAAGTCACTTTCTTATACCGAACAGCTTTTTTTGAAAATGAAAAAAAGTGACTTTTTTTATCATGGAGCAAAAAAATGATCAGGAATTAAATGGTGGCCTTTTTTTATACTGGATAAATCTCGTAGACTAATAAATTGTTGCTCTTTTTATATCCAAGAGAATTTATTGGGTATAAAAAAAGTCACCAAATAGATGTCAATCATTTTTTTATTCAGAATAAATGTGTGACATTTTATTATCCAATAAATTTTCGTCAGTATAAAATGGCGACTGTCTTATAGCTAAGATATATTCTCAACTATAAAATAGCGACCATTTAATTTCCAATTAATGTGAGACAACGGTAGAATTTCGACTGACGGCTCTCCCCTTGACCCAGACCGTGGCTTCGTGTCGGATGGCGGGGCTTTCCCTGACCTGAACCGTGGCTTCATGTCGGATGGCGAGGCTTTACTTGACCCGGACCGTGGTTTCGGGGTGGATGATGGAGCCTCGCCTGACGAGGACAGCGATTTGATTGAGGCGTTCGACCTCCTCTCGCCTCGTGTGCGACGCCTTTTTGCCTGCGGGGCCAATTCCCTCTACCTTTGCGGCGTCTAACTCAATCAAAGTGCATTACATATGACGAAGATTCAATCGAAACAATCCAACGAGCCGATCTGGAGAGACATCTATTCTCACTCCAAACTCCCGAAGCAATTATCCCCTTTGTATGAAATAGCCAGCAACCTCTGGTGGGTGTGGCACTACGAAGGGGCTAAACTTTTCGGTGAGATCTCTCCCGACTTGTGGAAGTCTACCGAGGGCAACCCTGTGCTGTTGCTCCAAGAGCTGCCCCAGCGACGGATCGACGAGATACTGGCCGACAATGAGCTGATGATGAAAATCGACTGCGTCTATCAGCAATTCAAGGATTACATGGCCGAAGCGCCCGACACGTCGAAGCCCTCGATCGCCTATTTCAGCATGGAATACGGCCTGACGAACGTGCTCAAGATTTACTCCGGTGGCCTCGGTGTGCTGGCCGGCGACTACCTGAAGGAGGCCAGTGACAGCCACGTGGATCTTACGGCCGTCGGCTTCCTCTACCGCTATGGTTATTTCACTCAGACGCTGGCTATGGACGGCCAACAGATAGCCAACTATGAGCCGCAAAACTTCACCACCCTGCCGCTGGAGCAGGTGATGGAGGGCACGAATCAACCCTTCGTGCTCGAAGTGCCCTACCCCGGCCGCACGGTTTTATGCACACGTCTGGAAGGTGAGCGTCGGCCGCGTGCCCCTCTATCTGATGGACACCGACATCCCCGAAAACAGCGAGTGGGACCGCTCCATCACGCATCAACTCTACGGCGGCGACTGGGAGAACCGCATGAAGCAGGAATACCTGTTGGGTATCGGCGGCATCCTGCTCCTGAACAAACTCGGCATCAAGCAGCAGGTTTATCACTGCAACGAGGGTCACGCGGCGCTGATCAATGTGCAGCGACTCGTGGACTATATCCACAACGAGAAGCTCGACTTCAACGAGGCATTAGAGGTGGTGCGCGCCTCTTCCTTATATACGGTGCACACGCCCGTGCCCGCCGGCCACGACTACTTCGAGGAATCGCTCTTCGGTAAATACATGAGCGAGTTCCCCGACAAGCTCGGCATCAGTTGGCAGGACTTTATCGATATGGGCCGCACCAATCCCGGCACCCCGGAGAAGTTCTGCATGAGCACCTTCGCCCTCAACACCTGTCAGGAGGCTAACGGTGTCAGCTACCTCCACGGCATCGTCTCGCGCAAGATGTTCGCCCCCGTGTGGAAGGGCTATTTCCCCGAGGAGCTGCATGTGGGCTACGTCACCAACGGCGTGCATCTGCCCACGTGGATGGCCACCGAATGGAAGAAGTATTGCGAGCGGACGTTCGACCGGAACTTCCTCGACGACCAGTCGAACAAGGCCATTTGGGATCCCATCCGCAATGTCCCCGACGGTGAGATCTGGGAGATCCGCAAGGCGCTCAAGAATAAGCTCATCGAATACATCAAGAACCAGTATCGCGACAACTGGCTGAAGAATCAAGGCGACCCCTCGAAGGTGATCACGCTGATGGAGAAGATCAACCCCGGCGCCCTGCTGATCGGCTTCGGCCGTCGCTTTGCTACTTTACAAGCGCGCGCACCTGCTCTTCACTGACCTCGACCGTCTGGCCAAGATCGTGAACAACGACAAGTGCCCCATCCAGTTCGTCTTCACCGGCAAGGCTCACCCGGCCGACGGCGGGGGACAGGGACTGATCAAGCACATCGTAGAGATCTCTCGTCGGCCCGAGTTCCTCGGCAAGATCCTCTTCCTCGAAAACTACGACATGCGCTTGGCTCGCCGCCTCATCTCCGGCGTCGACATCTGGCTGAACACACCGACACGTCCGCTTGAGGGCCTCCGGTACATCGGGCGAGAAGGCAGAGATGAATGGTGTGCTCAACTTCTCCGTCCTCGACGGCTGGTGGTACGAAGGCTATAAGGAAGGCGCTGGCTGGGCGCTGACTTCGCAGCGGACGTACGACAATCAGCAGTATCAAGACCAGCTGGACGCGGCCACGATCTACCATCTACTGGAGGACGAGATCATTCCGCTCTACTTCGCCAAGAACAGCAAGGGCTATTCGCCGGAGTGGATCCAGTACATCAAGAACTCCATGTCGCAGATTGCACCGGAGTACACCATGAAGCGTATGCTGGACGATTACGTGGCGCGTTTCTACTCCAAGCTGGCGGTGCGTGCCGCACGCTTAGAGAAGTCCGACTTTGCCGAGGCGCGTGAGATCGCCGCATGGAAGCGGGAGGTGGCTGATCACTGGAACGAGTTCGAGGTCGAATCGTTCGACTATCAGGACGACGCCGCGCACCCGACCGTGGGCGAGGAGTACGATATCCGCATCGTGATCGATCGCAAGGGCCTCAAGAGCATGCTCGGCGTGGAGATCGTCTACACGAAGGAGAATCCGGAGAATCATCAGACGGAGCTCGTCACCGTGGCGCCCTTCACGCTGAAGAAGGAAGTGGGATCGAAGCTCTATTTCGAACTCCATAAGAAGGCCGCCGTCTACGGTCACATGCGCGTCGGCTTCCGCGTCTACCCCGTCAATCCGAAGCTGCCGCACCGCATGGACTTTGCCTACGTGCGCTGGATTCAACCCTAAACAATCGCACAATTCATGGAACGAAAACTCATTATCTCCGACCTTCTGCGGAAGGCGTGGCAGAGCCTCGTGGCTCAGATATGGGTGCTTGCAGGGCTGGTGATCGGTTACACGATCATCAGCCTCTTGCTTACGTGTACCATGCCTTACGTTGGCTTCCCGGGCCGCACGGCGCTCGGGGCAGCCAACACGCTCTTCACGCTGGTCTTTGCGCTGGGCTATCTCAAGAACCTCTTTCAGGCGCTCGACGGCGAGGAGCCGCAATTCTCGGCTTACGGACAGATGTCGCGCAAGGTATTCGCACTGCTCTTTGCCTATATCCTTTATTGGATGATTGTCAGCATCGGGCTGGTGTTCCTGATCGTGCCGGGCATCTACGTTGGCCTGCGACTGGTGTTTGCACCACAGATCATCGTGGAAGAGAACGCCGGCGCGTTGTCGTCGCTTAGGCGCAGCTGGGGAGATCACGCGCGGCGCTACGGGACAAGTCTTCAAGCTCGTGCTCGCGGGCTGCGGCATCGTGCTGCTGGGACATATAGCCTTCGGCGTAGGCGTCTTTGCTGCTATTCCGCTCGCGCATTTGATGATGTGCGCGGCGTACCGGCAATTAATTATTCGAGGGCAATAACTCAAGTACCCGGCCAACTTCCCCGCCCCCGGTGGGGGCTTGATCTTCTTTTGCCTTCTTTTCTTCCATCAAGGGAAGAAAAGAAGGTGGGAGAGGGGCAACGCCCTCTACTTCTCCTTTTTTTGTCTTGACACAAGAAAAGGAGCAAAAAGAAAGTCAAGGCGCCGGGGGCGCCAGCCAAAGCTGGCCGGGTACCCGATAATCATAGACAATGAATCATTCAACAAGAAGATGAGAATCATCGCTGACGATAAGATCCCTTTTCTGCGGGGTGTGATGGAACCGTATGCTGACATAGCCTACTTGCCCGGTGCTGCGATCTCGGCTGACGATGTGCGCGACGCGGATGTGCTTTTCACTCGTACTCGCACGCATTGCGACGCGTCGCTGCTTGCCGGCAGTCGCGTTCGCCTGATTGTCACCGCGACCATCGGTTACGACCATATCGACACGGATTACTGCCGACGCGCCGGCATCCGCTGGGTGAATGCGCCCGGTTGCAACGCCGCCTCTGTCCGACAATATATCGCCGCCGCACTCGTCACCATCGTCCGCCAACGGGGTCTGCGACTTGCTGACACGACGCTTGGCATTATCGGCGTGGGGCACGTCGGGCGGTGCGTGGCCGACGCGGCGCAGGCGCTTGGTATGCGCGTCTTGCTCAACGATCCGCCCCGTGAGGAACGCGAGGGCAGCGACGCCTTCACGTCGCTCGACGAACTGCTCCGACAGAGCGACATTGTCACCTGCCACACGCCGCTGACGGCCGATGGCCCGTATCCGACGCGCCACTTAGCCTCCGGCGACTTCTTCGACCGGATGCGTCGCGGCGCCGCCTTCATCAACTCCTCCCGCGGACCGGTTGTCGACAGCGCGGCCCTCCGTGAGGCTGTGCAGAGCGGTCGACTCGCGGCCTTTATCCTCGACACGTGGGAAGGCGAACCCGACATCGATCGCACGTTGCTCCGCAATGCGCTTATTGCCACGCCCCACATCGCTGGTTATTCGGCCGACGGAAAGGCCAACGGTACGGCCGTTTGCGTGCGCACGTGCAGCCAAATGTTCGGCATTGACACCCTCGCGGACTGGTCCCCGCCCACCCTCCCCGCGCCGCCTATGCCGACGGATTTTGCGCTCGACGCCACCGGCCGCACGGACGAGGAGGTCTTTTACGAAGCCGTCACCCACACTTATCCGATCGACGCCGACAGTGCCCGACTTAAAGCGTCGCCCGAAACGTTCGAGCGCCAACGCGGCGACTATTGGATCCGACGCGAGTTCCCCTGCTTCCGCCTGTGCCTCACCGGTGCGAGCCGACGCGCGGAGGAGGGACTGCGTCGCCTCGGTTTCCGCGTCAACCCTATAATAAGGAAGCAACCGCGCTCTGCTGATGGCCTTCAGATTTATCCCGACTGACCGCGAGATCCTGCGTTTGGCGTTTCCGAACATCATCTCGAACATCACTATCCCGCTGCTGGGCATGGCCGACACCGCGATTGCCGGGCGCATCGGCGACGACGCGAACATCGCTGCTCTTTCCGTCGGCACGACCATCTTTTCGATGATCTACTGGAACTGCGCCTTCCTGCGCATGGGTACCGGCGGCATCACCGCCCGGGCCTACGGCGCCGATCGACCGGACGAGTGTGCCAACATGCTCGCGCGTTCCGTGTGGGTGGCCGCCGTGCTTGCGCTGCTTTTGCTCGCCTTCCAATGCCCCATCGGACACGCCTCGCTCGCCCTGATGCAGGGCCGGCGACCACGTCAACGCACTCGCCGCCGACTACTTCTTCGCCCGCGTTTGGGCCGCGCCCGCCTCCGTCCTGCTCCTTTCGCTCCGGGGCTGGCTGATCGGCATGCAAGACGCCCGCACGCCCATGTTCATCGCCATCCTCTCGAACGTCGTCAACGTCGTCTTTAGCCTTTGGTTCGCGCTCGCGCTCGGGTGGGGCATCGCCGGCGTGGCTTGGGGGACGGTCGTGGCGCAATACACCGGGCTGCTCGTTGCCCTCGTTTTTCCTATGGGTCAAATACCGCGGCTATTTGCGGCTCATTGACCTCCGCGCCTCGCTCAGTCTGGCGCCGCTCGTGCACTTTCTGACCGTCAACCGCGACATCTTTCTGCGCACCCTCTGCGTCGTCACGGCCTACACCTTTTTCACTGCGGCCTCGGCGCGTTTCGGCGACACGATACTGACGACAAACGCTGTGCTGATGCAGCTTTTCACGCTCTTCTCCTACCTCTCCGACGGCTTTGCTTACGCCGGCGAAGCGCTTTCGGGCCGCTTCGTGGGCGAGCGTAACGCCGAGGCGCTGCGCCGTTTCATCGGTCGCTTGATGGGTTGGTCGCTCGTCATTGCCGGCCTCTTTATCGGTGCGTACGCCCTCTGCTGGCGGCAGATTTTGGCCATCTTCTCCCCCTCGCCCGCCATCATCGTAACGGCCGGGCGTTACATCGTGTGGATCATTGCCGTGCCACTCGTCGGTGCCGTCCCGTTCATGATCGATGGCATCATGATCGGCGCCACCCGCACCCGCATCCTGCGCAACACGGTCTTCTATGCCCTCGTGCTCTACCTCGCCGTTTTCTACGCCCTTGCGCCGTGGATGGGCAACGACGCCCTGTGGATCGCCTTCCTCACCTTCCTCTTTGCCCGCGGCTTCTTCCTTTACGTCTGTTCAGGCCGTCTCAACGTAGAGCGGATCATCGGCAGATCTAAAAAAACTAAAAAGTTTCGGGCACATAACTCTTCACGTCACCCATCTGTACCCGGCCAAAGATGGCTGGCACCCCTGGTGCCTTGATCTTCTTTGCTTCTTTTTCTTCTATCAAGAGAAGAAAAGAAGGGCTGCAGCCGCTGGCGAAGTTTTTCTTCGTCACGTTTCGGATACATTCCGTACCCGGCCAACTTCGCCGGCCGGCGCACCGGCCTTTTTCGCGCGATTTCCTCAGGCAATTGGCTGAAAAAAAGTTTTTGTGGCGGGCGATTTCCTGAGGAAATGAGCCGAAAAAGTTTGTGGCGGGCGATTTCCTGAGGAAATGAGCCGAAAAAGTTTGTAGCGAGCGATTTCCTGAGGAAATGAGCCGAAAAAAAGTTTGTGGCGAGCGATTTCCTGAGGAAATGAGCCGAAAAAAAGTTTTTGTGGCTGGCGATTTCCTCAGGCAATTGGCAGCCCTCCGCTCGGCGGGATTTTTCGCTCCCACTTTTTTTCGATTTTTCACCCATTCCGGTTATACATTTGCACCCGTCAGAACGAACGATACGTAATGAGTATAAGATAGTTATCACATATAAAAACAACAAGGTATGCAGACCATTGATTCATTTGATTTTTGCCGGTAAGAAGGCATTCGTGCGGGTCGACTTCAACGTCCCGCTCGACGAGAATTTCCACATTACGGACGATACGCGCATCCGCGCCGCCCTGCCCACACTGAAGAAGATCCTCGGCGACGGGGGCAGCGTCGTCATCGGCTCGCATCTGGGGCGGCCCAAAGGCAACGACGACAAGTTTTCGCTCCGGCACATCCGTGCGCATGTGGCTGAGCTGCTTGGCGTCGATGTGCAGTTTGCCAGCGATTGCGTCGGCGAGGAAGCCGAGCTTAAAGCCTGCGCCCTGCAGCCGGGCGAGGCGCTGCTGCTGGAGAACCTCCGCTTCCACGCCGAGGAGGAGGGCAAGCCGCGCGGCCTGGCCGACGACGCCTCGGACGAGGTGAAGGCTGCCGCCAAGAAGGAGATGAAAGAGAAGCAGCGCAAGTTTGCCGAGACCACGGCCTCCTACGCCGACGTCTACGTCAACGACGCCTTTGGCACCGCCCACCGCGCCCACGCCTCGACGGCGCTTATGGCCGACTGCTTCGACGCGGATCACAAAATGTTTGGTTACCTGATGGAGAAAGAGGTGCGCGCCGTCGAGAAGGTGCTCAACGACATCAATCGACCCTTCACCGCCATCATGGGCGGCTCGAAGGTGTCGTCGAAGATTGAGATCATCGAAAACCTGCTCGGCAAGGTGGATAACCTCATCATCTGCGGCGGCATGACGTACACGTTTATGAAGGCCCTCGGCGGCAAGATCGGCAGCTCCATCTGCGAGGACGATAAGCTCGACCCGGCCCTCTCGCTCATCGAAAAGGCCAAGGCGCGCGGCGTGAAGCTCGTCCTGTCGAGCGATTCGAAGATCGCCGACCGCTTCAGCAACGACGCCAACACGGCCATCGCGCCGAACAACAACATCCCCGACGGCTGGCAGGGGACTCGACATCGGCCCGGAGACGGAGCGCGAGTTTGCCGACGTTATCCGCAGCTCGAAGACCATCCTCTGGAACGGCCCCACGGGCGTGTTCGAGTTCGACAACTTCTCGCATGGTTCGCGTGTCGTGGCCGAGGCCATCGTCGAAGCCACCAAGGCGGGCGCCTACTCGCTCGTGGGTGGTGGCGACTCCGTGGCGTGCATCAATAAGTTCGGGTTGGCCGACGGCGTGTCGTACGTCTCGACCGGCGGCGGCGCCCTCCTCGAAGCCATCGAGGGCAAGGTGTTGCCCGGCATCAAGGCGATCCGCGGATATTGATCTGCCCGTTGCCTAATAGATAGGTATAGCAAGAGAGGGGAGCCGCCCGTACGGGGGTGGTTCTCCTCTCGGTTTTTATGGGACATCTTTGCCCGCCCAAATCGAAAAAGGAAATAAACCACACATCGACACGTATGGATCGACATCTGATTATCAAAACAAGAGACGAACTGCTCCGGCTGCGCATCAACAACATCCTCTATCTCGAGGCTGACCGCAACTATACCCGTCTGCTGCTCACGGAAGGGATCCAGTTCACATTCGCCATCAACCTCGGGCGCATCGAAGAGATGCTCAATAAACAAACCGCCGGCTCCAATTCCCCCTCGTCCGCGTCGGGAAAAAGCTACATCGTCAATAAGAACTACATCCTGCACATCAATCTGCCCAAGCAGAAAATGCTCATGCTCGTGCCCGGCGGCAAACCCCGCGAGCTGGTCATCTCGCGCGATCCGCTGAAGATGATGAAGGATCGTCTGGAGCAAGAAGCTCTGGCCGGCACCGCCACGCCCACCCCTCACCCGCCGCCGAAAAGCCATGAGCCGGGGCCACGATCCGCATCGGTAAATCCACCGACAACGACTACGTCATCCCGGCCGATGCGCCCGGGGTCAGTCGCCATCACGCCCGTCTCGTCCGTGAGGCCGACGGCCGACTCTTCATCGAAGACGCCGACTCGGCCAACGGCACCTTCGTCAATGGCGATCGCATCGTCCGCAAGCGCCTCGGCGCGTCCGACACCGTCACCCTCGGCGACACTTACATGCTCGACGTCCGCGAAGCTCTCAAGTTCGATAACGACTACACCGCCGAGTTCGCCGCCCTCAAACCCATCTACGACGGCTACATCCGCCGCAAGATCCGCATCCAGTCGTCCAACCAATTCAAGACGCGCCTCTTCCAGACGTTGCCCTTCGCCGCTGTCGGCATTGTCGGGCTGATCGTCGGCTCCGTGGGGCGGAGCCACCGCGTCGTCTTCCTCGTTAGCCTCGTGCTCACCATCGTCGCCCCGTTGCTGGGCGTCTACCTCGGCGCGCGCCAGTCGGCCAAGATCCCCGCGCTGCTCCAAGACCTGGCCAACCAATTCAAAATAGATTACGTCTGCCCCAAGTGCGGCACCTTTTTGGGCGAGATCCCGTGGGAGTCGCTGGCCAAAAAGAAACGATGCCCCACGAACGGTTGTCGCGCCAAATGGGTAAACGACAACAAGCCGTAAAGCCCCCACGGCGGGTGTAATTGGTACATAAACGTCTGCTTTTTTTGTACGTTATGAATCCCGTGGGACGGCTCGAGGCCGGCAATCGTCCTACTTTCGTCACCGATTTCTAATTGATAACGATGTAATTATACAGTACAATGGACGAGCAAACTTTTGTTTCAATAGACAGCGATCTGGCCGATGTGGTGATGATCGACATGGACAATGATGCGGACCACAGTTTCGTGATGGTGGACGACGCAGCGCAGGCAATGGATTTTATTACCCTCTCGGACGACGCCGAGTTCTCCACCGCGGACGACATTATCGACATCGCCTCCGACATGGATGACGCCGCTGACATCTCCATCTTCTCATGATACCCGTCAAATGCCCGCATTGCCGGACCGGCCTCAAAGTCGACGAAACGAAAATCCCCGAGGGCATCACCTCTTTCAAATGCCCGCAATGCAAGCACGACATCCCCGTATCATACTTAACCCAGCGAGCTGCTGACGGCGGCTCCGAAACCGTCCTTCTTAGGCCGGTTGAAAAGCGGCAAGGGCGGATCACTGTCCTGCCGCTTTTGATACGCCCGAACAGGTCTTTCCCTTAGCGAAGGCACGCACATCATCGGGCGTAAATCCTCGACCATAGAGGCCGCGATCGCCATCGAAACGTCCGACCGTACAATGAGCCGCAGCCACGCACGCATCGACGTTCGTCGCGATCGCCGCGGCAACCTTATCCACACCCTCTCGGACTGCCAAAGCAAGAATCACACGCTCTACAACGGCACCCCACTGGGCGCGGGCGAGACCGTCGTCCTCAAGGACAACGACGAGCTGCGGCTGGGCCGAACTCACGCTCCGATTTAACTTCTGAAAGTCTTATGCAAGTAGTCGTCGGACAACCCTTCGCTGCCTCTGAAACGGGCGGGCGGGCGAATAATGAGGACGCCATCTATCCGGCCATTGGGCAGGCGTCGGGGGCACGGGTGCGCTGTTTGTCGTCTGCGACGGTGTGGGCGGTGCCGAGCGGGGCGAGGTGGCCAGTGCGCTGGCCTGCGAGGCATTGGCGGACGGCATGGCCGCCACAGGCGAGCGTGATGTGCAAGAAGCGGTGAAGTACACCGAGCGACGTTTCGACGAATATCTCGCCGCGCACCCCGAGGCGGTGGGCATGGCCACGACGCTCACGATGCTTGCCTTCGACCGCGGTGGGGGCGTCACGGTGGCGCACATCGGCGACAGCCGCGTGTACCAGTTTCGTGACGGTCAGATCGTCTTTCGCACCGAGGATCATTCGCTCGTCAACGTGTGGGTCAAGCTGGGGCGGATCACGGCCGAGGAGGCCGCGCGCCATCCGCAGCGGCACGTCATCACGCGTGCCATCCAGGGCTCGAGCGCACCCGCGGAGGCGGACGTGGTGCGCCTCACGGACGTGCGCCCGGGCGACCGTTTCCTGCTCTGTACGGACGGTGTGACGGACGTCATCACGGACGACGCGTTGTCGTCCCTTTTGCCACGCACCCCACGCCCGAGGCCGTCGGCCGGGCGATCATCGACGCGTGCTCGGTCCGGGCGCGCGACAATTTTTCGTTTTACATCGTTCCCATCCTCCGCGGCTGATAGGCTGCCGGTTGAATGTCGCGTCATGCGACACGAAATGGCTTCGACGGTCGGAAATGTCGTTTCATGCGACATGAAATGGCTTCGACGGCTGGAAATGTCGTTTCATGCGACATGAAATGGCTTCGACGGCTGGAAATGTCGTTTCATGCGACATGAAATGGCTTCGACGGTCGGAAATATTGTTTCATGCGACATGAAATGGCTTCGACGGCTGGAAATGTCGTTTCATGCGACATGAAATGGCTTCGACGGTCGGAAATGCCGTGTCTGGTGACCCGAAATGGCTGCAAACCTCTTTTTAGTCGTTTCCGGTGACCCGAAATGGCCGCAAACTACTTTTTTTAGCCGTTTCTGGTGACCTGAAATGGCCAAAAAAACCTCTTTTTAGCCGTTTCTGGTGACCCGAAATGGCCAAAAACCTCTTTTTAGTCGTTTCGGGCGAAAAGATGGGCTTTCGGCGTTCCGCTGCATCGTTTCAAAAGATGGATTTCGATTCGGTGGATGAGTCTGATCGACCGCGGCGCCCGATTCAGCTGTATTTGCGCGGCAGACGCAGGGCGATGGCGAGGATGGCGCAGGCGCCCATGATGAAGGGGTAATAGAGGTAGCCGACGATGGCGATGGGCGAGACTTCGGCGAAACGGGCGGCCAGAAGCAACTGCGCGCCGTAGGGGATCAGGCCCTGGATGAGGCAGGAAAAGGTGTCGAGGATGCTGGCCGACTTGCGCGGATCGATGCCGTAACGGGTGGTGATCTCGCGCGCCATCGAGCCGGTGGTGAGGATGGCGATGGTGTTGTTGGCCGTGCAGATGTTGGCCACGGAGACGAGTGCGGCGATGGCCGCTTCGGCGCCACGCTTGCCGCGAATGCCGCGCGTGAGGCCACTCATGAGGTAGTCGATGCCGCCGTTGAAGCGGATCAGCTCGAGCATGCCTCCGGCGAGCATGGTGACGATAATGAGTTCGCCCATGCCGACTATGCCTTGCCCCAAGGCACCGATCCAAGGCCAAAACGTGACCGTGCCGAAGACGGCGCCGACGAGTCCACAGACGACGATGCCGAGGGTCAGGACGGCGGCCACGTTGATGCCGCGGGCGGCAGCGATGAGCACGACGAGGTAGGGGAGGGCCAGCCAGGGCGAATGGGTGTCGGTGCTGAGCGGCGTCTCGGCCAGGTGGGCACCTTGGAAGGCGTAGATGACGAAGGTGGCGATGGCCGCGGGCAGGACGATGCGGAGGTTGACCCGAAACTTATCGCGCATGCTACAGCCCTGAGTGCGTGTGGCGGCGATGGTGGTGTCGGAGATGAACGAGAGGTTGTCGCCGAAGAAGGCGCCGCCGGTGACGACGGCCGCGATGTACTCCACGGGCAGGCCGAGCGGCTCGGAGAGTCCGAGGGCGATGGGCACGAGGGCAACGACGGTGCCGACGCTCGTTCCGATGGAGAGGGAGATGACGCAGGAGGCGAGGAAGAGGCCCGGTAGGAGCAGTCCGGCGGGCAACAGGCGGAGGATGAGGTGAACCGTAGCGTCGATGGCGCCGATGCTCTTGGCAGCCTCGGAGAAGGCGCCCGCCAGGACGAAGATCCAGATCATCATCAGCAGATTGTAGTCCGCCACGCCGCGCGAGAAGCGCAGGACGCGTTTCTCGGTCGATAGCCCGCGGGTGATGGCCACGGCGTAGACCGAGGAGACGAGGAAGGCCACGGTGATGGGCATCGCGTAAAAGTCGCGGAGGATGAGCGAGGTCAGCAGGTAAACGGCTAGGAAGACGACGAGCGGCGTGGCGCCGATCCATCGTGCCGCAGCCGGGATATGGGGATTGATTTCTTGGGCGGGGTTATGATCCATTGTGATGCGTTATAGGGAGTGAGTAGCGTCCTCTCCGGCCTCTAATGGGCGGATGACGCGGCAGGGATTGCCGACGGCGAGCGAGTCGGCGGGGATGTCGTGCGTGACGACGCTGCCCGCGCCGATCACCGTGCGATCGCCGATCGTGACACCGGGGCAGATGATCGCTCCGCCGCCAATCCAGCAGTCGGCGCCGATGGTGACGGGGCGCGCATGCTCGCGGCCCGTGCGGCGCTCGAGATAATTCAGCGGGTGATGGGGCGTGTAGATCTGTACGGCGGGGCCGATGAGGGTGTGGTCGCCGATGTGGATCCATCCGCCGTCGAGGAAGGTGCAGCCGGCATTGATGTAGACGCCGTGGCCGAGGCGGATGCCGTGGCCGTGGTCGCAGTGGAAGGGCGGACAGATGACGGACGTCGGGGGATGCCGGGGATAAGCTGTTCGAGCAGCTCGCGGAAGCCGTCGCTGTAAGTCGACATGGTACGCATGCGGGCCAGCAACTCCTTAGCGTGCCGGAAGCTGGCTTGCAGCTCGGGCGATTGGAAGTCGGGCGACTCGCCGCGGCGCATTTTCTCGATCTCGGTGCGATGCATGCGCTATTCGACTTCTAAGACGAGGCCTTTGAGGTATTCGCCTTCGGGATGATAAATGCTGACGGGATGATCGGCGGGTTGGGTGAGCTGATGCAGGATGCGGACGTGGCGACGCGTCTGTGCAGCGGCGGTGAAGACGGCCAGTCGGAAGTCGTTACGACTGACCACCTGTGAGCAGGAGAAGGTGAAGAGGATGCCTCCGGGCCGAATCTTCTCGAAAGCCGCGGCGTTGAGTTTGCGATACCCTTGGAGGGCGTTGCGGAGCACGTCGCGATGCTTGGCGAAGGCCGGCGGATCGAGGATGATGAGATCGTAATCGTTGCCGGCACGTCGGAGGTAATCGAAGGCGTCTTCGGCAAAGGCGCGGTGGCGGTCGTCGTTGGGGAAGTTGAGGGCGACGTTGCGGTCGGTCAGGAGACCGCTTTCGAGGAGCTATCGACAGAGTGTACCGCCCGCGCACCGCCGCGCATGGCGTAGACGGAGAAGCCGCCGGTGTAGCAAAACATATTCAGCACCGTGCGACCGCCGGCGTACTGCTCTAAGAGCCGACGGTTCTCGCGTTGATCGACGAAGAAGCCCGTCTTCTGCCCCTTCAGCCAGTCGATGCCAAAGCGTAAGCCGCGTTCCGTGGCGAGGTGCTCGCCGCCGGAGTAATGCCCCAGCAGGTACTCGTCGGTGTGGTCGAGGGCGGCCTTGAAGGGCAGTGTGCCGTCGGATTTATAGTAGATGGCTTTGCAGGCGATCGCCGAGGAGCTCGCGCAGGGCCGTAGCGATGTCGTGGCGGGCGTGGTGCATGCCGACGGAGTGCGCCTGCATGACGGCCGTATCGGCATACATGTCAATGACGAGGCCCGGCAGGTGGTCACCTTCGCCGTAGACAAGTCGGTAGGTATCGTTCTCCGGCGCATGGTCTAAGCCCAGCATTTGACGAAGGTTGTAGGCCGAGCGGAGTCGGTCAAGCCAGAAGGCATGGTCGATCGTCACTTCATCGAAGGCAAGCAGCCGGACGGCGATGCTACCGATCTGATAGTGCCCTACGCCGAGCAGTCGGCCATCGGCAGCGAAGACCTCTACCACCGCACCCTCTTCGGGCTGGCCGTCGATACGTGCCACGGCGCCGGAGAAGATCCACGGATGGAGGCGCAGCACGGACTCCTCCTTCTTGGGCTTGAGGTAAATCTTGGGGTATATCATGAGCAGAGGTGTTTGTAGATGCGCAGGCAGGCCCAAGCGTCGAGGGCGGCGTATTTCTGTTGCGCGGGGGTGAGTACGTTGGCGTCCCAGTTGGTGAGGCGTGCCCGTTTGGAGATTTTCTTTTGGAAGAGGATGGCGTAGATCTTTTGCAGGCCGGCCTCGTTGATGCCGTAAGAGGGCATGAGCTTTTGTAGTTCGATAAAGCCCGCCGGCTGGAGCGTCTCTACCCGTTCACGAAGCATATGGAAGTCGTCGGCCAGCGAGAGGCCGATCTTCGTCACGTCTGCGTCAGAAAGGAAGCTCACGAGAGGCTCCGGAATACCGCCGAGACAGTTCAGCCGAAAGAGGTAGCACGTCTCTTCGGTAGCCACTTGTACGAGCGACACCTTGTGGTGCTGATCCTTGCGAAAGTTGGGGCGCGTCTCGGTGTCGAAGCCTACGCGTGCCTCGGCTGATAGTTCGGCAACGGCCCGAGCTACGTCCTCCGGGCGATCCACGACGACGATTTGCCCCGCATATTCTTCTTGGGGCAGCGTAGCGATTTCTTCTTTGGTGATTTTGGCGGGGAGAGGAGGGTGTAGTGTCATGTCGTGGGGTCGGTTAGGGTGAATTCTTCGTTGTAACGCACTGCGTGGAGGGCCTTGAGGGCGTTGAGGAGCGTTTGGCCCCAATAGAGGCGGAAGTTTTTCCGTGCAGCGCGCCAGTGCGGCGTGCATCGTGGGCTCATGTTCCTCTCGAAAGAGCGAGACGAAATCGCCAAGGTCTTGGTAGAGGTCGGAGAGGTTTTCGGAGATAAAAGCTGCGATGGGAGTGTCGCTGTATCGCATGTCGGGCAGGAAGGTTTCGAGGTAGCTATCGTGTTGTCCGAGCAAAGCGGAGAGTCGGGTGCGCAGTGCCTCGTAAGTCTCTTCGGTGATGAAAGGCGCGAGGTCGACGTCTTCATCGTCGTCGACCTCGACCTCGGGTAGGAGCGTCGCTTTGAGATAGAGCAAGGGGAGCAGCTTGGTCGCCTTGTCGACAAATGCGAAGAGGTCGGCGCCCTCACGCTCGGTTTTCTCTAACCACGAACAGCACTCGAAGGCCACAGCGACAAACTCCAGCGTGTTCTTATCGTAGAGTGGATTGTTTTCCTTCTCCATCGGCTCCTTGTTGCTATACATTATAGATTACTGCAAACCGTCGACAGCCACGGCGGGCTCAATTTTTCTTGATCAATCCCTGCAGCACATTGCCCGGGCCCAGCTCCGTGAAGTGCGTAGCGCCGTCGGAGGCCATGTTGCGCACGGTTTGCGTCCAGCGGACGGGCGAGGTGAGCTGCGCGATGAGGTTGCGGCGGATCGCGTCGGGATCGGTCTGCGGTCGTGCGTCCACGTTCTGGTAGACGGGGCAAACGGGCATGGTTAAAGTGGGTCGACTCGATCGCCTCGGCCAGTTCTGCGCGTGCGGGCTCCATCAGCGGGGAGTGGAAGGCACCGCCCACTTTCAGCTTGAGGGCGCGTTTGGCTCCGGCAGCTTTCATCTTTTCGCAGGCGGCGTCGACACCAGCAAGGGTACCCGAGATGACGATCTGTCCGGGGCAATTATAGTTGGCGCAGACAACCACCTCGTCCGTGATCTCAGCGCAGATCTGCTCGGCCTGCTCGTCGGCCAGTCCGATGATGGCGGCCATCGTGGAAGGCGCTTTCTCGCAGGCTTTCTGCATGGCCTGTGCACGTTTGGAAACAAGTTGGAGGCCGTCCTCGAACGAAAGTGCGCGGGCGGCGACGAGTGCGGAGAACTCGCCCAGCGAATGGCCGGCGGTCATGTCCGGACGGAAGGCGTCGCCCTGCGTGAGCGCCAAGACGACGGAGTGGAGGAAGACAGCGGGCTGGGTGACTTTCGTCTGCTTCAAGTCGTCGTCCGTGCCGGCAAACATAAGGTCGGTGATGCGGAAGCCGAGGATGCCGTTGGCTTGTTCAAACAGATCTTTCGCGAGAGGCTTCTCGTCGTACAGCGGCTTACCCATTCCAACGAACTGGGCTCCCTGACACGGAAATACGTAGGCGTTCATATTTTTTTTTATCGTTTTAGGGTTTTTAGCGCGGCAAAAAGTAGGCGCAGTTTGGAAAGGGGAAACCCGTTCGCGATTCGATAGCCTGTCCATCGAGGGCGAAAGTGCGTAGCGGGATCAGATCGGCACTTCGGATATAGATCGCAGGAGCGTATGGCCTCCCGACGATCTATCGGGGACGAAACAAATGCCCTCGACGGCGGATCTCCCTTTCCAGAAATCTTTGCAACGTAAGCTTGAACGAAAGAATGAGGCTCCTAATCCCTGAAGAATGGCTTGGATAGAGCGCTGTAACGACCAATGTGTTTTTTTGGAAGTGCTTGCGGAACTTCCGCAAGCGCCAAAAACGTTCTTTTTGATTTGCGGGAGTCCCGCAAGCGCCAAAACGTTCTTTTTTTGATTTGCGGGAGTCCCGCAAACGCCAAAAACGTTCTCTTTTTGATTTGCGGGAGTCCCGCAAACGCCAAAAGCGTTCTCTTTTTGATTTGCGGAACTTCCGCAAGCGCCAAAACGTTCTTTTTTTGATTTGCGGGAGTCCCGCAAACGCCAAAACGTTCTCTTTTTGATTTGCGGGAGTCCCGCAAACGCCAAAAACGTTCTTTTTTTGATTTGCGGAACTTCCGCAAGCGCCAAAAACGTTCTCTTTTTTTGATTTGCGGGAGTCCCGCAAGCATTTCCAAAAACACTTTGGCCATCGCGTGGCCCCCGTAGAGACTCTCGGCGGGCTTTATCTTATTATCGAACTCACGCGTAGTTCTAAATCGCCATAGACGGGCAGAAGGCTTGAAGGTGGCTGCGGTTTTTGATGTGGTTGTCCGAGAAATACACATCCCGATAGACCCTGAAATCAAATTAATTCGCTGCGTGTACTTTTGCGCCCTTGGAAAAGAGAAGATTTCAAGTGATACGGAAACATGAACCCTCTGCTACTCATGGCCCATTGGGGCGTTGGAGAAGTGCTTCTTGCGATAGCCATTTTGGCTTTGCTTTTCGGAGATCGACGGACGTGGGAGGTACTCAAACGTTTGGCGCAGACCCTACGGACACGACTGCGTTCGCGTCGGCCGAAAACGACACACCACCGATCGGCATGATACGGCTATCGCTAACCGATGGCTCACTTCAGTCTTATTCCCCACACGATTTGCTATTACATCTACCCCTTCTATTTTGATATGAAAGAGATAAAGAAAAACGTCGGACACTTCGCTGCCAATGGGGCGGGGTCTCATCGCAAATCCGGCGACCCCACGAACCGCAAGCTGCACCTTCCGTCTCGCGGTCGACAGCGCTTCATTGCCGCCATATGGATTACTGCAGGAAGTATAGCGGCACTCGTGTTCATCATCTTCTTTGCCATCTCGCAAGGATGGATTGGCTATGTGCCGGCTGTGGAGCAGCTCGAAAATCCGATAGATCGCTATGCTACGCAACTCATTTCGGCCGACGGAAAGAGTCTCGGGAGCTTTTCTTATAGCCAGGACAACCGCTTTTATGCCAGCTATCAAGATCTGTCCCCCGATTTGGTTCAGGCGCTCATAGCCACGGAGGACGTGCGCTTCACGGATCACAGCGGAATCGATGTCCGTGGACTCTTCAGGGCCATTGTGAAACGCGGATTGATGGGCCAACGTAGCGGTGGTGGCGGTAGTACCATCACGCAGCAGTTGGCCAAACAGCTGTACTCCCCCAGCGTCGAAAATTTGACCGAGCGACTCCTCCAGAAGCCCATTGAGTGGGTCATTGCCGTCCGTTTGGAGCGCTACTATACCAAAGAGGAAATCATCAATATGTACCTCAATAAGTTCGACTTTCTTCATAACGCAGTCGGAATACGGTCCGCTGCGCAGTCCTACTTTGGGAAAAACTCCGGCTACGCTGACTACCGAGGAGGCCGCAATGCTGATCGGTATGTGCAAAAACCCTTCCTACTATAACCCGATTCGTTATCCCGAACGCACCCTGGAACGCCGCAACACCGTCTTCCGCCAAATGGTCAAGGCCGGGTTTATGACTGAGGCCCGCTGCGAAGAATTGAGCGCCAAGCCGATCGTCTTACACTATACACAACTCGATCATACGGACGGTATAGCACCCTATTTCCGCGAATATCTCCGTGTCACGATGATGGCTAAAAAGCCCGAGCGTAGCGATTATTCCAAATGGCAGCAGCAGAAATATTTGGACGACTCTCTGGCTTGGGAAACGAACCCCCTTTATGGCTGGTGCAACAAAAATCGAAAGGCCAACGGCGACCCCTATAATTTATATACCGACGGACTGAAGGTATACACCACCATCGACTCCCGCATGCAGCAATACGCCGAAGAAGCCATTGCCGAACACCTTGGAAAGCATCTTCAGCCTGCTTTTTTCCGTGAGAAACGTCGGAAACCCTATGCGCCTTTTTCAGAAGATATTACCGAGAAGCAGCGGAAGGATATTCTCGATCGAGCCATGAAGCAGAGCGATCGTTACCGCGCACTCAAACAAGCCGGATACTCCGAGAAGAAGATTCGGGAGAACTTTAACGAAAAAAAGTAGAGATGCAGGTCTTCACCGAAGGGAATTGTCGACACGACGATGTCGCCGATGGACTCCATCATCTATTGCAAAAGTTTATTGCGCACCGCCTTTATGGCCATGGACGTTCGTACGGGGCAAGTCAAGGCCTACGTAGGCGGCATCAACTTCGATAAATTCAGATACGACATGGTGACTACCGGGCGCCGTCAAATCGGATCCACCATGAAGCCCTACCTCTATTCATTGGCCATGATTGAAGGTTTTACGCCTTGCGATCAGCTTTTACATGTCCAACCCGTTCTTTATGACGAAGGCGGAAACGCGTGGATACCTCGAAACCCCGGCGCACGCCGTATAGGAGAGATGGTAACTGTCCAATGGGGGTTACAAGTATCCTCCAACTGGGTCACGGCCTATCTGATGAAACAACTTTCGCCCTACAGCTTGGTTCGATTGCTCCGTTCCTATGGCATGCATAGCCACATCGACCCCGTGGTCTCTATTTGCTTGGGTACGCCGGACATCTCAGTGAGTGAAATGGTCAGTGGTTACAGCGTTTTCGCCAATAAAGGCATTCGTGTAGAGCCGCTTTATGTGACACGCATTGAGGACTCCTTCGGAAATACCATCGCCACGTTCGCTCCGCAGGTCAATGAGGTTTTACCTGAAGAAGCGGCTTACAAGATGCTATACATGTTGCGCAGTGTGGTCGATGGCGGTACAGCAGGGCGTGTGCGATACGGCTATGATATTACCGCGCAAATGGGAGGCAAGACGGGAACTACTCAAAATAACTCCGACGGTTGGTATATGGGCTTCACGCCTTCCTTAGTAGCCGGTTGTTGGGTGGGCGGGGAAGATCGATCGATCCACTTTGACAAAATGGACGAAGGACAGGGTGCCGCAATGGCTTTACCTATCTATGGCCTCTTCATGAAGAAGGTCTATGCCGACAAGAAGCTCGGTTATTCACAATCGGAGACCTTCGACGTACCCAAAGAGTACGCCAACCCCTGTCGCGGATACGTCCCGATGGAGTCCGACTACTCCAACCACACCGGAATCGACGATCTATTCAATTAGAGGTTCGAAATTAAGTTCTAAGACAACCCTCAAAAGGTCTCCAGTCCATCCGACTGGAGACCTTTTGTTTTCAGACACGTGTGAAGCCTTACTTGGCTTTCTAATGGTACCTTCTTTTCTTTCCTTGAGAAAAGAAAAGAAGCAAAAGAAACTCGAGCCCTCTACCGAGGGCGGGGAAGTTTGGCCGGGCACCTCAAGAATAACTGAAGATTCTGAATCTCTCAAATTACTGGCTTCTAAATACGTACCGGGCCAAATATGGCTGGCGTCCCTGACGCCTTGATTTTTCTTTTGCTTCTTTTCTTGCATCAAGATAAGAAAAGGCCTTCTTCCGAGGGCGGGGAAGTTTTTCCGGGCACCTCGAGAATAGTCGGAGGTCCTGAATCTCTCAAATTACTGGCTTCTAAATACGTACCGAGGGCCAAATATGGCTGGCGTCCCTGACGCCTTGATTTTTCTTTTTGCTTCTTTTCTTGCATCAAGACAAGAAAAGGCCTTCTTCCGAGGGCGGGGAAGTTTTTTTCCGGGCACCTCGAGAATAGTCGGAGGTCCCTGATTCTCTCAAATTACTGGCTTCTAAATACGTACCGAGGCCAAATATGGCCGGCGTCCCTGACGCCTTGATCTTCTTTTGCCTTCTTTTCTTCTATCAAGAGAAGAAAAGAAGGTCATGAAGTCAGAAAAGCATGTGTCACGACAAGAAAAAGAAGGTCATGAGATCAAACTTTGCTTTCTAATGGGACCTTCTTTTCTTTCCTTGAGAAAAGAAAAGAAGCAAAAGAAACTCAAGCCCTCTACCGAGGGCGGGGAAGTTTTTCCGGGCACCTCGAGAATAGTCGAAAGTCCCCCAAATTGGCCGGTGTCCCTGACGCCTTGATTTTTCTTTTGCTTCTTTTTCTTGCATCAAGGCAAGAAAAAGAAGATCATGGGGCTAGAAAAATCTTGTATCAAGAGAAGAAACGAAGATCATGGGGCCTTACCTGACTTTCTGATGAGACCTTCTTTTCTTTCCTTGAGAAAAGAAAAAGAAGCAAAAAGAAACTCAAGCCCTCTTCCGAGGGCGGGGAAGTTTGGCCGGGTACCTCGAGAATAGCTGAAGGTCCTGAATCTCTCAAATTACGGGCTTCTAAATACGTACCAAGCCAAATTTGGCTGGCGTCCCTGACGCCTTGATCTTCTTTGCTTCTTTTTCTTCTATCAAGAGAAGAAAAAGAAGATCATGAGGCCGGAAGAATCTTTCTAATGGTACCTTCTTTTTCTTTCCTTGAGAAAAAGAAAAGAAGCAAAAAGAAACTCAAGCCCTCTACCGAGGGCGGGGAAGTTTTTCCGGGCACCTCGAGAATAGTTGAAGGTCCTGAATCTCTCAAATTATTGGATTCCAAATTTGTGCGGTCTCAAATGGCTCCTCGATAGGATATGTAGAGGAACGTATGCTATACGCTCCTACTTCCTGCCGGAATAAAAACATTCCTCTCCTCAAAAAATCTGCGTTTGATGTAGTTCCCTTTTGTCTTCTATTGTCCGGTGAGTCGATGGATGAAATTCCGTATATGATGGAAGCCTTTTTGTCAAGGATATTTTCAGGTCGTATCTTTGTAATCGTTTTTTTAATCCATATTTACATGAACAGAAAAAGATCATTACACAAGTCATCGAACGAAACAAGGCAGTTGGCGAAAGCTGTTGCCTGCCATTGGCACGGTTGTCACCCTTTCGATGCAAGCCGAAGGTGCCGGAGCGGCGACCGCAGGCAGTGCAGCCAGTCGTGCACCGGAAATTGCGACGCTAACACAACATCAGAAACGTACCGTGGTCGGAACGGTTATCGACGAAACAGGAGAACCGGTCATCGGGGCCAACATCCTCGTGAAGGGAACAGCTACGGGCACAACGACAGACCTCGACGGACATTTTTTTCGATCGAAGCCGATGGCTCGCAGGTCACGTTAGTCATCTCTTACATAGGTTACAAGCGTTTGGAGGTGTCGGCTACGGCGGGGCAACCCGTTAAGGTACGTCTGGAGCCGGAAGACAACGTGATGGACGAAGTTGTCGTCACGGGTTATGGCACATTCAAAAAGTCAGCCTATGCTGGATCGGCTTCGAATGTAAAAGCCGACAAAATGCAGGATGTTCCGGCCGTCTCGTTCAAGGATTTATTGCAAGGAAACGCCTCAGGCGTGCAGTTTTCCTCCTCTTCCGGTCAGCCGGGAGCCGCCTCGACACTCAAGATCCGTGGCATGGGATCGTTCAACGCCAGCAACGCGCCGCTTTATGTCATCGACGGCGTGCCCGTACGGTCGGGATCGATCAATAGTCTCAGCTCGCGTGCAGGGCTCGACATCATGTCCACGTTAAATAGCTCCGATATCGAAAGCATTACCATCATTAAGGATGCAGCTGCGGCTTCGCTTTACGGATCGCGTGCGGCCAACGGTGTGGTGCTGATTACCACCAAAAGAGGCAAGTCCGGAAAGCCTGCATTCTCCTTCAAGGCCGATTTTTGGCAGTTCAGACTTTGCGATGGAGTATCGCCCGATCATGGGCGGAGAAGAACGCCGACAATACATCTATGACGGTCTCGTGGCGGGCCAGATGAAACGCGGCAAGTCCGAAAGTGTGGCGCGCGCATACGCCGATAAACGCATCAACAACTTCGCGCCCATTCCGTGGAGCGGCTATACGGACTGGGATGACGTATTGTTCCGCAAAAGGCAGTCACAGCAGCTACGAAGCCTCGATCACGGGCGGATCGGACAAGTTCAAATACTATTCATCTCTCTCTTACCTCAAGCAAGAGGGTATCGCCTACAACTCAGGTCTGGAACGCATCAGCGGACGCCTTAACGTGGATTATCAGGCCACGGATCGCTTGAAATTGGGCGTAAATATGTTGCTGGCCACCGTAAATCAAGAAGTGAACAGCGAGGGAACGTCTTATGTTTCACCTTTCTACACATCGCGCAATGCCGTTGTGCCTTCAGATCCGGTTTACAACGAAGACCGCAGTTGGAACCGCAACATGATTCGTATCGGCGACCGCAATCCGGCCCAGTCGGCAGCTTACGACTATCAACGCGAATACGTTACGCGTACTTTCAATACGCTCTTTGCCGAATATGAATTCATTCGTGACCTCAAGTTTCGCTCCACCTTCAGTTATGATTACGTGAACACGAAGGGAAAAAGACTGGAGTGACCCACGCACGGCCGAGGGACAAGATAAAAATGGTATCATGGATAAGCGCTACAGCGAATTGAGTAAAATGACTTGGGCAAACCAATTGAGCTATCGGACGACCCTATCGGACAATCATCACCTCGATGCGCTGATCGGATACGAGGTTGACGATCAATATAGTGACTATTTGCTCGGAATAGCCAGTAATTTCGCTACGCCACAGAAAAACGACATCAGTAACGGTATGAAAACCGAAGCCGTAGGCGGAAGCAATACGCGCTCACGGATGGTGTCTTACATCTCTCGCTTAAATTATGATTATCGCAATCGCTACTACCCGGGAGGTAGTTTCCGCACCGACGGAAGCTCTCGCTTCCACCGCAATAGCCGTTGGGGCAGCTTCTGGTCCCCTCTCAGGCGCTTGGCGGGCCATCGAGGAATCGTTTATGGAACCTACAAAAGGCTGGTTGTCCGATTTGAAGCTCCGCGCTTCGTACGGCGTGAACGGAACACTTCCTTCGGATCTCTATGGCTATATGGGACTTAGCGACCTCACGAATGGCTATCTGGAGCAACCTGGAATCATCCGGTCGCGGCTCCCGAACATCGATTTGCAGTGGGAGACGAACCACAACCTCAATCTGGGTCTCGATCTGGGCCTCTGGAATCGTATCAACGTAACGCTGGAATATTATGTCCGTACAACGAAGAATCTACTCATGGATCGCCCGATTTCGATGACTACGGGATTTTTCGAGCTACCTGATGAATATCGGCGAGGTGAAAAAAATCAAGGCGTGGAGTTGGAAATCGGCTCGACGAACGTGCAGACGAAGGACTTTACCGGACGACGAATTTCAACATCTCGCACAACCGCAACGAAATTGTCAAACTCGACGGATTGCAGACTGAGATCATCGGCGGATATCAAATTCACCAAGTCGGAAAGCCTTACCGCACCTTCTATATGATTGAATTTGCTGGCATTAACCCTGAAACGGGTGCGCCACAGTTCTACACAAACGAACGGGATGCTAACGGCAACTATAAGAAGGATATTACCGAAGATGTAAGCAAGGCGAACGCTGCGGTGCTCGATAAATACGCTGATCCGGCCGTGATAGGCGGTTTGAGCAATACGATTCGTTACAAATGGTTCGACCTGAGCTGCATGTTCTCCTATCAGTTTGGCGGATATGCCTACGATGTATGGGCGCAGAAGACGGAACACGGTGGCAACGATATGCGGGCTAACATACCGACCTATTATCGAAACAGTTGGCGGAAGGCAGGCGACGCGACCAGCTACGAACTTTTCTACGAGAACCCCGCGGTAGCCATGAACAAGATTTCTACTTCCGGGCGCCTGCACAGCACAGACTTTATCCGTCTAAAAAAACGCTCACCTTAGGCTTCACACTGCCCAAAAAAACTGGGTAAAGGCAGCGCATCTCGAGAACGTACGCCTCTATGCTTCCGCAAATAATCTCTGGACTGGGCGGCATACGATTATTATGATCCCGAGGCCACCGAAGGCGGTTCGGCAACGTGGGGAACGCCTCCGCTCAAAAACCGTCATCTTTGGCTTAAACATGAACTTCTAATCTCAAAAAAATGATCGAATCATGAATCGCTTGAAATATATCACCCTCTTTTTGGTTGCCGTCCTGATCTCCTCGTGCGGCAACGATTGGCTCGACGTGGAGCCCTCGACATCCATACAGACCGAAAGCGGCGTCAAGTCGCTGAAGGAAGTGGAGTTTTTCTCAACGGCATTTACAGCACGATGCAAAGTGCCGATGCTTATTCCGGCCGACTCGTTTATTACGCTGACGTGACGGGCGACGACATGCAGGCCGTCAGCTCGACCAAGCGAACGGCCAATTACTATCGCTTCAATTTCACGAAAGACAACGGTCCGTCCAGTCATTGGGCTTACCTCTACAACATTATTCAGAATTGCAACGTAGTATTAGCCAGCCTCGATCGCATCACTGCAAACGACGCTGAGAAGGCTTATCGCAACGATTTGCGAGGTCAGGCGCTCGCCATCCGTGGCATGGCACTCTTTGACCTGACCCGCATCTTCGGATACCCCTATACGAAAGATGGCGGGGCCTCGATGGGTGTCCCCATCATCGAAACCGTTTCCGGCACGGAGGATAAGCCCTCCCGCAGCTCCGTGGCCGAATGCTACACGCACATCATAGCCGACCTGAAGTCCGCCTCGGAACTCCTCGGGGAGAAGTTCAACAAAGGGAAGTTCAATAAGTGGGCCGCCCTGACGTTGCTGAGCCGCGTGTACCTCTATAAAGGCGAAAATGCGGAGGCCCTGAAAGCCGCCAAGTCCGCCATCGAAGGCGCGGAGAAGAACGGGTATGCCCTCTGGTCCAATAAGGCCTATCCGACGGCTTGGGGAGCCGACGCGTCGTCCGCAGATCAAGGCGAAGTGCTGTTCGAGATCGTCAATCTCACCACCGACTCGCCCGGCAAGGAGAGCATGGGTTACCTGAACTCCAAAGACGGATACGACGACATGTGCATCACCGCCTCGTTCTATCGTTTGCTCAAGGAGAACCCCCGCGATGTACGTCTGAAGCTCCTCAGCTTCGACGGCAAGCAGTACGCGTATGTCAATAAGTATCAGCCGCAACCGGGAGAGAATATTGCCGATGCCAATATACCCCTATTGCGTCTGTCGGAAGCCTATCTAAATGCAGCTGAGGCCGCAGTCAAGACTGGCGACAATGCCACAGCCGTGACTTACCTCGATGCCATTGTCCATCGAGCAGATCCAGACTCTACGGTAAAGGGAAAAACCTTGACTTTGGCCAATGTACTCAATGAGCGACGCAAAGAATTAGTTGCAGAAGGACATCGCATGTATGATGTGATGCGTAATGGCCTTTCGATCAAACGTGAAGACGTCGAGGAGAGCGCTATCAGTCGCACCCGCCACGACACGCCCCTACATGGAGTACGATCGCACGTTCTATATGATCGTCCTGCCCATCCCCAAGGGCGAGATCGACGCCAATCCCAACATCAAGCAAAACCCCGGCTACTGATCGCAGGTCGTTTAGCAGTTTAGGGAAGGTCTCCGGCCGAATAAGCCGGAGACCTTTCTATTTCGGACAAACACGAGGCCTTACTTCTCCATTCTTTTTGATGTCCAAACATGTACCAAGTCAAACTTGGCCGGCATCCCTGATGCCTTGATCTTCTTTTGCTTCTTTTTCTTGCATCAAGGCAAGAAAAGAAGATCATGAGGCCAGAAAGATCTTTCTATTGAGACCTTCTTTTCTTTCCTTGAGGAAAGAAAAGAAGCAAAGAAACTCAAGCCCTCTGCCGAGGGCGGGGAAGTTTGGCCGGGTACATTCATATAAGTTGGATGCCTAAAAATTTGGCTGGCGTCCCTGATGCCTTGATTTTTCTTTTTGCTTCTTTTTCTTGCATCAAGGCAAGAAAAGAAGATTAGAAAAGTCAGAAAGATCTTGCATCAAAAGAATAGAATCAGCTACACCCTGAAAATCAGCACATACAATAGCCTAACAAAAAAATTTTTTTCTACGATATTTTTCGCGAAAAAGTTTGTTGCTATTCAAAAATAGTTATACTTTTAGCCGCCGCTTAGGGACAGCGGTCATAAGTTGAACTACATATTGAAACACTTTCGAGTCGTGGGAAACACTCCAGATAGATTTTTGAGGATAAAGAGAAAGCGCCAAATGCGCTTTGGGTGTTTTTTACAGCTCGGAAGGAGTCAAAAATCGTTTGAGGTCGATTTTGAGACTCAAAAAGGACTAAAAAAAGCGTCTGATGTCAATTTTGAGGCTCAAAAAGGACTACAAAAAGTGTCTGAGGTCAATTTTGAGGCTCAAAAAGGACTGCAAAACTGTTTGAGGTCAATTTTGAGGCTCAAAAAGGACTGCAAAAACTGTTTGAGGTCAATTTTGAGGCTTAAAAAGGGCCGCAAAAACTGTTTGAGGTCAATTTTGAGGCTCAAAAAGGACTGCAAAAAGTGTTTGAGGTCGATTTTGAGGCTCAAAAAAAATACTGCAGAGATATGTGGAACAGCTTACGCTGCTGTCAGAAGCATTCATTATTATATATGTACCTATAAAGGAAGGAGAAAAAAACGAATGGACGAATTAGTCGAAATCCAAAAAAATGCGCCTTACGAGGCTTGACAACGCGCTGCACGTACTGTATCATTCGGATGCGTACGACATAGTTCATGCCGTAGACATCACGAAACTCGGATTGACCCTCGCGCTACTCAATGAGTGGAATGGCAATCTGCTGACAGAGAAAGATCTCAATTTGGAAGCACAAGCCAATCACAACACGAAGCTCCTGAATGAGAAAAATGAGGAACGAAACAAATTAATCACCTTCATTTTCAATGTGGTTCGTACCTACCAGCGTTCACCGGACGCCGACGAAGCGAAAGCTGCTACACAGTTGGATATCATCACTCGCCGCTATCGTGGCATACAGTATGGCAGCAAATCGCACGAGACAGTGCATATTGATGGCCTGCTGATCGATCTGAAGAAGGCTGAGATGACTCCGCTACTCGCTACCCTTGCGACTGACGTCGGCCGTGTCACTTTTGGAGACTGCCAACGCCGAGTTTAACAAGTTCCGTAAGGCCCGCACCGCATCTCGCGCTAAAAAAAGATCTCCCGAAGATCGTTGAGGTGCGTCCGAAGACGGATGCGGTATATGAGCGTGTCATTTTTATGCTTCAAGCCGCCTATTTGTCAGGTTCGGCAACGGTGGATAAGGAATTGATCCGTACAGTAGTCAAGCAGCTCAATCAGCGGATGGACGAAATCAACGAGACGTTTAGCCAGATCCTCGCGCGCCGCAAATCGGACAAGAGTAAGGATCCCAAGATGCCCAAGGAGCCTAAAAAAACCGCGTAAGCCGAAGGATAAGGATGATCCGGATATCCGTCTGCCGGAGACCGAGGAGCCCAAGAAACCCGAGGGTGGCGGCGAAGGCAAAAAAACCGGAAGGTGGAGGCACGCCGAAGCCCGGAGGCGGTGGCAAGAAGCTTGAAGGCGGCGGATCAGGTACCGAAGGCGGAGGAAAGCAGCCTAAAGAAGGCGGCTCAGGTTCCGAAGGTGGAGGTGGCGCCAGTGGAGGCGGCCCCGAGATCCATCTTCCGGAAAATTGAACAGATAGAACGAACACCATAAACCTAAAAACGAATCCGGGTACATGTCTAATCATGTATTCGGATTTTTCGTTTCCATTTTTTGATCTCAGATTTTTTTCGGTAGGGTAGGGACGTTTTTCATTTTTTTCGGTTTCCATTCCTGTAATACGGTAGGGGCGTATTGCATACGCCCTTCTAAACACGTACCAAGCCAAACTTCCTCGCCCCCGGTAGGGGGCTTGATTTTCTTTTGGTTCTTTTCTTGCATCAAGGCAAGAAAATGTCCTCTGCCGAGGGCTGGGAAGTTTGGACGGGTACATTAGGCCCTCTGAAAGTCTCAAACTTGGCTGGCATCTCTGATGCCTTGATTTTTCTTTTTGATTCTTTTCTTACATCAAGGCAAGAAAAGGCCCTCTGCCGAGGGCTGGGAAGTTTGGCCGGGTACATTAGGCCCTCTGAAAGTCTAAAACTTGGCTGGCATCCCTGATGCCTTGATTTTCTTTTGGTTCTTTTCTTGCATCAAGGCAAGAAAAGAATACCAGACAAGAGAAAAAAATCTAATTTCTGGAATTCCGACATGATCGGAATTCCTTTTTTTGTATTTGGTTTTCTGTTCCCTATTGTCCGGTAAGGTAGGGGCGTATTGCATATGCCCCTAAAAACGCAGCCGGAGGCGGCGAAAAGATTGTTTTTGTGTATCGGTGTATCTCTTCGTTTCCTTCGGAAACGTTCGTAGGGCGTATGCGATACGCCCCTGCCTGGGTACATTTTAATTCTTAGAATATCAGTGTACCAGGATTGTAGGGTCGCATCGCATACGCCTCCCAAACGCTGCTGGAGGCGGCGAGAGATTGTATTAAGGTATAGCAGTTTATCGCCAATAGTACACCTCTCTATTTTTCAGGAGTCGAAAAAAACATGTTGTAAAAGCATGCGCGCTTGTTTTTGAGTATACAGTTGTTTCTGCGTTCTTTGTGGAGAACAAATGAGGACATTCCTAATGAATCGAACACTGATATTCTTTTTTCGCATGGATTTTTTTGCTATGGTGGCGACACATGCGCAGGAAACAATCGACACCGCGCGGTTCTGGGCGGTCTATAAGTTCTCTTATAAGACCGCTCCGGAACAGCCGGAATTTGAGGGCGTGGATTGGATGTATCTCGATATAGGCAATAAGGTGACGAAATTTTATAGCCGTTATGGTGAGATACGTGATTCAATCAAAAAAATGACGCGTTTAAGAAAGGTCTGTCTGGCTTCGAGATCCTCGAATTAATCAAGGGCTATCCACGATCAAGTCGTACCCTCCCATTTACTATCAGTTTTATGAGAAAAAAAGACCCGTATGGCCATCGAATATATGGATGGGTATATCAGTGAGGAGCAGATGTCTATGCCGAACTGGATTTTTGCATGAAGACACCGCGACTATATCAGGATTCATCTGCAAACGGGCTACAACACACTATCGAGGTCGTGATTGGGAGGTATATTACACTTCCGACATTCCGCTAAGCCGCGGGCCATGGAAACTTTGGGGCCTCCCGGGATTGATTACCCGCGCTACGGATGCCGATCACTACTTCCTATTTGAAATGGAGACTTTTAAGCGTCTAATAAATCCAGTTCCGATCATTTATATTCATCGCGAGATTGGTGCAAAAAGGAGGTTATACAGGTGCTGAATACAAGAAAATATCGAAGAATACCTATTTGGAATATGAGCGACTGTATCACGAGGATGCAATAGCCTTTGGAGATTTTTGAGATGGGGTCGCCTTCGACCTTTTTTTGATGAAAAACGGTAATCCCATATCTGCTCCTGTGATGAAAAGAGAGTATATCCCAATAGAGAAATAGCGCCTACTTTTTTTCAGAAGTACTTTTACAGACCTCAGCTTGTGCTTTTCTTTAGACGAAAGACACATTCTGAGAAGCTGTTTTGGATTTATTGAGTGATTATTTTAGGTGCTGTTTGGTCGGAGCTTTCTCACTTCTATTTCGGAGCTATTCAGGTTTATTTCCGCCCTTTTTGTCTCATCTTTTTCGTTACATAGCTCGCTATGCTCCTCAAAAGATGAAACAAAAATCCTCGGAAATATCCTCTGAATATCCTCCGAAATAAATTCCAAACAGCTTCTGAGGTTTTTTGATTACTCACTTTAGCGTAAGAACGACTTATGATGAATCGCGGACTACTTTTTTGGACCATACTTTTTGTGCTGACCGTCGCCGGGGCCGATGCGCAAAAGCAATTGAAGGGCCATACACGTGTGGCCACGAATGGGCAACCCGTTTCGGATGTCTATGTGATGCTGATGAGCGCGGACGGTCGGCGAATCCTTTCCTACGACTATTCGAAGGACGATGGCGCTTTCGCACTTGACCTCCCGAAAGACGGAGGTCCCAGAATACGTCGTCTCGACCTCTCGAATAGGTTTTTGAGGCCCTGCGGCAAAGCGTTCGAGCAGATGCAGGCACGGTGGAACTGCGTTTGCGCGAGACTTCGGTCAAGCTGCGCGAAGTGAAGGTCGAGGCCGCGCCCATACGACGCCGCGGAGATACGGTGACCTACTTTTATGTCGAATTTTTCGCGGCCGCAAGACAAGACGCTGGCCGAAGTGCTCGAGCGAATGCCCGGCATTGAAGTCCGTAGTGACGGACTCGTCAAATATGAGGGCTTACCCATCAGCCGTTTTTATATCGAAGATTTGAATCTGCTTGGAAATCGCTATTCACTAGCTACGAAAAAAATCTTTCACCAGCTGACATCGCTTCCGTACAGGTTTACGAAAAATCATGAGCCTATCAAAATGATGCGTGGACGGACAGATCCCGATCAGGCGGCACTTAACATTCGGCTGAAGGAGCATTCGCGCGCCAAATGGCTCCTCACGGGTGACTTCGGTTTGGGCGGTTTTCCGATGCTCTATGACGCGACGATCACGCCGGCTCGCTTTGCGCGTCGAAACCAGACGCTGATTGTCGCCAAGGCCAATAATACGGGGCGAGACATTGCCATGGAGCTCCGGATCCATTCGATGGGCGCCACCGTCTTTAATCCGGCCACTTTGGAGGGCATTCCGGATCGACTTTCGCCCCTCACGATGACGTCGGCCTTCTTCGTTCGCGATCGAGCACGCTTCAACAGGTCTGCCATCGCCTCCGTGAATCAACTTTGGCGGTTGGCGGACGACGTGGACTTGCGTTTGAATCTCAATTACGGCTACGAACGGGAGTCGCGCAGCCGTAGCGTTGAGACGGAGTACCTGCTGGGCAACGGACAGACGTACACCGTCGGCGATTACACCTCGCAGGTCGTTCGACGTCATAAATTGGAAGGCGAATGGACTTTGACAGCCAATCGGACACGTTATTTTTTTGGAGAATAAGCTCAGCGCAGAAATTCATTGGAAGGATGCGCGCGCCGATGTAGCTGCCGGAGGTCGCCAAATGCGGCAGCAGATGAATTTGCCACGCACCTTGATAAAGAATCACTTAAAAACTTTCTCGTTTGATCGGTCGCGTGGCTTTTTGGATTCGGAAATGAGACAGAATTTATACGTATGCCGCAATGGCTTACGGTTTCTTCGCAAGATTCGATACCACTTTTTTTAGACAGCTATTCGTCCGGCAATCTATTCGCTATGAGGCGGGTAGCAATGATTCGTATCTGACGCTCAACTTCCACTCCGGGGCACATACGCTGGACTTAAAAACGGGTTTTGCATGGAAGGGACAAGCCGTGCGGTCCGCCCTGCAACCCCAACCGGAGGGCGTGGAGGGTCCCCTACACGAACGATCTTCGTTGGCGCCTATGGCAGCTATACGCGGTGCCTGCTTATCGATTCGTGTATGGGGCTTGGAGCCTCACGTCATCCGCAACGCTGGAGCAACGGCAGACGACGTATGCCGGGAACACCGATAATGATTTGCACATCAACCCCACGGTACGCCTCAGCTACGAACCCTCGGCGGCATTCAAGATGAGCGGTCGTTGGGGGCACAATCTTCGTCGTGGCGACCGGACGATCGACTCACGGGCTACATCATGGAGCGTTATAACCTGCTCACGCGGGGTGCCGACCGCGAACAGCGTAGCATTTCGGACGTGCTCGACTTCGATATCTCCGTCAAGGATCTCGCGCACTTCTTCAATCTCTCTTATATGGCCTATTTTTTTCTCGTTATCGGGGTAACCTGATTTCGGCATATCTCATTCGCGATTTCTACACCTTCTCCCCGGCTGCGTCCGTTTGATCAACGCGGCGCATATAGCTCTCACACGCTCTCGGCAACTCGTCTCTTGACGCGCCTTTCCCTTACCGCAGGCATGCAACTTACTTACGCCCGCAACGCATCGACCTTAGAGCAGCAGGGAGCTACGATAGATTATACCGATCATAGTTTCACGCTTTCGCCTTCTCTCAAATGGAACGCCCGGAGGAACTTAAATTTTGATTATGTCGCGTCGCTATCGTATACCGGGGTAAGCATCGATCGGAGCGCCGTGGATCGGTACATTCCTTTCCTCGACCATCGTCTGTACACCTATTGGGGTCTCACGCCGCGCCTCTCACTAACCACCACCCTGCAACATTATTACACACAGGCCCCAGACATATCGGCAACGAATCTTTTTTTCGCTGACTTAGGTCTGCGTTTTTCGTTCCCTCACATGACCGTCAGTTTAGACTGGACGAACCTCCTGAACCGTCGCACGTATGTGGTTACGGGCTATAACGCCATCAATACCTATACGCGTACCGATCGGCTGCGGCCCTCGGAATTTCTGATCAGCTTTCGTTTTTAAGCGATAGGAGATCAGGAGAAAACGAAAAATCGAAAAAAAACGAAAAAAATGGCCGGACACCTGCGAGTTTTTCTCATCACGTATCCGGCCGTTTTTTTATCCATCCGACTATCCGAAGGTAAGATCGCAAAAATCTTACGCGACATCCAACAATGCGTAAGGTCGCATGCCGTTTCATAAAAGGAGCTGCGGCGCCGTGTGTGAGACTTATTTTTTTCATCCCAACTTATTTCGCCGGTACACGTGAAGACAAAAAAATGCCGGGTACACGACTTGGGGAAATCCCGCCCGTGTACCCGGCTTTCGTTTGAAGGCCTTAGACTTTTGTCGACCTACGTTTTACAGCTTCCGCACCACCCTGCATCATCTGCTCACCTAAAGCCAATCGTGTAGCCCCTGCGATACAAAAGACTACCCGACCGAACGTATCGGCGATAATGAAGATTGGCAGGTCGTTCGTATTCCGCAATTTCATGGCCTCGGCAATCATATGCGTCACGGAACCGTCCGCGTCCGTGCCCCACGTAATTGTGCTCGGTAGCGGGCCGAACTCCTTTCGATCAAAAGCCATCCAAGGAAGCCTTATCCTTGAAAAGAAGCACTATGCCACGGTTCCAGCCTTCAAAGTCGACCTTCAGACGGGCAATATCGCGCAGTGCATGATTCGTCGGTTCCTGACGCGCGCCGAGAATGCCTATGATGAAGTATCCGCGGCCTGTGGTCGAAAGAATGGAGACCTTCGAGCCTGTTTCGTTGTCGAACTTGGCTTCGGGATCGATACTACCGATCACGCTGATGTCCGTCGTATCCGCACGCATGACAAGCGGCACATTCGTCGTCTGCCCTTCGTGAATAGAGAAGAAGGTGAGACGTGCCAGCACCTTGCCACTGGCCATACGCGTACCCGTGACGAGCACATAATTGCCGCAATCGAGTCGCAATGAGGACGGCGCGCGAAGCAGATCCTGCCACGTGTCGCCCACACCGCCCTGCGATTCAAAGTCGAGCGTCCGCATTTGTGCGTCGTCACGCAATCGGGCAATCGTGAAGTGGCTGTAGTATTTCGGATTGTCAAGCGAGGGAGTGGGGGAGTAGCTGGCCGTGAGCATTCCTTGGGGCGCGTTAGTCTGATGGTCCCGCCTCGAAGTTCACATCCTGCCATCCGTGGTTGTAGTACTGCACCTTACCCGTCATTAACTCGATCCGGGCAGGTATGCCCGAGCTTCGCGCCACGGCCACGAAGAAAAATGTTGCGCGAATAGGTGTCCGCCATGCGCGCACGCCATACACCCGTCGGCATGATAGAGATATACTGCGGATTGAGGTCGTTACGAAGGGCGATAGTGTCTTCACCCATTCCACGAGGGCCTGCGGATTGCGTCGAGCTGCCGTAGCCAACGACGTATCGATCCGCTCGGCAAAGAATTGTTTGTAAGGCGTCAGATACTCGTTCCATACGCGTGGGTTAACTACGTACTCCGCAAAAAGAGTGGCATCAGGTCGGTCGATAAGGCTCTCAGGAATTTGCGGCGTGTTGTTCAGATGGTCGAGTAGCACGTCCGCCGGCGTATCGCGGAGGTCCTTTTCGGAGATACTGTTCAATAGACGCAGCGCGTCGGGCAGTCGGTTGGCCTGATCTGCCTCACGCAGGAAATGCTCGACCTCCCGGTGGTTGCCACGTGTCTTGGGCATGATTTTTCCGCAGCTCGTCCGCGTTCGACATGCCCTAAAACTTTCGCCGGGGCAGCAGACAGGGTGTCGGTATAGAACGTGGCCACGTATGCGTTGCGGATACTGTCCTCGGCCAGCATGCGACGCGTATTTTCGGCCTTCTCCGCATCCGTCACCTCACGCTCCGGCGGGATGGCACCCTCCACCGGGGGCACGATGTCCATCTCTACCGTAGCCGTGTCACCTGGCGTATGATCCAAGGCGATTGTCATGGCGTCGTCTTTACCAAAGGTCACCTTGTGGAAGCCATAGTGTCCGTCTTTCGACACCCACACGAGCATGTCCCCCTTGCCCGCCGTCAGTGAGGCCTTGCCGTCGGCATCGGTCTGCTTGCGCGCCACGGTGAAGAACTCAGCGTAGTTGTAGAGCTGGAACTCTACGAGCGCATCCGCTACCGGTTTGCCGTCGGTACCCTTCACGGTGATTGTCGTGTGACCCGTCGGAGCGTAATTGTCGATCACGTTGATTTCCGTGTAGCAGGCCGTGCGCTCCATCACGTCCTCTGGCCCGTCGTAGTAGCCGAACACCTTCGTGTGCATCAGCATCCCGCGATAAGCCGGAGCGTTGAACCAAGCCAGATTGAGCGCCGGCTCAGGCTCACAGGCGCCGAAGAAGTACCAGCGACCGTCGACCCACGCCTCGACCCAGGCATGATTGTCGTCCGTATGGGCCCAGCGTGGCGTGTAGACCTGCCGCGCGGGAATGCCGACGGCGCGTAGGGCGGCCACGGTGAAGGTGGACTCCTCGCCGCATCGTCCGTAGGCCGTGCAGACGGACGCGAGCGGCGAACTGGTGCGGGCGTCGGAGGGTGTGTAGATCACCTTCTCGTGGCACCAATGGTTCACCTCAAGCACCGCCTCGCGCAGTGAGAGTCCCCGCACGCGGTCCCTTCAGCTCTTCGAAGAAGACAGTGCGACTCTCGTCCAGATTCTCGTTGTTGACGCGGATCGGGAGGACAAAGTGGCGAAAGATGTCCTCCGGGATCTGTTGTCCCCATGGCATCTCACGGCTGGCCGTGAAGGCCGCCCGGACGTTGCGCAGATAGAAGGCGCCGTCGTAGTCGGCCACGTCGCCGATGGGCATGTAGGCATAGAGGAACTCCATCGCCTCACGCTCCGGGGTGGTCATCTCGGTTTGGAAGATGGCGAAGAGCGACGAGTCGGCGAAGGCCTCACGTTTCGTTTTGAAATCCGCCTCCACGCGAGCGCGATAGGAGGCGTCTGTGATGAAATGTTCGGATTTCGTGCAGCCGAACGCAGCAAAGAGCAGGAGCAAGAGTCCTGCGATCATGGGTGAGTATGTTCTCATAATGAATAGGTAGTTATAGAGCCTTGCATAGGTAGTAGCGCACCTGCGGCGTCGAGCCGCCTCACTTCAGATATTCCTTCAGGAATCGATCGATGATATCGAAGGGGATGCGCTTCATGTCGTCATAGAGGTCGATGTGGTAGGCGCCGGGCACGATGTAGAGCTCCTTGTTCGAGCCGTTGAGGCGCTTGAAGATGTCCTCGGCCATGCTGCGGGTGTGCGACTTTTCGCCCTGGACGATGAGCACCGCGCCGCGGATTTCACCCACTCGCGAGCAGAGCGGCGAGCCGATGAAGGAGATGGGCGTTGTCTTTGTCCAGCCGCCCGTGGAGTTCACCGAGCGCTTGTGGAAGCCGCGGGCCGACTTGTAGTAGGCCTGAAAGTCGCGCAGGTAGCGGGGCGCGTTGGCGGCGATACGATCCAGGTTATCGCCCGTCACCTCGTGCGTATCCGTCTGCGCGTCTCGGGTGCGCTGATTGCTCAGTCGGCGCAGCTCCTCGTAGCGCGCATCGTCGCTTTTGGAGTCGTAATAGACGTCGGCGAAGAGGCGCTTCATGTCGTAGAAAGAGCAGATGACAGTCGCCTTGACGCGCGTGTCGACCGAGGCCTCATTGACCGCCATGCCGCCCCAGCCACCGATGCCCACGAGGCCAATCTTCGAGACGTCGACGTTGCGCAGGCGCATCAGATAGTCCACGGCCGCGCCGAAGTCCTCCGTGTTAATGTCTGGTGCGGCCACGCTGCGCACCTCGCCGCCGCTCTCGCCCGTGAACGAGGGGTCGAAGGCCAGGGCCACGAAGCCGCGCGATGCCAACTCCTGGGCGTAGAGTCCGGAGGCCTGCTCCTTGACTGCCCCAAAGGGTCCGCAGACGGCCACGGCGGGGTATCGCTTCGATGCCTCATAGCCCTTGGGCATGTAGAGGTGGCCGGCCAACTCTATCCCGAAGCGGTTTTTGAAGCGCACGCCCTGCACATCGATCGCCGGGTCGACCTTGAAGACGCGCGTGTCGTTAGCCAGCACATTGACTGCGGCCGACTTCTGTTTCTGTTTTGCTTTTTGCCCGTAGGCTGCGCCCCCATGTAGGGCGACGAGCAGCGCCAAAGCGCCGATAAATAGATGCTTCATGCGGGGGTTTTTGTTTGGTCTGTTATCTGTGAATCCTTCCATTGTCCTATTGTCACTTCTTACTCTCTGGAAATTTGGAGGCGCAAAGCTAAGCGGCTGTTCGATTTATGGTAGGGGCCTCTGCGGAGGCAGGCGCAGTTTGGCCAGATACAGGAGGGACGATCGGGTAGGGGCTCGAAAGCATACGCCTCCCTTCCGGGGGAACATCCCGCAGGGGAGGACGGAAAAGACGAAGTGGAGTCGATCCGTGAGGGGCGTTAGCATGCAATTGGAAGGGCATTTCGGGGTGCGGCGTCGTGTGAGGGGCAAAAGCGACGGCCTTTCGGAATGTTCCCGGGTGGCGGGCTGCCCCAGTGTTCTCATTCGAAACTCCTCCCCGCCGCGTAGCCTTAGATGGAGGTGTATATCAGACGCTTTTAATGTGATAGGATAAAATATCACACGTATATTTTGTGCTTTTAATTTGAAAGGATAGAATATATACTGCAAGTTTGATTGTATCAATTTGAAAGCTGTTTATTTTCACTGTGTATTTGATGCTTTCGAATTAAAAAGGATCAGATATATCATGTATATTATATCCTTTCAGTATGAAAGCATCGAATATAGATCGTATATAATATGCTTTTAATATGATAGCATTCAATGCATGTCAAATATCTTATCCTTTCAATATAGAAGCTCATTACTTGTATCGTACATTTTGTGCTTTTAATGTAAAAGCATGGAATATATGGCTCTTTTTAGGGCCTGATGGGGAAGTAGTGGGGCAAAATGACTCGCTTCGGGCGCCGCGCTGGGTGCCTATCGGGTAAAATGAGGCGCATTAGGGGCCACGCTGGGTGCCTATCGGGCAAAATGAGGCGCTTCGGGCGCGGCGCAGGGTGATTGTAGGACAACGGAAATGGCGATGCCGGGTAAGCCGTTGCGCACACCCGTAATCAGGGGATTTGACCCCTGACCCTTGCTCCGGACGCCGGTTGTGTAGGGACGAATATCTATCTACTTTTGCCCCTCGTTCAGAAAAAAACAATTGTGTAAATGAGAAATAACGGGTTACGATCGGTGCTTGTCAGCTGTTTAGCAGCGCTCGTTTTGTCGTCCTGCTTGAAGGACGAAACGCAGAGGACAACGCCGAGATGGCGGCAGAAAAACTGCCAAATCGCCTCCTTTTTGCTGAAGAATGTCACCAAGGATAAGGACTCCATCGCTGGCCTTAGTCGGGTGACTTTCACCATCGACCAACTGCGAGGGGAAATCTACAACACCGATTCACTGCCGTACGGCACACGGGTCACCCATAAGTTGGCCTGCCAGATCGTATACGACGAAGCTGTGGGCCCGTCGAGCGTGGAGTTCGAGCCAGAGGCGACCGGCAAACGCATTTCGGGGCGGGAGGACGACTCGATCGATTTCTCGCGGCCTGTGCGCATCTACGTCACGTCGTTAGACCGCACCGAGGCCAAGACCTACACCGTGCGCCTGAATGTGCACCAGCAAGACCCCGACTCGATGGCCTGGCAACACACCGCGCCGCTGCTCCGCCAGAGCAACCTCGTTGAGGCGCGTGTGCTGGCCCACACTGGTGCCTACCTGCTCTTGGCCCGCACGACCGACGGCCTGAGCGCCTATCGCTCGACCGACGCGCAGACGTGGACGGCCCTCACTCCGTCCGGCCTGCCCGCGGGCAAGACGTTCGAGGCGGCCTACGCCACCCTCCTCCGCCATACCTATTATATACACGCCACCGACGGCGCGCTCTACCGCTCGGCCGACGGCGCCACGTGGACGTCCGTCGCAGGGGCGCCCACCATCGTCCGCCTCTTGGGCGCCGTGGACACGGTGACTTACGGCTCACAGCCGGTGGCGCTGGCGGCTATCGTGCGCAGTAAGGACAACACGCTCCATTTCGCCTCGATGGATGCGTCGGGCACATGGACCACGGGCGACGCCGTCCCAACTACGTTCCCTACGGAGGGCTTCGGCAGTACGAGCTACGAGGCGGCCCACCGTCGGCATCTGCTGATCGCGGGCGGTCGTCGGCGCGACGGTATCCTGACGGATCAGGCGTGGGAGACGACCGACGGCCGCACGTGGATCTGCCTCAACCAGTATACCGCCTCCGGTCTGCCGGCCTTGGAAGGCGCGGCGGTAGCGAACTACAGCGGCGCCATCGTCCTTGTGGGCGGCCTGAACGCCTCGGGCACTGCACAGCGCACGCTCTACCTCTCCTACGACCGCGGCGCGACATGGATCGCAGCGGCGCACAAGCTCCAGCTGCCAACGGAGTTCGTGGCGCGTGGCTATGCTTCGGCCGCTGTCACGTCGGACGGCTACCTGCTGCTCGTCGGCGGACGCACCTCGCGAACGGGTGCCATGATGGACGAACTGTGGCGTGGACGCATCAATCGACTGGGTTACGGGCGGTAAAGGGTGAACGTAATTTTTGAAACACTTTTTCGCGTTAGGGGAGAAAGTAATGACCGTAATAATCAAGGATAATGTCAGCAGCTTTCTTTCGACACCTTGCGGCGGGGCTCGTCTTCGCCGTCGTCAGCGTGTCGGCCTTTGCGCAGGAATACAAATACGAGATCGGCGGCATGGGCGGCGGAGCGTTTTACATGGGGGATGTGAATAAGAGTACGCCGCTCAAGGGCATGAACCCGTCGTTGGGGCTGGTCTTTCGCTACAACGCCAACTTCCGCATTGCCTTCAAGGGCGGCCTGACGTGGGCACGGGTCACGGGTAGCACGGCTGGCCTCAAGAACGCCTTCCCCGGCGGTATGCAGACCGCTTTCTCGCGCAACGTGGTGGACCTTGGTGGGCAATTCGAGTTCAACTTCTTTCCCTACAGCGACAAGTTCGCCTACCTCAATACGCAGCGCCTTGCGCCCTACCTGCTCGTTGGGCTGGGTGGCACCGTGGCTACAGGCCAAGGCCGGACGTTCGGCGGGCTGAACCTGCCCATCGGCGTGGGGATCAAATACAAGCTCCGCAACCGCGTCAACATCGGCGCAGAGCTGACGGTGCACAAGGTCTTGGGCGATGGCTTAGACAATGCGCAGCTGGACAATCCGTACAACATTATTCCCGGCAGCGTGATGAAGAACGGCGACTGGTACACGCTCACGACGCTCTTCCTCACGTGGGACTTCGGGCCGCGCAACCGCAAATGCAACAGCACAAAGGGCATCGAGGCGCTGATGGGATTATCGAAACACTGAACCAACTGAAGACTTACCAAAGCATGTCGTTGAAAGAACAAATAGACCGCAATCGATTGCCGCAGCATGTGGCGATCATCATGGACGGAAACGGCCGATGGGCGCAGGCGCGTGGCGAAGATCGCAGCGCGGGGCACCGCGAGGGCGTTGTCTCCGTGCGTAAGGTGGTCGAGGCGGCCGTGGCCATCGGGCTGCGCTACCTGACCATCTACACCTTCTCTACCGAAAACTGGAACCGCCCCTGCGGCCGAGGTGCACGCCCTGATGGCGCTCATGGTGGCTGCCATCCAGCGCGAGACGCCCGACCTGATGAGGAACAACGTGCGCCTTGAGGCCATTGGCGACTTAGATCGGTTGCCGGCCGAAGTGCGGGCCACGCTTGAGGAATGTCTGCGCGAAACGTCAGGCAATACAGGCACGACGCTCGTTCTTGCGCTCAGCTATTCGGCGCGTTGGGAGATCCTGCGTGCTACGCGTGAATTGGCCGAAGCCGTTCGTGACGGTCGGCTACAGCCGGATGAGGTGACGGAAGCGTGCTTCTCCGATCATCTCACCACCCGCCATCTGCCCGACCCCGATCTGATGATCCGCACGGGCGGCGAGCAACGCATCAGCAACTTCCTGCTTTGGCAACTCTCCTACGCCGAGCTGTATTTCACTGACACCTATTGGCCCGATTTCAGGGAAGAAGAATTATACACGGCCATCTTGGACTATCAGCACCGCGAGCGGCGCTTTGGCAAGACAGGCGAACAACTCAAATAAATAAGACAAGTACACAGGTACGAACCTCGCTGGGGGCACCGCTTCCCTACGACTTACTACCTCAAACCACACTCCTACTACTTTACTATGCAGAAGAGATTACGCTTGATGGCGGCGGCCCTAATGGCAGCCTTAACGGTGGGCAGCGCGTGGGCGCAGGTCGACACCACGGCCGTGCACGCTGGGACGGTGCTTTCGGACCTTACACCGACGAACGCGGTACCGACGGATACGGTGCCAGCCGGCGAGGTGCCGACGGTATCCTATACGCTGACTCCGAAACGCTACACCATCGCCGGCATCCAAGTGACCGGCACCAAGAACTACGACGATTTCATCCTCATCGGCTTCTCCGGCCTCTCTGTTGGCGACGAGGTGTCGATCCCGGGCGATGAGATCTCGGATGCGGTGCGGCGCTTCTGGAAGCATGGGCTGTTTTCTGACGTGAAGATCCTGGCCACTCGCATCCAAGGCGATAAGGTGTGGCTCGAGATCCGCCTGAAGCAGCGCCCACGTATCTCGGAAATCCACTATAACGGCGTGAAGAAGAGCGAACGCGAAGACCTCGAGGCGAAGCTCGGCCTGCGCAAGGGCCATCAGATCACGCCCAACGTGATGGATCGCGCAAAGACGCTCGTCAAGAAATATTTCGATGGCAAGGGCTTCAAGAACGTGGAGGTGGACATCGTGCAACGTGAGGATGCGGGGAAAGACGGCGAGGTGATCGTGGACGTGAACATCTCCAAAAACCAAAAGACGAGGATTCGCGAGATCCACCTCAATGGCAACCATGCCCTCTCAGACATTACGCTGAAGAAGGCCATGAAGAAGACGAACGAGAAGTTCGACCTCAAGAAGCGTTTCCGCACCAGTTGGTTGGAGCTTTTCAGCACGAAGAAGTTCACCAGCGAGGAGTATGAAAACGACAAGAAGAACCTCATCGACAAATACAATGAGTACGGCTATCGCGATGCCGTCGTGACCTCAGACAGCATTGTGCCCGTGGACGACAAATACGTCGACATCTACCTCAACCTTAACGAGGGCGACCGATACTATCTGAAGGACATCCGCTTCGTGGGCAACACGAAGTATCCCACAGAGCAGCTCTCCATGCTGCTTAACATGAAGGCGGGCGACGTCTACAACCAGAAGAAGTTGCAGGAGCGCCTACGGTCCGACGACGACGCCGTCTCGAACATCTACTACAACAACGGTTACCTCTTCTTCTACGCCGACCCCGTCGAAGTGGAGGTGGAGAACGACTCGATCTCGCTTGAAATCCGCATACAGGAAGGTCCCGCAGGCCACGATCAATAAAGTGATCATCAACGGTAACGATCGGCTCTATGAAAACAATATCCGCCGTGAGTTGCGCACCAAGCCGGGACAGCTCTTCAGCCGCGACGACCTGATCCGTTCGGCGCGTGAGATCGCGCAGACGGGCCACTTCGATCCCGAGAAGATGAACCCCGAACCCATCCCCCAACCCGGACAATGGCACGGTGGACATCCGCTACAACCTCGTCTCCAAGGCCAGCGATCAGATCGAGTTATCAGCCGGATGGGGGACCCGGGCGGGTTGCTTGGGCGTGTCGGTTTGAAGTTCAACAACTTCTCCATGCGCAACCTTTTTCCACCCCGGCACCTACCGCGGCATTATTCCCCGGGGCGACGGCCAAACGTTTACCATCAACGGCCAGACGAGTGGTAAATACTATCAGTCCTACAGCCTCTCCTTCCTCGACCCGTGGTTCGGTGGCAAGCGCCCGAACACGCTCTCTGTCGGGCTTTCTTACTCCAAGTACACGGGTTATAATCCCCGCTATTTTAATCAGGAATACAGCCGCTACATGGCCAACAGCTTCTACAACAACGGCATCTACGGTCGCAATAGTTATGGAAGCAATGGCTACAATCCCTATGAGCAAGCCTACGACCCAACGAAGTACATCGAAATGGTTGGCGGAAGTATAGGTTTTGGTAAGCGTCTCAATTGGCCCGACGACTATTTCTATACCATGCTCACGCTGGGCTATCAGCTGTATCATATGCACGACTACCGGTACTTCGACGTAGCCAACGGCGTCTGCCACAAGATCAGCCTCGATCTGAGTTTGCAACGTAACTCGATCGATAACCCGATCTACACGCGCTACGGCTCGCAGTTCCCGGCTTCCGTCTCGTTCACGCCGCCCTACTCGCTCATCGATGGCAAGGACTACTCCAAGATCAACGACCCGGCCGAGCGACACAAGCTGATCGAGTACCACAAGTGGAAATTCCAAGGCAAGATGTTCTTTCCCCTCACGCCCCTGCCGCAAAACAACGGCCCCAAGCGTACGCCGGTCCTCATGACCCGTGTGGAGTACGGCTTCCTTGGCTACTACAACCGACATAAAATCTCCCCTTCGAGTCTTATCAAATGGGTGGCGACGGCATGTCGGGCTATTCCGGCAACGGCTATCCCACCGAGCTTGTTGCCCTACGCGGCTACGAAAACAACTCCATCGCCGGCAACAGCGTCGTGCCCTACGCCTACGCCTACTCCCGCCTATCGATGGAATTGCGCTATCCGCTTATCCTCGAGCCGACATCTACGATCTATGGCACGGCCTTCGTGGAGGGCGGTAACGCTTGAGGGATCGGTGCGCGACTTCAATCCCTTCGATTTGAAACGTTCGGCCGGTGTCGGTGCGCGTATCTTCCCTGCCTATGATCGGCATGATCGGTATCGACTGGGCCTACGGCTTCGATCGGCCTTATCCCGGCGCACAGCGCGGCGGCAGCCAGATCCACTTCTATTTGGGACAAGAATTTTAATGTGATTTATGAAGCGGACGACTCAAACCTCTACGCAGGGAGTCCGTCTGTTGCGACGATAAATTTTTTTTAATGACCATAGAGCGATGAAAAGGAAAAAGTATTTTGATGATCGGAATGGTGCTGCTGTTCTCAGTGGCATCGATGGCGCAGAAGTTCGCCTTAGTGGACATGGAGTATATCCTGAAGAATATTCCGGCCTATGAGATGACCAACGAACAGCTGTCGCAGCTCTCCAAGAAGTGGCAGAACGAGGTCGAGGCCATCCAGCAAGAGGCGCAGAACATGTATAAGAAGTATCAGAGCGACCTCGTCTTCCTATCGGCCGAGATGAAGACGAAGCGCGAGGAAGAGATCGTGAAGAAGGAACAGGCGGCCCAAGACCTGAAGCGGAAATATTTCGGGGCCGAGGGCGAGCTCTATAAGAAACGCGAGAGCCTGATGAAGCCCATCCAAGACGAGATCTACAACGCTGTCAAGGAGATTGCCAACGACAAGGGCTACCAGATGGTCATCGATCGTGCCTCGGCCGGCAGCATGATCTTCGCCTCGCCACGGATCGACATCAGCAACGAGGTGCTCACCAAACTCGGCTACGCGAAGTAGAACGGAACGACGAAAAGCTAAAAGCCCGAAGGCCGGATCCCACATCTGGATCAGCCATTCCCCTTAGCTTTTCGCATTTCGCTTTTACCTCCATCTTTGCCGCCCGCTTTTGAATAGACAGAACAATCCATTTTTAGTAACAAGAGATTTTTTTAGAGTAATGAAGAAGTTAGTAGTGCTGATTTTTTTATGCTCCTGCCCCTCAGGCGGAGTCTTCGCACAAGACAAGATCGCTATTGTCAACACGGCAGACATTTTTCAATGCCATGCCTGAAGTCGCAGCCGTTGAAAAGAAGATGGCGGCCCTCAATGAGCAGTATGAAAAGGAGTTCAAAACCATGCAGGACGAGTACACGAAGAAGTATTCCGAGTACATGTCCAAGCAGGACTCCCTGACCGAGAACATCAAGCTCCGCCGTCAGCAGGAGATTCAAGACCTCGAGACCCGGATCCAAAACTTCGTCCCCGTGGCACGTGAGGAGATGCAGAAGAAGCAGCAAGAGCTCTACGAGCCCATCCAAAAGAAGATGCAGGCCGCCATCAAGGCCGTGGGCGATGAGAAGGGGTACACCTACATCATCAACCCCCAAGTGCTTCTCTACACGGGTAGCTCCGCTATCGACGCCACACCGCTGGTTAAGGCCAAACTTGGGCTCAAGTAATCGGAACGAGACGCACGTGTAATCCGAAGTAAAAAAATCAGAGAGGGATGCCCCGCCAATCGATGTGCGGCCGGCATCCTTTCCCTTTTATCCCCGCCCCCTCTTCCTATAACTACCCCTAACTCCCCGGTCGCAAGGCCGCAACTACCGCGACCAACGGCCGCATAACTCCCCGCGCCGACGGCGCGTAACTCCCCAAAAAAATGAACGATAAACCTACCCCCATCGGCATCTTCGATTCTGGCTTCGGCGGACTCACCATCTTCGACAAGATCCGCGAAGCCCCTGCCCGACTACGACTACATCTACCTTGGCGACAACGCCCGCACACCCTACGGCACACGTTCCTACGACGCCGTCTACCGCTTCACCCGCGAAGCCGTCATGCACCTCTTCGCCGAAGGCTGCCCCTTATCATCTTGGCCTGCAACACCGCCTCGGCCAAGGCCCTCCGCACCATCCAGCAGCGCGATCTGCCCGCCGGGCACGACCCCTCGCGGCGCGTCTTGGGCGTCATCCGGCCCACCGCAGAGATCGTCGGGCGGCTCACACACACGGGCCACGTCGGGCTGCTGGGCACCACCGGCACCGTCGCCTCCCGATCCTACCCCATGGAGATCGCTAAGCTCTACCCCGACGTCACTGTCGTCGGCGAAGCCTGCCCCATGTGGGTGCCGCTCGTTGAGAACGGTGAGGCGGATTCGCCCGGCGCCGACTACTTCGTCCAGAAGCACATCGAGCGCCTTTTTCAACCGCGATCCGCAGATCGACACCGTCATCCTCGGCTGCACGCACTATCCGCTGCTCACCGACAAGATCCGCCGCTACCTGCCCGAGGGCGTCACCCTCTTCTCGCAGGGCGACCGCGTGGCCGACCGCCTCAAGGACTACCTCACGCGCCACCCCGAGATCGAGCGTCGCCTCAGCCGACACGCCGAAGTGCGTTTCCAGACGACCGACTCCCCCGAGCGATTCGCCGACATGGCCTCCCTCTTCCTCCGCAAAGACGTCGGTCGTGCCGAACGCGTCGCCCTGACGTCCGACACCGTCACACAGCGGCGCATCCGATGAAGCGCCCCCTCCTTGCCCTCCTCGTCGCCCTTGTCCTCGCCGCCACCGCTCGCGCCGAGGACTGGGACGCCCGCCTCCGGGCCGCCGGTTACGTCGACCTCCAGCTCCTCATCCCCAGCCTACGCGTGGAGCTGAAGTATGCCACGGCCGACAACTTCATGGGCCGCCCCGTCTACGACGGCCTCACCCGCGCCTTCCTCCACCCCGACGCCGCCCGTAAGCTCCGCCGCGCCCACGAGCTGCTCCGCCTTGAGCGCCCCGACCTCACCCTGCTCGTCTACGATGCCGCGCGGCCCATAGCCGTGCAGCGCATCATGTGGAGCCTCGTCCGCGGCACCCCGAACACCTACTACGTGGCCAGTCCCGCCCGCGGCGGCCTCCACAACTTCGGCCTCGCCGTCGACCTCACCCTCTGCGACACCCTCGGCCACGCCCCTGCCCATGGGCACGCCCTTCGACCATTTCGGCCCCACGGCCAACACCGACCGCGAGCCGTCGCTCGTTCGCACCGGTCGCATCACCCAACAGGAGCTTCAGAACCGCCTGCTGCTCCGTCGTGTCATGCGCGCCGCGGGTTTCACCACCGTCACCAGCGAATGGTGGCACTTCAACGCCTGTCTCGCCGCCCGAGCCCGCGCCTCCTACCCCCTGATTGGCAAGTGACGCCCCGCGGCGCTCCCCCGACGCCCCGTTTGGCCCAGTAGACCTCTCGTCCGCCCCCAGAACGGGTGTCTGTGATATGCTTTCAGCTTAAAAGGTTAGAAATGTCACTGCCTGTGAAGTGCTTTCACAAGGAAAGGATCTAATGTCTATCGTAGATAAGAGGCTCTCAGATTAAAAGGAGGTTATGCATACTGTACATAGTATGCTTTTTAGATTAAAAAGGATGCGATCTCTCATGTATATAGTGGCCTTTTTATACTAAAAATCAAAAATATAGTCAGTGTAGATTCTATCCTTTCAGATTAATAGGAGGCTATGTAAACTGTATATAGTTTGCTTTTCAGATTAAAAAGGATACAATCTCTCATGTATATAGTATCCTTTTATATTGAAAGCATATCACAGTCGGTGCATATTCTTTCCTTTTAGATTAAAATCGTGTGATAGATAAAGTGTGTAGGCGCATTTCAGATCAATAACCAATAACTTGCTGTGCATATTATAGTCTTTCAGGTTAAAAGCCTATGATATACATTCAGCACAAGGCTACGGTGGCTCGGTTGAATTTTAGATAAGTTCGCGACGACACCGCGCTACCTGATGGAAGTCCATTTCGAACCTTTTCGGACATCCCGTCACCCGACGAAAGCCCAAAACGAGTCTCCCAAACCGCCACGCATCGTCGCCCGATGCTGTACCGAAGCGGGAAGTGGATCGGATGGCGGAGAGTGGCCCTCAAACATTCAAACGATCCTCGCCGCTATCCAATTTCCCCACATACCCGGCTGTCTGATCGATGAATAAGGCTTACCTTTGTGCACAAATTTTTAATTGACTATGAATAGATTGAATTTCTATCTGCTGTCTCTCTTGCTCTGTTTGCCACCCAGCTTCTTGGCGGCACAGGGTAGCCGCAAACAAGCATCCGCCGGTAACGAGCGCGACGACAGCGTTATTTATCACACCGTAGAGCGTGGACAAACCATCTATTCCATCGCCGCCCTGTACAAGGTGAGTGAAAACGACATCTATCGGTTGAACCCCAGTAGCCGCAACAACATCCGGGAGGGCGAAACGCTGAAGATTCCCCGTAACGGTACGTCGAACGCCAGCGGACGGACGGCCGACGGCGCCTCTGTGCAGCACACCATTCGCAGTGGCGAGACGCTCTTTTCCCTCTCCGGGGAATTATGGCGTGACGCCGGACGAGATCACGGCCGCGAACCCGGGTCTGGACGCAGGCACGTTCTACGTCGGCAAGACGATCCGCATCCCGACCCCGTCCGCCGCTCCAGCCACCGCCTCGACGGGCGAGACCTACACGATCAAGAAAAACGAAACCATCTACGGTCTCTGCCGACGCTTCGAGACGGACAACGAGACACTGCTCCGAGTCAATCCACAACTTAAAAAGCGGCCTGCGCGCGGGCATGGTGATCAAGGTGCCACCCAAGAAAGCGGGCGCCGCACCTTCTACACCCACCACACCCGTCAGTGGACCCACGAACGAATTTGACATCGAGGCCATGCGTGCCTATCGCAACGAGGTGAATCGCATAGACGTGGCCCGTGTGGCGCTGCTGCTGCCCTTCCTGACGAGCGACAAGAAAAACGTACCCCGCTTTGTGGAGTATTACGAGGGTTTCCTCATGGCCATCGACAGTCTGCGCCGTACGGGCACCTCGATCGATCTATCGGTCTACGACACGGGCGACGGCACGCAGAAGACTGAGGAGGTGCTCCGCACGGACGAGGTGAACGCCGCCGACCTGATCATCGGTGGCGTGACGGACGAACAGATCGAACTGATCGCCGACTATGCCTCGCGGAAGGGCGTCAAATACGTCATCCCCCTCTTCGAAACTCGAGAAGCTGACGTCTGGCAACTCGTTCATCTTCCAAGTCAATGCCCCCAAGGCTTACATCGCGCCCATCGCTGCCGTCCGAGCCGCCTCACTGTTGGCGAACTACAACGCCGTCTTTGTCAGCATCGGCGATAAGGACGAAGAGACGGACTTTGTCCGCGCCCTCAAAGCGGAGATGACGAAAAAGGGCATTCCGAATCGGGAAGTAGGCTATAACAGTCGCACGTTCATGAACGATCTCACGGGCCTGCTCAGCACCTCAAAGCCGAACGTGATCATCCCCACCTCGTCGTCCGAGGGCGCGCTGGCCAAGCTCCGCCCCACGCTCCGCGCGCTCTTGCAGGGCAAGTCGAACTATCGGCTGACGCTCTTCGGATACCCCGAATGGCAGACGTACACCAACTACACGCGAGACTTCAGCGCCTTCAATACGTACATCTACGCGCCCTTCTTCGCCATCAGTCGATCGGCGAGTGTGCGCCGCTTCACCTCGCGCTACAAATCGTTCTACCAAAAGAGTATGCACCAGACCTACCCGCGCTACGCCATGCTGGGCTTCGATACGGGCATGTATTTCATTGGCGCGCTGCAAAAGCACGGCGCAAACTTCGAGGAGAACATCCGCCAGATGAAGTACACCAGCCTCCAGATGGGCCTCTACTACAATGAGCGGATGAGCAACTGGGGCGGCTTCATGAACCAGAACATTTACATCGTCCACTACAATAAGGACAACACCGTCACGCGCGAATGATGAGCCGACTTCACAGCGCAGCCCGGTGGCTGCAAGGCGTTTCAGACAGGAGGAGGGCGATGGCCCTCTTTCTGTTTCTGGCATGGGCGGCCGTTCACGCTACGGACGGTCGGGCGCAACGGCCCACGTTCCGCGAAGAATGGGCGGCGGGTGTGACGGGCGGCATCAACTATTCGACCGTCTTCTTCGCGCCCAAGGTGCATCAGAGCCCGATGCAAGGCTTCAACGCTGGCGTGGCTCTCAGGTGGATCACGGAGCGTAACCTCGGGCTACAGCTCGAGGCCGGCTTCCGTCAGCTTGGTTGGCGCGAGCGCTTCGACGAGCAGCCCCAGTATCGCTACATCCGCCGTATGAACTACCTCGAACTGCCCTTCCTGACGCACATCTACTTCGGCTCCGAGCGTGTGCGATGCTTCTTCAACCTCGGTCCGCAGATCGGCCTCCTGACGGGTGAGAGCACGGACGAGAACCTGAACGGCGCCACGCCTAACAAGACGAACGACCAGCACACGATGGCCATCGAGCGGCGTTTCGCGTGGGGACTCTGCGGCGGGCCGGGCGTAGAGTTGCGCACGCCCGTCGGCTATTTTCAGCTCGAGGGCCGCTACTACTATTCACTCGGCGACTTCTACAGCACCCGCCACGGCGACGCCTTCTCCAAAGCCTCGCCCCAAGTCTTCACCCTGCGGCTGGCCTACTTCATGCCCTTCACCCTGCACCGTCCCTCTCCAAATAGAATTAGGGAGTAGGGGCGAATGCTATTCGCCCCACGTGTACCCGGACAACGGGCCTACGATTCCATCCCTAAGGGGCGTATGCAATACGCCCCTACATCCTACCGGCAGGAGAGGCCTCCCCCCTCGCCCCACATATTGGCAAAAATCCCGCACACCGTGTGGCCGGTATGCGGGATTAGTCGTGAAAGCAGGGTAGGAGGGGGCGCTCGGTCAGAAGCGAGCCGAGAGCTTCTCCAGCATGTCGCGCGTCATAGCGTCGAGATCGTAGCGCGGTGCCCAGTCCCACTCCTCGCGGGCGCAATGGTCGTCCATGTGATTCGGCCACGAGTCGGCGATAGACTGCCGCAAGGGATCGACGGCGTACTCCATGACGAAGTCGGGCCGATACTTGCGGATCTGCCGGTAGATGATCTCCGGATCGAAGCTCATCGAAGCGATGTTGAACGCGTTGCGATGACGAAGCCTCGACGGGTCGGCCTCCATCAGCTGGATCGCTGCACGCAGGGCGTCGGGCATGTACATCATGTCCATGAACGTGCCGCCCTGAATGGGGCAGCGGAACGTCTCGCCCCGAGCCGCGGCGTAGAAGATGTCGACGGCATAGTCCGTCGTGCCACCGCCCGGAGGCGTCACGTACGAGATCAGCCCCGGGAAGCGCACGCCACGCGTGTCGACGCCGAAGCGGATGTAATAGTAGTCGCTGAGCAACTCGCCCGTCACCTTCGTCACGCCATACATGGTGTGTGGCCGGCAGATGGTATCCTGCGGCGTCATGTCTTTCGGCGCACCGTCGCCAAAGGCTCCGATCGAGCTGGGGGTGAAGACGGCGCAGCCCCGTTCACGGGCCACTTCGAGCACGTTCATCAGGCCGTCGATGCCGATGTGCCACGCCAGGCGGTGCTTGCTTTCGGCCACGGCCGAGAGTAGCGCTGCGAGGTTGTACACCGTGTCGACGCGATACTTCGCCACCGTGTCTGCGATCTGCTGTCCGTTCGTGATGTCCACAATGGCTGCCGGGCCCGTTTCGGCCAGCTCGCCCTTGGGTTCGGCTCCGGGTATGTAACCCGCAACCACATTCTCTCCGTAATGCTTTCGCAATTCCAAGGTCAGTTCAGAGCCGATTTGTCCGGTTGAACCGATTACCAATATGTTTTTCATCTTGCTGAATGTGAATTTTTGCGCGCAAAGGTATCAGAATAGGTATACGACAAAAATAGAAACCCATACAATCTGCAAAAAGAGATGATGCGTGCACTTCAAAACACACAGCGACGGGCTGTCGCAGCTTTGCATGGCCCCGAAATACACAGCGACGGGCTGTCGCAGCTTTGCATGGCCCCGAAACACACAGCGACGGGCTGTCGCAGCTTTGCAACAGCTCAAAACACACAGCGACGGGCTGTCGCAGATTTTGCAACGCCCAAAACACACAGCGACGGGCTGTCGCAAGTTTGCAACAGCTCAAAATACACAGCGACGGGCTGTCGCAGCTTTTGCAACGCTCAAAATACACAGCGACGGGCTGTCGCAGCTTTGCATGGCCCCAAAATACACAGCGACAGGCTGTCGCAGCTTTGCATGGCCCCGAAATACACAGCGACGGGCCCGCGCAGACGGGCGGCGATACGCTGATATCGCATCGGTGGCTGAGGGATGATGCGCCGGCCCCTTTTTACCCCGAACTACGTCTTACATTTGCCGCCGCGAAACCATAATTACATACACAAAGAGTCATGTACGGAAAAATTCAAGCGTTCCTCCAGCAGGAACTGGCCGACATCGAGTCGGCGGGATTATTCAAAAAGAACGCATCATCCGAACCCCGCAACGCGCTGACATCCGCGTTGGCGACGGCGAGGAGGTGCTGAACTTCTGCGCCAACAATTACCTCGGGCTATCCGACAATCCGCGCCTCATCGAGGCCGCCACACGCGCCATGCAACAGCGTGGATTCGGTATGTCGTCCGTGCGATTCATTTGCGGTACGCAGGACATGCACAAGGGACCTCGAGGCCGCCATCGCCCGCTTCTTCCGGACGGACGACACGATCCTTTACGGCTCCTGTTTCGACGCCAACGGCGGGCTCTTCGAGCCGCTCCTCGGCGAGCAGGACGCCATCATCTCCGATGCCCTCAACCACGCCTCGATCATCGACGGCGTACGCCTCTGCAAGGCCAAACGTTTCCGCTACGCCAATGCGGATATGGCTGACTTGGAGCGTTGCCTGAAGGAGGCCGCGGGCTGTCGCTTCCGCGTGATTGCGACGGACGGCGTCTTCTCGATGGACGGTAACGTGGCGCCGATGGACCAGATCTGCGACCCGGCCGAGCGTTATGACGCGTTAGTGATGGTCGACGAGTCGCACTCTGCGGGCGTCGTCGGGCCGACGGGACGCGGCGTGGCGGAGCAGTTCAACCTCTACGGACGGATCGACATCTTCACCGGTACGCTGGGCAAGGCCTTCGGCGGCGCTATGGGCGGATTCACCACGGGCCGGAAGGAGATCATCGACATGCTCCGCCAGCGGTCGCGCCCGTACCTCTTCTCCAACTCCGTGGCCCCGTCGATCGTCGGCGCGAGCATTGAGATGTTCAAGATGCTCGACGAGTCGGACACGCTCCACACGAAGCTGGCGCGTAACGTGACCTACTTCCGCGACCGCATGATAGAGGCAGGCTTCGACATCAAGCCCACGCAGTCGGCCATCTGCGCCGTGATGCTGTACGACGCGAAGCTCTCGCAAGACTTTGCCCGCGAAATGCAGCACGAAGGCATCTACGTGACCGGCTTCTACTATCCGGTCGTGCCCAAAGATCAGGCGCGCATCCGCGTGCAGCTCTCTGCCGGACACGAGCGCGAGCACCTCGACAAGGCCATCAGCGCCTTTATCAAAAGTCGGCCGTACGCTGGGCGTCATCAAGTAGACGTAAGCTCACCGACACGCTATTCAACGCCGATCGGACAGATTTCAGACTTGCCCGGTCGGCGTTTCCGTTCCTATTATATAAGTACAAATGACGTTTCAACCCATCTCCCTCACCGATCGAGACGCGATCACCGCATTCACCCTGAATGCCCCCTATTCCAACTGCGATTTCGCTTTTTGCCAACATGTGCAGCTGGCGATTCCTCTACGATAGCGAGTTTGCTATCGAAGACGGCTTCCTCTTCATCCGCTTTTTACATCGAGGAAAACGCGGGCCGACGGCTGGCCTACATGATCCCCATCGGTCACGGCGACCTGGGCGCAGCCATCCGTAAGCTGGACGAAAAACAACCACGTGAACGGTTTCGGCCACCCGCTGCTTGTGCTCGGTATTACCCCCGAGGCACGCCCGGAGCTGGAGGCTGCCTGCCCCGACGAGTTCGCCTACATGGCCGACCGCGACTACTTCGATTACATCTACCTGCGCGAGGAGCTACTCACGCTGCGCGGCAAAAAACTCCAGTCGAAGCGCAACCACGCCAACCGTTTCCGCAAGGAATACACCTACACCTACCTGCCCCTCACGCCCGAGACGGCCCCCTGCTGCATGGAGCTGGAGCGCACCGGATGCGTGCCAACGCGACGGACGACAACGCCGACGACCTCACCAATGAGCGCCGATCGATGGACTTCGCCCTCCGCAACTTCGAAGCGCTGGGCCTCACCGGTGGCGCCCTAGTCATCGACGACCACATCGTGGCCTTCACCTACGGATCGCCCATCAACCGCACCACCTTCGGCGTGCACGTCGAGAAGGCCGACACGCGCTACGAGGGCATTTTCAGCGTCATCAACCAGGAGTTTGTCGCCCACATCCCGGAGACGTACACCTACATCAATCGCGAGGAGGACCTCGGGCTGCCGGGCCTCCGCAAGGCCAAACTGTCGTACAACCCCGCCGTGCTGCTGGAGAAGTTCGGCGCCGTGAAGCGTCGATGAGCAGCGACCCGCGACTGCCCGCGATGATGCGCCTCTGGCAGGACACGTTTGGCGACTCCGACGCCTTCGTCCGCCTTTTCTTTACCCGCGTCTACCGGCCCCAAAATGCCCTCACGCTCAGCCGCGACGGACGCCTCGCGGCCATGCTCCACATCGTCCCCTACCGCCTCCGCGTGGGGAGGCACACGCTCCCCGCGGCCTACATCTGCGGCGTCAGCACCCGCCCCGAGGCGCGCGGCCAGGGGCTTATGACGGCCCCTCATGCGCCGCGCCCTCCGCACGATGCGCCGCCGAGGCTTCGCCCTCACTACGCTCATCCCCGCCAAGCCGTGGCTCTTCGACGTCTACGCCCGATCGGGCTACGTCCACCCCATCCAGACTTGCGATGAACGGATCGCCACGGCCGACCTACCGCTCGCTCCCCCTGACGTCCGCGTTGCGCCCTGCACCGACGCGCGCTTTTACGCCGCCTTCGACCGCCTGCAACGCCGCCGCCCGTGCGCCATCCTGCACACGGCGCGCGACTTCGACACCATCCGCCCCGGATTGCGAATCGGATGGCGGCAGCGTGCTCGTGGCCTTGGCCGACGGACGGCCCGTGGGTTTCCTGTTCGAGGCGCCCGAGGAGGGCGGTGCGGTGCGCGTCAAGGAGTTGCTCGCCGATGGCGCGGACGCCGAGACGGCCCTCCTTCGCTCCGCTGCCACGCGTCACGGCGCCACGCACCTCCGCATTCGTCGCCCCCCGCAGCCCGGCTGTCCCTCGCAGCCTTACGGACTGGCCGCACGGCTCGACGGCCGTCTCTCGGCCGCCGACATCGACCGTCTCCACATGGCGCTGATGCTCGATTAGCCGAGCTGCGCGTCGTTTCCACCCGTTTTCGGGTCCCTGATCCTGATTTCTATTGAATGCAAAACGTGTATCCTATCGTATGGCTCGAAATACGATCTGATACACGTTTGTTTTATATCAGATAGCATGCAATCCGATCCGATACAAAATTGTTTCGCACTGGATTGCACGCAATCTGATCCGAATCAAAACCGATTCACTTCAGATGGTATACAATCTGATTCAAATCAAAAATTGTATTGCTTTTATATTGCATGCAATCTAATCCGATACAAAACTGATTAGCTATGGATTGCATGCGATCTAATCTGAATCAAAACTGATTTACTCCAGATGGCATGCAATCTAACCTGATACAAAACTATTTCGCTTCGGATGTCATGCAATCTGATCCGATACAAAACTGTTTCGCTTCGGATGTCATGCAATCTGATCCAATATAAAACTGTTTCGCTTCGGATGGCGTGTAATCTGATGTGTTTCTATTTTGTACAAATAGAGGTGGAAGGGATGTGATCTGAATCAAAATGGATTCAAAAGAGAGGGTCGGCTATACGAGATGAATCCAAAAAGCGGCTATTCGTTTCTTAGCGTCGGGAGGCTGCCGTCAGCCCGCGGCAGACGGGAGAGGGCCGACGGAGAGGGCTTCTTCACCTGCGTACAATAATGCACCGGCCTCGTAGTTATAAAGGGGCTTATTTTTTGAACGAAACATTGACACAAACCCCTATGATGAACCTTCGTAGAATCGTCGGCCTGCTGCCGGCGCTGCTCCTGCCCGCGGCCCTGCTGCATGCACAGGACAAGTACAAACAATTCAGCCCTATCAACACGGCTATCCCCTCGCTTTCCATCGCTCCCGATGCGCGCGGCGGCGGTATGGGCGACATCGGCGCCGCCACCCTGCCCGACATCCACTCGCAGTATTGGAACGCCTCGAAATACGCCTTCATGGAGAGCAAAGCCGGCGTCGGCATCTCGTACACCCCCTGGCTCCGCAAGCTCGTCAAGGACGTCTACATGGCCTACGCCTCGGGCTACTACAAGCCCAACGACCGATCGGCCGTCGGCGCCTCGCTGCGCTACTTCTCGCTCGGTGAGGTGCCCGTCACCAACCTGGTCGGCCAGCAACTCACCAACCTCAACCCCTACGAAATGGCCTTCGACCTGAGTTACGGTATGAAGCTCTCGGAGAATTACTCCATGGCCGTGGCCCTGCGCTACATCCGGTCGGACATGAACGCCTCCATCAACCAAGACCTGCAGCCGGCCAACGCCGTATCGGTCGACGTCTCCGGCTACCTCGAAAAGTACGTCTACCTCGGGCAGAGCGAGAGCCTCTGGAGCTTCGGCTATAACGTCTCGAACCTCGGTACCAAGGTCTCGTTCGACGGCGGCAACCGCCAACAGTTCCTGCCCGCCAACCTCAAGATCGGCACCGGCCTCCTGTACCCCATTGACGACTACAACCAGATCGGCGTCTACCTCGACCTCAACAAGTATCTCGTGCCCACCGAACCGATTAAGCGCGAGGGCGAGTCGGACGCCGACTTCGCCAAACGCAGCGACGACTACAAGACGATGAACTCCCTCTCGGCCGCCCTCCGGTCCCTTCTCCGACGCCAACGACGGTTTCAGTGAAGAGCTGAAGGAGGTCAACGTCTCGCTCGGTGCCGAATACAGCTACAACAACCAGTTCTTCGTCCGCGGCGGTTACTATTACGAGAACGAGCTGAAGGGCAACCGCCAATACTTCTCGATGGGTGCCGGCTTCAAGATGAACGTCTTCCGCCTCGACGCCGCCTACCTCATCAGCACCGTCCAGAGCAACCCCCTCGATCAAACGCTCCGCTTCTCCCTCTCCTTCGACATGGACGGCCTGCGTAGCCTATTCAATTAGAGGGTAGAGTTTAGAGGGTAGAGGGTAGAGCCGGGTACATGTTCATCCTCTACCCTCTATCCTCTACCCTCTATCCTCTATCCTCTACCCTCTACCCTCTACCCTCTATCCTCTACCCTCTACCCTCTACCCTCTACCCTCTACCCTCTACCCTCTACCCTCTACCCTCTACCCTCTACCCTCTACCCTCTACCCTCTACCCTCTACCCTCTACCCTCTACCCTCTATCCTCTATCCTCTATCCTCTATCCTCTATCCTCTACCCTCTACCCTCTACCCTCTACCATTATGCGAATCGGATTCGGATACGACGTCCACACCTTCGCCCCCGGCCGTGAACTGTGGATCGGCGGTGTGCACATCGATCACCCCCTCGGGCTGCTTGGCCATAGCGACGCCGACGTACTCATTCACGCCATCTGCGACGCCCTGCTCGGCGCCGCCGGACTTCGCGACATCGGCTATCACTTCCCCGACACCGCCGGCGAGTATGCCGGCATCGACAGCAAGATCCTCCTCTCCCGGACCATGCGCCTCCTTCGCGATGCGGGCTACGAACTGGGCAACATCGACGCCACCGTCGTGGCCGAACAGCCCAAGCTCAACCCCCACATCCCCGACATGCAGCGCACGATGGCCGACGTCATGGGCGTCCCCACGGCCGACATCTCCATCAAAGCCACCACCTCCGAGCGCATGGGCTTCGTCGGACGCCGCGAAGGCATCGCAGCCTACGCAGTGGCGCTCATCGTCCCCCGGTGACTTATGCTGCATAAGACGCGCGGCATCGTCCTCCACACCCTACCCTACGGCGACAAATACCTCATCGTCGCCATCTACACCGAACTCTTCGGGCGCGTCGGCTACCTCACCACTCCCGCCCGACGGGGTAAAGGGTGGCGTTGCGCAGGCCCCTGCTCATGCCGCTCTCGCTGCTCGAACTGGAGGTGGAGCACCGCAACGACCGCGACCTGCAACGCATCCGTGAGGCCCGCTCCCTCTCCCTTCCCACTGCCCTCCAGACGCATCCAGTGAAGAATGCCGAGGCGCTCTTCCTCTCCGAGATTCTCTATCGTGTCATCCGCGAGAAGGAGGCCGATCCGCCGCTCTTCCACTTCCTCTTCGACGCCGTCCGTCACCTCGAAACGGCCGACGCTGGCATCGCCAACTTCCACCTCACGTTCCTCTTCCGTCTGGCCGTCTATCTCGGCATCCGCCCCAATCGCGAGACGTACGTGGAGGGCCGCTACTTCGACCTCCTCGAGGGTATCTTCACCGAGGAAGTCCCCCTGCACGGCCGCTATCTGAACGCTGACGATAGTCGCGTCATGGCCCGCCTGACGAAGATGACCTTCGCCAACATGTCGCTCTTCGCCTTCTCCCACACCGAACGCTCCGCCATCCTCGGTCACGTCCTCGACTTCTACCGCCTTCACCTGCCCGGCTTTCCCGAGCTCAAGTCGCTCGAGGTGCTGCGCGCACTGTTTGAATGAAGGCGGATTGTGTGTGGGAGGCTTCGTAGAGCGACGGCAGATGCGCCGCTATGCAGAGTCACCCAAAAAAACAGTAAAAGCCGAATTGCCACTTTGGCATTACAACCCCGGGCGTATCTTTGCCCGCGTTTTTTTGCCATACAGCAGAATGAGAACCATAGTATTATCCATCATCACAACAATCATCAGCTTTACACTTATGAGCTTCGACATGCCCAAACTTCCCTACGCAACGAATGCGTTAGAACCCGTAATCAGCCAACAGACGATCGAGTTTCACTACGGCAAACACCTCCAGAACTACGTCAACACGCTGAATAAACTTATCGAAGGCACCGAATTTGCCGGAAAGACCCTCGAAGAAATCGTTAAGACTGCCCCCGCTGGTGGCATCTTCAACAACGCCGGACAGGCTCTGAACCACACGATCTATTTCTTGCAGTTCAAGTCGCCGACCGCGAATAACAAGCCGACCGGCAAGATCGCTGAGGCTATCAACCGTGAATTTGGCAGCTTCGAGGCCTTTCAGGAAGCCTTCGCCAACGCCGCTACGACCCTCTTCGGATCGGGCTGGGCGTTCCTCTCGGTAGATCAGAATGGCAAACTCGTCATCACGCAGGAAGCCAACGGCGCGAATCCCGTAGTCCGTGGCTACAAGCCCATCTTCGGTCTCGATGTATGGGAGCACGCTTACTACCTCGACTATCAGAACCGTCGCGCCGATCACATCAAGGCCGTCTGGGATATCGTCGATTGGGACGTGGTAGCCAGTCGCCTCTAACGCTGAGAGCGTCAGTCAATGACGCCAAGGCGCACTAACAACTCTTCACGACGGACTGTTTTCAGGCAGTTCGTCGTTGAATAAGGTCTCGTAGTTCAATGGATAGAATGGAAGTTTCCTAAACTTTAGATTCGGGTTCGATTCCCGGCGAGACTACCAAGCAACACTCCCTCCCCCTCTATGAAAAAAATCAGAGCTGCCGTAGTGGGCTACGGCAATATCGGGCGCTATGCGCTGGAAGCCATTGAGGCCGCGCCCGACTTTGAAGTGGCGGGCGTCATCCGTCGCAACCCCCAATCCCCCTTCCTGAGCCGTTCCGCTCATACCCCGTAACCGATCATTTTGAGAAGCTTGAGGGCTGTCGACGTGGCCATACTGGCCACCCCTACGCGCTTGGTCGAGGCTTACGCCAAAACGGCACTGGCGCTGGGCATTCGCACGGTGGATAGCTTCGATATTCATTCTCAAATAGCTGATCTGCGTCGGACGCTCGACGTAGAGGCCAGGCGTCACGGCGCTGTGTCGGTCGTGGCTGCCGGATGGGATCCGGGGAGCGACTCTGTGGTGCGTGCGCTGCTGCAGGCCATCGTGCCGGAGGGAATCACCTACACCGACTTTGGCCCGGGCATGAGCATGGGCCACACGGTGGCGGTCAAGGCGATCGAAGGCGTACGCTCGGCGCTGAGCATGACGATCCCGATGGGTACGGGCGTGCACCGACGCATGGTCTACGTGGAGATTGAAGACGGATACGAGTTCGACGCCGTAGCCAATGCCATCCGCCGCGACGACTATTTCGCCCACGACGAGACGCACGTCGTCCGTGTGGATTCGGTGGATGAGCTGAAGGATGTGGGCCACGGTGTGCACCTCACCCGCAAGGGCGTCTCCGGCGTGACGCACAACCAACGCATCAGCTTCGATATGCAGATCAATAACCCGGCGCTCACGGGGCAGATCCTCGTGGCTGCCGCCCGCGCGGCGATGCGACTCAAGCCGGGTGCCTATACAATGATTGAAATTCCGCCCGTCGACCTGCTGCCTGGCGATCGCGAGGCTTGGATCGGACGAATTGTGTAACGAATCCCACTCCGCCTATGCTTTTAGACATTACTTGGGACCGCCGACCCGGTCATCTTCTCCATCGGCCCGAAGGAAATCCGCTGGTACACGCTCATGTTCCTCGTCGGTTTTGCCGTGGGTTACAAGATCGTCGAGCGCATGTTTCGACGCGAAGGCCTCAATGAGAAATGGCTCGACCCGCTCCTCTACTTCACCCCTAGCCGGCACGCTTATCGGCGCCCGACTGGGGCATTGTATTTTCTACAACCCGTCGTATTACTTCTCTCACCCGGTCGAGATCCTCAAGGTCTGGGAGGGCGGCTTGGCCAGCCACGGCGGCGTACTCGGCATCATCATTGCCATCTATTTCTTCTCGCGTTACGTGTCGCATCGGAGCATGCTCTGGACGTTCGATAAGCTCGTCGTGCCCACCGGGCTGGTGGCGGCGCTGATCCGCATCGGCAACCTGATGAACCACGAGATCTATGGCCACCCGACCGACCTGCCGTGGGGTTTCCGCTTCGTCGACAACCTCTACGCCTGGCGTCACGGCGCCGCGCCCATCTTCACCCCGCCCTCACACCCGACGCAGCTCTACGAGGCCGTCTGCTACCTCCTGACCTTCGCCCTCTGCATGTGGCTCTACTTCAAGCGGGACGCCTGGAAGCGCGAGGGGCTGATCTTCGGCATCTTCATGATCTGCATCTTCACCGCCCGCTTCTTCGTGGAGTTTTTGAAGAACTATCAGGAAGAGTTTGAGGCCTCCCTGCCGCTCGATATGGGCCAGTTGCTTAGCATCCCGTTCATCCTTTTGGGCATCTATTGTGTATGGCGGGCGTGGAAACAGCCAATCCAGTCTTGAACGCACATTCTAAGGCCTTTACGGCGCCCACGGCGTTTTTGGAAATGCTTGCAACAATCTTGCAAACGCCAAAACGCTTTTTTTTCGCTTGCAAGATTGTTGCAAACGCCAAAAAGTTCTTTTTCCCATTTGCAAGATTGTTGCAAACGCCAAAACGTTTTTTTTTCGCTTGCAAGATTGTTGCAAGCGCTAAAAAGTTCTTTTTCCCATTTGCAAGACTCTTGCAAGCGCCAAAACTTCATTTTTCGATTTGCAAGATTGTTGCAACGACTAACAAGTCCTTCCCCGCCCCGTATTTCCCATAAAAAGGAGGCTGAGAGCTCACCTCGCTTCGATCGACATCACACTACCAATTCATACACATATCAATCATCAATAAAAAAAACAGGATCCATCATGAAAGCTGTTGCTAAGGACATTTATTACGTAGGCGTAAACGATCGCCAAAAAGCACTGTTTGAAAACTTGTGGCCGCTCCCCGGGGGCGTGTCCTACAACTCTTATTTGATTGTCGACGACAAGACTGTGCTCGTCGATACGGTCGATATCTGCTATTCCGACCTCTTCTTCAAGCGCGTGGCCAAGCTGCTTGGCGGCCGCAAGCTGGACTATCTGGTGGTCGATCACATGGAGCCGGGACCACGCCGGCAGCATCCGCCTCTTGCGCCAGATCTACCCCGACGTGAAGATCATCGGCAACAAGCAGACCTTCGGCATGCTGGCCGGATATCACGGCATCACTGACGGGCTGCACGAGGTCAAGGAGGGCGACACGCTCGACTTGGGTCACCACAAGCTCTCGTTCTACATGGCCCCGATGGTGCACTGGCCCGAGGTCATGGTCACGTATGAGGAGACGGAGAAGGTGCTCTTCTCGGCCGACGCCTTCGGCACGTTCGGGACCCTGGACGGCGGCGTGCTCGACACTGATATGGACACCGACCGCTTCTGGAGCGAGATGACGCGCTACTACGCCAACATCGTCGGCAAGTACGGCGGCCCCGTGCAGCGCGCACTCAAGAAGCTCTCCGCGCTCGAGATCCGCACGATCTGCTCCACCCACGGCCCCGTCTGGACGAGGCAAAGCGGCGATGTGATCGCCCTCTACGACCGCCTCAGCCGCTACGAAGGCCTCGACGGCGTGACGATCGTCTACGGCAGCATGTACGGCCACACCGAGCAGATGGCTGAGGACATCGCCACGGCCCTCTCCGACGGCGGCGTGCGCCACATCGCCATGCACAACGTCAGCAAGAGCCACGGCTCCTACATCCTGCGCGACGTCTTCAACTACCGCGGCCTCATCGTGGGTTGCCCCACCTACAGCGGCCAGCTCTACCCCGAGGTGGAGATGGTGCTCTCGGAGATCAAACTGCGCGAGGTGAAGGATCGCCTCTTCAGCTACTTCGGCTCGTTCACCGGGCCGGCGCTGCAGTGAAGCATCTGGCGGCTTACGCCGAAGCCATGAAGTGGGAAGTAGTCGGCACACCCGTCGAGCAGAAGCAAGGCATCAGCACCGAAGAGCAGTGCATCGCCCTCGGACAAGCCATGGCGGAACGACTGAGAGGAACGAACAAGTAAAAACGGAACAGTGAAAGGCTCCTGCCGGTAAAGGGAGGGGATCGCCCCTTCGTCCGGCAGGAGCTTTTCGTTTATAGATCCATCATGCGTCTACTCATTCAACCCACCTACGAAGCCATGTCCCGCTGGGCGGCGGACTACATCGCTTCGCGCATTCATCGCGCCGCGCCCACGGCCGAGCGTCCCTTCGTCTTGGGTCTGCCCACTGGCTCGTCGCCCATCGGCACCTACAAACGGCTCATCGAGCTGTGCCAGCAAGGCCGAGTATCCTTCCGCCACGTCGTCACCTTCAACATGGACGAATACGTCGGCCTGCCCGAGGATCACCCGAGAGCTACCACACCTTCATGCGTCGCCACTTCTTCGATCACGTCGATGTAGCGCCGCAGAACATCCATATCCTCAACGGCAACGCCCCCGACCTCGAAGCCGAGTGTGCAGCCTACGAGAAGCGTATCAGCGAAGTCGGCGGCATCGACCTCTTCCTCGGCGGCATCGGTCCCGACGGCCATGTGGCCTTCAACGAGCCCGGTTCGTCGCTCCGTTCGCGCACCCGCATCAAGTCGCTCACCACGGACACGATCATCGCCAACTCACGCTTCTTCGACAACGATGTCACGCAGGTGCCCAAGACGGCGCTCACCGTCGGCGTCGGTACCGTCATGGACGCGCGCGAGGTGGTGATCCTCGCCAACGGTCACGCCAAGGCGCGTGCGCTGCAGCAAGCCGTCGAGGGCAGCGTGAACCAGATGTGGACCATCACCGCCCCTGCAGCTCCATCCGCACGGCATCATCGTCTGCGACGAAGCCGCCTGCGACGAGCTCAAGGTCGGCACCTACCGCTACTTCAAAGACATCGAGCGAGCGAACATCCTCGGTCATTAAGGGCCGGTTCGCCGGGGCCGGTCCGCCGGCCGGCGAAGTTTGGCCGGGTACATATGGCTGTGGCCGCGGGCGAACCCAACGAAGAATGCCGGGGCGGCTGCGGCCGCCGGCGAAGTTTGGCCGGGTACAGGTGGCTGTGGCCGTCAACGAAGAATGCCGGATACATGTGGGGAGACCCATCGTGTATCCGGCATTGTCTTGTATGCGCGGAGGCTGCCCTTTAGGGCATTTGGTTACAACCCGCATTCCTTCTTTAATGCGTTCAGCTCTTTGATTGAAATACTATCGCAGTCTGACTTATCATAGATGTAAAGCAAACCGATTTCGGTCTCGTCGGTAGAGAGCAAGATGGAAAGCGTGATAACACGTGCGCCCCCACGCTTGCCCGCTGTCTTCGACTGAATGGCAAGCCGCACTTTCCGTAACCCATTACCTAGATCTGTACCGAGCTTGGGGTTGGCTTGTAATTCGGCAATGAGTCGGACGAGGTCTTGTTTCAATGACTTGTAACGCCTTGCAAGGCGTTTTGCCGATCGATTGAATGGCGGAAGGGTTACGATCTTACAATTCATTGAGCAGCTCCTCTACCGGACGACCTTTAATCTTTCCTTCCCGTGCAGCTTTGGCTACAAGGAAGGCCTCTTTCAGCTCGGTCATCACTTCTGCTTTGGTCTTCGGCCTGTAATCATCATTTGTCGGGGCGTTTTCAGAGATAAAATCCTTTATCCGCGTCAGGAGGTTTGCATCCTCAATAGTGAGTACACGGCGAATGATGTCGTTCTGCTCCACCTGTAAATTGATTGTTGCCATAATGGTTTGATGTAATGATTAGTGACAGCAAAGATCCGTGAAATGACGGACATCACCCCATAAAACAAAAGAATGGGGATTTAAGAGCTTGTCTATGAGTGAATACTGATTATTTCACTCACCCAAAGGGAACGAATAAGAAACGAGCGAGGTGCACCTGCTTTCATTACTTTGCAGTAGCCATAAGAGATCTCATTTCTCGCCCGCAAAGGACGCCAAAATCTTCGGCAAACGTCACAGCAAAAAGCTTGAAGGCATGCGAAAAATCCTGCAATGGCTACGAAGGCCCACCCTTCGATGATTAGATAACAGTTCCTTGTCGAATTGCTATCGATGGCGAAGGGCATTTCCTTTGCTCTCATATCGGGCTTAAGAAGCGATTGAAGAATGGCCACTAAAGGTGATAAAGATGGGATATGGTAGGGAAAGTGAAAGATAGCGAAGTGAGAAGTGTAAGGATTTTTGTTACTGTTCGTTCCGTTGTGTTTTTCAAGGTAAGGTCAGTGCGCTTTGTCATCAGGGTAGCGGCTTTACCGATTCAAAAGGTGGGTGAACAGACTGAGAAACGGCGGGATTGGCAATCAAAAATGTGTCTTTCAGTCGGTGATTTTTTAACGTTCCAACGACAGTTTACAAGGAATTAATTGTGTTTCAGCGACAGAACCATGACCAATAATATGGACCATTATGGATATACAGTAAGCTGAGAGACTACTTAATAGATTCAGCTCGCACGCTCTATGTCCTCCTTTAAAAAGGACAAAGAGCTTCACGAGCTGTAGAAGGAGATGTTTTCAATTCAACTTATATCACTTCTCAAATAGATTACCGATATCCTATGCTATAGAAGAAGAAGTTTTTTTATCTCAACTTATAGCCCTTGAATGCATAGAAAAGGATATAAGAGAAGCTGACAAAACAGATCCCATACGCATATTGAATGTTGCTAACATCCTTAATAAGTCCGAACAACACAGTGATAACAGCACCACCGATAAGTCCCATTGTCATTAGTGATGAGCCCTCCTTGGTATATTTACCCAAGTCCATAAGAGCCAAAGGCCAGAATGCTGGCCACATCAATGAGCAGCCTAATGCCATGATACTTACAGCATAAATACTATAAACACCCGGGAGTAACAATACAAGTAGCGTTCCAAACAGTGCAACGAAGGAACAGATCTGTAAGGCTTTCGTCTGTGAAAGATACTTAGGAATAAGAATAATACCTGCGATATATCCTATACTGATGCTGATTGGGGTAATCCATGAGTACGTATGAGGATGAGGAAGACCTAATTCACTTGCATAATCTATAAGTGTACCCAAGACGATGGTCTCTGAACCAACATAAAAGAATATGGCAATTGCTCCAAGAACAAGATGTGGGAACTGGAAGACAGAATGCTTACTGTTTGCGTAGTCGGATACTGCTGAATCTGCATCGGCGTCATCTTCTCCAGCAGCTTTCACCTCTGGCAATGGTGACATGAGTGCTACGACACCTAAGATTACAAATAAGCAGATTATAACCAAGAACGGTTTGTCAAGATCTTCCAAGCCAACACCTCCACTATTACTTGCAAAAAAAGAGCAATAAACAAAGGTGATACAGGCCATGCTAACTTGTTTATCATGCCCATAATAGAGATTCTTTTTGCTGCACTCTCCGTTGGTCCAAGGATTGTTACATAAGGATTTATGGCAGATTGTAGGAACGTATTAGCTGTTCCACAAAAGAAAGATGCCAATAAAAAGATAATGAAACTCCTTTCAGCTGCAGAGAGAATAAACACTCCGAAGGCTATAGCAAACATGGCAAAAGCTGCAGCCATCGTACGCTTATATCCAATTTTACTTATCAATAAGCCTGCTGGATAACCAAAGATAAGGAACGGTAAGAACGTAGCACCTATAAGCATATATGCTTCTGTGGACGAAACGCTTAGCGAAACCTTCAATACTGGTACTAATAAGGAATTGATTCCCAATGCAAAGCCACAAGTAAAGAACATGAAAGCAAGGAAAAGCATTGGTGTAATGAAGTTGTTTTTACCTTTCACGTGTAAACTTTTTTTAGTTAAAAAAATAATTGAAGTCATCTAGACTTTTTAAAATCTCTACAAATTGAGAGGAGTTTATTATCTTTGCACTATAAAAACCAAGATAAACACTCCTCTCATGTACGAAGTACTGGACAAAGATACAATAAAATCTGAGATCTTGCCATTTTTTATCGGTGGCAAAACGCGGTTATGTGACAAAAAAAGTGACCCGGTGGAGGTCATTCAGTGCATTCTCTACAAGTTGAAAACGGGCTGTCAGTGGCACATGCTTCCCGTTTCAGCCATCTTCACGGGGAGGGTTTTGAGCTACAAGAGTGTGTATGCCCATTTCCGCAAGTGGTCGAGGAACGGCGAATGGAAAAAAAGGTTTGGGGCATGATATTGAGCCGTCACAGGTCTTTCTTGGACATGTCCAGTGTGGATTTGGACGGCAGCCACACCACCACGCTTCGCGGTGGGGAGTGCTGTGGATACCAAGGACGCAAGAAAAAGAACGACCACCAATGCCATCTATGTCACAGACCGGCAAGGCATACCGCTTGCCATGTCCACACCTGTTTCGGGTTCTCACAACGACCTTCACAACATCTCCCCGGTTCTTCAGGATTTGTTCGCAGGGATTAAGGATTCAGGCTTGTCCGTATCGGGGCTCTTTCTCAATGCAGATGCCGGCTTTGACTCTGCACTATTCAGGCGAGGTTGCCATCAGCAGGAGGTGTTCCCAAACGTCGCCTTCAATAAGCGGAGAGGGATGCGGAGAGATGACGAGTTATTTGATGAGCTGCTTTACAAGGAGAGATACAGCATTGAAAGGACCCAATGTGTGGATGGACTCATACAGGAGCGTGCTCAACAGGTTCGATACCACACAAACCAGTTGGGAGGGATGGAACTATATCGCATTTTACTGATTTTTTTCTAAAAAAAGACAAGAAAGAGGGAAAAGTCTAGATGACTTCATTGCGAATTATGGGAAAATAAGCGTTTCATGGACTGGCAATGGAGCATCAGATTCGCGTCGTCGCCTGAGAGATTGGCTTGATCCAAAAAGGCACTAATTCTCAAACATTAGATGGAATAGAGGCTTTTTCTATTTCTATCTCCGGACCCGCCGTTGTCTGCAATCAGGGGATGTATACCATTCAAAATCTACCTTCAGGAACTTCTGTACGTGTACAATGGGGAGCAAGCAACAATAATCTGCAATTAGTCTCCGGGCAAGGGACAAGAACAGCCGTATTTTTCAAAAAGGAGCAAGGGACAATGTGCAATTAGAGCCCAAGTAATCATCAATGGAAATACGATTAATACAGAAAAAAACAGGTATTTGGGTTGGAGAGCCGGATATTTGGGGTATTGATGGATATGAATCGTTGCCTGCTCCAGGGGCTGAATATTATAGAGCGCATGTTTCCGGTAATACAAGTTGTATTTGGGAGTGTAATGACAAAACGTGGTGTGAAATAACCCCTTTCCAAACAAGTGCAGTATTTGATTTTTAAGAGAGCGGGCACTTATATCATATCCGCAACCGGTGTGAATGATTGCGGGCGTTCAAATACGGTGTACTATACTGTAAGAGTATATAATCGCCGCACATTCTCTCTTTTCCCCAACCCCGCTACGGATGTAGTGACACTCAAACTGACAGAATCGGACGATGGCATTTTTGTCTTCCCAAGGTCAAGGCTCTTTGGCTACAAGGGGCGTTACGAATACGTATGAGATTCAGCTTTGGAATGGGCTGACGATGTTGCGATCGTTCAAGACGAATCAGCTGACCTTCCAAATCCCGATCGCGGGACTTCCGGCAGGGCTGTATTTCGTGCGTGTGATCAAAGACGGACAGACCTATACCGAGAAGTTGATCAAGAATTAGCCTCGAAGGCTCGCTGTGTAAAAAGTAGCATGCTAGCGAACTGTTATCGGGCAGGCCGAAGGGATGAAAGTCCCTCAGGTCTGCCCGATTTTCGTATGGACGAATGGCAACGCCCCCTTCACTTCCCTTTCATCGCCCCCTTAGCTTCGGGTCGGCTTTTGATGCGGGCGTCCCATTTCGGGGCGCGCGGATGTTTTCTTGGGGGCGATTCATGGGGTTAGTTTTTTTCGTATGGGATTAGGTGGCGACTTTGGAGCCGAACCGCCGCAGAGTGAAGGCTCCGGGGGCAAGGCGTTTTGTGGCACAAAACGGTTTTTGTGGCACAAAAACACACCTTGCCGGGCCCCAGAATAGGAGGTGCCCGTACCCTGAACACTTGCACTCAATACATGCAAGTGTTCGGGAGGGCATTGCACGCTAAGCGTGCATGTGTTCAGAGCTTCCGCCATACTTCGATGCAGTCCTTGTACCCGTCGAGATGCTCCCGAAGCACGCGCTCGACATAGCCCGAGATACTGGCACCTCGTAGACCGATCCTGCGGACAACGAAGTCCAGCCTTTGCTGGGTCTCGTCAGAGACGTAGACCGCCTTGCGGTGGCTGATGCGCGCGGGTTGGAGGTACGTCTCTCGGAATGCGGCCAAATCCTCCTTGTGGCTCTTGGTCTTTCGAGGGGCAGGGGGTGGAGCGGTCGCTATAAGCTCCTCCCTTGGCTTATCCGCCTTCGTTCGAGGATGGATGACTTCTTCCTTAGGCTCATCTGCTTTCTCCGGCGGATGAGCTGGGGTGCCTCTTTCCAGCTCGATCTCTGCGGGCGGATCAAAGAAGGGCGATTCTTCTACTGTGCGCCGTTTGACGCCATAGTCGCCCATTTCTTTCAACTTGGCGGTCAAGACGACCTGCCGTTGTTCTGCTGTCATCTTACCGTCTGCGGGCGGATCAAAGAATAGCGATTCTTCCACCTTGGCCTCTGCCTCCGCTTGGGCCTTGCGCTTTGCTTCGGCATAGCCGCCAAAGCCGCCCATCGCTTCCAGTTTGGCGGCTATACTGGCGCGCCGTAGTTCTTCCTCCGTCATACCGATGGCTTTTGAATGGGGGTTATAATGTCGGTCGAGCATCGCCTGCAAGTCGCTCTGTTTGTAGAGGATCTTGCCGCCGATTTTGTAGAAGGCCAAGAGGCCGCGGCTGCGGTACTCCTGCAGCGTGCGGGCGCTGAGCTTGAGCCGCTCGCAGACCTCCTCGCCGGTGAGATAAACCTCCCCGGCGAGCGTGGGGCGGGCCGAGGCGCAATAGCGCTCCAGCTTCTTCAATACGCCCTCCATGAGCTGGACAAACAGCTGCATTTGAGGGCTTTCTTCCGTAATGATTGCATGCTCTGCCATCGTTCATTCAGCTTTTTGAGTTCAGTAATTCAGCGATGTCGCCGGCTTTGTAGTAGCACTTATGCCCGATCATGGAGAAGGAGATCCGGCCCGTATCTCTCAGGGTCTGCAGGGTGCGAGGGCTGATGTTCAGCCGGCGGCACACAGCGTCGTTGTCGAGCCACTTGTCGACCTCGGGCGGGTTGCCAATAAGCCGCTCGATGCGGTGGATAAAGTCGGCAAAGGCGGAGCGATGTCGCTCCCAAGCCTTGCCATCTAACAGGATGATTTGCATGGTGCTTTGATAAGTATGAGGTTGCGTAATTGGATTGAAGCAAGCCGGCGCGACTGCTCGCGCTTGCTGTTTCTTTTTGGAGGCAAAAAGTCGGCGAAAGGACTCGCGGCGCCATGGATTGATGGAACACTGAGGATAAAGAGGGAAAACGCTGGAAACAGGCGGGCTTAATCGTGAGAAATTCTCCGGTAGGCGGCCTGCCAACATCGCTGGAGTGTCCGATAGTCCCGGCAGGGCGGCCTGCCAACATCACCGGAGTGTCGGATAGTCCCGGCAGGCGGCCTGCCAACATCACCGGGTGTCGGATAGTCCCGGCAGGCGGCCTGCCAACATCACCGGAGTGTCGGACCACTTTGGCAGGCGGCCTGCCAGCGTCACTTTGGATCGGCCGCCCTCTTCCTCGGCGGACAAATCCGCAAGGCACGGCGTAGCCTCTGCGTCTGCTCGCTGCCCATCAGTGGACGCATCTCTTGGGCAATCTTTTGCTTGCTCACCTTGGCATATAACTCCGTGGTGGAGATAAAACGATGCCCCAACATCCGACTCACCGTCTCGATGGGCAGGCCGTTTTTCTAAGCAGATGGTGGTTGCGAAAGTGTGACGCGCGGTGTGCGAACTGGCCTCGGTGTGCGGCGAGCAACCGGCTTTGACGAGCAGCTCGCGGATCTTTCGATTGAAATGACTGTTCACGGGAAACTCCCGAAACCATAGTCCCTCAGTACGACCCTGCCCCACGTAGGCGAGTATCTCTTCGGCGATGGGAAGCAGGGGCACGATGCTGCCGTTCTGCGTCTTGGTGCGGCAGATAGAGAGGTATCTGCGCCCGTCGCCGAGCGTGTAGACGTCTTCCATGCGGAGCTTCTTGAGGTCGGAGAATGCTAGGCCGGTGAAGCAGCCCAAGAGGAAGATCAGCCGGACGTGGTTGTCCACGGAGCGATGCGGGCGATAAGCCAAGAGCCGTTGCAGGTCTTCGGCACTGAGGGCGTTGCGTTCGTAGGCCGGCGTCTCGATGTCGATCAGTTCGAATGGATCCTCTCGAAGCCCCGCCTCCAGCATGGCCCGCCGAAAGGCTTGGTGCAGACGCCTCAGGTAGACGGCCACCGAACTCATCTTATAGCCCAAGTCGCGCAGCATGTAGAGGCGATAGGCTTCTATCAGCGCCTTGTCCACCTCGTCGGGCAAACAGCGCTGCAGCCCACGCGAAGGAAGTGGACGAAGCTCTTGTAGCTGTCTCGAAAGCCCCGCGCTGTGGCCTTGCTTTTATGGGCCGCCTTCTCCTCACAAAGAGCCGAGTAAATGTCGGCGAACGTCTGCCGCGGCTTGTCCTGCCGCAGATATTGCTCCTTGAGATACTCGGCCGTGATGTATTGTTCCTCCCGGAGCGTGCGCTCATAGAGTGCATTCAATCGTTGTTCGATGGCACCCAGTGCCTGATTGACACCTTGCGCAACCGCGGATGTGGAGCCCACTCTCCCTTTTTTCGCCAGCCAATCATGGGGCGAGGTCTGTTGCCGGGTGGAGAACGAGGCCGTCCGGCCATTGCACGAGATGCGACAGCGAACGAGGCACAGCCCTTCGCCGCTCGGCTTGCTTCGGTCGATGTAAAAGAGGATCGAGAAGGTACTTTTCATTGGGTTCGTGGGGTATTAATTGGTTAGATGATAATGGGCGATCGCAGGGAGGATGCGCGTGACGTCCTTAAAAAAATGCGCTCCGAAGAAGTCTCGGCATAGACCTGCGTCGTCTTGATCTCACTATGCCCTAACATCTTGGACACGCTCTCAATCGACACCCCTTCGGCGAGGGTCATTTGCGAGGCGAAGGTGTGGCGGGCCATGTGGAAAGTCAACCGTTTAGGGATGTGGCAAAGCGCAGCGATCTTCTTGAGATGGATATTGACGGTGTCGCAGCCGGGGATGGGGAGGAGGTAGCCCCGGGGCGGCTCATGGCGAAAGGCGCGCGTGTGGATGCCCCTGTACTGCTCGATGATCGCTGACGCCTCGGGCAGTAGGGGGATGTGGCACATCCGGCCTGTCTTTACGCGCGGCTTGCGGATCCAAGTCATTCCGCCCTCCTCGATCAGATGTTCCGCCGTCAAGTGGTAAATGTCCGTATAAGAGAGACCCGTGAAGCACGAAAAGAGGAACATGTCTCGGGAGACGCACTCGTAACACCCCAGCTGCGAGTCGTCCAAATCGATGATGCGCCGCAGCTCGTCCTTGGTGATGTAGCGCGGTGTGCCGACGTCCCAGCGGATGGAGTAGCCCATGAAAGGATAGGTGTCGATGACACGCCTTTTGTACAAGTCTTTGAGGAGCGACGCCAGCACGGTGAGATAGCCGGCGGTGGTGTTGAGTTTGAAGACCTTCTCCTGCGCGAAGTAGGCCTCGAGATCCTCGATAAAGGCCTTGTCCGCCTTGTGCACGGGGAAGTCGCTCACTCGGTAGCGATGCCGAAGGAAGGCTTTAAGATGCCCTCGAAAGACCCGGAGGAACTTGTATCGGCGTTCGCTGCGATCCACCCCCCACCCGCTCCCGAAAGCGAGCGAGGTATTCCTCCAAATGATAGAGCAAGCCTTGGCTGTCGCTCTGAAGTCCTAAGAGGAGGGCCTTAACCTCCTCGGCGGTTACAGCCTCGCCTTGCTTCTTCCGCAAGTCCTCATAGGCTCGGCAGACGCTAACCTGTAGGCTGTCCAGCTCGGCGTTTACGGCCACCGCTTCGGCGCTTTTACCGACGAGCCTGTGCTTACGGCTGTCCCAAAGCGACGGTGAGCAGGCCGTCTTACAACTGAATTGTACCATCGTTCGCCCCTACACTGAGGCGCGCCATAATCGGGCTTTTTGCCCGCCTTGCTCTTTGTGCCCCGTTTGAGGTAAAAGAGCAGCTTCAACGTTTTTTTCTTTCATCGTTTTGTTGCTTACAAAGTGGAACCTTAAAAGAGATACTTGTCGCTACGCAAAACACTGAATGCAAGAGAAAAAGCCTCGGTTTAGTTACCTCATTTTGCGTCTTCTTACCGAAAGGCAAAAAGGGGAACGATTAGGTAACTAAACTCCCTCTTTGAGGCCCCTTTTTTTCGCCTTTTTTTCCTCTGGTGCAAGCCTCGGCAGGATGCGGCAAAAGTCGCTACCCATCAGCCCTCTCGCCCTTTCTCGCTTTCCCTTGCTCCCCTACTCCCATACTTCCCCTCAGAATGGTACCGGTTCGTCGTTTTTGGGCGGCGATAAAGTCCTCCACGTTGGGGGGGCGGTGACAGGAGCGGGAGCGGAGGCCTCTTCTTGGTTCATGCTGGAGGCATACTCGCGGACGGCTTGGTCTTCGCTGAGGTTGATGAACTTGGCAAACTCGCTCTTGAAACGCAGTCGCACGTCGCCCGTGGCGCCGTTACGGTGCTTAGCTACGATGATCTCGGCGATGCCTGCGAGGGAGTTGCCGCGCTCGTCCTCGAGGATCTTGTAATACTCCGGGCGGTGGATGAAGCAGACCATGTCCGCGTCCTGCTCGATGGCGCCCGACTCGCGCAGGTCGGCCAGCTGCGGGCGCTTCCCCTCGATGCCTTGGCGCGCCTCCACGCCACGGTTGAGCTGCGAGAGGGCGATGATGGGAATGTTCAGCTCCTTGGCCAGCCCTTTGAGCGAGCGCGAGATGGTGCTCACCTCCTGCTCACGGCTACCGAAGTTCATGCCACTGGCGTTCATCAGCTGGAGGTAGTCGATGAAGATGCACTGGATCTTGTGCTCGCGTACGAGGCGTCGCGCCTTGGTGCGAAGCTCGAAGATGGAGAGGCTCGGGGTGTCGTCGACGTAGATCGGCGCGTCGTAGAGGTCTTTGATCTTGTACTCCAGCTGCTCCCACTCGTACTTCTCCAGCCGGCCGCTCTTGATCTTCTCGCCCGGCAGCTCGCAGACGTTCACGATGAGGCGGTTCACGAGCTGCACGTTGCTCATCTCAAGCGAGAACATGGCCACGGGCACCTTGAACGTGACGGCCATATTGCGGGCCATGGAGAGCACGAAGGCCGTCTTACCCATCGCGGGGCGGGCGGCGATGATGACGAGGTCGGAGTTCTGCCACCCGGACGTGATCTTGTCCAGATCGGCAAAGCCGGTGGGCGAGTCCGCTGAGGCCCTCCTTCCGGTTGGCCGCCCGCTCGAGCAACTCGCGCGCCTCCTTGATGATGGGGTTGATCTGCACGGCCTCGTTGCGGATGTTCTGCTGCGAGATGCGGAAGAGCTCGCCCTCGGCCTCCTGCATGAGCTCTTTGACCTCGATCGTCTCGTCGTAGGCCTTGCCTTGGATCTCGCCCGTGTAGCGGATCAGTTCGCGGGCTAGGAACTTCTCGGCCACGATCTGCGCGTGACGCTCGAGGTGAGCTGCGCCGCCCACGTTCTCGGTCAGCTGGGAGATGTAGAGCGGCCCGCCGATCGCCTCCGGTCGCCGTTTTTTCTTCAGCTGATCGATGACGGTCAGCATGTCGATGGGGTGCTGGCGCGCGGCCAGATCGACGATGGCCTGATAGATGAGCCGGTGTGCCCGTTCGTAGAAGCTCTCGGGCTTGAGCGTTTCGTTGACCTTAAAAAAGGCGTCCTGTTCGAGCATGAGCGCACCGAGGACTGCCTGTTCCAGGTCGCGCGCCTGAGGCTGGAGTCGGCCCATGTCCGAGACTTGTACGACGACGGGCTTCTTGCGCGCCGTGCGGTTGGAATTGTTTTTCTGCCATAGGGATGGGATGTGTGATAAGATGTTTTTTTGTGGCGCCAAAAGTACTTGTCTATCGGGTGGGCCTTCGAATCCGTTTCTGATTCCTTATCCCTTTCGTGTGATAGCCCCCAATCAGAATCTGATTCCCTATCCCTTTCGTGTGATGACCCTCAATCAGAAACTGATTGACGACCTTTTGCGGTTAGGGATAGCGAATCAGAATCTGATTGACGACCTTTGCAGTCAGGGATAGCAAATCAGAATCTGATTGATGACCTTTTGCGGTCAGGGGTAATGAATCAGAATCTGATTGACGACCTTTTGCAGTCAGGGATAGCGAATCAGAAACGGATGGATGACCTTTTGTAGTCAGGGATAGCGAATCAGAAACGGATCCACGACTCAAAACAAGAAGTCCCGTGGATCAACAACGGATCCGCAGGACTTCTTTGCATTTGAGATAACGCTGTACCCGGCTCATTGGCTGGCGCCCGTAGACGCCTCCGCAGACGCCTTCGTGTACCAGCGATAGATGCGGTCGACACCCTCGTCGATCTCGATGCGGTGGTGCCAGCCGAGGGCGTGGAGTTTGGAGACGTCGGTCAGCTTGCGGAGGGTGCCGTCGGGCTTGGTGGCGTCGAAGGCGAGGCGGCCGCCATAGCCGACGGTGCGGACGATAAGCCGCGCCAAGTCCCCGATGGTGATCTCGTGGCCCGTTCCGATGTTGATGTGGCAGTTGCGGACGTCGGGATCGGAGCCTTTCAAATCGGCGAAGTCGACATGCTCCATGATGTAGACGCAGGCGTCGGCCATCTCCTCGCTCCAAAGGAACTCGCGCAGCGGTGTGCCCGTGCCCCAGAGCGTGACGGTGTCGGGGGCGATGCCGTACTTGGCGAGTAGGGCGAGCAGCTCCTCGTCCGGGGCCGTGCGGGCGTCGACCTGCTCGACGGGGCGGCGGATGAGGTCGGCGCGGACGTCGTCCATGCGGCCCTCGTGGAGGCAGCGGGCCGGTGGATCTTGCGGATCATGGCGGGCAGGACGTGGCTGCGCTCGGTCGAAGTTGTCGTTCGGGCCGTAGAGGTTGGTGGGCATGACGGCGATGTAGTTCGTGCCGTATTGCAGGTTGAAGCTCTCGCACATCTTCAGGCCGGCGGTTTTTGGCGATGGCGTAGGGGCTCGTTGGTGTACTCCAAGGGGCGGTCAGCAGGGCGTCCTCACGCATGGGTTGGGGCACATCGCGGGGGTAGATGCAGGTGCTGCCGAGGAAGAGCAGCTTGCGGACATCGTGGCGGAAGCTCTCGCCGATGACGTTCTGCTGGATGCCGAGGTTGCGGTAGATGAAGTCGGCGCGGTAGCGGCTGTTGGCCATGATCCCGCCCACGTAGGCGGCGGCCGGGACGACGTACGCCGGGCGCTCCTCGTCGAAGAAGCGGCGGACGGCAGCGGCGTCCAAGAGGTCGAGCTCCGTGTGGGTACGGCCCACGAGGTTCGTGTACCCCTTTGGCGAGGAGGTTGTTCCAAATGGCCGACCCGACGAGTCCGCGGTGGCCGGCGACATAGATTTTTGGCTTGCTTATCCATCATCGGTTACTCCTCCTCTTGGGCGCGCAGATAGAGCTTGCGCGTGAAGCGCATGTCGTGTTTCACCATCAGGCGGACCAGCTCCTCGAACGAGGTCTTGCGCGGGTTCCAGCCGAGCAGGGTCTTCGCCTTCGTCGGGTCGCCGAGCAACTGCTCTACTTCGGCGGGGCGGAAGTATTTCGGATCTACCTCCACGAGCGAACGGCCCGTCTTGACGTCGATGCCGCGTTCATTCAGGCCCTCGCCCTCCCAACGCAGCTCGATGCCAGCCTCACGGAAGGCCGGGGTGCAGAACTCGCGCACGGTGTGCATCTCGCCCGTAGCGATCACGAAGTCTTCCGGCCGCTCGTATTGCAGCATCATCCACATACACTCCACGTAGTCCTTGGCGTAGCCCCAGTCGCGCAACGCGTTGAGGTTGCCCATGTAGAGCTTGTCTTGGAAGCCCTGCACGATGCAGTGCGGCGGCCGGGGTGATCTTACGGGTGACGAAGTTCTCGCCGCGGCGTTCGCTTTCGTGGTTGAAGAGGATGCCGTTGACGGCAAACATGTCGTAGCTCTCGCGATAGTTCTTGGTGATCCAGAAGCCGTATTGTTTGGCCACACTGTAGGGGCGATCGGGGGTAGAAGGGTGTCGTCTCGCGCTGCGGCACCTCCTGCACGAGTCCGAAGAGCTCCGAGGTAGAGGCCTGATAGATGCGTGTCTTGTGTTCCATACCGAGGATGCGTACAGCCTCCAGCAGGCGGAGGGTACCGATGGCATCGGCGTCGGCGGTGTACTCGGGTACGTCGAAGCTGACCTTGACGTGGCTCTGTGCGGCGAGGTTATAGATCTCGTCGGGCTGCGTCAGTTGGATGATGCGGACGAGCGAGCTACTGTCGGTCATGTCGCCGTAGTGGAGGTTGATGGTGCGTTGGCGCTTCATGTCGCGCACCCACTCGTCGAGGTAGAGGTGTTCGATGCGTCCGGTGTTGAACGACGATGAGCGGCGCATGATGCCGTGCACCTCATAGCCTTTGTCGATCAGAAACTCGGCCAAGTACGATCCGTCTTGGCCCGTGATGCCTGTGATTAATGCGGTCTTTCTCATTGTGTGTGATATACTATTATATGTGTTGTTTGGGCGGCAAAGATAGGCGCGGGGGAGGCTTAACTCCTTTTCTTCCTCTTGCATCCATCTTTTCTTCCCTTGATGGAAGAAAAGAAGCAAAAGAAGATCAAGGCCTCTACCGAGGCCGGGGAGGCTTGGCCGGGTACTTGAGTCTGAGTGGACTTTGCTGACTGGCTTTTTCAGCGCAGAACAACATCCATCATGCAACGGACGGGGTGTAACACGAAAAAGGGCACCCCCGACCAGCGGAGATGCCCTTTCTATCATGGACAATGAACCTTCTGACGATTACAGCGTGAGCTTCATGCCGGCGTACCAGCAGCGGGGCGAGCCGGGGCCGTAGATGTAGGCCGAGTCGCGCGAGGGGCCGCGGTCGAAGTCGTCCCGGAAGGCGTTGAACATGTTCTGCACGCCGGCGTGGAGCTGCAGCGTGTAGGTCTTGTAGAGCGGGATGTTGTAGGCCACGCGGGCGCCCATCTCGAAGAAGGCCGGCGTCCGGAATGTACGCGGGCCGTAGGTCTTGTCCGTCTGGCCCTCGCCGTGCTGCATGCGGTCGGGGTGGATGGTGGCGGCGGGGCGGCCGTTGAACTGCGTGAGTGAGCCGTCGTCCTCGGTCGGGATCTCGTGACCGGTGAGCATGTTGCCCGTATAGTTACCCGTCAGGGAGAAGCTCAGGGCGCGGGTGATGTTGAGCGTGCCGATGAAGTAGGCGTAGAGGTCGGGGGTGCGGTAGATGCGGCGCGTCTTGTAGGCGTCGTCCTCGTTCCACTGTCGTTCGGTGTTCCAAAGGCTACGTTGCGCGGTGAGTCCGCCTTGCAGCTGCCGGTGTTGAGGTAAGCGATTTTTACCCTCGAAGTTGAGGCCGTACACCTTGGCGCCGTCGGAGTTTTCGCGCGTCTTGAGGATCTGCGAGATGCCACCGATCACGGTGTCCTTCTGCGTAAACCCAAAGGCGTCCACGAGCTGCGTGTAGAAGCCTTCGGCCAGCAGGTTGAGCTGCCAAACGCCGAAGCGGTGGTACCAGTCGATGGAGGCGCTGAAGCTGTGCGAGGTCTCCTCGCGGAGGCCCGGAGCGTTGCGAGAGACGATGAGGTCGCCACCGGCGTTGTCCACGTGCAAGTCCTCGTCAAAGAGTTGCGGGGCGCGGAATCCCTTGCTGTAGCTGGCGCGCAGGGTAAAGTCTTTCGAGGGGCAAAGCGCAGGTTGAGGCGCGGGCTGAGGATGGCGCGGCTGACCATCGAGTGCTTGTCGAGTCGGGCACCGACGAGGATGCTCCAGCGGTCGTCCTTCCATTCGTTTTGCAGGAAGGCGCTCTTCGTGTTCACGCGCTGATCGATGGGTGCCTCGCGGTATCCGCTCTTATCGTTCAAATGATCGTGGTTGTACTCGATGCCCGCGGTGAGTGTGGAGGGGAGGAAGAGCAGGCGGTCAAAGTCAGCGGCATACTGTGCGCCGAACATGTAGGTCAGTCCGTTTGTGCGACCGTAAGAGGCCATGCGCTTGTTCAGCTCCAGCATATCCTCGTTCGTCAGGCCGTTGTGCGAGCCGGGGAAGAAGGACTTCTTCACCTCGGCCTCCAGCTCGTCGTCCGTGATGTTGGGGCGCTTCTTTTTAAGCTCGGCGATGAAGGCGTCCTTGGCGGCCTCCACGTTCTTCTTGCCCTCGTTGATGATCTCGTCCGCCGTGCGATCGCCACCGCCGTAGTAGCTCTTGCGCTGCACCTTCATGAACGAGCCGTAGGCGTTGAAGCGGTGATGGCCGTCGGGGCTGAAGTATTGGTAGCCGAGGCTACCCACGTTGTTGATGTGCTCCAGCTGCTCGGCGATGTGGGCGTTGTGGGGTTGTTCCTTGAGCAGGTCGCCGCCGCGGCGGAACTCGTGAGTGTTGTGAAACTCCAGCGTGAAGCGCGAGTAGATGTTCGGCTTGAGGAAGGTGCGGAAGCCTAAGGTGCGACCGTCGAGCACGGGTAGCTCCGTGTAGCCGTCGCCGTCGTGGTCGTAGCCCGTGCGGTGGCGTGCCCGGCCGAAGAGGGTGACACCCAGCCGACCGTTGTCGCTCACCATGGAGCCGTTGAAGTTCGTCGTGTTCTCAAACGTGTTCAGGCCGCCCAGTCCGCGCGTCTGGTGCGAGAGGGAGGCAGAGTTGCCCGTCGGTTCGCGGGTGATGATGTTGATCGTGCCCGCGATGGCCGACGATCCGAACAGCGCCGATCCGCCGCCACGCACCACCTCGACACGCTCGATCATGTTGGCCGGGATCTGCTCCAGCCCGTAGACGCCCGCCAGTGCGCTGAAGATGGGTCGTGAGTCGATCAGGATCTGCGAATAGGGGCCGTCGAGGCCGTTGATGCGCACTTGGCTGAAGCCGCAGTTCTGGCAGTTGGTCTCCACGCGCACGCCCGGCTGGAACTTCAGGCCCTGGGCGATGTCGGTCGATTGGGTGCGCTCGAAGAGCTTCGTGTCAAGCACGTTCACGAGCGACGGTGCTTCGCGGCGCATCGTCTCGCTGCGTGTGGCCGAGACGACCACCTCGTCGATAGCCAGCGCCTCTTCCTCGAGCTCAAAGTTGACTTCGAGCATCGTGTTGGGCTTCGTCTTGATCTTCTTCACGACCTTTTTGTAGCCGATGAAGCTGGCCTCGATGGTCAGTTCGCCCGCGGGCAGGTCCTTGAGCATGTAGTGACCCGTGGCGTCGGTGGCCACGCCGATGGTGGTGCCTTTGACTACGACGTTGATGTAGGGCAAGTGTTCGCCCGTCTTAGCATCGACCACGTGGCCGGTGACGACGGCGTCTGTCTTGGGTTTGACTTGTTCCGATCCGATCGTGGGATCAGTCGTGCCGGCCCAGACCGGCTGTGTGAGCGATGCGCAAAGCATCAGCAGGGGGAGGTAAATGATTCTCATTTTCTTACTTGTGTTTATTAGTGTGATATCTCTGTTTGTTTTTAGACAGTTGGAATACCGTATATCGGGCCCTGCAAGCCTGCTTAAGGCTGATATACTGTATATCGAAGCCATGCAAGCGTGCTTGACGCTGATTTACGGTAAATCGGGGCCATGCAAGCCTGCTTGAAGCTGATTTACGGTAAATCGAGTCCATGCAAGCCTGTTTGAAGCTGATTTACGGTAAATCGAGTCCATGCAAGCCTGCTTGAAGCTGGCGAAGACTTCGACGAGTCCCTGCAAGCCTGCTTGAAGCTGGCGAAGACTTCGACGGGGCCCTGCAAGCCTGCGTGGAGCTGGCGAAGACTTCGACGAGTCCCTGCAAGCCTGCGTGAAGCTGGCGAAGACTTCGACGAGTCCCTGCAAGCCTGCTTGAGGCTGGCGAAGACTTCGACGAGTCCCTGCAAGCCTGCATGAGGCTGGCGAAGACTTCGACGAGTCCCTGCAAGCCTGCATCAGTCTGATAGCGTGTATTTCCGAAGCAGGAGCACGCAACAATGGCCGTCGAGGCGAATCATAGCGCCCTATGACCATTGACAATGATCAATTGACAGGTGGATTACAGGGAGGTGTTCATAAATGGATGAAGTGCAAGGCGTCCGAGACCGAGAGTCGATCGGAACGCAGCAATTCGCCATTTAGAGGCACATCGCCGGCGGGCCGCGAAGGGATAGGTGGAGGAACTCCCGGCTGACGAGGGCAATGCAGATCGCCCTCGATGATGACAGCCGAGAGATGCGTGAAAGGTTCAGTGTAAAGCGTGGGCGCGATGGAGGTCATCAGCGCTGCGGTGAGGCAGGCCAGCGTAGCAAAGCCCGCCTGCGTGTGGGTGTGGTGGCCCGTCTCGGGCGCCTGGGTGTAGGGGTGAGAGTGCACGATCCATCGACCGTTCACGTAGTGCGCATGATAGAAGAACGACGTCGCCGCCGTGTATCCGATGAAGAGGATACACAGCCACATGGCCAGTCGTCGTCTTACTTTTTTTCAGTGCAATGCATGCGTGGGGTGTGTATGGATGGAATGCGCTTGAAACGTGTTTGAAATCGGGTGCAAAGAAATGTACTAAGATCAGATGCGCCAATCCCATCGAATGGGGACGGTGGGGGGGAGGCCTTCCCCTCGACGAATTTGCCACCTCCTTTTGGATGGTCGGGTTTTTACGCTCACTCTATCTTTGGCGCCGCTTAATTGAACAGTAACAAGTTATCTTACACAGAATGAACAAAGCGGTTATCCGAACCCTCTTTGCGGTCCCTTTTGCTCATCGGCCTCGGCCGACAAGCCGCATACGCACAACACGCTACTTCCGTCGCTGGCATGGTGGTCGACTCCATCACTGGCGAACCCCTGCCCTTCGTTACGATCGTCTTCGAGGGATCCACCATCGGTGGGGTCACCGACATGGATGGCAACTTTCAGCTGAAGAACGATCGCGGGCTGACACGCCTCAAGATCTCTTACGTGGGCTATGACACCAAGACCGTCACCCTCACCGCCGGGCACGCCACGACCGACCTCCGCATCCGCCTCGCACCCTCCACCATCCAGCTCTCCGAGATCGTCATCCGCCCCAAACGCGAACGCTACACCCGCAAGAACAACCCCGCCGTAGAGCTGATGAAGCGCGTCGTGGCCCGCAAGGACAGCAACCGCATCACCCAGCTGGACGACTACAGCACGGAGTGCTACGAAAAGATGACCCTCTCGCTCGATAAGTTCGACACCCGACTGGAGAAGAGCAAGGTGCTCAAGCGATTCAAGTTCCTGAAGAACTACCTCGACACCTCCGAGTTCGACGGCCGCCCCATCCTCACGCTCTCCCTGCGCGAGAAGATCTCCGACATCTACTACCGCCGCGAACCCCGATCCGAAAAGGTCGTCGTCCGCGCCACCCGTCAGCAGGGCATCGACCAGAGCCTCGATGAATACGGCACCCTCACTGCTAACCTCGACGAGATCTTTCAAGGCGTCGACATCTTCGACAACAACATCACCTTTCTGCTCAATCGCTTCGTCAGCCCCTCTCGTCCACCCCCGGCCAACACCTTCTACCATTATTATATCATGGACACCGTCGACGTGGGCGGCGAGCCCTGCACCGACCTGGCCTTCGTGCCCGTCAACGCGCAGAGCTACGGCTTCACCGGTCGACTCTATGTCACGACCGACGGCACATACTCGGTCAAGAAAGTGCTCCTCAATGTGCCCCGACACATCAACCTCAACTTCGTCCGTGAGCTGCGCGTCGAGCAGCAGTTCCGCCGCCGCACGGACGGCCTCTGGGAGCTGGACACGGACAACACCTACGTGCTCTTCCAACTCTTCGACGGCGGCCAGCAGATGTACGCCCACCAGCTGCGCAGCTACTCGGACTATCGGACGAACATCGCCAGTGCCGACTCCATCTTCGCCCTCTCCGGACGCGTCCAGACGCCCCTCTCGCGCTACCTCGCGCAGCCCGATTCCTTCTGGGCCAACCGCCGCCACACCCCGCTCCGAGAGCGCGAAAGCGGCATCGAGAGTCTGCTCAATCAGCTCAAGGAGGTGACCGCCTTCAAGGTGCTCCTCAAGACAGCCGAGATCCTCATCTCCGGTTACATCCCTATCAACGACGTGCACGAGAAGAACAAGCTCGACTTTGGCCCCATGAACACCGTCTTCAGCGCCAACAACATCGAGGGTTTCCGCATCCGCGCTGGCGCCATGACCACGGCCAACCTCCACCCGCACCTCTTTCTCGGTGGCTACGGCGCCTTCGGCCTCAACGACCGCCGATGGAAATACAGCGCCACCGCCACCGGGCCTTCAACGAAAAGGAGTATCACGAAAAGGAATCGCCCGTCAACAACCTCTCCCTCCAGCACGAGTACGACCTCTACACCCCCGGCCAAGACTTCCTCTTCACCAGCAAGGACAACGTCTTCGTGGCTTGGAAAGTGGGCCATCCGAACCGCAACATGAACTACCTCCGCAAGACCCGCCTGCAATACGAACGCGAGTGGCGGAACGGATTCTCCGTCAAGACTTGGGCGCAGGTGATGAACAACGAGGCCGCTGGCACGCTCCGCTACATCGTCCGCAACAGCGCCGACGACTTCACCCGTCTACAGGACTACAACACCACCGAGTGGGGCATCCAACTCCGCTTCGCCCCCGGCGAGCGCGCCTATAACAGTCGCCCCGGGCAAGAGCTCCGTCTTCAACCTCAGCAAAGACGCCCCCGTCTTCCGCCTCTCGCATCAGGTCGGTTTCCGCGGCATCCTAGGCGGCGACTATCGCTACAACCGCACCGAAGCCGGCGTCAGCAAACGCATCTGGCTCTCCTCCTTCGGTCACATCGACGCCTCCCTGCGCGGCGGCATCGTCTGGGACAAGGTGCCCTTCCCGCTGCTCATCACCCCGAACACAAACCAGTCCGTCACCATCCAGCCCGAAGCCTTCCACCTCATGAACCCGATGGAGTTCATGGCCGACCGCTACGTCTCCTTCGACGCCCGCTATCACCTCAAAGGCTGGATCCTGAACCGCATTCCGCTCATCAACCTCCTCGGGTTGCGTGAGGTAGCCTCCGTCAGCGGCGTCTGGGGCAGCCTCAGCGACCGTAACAATCCGGACAAGACCGACGGCCTCATGCTCTTCCCCGACGGATCGCACGCCTTCGGCACCTCGCCCCTACATGGAGTTCAGCGTCGGGCTGGAAAACATCTTCCGCGTGCTCGAAGTCAGCTATTACCGCCGCCTGACCCTACCTCAATCACTCCGACATCCAGCGCCACGGCTTCCGTATCGCGCTGCATTTTGACTTCTAACTCCTCGAGTTGCCTATTCATCACGAAAAGCGCCCCTATCGCCGAGAGGTGACGGGGGCGTTTTTGCGTTTACGCCTCTCTTTTCGAGAGGAGAGGAATATCGTCATGAAAAAAATAGCTCCTCCCTTGAAAAAAAGGGCTGTCGCTGTATGGATATAGTACTTCCCTTAAATCGAGAGGAGTATTGTCATGAAAAAAAATAGCTTCTTCCCCGAAAAGAAAGGACTGTTGCTGTATAGATTTAGCTCTTCCCTCAAAAAAAGAAAGGGCTGTCGATGTGAAACAATAGCTCTTCCCCCGAAAAGAAAAAGACTATCGCCGTAAAAAAATAGTACTTCCCTAGAATAGAAAGGGGAATTGTCCGAAAAAAATAGCGCTTCCCCGAAAAAGGAAGAGGTGTCGCTGTGAGGCAATAGGGCTTTCCATTTGAGGGAGGGGCGTTGTCGGGTGGGGAGGGGCGTCAGAAGTGGAAGAAGAGGCCGACGGTGAGGTTGCGTGGGCGGAGGAGATAGGATTTGCGGAATGTCGACGGGCCGTCGTAGAGGGTGTAGGCGTAGGTGCGGCGGTTGAAGAGGTTGCGGGCGGAAACGTTTACCTCCCAGCCACCTTTCAGGCTGCACGTCAGCTCGGCATCGGCCGGAGGAGTTGCTTGCGGAGGCGGGGGGCGATTTCGTTGCTGTAGTGCTCGGCCGTGAGGCGTAGGCTCCACATGCGATGCGGGATGAGGTGTAGCGTGAGACGTTGGGAGAGGTCAAGATACGAGGATCGGAGGTCGGGACGGTCGACGTGAATGGTGCTCTGGGAAAGCGAGAGCTCGTAGGCGGTGTTGCACCACGTCGCGAGACGGGTGGAGAGCTTGCAACTGGCGTCGCGATTCGTAGACGTGAAAAAAAGTGGGCACGCGATTGCGATAGGCCGTTCCTCGGTGGAGAGGAAGCTGGCGCTCAGGGTGACGATGCTCCGAAGGGCGTCGAGACCCTTGCTCAGACTGGCGTCGGCCGTCCATGACCGGGTGTCGGTGGCCTCTGGGATGGTCGTCTGGAGGAGGTAAGCGCCGAGGAAACGGCTGTCGACGGTGTGTGTTCGGCGACGCTGCATGTAGCCAGCAGAGGCATGGGCGAACAGCGCGCGAAGCGGATAGCGGTAACGGACGGTGATGTCGGCCGAGATGTGTTGCCCCAAACGGTCGTCGATGGCGCCCCTGCGACAGGTGGCGATAATCGCGCAGGATAAGGCCTTCGTAAAACGTCTGCTCGTCGGGCGCGATGGGGGACAGGCGACCGTCGACGGACAAGGTGAGTCGCGAGGTAAGGTACCACTGGATGTAAGCCGTGGGTGCAAAAAGGAGATGTCCGCGCGTGGTCGTGCGACCGGTGATGTGGTCCCGTATGGCGATAGGGGAGGAGGGAGAGCGGCAGTCGGACGGTCGCCTCCGTGTCGGCGTGACGGTACGCCAGCTCGGGGGAGACGTACAGGCGGAAGCGACGCGTCGACATGTCGTTACGGAGGCTGCCGAGCGAGTCCGAGAGGCCGGTCAACGCGCTGCGCAAGCTCCTCCAGTGCCGACGAGGCCCGTGCGCAGGGAGAGGGCGACGGGGTCGAAATAGAACGAGAGCGACGTATGCGTGTGGGTGTAAAAACGGACGACTCGACGCGCTGTTGCTGCTCGTCGCCGTCGCTCCGGCGGACGGTGAGGCGGTGCGGATGGGCGCGGTAGACGTTGAGCGAGCGGAGCGAGTAGGCGCGACGGCCGTGGCGACGGATCAGCTCCAATTCGTCGGAGAAGGAACGGCGGGGGAGCGTGGCTGCTTGACGGTTGGGGTAGGTGCCACGGACGGTTTGCTGCGTGTCGTCCCACCGGAGGTCGACTTGCAGCTTGTTGCGCACGTATAAGGACGGGGTGTTGGCCGTCAGCGTGATGTCGCCCGTGCAGGTGTGGCGGCGGCTGAGGGTGTGCTCGTCGGATTCGGTAAAAACGGTCGAGTCGTCGAGGAAATACGTCTGGCTGCTGGCCACGTCGGACGTGAGGCGGTGGTTGCCATAGGTGACTTGCGACGTGAGGTCAAAATCTTTGGACACGCCCCAGAGGTTGTTCGTCGTCACGAGGTGAGAACGGTTGAAACGACTGCGGTCGCCATCGATAGCCCGCAGGCGGTCAGGGGACACGTCGATATGCTCCATGAGAGCCGATTCGGCACGCTCGCCGTCGATGAGCAACGCGGCCTCACGCGTCACGTCGCGACCCGTGTTGTTCGACTTCAACGTGTTCAACGTTTGCGATTTCCGCTTAAAACGCATCAGCGCCAGCTCTCCCTCCCAAAGGAAAGGACTCGCGCCGACGGCCGCCTTGGCTGTCCCCACCCAGCGTGCCTTGGCGTCCTCCTTCAACCGGATATTGATGGCCGGGTTTTTGAGAAAAAGAGATGTTCTCCAGCGCTTTCACCGGTTGGTGGTTCTCCATCACCTCCACGCTACCCACGTCGCTGGGATGGATATTGTTCGTCGCTATGCCGTATCGACCCTCCAGCATGTCCTTTCCCTCGATGTAGAACTTGTTGATAGGCTTTCCGTTGTAGGTGATGGCCCCGCTCTTCTCGACTTCGATGCCCCGGCATCTTTTTGAGGACGTCTCCCAGCGAGCGGTCGGCTGTTGTCGCAAATCGGGAGACGATATACGTGATGGTGTCCCCCTTTCGTGAATGCTGGGAGCGCGGATGACGACCTCCCGCAGCGCTGTGGCCTGTTCTTTAAGGGTCACGTCGTACGTCGTCCGACCTTTCTCGATCGGGAGCGTGCGTGCGGCGTAGCCCATCATCGAAAAGTAGAGCACGCGATCGGTCGCGTCGGCCGTCAGCGTCACTTCAAACCGTCCGTTGGCCATCGTTTGCGTGAACGCCAGCACTTTCTGCGCTCCGGAAGGGCGCACTGTGACAAGCACACCCGCTATGGGTTGGCCGTTAGCGCCGTCGGTCACCGTTCCCGAGAGTGTCACCCGCTGGGCCGTAGCCGCGACGCCCGTCATGAGGGCTAACGAAATCAGGAGCGTACGAAAAGCGACCTTGCAGCGTAGTGCAGATGCAAGGCATCCCAGACCGATGGCGATGGGAGTGTGCTTACGCACATGACCGAGCCAGAGTGTCGCAGGTAACGCAGCAGATGCGATGCGATGGAAGTGTCTCATCACCGGTAGTCCCTCTCTATCAGATCCATATATACAGGTTCGTAGTCCGTCGACTTCAGACCCGAGGCGCCGAGTGCGCCGCCGTGCATCAAATCGAACATTTTAGCTTTGAGGAAAGCACGCCTGTCCACCGTCCGGTAGCCATTCTTCCCTCCGCGACGAGTAAAGACGATCGGTTCCTCCGCTACCCGCTCCAGCCCGACGGCTGTAAACGTATATTGATGGCCCTTATCATACGCCTCGAGGATCAGCCCCGGCAGTCCGCCGAGCTTCCATGGGCCGTCGCTGACGGGGATGTCCGTCGCGAACCAAGCCGTCCAATGGCGACCGCGAAAGTCGGCCGTCGCTTGCTGACACGTATATCCCAACACCTCGCGCGTGCTGTCGGTCATCGTCCACTGCTGGGCATTGAGGGTGTCGCGATACGTCACTTGATCTTCTCGCAGTCCGTCGGTCACGGTGATGGCGCCCGCGGGGTGATTCTTGTAAACAATTGTGACGGTGCGATTGCGCGGAAAGCTATTCAGGAACCGGCTACGGTCGCGATGCTTATGGAAATCGGCTAAGGCATGATTAAAAAGCTCAGTCGCCTGTCGATTTCCCTCCGGCGTCTGTCGGAGAGAGTCGTTCTGGAACGTGTAATAGCTGAAACATTTGGAGACTTGGGGTCCAATCTGCAGTATCAAGAGGTCTTCATAAAAAGCGACGTCGAGCGTATCCTTTAATTGCGTCGCCCGATACATACACTTCATAGATGCGCGGTCGAGCACGTCCTTTTGTGCCGAGGCATGGACGGCCAACGCCATAAATAACAAGAGGTAGCGAATCGTTTTTCATACCCTATCGTATTAGTAATCCCTTTCTAATGGATCGAAGAGCAGCCGATGGGCCTCGCGCTGCATGTAGGTCTTCCGGCGGCCGGATTGCACGATCGCGCGGATCAATTCGATGTCGTAGACGTTGCCTTGTCCACTGAGGAAGGCACGCTGGGAACGAAGGAAGGTCCGGCGATCGGTGTCGAAAAAAAGGGTTTGCCGTCGAAACAGTAGAACGTCACAGGATCGAGGCCACTCTCCACGATCCGGACGGCCGTGTAACGGTAGTCGTCGCCCCGGTCATACGCCTCGAGGATCAGCCCCGGCAGTCCGCCGAGCTTCCATGGGCCGTCGCTGACGGGGATGTCCGTCGCGAACCAAGCCGTCCATCGGCGACCGCGAAAGTCGGCCGTCGCCATGCGGCACGGGTGGCCGAGTATCGTGCGGACGGAGTCGGCCATTCTCCACGAGATCGAGGGCGTGGCTTCGTCGTAGCGGCAGGCAACGTGGAACTGTTCGTTAGTCGTCGTGACTCGCCCAGCCGGGTAATTCTTGTAGAGGTAGTCGTAAGTCGTTCCCACCCGCGGCTCTTTAGAATGATCGCGCGTGCGAAAGGCCTCGAGCGTCAGCGCTTCGGCCGTCGCGCGACCGTCGGGGTCGTTCCACAATGAGTCATAATAAAAGGTATGACGGCTAAAAAAACTGGCTCGCGCTTGCTCCGATTCGGAGGATCATGGAGTCCGTCTCCGTCGCCAGCCGTCTCACCGTGTCGCGCTGCATCGTGTGGTGATAATGCACCTCTATCGTGGCCGGATTAAGGCTCGTGTGATGTTGCGCCACGACTTGCGCAGAAAAAAGTAAGAGAAAAACAGTCGTCTTCATCGCTTACGAAATCAGTAGTCACGTTCCAATAGGTCGTATCGCATCACTCGATTCGGTTCATCGCCAAGCAAGTCAATACCTGTCTCCATTTGGATAAAAGAATTGGAATCCATCAGGAATCGCCGCTCCATACGGAGGAAATCTAGGCGGTTCGTTGGCTCAAAAACGACGGTTGTGGCTATCCTGTTGGTTAAAAATGATCGGTTCATCCTTCACCCGTTCTAAGCCGACGGCAGTAAACACATGTTGCTGCCCCTCATCGTACGCCTCGAGGATCAGCCCCGGCAGTCCGCCGAGCTTCCAAGGGCCGTCGCTGATGGGGATGTCCGTCGCGAACCAAGCCGTCCAATGGCGACCGCGAAAGTCGGCCGTCGCTTGCTGACACGTATATCCTAACACCTCGCGCGTGCTGTCGCCCATCGTCCACGTCTGCGCGTGCAGCGAATCCGCGTAGCGATAGCCCTGCGAAGAGATCCGATCCGTGATTGTCATCTGTCCCGTCGGGTAATTTTTATAGACATAGGTGCTCATTCGGACGTGCGGGAAGTCTCCGTAGATCCCATCCTTTTCTATCGCTCGTCGGAACAGCTCGCTCCATACTTTTTCCCCATCGGGCGTACGCCGTAGCGAATCACATTGAAAGGTGTAGTAACTGTAACACTTCGACACCTCTTTCCCGATTTGGAGAATAAGTAAGTCGTCGCGTAACTCATTTTTTTCAGCGTGTCGAAGGTGTAAACATAACGGTAGAGGCACTTCATGTGCGCCCGATCGAGCACCGGCTCTCGCGCGGCAGCCCGTACGGCGAGAGAGGCGAGGAGAAGGATAGAAACGATTGTTTTCATCTCGTTCAGTTTGTAGGTTTGCCGCAAATATATGAATCATCTTTATTTTTGGATACATTAAAAACGAATGTCGGGCATATTTTCCTTGAAAAATAAGTGGTGTAGATAAGAGTGGGTAGGTCTTTTGTTAAAAAGCAGATGACGTCGCTGACGTGCAATGAGCTTCCATTGAAAAGTAAGTGCTGTTGACGGCTTGCAATTCGTTTCCCTCAAAAAGTTTGCGCTGTCGACGGCTTGCAATTGGCTTTTCCTTGAAAAAGTAAGCGCTATCGACGGCTTGCAATTGGCTTCCCTCGAAAAGTAATCGCTGTCTACGGCTTACAATTGGCTTTCCTCAAAAAGTAAAACGCTATTGACGGCTTGCAATTGACTTCCCTCAAAAAGTTTACGCTGTCTACGGCTTACAATTGGCTTTCCTTGAAAAGTAAGCGCTGTCTACGGCTTACAATTGGCTTTCCTCAAAAAGTAAGGACTGTCTACGGCTTACAATTGGCTTTCCTCAAAAAAAGTAAGGACTGTCGACGGCTTACAATGGCCTTCCCTGAAAAAGGTTTTTGCTGTCGATGGCTTACAATCATTCTTCCTGTAAATTTTTTGTATGATCGATGAATGACTATAGACCAAAATCAAAAAAATGACTACCATTGATGGGAAAAATTTGGAAGGTCGGAAAAAAGATGGATCTTCGCACCCCAAACAGATACCATTTTTTTATAGCGAGTTAGTCATGAAAAATATCAACTATCAACATTGCGAGACTCCGAGTGCAGGAGGATTTTTGGGTTCCAAGAGTTAGTCAAGAACGAGACAGACCAGTTGCCGCTGCTCGAATCAGCTTCTGGATATACGGCCGGACTAAAGACGGACGTCGAGAATCACGGAAAGGCTTTTCGGAGAGTTTGATACGGCGCTCAAGGCCGCATCCAGTGTGCCGTCAGCGGCCGAGGTGTCGAACTTGGATCGTCAGCGAGACGATTCTTGCACAAAGCTCTACACTTTCGTGCGAGGCGTTTCGGGGCATCCGGACAAGGAGAAGGCCAAGGTCGGTGCCGAAGCGGTGGCCGTATTCAAGAAGTACGGCGGTGGCAGTATCGTCGATCAGCCACAGAACCAAGAGTCCGGCACTCTGCGAAATCTGATTCAGGATTTTCGCGCGATGGACGTCAGCAAGCTCACCCAGACCGGTATAAAAGACTTTGTTGACGATCTGGAGCAGAAACAAACGGCCTACTTGGCTGCCGTCAAGAAGCGAGCCAAAGAGGAGCGATCGGAGTTGACGGGCGTCATTAAGCAGAAGCGCAAAGCCTGCGACGAAGCGTACCTCAAGCTCATAGAGACAGTCAATGCCCTCGTCGTAGTGAATGGCGACGTCCCATATCGCGGCTTTGTCGAGAGCGTAACGTCGCACATTAACCATCAGAAATCCACTCTGGCGAACCGGCAGACGAACGCCGACAAGAAACCGAAGGATCCGAAGCAACCCAAGCAGCCGAAACAGCCGAAGGAGCCTAAGCCCCAAAAACCGGGAAAGGACGACGGCAAGCCGGACATCCACCTCCCCGAGAAGGAAGAGCCGAAGAGGCCCGGCGGCGATAGCGGCGCCGGAAAGAAACCCGACGGTGGCTCTGGCGCCGGCGGTGGTGCCGGCACCGGAGGTTCCGGCGATAGCGGCAATCCTGATATCCATCTGCCGGAAGAGGGCTAACCGTCAGTCGCTCACGCTCATCTCTAAACGACCGGATACCTGCCGAGCATCGCTCGCAGGTATCCGGTCGTTTTTCGTTGTTTGATGTTGGGTGTTGAGTGTTTTTTTGTTGGGAGTTAAGGTGTTGATTGCTGTCGGGAGAGCATTTTTTTAAAGGGAGAGTGTGTTGTTTTTGGTCGGTGATAGTTGCTTTTTTTGGGGGTGGGGGTGTTGTTTTTTTGGTCGGTGATAGTTACTTTTTTGGGGGTAGAGGTATTGATGGGAATCGGTGAAGTACTTTTTTTAGTGGAGAGTGGTATCGGGAGGCAGCGATGGTAATCACTTTTTGAAGTAAGGTATATTGTTTTCGGTCGATGATAGTTGCTTTTTAGGAGTAGAGTCGTTGATGGGAATCGGTAGGGTATTCTTTTTAGAGGGAGGAGTATTGATGAGAGTTTGGAATAGTATCTTTTTAGGTATTGAGATGTCGGGGATTGTTGAAGAGGTTCTTTTTTAGAGGGGAGGGGTGTCAGCGATTATTGAAGAAGCTCTTTTTGTCGGAAAAGGGCGAGCGAAGGTTGACGAGTAGCCTTTTGATGTTAGGATTTAGGTTATCATTGCCCGTCGAAAGTGCACTATTTTTTTAGAGTATAGTTTTTTTAGCTTTTCATTTGTCCCTCTATTCCTGATTATAGAGATATGAATCGAATCATCGAAATCTGCGCCAACTCGGCGCAAAGCTGCGTGGAGGCCGAAGCTGGCGGAGCCGCACGTGTGGAACTCTGCGCCGGCATCCCCGAAGGCGGCACAACGCCCAGCTATGGCGAGATCGTCATGGCGCGACAGTCCACTGAGCGGATCGCGATCCACGTACTCATCCGTCCACGGGCCGGCGACTTTCTCTATACCGCGACCGAGGTCGGTGCCATGCTCCACGACATCCAAGTAGCCCACCAGCTCGGCGTGCAAGGCGTCGTCATCGGCTGCCCTAACGCCCGACGGCGACATCGACGAGCCCCTCCTCGACCGACTTATGGCCGCTGCCCGCCCGCTTTCGGTCACCTTTCATCGCGCCTTCGACGTCTGCCGCGATCCGCACGCCGCACTCGAGCTACTGATCCGTCACGGCGTCGATCGCGTGCTCACCTCCGGCCGGAAGCTACCGCTGTGCAGGGTATCCCCTCCTCCGCGAGCTGGTGAGCCGGGCCGACGGACGTATCGTCGTCATGCCCGGCTGTGGTATACGGGCGGACAACATCGCGCGCATCGAGTCCGAAACCGGAGCCCGCGAGTTTCACACCTCTGCGCGACGCGTCGTCGAGAGTGGCATGATTTACCGCAACGAGCGCGTACCCATGGGCAGTTGTGCCGTGACGTCAGAGTTCGAAACCGTGCAGACAGATCGGCACGAAGTGGCGCGCTACGTCTCTCAGACTTGCATAAAATGAAAAAGGGGTGTACTTTTTGGCGTCGAAAAGAAATTTATTTGACGTTTTCCACTAAGAAACAGCAATCAAAACAGTCGAATTCGATCAAATTGGTCACAGCGAGCCTTCACGCCACGCAGGAGAGAGAATATACGCAAGGCAGCGACTCCGAGAGGCGGGCGTCGAACCGCGGCGGGCTCCACGAGACATTGTTTTTTTGAGATTAAGAGCGGCGCATTGCCCATCATATCGCCGCTCTGGTGTAGTGTTTAAAAATTCTTCTGAGGGGCGAAGATGTGAATCTTCGCCTTTCCTTTTTTTTAGAGGGCAGAGGATCGGGAGCATCCTATGGACAGGATCAAGAGAAGGCCCCCATACATATATTATAGGTACAAAGAGGAAGATGAAAATCGGAACAATTGAATTAGGGCGATCGGCCCGTCATGCAGGCGCCGATGGAAGACGTCACAGACGCCGCCTTCCGACTGATGTGTAAACGTTTCGGCGCGGATATGGTGTACACTGAATTTGTGTCGAGCGACGCGCTCATTCGTGGCGTCAGCCGCACCGAAGAAAAGTTGCGGGTGCACGACGAAGAACGCCCCGTAGCAATACAGATCTATGGCCGCGATGTCCAGTCCATGGTCGAGGCCGCACAGATTTGCGAGGCCGCTCGGCCCGATGTGCTCGACATCAATTTCGGATGTCCGGTCAAGAAGGTGGCAGGTAAAGGTGCCGGAGCCGGCATGTTGCGCAACGTGCCGCTCATGCTTGAGATCACGCGGGCCGTCGTCCGTGCGGTCCGTATCCCTGTGACCGTCAAGACGCGCCTCGGTTGGGATGCCGATCATCGTATCATCGTCGAGCTGGCCGAACAGTTGCAAGACTGTGGCATCGCCGCCCTGACGATCCACGGCCGTACCCGCGCGCAGATGTACACCGGCGAAGCCGACTGGACGCTTATCGGCGCCGTCAAGTCGAATCCCCGCATGACGATTCCCATTATCGGCAACGGCGACATAACCTCCGCCGAGCGTTGTCGCGAGGCTTTTTGATCGCTATGGCGTCGATGGTGTGATGATCGGGCGTGGCTGCATCGGTCGACCGTGGATCTTCCGCGAGGTGAAGCACTATCTACAGACGGGTGAACCACTCCAGCCAGAGCCGTTCGCGTGGTATCTCGATGTACTTAAGCAGCAGGTTTTGCAGAGTGTGGAGCGTCTTGACGAGCGCCGTGGCATCCTCCATATCCGTCGCCATCTAGCCGCCACACCGCTCTTCAAAGGCATACCGGACTTCAAGCCGACGCGTGTAGCTATGCTGCGCGCTGAGACGGTTGGCGAGCTTTTTCGCCATCATGGATGCCATCCCCGCACCGACGGCCGAATAGCCCCCTTTCGTAAGGCCTCATTGGGGGCTACTTCCCTGTATTGATGGGGCTTTTGCAAAGGTTCTCTTCCATGTAGTTGGAATAAAAAAACGCGCTATATTTGCGCCCTGAAAAAAAGAATAAGGTATAAATAACAATAAATCAGGAATTTCAAATGCAGAACAAAAGGATTCGTGAGGGTCTTCTCCATACTGCTCGCTTTGGTTTGCTTGTACTATCTCTCCTTCTCGTTTGTGACGAGAAAAATACTACAAAGGAAGCCGCCGAGTATGCTAACGGGGACCCCTGCTAAAGAGAGTTTTTTTATTTAGACTCATTGGCCAACAAGAAGGTCTGGTTCGGCGCCTATACGCTGAAGCAATGCCGCGAAATGGAGGTGACCTTGGGGCTTGACCTGAAGGGCGGTATGAACGTCGTATTGGAGCTTAACGTGCCCGATGTCGTTCGTTCGCTGGCAGACAATAATCCCGACGCCAACTTCAACAAGGCGCTCGATGCGGCTTATGCCCGTCAGGCAACCAGCCAGAAGAATTACATCGATTTGTTTGCCGAAGAATACAAGAAGCTGGATCCGGGCGCTCATCTTGCAGCCCTCTTCAGCACCTTTGAGTTGAAAGATAAAAATCACTCCCCAAAGCTCCGACGCGCAAGTCATTGCCGTACTGAAAGAGGAGCTGCAGAGCGCTATCGACAATTCATTTAATGTATTGCGCACACGTATCGACCGCTTCGGCGTCGTGTCGCCCAACATCCAACGCCTCGAGACGGCTGGTCGTATCCTCGTCGAGCTGCCGGGTGTGAAGGAGCCGGCACGTGTCCGCAAACTCTTGCAGGGTAGCGCCAATCTAGAGTTCTGGGAGACATACAACCTGACCGAGATCGGACAGCAACTCACCGCCGCTGACCACGCTTTGGCGGAGGCGCTGAAGTCCACAAAGTCTTCGTCCACCGCCATGACCGATACAACGGCTACCGCCGCCAAATCTGACCTCACGGCCAAGGCTGACTCAACCACCTCAGAGACCGATTCGCTCATGGCGCAGATTAACGCCGAAAGCCAGCAGTCGCCTGCAGCCGGTCAGATGACCGCCGAAGAATACGCCAAGGAGCACCCGCTCTTTGCCCTGTTGCAATTGAATGTCGACCGCACCGGTCGCTACCTCGTTCCCGGCCCCGTCGTAGGTTACGCCAAGAAGACGGACATGGACAAGATCACCGAATACCTCAACCGGCCCGAAGTGAAGGCTGTGTTGCCCAACAATGTCCTCTTCCGCTGGAGCGTGAAGGCGATGGACGATAACGATCAATTCTATCAGCTCTTTGCCCTGAAGGTCACCAACCGTGACGGTACGCCCGCCCTGAGTGGCGACGTAGTCACGAATGCCGTGGCCGACTTCGCCCAGCAGCAGATCGGCCGCCCACAGTACCAAGTCAGCATGACGATGAACGCCGAAGGTGCCCGCGAATGGGCCCGCCTGACCAAGGAGAACATCAAGCGTAGCATCGCCATCGTACTCGACGGCATGGTCTACTCCGCCCCCACGGTACAGTCAGAAATCACCGGTGGCCAGTCGCAGATCACGGGTAACTTCACCCAAGATGAAGGCAAGGACTTAGCCAACGTGCTCAAGTCGGGTAAGATGGCCGCCTCGGTCAACATTGTGCAGGAAGACATCGTCGGGCCGTCGCTCGGGCAGGAAGCCATCAACGCCGGTATCATCTCGTTTGCCCTCGCACTCATCCTCCTCATGGTCTACATGTGCGCTATGTATGGCCTGTTGCCGGGTATGATTGCTAACGGCGCCCTCGTCATCAACATCTTCTTTACGATGGGTATCCTCGCCTCCTTCCAAGCAGTGCTCACCCTGCCCGGTATCGCCGGTATGGTGCTAACGCTCGGTATGGCAGTCGACGCCAACGTGCTCATCTATGAGCGATCGAAAGAGGAACTCCGCGCCGGCAAACCTTTGGCCCGTGCCATTGCCGATGGTTACTCCAATGCCTTCTCCGCCATCTTCGACTCGAACCTCACGACAATCATCACCGGTGTCGTACTCTTTGTCTTTGGTACCGGCCCCATCCGCGGTTTTGCCACCACGCTGATCATCGGCTTGATCTCATCCTTCCTGACCTCTGTCTTCATCACACGTCTCGTCTACGAAGCCCTCTTGGCTAAGGAGAAGATCAAGCACCTGACCTTCACCACATCGATCTCGAAGAACTTCCTCAACGATCCGAAGATCAACTTCCTCGGTAAGCGTAAAGTGGGCTACATCATCCCGCTCGCCATCATCCTTCTCGGTTGTGTTTCGATGGCTACGATTGGCCTCAACAACGGCATCGACTTTACCGGCGGTCGCAACTATGTGATCCGTTTCGATAAGGATGTTCGCACCGACGAGGTGCGTGCGGCCCTCGAACCGCAATTCAAAGGCGGATCCGTCGGCGTCATCACCATCGGCTCGCAGAATCAGGTGCGCGTCTCGACCAACTATAAGATCACGGACAACTCGGCCGGCATCGACGACGAAATCATCGGCAAGCTCTACGCCGGCCTCAAGCCCTTCCTTGGCAACGCCACACAGGAGCAGTTCGCCTCGGACAACATCCAAAGCTCGCAGAAGGTCGGCCCCAGTATGGCGGACGACATCAAGAACAGCGCCGTCTCGGCCGTCCTCTTCGCTATGGTCTGCATGGCGCTCTACATCCTCGTTCGCTTCCGCGACGTAGCCTTCTCCGTCGGTGTGTTCATCTCCGTGGCCGTCACCACGCTCTGCATCATCGCCTTCTACACGCTGCTGTGGAAGATCATGCCCTTCTCTATGGAGGTCGACCAGACCTTTATTGCGGCCATTCTGACCGTCATCGGTTACTCGATCAACGACACCGTGGTCGTCTTCGACCGTATCCGCGAAACGATCAAGCTCTATCCCAAGCGCGACCGTTACGAGGTGATCAACGACGCCCTGAACTCCACACTCTCGCGTACGTTCAGCACGTCACTCTCCACCTTCATCGTCGTCTTCGTGATCTTCCTCCTCGGTGGATCCACGATCCAGAGCTTCACGTTCGCCATCCTTCTCGGTGTCATTGTCGGCACCTACTCCACGCTCTTCGTGGCCACGCCGATCGCTTACGAGATCCAACATCGCAAATCGCTCAAGGCGGCCGGTGCAACGGCAGCCGCTGCGACGGCATAACGTATAGCTTCTAAGTTTCTCCTCTGACTGAAGGGGGCTGTCTCCACATAGGGTGGGGCAGCCCCCTCGTCTTTTTGGGGCTGGTGCCTCGTCTTTTTTTGGGGGCCAGCACCTCTCGCTGTGGATATACCTGCGAGGCACTCCCGCAGAGGCTTGGTTTCATCTCTCTATCGGTCAGTAGGGGCGAATGGCATTCGCCTCACGTGTGCCGAGGGTGGGAGAGGCAGACCTACGTGTCCGCCCGCCTCCTTATTCTATCGGTAGCGGGGTAGGGGCGAATGCCATTCGCCTCACGTGTACCGGGGGCGCAACGGCATACGGACGGCTACGGACGCCACCGAACGAGGCTCGCCCCACTGGACTCTTCTTCGGGATTAGCCCCCTCGGCTCGCGGTTGCATGTTTTACCTCATGGAGAGTCTGAATCCTTTTTGGCGACGCCCATATCAGTTGAATTGGAACCAGTCTCTTTAGAAGTGTTATCGGCCGACTCCCCGCATGTTTACTCGCTTTTAGGCCTACTGGTGAAATAAAAAACGGGATTTGTAGGCTTTTCTGTAAAATCTAATCTACATTTGCCCGCAGTTAGAAGAATAAACGGAGTAAAGAACATGGTAAGTGTAGATGTTTATACGACCGAGACATTACGCCCCGCCAATCTGAAAGACGGGATAAATGAGGCCCCCTTGTTGGGTTTCTTTAAGTCTGTATTACCCCCCGTATATGTTAAAAAAACGGTACACTCTTCATATTTGCAACCCCACGCGAGCGGATCGCTTGCCGAGCCGCCTCGATGTGGACGTGCGTTGCGCGTGTTCAAGGGATGGCCCGCCCGGGCGAGCCGTCCCGCCGCACGCTCCGCGTACCGACCTGCCCCCGTCGACATACAGCCGAATCCATGGGGGCGATGAGACATCCATCCAGTCCCTTCCGCTCTTCCTCACATCCTATGATGGGAATGGACTACGTCTGTGTCGGTGACGCTCAGCCGGTAGACATCAACCGCACGGTGACGATCCCATCCGTATCGGGTGTGAAGACAGATCCGGGCGTAGGTATTTGGGATGTAAAGAGTCGTGGCAGCTTCAAGTTCAAGGCCACCTTCTCGGGCTCCAAACCGCTGGCCGTACGCACCAACCGCACGGTGAAGGGCGCGCCTGAAATGCTGACAGGCACGAAGAATGCCAATGGCGAGTATGAGTACATCATTCCGAACGTGCAGCAAGACATTACGCTGTCTATTGGTCCGGACCACGTAGCCAACGAGCTTTTGGCCGGTACAGCCGTCTGGTCGCACGGCGAGATGATCTACATCCGCGTTGATCGTGCTGACATCGCCAGCATCTATTCCGTAGCCGGACAGCTCGTCCGTAAGGTAGACCTGCCCGAAGGCGACACGTCGATCCCGATGAGTCGCGGCGCATATGTGATCACCCTTAAGGACGGTTCCGTGCATAAGGTGATCGTGAAGTAAGCATTGATGTATATGGGGTTCCTCTGTATGGAGGGCCCTCTGGTGTGGGCGGATTACTGAGAGAGAGGATCTGCCCCACCTTCAGAAAGAATCCCCGGCACAGCCTCGTAAAGGCCCGTGTCGGGGATTTGTTGTGTTTGCAGCACTCCTGCAAGTCTATTAGTATGGAGGAAGCCTAAGGAAGGCGGTGGGAAAAAAACGATCGGGTTTTGGGTGATAAGTGCATCGGTTCTAACGGATTTGCATCGGCAAAGAAAAGGCAAAGCGTTGGGATCGATGAAGACGGAGCGTAACCAAATCGTTACCTATGATTCGAGAGGTAACGAAAACGCAAAAATACGGCGGTAAACGTCTTTTTGGTGAAACGTGTGTATTGCGCTTATTTGTAGCGTTTTTGTATAGCTCTGAATGCTTCGCTGACAGGTAACTTTGCACACCCTAAAAACCCGAAGTAATGAAGAGAGAAACGATGAAGGTTTTTGCTCTACCTGAAAAAGGAGCAGCATAGACAAATCGGGACGGGCACCAATCATGGGGCGCATCACGTATGCCGGGACAATGGCTCAATTCGGTAGCAAATTTTCTTGCCCGCCCGACCTCTGGAATCCCCGTGAGAGCCGCCTTAGAGGCAAGAGCCGGGAGGCCGTCGTCACCAATGAAAAGTTAGACGATCTGATGTTGGCCATTAGTCAGGCTTACCGGACACTGGCCGATCGGGGCGTGGCTTTCACGGCCGCCGACATCAAGGAACGATTACAAGGCAATGCCCACAGTCGGACAACCTTCCTCGAACGCTACGACCGGCTGTTGGAGGAAGTAGATGCACGCGTCGGCGTCGATCTGACACGAGGTTCGGCGCTGAAATACCATCAAGCGAGAAAGCACTTCGCCTACTTTATACGGAGCCGTTTCGGCCGGGAAGACATGACTTTCAGTGAGATGACGGAGGACTTCTTCCCGCAGTTCGAGCGCTATATCAAAAGGGGAGTTAGGGCTCTCTGACAACTCCTTTCTTCGGCTGTCTTGCATGCTGAAGAAGGTGTGCCGGCTGGCTTACCGGGAGGGTCTCTCCGACCGACCGCTCTTCGAAGGAATTCGCATCACGCGTGAGAAACGAAGCGCACCGCGATCGCTCGACCGGACGGCCTTCGACCGACTGCTGACACTCACCTTTCCACCCCATCAAAAGGAATTGGCAATTGCCCGCGATCTGTTCGCGTTTACCTGCTACACCGGGGCGGCCTATTGCGACATGGTGCGGCTTACGCGCTCACACCTCTTCCGAGACGATCGCGGCGACCTGTGGCTAAAGTTCAAACGGCAAAAGACGGAGTCGCTCTGCCGGGTGAAGCTCCTGCCCGAGGCCGTGGCGCTCATCGAGCGTTATCGCTCCGACGAGCGAGAGACGCTTTTCTCGCCGATCCCTTACTACACTTACCTCATCCGACTGAAGGCCGTCGGACTGAAAGCAGGCCTCGCATTCCCGCTCACGGCACACATCGGGCGACACACGTTCGCTACGCTGATTACGCTTGAAAACGGTGCACCCATTGAAACTGTGAGCCGCATGTTGGGCCACGGTAGCCTCAAAATGACCGAGCGATACGCCCGCGTCACGTCGCGCAAACTCTTCGAGGAGTTCGATCGTTTCCTCGCCTTTACCCAAGATCTTCGTCTGACTCTTTAACCCCGGAATCTCATGCGCAGCACATTCAGACTCCTGTTTTACATCAATCGAAACAAGGCGAAAAAGAACGGAAAGGCGGCCGTGCTCTGCCGAATCACCGTGGACGGCCGTTCGGCGGTTATCGCTACGGGCGAGGAGTGCGCACCCGAGGCGTGGCAGACGAAGTCGGGTGAGACGGGCGACCGGAAGATCAATCTCCGCTTGCAGGCTCTCCGCGAACGAATCGAAGCATGCTATACGACCCTCCTCCGCCGGGAGGGTGTAGTCAGTGTCGAACGGCTGAAACTCCGGTTGCAGGGAGTGAACGAGACTCCGACGATGCTTTTTGGAAACGAGCACAGAGGAACTGCGAACCGTGGAAGCCTGTGTGGGCCGCTCAAGGAGTCCCGGCACTTATCAAAAATAACCGCCGTTCTGACAGTGGACTGCGGGACTTTGTTCGCAGCCGTGGCGAATCGGACATTCCGATCCCGACACTCGCGCCGGACTTCTTCGATGCGTATCGTTTATTTCTGAAGCGAAGGGGCTACGCTGTGTCCACGACAAACCGGCACCTCCATTGGCTCGGCCGATTGATGCGCCGCGCGATCGCCCGCGGCGTGATCCGTTTCAACCCTTTCGAGGGGTGCGATACGAGACGGAGAAGTATCGCCCACGCTTTCTGCAAAAGCATGAAGTGGAGCGTCTCCTGGCCTTTTCCGTCCGAGACGAAGCCACGGAGCTGAGTCGCCACATGTTCCTCTTTTCGGTCTTCACAGGGCTGGCTTACGCCGACTTGCGGACGCTCCGGGCATCGCAGATCGAGACGGACGGTGCGGGTCGGCGGTACATCCGAAAGGCGCGGCAAAAGACCCGCGAGGAGAGCCTCGTCCCCCTTCATCCGATCGCCGAACAGCTCCTTTCGCTTTACCTGAAAGATGACAAAACGACAGATCGCAGGATCTTCCCCGACGCGAGTTACTTCCTATTGACCCATCGCCTCAAGGCTATTGGTAAGGCATGCGGTCTCCTGGAGCCGCTAACGTTTCACGTCGGGCGCCATTCGTTCGGCACGCTCACCCTCGAGGCCGGGATCTCGATGGAAAGCATCGCCCGCATGATGGGTCACGCCTTCGTCACCACCACCGAGCTCTACGCCCGCATCACCGATCGGAAGATTTCGGAGGATGTAGATCGGCTCATTTCCCGAAGAGGGAAGGCGGGGAAGGCGGTGCCGCGCCGGGTAACCGGGTGGTAAAAAGCCCGGAACAGGGCGCGTAGGTTTGCCCCCGAACAGCCAGACAAAGCAGGAGAATAACCCCAAGAAATGAAGCCGTTATGGAATATGTCATCATCGAATCGTCCGCGTGGGAAGCGTTGAAAACGAGCGTCGAGGAGCTGCGCGAACGCATGAGCGAATTGTTCGGATCGAAGGCCGAGCCGACCGAGTTGCTGCCCGGCGAGGCCGTCTGCCGGATCCTCGGCGTCAGCCGTCGCACGTTGCAATACTACCGGGACACGGCGGCGCTGCCCTTCGTCCGCATCGAGCACAAGTGTTATTACCGGCGGGAGGACGTGGCGGCGCTGCTCGCCGAAAGCGGAAGCCCCGAGCCTCCCCTCAATCGGTTGCCGGAAGGAGTGTGAGGAGCCATTGTATCATACAATCGCGCGGAAAAAAACTTTTTTTCGGCCCATTGTATCGTACAATCGCATGAAAAAAACTTTTTCGGCCCATTGTATCGTACAATCGCGAGAAAAAAACTTTTTGGGCCCATTGTATCGTACAATCGCGAGAAAAAAACTTTTTGGGCCCATTGTATCGTACAATCGCATGAAAAAAACTTTTTCGGCCCATTGTATCAGACAATCGCGCGGAAAAAAACTTTTTTTGGGCCAAAAAAAGCAGAGGCCATGGAGCCTCACAAAGCGTGCGTCCCCCCACCCGTTTTTTTCTAATGACCAAACAAGAATAAACCAAGCAGAAATCAATGACTGAAGCAGAAATCATCAGGCGGGAATCGCCTGAAATGGAAGCGCTCTTCGACGGGCTCGCGTCCGTCGCGGAGCAGATGAGCGAGATTGCCGCCACGCACCGCCCTCTCTTCGGCGGTGATGTCTACCTGACGGGTAGCGAGGTGACAGAAAGGCTTTTTCATCAGCCGCCGCACGCTACAGGATTATCGCGACCGCGGCCTCCTGCCCTACACCCGAATCGGCGGAAAGATGCTCTACAAACTCTCCGATTTGGAGCACCTGCTCCGAGAGAATTACCGGACGCAGACACCGCCTCGCCCCCTCCATCGTATCACCCACAAACCCCAAACCCCATGACACAGAGAAAAAAAGGAATTCTCCTATTACCGACTGCGATTAGAGACCTATTTGAAAGATTATCACCCCGAACGGCTGGCCGACGAGGCGTTTATCCGAGACCGATCGGACGCCGCGGCGCAGGCCTATGAAGACGCCTTTCGGCAAGGCTATCCCGTTCTCGAAGCCGGGCATATCGCCACGGAGGTCCTCTTCGTAGGACTGCATTTTTCGCCGTATTACATGCTCGAACAGATTATCGAGAACGAGTTCGCCAACGTGGTTCCGCCTGAACGCGCCGCGGATTTTTGCGCTGCGGCTGTTGCAGAGTGACACTATCCGCGAGACCATCGCGAAGTACGAGCCGGGCGACGATTTCGACGGCAGTTCGGAGTACGACCAGCTCTACACCGAGCTCACCGGCGTCATCGTCGAACTACTCGAAGCGGACGGCGTGAAGGTGCTCCCGTAGCCTTCGCCCCTTCTGCATCCCGTTTTTCATTCGGCCGTGGCATCGCGCTGCGGCCGTTTTTCTGACCCCGATACCTGCATACCCAATTACGAGGATCTTTCCTCTACGGGTTTCCCTGCTTCCACTTTTTGTTCGCGGCTCGGAGCCGATGTCGGTTCCCTTGTCTTCGGGCAAAGGTCAGCAGACGATAAGGGTGACGTCAAGGCCGAACGCCCCAGAGCGTTCGCCACCGATAAAATCTTCCTGCTTCGCAGCGTATTTTTATCGGCGTAGAGCCTGCCTTTTCCCCTCATCGTCTACCCTTTGTTGCCTTCGAAACGAACCCGACATACTCCGAGCTTTGAACGCAAAAAAAATGTCAGCACGATATGAAAACGGAAAGATCTTATCACTCCCAAAACGGATTTGAAACGAAACGACGCCTTCTCACATTACCGCATAAAATCGTTAGGATAGTCGTCTGTGTTGTGGCGTTGAAAGCCATAGGCATTTCGGAAGAATTGACTGCTATCTTGATGCTCCTTTGGGTGCGACATGAAGTCGCATAGATAATTGTTGAAATGATACTTATGGGTATCAGCTTTTAACCCGCTGTTCCGTCAGCGGTAGCCTACCGACCAATGCACCTTAACGTTGTATTAAGCGGTCGGGACAAAGTACACTTTCGTAAGACAAGACAGAACCGTGAGGGAAAGTCAAGCACGGTTAGTATCATACCGTAGAGTGGCGAGGCTGGATAGTATGGTTAGCGTAAGCGAACTGTCAGTAAACTTCGTAACGTCACGAAAGAGTGTAAGATACTGGTACACTCTCCCCAAAAAGGGAAGCGGTCGGTTAATCCTCTCCAAGGTAGGATTACACGGATATAAGCACCGCCGGAGGATGAGACAGAACCCTAACCTATCCGTTAGTTATCTATGTGGAACATGGTAAGCCTGTATATCTCCCGTCATGTCAAAATGACGGGAGAGCTGACAGCAATGGAAGCCGAACGGTGTGCAGGTATAAGACAGCAGAAAAAGCGAATGCCGTTCTGTAATGGAGCGGATACGGATTGAGCCGATATCACGGGTTGATTTGGCTAACATCATCCGATACGAAAGTGGGCAGACTTTCTGTGATGACACTCGGTAGGCAAACAAACCGAATGTCATCAAATGGTGATTCTTTACAATAAACTTTTAGAACTTTCAAAAGAAGGAATGCAAATGAACGAAAACAAAACATCGTGTGCACCTACTGACAATCGGCTGACACTTTGGGACAGCATAGACTGGACCAAGGCGGAGTTGGCTGTCAGAAAGCTACAAGCGCGTATTGTAAAGGCTCAGAAGGAAGGCAGAACGGGCAAGGTGAAAGCCTTGCAGTGGACGCTGACCCATTCTTTTTTTACGCAAAAAGCCTTAGCCGTAAAGAGAGTTACTTCCAACGGAGGTGGCAACACCCCCGGGGTGGACATGGAAACATGAGAGAAACCCGAAGCAAAAAAACACAAGCGATAAGCGAACTCAAACGCAGAGGCTATCAGCCGAAGCCATTGAGAAGAGTCCACATCAAAAAGAGCAATGGCAGACTGCGTCCGTTGGGAATACCGACAATGAAAGACAGAGCCATGCAAGCACTCTACCTTAAGGCATTGGAACCAGTAGCAGAGACTACTGGCGATACTCGTTCATATGGATTCCGCAAGGAACGCCGCTGTATGGATGCTGTTCAGCAATGTCATAACATTCTCCGGAAAGGCTATTCTCCCGAATGGATTCTGGAGGGTGACATAAAGGGGTGCTTCGACCATATCAGCCATGAATGGCTGCTTGCCAACATCCCTATGGTAAGGCTATGCTCCGTAAGTGGCTGAAATGCGGCTATATCTTCAACAAACAGATGTTCCCGACAGAGGAGGGAACACCACAAAGTGGCATTATCTCTCCCACGCTAGCCAATATGACATTGGACGGATTGCAGAAAGTCCTTGCAGAGAAATATAAACGAGTTAGAATCAAAGGCAAGTTATATTCGCCAATGGTGAATCTTGTCCGCTACGCTGATGACTTTATAATTACCTGCGAGAACCGTGAAACACTTGAAAAGGAAATAAAGCTATTGGTAGCCGACTTTATGTCTGAAAGAGGTCTGACCTTATCGGAAGAAAAAGACGGTGATAACCAATATTCGTGACGGTTTCGATTTTTCTCGGTTTCAATATCCGCAAATACGGCAATGAAATATTGACCAAGCCTACCAAGAAAGCCGAAAAAAACGCTTTATGGAGAATATCCGTAAGGTAATAAAAAGGCAACAAAGGGGTGCAGGCAGGAGTCCTTAATCAGAATGTTGAATGCTAAAATCCGAGGATGGGGAGCTTACTATCAGCATGGCGCAACGCGTGATTCCTTTCACAGAGTTGACCATCAGATATTCCTCTCCCTATGGCAATGGGCTAAACGTCGCCACTCCAAGAAAGGGAAGCGATGGATTAAAGACCGCTATTGGCATAATATCCGAGGTAACAGCTGGACTTTTGCTGCCAAGTTCAAGAAATCAAATGGAAAGGAAGACCAACTCACAATGTTGACTTTGGCTTCCTCATTCCCTTTTCTGCAATATACGCAGATAAAAGGGGATATGAATCCGTTTGACGTGGACTGTCGTTTATACTTCAACCAAAGAATGAAGTCGAAAAATGCTTGTTTCACTGAAAGGACGTAAGTCTTTGCTTTACCTATGGGAAAAGCAAGGAAGAAAATGTCCAATATGCGGTGAGCCGATAGACACTCACAAGGCATGGAATGTGATGCCTACCGTCCAAAATGGGCGAAAGTGCAATCTATTGGTTCATGACAAATGTTTCAAATTATCCCACAAATCCAATGACAACAACAAGTAATTAATATGAGCCGGTCTCTATATAAGAATAGGGATTTAGAAAAGCTTGAGCCGTATGAGGGGAAACTCTCATGTACGGTTCTTAGGGGGGAAGAGGGTAGTAATGCCCTTGACCTACCCGATAAAAGATTTCTGTGCAGGCTGTTCCGCTTGATCGGACTATCGACAATTCGGCTGACGGGGACGGCTGATTCGTGCTTATCTTCCGGAAGGAAGAGCTGCGCAATCATGGCCATAGAACAGATGAAGTAGACAGCGCACAAGGCGAAGACGATCCGCTTCTGCCACTTGGGACTGAGTCGGTCGCACTGCCGATGCAGCCATACGTGTGCCCGCAAGTAGCGGCGGGTGAGGGTGAATCTCGTACTCATGGCCTATCTCTTATACGTCTGAATGTCCCTGTTCTTCCTTACGAGAAAGTGCTCCATGAGAAAGCCTTGCGGGTTGTTGTCTGAGCGGACGGCGTTTTGCAGCGTGCACGTCGTGATCAGGTTACGCTCCGTCACGTTGCTCGGGCGGACGATGAACTGGCGGGCGTAGGTCGTCACCTCATACGGGTAGCGATCGAAGTCGCAGCGGATCGAGTCCACCTCCACGCGCTGGTTGATATTGCCCGAGATGATGCGGTTGAAGTAGCCCTTCTCGGCGAGGTCGCGGTAGTAATCGTATGCCGTTTTTGTCGCACAAGAGGAAGGCGCGCTCCATGTTCTTCTCGATGGCGTCTTTGTCGGGCGCGACGGTGAAGAAGAGTTCGTGGAAACGGCGGACGTGCTCGCGCGCCTCCACGGGACGGTTCGCGGCCGCATCCTGACTGAGGGCGAGGATGAGCGACTTGCCGTTGTCCAAGACGTAGATCTTCTCCCGCTGACGGTTGGCAAAGGCGTACGACGAATAGACGACGATACCCGTAATGACTATGCACAACACAACGAAGGCGGCGGCGTAGAGCCGGATCTGCTTGAATGAGGTCTCTATGTTGGTGAGTGATCTGAATTCCATCATGCATGCTTATTTAATGAGTAAACCCTTGATCCGTCCGCCGGCATTGCCGAGTGCGGCACCCGTTCCGGCCATCGTCACCTTGCCGCCGGTATATGCGCCTTACACACCACGTTGCGCCGTCTGGTTGACATTGCGACCACAGTTGCCGATGCCGCCGCCGGCCTCGATGATCCAGCCCGCGACCGTCGGCACGCAGAAGAAGCCCACGATACCAATGAGGAAGAAGACGATGTCGTACCAGTCGCCGGAGTCGGGGACGTAGCCCGGATTCTGTAGTTCGGCAATGTCCTTGCTGATCATCAGCACCTGTATTTTTGGTCAGGAGTGCGGCGAGGATCGAGCTGACGGGCAACCAGAGGTAGACGGAGATGTACCGCGCGAACCACGCGCTGAGCGAGCCGCCGAGGCCATCCCACACGGCGATGCCGAAGACGATTGGCCCGAGGATGGAGAGGACGATGAGAATGAACGTGCGGAGGGTGTCGATGACGAGCGAGGCGGCGTTGTAAACGAGTTCGAGCGCACGGTAGATCTTTTTTTCACGAACCACCGCTTGGTGTTGAAGGCCGTGCGCTCGGCATACATGCCGGCCAGCGTGATGGCGTCCTCCGGGCCGATGAAGCCCATCTCTTGCACCTTCTCGTCCCACGCCGCATCGTCGACTAAGTAGGCCCGCGACTTGTCGCGCCGGTAGGCCTCTTCTTCGAGTTTGTCGCGCTTGTCGCGGAGCGATTGAAGGCAGAACCCGAGGGCGAAGGGGCGGAGGAGCAGGAAGACGCCATCCCGCGGCGGGACGAGGCCAAAATGACCATTGAGACGCCGTCCCGTGGCGGGACGAGGCCAAAAATGACGGTTGAGACGCCATCCCGCGGCGGGACGAGGATCGCTGGTTGCTCAAAGTGGGCATATAAAAAGAGCCGACAGCCATGGAAAGCTGCCGGCCCCTCATGAATAAAAACCAGAGGCCGATCTAGGGCACATCAAGCGGCGTGCGTTCGTTTGGTTTCTCCGAGGCATTTGCGCAGGCCGCGCAAGTCCCGCAGCATTTGCCGAGACATTTGCGCAGGTCGCGCAAGTCCCGCGGCATTTGCCGAGACGTTTGCGCAGGCCGCGCAAGTCCCACGGTATTTGCCGAGACGTTTGCGCAAGCCGCGCAAGTCCCGCGGCATTTGCCGAGACGTTTGCGCAAGCCGCGCAAGTCCCGCGGCATTTGCCGAGACGTTTGCGCAGGCCGCGCAAGTCCCACGGTATTTGCCGGAGCGTTTGCGCAGGTCGCGCTGAGTCCCCGCAGCATTTGCCGAGACGTTTGCGCAGGCCGCGCTGGGTCCCCACGGTATTTGCCGAGACGTTTGCGCAACCCGCGCAAGCAGTAAAAATCTTCATCGGGGCGTGTCTGTTTGTCGACAACGGTCGGCCGATTTATGGGTCGCCGCGCCCCAACCTACTAATGGCCTGCTCAATATCTCCGCCGAGGCGGTCGGCCAGCCGCATGACCTCGACCTTCTCCGTCTCCTCGGTCGTGTACGCTAGGTATTCCTCGCGCGAGACTTCCGTGGCGTAGACGGCCGACTGCATACCGCCTAAGCCGATCCACACCTCTTTGTAACGCCGCTCGGGGTCGTTGTTTTGATTGATCGAGAGGATCTGGTTTTTCTCCTTCTCCGACAGCCCGAGCAGCGCCTGTATGCCGTCGAACTTGGTCATGTACTTCCGCTGGTCGAGCAGGATCTTGCAGTCGGAATTGTTGATGATCCGCTCAAACTGGTCGACGGCTTCCATGAACTTGGCCACCTCCTCGCGGTTGCCCACTTCCTTCGGCAAGATCGTTCCGCGACAAAGCGAGGAAAAGTTGCTCTGCAGAGCCATGCGCTGGCGCGTCGTTTTGGTGAGGAAGAGGTAGCAGGCATGGTCGAGGAAGGGTCGTTCGTTGAAGTGGCGTTCGGAGGCGCGAGCGAGGAGCTCAGCTCGCCGTCCGAGAGGCGGCCGGCGTAGCGCTCCCTTGACGAACCAATCCTGTTTGTGCACGATGGTGAAGTCGGGTAGCACCTTGACGGCCTTGTGCCACGCGGCGTGCATCGCCTCGTATTCGGCCGAGGTGACGGTGAAGAGTTCGGGCAGCTCGACACGGAAGGCGACGGTGATGTCGGCGTCTTTCGAGACAATGCACCCTTGCTCGACAGCCAGCAGCGGGAACTTGGATTCTAAGGTGGTGACCTTGGTGGTGTTTCTCATGATCTTTTCAGGCAATGAAGAATGTGGCGGACAGAGCGTCGGTTCAGGAGATAGCGTGGGTGCATGCGGACGGCGGCGCGTTTCATCAGACCATAGCGGCCGAATCGGCGGTTCAGCGCGAACGTTCGCCACACCACGAGCGTGGCACCCGTTGCGCCGAGGCCGAGACAGAGGTACTGATCCATGCCGCACATGTAGCAGACAACGACCAAGAGGAACGTCGCTAACAGTCCGCCGGCGAAGAGGAAGAGGTATTGCGCCTTGAGCCCCTTGAACTCCACCGTCCTCCCCACGCCTTTATTAATCTCCCACGAAGCCATCAGAGGAAGAAGCTGCGTAAGATGGTGGCAGCCACAATCAGGAAAAATGCACGCTCCGAACCACGAGGCGGCTGTCTTACTGGTGTCTGGGTCACCTGAAGAAAAACTTTTGGTACACCTTAATCCCTCCGATCAGTCCGACGACAGCGCCGATGGCGTAAATGAGTTTCGTCCCCGGGTCGAAATAGGAGGTGACCATTTTCGTGGCCTCGTTGATGCCCGATAGCCCGTTGCCTTGAGCGAAGGCGGAGGAGGAGAGGGAAAGCAGTAATGCGGCGGCAAACAGTCGCCCGATTCGTTGTTTCATATGGTTCTGGATTTATAGGTTTTTCATTCATGTTGCTATCTGTTACAAGTAAGCCATCCACGCCGTGTCGTCGACGTCATTCGAACGAGACTTCTTCGGCGCTCCGGATGGTGAACGTAAAAGCTCGTCGAGCACCCGAGCACGTTCCCGCTCTTTCGACGCATACTCCCGGAGCTTCTCCATGAAGTCCGTACCTCGGAGCTTGACGGCTGTCTCTTTGACTTGATCCAAGTCTTCCGCGGTGAGACGATCCGGCGTTTCCACAGCCGTTTGCAGGCGGCGAAGCTCGCGGGTCGTTACGCTTTCACTCGAGACTTCAATATCTTCCTTGAGTAACAAGGATATCGCTTCGTCTTCCGGGGTAACCTCCGGTTCGTCCGCCTGTTCATCTTCGGCGACGGCGTTTCGATAGGCAAAACTATCGTCAGATTCCGTCCCTCCGCAAACCGATTCCCCAGCTTCCTTCACACTTCCCTCCAATGGTAAAACCGTACGCGTAGCCCTCGACTAAACCGTCCTCCAAGGTGTCATCCGAAGTGTTATCGGAAGGGACATCTTCTCGAGTCGGTTGCTCTGTCCGATAGAGATCACGCAGCAAGACATCTAAAAGGATCGCCCAAGTGATGAGCAGAAAAAGTGTCATGGCAAGGAGGTATTAAAGGGGTTCTTTCTGTTGCGCTCGATGGCCTCGGAGAGGAGCGTGCGGTGACGGTCGATGTGATCGGCGAGGATGTTCCCGATGTAGGCCGCGAGGGAAGTCCTTGCATCGAGGGCGTTCAGCACGCGTCGCAAACAGTCGATAAGCGCCCGATCGCAGGGAGAGGGTCGTCCGACTTTCCGACGAACGGTGAGCAAAAAAATCGATCTCGATAAGTCGATAGCGATTCGTCTGCAAACGGTGTTTGAACACTGCTTAAATCGCTTTTTCAACGGTGTTTCTTCGGGCGCGATGGGCGGCGCATCGTCGCCTGCCATTTGCTGAATCCGCTCGGCGATTCGCCTACGGCGTTGTTCTTCGATGGTCATGGGCGGGCGGTTTTCAGGTTACATTTCTCGATGAGCTCCTTCACGAACGACTCGATACCGCTACCCTCGATCAGACTTTTTGTCTGGTGGTAGGTAGGTGGATCGGAAGGCGGGCCGACCGTCTGTGGTGAGTTCCTTTTTGAAGCGGGCGGAGCGCGGCAGCTGCGTGTCGAACAATCCCAAGCCTTCGCGCTTGATCGCTTCGTTGTAGAATGCGATGACGTCCGTCCGCACCCGTCGGTCGATCTTGTTCCAAACGAGGTAGATCTCTTTGATACGGCACCTATCGTCCGACACGCCGAGGTCACGGATGGCCGGCGCGTAGGTCATGGAAGCTACCAGCGATTGGCGGTCGGGCTCGATCGGCGAGATGAGATAATCCATGCCAAGGGTGAGGTCGACGAGTGCGAGCTCATCGGCGCGGCCGAGCAGGTCGAAAAAGGATCAGGTCGAACGTTTCACCCGCACGCTCGGCCATAAAACGGCGGACATCCTCCTCCGCACGTGCAGCGGTGCTTTTGATGACACGGTAAGCCTCCCGGCCGAGCGCTTCAAAGTGCTTCTTCATCCGTGCCTGTAACGCCGGTTCACCGTTCTGTACGGTTTGTTTGTCGCGTTCGCGCAGTCCGAAGAAAGAGTATTGCGAGTAGTCGCAATCGACGACGAAGAGGCGCAGCCCTTCGGTGTAACAGAGGTAGCTGGCCGTGATCTCCGCCAGCGTGCTTTTGCCCGTGCCGCCTTTGAGCGACCCGAAGCCGATCCGGATCGGGCAGCCGGGCGGAGTGTTCATGGTTTCTTCTTTCATGGGTTCAAGGTCTGAGGTATATTATTAATAGTACGCGCGTACATTATATATATAGACGCACTTGTGAGTAGCTGTGTAAGTATATTCATATACTCACTCACTTATATGCTTATGCAGTTACTCACTTATGTAGTTACTCACTTATACAGTTACATGTGAGTAAGTGAGTAACCACACAAATAAACAGCTGCACAAACACAGCTACTTATAAAGGCTTTCGGGGGCTTCCCCGGCGTGGCTTCCGATTGAAAACAAACGTTTTACCCACGAAAAGCGCTGCCCTAACTTTGCCGCCAAATTGAAAGACTTTTGGGGAGCCGAACCTTCTTCTCAGATACACGGCCCAAAGGCCGGGCAAGGTGTGTTTTTGTGCTACAAAAACCGTTTTGTGCTACAAAACGCCTTGCCCCCGGAGCGGCCTCCGCGCGGTTCGGCTCCAAAGTCGCCACCTAATCTTATACGAAAAACCAGAGCCCCATGAATCGACCCAAGAAAACACCCGTTCGCTCCCCAAAATGGAACGCCTTCCACTTCCCGACAGCCGCGACCAGCTTCGGCTGATCGAACTCTTCAAACGCTCCGGCGCCCGCACGAAAACGGAGTACATCCGTGCGCGCATCTTAGATGAGCATTTTTCGTGTCGTGATCGTCGACAAGAGTCGCGAGGACTTCGTCCGCAGGCTAACCGAGTTCACCGCCGCGCTAAACAAGATCGGCGTGCTGTACAACCGAGGCCGTTCGCGCCATCAACACGTATCACTCTCCGAAAACGGCCGTCGTCATGCTTCGTAAGTTGGAGGGATACGCGGCCGACATCCACCGGTTGCAGGAGCGAGTCGTCGCCTTAACTGAAGCCCTCCGGCAGGGAGATTGACCGATGATTGCGAAAATTTCACCGCCCTCCAAAGACCTGATGAAAACGCTCACGTACAACTTCCGGAAAGTCGATCGAGACCAAGCCGACATTCTCCTGTCCGGGCAGCTTTCGGCAGACGGAAGGCTGACGGCCGAACGTGTTTTCAGGGAGATGACGACCTACATCCCGAGTGGTACGCGGACGAAAAACGTTATCTTTCACGCCTCGATCAATCCTCGCCCCGATGAGCCACTCTCCGACGACCGCCTCCGAACAATCGCACACGAATACCTATGTCGTCTCGGTTACGGCGACCAGCCCTTCATCGTGTTCAAGCACCGAGACATCGCGCGGGAACACATTCACCTCGTCTCGACACGGGTCAGGCACGACGGCAGCAAGATTCGGGACGCGATGGAGCACGTCCGAAGCACCCGCATCATGCGGAGTCTGGAGGCGAAGTTCGGCCTCCTCCCCAGTCGGAAGAAGAAGGATGTTTCTGTCCAACCGTCAGCTGTTGAGATTAATGCGGGAGACATCAAGCGGCAGGTTGCGGCCGCTGTAGAGCACGTGCTCGGGCGGTACGCATTTCAGTCTGTCGGGGAGATGAATCTGCTGCTTGTGCGTTTCCGTGTGACGGCCGAGGAGGTCAAAACGGAGCGGAAGGGTAGACCCTTCGATGGGATCGTCTACGCGGCAACCGATGCCGACGGACGCAAGATCTGCACGCCGATCAAGGCTTCTGAGATCGGTCGGCAGGTCAGTTACGCGGCGCTTCGTCGTCACTTTGAGCAGTCGAAAAGCGTTGTCCGAGAGCGGTCGGGAGCGATTCGCCGTGCGATTGCCGACGTGATGCAGACGTCGCCCGACCGTGCGGAGTTCATCGACCGCATACGTGGGCACGGCATTGAGACCGTACTCCGAATCAACGCTGCCGGACGCCTGTACGGCATCACCTTCATCGACGATGCGAACGGCATCGCTGTTAATGGTTCGCGTCTCGGAAAGGGCTTCGCAGCGAACATGTTCAACGCCTATTTCGCGGGCGGCGCGAATCCGTTCATAGATGAAGGCTGGCCAAAAGAGAAAGAAGAACGAGCGGCTGCGGTGGAGGAACTGACAGAAAGTCCGAACGACATGCCCCCGACGGAGATCGATCTCGGTTTTGCAAGTACATGGCGCCGACCTTCGAGAATTGGCCTTCCAACGTCGGCTGAGAAACCGCGCCCGCGTGCGTTTACGCCGAAAAACCGCGGTAACAGTTCTGAATCTTGGAGGATTCCGCTCTACTTTTCAAAAAGGAGCGCTGGAAGCTGCACTTCCGGAGTCACTTTTCAAAAAGCAGTGCTGGAAGCTGCACTTCCGGGAGTCACTTTTTCAAAAGGAGCGCTGGAAGCTCAGCTTCCGGAGTCACTTTTCAAAAAGCAGTGCTGGAAGCTGCACTTCCGGAGTCACTTTTCAAAAAGTAGTGCTGGAAGCTCAGCTTCCGGATCCACTTTTCAAAAAGCAGTGCTGGAAGCTGCACTTCTGGAGTCACTTTTTCAAAAAGTAGTGCTGGAAGCTGCACTTCCGGAGTCACTTTTTCAAAAAGCAGCGCTGGAAGCTCAGCTTCCGATGCTGCTTTAGAAAAAAAGGAGATCATCCATAAAACACTTAGAATCAATAGAAAGCCAAACAAATTCACACCAACACCCTATGCAAAACGAAGATGATTTAAGGGGCCTCGCCAAGACGATGGACCTCATGCGAGCGATCGCAATTCTTTTCACCGCCATGCACGCGTACTGGTTCTGCTACGCGGCCTTCCGCGACCGACAGCTCACGCTTGCGGTCGTCGACACTATCCTACTAAACTTCGACCGTTCCACCGGGCTGTTCGCCTCGCCGCTCTGGACGAAGCTCTTTGCCACTGTCTTTTTGTCACTCTCCTGCCTCGGTACAAAGGGCGTCCGAACGGAGCAAATCACCCGGCCGCGCATCGGGGCAGTTGCCGCCGCGGGCATCCTGCTGTTCTTCCTGAACAGCTGGACGCTCCGCCTGCCGATCGGGACGGACGTGTGCGCCGGGCTGTATCTCACGACCCTCGCCGCCGGATTCGTCTGCCTGCTCATGGCCGGGTCGTGGGCGAGCCGTCTGCTGAAGAACAACCTCATGGACGACGTCTTCAATGTGGAGAACGAAAGTTTCATGCAGGAGACCCGCCTGATGACGAACGAATACTCCGTCAACCTCCCGTGGCGCGTTTCTATTATCGGAAGAAATGGCAGTCCGGATGGATCAATGTCGTCAATCCGTTTCGCGCCACGATGGTGCTCGGCACACCCGGATCGGGCAAGTCGTACGCCATCGTAAACAACTACATCAAGCAGCAGATCGAGAAAGGAGTTGACGGGAAAAACCGTTGACGGCTTCAGTGTGTCCCATATTGAGCAGTTGATTGATACGCTTAAAAAAATGAGACGTATCAGCCGAAACCCTCACAGCGAGTTTACATCCCGAAGAAAAATGGGAAGAAGAGACCGCTAGGTATTCCCTCATTGATGGACAAACTTCTTCAGGAGGTTGTCAGAATGATCTTAGAAGCTATTTACGAGGGCAGTTTTGAATACACTTCGCATGGTTTCAGACCACAACGAAGTCCGCAAACTGCACTTTCAAGCATTCAACGATCATTCAACGGAACGAAGTGGTTTATTGAAGGAGACATCAAAGGCTTCTTCGATCACATCAACCACGAAATACTGATAGCCATTCTGTCAGAAAGAATTTCTGATGAGAGCTTCCTTCGACTCATCAGAAAGTTTCTGAATGCAGGATATATGGAAGATCAGGTATTCCACAAATCATACAGTGGAACTCCGCAAGGTGGCATCATCAGCCCCATACTGGCTAACATCTACCTTGACAAGTTTGATAAGTATATCAAGGCCTACATCAAGCACTTCAATAAGGGGAAAAGACGCAAGGAAAATCCGATTGTAAAACGTTTGGGGCAATGTAAAGCCAAGTTAGTTGCGGAATTACGAAACACAGTTGATGAAACAACACGTCAGCTGTTGTTAGCTAAAAATCAGAGGAATTGTCAAAGAGAGACTGAACTATCCAGCCGCCGATGAAATGGATGATAGTATCAAACGACTGAAATATATAAGATACGCGGATGATTTTTCTGATAGGAGTAATTGGCAGTAAACAAGATTGCATCCAAATCAAAGAGGACATAAAGCAATTTATGGCTGACAAATTGAAATTGGAACTATCTGATGAAAAAAACGCTGATTACCCATGCAAGAAAAACATGCCAAATTTCCGGATATGATGTCTTTACAGCGAAGTCCAATGATGCACGCAGAGACAAGAACGGTCATTTGACAAGGTCATTAGACCACAAGATTGTCTTATATGTAACAACTGAGACGATGAGAAAGAAACTTCTCGAATATGATGCTGTAAAGATTGTCAGGCAAAATGGGAAAGAGGTTTGGAAGCCAAAAGGTCGTTCATATATGAGATGTCTTGATGATTTGGAGATTATAAGCCAATATAACGCTGAAATCATGGGGTTCTATAACTACTACTCGATAGCGAACAACAGCCCGGTTATTGACTCGTTCTATCATATTATGGAGTATAGTATGTACAAGACATACGCCGCCAAATACACTACTTCAAAAAAGAAAATTATTGCCAAGTACAAGAAGAACGGCGTGTTTTTCCATACCATACACAAATAAAAAGGGATATGAGGTCAAGCGTGAGTTTTACGACAAAGGTTTCAAACGCAAGGGGAACTACCGAACCGCTATTTGAATGACAGAAAAACATTAGCAGTATGTTCTGCATGTCATCACAAAATGCATTCGGGGAGAAAGTTAGACTGAATGATAAGGTGGAGAGCCGTGTACGGGGAGACCTGTACGCACGGTTCGGAGGCGAGTGCTTGGAAACCTACCATTGTAACAAATGGCAAGGCGCCGGGTGCTTAGCCTATGGCCAAATTGCCAGCGCCAAAATCCCGCTTTCGCGCATGATTTCGCCCGCACTTTATTGGGTGATGACGGGCAACGATTTCACGCTCGATATCAACAATCCCGCGTCGCCGAAGATCTTAGTCGTAGGTAACAATCCCGACCGACAGAACATTTACTCAGCCGCCCTCGGGCTATACAATAGCCGCATTGTGAAGCTGATCAACAAGAAGAAGCAGCTCAAAAGTTCGGTCATCATCGACGAGCTACCGACGATTTACTTCCGCGGTCTCGACAACCTGATCGCCACGGCGCGCAGTAACAAGGTGGCTGTCTGCCTTGGTTTTCAGGACTTCTCGCAGCTCACGCGCGACTACGGTGAAAAAGGAAAGTCGGGTGATTCAGAACACGGTCGGGAATGTGTTTTTCAGGGGCAGGGTAGTGGGCGAAACCGCCAAGACGCTCTCCGAACGGTTCGGTAAAGTCCTGCAAAGAAGGCAGTCCGTCTCCATCAATCGGCAGGACGTTTCGACCTCCATCAACACGCAAATGGACAGCCTGATTCCGGCGTCGAAGATTAGCAACCTGACGCAGGGTATGTTTGTCGGTGCCGTCTCCGACAACTTCGACGAACGCATCGAGCAGAAGATCTTCCACGCGGAGATTGTGGCCGATACCGCCAAAGTGTCCGCTGAGATGAAGTCTTACCGCCCAATCCCCGTCATTGCCGACTTCCGCGACGCCTCCGGCGACGATACGATGAAGGCCTCCATCGACGCGAATTATCGCCAAATCAAACAGGAGATCCTCTCGCTCGTGGACTCCGAAATCGCCCGCATCAAAAGCCGACCCGAAACTACAGGGGCTGATGAAAGGATGAGATCAAAAAAACGCATTTTTGGGGAAAGAAATACACTTTTTGTGTAATGCGGTTTTCTTTGGTCTTATCGACCTTTGCAGTAAAAATCAGAGGAATGAAAGAACGATATAGAAGGAACCGCATTTACGTAGATGCGGAAGAGCAAGAGAAAGTGCGCGAATTTGGAGTGTTTTTGGGTGGTGCCGGCATCGGTAGCATCATTTCTGAATGTGCGCTCAGATTCGGATTTGAAACGCTTACCATTGTGGATGGAGACAAGGTGGAAGAATCGAATCTGAACCGACAGAATTATCGGATGTGCGACATTGGGAAACCAAAGGTCGAAGCGTTGAAAGAAAGACTGCTAAGCATCAATCCAAGCGCAAATATCACAGCTGTGAATATCTTTATAGATAAAGACAATATGGTTGAATTACTCGAAGGACATTCCGCGGCCATTAATGCACTTGATTTCTCATCAAATGTGCCGTTCCTGTTCGATGCGCATTGTCGGCAATGCAAAAATACCGGTATTGCACCCTTACAACCTTGGTTGGGGTGGATTGGTAATGGCTGTTTCACCTGATGGCCCACAATTGAGCGAGCTCTCGGACGATCATCACAATTTTGAAGTACGATTAGTCCAACGTAGGATCATTGACTATTTCCGTTTTTTGGGGGAGACCCAAACGATGGCTTGAGGATATAATGGCACGCTACAAAGTAGAAAAAGGGTCCGACTCCTCCACCTCAGTTATCTGTCGCTTCGTGGATAGTCGGCGGGCTTTGTACCAATCTGCTATTCTGCCTTGCCACCGGATACCGAGTGAAATGGTACCCAGACTTTTATCTCTCATCAATCATAGAAGATCAATGCCTATATTGAATACGTGATATTAGATTAATTTCTTGTTGATTGCCATCATGATAGCTTCCGTGATGTTGCCTACTTCTAACTTTTTTTAAACACAAATCGACGGTATGATTTGATTGTTTCTGCTGATCTAAGCAACCTATCGGCTATTTTTCTCAATAGAGAGTCCCCCTACAGTTAATCGTAGCATTGAGCGCTCATTTTCTGTTAATTCAACACCGGATACTCTTTCCATAGACCGTTCTCAAGCCTCCATAGTTTATTATTTACCTTAATTCCGCAGCACTTTTTTTCTTGTGATATGATTTTGTGTGTTGAGGCGTCTTTTTGCCTCTACATGTGATAGGAAGCGACCTTAGACTGGTATTAGTCCTTGCAGGCGCATAAAAATCCCCCACCCAAGCCAATGGGGAAAAATGAATGCCACAAAGAAATGCTGTTTATTCAAGGAAAACTTCAGAGTAGTATGCTTTATTGGTATAAAGGTTTAGAACGTTCTGCCTTCCTGTGCGCACCCATTTCGCTGGCACACTGACAAAATGCAGGATAAAGTCTTTCAATCTGCTTGTCTTTTTTCAACGGCTTAACCTTTTTCACTGATACGACGGACGAGATAGAGATAGAAGTTCTTCAGCATGGCGGTAACCATCATGAACACCATGTTCTCAGCCATAAAGGAAAAAGGGCAGATGTGCCCAGCCGAAGTCATTGTTCTGTATGTCGAAGTTCTTTTCACTCGCTCCACGTCCATTGTAAAATGTAATGATGTCTTTCTCGGTTGATACCCAGTCATTGGTAAGGATACAGCGATATGTGTATATCACTCCGAACATATCCGTCTGTTTCTTACCACCCTTGTCCCTTAAAGGACTTCGCTGTACGACAAGCCTGTATGACTTTCCTTCAATGAGGTTGTCCATGTTGATGGATGTGACATCGTATTTTTTTCATAACCAACCTCGACGCTCTTCCATTCTTTCAGTTGGCGGAACTCTTCATAACGAGTGCCACAGTTGGCAGCACGTATATAGAATGTGTTACAGCGTTGCTCTACGGTTTGGATAATTTCCTTTGAGAACGACCCACAGTCGGCACGGAAACGCTCTATTGTCACACCAAGTTCTGAGATTACTCGGTCCATAATGCGACGAAGCGTGTCTTCCTGATGAAATTTCACATTGGTGTTTCCATCACGATTCTCACCTCCAACGATAATGCCCCCAATGGAAGCCCAACCGGGGAAGTAGCCAAAATCCTGTTTGTAAGAATATTTTTGCATCGAACTTGTGGGCAGGAATAAACTGATGATCAAAGTCCAAGTCAACAGGGCTGCCTACCTTTATAAGCCCCATCTGTCGTATCATTCGCAGAAGTAAGGTGTCCAGTTTCTCTGCTGCATTGAAGCTATACGACTTCCCAGAGATCTCGCTCTTATAGACGATATTCTCTTCGGCAAGTTCCTTAAGTCCACGTCCCTACAGTGTCGGCACCGGGCAGTTGCGTACCGGTCTCTGCCTGAACTGCCCTATAAGTGTATTGATATTCTCAAGACATTCTCCACCACAAAGGTAACTGAAGAAGAGAGAACCGAAAATGCTTCCATGACTAAAAAGCCTTATCGCTACACCCACGTTTGCCCAAGACAGATTCTGTAAGTTTTTTTCAAAGCCCAACTTTGAAAAATACGTCCATAATATGATAAATTCCACCGAAAGAAGTGATATTCTCGTTTTTTTAATTGCTACCTTTGCCATGTCAGATTTTTGCTTACTTGTTATGTTTGCAGCACCAAGATAGGTGAAATTTCTGACACATCCAAGTGTTTTGAGAACTTTGTTTCTCAGACACTTGGAGTTCTTCAAGAATTTATGCTGCGGAATTAAGGCGATAGAAAAAGACCGTAAAGTTTGGGTGAACGTAAAAGGGAATCGCGCGTATAAAATCTTTGAGGTTTGCTTTAGAAAAAAAGGTGTTTTTAGGTGCTTGGTACAACTATTGGTCTGAGACAAAACTCGAAATAAAACATCAATATCCCTTGTCAGAGGAAGCTCCTCTTTATAGTTGGTATGAACATGGAATAAAAGGTTACTCTTCTCATGATTATGTAGTTATAATGCAGATACAACCAGCAGTCTGGGAGGATATTGTTATAATTGAGTATCGAGGAATACCTCGAGAGTTGATGTTTAAGGTGGGATATTTGTCGGCTATAAATTACGTATGAGTCATCCTCAAAATGCCTTCTTCTATGATCTTGATCTATTAGTAGGCGGTAGACTTATGAAGTATAGTTATTATCTGGGCAAATCTCCTTCACCCAGTGCCAATCAATTCCTTCCGTCGGAACAAGTGGCGCTTTATTCATTATCGATAAATCCCAGCATAAACTATCGTTTATGGAGAGGTCTTTACGCTGGAGCTGGGATATCACCTACTCTCTATTATAGACGTGCAAAAGATGACCGATGGGTTTTTGATACCTCTATTACTCCAAGATTAGGATACACTTTTGGAAAAATAGACGTCGCACTTAGTTATAGATGGGGACTTCTAAACAAATTGTTGGATGTTGACGATTTCAGTGGTGGAAGATTGAGCAGTTTAGATGCCCAATTATTTATATCCTTCTAAAGTTCCACAGAGTAGATATTGAATGTTCATAAGCGCAAATGGTGGAGTACACTATCTAAATCACAAACATCATCCTTCAATAAGTAGGAGATAGTTGATAGATAAAGATAGTATCTTTTCTTTACGCATATATGATTTGAGTTGGTTTCGACAATGTCTTTGAGACTGTTGAAGCCAACTCATTTTTCGTACAGACATTACTATATCGACGACCCGCTGGCGGGATTTATCGAAGCGACCGTTAGCGGGACATCAAAAAAAAGCCGGCACCGGCCGATAGTCGGCAAAGGGAAGTCACGATCCGATTTACTTCTGCCGAACGGCTGCATTCGAGCGATGTGATGGATGGCCGGATCATCCTGTCCGACACTCCGGTCTTACAGCGCTTCCTGCAATCGATGGGGATAGGGCGCTAAACACTATCAGCGGAGAGCACCTCCTTTTCTCCTCCCTTCATTTCCCGCCTTCTCCCTACTAATCCACACCGAGTCATTCCGCATAGCCATCCCGGATCGGGGTGGCTATTTTTCGTATCTGTTTCATCTTAAAATCAGATACTACTATGGAAGAAAATTCGGATCGCTATGTGCTCGTGCTGGAAGATCGGAGCGAGACTAAATCGCCGACTGATCCCGGCCGCCTGTCTGTCATTTCGGGGCAGGACGAGAAGGGAAGATCAAAACCGTAGAACCAACCGAGGAGAATCGGGCGGCTTTCTTGGTGTTCAAGAAGGACGATGGACTGCTGAAAAACTTTATGACGAACCTCCGTCGGCAGTTCAATGACCCGACGCATTTCGGCGTTTATCGGATCGTAGCCGATCGAGTGGGTGAGTCGGTGGAGGCACTGAAGAGCATGCTCGCCGCGCGCGATATGCCTCAAAACAAGGCTGCATTAGACAACATCCGCGTCAGATCGGACGAGTCGCCGGCGCAAAAACTGTCCGCCATCGACCCGGAAAAGGTGGATTGGAAGGAGCTGGAGCGCCTCGGCGTGAGTCGGGAGAAGCTCGAGGCGGGCGAGAACTTAGATCGACTGCTAAATTGGCAGAAAACGGGACTTGTTAGCCTCGCTGTACCCTTCGGAGACACTACGATTTATACCGAAGCACGGCTGGCTCTCCGTACAGGGGTAGACGGTCGCCTCAGTCTCAATATTCATACGCTGCGACGAGAACCGCAGCTCGATTTCCCCACATGGGGCACACGTTTTTCGCCCGAAGAGAAGGAGCAACTCCTCACTCGGGGCAACCTCGGACGAACTGTCGAATTAACCCCTAAGAAGGGCGAGCCGTTCCGCGCTTACGTGTCCGTCGACCGGCTGACAAACGAACTCGTTTCGCTGCGGGCTGACCGAGTTCAGCTCCCGCACGAAATCAAGGGAGTCCGGCTCTCCGAGGAGCAGCACAGGGCGCTCACCGAGGGACGCCCCGTGCAGGTGGAGGGCATGCTTTCGCGTCACGGAAAACCGTTCGACGCCACGCTACAGGTAAACGCTGAAAAGCGAGGCATCGAATTCATTTTCAAGGACTCCCTATCGAACAAAGAGCGCCTGAAATCGTCTGCCAAAGAAGCTCCAGCCGTTCGGCAGACCGAAAACAAACCACAAAAAAACGGGGGATCGGCAGGGTAAATCATCCCCTATTTATAGCGGATATTAACCGCTAACCTTTCGAGTTATGATTATACGACATGAAGTTAAACGAAAAACTTGTTACTTAATATCCTGTGATATGAAATTAATCAGCAAGCTTGCGACTTAATATCCTGTCGCATGAAGTTAATCAGTAAGCTTTCGATTTAATATTCTACCGCATGAAATTAAATGCAAAGCTTGCGAATTAATATCCTGCGGCATGAAGTTAACTATTAACCTTATCGGTTAATATTTCAATCCTCATTTTCACCTTAAGACCATGACCTACCACAAAAAAGAGGCTTTGCAGGCGAATCTTGAGGCCGTCCGCACCCTGCTGGCCTTAGAAAACACGCGCCGCGCGCCGTCGGAAAGCGATCGGGCGACACTGCGGCGATACAACGGCTTCGGCGGCCTCAAATGCGTCCTCCTTCCGGCTGCTGAGCCGGCCGATATCGACCGCTGGCCGCGCGCTGAGCATGAGCTATTTCCGCTCGTTCACGAGCTACGTGAAATCATCAACCAAGGCGCCTCGGAGAGCGATGCCAGACGCCTTTGGAACAGCATCAAAAGCAGCGTACTCACTTCGTTTTACACCGACGAACACATCGTTTGGGCCATCGCCGCGGGGCTTGGGATGAGCGGTTTACCCCTCCGCCGCATGCTCGATCCGTCGGCTGGGATGGGTGTCTTTTCCCGCGCGCTGACGGGCGAACAAACGGAGGTCGTCTCGTTCGAAAAAGACCTCGTGACGGGGCGCATCTTGCGACTCCTCACGGCTGACAACCCGCGGCAAACGGTTCGCATCGAAGGCTTCGAAGAGATCGAGGCACGCGAGGTCGGGCGATTCGACCTCGTGGCGAGTAACATTCCATTCGGAAATTTCGCCATCTACGATCGGGCGTACAGCAAGGGTAAAGACCCGGCGAAGCGGGAGGCCACCCGTGCCATCCACAATTACTTTTTTTCGTCAAGGGGCTTGACTGCCTTCGCGAGGGCGGATTGCTGGCCTTCATCACTTCCCGCGGCGTGGCCGACAGCCCGACGAATGCCCCCATCCGCGAGTACTTGATGGAGCATAGTCGGCTCGTCTCCGCACTCCGTCTGCCCGACGGGATGTTCTCAGAAAACGCGGGAACAGAGGTCGGTAGCGATCTCCTTATCCTTCAAAAAGGAGACGGGGAAGGGTGTACAAAAATGAGTTGGAGCAGCTCTTTACGCAAAGCGTTTCCATCGAATCGGGCGAAGAGTCATTCTCGGAGAACGCCCTGTTCGCCGAAGGCAATCATGCCGTTGCCACGACCCTATCGCATCGGTACGGATGCTTACGGAAAGCCTGCACCGATCTACACCCACACGGGTGGGATCGAAGGCATCGCACGGGACTTGGAAACACGGATCTCCGCCGATATGGCAGCCCGTTTTGATCGGAAAAATCTACCGGAGCGGGCTGCCGGAATCAGTCGAATGGGAAGCCTCCACTCTTGCCCCCGAGGGTGTACCCGTCCTCACCCTACACCAGCAATATGAGGCGCCCGTGCCAACCAACTCGCAGCCCGATATGGAGCCACCGCGTGAGATGAACGGGCAGACCGTCTATTTCGATGAGGAGCACCATCCGGTGACGGATCGTGAGCGACAGGCTGAAGTCGAGGCGAATCTGTTTGTCCCCGAAGCGTACACAGATTGGCAGCGGGACGTGGCCCGGGTCAACCGGGAGATTGCATAAAAGTCCCAACGGCAAAGTCGGTCGGCCGCAGGGTCGACGCCCCATCGCACGGTACGCAAAGCCGGGAAAGCCACCCCGTCAGACAAGCACCAGCTGTCGTTTCTCGACCTGCTGAGCGATACCGAGGAGCCCCCGCCTGCACCCGTCCCTGAAGTCCGACGAACGTTCGACGTCAGCCCTCGCCCTTTCCTTTCACAGCCCGACTCCCATCTCCGCGACGGCTCTATTGTAGTGCAAGGCGGGCAGATCGGCTATCTCTCTAATCTCCATCTCAGCCCGACGTTCCACCCGATGGATCTGCCGCTTTCGCGCATTTCGCGTCTCAAGGCGTACGTCGAGATCCGCGAGAGCTACTATCGGCTCTACGATTATGAGGGCGAACAACCACCTGGCGGACCCGGAAGAGCGCGAAAAGCTGAATCGATTGTACGATGACTTCGTCCGGCGTTGGGGGCACCTCAATCTCAAGGCAAACGCCGACCTCCTGAAGATGGATGCCACGGGCGCCGAGATGCTCTTCTTGGAACGAAGTGAGGGGGGACGATACATCAAGGCCGACATCTTTGATCACCCGACGGCCTTCGCCCTGACTGAGTCTGTCGCGGCCGACCCGTCAGAGGCGCTTTGCGCATCGCTCAACAAGTTCGGCACGGTGGAGTTGCCCTACACGACCTCTCTGCTGCCTGACATGGAGGAGAGCGACATCCTTGCTGCACTCGAGGGGCGCATCTTCTTCAATCCGCTCGCAGACGCCTACGAGATCGCGGATCAGTTCATCTCGGGCAATGTGATCGAGAAGGCCGAACGGATCGACGCGTGGCTGCTCGATCACCCGAGGCACGAGATGGCAAAGCAAAGTCTCACGGCACTCCGTGCGGCTATCCCGACGCCCATACCGTTCGCCGACTTGGACTTCAATCTCGGTGAGCGTTGGATCCCGGCTAAGGTCTACGCTCGCTTCGCCTCCGACCTGTTCGGCACAGACGTTGGCGTGTCTTACCTCCCCGACATGGACGAGTATATCCTCTCCTGCGATCGGAAGAATCAAGCCATCTGGCATACTTACGCCGTACAAGGCGAGTTCAAGCGTTACGACGGCCTCCATCTGATGAAGCATGCCCTCCACAACACGGTTCCCGACATCACCAAAAAGCAAGGAGACCACTGACCCCAAGACGGGTGAGAAGGCGACGATCAAGGTACGCGACGGCCTATGAGATGAAGCGCCTTGCCCACCAAGACCATCGACGGTAAAATCCGACGCGTCGAGATCCGCGAAAAGGATGGCGTGAGGGGCTAAAAAGCTGAAAAAGTGAAGCGGTGAATGCACGTAACGGGGTGAGGAAAGGCGCTGTTTCTATTCGTCTAACGACCTCGCTCCACGAAAAAAACGGCCTGTTGCGGTGACACGGCAGGCCTTTTTTCCCCGATTTAGGTCCGTTTCTCCAGAAGAAACGGGCCGTAATTCTCGATTTAGGCGCTTGGCTAGAAGAAACAGGCCAGAATTTCCGATTTGGGCGTGTTGCTTGAAAGAAACTCGGCAGAATTTAGGATTTGGGCGTGTTGCTTGAAAGAAACGCGGCCGAATTCCGGATTTATGTGTGTTTGCAAGAAGAAGTATGGGCGTAAGGAGCGAGGATGGGCGAGAAGACTGATGGGGAGCGACCTTCTCTGCATCCTGCCGAGGCTTGCTTCAGAGGAAAAAGGCAAAAAAGGGGGCCAAAGAGGGAGTTCAGTTGTAAGACGGCCTGCTCGCCGTCGCTTTGGGACAGCCGTAAGCATCGGCTCGTCGGGAAAAGCGCCGAAGCCGTGGCCGTAAACGCCGAGCTGGACAGCCTGCAGGTCAGTGTCTGCCGCGCCTATGAGGACTTACGGAAGAAGGAAGGCGAGGCCGTAACCGCCGAAGAGGTCAAGGCCCTCGTCTTAGGGACTTCGGAGCGACAGCCAAGGCCTGCTCTATCATTTGGAGGAATACCTCGCTCGCTTTCGAGAGCGGGTGGGGGGCGATCGTAGCGAACGCCGGTACAAGTTCCTCCGGGTCTTTCGGGGGTATCTCAAAGCCTTCCTTCAGCATCGCTACCGAGTGAGCGACTTCCCCGTGCACAAGGCGGACAAGGCCTTTATCGAGGATCTCGAGGCCTACTTTGCGCATGAGAAAGCCTTCAAGCTCAACACCACCGCCGGCTATCTCACCGTGCTGGCGTCGTTCCTCAAAGACTTGTACAAAAGGCGTGTCATCGACACCTATCCCTTCATGGGCTACTCCATCCGCTGGGACGTAGGCACACCGCGCTACATCACCAAGGACGAGCTGCGGCGCATCATCGATTTGGACGATTCGCAGCTGGGGAGTTACGAGCTTGTATCCCGGACATGTTCCTCTTTTTCGTGCTTCACGGGCCTCTTTTACACGGACATTTATCACTTGACGCGTGACCATCTGATCGAGGAGGGCGGAATAAGTTGGATCCGCAAGCCGCGCATAAAGACGGGCCGGATATGCCACATCCCCCTGCTGCCCGAGGCGTCAGCGATCATCGAGCAGTACAGGGGCATTCACACACGAGCCTTTCGTCACGAACCGCCCGAGGGCTACCTCCTCCCCATCCCCGGCTGCGACACCGTCAATATCCATCTCAAGAAGATCGCTGCGCTTTGCCACATCCCGAAACGGCTGACCTTCCACATGGCCCGCCACACCTTCGCCTCGCAAATGACCCTCGCCGAAGGGGTGTCGATCGAGAGCGTGTCCAAGATGTTAGGGGCATAGTGAGATCAAGACGACGCAGGTCTATGCCGAGACTTCTCCGGAGCGCATTTTTTTAAGGACGTCACGCGCATCCTCCCGGCGATTGCCCATTATCATCTAATCAATTAATACCCCCGATCTAATGAAAAGTACCTTCTCGATCCTCTTCTACATCGACCGAAGCAAGCCGAGCGGCGAAGGGCTGTGCCTCGTTCGCTGTCGTATCTCGTGCAACGGCCGGACGGCCTCGTTCTCCACCCGGCAACAGACTTCACCCCATGATTGGCTGGCGAAAAAAAGGGAGAGTGGGCCCCCACATCCGCGGTGGCTCATGGTGTCAATCATGCACTGAGTGACATTGAACAACGATTGAATGCACTCTATGAGCGCACGCTCCGGGAGGAGCGATACATCACGGCCGAGTACCTCAAGGAGCAATACCTACGTCAGGACAAGCCGCGGCAGACGTTCGCCGACATTTACTCGGCTCTTTGTGAGGAGAAGGCGGCCCATAAAAAGCAAGGCCACAGCGCGGGGCTTTCGAGACAGCTACAAGAGCTTCGTCCGCTTCCTTGACACGCGCGGGCTGCGGCGCTGTTTGCCCGACGAGGTGGACAAGGCGCTGATAGAAGCCTATCGCCTCTACATGCTGCGCGACTTGGGCTATAAGATGAGTTCGGTGGCCGTCTACCTGAGGCGTCTGCATCAAGCCTTTCGGCAGGCGATGCTGGAGGCGGGGCTCCGGGACGATCCGTTCGACCTGATCGACATCGAGACGCCGGCCTACGAACGCAACGCCCTCAGTGCCGAAGACCTGCAACGGCTCTTGGCTTATCGCCCGCATCGCTCCGTGGACAACCACGTCCGGCTGATCTTCCTCTTGGGCTGCTTCACCGGCCTAGCCTTCTCCGACCTCAAGAAGCTCCGCATGGAAGACGTCTACACGCTCGGCGACGGGCGCAGATACCTCTCCATCTGCCGCACCAAGACGCAGAACGGCAGCATCGTGCCCCTGCTTCCCATCGCCGAAGAGATACTCGCCTACGTGGGGCAGGGTCGTACTGAGGGGCTATGGTTTCGGGAGTTTCCCGTGAACAGTCATTTCAATCGAAAGGTCCGCGAGCTGCTCGTCAAGGCCGGTTGCTCGCCGCACACCGAGGCCAGTTCGCACACCGCGCGTCACACTTTCGCAACCACCATCTGCTTAGAAAACGGCCTGCCCATCGAGACGGTGAGTCGGATATTGGGGCATCGTTTTATCTCCACCACGGAGTTATATGCCAAGGTGAGTAAGCAGAAGATTGCCCAAGAGATGCGTCCGCTGATGGGCAGCGAGCAGACGCAGAGGCTGCGCCATGCCTTGCGAGTTTGTCCGCCGAGGAAGAGGGCGGCCGATCCAAAGTGACGCTGGCAGGCGGCCTGCCAGCATCACCCAAGTGGTCCGACACTCCGGTGACGTTGGCAGGCCGCCTGCCGGGACTATCGGACACTTGGGTGATGCTGGCAGGCCGCCTGCCGGGGCTATCGAACACTCAGGTGATGTTGTCAGGCCGCCTGCCGGGGCTATCGGACACTTTGGTGACGTTGGCAGGGCCGCCTGCCAGAGTCATCGAACACTCCAGCGATGTTGGCAGGGCCGCCTGCCGGAGAATTTCTCACGATTAAGCCCGCCTGTTTCCAGCGTTCTCCCTTCTTATCCTCAGTGTTCCATCAATCCATTGCGCAGCGTGTCCTTTCGCCGACTTTTTGCTGCCAAAAGAAACAGCAAGCGCGGGCAGTCGCACTGGCTTGCTTCAATCCAATTACGCAACCTCATATTTATTGAAACACCATGCAAATCATCCTTGTAGACAGTAAGGCTTGGGAGCGACATCGCTCCGCCTTTGCCGACTTTATCCACCGCATCGAGCGGCTCATTGGCAATCCGCCCGAGGTCGACGAATGGCTCGACAACGACGCCATGTGCCGCCGGCTGAGCATCAGCCCTCGCACCCTGCAAACCTTGAGAGATACGGGCAAAATCCCCTTCTCCATGGTCGGGCATAAGTGTTATTACAAAGCCGGCGACATCGCTGAATTACTGAACTCAAAACGCTGAATGAACGATGGCAGAACATGCAATCATTACGGAAGAAAGCCCTCAAATGCAGCTGTTTGTCCAGCTCATGGAGGACGTATTGAAGAAGCTGGAGCGCTATTGTGTCTCGGCCCGTCCCACGCTCGCTGGGGAGGTTTACCTCACCGGCGAGGAGGTCTGCGAGCGGCTCAAGCTCAGCACCCGCACGCTGCAGGAGTACCGCAGCCGCGGCCTCTTGGCCTTCTACAAAATCGGTGGCAAGATCCTCTACAAACAGAGCGACCTGCAAGCGATGCTCGACCGACATTATAACCCCATTCAAAAGCCTTCGGTATGACGATAGAAGAACTACGGCGCGCCAGATTAGCCGCTAAACAGGAAGCGATGGGCGGCATGGGTGGCAATGCCGAAACCAAGCGCAAGGCGGAAGTGGAGGCGGAGGCCAAGGCGGAAGAATCGCTATTCTTTGATCCGCCCGCAGGCGGTAAGATGACAACAGAACAACGGCAGGCCGTCTTGACCGCCAAACTGAAAGAACTGGGCGACTATGGCGTCAAACGGCGCACGGTAGAAGAGTCACCCTTCTTTGATCCGCCCTCAGAGATCGAGCTGGAAAGAAGCCCGCTTGATCCTCCTCCGGCGGATGAGCCTAAGGAAGAAGTCATTCATCCTCGAACGAAGGCGGATAGGCCAAGGGAGGAGCTTATAGCGACCGCTCCACCCCTGCCCCTCGAAAGACCAAGAGCCACAAGGAGGATTTGGCCGCATTCCGAGAGACGTACCTCCAACCCGCGCGCATCAGCCACCGCAAGGCGGTCTACGTCTCTGACGAGACCCAGCAGAGATTAGAGTTCGTTGTCCGCCGAATTGGTCTGCGAGGCGCCAGCATCTCGGGCTATGTCGAGCGCGTGCTTCGGGAGCATCTCGACGGGTACAAGGACAGCATCGAACTATGGCGGAAGCTCTGAACACATGCACGCTTAGCGTGCAATGCCCTCGAACACTTGCATGTATTGAGTGCAAGTGTTCAGGGGTACGAGCACCTTCTATTCTGGGGCCCGGCAAGGTGTGTTTTTGTGCTACAAAAAGCCGTTTTGTGCTACAAAACGCCTTGCCCCCCGGAGCCTTCTCTCCGCAGCGGTTCGGCTCCAAAGTCGCCACCAGATCTTATATGAAAGACCAACCCCATGAATCGACCCCAAGCCCCCTGAAATGGGACGCTAGCATCAAAGCCGACCCGGAGCTAAGGGAGCGATGAAAGGGAAGTGAAGGGGCGTTGCCGTTCGTCCATACGAAAATCGGGCAGATCCGAGGGATTTTCATTCCTTCGGTCTGCCCGATAACAATCACTTGCACGTTGCTTTTTACACAGCGAGCCTCCAACGCTAATTCTTGATCAACTTCTCGGTATAGGTCTGTCCGTCTTTGATCACACGCACGAAATACAGCCCGGCCGGAAGTCCCGCGATGGGGATTTGGAAGGTCGGTTGATTTGTCTGGAATGATCTCAGCATCGCCAGCCCGCTCCAAAGTTGGATTTCATACGTGCTCGTCGTGCCCTTGCCGAGGGCGAGCTTGGGGCGCGATGTTCGCCGTCCGCCTCTGTCAGTTGCAGCGTCACCACATCCACGGCCGGGTTGGGGAGAGGGTGAAATGGTATTTTGACGAGATATGAACACTGACATGTGCTGTCGTTCCCCTGCCACACTGATCTATTACCGTCATGCGGAAGCTGCCAACCCCCTGCTTTATGGGACTGACGATTACAAGTGGGGCATGCCCTCCTAAGGAAATAACATCTGGCGTTTCATTATGCAATTCCCAGGTAACATCCATCACGTGTTTACTTCCTCTCATCGCGGCAAATTCGACGGTGTTATTTAATCCCAGACCTCCGAGCAGGTCGATGTGCAACGATGTTGAGGGACTAAATGGTGTGTCATGATCTTCTCCCTCGGCTCGTACAAGCGTCTTGACAGCTCCTGCCCAGACCTCTAAGGGAGGGTTGTATTCAGATGGGCTGAGCGTAAGGTTGCCCTTATCGTACATTCTCCCGAACCGTTTTTCCTGAACACAGCAGTTCTCGTTCCCTGCCCGGAAACCAATTGTAAGTTTCCATTGCTTGTACTCCATTGTATGGAAGTTCCGGACGGAAGATCTTGGATGGTATATGTCTCCTGACTACAAACGACAAAGGGACCAGAGATAGCAAATACTGAATTAACAGCCTTGTATGCGTCAATAAGACCATAACCGTAAGTATGATCAAATCCGAGGAGCGCCCAAATCCTTGGCCGTATTCTGTAGAATTGTTCGCACTTGTGCCTCGGTCAAAAGCAGGATTGGCAGATAACATCAATGCTGCAACACCTGCAACTTGTGGACAAGCAGCAGAAGTCCCATTAAATTCAAGGTAGTAATTACCAGTATGGTAGCCCAAATTACCCATTCTATCCGTTGTAACAACATCTCCGGGGGAACCTCCACTGGGAGCAACTAAATCCATTGAGGCGCCACGTTGACTGTAATTACGAATAACACCTCGATTGTCGATTGCTCCGACGGTAATAACCCCGTCTACATTGCACGGGAAAGAAACGTCTTTTATGCTTGGATAGCCATTTCCAGAGGCGAAAACAACGACACATCCCTTCCCATTGCGACCATATCTTCTTGCGTTGTTTATGGCTGAAGTGATATCGTTAGAGGCAGGTCCTCCTCCCCAAGAACAACTAAGAATGTCCGCTCGTTGCCATGCCCATTTAATGGCCTCTGCAATTTCAATATTAACGTGAGTTCGACGTAAGAAAAGTGGTAAAAAGAAGTGGGAGTCAAGAGTGAGATTTGTATCTTTAATGCGCTGAAAATAAAGAGCAAACCCAACAATGATTCCCACCAATAAAACTGTAGAGATCTACTATCTCGTCGACGAATTCTTGAAAGAATACGACGCCGTAATCAAAAGTCATTCCTTGGAAAAGGGTGCCCCAAAGAAAAGGAGGAACCGCAAATTCACAATGTCCGGTAGCGAGGTGATGACGATTCTCATCCTTTTCCACTTCTCCTTTTTTCGAGACCTGAAGCATTTCTATCTCTTCGTCCGATCACACATGAAGTCTGATTTCCCCCATACCGTGTCCTACAACCGATTTGTAGAGTTAGAGCGAAAAGTCTGTATCCCGCTTGCTGTCTTCCTAAAAATGAAGGCTTTGGGGCAATGTACCGGCATATCTTTTATCGATTCTACTCCCATCCGAAGCTGCCATATCAAAAGAGAAAAGCAGCATAAAACCTTCAAGGAATTTGCCCGGAAAGGGAAAAGCACGCTTGGGTGGTTCTATGGATTCAAACTCCACTTAATCATTAATGACAAGGGAGAACTACTTGATTTTCTTCTGACTCCGGGCAATGTAGACGACAGAGCCCCCTTGAAACACATGGACTTCCACAAACGGATCTTCGGGAAGCTCTTCGGAGACAGGGGCTATATCTCGAAAGACCTCTTCGAACAGCTCTTCATTGACGGAGTCCACCTCTTCACGCGTCTGAAAAAGGGTCAGTGAAGAATGCCTTGATGCTTCAACATGACAAGATTATGCTTCGGAAAAGATCTCTGATCGAGACTGTTAATGATCAACTCAAGAATATCTGTCAAGTAGAGCTTGACCCGCCATCGTTGCTTCCCAAACTTCATTATCAATCTGTTATCGGCTTTGGCCGCTTTCTCCTTCTTCGACAAAAAAACCTTCCATCAACACCGCTGAGGAGATTCTACACACCTCTTTCCTGCCGGTTGCTTAGGTCGAACTCGCGTAATATTAGAACCAAAACCACCGGAAACAATACGGTTTAGGTAATCCAAAGTGACATAATCCGGTACGATGTTTACAGGGAGTATATTGATATTACTCGCTACACCTCTTATCCCAATAGAATTGTTTGTAGCGCCTATTATTCCGGCACAAGCCATTCCGTGGCCTTTACATGTAGATGATATATTCCCAGCATTTTGTGGAACTCCATATCCATTTGGATTACGAACGGTGTATCCCTCCAAGACTCAGTTACCCATATCTTCATGATTCCGATCTACACCTTCATCTATTACTGCAACTTTTATATTGGGGCTCCCATTCGTGATCTGCCATGCCGGCTCGGCATTGATATCAATACCTCTAATTCCACCATTCTGTCCGGTATTCTTTAGATAGTATTGAGCAGAATAAAGCGGATTATCCAACTTGTAGTCTGATAACATTTCTGGTTCACACCATTCAATTTCGTTTAAAGTGTTCAGCATTGCTATCACGTCCAATACATCTTTGGAATGATTCAGATGGCATCTCAGGATATACCTAGATCCATCCTTTTTGCTCTACGGACACTTTTTCCATAAAACTTCTCCAAGATGGGATCAATCATTCGGCCTTCTTTCATAGAAAGTACAATCCGAGGCAAAACAACAATTTTGCATTGATCTGGGTTTCTGTATACGTCGGAAACATAACCCAATGTATTTGCAACTGCTTCTTCTGCTGAAACAACAAGAAATCGGTTGGTGGAAATCTTATCGAATGACTTTACTATTTTTTTGCTGCTGCCGAACACTCAAGGTATCTTCCATCGTCCTTTCGCTTACGACATCCTTTGTCTGTATAAAATACATCGTGCGGTCGGGTTTCAAATAGATATATTCCGATCCATACTGGTAACTAAGCTGAGCATATGTATTTATGCACGAGAGCATTAATACAATGGCTGATATGATTCTTTTCATCACACATTAATCATTACAAGGTTCAACTTCTCCAACATATTGAGGCCATCGATGGTCTGCTGTGGCAGGGCCACTCCATTCCTCATACCTGATAATTCTAAAACGTACCACATCTCCGATTTTTTTAGTTTGGGACTAAAATCACCTCTATTAAAGGTAATGGTAGAACCTATAGATAAATCTCCGCCAAATCGAGGAGTAGACGTGATTTCGATAATGTCATATTGCTCAAGTCCAATACCAACCAGAGTGAGCACTTTTCCAGTATAGCATTGGGAGACGTCTTTTCCTTTTTCGCACCCTCCACCTGCCAGTAGAAGAAAGAGAGCGCTAATCCACAAAATGAACTTCGCCTTCATTTCTCATCATGTTTTCCGTTAATCACAAACTCCGCATCCGGATCGATTTATCTCGCTGCGCCTCCGGGGTGCGGTTCCTAAGGGCGCCCTGACAAGTCTGGCGGAGTATTATCTATGGTTTTCATACGACTGACCCGTTGAATATTCGGCGCAAATATGGTGGATATGATTGCAATACGAAAGCTTCTTTCTGCAATTCTGGTTGTTTTATCCATAAAAGGGTTCTTTACCCTACAAGTCAAACTTTTTCAATCGATGAAAAAAACTTTGTTCTCCCCTATTATCGCTTCTTGTATCCTATAAAACTTGCAGAGAGAAAGAACTTTCTGATAAGTGATCATTCGTCAGGCGCCCGTCAAGCCCGATATGAACGCAAGAGGAAATGCCCTTCGCCATCGATAGCATTTCGATAAGGAACGGCTATCCGATCATCGAGGGATGAGTCTTCGTAACCGTTGCGGGGCTTTCGCAGGTTCCCAAACTTTTGCTGTGACGTTTCTTGAAGATTTTTGGCGTCCTTTGCGGGCGAGAAATGAGATGTCTTATGACTACTGCAAAGTAACGAAAGCAGGCGCACCTCGCTCGTTTCTTATTCGTTCCCTTTGGGTGAGTAGAGCAATCAGTATTCACTCATTGACAAACACTTACCCCCCATTCTCTTGTTTTATGGGGAGATTTGCGATTTCCGCACGGCCAAGGACATCGGCATCGACCGTCCGGAGAAGCGCGAGATCCCTGCATCACATCCCACCCACGCCCGAGCAAGAGGCGTTCATTGGTAAGCTGATGGAGTTTGCTAAGACAGGCGATGCTACGATCTTAGATCGTGCCCCGCTGAGTGAAAAAGGAGGAGAAGGCTAAGATGCTTATCGCCACAGATCTCGCCCGCAAAATGAGCCTCGATATGCGGATGATCGATCCGATGAAATACTCGGATCACATCGACAACAAAGCCAGCCATTGCGCCAAGCTACTCTGCGAGTACTATCGAAAGTATGACGAGCAAAAAGGGTACGCAATTCGTCTTCTCCGATCTCGGAACATACAAGCCGGGCGAATGGAACGTGTACTCGGAAATCAAACGCAAGCTCGTGGAGGATTACGGCATCCCCTCATCAGAGATTCGCTTCATCCAAGAATGCAAGAATGAGAAAGCCAAGAAAGCGATGGTAGAGGCCGTGAACCGTGGTGACATCCGTATCGTCTTCGGCTCGACATCCATGCTCGGCACGGGCGTGAACGCCCAGCAACGTGCGGTGGCAGTCCATCACCTCGATATAGCTTGGGTGCGGCATGAAGTCGCATAGATAATTGTTGAAATGATACTTATGGGTATCAGCTTTAACCCGCTGTTCCGTCAGCGGTAGCCTACCGACCAATGCACCTTAACGTTGTATTAAGCGGTCGGGACAAAGTACACTTTCGTAAGACAAGACAGAACCGTGAGGGAAAGTCAAGCACGGTTAGTATCATACCGTAGAGTGGCGAGGCTGGATAGTATGGTTAGCGTAAGCGAACTGTCAGTAAACTTCGTAACGTCACGAAAGAGTGTAAGATACTGGTACACTCTCCCCAAAAGGGAAGCGGTCGGTTAATCCTCTCCAAGGTAGGATTACACGGATATAAGCACCGCCGGAGGATGAGACAGAACCTAACCTATCCGTTAGTTATCTATGTGGAACATGGTAAGCCTGTATATCTCCCGTCATGTCAAAATGACGGGAGAGCTGACAGCAATGGAAGCCGAACGGTGTGCAGGTATAAGACAGCAGAAAAAAAGCGAATGCCGTTCTGTAATGGAGCGGATACGGATTGAGCCGATATCACGGGTTGATTTGGCTAACATCATCCGATACGAAAGTGGGCAGACTTTCTGTGATGACACTCGGTAGGCAAACAAACCGAATGTCATCAAATGGTGATTCTTTACAATAAACTTTTTAGAACTTTCAAAAAGAAGGAATGCAAATGAACGAAAACAAAAACATCGTGTGCACCTACTGACAATCGGCTGACACTTTGGGACAGCATAGACTGGACCAAGGCGGAGTTGGCTGTCAGAAAGCTACAAGCGCGTATTGTAAAGGCTCAGAAGGAAGGCAGAACGGGCAAGGTGAAAGCCTTGCAGTGGACGCTGACCCATTCTTTTTTTACGCAAAAAGCCTTAGCCGTAAAGAGAGTTACTTCCAACGGAGGTGGCAACACCCCCGGGGTGGACATGGAAACATGGGAGAAACCCGAAGCAAAAAAACACAAGCGATAAGCGAACTCAAACGCAGAGGCTATCAGCCGAAGCCATTGAGAAGAGTCCACATCAAAAAGAGCAATGGCAGACTGCGTCCGTTGGGAATACCGACAATGAAAGACAGAGCCATGCAAGCACTCTACCTTAACGCGAGTTCGACCTAAGCAACCGGCAGGAAAGAGGTGTGTAGAATCTCCTCAGCGGTGTTGATGGAAGGTTTTTTGTCGAAAAAGGAGAAAGCGGCCAAAGCCGATAACAGATTGATAATGAAGTTTGGGAAGCAACGATGGCGTGTATGCTCTACTTGACAGATATTCTTGAGTTGATCATTAACAGTCTCGATCAGAGATCTTTTCCGAAGCATAATCTTGTCATGTTGAAGCATCAAGGCATTCTTCACTGACCCTTTTTCAGGCGCGTGAAGAGGTGGACTCCGTCAATGAAGAGCTGTTCGAAGAGGTCTTTCGAGATATAGCCCCTGTCACCGAAGAGCTTCCCGAAGATCCGTTTGTGGAAGTCCATGTGTTTCAAGGGAGCTCTGTCGTCAACATTACCCGGAGTAAGAAGAAAATCAAGTAGCTCCCCTTTGTCGTTAATGATCAAGTGCAGTTTGAATCCATAGAACCAGCCCAGAGTGCTTTTTTTCCTTTTTCTAGCAAATTCCTTGAAGGTTTTATGCTGCTTTTTCTCTTTTGATATGGCAACTTCGGATGGGAGTAGAATCGATAAAAAGATATGCCGGTACATTGCCCCAAAGCCTTCATTTTTTTAGGAAGACAGCAAGCGGGATACAGACTTTTTCGCTCTAACTCTACAAATCGGTTGTAGGACACGGTATGGGGGAAATCAGACTTCATGCGTGATCGGACGAAGAGATAGAAATGCTTCAGGTCTCGAAAAAGGAGAAGTGGAAAAGGATGAGAATCGTCATCACCTCGCTACCGGACATTGTGAATTTGCGGTTCCTCCTTTTCTTTGGGGCACCCTTTTCCAAGGAATGACTTTTTGATTACGGCGTCGTATTCTTTCAAGAATTCGTCGACGAGATAGTAGATCTCTACAGTTTTATTGGTGGGAATCATTGTTGGGTTTGCTCTTTATTTTCAGCGCATTAAAGATACAAATCTCACTCTTGACTCCCACTTCTTTTTACCACTTTTCTTACGTCGAACTCACGTTACCTTATGGCATTGGAACCAGTAGCAGAGACTACTGGCGATACTCGTTCATATGGATTCCGCAAGGAACGCCGCTGTATGGATGCTGTTCAGCAATGTCATAACATTCTCCGGAAAGGCTATTCTCCCGAATGGATTCTGGAGGGTGACATAAAGGGGTGCTTCGACCATATCAGCCATGAATGGCTGCTTGCCAACATCCCTATGGATAAGGCAATGCTCCGTAAGTGGCTGAAATGCGGCTATATCTTCAACAAACAGATGTTCCCGACAGAGGAGGGAACACCACAAGGTGGCATTATCTCTCCCACGCTAGCCAATATGACATTGGACGGATTGCAGAAAGTCCTTGCAGAGAAATATAAACGAGTTAGAATCAAAGGCAAGTTATATTCGCCAATGGTGAATCTTGTCCGCTACGCTGATGACTTTATAATTACCTGCGAGAACCGTGAAACACTTGAAAAGGAAATAAAGCTATTGGTAGCCGACTTTATGTCTGAAAGAGGTCTGACCTTATCGGAAGAAAAGACGGTGATAACCAATATTCGTGACGGTTTCGATTTTCTCGGTTTCAATATCCGCAAATACGGCAATGAAATATTGACCAAGCCTACCAAGAAAGCCGAAAAACGCTTTATGGAGAATATCCGTAAGGTAATAAAAAGGCAACAAGGGGTGCAGGCAGGAGTCCTTAATCAGAATGTTGAATGCTAAAAATCCGAGGATGGGGAGCTTACTATCAGCATGGCGCAACGCGTGATTCCTTTCACAGAGTTGACCATCAGATATTCCTCTCCCTATGGCAATGGGCTAAACGTCGCCACTCCAAGAAAGGGAAGCGATGGATTAAAGACCGCTATTGGCATAATATCCGAGGTAACAGCTGGACTTTTGCTGCCAAGTTCAAGAAATCAAATGGAAAGGAAGACCAACTCACAATGTTGACTTTGGCTTCCTCATTCCCTTTTCTGCAATATACGCAGATAAAAGGGGATATGAATCCGTTTGACGTGGACTGTCGTTTATACTTCAACCAAAGAATGAAGTCGAAAATGCTTGTTTCACTGAAAGGACGTAAGTCTTTGCTTTACCTATGAGAAAAGCAAGGAAGAAAATGTCCAATATGCGGTGAGCCGATAGACACTCACAAGGCATGGAATGTGATGCCTACCGTCCAAAATGGGCGAAAGTGCAATCTATTGGTTCATGACAAATGTTTCAAATTATCCCACAAATCCAATGACAACAACAAGTAATTAATATGAGCCGGTCTCTATATAAGAATAGGGATTTAGAAAAGCTTGAGCCGTATGAGGGGAAACTCTCATGTACGGTTCTTAGGGGAGAAGAGGGTAGTAATGCCCTTGACCTACCCGATAGGCCTTCCGATCTTGAGCAGCGCAACGGGCGTGCCGTCCGTAAAGGCAACGAGGTGGCCAAACAGTTTGCCGATAATAAAGTGGACGTGATCATCTATGCCGTGGAGCGCTCGCTCGACAGTTACAAGTTCAACTTGCTGCACAACAAACAGCTCTTCATCAATCAACTCAAGACGAACACGCTCGGCAGTCGCTCCATCGACGAAGGTTCGATGGACGAGGACAGCGGCATGAACTTCTCGGAGTATGTGGCCGTGCTGTCGGGCAACACTGATCTACTCGAGAAAGCGAAGCTGGAGAAGAAGATCGTCACTTTGGAATCGGAGCGAAAGGGCTTCCTTAAAGAGCGCGACACGGCGGCGGCCAAGCTCGAGGAGATCAAAGTTTCTATCGCCTTCCATTCAGACAAGATCCGGGAAGCCCGGGCGGATCGAGCACATTTCGAGAGCCAGCTACAGCGTGACGCCGACGGTGTGCCGGTCAATAAGCTGTCGGTAAAAGGTGTGCCGGACGGTGCAGACATCAAGGCCGTGGCCGCGCGCTTGCAGGAGATCGCGGAGAAAGCGCGCACCGAAGGCGAGTACAACAAGATCGGTGAGATCTACGGTTTCCCGGTCATGGTGAAGACGGAGAGAACAGCGAAGGATCTTTTCGATTGCTCCGTCAACCGCTTTTTCGTGCAAGGCCGCAGCGGCATCCTCTATACCTATAATAATGGTCGTCTGGCTGTTGATCCGAAGCTCGCCTCTTTGAATTTCCTGAACGCTTTGGAACGGATCCCGAGAGTCATCGAGACGCACGAGAGGGAGTTGACCAAGGTGAAGGAGCAGATTCCGGCCTTCGAGGCCGCTGCCTCAGGCGTCTGGCGGAAAGAGGACGAGCTACGTACACTGAAGAGGAACGCGGCGGAGCTGGATCGGAAGATCGCGCTCTCACTTGCACCACAGACGTCGCCGGAAAAAGAGGAGCAGGCTGCGGACAAGAACGTGGTTGAAAAAAAGGAAACGGTGCCAGTCTTCGTCAAGCGGACAAGGTGGAGCAGGACGTAGCGAATCGTGTGGTGATTGGGAAGGTGGGATGGAGATAAACAGGCCCTGTTTACCCTTGCGCAGGCCTCTGCCGAGGCTGGGAAGTTTGCCTGATACAAGAAATAGCGGCGATTTATCCAGTACCCGGCCAAACTTCGCCGGCGGCCACAGCTGCCCCCAAACAGGCGCCTGTTTAGCTTCGCGCAGACTGAAGTGACTCAAACAGGCGCCTGTTTAGCTTCGCGCAGACTGGAGTGACCCAAACAGGCGCCTGTTTAGCTTCGCGCAGACTGGAGTGACCCAAACAGGCGCCTGTTTAGCTTCGCGCAGACTGGAGTGACCCAAACAGGCGCCTGTTTAGCTTCGCGCAGACTGGAGTGACTCAAACAGGCGCCTGTTTAGCTTCGCGCAGACTGGAGTGACCCAAACAGGCACCTGTTTGGCTTCGCGCAGACTGGAGTGACTCAAACAGGCACCTGTTTAGCTTCGCGCGGACTGGAGTAACCCAAACAGGCGCCTGTTTGAGATTGTCTTCATCCGCCCTATTTCTTCAGCCCATCTATCAACTGTGCTCGCACCGCTTCATATCCGGCTTGGGGGTCGAACGGCCGCTCGGGGCGCAGAAAGACGCGCGTATCGCTGAGAAAAATCTGGATCAGCCATTTTTCGCCTCCATGTTCGCCACAAACTGCTTATAGGTCGGGGGCTGCTGCACAGAGAAAGCCATGTAGCGGTTGTAGCACTGCAAGATTTCGGAAGTGTCTACTTCGGCTTCCGTCAGAGCCACATACAGATCGAAGAGGTCGCGCCCCTTTTTGCGCTGATACAGCGCGCGGAGCTTCGTGCCCAACAACTCATTCAGCGCATACGTCGTGATCGCACATTGCCCCGTAAACCAATGACTCTCCACCGCGAACGGCATCTTCACCAGCCCCAGTTCGTTGAAATGCTCGACACAATTGATCTCGATTTTCAATCGTATGGGGACGACCGGAGGCACCTCCGACTCCATCCGAAAGAGCATCGTGTTATTGTATCGCTTTTGCTGGGTGACACGATCGGGCAGGAAGTCCAACACCTCCCCGAGGCGGAAGAGAATCGGCTTAATCGGGCCGGGGTGAATCTGTACCAAATCAATGTCTTCGCTGTATCTCGGCTGGGGCGAGAGGTACAGTTTGTGCAGCGCCGTGCCTCCGCGAAAGGCCAGCTGCGAGGCCAAGAACTCGTCGCTGAAGATGGCCGCCAGTGCGCGGGAGATGATCAGATCTTGCTCCACTTGAGCGGGATCGTTCCAGGGCACCCGGCCGGCCCATTGCGTGATGGATGCGCGGTCTATCATACGTCGTCCGGCTCGATAGTCATATTGATGTCGATCTTCCAGCGATCGTTTTTTGCCGCCATCGCCTCCGTGCTGCGCGTGGACAGCGGTACATACCGCAGCCTTCCGGCATACGCACGTAGCTTCTCATACAGCGCGTCGGCCACTTCCGTCTGCAGCAAAACTTCTTCTAAGACATACCCCAATCGTTGGAGGGTGGCTTGCGAGGTGTAGTCGAACAGCCGCCCCGAGACACGACGGAAGTCCAGCCCTTCCGACAGCTCGGCCAAGACCGTCGCCGCCTCAGACAGACCGCCGATATATTGCTCGTATTGTATCAGATCGATGGCCGTCAGTTCGGCATTGGAGTAGCGGATCGTGCCGGTCTCCGAGTTCTTTGTCAGCAAAAAGTCCGACGGAATCTCTTTGCGATACGACCACACCAGCAGGTTGTTTTTTTGGAAGGGGACACCGAAGGCTTCGGTAAAACGGTGGTGACGAAAAACTTCTGCGGCCGTTGGTGCGCAGCCCCCAGCAATGCCGCCGCGCTGAGCAGGCTGATGTAGTAAGGCTTGTTTTGATGGGCCATCAGCCGATCGATGTAGTAATGCGGCGGGACAACGCCCCGACTGGCATAGTGCGGCGGTATGATCACATAAAAATCCACGATATACGGATACGATGATTTTTCTGCGCAGACAACCGGAACAATTCGTTCTTGACGACTTGCTCCGAAGCGTTGGGGAAGGCTTGGCGCACCTCCCCGAAAGTGAGCGTGGGCATCCCGCCGATCTCCCGCTTTCTGATCCATTCTCTGACTGTCATATGGGTTTGTTTTTGAGGCAAAGGTAATCGCGATCTGATTACCGTTGCGCCAATTTCGCACAGAAGAGACGGGGACACAGGCATGGATCGCATCCTTCCAAAGGATCATTCTTTTTCATCGACAGCTCACTTCTCCGGCTTTTTGAACGCCAAGATGCCTTCAGCGGGAAAGTAGCGGCGGTTACCGATCTTGACGGAGGGTAGCATGCCCCTCTTTCCCCAAATTAGGGCCGTCTTGTGGTGGATGCGCAGGATACGAGCCACGTCAAAGGCGTCGTAATATTTCGGTTCATCTGGTTTGGTTTTCATCTCGTTCGTCATTTCCTCAATGTGTAATGATTGTCTTTCTGTAGCTCTATCAGGCCGCTCTCTTGCATGTGGCGGATGTAGTCCTTGGCGGTGCGCTCTTTTACTTCTACTGTCTGCATGATCAATCGAAGAAGTTCGTCATGAGGGCAGGCGGTCATGTGCGCGGAACACTTCGCGGGCAATCAGCGACAGCTCGGCCGTCTTGCGTCGCTCCCGCTCTTCTTCCGACTTCTCGCCGCGGGAGACGTGCATGTCGCTCCCCTTGTCCCAGCCGAAGAGCATGATCGGGACATCAAGCGGACTGCCGTCGCGTACCTTCAACGCCTTGACAACCGACAGTGCTGGGTTGTCGTCCTTCTCGATCGACAGGATGGCAGCCGACTTGCGTTGCAGTTCCGAGCCGATATGTCCGCGCAGCTTAATGCCGTTAGGCACGAAGTGGAGCACGCAGAGGATACACGTGTGGTAGATGCCCGCCAGCCGATAGAGCTCATCCACTACGGCGATACTCTCGGCTTCGTCATTGGCCGAACGGATCAGGTCGGCGATACCGTCGATGACAACAAGATGGATGCCACCGTGTCGGTGATGGTAGAGATCGAGGCTGTCTTTGATGAGTTGCAAGCGATCCTTGCGAGAGAGTGCGGCGAGGAAAACGGGGTGGTAAAACGTTGGCATTGCATCGAGTCCGACCCGTCGTAGGGTTTTCCCCACATTGCGGTGAAGCTGGTACTCGGATTGCTCTGTGTCGTAGTGTAGGACGGCCTTTTGCGACGTGTTGGGCATAACCTCCAGCCCGAGCAGATCGGGTGGAGGTGTTAGAATCTCGGTTAGCAGTGTCCCGGCGATCAGTGCCGACACATAGTTGCTTTTCCCCGTCCCTTCTCCACCGGTAATACAGAACAGGTTGTCGTAGGTGCCCAGCGGGACACCGTGCGACGTGATCACCGTTTGCGAACGGTCAGGAGGATGGCGGTAATCGATCTCGCACGAGTCGAGCAGCATGAGTGTTTGTGTATAGAGCCGCTCCAAGCGGTCGACAATTAGGCGGTGGAAGTCTTCCGCGCTGTATCCCAAACGGAAGTAGTCGGAGATGTCCTTCTCCGTCTTCGTTCCTGCCAGTGGAAGTGCGATGCGTCGGACGTTGTAGGCGGCAAACTGTTCGCATCTGAGGGTGGAAGCCTTCACACCCGTCTCGTCAGCGTCGTAGAGGAAGAAGACATGACGGAAGCGTCGAACGAGCATCTCTATGATGGAGGCGTCGATCTCTGCCGTCTCGCTGTTGAAGCAAATGGCGTGAAAGCCGTGTGCGGCAAGCGACATCACATCCTTCTCGCCGCCGGTGATGAACAGTATGTCGCCCCGTTGCGGGAGTTGCTCCATGCCGAACGTGTAGATGTCCGGCAGGCGACCGCCATAGACGAATAGGGTCGCACTTGAAGGGCGATAGATCTTCACGTAATCCTTGCGCACGTAGCCGAATAGCGGCTCGTGGGTGCTGCTCATAAAGTCGTAACGCTTCCCTTCGGCCGTCTCGCTGCGGAAGCTGCGGAGCGATCGGACGCCATAGCGCTGCAACACGTTCGGCGTGATGCCGTACTGTCTCCAATAAGCGCATTCGCTTTCGTCGAAGGCCTTTTCCTCGATGCGGTAAGGTCTGCCGGCAGGCTCCGTAGGCGTCGGTGTTGAGTGGAGTACCTGCTTGCTGTCAATTCCGGACTGAACTGTTCCGGAAGCACTCTCCGGCAAGGAGATGGACAGGGATAGGTCGCAGATGATCTTCTTCAAGATGCGAGGGAAGTCCTTTTTGCAAATCAAGGCCGTGCAGCGCCGCTACAAACCAAAAGCAGTTGCCCGAGCAGGTCTGATCCCCGAAGTCGTTCATGCGGTAAATGCCCGTTCGAGGCACCTTGTAGATGAAGCACGACGCCCGCCGATCGTCGTAGAGCGGATTGCGGAACTTCTTCCACGGTGTGATGGCGAAGGGAATGTAATGGCGAAATACCTGCAATCCGCCATCTGTGGCATGCAAGATCAATGCTTTCTCTTTCATGCTTCTTCTCCTTTCTCTGACTTGTGCACCTCTCTTTCGTCTAATATCTCCCGGATGAGATCCTTTATGATCTCTCGAAAAAGCGCGTTGTTCTTCAGGAACCCGATGATGATGTTGGAACATATCAATAGAATCTTCTGCAGATACTTCATCAGCTCTCGGTACTTCCCTTCCATTGCAGAATCCGCAAAAAGCTTTGCCGGATCGATCTCCAATAGCTCGCAATAACCGACGAGAAGCGCCGTACGGAAGCTCTTCGCCTTATTTTCCATCCGATAGATCGAGGTTGGATTAACTTGCAATTTTCCAGCGACATACTCCATAGAATAACCTCTACTCAGTCGCTCCTCTCTAAGTCTATCTCCGATGTTGTACATATGTGTAAAATTAGAGTGCACCATACGACAGCCTTCCTGCATCGGACACCAATCTATTGCGTTTTTTTCGCAGGAAATATAGCGTAAAATGCAAGAGTTATCTTCTTCACCAAAAAGGGAGGGCCTAGAGCAAACCGTATCAAGATCGAAATCACGACGATTTGAACTTTTCACTGCTTTGATGTGGTTGTCCCGCACAAGGGATCCTTTTCCTTGATGGGCCACTCCCGCCAAAAAAATCTCCAATACAACCCACTTGAAGGTGTTAGCCGTACCGGAAAATCTATTTGGGGTATGAGGCAAGAGCAATTGACCATCCGCTCCCCACGGGATCTATGCTTGGATCGTTACTTCATCAGAACTATCTTTGAGGATGACGTGAATGTAGATCATCTTGCTGTGCGACTAGACGACTGTGTCTGCCCCTAGTGACATCGATCACGGGGTCATGGATCCACAGCTGGCTCATCGGGTCGGCCACAGGCGCCGATAGGCTTGAAGTGCAGGTGCTTGGAGTAAAGACCCACTAATCCTGCTTTTTGTAGAGGAGGGGAAAACAAAGAAGTCCACCAGACTTGCAGTTCGTCACAAACTGTAATCTGGTGGACTTCTTTCAACTGAATTGAAGCCAAACATCTCGTTTCCATTGCATTTTACAAAGGAGGTGAGATAGGCTAGGTTCACATGCCATCATACATCTCAGTGCGGTCGCATGAAGACATGAAAAGGGAAGGAGACCATTGGACAAGATTGTGCAAAGGCACTCTCTTAGTCTCTTAGAGAGCTAACCTTCGCATACGTGCAAAAGCATCCACGTACAAACAGAGTGAGCACTTCACTCATATGGGGGTCGTAAATACACAGGAAGTACAGCTTTTAACAATTGAAAAAAAGAGAAGAAAATACAGGTACAACTGCCGCAGCCAAATGAATTGGCCTTGTCTATCCCGTTGATCAGATAGGTCAGGGGAAATGTTCCAGCCCGTATAAACACTTGCTTTTTCCATGTCTTTTACTCCGTTGTTTGTCTAACTGAGAGCAAATGTAAACCGTATTCTGAACACAAAAAAGGTGCTTTTCTTTTCCCCATAAGGATATAGACCCGTCTGCAAGCAGAAAGTCGACGGATAACACGCCTAAAGAGGCAGGCAATTTCTTTTAGGCATCATTCGGGGAAAGGGATGTCTCCCCAAAGGGGCCATTCCCCCGTAAGGTAAAAAAACACCTCCACAGGTGGATACCCTCCGATAATACGGTAGCAGGCAGCATGTGCAGGTTTTGTGCCTAAAGGCAGAAACCTATCCCCATAAGGTAAAAACATCAATCACCACAGGCAGAGACCCTCCAAGATGGTGGCAGCAGGTTTGCAGGCTTTACGCCCAAGGTCAAAACCTGTGCGACAACATTCCGTCATTCGCACAGAGCACAGGGATGACAGACCTCATCCTGATTTTTGCCTTCATCTTGGGGGTGCAGTATTCAAACCCCTTCTGGGTGCACCGTGACACATGAAGAGGGGTATGAGACTGCAGAGAAAAAAGAGATTGCGTGATTTGAAAAGAGAAGCATCCCGCATGGGTTGATTAACAACTTTATTATCAACACATTACGTGGTAAAATAGAGATGATCTACCTTGTCGTTTCACGACATTTGACCGTTATGACTATGGGGAAAAGACCGTTTACACCTGCTTTCGTTGGTCACGAATAGGGCACCCAAAGAGCAATCGAGAGAAGATTGTAGTGTTCTGCGCATATGAAAGTCGCAGCAAAACGGCAACGTTCTCACGAGGGAAAACTATCTTTGCGTGCAGAAAGTGAGTGTTCTCTGTTATACATGAACAAAGCAGGTCGAAGCACTTAGCTCATTACCTAATCGTTACCTATTCCCTTTTACATTATAGGTAACATTCTTCCTTCCATTCAGATAGATAGGGCTCTCGATGCAGAGTTCCTGCAATCATTTCCGGACTCCAGTCTGCGGACTTTACGGCGTCTTGTTCTGGGAGGTGAGGGGGAATGTGAGCGTGAAGGTGTGGAGACGGTCGGCAGTGAAGGCGTAGCGGATGTCGATAGCGTAGAGGCGGCAGATGGCACGGACAATGGAGAGTCCCAATCCGGTGGAGCCTTCGACGCGGTGGGGGCCCTGATGGAAGCGGTCGAAGAGGTGGGTGGGATCGAGCGAGGCGGCGGGGCCTGTATTGGCGATGGTGAGGGTGGGGGTGGCGATGCGAATCAGGATGCGTCCGTCGGGGTGGTTGTGGACGAAGGCGTTCTTGAGCAGGTTGGAGACGAGGGCGTCGGCCAGAGATTCGTGCATGGACGCACGGAGGGGCGGATCGACGGCGGTGAGGTCGACGGTAATGCGGCGCGAGGCGTAGACCTCTTGCAGGTCTTCCAGATCGCGGCGGAGGAGGGCGTCGAGGCAGAGGTCGGTCTGGTCGAGGAACTGCCGATTATCGATCTTGGTGAGGAAGAGCAGCGAGCGGTTCAGGCGCACGGCACGGCGGAGCGTCTGCTGCGTTTTTGATCACCTCTGCGAGTTGGGCTTCGGTGAGCGCAGGCGTACTGTCGGCCAGGAGTTCGAGGCGGCCCAGGCTGACGGCCAGCGGCGTCTGAAGCTCGTGCGAGGCGTTGCCGATGAACTGCTTTTGTTGCTCGAAAGCCTGCTCGGTGCGGTCGGTGTGGCGGCGCACGGCGTCGTAGAGTCGGCGAAACTCGGTGACGGCCGAGTGGGCCGTGAGTGGCGTGTGCGGTCGGCCGACGGTGTAGGTGTCGAGCCAACGGAGGAGGCGGTGCAGGGGGCGCATGCTGCGACTGTAAACCCAGACGTTGACGGTGAGGATGGTGACGAGGAGCGCAACGTAGAGCGTGATGATGCGCCAGAGGATGGCCTGCTTGAGGTCGTCTTTATCGATCGTGGGCGTGCTGACGGAAAGCAGGAAGTAGCGCCCCGCACGGTCGCGAAAGACGGTGCGGAGGGTACGCGCGGGTTCGGTCTCGCCTTTTTTTCAGCGATGAAGACGGATTCGTCGATGTACTCGATGGCGGGATGGTGATGGAGGTAGTCCTCCGTCACGGCGTGGACATAGAAACTGTTGTTCGTGCCATTGTCTTCGGAGGGCAGATGGACGCCGGCCAGGTAGCGACGGATGATGCGCTCGGCGTAGTCGTCGAGGGCGTCGTCGGTCTCGTCGTTGACCTCCTCCACGATGCCGGCGTAGAAGTAGATGGCCCACCCGGTGAGGACGGCCGAGAGAACGACGGAGAGGTGGAGGAGGATGCGATAGATGAGCTTCATGTCTCCGTGTCTTCAATCAGTTTGTAGCCGAAGCCGTAGACGGATTTGAGCTGGATCGTGGCGCCGGCGTCGGTGAGCTTACGGCGGAGGTTCTTCATCTGGGCGTAGACGAAGTCGAAGTTGTCGGCCCGGTCGACATGGTCGCCCCAGACGGCCTCGGCCAGCGTTTCCTTATTGATCAGGTGGCCCGGGCGATGGAAGAAGTAGGCCAAGATGCCGTACTCCTTGCGTCCGAGACTGAGCTCGCGGTCGGCGACGAAAACTTGGAACGTCTCCGGCAGCAGTCGGACGTTGCCCAGCCGGATATCCACCTCGCCGGCCTGTCGGCTGCGGCGGACGACACTGCGGATGCGCGCATGCAGTTCGGCCAGGTGGAAGGGTTTAGCCAGATAGTCGTCGGCGCCAAGCTCCAGCCCGGCCACCTTGTCGTCCGTCGTGTCGCGTGCAGAGATGATGATCACGCTCTCGCGCTTCTTCATCGCCTTGAGGCGCTCCAGAAGGGTGAAGCCGCTACCGTCGGGCAGCATGATGTCGAGTAGGACGCAATCGTAGTCGTAGTCCTCGATCTTGTAGAGCGCCGAGCGAAGGTTGTCGGCCGTTTCAACCACGGCGCGCTCACGGTCGGTGAGCGATTGGGCGATCAGTTCGCGCAGCGAGGGGTCGTCTTCGATGATGAGAATCTTCATTTCGTATCGGGGGAGTAATGGGTTACGGGCGGCAAAAAAATAGAGTGACCCCGGCGTCTCACCAGTTCGTTTTTTTCTCGGTTCGCTTTTTACATTTTCGATCCCCCTGTATTTTTTTGCGGCCTGTTTGCCGAAAGGGGTGTGTACCTATGCGCCCCCGACTCGGAGGAACGAGAGAACAAAACCGATTTCATTTAATTCAAAAAGATCAAGACAAAGAAGATGGTAAAGAAAGTGGGGAACCTGATCCCGAACACGTTTTTTTCATTGCAAAGGGCAGTGGCGACTCCGACTCGGAGAAGCACGCCGGGTCGTATCACATGGCGCTTTTTCGACGCCGGCATTGCTGATTTCAACATCATGACTTATTCGTCCGTGATTCCCGCCACGGCGCATCCGGTGATGATGGACGAGGTCGACCTGCCGCCCTTCGGCTCGGAGCTGAAGACGATCATGGCCGTTTCGCACGGCTATCAGGACGAGTTCATCTCGGCCGGCCTCGTCTATGCGTGGATGTATAAGGACGAAAAACTTCGACGAGAAGGCCGGCGGCCTAGTCTGCGAGGTCAGCGGCCGCTACCGCATTGAGGAGCTGGAGGCGCGTCTCATTCGTGTGATCAATGACCTGCATCAGCGCACCTACAGCCGGTTCTACCTCGGCGATCTGAACTTCGTCACCGAGGGTATGACCATCGAGCGCCGCTATGGCACCGCCCCGCCGCGCTCTGCTTCACCGACTTCATCATGCCCAACTCTGCGGACGGAAGCAGTGAGGTGGTAAGACTCTGAGAGGGTCTGAGATAGGCCACAGCGCATAAGAAAAGGCAGTCACGACGCATCCGTTCGTGGCTGCCTTTTTGTCATATGCTGCCCGCGAGTATCAAACCCGTTTCAGCCCATTGACTGAATCAAACGGCCGCCAAAAAAACTTTTTTTCAGCCCATTGACTGAGTCAAACGCAAGAATCAAAACAGTTTCGGCTCATTGATTGGATCAATCGGCAGGAGACGGCCCTCAGCTAAAAAAGAGAGGGGAAACCGGAGTCGTATCACTCCAGCTCCCCCTCTGCTCAGGTGCGAACTATTTTCAACTACAAAGCGTCACATATACAGCGCGAGCGGCATGAGCAACACGCTGTCAAGGCAGAATGTTTTTGTCTCAGAAGCTGTTTGGAATTTATTTCGGAGGATATTCAGAGGATATTTCGGGGATTTTTGTCCCATCTTTTTAAGGAGCATAGCGAGCTATGTGACGAAAAAAAGATGGGACAAAAATCCCCGGAAATAGGGCCTGAATAGACCCGAAATAGAAATGAGAAGCTCCACCCAAACAGCTCCTAACAATCACTCAATAAATTCAAAACAGCTTCTCATATATAGTATTCCACCATCTCCACCAGGCCGGCACGCAGGGCATACTTCGTGGCCTCGTAAACGTTGTTGACGCCCAGCTTACGGAAGATGTTCTTCTTGTGGGTGATGATGGTGTGTGTGCTGGAAATGCGTTCGGAGGCGATCTCCTTGACCGACAGTCCGCGGGCGATGAGTCGGAGGATCTCCGTCTCGGTGGCCGTGAGCGCCTCGTGCGTATCCGGCTGACGGTGCACGGTGAGCAGGAAGTCGGCAATGCGGTGACAGAGGAAGCGGTCGCCCTGCACCGTGTGTCGGAGCGCCGCGCGGATCTCGTCGGCCGTGCAATCCTTGAGGATCATTCCCACGTGGTGCTCGGCGCTGAGGCGGCGGATGAGGGCGTCGCTCAGCTCGTTGGAGCAGAGCAGCCACGCGACCTCCGGAAAGCGTCGCCCCAAGTTTAAGAGCTCCTCCACGCTGGCCGTGTCGAAGAGCGCATAGTCGAGGATCACCACCGTGCTGTCTCGGTGCGTCGTCAGAGCCTCGATCAGCGTCTTCTTATTGGCCACCTCGAGCGTGCAGCAGCCTGCCCTCGCCGAAAGTGTCGGCGATGTAGGCACGCAGTCCAGCCCGCGTGATGTCTTGATTGTCGGCCAGAAGGAAAGTGATCATAAGGGGAGAAAGGTGAGACGACTGAAGGGGAGACACAGCGCCCCCTTTCAGTGTGCTTTAATTACAGCGGATACTCTTCGAAGGCATAGAGCACGGTCGAGAGGTAGCGCTCGCCCGTGTCAGGCAGCAGGGCCACGATCGTCTTACCCTCGTTTTTCGGGCTTGCGAGCCAGCTCCAGCGCGGCGTGCAGCGCGGCGCCAGACGAGATGCCGACGAGCAGACCTTCACGGGCAGCCAGCAGTCGGGAGGCGCCGATGGCCTCGTTGTCCTGCACTTGCAGCACTTCATCGATCGCGTCAGCGTGATAGTTCTTCGGCACAAAGCCAGCACCGATACCCTGAATCTTGTGCGGTCCCCGGCTGTCCGCCCGACAGCACCGGCGATCCCACCGGCTCCACGGCCACAGCCTTCACCTTCGGGTTATGTTTCTTCAATCCCTCGGCCACACCGCTCACGGTGCCGCCCGTGCCTACGCCCGCCACGAAGATGTCGACCTTTCCGTCCGTATCGTTCCAGATCTCTTCAGCCGTCGTGCGGGTGTGCACTTCGGGGTTGGCCTCATTCTCAAACTGCTGCAGGATGATCGATCCCGGATGCTCCTCTTTCAATTCGCCAGCACGACGGAGCGCACCCTTCATGCCCTCGCTACCGGGCGTCAGCACCAATGTAGCGCCGAGAGCCTTGAGCAGATTCTGACGCTCCACGCTCATCGTTTCGGGCATGGTCAGGATCAGCTTGTAACCCTTTACGGAGGCCACCCGGGCCAGTCCGATACCCGTGTTGCCACTGGTAGCCCTCGATGATAATGGAGCCGGGCTTCAGCTCGCCGCTTCGCTCTGCGGCCTCGATCATGGCCAGTGCGATACGATCCTTGACGCTACCGCCGGGGTTGAAATACTCCAGTTTAACGATCACGCGTGCCTTGAGGCCTTCTGACTTCTCAATGTTGCTCACTTCCGGGAGCGGGGTGCCGCCTACGAGGGCGGTCAGGTTCTGATAAACTCTTGCCATTTTTCTTTCGGTGTTTAATTTGAGCGCAAAGGTATGGGCGTCCCATAGGCCCGACAATACCATATGTGTGGTATATTGGTGATTACCCGCATGGAATGCGGGTTTTTGGAGGGGTATGTGGAGGATATACAGCGCTCCGGAATGCGTTGAAGGGCGGATAAATCAGATGGAACATCTTTGCGGCAGGTAAACCGCATTGTATTCATCAATAAAACAGAGAACAATCATGGCTTGGAGCTATCGGAAGAGAGTAAGAATTGCGCCGGGTGTACACCTAAATCTGAGCAGAAGAGGTGTGAGCACCACGATAGGCGTCAGAGGGCAAGTGTAAACTTCGGGAAGAAAGGGACGTATGTCAATACCGGTATTCCCGGGACGGGCTTCTATAACCGGCAAAAGATCTCGGGCGGCAGGGGACGGCCGCATGCGTCTATCAAACGCAACATCCACACATCGCCAAGCGGTGGCGGCCAACTTCTCGGCTATGGTTGTGCTGGGATCCTTGCACTTCTCTTTCTTTTTATGGGTTTGATATGGCTGATAGAAGAGAAGCAGATTTTTCACCGGTATAATCTTCCTCTCGTTTGCCCTTTATGTTGTAGTCGGAGCCATTCTAATAAACACCTCAATCTCAGCTAAGCCGAAAGCTCCGAGCATCAATTGGGTGGATCAGGCGAAGCGGATGTTACCCCGTACGAGCGGCACGGCCCGGTCGATCCTCCAAAACTTCATCCAATGCTACGAACTGGCGCAGCAAATCGACGAAGAGTCGGCCATTGTGCAGGGCTTGGAAAAAAAGCTATCAAAAGAAACCCAACGAGCAGCTCGAACGTCTTCTGAAAGACTATCGTGACGTGTTGACGAAACGCATGCGGCAGCTGGAGGCCACGCAGATCAATGTCGACTCCCAGTTGTCAGAAGAGGAGAAAGCGGCGTACAGCCGGCTGTGCAAGCGATTTGAGGCGCTACTCTCGACGGACAAAAATATGGCTCATCACGGACGAGATGCTCACGACACAACGAAAAAGCATTCTCCAACATCTCCATCAAACGATGCGAAGCGTCGATCTACGTCGGCGTCTTCAACTTCCTCAAGTCTGCCTTCGATATCCCCGTATTAGACTCCGGCGACGCCCGCTATTACATCTATCCTAAGTTCATCATCAAGGCCACCGACGTCTGCCACTTCTACGTCTATCCCCACGACCCGGACGGACTTACCGCCGCTACGGTCAATTACCAAGAGAGCGAAGCCAGACCCGTGGATGCCGAGTTCCTTAAGTACACCTGGCAGTACGTAAATAAGAACGGCGAGCCGGACAAGAGGTACGCCAACAACTCGCGGTATCCCGTGTTCAAATACTGCTTCCTCTTCGTAAACACGGGGAACACCACGGCCAAATTCATGTTCTCGAACTACACTACGGCGAGCGAGTTTGCCACGGCCTATACCGTTTACGCGAACCTGCTCACCTCCCCGAATACGACGCCAACAGAACCCGCTCCGGAAGTTGCGCCTTCAGAACCAATCCCGGAAGCAGTGCCGACAGAGTCTATCCCGAAAGCAGAGCCGAAGACACCCGTTGTGTCAGTGCGCGGTTTCTCGGCCATCGAAAGAGAGACCACCAACCTATACCTTTATATAAAGAGCCCTCGACAGCATGGCGGCCGTGAGGAGGCCCTCCGCAAACACACAGCGCTGGACTTTGCTGAGGAAATCAAGTTTACGGTCAGTGGGCGACTCGCCTTTGCCGTATGGATCGACGTGTTGAAGTGTTACAAGAAGCTGGGCTACGAGATTGATCCTTCCAAAGGGGAGTGCATCGCATTGTCTGTCTTTGTGGCTGAGTTGTACCTCCCCGACGCCCTTATGCTGGAAAATGTCGGAAGACAAAATGGTGGAAGTGCTCCCTGCCACGAAAAGGCTCGTGTCCATGACCGAAGAACTCTATCCCTTCACGGAGCCCGACGACGAACTCCCTTTTTCGTCAAGGTGCTACGGGCTGATGGCGTGGATGAGGCGATCGTCAACAAATACATGGCACTTCTCCACCAATTTGTCTCCGTGGTAGTTAAAGCCGACGGTCGGGTGGATGAGCAGGAGAAAACTTGGCTGAAGCAGCTGAAGACGTTTACACCGCTGGAAAAACCGAGTAGTTCTCAAAGGCCCGGTGACGAGATGAAGCGCTTCATCTCGGCCTATCCCGACTTTCAATCTCGCTTCAACCGATACATTCACTTCGGCGACTACAGTATTGCGGAGCCATAGCTAATGATTGGATCCGTTTGGGCGCATAGCCCCAATCGTTTTGGGTCTATAGGTCCGATCTGTTTGGGTGTATAATGCTAATCAGTTTGGGCCTATAGGGCCGAAATGATAGAACTGTACGATTCGCGCGTCTTATGTCCATTTCGGTGGAATTATGGAACAGCGGCTTTATGCGCTAATATCTTTGCGCCCCTGAAAAAAATAAACACGAAGAATGAAGCACTCATTGATTTTTATGGATGACTTTCTCACTGCCCATTTGTGCCGCTTACGGGCAGGGAGGCGCTCACGCTGGAGCAATGCCGACAGCTGGCCATTGACAATAATAAGGAGCTGAAAATCGCCGAGGCACAGGGTGGATCGTGCTGCGCAGGAACGACGCGCGGCACGCACGAAATACTTCCCCCAACTCTCAGCCACAGGCTCTTACATACACAACAGTAAGCCGCTCGAGCTGGTGGATTACAGCCGTTTTGAGGCCATGACCGGCCAACTGCTTCCGCAACTGGCGCCGCTACTGATGAAGTATCCGCAATTGGCGCAATCACTCCCCCAAATGATGGAAGAGCTGAAGAACCTCACGCATGTGGATATGCAGAACGTTTGGATCGGTGATGTGTCGCTCGTGCAGCCCGTATTCATGGGTGGGAAGATCGTCTCGTACAACCAGATCACGGGTTACGCCCGCGAGTTGGCCGAGTCGATGCACGACACGAAGCTGCAAGACGTGATCTGCCGCACGGACGAGACCTATTGGCAGGGTCGTCTCGCTGGCTAACAAGAAAAAAAGTTGGCCGACGCCTACGTCGATCTGCTTCGCAAGATGGACACCGACATCGCCGCCATGATCACGGCCGGCGTGGCCACGAAGGCGGACGAATTGTCTGTCAAAGTGAAGCTCAACGAGGCCGAGATGGCGCAGACGAAGGTGAACAACGGGCTGGCGCTCTCGCGTATGCTCTTGGCGCAACTCTGCGGGCTCGACATGGAGCATCCGCCCCTCTTGGCTGACGAACGTATCGAGCAATTCGCCGTTCAACCCACCGCAACGCAGGCCAACGCCGAGGAGGCATTCAGCCATCGCCCCGAGCTGAAGAGTCTCGAGCTGGCCACGAAGATTTACCGCAAAAAGGAGCAGATCGCATTGGCCGAGATGCTGCCCACCGTCGCACTGACGGCCAACTACCTCGTCACGAATCCGAACGCATACCACGGTTTCAAGAAGGAGTTTTTCGGGCATGTACAACGTCGGCGTGCTGGTGCGTGTGCCCCTCTCGGCGTGGTGGGAGGGCTCCTACAAGCGTAACGCCGCACGTGCAGAGACGGTGATCAAGCGACTCGAAACGGAAGAGGCGCGCGAGAAGGTCGAACTGCAAGTCAATCAATCTGTCTACAAGGTGAACGAGGCCGGCAAACAGCTCACCGCCTCCACGCGCAACATGGAGCGCGCCGAAGAGAACCTCCGCTACGCCAATGTCGGCTTTGAGGAGGGTGTCATCCCCGCACTCAACCTCATGGAGGCACAAACCGCGTGGGTCTCCGCCCGTTCGCAACTGATCGACGCCCAAATCGAGGTCAAGCTCACCGAAGTCTACCTCAGCAAAGCCCTCGGGCGCTTAGGCAAAGAGTAGCCCGCCTGTACCAAGCCAACTTGGCCGGCGTCCCTGACGCCTTGATTTTCTTTTGCTTCTTTTCTTGCATCAAGGCAAGAAAAGAAGAAGTAAGTATACCTATCATATATGGGCGCCCACAAGGCTCCCTCCCGACTACGTATCAATCCCGGGGCAAAGCCCCATAACTACCCTACATACAATGAGCGAGAAAAAATATTCAATCAACAACATGCTACTGGCCTTCATCGCAGTCGTCATCGTGATAGGCTTAGTGTCATTGGCAGGCTTCTTCCTGCTTACTCCCCCCGACGACATCATCATGGGCCAGGCAGAGGCCACTCAGGTACGCATCTCCGGCAAGGTGCCCGGACGCATCGAGGCTTACCGCTTCGGTGAGGGCGATCGCGTGCACGCTGGTGACACGTTGGTTTACCTGAACACCCCGAGGTAGATGCCAAACTGCGTCAGGCCGAAGCCGTACGATCTGCCGCCGAGGCACAGAGCGCCAAGGCAATGGCTGGCGCCCGATCGCAGGAAGTGACCGGCGCCTACGAGCTTTGGCAGAAGGCTAAGGCGGGACTCGACATCGCCAAGAAGTCGTACGACCGCGTGCAACACCTCTACGACCAAGGCGTCATGTCTGCCCAAAAAGCGTGACGAAGCCGAGGCGAACTATCAGGCCATGGAGGCTACCGAGAAGGCCGCACATTCGCAGTACGACATGGCCCGCGAAGGCGCTCGACGAGAGGATAAGGCGGCTGCATCGGCCCTTGTCCGTCAGGCTGGCGGCGTCGTTGACGAGGTGGAGGCTTACCTCGGCGAGCGTGCCCTCATTTCCCCATCGATGGAGAAGTGGTGGAGCGTTTCCCGCAGATCGGAGAGCTGGTGGGTACTGGTGCACCGATCATGAACATCGCCGACTTGAACGACATGTGGGTCACCTTCAGCGTCCGCGAAGACTTGTTGCGCGACATCAAGATTGGCGCCGAGATCCGAGGCTTCATCCCGGCGCTCGGTGACAAAGAGGTGGTGATGAAGGTTTACTTCATGAAGGACATGGGCACCTACGCTGCATGGAAGGCCACAAAGACTACTGGCCAGTATGACTCGAAGACCTTCGAGGTGCGCGCACGTCCCACATCGCCCGTGGCCGACCTCCGACCCGGCATGTCCGTCATCATCAAACGCCCCGGTAAACGATGACCCTTCGCGAAGGCATATACGCCATCTTGCGCATCGCCCGACGGGAGTTGCGCCGCTTGGTGGCCAACCCGGTCTACTTCTTCTGCATGGTCGTGGCCCCCGTCGGCTGTCTCTTTTTCTTCACCACGCTTATGCGCAGTGGCCTGCCCACCGACCAGCCCGTAGCCGTCGTCGATCTCGACAACACGCCCACCTCACGCCGCCTCGTTCGCCAGCTCGACGCCTTCGAGCAGACTGCTGTACGCATGCAGTGCGCCTCTTTCGACGAGGCGCGACACGAGATGCAGCAGGGTAGCATCTATGGCGTCTTCCTGATCCCGAAAAACTTCCAGCAGGACGCCACCTCTGGCAAGCGTCCCCGGCTGTCGTTCTACACCAACGGCTCGTTTCTCATCGCCGGGTCCCTCATGTTTCGCGACATGAAGACGCTCTCCGTGCTGGCTGGTGCCTCCGTCGGGCTACAACAGGGGCAGGCGCGCGGCATGACCGATGCGCAGATCATGGGTCAGATTCAGCCCATCACCGTCGATTCGCACGCCATTGGCAACCCGTGGCTGAACTACTCCGTCTATCTCAGCAACGCCATGCTGCCCGGACTGCTGCAGTTGCTCGTTTTCATTGTCACCGTCTACAGCATCGGCGCGGAGATCAAACAGCGCACTTCCCGCCGTTGGCTCAGCCTCGGGAACGATTCGCTGGCGGTCAGCCTAGCCGGCAAACTGCTTCCGCACACGATCATCTTCACCGTCGTCGGACTGCTCATCTGTGCCGTGCTCTATGGCTACAACGCATTCCCATTAGCTAACGGCTGGCTTCCCATCCTCGCCGCCATGACGCTATTAGTCATTGCCTCGCAAGCCGTCGGCGTGTTTATGATCGGCGTCTTACCCACCGTCCGACTTGGCCTCAGCTTCGCCAGCCTTTTTGGCATGCTCGGCTTCTCCATCTGCGGCCTGTCGTACCCCGTGACGGCCATGTATCCCCCCTTCCACGCCCTGTCGTACCTCTATCCCCTGCGCCACTATCTGCTCATCTACATCGATCAGGCCCTCAACGGTCGCGCGCTGGCTTACACCTGGGGCGAATACGTCTGGCTTGCCGCCTTCTTCCTCTTGCCCCTCACCATCTACCGCAACCTGAAAAGGGCCCTGCTCTATTTCCATTACATCCCATGATCAATAGAGGGTAGAGATTAGAGGGTAGAGGGTAGAACCGGGTACATGAAGCTACCCTCTATTCTCCACCCTCTACCCTCTACTCTCTACCCTCTATCCTCTATCCTCTACCCTCTACCCTCTACTCTCTACCCTCTATATATGGATAACGAAAAACGTCTACCGACCCTCATTGCCGAAGGCTTCCGCGACCTGTTCTACATCTGGCGGCAAGAGCTGCGCGCCATTTTTCGCGACAGCGGCGTGATGATCTTCTTCTTCCTTGTCCCCTTGGCCTATCCCGTCATCTACGCCCTCATCTACAACCCCGAAACGGTGCGCGACGTCCCCTTGGCCGTCGTCGACCAGAGCGGATCGCAGCGCAGCCGCGAGTTCATCCGCCGTGTCGATGCCACGCCCGACGTCCGCGTTGTGGCCACCTGCGGGTCCATCGAGGATGCCCGTCGGTTAGTTGATAGCAAGCAAGCCTACGGCATCCTCCTCTTCACATCCGACTTCAACCGTGACCTCGCCGCCGGGCGTCAGGCCACCGTCTCGCTTTATACCGACATGAGCCTGCTGCTGCACTACAAAGCCCTCCTCCCGGCCACCACCGAAGTCTCGCTCGACATGGGGCGCGAGATCCGTGCCGCCCGCACGCCCCAATCTACCGACGAGCTTCAGCAGATCTATGTCGCCCCCATCCCCTACGAGTCCGTGGCCTTCTTCAACCCCGCCAACGGTTTCGCCAGCTTCCTCTTGCCCGCCGTTTTGATCCTTATCATCCAGCAGACGCTCGTCTTGGGTATCTGCATGCTGGGCGGCACCGCCCGCGAGCAGAGCCGTTTCCACCACCTCGTCCCCTCGACCGACGCTTCCGCGGTACCCTCCGCGTCCTCCTTGGCAAGGCCTTCGCTTACGTCATTATCTACATCCCCGTCTGCCTCTGGACGCTCGTCGTCGTCCCACGCATCTTCGCCTACCCCTCCGTTGGTAACCCACGGGACGCGCTACTTTTTCCTCCTTCCCTACCTCCCGGCCAGCATCTTCTTTGCCATGATTCTCTCCGGCTTCATGCGCACCCGCGAGTCCGGCATGATGCTCTTCGTCTTCATGTCCGTCATCCTGCTCTTCCTCTCCGGCATCTCTTGGCCCACCGACGCCTTCCCCATCTACTGGCGCGCCCTAGCCCAGCTCTTCCCCTCCACGCCCGCCATCCGCGGCTTTGTGCTGATCAAGAGTTGCGGCGCCACCCTCTTCGACGTCGCCCGTGAGTACCGCCTCCTCTGGCTGCAGACCGGCCTCTACTTCCTCCTTGCCGCCCTCGTCTACCGTCGGCAGATCATACGCGTCCGTCGAAAGATGATCCGCCAGTACCAAGCCGCCAAAGCCCGACAGCCCCAGCCAGAATAGAGCCATATACCCATTAAATTGCCAGACGGCCTCTACCGAGGCAGGGAAGTTTGTCCAGTACCCGGTAAACTTGGCAGGCGTCCCTGACGCCTTGATCTTCTTTGCTTCCTTTTCTTCCATCAAGGGAAGAAAAGGAAGAAGATCTCAGAGAAACGTCCCCGACTTATTCCACAGCCGGCAACTCAAAGAGATATTCCGGAGCCAGATCTGCACCGTTCTCCCATTCGATGGTGGCATATTTGACTTGGAACCGCTTGAACCGTTCCACGTCCTTCAGAGGTTCGAACACGCTTCCTTTCAGCGATTGTTCCAGATCCACCGTTTTTCACCGTTTCGTTGTTAAACCACAGCCGCACGCGGTATCCCCCGCGTATTCGGCCCGTATCACTTCTGTAAACATCATTGCATTCATGTCAGAGGTTTGACTTGGGAGGACAAAAAGTAAAGGGGGATTAAAGCATGGATAGACACCATTTCCGGTACCCAGCAAACTTGGCAGGCGTCCCTGACGCCTTGATCTTCTTTGCTTCCTTTTCTTCCATCAAGGGAAGAAAAGGAAGACCATCAAAGGAAGAGAGGAAGAACCATCAAGAAAAAGGAAGAGAGATCCCAGAGAAACGTCCCCGACATGTCCCGTCTGCCCCTCTGCTACCCTTGTCTAATACCCCCAAAGCCCCGGCAGACCCTCTGCGCCCCTTGTCCTCCGCCACTCAGCTCCCGTCAGACCCTTCGCCACCCCTTGTCTAACACCCCCAAAGTCTCGGCAGAGCCTCTGCCACCTTTGTCTTCGTCCCCGGTAGTTCAGGCAGAGACTCTGCCGCCTTTATGATGCCCTGTACAGGAGCTGTTTATAACATAGACACTATAAAATCATTTTTTTGAGTCACTGTTTTTTTGATATGAACAGCAACTAAAAAAATCGAATATGATACCGTCTATAGAAAGAACTGTCTTTATATATTTTTATAGCCTATTTCTTGATCATGGATAGTTATGTGAAATATTTGGACATGCTGTCTATGTAGAAAACAATCTATATAAGGGCTTATACACCGTTTTTATCAGACAAAAACAGAGGCATAAAATCTCTATCAATCATTTTTCAGATTCAGGATACCTTATCTAAGTATTTATACAGCCTGTTTAGATTATAGACAATGCTATATTGATTTTTTTGATAGCCTGTTTAGATCATAGACACTATCTATACAGGGCATTATAAAGGCGGCAGAAGGTCTGCCTGAGCTCTTGGTGGCAAAGACAAAAGGCGGCAGAAGGTCTGCCGAAGGAGTCGGAGGCGAAGACAAAGGCGGCGAAGGATCTGACGGCAGCCGGGTAGGGGAGGACAAAGGAGGCAGAGGGTCTGCCGAAGGAGTCGGAGGCGAGGATAAGAGCGGCTGCGTGTGTGACGGGGCTGACATGGTTTAGGTGGATCTCGGAGAGGATAAAACGGGAGAAGAAGGGGCTGGGTGAGGGGCAAAAAAAGGAGGCGATAGCGCCTTTTGATGGCACACTTTGCCTTGTCGTGTGCAAAAAGGTACGTTCTGGATCCGTTGATTATCTGCGTGTTATAAAAATTGCAATGTCGACCTTGCATTTTTTTCTGCCTAAAATGTGTCCAGTGTAAGGAAATGCCTCTACATTTGCCCGCGGATGACAGAGGAAAGGGGCCAACCCCCTCCCGAAAAGGTCAGCCGATAACATCATCAACAATAAAAAAATTCGATCATAAAATGAGACAGGAATGGAATGGGTTCCAAGGAACCAAGTGGACGGATGAAGTGGACGTTCGCGGATTTATTCAAGACAATTACACGGCTTATGACGGCTGCGAATGCTTCCCGGAGGGCCCAACCGAGGCCACGCAGAAGCTGTGGGGCATCCTGCAGGGGCTTGCAGAAGGAGGAGCGCGCCAAGGGCGGTGTACTCGATATGGAGACGGAGATCGTCTCTGGCCTGACGGCCTACGGAGCGGCTTACATCGCCGAGGGCACGAAGGATTTGGAGCGCGTCGTGGGTCTGCAAACCGACAAGCCGCTCAAGCGCGCATTCATGCCTTACGGCGGTATCAAGATGGCCGAAGAGGCCTGCACGACGTATGGCTACAAGCCGTCGGAGAAGCTGCACGAGATCTTCACGGAGTATCACAAGACGCACAACGACGGTGTGTTTGATGCCTACACGAAGCAGATGAAGTCCGCGCGACACAACCACATCCTCACCGGTCTGCCGGATACCTACGGCCGCGGACGCATCGTGGGCGACTACCGCCGCGTGGCGCTTTACGGCGTGGATTTCCTGATCGAAAAGAAGAAGCAAGACCCGGCGCTGCATGACGGCGGCGGCGTGATGACGGACGACGTGATCCGTCTGCGCGAGGAGATCTCGATGCAGATCAAGTCGCTCCAGGGGACTCAAGAAGATGGCGGCCATCTATGGTTACGACATTTCGGCACCGGCGAAGAATGCTCGCGAGGCCGTGCAGTGGCTCTACTTCGGCTACCTCGGCGCGATCAAGACGCAGAACGGTGCCGCGATGTCGGTGGGCCGCATCTCGACCTTCCTCGACATTTATATCCAGCGTGATCTCGAGGCTGGCACGCTGACGGAGTCGGAGGCGCAGGAGCTGATCGACCATCTGGTGATGAAGTTCCGCATGGTGAAGTTCGCGCGCATCCCTGTCGTACAACCAGCTCTTCTCTGGCGATCCGATCTGGGCTACGCTCGAGATGGCCGGTCTCGGTATGGACGGCCGCTCGATGGTGACGAAGAACGACTTCCGCTTCCTCCACACGTTGGAGAACATGGGTCCCTCGCCCGAGCCGAACCTGACGGTGCTCTACTCATCGCGTCTGCCGGAAGGGTTCAAGCGTTACGCATCGAAGATCTCGGTGACGACCAGCTCCATCCAGTACGAAAACGACGACGTGATGCGGCCGATCTGGGGCGACGATTACTCGATCTGCTGCTGTGTGTCGGCCACGCAGACGGGCAAGGAGATGCAGTTCTTCGGCGCGCGAGCTAACTGGCTAAGTGCCTTACGTACGCCATCAGTGGCGGTGTAGACGCCAAGACACGCGAGCAATGCGGTCCGGCTTATCGTCCGATCGAGGGCGACGTGGTGAAGTACGACGAGTTTATGCCGCGCTTCATGGATATGATGGAGTGGCTGGCTGGCGTGTATGTGAACACGTTGAATGTGATCCACTACATGCACGACAAATACTTCTACGAGGCTGCTGAGTTGGCACTGATCGACACCGACGTGCGTCGCACGTTCGCTACGGGTATCGCAGGCTTTAGCCATGTGGTAGACTCCATCAGCGCCATCAAGTACGCCAAGGTGAACATCATCCGCGACGAAACGGGCTTCCCGCTCAGCTTCAAGACCGAAGGCGACTTCCCGCGCTATGGCAACGATGACGACCGCGCCGATGAGATCGCCGTATGGCTGCTGAAGACGTTTATGAACATGATCCGCCGCCACCACACCTACCGCAACTCGGAGCCGACGACGAGTATCCTGACCATCACCTCTAACGTGGTTTATGGCAAGTACACGAGCAACATGCCCGACGGACGTCCGGCCGGTGCACCGCTCGCTCCGGGTGCCAACCCGTCGTATGGCGCAGAGAAGAGTGGCTTGCTGGCATCGCTGAACTCGGTGGCTAAACTGCCGTATGAGTACGCGTTGGACGGCATCTCGAACACGCAGACGATCAGCCCCTCGACGCTCGGCCATACGCAGGATGAGCAGGTAGAGACCCTCGTTCGCGTAATGGACGGCTACTTCGATCGCGGCGCACACCACCTGAACGTGAACGTCTTTGGCGTAGACAAGCTGATCGACGCCATGGAGCACCCCGAGAAAGAAGAGTACGCCAACTTCACGATCCGCGTCAGTGGTTACGCCGTCAAGTTCATCGACTTGACCAAGGAGCAGCAGCTCGACGTGATCGCACGCCGGGCACATGGAAAGATGTAATTATTGAATGAAGAAGAGGGGAGCGGAGCACGTTCGATGCTCCTCCTCTTTTCGCTCTACCCAATCACAACCTCAACCCCCCAACTTTAGTTTTTTTCGCTTTTTAGTCATTCGCTTCATGGAAACTTCTCCCCTCTTAGGCCGTGTGCATTCGGTTGAAACGTTCGGTTCGGTCGATGGGCCGGGCATTCGCTTCCTCATTTTTCCTGAAAGGTTGCAGCATGCGCTGCCGTTATTGCCATAATCCAGACACGTGGGATCCCGAGACGGACGATCTGCGTACGGCGGACGAATTGCTGACGCAGGCCATGCGTTACCGTAGTTATTGGGGACGCGAGGGAGGTATTACTGTCAGCGGTGGCGAAGCGTTGCTGCAGATCGATTTCCTGACGGAGCTGTTCCGTAAGGCCAAAGCAAAAGGTATCCACACATGCCTCGACACGTCGGGGCAACCCTTCACACGTCGGGAACCGTTCTTCTCAAAGTTTGCAGAGCTGATGAAGTACACTGACTTGCTTCTTTTTGACCTCAAGCAGATCGACGACACGAAGCACCGCGAGCTGACCGGACGCACGAATCGTAACATCCTCGATTGCGCGCGCTATCTGTCCGACATCGGCAAGCCTATTTGGGTGCGACACGTACTCGTCCCGGGCGTAACCGACAACGATGACGATCTGCATGCCCTGCGTGCCTTCATCGACACGCTGCAAAACGTCAAGCGGGTGGAGGTTTTGCCCTATCACGCGATGGGAACGTACAAGTGGGAGCAATTGGGTATTCCATACACACTGAAAGACGTTAGCGCACCCTCCGAAGAGCGCGTTCGCAACGCCGAACACATCCTCACCGCCCCGGGCATTTGTCCTGTAGAGCGCGGCGCGTAACCTGTCCGGAAGACAGCTTAGCGAAAAAGAACACGAAGCACTTCCCCACTTTACGCGGCGGGAAGTGCTTCGTGTTTTATTCTTGGAAGCTGTTTGGAATTTATTTCGGAGGCTATCGGGAGAATGTTTTTGATGATTTTGTTTCATCATTAGACGAGCATAGCAAGCTATGTGAGGATTAATGATGGAACAAAAAGAGCAGAAACAGGCCTCAGTAGACCCGAAATAGGAAAGGAGGAAGATCCGCCCAAACAGCTCCGTAAAACAATCGCTCAATAAATTCAAAACAGCTTCTTACACACAACATTTAAACGACAACAAAATGGATGACAGGAAACACATCGTAATTGTAGGCGGTGGATTTGCCGGCCTGCGATTAGTCAAGGAGTTAGATCGCGGTGGAAAGTACCGCGTGACATTGGTGAGACATGAACAATTACAACTTTTTTTCCCGCCCTTGCTCTATCAGGTGGCCGCGGGTTTCATGGAGCCTTCGTCCATCTCGTATCCCTTCCGCCGATTGTTGCGCAAACGGCCAAACACGCGTTTCCGCATGGGGATACTTCAGTCCGTGGTGCCGGAGGAGAAGAAGCTCGTGCTTAGCAATGGCGAGCTACATTACGATTTGCTGATTATGGCCACAGGTGCGGAGTCCAATTTCTTCGGCAATCCGGACGTCGAGGCCAAGGCCATGCCGATGAAGACGATCGGTGACGCCCTCATGTTGCGCAATTTGGTCTATACGCGTCTCGAGCGGGCTACCCGCACTACAGATAGCGAGCAACGCCACAAGCTGCTCTCTTTCGCCATAGCCGGTGCCGGACCCAACGGGTGTGGAGCTGTCTGGCATCTTCGCCGAAATGAAGCAGAACATTATGATGAAGGACTACCCCGAGCTGAGTCGCTCTGAATTGGGCGACATCTACCTCATCGATGGGCAAAAAAACGGTGCTTGCGCCTATGTCGCAGCGTGCCCGAGCTTATACTGAGCAGGCATTGCGACGTAAGGGAGTCAAACTCAAGCTGGGTGTCTTCGTGAAGGACTTCGTGAACGATGAAGTGCACCTTTCCGACGGCACGGTCTTAGAGGCGCGAAACCTGATCTGGGCCGCTGGTGTGTCAGCGCGGACCTTTCCGGGTCTCGACACTCCCGATCGACTCGGAAGGGGACGCCGGATGAAGACCGACGCTTTCAATCGCGTCGAAGGGCAAGACGACATCTTTGCCGTGGGCGACGCTGCCCTCATGACGGCCGATCCGGCCTATCCCGGCGGTCATCCACAGCTGGCGCAGGTAGCCATTCAGCAGGCCACGAACTTAGCTCGCAACCTAAACCGAGATTTTCAATCGCCCACACCCTTCCATTACGTTGATAAAGGAGCTATGGCCATCATCGGGCGTAATCAAGCGGTGGCAGATTTGTCTCGCAAGATTTTTCCTCAAAGGGATTTCTTGCGTGGGCCATTTGGGCTTTTTGTTCACATCATGTCGTTAGTGAACTTTCGGAACAAGCTGCGTTCGTTCTACAACTGGGCTGGCTATTACATCAGTAAGGATCAGTCTTACCGCATGGTGCTTCGCCCCACGGAGAAGGCCAAAGGATAAGGCACGAGAAAAAAAGTGATCCAGAAAGGTTCTCAAGAAGTAAGGCACGAATAAAAAGTGCCCTACAAAGGCTCTCAAGAAGTAAGGCACGAATAAAAAAGTGCCCTACAAAGGCTCTCAAGAAGTAGAGCATGAAGAAAAAGTGCCCTGCAAAAGGCTCTCAAGAAGTAAGGCACGAGAAAAAAAGTTGCCCCAAAAAGGCTCTCAAGAAGTAGAGCATGAATAAAAAAAGTGCCCCAAAAAGGCTCTCAAGAAGTAAGGCACGAGAGAAAAGTCGCCCCAAAAAGGCTCTCAAGAAGTAGAGCACGAGAAAAAAAGTGATCCAGAAAGGCTCTCCAGAAGTAAGGCACGAGAAAAAAGTGCTCCAGAAAGGCTCTCCAGAAGTAAGGCACGAATAAAAAGTGCCTCGAAAAAAGCAGTCCCCCGGACGACAGGTGTCAAGCCTTCGTTCGGGGACTTTCTTTTGGGTCTGCGAGCGACAATCTGTCAGGCTTACACGGCCTGTGCTTCTTCGGCTGTCTCCGTAAAATGCGTCGGATTGAATTCCGCCAAACCCTGCTCAAAAAGTTCGGATCGCTTCTTCGAGTGTGCCGTAAAATTCGCCTCCAGATGCGTTCTTATGACCGCCGCCGTTGAAGTAACGCATAGCAAAAACGGTTGCAAGGGAAGCTCCCGACGGATCGCAGGGACACTTTAGCGTAATCAGGATCCTCGCGAATAAATACAGAGAAGGCGATTCCGTCGATGTCGAGAGGCATATTCACGAAACCCTCCGTATCGCCCGTCTTATAATGGTAGCGCCGAAGTTCATCGCTCGTGAGGGTGATCAAGGCGGCCTGTTGCGCAGGGTAAACCTTCATTTTTTTCGTTCATAGTGTACCCCATCAAACGCATACGAGACTCTGAATAAACCTGATAGACCTGCCGATAAATGGCATCCTTATCGATTCCCTTCTTGATCAGTTCGCCGATAATGACATAGATATCAGCGCGGTTGGAATTATAGCTAAACGCTCCTGTATCGGTCATCATACCCGTATAAAGGCATTCCGCGGCATTGCGGCTGATGTCATCGTACGCTTTCATGGCGCAGAGCAACCGGAAGACCAATTCGCACGTCGAAGAAAGCTCCGGGTGAGAGATCACGAGGCGACAAAAGTCGGGAGCGGGATAGAGGTGATGATCGATCATCACCTTTCGCCCCGAAGCAGCTTCGACGAGGGGTGCAAGGTCTCCAATACGTTTCGGTTCGTTAAAGTCGAGATTGATAATCACGTCTGCTTCGCGAATTAATTGCTCCGCGTAGTCCGGATACTTATTATAAATCAGGACATCTTCGGCGCCGGGCATCCACTTGAGAAAAGCTGGAAAATCGTTAGGGACAATCACATGCACACGCTCCTTGCCCTGCTCCGAAAGATAGTGGGCCATTCCGAGCGCCGAACCGATCGCGTCGCCATCGGGCGAGAGATGGGCCGTCAGTACAAATTTTTCGCCTTTTTCAAGGTAGCGGCTAAAGCGATGCACCGCGTTTTCGTCTAAAATCTTCGTTAGCATAATGTGGTGAGAAAATAGGGTTCGTTGATGGGTTGCTTGTACGCCCTACACGGCAAGAAAAATGCCCCCGAGAGGGCCTAATTTCCTTTTGCCCCTTTCCTTTTATCCAGAAAAGGAGAGGAGATAGGAGTGGTAGGCTGAAATCTGTTGGCAAGTAAAGACTTACGCCGGTCGGAGGCAAAAAAATATGCCTCCAAACAGGCCTTATGCATCTGCTAAGGAGCCATTTTAAGTTCGATGAACGACTAAAACAGCAGCCAACCTGCCAATCCGGCAGCTAAAATAAGGCGGATTGTGCCAACACGAAAAAAATAAGACGCCACGAAGGTCCCGATGGCGATCACCACGCTACGCCAATCGATGAAATTATGTTCGTTCATCAACAGCAGGGCCGCTGCTGCGATGAGTCCGATGGCCGCGGGCTTCATCCAGCTCAAAGCTCCGTTCATGTAGGCGTTGTTGTGAAAGAGCAGGAAGAAACGACAGATCAATGTCATAATGATGATGGCCGGCAGGCAGACCGCTGTCGTGGCAAGTAGGGAGCCGAGGATGCTGCCGCCCGTTGCTGTGTAGCCGATATAGGTGGCGCAATTGATAATGATCGGTCCCCGGCGTCATTTGCGAGATGGCCACAATGTCGGTAAACTCGCCCATGCTGAGCCAGTTATGTGCCTCAACGACCTCGTATTGAACCATCGAAAGCATGGCATATCCACCGCCGAAGCCTACAATCCCGATCTTGAAAAAAACGTAATAAACAGTTGGATGTAAATTTCCATTGAGGGAAAAACGTATCTCGTGAAACTAAAAGTGAAAAACTAAGAGCGAAAAGCATGTCTCGCGAAACGGAATGCTAAAAATAAAGATCGAAAAATGGATCTCGCAAAACTAAAAAGTGAAAAAAACTAAGAGCGAAAAGCATGTTTTGCGAAACGGAATACTAAAAAAACTAAGACCGAAAAATGGATCTCGTAGAACTAAAAAGTGAAAAAAACTAAGATAGAAAAAGCGTGTCTTGCGAAACGGAATGCTAAAAAAACAAAGATCCAAAAAAATGGATCTCGTGAAACTAAAAAGTGAAAAAAACTAAGAGCGAAAGGCGTGTCTCGCGAAACAGAATGCTAAAAACGAAGGTCGAAAAAAATGGATCTCGTAAAAGCGGCATGGAGGAAAATAGTTGAGAAGCGGGGAATATGAATAGCCGCGGCCTGTCATTTTGTCCATTTTATTTCTCAGGGGTGCTCTTTCGCGATCCAAGAATGGTAGATGACACCGGTCACGCCGGCCGCCGCAATAACCCAAACGGGCGAAACGCCAAACAACCAAACAGCCAGCGCTGCAATCGTGGCCAATGAGACGACGAAGGGACTGAAACCGCTTTTTCTTCAGCATGTTGACAACAGGCACGACAATCAGCGAGACAACCGCTGGCCGGATGCCACGAAAGATGCGTTCCACCGTGGGGTTTTCTCGGATGTCGGTAAAGAACATGGCAACCAGCAGGATGACCACAAATGACGGAATGACAGTCCCTAAAACGGCGGCGATCATTCCTCCGAGACCGAGCGTCTTATACCCAACGAAAAACAGCGGAGTTAATCGAAATTGGGCCCGGTGCAGATTGCGCCAAGGTGAGCATTTCGGTAAATTCCTCACGTTCAATCCATCGCCGACGTTCCACGACTTCTTTTTCGATCAGCGGGATCATCACGTAACCTCCACCAATGGTGAAGGCACCTATCTTGAAAAACGAGAGGAAAATTTGGAGGTATTTTTTCATAATGAGGGTGTGTATGATGAAAAAAATGAGGTCATGTATTTGACCTGAAGTTTCGATGAATAGAAAGTGTATGGCTGGAGATACTTCTGTCAATTGGCACGTATAAATTCCTGCATTTGGCGGGGCTTATGAGGAGCTTCGCTACCGATTCTGCACCTTCTTTTTCTTTCCTTGATGAAAGAAAAAGAAGGCAAAAGAAAATCAAGCCCCCGCGGGGGCATTTCTCATCCATGTAGGAGACGGAAGAAAATGGATGATGTCTTTTCGCACGCCTCATTCTTTCTCCGTTTTTTCTGCTGTTTGCTTTTCCGTGAGTTCGCGATAATGATGATAACGGCCAAGCACTGCGTCGACATAGCGATAAGTCTCGCGGCCGCGTAAATACCCAAAGCGGCAAACGGAATCGGTGTAATATTTGGGTTCTGCCTTGAGGCGGATGTATTCTGCCACGTTGTCAGTCCATACGTTGGGGTTATGGCCATATTTTTTTGGCCAAACGTTGGGCGTCGTTGATGTGTCCGACACCTGCATTATAGGAAGCGAGTGTCAATTTGACACGTTCCTCTTCACTTGCCGCTGGAAAAGAGCCGCGGAAACGTCGCAGACATTCAATTCCTGCGCGAATGTTCTTCTCGGGGTCGCCCATCTCTTCATATCGGAAGCCGAGGGCACGCGCGGTGGACGGCATGATGCCCATCAGCCCCTTTAGCGCCTGTCCGTGCGACTGCGTTGGGTCGAAAAATGCGATTCAAAATAGGCTATGGCGGCCAGCAGGCGCCAATCCCAGCCGAGACTTTTGGCGTGACGCTTGAAAAAGATCGTCGTAAGGCGAAATCATTCCCGGCCGCATTTTGGGCACTTTCGGTTTTGTCTGCTTGACGGTGTCGGGCGTTTCTGCATCGGCCTCGATAGCCTCCGGGCCGCCCTTGGAGAGTTCGAAATAGCGCTTTTCTGCCGCCCGATAGGTGTCGTCGCCCGTTGCACCGGCCGCCCAAAGATCGATGGCCATCCCAAGCAAAGGACAATCACGTCGTACAGCCCACGCGGAACGTTGGCGGAAACTGACTGCCAAACTGACATCTAAATTTCCGTAGTATGTGCGATTGAGTCGGGCCACATCGTCCTCACAAATCGTGTATTGAATTTCGCCTCGAGAAACCATTCCGATAAGATCTTCAACCGACAAAGTGTCAGACTTCATTTCCACGATACGAATGCCTCCGCCCAGTTCGCGGTTCAAATTTTTCCAGCCGATCTCGATACCTGCTGTCTGGTTTGATATGCACTTCGCGGCCGATAAGCTGCGTGACGTCCGTCAGCACCGAATCTCGGTCTCGAGCTGCGCTGCACCACAACGAGACTCGACTGTCTTTCGCGACCGCAGAAGTGCAGCGATTGTTTTCGCTCATTATCGATCGGAACCGGGTATGCCACCACATCGGCCTGCCCATTTTTGCAGCATTTCAATCGATTGCGCCACACTCTCGGCCACTTTAATCTCCAATTTGAGACCGTTGCGGGCTGCAAAATCAGCAATCAGATCGTATTCATAACCCATGGGCTGCATCTTGTATTGAAAAATACGACGTAGAGCTGTTCAGCGTGACTGCCGTGATCACGCCTCGCGACTGAAGGACAGGCAGGTCAGGTGCCAGCTCCGTTTTTTTCTGCTCACTGTGACATCCGGCCATCAGCAGCAGCGTTGCAAGGAAAGCCAAACCGGTCTTGTTCATTCTCATTACTCGTTTTTTTAGTTGCGTACATAATAAAAGATACGCGCGTACATATTATATATGAGCCGAAAGCCATGCGTGCCATTCGTCACGACCCTCGCCCGAAACCACAAAAAAATCGCCTGCAAAAATGGGACACCATTTGCATTTATCGGCAGAGGGGTATGCTGAAATGTTTGCCATCCGTTTGGCCGACAGCGATCATCATGCCATGCGTCGTACCCTGCGCTCTGTCGAATCGTCCGCTATGCAGTGCTACAGCAGACCGTCTTTCGCGGAAGATATTAAGTCGTAGGAATGTTATTTAGTTGCTCTGTTGAAGCAATTAAGCCGCAGAAATGTCTCTTAATTGCTCTGTTGAAGCAATTAAGCCGCAAAAAAATGTCTCTTAGTTGCTCTGTTGAAGCAATTAAGCCGAGAAAATGTCTCTTAATTGCTTCGGACGAGCAACTAAATAAGAATAATGTCTTTTACTAATTTGCTCCCAAAGAGGCCTCTCGCCATCCTGCACGTCCCTTTTTTAAGGCCAATGTGAGATACCCATGAAACCGTTTACCCCTTCCTTGATCCAAAAAAAGTATCCTGCAAAACGGAGGGAACCTTTTTTTCGATTCAGGAAAGACTTATGCCAAATGGAGGCATCCTCCTTTTGATTCAGGATAGGTTTATGCCGAATGGAGGCACCCTCCTTTTAATTCAGGATAAGTTTTTTTGCGAAATGGAGAGAACCTCTTTTTGATCCGAAAAAGTCTCACGTAAAACGGAAGGAACTCATTTTTTTGATTCAAGAAGAGCTTATGCGAGACGGAAGGAACTCTTTTTTGATTCAGAATAGGCTTGTGCAAAAACAGAATGAACCCGTTTTTCGATTCAAAAAAAGACCTATTCTATTAGTAAGGTAGGGGCGTATTGCATACGCCCCACGTGTACCAGATGGCAGATTATATGATCTTTACAAGGCGACCTATAAGGCGCATATTTTTTTATGCCTCTAATTCAGGACCCTCCTAATAAACGATTCGGATTAAGTCGCTATTGGACTCAAAAAAGACCTATGCAAAACAGAGAGAACCTCTTTTTGATCCGAAGAGGGTCTATGCAAAAATGAGGCGCCCTATTTTTTTGAATCAGAATAAGTTTGTGCAAAAACAGAGAGAACCTCTTTTTGATTCGAGAAAGGCCTATGCCAAATGGATTAGACCTTTTTTTGAATCAGAAAAGACTTGTGCCAAACGGAGGCACCCTCTTTTTGAATCAAAAAAGGCTCGTGCAAAATGAAGGAAACGTCTATGGGGTGAAAAAGTGGAGGCTTTATTTATACCGGTACCCGATTTGGCGCACTGCTTCCTCCACGGCGGATTGATCGGCTGTCCGATGGACGAAAAAAAACGTACTCGTCAGCTTGCGTATCAATAAAACCGAGTTTCAAATCGTGCTTGCTGAGTGCCACCTCATAGTCAGGAAAGACTTTCGGATCGTAGACAGGTGTATCGCTATAATCCTGAGGATCAGGAAGGGAGATGCAGAGTCCAAAAATTGTTTTTTTACCGCATTATCGATCCTCCATTCCAACGTATCGACCTCCTCTTTCCAATCGACGGCCATGATGAAAAACAGATCGTGATCGTCTTCCCAGTCCATGACATAGTTGAGGGTTGTAAAATATCCGTCATCGCCCTCAAAATCGTTCAGGTTGTCAATAAAGACTGCCATTTCGTCCTGTTTTTCCTTCGCCAGACAGAGCGCGGCCAACGTTCTGTAGCCATTTTTTTCTCCATGTCAGACAGCGGGCGAGGCTGTGGCGCCACATCTACCGTCTCGGACGTTTGCACCACTGCGGACGGCTTCCGTTTGAAACATTTGAAGAGTGACGCTAACATTTTTTTCTGCGCACTTTTTTCTCAGTAGAGCCACGTTTTCCACGTGATGCGTGTGGGGAAACATATCGACGGGTTGGATGCGCACGATTTCGTATTGATCCGCCATCCGTGCAATGTCGCGGGCCTGCGTCGCAGGATTACAACTGACGTAGACGATGCGCTCGGGTGCTGCTCGTAGGATGGTGTCAGTCACGTCGTTATGCATGCCCGTCCGTGGCGGGTCAGTGATCACCACGTCGGGTCGCCCGTGTGCCTCAATGAACGATTCGGTGAGCATGTCCTTCATGTCGCCCGCGTAAAAGACGGCATTTTTCGATGCCGTTAAGTCCGGCATTCACGCGTGCGTCGTCGATAGCCTCCGGCACATATTCAATACCGATGACGCGCCGCGAGCGACGAGCTACGAAATTGGCAATCGTGCCCGTGCCCGTGTAGAGGTCGTAAACCGTTTCGCAACCGCTAAGCTCGGCAAATTCACGAACCACGGAATAGAGCCTGTAAGCCTGCTGACTGTTAGTTTGATAGAAGGATTTCGGCCCGACCTTAAATTGCAGGTCTTCCATTCGCTCGATCAAATGATCCACCCCGCGATAGAGGCGAATATCTTGGTCGGTCAATGTGTCATTACATTTTTCGTTGATGACATACATCAGGGAAGTGATCTCGGGCACCTCCGCGGCGATAAAATCGAGCAGCGCTTCCCTGCGCGCGCGATCCTCATAATAAAAAGCCATCACGACCATCACCCCGCCCGCTGATGAGGTGCGAATCATGAGCGTGCGAACGAACCCAGCGTTGTTTTTTAGGTCAAAAAATGGGTAGCCATCGTGCGTGAGGCAATATTTTTTGACGGCGAGTCGGATGCGGTTCGACACGTCGTCCTGTAGGTGGCAGCGGCGAATGTCCAGCACCTTATCAAACATGCCCGGAATGTGGAAGCCCAGTGCATTCATGTCCGTGTCATTCCTTTCTGAATCAATCTCTTCTGCGGTTAGCCAGCGGCGATTAGAGAACGTAAATTCGAGCTTATTCCGATAGTGCGTCGTCTGCTCGGAGCCAAGAATGGGCCGCACCTCACGCGGCGTCACGTGCCCGATGCGAGTCAGGGCGTCGACAACTTGCTGCTGCTTAAAAACGCAGCTGTTCTTCGTACGGTAAATGTTGCCACTTGCAGCCTCCGCACACACCGAAATGCTCGCAAAACGGATCCACGCGTAGTGGGCTCCTTTCTCGAAACGCGACAATTGTACCCTCCGCGTAATGACTTTTTTTCTACGCGTAAGTCGCACATCAACAACGTCTCCCGGGGCCGCCCAAGGGATAAACACCACTCTCTCGTCAATTCTTGCGACAGCTTTTTCCTTCAGCCGCCACGTCCGTCACCTTCACGCCCTCAACGACGGGGCACGGTTTTTTTCTTTCGTGTCAAAAATTGCAATGCCATTTGAATTTTTCAGGGGCGCAAAGGTATGGATAGCCTCAAGAAGACCTTGGCGCCAACCAGCACGATGAAAAAAACTGCGAAAACGGCGGTGTAACGAAAGCGTATATATTTGCCGCCGCTTAAAAAAACAGCGAGACACATAAAAAATATACGACCTAATGGAAGTAAAGAGAGTTTACACCTTCGGTAACGGAAAGGCCGAAGGAAAAGCAGATATGAGAAATCTGCTGGGAGGAAAAGGTGCCAATTTGGCAGAGATGAACTTGATCGGCGTGCCCGTTCCACCGGGTTTCACGATCACGACGGACGTGTGCAATGAATACTATCGGATTGGAAAAGAGAAGATGGTCGAGTTGCTGCAAGACGATGTAAAAAAAGCGGTCGCTCACGTTGAAATGCTGATGAACTCCAAGTTTGGAGACGTGGAAAACCCGCTGCTGGTCTCTGTGCGCTCCGGTGCACGCGCCTCGATGCCGGGCATGATGGACACCATCCTCAACCTCGGACTGAACGACGATGTCGTGGAAGGCTTAACCCGCAAAACGGGTAACCCGCGATTCGCTCGGGACTCTTATCGTCGCTTTGTACAGATGTATGGCGACGTCGTGCTGGGCATGAAGCCGGAAAATAAGGAGGATATCGACCCCTTCGAAGAAATTATCGAAGATGTAAAGAAGGCTAAGGGTGTCAAGCTCGACAACGAACTCGAAGTTGAAGACCTGAAGGAACTCGTAAAGCGTTTTAAGGCAGCAGTGAAGAAGCAGACGGGAAAAGACTTCCCGACTTGCGCTTATGATCAGCTGTGGGGAGCCATTTGCGCCGTGTTCGACTCTTGGATGAACGAGCGCGCGATCCTTTATAGGAAGATGGAAGGCATTCCCGCTGAATGGGGAACGGCAGTGAACGTGCAAGCGATGGTGTTTGGCAACATGGGCGACACATCGGCCACGGGCGTTTGCTTCTCACGCGACGCGGCAACTGGCGAGGACCTTTTTAACGGCGAATATTTGATCAATGCACAAGGCGAGGACGTCGTAGCCGGCATTCGTACACCGCAGCAGATCACCAAGATCGGCTCTCAGCGTTGGGCAGAACTGGCGGGAGTTTCCGAGGCCGATCGCGTGGCCAAATATCCTTCCATGGAGGAAGCCATGCCCGAGATTTACAAGGAACTCGATGAGATCCAGACCCGCCTCGAGAACCATTATCACGATATGCAGGACATGGAGTTCACCGTACAGGACGGCAAGCTCTGGTTCCTCCAGACGCGAAATGGCAAGCGTACAGGTTCGGCCATGGTGAAGATCGCGATGGACCCTGCTCCGTCAAGGTATGATCGACGAAAAAGACCGCCATCAAGCGCATTGACGCCAATAAGCTCGATGAATTGCTCCACCCGATTTTCGACAAGGAGGCGCTGAAGAAAGCGAAGGTGTTGACGCGTGGATTGCCCGCATCACCGGGCGCTGCGACTGGCCAGATCGTCTTCTTTGCCGACGATGCCGCCGAATGGCACGCCAAGGGACATCACGTGGTGATGGTTCGCCTCGAGACGTCGCCAGAGGATTTGGCAGGTATGGCTGTAGCCGAAGGTATTTTGACGGCTCGCGGTGGTATGACCTCGCACGCTGCTGTGGTGGCTCGTGGCATGGGTAAATGCTGCGTATCGGGCGCAGGCGCACTGAACGTAGACTACAAGAATCGCACAGTCGAAATTGACGGTGTGAAGCTGAAAGAGGGCGACTATATCTCGATCAACGGTTCGACCGGTGAGGTGTACGAAGGCGAAGTGCACACGAAGGCTGCCGAGCTGTCAGGCGACTTTGCAGACCTGATGACGCTGGCAGACAAGTACGCCCGTCTCAAGGTGCGCACCAACGCCGATACGCCACACGATGCACAGAGCGCACGCAACTTTGGTGCTGTAGGTATTGGCCTTTGCCGTACGGAGCACATGTTCTTCGAGGGAGAAAAGATCAAAGCCATGCGCGAGATGATCTTGGCTGAAAATGCAGAGGATCGGAAGAAGGCACTGGCGAAGATCCTGCCTTATCAGCAGGACGACTTCAAAGGTATCCTGCGTGTGATGGCAGGTTATCCCGTGACGGTTCGCTTGCTCGATCCGCCGCTGCATGAGTTCGTGCCGCACGATGAGAAGGGTCAGCAGGAGATGGCTGAAGCGATGGGCGTGAGCCCTCGCATACATCCGTCAGCGCGTGGAAGCACTCCACGAGCAGAACCCGATGCTCGGTCACCGCGGATGCCGTCTGGGCAACACCTATCCGGAGATTACGCAGATGCAGACGCGCGCTATCCTCGGTGCTGCACTCGATCTGAAGAAGGAGGGCGTGGAGACCCATCCGGAAATCATGGTGCCTCTAACGGGTATCCTCTACGAGTTTAAGGAACAGGAAACCGTGATCCGTGCCGAAGCTGAGGCACTCTTCGCTGAGCGTGGCGAACGGATCGACTTCCTCGTGGGTACGATGATCGAGGTGCCGCGAGCTGCGTTGACCGCTGACCGCATCGCTACGTCTGCTGAGTTCTTCTCGTTTGGCACGAACGACTTGACGCAGATGACTTTCGGTTATTCGCGTGACGACATTGCCTCCTTCCTCCCGATCTATCTGCACAAGAAGATCCTGAAGGTGGATCCGTTCCGGTGCTCGACCAGAAGGGCGTTGGCTCGCTGATCCGCATGGCTACAGAGAAGGGACGCTCTGTTCGCCCGACGCTGAAGTGCGGTATCTGTGGCGAACATGGTGGCGAACCCTCGTCCGTGAAGTTCTGCCACAAGGTAGGTCTTGACTATGTCAGCTGCTCGCCGTTCCGTGTGCCTATCGCCCGGGTCGCTGCAGCACAGGCAGCCATCGAAGAGTAATCCGATAAACTGAAGAAAGAGTGCATGAGGCGCATCGCCGCCTTTGCCTCTCTTTCGTGCCATATGCGAAAGCTGACTTATCTCCCGACGAAAAGGGTGGGTAAGTCGGCTTTTGTTTTTTGGAGGTGGGGATTCATGGGAATCCGCGGCGCGGAAACCGTTCAAACAGGTGTTTTGACCCGAGATGAGGCTCAGAAGCGATTCAAACAGTTGTTTTGACTTGAGATGAGGCTCAGAAACGATTCAAACAGATGTTTTTGATCCGAGATGAGGCTCAGAAGCGATTCAAACAGTTGTTTTGACCTGAGATGAGGCTCAGAAACGATTCAAACTCCAGTTTTGACCCGAGATGAGGCTCAGAAGCGATTCAAACTCTGGTTTTGACCCGAGATGAGGCTCAGAAGCGATTCAAACTCTGGTTTCGATCCGAGAAGCATTATTGAGCAGGGGGCACGGGACCTTTTTCCGGCTCTTTTCCCGCGGAGGCGTACTTTTGCGGCGAACTAATCAATAGACACGGAAATGAAAAAGATCATTGGATTATGCATGCTGCTCGTTGTGGCGGCGTGCAGCGTTGTCCCCCTGACAGGTCGGCGGCAGATGCTGCTTGTCTCCGACTCGGAGCTGCTCTCTGCCAGTTTGACACAGTACAACGCTTACATGAAAAACGGCGGTCAAATCGAGCGACAAGGCGAAAACCGAAAAGGTCGTACGCGTCGGCCGACGCATTGCCGCAGCTACGGAGGAATATCTGCGCCAAAATGGCATGGAGAGCGAGCTGCAGAACTTCCGCTGGGAGTTTAACCTGATCAAGGACAAGCAGCACAACGCCTTCTGCATGCCGGGCGGGAAGATCGTGGTCTACGAGGGGATCCTCGACCTGACACCGACGGACGACGACTTGGCCGTGGTGCTTGGACACGAGGTGGCGCACGCCGTGGCCAAGCATAGCAACGAGCGCATGAGTCAGCAATTGGTGGCACAATATGGCGCGGCCATCCTCGGCGCGGCGCTGAGCAAGAAGTCGGCTGCCACGCAGCAAATCGCCTCCACGGTCTTTTGGGCTTGGGGCGCAGGTGGGCGTCATGTTGCCCTTCTCGCGCAAGCACGAGTCGGAGGCCGACTATATGGGGCTGGTGTTTATGACCATGGCGGGCTACAACCCGAACGTGGCCGTGGGCTTCTGGCAACGCATGTCTCAGGGTGGGTCGAGCGTGCCCGAGCTGCTTAGCACACACCCGAGCGACGAGACGCGTATCGCTGCCATCCGCCGCTATCTGCCAGAAATGGAGAAATACAAGCGGAGAAAGAACTGAGAAACGAAAAATGAAAAAGTCCTCCGGGCACAAGACTTTAAGGTCTCGTCGTCCGGAGGACTTTTCGTTTTATGGTGTGTGCCCGGTCGGCTAATGACCGACTGGGGGCTGGTCGGAAATCGTTTTTTTCTTTTCCCCTACTCGAGATCCACGACGGTGATACCGGCGCCACCGAGGCGGATGTCTTCGTCGGCGAAGTGGGCGACGCCGGGGACGGTCGGGAGGTACTGTCGGATCAGCTGGCGGAGGATGCCGTTGCCTGTGCCGTGAAGGATGCGGACGCGGTCGGCACCGACTTGGATGGCGTCGTCGATGAAGTAGGCGACGGCTTGCAGCGCCTCGTCGCCACGCATGCCGCGGAGGTCGATCTCCCGGCGGAAATGCAGGCGTTTCTCGTGCATGGCATCGGCCGTGTGTGTACTGAGGAAGGTAGCACTGCGCGCCGTGGCACGCTTCAGGGCGGCCTCGGTCGACGCGCTCCAAACGCTCCGTGGCGACGGTACTCTTGATCGTCCCTGAAGGCTACGACGGCCTGCTTGCCTTGTATTTCCAAGATGCTTCCGACGGCCGTCTGGCCCTTCATACGCACCGCGTCGCCCGTGGCGAGTGGCCGTTCGGCCTTTGGCTGAGCGGCAGAGGGATCGCTTGCAGTGGGCGACTGCTTCTTGCTTTTGCGCTCCTTGCGCCGCTCTTGACGTTGGCGCACCTGCTCCATCTTGCGGGCGATGCGTTCGTCGTCTTCGCTCGTTTGGCTGACGGTCTCTTTGAACGCGTCCAGTTCGCGGCGTGCGGCACGCGTGCGTTCTTTCTCGGCCTGCGCCTCGCGGATCTCGCGGATCGTATTCTCGATGCGGGCGTTGGACTCGCTGACGATGCGCTGCGCCGCCTCTTTGGCCTCGCCGATAATTGCCTTCCGTTGGCTGTTCACAGCCTCGAGATCTTGTTCGTAGCGCGCTACCAGCTCCTCGAGTTGCTTCTCGCGGCGGCGGATGTTCTGCCGCTTGTTTTTCCCAGTAACGCTTGTCGCGGACAATGTTCTGGAGATACTTGTCCATGTCGACATAATCGCTGCCCACCTTCTCGGCGGCTTCGGCGATGACGTCGTCAGGCAGGCCGATCTTACGGGCGATTTCGATGGCGAATGAGCTACCGGGATGGCCGACGGAGAGGCGGAAGAGCGGCTGCATGAGGTTGCGGTCGTAGAGCATGGCGCCATTGACGACGCCCTCGTGATCCTCAGCGTACTGCTTGAGGTTCTGGTAATGGGTGGTGATGACGCCGAACGCGCCGTGCCGGTTGAAGCGCTCGAGTAGGGCCTCGGCCAGTGCGCCGCCAATGAGTGGCTCTGTGCCGCTACCAAACTCATCGATGAGCAGCAGTGTGCGCTCGTTGCCGTGACGGACGAAGTACTTCATGTTCGTCAGGTGTGAGCTGTAGGTGCTGAGATCGTTTTTCGATGCTCTGTTCGTCGCCGATATCGATGAAGATACGCTCGAAGATGCCCGTGCGCGAGCGCTCGTTCAGGGGGATGGGGATGCCGCATTGGAGCATGTATTGCAGCAGTCCGACGGTCTTCAGGCAGACGGATTTTTCCTCCGGCGTTGGGGCCGGAGATGATGAGCAGTCGGCGGTCGCGATCGAGGGAGAGGTCGAGCGGAACGACCTCTTTGCCGGCCTTGCGGTGGGCGAGGAGTAGGAGGGGTGTACGGCCTCCCTGCCAGTCGATCAGCGGCTCGTTTTGGGGCAGCGTGACAATGGCGCCAATGCTTTCGGCGAAGCGGGCTTTGGCGCGAATGAAGTCGATGACGGATAGGAATTCGTAGGATTGGATGATGTCCGGCACGAGTGGGCGGAGCACGTCGGTGAAAGCGGTGAGGATGCGGACGATCTCGCGTCGTTCCTCGGCCTCGAGTTCGCGGATGCGGTTGTTGGCTTCGACGACGGCCTCGGGCTCGATGTAGACCGTCTTGCCGGTAGCTGATTCGTCGTGCACGATACCGCGGATTCGTCGCTTGAAGGCGGGGGCTACGGGGATGACGAGTCTGCCGTCGCGCATGGTGGGCGCCGTGTCACGATCCACCCAGCCTTCAGCCTGCGCCGATCGGAGGATGGACTGCAGGTTGCGGGAGATGCTGCCCGAGACGGCCGACATATCGCGGCGGATGCGAGCCAGTTCAGCCGATGCGCTATCCTTCGTGCGGCCGTAGCGGTCGAGGATGGCGTCGATGTCGCGAACGAGGGCTGGGAAGACAGGCACACGGCCGGCCATTGCGGCCAACACGGGATACTCCGGCTGGGCGTCGTCGCTCTTGTCCACGGGCCGAAAGAAGCGCGTGATGTCGACGATGGTCTGCAGCGAGCGTTTGAGGTCGAACAGCTCCAGCTCGTCGGCGAAGGTGCCCTCGGGCCGTATGCGGCTGAGGGTGGGACGGACGTCTATAAAATAATTTGCAGGGAAAGCACGCTCCCCCTGCAAAATGCGGACAAACTCGCCTGTTTGTTCCAACTCTTCGGCTACGACCGTCGCATCGGCCGAGAAGCGAATCGCTTCTACTTGCTCGCGGCCCAGCGAACTGAGGGCATTGCGCGGCGACCAGTTCGCGGATCTTGTCGAAGCCGAGTTTATGTTCAAAGTTTTCCGGATAAATCACGTAGTTCAATTCAGTTCGATCGTCTTTTCGGAGCGCAGCTCAGGACGGATGATGTACTCCAACTTCTCCGTGCCGCGGCGCAGGTGCAGGATGCAGACGTTGGCGCCGGTGCCTTCGGGGTTGACGTAGGGGGCGAAGAAATAGAGGTAGGAGAAGGCGGTCATATACTTATCGGTCTCGAAGATCTTGGCGATCTGGGGGTACTTGAACTTGTCCCAGAACATGCAGTTGGGGAAGCCGTTGGCGTTGGTGAAGCGGGTGCCACTGTCGCGATATTTGAGCGTGTTGGTGATGAACTGGCGATAGGCGGCGGTGAACTCGTCGGCCGTGTGATCCATACGCTTGCCGTTGATGCGGTCGATGATGTCTCCGCGCTGGATGCCGGCTTTGGAGGCGGGCGATCCGTAGTCCACGTCGACTACCTTATTCAGCTCATAGATGCTGTAGCGGATGCCGGTGTAGTTGTGGCTCTTTTTGGTGAGGATGAACTGGGCGTTGCGCTCGTACTTGACGTAGGGGAACTGCATGCACATGAGGGGGATGTGGATCGAGGCGTACTCATCGACGGCGTAGGGGCTGCTCATCAGTTCGTTGGCTTCACACTCCCAGAGGACGCGGCCGCGGACGTAGCGCTGATCGATGAAGCGGATACCGAACTGAAGGATGTATTCGGCTTCGCTTTCGGGGGTGTTGGCGTCGTAGAAGGGGAATTTGGTGACGCGGTCGCGGGTGATGTCGTAGCGGAAGGTGGGCGACTGTTCGGCGGTCTCGCGGCTCTTCTTCTTAAAGTTGGGGTTCTTGTTGAACTTGTAATAGGTCTGGATGGTGAAGTCGGGCTTGATGGATTGTTGGCGGAGTCCCTTCTTGGTGAGTTCGGTTTTGAGGACGTTGTTGATGACGGATTCGATCTTGGAGATCGTGTGGTCGTCGGTGTCGGTGAAGTCGAAGGTGGTGAACTGCGAAAAGTCGACTGCGGCATCGGTCGTTTTGGTCATGAAGGGGCAGATGAAGAGGCGGTCGTGTGCTCTCGACGCTGTACATGGAGAAGGCCGTGGCGAGCTGTTCTTCGCCAAGTGAGAGGGCGGAGGTGCACTCTTTCTCGAGGGTCACCTCGCGGTTGTTGCTGCTGAAGTTGTGGATGGTGAGGCGCACTTCGCGCACTTCAGGGTCGGAGATGAGCGAGTCGACGTCGTCGGGTGAGATCTCTTCGATCCGAGCGCCATTGATGCGTTCGATGATGTCGTTTTTGCTTTAGGCCTGCTTTTTTTCGGCCGGCGAGTTGGGGGTAGACTTTCATGATGACGGGTTTGTCTTTCCCCAGTTTTTTTGTTGTTGCTGAATTCGTAACTGAATCCCAGGCGGCAGCTCTGGGGTTCTTGTGCCGTGGTGATCCATGCGGTACAAGCCAAAAGGATCGAACAGAGAAGGAACTTCATACTTACTTACTACTTGTTTTATTGGGAATAAAAAAAATGTGACTGCGTTTTGCGACGCGCTTAACGGCGGCAAAGATATAGCCAATCGGAAATGCGTCCACGAACCTTTCTACGTATCGGATAGGCGTGTTGGCCTTTGTAGCACAAATAATGCGTGAGTTCGACGAACGATTGCCTCAAGGAAATCGGCCGCCACAAACTTTTTCAGCTCATTCCCTTGAGAAATCGGCCGCCACAAACTTTTTCGGCTCATTTCCTCAGGAAATCGATGGGATGTGGATCGCCTCCGTGTCAAACTCACGGTACGCTGAGGGGCGCCTACTTCGACTGAACGGGGCGCGGTGAACGGCGGCGGATCAGCTCCGCAGGCGAGGTGAAGTCGCGGTGGAAGAGGATGCCGACGCCTTGGCGGGTGAGCGATTTGAAGTTGTAACGATAGAGATCGTTGGCGTGGCTGTAGGCCTTGAGGCGGATGTCGCCGGTGGGGCCCAGCAGGTATTCGAGGTCGAACTCGCCGATGAAGGCGTTGCGCTGGATGTAGTTGCCGCGGTAGCCGAAGTTGCCATTGAAGAGGAGGCGATTGTTGAGCAGGCGGCCGGAGAGGAGCATTTCCATTTCCGTGTCGCTGTCGCTGGTGCCGTCTTGCTGGGTGCGGATGTTGGTGCCGATGCGGACTTTGTCGGTCAGGCTGCTGAGGATGCCCGAAAGCTGCGCCGAGAGGGCGGACGAGGCCACGGCGTTGAGCTCGCCGGCGCGGAAGCCGTTGCCGGAATAGCCGGGCGTGTAGAAGCGGCCGATGGCGAGGAGGTAGATGATTTGTCGCGTCATCATGTCCTCGGTGCCGATGAAGGCGCGCACCTGTCGGGCCAGCTCGCCGGTGGAGTTGGGGAACTCCATGTCGAAGGCGATGGCGGGCGAGGTGAGGCGGCCGTTGAGGCGCAGGATGCAGTTGACGGGGATGGTGCGCTGGGAACCACTTTCGCTGGCCAGCCGCTCGTCTAGGTCTTCGATGTCGGCCTTGAGGGCGTAGACGGCGCTGAGGTCGAGCAGGGCGTCGGTGGGGTTGCCGCGGAAGTCGATGCGGCTGCCCTCGCGGATGCGGAATTCCTTGCGGAGCACTTGCTCGAGGCTGAAGTTGTAGTTGCCCTCGCGGATGGTGTAGGTGCCGTACAGGCCCAAGTCGGCGTTGGTGGAATACTTGATTTGCAGGTTTCCGGTGCCGTTACCGCGGATGCGATCGCCTGCGATGGGGTCCATGACGAGTTCGAAGGTGGCGTCGGGGGTGATGTCGGTGGTGATGTTGATACGGATCTCGGTGGCGTCGTCGTCCGCTGTGGGCACGATGAGCGGGGGGGCGGAGGGCAAGGGCGGTGTCCGTCAGGACGGGGGAGGAAGCGGATGAAGCCGTAATCTTCAGCCGAGGAGGCGGAGTTAAAGTCGAAGCTCGCGGCCGTCTGACGGTCGGTGGTGACGGCGGCGTCGATGTCGATCAGCTGCTCTGTGCCGCGGAGGCGAGCCGTTCCGGTGCCGCTGACGGAGCCATAAATGCGGGGGTTCATCTTGCGGGGCACGTCGTAGAGGAGCAGGTTGCGGGCGGCGATGTCGGCTTGGAAGGCGAAGTTCTCCAAGTGGTTATGTCGGACGGTGAAGTCCAGCGTGCCGGTGTGTCCGTTGCGGTCTGTGAGGGTGATAGCGCGGCCTTCGATGGCGGTCGGGGTGAGGCGTACGGAGTCGTTGAAGCTGTAGACCGTGTTGAGGAAGTCCACGCCGATACGTCCATCACGGATCATGGCGCTGCCCTCGAAGTTGATTTCGGAGAAGGTGCCGTAGAGGCGCATGCGCCCCGTGGCGCGTCCATCGAGGGTATGAGTGAAGGCGTCGAGATAGGGACGGAGTAGGCCCACGTCGAGGTTGTGGGCGTCGAATTGGAGCGCCAGACCGGCACTGTCGCCCACGGGGAAGATGTAGCCATTGACGTCGGTGAAGGTGGTGGAGTCTTTGAAGATCGTACCGCGCATGAGGATACCGTTTCGGGCGTTGTCCCACGCGCTGAAGAGGCTGAGGCGCCCCTGTACGACGTCGTTGAAGGCGAAGTCACGAATGTCCGTGTCGGTGCTGATGATGCGGCTTCCGTAGAGGTCGTTCAGGCGGACGGTACCCGTGGCTCGGCCACCGAATTGCAGTACGGGGATGTCGACGATGCGGAAGATGTCGCGCAGCTCGAGGTCGTTGAGGTCGAGTAGGAGCGTCTCTTGCGGATCGCGTTCGGAGAGTCGGCCGTTGATACGTAAGTATTGCGAGCCGTTGGCCAAGTGGACATTGCGGATAGTGATGTCTCGGCCGTCGATGGTCACGGAGGCCGGTTCCGTCTGCCGGTGGAGTCGCGGATGACGAGGCGATTCGGTTCCAGATCGATGTCGGCCAGCAATGCCTGCCGACCGTCCGCGCCAGTGTGCATGCTGAAGTGCGTGGCGGCCGATAGCGCCAGATCTACGCCGGCCTCCGGGTAGCGGAAAGCTAAGCGCGTCTTTAACCGGTCGCTTTCCGCCTCCGCTTCTACGTGGATATGGCTCTGGTTACCCTCTTGCTGCATGCGATCGGCTTCGATCTGCACGCGTACTGGGCCGTCGGCATTGTCGGCTGCCAGCTTTCCGGCGCGGAAGGTGGATCCGGCCGCCAGAAAGTGGGGCAAGTCTGCCGTGAGATGTACACGCCTCGTTCGCCCGTCATAATCCGCTGCGATGGTGGCAGGCTCCACCACCGTGACGGGCAGTCCGAGTAGGCGCGAGAGTACTTCCGTGTTTCGCACCGACGCATTCAAAGCGAAGCGTGGCGGCTCGCCGGCGGTGGTAGTTCGTTTGGGGGGCGCCTCGAAGACAGCGGGCAGGGCGGCGTGCATCACTTCACGGAATGCTGCCGGTAGGTCGGCCACAGCGAAGGTGCCGCGTAGCTCTCCATCTAAGAGCTCCGAGCGCACTGCGATACGTCGGTCGGACGGTTGGCCGTCAGCCCTCAATGCAGACGGATCGGAGCGCGAGGCTATCGGTGCGGGTGCGGAAGACGGGAGCATCGATGCAAACTGTACCGCGAAAGTTGTCCGGACTGTTGCCCGTGATGTTGCTGCGGATGGCAAAGCTGAGGTCGGGCTCTTCGTAGCGGTCAGTTAGACGAAGTCGATCGGGGCGCAGATGGTGGACGGTTGCTGTGAAGTCGAACGCGGACGCTGCGCCGTTGCTCAGGAATAGGCCGTCGGCATGCAGGCTGCCATTGGGATCGTCCATGCGTATGCTGCCACGAAACTCGCGCGGTCGGAAGCTGCCGTCGAGCTCGATGTTCTCATATCCGTATTGGTTGTACTCCAGCCGGTCGATTCGTGCGCGGACTATGCCCGCCCATTCGCCGCCTATGGGCTCAGACGCGTCGAGTTCGGCGCTGAAATGCGCGTTGCCGAAGGCATTGCCCTCATCGAAGAGGCGATGCATGTCCAGATCGGACGACTCTATCCGCCCCTTGTAGCGATGTGGCTATCCGTTGGCTCCGGTCTCGCCCGATCATGATGTCCATGGCAAGTCGGCCCACGTCGGAGTTCAGCGTACCGTATGCGACGAGCTTGTCCAGGAAGCCGGAGATTTCCCCGAGAAGTGTAGCGTGCCCTAACCGTTCGATGACCGAAGGGAGCGCGGCGGACGGATCGCCACCCTAACCGCCGGAGGAGCATGCCGGCTCCGGCCGTGGTGACTTGCAGCCGCGATACACGACCGTCGATATAGAGTCGTTGTGCATAGCGTACGTCGCGGAGCATAGCCCGCGCGGTGAGCGATAGCGCTTCACCCCGGCTCACCGATAGCTCATCGAGCACGGGATTGTTTAATGTCCCGGACACGGTGGCTGCCACGCGCAATGTCTCAGGCAAATCGCTGAGTGCCGGCACTAACGCTCCGAGGTCTGCGAGGCAAACCTCCGAGGGCTGGAGGTTGAGGCGGATCGGTGTGTCGTCCGAGTCCAGAGGCAGGCGGGTAGTCGCTACGGAGATGTGTAGGTAAGTGCGCGGTAGGTGGAGTAGGAGATGGCGAAGCTCGAGCTGCTTCCCGAGCTTGCGGAGGTCGCCCGACAGATGGCGGATCTCCAATCCCGATCGCTCGCGGAACCGCAAACGGTGCACTTCGACACGAAGCCGGTCGCCGTGTAGTTCGTGAAGCGTGGCTTTAGCGTCGATGTCGTCGGCGCGGAGGTGGGTGGCATCGAATCGGCCGGCGAGTGGTTGGCCGCGGCCTACGTCGTAACTCATCCGTCCGCGGGAGAGCCGGATGCCGCGGATAGCCAAATCGATGCCGCCGGTCGAAGTAGTGTCTTTCGAGGCAAGCGCGTCGAAGATGAATTGGGCATTCAGCGGGCTGTTGGGGTCCGCTTTCCGGAGTTGGATGTCGAAGCCGATGAGTCGGGCGGAGGTAAAACGTACTTGCCCGAGCAAGAGCGCACACAGATCGATACCGCCCGAGAGTCGGTCGGCACGAAGCAGCGGACGGCCCGATAGGTCGTCGATGGCGACATGGCGAAGCGTCAGCCCGTCGGGCCGGTGATATCGACCTCGCCGAGCTTCACCGGTGCCCCGAGCTTAGCCGTCAGCAGGTGTGAGGCCCCTTTGGCGAGGTGTCGCTGAACGGCGGGCACATGTACGAGCACTACGGGGAGTCCGTAGAGTAGCAACGCGACGGCCAGTAGGGCAACTAATATGTACTTGAGGGTCTTAATATCCGTGTATCGTGTGTAGGAGGCTTGCCCGATGATTGGGCACACTGTCCTGTTTTTGAGTAGTGCAAAAATACGGTACTCAGCGCTAACCCCTTCAAACATCTATCCCGCTACGCCCCCGATTGCCCTATATATAAGGTATAGGTGATCGCCTCGACCGAGTGATCAGAAATCGAACAAGGTATAGCCAACCGCGGCGACTGGATGAAGGGGAAAAGAGGTTCCGAATACCTATCCCTCCACCTCTCCGATAGCCCTATATATAAGGTATAGGCAATTGCCGAGACTGGACGAAGGGGAAGAGGTATTCAAAAGCTCTCCCTTACCGCGCCCGGGATGGGGTATGAGATAAGGGAGAGGCAACCATCTCGTCTCCGGGATAGGGAAAACGATCAGGGAGGCATTCACTGCGGCTGGGTGAAGGGCCGCAGAGACATCAAAGGGCTACTGTACACTCGTTGACTAAGTACGCAATACTCATGTACGGTATCCCCGAATTGCTCTGGAGACCGATTTCGCACGTGCGACTGTTAGAGTAGCCGGTCACGACTTGCAGTTTTTCGATCTGTGGGCGGAGCTTACGCAGCGCATAACGGTTCGACTCAGGATAAGTGAAGCCGCGATCGCCCGCGAAGGCACAGCATCCGATTCCTTCTGGCTCTACGACGTTGTCGGAGCATAGCCGTGCGAGTTCCAGTAGCTGACTGCCGAGGCCCATCTCTTTGGTCGAGCAAGTCACGTGGACAGCCACCCGGCGGTCGGTCTTGTGAAAAGTAAGTCGGTCGACCAAGTAAGTCATGATGAACTCTACCGGTTCGTAGAGCTTCATGCGAGTGATGACCTTCCGCATACGGTGTAAGCAAGGACTTTGGTCACAGAGTATGGGGTAGCGACCGTGCTCCGAGGCTTCCCACAGCGACTCCTCGAGCTCGCCGCTTTTCCGATCGGCTATGTCCATCATTCCCTTGCTCTCCCAGATTTGCCCGCAGCACATGCGATCCATATTCCTGGGGAAGATGACTTCGTATCCCGCTTTATTGATCAGCGAGCACATTTCGTCGACGACTGTGTTTTTGACTGGCGATCCCTTTGCGACGCCCATCGTCTGATTGATACAGCTGGGGAAATAGACAACCTTGAGGTCTCCGTGACCCACGTGAGCACCTGGTTTGGGCTGTCGATAGCTGCGGGGCATAGCCGAAGTCCAGAGCGGAAGGCCTGCGCGGTGTGCGCCGCTACAGATTCCGCTCATCAGCGAGGTACCGAGGAGTGTATGGCCAAGGTTCGCGGCGCCCAGAACGAGTCGCAAATTGCTCTTGAGACCGCCCAAATGATCGGCTGCGAACTTGCCCACGCGGTAGCCGGTAGGGTTCTGCATCATGTTTAGCTGACGGATGAGGTGCGTCAAATCGCCCGTGTTGATCTTCATGGGGCAGGACGTGGCGCAGAGACCGTCCGCAGCACATGTGGCGTCCCCATAGTACTCGTAGAGCTTTCGCAATCGGGCTACACGTTCCGGATCGGCGCCACGATTCTCAAGGTCGCGGATCTCGCGTTGGACAACTATCCGCATCCGTGACGAGATGGTAAATCCGCAGGAGACACAGTTCACCTCACAGAACCCGCACTCAATACATTTGTTTGCCCTTCGGACGCCCTCCACCATATCCTTCGTGGACGACCGCGAGCCTTCGGACAGGGTCAGGAATTGCCCGCCGTCGGGTATGTTGTCAAAGCGGAAGTCAGGGACCGGCAGCGGCTTAAAGTTTTTTTGATGAAGCACTGAGGGTCGTCGTTAAAGATCACGCCTCGGTTGAGCAATCCCTCCGGATCGAATATCTGCTTCAACTCTTTCATGGCGGCATACGCGGCCTCTCCCCACTCGTATTTCACAAACGGTGCCATGTTGCGCCCAGTGCCATGCTCTGCCTTCAGCGATCCGTCGAACTCTTCAACCACCAACCGGGCAACGTCGCGCATCATGCTTTTCGTATCGCTTCACCTCTGCCTCTGTGTGAAAAACTTTGGTTGAGGATGAAGTGGTAGTTGCCCTCGAAGGCGTGCCCATAAATGCACGCGTCACTGTAGCCATAATCCGCAATCAACTTTTTGGAGCTTAACGGTAGCCACGGGCAGGGTCCTCTAAGTGAAAAAGCAACGTCTTCGATGAGGGCATGTGGTGCCCTCGGGACGCGTCCCGCCCACGGAGGGGAATATCCCGGAGCGGATGGCCCAGTATTTACCATAGATTTGGGGATCATCCGTGAACTCCGGTTGCTGATAGAGATTAAAGTTGGCAAGGCACTCCTTCACGCGATCGATCTTCGAAAGCAATTCTTCGTGAGTCACGGCCTTAGTCTCAGTCAAAATGGCCGTCAAATTGTGATAGTCGCCCGGCTGGACTCCCGGAACGAGACCTGCGTCGACATCCTTCTTGTACTGGAGAAAGACGGGATCATTCACGGAGCCAAGCGATAAGTAGTCGAGCATCTCGGCACTCTTTACGACGAGGTCCTCCGCGCTCATTTCGATATCCTTTTCGGTCGCCTTCATCCCTTTCATGGCTACCACCGCACGGCAACTCTCTTCCATGGTGTGGAAGTAGACCATCGCGGAGGCGCGAAAACGATAATCGTAGAGCGTTCGCATAGTGACCTCGGATAGGAAAGCCAGTGTCCCTTCCGATCCAACCATGCAATGAGCCATGATTTCGAACGGGTCGTCGTATGCAATGAGTGGCCGGAGATTCAGACCCGTCACATTTTTTGATACTGTATTTATAGCGGATTCGCTCGGCGAGCTTCTTATCGGCTCGGACCCGGTCTCGGAGGTTCTCAATCCGACGAATCATCTCCGAGTGCGTGCGCCGGAAGGATGCCTTACTGGCTTCGTCTCCGGTATCAACCAGTGTGCCGTCAGGCAAAATGATTCGCGCGCTGATAAGCATTCGGTCGCTGTTTGCGTGCACACCACAATTCATGCCCGATGCATTGTTGCAGACGATACCGCCCACCATCGCACTTCCGATTGAGGCGGGATCGGGTGGAAAGACGCGGCCGTATGGTTTGAGTACCCGGTTGACTTGGGAACCCACAATACCGGGTTGTAAGCGGATGCTATTGCGGTCATCGCTAATCTCATACTTTTCCCAATGCTTACCGGCGACAATCAGCACAGAGTCGCTGACGCTCTGTCCGGATAGCGATGTGCCCGCGGCACGGAAGGTAAAAGGTAGTTTGTGCTTGTGGCAGGCGCGGACGATTCGTGATACGTCTTCTTCGTCCCTTGCGCGGACGACGACCTTAGGGATCAATCGATAAAAACCGGCATCTGTGCCCCATCCGAGGGTGCGCAATTCGTCGGTGTACACTTGGTCTTTGTCGAGATAACTGCCAATCTCGGCGAGGAAGGCCTCATAATTTTTGGTGTCCATAGAGGTGTGATATGTTTAGTTAGAACTGGAAACCATCTGGAGTGGCAAAACCTAATTACTGCGAGGTATGGCGGACAAACACGGACCGCCACGGAAGTCTAAATTTCTTTATCGTCGAACGAATGTGATACCTGTTTGGTACTTGCGTGGCAAATATACGGCGCTTTTGGATAGCTCGTACTCCATGCGGTGACTAATTATCGTATGTGCGCGCACGCCTATATATAAGGTATCGCCCTACCTCCAGCTGCGCCCGTATCCGTCCCCGCCTTTCGGCTCGCTATCGTCCGACGCCGACGCATGCCTCTCCGCGTTCCCTCTTCTTACCTCCCCCTCTCCATGAAGCTCCACAGCATACTCTTTCGGCTACCTCTGCCGCTCCATGAAGCCACACCGCAACTTATTTCTCGAACATAGAAGGCACGCTGCATAGGAATCGTAATTCCTTTCGTCTATCCCCACCGATCCATGAAGCCTTGCCACAACTTATCTTCCCAATTTAAGAGGCGCATTGCATGGGTATCGCAATTCCTTTCGGGTTTCCCCGTCTCTCGGCGAAGCCCAATCGCAATTCATTTTTGCGTCTCCGGACACTCCGGGAAGCCAAATCGCAATTCCCTTTTTGCGTCTCCAGACACTCCGGGAAGTAAAATCGCAATTCGTTTTTTTGCGTCTCCGGACACTCTGGGAAAGCAAAATCGCAATTCGTTTTTGCGTCTCCGGACACTCCGGGAAGCAAAATCGTAATTCATTTTGGGCTTTCAGAGGCTCTGGGAAGCGAAATCGTAATTCATTTTGGGCTTCCGGAGACTCCGGGAAGCGAAATCGCAATTCATTTTTGGCTTTCCGAGGCTCCGGAAACGCAAATCGCAATTCATTTTTGGCTTCCCGAGGCCTCGGAAACGCAAATCGCAATTCATTTTTGGCTTCCCGGAGCCTCGGAAACGCAAATCGTAATTCATTTTTCGCTTCACTGAGTCTCCGGAGAGCAAAATCGCAATTCATTTTGGGCTTCATGGACACTCCGAGCATGCTCATCGAAGATTACTTTATGCTTCACTGATAATCAGTAGTTTACGAATCATATTCGTTTCACCAATCAATGAGCCAAGGGAGCAGTCTAAAGTGAGTCATTTTGGCTATCCTGCGCAGATGGTAACTCGGCTTAGCTATTCATTTTGAGCTTCCTATATGCATAGCAGTAGCCCTCAGCGTGTCGTTATAGGCATCCATGGCTTAAAGTAGTTGTCTATACATATCCAGCAAGAGAATCGCCTATGCACGTGCCTCAAGATGACATACCCCACAAAAGCATTGCCTATGCACGCGCCTTCTGATGACATACCCCGCAAAGGCATCGCCTATACACGCGCCTTCTGATGACATACCCCGCAAAAGCATCGCCTATACACATGCTTCCCGATGACATTCCCAGCAAGAGCATCGCCTATACGCATGCCTTCTGATGACATTCCCCGTAAGAGAATCGCCTATGCATGCGCCTTCTGGTGACAGATCCGTTACTTGAAGTATTCTTTTCTACCGGTAGGGTAGGGGCGCAAAAGCATACGCTTCTCAAGGCATTCGAAGAAGGATTGACATGGAATCAGACAGAACCGGTAGACGCAGGGGGTACGCCATACATTCACGCGCCGATTACCTCCTGAATGACCGACTTCGGATCAATAGATAGGTAAGGCGTAGGCTATGCCGCGGAGGGTCGGCTATACTTGATCCTATCGTGGAGGGCGATCGGTGGGCGGTCCCATCGTCAGGGTCTGTAATCTACCACGATCGTGGTATTTCCCGCCTCGACAGGAACCCGGACCTTTGCCGCCGTAAAAAAATTCACATCCTAAAACAGTTTCATCACATGTCACCTCATTCATCACACGATCACGTGCACACGCACGAAGAGCAGGCGCATACCCACGGTATTTCGTATGCCCATTCCCACACCCATAGTCATGGCCACGGGCACCCGCATGTACACGGCGGTACGGAGGACTATATGGCGGCCGTGAATGCTTATCGGAAGACGTTTTCCAACAAGCAGCGCGTCATTGAGCAGACACCCGATCCCGCCGTGCGAGAGATGTTGCTTCACATGCAGGAGATGGGACTCGAAACAGTCTTCGATCGCTTCGACGCACAACAGCCGCAGTGTAATTTTGGCTTAGCGGGTACGTGTTGTAAGAACTGTTTCATGGGCCCCTGCCGAATTACCAAGAAGGCGCCCCGCGGTGTTTTGCGGTGCGGACGCCGACCTCATCTCGGCGCGGAATCTCTTGCGGCATGTGGCAGCGGGAACGGCGGCCCACGGCGCTCGCGGGCGGGAGAGTATGCTGGCACTCAAGATGGCCGCTGAGGGCAAAGCTCCGATCGCCATCGAAGGTGAGGAGAAGATCCGGGCCGTCTGCAAGACATTTGGCATCGAGCAGGAAGGGCGGTCACTAAACGAGTTGGCAGGCGAAGTGGCAGATATCTTGCTTGCGGACCTCTCGCGAACAGTCCCGGACAAGCACCGCACGCTCTACGCCTTTGCCCCGAAGGAACGGATTGAGGCATGGGAGAAGGCCGGCATCATGCCGCTCGGGCCGTATCACGAAGCCTTCGAGAGCCTGCACCGCACCTCCACCGGTACGGATGGCGACTGGCGTAACTGTATGCATCAGTTTCTTCGTACGGGCGTCTCGTTCGCTTGGTCGTCGTGTCTCGGATCGTCGATCGCCATGGATAGTCTGTACGGCCTGCCCCAGCGAAGCACGTCGAAGATCAACCCGGGCGCCCTGCGCATGGGTTACGTGAACATCGCGGTGCATGGACACTCGCCGCTGCTGGTTAGCGAAATCGTGCGCGTCGGCCGATCTGACGAGATGGTGGAGTTGGCTAAATCTAAGGGCGCGAAGGGTATCCAGTTCTATGGCATCTGCTGCTCGGGTCTGTCGGCCATGTATCGTTACGGCGGAGTCATTCCGCTCTCCAATGCAGTGGGATCGGAGTTAGTGCTGGGTACGGGTGCGATCGACCTTTGGGTAGCTGACGTGCAGGACGTCTTCCCGTCCATCATGGATGTAGCGTACTGCTTCCGGACGACAGTCGTCACGACGAGCGATTCAGCCCGACTGCCGGGCGCCGAGCATTACGGCTTCGATCACGAACACTCTAATATCGGCGAGATCAACTCCATTGCGCGGAAGATTGTCACCCGGGGCATTGAGAGCTTTGTTGATCGTCGGGACATTCCGGTCAAGATACCGCAGTATGAGGTGGAGGCTGAAATGGGATTCTCGGTAGAGTGGGCCGGTAAGCACTTCAAGCGTGGACTGCGTGATTGGCAGACGCGCTGCGCAGCGGTAAGATCCGCGGCATTGTCAACTTAGTTGGCTGCAATAACCCCCGGCTTGTTTACGAAAAGGCCATCGTGGAGGTGGCGCAGATACTCCTCAAGAACGACATCCTCATCTTTACTAACGGATGCGCGTCGTTCGGATTACTGAAGCTGGGATTCTGCTCCAAGAAGGCGTTAGATTGGTGTGGCGACGGGTTACGTGAATTCTCGGTCGACCAGCCTCCCGTGTGGCACCTCGGCGAGTGTCTTGACAATGCGCGCGCCTCGGCTTTCTTCAGTGGGATAGCGGCCGCCGCAGGGCAGCCATTAAGGAAATGCCCTATGCATTCACATCGCCGGAATGGAGCAATGAGAAAGGCATCTGCGCCGCCCTTGCTTTCCGCTTGTTGGGCATCAACTCCTATCACAGTGTCTACGCCCCCGTGCAGGGATCACCCGGCGTGGCGGAGTTTATGGCCACAGGCACGAAGGAGCCGCTCGGGTCTGAGATGGTCGTCGACGTAGATCACATCTCGCTGGCCAATAAAATCGTGGAGCATATCTCGAACAAGCGGCAGGCCTTATGGGGCGAGTAGCCGCCTTACTGCTTACTCTGTTGCTGATGGCCTTGGCCGCGTCTTGCCGCAAGTCAGGTGCGGCGGATGAGCACACGATTCGCCCGGCTTATCTGCCCATCTCGCACGCCTTGCCAGTTATTGAGACGGCTTCGGATCCCGAACTGCGCGTGGAGCTTATTCGCTATGGATCGTGGCCCGAGCTGATGGACGCACTGATCACAGGTCGCGTGGACGGTGCGTCGGTGCTCATCGAACTGGCCATGAAGGCGCGTGAACGCGACGCACCGCTAACGGCGGTGGCGCTGGGCCATTGTCGCGGCAACGTGATCGTGGCGGGCGCAGGGGTCGCATCGGCCGAGGCGCTGCGTGGGCGTGTATTCGCCATACCGCACCGTAACTCATCGCACTATCTCCTGTTCCGCTCGCTGCTGGAGCAACATGGCTTGCAGCCGTCCGAAGTGCAGGTGGTGGAGCTATCGCCTTCCGAAATGCCTTCCGCCTTGTTTACTGGCCAGATCGGCGGGTACTGTGTGGCAGAACCGTTTGGTGCGGTCGGTATCGCCAGGAGTGGCGGACACGTCATCGGCGAGTCTGATGCGCTCTGGCCCGATGGGCTTTGCTGCGCACTGGTGCTCAACAACCGGATGATCGAGCAACGCCCGTCGCTGGCTGCACGCTTAGTGAAGGCTTACCACGCTGCGGGCAATCGGCTGAGCGACCCTAATGTGGCCTTGCGCGCCTTGAAGCAAATCAGTCGTCAACCGGACGACGTGCTGCGGGCATCGCTTCGTTGGATCGATTTTTCTCAACTGACCATCACGGAGACTGCTTACCGTGACCTCACCGAGCGTATGCGTCGGTATGGATTGTCGGAGGCACCGCCGGAGTATGCGGACTTTGTGAACCCCATAGTAGATCAGAAATAAGGATGAAAGGCAAGGCTTTTCTCAAGGCACTTTACTATACGGTGGCATCGTTCACGGTGGTGATCGTCCTGTGGCAGGTTGCCATCATGGTTTGGCGACCGGCGACTTTCTGTTGCCCTCGCCACTGGCGGTTCTTCGGGCGTTGGTCGCATGGGTGGTCGACGGTACACTGGCGTTGGGCTTACGCGACAGCTTGGGGCGTTTCGTTGTGGGATACTCCGCGGCTGTAGCCGTGGGCGTCGCCTTCGGATTACTGCTCGGTTTATGCAACAGCCTCTTCCGCTATGCTTACCCGCTGATTCAGTTGGTGCGACCCATAGCGCCGGTGGCTTGGATGCCCTTCATCGTCTTGCTTCTTGGTATCGGCGACGCCCCCGCTATCGTGATCATTTTCCTGGCGGGGTTCTTCCCCGTACTTCTGACGACGGCCTCTGCAACGCATCGGATCGACCCGATCTATGCCAAAGTGGCGGCCAACTACGGAATGGCTCGTTCGGCATACGTCTTTCGCATTGTCCTGCCAGCCATCTTCCCGCAGATCGCCAATAGCTTGCACATTGCCTTAGGCACATCCTGGATCTTCCTCGTCTCGGGCGAGATGATGGGTGCACAGACAGGGCTGGGCTACATGATCATCGATGCACGTAACAACATGCGAACCGACCAGCTGCTGGCCACAATGATCGTGATCGGTGCCGCGGGGTTCGCTCTCGACTTACTTGTCGGGCGGCTAACGTCTTCGGTACTCAAGCGCTGGGGGCTGCTGCATGAGTTTGCAGAGCAACAGGTGCCTCCATGCCCGGGTGCGCTCTTTTTCGTTCTTTGTTCTTAGTCTTTCGTTCTTCAGCTTCCACTACATGTACATCGAGATAGACCACTTATGCAAGCGGGTTGTGGCGCGTGACACGGATGGCGTACGCCGTGAGCGCGTCATCTTGGACGACATCACGCTCAGCATCGACCGCGGAGAGTTCGTTTGTTTGCTTGGCTTCTCCGGTTGCGGGAAGTCCACGCTGCTGAACCTGCTCGCCGGATTCGATCAACCCACGTCCGGACGCATCACAGTCGACGGTCAGCCCGTGACACGCCCATCCAGTAGCCGCGTGATGATCTTCCAACAATACGGATTGCTACCCTGGCGCACGGTGGAGCAGAACGTCATGCTCGGTCTGGAGGCCCAGCGACTGCCGCGAGTCGACCGGCAGCGTTTGGCAGAGGAACACCTCCGCTTGGTGGGTCTGTCTGACCAGGCGCGCAACTTTCCTGCCCGGCTTTCAGGGGGGCAACAACAACGTGTGGCACTGGCCCGCGGACTGGCGGTGAATCCCCAGTGCTCTTCATGGACGAACCCTTCGCGGCGCTCGATCCGATCACACGCCACCGCTTGCAAGACGATCTGCTGCGCATCGTGAGTGAACGGAGCAAAACGGTCGTCTTCGTCACGCACGACATCCACGAAGCGATCTATCTGGCCGACCGCATCGTCGTCCTATCCTCCTCTCCCGGACGTGTTCGGCGAGTACTCACCATCGACAGCCTCCGACCCCGAAGCCGTGACTCGGGTGCCTTCGCCCGACAGTACGATCTCCTCTATCACGAGCTCTACTCCCTGTCGAAGCAACCCATAGAGTACTATATATAAAGGTATGCGCAGGGGCCGACGACTCGCCCTTACGCGCCCCGCAAAGTCACTAACAACCGCGGCCAGTAGGCCGCCCAACTCATATATTCCTAACCGCGGCATAGCCGCACAACAACATCACATCATTATGCACCTTCCATCAGAAATGCTTCATGGCAGCATTTGCCCCGTAACGGCAACAATCGCCATCGCCGGAGTGGCCGCAGCCACTCTTTTCGCACGTAAGTCCGACACGCGCCCGTCCGCCTCACGGTTTGCGCTTGTCAGTGGCACCGTCTTCGCCCTTCAAATGCTGAACTATCCGATCGGAGGCGGCCTGTCTGGCCATGCCCTCGGCGGACTCCTCGCCTCGAGTCTGCTCGGTACACCCTTCGGTATACTGAGCGTGTCGCTCGTGCTCCTTCTGCAAACTCTCCTCTTTGCCGACGGCGGACTGCTGATGCTCGGTGCGAACACGCTGAACATGGCGCTCATCGGGGCGGGTCTGGGCGGCGCACTCCACGCTCGACTCCGGGCACACGTGGGCCGATCGGTGTCGCTGGTTGCCTCCGCCGGATTGTCTGTGATGGCTGCCGTAGGCGCACTTGTCGCTGAACTCTCCGCAGCCGGAGTCGGATCGTCTGCGCTTTACGCTTCACTAGCCATCCACCATATCCCGGTGGCTCTGGGCGAGGGCCTCGTCACACTGCTGCTCTACCGCCTTCTCTCCGCAGTCCCCCTGACGGACGCTGCGAAGGGAGCCTCTCCCGTCGCCCGTTCGGCTGCGTGGACGGTTTACGGAGCCCCTGTTGATCGGCGCCCTCCTTTTGGCACCGTTGGCGTCCGCCTCTCCCGACGCATTGGAGGGCACGCTGAGCAGTTTCCACCTACTGCCCGACGCACCGAACTTCGCGCACGCCCCTTGGGCCGATTATCAGTTCACAGCGGACGGGGGGTATCTGTCTACGTTCCTTGCGGCTCTGGCGGGCTTAGGCGCCACGTTGCTTTCTGCTACGCTGCTCCGTCGAGCCATCAGCCGAGCGTAATAAGGTATGCGATCGGGCCGTCAAGTCGCTTGACGGCGTCGCTGGCACGCAGCGACGTGAAAAAGTCGCTTGACGGCTCCGCTGGCACGCAGCGGCGCGAAAAAGTCGCTTGACGGCTCCGCTGGCACGCAGCGGCGTGAAAAAGTCGCTTGACGGAGTCGCTGGCACGCAGCGACGTGAAAAAGTCGCTTGACAGAGTCGCTGGCACGCAGGCTCCCCAAAATGTCGCATGACGGAGCCGCTGGGTCGAAAGTGACGCCAAAAAGTCGCTTGACGGTGTCGCTGGCACGCAGCGGCGCGAAAAAGTCGCTTGACGGGCCCGCTGGCACGCAGGCTCCCCAGAATGTCGCATGACGGCGCCGCTGGCACGCAGGCTCCCCAAAATGTCGCATGACGGGGCCGCTGGCACGCAGGCTCCTCAGAATGTCGCATGACGGCGCCGCTGGCACGCAGGCTCCCCAAAATGTCGCATGACGGGGCCGCTGGCACGCAGCGACGCGAAAATGTCGCATGACGGCGCCGCTGGCATGCAGGCTCCTCAGAATGTCGCATGACGGGGCCGCTGGCACGCAGGCTCCTTAGAATGTCGCATGACGGGGCGGGCTGCTCGCATGAGATACAAAGACTCGGAACCGATGGCTGTTTCCATCTGGCTCCGAGTCTTTGCATGATCCAATCCCGACGCGTGAGGGTCAATCACCGAAGCGGAAAGTCACCCGGTCATAGAAGATCGGCCTGTATTGCTCCAGCTGTTGCAAGCTACCATCGACAAAGCAGACGATCAGGCTGACGGTGGCGTTCTCGCCCACGTAGCGCAGAGCCGACTCCACGCCGGGGCTGAGGAAGGATCCAGACGCGGTGTAGAGCTTCTTATCCCCGTGTACGTAAAAAGCCTCGCGAGGAGACATACTGCGCCGTGCCGTAGATAAATTCGATCGGCGCTTCCTCGTTGACAAAGAGGTTGAAGGGGATCGCCGTGTCGAGCTGGAAGAAGTCTTCGCCGCTGCAACGCATCAGCACATCCGTGCGGCCCATCACGGCGCGGTTGCCATTCCCGGAGTCGATCACATGCAGATAGACTTTGCCCTCGTTCAGGCCGTCGTCGATCAAGTAATACTGGTTCTTGCCGAAGACGCCATTGGCGGGATAGCGGTGCAGCACCTCAATGCCGCGTTCTTTGATAAACTTCTCGACGGCCTTACGCTCAGCCCGCTGTTTGCTGGCGAACGACTCATCCTTGCCGCACGAGGTCAGGGTCAGCACAGCCGCCATCAGCAACGCCATGCCCATGAAAATCTTTTACTCTCATCTTGTATAACTACTTGTGGGTTTTGTACGGGCGGCAAAAATAGACGCAGACATGGCATTGCGACGCACCGGTCACTGCTTCCGAGGTTTCTCAGACGGTCTATTCCGCCGGCGCAAGCTCGACGGTGAAGTGACGCATGATGGGGTGCTCCTTCGTGATGCGGTAGCCACGGGTGATCCGTTCGCGGCGGTCGAAGACGTTCTTCAGCGCCACAGCCACGACGTCCATGTGGTTGTCGGTGTACGTGCGGCGGGGGATGGCCAAGCGCAGCAGCTCGAGCTTCGGGTAACGGTTCTCGCGCGTCTTCGGGTCGCGGTCGGCCGGGATGGCGCCGATCTCCACGCCGCGGATGCCGGCCTCGAGGTACAGCTCCACGCCGAGCGTCTGGGCGATGAACTCCTCCTTAGGCACATGCGTGAGGACACGTTTGGCGTCGATGAAGACAGCGTGACCGCCGACGGGGCGTTGGTAGGGGATGCCGTACTCGTCGAGACGGTGGGCGGTGCTCCACCTGCCGGATGCGTGTCTCGAGATAGTCGAACTCCGTGCCCTCGTCGAGGCCCACGGCCAGTGCGTTCATGTCGCGGCCGCTCATGCCGCCGTAGGTGATGAAGCCTTCGTTCATGATGCAGAACATCTGGCAGCGGCGCCAAAGCTCCTCGGAGCGGAAGGCCACGAAAGCCGCCCATGTTCACGATCGCATCCTTCTTTGACGACATGGTCATGATGTCAGCGTAGGAGAAGATCTCGCGCACGATCTCTTTGATCGACTTGTCGGCGTAACCCTCCTCACGCGTCTTGATGAAGTAGGCGTTTTCGGCGAAGCGGGCCGAGTCGATTTGCAGCTTGACGCCGTAGCGGCGGCAGAGGGCAGAGACCTCGCGAATGTTCTGCATCGACACGGGCTGACCGCCGGCGGTGTTGTTCGTGATGGTGAGCACGACGCAGGGAATGCGTTCGGCGGGGTAGGAGCGGAGCACGCGCTCGAGCTTCTCGATGTCCATGTTGCCTTTTGAAGGGCAGCTCGAGCTGCGTGTCGGTGGCGGCGTCGATGGTGCAGTCGAGGGCGGTGGCGCGGCGAAACTCGATGTGCCCTTTGGTGGTGTCGAAGTGGGAGTTGCCGGGCAGGATGTCGCCCTCGTGGACGATGGCGGAGTAGAGCACGTTCTCAGCCGCGCGACCCTGATGGGTGGGCAGGAAGAAGTCGAAGCCGAGGATACGGCGGATGGCCTCGCGCATGTTTTCGTACGAGCGTGCACCGGCGTAGCTCTCGTCACCGAGCATGAGGGCCGACCATTGGCGGTCGCTCATGGCGCCGGTGCCGGAGTCGGTCAGGAGGTCAATGAAGACCTCGTCGCTTTTCAGCATGAAGAGATTGTACTTTGCGTCCGCCATCCAGCCTTCACGTTCTGTGCGCGTGCTTTTGCGGATCGGCTCTACCATTTTAATGCGGTAGGATTCGGAAAAAGGGAGTTCCATGATGTTTGGTGTTTGATGTTTTGTGTTTGATATGTAGGGCAGACCCCATGTGTCCGCCCGTTGATTTCAATGTGTCGCAGGCCGTTCCAAGTCGAACGCCAAACGTGGGCTGCCGTCGCGGACGTAGATGATGCCGCAGGGACGGAAGCCGTAACGGGTGATGGCGCGAAGCATAGGGCGATTGTCGGCGTGGGTATCGATGCGGAGATAGTCCGTTTGGGCGGCGCAGTAGTCAAACGTGGCGCGGGCGATGCCGTGCGTGTGGCCGTCGGAGGCCATGCGGTGGATGGTGCCGTAGGGGCGATCGGCGTGCCAGTGGCCCTGCTCGATGAGGCGATACGTGGGTTCCTCACCGAGGATGAAGACGAACGTGCCGACGATCGTTTGGCGGTCTGCCGGCGTGCAGACATAGCAGTTGCCGTGGGCGATGTCCGCCCGTACAATATCCGCGTTGGGGTAGCCTTCGACCCATTGCGACGGGTTGCCGTTGGCGGCCATGAAGCGGCGCGCCGTATCGAAGAGTGACAGGATGGCGTCCAGATCGTCAGCGTTGGCCGAGCGTATGGTGAGAGAAGTATTCATGGATGTGCTTTCGTTTTTCTTTTAAGCGCAGGCAAAGATAGAAGCGCGCGCCACTTCTGGCGGAAATGTGTGTCTGATGGATGAGATTTCCCCAGAGGGAGGCCCAGATGACATGCTTTGGGAGGTACGGCGAGGCGTCCCGCGGCGGGACGGGGCCAAAATGACCGTTGAGATGCCATCCCGCGGCGGGACGGAGCCAAAATGACCGTTGAGACGTCATCCCGCGGCGGGACGGGGCCAAAATGGCCGTTGAGACGCCATCCCGTGGCGGGACGAGATCAAAATGACGGTTGAGACGCCGTCCCGTGGCGGGACGGAGCCAAAATGACCGTTGAGATGCCATCCCGCGGCGGGACGAGAAGAACGGATGGCGGAACCTGCTTGCACCGATCTCTGCCGATCAGGCATCGCGCGTCCGCCCCTACGTTTACTTTTGCCGCCCCTACAACACATCGAAATCCCCGGGCGGACTGTGAGGTGCGCCCACATACGTATTATATATGAAGCATATCATCATTTTGGGAGACGGCATGGCCGACGAGCCGATAGCCGAACTGGGCGGACTGACGCCCTTGCAATATGCACCTACGCCTGCGATGGATCGGCTGGCCAAGCTCGGAGCTTCCGGCCGACTGCACACGGTGCCCTGACGGATTCCACCCGGGCAGTGAGGTGGCCAACCTTTCGATTCTCGGTTACGACCTGCCCACCGTCTACGAGGGGCGCGGCGTGCTCGAGGCTGCCAGCATGGGGGTCGACCTCCGACCCGGTGAGCTGGGCCTGCGCTGCAATCTCATCTGTATCGACGGCGACCGGATCAAGAACCACTCCGCGGGACACATTTCTTCGGAGGAGTCCGACGTCTTGATTCGCTACCTCAACGAGCAGCTCGGGTCGGACGATGTCACCTTTCACCACGGCGTCTCCTACCGCCATCTGCTTGTGCTCCGTGGCGGCGACCGGCGCTTGGATTGCACCCGCCGCATGACATCCCGCTGCACCCCTTCCGTCCAGCGCTCGTCAAGGCGCGTGTGCCCGAGGCTGAGGCTACGGCCAACCGCCTGAACGACCTCATCCTCCGCTCGCAGCAGTTGCTGGCCGATCATCCGATCAACGTGAAGCGTCGTGCCGAGGGTAAGGATCCCGCGAACAGCATCTGGCCGTGGTCGCCCGGCGTGCGTCCGGCCATGAAGACGCTCCGCGAACTGTACGGCATAGGCTCCTCGGCCGTTATCTCGGCCGTTGATCTGATCCGCGGTATCGGTGTCTATGCCGGTATGGACGTGATCAACGTGGAGGGCGCCACGGGGCTTTACGACACGAATTACGAGGGCAAGGCGGCCGCGGCTATCGAGGCCCTCCGCACGCACGACTTCGTCTATCTGCACATCGAAGCCAGCGACGAGGCCGGTCACGAGGGCGATGTGGAGCTGAAGGTGCGCACCATTGAGTACCTCGACCGCCGCATCGTCGATCCCGTCTTTCGTGCCGTCAGCCAGTGGGACGAGCCGGTGGCCATCGCCGTCCCTGCCCGACCACCCCACGCCCTGCGCCATCCGTACGCACACCAACGCCCCCATCCCCTTCGTGATCTACAAGCCCGGCGCCACGCCCGACGCCGTGGAGCGTTACGACGAGTTCGCCGCCGTCGATGGCAGCTACGGACTGCTCCGTAAGGATGAGTTTATGAAGGTGTTCTTAAGGTAGTCATGCGGCCTTTCGGCCGCGGTAGTAGGGTCGGCCTTTGGCCGCCCGGTAGTTACGGCCTAACGGCCGGGTAGTTATGGGGCTACGCCCCGGTAGTTATGCGCCTTCGGCGCAGGTAGTCAGAAGTAGCAGAAGAAGCTGCCCTTTAACTACCGGGGGCGCAGCCCTCTGACTACTGCAGCCGCAGGCGCATAACTCCTTTCTAACTACCGGGGCGTAGCCCCTGACTACTGCAGCCGCAGGCGCATAACTCCTTTCTAACTACCGGGGGCGTAGCCCCCCTGACTACCGCGCCGTAGGCGCATAACTCCCCCTATCAAGATGAAATATTACAGCACCAATCACCAAGTATCGCCCGCCAGCCTTGAGGAGGCCGTAGTCCGCGGGCTTGCCGCCGACCGCGGGCTATTTATGCCCGAACGCATCCCCACGCTCGACCGCGCGTTTATCGACGGGATGAAGCACATGACCTTTCACGAGATCGCCCTCCACGTGGCCAGCGCCTTCTTTGGCGACGATATGCCGCAGAGCGATCTCCGCCGCATCGTAGAGGACACACTGGCCTTCGATACGCCCGTCGTGCCCGTCACGGACACGGTCTACTCCCTCGAACTCTTCCACGGCCCCACGCTGGCCTTCAAAGACGTCGGCGCACGGTTCATGGCCCGCATGCTGGGCCACTTCATCGCCCGTCAGGGGGCGAGTCGCGAGGTCAACGTGCTCGTGGCCACCTCGGGCGACACGGGCAGCGCCGTCGCCAACGGTTTCCTCGATGTGCCCGGCATCCGCGTCTTCGTGCTCTACCCCAAGGGCAAGGTCAGCGCGATTCAGGAATGCCAGTTCACCACCCTCGGGCGTAACATCACCGCGCTGGAGGTGGACGGCGTCTTCGACGACTGTCAGGCGCTCGTCAAGTCCGCCTTCGTGGACGCCGACCTCAACGCCCACCTGCAGCTCACCTCGGCCAACTCCATCAACGTGGCCCGCTTCCTACCGCAGGCCTTCTATTACTTCCACGCTTACGCCCAGATGGACCGCATCGGCCGTGCCCAGCGCCTCGTCGTGAGTGTGCCCAGCGGCAACTTCGGCAACCTCACCGCCGGACTCATCGCGCACCGTATGGGGCTGCCCGTGTCGCACTTCATCGCCGCCAACAACCGCAACGACGTCTTCTTGGACTATCTCCACACGGGCGTCTATCGGCCCCGCCCCTCGGTGGCCACGCTGGCCAACGCGATGGACGTAGGCGATCCGAGCAACTTCGCCCGGATCCTCGACCTCTTCGGCGGCGACCATGCCGCGATCACGGCGCTCATCTCCGGCAGCCGCACGACGGACGAGGAGATCCGCGCCACCCTCGCCGACGTGGTCCCGCACGCATGACTACACGCCCGATCCCCACGGTGCCTGTGGCTATCATGCCCTCATGCAGCGCGGCCTGCAGCCGGGCGAGACGGGCGTCTTCCTTGAGACGGCTCACCCGGCTAAGTTCCTCGACACGGTGGAGACGGCCACAGGGTCGCTCGGTCGAGATCCCCGGCGCGGCTCCGAGCTTTTATGCAGGGCGAGAAACGCAGTGTGCCGATGGCGCGCACCTTCGAGGCGTTCAAGGACTACCTGCTCTCGCAGGCCTGACCTCACCTCGCTGGATAGGCCTAACGCCCTACCGAAGGCTTCTGCGGCCACCACAGCAAAATTTGCCGGGGCGTCTTCGGACGCCAGCGAAGTTTGCCGGGTACACGATGGGATTTTTCATCGTGTATCCGGCTTCGTTTTATAGTCAGCCCGGAATGAAGGGCCGATACAGCGGCCCCGCGGGTGGCGGAGTGCAAACGGCGCCGCCTTTTTTTCGCCGCGCAGCCCGGAACGGTGAAAAACGGGCCGCCTTTTTGACCGCGCACCCAAGAACTGTAAAAAAACAGACCGCCTTTTTTTCACCGCGCAGTTAGGAATGGTAAAAAAACGGGCCGCCTTTTTTTCACCGCGCACCCAAGAACTGTGAAAAACAGGCCGCCTTTTTTTCACCGCGCAGTTAGGAATGGTGAAATACGGGCCGCCTTTTTGACCCCGACGGGGTGTTGGCCTGCAAAACAGGCCGCCTTTTTTTGACCCCGACGGGGTGTTGGCCTGCAAAACGGGCCGCCTTTTTGACCCCGACGGGGTGTTGGCCTACAAAACAGACCGCCTTTTTGACCTCGACGGGGTGTTGGCCTACAAAACAGGCCGCCTTTTTGACCCCGACGGGGTGTTGGCCTGCAAAACAGGCCGCCTTTTTGACCCCGACGGGGTGTTGGCCTACAAAACAGGCCGCCTTTTTGACCCCGACGGGGTGTTGGCCTACAAAACAGGCGCAAAGAGGAGCGATGTCCGGCTGATCTTCCCCCGCTCGCCCCGCCCTGCTAAACTCGGCTGTCCATGCCGATTTACGCTTAATGCTACTTTTGCGCACCCTTTTCGGACAGGGTGACTACACACGACGATGAAGGGGGCTATTCCTAATATGTAGATACAGCGATGACGAATAAGGAAGAGAAACAATATGAAACCGACCGGCGCTACCTGCGTATGGCAGCCGTCTGGGCCGAAAAATTCCTATTGTAAGCGCCGTCAAGTAGGCGCATTGCTTGTCAAGGATCACATGATTATTTCCGACGGGTACAATGGCACACCCTCGGGCTTTGAGAACGTTTGCGAGGACGCGGACGGCGTGACCAAACCTTATGTGCTGCATGCCGAGGCCAACGCCATCACCAAGGTGGCAGCCTCGTCAAATAATAGTCGCGGATCCACGATCTACGTCACCGCCTCGCCCTGTATCGAGTGCGCCAAGCTCATCATCCAAGCCGGCGTCGTGCGGGTGGTCTACTCCGAGGAGTATCACACCGACGAGGGCGTCCAGTTGCTCCGCCGCGCAGGTATAGCAGTCGATTACATCAGCATCAACGAAGAAAAATCATGAATAAGAAGCGTAAGAATGTCTTGTGGGGAATTGTCGGCGCCGTGGCGTGCCTCTGTTTGGGCATGTGGCTCGGCATCTTCCTCTATTCGCGGTCGCCCCGGTTCCGCGGCATCAACACGGGCAAAAAAACAAGATCAACGCCATCCTCGACATCATCGACACGCAGTACGTTGACACGGTCAACATGGGCGACCTCATCGACCGCACGGCTGAGAACCTGATCAGCGAGCTTGATCCGCACTCCGTGCTCATCCCGGCCGAGAGTGTGGAGGCCGTTAACGACGATCTCGAGGGGTCGTTCGGCGGCATCGGCGTCTCTTTCAGTCTGCGAAACGACACGATCCTCATCACCGGCATCATCTCCGGTGGGCCCGCTGAGAAGGCCGGTCTCCGCCCCTTCGATCGCATCATAGCGATCAACGACACGACGTTCGCCGGCAAGGGCTTCGAGCAGGCCAAGATCATGCGCACCCTGCGCGGCAAGAAGGGCACAAGGGTGAAGCTCGGTGTGCAGCGCAACCATGCCTCGAAGCTGACTGACTTTGTCGTTACCCGTGGCGAAGTGCCCAACCGCTCCGTCGACGCTGCCTATAAGATCGGGCGAGACATCGGCTACATCAAGGTGCGCAGCTTCACCCGCTCCACCTATAACGAGTTTATCACCGCCATCGCCAAAGAGAAGAAAGAGGGCTGCACCAAGTTCATCATCGACCTGCGCGACAATGCCGGCGGACTCTTGGACGCGGCCGTCACTATGCTCAACGAGTTCATACCCGGTGGCGAGATGATCGTCTATGTGCAGGGGCAAGGCTTACCCCCGGCAGGAATTCTTTGCCGACGGTCGCGGCACCTGCCAAGACGCCCCGTTGGTCGTCCTCACCGACGAGATGTCTGGCTCGGCCAGCGAGATCTTCGCCGGCGCCATTCAGGACAACGACCGCGGACTCATCATCGGTCGGCGCTCCTACGGTAAGGGCCTCGTGCAAATGCCCATCCCCCTCTCCGACGGCTCCGAGCTGCGCCTGACCATCGCCCGTTACTACACGCCCTCCGGCCGCTGCATCCAGAAGATGTACGAGATGGGCAAGACCGACGAATACGAGCAAGATCTCTATCGGCGCTACCTCCACGGCGAGTTCGACACGGCCGACAGCATCACCTTCGACAAGTCGGCCGCCTACAAGACCCGCGGCGGGCGTACCGTCTATGGCGGCGGTGGCATCATGCCCGACATCTTTATCCCCCGCGATACGCAGCGCATCACCTCGTATTACAACCAGGTCATGACCGACGGTATTCTCTACGATTTCACCCTCGATTACTCCGATCGCAATTACAAGAAGCTCTCCTCCTTCCATTCCTACCCCGAACTGCTCGGTTACCTCCGTCAGCAGTCGCTACTCAATCGTTTCGTTGACTATGCCGAGGAGAATGGTGTCCGCCGTCGGCCGACACTCATCGAAGTTTCACGACCGCTAATCGAGACTGCTCTCGAAGCCTTCATCGTCCGCCATTTCTTCGACTACGACGGCTTTTTATCCCGTCTTCCAGCGCGACGACGCTACCCTACAGCGTGCCGTTCAGGAGTTAGAGAGCAGCGCCTGGCGTCAGAAGCTCATGGCCCACATCCTCTCCATCGGACGCATTACGATAGGGAACTTGCGCTCCACCACAGCTTCTTATTTCATCTATTCCCCGCTGCCCTTAGACCGTAACGATCGCATGAAAGGCGCATAACTACCACTCCTAACGATCCTTGATATGACGATCAACGAACAGAAACAAGCGCTCCGCAAGCAAGTGGCAGCGCTCAAGCGGGCCCACACCCCGGAGGCACTCGAGGCGCTCTCTGCCGAGGCGCTCGCCCGATTAGAGACCCTCGACGCCTTTCAATCCGCCGCCTGCGTGGCGCTCTACCATGCGCTGCCGGGCGAGGTGCAGACGGCCGAGTTCCTCGGGCGATGGTACGGCCGTAAGCAACTCCTGCTGCCCATCGTGCAGGGCGACGACCTCGTGCTCCGCCCCTATGCGGGTCCGGACAGCCTGCACAAAGGCGCCTACGACATCTGGGAACCGTCCGTCGACACCTCCGCCACCGACGCACCACGGCCCGACCTCATCATCGTGCCCGGCATCGCCTTCGACCGCCAGCTGAACCGCCTCGGTCGTGGCCGCGGATACTACGACCGCCTGCTCTCCGACCTCACCCTGCCTTGCATCGGGCTAGCCTTCGCCTTTCAGCTCTTCGACCACATCCCCGTCGACGCCCACGACCGCCGTATGACCGCCGTCGTCACCGACACGGAAGTGATCAGGGGTAAAGACGAAAAACTTAGGCGGACACAATGAAGATTCAACGCGTCAAAAATCGTCACGTTTTTCATCGCTATTTATCCTGCTCTGCCTGCAGGTGGTGTGGTCTGTTTATACGTATAAGGAGCAACAGACTAAACTGCATGGTTTGTATAACAAAATATTCCACACATCTGCACTCTCAGATGTGATAAGACGTTCGGAGGCTAGTATGCCTGAAGGAACAGAGGTGGACATTGGCCAACTCCAAAGTGAAGGAGTAAACGATTATTCTTATTTACAGGAGGCTCTTTCTGAAGATTTTTAGTGCTCCACTTCTTCTTTCTCAGCTAGATTCTACATATCGTTCCGATCTATTGACTGAAGGCATACGTGCTCAGGCCTTCATTAACCGGATTAATCCAAAGACAGGAGAATTGCTGGAGAGCACAGATCCCACGTTTCGTGGATCATGGGGATCGATCACTACAAATCCGGAATACCTTCGTAGAGACAGCACAGAGGCCGTGGTAGCCGTGGTCGTCTCACCTGTTCAGGATGTGCTTCGGAGGGTATGGCTGCTTTATCTCAGTTCGATTGTGTTGATCGGCTTTGCTGCTTGGGGGTTGTATTATCAGGTGAAGATCATCTTCGATCAGAACCGCCTGTCGGAGCTTAGGGAAACTTTCTCCCGCACGATGGTGCATGACATGAAGACGCCCATTTCGTCCATTATAACCGGGATAAGGATGCTGAGGGGTGGACAGTTCGACAGCCTTCCGGAGAAAAAGCAAGAGATATTCGATCTGGTCGAGCGCGAGAATCAGCACCTGCTTTCGCTCGTGAATAAGGTGCTGACCATTGCCAAGATGGAGAGTGGAAAGCTTGTGCTTAATCGTAAGCAGATCGCCCTTAAGCCGATGGTAGATGAGTTGATGGAGAAATACCCGTTGCGGTCGAAAAAAGCGGTCACGTTCAGCGTCGATGTCCCTGACGATGCTGTCGTCTATGCCGATCCGTCACATCTCACAGAGTGTTTAAGTAACCTCGTCGAGAACGCCGAGAAATACTCCGGCCGGACGGTGCATATCGCCATTGCTTATGCCCACGATGAGGCTCAGGCGAGCATTCAAGTGTCGGACAATGGCGTGGGTATTCCGCAGAGTGAGCAGGCGCGGATCTTCGAGAAGTTTGAACGTGCATCCAGAGCCAATAAACGGTCGACGACTGGTACTGGGGCTACGGGATTCGGGTTGGGACTGAATTATGTACAGCTCATGATGAAGGAACACGGCGGGAGTGTGACGGTGTCGAGCGAACCCGGCCGCGGCAGTACGTTTACCCTGACCTTTCCCGTTCCGTCGGAGACATAAAAAGAATAGGTACACACAGATAAAACAAGGAGAAAACGGAGACATGATGAAGTTGCTATTGGTAGAAGACGATGCCACGCTGCGCTATATGATTCGCAACAGCCCGGAGGTTGTGATCGGCGGATATGAGATGGCCGAAGCCGCCAACGGTGCGGAAGGATTGGAACTGTGGAAGACGTTCCGGCCAGATATCATCGTGGCCGACGTGGAAATGCCCGTCATGGATGGCTACGAGATGGTGGCCAAGATCCGAGAGACGGATCGGCTGCAGCCCATCGTGTTTGCCTCCGGTATGGAGGATCCGTCGCACGTGATGCGGGGCTATGAGGTGGGTGTGAACAACTACATCAAGAAGCCCTACCTGCCCGAGGAGTTGGACGCACACGTCCGGGCGCTGCTCCGGAATATCAATCTGGGCGGGCGGATGGAGAACAACACGGAAACGTATCCTATCGGCCGATGGAAGTTCAACGCCGAGAAGGCGTCGCTCAGCGATACGGAGGGGAAAAAGCGTCTCTCTGACGCTTTTTGGAATCGCAGATCCTCCGCCTGCTTTGCCGCAGCATGGGAGAGACTGTCGGCCGAGATACAATCTTGGAGACTTTGTGGCCCGACGTGGATTACTTCTATGCCTCTCGCCGCTTGGATGTCTTTATCACGAAGCTGCGTAAGCTGCTTTCTGCCGATCCTGCCATTACCATCTCCACCATAAGGGGAGTGGGGCTGCGGTTGGACGTGGAGAACTAACAGCTAAGAACTACCAACTAAAAACGAAGCCGGGTACACGAGCGGAAGAGCTCTCTTGTACCCGGCTTTCGTCTTTCCCGGCTCCATCCTCCCTCTCGTATGACGGGAGACTTTCCGAGCGGTTACACCCCGATCCTCCGGAGGGAGACGGGGTGTTGGCGGTTTGTTCCGAATCATCATTTCACCGGCTCGGCATGCAGTGTGATCTGTGTGCCGGGGCCGTACTCTGGCGCAGGCGGCGCTCTGCGTGACACATGATCTCGTGCGCTTCGGCAACTGTCATGTGGCCGTCTACGCGGATGTGCACGTCGATCGCGTAGTCGTTGCCGATGCGGCGCGTCTGTAGATGGTGGGGATTGCTGATGCGATGGTCCTCGAGGATCGTGGCGAGGATGTCGCGCTCTACCTCCTCGGGCAGGGACTTCTCCAAGAGGTCGTTCACGGCGGGGACGGTCAGCTTGATGGCCACACGCACGATGAGGATACTGACGACGACGGCCGCCACGGGGTCGAGCACCGTCCAGCCGTGTCCGAGGAAGATGGCGCCGCCGATGCCTAACGCTGTGCCGACGGATGAGAGGGCGTCTGAGCGATGATGCCAAGCGTTGGCGATGATCGTTGAGCTATTGCGCCGTCGGCCGGCGGAAAGCGTGACACGATAGAGCAGCTCCTTGACTACAATTGAGACAAGCGCGGCGATGAGTGCGATGTGGCCCGGCGCTTCGAGCTCGTAGCCGAGGAAAAGGACGGCGTGGATCTTAGCCGCCCCCTCCCAGAAGATGCCGATGCCGACGAAGAGCAGCACGATGCCGATGATGGACGTGGCCAGGGTCTCATACTTGCCGTGGCCGTAGTCGTAATCCTTGTCCCAGGGGCGGGCCGAGAGATGGAGGCAGAGGAAGACGATGAGGTCCGTGGCGAAGTCCGAGAGCGAATGCACCGCGTCGGCCATCATGGCGCCACTGTGCCCGCCTACACCGGCGGCGAATTTGAAGAGGAGTAGCAGCAGATTGACCGCTGCCCCAGCTGCGATGATGCCGACGAGTGCCCGTTCACGTGCGCTGTCCGTCGGTTCGCCGCAGGGGGTGTTTGGGGTGATCTCAGCCATCGTCAGAGGCGCTCCGAAGCCAGTTCGGCCGGGGCGCTACGCTCGCCTTTGACCAGATTCACGTGCGCAAAGAGTCGCTCGCCACGCATTTTTATCGATCATGTAAGCCGGGCCGTTGCTCTGGGCGTCGAGGTAGGGTGAATCGATCTGCTCGATGTCGCCGGTGAAGACCATTTTGGTACCCTCGCCGGTGCGGGTGATGATGGTCTTGATCTCGTGCGGCGTCAGGGTTCTGCGCCTCGTCGACGATGCAGAAAGTCTCCGAGAGACTCCGTCCGCGGATGAAGGCCAGCGCCTCGATCACGAGCCGGTCGCTCTTCTGGAGCTCATCCAGCCGGCGCAGATCCTTCGACCCGGGGGTGAACTGGGCGCGGATGACGTTGAGGTTGTCAAAGAGCGGCTGCATGTAAGGCGCCACCTTGTCTTTGCCCGACCCGGGCAGGTAGCCAATGTCTTTGTTGGCCAGCGCCACGATGGGCCGCGCCAGGAGGATCTGCTTATAGTCGTCCATCTGTCGGAGAGCCGAAGCCAGCGCCAGAAGCGTCTTGCCCGTGCCTGCGCGACCGGTGATACCGACGAGCTTCACCTCCGGGTCGTTGAGCACCTCGAAAGCGAAGCTCTGCTCCACGTTGCGGGGCCGGATGCCAAGGCCCACGGCTGCGCCCTTGTCCACACGGTGGAAGCGCTCGGTGAAGGGCACATAGCGTGCGGGCACAGAGTTTCGGTGGCTTTTGAGGATGAAGCAGGCGTTCGGTTCGGGGCGTTTGGGTAGCCCGAAAAGGTCGGCCTCGACGCCCTCGGGCGTGGCGTAGAGGCGGTCGATAAGCTCCGGGTCGATGCCCTCGTAGACGGTCTCATTTTCACTGAAGGGCACGAAATCCGTCACCTTGTCCGTGAAATAATCCTCGACCGGAATGCCCAGCGCGCGGGCCTTCATACGCATGTTGATGTCTTTGGTGACAAGGATGGTGAGCATGTCCGGATGTCGCTCGGCCACGGTCACGGCTGCGGAGAGGATGCGGTGGTCGGGGATACGCTCGGGGAAGGAGTTGGCCACGCGCCTCTGGTAATGGTCGCCCACGACGACGTAGAGCATGCCGCGTCCCGGGCCGAGCGATGCGCCGCGCAGGTGCAGCTCGTTGGAGGTCAGTTCGTCGAGCCGACGGACGAAGGCGCGGGCGTTGTAATGGATCTGTTCACTGCCCTTCTTGAATCGGTCCCAGCTCCTCAAGCACGGTGATGGGCAGATAGATGTCGTTGTCCTCGAAATGGTCGATGCAACTGTAGTCGTGCAGGATGACGTTGGTGTCTAAGACGAAGTTCTTTTTCATAACGAGTAAGATGTGTAGGGTGAATGGTTGGTGGTTATCCGAGGCTCGGAGAATCAGGGGGCGAAATAAGGGCTTTTTCGCCGAAGGCGGGACCCGTGTCTCGTCTTGCCGCAGTTTTTTGGTCCGAAAAGAGCACTCGTTTTCCCCCTTCTACAGCTATAGAAAGTCTCAAACCATTGGTTTGGCTCAAATCGGGGGCAGTTTTGCTTCAAACCATTGGTTTGGCCCTGAATCGGGGTCGGGTTTTTGCTTCAAACCATTGGTTTGGCCCAAATCGGAGGTCGGTTTTTGCTTCAAACCATTGGTTTGGCCCGAATCGGGGTCGGGTTTTTGCTTCAAACCATTGGTTTGGCCTAAATCGGGGTCGGGTTTTGCTTCAAACCATTGGTTTGGCCCTAAATCGGGGTCGGGTTTTTGCTTCAAACCACCCGGTTTGACCCCAATCGGAGGTCGGTTTTGCTTCAAACCACCTGGTTTGACCCGAATCGGGGTCGGGTTTTGCTTCAAACCATCTGGTTTGGCCCCAATCGGGGTCGGGTTTTGCTTCAAACCACCCGGTTTGGCTCCAATCGGGGTCGGGTTTTTGCTTCAAACCACCCGGTTTGGCTCCAATCGGGGTCGGGTTTGCTTCAAACCACCCGGTTTGGCCCTCAATCGGAGGTCGGTTTTGCTTCAAAAGCAATACCGATTTTTGGGTCTTATACGTGCGGAAAGCAAAGACCCTGCTCCCGCCGAGGGGAACAGGGCCTTGAGGTTAGGCTTGCGACGGGTGTCGCAGCTGAGGCGTCGTCACTCCGCGCCCATTTCTTTATACCATTTGAATGACTCCACGGCCAAGAGGATGCTGAAGCAGAGCACGAACGGCAGAACGAACACCTGTACCGGGTTGAAAGCCATGATGAGTTCGCCGCCATCGTGCAGGACATTGAAGAGCGCCATGACGGCGGCTAGGATGAGGTTCACGAGCGCCGCGCCACGGCCACGGCTGTACATCGTTGTGGCGATACCCACAGCGGGCAGCGTGTAGGTGATGATAGCCATGAAGGCCATCATGCCCACGGGCGCCTCTTCGGCATGCTCCACGGCTACGTCCACGGCCCAGAAGATGGGCAGCAGGTCGGCCATGTTGTGCGCCAAGAATCCCGCCAGCACCAGTCCCCCAGAGCGTGATGATCTTTTGTATGCGTGTCATTGTCTGTGTGCCTCCTATCTCTTAGAGTGCGATCACCTTGTAGGCGCCCGAGGGGGTCTCTACGGTGGGTTTGTTGCTGCCTTTGCCGGTGGTCATGTCGTAGCGATAGAAGCCGATGCCCTCGCTGGTCTGCTCGCCAAAGTAGATGGCGTTGCCTACGCGGATGATGGCGCTGGAGGTCCAAGCCGTGGTGGCGGGCATGGGCAGCACGCGGCCCGTCTTGGCGCGCACGTCCACCTCGTAGGGCACGAAGCTGCGGTTCTTGGTCATGTTCGGATCGTCCTTCTCGGTCACGAGGCTCGGCTTGTAGAGCATGAGGTAGATCTTGCCGTTGCCGCCGTAGGTCATATACAAGCCGTACGACCCCACTTCGCCGCCGTTAGCGGTTTGCAGGCTCATGTAGAAATCCTTGTCGAAGTCAGTCTCGCCCTTCTTGATACGCAGCAGGCCGTCCTTGTAACCCTTCCCGGGCATGAACTGCGCCATCATGGCTGACCGGGGGCCGGTGTAGAAGTAGATGTTGCCCGCTTCGTCCGTCACGGGACAGGTGTGGCCCACCATGCCGAGGCTCGTAGCGCGCTCGTCCTTGATCACCTTCTCCACGCGGTCCGTGGCCACGTCGATGACGGCTATTTGCGCCGCTGTGGGCAGGATCTCCTGCATCGATTTGGCTTGGTTGAGGGGGAGGAACAGTTTGCCGTCGCGCACAATGCCATTGCCACCGTCCGGGTCGTTGTCGCCCTCGGCGTACGCGGAGAGGTCGATCTCCTTGACGACCGTCATGGTGGAGGGGTTGATGACGATGAGCTGTCCGCGGCTACCGGTGGTCACGGCGTAAGCCTTCGTCTCGCTGGCGAAGATGATCTCCACCACGTTGGGCGATCCGGGGAAGGCCAGCTGCGCCACGGGTTTTTCCGAGAGGCGGCCCGTCTTGCTCAGGGCGTACTTATAGAGCGTCTGCTCGCCGCCCTGTCCATACATGGAGCCGGACTGCATGTAGACGTAGTCGCCAAACTTCTCAATAAAGAGGTGTCCGGACGCCAGCTTGATGGCGCCTTTGAAGTCGGTCTTCAGGCCCTCCTTGAAGTCTTCGAAGGTGGTGATGTAAAACGCATTGTCCACGTTTGCCGCGAAGGCATAATGGTGCACCGCCTCCTCCGGCGTTGGGTTCGGTCGGGCTTGGGATCGGGCTTTGGCGTTGGGGTGTCGTTCTCGCCGCATGATGTGGATAACATCAGGGCAAAGGCTGCCGCCACGGTGGGCAGTAGGCCGTACAAATTGCTCTTTTTCATTCCTTGATCGTATTAAGTTTGTTAAGCGTGTATTTGACTTTGAAGTGCAGGGTGCGCTTCTCTAAGGGGTAACGGTATTCGCCCCAGTTCTCGCGGTCGAAGAGGTTGCGCACCTCCGGGCCGAGCTGCCACTGAGGGGTGAAAGCGTGGTGCAGGCCCACGTTCACTTCGTATTTCGAAGGGATCTCCATCGAGCTGCGATCGCCGGGAGCCTCCCAGTTGTAATTGAATCGGTGCGTGAACTCAAAGCCGAGGGTCAGGGCCGAATGCGATCTGCGGCCCAGCAGGTGGTCGGCGTGCAGGTTGATGTCGCAGTTGCCGAAGAAGTAGGGCGTGTTGGGGATGCGGTAGTTGTAGTGGAAGTTGGACCCGCCACCGACGGCGTCGCGGCGCGTATCGCGTGCATCTTGCCGGGACACGTTGCCCCTCACGTCGAGCCACGGGAAGAGGCCGGCATCCACGCTGCCCTCCACGCCCGTGATACGTGCCCGGCCGATGTTTTCGTAAGCCATATACATCGTGCCGTACATCATTTTGATCATGTCCGTGAGATGCATGTAGAAAGCATTGACCTCGATGCGGGCGTGCGGATAGCGCCCGGAACGGACGATCCATCCGAACCCGAGGTTCATGTTCAGGCTCTGCTCGGGGCGGAGCATGTAGGGAGGGATAGATCAACACACCGTTGCCAAACATCTCGTCGGCTGTGGGCATTCTGCGCAGCGATTGCACGGAGGCTTTCACGGTCAGTGCTTCGCTGGGGTGCCGGGCGATGGCCTCACTCCATCCCGGTGCCGCCTGAGCATTCTTGGCGGCCGTCAACTTCTCTTGTAGCACCACGCGCTCAGGCGACGGCATGACCTCCGATCGGTAATAGAACAGCTTAATCCCCGCCTCATTGACCCAGCGCCCACCGGCCAGATGCAACTCGTACGTCAGGCCGGCCACGATTGCATGTAACTGACTCGGGTAGCCGCCGGTGGGGAAGCGCGAATAGCTGTCGGCCAAGTCGTCCTTGGGTAGTTTGCGGTTGTATCGGTGGGTGATGTTGGCGTTCAGGGCGTGGACTTCGTTGAAACGATAGTTGGCGTTGAGTCGCTCCTGTAGGTTCGTGTATCGATCGCGGGAATCGTTCGGCAGCGAACCCACCTCGCCTTGCACGGAGGAGCTGAGGAAGCGATTGCCGAGGAAGTCGTAGCTGTAATGCGAGGTGTCCACCTGATTGGCCACAGTGAAGCCCTGCGAAGCGTTGAGTAGGATCGAGAATCGGCCGTCGGCGAGTCGCTTGGACAGCGCCCGGGAGATGTTGAGGGAATTGTAGCGCGAGAAGGCGTGCCGGATATTGTTCTGCACGTTCATCAGTCCGCCTTGAATCTCGTCGTAGAGGGTTTTCATAGCCTACGGACAGCTCTGCGTGGTCGAGCGACAGGCGAGTAAAAGCGACGCCCACCTCAGCGGCTATGCGCCGATAGGCGTCGTGATCGCGGCGGATGATGCGCCCGAGTTCGAAGGGGGAATTGAAGGTGTAGTCGTTTTTTTGGAGTAGTCGAATGAGCCACCCGCGCGGACAGCCAGACCAGCCGCGGGCAGGTATTTCTTGGCTTGAAAGTTGGCCGTGTGCGTGTGGTAGGACCCGATGCCATACGCGGCCTCGAGGTGATCGTTTTGGAAGTCCTTGAGGATGATGTTTACCGCCCCACCCAGTCCGTCGCCCCCCAAGTAAGCCGGCACGATGCCTTTGTAGATCTCCACCTCCTGCACCATGTCGGGCGGGATGGATCCGAGTGAAAACTCCTCCGAACTCCCCATGGGTACACCGTTGACGAAAACGCCGATGCGCTTACCGTCGAGGCCCTGCACCAGGATACGCGCCATGCTGCCCATGCCGCCCTGTCGCGCTACGTGCACGCCGGCCGTCTTGTCGAGCACCTCGTTGAGCGTTGCCATATGATAGCGCAGGGCAGAGGCATCGACCACGGTCACGGCCGACGGTGCTTCACGCAGGCGCTGCGCCGCGCTCTTGCTGGTCACGACGACTTCGGACAGCTGACTGTCGTCCGGTCGCAGCGCCACGTCGAGTGGCGTTGTGCCGGCTCGACCGACCGTTACCGTCATTGTTTGCGAGGTGTAGCCCAAGCAAGAAAAGGTCAGCTTGTATCGTCCGGCCGGTAGCGCAACGGTATAACGCCCCTCGGCATCGGTCACGGCGCCATGATAGCTGCTGGCATCGCGCACCAATACGCCCTCGAGCGCCCTGTGTGTCTCTGCGTCAGTGACGCCGCCCTGACAGACGCCCGTGCCACCCTGTTGCGCAAACAGAGAGACGAACGACAGTAGGGGGATGAAGGCCAGTCCAAACAGGCGGACGCCTCGACCGAGGCGGATTGTGTTTAGGATGTTTACCATAGTGGGTACAGTGCTTTCTGTTTTTTGGGGCAAAAGTATCGGTCCGTGTAGGGCGCCGCAATCCCTATTTTTAAGGAGGGTTGTTGGGAGAAAGAAGCCCTGATCGGGTTAGAGGCCGTTTCTCAATCCTGCAAAGCCTCGACCTACACTGTCGATCCGGCATTTCAGACTTGAAAAACGCCGACCCTACACTGTCAATCCGGCTTTTCGGACCTGAAAAACGCCGACCTACACTGTCGATCCAGCATTTCAGACTTGAAAAGCCCCGACCTACACTGTCGATTCATCTTTTTCAGACTTGAAAAAAACGCCGACCCTACACTGTCGATCCGGCATTTCAGACTTGAAAAACGCCGACCTACACTGTCGATCCGGCATTTCAGACTTGAAAAACGCCGACCTACACTGTCGATCCGGCATTTCAGACTTGAAAAGCGTCGACCTACACTGTCGATCCGGCATTTCAGACTTGAAAAGCGTCGACCTACACTGTCGATCCGGCATTTCAGACTTGAAAAAAACGCCGACCTACACTGTCGATTCGGCATTTCAGACTTGAAAAACGCCGATCTACACTGTCGATCCGGCATTTCAGATTTGAAAAACGCCGACCTACACTGTCGACTTAGAGCAATTCAAAACAGCCGTCTATATTTGCGGCGCAATTGAGGCCCCGTAGCTTAGTTGAATAGAGCGTCAGATTCCGGTTCTGAAGGTCGTGCGTTTGAGTCGCACCGGGGTCACTACTTCGACATTCTTCGCCGTGAGGCGCTTTTAGATTAGGAATGAAGATGTAATTGTTATAGTATAGATAGTGTTTTCGAGGAGCCTCGTCGGTCATGCTTTTTAGCCGGCGGGGCTTCTTTTTGAAGAGCGGAATGGGCCGCGATCTCCCGATCGAGGGGTGCACGCGCCATCCCCCGGACATATGTAGAAGCTGGTTTGAATGTATTGGATGATTGTTTTATGAAGCTGTTTGGGCGAATCTCCCCATTTCTATTTCGGGTCTATCCGGGGCCTGTTTCTACCCTAATAAATTCCAAACAGTTTCTGAAAGCGACAAACGATGTTTTGCCGGAAGAGGTGAGAAGACGGACGGAGTCAATGGATAGAATGACCACCATCGAACGTAGACGAAGAACGACGACGGAGCGTGCGTGGCTCGGTGTGCTGTGGTGCCTGATCGTGGGTGCCGTGGCCACGGGCTGCCAACGCGGCGGAGAGCGTCGGCAGGAACCGACGGCCGCGGAACGGGCGGCACGGCGTGACTCGCTCGAGGCGCTATTCAATGCGCGTCGCTGGACCTCGGCCGATTCGCTCGGTGTGGCCCTTCGCGAGGCGCGTGCTTCGGGCGACAGTGTAGCGGTAGCCGTGGCTTGTCGGGCGGCCGCGATGGCGTTGCAGAACAAGCAGCGGTTTGCCGAGGCGGCGCAGGTGGTGCAGACGGGGATCGAGGCGCTGCATGACACGCCCGACACGATCCTCGAGGCTGCGCTGCAAAACACGGCAGCCACGGGCTATCGACGCATGGGCGCCCTCTTCGAGGCTTCCGACCGACTCTACGATGCGCTGCACCGTGTGGAGACCTTCTCTGGCGCCGACTCGCCCGAGGGCAAACGCATGCGTGCCTTCCTTTACAACAACCTCGGCAACGTCTATAAATACCTCAATGATGGCGACGAGGCCGAGATCTTCTTCCGCCGCGCCATCGTGCTGGACGAGGAGCTGGGCAACAACAATGGCGTGGCCATGAACTACTCCACGCTGGGTAGTATCTACGAGTACCGCAAGCAGAACGACTCCGCCCCGGCCTTCTACAATCGCGCCCCGGAACGCAACATCCGCGGCGGATCGGCCACGGGCATAGCTATCTGTCACAATCACATCGGACAGCTGCTCGCGAAACGCGGCGAAATGGACTCTGCGCTCGTCCACCACCGCGCCGCCTACCGAGTCCTTCAGGGCGAAGGCGAGGTGTGGAACCGGCAGCGGGCTGCCCTATCGATGGCGTGGATTTACCTACAGAAGAACGACCTCGAGGCGGCGCGTCGGCTGCTCGACGAGACGGAGGTCGTGGCCCTCCGCGCGCATTCCTTCGGCCATTTGGAGGAGACGTATTACTGTCAAGCCGAGTATTACCGTCGGCGGGGTGACTATCGCGCGGCTTCCGATCGGCAGGCGCGTTGCTTAGACTGTCGTGACAGCATGGCTCGGCAGCGCGACGAGAGAGAGGTGGTCCAAAATCGTATCCGCTACGAACGCGAGAAGAACGACGCGGAGGTCTTCCGCCTGCACCGTCGCAACGAGGCCGTGGAGGCCAATCGGCGGCTTATCCTCTTCTCGTCCGTCCTGATCGGGTCGGTGCTCATCGTCCTGCTCGTGTTGGCCGTGTTGCTGATCCGCCTGCAACGTCGGCGCAACCGCGAACTGCACGAGATGAATGCGACGAAAGACAAGTTCTTCTCCATCATCTCGCACGACCTCAAGAACCCCGCTCTGGCCCAACGCAACGCCCTGCAAGCGCTCGTGAACGACGCCGCAGAGCTGGACGCCGAATCGCTCTCGCATTACTACGCCATGCTCCTCAAGTCCGCCGACGCACAGGTAGAGCTGCTCTACAACCTCCTCGACTGGGCGCGTGTGCAGACGGGCCGCATCCCCTTTACCCCGGTCACGTTTTCGCTCAGCCGTGTAGTCGAGGACGAGGTTTCGCTCATGCATATGCCCATCGAATCGAAGTCCATCCGCCTCACCGTCGACGTCTCGGACGATCTCTGCGCCAACGCCGATCGCAACATGGTCGCCACCGTCCTGCGCAACCTGCTCACGAACGCCATCAAATTCAGTCACCCGGAGGGCCGCATCGCCATCTCCGCGCGGCAAGACGGTGCATGGATCACCGTCTCCGTCGCTGACGACGGCGTGGGCATGTCGGCCGACAAACTGCGCACCCTCTTCGACGCTGGCCGCGAGCAGTCCACGCGCGGCACCCGGGGCGAGACCGGCAGCGGCCTCGGACTCGTCGTCTGCAAACACTTCGTTGAGCGTAACGGCGGCCGCCTCACCGCCCACAGCGAAGAGTCGCGCGGCACCACTTTCCACTTCACCCTCAAAGCCAAGTGAGGAGAAAACAAAGCACCCGAACTACTCCCTACTACTTATAACTTCCCTAACAACCCAACAACATGGACGTAAAAATGGAGCCGAGCTGGAAGACACGTCTGGCCGGCGAATTCGAGAAAGACTATTTCGTGAAACTGACCGATTTCGTGCGTCAGGAGTACCGCCAAGCGACGGTCTATCCCTCCGGGCCGAACATCTTCAACGCCTTTGCACACTGTCCCTTCGACCGCGTCAAGGTGGTCATCATCGGTCAAGACCCCTACCACGAGCCCCGGCCAGGCGCATGGGCTCTGCTTCTCGGTGCAGGACGGCACGCCCTTTCCCCCTCGCTTCAAAAACATCTTCAAAGAGATCACCGACGACCTCGGCCGACCGCGCCCCACGAGCGGCGACCTCACGCGTTGGGCTGATCAGGGCGTGCTGCTGCTCAACGCCACCCTGACCGTCCGCGCGCACCGTGCCGGATCGCATCAGGGGCATGGTTGGGAGACGTTTACCGACGCCGTCATCCGTTGCCTCAACGCCGAGCGACAGCACCTCGTATACATGCTTTGGGGAGCGTATGCACAGAAGAAGGGCGCCTCGATCGATACCTCGCGCAACCTCGTCCTCACCTCGCCCCACCCTTCGCCGCTGTCGGCCCATCGCGGCTTCTTTGGCAACCGCCATTTCAGTCGCGCCAACGACTATTTAGTAGCCCTCGGCGAGTCGCCCATCGATTGGTGAGCAATCGTGGAGAATCCGGAACACGGATGGTATCCCTCGCGGTGTGCATCGAAGCACTTCGACTGGCATCCGAAATGCTGGAATCATTGATTTTTGGGGCTCAGAAGGGCTTTCGAGTATGGTGTCTGGTGGGATGGAAACACTCCTACAGATAAAGAACAAACCCCTGCGCCAGATCTAAAATAGAAGGCGCAAGGGCTTGTAATGAATGATGAAGGTTGGTGATTCCGGTGCGACTCGAACGCACGCCCCACAGCTTAGAAGGCTGTTGCTCTATCCAACTGAGCTACGGAACCGTCGTTTTTTTCTTTTTGCGGCGGCAAATATAGAAGCAGTTTTGATTTCGCCCCTGTCTCGCGAGCGGCCTCTGGCAGGGCGACCGCATCAAAACGGCACCTTCCCGAGCCTTCTGTTCATCTACGAAACGTGGGGTTCGGCGTAAGAATAGAGTCAGCAGTTTCTACGGAAGCCACGCCATGGCCAAAACGTTTTTTTGGAAATGCTTGCAACACTCCCGCAAACACCAAAGTATTTCCCTGTGGGACTTGCGGGGCTCCCGCAAACGCCAAAAAGTTTTTCCGAGGCACTTGCGGGACTCCCGCAAACACCAAAAAGTTTCTCGAGAGACTTGCGGGACTCCCGCAAACACCAAAAAGTTTCTCGAGAGACTTGCGGGACTCCCGCAAACGCCAGAAAGTTTTTTCGTGAGACTTGCAACGGTGTTGCAAACGCCAGAAAGTTTTTTTCGTGGGACTTGCAACGGTGTTGCAAACGCCAGAAAGTTTTTTTCGTAGGACTTGCAACAGTGTTGCAAACGCCAGAAAGTTTTTTCGTGAGACTTGCAACGGTGTTGCAAACGCCAAAAAAAGTTTTTTTCGTGAGACTTGCAACGGTGTTGCAAACGCCGAAAAAGTTTTTTCGTGGGACTTGCAACGGTGTTGCAAACGCCAGAAAGTTTTTCGTGAGACTTGCAACGGTGTTGCAAAACACCAAAAAGTTTTTTTCGTGGGACTTGCAACAGTGTTGCAAGCATTTCCAAAAAGCACTATGACCGCTGCAGCGCGCTATCAAAGACCATCTCTATGGATTGGGAACCCCATTCTTTCGTCGAACTCACGTTACGGAAAGGAAGATCACGCGTGGGGGTGGGATCTCCACAGGTCGGCAAAAAGCCTGAAGACTGGTGCGGTATTGATGCGGTTGCCCTCGGCGGCGGCTGAGGCTGTGATAGCCAATTTCCGGCCCTAGATCATCTATTATCACCATGCAGCTATCCCAAGGAGAATCTGGGCCAACTTCTGGCAGCATATTTGCTAAGGAGGGGCACATATAAGAATAGGAACAATCAAAATATAGTATCATATGGATAGAAACGAGCCAATGACGGCCAATAATCAAGAGAACGAAGAAGGCACAGAGGCGACAAAAAGTGCAGAGTGAAACAGAAAACACGTCAGCCGAAAACGTTACAGCTGACGATTTGACAGACACTGCAGCAACGCCAGATGGAGGTGAAGCCACGACCGACTGGGAAGCCAAATACAACGAGCTGAACGACTCCTACCTCAGGCTGCGCGCCGAGTTTGACAACTATCGCAAGCGTACCCTACGCGAAAAGTCTGATCTGATCAAGAGCGGCGGTGAGGGTGCACTGATCGGCTTACTACCCGTGATCGACGATTTCGAACGGGCACTCGATACGATGAAAAAGGCGACCGACCCGAAGGCTGTGGCTGAGGGCGTGGAGCTGATCTATAGCAAATTCATGGACTACCTCGGTCGGCAGGGCGTGAAGCCCATCGAGGCCGTCGGGCAACCCTTCGGCACGGAGATGTTTGAGGCCGTCGCCATGATCCCCGCCCCAGACGAGGCGCAGAGGGGGCGCGTGATCGATTGTGTGCAGACGGGATACGTGTTGAACGATAAGGTGATCCGCCACGCCAAGGTGGTCGTCGGTGAATGATTCTCTCAATATCAACTAAGAGGAATAGAAGACTGTGGAAAAAAGAGACTATTACGAAGTGCTGGGCGTGGCGAAAAACGCTTCAGCAGACGAGATAAAGAAGGCTTACAGGCAAAAGGCCATCCAGTATCACCCGGATCGTAACCCGGGCGATAAGGAGGCGGAGGAGAAGTTCAAAGAAGCCGCTGAGGCTTACGACGTGCTGAGTAACGACGAGAAACGCGCCCGTTATGACCGTTTCGGACATGCCGGAATGAGCGGTGCAGCCGGCGGCGGTGCGGGTGGATTCGGCGGCGGTATGTCGATGGAAGACATCTTCTCACAGTTCGGCGACCTCTTCGGCGGACATTTCTCTGGGTTCGGAGGCTTTAGCGGCTTCGGCAACGCCGGCGGTGGCCGACGTGTCGTGCAGCGTGGCTCCGACCTGCGTGTGAAGGTGAAACTCACGCTCAAGGAGATCGCTACGGGCGTGGAGAAGAAGATCAAGGTCAAGAAATACGTGCCCTGCACGCACTGTCACGGCAGTGGGGCAGAGGACGAGAAGGCCGTCGAGAAGTGTCCGACCTGCCATGGTAGCGGTTACGTGACGCGCGTGGCCAACTCCATCTTTGGCCAAATGCAGACGCAGTCCACCTGCCCCACATGCGGCGGATCGGGCGAGACGATCACACGCAAATGCGCCGAGTGTAATGGCGAGGGCGTCGTGCGTGCTGAAGAGGTGATCACACTCCATATCCCCGCAGGTGTGAGCGAAGGCATGCAGCTGTCGATGGAGGGGAAGGGTAACGCGGCGCGTCGTGGCGGTATCAACGGCGACCTGCTGATCCTCGTCGAAGAGGAACGTCACCCGGAACTGCTCCGTGACGAGAACGATCTTATTTATAACCTCCTGCTCTCTTTCCCGCAAGCCGCTCTGGGTGCGTCGGTCGAGATCCCGACGGTCGACGGTCGCGTGAAGGTGAAGATCGAGCCGGGCACACAGTCGGGTAAGGTGCTTCGCCTGCGCAACAAAGGTCTGCCTTCGGTCAACAGTTACGGCACGGGCGACTTGCTGATCAATATCAAGGTTTACGTCCCCGAGAAGCTGACCGCTGAAGAACGAAAGAAGATCGAGAGTCTCGTGGCCTCAGCGAACTTTACGCCCGATGATTCGGCCCGTGAACGTGCCTTCCGTTCGTTGAGAGACTTTGAGGATTGACTCCCTGCACCGATGGAATACTACGAGTTTCGATTCACCTACGACCATCCCGCAACGATGGATACGGACACGATTAACGACGTCTTGGCCGCTGAGCTGGGCGCGATCGGTTTCGATAGCTTCGCTCCCGATGCCGACGGACTGAACGCCTACGTCCCTGTGTCGGATTATCGTCCCGAGTCGCTCGCGCAGCTGCTCGCCGACTTTCCCCTGTCGGATGTCGTAATCCGCTACACGCACACGTCCGTTCCCGATCGTGACTGGAACGAGGAGTGGGAGAAGAACTATTTCCAGCCCGTGCGCATCGGTCACGAATGCCTCATCCGTGCCTCTTTTCATCAGCCGGAGGAGGGTTTTGCGCACACGATCGTCATCGATCCGCGTATGGCCTTTGGTACGGGTAATCACGCTACGACAGAGCAGATGGTCCGAGCCATATTGCCGCTCGACCTGCATGGTCGGGAGGTGCTCGACATGGGCTGCGGTACCGCCGTGCTGGCCATCTTGGCTGCACAGAAGGGCGCGCACCGTGTCGTAGCCATCGACAATGACGAGTGGGCCTATCGCAACGCCATCGAGAACTGTCGACTGAACAACACGCCCGACATTCATGTTCTCCACGGCGGTGCCGAGCAGATAGCCCCCTGCGGTACGTTTGATTACATCTTCGCCAATATCAATCGGAATATCCTTCTGCGCGACATGTCGCATTACGTGTCTGCGCTTCGCTCGGGCGGACGTCTCTATTTGAGCGGATTCTATGAGTCGGATGTGCCTGCCATAGCGCAGGAATGCCGCTCGCAACGGATGACATCAAGCCTCTATTCATCCCGTAACGAATGGGCTGTAGTAGTGGCTGCGAGGGAATGGTAAAGATCATTAAAAGCCCTCTATTTGGCAGAATCTTATTCTCCCGAATGCGTACGTTTGCCGAAAACACTAACGGATTTTTTTAATTGTAGGTCAATATGAAGAATAATGTAGACTCCAAGTTCTTACTGGGACTTCTAATCGGCGGGGCAGTTGGAGCCGCCATTGGCTATTTAGCCGCAACAGATAAGCGCGAACAGCTCATCGACGAACTTAACGACGTAGTCGGAAAGGTAAAGAGCACCGTAAACATGGCTATCTCGAAATACAAGGAAGGCCGCGTAGCTCCGATTATCGACGAGGTGGAAAGCGCCGCTGAAGATGCCGAACTCGTGTAACAGTTTATGAAGCGCGATTCGGAGCAATTCTTCCAGGAGATTAAGATGGATTTGACCCGGTACGGAGAGCTCCGACTTGAGCTTTTTGAAACTGGGGGGCGTATGAGAAGGCGGGGAAAGTGTTTTCCGTCCTCTCATACAGCTTAATATTACTCACCCTCGCTTTCTTCCTAACCCTTTTTCCTCTTCCCGGCGCTCGGATTCTTCCTGAGCGAATGGTTACACTCCACCGGCGTCGGATTCTCCATCGTCGCCATTCTCTATGTCATGCTCGTCGGAGGTGTCGTAGCCTTCAAGACCAAAAATTCGGAGGCTGATCCTCAATGCTATACTCGAGATGTTGATGAATGACGAAGACGACGAAGACACTCCACCCGTTACAAACGCACCTCATGACAACGACTACCCTGCCACAAACCCCGCTGAACAAACTGCAGGCTGAGAAACGCGAGCTGGAAGCGCTCTGCAAAAAGCAAGAAGAGCGACTCGCAGTGCACGCTCGGTATCTCCAAGACAATGCGGGCAGTCTGCTGCTCTCTGGCGTATCCGCACTGCTCTCCAGCACCGGTACACCGAAAGCAGAGAAGGCTGAATCCGCTACGCAACAACGACCGCGTCCGCAATCGTTTGCCAAACGTCCAGCCGCAGCACCCGCCATCCCCGGGCTCCCCCATGGGACTGTCGACCTTGCTCAAGGTGCCCAAGATGGTCTCAATTGGCGCCGGGTGGATGCCGCTAGCATGGGAGGTGGCACAACCCCTTCTTATCACTTGGAGCATCAAGCGCGTCAAGCGGATTATCGGCGGTGCCTTCACCCGAAAAAGAAAAAGTGACACCCCGCCCCGGTAGCCGGTAAACTCCTACTGAGGCGATCCCCCTAAAGAGAAAGAATGAGGCGTATCATCACCATCCTCTGTACCGCAGCCCTCCTCACCGCATGGCTCACATCTTGCGCAACGCCCTGTGGCTGTTAGCGCTCGAGCAACATATACAATCATCACACAATCATCAACCCTTTAAAGATTTACGATAATGACAAAAGTAGGTATCAATGGATTTGGCCGCATCGGACGGTTCGTTTTCCGTGCAGCCATCAAGAGAGATGACATCGAAGTAGTAGGCATCAACGACCTCTGCGCGGTGGATTACATGGCATACATGCTGAAATACGACACCATGCACGGCCGCTTCGAAGGCACCGTTGAGGCTGACGTAGAGCACAGCACCCTGACCGTGAACGGCAAGAAGATTCGCGTCACCGCCGAGAAAGATCCCGCCAACCTCAAGTGGAACGAAGTCGGCGCCGAGTATGGTAGAATCCACCGGCCTCTTCCTCACCAAGGAAAAAGCCGAAGGCCACCTCAAGGCCGGCGCCAAGTATGTCGTGATGTCTGCCCCCTCGAAGGACGACACCCCGATGTTCGTCTGCGGCGTCAACCTCGACGCTTACAAGAAGGGCACGCAGATCGTTTCTAACGCCTCCTGCACCACCAACTGTCTTGCCCCCATCGCCAAGGTGCTGAACGACAACTTCGGCATCGAGAGCGGACTCATGACCACCGTACACTCCGTAACGGCTACGCAGAAGACCGTCGACGGTCCCTCGATGAAGGACTGGCGCGGCGGACGTGCCGCCAGTGGCAACATCATCCCCTCGTCTACCGGCGCCGCTAAGGCTGTAGGCAAGGTGATCCCCGCCCTGAACGGTAAGTTGACCGGTATCTCTATGCGCGTACCGACCCTCGACGTATCGGTGGTCGACCTGACCGTCAACTCGCCAAGCCCGCCTCTAAGGAGGCTATCTGCAAGGCCATGAAGGAGGCTTCAGAAGGCGAATTCAAGGGCATCCTCGGCTATACCGAAGACGCTGTCGTATCGTCCGACTTCCTCGGCTGCACCCTGACCTCGATCTTCGACGCCAACGCCGGTGTTTACCTCACCGATAAGTTCGTGAAGGTCGTTTCGTGGTACGACAATGAGATCGGATACTCTAACAAGGTGCTCGACCTCATCGCACACATGGCTAAAGTGAACGGATAAACGCATCATTTGGAGGCACATTCTCCGGATTGTTATTTTTTAATGGTATTTCTCTTCGGGGCGTCACTCTCAGCAATGAGGGGGGCGCCTCGATCTTTATTCCCTATGGAAAAAGCCAAAGCACTCATCACCATCGCACAGCGCATGCGCGCTCTGGCGCAGACCGGACTCTCGTACTCCGTGAGTGATTACGAGACCGACCGCTGCCGGAGCTGCTCCGCCTCAGCGACCGCATCACGTCCATCGTCAGCGGCCTCCCGGACGAGGAGATCGCCGCCTGCTACCACCCCATGAAGGAGTACGTCACCCCCAAAGTCGACATCCGCGCAGCCATCTTCAACGACCGCGACGAGATCCTCCTCGTGCGCGAAAAAGGCCGACGGACGCTGGGCCATGCCCGGCGGATGGTCCGACGTGGGTTACACCCCTCGGAGGTGGCCGTCAAGGAGACGAAAGAGGAGACGGGCCTCGACGTGCGCGTCGAACGCCTTCTGGCCGTGCTCGACAAGCGTTGCCACGACTACCCCGCCTCGCCGCTCTACGTCTACAAAATGTTCATCCTCTGCACCGTCACGGGCGGCGAGCTAGCCGGCACGTTCGACATCCTCGACCAGCGTTTTTTTCGCTCTCGACCGCCTGCCGCCGCCTCGCTCGACCGCACCCTGCTGGAGAATATCCGCATGGTCGACGAGCTGCGCCGCCACCCCGAGCGGCCCGTGGTGCTGGATTAATGCGGGTTTGACCACGCAGCCTGCGCGAGTCTCGCGGCGTTTGCCTCGGCGTTTGCGCAGCCCGCGCAAGTCTCGCGGCATTTGCTTTGGCGTTTGCGCAGCCTGCGCAAGTCCTGCGGCATTTGCTTTGGCGTTTGCGCAGCCTGCGCAAGTCCTGCGGCATTTGCTTTGACGTTTGCGCAGCCTGCGCGAGTTCCGCGGCATTTGCTTTTGGCGTTTGCGCAGCCTGCGCAAGTCCCTGCGGCATTTGCTTTTGACGTTTGCGCGGGCAGCGCAGGGTTCCCGGCGTTTGCCTTGGCGTTTGCGCAACCCGCGCGAGTCTCGCGGCGTTTGTCTTGGCGTTTGCGCAGCCCGCGCGGGGTTCTCGGCGTTTGCTTTGGCGTTTGCGCAGCCTGCGCGGGGTTCCCGGCAAATGCCGCCGCATGGGCCGAAGAGCGGTGCGGAAAGGGAAAAATGACGGACTTTTGGGCCGTTTTTATCGATAACAAAAAGGGAAAATGGAGCAGAAAACGAGTTTGCTGGGGATGACCATCGCGGAGTTGCGCACAGTGGCCGCGGAGGTGGGTCTGCCGGCCTACGCAGCGAGTCAGATGGCTGATTGGCTGTACAAAAAAACGCGTGTCGGAGGTGGCGGAAATGACCAACATCGCGCTGCGGAAGCGGGAAGTGCTGGCCGCGGGCTACACCGTGGGCGCACGCGAGCCGGCGGAGGCGGCGCAGTCGAAGGACGGGACGGTGAAGTACCTCTTCGAAGCCGCCGCAGGGCGTTTCGTGGAGGCGGTCTATATCCCGGCCGAGGAGAGAGACACGCTCTGCGTCTCGTCGCAGGTGGGATGCCGCATGGCGTGCCACTTCTGCATGACGGGGCGGCAGGGACTGGGGGCAAACCTGACGGCGGGCGAGATCATGAACCAGATCCTCCGGCTGCCCTGAGGCGACACAACTGACCAACCTCGTTTTCATGGGCATGGGGGAGCCGTTAGACAACGTGGACGAGGTGCTGAAGGCACTGGAGATCCTCACCTCGAGCTACGGAGTCGGGTGGAGCCCGCGGCGGATCACGGTCTCGACCGTCGGCGTGGCGGCGCCGCTCAAGCGGTTCTTGGCCGAGAGTGAGTGTCACCCGGCTGTGAGCCCTGCATTCGCCCTTCGCCGAGGAGCGCGCCCGACTGATGCCGGCCGAACGGGCCTGCCCGGTCGAGGAGGTGGTGGCGCTGCTCAAGGAGTACGACTTTGCGCACCGCCGGCGGGTGTCGTTCGAGTACATTCTCTTCGACGGCGTGAACGACACGATGCGCCACGTGAAGGCGCTCGCGGCGCTGCTTCGGGGGCTGCCCTGCCGGGTGAACCTGATCCGCTTTCATGCCATCCCGGGCGTGGCGCTACGGAGTTGCTCGGCGGAGAAGATGATCTGGTTTCGCGACGCGCTGAATGCGCGAGGCGTGGTCTGCACGATTCGCACTTCGCGCGGGGAGGACATTCAGGCCGCATGCGGCATGCTCTCGACCAAGCGACTTTTTAGAGAAGAGACATTAGGCCGCACGCTACTTTTGGGCCGTACACATATACATTTATATATAGGACAACTAAACAGAGAGAGAAGACAATATGAAAAGGACCTTTTTCTTGACGATGATCATGGGCCTCGTGGCCCTGTTATGGAGCGCATGCCACACGTCGCCGTCGATCATTTCGGCCACCGGCATGCCGTACGAGGTGGAGGTGGTGACGACGCGCGCCCTCTGGGACGACACGGTGGGCGTGAGCCTGCGCGCCGAGTTGCAGCGGCCCTATCAGCGGGCTGCCTCAAGCCGAGCCGTCGATGCGTGTGACGTTTGTCACGCCGGACGATTTCAATGGGCTGACAACCTATGTGCGCAACATCATCATCCTCACGGTCGACGCCGAGCGCTACACGAAGCTGTCCGTTCGGGCGGAGAAGGATCGCTGGGCGACGGGGCAGGTGGTGGTCTACATCTCGGCGCCGGACGAGGCGTCGGTGCTCACCTATCTGGCCGACCATCGTGGTGCGCTGACGGACTATTTCACGCGGCTGGAGATGATGCGCATGGCGCAGGTGATGCAGGAGACGTACAGCTCGCTGGTGATGGACTCGGTAAAGTCGAAGTTCGGCGTGATGCTCAATGTGCCGTCGGACATCACCTCGTTTAAGGACACCACAAACTTCTTCTGGGCCTCGAACAACGCCAACACGGGTCGCATGGACGTGGTGGTTTACACCTTCCCCTACACCGACGAGAAGACCTTCACGCTGGAATACATGCAGCACATGCGTGACTCCATCCCTAGGGCGCGAACATCCCCGGAGCCTACCCGAACTCGCACATGACGACGCAGCCCATCGGCCTCACCTACACGCCGCGGACGCTTCAGGGCAAGTATTGCGGCGTGTTGCGCGGACTGTGGAAGATGGAGGGCGACATGATGGGCGGACCCTTCGTCAGCTTCGCCCGGTTGGACGAGGCGAACCACCGCGTGGTCGTAGCCGAAGGCTTTGTCTACGCCCCCGAGACGGACAAGCGCAACTCACATCCGTCGCCTCGAAGCGGGGCTGCACACGCTGCGCCTGCCCGGCGAGTTCGATAAGCCGCTGGACGGCGTGGAAGAGATGAACGGACAGAAGAACTAACAACGAAAATCGAAAAAGCTAAGAGCCTCATCGCCGCACCTATCGGCAGGGGCTTTTAGCTTTTCGTTTTTCACTTTTCACTTGATAGCTTACAGAGACAGCATGGAAGAAAGATTGATTCGCGTGGGTATCACGCAAGGAGATATGAACGGGGTGGGATACGAGGTGATCCTGAAAAACGTTCGCAGAAGAGATGATGACGGACATCTGCACGCCGGTCATCTATGGCTCACTCAAGGCGTTGCAGTATTATCGGGATACGCTGACGGACATCACCGAACCGGTGATTCCGAACGTCATCGCCCGCGCCGAGGAGGCGGAAGAGGGCCGTGTGAACCTCATCAATTGCGTGGCGGCCGACTGTCCCATTGCACCGGGCGAGTCGACCGCGGAGGGTGGCATGGCCGCCTTCGCGTCGCTCGAGGCCGCCGTGGCCGACCTCAAGCGGGGCGTCATCGACACGCTCGTCACGGCGCCCATCAACAAGCACAACATCCAGCACGACGGCTTCCACTTCCCCGGCCATACGGAATATCTCGAGGCCTGTTTCGGGAGAATGGCGTCTACCGTTCGCTGATGATCCTCACGAGCGACAGGCTGCGCGTGGCCTTAGTGACGGGTCATGTGCCGCTGGCCAGCGTCGCCTCCCACCTTACGCCGGAGGCCATTACGGATAAGCTGATCCTCTTCAACACGTCGCTCAAGGAGGACTTTGGCATCGTCCGCCCACGCATTGCTGTGCTCTCGCTCAATCCCCACGCCGGCGACGCCGGACTGTTGGGCGAGGAGGAGGAGACCGTGATTCGTCCTGCGATGGCCGAGGCCAAGAAGAAAGGCGTGTTGTCGTTCGGCCCCTACGCCTCGGACGGCTTCTTCGGATCGAGCACCTTCCAACTCTTCGACGGGGTGCTGGCCATGTATCACGATCAGGGGCTGGCGCCGTTCAAGGCCTTGGTGATGGACGAGGGCGTGAACTTCACCGCCGGACTGCCTATTGTCCGCACCTCGCCCGACCACGGTACGGCCTACGACATCGCCGGACGCAATCGGGCCTCGGAAGCCTCGTTCCGGCAGGCCATCTACGCCTCGATCGACATCTATCGCAACCGCGAGGCCTATCGCCGAGCCACCCTGCACCCCCTGCGTAAGGAGTTTGTCGACAAGGTCGGGAAGGACAACGTGAAGCTCGACCTCACCCAAGAGATGGAAGAGCCCGAGCTGTAGCGCCCGCCAGTCCCCGTCCCCTCCAGGGGATAGGGGCGTACCCTGCTCGAAAGTCCCTGTCCCCTGAGGGGATAGGGGTGTACCCGTCCGAAAGCTCCCGTCCCCTGAGGGGATAGGGGCGTACCCGTCCGGAAAGTCCCCGTCCCCTGAGGGGATAGGGGTGTACCCGTCCGGAAAGCTCCCGTCCCCTGAGGGGATAGGGTGTACCCGTCCGGAAAGTCCCCGTCCTCCTGAAATTGGTAAGATCGAAACAGCTTCTACCTTTGCCCGCCGTAAAAAAATAGGTATCAGAAAAATTCAAAACGGCATCCTATGTTCAAGAATAAAACGGTGGTTTACACCTCAGGGACATTCGACATGTTCCACTACAATCATCTTCGGATGATCAATTACGCCCGCAGCTTGGGCGACATTCTGATTGTCGGCGTGAGCACGGACGAACTCGTATCGTCGTACAAGGCGCCCCCCATTATCCCCTTCAACGAGCGGATGCAGATCCTCGAAGCCCTCAAGACGCCCGACATCGTCATCCCCCAACATACGCTCGACCATACCGAGATCGTCAAGAAGCTCAACATCGATGCCTTCGTGGTGGGTGACGACTGGTACGGCAAAATACGACTACCTGCGCGAGCTCGACGTGCAAGTCTTCTACTTCCCTTACGGCACAGGCGTCTCCTCCTCCTCGCTCCGTAAGACCATCCACGACTCTTACGAGAAACACCTGCAGCAGGAGCGACAGGCCAAGCCCGAGTCGGTGAAGGGCATGAAGATCGGTCTTGACGACGAACCGACGTCCGGCCAACCATCCTAACGCCGCACCCCAGAGAGATATGACTAAACAAGCATTGATCACGGGCGGTACGAAGGGCATCGGTCGTGCCGTAGCCGATGTGCTGGCCCGCGCTGGCTACGACCTGACGCTGACCTACGGCGCCGACACCGTGGCCGCCGAGGAGGCTGCGGAAGCGATCCGCACGGCGTCGGCCGTTCGGGTCGACCTGCTCCAGGCCGACATCACTGACCCCGCTTCCATTGCGCGTGTCGCCAGCCATTTCGAGGCCTCAGACACCACGCTCGACGCCGTCGTCCTGAACGCCGGCACCACCTATCGTGCCTCGTTCGAGGAGCTGGAGCTGGCCGAGTGGGAGCGGCAGTTCTTCGCCAACGTACACTTCCCCGTCTTCCTCCTCCAACGGCTTGTGAAGCGCATACGGCGCGGTGCAGGCGTCGTTTTCACCGGATCGCTGATGGCCGTCGAGCCGCACGGCATGTCGCTCTCGTACGGCGTCACCAAGTCGGCCGTACATGCCCTGGCCAAGAACCTCGTCAAGTTTCTTGCCCCCTACGGCGTCCGCGTGAACGCCGTCGCACCGGGCTTCGTCGACACCGATTGGCACCGCACCAAGCCCGCCGAGGTGCGTCGCAACATCGAAGGGAAGATCGCCCTCGGCCGCTTCTGTAGCCCCTGAGGAAGTGGCCGAGGTCTACCGGATGTTGGTCGAGAACAGTTATATGAACGGCGCAGTGGTCGTGGCGGACGGCGGATATTGCTATCGGTGAACCATGAGCGACAAGTCATTCGAAGCGTCCCTGAAATCCATCGAGACCGAGAACCTGATCGATCTCTATTTCTATCGCCCCATCGGCTATCGCCTGGCGCGCATGCTGCAGCACACCGGCGTCACGCCGAACATGGTCACCATTCTCTCCATCTTCGTCGGTGCCGGCACGGGCTACCTCTTCTACTTTCACCGGCCGCCCGGAGTACACCGTGGCGGGCATCCTGCTGCTCATCGTGGCCAACATCCTCGACTGTGTCGACGGCCAGTTGGCCCGCTTGACCGGCATCAAGTCCGAGATCGGTCGCATCCTCGACGGCATGGCTGGCGACATCTGGTTCACCCTCATTTACGTTGGCCTCGCCCTGCGCCTCACGCACCTCTACGGTAGCGGTTGGTTCTTCGTGCCCGCCGTCGCTTCCGGTCTCTCGCATCTGCTTCAGGCCGGCATCACGGACTATTACAAGACGCTCCACCTCTACTTCGTCAGCAAAGAGAAAGGCCGCGAGTTCCATAGCATCGATCAGGTCAAGGCCCAGCAACGCGCCATGAAGAGCCGCACCAACCGCGCCTTCTTCGCCCTCTATGAGGTCTACACCCGGGTGCAAGAGTTTTGGACGCCCGCCCTGCAGCGCATGCTCCGCACGCTTCAGGCACGCTATGGCGACGACATCCCCGAGCCCCTTCGCCAAGCCTTCCGCAGTCGCAGCCGCCACCTGATGACGCACTTTATCGACTTCATGACCTTCAACGGTCGCACCGTCGTTCTCTTTCTGGTTATGCTCCTCAGCATACGCTGGAGCGGCATCGTGTGGATCTATTTCGTGTACGAGATCGTTGTGCTCAACGCCATTCTGCTCCTCTCTGTCCATCGGCACGAGCAGATTTGTCGTGACATCATCACCCTTGACGAACGCAGCCGGCATGAGTGAGCAGACCGACGTGAAGCCCGTCTTCGGCCCCGGCCGATCTGCAGGCCGCTGCGCCCATCTTCCGCCACCGATGGGCCATCCCCATCGCTCGCCGGCTGATGAAATGGCTCGCCATCGACAAGGTCAACGCCATCCACACCCGACATTGCCACCTGCGTGGCGCCGCCTTCACCTCCGCCATGCTGGCTGACCCGATGATGGACGTGCGCTACAACATTCATCACGCCGAGCGACTCGACACCCTCCCCACGGGCGCCTTCATCACCGTCTCGAACCATCCCATTGGGTCGCTCGACGGCATCATCCTCATCGACCTTTTTGCCTCCCGCCGACCCGACTTTCGCGTCATGGTCAACGGCGTGCTGGAGCGCATCTGGGCCATGTCGGACAACTTCATCTCGGTCACGCCCAAGACAGGGCAACCAAACGACGTCCCATCACGCCAATGTGGGCGGCGTACGCCTCGCCCTCGAAGGGTTGCGGAACGGTCACCCGATTGGATTCTTCCCCGCCGGTGCCATGTCGTTCGGTAACGCACGCGGCGAGGTGCTCGATCGGCCGTGGACGCACAGCGTGATCCGCCTGATTCGCAAGGCCGGCGTCCCCGTCTATCCCGTCTACTTCGATTTCCGCAACTCCCGGTTCTTCTACGGGCTGGGCTGGATCAGCTGGAAGATCCGCACGCTGCGCGTAGCGGCAGAGGCCTTCAACAAGCGTGGACGTACGGCCGAAGTCTACGTTGGCACCCCCATCGACCCGGACGTGATCCGTAGCTATACGGACGATGTGGCTCTGGCCGACTTCCTCTATCGCCGCACGTACGCGCTGCCGAAGGAGGATTAATCCCCCGCCCAACCGATTGCCCCCACCGCCATGCTGCTCTCCATCGTTATCGTCAATTACAATGTGAAGTACCTGCTCGAGCAATGTCTGCGCTCCGTCCGTGAGGCCGCGCAAGGCATTGAGGTGGAGACGTGGGTGGTGGACAACGCTTCTACGGACGGGTCTGTCGACTATCTGCGCCCACTTTTCCCCGAGGTACACTTCATCGAAAACGCAGACAATCCGGGCTTTGCCAAGGCAAACAATCAGGCGATCCGCCTCTCGCGAGGGCGCTACGTGCTGCTTCTGAACCCCGACACGATCGTGACCAGCGAGGCGCTGCGCGGCGCGTGCCACTTCATGGACAGCCACACGAACGCGGGCGCGATCGGCGTGAAAATGATCAACGGGCACGGCGCTTTCCTCCCCGAAAGCAAGCGCAGCTTCCCCACGCCGTGGGTGGCCTTTTGCAAACTCTCCGGCCTCTCGCGCCTCTTCCCCCGTTCGCCCCGCCCGGCCGCATACAGCCTGCGATACCTGTCGGACGACGCCGTCCACGAGGTGCAGGTGCTCTCCGGCGCCTTCATGTTCCTCCGCCACGAGGCACTCCGGCGCATCGGCCTGCTGGACGAGGCCTTCTTCATGTACGGCGAGGACATCGACCTCTCTTATCGCATGATCCCCGCCGGTTACGCCAACTATTACCTCCCCTTCAGCATCCTCCATTACAAGGGCGAAAGCACCCACTACGCCGACCGGCGCTATTTGAATGCCTTCTATAACGCCATGCTGATTTTCTACCGGAAGCATTACCCGAACGCCGGCGGACCGGCTTGGGCCCTGATCCGTCTTGCGGTTTGTTTGCGCAAAGCCCTCGCCGGACTGTTTGGCTGGAAACGCACGCGCCCCTCTCGTCGCCGAGGCGGGCGCAGGCCGGAACTCATGTATGTGTGCAGCAAAGCGCACGCCGCCGATGTGCGCCGCCGTGTATTGGCGCGATTCCCCGATGCCGCATCGATCGCTTGGGAGGCGGCGGACGAGATAGGCGCCATCCCCCCGCAGGACGGGTGTACGGATATCATCTTCTGCCACCCCGACCTCTCTTTTGATCGCATGATTCACCTCATGGACCGCTGTCCGGATAAGCGGATGACCTACCACACGTTTTACCCCGACACGGATCGATGGATCTCACCCACCCGATAACGCCGCCCCCCGAGGCGTGGCTCGACGGCCGTCGGGTGCGCCTGCGCGCCCTCGAACCGGAAGATTTGGAGGCGCTCTATGGGTGGGAGAACGACCCCGCGACGTGGGAGCAGGGCTGCACCCTCGCGCCCTACTCCCGCTACGCCCTGCGCGAATACATCGCCTCCGCCTCGACGAGCGACCTTTACGCCATGCGTCAGCTCCGCCTGATGATCATCGACAAGTCGGCCGATCGAGCCATCGGCACGGTGGATCTTTACGACTTCGATCCGCACCATCAGCGTGCCGGCCTCGGGGTGCTCATCGACGCCTCCTGTCGTGGACGGGGTTTCGGGCGGGAGGCCATCGGCCTCGTCTCGGCCTACGCCTTTCGTTTCCTTCACCTCCATCTGCTTTACGCCCACGTGTCCACGCGCAACACGCCCAGCCTGCGACTTTTCGCTGCGGCTGGCTTTCAGTCCTGCGGCACACTCCCCGGATGGGTCCGCACCGCCAAAGGCTTCGACGACGTCGTCGTTATGGTGTGCACTTGCGACTAAGCGGCCCCGTCAAGCGACTTTTTGACGTCGCTGCGTGCCAGCGGGCCCGTCAAGCGACTTTTTGGCGTCGCTGCGTGCCAGCGGCCCCGTCAAGCGACTTTTTGAGGCGCCTGCGTGCCAGCGGATCTGTCAAGCGACTTTTTGAGGCGCCTGCGTGCCAGCGGCTCCGTCATGCGACATTTTGAGGAGCCTGCGCGCCAGCGGCGCCGTCATGCGACATTTTGAGGCGCCTGCGTGCCAGCGGCGCCGTCATGCGACATTTTGAGGCGCCTGCGTGCCAGCGGCCCCGTCATGCGACATTTTGGGAAGCCTGCGTGCCAGCGGCTCCGTCATGCGACATTTTGAGGCGCCTGCATGCCAGCGGCTCCGTCATGCGACATTTTTTGGGCGCCTGCGTGCCAGCGGCGCCGTCATGCGACATTTTGGGGCGCCTGCGTGCCAGCGGCGCCGTCATGCGACATTTTGAGGCGCCTGCGTGCCAGCGGCGCGGCCCGAGCGACAGGATGGACACGCCGAGGCGTGGGGATAAGGAGTGGCTTGCATGGGGCGCCGACTGCGTAGCGATCCCGCCAGGACGGGGCGTAAAAAGTATGAGGATGCACCCTCACGGACACATCCTCACGCAGAACACTACCTCATTGTCAAGGTAAACACACGATTGTTCTAACTAGTTGTTTGTCTTAGTCTATGTTCTAAACGAGATCTATGATAACTGATACTTATACACTTACACGGTGCTCTGCTTATTCCACATCGACGAGTTCCTCTTGCGCCATGCTGCGCGCCTCGTAGGGGATGGTCTTATCGACCGACCGGCGGCAAACGATCTTGTAGCGCTTCTCTCCGTCGAACGTTTTCACCCGCACCGTCACCGTGGAGTCTGACCCGGCGGGGAACTTCAGCTTAGCCATATCGAAGGCCACGAAAGCGCGTCGGCCGTAGCGCGGGGGTCGCCAAAAGCGTTGTGGCGGAACTCGAAGACGTAAGGCGGGATGCCCGATTGCGAGACCTGCACAAGGTTCACCAAGTGGCGCTTCGTACCGCCGTGATTGGCCCCGAAATGCACGTTGATGTAACCGTCGCCATACCAAATGTCGATCACGCTGATAGGATCAGAGCCGAAGTCGTCCGACGTCTTTGAGGTACTCAACATATCGGATTCTATGAACGGTTTCGTGAGGATGTCACGGATGCCACGCATAAGGATGGCGTGGTCGTAGCCCTGGAAGGTGTCGGAGAGGATCGTATAGTACGCCAGGGCGCGGTGGCGCGTGGTGGGGCGATAGAAGGGGATCTCCGTGCCGGCGGGCCAGAGGCGCGTGCCGTCGTCGAGGGTGAGCGAATAGGTGCCGCCCTTGCCGATCGGGTCGACGGTCACGACCGATCGCCAGACGCGCCCTAAGCTGTATCCGCTATCGTCTTTGCTGCATGATACGGCCCCGGACATGATCAATGCCGCACAGAGACTCATCAAAAGGAATTTCGTCGTTTTCATCTGGGTGTTGTTTTTTTGATTTACTGCAAACCTTGATGGGGGAGGGTGCGATAGCGTTGCATCGAGTGGATGTTAAAACTTCTAAGGCCCTGACGCCGGTCTGTCGCACCCCGTGCGGCGACCGATCGCCGTCTACTTTTGCGGCCGATAAAGACCAAGCATTGATGAAAGAAAATATCACCCTTACATACACCCTGAGTAATGGATTGCGGATGGTCCATTTGCCGACCGATTCGGAGGTGGCTTATTGCGGGCTGGCCGTCGACGCTGGCACGCGCGACGAGGCGCCGGACGAGTGGGCTGGCGCATTTCGTGGAGCATATGCTTTTTCAAGGGTACCCGTCGGCGCCGGGCATGGCACATTCTGAACCGCATGGAGGCTGTCGGTGGCGATTTGGATGCCTACACGACGAAGGAGGAGACGTTCCTCTATTCCGTCTTTCCCGCGCCACACTTCGAGCGGGCGGTGGAGCTGATCGCCGATTTGGCGGCACACGCGCAGTTCCCTGCGGCCGAGATCGAGAAGGAGCGCGAGGTGATCTTGGACGAGATCCGATCCTACGAGGATGCGCCTGCGGAACTGATTTTTCGACGAATATGAGTCGATGCTCTTCGACGGTCACCCGCTCGGTCGGCCGATCCTCGGCAATAAACGCGCGCTGCGGCGTTTCGACACCCTGCGCGGGCGATTGTTCATGGAGCGTTACTATACGGCGGCGAACATGGTCTTCTTTTCGATGGGCGCCACGGCGTTCCAGCGGATTGTGCGAATGGCCGAGCGACATTTTGCCGACCTACCCGCCGTGGGTATCCCTCATCAGCGTACGTCGCCGGCCGAAGTGTCGCCACGCGAGTCGGTCAGCCGAAAACGCACGCACCAATCGCATGTGATCCTCGGCGCCCGTGCCTGCGACCTCTACGACACGCGTCATGCGCCGCTCTATCTGCTGAACAACATCCTCGGCGGGCCGGGCATGAACAGCCGACTGAACGTGGCCCTGCGTGAGCGTCGCGGACTGGTCTACGGCGTGGAGTCGAACTTGACGTGCTACACCGACGCAGGCCTCTGTACGATCTATTTCGGCACCGATCCGCGCAATCGTACGCAGGCGCTCGACCTTGTCCGAGCCGAATTGGCACGCCTCCGCGAGCGCCCCCTATCGCCCACGCAACTGGCTGCAGCCAGAAGCAAGCCATCGGGCAGCTGCGCGTGGCGGGCGACAATCGCGAGGGACTGTTCCTCACGCTCGGTAAGTCGTTCCTGCGCTTCGGTCGGTGCGATACGCCGGCCGAGACGGCCCGTCGCATCGAGGAGGTTACGGCCGACGAAATCCTCGCCGTCGCCAACGAGTTCCTCGCGCCAGACCGCCTTTCGTGCTTAGTCTACGAATAGCTGGCTCAACAGATCGTCGACGTGACGCGCGCATAGGGAGCGGCGTCCATCGAGCAAAAAGAGGCCGTCGGCGTACTTGAAATAGCCCGTCATGGCGACCATCGCGGCGTTGTCCGTGGTGAAGGCGTTCGGCGGCAAGAAGATGTTCCAGCCGAGGCGCTCGGCATGGTCACGGAAGGCGTCGCGCAGGCCGGAGTTGGCCGAAACGCCCCCCGCCACAGCCACTTCGCGGATGCCGGTGTCGGCCACAGCGCGGCGCAGTTTGTCCATCAGAATATCAATGACGGTGGCCTGCAACGAGGCGCAGAGATCTGCCTTGTGCTTCTCTACAAAGTTCGGATCGTCCTTCAGCGCGTCGCGGAGGGTGTAGAGGAAAGACGTTTTGAGTCCGCTGAAGCTGTAATCGTAGCCCGGGACGTGCGGCTTACTGAAGGTGAAGGCCCGCGGATTGCCCTCGTTGGCTAAGCGATTGACGATGGGGCCGCCGGGATAACCGAGGCCCATCACCTTGGCGCACTTGTCGAAGGCTTCGCCCGCGGCGTCATCGATCGTCTGCCCGATGACCTCCATGCGATCGTAGGCCCTCGACGCGAATGATCTGCGAATTGCCGCCCGAGACGAGTAGGCAGATGAAGGGGAACGCGGGGTGCGCATTGTCGTCGGGCGACTGCTTAATGAAGTGCGCCAGCACGTGCGCCTGCAAATGATTGACCTCGATCATGGGGATGCCGAGCGAGATGGCCAGCCCTTTGGTGAAGGAGGTGCCCACGAGCAGTGAGCCTAAAAGTCCCGGTCCGCGCGTGAAGGCCACGGCCGTCAGCTCCGAGCGATGAATACCCGCCCGACGGATGGCCTCAGAGACCACGGGGACGATGTTTTGTTGATGTGCCCGCGAGGCCAGCTCCGGCACCACGCCGCCGTAGGCCTCATGTACGGCCTGGCTGGCAATCACGTTCGACAGCAGCACGCCGTCGCGTATCACAGCGCACGACGTGTCGTCGCACGAAGATTCTATTCCCAATATCGTTACATTGCTCATACCTATTATATCTATTGTGTACCTCCTGTATGAGGAGAATGCGGCGCAAATTTCGGAGAAAAAAAGCTGGGGAAAATTTGTTCGTATCGAAATGATGTTACCTTTGCGCCCGTCAAAAATGACACGGGATGTAGCACAGTTGGCTAGCGCGCCACGTTCGGGACGTGGAGGTCGGACGTTCGAGTCGTCTCATCCCGACCTCATCATATTATTAATTGAGAAATTGGTGATTCGAAGAAAAGGGTTTTCCGTGATGGAGAGCCCTTTTTTTGTCCTTACCCCAGGGCTCCACGCCCCAGCGGGTGGTTCCGCGGCGGATTGTCGGGCGCAGCCTTACGGACTCTCACGCGATCTGCTTGTCTGAGACAATGAACTGAGGTGGTTTCGTTTCGGCCGATTGTATGATACAATGAGCCGAAATGGTTTTGATTCTCGCCATTGTACGATACAATCGGCGTTTTTTTTTCGATTCGGCCGATTGTATGATACAATGAGCCGAAATGGTTTTGATTCTCGCCATTGTACGATACAATCGGCGTTTTTTCGATTCGGCCGATTGTATGATACAATGAGCCGAAACGGTTTTGTTTCTCGTCATTGTACGATACAATCGGCCTACGAGTCATCTGTTGATTGTACGATACAATGAACGCGGTGCGAGAATGAGGAGCAAGGCGCGCCTATTTTTTTGCCGCCCGAATAATGATCCAATAGAAGAATGAAGAAGAACAACGACTGGAAGGAGCGGCTCGGGGTGACCTATTCCACGAATCCAGATTTTTGCATATCAAACGGACGAGGCGCCGGAGGTGGAGACGCTGCCTTGCGACCGTCAGCGGCTGCGCGTAAGGATTGACCGGCGGAACAGGGGCGGAAAGACGGTAACGATCGTGGAGGGCTTTCGCGGCCGGCCGGACGATCTGGAGGCGCTGGGCAAGGTGCTGAAGGTGCGTTGCGGCGTGGGCGGGGCGACGAAGGACGGGGAGATCATCCTGCAAGGCGACCTCAGGCAAAAAGGTGGCGGACATCCTTCAGGGCGAGGGCTACAGGGGTGCGCGTATGCTGACCGTTTATCGCGCGTCGGCCGGGGCGGGCAAGACGCACACGCTGACGGGGGAGTACCTCAAAATGCTTTTTCGGCGGCAAGGGGCAAGAGGGCGAGGCGACGTATCGCCACATCCCGGCCGTGACGTTTACCAATAAGGCGACGGCGGAGATGAAAGATCGTATCGTTCGCGATCTCTACGCCCCGGCTTCGGGTGGGCGGTCGGGTCATCTGGAAATGCTTCGGGCGCATCTCGGGGGCGACGGAGGCCGACGTGCGGACGCGGGCTCGGACGTTGCTGGTGCGCATGCTGCATGATTATGCGGCGTTCAACGTGAGCACGATCGATCACTTTTTTTCAGCAGACCCTGCGCGCCTTTGTGCGTGAGATCGGCTTGCAGGGCAACTATGTCGTAGAGCTGGACGCCGAGCCGGTGCTCGACGAGGCGGTGGACAGTTTGCTGGCTGGCTTAGACCGTGAGGGGGCGACTCGGAGCTTTTTCCGGTGGCTGCTGCGCTTTGAGCGAACAGAAGGTGGAGCGGGGCGAAACGTGGGTCTTGAGCCGCGACATGAAGACGCTCGGGCGGCAGCTCTTCAATGAACACTACAAGGCGCTGCGCAGCGCGGACGATGCTGACGAGACGGCGCCCACGGTGGACCGTAAGAAGATGACGGCCTACAGCGACATGCTTTACGCTACCATGAACGCCATCAAAAGCGAGGCCCGCGAGCTGGGCGAACGGGGGCTGGCCATCATGGCGCGCTACGGGCTGAAGCCGGAGAGCTTCAAATGGAAGGACAAATCGGGTCTGATGTTTTTCAATAAGCTGCAATCGGGCGTCATCGACGAGGAGCCCGGCAAACGGTTCTGTCAGTTGCCGGACAATCTCGCAGAGTGGGTCTCGGGGAAGAATGCGGCCATCGAGCAGGCCTACGCCGACGGCCTGAACGACTGTGTCAAGGCGGTGATCCGATTCTATGACACGCGCATGCGAGACTATCTCACGGCCCAAGCCATCGCCGCCAACTTCTACACGTTGGGCATCTTGGGCGACATCGCCCGCGAGATTCGCCGTCGGAGCGACGAGAAGAACCGCATGCTCATCGCCGACACCGCCGAACTGCTCACGCGCATCATCGACGGCAGCGATGTCCCCTTCATTTACGAGAAGACCGGCACGCGCATCCGGCATTACCTCATCGACGAGTTTCAGGACACCAGCGCGCTGCAATGGCGCAACTTCCGCCCTTTGGTGGCCGACAGTCTCGGTGCGGGCTACGACGACCTGATCGTGGGCGACGTGAAGCAGAGCATCTACCGCTTCCGCAACTCGGACTGGACCCCTGCTCGACGAGCGCATCGGCCTCGATTTCCCGACCGGCGTCACGGAGCGTACGCTGGCCGAGAACTGGCGCAGCCTCGGTCGCGTGGTGGAGTTCAACAACGCGCTTTTCACCTTCTTCCCCGTGCGGCTGCAGGAGCGATACAACGTGGGGCTGGCCGAGTCTACGCTGCCGCCGGAGCGTTGTGCGCTCTATGGCGGGCGCATCCTCCGGGCCTACGCGCACAGTCGGCAGGCGCTGCCCGAAGGTCGAGCGACTAATGCCGGGCACGTGCGCGTGGAGCTGCTTGAGCATACGGGTAAGAAGGAGGAGTGGCAGGAACAGGCGATGGCGCGTCTGGTGGACGTCGTCAGTGAGCTGCGGCGACACGGCCGGTCGTGGGGAGACATCGCCGTGCTGACCCGTACGCGTGCCGAGGCAGCCCTCGTCACGGGCGCGTTGCTGACGTACGGTCGGCAGCATCCGGAGGCGACCCTCCGAATCCTCTCGGACGACGGGCTGCAGCTCGATGGCGCGTCGGCCGTGCGCTTCATCGTGGGCATGTTGCGCTACATGAACCGCCCGGACGACTCTACGCTGCAGCGCTCCGCCGGCCTCCTGCTCTCGGCCATGCGTATCAAGCGCATGGGGGAGGGCGCCGACCCGTCGCTCGTTTGTGCCGAGCTCGACGCGGACGGCGCCGAGGCCCGCGATCCGCTCCCTTGCGGGCCATCGCTCGATCTATGAGGCGGTCGAGGCCATCTGCCGCCGCTTCGGGAGCGACTTCCCAGAGGACGAGCTGATCTTCGTGCAGTCCTTTCTCGACCTCATAGCAGACTATGCCGAGCGCGAAGGGTCGGACGTCGACCGCTTCCTCTCGTGGTGGAAAGACACGGGCAGCCGGACCCAGATCGCTATGCCTGAGACGCAGGATGCGCTCCGCGTCATGACCATCCACAAGGCCAAGGGTCTCGGCTTCGATGTCGTCGTCTTGCCCTTCAGCGATTGGGGGCTGGACGCAAAGTCGGAGACCATCCTCTGGTGTCGGCCACGCGTCGCACCGTTTGACGCCATCGGCGCCGTGCCCGTCAATTACAAGGCTGAGCTTAGCCGCACGATCTTCTCCGAGGAGTACTATCACGAAAAGCTGCACGCCCTATATCGACGCCCTGAACACCTTCTACGTCGCCCTCACTCGCGCCAAAGAAGAGCTGATCCTCTTCACTCCGGCCGAGAAATCCAAGAAGGACGCCAAGAAGGACGCTGCCGCATCGATCGCTGACATCCTCCGCGAAGCCCTCACCTCTCGCCTCACGCAGACAGCCGAAGGCGATCCGCTGCTTCCCTTAGCCGACGGATTCCGTGCGGAGGACGGTCTCTTCGAGTGGGGCACCTGGATCGATTGCGAGGCCAGGTGCACGGACGAGCTACCCGCCGACACCGCGTCGATCGTTCGCACACTGCCCTCCGTTCGCCCCGATGCGCGCATGTACCTGAGCCTCTCCGGCCGGTCGTTCGACGATACGCAACGCGATTACGGCGTGCTCATGCATGACTTGCTCAGCCATATCCGCACCGTGGACGACCTCCCCGCGGCCGTAGCCGCCAAGGTCTCCGCGGGCGAGATCGGTCGCCGGTCGGCCGATGAGTTGGAGAAGCGCCTGCGCACCCTGCTCGACCTCCCCGCCGTCCGAGCGTGGTTTGACGGCTCGATGACGGTCCTCACCGAGGCCGAGATCCTCTCCGGCGACGGCCGATCGCGCCGCCCCGACCGCGTCATGCTCGCCACCGATGACGAGGAGCCGTGCGCCGTCATCGTAGACTACAAATTCGGCCTCCACAAGTCCACGCGCTACGCCCGACAGATCCGCGACTACATGGCCCTTCTGGGCGCCATGGGTTACGCCAACGTCCGGGGCTACCTCTGGTACGTGGAGCTGGGCGAAACGGAGGAGGTGAGCGCATGAGCCGAATGCCCCGCCATCGCTCGGTCAAACGGGTGGCCGACGCCCCTCAGGCGCCCCGTGCGACCTATCCCTCGACCGACTTTCGGCTGGCCGTATCTCAATGAATATTCTATTTTTGCCCCGCTTAACAAGATAAGGATGAAAGTTCACCGCGAAGGAACAGGCTTATTGCTGACGTTATTTACCCTTTTTGTTTGTCGTTGATCTCTTGATCTACTATACGATCGACAAAGGGTTCTTTTTACCTCTTCACCGCCTCGTCGGTCGTCTTTTTTTGCCCTCGTATTGAACTTCTTCCGCAGCCCACACCGCCGCTTTCCGTACGATTCGGAGGGCCTCGTGATCGCCCCAGCCGACGGAACGGTCGTTGCCATCGAAGAGGTGGCGGAGAATGAGTATTTCCACGACCGCAGGCTCCAAGTTTCCATCTTCATGTCCGTCTTTAATGTCCACGCCAACTGGTATCCGGTCAATGGCGTCGTCAAGCACGTCTCGCATCAGAAGGGGCGCTTTCAGGCAGCCTACCCTACCCAAAAGTAGCACCGACAACGAGCGCTCCACGATCGTCATAACCACCTCTTACGGCGTCGAGGTGCTCACCCGCCGGTGGCTGGTGCCTTGGCCCGCCGCATCGTCACCTACGCACAGCCCGGAGAGCAGTGCAAAGTCGACGATCAGATGGGCTTTATCAAATTCGGATCGCGTGTGGACACCTTCCTGCCGGTGGGTACCGACGTACTCGTCCGCCTCGGCCAGAAGGTGCGGGCCAACCAAACACCGATCGCCCGACTGGGCAAAATCATCTACCGATAGCGCTATGCCGAACCTCCTTCGTCACCTCCCTAACGCGCTCACTTGCTGCAACCTGATCTGCGGTTGCATCGCCACAGCGGCCGCCCTCGACGGACGACTGATGACGGCCGTGGCGCTCCTCTTTGCCGCCGTCGCGTTCGACTTCGTGGACGGCCTCGCCGCCCGCCTCCTCCACGCCGCCTCGCCCATCGGCAAGGGACCTCGATTCACTGGCCGACGTAGTCAGTTTCGGCCTCGCCCCCGCGGCCATGCTCCACCGCCTGTTCGTCGACCTCAGCCTCTTGGGGCCAGACGCCACGCTGCCCCTCCCGTTGTCGATCCTCGCCACGATAGCCGTCCCGCCATACCCGTTGGGTCGGCCCTCCGACTGGCCAAATTCAACAACGACGCCCGCCAGACGACCTCCTTCATCGGCTTACCCGTGCCCGCGCATGCCATCTTTTTGGTCGTCGTTGCTGGCCTCTCTGGCCCGGATAGCCGAGCAGTACCCCGCGGCCGTAGCCGCCGACCTCACGCTGTGGGTGATCGGCCTGTCCGTGCTCGCCTTGGCCGGATCGTTGCTCCCGGTGTCCGAGCTCCCCATGTTCTCGCTCAAGGTCAAATCGATGGCGTGGCAAGGCAACGAGCGGCGGTACCTGTTGCTCATTTCGGCCGTTGTGCTCACCTTGGCAATGCCCATGCTGACCGGCATTTCGGCCACCATTTTGCTTTACATCCTCCTCTCCATTTTCGATCGGAAAGCCCCCGAGGCAGAGTCGCCCACGTAATCCATTCCGTCGTTCACCACCACCCGTAAGTTGCCCCCGTCAAGACGTTTGGCGGGGATTTTTTTGCCCGTCCGCCCCAGTTGGAAAAACACAACTTCAACCCCATCCTGTACCCGGCCAACTTCGGAAAACACAACGCCCGCCCCTTCCCGTACTCGGCCAATTTCGGAAAACACAACGTCCGCCTCCTCCCGTACCCGGCCAACTTCGGAAAACACTACGCCAGCCCTATCCTGTACCCGGCCAACCTCCCCGCCCCCGGTGGGGGCTTGATTTTCTTTTGCCCTCTTTTCTTTCATCAAGGAAAGAAAAGAGGATAGAGAGAAGGTCGGGAAATACATTCCGAGAGCAGCACCTGTCGCCCCGTAGCCCCCATCCAGAAACATCTCACGAACCCGTGCCGCCCGTCCGCCCACACCGTAAAACATTTCGCAAACCCGTGATACTCGTCCGCTCGTATCGTAAAACATTTTACGAACCCCAATCACCCGTCCGCTCCTGTCAGAAACCATTTTGACAACCCATTCCGTAAATACATAGCCATTGAGGTGTTCAATGAGGCGTAAATTCACGATCACACCCTCATTGAAGTGCTCAATGGGGTGTAATTTCGCAATCACGCACCCTATTGAAGTATTCAATGAGGCGTAATTGTAGAAACACATAGCCGTTGATGCCTTCAATGGGACGTAAATTGAAAAACGAGGTCTTCGAAATACATTCCGACGAAGGCTACTGAACGACACGGGTTCCCAAAATAAAATCTGACGGGGGCGGCTGAACGATGACTGCTCCTAAAATGAAATCCGATAGAAGCGGCTGAGCGACAGGTGCTCTCAAATGGAATCCGACGAGAGCAACCGAGCGACGTGTGTTCCCAAAACGAAATCTGACGGGAGCGGCTGAACGATGACTGCTCCTAAAGTGAAATCCGATAGAAGCGGCTGAGCGACAGGTGCTCTCCAAATGAAATCCGACAAAAAGCGGCTGAGCGACAGGTGCTCTCAAATGGAATCCGACGAGGGCAACCGAGCGACGTGTGCTCCCAAAACGAAATCTGACGGAAGCAACCGAGCGACAAGGGCTACTCTTGGAAAGTCTTTTTTTCTGCCTTCTTTCTATCCTCTTTTCTTTCCTTGATGAAAGAAAAGAGGGCAAAAGAAAAATCAAGGTGCCGGGGCACCTGCCAAGTTTGCTGGGTACAAGAAGGGGCGGGCGTTGTGTTTTCCGAAGTTGGCCGGGTACAGGATAGGGCTGGCGTAGTGTTTTCCGAAGTTGGCCGGGTATGGGTTGGGGCTTGCGCAGTGTTTTTCCGGTGGGAGCGGATGACTGGAATTGGCGGGAGAAAAAGCCGTCCACGGGCAACTGGCTGTGGGCGGCTTGATGTTGTAATGGGGATCGACGGCTTAGGGCTGTCGGCTGCGGGTGAGCATGGCGTTGTCTTCGTAGAAATAGTAGTCCGAGCCTACGCGCGAATAGACGCTGTGAAGGTCGCCCTCACCGTCGCGGTAGATGTTACGTTCGATGATGGCATCGGGAAGCAGCTTGACGGGCGTTCCGTAGATGCCGAGATAGTAGAGGTCGGGGTTGAGCGCGTACTGGTTCGTCAGCGGCGCGCCCACGGCACGCAGGACGTTGCAGACGTACCCCGTATTGCGGAGCTTTTCGGGCGCCAGCCGCAGGGTGTAGGTGCTGGTGTCGGTGCGTTGCACTTCGGTGATGGTGATGCTGTTGGCGTAGTTCGACTGGTCGCGATAGTGGTACTTGAAGCGGATCGTGGCCTGAAGGTTCGGGATATCGATCCGGCTCACGTAGCCCGCGTAGTCGTAGGAATAGCTGAGCTGGGCCACGAGGCGGTCGCGCTCGCCATCCTTGCCGCGGCGCCAGATCTCCATGTCCTCCACGAAGCCGTTGTCCTGCAGGGAGAGGATGCGGTATTCCAGATCGTCCCAGACGTAGCGGTAGTCGTAGCCGTAATTGATCTCCGGGCGGCGCCAGTCCCAAGCGATGGAGTCGATGGCGCCGTTCTCGTCGTAGATGACGGTGCCTTTGCGGAAGCCGCTGATTCTTACCGCGCCGCCTTTTTGGCGCGTGAGGATCAGCTCGGTGCATACGGTGTCGATGGTGTAGGCCGTCATGCCGACGTCGAGCAGTGAGGCGCCTATGCGGATTTCTTTGTTGTTCACGCGGTTGCCATTTTCGTCCACCTCGGTCAGGTCGGACGAGGTGATTTCGCAGCCGGACAGCAGCAACACGAAGGAGAGCAGGAGCAAATAGGTCGTTTTCATCTTCTGTGTGGGGGTCATTAGGAGTTTCGTACGGCGCAAAAGTAGAGAAATTGCCTCCCGGGCCCGGTTTGGATGGTACGTCGCCCCCGCTTTTTCGTCTTTTATAGGATTCTCATTCCATCTTAACCCCCATCATCAGAAAGGCGGAATGGTTGTGAGGATCGGGTGGGGAACTGGATTCTGGAGCCTGTTGGGGCACATTTCTTTGGAGGGCACTTTCCGGACGTGGCTCCAGATCGGAGGTCGGTTTTCGTGCCCTTGTTTCGCGCGCGTACCTTTTTTATATATAGCGCTACGGGGGCGGCGCACATTGGCTCAGGGCCTGTCTCAGGCACACGGCTGCGCTTGTTCCGAGGGTACGAAAGGCACATCCAAGACCCTCCCGGGGCGCCTTCCGATTCTCATTTTCGCGCCTACCTTTGCGCCCATCATCGAAAGAGGCCGCTAAAATGGGTCTCATCAAGCCATTAAGAGGACAAATTGAATATGAAAAAAATCGTCGTATCGCTGTGTTTGATGGCGAGCTGCCTGATGGCATACGGGCAGCGCACGTACCGCTTCGAGCGGGCGGACAGGCTGTTTCAAGAAGGAAAAGCGTTTTTCGAATTGCGCAACTTCCCCGGTTGCTCGGACAAGTTGATGGCCTTCAAAGCCATCTCCCACGATCGCGATCTGATCCAAGAGGCCGACTACATGTTGGCCGTGGTGGCCTCTGAGCAGGGGCGCGAGGACGCCGCCGCCGTCATGGAGCGCTACCTCAGCCTCTACCCCGACTCCCGCCACGCCAATGAAGCCGCCTTCCTCCCGGGCTCGTATTACTTCGCTCACGAGGATTATGGGACGGCTATCCAATGGTTTAACACGTCCGAAATAGACCTCCTCGGCACCGATCAGCAGGGAGGATTATGCCTATCGGTTGGCCTACTCCCTGCTCCAGCTGCACGACCTACGCACGGCGCGCAATTACTTCGCCCGCATTGAGGAGGTGGGTCGCAAATACCGCGTGCCGGCCACCCTATTACCCGGCTTACATCAACTACGCAGAGGACAAACTCAAGCAGGCCGAGCCGCGCTTCGAGCAACTCAAATCCGAGCCCGCCTACCGCGAGCAGTCGCTCTATTACCTGATGCAGATCCACTATGTGGATGAGCGTTACGACCGCGTCAAGTCGGAAGGCAAGGCCCTCCTGAGCGCATATCCGAACAGTCGGAACAGCGCCGAGGCCTACCGCCTGTTGGGCGACGTAGCCTATCGGGAGGGCGACGAGGCCACGGCGATCAAGATGCTCGATAAGTACGTCGAACGGGCCGACTCCTTCGTCCGGGGCGACCTCTATATCCCTAGGCGTCTGCCGCTATAACCGAGGCGATTACCCCGAGGCCATCCAAGCCTTTGCCGAGGTGGTGGGCGAAGAGGACGAGCTGATGCAGAACGCCTGCCTTTACCTCGGACAGTGCTACCTGCAAACCGGCGACCGCAACCGTGCGCGTATGTCTTTCGAACAGGCCGCCACGCTGACCTTCGACCCGAAGGTGCAAGAGACCGCGATGTACAACTACGCCCTCCTTATCCACGAAACGTCCTTCTCAGGCTTTTGGCGAGTCGGTCACCATCTTCGAGGACTTCCTCAATCGCTTCCCCGACTCCAAGTATGCTGACAAGGTCAGCGACTACCTCGCGGAGGTCTACCTCACCACCAAGAACTACGACGCCGCACTCGCCTCGATCGACAAAAATCCGCCGACCGGGTCGGAAAAATCTTTGCCGCCAAGCAGAACATCCTCTTCCGTATGGGCGTCGAGGCCTTCACTGCGCGCCGCCCGTCGGAGGCCATTCGCCGCTTTGACGAGGCCATCACCCCCGGGGTCTACGACGCCGACGCCTACAGTCAGGCGTACTACTGGCGCGGCGAGACCTACTATCGTCAGGACGATTTCAACAACGCCGCAGCCGATTACCGTTCCTACCTCAGCAACGCCACCGACCGCTCGGCCGAGGCTTACCCCCTCGCATACTACAATCTGGGCTACTGCCTCTTCAAACAACAGCGCTACAACGACGCTCTCGCCGAGTTCCGCCGATACATCAATCTTGAGCCGCGCAAGGAGAGTGTCTCCTATGCCGACGCTTACAATCGCGTGGGCGACTGCCTCTTCCACGCCCGACAGTTTGAGGCCGCTGACGAAAAACTACACCCGCGCCGCCGCACTTCAACCCTCCAGCGGCGACTATGCCCTCTATCGCAAGGGCTTCCTGCTCGGACTACAAAAGAATTACCGAGGGCAAGATCACGGTCATGGAGCGCGTAGTTCGTGAATACCCCGAGTCGCCCCACGCGGCCGCTGCACTTTTCGAGATGGGTCGCTCGTACGTCATGCTGGAGGACGAGGATCGCGCTGCGGCTGCCTTCACGCAACTGCAGCAGAAGTATCCACTCCATACGCTGGCCCGCAAGGCTGGATTGCAGTTGGGCCTGCTCTATTTCAATAGCAACCGCCCCGAGCAGTCCATCAAAGCCTATAAGAAGGTCATCTCCGACTACCCCGGCAGCGAGGAAGCTCGCACGGCGGTGCAGGATCTCAAGGCCGTGTATGTCGATATGAACGATGTGGCCGGTTACGCCACTTATGTGCGTTCACTCGGTGACATGGCCGCCCGATTCGAAGTCAGTGAGCAGGATTCGCTCACCTATTTCGCGGCCGAGAAGCGTTTCCTGCGCGGCGAGAGCGAGGCAGAGCAGAGTCTGCGTAACTATCTGCGCCAATTCCCCAAGGGTGCCTTCAGTGCGCGCGCCAACTACTACTTAGCGCAGATCGCTTACGACGCGAAGAACTACGAGGAGGCCAAAAAGTATTACGAGGTCGTGATCCGTAGCGGCGACACCAAGTTCGGCGAGGATGCTCTGACGCGTAAGGGCGAGATCGAGTACATGAACAAGGACTATGCGGCGGCGCTGGAGAGCTTCAAGCGGCTGGCGGCCATCGCCACGACGGCTGAAGTACGTGACGGGGCCCGACTGGGTGCCTTGCGTTGCGCACGTCGCACGAAGCAGTCGGCCGATGCGGTCAAGATGGCCGATGAGCTGCTGAAGAACGAAAAGATTAGTCCCGAGATAGCGGCCGAAGCGCGTTTCCTGCGTATGAAGTCGTACATCGACCTCAAGGAAGACGCTAAGGCGCAGGCCGACCTCGTCACGCTGAGTAAGGATACGCGTACGGTCTATGGCGCCGAATCCAAGTACCTCTTGGCCCAGCGTTACTTCGATCGCAACGAGATCGACAAGGCTGAAAAAGAGATGCTCGGGTTCATTGAGCAGGGTACGCCCCACAGCTACTGGCTGGCTCGCGGCTTCATCCTCCTCTCCGATGTGTATGCTCGCAAAGGCGACAAGTTCCAAGCGCGCCAATACCTCACCAGCTTGCAGAAGAACTACAAGGGTGGCAATAAGGACGACGTCATGGCCATGATCGATAAGCGACTGGCTGCATTGAAATGAGTCCCCACCCCCTCTGCTACCGCTCACTCCCCACAAATAACTTTCTGACTACTGATTACTACCCCATAAGAAGATGAGAACAGACAATCGGATACGGATCTGCGCTGCAGCAGTCCTGCTGCTCAGCTGTAGCCTCGGCCTTCGGGCTCAGGACGATCGCGAAAACACGGACGAGAAACTGCGCCGCGAACTGACCCTCGAACGTGAGTATGACCCCGGTGTGCAGGACGCGGACAAGGTCAATCGGCTGCCTGAAGTGAAAGACCCGCAGGTGACTAAGCACAAGATCGAGTACTCTGCTTCACCACCACGGCCGACCCTGACCGAGAGATCATCACCCTGCCTTCAGGACGCGTCATGACCGACATCCCCTATAACCGCAACCGCGGCTATTTCCACTACGGCATCGGTACGCACCTCAACATGGACGGCGACGTCGGCTATCACTTCCTTGACAATGCGACCGACCGCCTCAACGCCCTCCTCTCCCTCCGATCCACCCACGGCAACGTGCGATACAACGACTGGGGAGGCCAGAAGCAGCGCGCCAAGTACACCGACATCCGCGGCGCTGTCCATTACGCCCATCGCTTCGCCCCGCTCACCTTCCGTCTTGGCGGGCAATACCGCTACAACACCTTCAACTATTACGGTTTCCCGCTCGACTCCATCTACCGCCTCGGCCCTTGGAGCATGGCGCCCGCTGTCATCTATCCCGCCGACCGCGACCGTAACCAACGCAACCAAACGTTCGATGCCTACTTCGGACTGCAATCGAACGACACCACCGATCTCAGCTATCGCCTCGACCTCTCTTACCTCCGCTTCGTGCAGCGTTATGGCCACACCGCGCCGATCGACGGCCTGCAGGAGAATCGCTTCTCCCTCAACCTCGGCCTCCTGGCTAACATCGACGACCGCTACTTCGGCCTCGACGCCATCGCTCACCTTTTCAATTACGTCTACCCCGCGACCGTCCGCAACGCCGTCGATTTCAACGGCTATCGCAGCCACGCCCAGATCACCCTCACGCCCTACTACCGCTATTTCGACGAGCTATTTAATCTCCGCCTTGGCATCAATCTGGGGCTTGTCACGGGCGACTCTGCCAAATTCTTCGCTGGGCCAGCCATCCGCTTCGAGGCCAAGTTGGCCGACCACACGTTACTCTACGGGCGCGCCGACGGTAACATCGGCATGAACGACGCGGCCTCAATTGCTGACCGCAACCGCTACGTCGATCATACGCTCAAGGTGAGGCCTTCGCGCACATGGCTCGACGCCGAGTTGGGCGTTCGGTCGGGCATTGTCCCCGGCCTCTGGCTCGACGCTTTCGCAGGTTACGCCGTGATCAAGAGCGCCGCCTTTTTTTCGTCCCCTCTGACTACATCGGTCAGCCCTACGACTTCGGAAATTACAACGTAGTCTTCCAGCCCGACGCCACGTGGATGCGTATCGGTGCGGCCTTGAAGTATGCCTATCAACGTACTGCCGACTTCTCCGTTAAGGCGGTTTACAATCGCGGCAGTTTCAGCAAAGGGCAGGGTAACTCGTGGCTCTCTGGCGCAGGAATGTCGAATATGAAGCCCTACGGCTGCCCCGCTGTGGAGGTCAACGCCGACCTTACCGTGCGACCCATCTCGCCGCCTCTCTTACGGTGGATTACTACCTCGGTGCCCGCCGCGTCACCCTCTTCCACGGCGACAATATCAAGATGAGCGACCTGCACGACCTCAACTTCACCGCCGCTTACAACATCAACGACACGTTTGGCGCCTACCTCAAGTTCACGAACATTCTCTCCCGTGGACAGGACCTTTGGTATGGCTATCCGATGCAGCGATTTGGCTTCATGGGAGGAATCAACATCAATTTTTGAGACGTCCGTATAAAAGCAGGCGACACTTCCGAAGTCGTCGATAGACAAAAGCGTCCTCCGGGCTTATGGATACGTGATCCGTAACCCGGGGGACGCTTCTTTTCAGAAGCCCTTCTTAGATTTATCCGAGAGATTGCTCTGAGGCGTGGGGGCTTGCCCTTAACGCACAAAGACGTCGGACATTACCCTTATGGATCAAGATGATTGGCGGGCAAGGCACGTTCTCGATACCCTCGTTTCGGCTTTATTGCGCCGCAAGAAACTTTAGGGGCTGTCTTTCTCGCGCGCTCTTGTCACACAAAACAGCTTTTTGGATCCCAGAAATCTGCATTGTTGCGCCACAAAGCACTTTCCTGCCCCGGGAATCCGCATTGTTATGCCACAAAGCACTTTTTCTGCCCCAGAAATCTGCATTGTTACTCAGCAAAGCGCTTTTTCTGCCCCTAGAATCCGCATTGTTGCGCCACAAAGCACTTTTTCTGCCTGTCCCTTAGAGCTGTTTAGGAAGGGTTAGCCGTATCTTACCGACGTCAAATCAAAAGCCCCGCCCCCACGCTTCGGTAAACCGAGAGGATGGAGGCGGGGCTTCCCTATGCGGCGATACTTCGCTGATTAGAACAGGTCGTAGGTGACAGAGAGCTGGACGCCGCGCTTCTGCGCCTTGTCGGGGATGAGCCGGTTGACGTTAGACGAGGTCTTGAACTCGTGCTGGTAACGTAAGGCGAAGCCTACGCCATTGTCCAACTTGTAGCCGACACCCACCACGCCCTCAAGGCTTAGCGATGCTGCCTGACCCTCACCACTATCGGAGAAGCCGCCTCTGACGGTGCCGATATGTCCGGGTCCCCACGATGTTATCCTTCAGGAAATACCCGAACTGCGGACCCAGCTCGGCATAGAAGCCACTGCTCGGCATGGTGTAGCGGAAGAGCACGGGCACGTTGAGATAGTGCAGCTGAGTGCGGATGTAGGTGCCATTGAGCAACGTGGTGGTCACCTTGTAGCCGGCCATAGAGTAGAGCACTTCGGCTTGCACGCCCACGGCGGGGCTGAAATTGTAGCGGCCGTAGAGCCCCACATGATAGCCGGGGATGAACTTCATCTTGAATTGGTCTGTCTCTAAGCCGTCCCCGGGGCCGTGGATGATGAGGTTGGGCCTGCTGATTGTGGAGAAGTTGACACCCGCCTTGACTCCGAAGGAGAAGGGCGACTGTGCTTGGGCATGCGTCAAGCCAAGGGCGATGGCACATGCAGCGAGGAGAATCATTCTTTTAGTTTTCATACTGTCAAATATTTAGAGTGAGTATTCTGCAAACGGATGCCTGAGGGCGAATGGTTCGGGGTGAGCTCTTTCGAGTGCAAAGCTGCCAATTAATCTTTAATCACGCACGCCCCAGCCTGCTCCGAATGTTTTTCCCGGCGGGGAGTCGGGCGCTCCGCTACGTATGAAAAGGGGGGGCTTTCATCGTGTCTACCATACCCACCACGCGGCAATAAGCGTGATTGCGGCGTGGGTGAGGACCATGCCGCAGAGGATGGTGCGCGGCACGACGGCAGGGTAGGGCAGGAGCGGTGTGTCAGGGATAAAGCGGGGGCGGACACGGACGTAGAGTCGGAAGGTGAGCCACGAGAAGAGAAGGCCGAAGAGGGCGCCGGGGATGATGTCCGAAAGGAAATGGACACCGAGGTAGATGCGCGAATAGGACATGGCGGCGGCCCAGAGGAAGAGGCAGACGGTGTAGACGCGGTGGCGAAAAAGTAGCGAGGTGAACAGCGCAAAGCCGAACGTGTTGGCCGCGTGGCTCGACATGAATCCATAACGACCGCTCAGGTAAGGCTCTCCGGTACGGGGGCTGATAACGGTCTGCACCACATGCATAAAGTCCGGGTGACGCGTAGGCCGGAAGCGGGCGAAGAAGGGTTTGCAGAAGCCGGAGGCGAACTGGTCGCAGAGGGTGATGGCCAGCGCTAAGGCCGGGATGAGCAGCACGGATTCGCGCCAAGGTCGCCGGTAGCAGAGGGCAAAAAGGATAAAGACAGCCAGCGGGATCCAGGCGGGATTACCGGAGTAGATCCACATGAAGCGGTCTAAGTAGGGCGTATGAAGGCCGTTGAGCCAGAGGAAGGCGTCGCGTTCGTAGACGAGGATTTGTTCGAGCATGGCGGTGGGGCGTTAGATGCGTTCGAGGTCTTTGCTAGGGATCCAGCCCTCTTTGCCGTCGCCAAGACGGATCTCGTACCATTCGCCGAGGGTATTCTTGATCGTCACCTTGGTGCCCTCGTGCAGGATGAAGAGGTCGGTGCCGCTGCGATCGGGCGAGCTTTTGATGGTGACGGTGGGGGTGAAGACGACTGCCGCGTCACGCACGATCAAATCCCTGCCGCTCGCCCCGTGCAAAGACGTTGGCCATGACGGTGACGAAGAGGAGAAGGAGCCCTGAGGTAGAAGCCAGTCTTACGCAGGCGCATCCACTTGGAAAAGAAGAAGAGGACGAGGCAGCCAGCGAAGGCGACGAAGCAGATCAGGCCGACCGCCGCCCAACCGTCGACGCTGAGCAGGTGCTGCACGCTGCGATAGGCACGGCCGAAGAAGCCGTCGGCGGGCTCGATGCGATCTGCCGTGCGTTGGCGGGCCATCTCGAGGTTGAAACGCGTGTCGCCGTCGCCGGGGTTCATGACCGAGGGCGCGCTCATAGTTGAGGATGGCGGGGGCGATGCGTCCGAGCTTGTAGTAAGCGTTGCCGAGGTTGTAGTAGACCTCGGCGGCGTCGCCATAGTTCTTGATCAGGGCTTCGTATTGCTCAGCGGCAGCGGGGTAGTTGCCGTCGGCGTAGGCCTTTTCGGCGCTGCGGAGTTCGGCGTCGCGGTCGGCGGCGTGCAGACTGACGGCGGCGAAGAGGAACGCCAAAAGGGTGAGGGTGATTTGCTTGATGGGAGTCATGTCAGTTCAATGTTTGGTGAGGTTTTCCATTCGTCCGATGGCGTCGGCGGTCTGCCGATAGAGGGTGTCGAGGGTGTCGGAGGCTTGCGAGGGGGCGTAACGGGCGAACTCGCAGGTGTCGAGTATCTGCATCAGGTCTTTGGCCAGTGTCTCGTCGGCGCCGAAGGTGGCCAGCTCGTTGCCGACGTTCTCGCGCGTCAGGTCGGCCTGCGGGATGTTGAGCTTATCGCTGAGATAACCCCAAAGCGTGCGGAAGATCTCGTCGTAGAAGTCCTCCTTGCGACCCTCCTTCATCAGCTTCTCTGCCGTCTTGAGTCGGCGCAGCGCCACCTTGTTGGCGCGTTTGGTGCGGACAAAGGCCAGGTCGGCATTCTCCTTCATCTGCTTGCGGTAGATGACGAAGAAGACGGCGAAGAGCAGGGCGATCAGCACGTAGGCAAGGACGTAAGTGAATGACCCGAAGAAGATGTCGCCCCGAGAGTTGACGAAGTGCGGGCTTGAGGTTTTGATGTAGCGGATGTCTTTGCTGAGATACTTGACGTCCTCCTGCGACCCATAGTTGGAGACGGCGGGCGAGGCGGCGCCTTCGGGGCCCTTTTTCGACGTGCAGCTTGAAGGGCTCCGAGGTGAGCGTCTTGTACGATCCGCTACGGGGGTCGAAGTAGGAGAAGCGGATGGCAGGGATCTCGAAGTCGCCGGCGTAGCGCGGAATGGCGATGTATTCGATCGTCTTCGTGCCGCTTGAGCCCGAGGCGGTGGTGCGGATGTTCGTCTCCACTTTCGGGTCATAGACTTCGAAGTCGTTGGGGAAGGTCACGGTGGGATTCTTGGCCAGCTTGATGTTGCCGTTGCCGGTGAGTGTGACGGTCACGGTCACGGCCTCGTTCGTCTTGGCTTGGTTGGAGTTGATGGTGGCCTTCATCGTGTAGCCACCTACGGCGCCATTGAACGATTCGGGCTTGCCGGAGGGCAGCGGCTTGACGTCGATGGTGACGGGCGCCGTGGTGAGCACCTTACGGATGTCCTGATAACCGCCGCCCATAAGCTCGTCGAAGATGCTTCCCGAGCGTTGCTTGACGCGGACGTGCGCAATGGCATCGAAGCGGCCCGAGCCAATGGTGATCTTGCCCGAACGCTGGGGGTAGAGGATGGTTTGCTTGAAGACGGCGGTGCGATAGTTACGGCCGTTGTAGTTTTTCGAGTGTCCACTGGGGGTTGAGCTCGATGTCTTGGGCGAGGAAGCCCTCGAACTCGGGGAATTTGATGTCGTCGAGGTCGACGTCATAGAGGGAGTAGATCTTGAAGGTGACGAGGATACCCTCCTGCTCGTAGACGCTGCGATTGGCTACGTTCATACGTACGAAGAGCTCGTTCGCACCGACGCTTGTCGAGCCTTGCGAGGCGCCCGCACCAGCGGCTCCTGCGGCGGCCCCGCCGCTACGTCCACCGCCGGCACTGCCCGCCTTGTCGGGCGGAAGCACCTTAATGACGAGCGAGTTGGAGCTATAGTTGGCGTTCTTGATCTTGATGCTGCCCGGCCCGATGTTGAAGGTGCCCTCCTTCTTCGGCATCAGCACATAGGTGAAGGTCTGGGAGTAGGAGCTTGACATCTGCCCGTTGACGATCTGCATGCTGCGGCTGACGGACGAGCTGGGGCCCATCAGCACCTCGAAGTCCGAGAGATCCGGCGTGCGGAGCGAGCTGGCCCCCTCGGTGTTGACCGTGTAGGTGAGTTGGAATTGCTGCCCCATGACGACGGCGCTGGGGGCCGAGGCCCGGAAGGTCACCCCGTTAGCCTTCACGAGGTGCGTTGCCCCGGCCGTGAGCCAGAGGGCGAGGAATAGAATCAGTTGCTTCGTTGCGTTTACCATTGCTTATCTGTTTTACGTCGTTCCTGTTGTTGCCGCTGCGCCTTCTTCACCTTCTCCTGCGTGTCGCGTTCGTCTTGCAGGAAGGCGTCGAGTATCTGCTGCGCGTTGTCCCGGCTCATCTGTTCGTTCTGCTGTTTCTCTTGCTGCGTCTTGTTCTCGCGCTTGTCTTCCTTTTGCTGCTTTTTGCTGCTGTTCTTGTTGTTGCTGCTGCTGTTGCTGCTGGTTCTGCTGTTGATTCTGTTGTTGTTGCTGTTGATTCTTGAGCAGTTTCTGCGCCAGCGCCAAGTTGTACCGCGTCTCGTCGTCCTTCGGGTTCAGGCGCAGCGACTGCTTGTAGGCCTCCACGCTCTTGGCGTAATCCTTCCCTTGCATTTGGATGTTACCGAGGTTGTGATAGACCTCCGCTAAGCGTCGCCCGTTGGCCGGGTTGTCGGCCAGCAACTGCTCGCGCCGACCCACGATCTGCATGTATTGTTCGGCCGCTTCGGGGTATTTCTTCTGTTTGTACAGCGCATTGCCGAGGTTGTAGGCCGCCTCCACGGAGCGCGGATTGACCGTCAGCCCCTTCCGATAGGCGATCTCGGACTCGGTATATTTCTCGTTGCGATAAAGCCGGTTGCCCCGGCGGATATTCGACCGCTCAGCCTTCTGCGCCGATGCGCTTCCGGCGGCCAGCAGCAGGCCTATGCTGATGATGTATAGCGTGCTTCTTTTCATATTCATCTTTTCTGGGTGATCCAACAATCTATGCGTCGGTTTGTTGAACCGACAAATGGTTTGCCAACGTCCTCGCGCCCTGTGGTAGCCCCGGCGACAGTGTCGCCAGCGTCACCATGCCCTGTGGTAGCCCCGGCGACAGTGTCGCCAGCGTCACCATGCCCTGTGGTAGCCTCGGCGACAGTGTCGCCAGCGTCACCATGCCCTGTGGTAGCCCCCGGCGACAGTGTCGCCAGCGTCATCTTGGCCTGTGGTAGCCCCGGCGACAGTGTCGCCAGCGTCACCATGGCCTGTGGTAGCCCCGGCAGACATTCTGCCGACGTCATCTTGGCCCATGATAGCCCCGGCAGACATTCTGCCAGCGTCATCCTGCCCTGTGGTAGCCCTCGGCAGACATTCTGCCAGCGTCATCATGGCCTGTGGTAGCCCCGGCAGACATTCTGCCGACGCCATCTTGGCCTGTGGTAGCCCCGGCAGACATTCTGCCAGCACCATCCTGCCCTGTGGTAGCCCCGGCAGACATTCTGCCGACGCCGACGGGGTGGGACGTACTCGCGTCCGATGGATATGGAGGATGGGCCGGATGCCTTTCACCGCTATCTCGAAAACAGCTTGACCCGACGGAAGATCCGATTCCGGCGATCCATGATGATATACTCCGCGATGAGCAGCAGGAGCACGATCCACGCGAGGCTCTGGAACTGCTCGTCGTATTCGGAATAGACCCGGCTTTCTTGCTCGGCCTTCTGCATCTTGTCGATCTCTTTTTGCAGCGTGTGCAGGGCCGAGTTGGTGTTGTCGGCGCGGACATAGATGCCTTTGCCAGCGGCGGCTATCTCCTGACACATCTGTTCGTTGAGTCGGGTGATGACCACGTTGCCGTCGTTGTCCTTCATGTAGTTGCTGCTTCCACCGACGGGGATGGGTGCGCCTTCGGGCTGCCCGATGCCGACGATGTTGACGCTGATGCCCTCGATCGGCAGCGGCTTTGGCGGCCTTCACGGCGTCGTCCTCATGGTTCTCGCCGTCGGTGATCAGCAGGATGGTCTTACCCGCCCCGGTCGTTCGGCGTGAAGGAACGCAGGGCTAAGTTGATGGCTGCGCCGATGGCCGTGCCTTGCGTGGAGACCATCGAGGGGCTGATGGAGGAGAGGAACATCTTGGCGGAGATATAGTCCGACGTGATGGGCAGCTGCGTGAAGGCGTCGCCGGCGAAGACGATCAGCCCCACCTTGTCGTTGGTGAAGCTCTCGGTCATGCGAGAGAGCATCTGCTTGGCCTTCTCGAGGCGGTTGGGCTGGATGTCCTCGGCCATCATCGAGTTGGAGACGTCGAGGCAGACCATGATCTCCACGCCGCGCTTCTTCACCGTCTCCAGTTTGGAGCCGAACTGTGGCCCGGCGATCACGAAGATCATCACGGCCACGGCGGCGAAGAAGAGCCAGAACTTCAGGTGCTCGCGCTTACGCGACACTTCCGGCATGAGCTCGGCCACGAGCTTCGGGTCGCCGAAGCGACGCACGGCCCGCCGACGGTCGATGAGGGTGTAGACGTAGCCCCCGATCATCACCGGGAGTACGGCCAGCAGGTAGAGGTATATGGGGTGTGCAAAACGAAACATGGGGGAGGGGTGGTTTGGGGGAATTATGGGGCAGTCATAAGTGGTTCCGGGGTAGATGGACGCAGGAGGGTATAGGCGGCGCTGTTTCGGGCGACTTCCGACTTCCTCATACTACGCTCTACTTCTTCTGACTACTTGTTTTACGGGATTCTCTTGAGCAGGGTGATGCGCAGGAGCCACTCGATGAGCAGCAGGCCCAGCACGACGAGGGCGATGCGCGTGTATTCCTCTTGCTTCTTGCTGAACTCGCGCACGCTGATCTTGGTCTTCTCCATCTTGTCGATCTCGGCGTAGATGGACTTGAGGCTCGAGTTGTTCGTGGCGCGGAAGTATTGGCCTCCGGTGATGGAGGCGATCTGTTGCAGGGTCGGCTCGTCGATGTCAACGGGTACCATCTGCATTTGGATCGTTCCGCCGGGCAGTCGGAAGGGGTAGGGCGCCTCGCCCCTGAGTGCCCACGCCGATCGTATAGACGCGGATGCCGAACGTGCGAGCGATCTCGGCCGCCGTCACCGGGGCGATCTCGCCGCGGTTGTTCGAGCCGTCGGTCAGTAGGATGATCACCTTCGACTTGGCTTGGCTGTCCTTAATGCGACTCACGGCGTTGGCCAGTCCGACGCCGATGGCTGTACCGTCCTCGATCATGCCGCTTTGGATGTCTTTGAAGAGGTTCAGCAGCACGGCGTGATCAGTCGTGAGGGGCACTGGGTGAAGCTCTCGCCGGAGAAGACCACGAGGCCGATGTTGTCGTTCGGTCGGCCGTTGATGAAGCTGGCGGCTACGTTCTTGGCCGCCGTCAGTCGGTCGGGGCGCAGGTCACGGGCGAGCATACTGCCCGAGATGTCCATGGCCATCATAATGTCGATGCCTTCGGTCGAGGAGTTCTGCCAGCTGTCCGTCGACTGCGGGCGGGCCAGAATGACGATGACGAGCCCGATGGCCACCATGCGCAGCACGAAGGGCAGATGACGCAGGTGCACCTTGGCGGTCGTTATGCCCTTCATGTCGAACGCCTCGGACGACGACATCTCCATGCTCGCCTGGCTGCGGCGCAGTTTCCACACATACGCAGCAATCAGCGGCACAAGCAGGATCAACAAAAACAAATAGGCGGGATTGGCAAACGTCATTTCTTATCCTCCTTAGTTACGGTTTCCGGGGCGGCCTCATCGGGCTGCGGCGCCTCGGTGCGTTTCGTTTGGTTGACGAAGAGGTAGGCGTTGCGCATGCTCTCGTCGTTCTCGTCGGGCAGGGGGTGCAGCTTGGCGAACTTCACGTAGTCCGACAGGCGGAGCACCTGCCGCAGCGTGTCGTAGACGGAGCGTTCGTCGGTCTCGCGCTCGATGATGGCGAGGATCTCCTCGGAGGTCTTCTCCATCGCGTTCACACCATAGCGGCGAGAGATGTAGCGGCGGAGCGTGTCGGTCACCTGCGTATAGTATTCCTTGTTCAGCCCTTGCTGCCAGAGCTTTTGATCCTTGATGGAGTCTAACTCGCGGATGGCCGTCTCATAGGGCGGGAGCTCTGGTTCGGCTGGCTTCACAGGCACTTCCGACCGATGGCGGCGGTAGCGCTGCACTAAGTAGCCGATCACGCAGATGATAAATAGAGCGGTCAGGATGCCGAAGATCCACGGGTAATAGTCGGCCAAGACGAAGGGCGGCTTCCAGACGTCCTTGATGTCGTAGAACTTCTCCGGGTTGTCCACATCGACGGGCACGGTGGAGACTTTCAGCGCCACCCGGTTCGACGCGATCGTATCGGCGCCGTCGATGGCGATGAAGGGCGGGAGCAGGTAGAGCGACGAATCGAAGGAGGTGACGAGGATGTCGCGGCGAATGACCAAGCGACCGTCGGCCACCGTCGAATCGGCGTCGGAGACGGAGATTACCTCCACGCCCGTCATCAGCGTGTCGCTGGGCAGGGGGATGACGATCCGCCGGTTGGGGTCGGTCGTGACGGTCACGTGCAGCGTCGTCTGTTCGCCGACGAGGATGTCGGCCGTGTCGACCTTCACGTCGATCAGTGTCTGCTGCGCTCCAGCGGTGAACCCCGCGAGGAGGCACGCGACGAGGAGAAGCATACGGACGCTTATCACTTTCAATTTCATTGTCAGGAAAAGTCAGTTTCGTTTATCGAAGAGAGCCAGCAACGCCTTCACATAGTCGTCCTCGGTACGGATGGAGACGGCGTCGATGCGGCTCTTTTTGGAAGGCGGCGTTCATCTCCGCCTGCCGTTTGTCCCACCACGTGCGGTAGGCTTCACGCACTCGTTTGGAGGAGCTGTCGATCCATCGTTCTTGGCCGGTCTCGGCGTCGCGCACCTTCATCAGGCCTACGGCGGGCAGCTCCGTCTCGCGGCGGTCGTAGATTTGTATGGCTACGATGTCGTGCTTGCGGTTGGCGATGGTCAGCGCGTCGTGGTAGTTGCCGTGGTCGATGAAGTCGGAGAGCAGGAAGGCCGTGCAACGCTTCTTGATGGCGTTGGTGAGGTACTTCAGCGCTTGGTTGATGTCCGTCTGACGGTCGTCGGGGCGGAAGTCGATCAGCTCACGGATGATATATAAGATGTGTCGGCGGCCCTTCTGGGGGGGGATGAACTTCTCGATCTTATCGGAGAAGAAGATGACGCCGATCTTGTCGTTATTCTGTATGGCGGAGAAGGCCAGCGTGGCGGCGATCTCCGTCGTCACGTCGCGCTTCATCTGCGACACGGTGCCGAAGTCCTTGCTGCCCGATACGTCGATGAGCAGCATGACGGTCAGCTCGCGCTCTTCCTCGAAGACCTTGACGTAGGGCCGGACGTAGCGCGCGGTGACTTTCCAATCGATGTCACGCGTGTCGTCGCCGAACTGGTATTCGCGGACTTCGCTGAAGGCCATACCGCGCCCCTTGAAGGCTGAGTGGTATTGCCCGGCGAAGATGTTGTTCGAGAGGCCGCGCGTCTTGATTTCGATCTGCCGGACCTTCTTTAAGAGTTCGCTCGTCTCCATCCTTATTATATACGTAGTCAGAAGTAGTTAGAGGTAGTCAGAGGGAGTTAGAAGTAGCTCGCTGACCACCTTCTCTCTGCTGTGGACAATGTGCGGCGGGGGTTAGGGCACCTCGACTTTGTTGAGGATCTCGCTCACGATGGCTTCGGAGGTCAGATTGTTGGCTTCGGCCTCGTAGCTGAGCCCGATGCGGTGGCGCATGACGTCGTGGCAGACGGCGCGCACGTCTTCGGGGATCACGTAGCCGCGCTGCTTGATGAAGGCGTAGGCGCGGGAGGCCAGCGCGAGGTTGATCGAGGCGCGGGGTGAGGCGGCGAAGGCGATCATGGACTGGAGGTCGGCCGGGCCGTACTCCCGGGGAAGCGGGTGGCGAAGACGATGTCCACGATGTAGCGCTCGATCTTCTCGTCGATGTAGACCTCGCGCACGATGTCGCGGGCGGCCATGATCTGCTTTGTGTCCATCACGGGGCGGATCTCAGGCGCGTGGCCGGTGATATTCTGTCGGATCACCTGTTTCTCTTCCTCCTTCTTCGGGTAGTTGATGATGACCTTGAGCATGAATCGGTCCACCTGCGCCTCGGGCAGCGGGTAGGTGCCTTCTTGCTCGATGGGGTTCTGGGTGGCCATGACGAGGAAGGGGCGGGGAGCTTGTAGGTCGTTTCGCCGATGGTCACCCTGCCGCTCCTGCATGGCTTCTAAGAGTGCGCTCTGCACCTTGGCCGGGGCGCGGTTGATCTCGTCTGCCAGCACGAAGTTGGCGAAGATGGGGCCTTGGCGCACTTGAAATTCCTCGTTCTTCTGGCTGTAAACCATCGTCCCGATCACGTCGGCCGGGAGCAAGTCGGGGGTAAACTGGATGCGGCTGTATTTGGCGTCGATCAGTGAGGCGAGCGTCTTAATGGCAAGCGTTTTTTGGCCAGCCCTGGGGACGCCCTCGAGGAGGATGTGCCCGTCGGAAAGCAAGCCGATGAGCAGCGACTCGATGAGGTGTTTCTGCCCGACGATCACTTGATTCATTCCCATGGTGAGCGTTGTCACGAACGTGCTGTGGCGCTCGATTCGCTCATTCAATTCCCGGATATCTACTGTTTGATTCATAGACGTTTGATTGATACTTATACTGTCCTTTTTCTATTCTGGGGCGCAAAAGTAGACCCTTTAGCGAGTGAGTGCCCGCGAGGCGTGGTTAAAGAAATGGAAGCTGTTTTGAATTTGCTGAAGTGCGGATGGAAGCAGCGGGGGAGGAGTGCGGGGAGGCGGGGGATGGCCGATTATTCGTCGTCGGCGACGTTTTTTTCCGGCGTGAGGGGCGGGCGTATCGCTGGCCGATCTCTTTGACGACGGTTTTGAGGGAGCCTTCGAACCGTGAGGCCTTCTTGAGGTAGCCGTAGACCTCGTTGGCCTCGGCCAGAGCGTCGGCGGAGGAGGCGTAGATGGTGTCGTCGAGCTTTTTCGAGCAGCGAGGCGACGGAGGCGCGGAGGCCTTTGAGTCGGTGCATAAGCAGGACGTCGTGCTCGAACTCGTCGACGTCGAACGTCTGCAAGAGGTGTTGGGGGAAGTTCTGGGCGCCGCGGAGGGCCATGTCGACGAAGGCGGCCGTACGCGGGCCGGAGGGCCTGATGCGCCGCTTGTCAGCAGTGGAGAGGGCGATTAGGAAGGGCAGTTCGGACTCGATTTTTCTTGATCATCTCTTGGATTTTTGTCGCATGACGCCTCGCTGAGCGTGGCCGAGACCAGATTTTTTTCGTCTTGTTCATCGCAGTAGGGGTTATGATTGATGGCGTAAAGGTAGCGGCTGTCTTTGAATGATGCTTGTGTGATCAAATTTTGATGACGCGCGAGCAACAACAAGCTGGCGTGTGATCAAATTTTGTTCACGCGTGATCAACTATTCCTCAAAAAAAGCAGAGCCCCCGATGTCGGAGCAAGTGGACTGATTATTAGGCGAAAAGGGGACGATATGCTTCTGATTGCATAGAGTGTAAAAAGGCAGAAAAGTGCGGTCTTAAGCAGAAGTTCGGTTACTAAAGCATTACCTTGCTTGATTGTAGGTAACGACGGTGCAGTGATAGGTAACTGAGCCTTTCTCGCACACGGTGTTTTTTGCGTTGATATACAGGAATCTGCACAGGTAACGGGCGCTTTGAACCGGGTAATTTTGCCCACAGTTTTCAAAGCGTATGGATGACAAGAAAATGAAGGTGTTGCTCTACCTCAAAAGAGCACTCGAGACCGATCGGGCAAGGCGCCGATCATGGGACGCATCACGCTGGGACGTTCCGTCGCGCAGTTTAGTTGTAAGCTGTCTTGCAATCCCGATTTGTGGAACCCGCGCGAAAGTCGGGTGGACGGGAAAAAGCCGTGAAGCGGTCGAGGTCAATGCCGGGTTGGACAACCTCCTTTTTCGCCGTTCAAGCCTCCTATCAATCCTTACTTGTCAAAGGATCACCGTTTAACGCAACGGACATCAAGGAGCATTTCCAAGGCAGTGTGCAGAGTCGAACCATGCTATTGGAGCGGTTTGACGGCTTGATCGAGGAAGTGAAGGATCACGTCGGTGTAGACATCAAGGAAAATTCTTTGGCCTCGTACCGTCAGACAAGAGCGCGATTGCTGCAGTTCATTCGGGCGAAATACAAAGTCTCCGACTTGGCCTTTTCGCAGCTCACAGAGGACTTCATCAAACAATTCGAGCAGTATGTAATCGGAGAAGTTGGTCTGAAACAAAGCACCTGCTACAACATGATCGTCCTTATCAAGAAGGTATGTAAACTCGCGTATCGAGAAGGGGCGGCAGACGCCTTGCTATTTGACAATGTGTATATAGACAAGGGAGATCGTCGACTGCCCTAAGGCACTCGATAAGGACGCGTTAGACAAATTGAAAGCACTGCGTTTTGACAGCTTGGACAGCTTGGACGGGGATATGGAAACCTCCCGCGACGTGTTCCTTTTCGCCTGTTATACCGGTGCGGCCTATTGCGATCTGATGGCACTGAACCGTGAGCATCTTGTTCGCGACGATGAGGGCAATCTTTGGCTGAAGTTCAGCAGGCAGAAGACAGGCGTCCTCTGCCGCGTAAAGCTGTTGCCCGAAGCTCTTCGATTGTTGGAGCAGCTACACAGCGATGCCAGAGAAACACTGCTTCCTTATATGAACTATGTCACCTATTTATCTTGTCTGAAAGCGATCTCGCTAAGGGCCGGACTGTCTTTGCCCATCACCACGCATCAAGCCCGACACAGCTTCGGCTCGTTTTTTTGATTTCCGAGGGGATTTGTACGGAGAGTATCGCAAAGATGATGGGGCACGCCTCCATCACCAGCACGCAGATCTATGCGAAGATTTCCGAGAAGAAGATTGCAGAGGATATGGATAGGTTAATCGAAAGAAGAAGAAACAATGAATATTGAATTACTATGATAAGAGAAATCATAACCATTGGAGAGAACGGAAAAAGTAGGGTTTAGGACAAACAAGGTTTTACGGCGAGAATACTACCTGCAATGAAATGGAAGTGTGGAGATTGTCGTCTAAACGGCTTACCGCTCCGACCTTTTTTGTCCGTAGAAGCCCGGAACTACCTTTGCCGCTGACAACGAACAACCGATCCCGACATGATACACGAGCATAAGTGGAGTATGTGCAGGGAGAGAAGCAGGGCGAAAAACAAAAAAACGCCGTCTTCGGAGACTGCATTTCATCATAAGAATAGAATACACAGAAAACAAAAAGCCGCCCAACGGATGGCTTTACGAAAAAATTAAGAGAGAAAATTCCTTTTTCTCACAATATACCCTTATCCTTGCAACAGGTTATTCGAGTTATGTAAAGCGTTGTATATCATTGCGGAAGATAGGTCGCCCAATCATTATCTATAGCATTTCATAACTTATTAGGCATTGAATACCAATCGTTTGAACCAAAATGATAGATTTTACGGAGACAGTTTTTTTCTCTATCCATATTTTTGTGTCAACCCATATAATACAAGAACTGCGATTTATCGGGTAAGCCAATAATCATCTTTGTTTTTTTAGGTTCCCATCTATTTATTAATCATTCGTTGAGATTTCTATTGGAATATTAACTACTGTTTCCATCTTTGTCTTAACGGTATTATAAAAAAATCTATATTTTTCAACAGGGGTATCCAAAGATATAATCAAAGAATACCGCATCTTATTGTTATATTGTTTCAAATTAGTACGTGTTTTTCCACCAACCTCCAATTGGATAAACAACTATCAAGTTACATACTGCTAATTGAGCAGCTGTGAGGTTTAATTCGTCTGAATGTATTGATCCTTTATTTCTATTGTCCGATCCAATTAACCATCTGGTAGAATCATTCCTTCCACGCTCTTCGTTTTCTTCGGCTTCAATCAATTTGTTAATTCTTAATTGAAAAAGCCCTTTGATCTTCATCTTCTTTATTTACATCAAAAACGCAATCCGCATGATGCATATCTGTATTTATCTTTTCCAACCGATTTCTCCGAGAGCTGGTTCAATAAAATATGATAAAGTTACTCGCATTGTAACATTTGTTTCTGCAAGTTGCTCTAAAACCTCACGAGGCCAAGGTAACTCAAAAAAAGTGCATTTCATTTATTTTTTTGGAGAATTATCTCCTCGCTCCTTGATAAAAGGGCTGTATTATTTCTTGGGCAACATACGTTAAACCATTTTCTGTACTATAGAATGCTCTTTCTTCTGATGGTACACCATAACCACAATGGCGCAATCTTCGTTCCATGTCTCCTCTATTTCTTACAGGGAATTGTATTTTCATAGATGAAGTCCATTTTGCAGAATGAACCATTATTCCACGAATGCTTTCTGCCCATAAATGAGGATACCGAGCCTGCAATTTACCTGCAAAAATTTGCAGCTAACGCCGTTGCTGCACTTGTCGCATTAATAGCGTCAAAATAACTGCTTATTTGGTAATTTTTACTCGTTGTTATCAATTCTAAATCTTGATGAGAAGAAAATGGGAATTGAAGATCATTGGTTTTATATAAATTTCCTCCTTCAAACATAATTTCTGGCTTAATCAATGCACCTTTCTCCCATAGTGATGACGTTCGCGAAAAGGGACTAATTCCACCACTTGGCGCAACACGATCATAGTTTCTCAAATTAGGACTATCTATTGCTACAATATTGGTAAAGGCCCCAACAGTCAAACCATTCCAAGCTTGAGCAGGATTCTGTATTGGTCGAAGGCTATTTCTGTTTGGATAACCAGTAACAATTTCCTTATCCAAATTATTTATATCCCTAATATTACCAGCAGAAACCATAAATAAGCGACCTGTATTGCCATTGTTGTACGCAATCGAATCAACTGCTCCTGACCAAGATGTTGGCTTTCCTCGCTCACTATCTTCTGCCGTTATTGCCATGCAATAGCAAACGGTTTTTGTGAGGGAATATAATTTCAGACGTCAAAACTGCTTGTTCTGTCAAAAAAATCCCCATGCTTCTTTGGGATTAGGAAGACCATGCGGATATAATTTAATTGAACCAACTTGGTTATCAATTTGTATTTTCTGGGTGCTGGCAAGGCAAGAAGACATATCGCCATAAATGACGGTTCCGCACATTCTTGTGCCATGCCCATCCCTATCCGCAAGACCCTCTCCAACGACAGAACCACAATTTCTTTCTGGAATTATAGGTTCCAAAAGAGGATGTTCATTATTAACACCTGAATCTAATACACAAATGACGGAATTTGTGTTTGGGTTAAATTGGACTCTATTATGTAAATCTTCCACCCATTCTTGTTGCTCATTTCTATACTCATCAAATAGAAATCCTGTCAATACACGTCCACTTCGCAATTCTGCTAATTGGTCTGAACATCCCAATAATTTAGTCAGAGCATCTATATTTGCATATACTAAAAAAATACAGTCCTTTCTGGAAATGTTAGAATTGAATCCTCTTTGAAGTGAATGTCGAGACTCTGAAGAGAATCTATAAATCTGTTATGTTGATTTACAATATCTTCTGTTACAGAAGTTCTTATCCAAACCTCATACCAATCATTGTGATCAGTTGGAAAATCTTCATATCTGTCAGTCCATAATGCTTTCAGGAGAGCTACATTAATATTTTCGATACTTCGGAAAAGAGTGTCATTTTTAGGTTTTCCATTACGTAACTCTTCCGTCATATATTTATGTAGCTTTTTCTAAAAGTCTATTTTTCCTTTCCATGAGGAATATAGATAGTTGCAAAAAGTCTGTTCCTGGTTGTCTTCTGTTTTTACCTGTCGAATATTTAACAATCGGATACCAGCTTTTTGATCTTCTAAACTTTTTGATACTAAATCATAAGTGGGAGCACTTGCAAATTCGAGATAAATTCCACTTCTCGCAGGTAAGGAGATTGCTTCCATTTGTTGTTTGACATTTGTATCATCAACTCTGGCAGCATCAAATTTCCGTTGTAAATATTCTGCATGTGCTTGCCGATTGCGCACAGGTATAGAGAGACCACCACCACCACTACCTCTGGGAGAATATTTAATAGCTTTTTTTGTTATTTCAGGAACAATAATATGCTCGTATTTATTCATATTTATTATTTTTAAATTGTAAGCTGATTTCCTTTCTTGAATTGTCTTTTGCAAAGCAAATCTGTGGATATTTTTAACATTATTTATTACAGACTCTTTAATTGCATCTAAGCATGCTTGATTTATTTCTGCATGACTTAAAGAATCTAACTCTAGCAAAAATCGAATCAATATCTTTTTGTGAAAGCTTCCCATATAATCGGTTTTTAAGCAGTTGAACTTTTTCAAGTTCGCTTGGAAGATGATAATGAATTACATCATCAAAACGTCTAAATAATGCCTGATCTAACAATTCTAAATTGTTAGTTGCTGCAATAATTAAACTATCGGAATGGTCTCTTTCAATAAATTGTAAAAATGAGTTTTAATACTCGACGCATTTCGCCCACGTCATTATCCTTACCTCGTTGTCCTCCGATTGCATCAAACTCATCGAAAAAGATAAACGGCAGGAACATCTTCAATATAATCGAATATTTGCCGTAATTTAGCACTTGTTTCTCCCATGTATTTTTGTTACTATTTTTATCCATTAGTACTACATATATTGGCAAGTGCAATTCATTGGCAATTATTGATGCTGTCATAGTTTTTTTCCTGTACCAGGGATGTCCCGAAAAAAAGAATTTTTTTCGTCTGTTTTTCAAGGTTATGCCTAAATAATTTATCCTTACAGGTGAATTCATTAATAATTCTTTTCTATTCTATTTTTTTACTTGCGGGGCAACAACTAAATCTGTTAAATGTTCCTGTGGATAAATTTCTAAGAATAAGCCTTGTAAATTAGAATCTATGTTTTTTTCAATTTAGGCTTATTGATTTTTTTGCAGCATCAATAATTTTTTTCGTATATCATTGGCTAAATTTGTATGTCCCAATTTAGCTTCATGAGCTGCAATTTGTAATGCAACAGTGTTAAATCTCTCGCTATTGTCTTCAAAGTGGCTCTTTACGAGCGTTTTTTTAATTGATTCGCTGTTGCCATATTATTGCTTATTTTTTTAATTTGTTCTATATTATCTTTTTGAATATAGTGGTTCATTTACCTCTACATCAAGAATTGAAGCTATTTTTGTATAGAGTTTCAAGGTTTGGCTGAGTCCTATTTTTGCACATAAGAATTAACCATATTAAAACTCTTCCCTAATTGCTCCGCTAACCATTTCTGTTTAATGCCTTTATTGTCAAGCACAAGTTTTATCTTATTCATAGATCAATTACTTTTACTCAATTTTTTTCAGTGCAAATATACGAAATAAATCGAGATGTTTATATCTCAATCAGATAATTCTTTTTGTGATTTTTAAACCTATTTAAGCTCTTCTCCGCCTACTTGAATATGGGAAGACTAATTTTTGCTTGTGCCTATCTGACACATTTATCTTTCATTAAAATCTTAAGAGTTTTTTTAATCTTCTCGCCCCTACAAAAACAATTAAAACAAAGTATAGATATTTTTTTAATAACTACTTAAACACAACATGTCGTTTTTTTGCTCAAAGAGAAGATTTATACCAATAAAGATGACAGAATAATGTTGATAAGTTGCCTGCTTCGAGGTTTTGGAGATAACTCTATAAAAATCTTTATTTAAATATAGACATAAAAAAACAGATTACTCTTCGAATGAATGTATCTGCCCCCAATTGATACAGCTCTTGAACTCAGAAATGGGGTCCAAAAACATGGATAAATTTCTACTGCTTTGAGAGACCACACCAAAGCATCGCTGAGCCATTACCAGCTATGCTATATGGAATAATAGTAGAAGCTGCATAAGAAGAACAATAAACCATATCAAAGAAATTCTATATGTTTCTAACCGTGAAAGAAAAAGGCAAATCCGTTGTATAAAAATTAGGGAGTACTATAATATGATAAAAATGTTTCGATAAAAAAATGACCTTTGTTTAAGTCAAACAACCACTAAGTTATATGTCCCAAAAAGCAGAATTTACGGAGTGCTATATGAATATTTTTGTCATGATGGATTTTTTTATAATACCCAAACTATTTTAAATGAAGAAATTCCCATCTTTTTCATGAAAATATCGCTACCTTTGCAGCAAACAAAGTGGTTCTTTGAAATGGCAAAACAAGGTAGAGTATAGAAGTTCGCTGGTTTCCTTATCGTTACCTCCCTATATTGACAAACAATTTAATCTATTGATTATTTGTCGTTTATAAAAAAATCTCTATGTCGTGCTTGATGGTAGGAGAGGTTCTCCTTTCGCCCGATGATAACACCCAGTTCGTGTACCTCGAACCACATAGAGTCTCTGCTCGGCAGAGGAAAGACCGGCTGCGTATCATCGGTCGTATTGTACAAATCAAGTATCTGCTCCGCTATCGGATGCAGGGGAATGAATGACTCTACTTTCGTCTTCTTACGGTTGATGCGAATGTATCTTCTATTGTCGGCAGTCCGCCTGATATGGTGCGGATACAGCAGTTGGGTATCGACATAGGCGAGTCCCGTAAAACAGGAGAAGATAAAAAGTCCGTCGAGCCAATTCCTTCAAAGGGGCATTGACGGGCAGTTTCAGTTCCAGCAGTTGTTTGAGTTCCGCCCTGCTGATGTGCATCCGCTTGGAGGGTGGTTTCTTCTCATACTCCAGTTCTTCCAAAGGATTGGCACGGATGATCTCATGGTCTACGGCAAGATACATCAGTCTGTTCAGCCAACAAAGGCAATGGTTGGTCTGCAATGCCCCGAAGTTCTTATATCGCTTCAGGTAGACCTTGTATTCCCGTCCGAATTCTTCGGTGATATCCGAAAAGGCAATATCCGTCTTACCTTTTCGAGTCCAAGAACTCACGGATATAGCTCTGGTAATACCGTGAGCTTCTGTAAGCCGAAGTGGAGTCGATTTCCTTGGAGCGGACGGCAAGGCGTTCCCGTTCCCTTTCTCCCATTTTGAGCAGATGGGTAGGAATGACCGCATGACCTGCAATTTTGTTTTTTTCAATAGTTCGGCACTGACCACACCCCTGCTCTTTGAGCATTTCATCATAGAGCTGCTCCGCATGCTTGCGGAACTCTTTCAGGCAATTGTTCGTCCGCACCTCTACGGTCTCCGCCTTTTTTTGGCATTCCACTGTTTGGGATTGCAGGAGATGCCGGTGGTTATCGTCGTACTTTTTCCCGTCAATGGAGATTCGGCAGAGTACGGCGGTCGTGCCGTCTGCGCGGACTTTGCTTCGGTTGATGTATAACAATAAAGAAAATGTGCTACGCATAATTCGTTTGTTATCTATGGGGTGTTTATAATATGAGTTTCAAATCCTTTGTCGCTTCGATGTATTTGTCCATATCCTCGAAAAGCTTCTTGGGCGTAACCTTCGCATACACCTGAGTAGTTTGCAGGTTGGAATGCCCCAGCATCTTGCAGATGGTCTCGATAGGAACACCGGCTTCCAAGGTAATCAGCGATGCAAACGAGTGCCTGCCGGCATGGTAGGTCAGGTCTTCCTTGATGTCGGCAAGGACAGCCAGACATTTCATGAGGCGGCGCATATTGGGATAGTGCAACATCGGGAAGAGAGTCTGACGGTCGTCATCCCTGTATTTCTCTATCAAGGCAAGGGCTTCGGGCAGCAGTTTGACACAGGCACGAAGCTCGTTTTTTTCTTGCGGCGGTATTTAAGCCACAGCCCGCCATTGTCATCCGTGAACAGATTGTCACGTGTAACGGAAACGGCATCGGCGTAGGCTGTTCCCGTATAGCAGGCAAAGAGAAAGAGATCTCTTGCCAAGATATGGGAGGCGCGATGTTCGGGGATTACCAAGTCACGGATTTTTCTCGAAGGATTCTCGGCTTAGGGCTTTCGGCGTTTTTTTCCTTTGGTTGGGGAAGACTGGAGTGGGCGAAGAAGCATCTGTCGGCATGTCCCTCCTTATAGGCTTTTTCGGCATACTTTCTTGACGATAGCCAGATAGTGCCGGCAGGTATCTATGGCAAGTACTTTCCCGTCCAAGATGAAACTCTGGTAATCGTGGATAAACTGCTCCGTCATCTGACCGAAAGCAACGTCTTTGGTGCGAAACTCCTTTTCGATGAACTCTGCCAAGGTTCTCCGGGTATAGATATAGGCAGGGTAGGTTCCTTTTGCCCGGTCTATCCCGATACGCTTCCTCAGTTCCTCACAGACGATGTCCGTCATTCCCAACAGGGTCATCTGTGTTTCGAGGCTTCCCTGAAACAGGTTCTTGACAGCTTCCGCATCGAATTCTGCGTTTCTTCCCACAAGCGTGTCGAATGCCGTGTGGATGGAGAGCATCAGCTTGTCCAGCTTCACATTAGTCTCCACGGCTTCATGGCTCTTGCCTTTCAGACGGCTTTCACGAGGATTCCATAAATCGGGCGTACAGGAGATTTTGCAACTGAACTGCACCATCGAACGATTGACGGTGATACGTCCCATGATGGGGGCTTTGCCCGACTTGTCCAATCGGCTCTTTTTGAGGTAGAGCAACACCTTGAATTTCTCTATTTTCATATGCTTTTAATTCTATGGGCAAAATTACCCGTTGTTAAAGCGTCCTTTGACAAGGAAAACATTGAGGAATAGTAAGATAGAAACCTCTCTATAGAAATCTCTCCTTTTTTTCGTTACCTCACTTCATTGGGGAAACCGGTGGATAACGGTTTGGTTACCGAAAGGATTCAATATTCCGTGCCGGATTGCTTTTCTGCCACACTCGCAGAATATAGAAAAAAACACCCTAATTCTCAATCTGTTACCGGTTTATTCTCTATATTCTTCCAAATCCTTAAATGGACGATATTTTTCCATCTTGCTCGTCACACGTTCGGGACATTGTCACTCAGTGCTGGCATCCCGATAGAGAGCATCGCCAAGATGATGGGGCACGCGTCCATATCCAGCACGCAGATCTATGCGCAGGTGACGGACAAGAAGATCTCGGAGGACATGGACGAGTTGATTCGGAAGCAACAAGCGACGTTAGCGTGATCCCCGCACGGCTGTTCCAACGTGAGGCGGTATGTTTTTTCCCTTTCATCGAATAGATCTTACTACATGACTACAACGGGGGTAATACAGTGAAAGAAGAAGAATTGGGGTGTAGTCAGGTGTAGTCGCTATACAACCAGCTATTGTCCGCTCGACTTTGATCCAACTTACAAAGAGTCGAGGTATTGCTTTGGCTTTATCTTGTGATGCTTGTGGAAAGCCTCCGTGAAGTGGCTAAGATTGGTGTATCCGATTTCATACCCCACCTCGGATACAGAATAAAGGCGAGTGGACAACAGCCGTTTTGCCCATTCCATCTTTTCAGATAGGGCATATTCGGCTATCGCGCTACCGATGACCTGCTTGAAACACTTCTGTAATTTGGAACTGCTCATATTGGCCTCACGTGCCAATTCAGGGAGACTCGGTGTGTTGTTCAAATTCCGCAAAAATCAGACGTCGGATACGGAATACAGACTCCACATCGTGTAAATTCAAGTTGGCAAAAGGTTTTACTTCAGAACGCCTTTCGAGTTTTTCGAGAAACATTGTCAGTAGCTCTATTGCTTTTCCATGCAGATGGAGCAGGGAGAGAGGCGCATTGTTTTCAACTATTGACTTGATACCGTATAGTGTCTGCTGCATGGCCGGCGTAATGGTCTCAAACAGATAAAAAGACTTGTCTGACTGGAGCAACCTACTGATGTAGGTTTCGTGAGCCGCATCTATTCGCTCTATCCAATCCTTGTTGAAAGTCAATGTGATATTTTCGTACTTCCGCTTAGGATCGAATGTCCATTCCGTAGGAATATTGCTCGAAGGCATAAAGATACCGTCGAGCGTGTCCACCCCGACCGTTTTCGTGCTTGTGCCGATAATCTGCTCGTGTTTATGCTCGTTGACATAGAACATCACGGGAATCCATTTTGAGTTTTCTACCGAGCGACGCACCATTGTCATCGGTTCGTATGACATGAAACTGATATAGGTCAATGTGAGCCACGACAACGGATAATATTGTTTGAAAAATCCGCGACCCACTGAAGCCGGAACGGTAAAACCGTTATTCGTCACCGATGTGCCAAATTGTTCGGCGACCATCTCCATCCAATCTTCGGGCTTGTTGATAGCACAAAAACTCTATGGTCATACCATTGTATCTCTCTATATAAATACACGTGAGTTCGATGTAAGCAGAGAACTTCTACGGAAGCCACGCGAGGGCAAAAAAACGTTTTTTTGAAATGCCCCGCGGGAGTCCCGCAAACGCCAAAGCATTTGCCGCGAGACTTGCGGGAGTCCCGCAAACGCCAAAAGCATTTGCCGCGAGACTTGCGGGAGTACCCGCAAACACCAAAGCATTTGCCGCGAGATTTGCGGGAGTACCCGCAAACGCCAAGGCATTTGCCGCAAGACTTGCGGGAGTACCCGCAAACGCCCAAACGTTCTTTTTTTCTCTGTGGCGAGATTCCCGCGGGGCATTTCCAAAGGCGTTTTGGCCATCGCGTGGCTTCCGTAGTGGCTCTCTAAGGGCCTTATTCTTACGTCGAACTCACGTTAAATACAAATAGACAAGGGTGAAAAGAGGTTCTCCTATGCTTTTTATCCTTGTTGAGTTATACCTTCTGTTGAAAGAGAACAAGAGTATTCCCTCAAAAAGGAATACTCTTACGATATGAGATTTATTCAAATGCGACCAAACTTGAAGGAACTCCCACGGCTGTAACAATGGGTGTTTGCGAGCATTCGCCTGTCCCGGTATTATAGGTATAGTAACCCGTTCCGTTATTACATGTCATTCCAAAGACGATGAAGTCCTTGTACTTTGTTATTGCGAAAGAACCATTGCTGTCGGTCATCGGCAAATCGAGTTTTTTTCAATGGTTTTTGTTCCAAATATCGATTCTTACGGGCTGGAAGTCTTTCTTCAGTATTCCGAATTCTGTATCCGTTACTTTCAGACAGCTATATACAATGCCATTACCTGCATAGTAAGACTTTATCATATACTGCCCTGTCTTTCCTATTCCCTTGATGGTCGTTTTCGATAAGTTGAACAGATAATCGGTATCCCATTTGTCGCTTCCCTTGCGAATGCGCAGGAAACCTTCCTTATCGGCAACATTGAAATTGTTGCCTGCACTGTAAAAGTAGATGTCGCCCCGCTCGTCTATAAAGGCATCGGAGTGACGGAACAATCCGACCACACTTGTTCGGTTGTCCTTGATGACCTCGATCTTTTTCGTTTTAAGATCAATAACAGCCACCTCTGCACCCGTTCCTGGTACGGAAGTGTGGGGCGAATTGAGCTGGTTGAGGGCTACATACATCTTTCCATCACGAATGACATTGCAGCCGGGATCGGGATTATTGTCCTGAACAGCATAAGGCGAGAGGTCGATTTCATCCTCTTTTCGCAATGTGGCAGTATTGATTAACGCAATCTTGCCCCTTCCGTGCAATGGGACGTATGCGTGCTGTTCGTCGATGAAGTTGATTTCTCCGGGCTGCGCCATCTGTTCAAAGGTCATCGTACCTGCTTTTTATAAGTTCACCGTGCGCCCCTCTTGTAAACTTGTGCACTTTGTCTCCGAATTTCCCTTCGGGTACAAGTACCGTGTTTCCTTTTGCGAAGAGATAACACCCGAAACCGAATTCAAATGCTTTCTTATTGTCAGTCGCTTGAGGTGTCAAATCACTGAAAGTGCCCACATATGCGCTTTTTGTCCACATAATGTACAAACGCGAAATGTTGTTGCACCTCATTAGGCGTAGGTTTGGGGTCATCGTGCTTACCACAAGATGTCAGTCCTATGGAGCTGGCCAGCATAGCAGAAAAAAAGCTATGTACTTCAATGTTGTTGTTCTCATTCTTATTCGTGTTTAGAGTTATAAAAATTCCTTTTGAAAAAGACGTATCTGAATTTCAAGTGGAATGTCCGCCCTGCCAACGGCTGACGATACTGATCCCACACTTCTTTGTTCATCAGATTGTGGCATTCCAAAGCAATGGAATATCTGTTCTTGTAGGTCAATAGCAAGCCTATGTCATTGACAAAACTGCGAGGGATGCGCCGTTTCTGTAATTCGGTAAGTTCCCAGAAGTAGAAGAACTCTTCCGTGAACTTTCCGTCCCAAAAATGCCTTGACATACCAATTCTTGAGTAATTGGTCACTGTGATATTCTGCTCCGAAGTTGGCGAACAGGTAGGGAATATTCGGCAGTCGCAGTCCTTTTTGTCGGATTGGGGGCTTGGGTGCCCGGCAAATGCTCCAAGACATCGCGGACATCCTGATAAGTCAGATTCCCATAGGCATAGACTGTCGGCGATATATCCAATTTCAACTCGGTCTCTATGCCCTTAATATGTACCCTTTCAGCATTCACATATCCGGCCGCCATATGCTGCTTCATCAGCTTTATCATGTCGCTTACCTGCATGTAAAAGCCGTTTACCTCAAACTGTAATCGCGAAAGTCCGAGTACGTTGTTTTTTTGTCTATCAAAAATCCCAGATTGAAGTTGTGGCTTTTTCTCAGGTTTCAATCCAGCAGCAGGAAAAAGTTATGATGCCGTCACCGAACAACTCTTGCGAATTAGGGAGACGTATTGCTCGTTGATAGGAAGCCTTCAGATGAAAGCCTCTGAACGGTTCATATTTTACTGCTTCTATCCATCCGATTTGCGATGTCGTATTGCTCTTTTTCTTCGGAGCCTCAATCATCTCGTATGAAGTCAAATCCTCTATCTCAGAATGGAGATGGAAATACTTTTACAGAGAGCATATTCGTCAGTTTCCTGTCTAAGAGTTTCGCTTCCCAAGTCAAACCTGAGACAACGCCGGTCTTTTTGCTGGGAAATCCTCCAATGACAAAACCGGCATGTCGGCTTGCCATGTCGTCATTTGGCTGTCTGCGTGCGTAGTTAATAAGCGTATTCAGGTTCAGGTTGTGATTAGCGGACAATCTGTAATCGAAATTGATGCGCTCGTTGATTTCCAAACCTTTGTCGTTTGAGTTATGAGGCACATCTCCCGTCTCTCCCTGTCCGTTCGGGCTCGGATATATGTTCCCCTCAAAATCATGATTTACTCGTGCCGTATCCACAAAATTGTTCGTCGTATGCGAGAAGGAGAAATGAGACTCGAAGTCAAGGCAGTTGTTCAGCATTCCACTTTTTTTATCAGTTTGTTCTCGAGCATGAACATCCCGGATTTGTCTTCGGCATACCGGATGTTCTTCAATACCCCTTGTATCTCATTGAAACGATTATAGTACCCGAATTCGGTACTCATCTCATTGAACCAAAAGTTTGCTGAAAGCGATTTTTCCCTTTCAGCATATACGACCGAAAAACAGTCGTGGTCTCGCTTTACCAATAAGTCCTCTCTTTCGGGAACTCTGAAAGAGTAATCATTCTTTGCAGACGTATAATAACCTCCCGCACCGAGCAGGATACCACTCTTGGGGAAGTTCTTACGAGAGAAGACACTGGCCTTGTGTGTTTGATAAGAGCCAAGTTCATATGAAGCATCTAAGTAGTCCGTACTAAATTCTTTCGTCACAATATTGACGGCACCACCCAGTCCGTCGCAACCAAATCGTGCAGGAATAATGCTTTTTGTAAACCTCTATTCGTTCGATAATATCTATCGGTATCTCATCAAGCGAAAAGGCACCATCCGAAGTATTCATCGGTATACCGTCCCAAAGAATTTGAATGCGGTTCCCCTCCAAACCATGGACGATAATTCTCGAACTGCTTCCCAAGCCACCAGTCTGCCCGACTTTCAATCCAATGGTCTTGTTCAAGATGGTCTCTAAAGACACGGAGCGACCTTGCAGCTCCTTTGCGTTTATCACGGAAACAGCCTCAGGCGATTCTCTGATAATCCGGGCTTTTGTTTTTTTCCGAAGACCACGACATTCTCCAACGCCATTGCATCGGGATAAAGTTTTATCGTGTATCTCTTCCCATCAGAGGTTATGGTGTCGGTAGCTGTTTGATAGCCGACATAACTCACACTTAGCACAAGTTTCTGCCCGACATCTGCATTCACCCTTGCGATGCCTTTGCGGTCAGTCGTTGTGCCATCCATATATAAGGAAGAGCCCAATGCTCTCCATTGAAGTGTTGCCGATTCAATAACACTTTCCTTTTCGCTATCTATGACACGAATCTCCGTTATCTGCTTCTGAGCAAAAAGAGGAAGCGACAATAGAGAACTCATTGTAAGTATTATCCTGCATATGCAAGCCGCCTTTGAAATCAACATCTTATTCGTTCATGAAAAATCTGCGCAAAGGTGTCGGTACATCAAAGAAGTAAATACCCCTATCAAGCACATCTATACCCCTATCGAGTTGAACCGTCCTAAGCGTATCGTTTTCGGGCAGTATTATGCTCATTCGGGTTAATTTACCCCTGTGTATCTCCTCACCTTCGCCGCCATAGTTTCAAACGGAAATGGTCTAGCGAATTTCGGCCTACGCATGGCTCCCTCTTTTCACATGGTGCCCCTGTACACTTACTGTATAAGATACTTGTGCACCACCTTGCATGGTGGCTGACTATAACCTATAAGGGTAGCATGCTTAAGAGATGCGACTAAGCAGGCTTTGTGAGTGACACAACGATAGGTAATTGACGATAAGAAAATGGACAATTGGGGGATAGAATGTAAATGCTAATCCCAATTCTCGCATGCGTGCTTCCCCGCCCCATCACTTCCCGCCTCCCTTATAATTTTTCCTCCAAGATCTTTTCCAAGTCTGAGGCTTTGTAGAGAATCTTGCCGGCGAACTGTGTGTAGGGAATGATCTTTCGGTCGCGGTAGTCCTGCAAAGTGCGGGGACTGATGTAGAGTCGTTCGCAAACTTTCTTGCCTGTGAGGAAATGTTCACCGCCGAAGAGCGGCCGGTGAGTCTCGGACACTTCTCGAATCCGTTCCCTGACGCGTCGCAAGGCTGAGAGGACTACCTGCATTTCGCCCGTCTCCATACTCAACTCTTGAATTGCTTTCATCATCGCTTTGTCGTGTTTGTTGTTTTGGCTGACTTTACGCAGAGCAGCCGCTCCACGTCCTCCGGCTTGTAATAGCACTTGTGCCCGATCTGTGCGAAGGGCAGCACGCTTGTGTCGCGGTAATGTTGCAGGGTACGTTTGCTTATGCCGAGTAGGCGACAAACGTCCCCGTTGTATAGCCAGTCCGTGTGTTTGGACTCTTCTCCGAAAGCCTTCATGCAACATTCCGCAAGGCTCAGCACCTCATCGCGCAGGCTCCGCCAATCGGTCTCCGTAATAATCAAATACTTCATGATCTCACGTATTAGTTTTCTGGTTGGTATTTAGAATTTACTGTTTTCGGCGGCAAACGTAATTGCACGCAAAAACGCTGTCAACGCAATCGGGAACAGGAGGGAGGCAAATGGAACAGTAAGGAAATGGCTGGTGTAGCATGGACGCAGTTTCCGTTCATTCGGAAAACAGCGGCAACGAAAAGCAGATTGCAACCTTTCCATAGTTTCCCTTATCTTTTTCTTTCACCGCCATTCTGTTTTATCGGATGGGTGAATCACTTCCTTGTAAAGCCTACCCTCTGACGACTTTGGCAGCAATTGGACGCAACATCATGCCGGAATGCGCTACATGCTTGGATGCTGGGGAGGCTCATCACACTTTCATCCCCGAGAACCCATCCAAACCAACCATGAAGAAACAGGCAGATAGAAGCAACATATACACCAGCAAAACACCGGACAGCGGCGGACGCTCATCCAAGAACGGGGAGATCGAGGCCTACCTCTCTGCATTACGCATTATGAATTCCGATACAACACCGTTTGGGGACGGGCGGAATATCGCGGCCGGGAGGACACCCGATTCGTAAAAAGTCGGTCGCTATGAGATCAACACGCTGCGCCGTGAACTCGACAATGAGGCCGGGCTCACGACCTCCCCAGACAACCTATACTCGATCATCGAAAGCGACTTTTCTCCACGCATCAATCCCATACAGGAGCAGGGCAACCGCATCAAATCAAAACCACGCGTCCAAGAGATCACCGTAGGGGTACGGAGATCAAAAACACTCGTACTTGGGCTTTCTGTCGACCGACGGAGATCAAAAAAACACTTGTACTTGGGCTTTCTGTCGACCGACGGAGATCAAAAAAACACTTGTACTTGGGCTTTCTGTCGACCGACAGAGATCAAAAACACTCGTACCCCAAGCTTACCGCCAATTTGATGCGGTTACCCTGCATACAGGAGTATTTCAAAGCCTTGCCCGCTGCGTCGTTGTCCGTAACCCGGAGAAATGGCTGCTGTACCTAACAAAATGGCTTGTGGCTGTAGTCGCCAACGCGATGGACGACCGCGAGTGTCGCAACCACACCTGCCTAGTCTTGACCGGCGAACAGGGACGATTCAAGACGACGTTTCTTGACCTGCTTTTGCCCATCCAAACTGCAGGGGCTACAGCTATACTGGAAAGATCTATCCACAAGAAAAGGACACGCTGACCTATGTCGGGCAGAACCTCATCATCAACATCGACGACCAGCTCAAGGCGCTCAACAAGCGGGACGAAAAACGAGCTAAAGAACCTGATCACCTGTCCGATGGTCAAGTACCGCATGCCTTACGATAAGCACGTGGAAGAGCACCCCCACATGGCGAGCTTCGTGGCCTCGGTGAACGGCAAGGACTTCCTCACCGACCCCACCGGCAGCAGGCGTTTCCTGCCCTTCGAGGTGCTCTCCATCGACATCAATCGGGCAAGGGCCGTCTCAATGGACGCCGTTTATGCGGAGGCCAAATCGCTATTGCAATCGGGCTATCGATATTGGTTCAACGATGAGGAGATCGCGGAGCTGTACCGCGAAAGTGAGGCGTTCCAAGTACAGACAGCGGAGATGGAGCTCCTGTTGCGCTGTTTCGAGCTGCCGACCACCGACAGCGATTGCTCCTACCTGACAACGACCGAAATCTTGACTTACACGGGCACCTACACGCGCCAACCGCTTAAGGCCAAACGTATGGGAGAGGCCTTGAAAAGGGCCGGATACATCAAGATCAGCCGTCGGCGAAACGGCGGCTGCCCGCTATACGTCTACAAAGTCCGAAAGATTCTCCCCTGCCCGCTCCTTCGATCCTGTAGTAGTAGCATGTAGTCAGCTGTGTGGTGACTTCTATTTGCATGAATACTATTGGGAAACAATCGATTATGGCGATTGTAGTTTGTAGTAAGAAGAAACCAAAAAAAGTACGGGTGTTTAATCTTAAATCACTTGTATTCCAATAAAACACCACACCATTTCATTACCCATCTCAATGTTTGATCACCATGAAAGAAGAAAACCTATCGATCATCAAGCGGTACCCCATCACGGCGTACTTGGAAAGTAAAGGCATCACACCTGTCCGACGGCTGACGACCCTACGCGATGTATCGCTCTCCGCTGCGGGATGAGCATCATCCGAGCTTCAAGGTAGACACCGAAAAGAACCTGTGGATTGACTACGCCGAAGGCCGTGGAGGAAGCATCATCGACCTCTGTATGCGGCTGGAGGGTGCAGCCTTCCGGAGGCCATCCTCCATTTAGGGAAGATTGTTTCCGGTCGCATGGTGAATTACTGTCCACGGACAAGAATCGACCGTAATCTCATCGAGGGCACGAACACGAGTAGAAATCTGATCGGCATATCGGATGACTTTCCGCCACATTTACAAGACTACCTGACAAAAGAGCGGCGCATCGACCTCGGTCGGGCACGATCCTTCCCCGATGCGTCCGCTACGAGGTGAGGGGCGGACGTGCGAAGTCATCGGCTTTGCCAATGCCTCGGGCGGCTACGAGCTACGGGGCGCCGGGTTATTCAAAGGAACGCTGGCTCCGAAGGACATTACACCCATCTTTCCCGACGGGCGGCAGCCAGTCTGCCTCTTCGAAGGCTTCATAGACTTCCTTTCCTTTCTTTCAATGAAAGAAAAGGTCGGTAGCCATTGTCTTGTAATGAACTCCGTGGCTAATGTTGGGCGGTGCATCCGTTACTTGCGCGAGCGGCACATCACAGCCCTCCGCGCGTTCCTCGATAACGACGACGCTGGAAGGCGAACATTGAGCACGTTCATCGAAGCCGAGTTCCAGATGGAAGATATGTCTGTGCACTACCAAGGATGCAAGGATCTCAACGAGTTTCATGTCAACCGCATCCGTCGCCTACAAGAACAAGCACCAATCACAACCAAACCATCCCACACAATCAAACAGAAAAGGAGATAGCAACCATGAAAGAGAAAGACACCAACAAACCGGGTCGTGCGTTTCTCGATGTCTATCCGGGAGAAACGCATCCACAGGAAGCAGAGCCATCCGAGCAGGTCGCGCATGCCGAGAGTGCACTCACACCGAAACGCATCAGCGCCAAAATGAGACGAGGGAAGCTGGAGGTTTACAAGCAGACCTTCCTCGTCCCCGCCAAGCTGATCGAACGTCGGGCAGTCTATTTGTGTCGGGCGACTCAGGAGCGTGCCGACTTCGTTGTCCGTCGATTGGGCGATCGTGGCGCCAACCTCTCAAGCTTCGTGGAGCGCATCGTGCGCGCCCATTTGGAAGACTACGCCGAGGAGATCGAGGAATGGCGAAAGCTGTAATCCAAGCACACTGATTCATCAAAGAGTTCACGAACGATATGCATACCTAACAAGCAGTAACCGCCTGAATGCATGGCATGCAGTGATTGTAAGAAATACAACGGGTACGTAACGGAGCGTGACGACCGTAATGCAAGACGTCAGTTTGTTCCCCACAAACTGCGCTTGCTCCCCCGCCCCTGTCCGGGACCTGTGAGAGGGCCGTAATCACATCCGTTCTCATCGCCCCCAACCATAGAATAAGCACCACAGAAAACACCGACAATATGCATATCCACATCATCGCCAATCGGATCAGCCTCTGCGGGCAGTTCTATGACACTTCTTTCGTGAGCAATCGAGCCGTGAGAGTGGCCGAAGTTCTCAGTCGCAAGCATGAGCTGACCATTGCCAACGAAGTCCGATCCGCGCGACCACATCGGAAAGCTCAAGCCGATCCCGCAAGAGAGGGACAAAGCAACAAGTTCAGAGCATCTGCAACGCTCTACTCGACAAGCACCGCAGGAAAGGCTTGTCGGGTCACTCCATGTTCCTCCACGAGCTCTAAGAACGGCAATACTTCTATCGCATAAATTGCAGACTCCGTTGTGGACGCTGCTTTAGATACCGCAGAAAGCCTTCTTTCGGAGACTGGAGAGGTCACAGCTCTACAGACACACGGCGCAGACTACGCCGAGATCGCATGGCAGCGACGCTTAAGAAACCAAGCCGGGAAAAAAAGAAGAGGCGGGGTTGGGGAAATAGAGAGAATCGCATCAAAAAAACGCCTGTAATTTAAATAGTCATAGTAACATTGCAGCCTCAAATGACAAGCGCCCTTTGTTTGTGCAGATTCTAGCAACCCCAAGCGCTTCGCTCGTTTCCACTTCGTTACCCGTCCAATGCCTACGACCGACTAACTTCTTCTTTTGCAGAGGGATATTTCTGAATAGTTTTCTATGTGATCGAATTTTGATGACGCATGAGCTTTTTTTACCTCTCGCGTGATCAAATTTTTGATGACGCGTGAGGTTTTTTTACCTCTCACGTGATCGAATTTTTGATGACGCGTGAGATTTTTTTACCTCTCGTGTGATCAAACTTTGATAACACATGGATAACGCAAGCGGACGAAACAAGAAAGGGAGCCCACGGATGAGCTCCCTTTGCTTATACCTTATATAATAGGGCTGAACGGCGAGCGGCGGACACCCACGGGTCTGCCGCTTGGGCTAATCCCACTTGTAGCTGAAGCCGAAGCTGAGGATCTGGTTCGTTTGGACGTAGGAATCGTAGCCGGGCGTCTTCGTGACGCTGTCGTCGAAGCGGAGGTAGACGTTGATCATGGTCGAGAAGAAGCGGCTGAAGGCCATGTCGAGCGAGTTTTTCGAACTCGGCCGGGATGTTCCGGTAGGTGGTGTTGTAGTAGAGGCGTGATTTCCACGTGACGTTGCGGTTGGGCTTGAGAACCATGTCCATACGTACCGTGGAGCCGATCTTGTGGAGCACGCGTTCGTAGCCTCCGGAGGCGTCTTTGGGGAAGCCGTGGGGCTGCGGTCGACGGCGGCGTCGAGGCTGTACATGTGGGTGTAGGAGATGGGCGCGATGTTGACGGCCAGCTTGAGCGAGCGGTCACGGGTGCGGAATTTCTTCTCCGTGTCGTACTTCATACCGAGGCCCACGTTGACGACGTAGGGCGAGAGGAGGGCCACCGGCGGACGTTAGTGTTCTTCTTATAGTTGGCCACGAGTGGCGTCTTGAGTTCGCCGTCGATGGTGTAGAACCAGCGGCTGAAGGCGCGGTAGCCGAAGTTGGTGTAGAGGCGGAAGAGGTTGTCGCCGAACTTGTAGTTGCGGAGCGTGTCGTCGGAGGCGGTGTAGACGCTGAGGTCGACCCGGAGGAGGTTCTTGAGCTGGATGCGGTCGCGGGCGTAGTTGTACTGGAAGAGGTTTTTTTGGAGAGGATGTTCAGGTTGCTGTTGCCCTCTTTGTACCAGTTGGGCGAGACGTAGTTCTGTGAGAAGCGGAGGGAGCTTTCGAGCGACGAGGTCCAGTAGCGGCGGTCGGGGATGAACTTCGGGGGCGCGTCGTAGTCGTTGGCCGAGCGCTCGACGTGGTAGACGGGCACCTGCACATTGCCGCTCATGCGCATTCGCAGCGTGCGCTCCACGGGCAGGTCGTCGGCGCTGTGGCGGAAGTAGTTCGGGTGGTAATGGCGCACGTAGCGATAGGCGTAGTCCCGGATGATGATGCGGTTTTTCGGCCCGTTCAAAGGGGTGGACGGGCGGTAGAGGGGCGCTCCCACGGTCGATCGTTGAGATCCATGGGGCGGTAGAAGACGATGCGCCGCGCATTGTCGAGGTTCTTCTTTTGAAGAGCACGGGCATGAAGAGCGGGTTGACGATGATCGTATCGTTGAAGGTGAAGTAGCTCGGTATGCGGCCCGTGGCGCTCCTCCAGTAGCGCGACCAGTAGAGCGCGCGGTCGGACATGGTGAGCGGTTCCGTGGGGAGGATGATGGGCGCGCTGAGGTCGGTGGCTGCGGGGTGTTCCAGGGTCGTGTCACGTCGGGCACGGCGCTCCATCCGCTCCAGGAGGCGGGCGTTCAGGTCGCCGGGCTCCGCGCGGAGGGTGTCGGCCGTGGCGGTCCCGCTGGCGGACGGTGGGCTGCGAGGTGTAGGTCGGCTCGGCCGATTGGGCGACGGAATCGCGTCGCATGGCCCGCTCCATGCGAGCGCGGATGCGGGCGTCGTTGTTCAAGTCTTGCGCTACGGAAGCGGTAGCCGGGAGGATCAGTCCGGCAGCGACGGTCAGGAGTCGCGTGCGAGCGTTACGTGTTTTAGTCTTCATCGTGTGTGTACATTAATAGGAGTGTGTGTGATGGCCGGCAAAAGTAGGCGGTGAATCTGAAGCTGTACGCCCTACATTTGTCCGCCGTTATGCATACCCCCCAACAGATACACATCAGCGATTACGCGTACGCACTCCCCGACGATCGGATTGCGAAGTACCCCCTGGCCGAGCGTGACGCCTCCAAACTGCTCATCTATCGCGGTGGGCAGATCCGCGAGACGCTCTTCCGCCACTTGCCCGACTGCCTGCCGGACGGTGCACTGCTTGTCTTCAACAACACCCGGGTCATTCGGGCCCGCCTGCTGTTCCGCAAGGACACCGGCGCCATGATCGAGATCTTCTGTCTCGAGCCAGCCGTGCCGAGCGACTATGAGCAGTCGTTTGCACAGACGGCCCATTGCACCTGGCATTGCCTCGTGGGCAATAGCAAGCGATGGAAGTCGGGCCAGCTACACACCACGGTCACCGTCGGCGGTGAACGGGTCACGCTCTCGGCCGAACGCGTCTCCGTAGCGGGCGAGGCGGGCGATCTCGTCAATTTCCACTGGGACAATCCCCGCTGCACCTTCTCCGACGTGCTCGAGGCTGTCGGCGTACTGCCCATTCCGCCCTATTTGCACCGTGAGACAGAGGCGCAAGATCTGCAGACGTATCAGACCGTCTATTCGAAGGTCAAGGGTTCCGTGGCGGCGCCTACGGCCGGGCTGCACTTCACGCCCGCTGTATTGGCCGAGCTGGACGCCCGAGGGGTCGAGCGCGAAGAAGTGACGCTACACGTAGGCGCGGGCACCTTCCGCCCCGTCAAGAGCGACACGATCGGCGGTCATGCGATGCACACGGAGCACTTTGCGGTCACGCGGCGGACAGTGGACCGACTGCTGGCTAAGCCGGAGCATGTGATCGCCGTGGGTACGACGTCGGTACGGACGCTCGAGAGTCTCTATTATATCGGTTGTGCGTTGGCGCGGGGTGGGGCGGACGAGTCGGCCGACGAAGCGTTCACCGTGGGCCAATGGGAGCCGTACGACGCCGATGCACCCACGCTAACGGCGGAGGAGGCGCTCCGGGCCATCCTTTGCTACCTCGATCGCCGCGGGATGGATCGCCTGTGGGCCGCCACACAGATCATCATTGCGCCGGGGTACCAGTTCAAGATCGTACGCGGTATGGTCACCAACTTCCACCAGCCACAGAGCACTCTGCTGCTGCTTGTCTCGGCCTTCGTGGGTGGGGATTGGCGCACGATCTACGACTACGCCTTGGCGCACGACTTCCGATTCTTGAGCTACGGCGATAGCTCGCTGTTGTTATAGTCCGTCGTCCTGGATCGACACACGGACTGTGCAGCAATAACCCCCAAACTTGCTTCGTTCAATTAGCAATGAAAACCCTGTACGCAATTAGAAAACATGCGGCGCTTTCCTGATCTGCTGCCTGCTGATCGGCCTCGTCACGTCTTGCAAGACGGTCAAGCTGAAGGATGCCGAGGAAAAACAGCAACTCGGAGAGTACTATGCCGCGGCGGAGATGTATCGGAAGCTCTACACCAAGTCGAAGCCCGACCAGAAGGACTTGCGCGCTTACATCGCTTATCGCATGGGATACTGCAACCAGCGCGTAAACAACAACGGACGAGCGATCAGTGCCTACCTCAATGCCCTCCGTTACGATTATCCGGACAGCCTCTTGCGCTTCAGACTCGGTCAGGCGTGTCAGAAAGAGGGACGCTACGACGAGGCCGCCCGGTATTACCGCGAATATTTGGCTGAGGCGCCCACGGATCAGCGTGCCGTACTGGCTTTGGCGGGCTGTGATTCGGTCGTCAGATGGCGCGATCGGCCGACGCTTTACCGTGTCTCCCGCATGGAGGTCTTCAATTCTCGGCGCAGCGAGTACTGCCCCATGTATTATGGTGACAAATACGATCAAGTTTACTTCAACTCCACCCGGGGGATTGTCCATAAGGATTCCGTCAATGCTATCACGGGGCTGAAAAACAATGCGCTCTTCTTCGCCAAGAAGAATGAGCAGGGCCTCTGGACAAAGCCGAAGGAGGTGGAGGACCCAGTGGCCAGCGAGTATGATCAGGGTACGCCCTCGTTCACCCGAGATGGCAACACGATGTACTACACCTTCTGCGCCGTTGACGCTACCGAGCCGCGCACGGCTGAGATCTACCAATCCTTGCGCAGCGGGGCTGCATGGAGCAAGGGTCAGCGTGCGAACGTGTTGAAGGACTCGATCACGCTGCTGGCCCACCCAGCGGTTTCGCCCGACGGGAAGTACCTCTATTTCGTGGCCGAATCCGTCGGCGGATACGGTGGCAAGGACCTCTTCCGATCGCGAATCGTAGGCGGTTCGGACTTTGGCGGCATGGAGAACCTCGGCCCCGTGATCAACACGGCGGGCGATGAGCTGTTTCCCTACGTCCGCGACTCGGTGACGATCTACTTCGCCTCCGACGGGCATCCCGGGATGGGCGGGCTCGACCTGTTCCGCGCCAAGCAGGACAGCGCCGGGCAATGGCACGTGGAGAACCTCGGCGCGCCCATCAACTCGTCGTTCGACGATTTCGGTATCACGTTCGAGGGACAACGCGAGCGCGGACTTTTTCTCCTCTAATCGCGGCGATGCACGGGGGTGGGATCACATCTATTCGTTCGAGTATCCCACGTTCACGATGAAGATTGATGGTTACGTTTCCGATGTCGACGAGGTGCCCATCGATAAAGCCATCGTCCGAATTGTAGGCCGCGACGGCATGAACCGCAAGATACCGGTTAAGAAAGACGGGTCGTACAGCGTCGAGCTTGCCCGGGGATGGACTACGTGATGATGGCCGAAGCGCCCAACTACCTCAACCAAAAATTTCGAGCTGAAGACCGAGGCGGAGGAGAAGAATGAGACGTACTACGTGGACTTCTTCCTCTCGCCCACCGACAAGCCGGTCGTTGTTGAGAACATCTTCTACGATTTCGATCGTGCAACGCTCCGCCCCGAGTCAAAGGAAGCCTTGGATCGGTTGATCAAACTGCTTCGTGACAACCCCTCTGCGCGGATTGAGCTGGGTGCGCATACCGATCGGAAGGGATCGGATGCCTACAACGAGGGTCTGGCGCAACGCCGCGCACAGTCGGTCGTGGATTACCTCATCGCTGCGGGCATCGACGCGGCACGCCTGACGGCCAAAGGGTACGGCAAAATGGTTCCGAAGACCATCACGGCCAAGCTGGCCGAGAAGTATCCCTTCTTGCCCGAGGGCACTGTGCTCAGTGAGGAGTTCGTCAACAGTCTGCCGCAGGAGCAGCAAGAAGTGGCCGACCAACTGAATCGGCGGACGGAGTTCCAGTGACCGGCATGGACTATGAGATAAAATAGATCGCACGACCACCGGGCCGTCTGACGGACAGCCTATCCGGCCGGACAGATGCAGTTACGCAGCCGCTGCACCTGTCCGGCCGTTTTTTTATTTTATCGATTATGCCGACTGAAGGGTTGCAGTTCTAAAAGAACACATATATTTGTTCGCCCATAGGAGAGATGCGGAACCATTTCTCCTGAGAAGTGTCCTTAGTTTAAGACCTGAAAATTTTCACATTACTTGATGACCGTCAAGATAGAGCTCCCCCTGCGTGATACGTGGGGGAGCTTTTTCTTCAGGATGGGGAAAACGGTTTGCGTAGAGATAGGCCCGTATGCAGAATGGCTGTAAAGCGGCTTATTGAGTTGCTGGCGAGCAGTTTGCGGGGTATAAAAAAACAAACGCTGAATGGCAACTCTGCACGCTGCAGAGTAGGAAAACAAAGTCTGTTTTGAGGTTCTGCACGCTGCGGAGTAGAAAAACGAAGTCTGTTTTTGGTTTTTGCACGCTGCGGAGTGCGAAAACAAGATCTGTTTTTGGGTTCTGCACACTGCAGAGTGCCAAAACAAACTTTGTTTTTGAGGTCTGCACACTGTGGAATGCAGAAAACAGATTTTGTTTTCGTACTTCGCAGCGTGCAGAGTGGGAAAACAGAACTTGTTTTTGAGTCATTCAGTGTGCGGAGTATGGAATCGAGATTTGTTTTTATAGGTTAAACGACGTAAAGGTTTAGCATGCGTATACCGTGTGCATACCCCTACGATATGCGTAATCAAAAATTGAAAAACAAAAGGTGAATCACGCTGCTTGTGTAGGTATCGTTTTCATTTTGGAAGATCTATCATGTATAGGATAGGGGCGCAAAAGCATATGCCCCTACAATACGTCTGTAGCATGCAGATAAATACAGATAGGAATAGATTGAATCCTGATTGGGCAGCTAAATCAGTCCACCTATTCCTTGGGATCTATCCATTTATATATAGGTTACATATGGGGGCGTATGCAATACACCCCTACTGGGTGATGAATAACTTCTGCTGATAAAGAATATCAGCCATGTAGACGGCCGGGTACATATTGGGTCTTATGCAATACGCCCCTACCGAGTGCACAATAGGTACACCCAAAAAGGAATGATAACCGTGCATGCAGAACGGTTCAGATTTCGTTTCCCGATTTTTAGTCCGTGCATGCGGAACGATTCAGATTTCGTTTTCCGATTTTTCGATCAGAACGGATAACCGATAGCGAAATGCCGAGCGAAATTGTTGGTCAGATTGGGGCGGGAGATGGCCCAGCGACGCGCACCGCGTTGTCCGGGGTCGTAGGCCTTGAGTCCGGTATCGAAGCGGATGAGGAAGTAGTCGAAATCGAGTCGGAGACCGAGTCCGTACGAGAGGGCGATCTCACGGTAGAAGCGTGAAAGGCGAAAATCGCCGTCGGGCTGATAGCCGTAACGACGTATGGTCCAAATATTTCCAGCATCTATGTAGGCGGCGAGCTCGAACTTCCAGAAGAGGCGTGTGCGGTATTCGATGTTCGCATCAAGTCGGATGTCGCCCACTTGGTTGATGAACGACGTGGACTCCTCGTCCGCCATACTGCCCGGGCCAAGCGTGCGGACGGACCACCCGCGATTATTATTTGCGCCGCCGGCATAGTATCGGCGCACGAAGGGTATTTCCGTGGAGTTTCCGTAGGGAACGCCCAGCCCGCCACCGATATGAAAAGCGACGCTGTTTCGTGCATCGAGAACGACACTGCGGGCATAGTCGATGTCGGCCTTTACGAACTGCGAATAAGTTGTTCCGAAGAGCTTATAACTACCGTCCGCGCCGCGGGATGCGCCTAACAAATGCGAGAGGCCATAGAGCGCATTGCCGGCCAGCTCGATCGCCGCACGAAGGGAATGCGCGCTGCGGTTCCGACGCATCGGGTCGTAACTGTTGAGCGAGTAGGTATAGCCACTGCTTACGATGAACATGTCGGAGTAGTTGTATTTAGCCGTCAGCTCAGGTAATCGACTTCTGAAAGCCGTGTCGACGTGCAGCATGTATATGTAGTCGACATCGATGAGCTTAAGTGTGTGGCGCGCAGGGTGGTTGGACGCGCCCGTTTGCCAGTTATAATTCCAGCCGCCGGATATGATGGCACGTCGATATTCGGGTCGGCGCTGCTGATCATAGCTGATTTTTGAACTCGGTGGTGGCCCGCATGCGCCGCCGGAAGGCGTAACTGGCGAAGGGGAGGAGGAATGTCGGGAAATGGATAGAGGCTTCCGTTTCGAATTCCCAGTAATTGCCCCAACCACTCCTGCGATCGCCGCCGGAAAGGGCCTCGTACGCACCGCGGACTCGTGTCGACAAAAAGTTCCGAGCCCCCTCAGCAGGTTGCGATGACGGTAACTAACGGCCGAGGCGAAGCCCAGATCACCGCCGGAGTTGGTGCCTTCAAGTTCCAATCCGAAACCCTGCGGCGGGGCGGCTGCGGTAATGATGGTCGTTTGGAGCCTTACGGTGTCCGAGGGGTTATCCGTGGTTTCCTCGTATCGCAGGCTCACATGCCGCAGGGCTCCCAATCCGGCCAGCGAAGAGTAAGTCCGCTCGGCGTCGCGTTCATTAAACAGATGGCCCGGCAGCAGGAAGCAGCGCCGATAGAGCACGCCCGGGCGAAGCAGATGCTGGCCCGCAGCGTAACGGATCTCCACGTCACGAATGCGCACCGTGTCGGTCGCCGTGCGGAATAGGGTCGATGAATCTGTAAGGTGTGTCCTGCTGTCCACGGGATACGCACCGAATCGATGCAATAGAGTCGGTGCGGGTGCTCGATCGGTAAGGAGTCCGTGGCAATGCGGACGGGCCGGATGCGCATGACCAAATCGACGCGCTCCGGGACGGAGCTGTCGGCCGAGAAGTAGATATAATCGCGGTGAAAGGCAAAAATATCCGTTCCGACGCATGAGTGACGTGATGCGTTGGCGCTCCTGTTCCAGCTCATCGCGGTCGAATCGCTGTCCGACTCGGATGGGCGTCGGCTCGGTGCGTAGCAAAGAGTCCATCCGATCATCACCCGGTTCGAGGCGATAACTGGCAATCAGATACGGTGCGCCGGAGCGAATGCGGTAACGGACCGTAGCGCGTCGGCTGTGCGAGGTGTCGATCGCATAGTCCACCGCGGCCTGCACGAACCCCTTGTTCACCATGTAGCGCCGGAGCTCGTCGCGCGAGAGGGCGATGAGTGACGTATCCATGATCACAGGAGCCTCGCCCATGCGGCGCAGCAGTCGGTCTGACCAACGGCCACGGTCGCTGGACCAGTCATAGACGTAGAGCGGCCATTTGAGTAGGCCGAAGATCTTCTGATTGGGATGCTGATGGAGGTAGGATTTCAGTTCGGAGGTGGGGATGGGCGAATAATCCGCTTCCACGCGTACGCGGTCAAGCAAGTATTCGCCTTCGCCCACATAGCGCGTCGTGCTGCACGAAGCCAGCACAAGGAGCGCGAGGAGGACAGGGGTGATGCGGGGCATATAGAATATGTATAGTGCGTGAGGAATGATTGACAATCGGGCGTCCCGACGGCTGGCAAAGGTAGGGCGCGGGGCAAAAAACGAAATCGGACGACCAAGTCTGCTCCGTGAATACCTGTCCCGTCGGGTGGCGAGAAGGCATCGTTCGGTGCGTGGAGTCACCTCGGGGCATACGGCGTGGCAACCCTTCCGGTCGGCTGACACCCCGTGTGCATTCGTAGGGGAACACCACCTCAGCCGCCGCCCCCCATCCGCCGACTGAGTCCGCCTCCCTATACCTATTATATATATGTATAGCCCGCCTGGCACCGCTCGCCCTCCCGATCGACGGATCACCCCGCAACCGACGCCTGTCCCTCTCATCCGTCCACAGACCTTGCACGCACAATGCGGCGGCTTAAGTCCCCATCAAGCGGGGTCAATCTGTCGATTCGGCGGAGGCAGTCCGCCCCTGCGCAGGCCCCGTCTCCGGGGTCGGATTGCGGTGGGCCGTCCCCAGAATGGTCGGGCGGAAGTGTCAGTCGGGGGCGGTGTTTACACTTTTCGGTATTCCTTTGTGATCCAATTACAGAACCACATGGATTATGCACTCAATAAACGATAACGAACTGTTGCAGGCCGATCTCACGGCATGTGTGCGCACACTGCGCGAAGGCGGACTGATCCTTTATCCCACCGACACGATCTGGGGAATAGGCTGTGATGCGACCTCCGATGAGGCCGTCCGACGGGTTTATGCGCTCAAGCAGCGCGCCGATCACAAGGCCATGTTGACCCTCGCTGACAGCCCAAGACGAGTGATGGGGTACGTCGACGCCATCCCCGACATTGCTCGGGACCTCATCGAGCTCTCCGAACGTCCGCTGACGATCATCTATCCCCACGGACGGAACCTCGCGCCGTCGCTGCTCGGCCCAGACGGCTCGGTGGGCATACGCGTCACCCGCGAACGATTCTCACATGCGCTCTGTGAACGCTTCCGCCGTCCCATCGTGTCGACCTCAGCTAACCTCAGCGGACAAGCCGCGCCCGGATGCTACGACGAGGTCAGCCAGGAGATCATTCGCGGCGTGGACTATGTCGTCCATTATCGGCGCACGGATCGCTCCACAGCGCGTCCCTCGGGCATCATCCGATTAGGCGCCGACGGAACCATTCAAGTCATACGCGAGTGATGATGAACCGCCGCCGCCAACGTCTCCTCTATCTGTCGTCCGACTTCGTCAATGCGGCCGTAGCGTGGGCCGTGCTCAACGTGGTACGCTTTCACGAGGTGGCCCGCTACGACTTCGGTACGCTGGCCGACTTCCTCGGCTATCGGCAAGTCATTCAGGTGCAGCTTATCGTACCCTTCTTCTGGCTGGCCCTCTATTTCCTTTCGGGTTACTACAATCGGCCCTTCGGCAAGTCGCGTATCGAGGAGGCTTTCACCACCTTCGTGAGCGTCGGGCTAGGGTGCGTCGTCATCTTTTTCGTGGTCATCCTCAACGACCTCCCGCGTTCGTTCGACGTTTACTACATCATCTTCTTCACCTACTGCGCGCTGCAATTCGCCCTGACCTACCTCGGGCGTAATCTGATCACGAATCACGCTCTGCGTATGGTGCGCCGCGGACTGTGGGCTACGGATGTCTTGGTCATCGGTACGGGTCAGCACGCTCCGGAGGCACGGCGCGATCTGGAACGGTTAGGCTATCGGGTGGAAGGCTTCGTCGGCCAACCGTCTATGGCGGAGGGTGTGCAGGAAACGCTGGGCCGTATTAGTGATTTACCCACCCTGATGGCCACTCGTCCCGCGCATGAGCTGGCGCTTGTCGTGGAGCCGGGGGGCGACGCCGACGCCGTGCACATTCTCTACTCACTCTACCGCTATAAGTGCCCCGTGAAGATTTGGGCGGCCAAGAACAGTCCGCTGGGGCGTATCGGCGTACGTACCATCCACGGAATCCCCCTGATCGACGCTACGGACAACAACTTCTCCGAGGCGGGGAAGAACCTCAAATGGTTGGCCGATAAGATCGTTTCCGCTATCGCTCTCCTGCTGCTCTCGCCCGTCTACGCTTACCTGGCTATCGGCGTCAAGCGTAGCTCGCCCGGCCCCGTACTGTTTCGGCAGGAGCGCATCGGGCGCGGTGGCCGACCCTTCACGATCTATAAGTTCCGCACGATGTACGTCGGCGCTGACCGTCGCGGCCACCGACTCACCCAGCATAACGACGACCGCGTGACGCCCTTCGGCGGTTTCCTCCGTAAATATCGGCTGGACGAGCTGCCGCAGTTCTGGAACGTGCTCATCGGCGACATGTCGCTCGTCGGGCCACGGCCGGAGCAGCGGTACTACATCGACCGCATCGTCCGCACTGCGCCCTACTTCTATTTATTGCACAACGTTCGCCCCGGCATCACCTCCTGGGGCATGGTCAAGTATGGCTATGCCGACACGGTGGAAAAAGATGATCGAGCGCCTCGACTACGATATCCTCTATTACGAAAATATGTCTCTCGCTCTGGATCTGACCATCCTTATTTATACGGTCAGGACGGTGATCACGGGCAAGGGCGTATGAAACACACGAACTACATGACAAACGAAAACCGCTTCTATCGCTTCCTGCTTTGGCGCGAACGCCACATTCGGGAGCGCAACTTCATTCTCATCATCAGCTTCCTGGTCGGTATCGGTGCCGCCACGGCCTCCCTATTGCTGAAGTTCCTTATCCACACCATCCAGCAGCTGCTCTGGGCCAACATCCGCGAGGGAGCCAACTATTGGCTGCTTCTTTACCCCATCATCGGCATCCTGCTGGCCGGAGTCTTCGTCTATTACGTCGTCCGCGACGACATCAGCCACGGCGTCACCAAGATCCTCTACGCCATCTCACAGCGCAAGAGCCGCATCAAGCCGCACAACATGTGGAGCTCGCTCGTGGCCAGTTCGCTGACGATCGGATTCGGCGGATCGGTCGGGGCGGAGGCGCCCATCGTGCTCACTGGCGCTGCCATCGGGTCGAACCTCGGCCGACTCTTCCGCATGGAGCAGAAAACGCTCATGCTACTCGTCGGCTGTGGGATGCCGCGGGCGCCGTGGCGGGTATCTTCAAGGCCCCGATCGCCGGATTGGTCTTCGTCATCGAGGTGCTCATGCTCGACTTGACGATGACGTCCGTCTTGCCCCTGCTCATCTCGTCCGTCACGGCCGCCACGATGTCGTACGTCTTCTCCGGCACCGAGGCCATGTTCCAGTTTTCGCAGACCGAGGAGTTCGTCATGGAGCGCATCCCCTACGTCCTCTTGCTGGGCATCTTCTGCGGACTCGTCTCGCTCTACTTCACCCGCGCCATGCTGCGCGTCGAAGGGATCTACGCCGGCCTTTCGCACCGCTGGCAACGCTTCATCCTCGGTGCGGCCATGCTCAGCATCCTCATCTTCCTCTTCCCCCGCTCTACGGCGAGGGGCTACGACACGATTGAGACCCTGCTCAACGGCGACTTTATCCACCTCATGGACCAAAGCCCCTTCCTCGGCATGGAGAATGGCTATTGGGGCATCGTCATCTTCCTCGGCCTCATCCTCCTCACGAAAGTCTTCGCCTCGGCGGCCACCAACGGCGGCGGCGGATGCGGTGGCGTCTTCGCCCCGAGCCTCTACATCGGCTGCATCGCGGGCTTCTTTTTCTCGCACGTCCTTAACTTCTTCGGCCTGCCGGTCGACCCTGCCCGAAAAGAATTTCGCCCTCATGGGCATGGCCGGCACCATGTCCGCCGTCATGCACGCCCCCTGACGGGCGTCTTCCTCATCGCCGAGCTGACGGGCGGCTACAACCTCTTCCCTGCCGCTGATGATCACCTCCATCGGCTCCTACGTCACCATCCGCGCCTTCGAGCCCCATAGCCTCTACACCATGCGTTTGGCCCAAAAGGGCGAACTCCTGACGCACCATAAGGACAAGGCCGTGCTGACGCTCATGAACGTCGGCAGTGTGATCGAAACGGACTTCATCGCCGTCCGCCCCGATATGAGCCTCGGCGACGTCGTCAAGGAGGCCATCGCCAAAAGCTCCCGCAGCATGTTCCCCGTGGTCGATACCGAAGGCGTACTGCTGGGCATCGTGCTGGTGGACAACATCCGCAACATCATGTTCCGCCCCGAGCTGTACGAGCGTTTCCGCGTCTCGCGCTTCATGGTCTCGCCCCCCGCGCGCATTGTCAACGACATGCCGATGGAGAAAATCATGCACATTTTCGACGACACCAAGGCCTGGAACCTGCCCGTCGTCGACACCGAAGGCATCTACATCGGCTTTGTCTCCAAGTCGAAAATCTTCAACGCCTATCGCGAAGTACTTGTCGACACGTTCACCGGCGACTGACCTCCGAAGCCCCACAACAACATCTCGAGAATTGGATTCAAGACGGATCACCTGCTGTGCGTCTTGAATCCTTTTTGTTTTACGCCGAATCGCATGCAATCCGAAGCGAAACAATTTTGTATCGGATCGGATTGCACGCTATCTAATTCGTATCCGATTTGAATCACACTGAATTGCATGCAATCTGAAGTAAAACAATTTTGTATAGGATCGGATTGCACGCCATCTGACCCGTATCCGATTTGAATCACACCAAATCGTATGCAATCCGAAGTTAAACAATTTTTGTATCGGATCAGATTGCACGCCATCTAATTCGTATCCAATTTGAATCACACTGAATTGCATGCAATCTGAAGTGAAACAATTTTTGTATCGGCTCATATTGCACGACATTTGACCCGTATCCAATTTGAATCATACCAGATTGCATACTATCTGATCACATTCAAATTTGAAGATTGATGGATCTCATGCGATCTGATCAAACACAAAGTCTATTCAGATGAGATGGCAAGCATGACCGCGTGGATCCATTTGGATTTGAATCGAATCTTACGTCATACGATCAGGAGCATATTTTTGGCGCGATCGTAAACACGAATCAGGGGTCGAAAACCGAACGGGAAGCGCAAAATTGCAATCTACAGTTTGCATTTTTTTGATGGTGTTTTTACGCGCAAATCCTATCTTTGCCCGCGGAAATTTGAACTGACTTATGGAGGCATTCTATCGAACGCACAAATATCTGGTGACGCATCTGGGGACACCTGTGCGCCGCGGCCTAATGGACGAGGTGGACTGGAGTCAGCGCCTGATCGGGATCAAGGGCTGCCGCGAGATCGGTAAGACGACGTTTCTGCTCTCTTACGCTCGCGAATACTTCGCCCCCGATGGCCGCGAATGCCTGTACGTCAACCTGAACAACTTCATCTTCACCGAACGCACCCTCACGGACTTCGCCGGCGAATTTTACGCCGCTGGAGGCAAGGTGCTCCTCATCGATCAGATCTTCAAGTATCCCAACTGGTCGCGCGAACTGCGGTACTGCTACGATCATTACACCAACTTGCGGATCGTCTTCACCGGATCGTCCGTCATGCGCATCAAGGAGGAGAACCACGAGGTGGGCGACATCGTGGCGCCTTACTACCTGCGCGGCTTCTCCTTCCGCGAATACCTCAACCTCAAGACCGGCCTCGACCTGCAACCCTTCAGCTTCGATATGCTCATGCGCGATCGCCATCTCATCGCCCGCGACATCTGCGACCAGGTCAACCCCGGCGAGTATTTCCACGACTACCTTCATCACGGCTTCTACCCCTTCTTCCTCGAGAAGCGCAACTATTCCGAGAACCTGCTCAAGATGATGAACATGACCCTCGAGGTCGACGTGCTCTACATCCGCCAGATCGAGCAGCGCTACCTGCCCAAACTGCGCCGCCTGCTCTACCTGATTTCGCAAAACGAGCCCCTGCACGCTCAACATCAGTCAGCTCAGCAAGGACATCGGCACCTCACGCGCCACCGTGATGAACTACCTCAAATACCTCAAGGACGCCCGCATGATCACCCTCCTCTACCCCCGCGGCGAGGAGTTCCCCCAAAAAGCCCGTCTACGCCTACCTCTACAATCCGAACCTGCTGCACGTCATGAACCGTCAGACGCAGGACGAGCGCACCGTCAACGAGGCCTTCTTCTTCAACCAACTCCTGAAGGACAATCGCGTGAACGCTTACGACAGGCACAACAGCTTCCTCGGTCAACGATCGCTACCTCTTCCGGGTCTCCCTACCCCGAGGCGCGCTGGAAAGTCAGCCCCGACTTCTACTACGCCGTCGACGAGGTGGAGCCTCCCTCGACGAGCCGAACTGCATCCCCCTATGGATGTTCGGCTTCTATACTGATACAATCTCCACTGACTAAATATCCACATACAAGCAATCAGAATGTTACACACATCAAACAACAGATAGTTATGGCACGAGAAAAGAAATTTTTGACCTGTGACGGTAATCAAGCCGCGGCGCATATCTCGTATATGTTCTCCGAAGTGGCTGCCATTTACCCCATCACACCGTCGTCGACGATGGCCGAATACGTCGATGAATGGGCCGCCGCTGGGCGGAAGAATATCTTCGGCGAAACCGTATTGGTGCAAGAGATGCAGTCCGAAGGCGGAGCCGCTGGCGCCGTGCACGGATCGCTGCAGGCCGGTGCGCTGACCTCTACCTATACGGCCTCACAGGGATTGCTGCTCATGATCCCGAACATGTACAAGATCGCGGGCGAGTTCCTGCCCTGCGTCTTCCACGTTTCCGCACGTACTCTGGCCTCGCACGCCCTCTCCATCTTCGGCGACCACCAGGACGTGATGGCCGTACGCCAGACGGGCTTCGCCATGCTGGCCGAAGGCTCCGTGCAGGAGGTGATGGACTTGGCCGGCGTGGCACACTTGGCAACGCTTAAGTCCCGCATCCCGTTCGTCAGCTTCTTCGACGGCTTCCGCACCTCGCACGAGATCCAGAAGATCGAGAAGCTCGACAATGAGGATCTTGCTCCGCTCATCGATCAAAAGGCCCTGGCCGAGTTCCGCGCCCGCGCCCTGAACCCGATGAACCCCGTGGCGCGCGGTATGGCTGAGAACCCCGACCACTTCTTCCAGCACCGCGAGGCTGGCAATCGCTTCTACGACGAAGTGCCCGCCATCGTGGAGGAATACATGGAAGAGATCTACAAGCTCACCGGTCGCAAATACGGCCTCTTCAATTACTACGGCGCCGAAGATGCTGACCGCGTCATCATCGCCATGGGTTCCGTGACGGAAGCCGCGCGTGAGGCCATCGATTACCCTCGTAGCCAACGGCGAGAAGGTCGGCATGGTGGCCGTACACCTCTATCGTCCGTTCTCGGCTAAGCACTTCCTGGCCGCAGTGCCGAAGACGGTTAAGCGCATCGCCGTGCTCGACCGTACGAAGGAACCGGGCGCCAATGGCGAGCCGCTCTACCTCGACGTCAAGGACTGCTTCTATGGCCGTGAGAATGCCCCGATCATCGTCGGTGGACGCTACGGCCTCAGCTCGAAGGACACGACGCCGGCACAGATCATTTCCGTCTTCGAAAACCTCGCCCTCAACGAGCCCAAGAACCACTTCACGGTCGGCATCGTAGACGACGTCACCTTCACCTCGCTGCCGATGAAGGAAGAGATCGCACTCGGTGGCGAAGGCATGTTCGAAGCCAAGTTCTATGGCCTCGGCGCCGACGGTACGGTGGGTGCCAACAAGAACTCGGTGAAGATCATCGGCGACAACACCGATAAGTATTGCCAGGCCTACTTCTCTTACGACTCTAAGAAGTCGGGCGGCTTTACCTGCTCGCACCTCCGCTTCGGCGATCACCCGATCCGCTCGACCTATCTGGTGAACACGCCCAACTTCGTAGCGTGCCACGTGCAGGCCTATCTGCACATGTACGATGTGACCCGCGGTCTCCGCAAGAACGGCTCCTTCCTGCTCAACACCATCTGGGAGGGCGACGATCTGGTGCGCAACCTGCCCGTGAAGGTGAAGAAGTACTTCGCCAAGAACAACATCACGGTCTACTACATGAACGCCACCGAGATCGCCCAGCAGATCGGCCTCGGCAACCGCACGAACACCATCCTCCAGTCGGCCTTCTTCCGCATCACGGGCGTCATCCCCGTTGATCTGGCTGTGGAGCAGATGAAGAAGTTCATCGTCAAGTCGTACGGCCGCAAGGGTGAGGACGTGGTGAATAAGAACTACGCCGCCGTAGATCGTGGAGGCGAGTACAAGCAGCTCACCGTAGATCCCGCTTGGGCCGACCTGCCCGACGATCCGCGCGCTGCAAACAGCGACCCGGCCTTCATCAACGAAGTGGTACGCACCATCAACGCTCAGGACGGCGACCAGCTGCCCGTATCGGCCTTCAAAGGCAGGGAGGACGGCACCGGATGCAAGGCACGGCTTACTACGAGAAGCGCGGTGTAGCCACCTTCGTCCCCGAGTGGAACATGGACAACTGCATCCAGTGCAACCAGTGCGCCTACGTCTGCCCCCACGCTGCCATCCGTCCCTTCGTGCTTGACGAAGAGGAACAGAAGGGCGCCAACTTCCCCCAGCTCAAGGCACAGGGCAAGACGTTTGCGGGCATGAACTTCCGCATCCAGGTCGATGTGCTCGACTGCACCGGCTGCAGCAACTGCGTCGATGTCTGCCCGGGCAAGAAGGGCGAGAAGGCGCTCGGCATGAAGCACCTCGAGACGCAGATGGATCAGGTGCCAAACTGGAACTACTGCGTAGATCACGTCAAGACGAAGCAGCACCTGGTCGACACCAAGGCCAACGCCAAGAACTCACAGTTCGCCACGCCGCTCTTCGAGTTCTCCGGAGCCTGCGCCGGTTGCGGCGAGACGCCCTACGTGAAGCTCGTCACCCAGCTCTATGGCGACCGCGAGATGGTGGCCAACGCTACGGGTTGCTCCTCGATCTACTCCGGCTCCGTCCCTTCCACGCCCTACACGAAGAACGACATGGGCCGCGGTCCGGCTTGGGCCAACTCCTCTTCGAGGACTTCTGCGAGTTCGGCCTCGGCATGGAGCTGGCCAACGAGAAGATGCGTGAGCGCATAGTGAAGCTCTTCAAGCAAGCTATCGAGAACGAACACACTCCGGCTGAAGCCAAAGAGCTGATGCAGGCATGGATCGACAACATGTTCGATGCCGATAAGACGAAGGAGTTGGCTCCGCAACTTGAGGTCATGATCGATCGCGGCATCAAGGAGGCCGATTGCTCCGTATGCAAGGAGCTGAAGGGCTTGACCCAATACCTCATCAAGCGCAGCCAGTGGATCATCGGTGGCGACGGTGCCTCGTACGACATCGGTTACGGCGGTCTCGACCACGTCATCGCCAGCGGTAAGGACGTCAACATCCTTGTGCTCGACACCGAGGTGTACTCCAACACCGGCGGACAGTCGTCCAAGTCCACACCCGTGGGCGCCATCGCCAAGTTTGCCGCCGCCGGTAAGCGCGTCCGCAAGAAGGGACCTCGGCCTCATGGCCACCACCTACGGCTACGTTTACGTTGCCCAGATCGCTATGGGTGCCGATCAGGCCCAGACGCTCCGTGCCATCCGCGAGGCCGAAGCCTACCCCGGCCCCTCGCTCATCATCGCCTACTCGCCCTGTATCAACCACGGTTTGAAGGCCGGCATGGGTAAGAGTCAGACGGAGGAAAAGCAGGCCGTGGCTTGCGGCTACTGGCAGCTCTGGCGCTACAATCCGCAGCTCGAGGCCGAAGGCAAGAACCCCTTCATCCTCGACAGCAAGGCGCCGAACTTCGACGAGTTCCAGAACTTCCTCAAGGGCGAGGTGCGTTACGCTTCCGTCATGAAGCAGTACCCCGCCGAGGCAGCTGAGCTTTTTCAAAGCCGCCGAGGAGAACGCCCGCTGGCGTTACCGCAACTATCAGCGCATGGCCTCGAACGAGTTCTGGGCGCTGGGACAATAACAGCAACGCAGAAGTATCTCCACATAGGACGTAGCGCGGTCTCGTCTTCTTGACGTCGACGCGCTACACCCTTCGGGGCGTCTCTTTCCCTACACAAAGCAGGAAGGGGCGCCCCTGAATCTTTTGCCGGAGGGGGCCTGCGGGCCCCGGCGAAGTAACAACCGGTACCCGGGAAAAACTTGGCAGGCGTCCCTGACGCCCTCCCGAAAGGCGCCGGGGGCGCCAGCCAAGTTTGCCGGATACAGGAGAACTCCCCGGGTTTTACCCCTTGCGTGCCGTGCAAGGCCGGGGCAACCGCATCAAATCAAAAACCACGCGTCTGAGAGATCTCTGTACCCCTACGGAGATCTCCCGGACAAGTGTTTTTGATCTCCGTACCCCTACGGAGATCTCTCGGACAAGTGTTTTTTTGATCTCCGTACCCCTACGGAGATCTCCCGGACTGGTGTTTTTTTGATCTCCGTACCCCTACGGAGATCTCCCGGACTGAGTGTTTTTGATCTCCGTACCCCTACGGAGATCTCCCGGACTGGTGTTTTTGATCTCCGTACCCCTACGGAGATCTCCCGGACTGGTGTTTTTGATCTCCGTACCCCTACGGAGATCTCCCGGACTGAGTGTTTTTGATCTCCGTACCCCTACGGAGATCTCTCGGACAAGTGTTTTTTTGATCTCCGTACCCCTACGGAGATCTATCGGACTGGTGGTTTTTGATTTGATGCGGTTGCCCTGCGTGCAAACCCCAAAAACCCGCCCCCCAAGAATCTTCCGACGAAAAAAAGACGCGAGGCCCCGAGGCTGGCCTGCGATCTTTTTTTACTTTTGCGGCCGTTAAAAAAAATCATGAAAAGAAAGATGAACCCTGTCAAGTCGATTCGAACGAATCAACAAGCCCTGCTCCGCGAAGTCAGGGATTACGTGATGATTGCCCTCGGCATGCTGCTCTACAGTATCGGGTGGACCGTTTTCTTGCTCCCGAACAAGATCATGACCGGTGGCGTGCCTGGCATCGCCTCGATCATCTACTTCGCCATCAAGCTGCCCGTGCAGTACGTCTACTTCGGCGCCAACGTCTTCCTGCTCGTCCTCGCCATCAAGATCTTGGGGTGGAAGTTCAGCATCAAAACGATCTACGGCGTCTGTATGCTCACCCTATCGCTCGAAGTGGTGCAAGCCATCACGAAAGGCGTGTGGATGCTCCATGATCAACCCTTCATGGCCTGCGTCTTGGGGGCCTCCATCTGCGGCACAGGGCTGGGTATCGCCTTCTCGTCCAACGGCAGCGCCGGCGGAACGGACATCGTGGCCGCCATTATTAATAAGTACAAGGACATCACCACGGGGCGCGTCGCGATGATCCTCGATACGATCATCATCACCTCCAGCTACGTCGTGTTGCGCGACTGGGAGCGCGTCGTTTACGGCTTCGTCACCCTCTTCGTCACCAGCTTCATGCTCGACCAGATCGTCAACAGCGCCCGCCAGTCCGTGCAGTTCTTCATCATCTCCAAGAAGTACCAAGAGATTGGCCACGCCATCAACGCCATGCACCGCGGTGTGACCGTGATCGACACCGTCGGCATGTACACCGGCCAGCCGCAGAAGATGATCTTCGTCCCGCCAAGAAACGCCAATCGACCACCATCTTCCGCATCATCAACGACATCGACCCCTCGGCCTTCATCTCGCAGAGCGCCGTGATCGGCGTCTACGGACACGGCTTCGACCACCTCAAGGTCAAGCAGAAGAAACATGGCACAGCCGCTGTCGAGGAGGCGCATGAACTCGGCGTTTGAGCTGAGTTTAAGCGGCATTTGAACCGTATTGAAACACGCGAACCCCGTGTTGCTACCCGATTGGAATACGAAACCAGTAAGAGCCATCCGTTACGGGGTGGCTCTTTTTGCTGTTAGCTTACCTGCTGTGCCTGCCGCGCCGACTGTTCGACGTGCCTTACGCCACCGTCGTCACTGATCGCCACGGTGAGCTGCTCGGTGCACGCATCGCCGCCGACGGACAGTGGCGCTTCCCGCCCTCCGACACGGCGCCAGACAAGTTTGCCCGCTGCCTCATCGCCTTCGAGGATCGTCATTTCTACCTCCATAACGGCGTCAATCCGGCCGCCATCCTGCGCGCCTTCGTGCAGAACGTTCGCGCGCGACGCATCGTCAGCGGGGGAGCACGATCACCATGCAGACCATCCGACTCTCGCGCGGCGAACGGCGCACAGTGGGGGAGAAGCTGATTGAAATCGTCCCGGCCACTCGGCTCGAATGTCGTTACAGCAAGCGGGAGATCTTGGCGCTCTACGCCGCGCATGCGCCTTTCGGTGGCAACGTGGTCGGGGTGGAAGCAGCCGCGTGGCGCTACTTCGGTCACTCGTCCGCCGAGCTGTCATGGGCGGAGGCTGCCATGCTGGCCGTGTTGCCCAATGCACCGTCGATGATCCACCTTTCGCGCAACCGCGAGGCGCTGCTCCGGAAGCGCAACCGACTGCTGCGCGAGCTGCATCGGCAGGGCGTGATCGACGATGCCGACTATGAGCTGGCCCTCAGCGAGGCGCTCCCTGAAGAGCCGCTGCCACTGCCCGCATTGGCCCCACATCTGGTGGCCGACTTTCAGCAGACGCGCCCCGGTGAACGCATCGTTTCGACGATCGATAAGGGCATGCAGTCGCAGGTCGAAGGCGTGCTGGCACGGTGGCATGCAGAGTTTGCGCAGCAGGACATCCGAGACATGGCCGCGATCATTGTCGACGTTCGCACCGCCCGCGTGCTGGCCTACTGTGGCAATGCTCGCTTCGACGAGCGACAGCCAGGCAGTCAGGTCGACATCATTCGCGCGCCACGCAGCACGGGCAGCATCCTTAAACCCCTGCTCTACTGTGCCGCCATGCAGGATGGCGACATCCTTCCCCGCACCCTCCTGCCCGACATTCCGATCAACGTGAACGGCTTTGCGCCGCAAAACTTCAGCCTGCAATTTGAGGGCGCCGTACCTGCCGCGGAGGTCATCGCCCGCTCGCTCAATGTGCCCTCCGTCGTGTTGCTCCGCCGCTACGGCGTCCCCAAGTTCTACGACTTTCTGAAGCGCGCTGGCCTCACCACCCTCCGCCGACCGGCCTCGCACTACGGCCTTTCGCTCATCCTCGGCGGCGCCGAAGCCACCCTGTGGGACGTCACCGCGGCCTACGTCGACATGGCGCGTTGCCTCGAGGGACAGCCGCGCATCCCCCTTGCTCTGGCCGCCGATGAGAAGCAGCGCCGCTCCACCGCCCCCTACGTTTTCACTCCGGGCGGCGTCTGGCTCACGTTTCAGTCCATCAAGGAGGTGAATCGGCCGGAGGACATCGACTGGCGCACGATCCCTCCATGCAGACCGTGGCATGGAAGACGGGCACGAGCTACGGCTTCCGCGACGCGTGGGCCGTGGGCGTTACGCCGCGCTACGCCGTGGGCGTGTGGGTGGGTAATGCCTCGGGCGAGGGTCGGCCGGGGATTGTCGGGGCACGTACCGCCGGCCCCTGTCCTCTTCGACCTCTTCAACCTGCTACCCGCCGCGACATGGTTCGACGTGCCCGGCGACGGCGCGCTCGTCGAAGCCGAAGTGTGCCGCCAGTCGGGCTGCCTCAAGGGGCGCTTCTGCGACGCGTCGGACGTTGTCCCGATTTGTCCCAACGGGCAGCGAACGGAGCCTTGTCCTTACCACATACGCGTGAACCTGACCCCCGATGGTCGTTTCCGTGTCTATGAAAACTGCATGAGCGAGGCGAGTGCTGTGCCCGCCAATTGGTTCGTGTTGCCGCCCGCCTGGGAGTGGTACTACCGGCAGCAGCACCCCGAGTATCGTCCGTTGCCGCCCTTCATGCCCGGCTGTGGCGACGACTCCGACCGCCCCATGCAGTTCATCTACCCCCAAGACGCCTTTGCGCGCATCACCCTGCCCCCGCCAGCTCGACGGCACGCCCGGTGTCGTCACCTTCGAGTTGGCCCATAGCGATCCCAACGCCACCGTCTTCTGGCATATCGACGGCAATTACACCGCCTCCACGCGCGACTTCCACAAGCTCTCCCTTCACCTCGATCCCGGCCTCCACACGCTCACTGTGGTCGACGATCGCGGCCATACGCTCTCGGCCACCATCCGGGTGGAAGCGTCGTAAATCCCGTAACACAAAAAGAGGATGCGCCGCGGGGCGTATCCTCTTCGTGCATATCGTGGCCATCCCTGCCGGGGATGCGCTGCGGTTACTTCCGTTTCTTTTTCGGCTGCTGCTTGTTGTAGTGCTCGAGCCCAACCCGGACGTTTTTTTCTTCAGTGCCTCGGACGAGAGCGTGGCGCCCGTCACGGCGTCTGGGGCTTCCTTCACGGCCTGAGACACGGCTTTGCCGTCCCAAAAAGGTGAGGATGGCTTTGGCGCGGTCGAAGAACTTCGGTGTCTCTTGGTTGGGCAGCGCCTCGACGCGTACCACCTTGTTTTTGCTTGATGAAGATCTTCACGGGCGTGGGGCTTTGGTATCCCTTCACGTCGTGGGTCAGCTCGGTGGTGTTGATCACCGTCATGCCGTTCTCTTTCGTGATCACGCCGTCGCCGGCCTTGGCGGCCGTGAGCAGTAGCACTACGGACAGGGCCGCGGCCACTGTCGTCAATCTCTTGTTCTTTCTCATTTTGTTTATTGGGATGTATGAATAATATGTAGTAGGGGGACTTTATGGTCACCCGAAATATGCTTTGGGTCTTCTTTTTCTGGCCTTGATGCCTTCTTCTTTTTCTTGTTTTTGAGTCCTCTTGTCTTGTGCTTCTTCTTTTCTTCCCTTGATGTTCTTCTTTTCTTGTCTTGATACAAGAAAAGAAGCAAAAGAAGATCAAGGCGTCAGGGACGCCGGCCAAGTTGGCCGGGTACCGAGCAAACTTGGCGGCCTACCTGTCACATTGGGTTGGTGGCTCTGACGCCTTCTTTACTGAGGAGTTCGTCGAAATAGGCGATGGTCTTCTTTAGTCCTTCTTCCAGCCGGATGGTGGGTTGCCAGCCGCCGAGCTTCTCATAGGCCGGGGAGATGTCGGGCTTACGCTGCTTGGGGTCGTCTTGGGGTAGGGGGCGAAGACGATTTTCGAACGTGATCCGGTGAGCCGAAGTACTTCGTGCGCCAGCTCAAGCATGGAGAACTCGCCGGGGTTGCCGATGTTGACCGGCCCGCTGAAATCGTCCGGCGTATCCATCATGCGCATCATGCCTTCGATCAGGTCGTCGACGTACTGGAAGCTGCGTGTCTGGGAGCCGTCGCCGTAGATGGTGATGTCGTGGCCGGTGAGGGCCTGAACGATGAAGTTGGAGACCACGCGGCCGTCGTGCTTGTCCATGCGCGGGCCGTAGGTGTTGAAGATGCGGACGATCTTGACGCGGATGCCGTGCTGACGGTGATAATCCATGCAGAGCGTTTCGGCGGCGCGCTTGCCCTCGTCGTAGCAGGAGCGGATGCCGATGGGGTTGACGTTGCCCCAATACGACTCCGGTTGCGGGTGGATGGTCGGGTCGCCGTAGACTTCGCTCGTAGAGGTGTGCAAGATCTTTGCGTGCACGCGCTTGGCCGAGCCGAGCATGTTGAGCGTGCCGTAGATCGACGTCTTGAGCGTTTTGATGGGGTTGTACTGGTAGTAGACGGGCGAGGCGGGGCAGGCCGGGTTGTAGACCTTGTCGACCTCGGCGTAGTAGGGCGTGGTGACGTCGTGGCGCACGGCCTCGAAGCGGTCGCTGCCCAGCAGGTGGCGGATGTTGTCCTTGCTGCCCGTGAAGTAATTGTCGACGCAGATCACGTCGTTGCCTTCCATGACGAGGCGTTCGCAGAGGTGCGATCCGATGAAGCCTGCGCCACCGGTTACTAAAATTCTTTCCATATATCGTTTCTTCTCTGATTATTCATCTCGGCGCAAAAGTAGGCCGGGCGTTGGGATTTCTCTGTTTTGAGTGCTGAGGCGGCCGTGAATACGTTCCGAGGTGGTCGTAATACGTTCCGAACCTATTAGAACCACCTCCCTAACCTATTACAATACGTTCCGGACGTATTCCGACCACCTCACCAACGTATTCCAACCACCTCGGAACCTATTCTAATACGTCCCGAACCTATTACAACCACCTCACCAACGTATTCTAACCACCTCGGAACCTATTCTAATACGTTCCGAACCTATTACAACCACCTCAGAACGTATTACAATACGGTTCCGAAGGGTATTTAATGACGTTCCGAACGTGGTTTAATACGGTTCCGAGGTGGTCACAACCACGTTCCGGACGTTATTTAACCACGTTCCGAGGGGTATTTAATATGGTTCCGAAGGGTATTTAATACGGTTCCAAGGGGTATTTCATCATGTCCTGAACCAACTATTCCCCTCAAAAGCAGAAGTCTCGATGTCGGAGTAAGTGGACTGATAATTAGGCAGAAAGGGGTCGATATGCTTCCGATTGCGTCGAGCGTAAAAGGCAGAAAAGTGCGATTTTAGGCAGAAGTTCAGTTACCAAAGCATTACCCCGCCCCGCGACAGGTAACGAGGGTGCAAAAAGCAGGTAACTGAGTCTTTCTCGCACACGGTTCTTTTGCATTGATATACAGGATTCTGCACAGGTAACGGACGCTTTGAACCGGGTAATTTTGCCCACAGTTTTCAAAGCGTATGGATGACATGAAAATGAAGGTGTTGCTCTACCTCAAAAAGAGCAGTCGCGACAGGTCGGGCAAGGCGCCGATCATGGGACGGATCACGCTGGGGCGTTCCATTGCACAGTTCAGTTGCAAGCTGTTCTGCAATCCCGATTTGTGGAACCCGCGCGAAAGTCGGGTGAGCGGGAAGAGCCGTGAGGCGGTCGAAGTCAATGGACGATTGGACAACCTCCTTCTTGCCGTTCAGTCTTCCTATCAGTCCTTGCTTGCCAAGGGATCTCCATTTGACGCAACCGACATCAAGGAGCATTTCCAAGGCAGCGTGCAGAGTCGAACCATGCTTTTTGGAGCGGTTTGACGGCCTGATCGAGGATATGGAGGAGCACGTCGGGATAGACATCAAAAGAGAGTCTTTTGGTCTTGTATCGTCAGACAAGAATGAGGCTGCAACAGTTCATTCGGGCGAAGCATAACGCTTCGGACTTGACCTTTTCGCAGCTCACGGAAGACTTCGTCAAGCGGTTCGAGCAGTTCGCAACCGGAGAGGTAGAGCTAAAACAAAGCACCTGCTACAACATGGTCGTCCTTGTCAAAAAGGTCTGCAAGCTGGCGTATCGAGAAGGCGCGGCAGACACCTTGTTATTCGACAATGTGCATGTAGACAAGGGAGACAGTCGACTGCCCAAAGCGCTCGATAGGGAAGCGTTGGACATGTTAAAGGCGCTCTGTTTTGACGGCTGGGAGGCTGACTTGGAGACAGCGCGCGATGTGTTTCTTTTCGCCTGTTACACCGGCGCCGCCTATTGCGATCTAATGGCACTGAACCGTGGGCATCTTGTCCGCGACGATGAGGGCGCCCTTTGGCTGAAGTTCAACAGACAGAAAACGGGCGTCCTCTGCCGCGTCAAGCTCTTGCCCGAAGCGCTCCGATTGATGAACAAACTGTCTGATGAAGGAAGGGACACGTTACTTCCTCACATCAATTACCTGACCTATCAATCGCACCTGAAGGTTCTCAGATTGCGAGCCGGTATCGCGCTACCCTTCACCTCGCACACCGCCCGACACACTTTCGCTACGCTTGTTACCTTAGAACAAGGCGTGCCCATCGAGACCGTCAGCAAGATGCTTGGGCATAGCACGGTGCGCATGACCGAACGATATGCGAAAGTTACCCCTCAGAAACTATTCGAGGAGTTCGATCGCTTGATCACCTTCACCAAAGACTTACATCTGACCATTTAACCGAAACCAACATGAGAAGTACATTCAAGATCCTGTTCTACATCAACAGACAGAAGAAAAAAGCAGACGGCAAGACGGCCATTTTTTGCCGCGTTACCATTGATGGCAGAAGCACGGTGATGGCAACCGGAGAAGAATGTCTGCCGACCGAATGGAATAGCGGACAGGGAACAACCGGCGAAAAGAAAATCAATCAACGCCTCGCGACGTTCAGAGAACTCGTGGAAAAAGATTTATGCGGAAATGCTCGCGAAAGACGGCGTGGTCAGTGCAGAACTCCTCAAGAATCGTTTGCAGGGTGTTGCGGCCACTCCAACCACCCTTTTGGCCATGAGCGAGGCAGAACTGCAATCCGTTAAGGCATGCGTGGGCAAGTCAAAGGCTGAAAGCACCTACCAAAACCTGATCTATTCGGACAAGCTGCTTCGGGCGTTCATGAAGGAAAACGGAGGGCGAGACATCCCCTCGTAGGCATTACGGAAGATCTGTTTGAGGACTTCCGCTTCTTTCTCAAAAAAAACGCGGTTTGGCGGCATCGACCATGAACAAGCACCTCTGCCGATTGAGTCGATTGATGTATCGTGCGGTAGACTTGAAAGTCATCCGCTGCCATCCTTTTGAAGATGTCACCTATGAAAAAGAGGAAAGGAAGATTCGATTCTTGCAAAAGAGCGACGTGGCCAAGCTCATGGCGCTGAAAGTGAACGACAGGGAAGCCGAACAGGCCCGACAGATGTTTCTCTTCTCCTGCTTCACCGGACTGGCCATTGCGGATATGGAGCGCCTGAAGTTCTCGCATATCCAGACAGCGGCCGATGGCCGGAGGTATATCCGTAAGGAACGACAGAAGACGAAAGTGGAGTCTGTCGTGCCGTTACATCCGATCGCGGAGGAGATCCTTAGCAGATGCCGAGAGGATCAGACGGTGAAAGGAAAAGGCGACGCCCTTGTCTTCCCATGCGGTTGCGGCCGCAGTGTGATGAATAGCAAACTGAGTACTGTGGGACTGGCGTGTGGCGTCAGGCAACGACTGTCTTTCCATATGGCGCGCCACACGTTCGGAACCCCTGTCACTCAGTGCAGGCATCCCGATAGAGAGCATCGCTAAGATGATGGGGCACGCGTCCATATCCAGCACGCAGATCTATGCGCAGGTGACGGACAAAAAGATCTCGGAAGACATGGACAAGCTGATCAAGAAGCAATTGGAAGCTCCAGTGTAATTCCCATAGGCTATTCTAACTCGTGAGGCGGTATATCTTTTTTTCTCACTGGTTAGATCTTACTACGTAACTACAGCAGGAAGAGATCCTTACAAGGAGATGTTTTTTTATCTCGCATTCTACTGATATTTAATATATTATATTATGCACTTCTATGCGATAGTCTTAGCAAGTGTCTACGCGTTGTAAATATTTAACATTCGAGGGTTGACCGGGAAAAGAGGATTGTATATACATTTATACTGGAAATATAGTCAAACAAAATGAGGCACATTTCTCTGAAATACGATAAGACAGTTGTGTTAACAGTGTTTTCTTGTTAGTTATGCGATTTATGCCGCAGCTTTGAGTGTGGAATTTCAGAAGATTTTTACTGACGATTTCTTCAAGGATACATACAACGAAGTCAAAAATGAAGAGTATGTGCAAATGTTGATCAGTCTAAATAATGAAAGTATACCTATTAACTTTGCTGTTGCTATTTTTTTATTGTATTAATTCCAGCATATGCCGTAGCAGCTTGTTTATGGTTAGGGTTTAGTCTTATCGAAAAAAAGGGTGGCATTTGGAAAAATGTCTCAAAATTAGTGCTTGGGCAAATCTGATATTTCCTGTCAACTATTTGGTGTCGGTATTGCTTCGTGTAACACACATATTACCCTACAATGAATTGAATGTGAATAATATTTTTAGATACCAATCTATTCTATCCGTAATGAGGTATGATGTCTCTGACTGGTTGATTTATCCATTAGAAAAGATGAACGCAACAGAATTGATATTTGTCCTACTGTTGGGCTACTTTATCTCAAGAATATTTGCCTATTCAATATGGAAATCGATAAGTTTCGCTTTTTCTGTTTTATGGATGTGGATTGTTGTTTTGGATTGTTTTTCTCTGTTTTTTTACAGGTTCTATTTTTTTATAGAATGTCATGAATGCAAAACTAGTCATAACTCTCGTTCTACTAACAACGACACTACTCGCTTTTTAGTCAAGAGAAGATTATCTTCATCAAAGATAGCGTTACACACGAACCGGTGCCTTTTTGCTGCTATACAGTTTGCAGACAAAAAGGGAGGCATCTATTCCAACGAGATTGGACAGGCCGTCCTGCCCGACTCCATCCGGCGGATATTGATTTCGCAGATCGCCTACCATACCCGCGAGGTTGAGATAGAGCCGGCTCCCTCCCCAATCACCATCTTACTGACGCCTGCACTCAATCAGCTACCCGAAGTGCTGGTCTCGAATATGCCATCAAAACGAAAAAAAAGATTGGGCTGCTAAAACCGAAAGGCAGCTTTTGGGGTAATATCGACCCCAAATACAAACTTCGCCCTCTTTATTCCTTTCGATCCAGCATGGAAACAGCAGCCAGCCATCACTTCCATCATTGCATACCTCAATAGTATAAACGGCAATGAGAAGTATCCAGTCATAAAAAGCAGTATTCGTTTTTGATTTGCGGTTACCCGATACAAAGGGCAACCCAGCAATGTGTCTCTGCTCAAAGAACCGATTGTCCACCCGAGTGAGAAGCGGTATCACGGCCGCGAAACAGTTCATCTGCCTCGTCCGGTACTCTTTCCGTCGAAGGGAGTTTTTATCGTTGTCGATTGCATCATTCCGGCACAAATAATAGTCGAACAGCGCCAGATAATAAGTCCCACAATATGCTGTACCGGATCCTCTACCTCGGAACAAACTTGAGTCGTACTATTACGAACGACTTCACTTGGCGAAAGATGAACTGGCATGATCCGGCGTGGGCGGGCATCATAAAAAAAGTTTTTACGGCGAAAAACGGCGTAATAAACCTACGTGCTGGACTAGAGATCGCTTATTAAGCAAGAAGCTTATTATTACTACATGTATTAATACTTTTAAATTTTAAGTCTTATGAAATCTGTAAGTTTTGAACAAATGGAAGCGATTAATGGCGGAGGGCCTGCTTCCTTGGGTTGTGGTCTCTTAATGACAGCATGGGGAGGAGTCCTTGCTGCAGGCCTAGCATTAGGGCCTGTTAGTGCTGGTGTTAGCGTCGGTGTTAGTGTTGCATGGGGTGCAGTTGGCGTTCTCTTATGTGAAACTGTAGGTGCAGCTGAATCCCGCCCTCGACCACGTCGTTAAAATTTGAAGCCGCAGATCATATCTGACAGTCTGAGAGATCGTTGCAAAAAGTCCAATATTGGAGCAGTCTGGAATCGTGCAACGATCTCATTGAAAAAAATTTTTCAAGAGTCATAAGGCAAACACTGATTTGTTTAATCATGAAATCTTATTGGATTACTCTTATAATACTGTTCTTCGCCTTACTTTCACTTGGCCTATTTGTCCATTACGGCTTTTTTTAAGCGGATTGGGATGCGTCATCGGTTTTGCCATAGGAAATTTCTACAAACAGAAAAAAAGAATAAATCTATCTCGACGAGAACACTCTATTCTATCATCACATTGGCAATAACATCCCTTGCTTTTGACTGCAGGCATCTATTATTTTTATGAAAGATGAAGGTGTCTACTACATAATAGTCATCAACGTACTCCTTTTTAGCAGTCTCTATTGCGTTACTGATAAAAAAAGTAGGTAGCAGTTATCTCATGCACAACAACCGCCTCCTTTTCTTTACCCTTTACGCCCTTACGTTCAGTGGGGGCGTTTTTTCAAAAGAGTTGCTTGGGACGGAGGAACTCTACTACGGCTCGCTGGCCGAACAGTTGACGACTGAACAATTGCAGCAGGTAATGCACATGAACAACGTATGGGGATGGGTAGGGTATGCTATGCTACCGCTGCTGCTGTACCTAAAAATTCTGTTTATCGCCGGATTATTAGCTATCGGCATCTTCTTCTTTGATCTGAAACTAAAATTCGGGGAGGTGTTCAATATCGTAATCCGAGCCGAGTTTGTTTTTCTGTTGTCAATAGTGATGAAAACGGCTTGGTTCTATTTTTTCAAGACAGACTACACGTTCGACGATCTTCAATACTACATGCCCCTTTCGCTCGAAAGCCTGTTCGGATATGCCAATTTTGAGCGATGGTATATCTACCCGATGCAGCTCATCAGCCTGTTCGAGGTGGCATACTGGATTATTCTAACTATGCTATTTGCAAAAAGCGTTGCAAATCAGCCGCAGCAAAAGCACTGGCATTGGTGGCCGGCAGCTACGGTGCCGGGTTAGCATTATGGGTGGTCGGCATCATGTTTTTTTAACTCTTAATGCAAGTTGAGCACAATGAACAAACGATATGTAGCCGGTATCGTTATCGCCGGATCAGCAGCCATATTATTCGTTGTGCTATTGTATGGATTCTGGAACAAGAGCAGTCGCAAACAGGCTATTGCCGAGCAGTTGGAGTCGATACCCGAATTCGAATTTTACCAACCGGATGGCACCCTCTACACACGCGACAGTCTGCCGCAACACCGCCCGACGGTTTTTCGTCTGGTTTCATACCGACTGCGACTTCTGCCGCAACGAGGTGAAAGACATCGTCGCCCATCTATCCGACTTTGCCGACACACAGTTGCTGTTCGTTTCGACAGAACCAGCCGAGACCATTCGGGCATTTGCCGTAAGCAGCGGACTGTCGGCACATCCGTCGGTCGTTTTGCTCGAAGACCGACAGATGATTTTTCCTGTCCGATTCGATGTAACAACAACGCCTTATACATTAGTTTATGGACGAAATGGCCGGCTGCTGAAACGATTTCACGGACAGATTCTATCATCGGCCATTCTAAAAACATTACAAACCGACGATGAGACACAATAATCTTTCGCCATCTACTCTTCGCAAAACCTTTGTGATGCAGCACGACCAGACCGACTGCGGTGTGGCATGTCTGCTGTCGCTAATCCGTTACTACGGCGGAGACTGTACGCTTGAAAAGCTACGCGAGTTGAGTGGCACCAATACCGAGGGTACTTCGCTACTAGGCCTCTATCAGGCAGCCGGACAGACCGGTTTCACTGCCGAGGGGTGCGAAGCCGATGCGGCTGCGCTGATCGAACATGGACAGCCGGTGATTCTGCACATCACCCCCGAAAAACATCTGAACCACTACATAGTTTGCTATGGCTACGACGACAACCGCTTCGTTGTAGGCGATCCGGCACAAGGAATCGTTCATTACACATCCGACGAGCTGGAACGCATCTGGCTAAGCCATGCTTGCCTGACGTTGACACCTAGTGCAGCGTTCGTAAAAGCCCAAATACAACGCCGCGACAAATGGCGATGGTTCGTATCGTTACTGCGCGACGACCGCCAACTGCTGCTGTTCAGTATCGTGATCGGGGCCGGTATTGCCGTACTGAGTATGGCGATGGCCGTATTCTCTCAAAGACTAATTGACGACATATTACCCTCGCACAACGTCGGCAAACTAACAGCCGGCATCGTGCTGTTGGGCATCCTGCTAATAGCACGCGTGGGTCTCGATGCCATCCGACAACTACTATTGATACGGCAAACCCGCGATTTCAATAATCGTATTACCGACCGCTTCTATTCCGCTCTATTATCGCTGCCCAAACGATTCTTCGACACACGACGGACGGGTGAATTAGTTGCCCGACTTAACGACACGTAGCGCGTCCAGCGCGTTGTAACAGCCGTAGCAAGCAGCGTTGTGATCGATGTACTTACGATGGTCGCCTCGTTCATTTTTCTGTTTTACTATTCGTGGCAAACAGGGCTGATCGTGCTGGCTGCACTACCGGTCTATTTCATATTGATTCGCCTCTTCAACCACCGGATTATACACGCCCAGCGCAGCGTGATGCAGAGTTATGCCTTGAGCGAAAGCAACTATGTAACCACTATGCAGGGGCATTGCCGCCATTAAAAAAATCATAACCGGATACCATTCTTCGGCCAGCTTAATCGTATCATTTACGGCCACTACCAAGAGCAAGTAGTGCGACTGGGAAAAAAATCAATGTGCGACTATCGGTGCTATCGGGCATCTTCGGCGTACTGTTTCTGACGGGTATACTGGCCTACACATCGTCGCTCGTTCTTGACAACCAGCTGAAGCTTGGCGAGCTGATGGCAGTGCTCGGTATTGCAGGCTCGCTGCTACCGGCTGTAGCCGGAATGGCATTGATAACTATCTCGATTAACGAAGCTCACGTAGCTTTCAATCGCATGTACGAGTTTGCCTCACTGCCACCAGAAGAGCAGGGTAAAGTAACGGAAACGGAATTTCATTCACTCGAAGTCGAAGAGCTTACATTCCGTTTTCCCGGACAGAAACAACTGTTTCGTGGTCTCTCGCTAACTGTTAATATCGGCGAATGCATAGTTATAACGGGAGAAAGTGGATGCGGGAAAAGCACTTTTGTACAATTGTTGCAGAAATTCTACCCTTATGAATCGGGACGAATTACTCTCAATAAACACACAGAGTTGTCACAACTTACAACAGACAGCTGGCGCCGTATCATCGGGGTCGTACCACAACAGATCGAATTGTTTAACGGGAGCGTCGTCGACAATCTCCTGCCTGCCCCCAATGATCAACCTGAAGCCATCAGCCAGTTTGCCACCGATTATGGATTTCTGCCATTTATCGAATCGCTCCCGCAAGGTTTTTGCTACTTTGGTGGGCGAAGAGGGCATAAACCTCTCCGGAGGACAGCAACAACTTATCGGATTCATGCGTGCGCTCTACCATAAACCTCAGTTACTGATACTCGACGAATTTACGTCGGCAATGGACATTCATACCGAGCAATTCGTATTAAACCTGCTGCAACGCCTAAAACCCCAAATCGCCATTCTATTTGTCTCACATCGTTTACATACGATCCGCCACATTGCCGATCGTATCTTTATCATCGATCAGGGAATTGTTACACACAGTGGAACGCACGAAGAACTGCTCAGCACGAACAACTTCTATAGCAACTTCTGGGGGCAACTAACTTGACAGTGTAACAAAATATGTCACACAGTTTTCGATAATTATCGATCGACCATTATTAAAGCAGCTTCTGAAAAAAACGACACTTGGCGCAGATCTTCCTCTGCTCCCAAGTGCCGTTTTCAATTCATAAATGTGTGGCCTTACCGCCTCCCCTATAATTCTCTTCCAAGATCCTTTCGAGATCCGAAACCTTGTAGAGGATCTTGCCGGCAAACTGTGTGTAGGGGATAACCTTTCGGTCGCGATAGTCCTGCAAAGTGCGAGGGCTGATGTAGAGTCGTTCGCAAACCTCCTTGCCTGTGAGGAAATGCTCGCCGCCGAATAGCGGCCGATGCGTTTCGGACACTTCCCGAATCCTTTTTCCTGAGGCATTGCAAGGTGGAGAGGACCGCCCTGCATCTCGCCCGTTTCCATACTCAAATCTTGAATCGCTTCCATCATCATGCTTTTCGTGTTTGCCGTTTTTGTCAGACTTCACGCAGAGCAACCGCTCCACGTCCTCCCGTTTGTAATAGCACTTATGCCCAATCTGAGCGAAGGGCAACACACTTGTGTCTCGGTAGTGTTGCAAGGTGCGTTTACTGATGCCGAGCAGTCGGCAGACATCCCCGTTGTGTAGCCAGTCCGTGTGTTTGGACTCTTCTCCGAAAGCCTTCAGGCAACATGTGGCGAGGCTCAGCACTTCGTCACGCAGACTCCGCTAATCGGCTTCTGTAATAATCAAATTCAGGTTCTACTGTTTTTGGGCAGCAAATGTAATTGCACGCAAAAACGCTGTCAACGCAATCGGGAACAGGAGGGATGCAAATGGAACAGCAGGGATACAACCGGCGCAGCAAGGGGCGGCTTTCGCTTATTCGGAAAAACAGCCGCAACGGAAAGCAGATAGCAGCCCGCGAATCGTTCCGCACCTCCTTTTTCTTTCACTGCCATTTTGTCTTATCGGAAGAACAAATCGCTTTCTTGTAAGCCCTGCTCCCCGAAGAAATCGGCAGCAAACGGGCGCAACATCATGCCGGACAACGCTGCATGCTTGGATGCCGGGGATGCTCATCACACCTTCACCCCCGAAAACTCATCCCAGCCAGCCATGAAGAAACAGGCAGATAGAAGCAACATAAACGCCAGTAAAACACTGGACAACGACAGCCGTTCGTCGAAGAACAGGGAGATCGAGGCCTACCTCGCCCGGCATTACACGTTCCGATACAACACCGTTTGGGGACGGGCGGAATATCGCGGTCAGGAGGACAGCCGATTCGTGAAGGTCGGCCGCTATGAGATCAACACGCTGCGCCGCGAACTCGACAGCGAAGTCGGGATCATGACCTCCCCGGATAACCTGTACTCGATCATCGAAAGCAGCTTTTTCGCCCCGTGTCAATCCCATACAGGCGTATTTCAAAGCCTTGCCCACCGCTGCATTGGATGTCCCAAACGCACACGCCATCCATGAATTGGCCGACTGCGTCGTCGTCCGTAACCCGGAGAAATGGCCGCTGTACCTGACAAAATGGCTTGTGGCCGTAGTGGCCAACGCGATGGACGACCGTGAGTGTCGCAACCACACCTGCCCGGTCTTAACCGGTGAACAAGGGCGATTCAAGACGACGTTTCTCAACCTGCTTTTGCCCGCCTAAACTGCAGGGCTACAGCTATACCGGCAAGATCTATCCGCAGGAAAAAGACACGCTGACCTACGTCGGGCAGAACCTCATCATCAACATCGACGACCAGCTCAAGGCGCTCAATAAGCGGGATGAAAACGAACTGAAGAACCTGATCACCTGCCCGATGGTCAAGTACCGCATGCCCTACGACAAGCATGTGGAGGAGCACCCCCACATGGCGAGCTTCGTGGCCTCGGTGAACGGCAACGACTTTCTCACCGACCCCACCGGCAGCAGACGCTTCCTGCCCTTCGAGGTGCTTTCCATCGACATCGATCGGGCGAGAGCAGTCTCGATGGACGCCGTCTATGCGGAGGCGAAATCGCTGTTGCAATCGGGCTATCGGTATTGGTTTAACGATGAGGAGATCGCGGAGTTGTACCGCGAAAGTGAGGCGTTCCAAGTGCAGACCGCGGAGATGGAGCTCCTGTTGCGCTGCTTCGAGCTACCAACCACCGACAGTGATTGCTCCTACCTGACAACGACCGAAATCTTGACTTACCTCGGCGCCTACACGCGCCAACCGCTCACGGCCAAACGTATGGGTGAGGCGCTGAAAAAGGCCGGATACATCAAGGTCAGCCGACGGCGAAACGGCGGTAGTCCACTGTATGTCTACAAAATACGAAAGATCCTCCCCTGTCCCCTCCTTCAAATCTGTAGTAGCAACATGTAGTCAGCCGCGTAGTGACTTCTATTTGCATGAATGCTATTGGAAAACAATCGATTATGGCGATTGTAGTTTGTAGTAAGAAGAAACCAAAAAGTGCGGGTATTTGATCTTAAATCACTTGCATTCCAATGAAACACCACACCATTTCATTACCCATCTCAATGTTTAATCACCATGAAAGAAGAAAACCTATCGACCATCAAGCGGTATCCCATCACGGTGTACTTGGAAAGTAAAGGCATCACGCCCGTCCGACGGCTGGCGACCTATGCAATGTACCGTTCACCATTGCGGGATGAACGCCACCCGAGCTTCAAGGTAGACACCGAGAAGAACCTGTGGATTGACTACGCCGAAGGCTGCGGAGGAAGCATCATCGACCTCTATATGCGACTCGAGGGGTGCACCCTTCCGGAGGCCATCCGCTGTTTGGGACAGATGATATTCGGTCGCACGAAGAGCGATTACCCACGGACAGAAGCCCACCGTCATACCGCCGAGAGAACAGACGGAGGCAGAAAGCTGATCGGCATATCCGACGACCTTCCGCCACATTTGCAGGAATACCTGACCAAAGAGCGGTGCATCGACCTCGGTCGGGCACAACCCTTCCTCCGATGCGTCCGCTACGAAGTGAGGGGACGGGAGTACGAAGTCATCGGCTTTGCCAATGTCTCGGGCGGCTACGAGCTCAGGGGCGCTGGGTTATTCAAAGGAACGCTGGCTCCGAAGGACATTACACCAATCTTTTCCGACGGGTGGCAGCCAGTCTGCCTCTTCGAAGGCTTCGTGGACTTCCTCTCCTTTCTTTCAATGAAAGAAAAGGTCGACAGCCATTGCCTCGTGATGAACTCCGTGGCGAACGTCGGGCGGTGCATTCGTTACTTGCGCGAGCGACATATCACGGCACTCCGCGCCTTCCTCGATAACGACGAAGCTGGAAGACGAACCCTGAGCGCATTCATCGACGCCGGGTTCCGGTGGAAGACATGTCCGTGCACTACCGAGGATGCAAGGATCTCAACGAGTTTCATGTTAGCCGCGTCTGTCGCCTACGGGAGCAACGAGAACAAGTACCAATCACAACCAAACCATCCCACACAATCAAACTGAAAAGGAGATAGCAACCATGAAAGAGAAAGACACCAACAAAAGCAGACCGGGAGTTTCTCGACGTCTATTTGGGAGAAACGCGTCCACAGGAAGCGGAGCCATCCGAGCAGGCCGTGCATGCCAAGAGTGCACCCACACCGAAACGCATCAGCGCCAAAATGAGACGGAGTACGCTGGAGGCTTACAAGCAAACCTTCCTTGTCCCTGCCAAGCTGACAGATCGCCGGGCGGTCTATTTGAGTAGGGCGACACAGGAGCGCGCCGACTTCGTTGTCCGCCGATTGGGAGATCGAGAAGCCAACCTCTCGAGCTTCGTGGAGCGCATCGTGCGCACCCATTTGGAGGACTACGCCGAGGAGATCGAAGAGTGGCGCAAGCTGTAATCCGAGCGCGCTAAGTCGTCAAAGAGTCCACGAACGAGGAGCACGCCCGACAAGCAGCAACCGCTTGAATGCACGGCATGCACTGATTGTAAGAAACATTCCAGGTATGTAACGGAGCATGACGACGGCAATGCAAGACGTCAGTTTGTTCCCACAAACTGCGCTTGCTCCCCGCCCTTAGCGGACGGAGGAGAGGGCCGTAATCACGTCCGTTCTCATCGGCCCCAACCATAGTATAAGCACCACAGAAAAGACCTATCTACATGGAAAAACACCCCCAAAAGAAAGACAAGAAGACGAACAAGACCGCCTTTATCAAGGTCCGATGCACGGCTGAAGAGAAGGAGCGAATCCGTTCGAGAGCCACGAACATGGGACGAAAGTACTCCGACTACTGTCGCGAGATGTTGCTCGGTGGATCCGTCGTCGCCGTCCCTCCGATAGGCGACAATGAGAGGGAGGCCCTCGCCATCCTCCGTCAGACGGCGCTGTTCTACGCACACATCTCTAATTTGATTAAGGTCAAGGACGCCTCTTGGGTAGACACGACGAAGGCACTTGCCACCTATGCCAAGATCGCTTTTTAAGCGGTTCTTCAACCCTCGCTACCGGGTCAATGAAGAGGTGTTTAAGCGCTTAAATATTGAAGATCATGATCGCAAAGTGTAAGGCCATCGCACACGGAGGCAACGCGCTGGAGTACATTTTTCGCGAGGGAAAGCTCGGCCGGCTTCTCGCCCTCCATAATCTGTGCGGTGAAACGCCGAAGGAGATCCACGAGGAGATGAAGCTGATCAGCGACTACAACAGCCGTTGCAAAAAAACAAGTTCCTGCGCATCGAGATCGGCATCGCCCCGCAGGACGAGCCGCAGATGACGTTCAAGACCCTGAACCGCCTCGCCCTGCTCTTTGCCAAGCAGATGGGGCTGGACGACCATCAATGGGTGGCCGTCACGCATAAGGACACCGACAATCTGCATATCCACATCATTGCCAATCGAATCAGCCTCGGTGGGCAGGTCTACGACACCACCTTCGTCAGTAACCGAGCCGCGAGAGTGGCCGAAGAACTCAGTCACAAGTACGAGCTGACCATCGCCAACGATGTCCGTTCCGCGCGACCACATCGGAAAGCCCAATCCGATCCCGCAAGAGAGCGGACAAAGCAGCAGGTTCGGAACATCTGCTACACCCTACTGGACAAACACCGCGAGAAAGGCTTGTCGGGTCACTCCATGTTCCTCTACGAACTCCACCGAAACGGTGTCATGATCGAGCGCATGAAGAACAAGCAGGGGAAAGTCTACGGACTGAAGTTCACCCTACGGCGGCCACAGTTTCAAGGCCTCAGAGATCGGCCGTGAGTTTGGTTTTCGCACCCTGCCGAAACAGTTCGAGTCCGACAACACACTGAAGCCCATCATCCCCTCCGCCCATTCCTCCACGAGATCTACGAACGACAGTACCCCTATCATACAAATAACAGGTTCCGTTGTGGACACTGCTTTAGATGCCGCGGAAAGCCTTCTTTCGGAGACTGGAGAGGCCACAGCTCTACAGACACACGGCGCAGACTACGCCGAGATCGCATGGCAACGACGCCTAAGAAACCAAGCCGTGAAAAAGAAGAAGCGAGGACGGGGGATGTGAGCTTTAACGCTCATTTGGTCGTTCATCCAAACCTTTCCCAAGCCGAAAAGCCAAATCGAGAGAATCGCATCAAAAGCGCCTGTAATTCAAATAGTCATAGTAACATTGCACCCTCAAATGACAAGCGCCCTTTGTTTGTGCAGATTTCAGCAACCTCAAGCGCTTCGCTCGTTTCTACTTCGTTACCTATCAAATGCATACGACCAAGTAACTTCTTCTTTTACAGAGGGATATTTTTCTGACAATTTTTTTCCCGAACCTATTACAACCACCTCAGAACGTATTACAATACGGTTCCGAAGGGTATTTAATGACGTTCCGAACGTGGTTTAATACGGTTCCGAACGTGGTTTAATACGGTTCCGAGGTGGTCACAACCACGTTCCGGGCGTTATTTAACCACGTTCCGAGGGGTATTTAATGACGTTCTGAAGGGTATTTAATGACGTCCTGAGGGGTATTTAATACCGTTCCGAAGGGTATTTAATACGGTTCCAAGGGTATTTCATCATGTCCTGAACCATATTTAATGACGTTCGGAACGTGATTATGACCACCTCGGAAGGGTATTTCACCACGTCCGGAAACACCTCGGAAGATCTTCCGAATCGCACCATGGCTTATGGCAAAAAAGAGAGAGGGCACATCGCTCCGAGCGACGCGTCCTCTCTCCCTCCCCCAGTGGAAAACCAGAACTTGTGCGGATTACTTCTGGGCGTTTAGGCGAGCCTGAATGGCCTTGGCCTTTTTCTACGGAGGCGCTGTTGTTGGCGTCGATGCCGTAGAGCTCCTTGGCCGGAATCTTGATCTCCATGTTGGTGGGGATATGATTCGGGTCGGCGATTTTCGACTTGTTGAATTCGTAGATGTAGACCCAGAAGACCTTGTTGCCGTAGTATTTCTCGGCCAGCTTGGTCAGGAATTGCCCTGGCTCTAACCGAACGGTGGCCACCACTTTGCGTTTGGGTGCGGCCGGTTTCTCTTTCTTCTCTTTGGCCTTAGCGTCCTCTTTGGCTTTGGCCTCTTCTTCGGCCTTAGCCTTCTCCTTAGCCTCTTTCTCGGCAGCAGCCCGACGCGCCTTGTCGGCGGCTGTAGCCGGATCGAGCTTCTGTTCGTCGGCTATGGAGGTCTGCGGCTTGTCACCACGACCGGCTTCGGGGGCGTCTTTGTCCTTAGCCTCTTCGCCAGGCATGACGAACGTGTCGCCCGTCACCACCTTGTCACCGTCCGTGCGACCCATGGCGCGCGTTTCGGACGAGGGGAGGTAGTAGAAGTAGTGGTAGAAGAGTCCGCCGAGGAGGAGCAGCAGCAAGATGCTGAGCACGACGTACAGCGGGAAGTTTGACGAGGAGCGCTTTTTCGCTCTTTTTCGGCTGCGGTGTAGGCTCCACGGGTGGGGGCGGCGCGATAGGCGGGATCACCGTCACGGGCTTTTTTTCCGCGGTGGCCTCTGCTCGTTTGTGCGTCCGGCGTTTGGTGTCGGTGTATCGGTTCGGCCCGTTGCCAGAGGCGCTTTCGGCTCATCCTTCTGGACGGGTTCCGGCGCCTTCGTGTCGACCTTTTCGGCGGTCACTTCGGGCGTAATGATTTGCGATGCTTTGAGGTGTGCTGCAGCCATTTCGCCCACGGTCATGGGTTTACTGCCCACCGAGCGCCCCTCCGACCAGCCCTCGGCGATTTCCTTTTTGATCTCACTGTTCATCGTTTGAGATTTTTCGTTGTTCCATGTGCTTCCAATCAGGGTGACGGGCTCCACGTCGTCGTCCCCTCGTCCTCCTCGTCGTCAGCCTCCTCGGTTGGGGCGGGCGGTGCAGGCGTGGGCTCCGTCGGTTCCAGCTCGCTGTCGGTTGGTTCATTTTCCGGCGTGGAAATGAAAGAAGGGGTGGAGAGGGGAGCCTCGTCCGCGGGCGCCTCTTCGTCGTCCACATACTCACGCTCAGGGTCTTCGGGCGTCTCAATCGGCGCATCGCTTTCGCTCGTCTCGACAGCTTCGAAGATGGCAAAGGGTTTATTGATGCGGTCTTTCAGCGATTTATCGGGCAGGTACGACAGCCAGTGGTGGGCCGGAATAACGATGCGCTCGCCCTCTGGCGTCACACTTTCGCGTTCTCTGACGGGCACGATCCGAAACTTGCCGATGCCCTTGATTCGTGTCGATCCGTCTTTGATAAGACTGTCGTTCACTAGTGCAGTCAACTCTCCGACGAAGGTCTGCACCGCTGTGCGGTCACGACCCGTTTGGGCCATCATCAATTCAATGATGCGGTCTGTGGTGATTTTCTCGTTCATGCCTGATCTAAGTTTTTGATGTACGTTCTGAGTCGGGAGGAAGGTCTGAAGACGGGGATCAATTTCGGGGGCAGCAGGTAGCGTTTGCCACTTTCGGCGTCGGCCGAGTAGCGTTCCGCCTTCTTTTTGAGTTCAAATTGCCCCCATCCCTCGAGTGCAACGATGTCGTTATCTGCGAGCCTGTCGGCTACGATTTGCCCGAACGCATCCAGCATGCTCTCCACCTCGGGGATCTCCCGGTCGAGGCGCGCGGCCAGTTCGGCTATCAATTCTGTATCTCTCATATGATGGATATATCTCTTTGTTTCTGATTATTCGGAATATAAATCTCAGTAGTTCGCCGATGGATTAAACAACCTTCCGGCCGTATAGTTCGAACGGTTCAGCGGCTTCAATCTGTACGGAGTAAATTTTGCCGAGCTCCATGTCAGCATCCTTGTGCACGAGCACCTCGGGGTCTACTTCGGGTGAGTCGAACTCGGTCCGGCCGATGTAGTAATCCTCCTCGCGGTCCAGCATCACACGCAGCGTTTTGCCCACCTTTTCCTCTTGCACCTCGGCCGAAATGGCCTCCTGAAGATCCATCAGCGCGTTCAGCCGCTGCTGCTTCACTTCGTCCGGCACATTGTCTTGTTCATTTTTTTATAGGAATGCGTCCCCACCTCGTGACTGTAGGCGAAGGCGCCCATTCGCTCGAAACGCATGTCTCGTGCGAACTGCATCAGTTGTTCGAAGTCGTCGTCCGTCTCTCCGGGATAGCCCACCATCAGCGTGGTACGCAGGTGAATGCCGGGCACTTCTTCCCGAATCCGGGCGATGAGTTCGTAGGTCTCTTCTTTCGTAATATGCCGTCGCATGCGCTCCAGCACAGGGTTACTGATGTGTTGGAGGGCGATGTCGAGGTATTTGCAGACGTTCTCGCGCTCGCGTATCACGCGTAGCAATTCATGTGGGAAATGGGACGGATAGCCGTAATGCAACCTCAGCCACTCCACGCCCGGCACGTCCGACAGTCGCTCGACCAGCTCAGGCAATACAGCTTTGTGGTAAAGGTCTTTTCCGTAGTAGGTCAGGTCTTGCGCGATGAGTTGAAACTCGCTGATCCCTTTTTTTCGGTCAACAGTCGGGCCTCCTTCACAATCTCCTCCATCGGACGCGAGCGGTAACGCCCCGTAATGATCGGTATCGAGCAGTAGGAACATTTACGGTCGCACCCCTCAGCGATTTTTAGGTACGCGTAATGTCCGGGAGTCGTTACAACGCGATCTTCCGAAAATTCGCTCAGGTAGGCCTTACCTAAATCGTTCAGCAATTCTTTTCCAGTTGAATTTCCCGTAGAAACGATCTACAAACGGAAGCTCCTGCTGGAGTTCCTCTAAGAAACGCTCCGAGAGGCATCCCATCACGTATAGCTTCCCGATGCTTCCGCGCTTCTTCTCCTCGCCCAATTCGAGGATCAGGTTGATAGATTCTTCTTGTGCATCGCCAATAAATGCGCACGTGTTGACAACGACAATCTCGCCGTTGATCTTCTTCGCGTCGTGGGTGACGGTGTATCCGTTCAGTTGAAGTTGGCGCATCAACCGCTCCGAATCGACCAGATTTTTTTCGAGCAACCGAGCGTGATGATGTCGACTTTATCTTTTCTCATCGTCCCCGAACAGCGAATCCACGAATGCTTTTCTATTGAATACCTGCAAGTCCTCCATGCCTTCACCCAAGCCTATGTATTTAACCGGGATCCGGAAATGGTCGGAAATACTGATGACTACACCGCCTTTGGCCGTCCCGTCGAGCTTCGTAATGGCCAGCGCATTGACTTCCGTTGCGGCGGTAAACTGCTTAGCTTGCTCAAAAGCGTTCTGTCCCGTCGATCCGTCGAGCACGAGCAGCACCTCGTGCGGAGCGTCCGGAACGACCTTCTTCATCACGTTCTTGATTTTCGTCAGCTCATTCATCAGGTTGATTTTGTTATGCAGACGCCCTGCCGTATCGATGATCACCACATCCGCTCCAGTCGCTTGTGCCGAATTGAGCGTATCGAAAGCCACTGAAGCCGGATCAGAACCCATCTTTTGCTTGACTACCGGTACACCCACACGTTCGCCCCAAATAACGATCTGCTCTACAGCCGCCGCGCGAAACGTATCGGCTGCTCCTAACAATACAGAATAGCCATGCTTCTTGAATTGATAGGCCAACTTACCGATAGTCGTCGTCTTACCTACTCCATTGACACCAACCACCATGATCACGTAGGGCCTTTTTCCCTGCGGTGTACGGAAGTCATCCGCGTCCTCGGTCTTATTTTTCCGTAAGTAGGGTGGCGATTTCTTCACGTAAGATCTTAGTCAGTTCTGCGGTCGAGACATATTTGTCTTTCGCGGCGCGTTTCTCGATCCGTTCAATAATCTTCAGGGTCGTATCCACGCCCACGTCAGAAGAGATCAAAACCTCCTCCAGTTCATCCAGCACGGCGTCGTCGACCTTGCTTTTTTTCCCACAATGGCTTTGGTGATCTTAGAGAAGACGTTCTCTTTCGTCTTCGATAGACCTTTGTCTAATGTCTCCTTTTTTTCTCTTTGCTGAAGAAATCAAAAAAATCCCATCTCTTAATCGCGTGATAAGTAGGTAAGTAAGATTGGGCCACAAAAGTAGATCTTTTTCGGAAAGCCTAAGACATACATGATCAGGGCTGCCAGAGTAACCGTATCAAAAACCAAGTAGCTGCATGAGGTAGGGAATATTATAGATAGCACTCCGTTGTCTTCCTTTGACTGAGAGCTGATCTTTCTTCCGCTTGAGAAGAAGCAGAAACAACTTGGGGATGAGATTGACAAGCGGTTTCGTTGCTTGGCAAATAAAAAAACAGGAGAAAGCGATTTTGTTTTCTCCTGTTTTAATAGGTGGGCGCTGAGGGATTCGAACCCCCGACCCTCTGCTTGTAAGGCAGACGCTCTGAACCAACTGAGCTAAGCGCCCTTTTTTTATTTGATTATGCTGTCGTTCTCTCTTGAAGACGGTGCAAAGATAAGGGCGTTTTCGGAACCTCCAAAAAATGCCATGAAAAAAGTCGATCTTTTTTGAGTTGTCATGGATCATTGGTTTCTCCTTTTGCGTGCTTATGCGTTGTGTTCTAAATTATTGGATAGGATATCTATGACTTATTTGCTCTATTCAGATCAAGGTGTTTTTTTCTCCTTGTGGATTGCTTTAGCCTAAATAATGGCAGGAGGAAGTGCATGGCTCAGCCTGTTTCGGGGGTGATTGACGGGCTGTCTGTTCTGCGTGGAGGTGCCTTTTGCTATAGGGATCTTATTCCGAATCAGATTCAGACGGATTTTTTTACTTTTTGCCGCCACTTCGTCAGAGGTTTATTGAGACTTTTGCGCGAAGAGAGATCCCCTATTGTTGTATTGTTGTATTGTTATATTGTATCATGTATTAGAACAAACAGATCAGATTATGAAAAGGCTTTTATGGTTTGCAGCAGTGGCTGCAGTATGTGTGAGTTGTGGCGGGAAGAAGTCCGGCTACGTAATTGATGGTAAGATTGCCGAGGGTCGTACGGACCTCGAAGGTAAGTACGTGTATCTGATTCCGTACGGGTCAGATGGCGTAGCGACAGACAGTGCATTGATTGAGAAGAATACGTTCAAGTTGCAGGGCGAACCTACTGCTGACGGTCTCTATGCTCTCTACTTGAAGGACGAGGGAGACGAGATGATGAGTCGTGTGGGTGAGGCGCCGTTCTCTGCCGTGTTTGTGTTGCAGAAGGGGGAGATGCAGGCTGTACTTGACTCGTTTTTCGTATGTGACGGGTACGCCGGAGAATAACGCGTTCAAAGACATTCGTTCGGTGTTGGTCGATGCGCAGAAGAATTATATGAACCTTGTCAGCAACATCAAGGAGGGCGAATTAGAGGCTGTGAAGGCGAAGGCTAAGCAGCTGGAGGACGAGATGATGGCCAAGGTGAAGGCTTACATCGAGGCGAATCCGAACAAGCTCACTACGGCTAAGCTCCTCACCGATTTCCAGTTTGGGCTGGATGAAAAGACGCAGGAGGCAGCATTGGCCAAAGCGGATTCGGCCTTCATGAAGTTTCCTGGCATCAAGGAGATGGCCGAACACTTGCAGGCTATGAAGAAGGTGGCCGTCGGACAGAAGTTCACAGACTTTGAGATGGTCGACCTGAAGGGTGACACCCACAAACTGTCGGACTATGTAGGCAAGGGCAACGTGACGCTGGTAGATTTCTGGGCGTCATGGTGTGGGCCGTGCATGCAGGAGGTGCCGAACTTGAAGAAAACGTATGAGACCTACCACAAGAAGGGATTCGAGATCGTCGGAATCTCGCTTGACTCGGAGAAGGGCGCCCGGGAAGCAGCCGTGAAGGACAAGCAGATGAACTGGATCCACCTGTCCGACCTGAGAGGGTGGCAGTCGGCTGGCGGAGCTCTCTACGGAGTACGATCAATCCCGAACACCTTCTTGGTGGATAAGGACGGTACGATTGTCGGTCACAACCTCTTTGGCGAGGAGCTGAATAAGAAGCTGGACGAACTGTTGGCCGAGAAGTAATCCTCCCCGAAACTTTGTGTATAGGTATGATAAAGCGGCAAGGCAAGTGTACAATGTGCTACGGCCTTGCCGCTTTCCTTTTACTTTTGCTCCATCTGATTTCAAAACACGATAATCACTATGTTCAAGAAAGAAACTTACATTCAGCGGCGTGAGGCCCTGAAGAAGGCTGTTGGCACGGGCCTGTTGTTATTCATGGGTAACGACGAAGCGGGTTGCAACTTTGAGGACAACCTCTATCCCTACCGTCAGGACTCTACGTTCCTCTACTATTTTGGCTTGCCCTATGCGGGGCTAATGGCCGTCATTGACATCGATGAGAACCGCGAGATCATCTTCGGCGACGAACTGACGATCGACGCCATCGTCTGGATGGGTGTGCAGCCGACACTCCACGAAAAGAGTGAAGCTGCCGGCATTAAAGACGTCCGTCCGTTGGCCGAGCTGAAACCGTACCTCGAGGCAGCCGCCCGCAAGGGACAGCCCGTGCGTTACCTGCCGACTTACCGCCCCGAACACCGCATCAAACTGCTCTCTCTGCTGGGTATCATGCCGGGAGCCGAGCAGCCGTCGGTGGAGTTCATCAAGGCGGTGGTGAATATGAGGAACTACAAGTCGGACGAGGAGATTGCAGAGATCGAAAGGGCGTGCAACGTGACGGCCGACATGCACCTACGTTCGTTACAGATGGTACGTCCGGGAATGCGGGAGTGCGAAGTGGCGGCGGCTGTGCAGGAAGTGGCGGCGGCGCACAACTTTATGCTGTCGTTCCCGACCATTGCCACAGTGCACGGCGAGACGCTCCACAACCACGACCACAGCAACGTGATCCGTAGCGGGCAACTCTTCCTGCTCGATGCGGGCGCGGAGACAGAGATGGGCTACGCGGGCGATATGTCGAGCACGGTGCCTGCCGATCCGAAGTTCACCGCACGCCAGAAGGAAATGTTCGAGATCCAGTTGGCCAGCCACGAGACAGCTGTCAAGGCGCTTCGTCCCGGCATCCGATTCGAGGAAGTGTACGACCTGTCGGCCGAGGTGATCGTCGAGGGCATGAAAAGCGCAGGGTTGATGAAGGGTGACGCTAAGGAGGCTGTCAAGGCCGGTGCGCATGCGCTCTTCTTCCCCACGGACTGGGCCACATGATGGGCCCTCGATGTGCATGACATGGAGAACTTAGGCGAGGCTTACGTCGGCTATGGCGACCAACCGAAGAGCAAACAGTTCGGACGCAAGTCGCTGCGGTTGGCCCGTGAGCTGGAGCCGGGATTTGTGCTGACCATTGAGCCGGGTATTTACTTCATCCCGCAGCTCATTGACTCGTGGCACGCAGAGAAGCGGTTCGCAGACTTCATCAACTACGACAAGGTGATCACCTACAAAGACTTCGGTGGTATTCGCAACGAAGAGGACTACTTGATCACTGCCGATGGTGCGCGTCTCTTAGGCAAGAAGATCCTGCGCCATGCGGACGCACTGGAGGAGCTGCGGAAGGGCTGATGACGGAATGACGGACCGTTAGTTGTCCGTCGTTAGCGCTTATGCCGGGTATCCCGATCGCGGATGCCCGGCATTTTTTTATGTGCTCCCGTGCGAGGAGCGGGGCAAACCGTCCGTCGCGGGCGAGGGTAGCGGCCAAAACGAGCGAGGCCGCCCGGCGGGATCTCCCCGGCAGGCAGCCTCTTGTTGGTATTCAATGTTGTGTACCCCTCAATGGCTTTCGCAAGCCCTACACGGGGAGCACTTCATTGATGATTGACATCAGTCGAGGCGCTCGGGGATGACTTTCGCAAGTCCTACAGAGGATGAGCGCCCCAAAATGATCGCTTATAGTATATGAAACAACTCCGGACGGACTTATCGCAAGTCGGTTGGTCGATGGAGCGTTATGATAGCGTAGTATGAGTGGGCGTACGCCAGATGTCACACGCTGGCGCGCGCCCTAATTGTGATTTCTGTTAGAGTCCTAACTGGTTCAGGATGAATTCGAAAATGAATGACCAGTTAGCTATCGATTGCTCGGTGCTTTGTCCCGATCCGTGGCCGCTATCATAGTCGATATGCAGGGATGACGGGGTTCAGCTGACCGGGGTTGTTCTGCAGGGCCGCCACAAATTTCTTGGCGTGGAGCGGATCGACACGACTGTCGTTGGCACCGGTGGTGACGAGCATGGTCGGCAGGTTGACCCCCGAGCGAATGTTATGGTAAGGCGAGTAGGGGAAGAGCCAGCGGAACTGTTCGGCGTCGTCCGAGGAGCCATACTCGGGGATCCAGTAGCGGGCGATGAGGAAGCGGTGGTAGCGGAGCATGTCCAACAGCGGCACCGGCAGACGATGGCCCGGTAGAGGTCCGGCCGCTGCGTAGCGATCGCACCCATGAGCAGGCCGCCGTTGCTGCCTCCCTTAGCCGCAATGCGGGTGGGGTTGGTGTACTTCTCGCGGATGAGCCACTCGGCGCAGCTGTTAAAGTCGTCGAAGGTGTTCTGCTTCTTGTCCAGCATACCGCTGCGGTGCCAGCTCTCGCCGTACTCGTCGCCGCCGCGGATACCGGCTTCCACCACGACCACTCCGCGTTCCAGCAGTGAGCGGTAAAATCCGATGTAGCTGGGCGCGATACCGTCGTTGAATCCGCCGTATCCGTCGATCAGTACCGGGTTATTGCCGTCCATTTTGAGCCCCTTCTTGTGGTAGATGAAGGCGGGGATCTTCGTACCGTCCTTCGAAGGGTAGAAAATGATCTTAGCCTCGATGTCGCTCATGTCTATCGGCGTCTCGCGGGCGAAATAGAGCTTCCATTTGAAGTCTTTGGGCGAGGCCACGAAGGTTTTGGGCATCGTGGTGAAGGTGTTCAGGGTCATGTAGATCGAATCCTTCTCGCGGTCGTAGCTGATGCCGCCCACGTTTCCCAGCTCGGGCAGCTCGATTTCGCGCTGCCGATGGCCCTCCGTGTCGTAGAGCGTGAGGCGGCTCTGGATGTCCTTCTTATCCCGGACGATGATGTTGTGTTTCGTCACTACGCAGTTCTGCATCACGGTCTCGCCTTCGGGGATAAGCACCCGCCAGTCCTTGTATTCGGGTCGGGCCACGTCGGCCGTCATTAGGCGGAAGTTGGGCGCGTGATCGTTGGTGAACATATACATGCGGTCGCCAATGATCTGCGGATAGGCGTTCGATACGGTGCTCTCATAGATGAGTCGTCCCTTCTCGTTCGTGCCCGTGCGACGGATGTAGGCCTTGTTGGAGTAAAAAAATCGCTCTCGCCATAGACCGTCATGTCGCCGTATCGGTTATCGTAGATGAAGAAGCTGTTTTTTTGGCGTCGTCCGTGGTGCCAATCTGACGCGCTTTGGAGGCTGGGGTGCCGAACTCCCAGAGATACGTCTTGAGGGGGCGCTGGGCAGCCACGTCCTCCGGCGAACGGAAGGTGACATAGGCGTGCTTCTGATCCTTGGTCCACTTAAAGTCGAACGTATTCTCGAGCGGTTTGCCGATCTGTTTCCCCGTGCGCGTATCAATGAAATACGTCGTTGAGATCTCCGCGCCACTCTTTTGAGCGCTGATTGCTGCCCGGTTTCCGTCGTAGGTATAGGCTACGCCGGAGGTAGACGTCTTGCCCGTGGGGTCGATGGCCACCGGGTCCCCAGATGAGTACACGCTTGCCGTTCAGGATGGTGTAGATGCGATACTGCTTGTCGCCCTTCATCTTCACGGTTTGAAAAACGCGATCGCCGACGTTGGTCAGCGGTCCCTCATAATCGCGGTCGATATAGGCTGCGAGTTGTTCACGTACGCCCGGATGCACCTGCTGTGTCTTCTGGAGGTACTCGATACCATAGTCATGCTGCGCTTTTGACCAAGCCACGACGGCCGGATCGTCCTTATCCTCAAGCCATCGGTAGGGGTCGGTAAAGACAACATTGTGAATCGTGTCTCTTACGGCATGTTGGGGGGTTGCCGGCGGTCGAAACTCGACCTGTGCCCGCCCCGCTGTTCCAGCGAACAGCATCATCGGGAGCCAGTACTGATATTTCATCTTGTGTGGTATAAAAGTGGTGATGTCTATTGAAAACGTGGGCAAAGAAGGGGATGAAAATCGAAAAAAATGAAGCCCGAATGCAAAAAAAGATCTCCCCTTGTCGCGCCGAATAGGGTGGGGGAGGGCCGGGAGCGGGGGAAGGTCGATCGGGATTCCTCGCGTATCTTTTGCCCCTACCACCAAATATCCCCTGCATGTATGCCCACCATCTTCATCCTTTTCGGATTCCGATTCATGTTTTACTCTAACGACCACGAACCCATCCATGTGCATGTGACAAAAGGAGACATCCGAGCCAAATTCAACCTCTTTCCCGTCACACTGGTGCAGAATCACGGACTGAAGCCATCGGAGCTCAAGCTCGTAGAGCATGTGATCCGTGAGAATCAAGAAATCATTGCCGAGCATTGGAATCGGTTCTTTAACCAATCAAGATAAACAAAAATGGATATGCTACACATTGAAAAGATCTGGCTGACCGACGACGCCATATGGATACGCACTGCGGACGGACGCGAGGCCGCCGAACGCTTTGTCGACTACCCGCGACTGGCCCGCGCTACCGCCGACGAGCGCGCCCGTTATCTGGCCGACGGGGCGGGGATACACTGGCCGGAGCTGGATGAAGACCTCTGTTACGAGGGATTCTTTGCGCCTAAGACGCACAGCCCGCTGTACGATTTCTTCATGGCGCACCCGGAGCTGGACGCCTCGGCCGTAGCCCGGCGGATGAAGATGCCGCAGAGCCTCCTCGCCCAGTACCTCAGCGGGGCGCGACAGCTGTCGGAGCAGGGCTTTGAGGAGATCGTGCGAACGGTGCGCTCCATCGGCCGTGAATTGGTCGAGGTTTAGCTCTTGCGCCTATATATATAGGTATAGACGTGCGGGGACGTGCGCTTGTCGCTGTCGGTGGGAGATACGAAGACTTGGAAAGACCCATTGTCTCGGACAATACTAAATGCCTGATCAAGGTATTCAATATTGTCTGAGACAATACTAAAGTGCCTGATTCAACTATCTATCATTGATCGAATCAACAATAAATAAGAGTCTCGATATTTATTATAGTCTCCGAAAACATTGAATGCCTGCATGAGTTGTTTATTATTATCTCAGACAATGACTCCCCCCGAGGGGTGAAGTCTCCTCGCGCCCGGGACAGTGTCACCTTCGAAGGCTCGGAATCTTTTATTGATAGAGACCGTAAGAGTTTTCTACGCGTGGCGCCTCTCTATGTCTGAAAAAGTGTCACCTTTGGGGGTCTAAAATCTCTTATTGATAGAGACCGTAAGGGCTTTCCACGTGCGGCGCCTCTCTATGTCTGAAAAAAAGTGTCACCTTTTGGGGGTCTAAAAATCTCTTATTGATAGAGACCGTAAAAAGTTTTTTTGCATGCAGAGCTTCTCTATGTCAGAAATGGTTGTACCTTTGGGGCCATCAGATCGCTCCTCGTCTGAGGTGGGAGAGGCTTCCCGAAAGAGACATTTCTTCGTGCTTCAGACAATGAGAGATTTGTTCGAGTAAAATTCACCATATTTGCACACAATTCTAGACCATGTAATGTTATGACGAAAGAAAAAAAGTGAGCAGCTACGAGCTCCCAAAAAAACGGTAAACTTTATCGTAGCCAACACCTCGAGATTCTCCGCAGAGGAGTATGTACCCTATCAAGTAGAGCTTTTCAAGCACGTCAAGGTAGCCGACCAAACGAAGATCAAACTGCCGGCCGGCATGGCCGAGGAGTGGGATCGCCTGAACGGTGTCGGGATGGAGATCAACAAGGTCACCGCCACTTCGGGCCTTACCAAAGCCAAGCAGAAGAAAGATCAGGAGCGCGACCGCCTGCTGATTCACCTCTTCGGCATGATCCGCCAGCAGAAGTACGCGCCCAAGAAGGAGACCATCGAAGCCGCCGACCGCCTCAGCATCATCGTGGCCCCCTATCTGGGAGCACGCGACAAGCGCTGCGACATCAAATCCGGGCTCATCCCGGGGCTGGAAAAAAAGACCTCGGTAAGGCCCCCGGCCGACGTGGCAGCCGTGGGACTCACCGACACCCTGAGCCAACTGCACACCGTCAACGCGGAATACATGACCACGGGCGGAGCCAGCGACGCCGAAATCATCGAACGCAGCAAGTTGCCGTCCATCCGGGACGTCCGAGATGCCATCGACAAGATCCATCTGGTAGCCTGCCGGTGCTCCAAGCCAACTACTTGACCACTACCAGGACGAGGAGCGCACGGCCATCGAGGCCCCGGCCGAACAGATGAACCGGGTCACCCTCCGCTACAAGTCGCGCCACAACGTCAGTGAGGCCCAGAAGAAATCCGCCGCCGAGAAGCATCCCAAGGAACCCAAGGAGCCGAAGGAGCCCAAAAAGCCGGCCGATCCGAAAGACCCCAGGACCCGAAAAAAAGCCCGACGCGCCCAAGGATCCGAAGGACCCCAAGCAGCCCGGCACCGGCCCCGGCGAGCAGCCCAAACCGGGCGGCGAACAACCCAAACCGGGCGGCAGCGACGGAGGCCCCGACATCCACCTTCCGGAAGAGTAAGACGAGACGAGAGACAATGACCTAAGAGCGAGAAACGCCGTGCGCATGCGTTCACCCGCAGGTGCCCGGCCGTTTTTTTCGCTTTGCGGTTTGCACGTGAGTCCTACTGTTTTTTTGGCTATTCGCTTTACGGTTTGCGCGTGAGTTCTACTGTTTTTAGCTATTCGCTTTTGCGGTTTACGCGTGAGCCCTACTGTTTTTTAGCTATTTGCTTTGCGGTTTACGCGTGAGTCCTACTGTTTTTTTGGCTATTCGTTTTTGTGGTTTACGCGTGAGCCCTACTGTTTTTAGCTATTCGCTTTGCGGTTTGCGCGTGAGTCCCTACTGTTTTTTTGGCTATTCGCTTTGCGGTTTGCGCGTGGGCCCTACTGTTTTTAGCTATTCGTTTTTGTGGTTTACGCGTGAGCTCTACTGTTTTTTTGGCTATTCGCTTTGCGGTTTACGCGTGAGCCCTACTGTTTTTTAGCTTTTTGATTTTTTTCACTTATCCGTTTCCCCGACTCGTTTTTAGCTTTCCGTTTTTTTCATTTTTTTAGCTTCCCCGACGCAGCGTTTGGCTGCGTTTTTCGCATCACAGATCACGTATTACACACACAACAAAATATCTACGAAAATGAAAAGAACAACCCCTTGGATCGTGGCGCTGGCCTGCCTCACCACGATCGGCGGCTCCCTCTGGGCCGCCAGCGAAATGAATCTCGCACCTTGGGCCGCCCCCGCTCCGGCCCCGGCGCCTGGACCGAAGCAGTTGACCGTCACGGCCGCCCCAACCGACAGCGTGGCCGACTCTGGAGGCACGGTGACTCTCAATTTCAACAGCGATACCGCGTGGTCAGCGTCAAGCAACGCGACATGGGCCACGGTATCCCCAACCAGCGGGCCTAAGGGCGCCGGATCGGTGACCGTGACCGTAGCTGCCAACACGACCTCTTCCCCACGTACAGCCACAATCGAGGTTCACGCCACGGATAGCGCCGCCTTGAAGCAGACGATTACGATCAACCAGAAGGCCCAAGCGTCGGCCAACAAACCGATCACAGCTCTGACTATCAGCAAGGAAAAAGGATACGGTGGATATCGGAGGTACGATCACGCTCAATGTGACAATCACTCCCTCAGACGCCACTAACCAGACGCTGACTTGGACAAGCTCGAATACATCGGTGGTTGCCGCCCCTACGTCCACGACGACCTCAATGACGGCTACCGCGTCGGCCGCGGGAAATACCACAATCACCGTCACAACGACGGATGGCAGCAACCTGACCAAGACTTGCAACGTGCATGTTCGGGCGGCCACAGTTCCGGTAACGAACGTCAATCTTGCGGCCCACGACACCCTGACCATGGGAGGCGGCACCAAGACGCTGACCGCCACCATCGTTCCCAGCAACGCCACGAATCAGGCCGTCAATTGGATGAGTACGAACCCCGGAGTGGCCACCGTCACGCCCGGCCCGGGACTCACGGCCACCATCACTCCGGTCGCTGCCGGCACGACGGCCATCCGGGTCACGACGGCCGACGGAAACTTCCAAAAAGTCGTGCGACGTCTTAGTCAAACCCGCCGCTGGCACGCCTCGCACCTTCACCGTCACCCCGACAACCTTCTCCAACCCCGCTTCTGGCGGATCGGGTAGGGACACGATCAACATCGCCTCCAACGTCGCTTGGGTGGCCACCGTGCAAGCCGGACAAAACTGGCTCAGCGCCGAGGGTGCCACGACGGGAACGGGTAACGGTCGCGTGATCCTCACCTACACCACCAACACCTCCGCCGCCCGCTCGGCTACCGTGACACTCAAGACCGCCGCAAACGATACGACCGTCACCGTCACCGTCAATCAGGCCGCGGGAAGCGCCGTCCTCGAGCTCGAAGACACCGCCCAGCTACGGAACGTGCCCTTCACCGGCAGCAATATCTCGATCAAGGTCAAGAGCAACGTCCGCTGGCGAATCACGTCCGACGCTGGCCCCTCGGATCCAGTTCCTCGACACGCAGGGCAACCCGCAGACAGCCCGCCAAGGCGGCAACGACCAGACCGTTATCGTGCGCGTCCTGCCGAACCTCGCCACCATCGGTCGCACGGCCAAGATCACCGTCGAGACAGAGCAAACGGGCGTGCCCAAAAATCACGCGGACGGCCAACGTCAGCCAGTCTGCCACCGATTTTTAGCTTCAATATCAACGGTCTGCCCGAGCCCGTGGACGCTGCTGGCGGAGAGTTTGCCCTCGCCCTCAGCGGCAGCGCAAACTATGCCGTGTCCACCCGCAACACAGATTGGCTAAAGATCAAAGAAGCCGAGGTGGAGAAGGACTCCATCAGCTATGCCGGCGGCACGCGTACCTTCAAGTTCCTCGTCAAGGGTAACGAGACGGGCGGTCTGCGCGTAGGCTACGTCCGTGTTTACTACGGCGGCACACTCGTCCAAACGCGCAAAAGTCACCCAGACGGGCAGCAAGATCAATGTCCAAATCATTACCCCGGGAACAATTCCCGTCAACGGCGGTACGAAAGAGGTCCGCATCAGTGGCTCCGCCAAGTGGAACATTCGCATCTCAGCCGACTGGCTCCGCGTCGATAAGAAGCAGGCTGCCACGGGGGCGGTCAACGACACCCTGATCACCTTCCGCGCCGCCGGAAAGAACCCCAGCATCCAGCCGCGTACGGCCACCGTTACCGTCCTCACCAAGCTGGGAAAAAGAAGCCGCCTCGTTCACCCTCACTCAGGACGGCACTTTCTCCACCGTCTACGACAAGAATCTCTTCGAGTCGACCTCCGAAAAGGGCGGCGAGCGCACCGTCACCGTCAACAGCGAACAGCCCACGGCTGCCCACGCTGGGCGAAGTGGCGGCTGCCCCCGCTGCAACGGCTGAGCTGCTTCGCGTGGGCGTATCCGGCACGGACACAACGCTCACCGGCTCACCGTTAACTACGACCGTGAGGCAGGGACCCTCCCGCTACAACGGCACTGTCAAGATCGTCGTCAAGCCGAACAAGACACAGCTCTCCCGTGAGGCGCTGCTGATCCTCAAAACCACCAACGGCGTGGCCCCCTGACACAGTCGTCATCAAGCAGTACAACGTCAGCGGTAAAATGACGCCGCGCGCCGCCGAGGTCAAGGTAACGTCCCTGACAATGAACCGTCCGAACGTGACCATCAACGGCGAGAAGAACGTACAGCTCTCGGTAGCTGTCAAGCCAGACAACGCGACGAACAAAAAAACGTGACATGGGCCAGCAGCGACACCTCGATCGCCAAAGTTGACGCCAAGGGACTCGTCACCATCGGCCGTAAGAAGGGCAAAGTGACGATCACCGCCACCGCAGCTGACGGTAGCGGCGTAAAGGCCACCAGCATCATCGACGTACTTATCCCGCAGGCGAATGCCACGCTGCCTGACGCGAAGGTTTATGCCACCGCGGGACAGTTGCACCCTGTCGCTCCCGGCCGCTCAGGACGTTCAGATCTACACCCTATTCGGTGCGCTCGTCCGCACCTTCACGGCGCCTGCTGGCGACACATCTGTTGCTCTCCCGTCGGGCATCTACATTGTCCGCGTAGGATCGCAGGTAGAAAAGATTGCCGTGGAGTAAATTCCTGATTAATTACAGCCGAAAGTCCCCCGGGCGAAAGGAGTTGCATCCTTGGCTCGGGGGACTTTTTATGAGCGACAGGGAAGGAACAGGGCGGCTTAGGCCTCGCTGACGTACTGGAGATTGGCGGGGCGAGCTGCACAATGCTCGGCAATGGCACGGCGATCGTCGTCGGGTTCTACGGCGGTGATTCGTAGATGGGGCTTGACGAGTGCAGCGAGTAAGGCCTGCTCCCCGTAGCCGGTATTGCGTAGCGTCACTTCGCCGCTGTCGGGCAGGGGCGGAAATTTCGGCCGTGTAATTGTCGTGCTGGCGTAATGCGTGGCGAACGGCTCGTTCGACGGATGGCCCCTTGTAAATATAGTTGTGGAGGACGAGGTCGGAGAAGTACGCGGGCGTTTCTACGCGGCGGCAAAGGGCCTCGTATTCCGCACGATAGAATTGGCGAAGCTGGCGGGCCCGTGCGATGTGGTCCGTGCCAAAACGCGTGTCAGCGGGGGTGATGCGAGGGAGCACGCGAACGTGAATGCTGCCACGGCGAAGCATGAAGTCTTGCTTGGGTAAAACATGTCCCGTACCGTGAAGCACGACGGGTAGCAGGTCCATATTTAATTGTTCAGCCAGGAAAAATGCACCTCGCCGGAAGCGCAATAGCGAGCAATCGGGGGAGCGGGTACCCTCCGGGAAGATCGCAATGGAGTAACCCTGACGTTTGGCCTCGCGCAGGTGTTCCAAAGTGCGGTCAAGGCCCTCCGTGACGGGATAAAAGTCTGCGTAACGGATCAATTGGCCATAGAAGGGAGAATGCCACACCCAATCGTTCGTCAAAATGATGAGCTTGGGGGTGAGCATGAGCAAACACATGAGGTCAAGATGAGACTGGTGGTTACACAGGATGACAGATGGCCGACGAAAATCCTCGCCGCAGGTGTTCTCTACCGTAGTGCGCACCGGGGAAGTGGTGCATGGTGAAACGAGCCACGCTGTAAAGCATGCGATGGTAAGCGGCTTTTTACGACTCGTTTTTTTGCCCAAAGTGAACATCACCCATCCTACAACGGTCAATCCAAAACTCAAGACGAGGAAATACGTAAACGCATAGATGCTTATAAACAAATTGCGGAGTGTTACCGGCATGCGGCGAGCTTTCCCGCGCGTAGACGTCAGGAAACCAAAAAGAAAGGGCGGAAAAAAATGTACGCCATAACTACCACGGAAAACATCCCCACCACGGTTACCTCGCCGAGGGAACGAAGCGCTGGGTGACGGGCAAAAAAATCATCGCACCCATGCCCACAAACATAATGGCGGCAGAAAGGGCTATGCTGTCTTTGTATGATGCCAAAGTGCGGCGCCGATAAGTGTACTCATAAATGAGTCCTTCCGTCATGAAGATGGTGTAATCGTCGCCTTGACCGAATATAAACGTGGCCGGGATGATATTTACGATGTTGAATTTCATGTCGAAAATGCCCATCAATCCAAGAATCCAAACCCAACTGAGCGCGAGGGGTAGAAAGGCTATCAAACTGAGTTCGAGCCGACCCGGGGAGAACAGCAGGAAGATAAAAAAACGATGAAACCGCAGACGTAGAGGACATAATTGAAGTTATCCGACAGGGAGGCGATCATGCGGCGGGTCATCGACTCAGCATCAAAGGCGATGGAAGCGATGTTGCGATCGTTCAGGGCCTTTTCTACGGCCGGAGCACGGTCGGCGTCAAGATACAAGAGGTTGACAATCATCGTTTTTTTCGGGCCGCTCAAATACATAGCTTCCGCCTACGGTCTGGCGAAGGGGATTGAAAAAAATTCAAGCCCTTCGATCGACCACGATCGGCTTACGGACGCATTGAAAGCACTAAATGCGTCGGCACGAAAAACCCAGCCGCGAAGCCTCTTCATTCAAAATATTTAGCACAGAGTCCCGCCGCGTTTTTCCAAAAAGCCTCCCACCGGCCGAGACGCTCTGCTTGACGAGCGCGCGAAGGAATCAGGCCGTCAATGCCTCCCACGCGACTGATGTCGCCTCTTTTTTTCAGGTCAGCGAGGGCCGCGAGACTCTGTTCGTTGGCTTCTAAGGCCGAATCAGGCGTTGCGCCTTCCGTCACGTAATAAAGAATGTGTTGATTTTCGCTCAACATGGCCCGCAGGTGCGCAAAATCTTTCCGATGGGCGTCCGTCATGTAATTAATGCGTGCCATATCGGCCTCAAAAGACGATCCGTCAGAAAAAAAAGCTCAATAAAATGGTGAGAAAGACCACCGCGCCAATCACCACGCGATTACTTCCCCACGAGCGAGACGTAAACCACCTAAAAGGCGAATAATCAGGACGCGGGATGGCCCGATGCGGAAGTAAATGGGGCAAAAAGGAGCACAAAAAGGATCGTACCAACGAGCAGAAGCGATGCAAACCAACCGAGATCTCGCATCGCATCTGAATTGATAAAAAAACAAGGCTCATAAAGGCGCTAACCGTAGTCACATTACCCACGGTAAGGGCCGGACGATGTCTTTTATTACTGCACGAGGGTCGGGTGTATGATGGTGATGGCCAATGAAATGCAGCGGATAGTTTATTGCGATACCGAAGATGATGGAACTAATGCCGACGGCAATTGTGGAGGCCTCGCCGCGGATAAGATGAAGCGCAGCAAGCGCAAAAAGTCCACCGAAAAGGACGGCTGCAAATACAAGACCTATTTCTCGCGCACTCCGGAAGGAATAAATGAGGAGCGCAAGAATAATGACGGCCGAAAAGGATGCCCGTGAACAGCGCGTCTTGTCTAATCCGATTGGCGTTGGAGAGGGAGATTTCCACGGCTCCAAAACTATGGAATGAGACACCCTTGAACTCCCGTTCGGTCTCCGCCATGCACGTTTTGAGGTTCTTGATAAAGCGCTCATTCGCAGATGTTTCGCTGGCAGGGTATGCTGCATTCGATCATGAGCAATGCACGCCCGTCATCGGCAAAGATGTGATCCTGAAAGAGGCTAAAACGTCCGCCAGCTTGCATGTTGCGAAGCCGATCCACCGCCCCTTCGGTCAATCGGAGGGATCGGCCAATAGCTGCGGCCTTAAAAATCATGCCGACGGACGAGGTGAGGATGTCCCGATCTGCCTCCAAACGACGAGCGATGGCCGCGCGATTCAGCGTGGAATCTATTCGCTGATAATCCTCATCGGTGAGAAAAGTACGGCATGTTATCTGTCACAAATTCAGCCACCTCCATCATTTCCGCGGGATCAATTCGATAGCGAAGACGCTGTATGCGATCCGCCTCAGGCATCGCCTGCAGCCGTTCGGCCAGCGCGTCGATTGCCTCCACCTGTTCAGCCCGCGCTTCGTCGGTCGTGTCGGTTGCGCTGCAATACACCGTGATGTGATTGGAGAGGATGACGTCCCGATAGGCATTATTTATGCGCGCATTTTTCGCTGTCGTTAGGCAGAAAAGCGTGCAATGTCTTCCTTAAATCCTAACCGGTAAGCCGAAAAGAGGCAAAAAGCTGTGAGAAAGAACAATAGCACAAAAAGCAGCGCCCTATGTCGGGCGAAAAAAATCATAAATGGAAAGTATAAGATGGCTCATGGGCGAGTAAAAAAATGGATATTGAAAAAAATGAAATGCCTTTGTATCATCCGATGTAGGCGACTGCAAAAATGGCGTACTAATTTCATTTGCCCATATATGCCCCCCGAAAAAAATGCAGCACCCTCGTTTTTGCCGATAGAAAGGGTCATGCACCTCTTCAGAAAGCTATCTATCACCCAAAATAATAAGCGAGATGAATGTTGTTTAGTGTATCTTTCGAAAAACGATTAAACCGAAGGAATGTTTCTTAGTTGCTCTACTGAAGCAATTAAGCCGTAAAAAAATGTCTCTTAGTTGCTCTGATGAAGCAATTAAGCCGTAAAAATGTCTCTTAGTTGCTCTACTGAAGCAATTAAGCCGTGGAAATGTCTCTTAATTGCTTCATCAGAGCAACTAAATAACATGAATGTGATTTAGTATTTTTCGATCCAAGATATAGTCCTGCAAAACGTATTCAGACTCGCCCGAATCAAAGCAAAGTTCATACAAAAACGGCATGATCTTCCTTTTGATCAAATAGAGACCTATGCGAAATGTATTGACCCTTTATTTGAATCGAGAAAGGGTTATGTGAAACGATATGACCTTCTTTTTGATCTGAAAAAAAGAATCATGCGAAACGACATAGCAGGTATTTCTGTAGGGGCGTATTGTATACGTCCCCTTAGGATGTCTCCAAAAGGAACGTATGATTAGAAATCTATGTACATGTGGGGCGTATTCAATACGCCCCTACCTTTACGGACGAAAAGAGCTATTTCTAAGATCAATTTTTTGGTTATGTGAAATGGTATGACCTCTTTTTTTGATCCGAAAAATTGTCATGAGAAACGGCATGAACTTCCTTTTGATCAAATAGAGACCTATGCGAAATGTATTGACCATCTATTTGAATCGAGAAAGGGTTATGCGAGATGGTACGACCCTTTTTTTGATCTGAAAAAGTGGCATGCGAAACGACATAGCAGGTATTTCTGTAGGGGCGTATTGCATACGCATCCTCAATGCATCCTCAAAAAGAAACGTATGATTAGAAATTCAGGTACATGTGGGGCGTATTCAATACGCCCCTACCCTGACGGACAAAAAGATCTATCCCTAAGATCAATTTGATGTTATGCGAAACAGTATAACCTTCTTTTTCGATCTGAAAAAAATGTTCATGCAGAATCGATTATCCCTCTATTTGAATCGAGAAAGGGTTGTGTGAAATAGCATGACCCTTTTTTTGATCATAAAAAAAGGTCATACAAAATGGCAGGAAAGGATTTTTTTGGAAAATGTTTTTAGAGGTGTTTTTTTGAGGCACTTATTTTTGAGGGAGTATTTTTTTCTTGTCACAAAACGAAAGCACTCCGGATTTGTGGTGAAAATCCGGAGTGCAAAACGGAAAAAAAGTCTATTTGAGAAGGTTTATTCATCCTCGCCATCACGCATGGACGTGCTTAGCGAGAATAAACAGTAGGGGAAAGCGAGCGTGAAGTAAGAAATGTCGCAATCGTCGTTGAATAAAAAAATCCGGGGATGCCATCTCCGGCAAAACGTACAATCTGCGTCAAAAGGATGAACAAAAAAACGATCCATGAAATGGTGCGGATGCGTTGCATGAAGGTTTTGCTTCGCAGAGCAAGCCCGATACCAAGCAGAAGGATCGCCAGCGTGACGAGGGAATTACCCTGTCGCATCTGTTCCATAAAAAGGATTTCGGGAGAAAAAGATCCACGTTTCTGTATCCCAAAAAAATATAGGGCAAAAAGAAGCATCCGGCCACCAGCAGGACACCAATGGGGAATAAAAATAAGTCTGCCGACAGACGACTGGCGTGTATATGGGAGCAAAAGATATAAGGCGAGCGGTATCACGGCCGATAAACGCGTGGCAGCGACGCAGCCGCACAACAGTACGAGTGTCCAAAAAAATGCGTGGAAAAGGTGATGCGCCTTTTTCTCGAGGTAAAGAATCAAACAAAAAAATGAGCGTGGCATTGCTCAGCCCATCACTTCTCACCGCAACTTCCCACCAGTAGGCCGGCGAGAGGAATAACAGGAGAAAAAGGAAGGTGCTTTTGTACGAGTTCGTAAACCACTTAATGGTAAGGAAGGGGAGTAATAGAAAAAAAGAATAAACCGTAGCCGACATCACCCATTAACCAGAACGGGATATTTACATATTGCCAAAATGGAAAGGGGGAAGGATAGCTGTGAGTCGTTGGCGGAACATGGGTATGCACGCCATATGGATAGCGTCCGTCGAAGAGAGCATCTAAGAAGTAGGAAGTTGCAGACCAGCGATCTACGCGGACGGAAAGGGGTCAATTTTTCCATAAGGCTAAACCGATCGCAAAAAAAGGCTCCCCGCAATCATGATCCAAGAAAAAAACCTTGAAAGTTTGCTCTGAAAACCTGTTGCGCAGCCTCGTAAAAAAAGGAAAAAAACAAGCCTAAAACAAAAAAACGATATAGACCAATCCGCTAAGAAGAGGGGATGATGCAGAATATCGGGATAAGTACTTGAAAATAAAAAAAGAAAGTTCGTAAAGAGGAAGATGCCCAGCTCGGTGAACGGATACTTTGTTTTCATAATGAATGAGCGAATAAGTGACAAAATAAAGGGTGTAGGAGAATAAAAAAAGTCCCTGCCAGAGGGAGAAAATGAAGCTCCACGTCTGGCAGGACGGTCATTTTTTTTCAGCTATATTTCTTCACGCCGTATAGGTTGAGGCCGATGTGTCGCCACCTTTTCCTGTCCAATTGGTGTGGAAGAAGGTTCCGCGCTCACGATCGATGCGTTCGTAAGTGTGCGCCCCAAAAAAGTCGCGCTGCGCCTGTAAGAGGTTGGCCGGCAGACGCTCCGTGCGGTAACCATCGAAGTAGGAAAGCGCCGCGCTCATCGATGGCACAGGAATTCCGTTCGTGACGGCCGACGCCACCACGCTTCGCCAACCAGATTGGGCCGTGAGAACTTTCTCCTTGAAAAAAATGGATCCAAAAAGAAGGTTCGTGAGGTTCGGCATGCGGTCAAATGCCTCCTTAATTTTGCCCAAGAAGACCGACCGAATGATGCATCCACCGCGCCACATGAGCGCGATGCCGCCGTTGTTAAGATTCCAGCCGTAAGTGTGGGCCGCCTGACGCATCAGGGCATAACCTTGGGCGTAAGAAACGATCTTGGCGGCGTACAGGGCATCGTGCAGGTCGCTGAGGAAGGCCGCGCGATCGCCCGCGAACGTCTTTTTCGGCCCAGAAAGTTCCGCGGAGGCCGCCACGCGTTCCTCTTTCATCGCAGAAAGGCTGCGGGCAAACACCGCCTCCGTAATTAGCGTCAGGGGGACACCCTCGTCGAGGGCCGCGATGGCTGTCCACTTGCCGGTGCCCTTCTGGCCGGCCGCGTCGAGGATATAATCGAGCGTATATGCGCCCGTGTCGTCGCGATAGGCCAAAATATCTCGGGTGATTTCGATCAGGTAACTGTCCAAATCTCCCTCGTTCCACTTGGCAAACACGTCGTGCATCTCCGCGTTCGACATTCCGAGCAAATCTTTCATGATTTGGTACGTCTCGCAGATCAATTGCATGTCGCCATATTCTATGCCATTGTGCACCATCTTGACAAAGTGTCCCGCGCCGTCCTCGCCGACCCAATCGCAGCAAGGCATGCCGTCGGCTTTGGCGCAGATGGATTGAAAGATGGGCTTCACGAGCGGCCATGCGGCCGTGGAACCTCCCGGCATCATCGATGGGCCGTTAAGAGCACCCTCTTCACCGCCCGAGACGCCTGTTCCGATGTAAAATAAGCCCTTGCTTTCCACATACTTCGTTCTTCGGATTGTATCGGGGAAGTGCGTATTTCCCCCGTCAATAATTACGTCGCCAGCTTCGAGGTGGGGGAGTAGCTGCTCGATCAAATCGTCGACAGCAGGCCCCGCCTTGACCAGCATCATCACCTTTCGCGGCCTTCGGATGGCCCTGCAAAACTCCGCGATCGTATGCGTGGCGATAAATTTTTTGCCGCGCCCTCGTCCGTTCACGAAATGGTCCACTTTTTCCGTCGTACGGTTATACACGGCCACCGTATAGCCCTTACTTTCCATATTGAGCACCAGATTCTCGCCCATCACGGCGAGTCCGATTAGCCCGATGTCTGCCAAATTCTCCATTTGATTGTTCTATTATATAGTTAGGGATTGTATGTGATACGTTTGAAATCAGAATAGTCTCCTGTCGTTTTTGCAGCAGTCCGTTTTTGCCTGTGGGCGGAGGGGCGATGTTTTCATCCATCCCCTTTGGGGCGTTAAAAAGACCGGTGCCACGAGTCGAGACTTTAGAAGCGAGAGTAAATTGATGTATCGTAAAATCGCTCATCCGTTAAATGAGGACATAAATTGAGGATCTCTTTTGCAGGGCCATATACCTTGTATGATAACAAGTGTTCCGTTGTTCCCTATTCGATAGATTAACTTATAACGTTTATCTACCACAATGGATCGATAAGTTTTTTTCGGCACGCTGCAAATGTGATTCAATGCGCCCTGCCGTAGGGAAGACGGAAAGCGTATCTGCCGTAGTGAATATACGCTTTAACAGCCGATTAGCGCCTTGTTGACTATGGACTGAGTGCCAATTATAAATACGTTCAATATCTGCAAATGCTTTTTGGCAGCCATATGAGCTTTATTTTTTTCATCCATTCGGCTGCCATCTTTCGTACTTCATCCATGGTATAACCGCGCACTTCTCCGCGTTGCCATTCATCATCTCTTCTGTAGATCTCTTCTTTGAGATCGTCTAAAGAATAAAGCAGAAAAGGGGCGATGTCATCTTCATCAGCCCTCGTATCCACTTCATATTCAGCCGTGGGTTCTTTCACGTGGCCTTGTTTTTGTCTTTTGGAGGATAGGTGCACTCTTTCATTGTGAACTACTTATTTGATTCTTTCAGCGGACAAAAAGTACGGCACGGCCGAAAAACCGATAGCTATTCCCGTGCAACCTGTCAGGAGGCCCAACTTTCCGCCTCCATGCTTGCAGCTCATGCCCCCGAGCCTATCTTTGCCCGCGAGTTTTTGATTTTTTTGGCTACACATTATATATACACCTCTCTATTCTCAACCCACGCAATGAAGATCTACACAAAAAAATGGCGATCGCGGACGTACCGGGCTTCACGGCGGATCCCGTGTCGACAAGGACGATCCACGTATCGAAGCCAATGGCTGTCTCGACGAGCTAAACGTGGCTATTGGCCTTTTGCGCGCCCGACTTAACGCCTCGAACGAGTGGCAAGCTATGCTGCACGACGTGCAACGGACGCTTATGGTCGTCATGTCACACGTCGCCACTCCGTCTTCCATGCGACACCTCAACCCGAACGTGTTGCCAGACGATCTTGCGACACATTGCGAGTGGTGGATTGATGCAATGACATCGTCGATGGCTGACGGCGAAGGTTACTTTATCCTTCCCGGCGGCACGGAGACATCCGCCCTCTGTCACCAAGCCCGCGTTGTCGCCCGCCGCGCCGAACGTCGCTTGTGCACGCTCAACAAACTCGACGAGTTGCCCGCACAGATCATGTCGTACGTCAACCGCCTTTCCGATCTGTTTTTCACGATGGCGCGCTACGACTTACATCTCGCCGGAGCGTCCGAGGAGCGTTGGCAGGCCTTCGGCTACAAGCGAAAAGAAACGTGGGGAGGGGTGATTTCAATTATTTCAAGGAGATAAACAATGGAGACAATCAGCATTAGAGCATATACGAACGATGATTCACAAATCGAAGCGATCAAGGCATTTATGAAGGCTTTGAAGATCAAGTTTGAACTTGAAAGAGAAACGAGTCCTTATCGCCCGGAGTTTGTGGAGAAGATCAGGCAAGGTGACGAGGACATTAAGAATGGGCGGGGTAAACACGTAACACTCGAGGAACTGGATGCTTTATGGAAATAGTCTTTCTGCCGAAAGCAGAGGAGGACATGGCCTATTGGATCAAAAACAGGAGATAAGGGTATCCTAAAGAAGATAGCGCAGCTTGTAAGAGCTATAGTCGAAGATCCCTACTCCGGCATTGGAAAGCCTGAAGCATTGAAGTATGATCTCGCCCCCAAATGGTCGAGGCGGATAACGAAAGAGCATCGCATTGTTTATCACGTACAGGGCGATACCCTTTATGTTTATTCGGTCAGAGGACATTATGATTAAATCACAAGTGGGGGACACCACGTTTGGAAAAGTCCTCCCGTTTTTTTAGTTAGATAGATTTTTCACTACACCTAAATGAATCAAGCAAGAATCATTGTGGCCGGCATCGGGCCCGGATCGACAGGCGACATCACGTCGGCCGTCATCGATGCACTCCGACACTGTGACGCGGTCGTCGGCTATCATTACTATTTCCCTTTCATCGAGGCTTACTTGCCCGCGGACGCACTCCGCATCGACAGCGGCATGAAGCAGGAGCGACGCCGCGCCGAGGAAGCCTTCCGCGTGGCTGAGGAGGGGCGCACCGTCTGCGTCATCAGCTCTGGCGACGCGGGCATTTACGGCATGGCCTCCCTCATCCTTGAGATGAAACACAAGCGCGGCAGCCACGTAGAGGTGGAGGTGTTGCCCGGCATCAGCGCTTTCCAGAAGGCCGGTGCACTGCTCGGCGCACCGATGGGACACGACTTCTGCGTCATCTCCCTTTCCGATCTCATGACGCCGTGGCTACTCATCGAACGGCGCATCATCGCCGCTGCGGAGGCCGACTTCATTACGGCCGTGTATAACCCGAAAAGCGACAGCCGATACTGGCAACTCTATCGCCTGAAGGAACTCTTCTTGGCACGTCGTGCACCGGAGACGCCCGTGGGACTTGTGCGGCAGGCTGGGCGAGACGGGGAGACGACGACCGTCACCACGTTGGCCGACTTCGACCCCGAGCAGGCGGACATGTTCACCGTCGTGCTGATCGGCAACTCGCAATCGTACGCCGTAGGCAACACCTTCGTCACGCCGCGCGGATACTATCGCGAGATGGAACGCGAGGAGGGCGTCAATGTGGGGCAGGGGATTATGATCGAGAGCTTCCGCACCATCGAGCGTGAGCTGAAGCATCCCGACATCCCGCTTGACCGTAAGTGGGCGATGCTGCACGCCATCCACACGACGGCCGACTTCGATATGGAGCGCCTGCTCTGGACCGATCCGGGCGCCGTGGCTGAGATGTACGAGCGACTCAGCTCGGGGCGTACGCGGACGATCGTGACTGACGTGACGATGGTGACGTCTGGCATCCGTAAGGGCGCGCTGCAACGCATGGGCATCGAGGCCAAGTGCTATCTGGCTGACGAACGCGCCGTGAAGATGGCGGCGGAGAAGGGCATCACCCGCGCACAGGCCGGCATCCGCGTGGCCGTCGAGGAACATCCCGACGCGCTCTTTGCCTTCGGTAACGCGCCCACGGCGCTGATGGAGCTGTGCACCTTGATCCGTCGCGGGAAGGCGCGGCCGAGCGGCATCGTGGCGGCGCCCGTCGGCTTCGTGCACGTGTGCGAGAGCAAGGAGATGGTGAAGCCGTTCACGGACATCCCCAAGGTGATCATCGAGGGACGCAAGGGCGGCAGCAACCTCGCCGCGACGCTCGTCAACTCCGCCCTCACCTTTAACGACGCGGCGCAACTGCGCCCGGGACGCGATGTCTGAGCCGCGCCGCACGTTCTACGTCGTCGGTATCAGCGACGAGCGCGACGTCCAACTACCCGCTGCCGTGCGCGAACGCATTGCCCGCGGACACGTCTTTTCCGGCGGACGCCGCCACCGCGAGATTGTCGGTGGCTGGCTCCCCGAGGGCGCCGTATGGATCGACATCACGGTGCCGCTGGAGCGCGTCTTCGAGCAGTATCGCGACCACCGCGACATCATCGTATTTGCCTCCGGCGACCCACTTTTTCTTCGGTTACGCGGTCACGCTCCGCCGCGTCTTCCCCGACGCCGCGATCGAGACGTGCCCCTCGTTCAACTCGCTGCAACTGCTTGTCCATCGGCTCGGCATGCCGTATAACGAGATGATCCCCGTATCGCTCACCGGCCGGCCGTGGGACGACTTCGACGCGGCGCTGATCGAGCGGCGACCGCTCCTCGGCATCCTCACCGACCGCGAGAAGACGCCCGCCGTGATCGCTCGCCGGATGATCGAATACGGCTACGGCGACGATTACCGCATGCACATCGGCGAGCGCCTCGGCAACGAGACGGACGAGCGTGTCCGTACGCTTACGCTCTCCGAAGCCGTCGCGGCCACGTTCACGCACCCGAATAACCTGATCTTGGAGCGCATCCGTCGTCGGCCGCGTCCGTTCGGTATCCCCGGAGCGAGTTCCACCTGCTCGACGGCCGCGTGAAGATGATCACCAAGCGGCCCGTGCGCCTGCTCTCGCTCAGCATGCTCGACCTGCACAACCGCACGTCGCTGTGGGACGTCGGCTTCTGCACCGGTTCGGTGTCCGTCGAGGCGCGGCTGCAATTCCCGCACCTCCGCGTCACGGCCTTCGAGATCCGCCCCGGTTGCGAGGAGATCCTCGCCGCCAACTGCCGACGGTTTTGGCACGCCGGGCATCACGCCGGTGATGGGCGACTTCATGGAGGCCGACACGACCGACTTGCCCGCGCCCGACGCCGTCTTTATCGGCGGCCACGGCGGACGGCTCGCGGACATGCTGCGTAAGATCGACGGCGTGATGCGCCCCGGCGGCGTGATCGTCTTCAACTCCGTCAGCGAGGAGAGTCGGCAGCTGTTTACCGAAGGGCTCGCCGCCATCGGCGGCCGCATCACGGAGTGCGTTCGCCTGACGGTTGACGCGCACAACGCGATCGACGTGATGAAGGGGCCTGCGGGCCCCGCCGAGTTTGACCGGGTATCTGACAAACTGGGCAGGGCGTCCCTGACGCCCAAACAGGCGCCTGTTTAGGGTCACTCCAGTCTGCGCGAAGGCAAACAGGCGCCTGTTTAGGGTCAATCCGGCCTGCGCGAAGTCAAACAGGCGCCTGTTTAGGGTCAATCCTGCCTGCGCGAAGCCAAACAGGCGCCTGTTTAGGTCACTCCAGTCTGCGCGAAGCCAAACAGGCGCCTGTTTAGGGTCAATCCAGCATGCGCGACGCCAAACAGGCGCCTGTTTAGGTCAATCCAGTTTGCGCGACGCCAAACAGGCGCCTGTTTAGGTCAATCCAGTTTGCGTGATGCCAAACAGGCGCCTGTTTAGGTCACTCCAGCCTGCGCGAAGCCAAACAGGGCCCCTGCGGGGTGCAGCGAAGTTTGTCCGGGTACCAAGCAAAACTTCCCCGGCCTCGGCAGAGGCCTGCGCGAAAGCCAAACAGGTGCCTGTTTAGGGTCGAAACAATTTATACTACACCATCATTCAATGAAAGAAAACATAGCCATCATCTTAGTGTCGGAAGGCGGACTTCCGACGGCGCGCCTCATCAGTCACGAGCTGGGGGATGCGCCAGTGTTTACCACCCACTCCCTCGAGGGGTGCCAAACCTTCCCCTCGTATGCGCAATTCATGGCCGCGCACTTCCGGGAGTACGATCTCTTCGTCTTTATCGGCGCGATGGGCATCTGCATCCGCAGCATCGCCCCCTTTATTAAGGATAAGTACACCGACCCGGCCATCCTCTGTGTCGACAGCACCGGGCGCTTCGTCATCTCCGTCCTGTCGGGTCACATCGGCGGGGCTAACGACTGGGCACGGCGCGTGGCCGCCATCACCGGAGGCGAGGCCGTCGTCACCACGCAGAGCGACAACACCGGCCTCTGGGCACTCGACACCCTGGCCCGACGTTTCGACTGGCGCACGGAAATAACAACGGGCTGCATGCGTGCAGAACCGGGTGGAGTGCAAGGCGCCCAGACTGAGGGGGAGGGAGTGTACAAGAAGTACATGACCGATCCCGAATGTCGCAGGCAACGCAGCAATACGCCGGTTATGTCGCATGCGGAGATGAATAATATGATCTCCCTCTTCGTCGGTAATGAGCCCACCGCCCTGCTGCTCGACGTGAAGGATCGCGGCACGGACTATCTGGAGCGCACTCTGCCCGAGCACGTCAGCGTCTTCTACCGCTTTGAGGACATCCGCCCCGAGGCGTTTCGGCTCATCATCGCCGTCACGCCCTTTATCTACACCGCCGATGTGCCCATCCTCTATTACCGGCCGCGCGTGCTGCACGTCGGCATCGGTTGCCGCCGCGACAGTGCGCCCGAGGGCGTGGCCGAACACATGGCCGCCGTCATGGAGGCGCACCGACTCTCACCGCTCGCCGTCCGCTCCGTCGCCACCATCGAGCTGAAGAAAGACGAGCCACTCTTCCACGCGCTGGCGCAGGCTTGGGAGGCCGAAAAGCACGTCTATCGGGCAGACGAATTGGCCGACATCACCGTGCCCAACCCCTCGCAGAAGGTGTTCGACACGACGGGCGTTTGGGGCGTTTCCGAGAGCACCGCGCAACGGGCTTCGGGCTTTGGGCCACTCGTCATGGAGAAGCAGAAGGGCGTGTTGAGCGCCTCGAGCGACTTCACCTTGGCCGTGGCTCTCGACGCCGATGCGCAGCGTGGCGGCTTCATCGAGATCGTCGGCGCTGGGCCGGGCGACCCGGAGCTTGTCTCCGTGCGCGGCAAACGCCTGCTCGAGACGGCCGACCTGATCCTCTATGCCGGTAGCCTCGTGCCCCGCGAGACTGACGGAGTACGCCAAGCCCGGTGCCACGGTGCGCAGCTCGGCCGGCATGACGCTCGAGGAGCAGTTCGAGACGATGAAAGCTTTCTACGACCGCGGCCTCTTCATCGTCCGTCTCCACACCGGCGACCCCTGCATCTACGGCGCCATCCGAGAGCAGATGGCCTTCTTCGACCGTTACAGCATGCGTTACCACATCACGCCCGGCATCTCCTCCTTCCAAGCCGCGGCCGCCGCACTCCGCTCGCAATTCACCATCCCCGAGCGCGTGCAGACCATCATCCTCACCCGTGGCGAAGGGCGCACGCCGATGCCCGAGCGTGAGAAATTGCACCTCGGCCCGCTCGCAAAGCACGATGTGCATCTACCTCAGCGCCGCCATTGTGGACGACGTGCAGGCCGAATTGCTTCAGGCTTATCCGCCTGATACACCCGTGGCGGCTTGTTATAAATTGACGTGGCGCGACGAGCGCATCTATCGCGGGCAGCTCAAAGACTTGGCGCAGATCGTCAAGGAGAACAACCTTACGCTGACCACGATGCTCGTCGTCGGCGAAGCGATCGACAACCGGCAGGGGCTGTCGCACCTCTACGCGTCGGACTTCAAGCACCTCTTCCGGCCATGATCCTGATCCTTGGAGGGACGACCGAGGGGCGCGCCGCCGTGAAGACGGCCGACGAGGCAGGCAGTCCGTATTTCTATTCGACGCGCGACGCGCACCAGCAGGTGGATTGCCATCATGGCACCCGCCTTACGGGTGCGATGGATGAGGAGGCGATGGAGGCGTTCTGTCGGGAGAAGGAGATCCGGCTGCTGGTCGACGCCGCCCATCCCTTCGCCGAGGTGCTGCATCGCACGGTGGCCGTCGTGGCCGAACGGCTCTCGCTGCCGGTGGTGCGTTACGAGCGCGTCTATCCGCCGCGCAGTGCGGACATCATTTGGTGCGATGATTACGACGATGCCATCCGTCGGATGGAGGCTGATGGCGTCACCCGACTGCTGGCCTTGACCGGCGTGCAGACCATCGGCCGGTTGCGGGCGTATTGGCAGGCGCACGACGCGTGCATCTTCCGCATCCTCGACCTGCCCACGTCGCTCGCGTTGGCCGAGCGGCAGGGGCTTTCCGCGTGAGCGGATTGTCTATTACGAACCCGGCGGCGACGAGGCGCTGCTTGAGCGCGTGCGTCCGCAGGCCATACTGACGAAGGAGAGTGGTGAGTCGGGAGGCTTTATCGATAAGGTAGAGGCGGCGCATAAGCTGGGCATTGCAGTGTACGCTGTCCGCCGTCCGCCGATGCCCGCGGGGTTTGTCGCCGTCACGGGGCGCCACGGCTTTCGCAAACAGATAGAGCGCTTCGTGCCCGGCTTCTTTCCGCTGCGCAGCGGCTACACCACCGGATCGTGTGCCACGGCCGCGGCTAAGGCGGCGCTGATGGCGTTGCTCACGGGCGAGGAGCAAAGCGAGGTGTCGTATGCCCTGCCCGACGGTGAGGTGATGACGCTTCCCATAGCCGAGACGCACCTCGGCGAGCGGGAAGTAACGGCCGCAGTGATCAAGGATGCGGGCGACGATCCGGACGTGACGAACGGCTGCAAGATCTGCGCAACGGTGGCGCTCCGCGACGGGGGAGGGAGAGGATCCGCTTTCTGCAAGGTGAGGGCGTGGGCCGTGTGACGTTGCCCGGCCTCGGCCTTGAGATCGGTGGCCCGGCCATCAATCGCACGCCGCGCGAGATGATCACCCGCGAGCTGACGGCGCTCTGCGATGCCCCCTTGGACGTGACGATCGCCGTGCCCGATGGGGAGAAGATCGCTCGGCAGACGTTCAACCCGAAGCTCGGCATCGTGGACGGCATCTCCATCGTCGGCACGTCAGGCATCGTCATGCCTTTCTCGTCAGACGCCTTCGTGCGCTCCATCCGCCGCGAGGTGGAGGTCTGCCGTGCCCTCAGCCCTGAGCGCTTGGTCATCAACTCCGGAGCCCGTAGCGAGCGCTTCGTCAAGGCCGAATACCCCGACCTGCCCGCGCAGGCGTTCGTCCACTTCGGCAACTTCATCGGCGAGACGCTGAAGATCGCCGCTGAACTCGGTATCCCGAACGTGACGATGGGCATCATGGTCGGCAAGGCGGTGAAGCTGGCCGAGGGCTCGTTGGATACGCACAGCAAGAAGGTGGTGATGAATAAGGCATTTCTGCAAACGGTCGCTGCCGAGTCGGGCTGCTCGCCGTCGGCTGCGGAAGCCATCACAGGCATCACGTTGGCCCGCGAACTGTGGCACGCCCTCACTGACACCGACCGCGATCGGTTCTTCTCCGCTTTGCTCCGCCTCTGCCACCGCCACTGCGCCCCCTTGCTCCCCGACGGTCATCTCACCATCCTGCTGATCGATGAAGACGGGAATATCCCGTATCGTTATGCTTGATGTGTACCCGGCAAACTTGGCCCGGCGCCCCTTGGCGCCTTGACTCTTTTGCCTCCTTTTCTTGTGTCAAGACAAGAAAAGGAGGGTGGGAGCATGCGTCCAAAGCGATCAAGTTTTATAGACCCATTTCCCTTCCAACCTCGAAAAGACCTGTAGCATTTTTCTCTGCCTCTTCGTCCTGTTTGTAGAAACATCAAACCCAGACAAACATGAGACGATACTACATCTTGCTGATCGGTACACTGGCCGCAGCATGTGCGACTTACGCACAAAAAAATGACCGGACGCGTGGTGGACACGCAAAACCAACCTATCGAGTTTGCCAACGTGGCGCTGTATGCGTTGCCCGACTCGGCGCTTGTGACGGGCACGATCACCGACGCACAGGGGATTTTTACGATAGAAGGCGGCATGACGAAGCGAGCCTTCCTGAAGATCTCCTTTGTGGGATACGAGACGCAGACGGTTGAGGCGCGGCCGGGTGTGACCGTCACGCTTAAGCCCGAATCCACGCAGTTAGCCGAGGTGACAGTACGGGCAAATCGGCCCGCTATCCGGCTGAAGAACGATGCGCTTGTGGCCTCGGTGCAAGGCTCCATGCTGAGCCAAGCGGGCACGGCGAACGATGTGCTGCGCCGGTTGCCCTCGCTGACAGCCGATAGCAAAGGCAACATCTCTGTTTTTCGGTAAGGGGAGGCCAAGATCTACATCAACCGCCGCGAGGTGCGCGACCTGTCGGAGTTAGATCAGCTGAACTCGGCCGACATACGTGACGTGGAGATCGTCCGCAATCACGGCGCACGCTACGAGGCTTCGGTGAAGGCGGTGATCCGCATCAACACGGTGCGGCATGCCGGAGATGGCTTCGGATTCGATGCACGGTCGAGCTGGTACGAGGGCGAAACGACCGACCTGCGCGAGCAGTTGAACGTGAATTGGCGCAAGAGCGGCTGGGACGTGTTCGGCACCGTCCTTTACGGCCGCAGGGGCGTACCTTATTGACAGTCGCATCACGCAGCAGACGCGCCTCGATACACTTTGGCAACAGGAGAATGCGCTTTACGCCACGGGTGTCGACCGGTGGATGCGCATCACGGCTGGCACCAATTGGGAGATCTCGCCTAAGCATTACGTCGGCCTCCGCTACACGCTTTCGCCAACCCTGCGCGACGACATCAACCACACGACTTTCAACAGCATGGTTCACGCCGACTCGGCCTTTTTACGACGAATGGCATAGCGACAATGCGCGCCGTACGACGAACGACCCTGCACACCGTCTCAATGCGTATTACAACGGGACGGTGGGCCGCTTGAGATCGACTTCAACGTCGACTTCTACACGAGTGGCAGCACGTCGCGCTCGCATGCCGTGGAGACGAGTCGCATGCAGGAAGACCGCGTGGTGAACTCGGAAAAATCGTGTGCGCAACCGGCTCGCAGCGTCGAAGCTGATCCTGTCGTACCCCGTCTTTGGCGGCGAACTGTCCGTCGGTGGCGAGTACGTCCGCACGCATCGCACGGACATGTACAGCAACCCCGAGCGCATTGTCCCGTCGTCTGATATGACTGCGGACGAATGGAACAGTAGCCTCTTTGCGGAGTATGCACGGGAGACGCCTATCGGGCAATTGGGCGTCGGGCTGCGCTATGAGCATGTTCGCTCCGATTACCTCAGCGACGGCCGACCGCTCGACGGCTTGAACCGCAGCTACAACCAATGCTTCCCCAACGTCTCGTTCGGTACGCGGGTGAAGGGCGTCGACCTGCAACTGGCTTACACGGCGAAGACGCAGCGCCCGTCGTATCGCCAATTAACAAGCAACGTGTATTACGCCAACCGCCTCACGTTGCAAACGGGTAACCCGCTGCTGAAGCCGACCCTAACGCACGATGTAAGCCTCACGGCTTCGTGGCGCATCGTGCAACTGACGGCAAGTTACCGGCAGGAACGCGACGCCGTGATTGATCGCACGGAGCGCAGCCGAATAGATCCGAAGGTGTCTCTCGTCACCTACACCAACCTCGATCGGCTGCCTTTGCTGACGGCTTTTGCTACCGTCACGCCGACGTTCGAGTGTGGACACCACAGCTCAGCGCGGGGTTTGTCAAGCAGTGGGCTGAGGTGGAGATTGACGGGAAGCCGGTGCGCTATGACAGGCCGATTTTTCCGCATCTCGCTGAACAACTCACTCCGGCTGCCGGCTGGCTACTCTTCACGCTCGACGTGCGTTACCGGAGCAAGGGCGACGAGCGCAATCTGTACCTGACGGATGATGTGGGTGGTCAATATGGGGCTGACGCGATCGTTCTTCAGCGATCGCCCTAAGCGTGATGCTGCGGGGGTGGGACGTGTTTCGCGGCGAAGGGGGTGGCGCCATTTACCGCTCTCCCCACATGGAGTTCTATCAGGTCGACCGCTACGACTCGCAGGAGTTCGAGTTTACCCTGCGCTACCGGTTCAACGCTGCTAAGAGTAAATACAAGGGCACAGGTGCGGGCACCGGTGAGTTAGAGCGGTTATGACCACCCCCGGCCGGTGGGGAGGAGGGGATTAAGGTCGGTATCAAATGATGCCGGCCTCTTTGAGTAGTTCGCGGATGATTTTTGTCAGAGATGGAAGACTGAGCAGACTTGTCGTAAAGGGCGAGGAAACAGATCGTGCCCTCGTGCATTCCGGTTAAGAGCTCGATGTGGATGATCACCCTTGCACCGCCCCGCTTACCGCTCTGCTTGGAAGTGATGGCAAGTCTGATTTTACGGATGCCGCCTCCTAAGTCTGCACCTTGCAATGGGTTTTCCAGTAGTTGCCCGGCCAGTAATCGGAGATCGTCGCGTAGAGAGTGATAGTGCTTGGCCTATCGTTTGACATCTCGATCAAACGAACGAATGGTTCGCAGCTTATAACTCATCAAGCAATTCGTCTAATGATCGGGTCTGTAGCTTACCCTCTTTCACATCTTTCCATTCCGAGAAAGCATGCCGTAAGCCGACAATAATCTCCTCGTCGTCCTGTCCGGCGTATTCCTTCTTTTTTTCACCTCACGGCCGATGCGGCGCAGGGCTTGAAGCGCTTGTTTCATCATCGTCTCATTGCCTTCCATTCTGTCCAGTTCACGTTGGATGGCTGCGCCCAATTCTATCGTTGTCATGATCGTCTTTTATTAATGGATTGATAGGGTACACCTCACTCATAGGCTCGCCATCCGCCCCAGCGCTTGCGCCAGTGTGACCTCGTCGGGGAAGGTGATGCCGCCGTGGCGGACGAAGTGGGCGATCTCTTCCGCCGTGTTGAGCACCGAGGCGAGGATGGGGTAGATCGGCTTCGAGCATGTCTGCATTTTTTTCGAGGATGACGTCCACCGCCGCAGTGATCTTTCCCAGACCGATGCTGCCGAAGATCACGGCGATGGCGTCTGTCTCCGGGAAGTGCTGGTCGGCATAGTCGATGGCCAGACCGAAGTCCGCCGCAGAGCCCGTGCCGAGGATGTCGATCGGGTTAGCCACCGACGCTCCCGGCAGCAAGCGCGCCTTCAGCTCGTCGGCCATCGCGCCACGGTAAGCCGGCACCTTCATGCCGCAACGCACGAGCGCGTCGGTCAGGATGACGCCGGCACCACCGGCGTGGGTGACGACCGCAAAGCTCCTCCCATGCGGTCGTGGTAGGGCGAAGGCACAAGCTACGGCGATCAGTTCCTCGCGGCTGTAGCACCGCACGATGCCCGCCCGACGGAAGAGCGACGCCACCTCCTCCTCGCTCGTCGGCCGCGCGCCCGTGTGCATGGCCGACGCCCGCATGCCGTCTGCCGTTGTCCCGCCCTTGATGGCCGCGATGCAGCACCCTTACGAACGAGCGATGCGGCGTGGCGCACGAGCTTCTCGGCGTCGCGGATGTCTTCGATGTAAAGCGCCTTGATGCGCGCATCGGTGGAGGGGTCGAAGTGCTCGTCCATATGCTCCAACACCTCCTCGATGCCCGTCTGCGCAGCGTTGCCCACCGACCAGAGCGAGTGGAACCGCAGCCCCTTCGTCAGGGCACACTCGATGATGAACAGCGCCACGCCGCCCGAGGCCGAGATGAGGTCGACGCCGCCGGGGCCGAGCGTGGGCACGGGCGAAGTGAAGACGGCATGGTGGTGCGGGTTGGCCAGCCCGATGCAGTTCGGGCCGATAAGCGCCACGCCGGCCGCGGTGCAGATGCGGCAGATCTCCCGCTCGATGGCCGCGCCCTCGGTCGACTCCTCGCTGAAGCCGGCTGAGATGATGATGATGGCGCGCGCACCTTTCTCCTCCACCAACACGCGCACGGCCTCCGTGCAGTGCGCTGCGGAGACAGCCAGCACGCCCAGTTCAATGCCCGTCGGGAGGTCGTTCACATTGCGCGTCACAGGGGTGCCCCTGGATCAGACGCTCCTTCGGGTTGACGATGTATAAGTCGCCCGTGAACGGGCCTTCGATCAAGTTTTTTTACTAACCGCCCGCCGGGCTTGTGTATGTGGTTCGAGCCGCCGATGACGGCGATTGATCGCGGGTTGATGAGTGCATGCGTAATCATTTGAATGGGATTTAATGGGTGATTGATGGCCGCAAAAATAGGAGCCTTATTATCTGCGGCGACCAGAAATAATGTATTTCGAGGCCATGCAAACCTGCGACGACCAGAAATAGTGTATTTCGAGGGTTGTAAATTCTGCGACGACCAGAAATAATGTATTTCGAGGGTTGTAAAATCTGCGACGCCCAGAAATAATGTATTTCGAGGGTTGTAAATTCTGCGACGACCAGAAATAATGTATTTCGAGGGTTGTAAATTTTGCGGCGGCCAGAAATAGTGTATTTCGGGCATTGTAAAATCTGCGGCGACCAGAAATAGTGTATTTCGAGGCGCTGCAAATCTGCGAGAGGCTGTCGAAGTGTTCGGCGAGATGACCTCGAGGATGAGGCCTTGAAGCTCGCATTTCCCCTGCCCAAAGTCTCTACAAAAAGACTCAAAAACCGTTTATCCATGCGCTTTCCACAGGAAATTGCACGTCTTTTGCAGCCCTCAAATGACAAGTGAGGGTGACAAAAAGCCCCTCGAAGATTCTATACACACGACTTACGTTTATGAAGTTACGATTCAAGTACACCCTGCCCGTCCTTGCCGCCGCGCTTAGCGTCAATGCGGCCCGGGCACAATTCAATGTGAAAGGAAACGTCGCCCTCGACAACGGCGACAAAGCCATCGGCGCCACGCTGCGCCTGCTCCGTTCGGGCGAAGTGGCCACGACCGACGCCGACGGAAACTTTACGCTCCACAGCAGTCACTCCACCGATCGACTCGTGGCGGCCTATATCGGCTTCCGTTCGGATACGATCGACGTCACCGCGGCCAACGCGAACGCGCTGGCCATCGTCCTCCGCGAGGAGGTGCAGCAGGTGAGCGAGGTGGTCGTCAAGGGCCGCGTGGCCAACACGCTCAAGTCGCGTATCGCCACGGTGCAGACCGAGAAGATCAACTACGAGGAGCTGACGCGTGCCGCCTGCTGCAACCTCTCGGAGAGCTTCGAGACGAACGCCTCGGTCGACGTCTCCCTACTCCGACGCGGCCACGGGCGCCAAGCAGATCCGCCTCTTAGGCCTGCCCGGCACGTATGTGCAAATGCTGACCGAGAATGTGCCCAACTTCCGCGGCGCCGCCTCGCTCTTCGGGCTGGACTATGTGCCAGCGCCGTGGATGGAGAGTATCCGGTGTCGAAGGGCAGCGCGTCGGTGCGCAACGGCTACGAGGTCGGTCACGGGGCAGATCAACGTGGAGTACAAGAAGCCCATGAAGGCGGCGCCCCTTACGCTTAACCTCTTCGCCTCCGACGCCGGCCGCATGGAGGGCAATGCCGACGCCGCCATCCGCCTCTCGAAGCACCTCTCCACGGGCCTCTTCGCCCACTATTCGCGCGACAAGCAGTCGCACGACGCCGACGGCGACGGCTTCCTCGATCTGCCGCTCACGGAGCAGTTCAACGTCTTCAACCGCTGGTTTTATAACCGCAAAAAAATTACGTCTCGCAGGTGGGCGTGAAGCTGATCCATGAGACGCGTGAGAACGGTCAGACGACGCATGCCACGCCGGCTCGCCCCGGCGATCCGCTGTATCGCATTGACATCCGTACGCTGCGCGGTGAGGTGTTCACGAAGAATGGTTACGTGCTCGACGACGAGGCCAACCGTAGCGTGGCTCTCATCTTGGCCGGGTCGTTTCACAAGCAGGACGCGACCTATGGCGCCATCCCCTACGACCTGCGCCAGTCGAACATCTACGCCAATCTGCTCTTCGACACCGACCTTGGCGTGAAGCACAAGATCAGCACCGGCCTCAGCCTGAATATGGATCGCACGGAGCAGACGTCGAACTATTTCGCCGACGATCCCGCCTTCCTTCGCCTGCGCACGGAGTGGACCGTTGGCGCCTTCGCCGAATACACGTGGAAGCCGATGCGTAACCTCGACATCATGGCCGGCCTGCGCGCCGATCGCCACAACGAATACGGCGCCTTTGTCACCCCGCGCCTGCACCTCCACTACACCCCCATCGAAGCCCCTCAGCGTGCGCGCCTCCGTGGGCAAGGGCTACCGCTCGGTGAACGTCTTTGTGGAGAACAACTTCCTCTTCGCCTCCAACCGCGTGCGCAACCTCAGCGTGGCGCCCGATCTGCGCATGGAGTCGGCATGGAACTGGGGCGCAAGCCTTACGGGTTACCTCCCCATCGCGGGGCAGGAGCTGACGCTCTCGGCGGAGTACTACCAGACGGATTTCCAGAATCAGGTGGTGGCTGACGTGATGACCGACGCCCACGGGGTGCGCTTCTACAACCTCGACGGCCGGGCCTATGCGCGTAACATCCAGCTCGAGGCGGCCTACACCTTCTTTAAGGCCCTCGACGTGCGCGCGGCTTGGCGCTGGACGGACGCGAAGGAGACCTACAACGGGCGCCTGATGGAGAAGCCGCTCACGAACCGCTACAAAGGCCTCCTCACGGTGGGCTACCGGACGCCTCGCTACGGCTGGCAGCTGGACGCCACGGCACAGTTCAACGGCGCCGGCTCGATGCCCACCCCCGACGCCGCACGCCCGCTCTGGGAGCCGACGTTCGACCCCTACACGATGCTCGGTGCGCAGGTGACGAAGCGCTTCAAAAAGATGTCCGTCTACCTCGGCGCCGAGAACCTACTCGACTTCAAGCAGGCTCACCCGATCGTCGCCTCGTCCGACCCACGGGGTAACGACTTCGACGCCACGATGGTCTGGGGGCCGGTGCACGGTCGGAAGATCTACGCGGGGCTGCGCTGGTCGCTCTAACCTCTCTTCATGGGGACTTTTTCCGCCGGCGGGTTAATCGGTTATCTTATTTTTTTGCCGGCGTCGCTCCCCTCGGGACAAGCATCGAACTCGCCCCTGCAATGACGACTTATAACTACCGCGCCACACCGGCGCATTCGATTATTCACCCTCAAAAACAAAAACTGAGTATGAAAGCAATTCAATCAATGATCGTTACCCCTGCTGATAATGGCAATGGGTGCAACCCACACGATGGCGCAGGATCAGAAGGCGCCTAAGAAAGACGAGCGCGTCACCTTCGCCGTCGAGATCGTGTGCAGCAGCTGCGTAAAGAATATCAAGAAGCAGTTCGCTTATGAGAAAGGTGTGAAGGACGTTCGCGTCAACCAGGCCAAGCAGCAAGTGACCGTCACCTACAACCCCACCAAGACGGACACCAAGCGCATGATCGCCGCCTTCAAAGAGATTGGCAAAGACGCCACCGTAGCCACTCCGCCCGAGGTGATCAATTGATGCCTCGTTGCGCAGATGTATGTATTCAAGCAGTCCTGTCGGTCTACACATGACCCGGCGGGACTGCTTGCCGTTTTTATCCACCCCTTAACCCCCATACGTATTCACGATGAAAGTCTCCCGCCTCCTTCACCTCCTATTGGTTGCGACGCTGCTTGCCCTGCCCACCTTATCCATGCTGGCCGACACTCCGAAGACGGCTGCTCCGACCGGCACCTTCAAAGCGTTTCCCGTAAGCGAAGATTTCACCCTCAACCCCTTCACCTACTTCCGTGGGGGCCTTCTTTTGGCCGCTGGCGACCGTGAGAAGAGCAACGCCATGACCATCGGTTGGGGCGCGATGGGCTGCCTCTGGGGACGGCCTACCGTCACCGTCTACGTGGCCGAAAAGCGCTACACGAAGGAGTTCATGGATCGCTCGCCCTACTTCACCGTCATGGCCTTTGCCGAGGGCGACAGCATCCTCCGCTACATGGGCCACCACAGCGGACGCGACGGCGACAAGGCCGCAGCGCTCGGCCTCCACACGCTTTACACTGAGAACGGCACGCCCTACTACGCCGAGGCCGACCTTGTCCCGGAGTGTCGCCTGCTCTACGCCGCGCCCTTCGACTCGGCCGCGTTCAAAGACGATGTGCCCCGCGAGCACTACGCCAAACGCGGCAAGGCTGGCCTCCACACGATGTACATAGGTGAAGTGGTCCGTGCCCTGCGCAAGGAGTGAGCGCTGACGGACGCGCCCTACAATAGGTCGAAACGATAAAAAGACGCCCCGTTATCCGAGATGATGACGGGGCGTCTTTGCGATGACATTCCTCGTCTCTCCTGAGGGAACGAGCGTCATGCGACACGACGGCGTCTCAACGGCCATTTTGGTCTCGTCATGCGACACGATGGCGTCTCAACGGCCATTTGGGTCTCGTCATGCGACACGACGGCGTCTCAATGGTCATTTTGGTCTCGTCATGCGACACGATGGCGTCTCAACGGCCATTTGGGTCTCGTCATGCGACATGACGGCGTCTCAACGGCCATTTTGGTCTCGTCATGCGACATGACGGTGCCTCAATGGCCATTTTGGTCTCGTCATGCGACATGACGGCGTCTCAAAAACAGCATTCTCTGACGTCGAACACACGTTTTTAGCTATCCCTTCTTGGCTTTTCGTTTGAAGTAATCGTATCGGATGATCGCGTCCGATACGGGCCAGACCTCCTTCAGCCGCTGGAGTGTCGGGGCGGCGACGGAGTCGGTCCCTACCGTAGACCGCGCCGTACGGATCGACAGCCACGGGCGGGCGCGTGGGGTCGGTGAGGCTACGGCCCATGCCGCGCCAGGCGTAGCGTCGCAGTCCGAGCAGTCGGAGCAGGGTGGGGTAGATGTCCACTTGCCCGCCGACCGCCTCCACGCGCATTCCCCGCGGTGCGTTCAGGACGATGAAGGGTACCATCGGCCGGTCAGCGACCAGACCGCGTCCGCCAGTGCTCTCGCACCACGCCCGACGCATCTCGCCGAGTCCCTCATGGTCGCCCGTGATCACAATAAGCGTGTTGTCATAAACGCCAGCCGTCCGGAGCCGGTCGACGAAGAGGCCGATGGCGCGATCGGTGTAGCGCGCCGTGGCCATGTAGTCGCGCATACGCTCGGGGTAGCGGTCGGAGAATCGCACCTCTCGCAGCCGCTCGGGCAGGGCGAAGGGGAAGTGGCCCGAGTAGGTGACGCATTGCAGGAGCATGTGCCGGCGCGCGTCCCAGACCTCGCCGCGAACGATTTTTTCGGCGATCTGACGCAGCAGGGAGACGTCGCCGATCTGTGGGCGGTACCTCGGGCCCACGGGTTCGTCGTTCACGAAGCTGGCCTTTGCGATCAGGCTGTCATAGCCCAGCGCCGGGTCGATGACCGCACGGTTCCACACCATCGGCTTGTCGCCCGTCAGCGCGTAGGCCCGCACCGCGTCGGCACCATACTCCGCGCGCATCGCTTCGGCCAGCGAAGGGTACGTTGTGTGTGGATACTTCAGGCTGTAGGCCCCGCTGGCGATCGGCAGCAGCCCCGCATTGATCATGAGTTGGGCGTCGATCGACCGTCCGCCCTTCGCTTGCGAGAGGATGTGCGGCGCGTAGATCGTCAGCGAGTCGCGCAGCAGGGCGTTGAGGCGCGGCGTCAGTTCCTGCCCCTCCACCGTGCGCTCCAAGACCCAGCTTTCGAGCGATTCGGCCGGGATGATGATGACGTGTTGGCGCACGACCGTGTCCGGCAGCAACGTATCGGCGTCGGCGGCCATGCGGACGGTGCGATCAGCCGTCATCCGGGCCTCGATCCGCTGCCCGACCTCCGGCGTGAACGTCTCCGCTCCGCGAATACAGTCGTAGTAGAATGTTCCAAAGACCGTGTACATCGGTGTCACGCACGTGTGGGTGTACGAGCCTTGCATCGACTCGTAGGCCGCGCGGAATCCACCCTTCACTAGGGTCAAAGTCAGCAGGGCGGCGGCCGTGACGGTCGTCGCGATGGTATAACGCCGCAGTAAGACCGATCGCCGGAGTCGCGAGGCTTGTCCCCGTCGGCGATAACGCAGTGCGGCGGCTACGACGGTCGATGCCGGGAAGAGGGCGTCGGTGATTTTAAAGCGACCCCCAAACGCTATCCGTAAAATCTCGGAGGTTGCCCACCAGCAGGTAGCTATCCGGCGGGATGGCGGTGTAGTAGGTGCGGAAATACATCAGATTGCAGACCAATAATACGTCCGTGAGGATCGCCACGACCCATGTCGTCCGCTCCATACGCCAGATCACGAGTGGCAGCAACAAAATCAGCGCGGCGAGCGTAGCGCTGAGGTATGTCTCGACCATTGAAAAGGGGCGGTAGGTGGAGGCGGCACACCAACAGACGTCAAACCACAAGAATTTGAACCACAACAGCCCAAACAACAACGCCGTACGGCGTCGTTCTGTCCGTTCGGACGGTGAGGCGAAGAGCGGCCTCCGGCTAACAAGCATATTTTTTTATTCCACATCGTTCAAATACGTCCGCTGCGCGGTGTCCGGGCAGGATCATCCTCTCATGTCGACAGGCGTTTGGGACGGCTGCAAAAGTACAAGGATCGCGCTCGGGGCCATACGGCGTATTTGCGGCGTGACAGGGGAAATAAGTTCAAAAGGATGGGGTACCGAGGCTTTGCACGGCCGTTTCCCGTTTCGTTTTGTCTAATACGTGGACGCTCCCGTCTAAGTTTTTGACAAGGACGATTGGCGTGCATTTCCGCAACTGATTGAAAACAATCTCCTTGCCCTTGGCGGCATAGTTTTGGCATGAATAAGTGCAAAACAAAAATCACGGAAATGATGTACAAGACATGGATCCTAAGCGGATGGCTTTTGCGTGGCGTTTGTCGGGACACGTGCCCGGGAGGCGAAGACATGGACGATGGACGACTGCATGCGTTACGCCGCGGAAAATAGCCTCAAGGTGCGCGCCGAGAAGCATCAAGACGATACGTATCGGGCGGAGTATCGCGCCGCCATGGCCGACTTCTTCCCGTCGGTGGGGATGCGGATTGGCGGGCAACTCAACTACGGGCGGTCGATCGACCCGCAAACGAACACATATAATAATGTCTCCACTTTTAATAATTCCTATCAGGCATACGCCTCGCTGCCGCTGTTCGACGGTGGACAGCTTGTGAACCGGGCTAAAGCGGCGGCGATCAACCGTCAGCTGGGTGCGCATGAGGTGCGTCGGGTGCAGAACGAGGCTGCGCTGGCGGTGATGGAGGCTTTTTCGAATGCGGTTTATTATGGCGGCACTGTGCGGCTGGCTATCGAAAAGTTGGGCGAGAGTCGGCAGACTTTGCACAAGACGCGCCGCATGGAGGAATTGGGCCTGAAGGGTGCCGCGGACGTAGCCCGGTGGAGGCGATTGTGGCGGCGGATGATTACAACCTGATCCACCAGCAGAATTTGTACGACGCGGCTGTAAGGACGTTAAAAGAGGCGATGAATTACCCGGCCGAAGATGCATTGATGATGGATACGTCCGTGATCGTATGGCGAGGAAATGCAACGACCATTTCGGCGGAAGAAATTTTTAGCCGCGCAGTGACAGATAACCCGACGATGTGCGCGGCGGAGTGTCGCAGGTTAGCAGCACAACATTTGTACCGTGTGGCGCGTGGTGCGATGTTTCCCCAGCTGACTTTTGAGGCGGGTATTTCGACGAATTACTTCCGCAACTTGGCCGACCCACAGACGACGGCTTTCAGCCGACAGTTCTTCGACAATAATCGCGGCGAATATTTGGCCGTGACGCTCAGCATACCCCTTTTCGACGGCTTGGCGAGGTACACGTCGGCCCGCAGGGCACGTAACGCGATGCGGGTGGCTGATGTGCAACGTGACGAGACGCTTCGCCAGCTGCGGACGGCTGTCGAGCAGGCTGTAGCGGATCGAGATGGGTTTCAAAAAGAGGTCGTGCAAATGGCGCGGAAGGTGGCCGCGGACTCGATGGCTTACCGCGTCACGCTACGTAAATATGAGGAAGGACTTTCGTCCGCAATCGATTTGCAAACAGCCGCGAATACGCTCATTGAAGCCCGCGCCAACTTGCTACAAAAACAACTCTCGTACGAAATTAAACGCCGCTTGGTGGCATACTATAATCAGGGGAACTAATTTATGAAAACGAAAAAAATGAACAGCCCCGGGCGCTTGAAAATGATTATCCCGAAAAAGTGCTTGACCCTTTTTAGGCGATTGGAATTTCGCTTTGCGCTTCTACGCGGACGAATTTTTAGGGAGCTTATTCGTGAAAACGAAAAATGAACAGCTCCGGGCGCTTGAAAATGATTATCCCGAAAAAAAGTGCTTGACCCTTTTTAGGCGGTTAGAATTTTTGTTTTGCGCTTCTCCACAGACGATTTTTTTAGGGAGTGCATTCGTGAAAACGAAAAAAATAAACAGCATCGGGAACTTGAAAATGATTATCCCGAAAAAGTGCTTGACCCTTTTGGGCGGTTGGAATTTCGTTTTGCGCTTCTCCACAGACGATTTTTTTGGAGCTAATCAGTGAAAACGAAAAAAATAAACAGCATCGGGAACTTGAAAATGATTATCCCGAAAAAAAGTGCTTGGCCATTTTGGACGGTTAGAATTTCGTTTTGCGCTTCTCCACAGACGATTTTTTTAGAGAGCTAATCGGTGAAAACGAAAAATGAACAGCGTCGGGCGCTTGAAAATGATTATCCCGAAAAAGTGCTTGACTGTTTTGGGCGGTTGGATTTTCGTTTTGCGCTTCTCCACAGACGATTTTCTGTTTTAGGTTTTTTTGAATTAAGGTTTTGATCATGGATATACTGTTGGAAAAAAAGAAAGGAATACGGAAGAAACACCTTCCATACATTGCGGGCGGGGCTGCTGTCGTTTTGCTGCTGTCGTGGATTGTGTTCGGAAATCATGCTGCAACGCTGCGCGTAGACGCCCGGAGCTTGAGCATCGGTGATGTAAAACGGGATCAGTTCAACGACTTTGTCCGCGTGGATGGACAAGTTCAGCCGATCACAATTGTGCAGCTGAGCCCCGAAGAAGGAGGAATTGTTCAGGAACTTGTGGTCGAGGAAGGCGCTCGTGTGCATCGTGGCGACGTCATTGTGCGACTGAGCAACGCTAATTTGGAGTTGCAGATCCTTAATGCGGAGGCGGAATTAGCTGAAAAAAACAAAATCTGCTTCGAAACACGCAAGTAACTATGGAACAAGACCGTTTGCGCAACAAAACCGAGGAGCTACAATTGGATCTTGCAACTACGCGGAGCCTTAGAAATTATCGGCAACAGGAAAAAGCTGTATAACGAGAAGCTCACCGCCCGGGAGGATTATGTGCAGGCAAAAGAAGACTACGAATTGGCGCGGCGGAAACATACGCTTATTAATGAACGGCTCCGTCAGGACTCACTTTATCGGTCTATCCAAATGGATCAGATGGAGGATAACCTCATGAATATGCGCCGCAATGTGCTGCTCATTCGCGAGCGGAAAAAAACAAGCTTGAAGTACGTTCCCAGATCGATGGCGAGCTGGGTTTGCTTGACGTGGTGCTTGGCCAGAACGTTCAACCGGGACAGAAAATAGGGCAGATAAACGACCTCTCTGATTACAAGGTTCAGGCATTGATCGATGAACATTACATCGATCGTGTCCGCGTTGGGTTACCGGCTACGTTCGATCGCCAGGGGACTCACTTCGCGCTGACGGTACGTAAGGTATATCCCGAGGTTCGTGACGGGAAGTTTAGGACGGATTTTGTGTTTACCGGCGAACGTCCGGATAACATTCGGAGTGGGCAGACGTATTACATCAATCTCGAACTCGGTCAGCCGACGGAGGCGGTGGTTATCCCGAAAGGAACCTTCTTCCAGAATACGGGTGGGAACTGGATCTTCGTTCTTGATCGGGACGGGAAAAAGGCGTATCGACGCCGCATAAAAGATCGGCCGGCAGAATCCTCAATACTATGAAGTTACCGAGGGTCTCGAACCGGGAGAAAAAAAGTGATCGTGTCGGGCTACGAGAGTTATAAAGACAGCGAGGTGCTGATCCCGGAAAAAGTGAACCGTAAAAAAACAGAGAGCCGAAAAACGGTGCTTCCGGTCTGCATGAAAAATTTTTAGCCCTCGTTTTTTGTCCTTCCGATAGGTTCGTATTTATTTTTTCGGTCTGAATTGGTTGTGCTGCTTTTACATGATCCTTTTTTTCCGTTCGTAGATTTTTCATTTTGAGTGTAACAATAGTTCCACGGTTCGGTCTGAATCATTTGTGCTGATTTACATGATCCTTTTTTTCCGCTCGTAGATTTTTCATTTTTGAGTTCAATAATAGTTCCACGGTTTGGTCTGAATTGGTTGTGCCGTTTTACATGATCCTTTTTTTCCGTTTGTAGATTTTTCATTTTTAGTTCAACAACAGTTCCACGGATTGGTCTGAATGGGTTGTTCCGTTTTACATGATCCTTTTTTTCAGTTTGTAGATTTTTCATTTTTTTAGTTCAACAATACCTCTATGATGACGAATTATTTCCTCTCGGCTTTTTCGTTCGCTGACTAAACGCGGGCGAAATCATGGCATGAAAAATCCTCTCGCTCGGTGTCGGGCTGGCGATGGGGCTGGTGCTGATTGCCAAGGTCTTTTTTTGAGCAGTCGTACGATACGTTCTATCCGGATGCAGACCGTATTTATCGCATGAATGAGATATATGTAATAAACGGAGAGCTCAAAAATCATGAACAGGTTAGTGGCGGTGTGGCCGTAGGTATGCGGCAGGATGTGGCGGGTGTGCAGCAAGCCACGCGTTGCACCTGGATCTATATCGGGAACGTGTACACCGACGACAAGAAAAAAATCTCGATAAATATGATCGCGGCGGACGACTCCTTTTTTTAATGTCCTCCCGAGGCCGATGCTGCAAGGCAACGCGGAGAAAATCCTTAGCGCGCCGAGGGGCGATCGGTTGATCATGGTCTCTAAAGCGTTGGCGGATAAGCTCGGGGGAGATGTCGTGGGAAAAATCCTCCGGGCGGAAAACTGGGGGGGAGAGGTGCTGACCATCGGCGGCGTGTTTGAGACGATCCCGGAAAACGCCACGCTCAAATATGACGCCGTGATTTCGATCGATCTGCTTCGCACGCCCGATTTTGACGGCACGATGAATTGGATCGGAAACGATCGATATATGGCTTTCGTCAAATTGCAGCCGGGCGTTTCGGCAGATAGCCTTTCCGACGCCATGCACGCTATGCAGGAAAAACATCAGGATCTGGAGCAGTTAAAAAAGGCCGGTGTGGAGCTGAGCTACTCCCTCACGCCCCTGAACGACCTTCACGACAGTCTGCCCGAAGTACGCCGGATGACGTGGCTGCTTCTTTTGCTTGCGTTTGCGCTTGTTTTTACGGCGGTCATGAATTATGTGCTGATCGTCGTCTCTTCCTTAGTGTCGAGAACGAAGGAAGTGGCTGTGCATAAATGTTATGGCGCCTCGGGACGCGATATTGTCCGAATGATCCTTTCCGAAACGTTCCTCCATTTGATCCTTTCACTGCTGCTTGCCGTCGCCCTCATTCTGGCTTTTTCGCGCGACGGTTGAAGAGCTGCTCGACGCCTCGCTGGGGGCACTCTTTACGACGCGCAGCCTTATTTTTTTGTTCGCCATTTGCCTCGTGGTCTTCCTCACGGCCGGATTATTGCCCGGTAGACTCTTCGCGCGGATCCCCGTGGCCGCCGCTTTCCGCCATTTTTTCGACCCATCGGCGCCGCTGGAAGCTCGCCCTGCTGGCGGTGCAATTCATGGCGGTCGGATTCCTCCTTTCGCTGCTCGTGGTGATTGCCCTGCAATACCGCCGCATGATCGACGACGATCCGGGATATCGCTACGAAAAACCTCGCCTATGTCAGTATGGGCGGGATAGACTCCACGCTGCGCCGCAAGCTGATCGATGAGGTGCAGAGGCTGCCCGAGCTGTCCGCCGTGTCTACATTTTATCAGCCATTTTTTTACCGGGACATCTGGCAACAATGTTTATCTGCCCAATGACAGCCGCGAGCTGTTCAACATAGCCGATCTCTACGAGTGTGGAAACGGATTTTTAGAAGCACTTGAAGTGCCCATCATCGCGGGAAAGAGCTTTACAGAAGATGTCGCATGGTCGCACGAAGTGATGGTCAGTCAGCGCTTTGTGGATAAGATGAAAGCGTTTGCAGATTGGAGGGATGGCGCTGTGGGCAAACAAATTTTAGTCACGGAACATAGTGGTGCAAACAACGACGAGCCTTTTTACGATCTGTGGCGTCTATGATGACATTCGGATCGGAACGATTCAAGAGGAAGACGAGCGTCCTTCGATTCTGTTTTTATAGTTCTGATCCGGAAGAATCGAACTATTTGCTTCTGAAGTTCCACCACATGACGCCCGAAGCCATGCAACACGTTCGGCAGGAGCTTCAAAAGTTGATGCCCGACCGTGAAGTGGAGCTGTGCGATTGGCGCGCGGAGATGGCCGCCCGTTATGCTGATACGCAGCGCTTCCGCAATGCCGTCATGATCGGTGTTGTGATTACGCTGCTCATCTCCCTCGTCGGATTAATGGGTTATACAGGTGACGAGATCAATCGCCGGCGCAAGGAAATCGCTGTTCGCAAAATCAACGGGGCCACCCTGGGCGAAGTATTGCATCTTTTTGAACGAGACATCATTCGCATTGCGGCGCCCGCCCTTGTTGTAGGTTGTGGCGCAGCCGCCTACGTCGCCACTTTATGGCAAACAGGATTCAGCGAGAAAATTTCGCTCGCGTGGTACCTCTTTGCCCTTTCCGGGCTCCTTCTCCTGTGCCTCATCGTCGTTGTTGTTGCGCTGCATGTGCGACGCGCGGCGGCGGAAAATCCCGTGAAGAGTATCAAGAGCGAATAATGGGAGACATTTATATCGCAGCGCATCTGCGGCGTTGCCTTCGACACTCGGTGTTCGGTCATGTACTTCAGTACACTCCCTCCACCTCGGTCTTGGACGCCTTGCATCTGCACCACGCTATAAAGTCTCCCCCATTACGCTATCCATCTCCTTTGCATATTGCATTTATAGAAGTAAAAAAACGAACTCGTAAAAATGAAAGACGTATTTCCGATGAAAGTTATCACCCATACCGTTACGCATCAGAGAAAAAAAGACGGACATCGATACACGTACCATCATGTATCAAGCAAACTTCGCCGGCCGACGCGTAGAATCAAAAAAATGTACCCAGCAAAATTTCCCACCTCAGACATAGAAACCATCATGTATCAGGCAAACTTCGCCGGCGGCCGCAGCCGCCTTGATCTTCTTTGCCTTCTTTTTCTTCCATCAAGGGAAGAAAAAGAAGAAACAAGAGAGAATAAAGCAATCGATAGATAGTGGCGCCGAATGGCATAATCTCCACATGGATAGCGTAAGGATAGAAACGAAGAAACAAGACAGAATTTTTTTGCCCCTCCGGGGTCATGCGGTGGGGCGTATGCAATACGCCCCTACAACCTGCCGGCAGGAGACGTTGTTTCCAATAAATTCTCGGGAAGAAAGGACAGAAACGAAGATGCAGGAACAAAAAAAATCGTCCGTTAGGCAGTAGGGGCGTATTGCATACGCCCCACACGGATCGCGTAAGGACAGAAACGAAGATACAGGAGAGAATTTTTTTGCCCCCTCCGGGGTCATTCGGTTGGGCGTATGCTTTTGCGCCCTACAACCTACCGACAGGAGACGTTGTCTCCAATAAATTCTCAGGAAGAAAGGACAGAAACGAAGATTCAGGAACAAAAATCATCCGTTAGGCAGTAGGGGCGTATTGCATACGCCCCACACGGATCGCGTAGGGATAGAAACGAAGAAACAAGACAGAATTTTTTTGCCCCCTACGGGGTCATGCGGTGGGGCGTATGCAATACGCCCCTACAACCCTGCCGGCAGGAGAGCATGTTTCAAATAATTCTTTTTGGCAGGAAGAGATGAACAGAAGATTCAGGAACAAAAAAATCATCCGTTAGGCAGTAGGGGCGTATTGCATACGCCCCACACGGATCGCGTAGGGATAGAAACGAAGGAACAAGACAGAATTTTTTTGCCCCCTACGGGGGTCATGCGGTGGGGCGTATGCAATACGCCCCTACAACCCTGCCGGCAGGAGAGCATGTTTCAAATAATTCTTTTTGGCAGGAAGAGATGAACAGAAGATACAGGATCAAAAATCGTCCGTTAGGCAGTAGGGGCGTATTGCATGCGCCCTACACGGATTGCGTAAGGACAGAAACGAAGATGCAAGACAGAATTTTTTTGCCCCCTTCGGGGTCATTCGGTTGGGCGTATGCTTTTGCGCCCTACAACCTACCGGCAGGAGACGTTGTTTCCAATAAATTCTCGAGAAGAAAGGACAGAAACGAAGATGCAGGATCAAAAAAACGTCCGTTAGGCAGTAGGGGCGTATTGCATACGCCCCCATACATCCCGAAAGGGATGAAACGAAGATGCAGGACAGAATTTTTTTGCCCCCTTCGGGGTCATTCGGTGGGGCGTATGCGATACGCCCCTACAACCTGCCGGCAGGAGGCGTTGTTTCCAATAAATTCTCGGGAAGAAAGGATAGAAACAAAGATACAGGAACAAAAAAATCGTCCGTTAGGCAGTAGGGGCGTATCGAATACGCCCCCAAACATCCCGGAAGGGATGAAAAGAAGATGCAGGGAAGAATTTTTTTGCCCCCTACGGGGTCATTCGGTGGGGCGTATGCGATACGCCCCTACAACCTGCCGGCAGGAGACGTTGTTTCAATAAATTCTCGGGAAGAAAGGACAGAAACAAAGATGCAGAAACAAAAAAATCATCCGTTAGGCAGTAGGGCGCAAAAGCATACGCCCCACACGGATCGCGTAAGGACAGAAACGAAGATGCAAGAGAGAATAAAGCAATCGATAGATAGTGGCGCCGAATGGCATACGCCCTTTATGCGCCAAGGAGAGAGAGACGCCGTTTGGCGAGATACTTTTTTGGATCAGAGAGCGTGTGTTGCCATTTGGCGAGACAGGCACTTGGAGGAGAAATCTTCACACGCAATGCTTCAAATGAGGATTTCCGGAGAAAATAGCAAGCCGCATAAATCTTCTTTTAGTTGCTCTATCAGAGCAATTAAGAGACATTTTTGCGGCTTAATTGCTTCAGCCGAGCAACTAAGAGACATTTTTACGGCTTAATTGCTCTGTTGAAGCAACTAAGAGACATTTCTGCGGCTTAATTGCTTCAGCCGAGCAACTAAATAAGATTCATGCGATTTAATATTTTTTTAGGCCGAGCAAGAGGCAAAACCGTTTTTACAGGAGACCTTTTTCGAAATCGAAAATGTGTGTTGCCGTTTGGCATGAGTCCCATAGGGGCGAAAAGAATCATGCTGCACTTTTGCAACACCCTTTCTCGAGATCGAAAAAAACGTACTCTCATTTTCACCGATAACAAATAGACATTCATTTTTATAACACGCAAAACATCATGATCAAAGTAGAGAATCTGACAAAGTATTTTTGAGACCGAAGAGATCCAAACCATCGCCCTGAATAAGGTCTCGTTAGAAGTGGCGGACGGAGAATTTGTGGCTATTATGGGCCCGTCAGGCTGCGGCAAGTCCACCTTGCTCAATATTTTTAGGCCTGCTGGACAACCCGACCGATGGTAACTATTATTTAGACGGCCGCGAAGTGGGACACCTCCGCGAAAAGGAACGCACCGAAGTGCGCAAAGGGCAGATAGGCTTCGTGTTCCAAAGTTTCAATCTGATCGATGAGCTGAATGTTTTTTTGAGAACGTAGAATTACCCCTGACGTATCTCGGCATCAAAGCATCGGAGCGAAAGGAACGCGTGCAGAACATCTTGAAGCGAATGAGCATCAGTCATCGAGGGCGACATTTTTCCGCAGCAGCTTTCCGGCGGTCAGCAGCAACGCGTGGCAATTGCCGGGGCCGTTGTTGCGAATCCAAAATTGATCCCGGCGGACGAGCCGACAGGAAATTTGGACTCAAAAAAATGGCTTGGAAGTGATCCGCCTCCTTAACGACCTGCATGACGAAGGCACGACGATCGTCATGGTGACCCACTCGCAGCATGATGCGGGCTTTGCGAATCGCATCATCAATCTTTTCGACGGACAAATTGTGAATACAACGCGTTTGTAAGGATTATTGAGAGGTTATTCCTCGTTGAATGGTTGAGGGCTCATATTTTTTTGGAGCGTTTGGAGGCGTGCAGGGTGGCATGCGTTCAAACGGTTCAAAAAAATAGACAGCCTCTGAATCCCCTGAAATCGGCTCGCCTCGGTGAGCCTAAACTTTAGAACAGAAAATATGCATACGATATACAGAAATCTCCTGAGCGTTTTTCGCCGATTCAAGATGGCGACCCTTTTTAATTTATGCGGGTTGGCGGTGGCCTTTGCGGCCTTCATGACGATCCTCATGCAAGTGGAATATGACTATACTTTTGATCATTTTGACCCGAACCATTCGCGCATATTCCGTGTGGAGTTTGTGCATAAAGAGGGCGGAGTGCAAGCAATCCTGAGTAGGCCCATGATTGAAACGCTCATTGCTTCATCACCTCATATTCAGGCGGGAACGTATCAAAAACATGGATTATGATTTTTGTTTTTTTCCATAGAAAATGGTGCTGACAAAAAGAAATTTCGTGAACTGTATGAAACCGTTTCTCCGGGATTTACCGACGTCTTCCACTTTGATTTTGTAGAAGGCTCGCCAGATGTCTTGAAGACTCCCGATCAAGTGATGATCCCCGAGAGTATGGCCCGCAAGATATTTGGCCAGGAATCAGCAGTCGGGAAAAAGCTCATCAACCCATATCTCACGCTGACGGTAGGTGCGGTGTATCGCGACTTCCCCGATAACACGCTGGTGAGTAACGTGATTTATCACGCCATCTCAGAGCAAGAGAATAAAACGAACTGGGGCAATTGGAACTACACCGCCTTTATTCGGGTGGACGACGCGGCCAACCTCCCGACCATTGAAGAGAACTTCAAAAAGCATTTTTACGAATGTCTTGAAGGAACAATTCGGAGCGGAAGGTGTCGCGGAGTGGGAAGCGGTAGGCGCCGACCCTACGTTTTACTCCCCTGCCGGATGTGCACTTCGTTTCTGGTGTGCAGTTTGACAGCATGCCGAAAGCCAACGCCCAAAGCCCCTGCATGTGTTGACGGCCATCGCATTCGTCGTGCTCCTGATCGCGGGAATAAATTTCACCAACTTCAGCATCGCACTCACGCCCATGCGCATTCGAAGCATCAACACGCAGAAAGTACTCGGGAGTTCGGTCGGGAATATCCGCCGCGCTTTGGTGGCAGAGTCTATTTTGATCAGTTTGGCCGCATACATTTTGGCGGTAGGGCTTGTTGCGCTCTTTGCGCGTAGCCCGCTTTCTGCATTAGTCACTACCGACCTCGGAATTTTATCGCACAAAGTCGTTGTAGGAGCAACGGCGTTCATTGCTTTATGCACCGGACTTGCAGCAGGCCTTTATCCGGCTTTTTATATGACGTCTTTTCCGCCCGCACTCATTCTGAAAGGCAGTTTTGGCCTATCCACACGCGGACGGGCCTTGCGCAACGCCCTGATTGGTGTGCAATACTTTGCATCCTTCGCGCTCATCATCGGGGCGGGGTGTATGTATTTGCAAAATCACTTTATGCAGCACGCGCCGCTGGGTTACGAACGTGATCAGATCATTATTGCCGAGCTGAGTGATGAGGGCCGATTGCATCCGGAGACTTTTATGAACAAAATGAAGTCGTACGCAGATGTTTCAGGCATTACGCGCTCCGAACAAATCCTATCCAGCGCGGATTCATACATGACTTGGGGCCGGGATTATCGCGGCAAACAGATAGATTACGTAGTCATCCCCGTGGAAGCTTCGTTCCTCGATGTTTTGGGCATTTCGGTCAGCGAGGGGCGAACGTTCCGAACGGAAGATGCCCTTACACGGCATGGGGCATATGTATTTAATGAACGCGCGAAGCAAGAATATGGGCTGGAATTAGGCACGATGATCGACAGCACCCAAATCGTCGGCTTTATGCCAGACGTGAAGTTTGCATCGTTCCGTAATGCGGTCGAGCCGATGGCATTCTATGTGTGGGGAAAGGAAAATTGGGGAAACAACTCCCGCTACGTTTATATCCGCATGAAAGCGGGCACAGATATGCGTGCTGCGATGGAGCATGTACAATCTGCGCTGAAAGAATTGGATCCGGACTATCCGTTCAACGTCTTTTTCTTCGATAAAGTCCTCCAGCAACTCTACGAGAAGGAGCGCGCCGTCGGTTCACTCATCACGCTGTTCAGCGCGATAGCCATTTTCATCTCGATGGTAGGCGTGTTCGGCCTCGTGGTCTTCGACAGCGAGTATAAAAAGAAGGAGATCGGCATCCGGAAGGTTTTTTGGCTCGTCTACAAGGCAGATTCTGGCTCGTTTTAATCGCACTTATTTCAAGATTGTGATCGTGTGCTTCGTCGTGGCCGCCCCCGTCGCCTATTATGGCGTGTCGCAATGGCTCACGAACTTCGCCTACCGCGCGCCGATCCGCTGGTGGATCTTCGCACTCGCTTTTATCGCCGTGGCAGCGATCACGTTTTTTTCACGGTAACGTTTCAGAACTGGCGCGCCGCCAATGCCAATCCGGTAGACAGCCTCAAGAGCGAATAAAAAGGTATAGCGAAACGGTAGGAACGAAAAGTGCACCCTGCCGAGGGCCGAGCAGTTTGCCGGGTACTTTTTTTCGAGCGCATGATTGTCTCTTGCAAATTGGCACGAGCCTCTCTGTTTCGTTTGAAGTACCCGGACAATCTTCCCGGCCTCTCTTTGTCTCCTTTAAGGTATCCGACAAACTTGGCAGGCATCCCTGATGCCTTGATTTTTCTTTTGCCTCCTTTTCTTTCATCAAGGAAAGGCCCTCTGCCGAGGGCAGGGAAGTTTGCCGGGTACTTTTTTTCGAGTGCATGATTGTCTCTTGCAACTTGGCATATAGCCCTTCTTTCTCGCAAAAGAGTCCCTTCTTTTCTTCTCTTGATAGAAGAAAAGAAAGCAAAAGAAGATCAAGGCGGCTTCGGCCGCCGGCGAAGTTTGACCGGATACATGCAACTTAGCACGAGCCTCTCTATTTCGTTTGAAGTACCCGGCAAACTTGGCAGGCATCCCTGATGCCTTGATTTTCTTTGCCTCCTTTTCTTTCATCAAGGAAAGGCCCTCTGCCGAGGGCAGGGAAGTTTGCCGGGTACTTTTTTTCGAGTGCATGATTGTCTCCTGCAACTTGACAGAGGTCTCTTCTTTCTCACGAAAAGCGTCCCTTCTTTTCTTCTCTTGATAGAAGAAAAGAAGGCAAAAAGAAGATCAAGGCGGCTGCGGCCGCCAACGAAGTTTGGCCGGATACATGCAACCTGACACGAGCCTCTTTGTCGCCTTTAAGGTACCCGGCTAACTTGGCCCGGCAACCCATTGTTACGTTTAAGGTACCCGGCTAACTTGGCCGGCATCCCCGATGCCTTGATTTTTCTTTTGTCTCCTTTTTCTTTCATCAAGGAAAGAAAAAGGAGAAAGAGATGGTTCCATTTTTTTCGCATCAAGAAAAGAAAAGGAGAAAGAGAAGCCTTCATTTTTGCGCATCAAGGAAAAGCCTCAAATCGAGAGCCGAGCAGTTAGCCGGGTACTTTTTTTCGAGTGCATGATTGTCTCCTGCAACTTGACAGAGGTCTCTTCTTTCTCGCAAAAGAGACCCTTCTTTTCTTCTCTTGATAGAAGAAAAGAAGGCAAAAAGAAGATCAAGGCGGCTTCGGCCGCCAACGAATTTTGGCCGGATACATGCAACTTGGCAAGAACCTCTTTGTTGCGTTTGAAGTACCCGGCCAACTTGGCCGGCAACCCTTTGTTACGTTTAAGGTACCCGGCTAACTTGGCAGGCATCCCCGATGCCTTGATTTTCTTTGCCTCCTTTTCTTTCATCAAGGAAAGGCCCTCTGCCGAGGGCAGGGAAGTTTTCCGGGTACTTTTTTCGGACGCATTATTATCTCCCGCAACTTGGCAGAGGTCTCTTCTTTCTCACAAAAAGCGTCCCTTCTTTTTCTTCTCTTGATAGAAGAAAAGAAAGCAAAAGAAGATCAAGGCGGCTTCGGCCGCCAACGAAGTATGGCCGGATACATGCAATTTGGCAGAGGTCTATTTGTTGCGTTTAAGGTACCCGGACAACTTGGCAGGCATCCCTGATGCCTTGATTTTCTTTGCCTCCTTTTCTTTCATCAAGGAAAGAAAAGGAGAAAGAGGACCTCCATTTTTTTCGCATCAAGAAAAAAACCTCAAATCGAGAGCAGAACAGTTTGCCGGGTACTTTTTTTCGAGTGCATGATTGTCTCCCTGCAACTTGACAGAGGTCTCTTCTTTCTCACTAAAAGCGTCCCTTCTTTTCTTCTCTTGATAGAAGAAAAAGAAAGCGAAAAGAAGATCAAGGCGGCTTCGGCCGCCAACGAATTTTGACCGGATACATGCAACTTAGCACGAGCCTCTTTTGTCGCCTTTTAAGGTACCCGGACAACTTGGCAGGCATCCCTGATGCCTTGATTTTTTTGTCTCCTTTTTCTTTCATCAAGGAAAGAAAAGGAGAAAGAAGAGCTATCATTTCTCACATCAAGAAAAAAAGCCCCCAATCGAGAGCGGAGCAGTTTGCCGAGTACTTTTTTCGAGTGCATGATTATCTCCTGCAACTTGGCAGAGGGTCTCTTCTTTCTCACAAAAGCGTCCCTTCTTTTTCTTCTCTTGATAGAAGAAAAAGAAAGCAAAAGAAGATCAAGGCGGCTTCGGCCGCCAACGAAGTATGGCCGGATACATGCAACTTAGCATGAAGAAGATCGGTGCGAAAGATGTCTACATGACGGAATCTTCAGACTACAACGGCCGCAATTTTTTTCCTACAATCTAATCTACGTATTGTGGAACTTCCTCCTGACAATGGGCATTCACATAGTCGACGGCCGCGATTTCACCGAGGCAGATGCGCGCAGTGACCGGCCAGCCTTTATTTTTCAACGATCACGCTCGGCGCAGTCTGCAGATGTCCGTCGGTTCTTTCAAATATTGGCGTGACAACTTGGGCGACCTTGTCGGCTTCACAGGCGACTTGCATATTGCTTTGCTGCGACAAGAATCGACCAACATATGCCTTGCTGCCAGTCCGCTCGGTTCCCGTCTGTTTGTTTCTTACATCCGCCTAAAGTCCGGCACCGACGTTCGCGCCGCTACAGCACACATCCGAAAGACCGTAGCCGCCATCGATCCCTCTTTTTCCGATCGACATCACCTTCTACGACACAATTTACGACGAGCTTTATCACCGCGAAACGACACTACGCACGCTCATCACATTTTTTTGGTCTGCTGGCCGTGTTACTGTCTCTCGTCGGCGTATTTGGCCTCGTGGTGTTTGACAGTGAGTACCGTCGGAAGGAGATCGGCCTCCGCAAAGTTTTCGGATCGTCTACCGGACAAATTCTTATCCTATTCAATCGCACTTATCTGCGTATTGTCGCTATCTGCTTTGTCGTAGCCTCACCCGTGGCTTATTACGGTGTAACAAAATGGCTCGAACATTTCGCCTACCGTACCCCGATTCGTTGGTGGGTATTTGCGATAGCGTTTGTGGACGTCTCGGCCATCACTTTTATCACCGTAACATTCCAGAATTGGCGCTCGGCTAATGCTAATCCGGTGAACAGTCTAAAAAAATGAATGAGGACAGCGGGAAAGGGAGCTGTGCCTCCGCACAGGCCTCAATTGACTGTTAAATCACTCATTTTCAAATTGCAGGTAGAGGGTTCGCATACGATGCCTTCCTCTCGAATTGTACGCATGCCCCTCTTTCCTGAGATTTTTTTCTCGAGAAATTTTGCGTGAAAGCTTTGCGCGTTTGAAAAAGCCATTATCTTTGCAGCGCAATCAGGGAAACGAAGAGACGTTCAAAAAGAGATTGCTCCCAATATGGTGTGGTAGTTCAGCTGGTTAGAATACCTGCCTGTCACGCAGGGGGTCGCGGGTTCGAGTCCCGTCCATACCGCAGCAAACGTTGATAATCAACAACTTGCACAGTTCACACCCGGTTTTACACCCAAAAAAAGGTAAAGCCGGGTGTTTTGCTTTTATGCGCTTGGAATAAGCTGCCTAATGAGTTGGAATTTTACCGCCTCACACCGCGGCTTTGCTTGCGAGGGATGCCCATATCCTCACGCAACCGATCCATGCGTTGCCTGAACCATCGGACGAAATCCACGCCGTCAAGAAGCAGCGTGAAGTGTTCGTCGGTTTCCTTTTCATGGCCGAAGGCGACGGATGTGTTCTCTGCCGGGAACTTGCAATTGAACTCATCGGAATAGAGCGTCCCGGACACTTTGAGCGGTTTCAGCCCGCACAGTTTCCGACAGAGTTCTTCGGAGAAGTGCATCGTCTTCCGACAGAAATCAACGAGCGGCAGCAACTTCTCCACCTGAGGGAAGTAGCGTTTCACCTTTTCGATGTATTCAACCAGTTGCGAACGTTCTTCTCGATGTGCTTGCTCCATCTGACGGAAATGTTGTTCACGCTGTTGGGCCTGACTTTCGAGGGATTCAATCTGCTTTTTCAATGCCTCGTTCTCCTTCTCGAGAGCCTTGACTTTGCCGCCGCCGAAGAGTGAACCAATGCTGTCTGTGATCTGGGTGGCAGCCGTTACGGCTGATCCCTTCAGGCGTTCGACCCGAACTTCTCTTTTCACATGTCGGAGCGCTTCATCTGAGACGGCCTTGTCGGCCTGCAGCTGAGTGATGTCTTCTTGCAGTTCATGGCTTTGCTTCTTCAGGTCGCGATAGTATTGCTGAGTGGAGATGTGCCGAGCCTCCGAGCCGTCGATACCTCGCTGTAGCCCGTGGTGGCTCATGGCTTTGGCGTATCCGTCTTGGTAGGATTTGAGCCTCCCGCGGGTCATGATGTCGTCAGCACATAAGCGGGGTGTGTCGGCCGATTTCTTGCGATAATGCCTCTTGACTTGATCCTCTTTTTTTCGGCATGTACGTGCCTCCCGGACAATTGGGACGAGGGTGGCGTGGATATGTGGTGTTTTTCTCATCCATGTGCAGGTGAGCCGAGACGATGTTTTTCCCGCCCGAAGGTGTCGAAGAGGTATTGGAGGCTGTCGGTGCACCAAGCGTCGAGTTGTCCTGCAGCTTCGATGCGTGCCATATCCTCGGGCGATCCTGAGAGGTTGATACGGATGGCCCGCACCTGATTGTTGCCGATTTTTTTCGTTTCAGTCCGGCATGCTCCAAGCGATGTTGGATGGCGGCCGTGCGATCCTTCACTCCTTCGGGATATTCGATGAGTGTCCGATTGAGGTGCGTGCGACTTTCGTCAGCATTCTTCGGATGCGACGTCCGCTCGATGTGTGCGGTCATGGCGCTGTCCGAGCCGCGTGCTTTTTTTCCCCATAAAAACAAAAAGAATTAGGATTTAAGAGCCTGTCAATGAGTGAATACTGATTGCTCTACTCACCCAAAGGGAACGAATAAGAAACGAGCGAGGTGCGTCTGCTTTCGTTACTTTGCAGTAGTCATAAGACATCTCATTTCTCGCCCGCAAAGGACGCCAAAAATCTTCGACAAACGTCACAGCAAAAGCTTCGAATCCTTCGGAAGCCCCGCAACGGTAAGAAAGCCTACCCTTCGATGACTGCGTAGCTTCCTTTTCCGAAATGCTATCGATGGCGAAGGGCATTTCCTCGCGTTCATATCAGACTTGACAAGTGCCTGACGAATGATCACTTATCAGAAAGTTTTTTTCCTCTCTGCAAGTTTCATAGGATACGAGAAGCGAGAATCTGGGGAAAGCGAAGTATTTCTTCTATTAAAGAGTTTGATTTGCAAAAAAAGAGATCTTTTTGGGAGTAAAATATCAAGAATTACAGGAAATAGCTTTCATATTACAACTATACGTGCTACATTTGTGTCGAATATTCAACAGGCCATTTATATGAAAAACTATAGAGGATACTCCACCAGACCAGTCAGGGCGCCCTTAGGATCCGCACCCCGGAGGCGCAGTGAGATAAATCGATCCGGAAGCGGAGCTTGTGATTAACGGAAAACATGATAAGAAATGAAGACGAAGTTCATTTTATGGATTAGCGCACTCTTTCTGTTATTGTGGATGGGAGCAGGATGCGGAAAAAGAGAAAAAAATATCTTGTTCATGCGAATGTGCAGAAGAAAAGATTCCAATCATAACGCTCAAGGATGAAACGGCCCATATCAGAATTTCGGAAGATGATATCACTATAGTATTAGATGATAAGGAGATTATTCCTGAACATTACCTCATCCCACGAGGTTGTCATATTCCGGAGAGGTACAGGAAAGATGGAATATCTATTGTTATAAGCGGAGAGGTTTTTCGATTGCAGTGAATACATTAAGCCGGAAATAAAACGGGCTTCGGCTTACTTTGTTAAATTATCCACCATAAAAAAAGAAATGATCATGAAGAAAATAATTATCCTCATATCTGCGTTAGCACTATGGGTTAGTGGCTATTCGCAACGAACATGTGGTTCCGAGCTGAATATGGAATATATTCGTCAGACTGATCCCGTGAGATACAGAAGAATAATCGCTTGGGAGAGCGCAGTACAACAAAAATCTGCGCAGTTCAATGAAATACTCCTCTGCCAACAAAATTATCATACCTGTCGTTGTGCATGTGGTATGTTGTGCATGTGGTATATAGTAGCACATCACAGAATATCAGCAATGCTCAGATTCATTCTCAAATACAGGTGCTGAATGAAGATTTCCAAAGAAGGAACGCAGACAAGGAGAAAAACGCCACCAGCATTTTTCAAATGTTGCTGGAAGCGCAAATATTGAATTCAGATTAGCTAAAGTAGACCCCAATGGAAATCCTACAGATGGTATAATACGAACCCGAACTTCGGTGGCTGTTTTCACTCAAGATGACAACAATGTGAAATCCTCCAGTACTGGTGGATCTGATGCGTGGAATACAAGACGTTACTTGAATATTTGGGTGTGTAATCTAAAGGCTCCTATCATAGGATATGCTCAATTCCCGTTCAATTTTTGAAACAAGCCCCAACACTGATGGTGTGGTGATTGATTACAAATATTTTTGGAAGAGATGGCAGCGCCATGTCTCCTTATAATAAAGGTAGGACTACAACGCATGAAGTAGGACACTGGTTAGATTTACGCCATATTTGGGGTGATATAGTGGGTTGTTCCGGCACGGATTATGTTTCAGATACACCTGATCAAGAGGATAAAACCTTAGGGTGCCCCTCATTCCCCAAGACTGATCATTGCACCCAAGTATCACCCGGAGTTATGTTCATGAATTACATGGACTATACGAATGATGCATGCCTGAATATGTTTACAAAGGGGCAAGTAGAACGTATGTTGGCATTATTCAATTCTCAGAATGGTATCAGAAAAAGAAATGTTGTTATATGCCGATGCGCTGACAACCCCTATTCTCGCTATCTCTGGCCCCACTGTTGTTTGTAGCCGGGGACATATACCATCCAAGATCTTCCGTCCGGAACTTCCATACAATGGAGCACAAGCAATGGAAACTTGCAATTGATTTTCGGGACAAGGGGACCACAACAGCCGTATTTTTCAAAAAAAGGAGCAAGGGACAATGTGCAATTAGAGCCCAAGTAATCATCAATGGAAATACGATTAATACAGAAAAAAACAGGTATTTGGGTTGGAGAGCCGGATATTTGGGGTATTGATGGATATGAATCGTTGCCTGCTCCGAGGCTGAATATTATAGAGCGCATGTTTCCGGTAATACAAGTTGTATTTGGGAGTGTAATGACAAAACGTGGTGTGAAATAACCCCTTTCCAAACAAGTGCAGTATTTGATTTTAAGAGAGCGGGCACTTATATCATATCCGCAACCGGTGTGAACGATTGTGGGCGTTCAAATACGGTGTACTATACTGTAAGAGTATATAATCGCCGCACATTCTCTCTTTTTCCCCAACCCCTGCCACAGATGCAGTGACACTCAAACTAACGGAAGGGGGCGATGGCATTTTGTCTCCCCAAGGTCAAGGCTCTTTGGCTACAAGGGGCGTTACAAATACGTATGAGATTCAGCTTTGGAATGGGCTGACGATGTTGAAATCGTTCAAGACGAATCAGCCGACTTTTCCAGATTCCGATCGCGGGACTTCCGGCAGGGCTGTATTTCGTGCGTGTGATCAAAGACGGACAGACCTATACCGAGAAGTTGATCAAGAATTAGCGTTGGAGGCTCACTGTGTAAAAAGCAGTGTGCAAGCGAACTGTTATCGGGCAGGTCGAAGGGATGAAAGTCCTTTGGCCTGCCTGATTTTCGTATGGACGAACGGTATCGCCCCTTCACTTCCCTTTCATTGCCCTCTTAGCTTTGGATCGGCTTTGATACAAGTGTCTCATTTTTTGGGGGGCGAACGGGTGTTTTCTTGGGTCGATTCATGGAGTTGTTTTTTTCGTATAAGATCTGGTGGCGACTTTGGAGCCGAACCGCCGCGGAGTGAAGGCTCCGGGGGCAAGGCGTTTTGTAGCACAAAACGGTTTTTTTGTGGCACAAAAACACACCTTGCCGGGCCCCAGAATAGGAGGTGCTCAGTACCCTGAACACTTGCACTCAATACATGCAAGTGTTCGGGAGGGCATTGCACGCTAAGCGTGCATGTGTTCAGAGCTTTCGCCATTGTTCGATGTTGTCCTTGTACCCGTCGAGATGCTCCCGAAGCACGCGCTCGACATAGCCCGAGATGCTGGCGCCTCGCAGACCAATTCGGCGGACAACGAAGTCTAATCTCTGCTGAGTCTCGTCAGAGACGTAGACCGCCTTGCGGTGACTGATGCGCGCGGGTTGGAGGTACGTCTCGAAATGCGGCCAAATCCTCCTTGTGGCTCTTGGCCTTTCGAGGAGCCGCAGCAGGTGGAGAGGGGGGAGCGGAGAGAGCGGGCGCAACAACTTCCGCCGGAGGAGGATCAAGTGTGCTTCTTGTCGCCTCGATCTCTACGGGCGGATCGAAAAAGGGCGACTCTTCTACCTTCGCCTCCGCTTCCATTTCCGCCTTGCGCTTTGCTTCGGCATAGCCGCCAATACCGCCGCCCATCGCTTCCAGTTTGGCGGCCAATCTGGCGCGCCGTAGTTCTTCTATCGTCATACCGATGGCTTTTGAATGGGGTTATAATGTCGGTCGAGCATCGCTTGCAGGTCGCTCTGTTTGTAGAGGATCTTGCCACCGATTTTTGTAGAAGGCCAAGAGGCCGCGGCTGCGGTACTCCTGCAGCGTGCGGGTGCTGAGTTTGAGCCGCTCGCAGACCTCCTCGCCGGTGAGATAAACCTCCCCAGCGAGCGTGGGACGCGCTGAGGCGCAATAGCGCTCCAGCTTCTTCAATACGCCCTCCATGAGCTGGACAAACAGCTGCATTTGAGGGCTTTCTTCTGTAATGATTGCATGCTCTGCCATCGTTCATTCAGCTTTTTGAATTCAGTAATTCGGCGATGTCGTCGGCTTTGTAGTAGCACTTATGACCGACCATGGAGAAGGGATTTTGCCCGTATCTCTCAAGGTCTGCAGGGTGCGAGGGCTGATGTTCAGCCGGCGGCATACGGCGTCGTTGTCGAGCCATTCGTCGGCCTCGGGCGGGTTGCCAATAAGCCGCTCGATGCGGTGGATAAATTCGGCAAAAAGCGGAGCGGTGTCGCTCCCAAGCTTTGCCATCTACAAGGATGATTTGCATGGTGTTTCGATAAGTATGAGGTTGCGTAATTGGATTGAAGCAAGCCAGTGCGACTGCCCGCGCTTGCTGTTTCTTTTTGGCAGCAAAAAGTCGGCGAAAGGACTCGCTGCGCCATGGATTGATGGAACACTGAGGATAAGAAGGGAAAACGCTGGAAACAGGTGGGCTTAATCGTGAGAAATTCTCCGGCAGGCGGCCTGCCAACATCGCTGGAGTGTTCGATGACTCTGGCAGGCGGCCCTGCCAACATCACCAGAGTGTCCGATAGTCCCGGCAGGGCGGCCTGCCAACATCACCAAAGTGTCCGATAGTCCCGGCAGGGCGGCCTGCCAACGTCACCGGAGTGTCGGGACCACTTTGGCAGGCCGCCCTGCCAGCGTCATTCTTGATCGTGCGTCCTCTTTCTCGGCGGACAAACTCGCAAGGCACGGCGTAGCCTCTGCGTCTGCTCGCTGCCCATTAGCGGGCGCATCTCTTGGGCGATCTTTTGCTTGCTCACCTTGGCATATAACTCCGTGGTGGAGATAAAACGATGCCCCAACATCCGACTCACCGTCTCGATGGGCAGGCCGTTTTCTAAGCAGATGGTAGTCGCGAAGGTGTGCCGCGCGGTGTGCGAACTGGCCTCGGTATGCGGCGAGCAACCGGCCTTGACGAGCAGCTCGCGGACCTTTCGATTGAAGTGGCTGTTCACGGGAAACTCCCGAAACCATAGCCCCTCAGTACGACCCCTGCCCCACGTAGGCGAGTATCTCTTCGGCGATGGGAAGCAGGGGCACGATGCTGCCGTTCTGCGTCTTGGTGCGGCAGATGGAGAGGTATCGGCGCCCGTCGCCGAGCGTGTAGACGTCTTCCATGCGGAGCTTCTTGAGGTCGGAGAATGCTAGGCCGGTAAAAGCAGCCCAAGAGGAAGATCAGCCGGACGTGGTTGTCCACGGAGCGATGCGGGCGATAAGCCAAGAGCCGTTGCAGGTCTTCGGCACTGAGGGCGTTGCGTTCGTAGGCCGGCGTCTCGATGTCGATCAGGTCAAACGGATCCTCTCGAAGCCCCGCCTCTAACATCGCCCGCCGGAAGGCTTGGCGCAGACGCCTCAGGTAGACGGCCACCGAACTCATCTTATAGCCCAAGTCGCGTAGCATGTAGAGGCGATAGGCCTCTATCAGCGCCTTATCCACCTCGTGGGGCAAACAGCGCCGCAGCCCGCGCGTGTCAAGGAAGCGGACGAAGCTCTTGTAGCTGTCTCGAAAGCCCCGCGCTGTGGCCTTGCTTTTATGGGCCGCATTCTCCTCACAAAGAGCCGAGTAAATGTCGGCGAACGTCTGCCGCGGCTTGTCCTGAAGCAGGTATTGCTCCTTGAGGTATTCGGCCGTGATGTATCGCTCCTCCCGGAGCGTGCGCTCATAGAGTGCATTCAATCGTTGCTCGATGGCACTCAGCGCATGATTGACACCCTGCGCCACCGCGGATGTGGGGCCCACTCTCCCTTTTTTTCGCCAGCCAATCATCGGGCGAGGTCTGTTGCCGGGTGGAGAAAGAGGCTGTCCGGCCATTGCACGAGATGCGACAGCGAACGAGGCACAGCCCTTCGCCGCTCGGCTTGCTTCGGTCGATGTAGAAGAGGATCGAGAAGGTACTTTTCATTGGGTTTGTGGGGGATTAATTGGTTAGATGATAATGGGCGATCGCCGGGAGAATGCGCGTGACGTCCTTAAAAAAATGCGCTCCGGAGAAGTCTCGGCATAGACCTGCGTCGTCTTGATCTTACTATGCCCTAACATCTTGGACACGCTCTCGATCGACACCCCTTCGGCAAGGGTCATTTGCGAGGCGAAGGTGTGGCGGGCCATGTGGAAGGTCAGCCGTTTCGGGATGTGGCAAAGCGCAGCGATCTTCTTGAGATGGATATTGACGGTGTCGCAGCCGGGGATGGGTAGGAGGTAGCCCCAGGGGCGGCTCGTGGCGGAAGGCGCGCGTGTGGATGCCCCTATACCGCTCGATGATCGCTGATGCTTCGGGCAGCAGGGGGATGTGGCACATCCGGCCCGTCTTTACGCGCGGCTTGCGGATCCAAGTCATTCCGCCCTCCTCGATCAGATGTTCCGCCGTCAAGTGGTAAATGTCCGTGTAAGAGAGGCCCGTGAAGCACGAAAAGAGGAACATATCTCGAGAGACGATCTCGTAACTCCCCAGCTGCGAGTCGTCCAAATCGATGATGCGCCGCAGCTCTTCTTTGGTGATGTAGCGCGGTGTGCCAACGTCCCATCGGATGGAGTAACCCATGAAAGGATAGGTGTCGATGACACGCCTTTTTGTACAAGTCCTTGAGGAGCGACGCCAGCACGGTAAGATAGCCGGCGGTGGTGTTGAGCTTGAAGGCTTTCTCCTGCGCGAAGTAGGCCTTGAGATCCTCGATAAAGGCCTTGTCCGCCTTGTGTGCTGGGAAGTCGCTCACTCGGTAGCGATGCCGAAGGAAGGCTGCGAGATGCCCCCGAAAAACCCGAAGGAACTTGTACCTGCGTTCGCTTCGATCCACCCCCACCCGCTCCCGAAAGCGAGCAAGGTATTCCTCCAAATGATAGAGCAAGCCTTGGCTGTCGCTCCGAAGTCCGAAGACGACGGCTTTGACCTCCTCGGCGGTTACAGCCTCGCCTTGCTTCTTCCGCAAGTCCTCATAGGCTCTGCAGACGCTGACCTGTAGGCTGTCCAGCTCGGCGTTTACGGCCACCGCCTCGGCGCTTTTTCCCGACGAGCCTGTGCTTACGGCTGTCCCAAAGCGACGGTGAGCAGGCGGTCTTACAACTGAATTGTACCATCGTTCGCCCCACACTGAGGCGCGCCATAATCGGGCTTTTTGCCCGCCTTGCTCTTTTGTGCCCCGTTTGAGGTAAAAGAGCAGCTTCAACGTTTTTTTCTTTCATCGTTTTGTTGCTTACAAAGTGAAACCTTAAAAAGAGATACTTGTCGCTACGCAAAACACTGAATGCAAGAGAAAAAAAGACTCGGTTTAGTTACCTCATTTTGCGTTCTCTTGCCGAAAGGCAAAAAGGGGAACGATTAGGTAACTGAACTCCCTCTTTGAAGCTCCTTTTTTTGCCTTTTTCCCTCTGGTGCAAGCCTCGGCAGGATGCGGCAAAAGTCGCTACCCATCAGCCCTCTCGCCCTTTCTTGCTTTCCCTTGCTCCCGACTCCCATACTTCCATGTGAAAAACTACGTAACCCATGATCTTGGGGGCTTATTCTTTCATGATAATCTTTGAGGTAACGGGGAGGCGGGGAGTCCAGAGGGGCAACCCTTTCTGGCTTATTGGGCGATTTTTAGCGGACACGAAGTGTAGCGTGAAGAAAATCCCCTAATAAGCTACGGCCTTTTCCTCCCTTCGGAAAAATGTCCGCCTTGGCCGCAGTGCTTCTCTGTTTCGTGCTCCGATTCGTGTCGAGGTCTTTTTTTGTCAGTGTGTATCGCATCCTTGCAATGCTCCGTCGAACACTTCGACGGCTTGTCGCAGGTTTGCAACAGCTCGTCGAACACTTCGACAGCTTGTCGCAGGTTTGTAACAGCCCGTTGAACACTTCGACGGCTTGTCGCAGGTTTGCAACAGCTCGTCGAACACTTCGACAGCTTGTCGCAGGTTTGCAACAGCCCATCGAACACTTCGACGGCTTGTCGCAAGTCCCGCAAGCATTCCGCAACTACTTATCGTCAGATCCTTCGTGGTCTTATCGGCCGATCCTGCACGTGAGATTTTTGTGCAACCTCTGCATTGCGATTGATCAAATAGTCATTCAGATCCTTGCATCCACTGTAGATCTGCGATACGTCGCTGATTCGCCGCCCAAGCGTCTGCTTGAGTTGCTGCAAGGCATCCGTACCCGCACGGTCATTATCGAGATAGCATTGGATATCGGCGTAGTTAGCCAACAGCGGGAGCGCCTTGGTGAGATGAGAAACAGAGTTGAGGATCAGACAATCAGGGGCGATCCACCTTTGCAAAGTTGAGCTGCCCCTGTCGTTGCAAAGTGAGAAAGGACAGATAGTCCATAAATCCCTCGAATAGACAACAGACGTGGCTGGGTGATTCCGTCCTCCGAATATGGGATATGTCTTTCGGAGCAATTGCGCCTTTGAAGTATTTGTTTTCGCACCTCCCAACCTCCAGATCGGTTGGGGAAGGCGATGGCGAAGTAGGATCTCCCATTGTGCATGAATCGCACTTCGCGGCATGCGCTTTTTGCCACCGAAAGGTCTATTCCCCTTTCGCTGAAATAGGCAAATAGGGCAGGAGAGGTGAGCGGTATGATCGTTGTCTTCTTGTCGCCTTCGTCGTAAGAGGATGGCTGGCCAAAAGAGAAAGACGCTGGGTGCACTTGCGGTGCCTGCTCTGCGATACGTTTCAAGAGATGGGACACGTCGCTCGAAGTGTAGAGTTTTCCGGCCAGTGCGATGAGATTTCCACCTTCGCCGAGGGCGAAATCATACCAGAGATTGCGCTCGGCATTTACTTTGAAAGAAGGTACTTGCTCGTCTCGAAATGGTGACTTGTACCAAAGATTATGTCCTTGTCGCCTTACGGGATCGTGTCCCAGACTGTGCAGGTAGTCTGCGATGCTTATCTGTTTGGCTTCGTCGATAGTCATAGTGCGTAAAGTGTGTCGTCTGATTGTTTTTTTCTTTTCGCCTGCACCTCTCTTTATATACGGTGCGGCTTATATCCACTTTACTTTACAACCGTATATATAGGGTACGGAAGCAAAGTAAAGTGAGCATCGAGGGTGCTTCGAATCACTTTGCTTTACTCCTTATATATAGGCACCTTGGAGTAAAGTAAAGCGATCGCGAAGTTCGGATTTCAATAATGGAAATCGGGCAGGAAGCTGTATTTCTTGCCCCTGCTTCTGTTCGATCATTCGCTTATTCTTCAGTGTGGTAATCAGGCTGACCACCTTGTTTCCACTGAGCGAAACACCGACTGAGGTATAGGCCTCCCGTAGCGCGTCTGCCAATTCCCTGATAGCCGTATGCTTCTTTCTTCGCAAAAAGCCGCTTCTAATGCCTTGCGATGTTGTGCTTCGGTGATGTCACGATAGGCATCGAACTTTTTCCCGTTTTTGGTCGGCTGGAATCCTTCTTCTTGAAATGATAAGTGCCCCCGTGCGTTCTCATCCCCCTTGTTTTTGATGCAGGATGGTGTGAATGTGTATCTGCCTCTCGTCCGTCCATGTCATCAACAGGGAGATGACGTGCGTCGATTCGCTGGGGCTATTGATGTCGTAGACCATATCTCGGATGCCGTCGATGACGACTAAACCGATGTGGTCTGTGCGATAGATGGCCTGCTTGACGATTTCGATACGTTCCTCCGGGGTGTATTTGCGTAAGGCAAGAAACTCAAGGTACTCGTGGTTCTGATTGGTCGGCAATCCAGCCATGCGTAGAATGCGCCGTGCGACTTTCAGGCAGTGGTAAGGGCTTTGCTCGGTGTCCACATAAAGGATCTTCCGTTTGTTGGGAGGAAGTTCGGCTGCATATCGCAGTACAGTCCCATTCTTCAATGCAGCCGCCACAATGGCCGAAACATTGAACGTCTTTTTGCTCTTAGCCTTACCGATCGAGGTGCTGAAATTGCCCAACGTCCCGATGACGGATCCTTGTACTTTCAGCATTTCGGGCGCTTTCTCGTAGGTGGCCGAAAGATCAAGCCGTGAGGATTGCCAAAGGACTACGGCCTTTTCAGGTGAAAGGCCTTTTCTGTCTCTGTATTCCATAGTGCATCCTGTTTTTTTACCGACGTCCTCCAGTTTTTCGTCCAGCCAATTCAAGCGCCAAGTCTGCATCCACGATAATCTTACGTCCGATTTGCGTGATGGCCCGATCAATCTTGCCACTCTTTTTTTGGTGCGATTGGCTGTAGGGAGACTACAGCCGAAGAGGCGAGCAATGCCGGCTATGCCATAGACAAAGTGTTTTTTTGCTCTTTGGTGGCTGTTGTCACTGTGTTCGTATTGTTGGACTGGTAGTCATGACGAGCTAGAAAGAGCAATTCCTCGCCGGTCATCTGCCATACAGGCTTCCCCAGAAGTTCTTCTAAAATCATACTATTTGCGGTTTGGAAATGAGTAAATCTGCCCTTGCGCATAGGGCTTTTTGCTCAGTACTGATGCCGCAAAAAGTGTAGGCGGATGTGCCGTCTATGAACGGTTGAACATGAAGCGGGAACTACCGGGAAGTATCGGGAAATCATAGCCTGTCATCATGACAGGAAACACCTACTCTTTTACACAAAAGGAGCCTCTTGAGCTATCATCGCCCAAGAGGCTCTCTTCTCCCTTTTCGTTACTCATAACCGAAAGGGAGCTGTTCTATGTTGTCAGATAGGGGATCCCTTTTGCTCACCGTCCACTTACAATTGATTGAATCGGCTCATTGCGTCGGCCTTGATATTGTCAGCAATGTCGATGTAGGGTTTCATGGCCTTATAGTCGCTGTGTCCCGTCCATTTCATTACCACCTGTGCCGGGATACCGAGTGCTAGCGCATTGCAGATAAAGGTGCGTCTCCCGGCATGGGTGCCGAGCAGCGCATATTTGGGTGTGACGATGTCGATGCGCTTGCTCCCTTTGTAGAAGGTCTCTCTTACCGGGTCGTTGATTTCCGCCAGCTCTCCTAGCTCTTTCAAATACACATTCATCTTTTTGGTTACTGATCACCGGCAGCGCCTTGTGATCTTCAAAATGTATATCCTTATACTTTTCAAGTATCGCTTTGCTGTGATTGTTCAGCTCGATAATCAAGCTGTCAGCCGTTTTAACGGTGGTAATTTCTATATGGCTAGGTTTGACATCGCTCCGCTTCAGGTTGCACACGTCCGAATGACGTAGGCCGCTGAAGCAACAGAAGAGAAAGACATCGCGCACACGTTCCAAATACTGCTTGTTGTGCGGTATTTCTACCGTTTTTCAGTTTGTTGAGTTCATCGTTAGTGAGAAAAATGACTTTCTTGGGCGCGCTTTTTCAACTTGGGATTGAAGTCTTCATAGGCCGTGTTATGGCAATATCCCTTCTTGGTGCACCAGCGTAGGAACCATTTTTAGATAATCCATCTGCTTATTTATTGTGCTATTGCGCATATCCTTTTTTCTGAAGGAAGTCCATATAATCATTCAAGTAACTTTCGGTGAATGACTTAAGGGATAGTCCTTCGTCAAACTCTCTCAAATGATTCTTGACGGCATTGAACTTCTCATAAGTCGCATGAGTCCAATTGTTCAGCTTTCCACATTCCGCGACGAACCTCTCGAATGCTTTCCAAAAAAATCGAGAGTTGGTTCTTCTTTCTCTGTTTCCTTCACCTCGTTGGATGATCTCTTTATTCTTTCATTAAATGCACACTTTATCTGTTCTATAGTTGGCATAAGATCATGCACTTCGTACTCCTTGAAGATGTTCTGTATTTCCGTGTACTGTCTTAGAAGATCTGTGTTGATCTCACCGGCGCTTTGCTTCAGCTTGTTGGTGCATCCGTTCTTCACCTTTTGCTTGTCTAAGTCCCATTTGGCTACATCAATGCGATAGCCTGTCGTGAATTCTATCCGTTGGCCTGCAAACACTACACGCATACGAATGGGGACATTCTCCACAACTGGCACTCCGTTTTTTTCTTACGGCCTTCCAAAGCGAAAATGATATTTCTCTTGATATTCATAGTTCAGTAAGCATTTGAAATTGCACCCAAAACTACACCCAAAAAAATCGAGATAGCATGAGACAGTTTATAATACTGACTGATAATATAAGTCTCTGATTTTCTATTATTTGCTGTGATTCTGATGTGAGATGAAACGTTATGAAATCGGACATCAGAGTCCCGTCCATACCGCCATAAGTACTCTGAAAAAGGCATTCAGAGACCCTTTAGGGAAAAACGTAAGTGCCATAACTTGAATGAGTTATGGCACTTTTTCTTTTGTGCCTACCTATCATTCCAGAGCACGTATTGAAGCGGCCGAAACGCCCAAAATGCTCCCCAACAGCTACAATTTGGCTACAACATTTTCGGCCAAATGAAAATTGTAGCCAAGAGTCCGTAGAGAGCACGCCGGGAGCACTCATACACAGCTGTTATTCAGCCACCTATGTAGAACTTTGCAAGCGTGATCGAAGAGAAGAAGTTTACGCCAAAACACCTGTATCCGGCTACAATCGGCAGAGGTCTTGGCTACACTTCTTCTCGAAGATCATGGCTACAGCTAAAAACAGTCATGTGTATGAAGACCATATTCAGAACCGCTTTCTATCTCAGAAGCAACTACGTGAACAAAGACGGGAAGGTACCCGTCATGCTGAGGATCTATCTCAACAACGAGCGACTCTCACTCGGCTCTACCGGCATTGCCATCCTGCGCTCTCAATGGGATAGCAAGAAAGAGCGTGTGAAAGGCAGAAGTACGGAAGCGCTCAGCCTCAATCTTGAATTGGACAACATCCAAAACGGATTGCAAAACATCTTCAGGAGAATGGAGCTGGGCGACTACCTATCCTTGGAACGCATCAAAATGGAGTTCCTCGGGAAGAAAGAAGACATCGGTACGATCATGGAGCTTTTCGAAAGGCATATTACCGATGTCAAGAAGCAGGTCGGTGTGTCGGTTTCCTCCGCGACATTGCAGAAGTACAACGTGTGCAAAAAAAGCATTTCACGGCCTTCCTGAAAAGCAAATACAGCCGCACCGACTTGAAGCTCTCCGAGCTGACCTACGTGGTGCTCCACGACTTCGACCTTTACCTTCGGACAACCGTCGGGCAAGCGCACAACACGGCCACTAAGACGCTGAAGACGTTCAAGACGATTATCCTCTTCGGGGGAAAGCTCGGCATTCTCCACCATGATCCTTTCGTCAATCTCCGCTTCCACATGGAGCCAGTAGATAGAGGCTTTCTGACGGACGAAGAGATCCTTCGAGTAGCCAACAAGGATTTGGGTATCCAGCGACTGGAGTTGGTGCGGGACATCTTCATCTTTTTCCTGCTTCACCGGACTGGCTTACATCGACGTGTCCAACCTCACGCCAGACCACATCGTGACGATGGACGACAAGCAGTGGATCATGACCAAGCGACAGAAAACGAGCGTGGAAACCAACGTGCTGCTTCTCGACATCCCGAGAGCAATCATCGCGAAGTACAGCCACAAGACGTATCGAGATGGTAAGCTCTTTCCCGTCCTGACGAATCAGAAGACCAATTCGTACCTCAAGGAGATCGCGGACCTCTGCGGGATCAAGAAGAAGCTGACGTTCCACCTCGCTCGCCACACCTTTGCCACCATGTCGCTAAGCAAAGGCGTCCCCATTGAATCTGTTTCCAAGATGTTAGGCCATACGAACATCCGCACGACGCAGATCTACGCCCGCATCACGAACAAGAAGATCGAACACGACATGGAGCAACTGTCCGAGAAGCTCGGCAAGTTCAACTCTGCGATGGGGATCTGATACAATAGCCAAGTCACATCAAAAAAACAGAAACACGATATGAAAAACAACAAACAAGAAGGAGTTCTCCTATTACCGCCTGCGATTAGAGTCCTATTTGAAAGATTATCACCCCGAACGGCTGGCCGACGAGGAGTTTATCCGTGCCCGATCGGACGCCGCGGCGCAGGCCTATGAAGACGCCTTTCGGCAAGGCTATCCTGTTCTCGAAGCCGGGTATATCGCTACGGAAGTCCTCTTCGCAGGACTGCATTTTTTTCGCCGTATTACATGCTCGAACAGATTATCGAGAACGAGTTCGCCAACGTGGTTCCGCCTGAACGTGCCGCGGATTTTTGCGCTGCGGCTGTTGCAGAGCGACACCATCCGCGAGACCATCGAGAAGTATGAGCCGGGCGACGACTTCGACGGCAGTTCGAGTACGACCAGCTCTACACCGAGCTGACCGGTGTCATCGTCGAACTGCTCGAGGCGGACGGCGTGAAGGTGCTCCCGTAGCCTCCGCCCCTTCTGCATCCCGTTTTTTTCATTCGGCCGTGGCATCGCGCTGCGGCCGATTTTTCTGACTCCGATACCTGCATACCCAATTCCGAGGATCTTCCCTCTATGAGTTTCCCTGCTTCCACTTTTTTTGTTCGCGGCTCGGAGCCGATGTCGGTTTCCTTGTCTTCGGGCAAAGGACGGCAGCCGTCAAGGGGCGTCAAGGCCGAACGCTTCCAATGCGTTCGCCACCGATAAAATCTTCCTGCTTCGCAGCGTATTTTTATCGGCGTAGAGCCTTGTCTTTTTCCCCTCATCGTCTGCCCTTTGTGGCCCTCGAAACGAACCCGACATACTCCGAGCTTTGAACGCAAAAAAAATGTCAGCACGATGAAAACGGAAAGATCTTATCACCCCCAAAACAGGTTTGAAACGAAACGACGCCTCCTCTCATTACCGCATAAAAATCGTTTGGATCGTCGTCTATGTTGTGGCGTTGAAAGCCATAGGCACTTCGGAAGAATTGACTGCTATCTTGACGCTCCTTGGGTGCGACATGAAGTCGCATAGATAATTGTTGAAATGATACTTATGGGTATCAGCTTTAACCCGCTGTTCCGTCAGCGGTAGCCTACCGACCAATGCACCTTAACGTTGTATTAAGCGGTCGGGACAAAGTACACTTTCGTAAGACAAGACAGAACCGTGAGGGAAAGTCAAGCACGGTTAGTATCATACCGTAGAGTGGCGAGGCTGGATAGTATGGTTAGCGTAAGCGAACTGTCAGTAAACTTCGTAACGTCACGAAAGAGTGTAAGATACTGGTACACTCTCCCCAAAAGGGAAGCGGTCGGTTAATCCTCTCCAAGGTAGGATTACACGGATATAAGCACCGCCGGAGGATGAGACAGAACCCTAACCTATCCGTTAGTTATCTATGTGGAACATGGTAAGTCTGTATATCTCCCGTCATGTCAAAATGACGGGAGAGCTGACAGCAATGGAAGCCGAACGGTGTGCAGGTATAAGACAGCAGAAAAAAAGCGAATGCCGTTCTGTAATGGAGCGGATACGGATTGAGCCGATATCACGGGTTGATTTGGCTAACATCATCCGATACGAAAGTGGGCAGACTTTCTGTGATGACACTCGGTAGGCAAACAAACCGAATGTCATCAAATGGTGATTCTTTACAATAAACTTTTAGAACTTTCAAAAGAAGGAATGCAAATGAACGAAAACAAAACATCGTGTGCACCTACTGACAATCGGCTGACACTTTGGGACAGCATAGACTGGACTCAAGGCGGAGTTGGCTGTCAGAAAGCTACAAGCGCGTATTGTAAAGGCTCAGAAGGAAGGCAGAACGGGCAAGGTGAAAGCCTTGCAGTGGACGCTGACCCATTCTTTTTTTACGCAAAAGCCTTAGCCGTAAAGAGAGTTACTTCCAACGGAGGTGGCAACACCCCCGGGGTGGACATGGAAACATGAGAGAAACCCGAAGCAAAAACACAAGCGATAAGCGAACTCAAACGCAGAGGCTATCAGCCGAAGCCATTGAGAAGAGTCCACATCAAAAAGAGCAATGGCAGACTGCGTCCGTTGGGAATACCGACAATGAAAGACAGAGCCATGCAAGCACTCTACCTTATGGCATTGGAACCAGTAGCAGAGACTACTGGCGATACTCGTTCATATGGATTCCGCAAGGAACGCCGCTGTATGGATGCTGTTCAGCAATGTCATAACATTCTCCGGAAAGGCTATTCTCCCGAATGGATTCTGGAGGGTGACATAAAGGGGTGCTTCGACCATATCAGCCATGAATGGCTGCTTGCCAACATCCCTATGGATAAGGCAATGCTCCGTAAGTGGCTGAAATGCGGCTATATCTTCAACAAACAGATGTTCCCGACAGAGGAGGGAACACCACAAGGTGGCATTATCTCTCCCACGCTAGCCAATATGACATTGGACGGATTGCAGAAAGTCCTTGCAGAGAAATATAAACGAGTTAGAATCAAAGGCAAGTTATATTCGCCAATGGTGAATCTTGTCCGCTACGCTGATGACTTTATAATTACCTGCGAGAACCGTGAAACACTTGAAAAGGAAATAAAGCCATTGGTAGCCGACTTTATGTCTGAAAGAGGTCTGACCTTATCGGAAGAAAAGACGGTGATAACCAATATTCGTGACGGTTTCGATTTTCTCGGTTTTAATATCCGCAAATACGGCAATGAAATATTGACCAAGCCTACCAAGAAAGCCGAAAAACGCTTTATGGAGAATATCCGTAAGGTAATAAAAGGCAACAAGGGGTGCAGGCAGGAGTCCTTAATCAGAATGTTGAATGCTAAAATCCGAGGATAGGGAGCTTACTATCAGCATGGCGCAACGCGTGATTCCTTTCACAGAGTTGACCATCAGATATTCCTCTCCCTATGGCAATGGGCTAAACGTCGCCACTCCAAGAAAGGGAAGCGATGGATTAAAGACCGCTATTGGCATAATATCCGAGGTAACAGCTGGACTTTTGCTGCCAAGTTCAAGAAATCAAATGGAAAGGAAGACCAACTCACAATGTTGACTTTGGCTTCCTCATTCCCTTTTCTGGAATATACGCAGATAAAAAGGGGATATGAATCCGTTTGACGTGGACTGTCGTTTATACTTCAACCAAATAATGAAGTCGAAAAATGCTTGTTTCACTGAAAGGACGTAAGTCTTTGCTTTACCTATGGGAAAAGCAAGGAAGAAAAATGTCCAATATACGGTGAGCCGATAGACACGCACAAGGCATGGAATGTGATGCCTACCGTCCAAAAATGGGCGAAAGTGCAATCTATTGGTTCATGACAAATGTTTCAAATTATCCCACAAATCCAATGACAACAACAAGTAATTAATATGAGCCGGTCTCTATATAAGAATAGGGATTTAGAAAAGCTTGAGCCGTATGAGGGGAAACCTCATGTACGGTTCTTAGGGGGAAGAGGGTAGTAATGCCCTTGACCTACCCGATCGTCCTCTATCTCGTGCATACAACACTCCGAATGATTCTTCGGGTGCTGTTTTACTTTATTCGATGGCTTTGCATCGCCGCTGTATTGGCTTGGATTGTTAGCCGACTGTTGTTTTGAGACGTTACAACAACAATGACGGGGAGAGGATCAATCCAATCCCCTTCCCCGTCACTTTTCATAGAGCAGCGCAAGCTCCACGCGACGTCGTAAACGCAGTGCTTTCAGCTCTTTGCCGCGGTATCGGCAGAACGAAATATACTCGCTTCGGATGTCTCTGTCGCCAGATTCCAACTTCTGAATGAGGCGACTCTTTGGCTGCTTGCCGTAGCCTAAGAGGCGGTATTCACCGACGTTGTACGACAACACAGCAAGGAGCAAGGAGTCGCGACCGAAGCGACGAAACGTGACGAGCCGTTTCTTTTAGATCTGCGCGAAGCAAGGAATCCGCCTGCCGTTTTGTCATCGCACACGAAAGCCGCTCGCCGGGCAGCAGGCGGTGGCCGTAGCCGACATAAGGGTAGTTCTTCGGACCATGCAGCCCTTCGTAATGTTTGATGCACGCAACGGCACGCTCGAAGGGTGGAAAGCTGAACAGCCGATCGCTCCGCGCCCAAGCATACGCGTTAGGCGCGGCAAGCGCTTGGATACATACAAGGAACGCGAGCAGGCCGCGTCCGATTTTCGCTTTCATAAGGTGGTCAGATGTTTTTGGGGGTGGATAAAAAGACAAAAAGCACCGATCCGTCGCAGACAGATGCTTTTTTTCGTTCCGTGATTATGAAGGATTGTTTACGTCGTACTCACATTTATGTGTACACATATACTCTTCGTCCTCTGTTTTTTCCAACAAGGTGAATGAAATACCTCAAGCTTAGAAGACTCTTGCTATCAGGATTATTCGGCAGAAAAACTCCCTCTCATTAGAGAGTCAAATCCAAGGCGTATAGAAACAAAACACCCGGCTTTACTTTTTTTGGGTGTAAAACCGGGTGTAAACTGTACAACGGGTTAATCATCAACGCTTGCTGCGGTTGGACGGGATATGAACCAATCCTTGTAACGCATTATACCACAACTATATATGCAGCTCTCTTTTTTTCTGTAGCCGAATTGTAGCCAGAAGAGAGTATTTTTGAGAGCACTCATAGATACTGCTTCGACAACACTCGCTTGTGTTGTTTCAGATCCAAAAAAATACTCCGAAAACGAACGATCACCAAATCCCTTGATTCTACAATAGATACAGACTCCTTTGGCTGATTTCAGTGCACGGTGCAAGCCCCTATATATATAAGGGGACTTGCACCGTGCACTGATTGTCTCTGAAGGTAGTGTGGCACCACAAATGCATGCAGTAAAAAAAGCGAATGGTATTATAATACCAACATTGGTAATTAGATATTTCAAAGACAGGCATTTCTCCTCGGAACTTTGCGGCCGTTATGATTGTATTATGCATATCAATAAGAGCATTATAACAGGAAAAGAATGGCGCGTATATATCGCGGGAGAATCTCTTGAAATGAAGTGCGACAATTGTGACAATCTCAAAGAGGTTGCCTATGGGGTAGATATGGATTTTTCCAATTTCCTAAAGCAGTGCAAAATGCAAGCAGATATAAGGCTCGGAACATGTGCTCGATGTGCTGCTGCGTTCGACATGGATATTGTCATGTTTTACCTTCCCAAGGGACTGATCGATGTTGTGCAACCTGTCTATCATAAAAACAGGCATTATGCAACAACTAAAGAAGAAGATCTTATCCTCTTGCTATACAAACCAGATCTGGACGATATCAAAGCAGTGTTTTGGAAGTTCTACTCCATTTTCAGGTTTATGAGCCAACATCCCGAATGCTTTGACGATATCCTCAAACAATTAGGCCTTTCGGAGTTTATTTACTTAATGGGGAGAAAATGATGGATACTGAGATTTATTCCGACGAACACTTGCTGGCAGAGTTGCACTCACTGAAGGAAAGCATGAACCGGATTGCCGATTTCATTCTTGAGATGAAACAGGATCACTCGGTATTGGACGAGAAGATTGAGTTGAATTCTGTCGACGTCATGCGTCTGCTTAGCATCTCGCGTGCATCGCTGGCCCGTTGGCGTAATGCCCGTGCAATACCCTTCCGGTATGTATCGAGTAGCCATGTGGTCTATCCGTTCAAAGAGCTGTATATCACTGTTAAGACAGGACGAGCTTCCTTCAAAGGCTTCCGACGTGTCGAGGCCCTGCAACGACTCAATGCCTACAAAGACGGCGTCCTGAAAGGCTACATGGGTGACTCGAAAATCCCATTTGAGGAACTATGAACATCAAGGAAGAGATTCTGCAACGCACCAACAGGGGGACATTTTCTACATCTATATGCCCATCGACTTTGTCCCCAAGCGCAACTTCCGGAACCCTCTATATGAGACCATTGCACGGTATTTCAAAGGTATACAGGGTTGTGGTTGCTTCGTATATCACTGATATTTAGTATCTTCATAACCAAAACAGTCGTATAGCTATGCCTACCAAACAAAACCGAATCCGCTCCGAGCTTCCTGCAAGTTTATACGTAGGTGCGTCGCGACCGCATGAAATACTCGTTCCTTCGACAGATCAGCGCTTGCGTTGACTGGCGAGGTATTCGCACACTACTCAACGTGAGTTCGATGGAAAAAAATGAGGCTCCTAATCCCCTGAAGAATGCCTTGGATAGAGCGCTGTAACGACCAAAGTGCTTTTTAGAAATGCCCTGCGGGAGTCCCGCAAACGCCAAGGCATTTGCTGCGAGATTTGCGGGAGTACCCGCGAACGCCCAAACGTTCTTTTTTTCCCCGTTGCGAGATTCCCGCGGGGCATTTCCAAAGGCGTTTTTAGCCATCGCGTGGCTTCCGTAGTGGCTCTCTAAGGGCCTTATTCTTACGTCGAACTCACGTTACTCAACAAGAAGTATACAAAGCCCCAGAACGCCACAGGCAATCCAGCCTATGATGCCTTGATGATGTTCAAGATCCTACTGCTTCAGACATGGTACGGCCTGAGTGATTACCAAGTCGAAGAACGGATCAACGACTCCATCCTCTTTGAGCGAATTCCTTCTCTTGGATATGGGCCTTCCAGCTCCAGACCACAGCACCATCTGTCGCTTTCGCGCTGAACTGACACGCTTGGGGATTATGGACAAGCTCCTTAAGGAGCTCAATAGGCAGTTCAAGAAGCACAGGGATTAGCCGTATTGACCAAGGGGCTATCGTGGATGCGAGCATTGTGGATAGCCCGAACGCTCCCGATGGAAGTATCCTCATCGAAGTGGCAGACGACCGAGAGGACTTGCGCACCGAAGAAGAGCAAGCCCAAGAGCAGGCTTATCAGTATGAGTTGAAAAGTCGCAAACCGGGGGTCGATACGGAAGCTCGTTGGGTGCGCAAAGGCAGGCAATATCGCTACGGGTACAAAAAAAGCACGTGCTGACCGATGGGCAAGGGTTGGTGGAGAGCATAATTACCACGCCAGCCAATTGTGCCGATACGGTGGTATTGCCCGAGCTGATAGAGAAGGCTGAGCTTACGCAGGGCGTTAGTATCCTTGCCGATAAAGGGTATTGTAGCCGAGAAGAACTCGGTTTGTCTCCTTGAGCGCGGCTTGATTGATGGAATTATGCTCAAGGCGCAGAAGGGGATGAAGCTCACAGAGCGACAACGTGAACTGAATAACGCCATCAGCAAAATGCGCTGTTTAATAAAGCATACCTTCGGGAGTATTTGAAGGTGGCTTTCAGGAGGGCGATGTCGCTACCGAGGGCTTGAGCGAACGCATACACAGAATATCTTGGAAGCTATGACATACAATCTGAAGCGTATGCCCGGGCTTCTTGTGCTCCAGAGCATCAAATAGCTCTTGCCCCTCTCGGAAGGATCATCCTCCCGAAAGGGGGCAAGGGGGAGAGACAGGCATCTCACCTCTCAGCCTAAAGACTCCGGAGTTCGGTGGAGGAAAGTGCAAGCTGTGAAGAGATGGGCTTGCGCAATGGTCTCTTGATGTAGTTGTTTATGATAGCGTACGACTTGCCCCGATCCGGTGTGCCGAGCACCATTGTGGCGCGAAAGGGATTGACGACGTTGATCCATCCAGACTGCCATTTCTTCCGATAATAGAAGCGCGTCGGAAGGTTGACAGAGTATTCGTTCGTCATCAGGCGGGTCTCCTGCATGAAGCTTTCGTTCTCCACATTGAAGACGTCGTCCATGAGGTTGTTCTTCAGCAGACGACTTGCCCACGACCCGGCCATGAGCAGGCAGACGAATCTGGCGGCGAGGGTCGTGAGATACAGCCCGGCGCACACGTCTGTCCCGATCGGCAGGGCAGAGCGTCCAGCCGTTCAGGAAGAACAGCAGGATGCCCGCGGCGGCGACAGCTCCGATGCGCGGCCGGTGATCCGCTCCGTTCGGACGCTCTTCGTGCCGAGGCAGGAGAGTGACAAAAAGGCAGTGGCAAAGAGCTTCGTCCATAGCGGCGAGGCGAACAGCTCGGTGGAACGGTCGAAGTTCAGCAGGATAGTGTCGACGACCGCAAGCGTGAGCTGTCGGTCGCGGAAGGCCGCGTAGCAGAACCAGTACGCGTGCATGGCGGTGAAAAAGAATTGCGATTGCTCGCATGAGGTCCCATCGTCTTGGCGAGGCCCCTTAAATCATCTTCGTTTTTGCATAGGGTGTTGGTGTGAATTTGTTTGGCTTTCTATTGATTCTAAGTGTTTTATGAATGATCTCCTTTTCGAAAAGTAGGGCTGAACTCTCAGAGTTCAGTGCTCCGACGACCGTCGAAGAGCAAAAACCCTCAGGGGTTCAGTGCTCCGACGAGCGTCGAAGGGCAAAACCCTCGGGGTTCAGTGCTCCGACGAGCGTCGAAGGGCAAAACCCTCAGGGTTCAGTGCTCCGACGAGCGTCGAAGGGCAAAACCCTCAGGGTTCAGCGCTCTGACGAGCGTCGAAGGACAGAATCTTCCGGGGTTCAGGCTTGCTACCGCAGTTTGCGGCGTAAACGCACGCGGGCGCGGTTTCTCAGCCGACGTTGGAAGGCCAATTCTCGAAGGTCGGCGCCATGTACCCTGCAAACTGAGATCGATCTCCGTCGAGGGCATGTCGTTCGGACTTTCTGTCAGTTCGTCCACCGCAGCCGCCCGTTCTTCTTTCTCTTTTGGCCAGCCTTCATCTATGAACGGATTCGCGCCGCCCGCGAAATAGGCATTGAACACGTTCGCCGCGAAACCCTTCCCGAGGCGCGAACCGTTGACCGCGATGCCGTTCGCATCGTCGATGAAGGTGATGCCATACAGGCGTCCAGCAGCGTTGATTCGGAGTACGGTCTCAATGCCGTGCCCACGCATACGGTCGATGAACTCCGCACGGTCAGGCGAGGTCTGCATCACGTCGGCAATAGCGCGGCGGATCGCTCCCGACCGCTCTCGGACAACGCTTTTCGACTGCTCAAAGTGGCGACGAAGCGCCGCGTAACTGACCCTGCCGACCGATCTCGGAGGCCTTAATCGGCGTGCAGATCTTGTGTCCGTCGGCATCGGTTGCCGCGTAGACGATCCCATCGAAGGGTCTACCCTTCCGCTGCGTTTTTGGCCTCCTCGGCCGTCACACGGAAGCGCGCAAGCAGCTGATTCATCTCCCCAACAGACTGGAACGCGTATCGTCCGAGCACGTATTGCACGGCGGCCGCAACCTGCCACTTGATGTCTCCCTGCTCCGATTTCAACAGCTGACGGTTTGTCAGAAACGCCCTCCTTCTTCCGACTGGGGAGTAGGCCGAACTTCGCCTCCAAAGCGTCTGTGATTCGTTTGCTGCGCCGCCGCTCGAAACGGTCGTCGATTTTTCCGCCCCTCGCTGTCCACGCGCAGCGAAACAATGTAAATGTGCGCGCGGGGAATGTCATTATGGCGGAAAACGATGTGCGGCTGGGCACCGTACCCAAAGCGCTTCCATGTACTCGGCGGCGATTCGAGAAAGTGCCTCGTCGGACAGCTTTTTCGTCCGGGTGCGGATTGAGCGAGCAGTGGAAGACCGTCTTCTTTGTGCGGCACCGCTCCGGGATCGTCCGCAGCATGTCGGCGAGCACCTGTGCACGGCTGTACGCCCCGTTCTGATCGTGGAAAAGTCCCTGCACAAGCAGCACGGAGGCCTCGTGTTTTTCCACCTTTTTGAAGTTGTAACCCAGCGCCACGGCAAGGCGGGAGGGACTCGAAATCTTGGCAATCATCGGCTGCGAAAGTCTATGGTCAGGCGGACGGCCTCTTCCAGCAAGAGGACGATTCGGGCAGAGTAACGCTCAATCTCTCAAGTAGCACGCGCGCTACTTGGTCAGAATGGTACGAGTTGATAGCGCGGACGGCTTGGTTGTACAGCACGCCGATCTTGTGGATTTGTCCCGTCAGTTCGGAGAGTTTGCGGTAGTAATCGACGGCTGCTTTGTCCACCGTGATCACCTTAAAAAGGCTCCCCCAGCAAGCGTGCGCGCACGAAGTCGGACTTCGTTTTTGCGCCTGATTTTTTTGGAAGAGATCGATGGCTTTTTCGTTGGTCTTTAAGAGCCGGCAGACGGACGTGCCAATTGTCCCAGCGCGGGCTGTTGTCTTTCATTTCGATTTGAGGTTTTTAGGTTACGACTTTGAGTGAACCGCCCCCCAGCCCTCGGACAAGGTTTTTTTCGTGGTACAAATGGCAGTTTGTGTCACAAAACACACCTTGCCCGGCCTTTGGGCCGTGTCCTAAAAGGGCGGCTCAACTCCTCAACTTTCAATTCGGCGGCAAAGCTATAATGACTCTGCAATCCGCTTGTAATAAGGCCTGTTAGAACTTCTTTCCGCGATTTCCCGCTGTATCCTTGAAGAGACGGGAGTGAACGACCTTCCGACTTACTTCGCCCCGGACTTACTGACTAACCTATTGACTCCTTGACCAACCGACTTACCGACCGTCTGACTCAGTGACCGACTTATTGACCTGCTGACTTGATGACTTATTGACCGACTGACGGGCTCACAGACCTATCGACCTACTGACTTGGTGACCGACTCATTGACCAACCAACCTATCGACCGACCACAACGAGCTATGTCAGTCGATAAGTCGAAGCCTCACACAAGTAACACCCTATACCTTTATATATATGACGCAAAACACACCCGAAAATCCCATCTATTTGGGCTTCGCCTCTCAAAAAGGGAGGCGTCGGCAAAAAGCAGCTTGGCCGAGGCTCTCGCCTCTATCCTTTACTACGAAAAAAAGGGATCCCCTGTTGGTCGTCGATTGCGACGGGACGCAGGAATCGTTGGTTTCACCGACACTCATGCCGAAAAAGATCGCTTACGTCGAACTCACGTTAGTCCCAACTGACAACGAGGCTGATTCCTCAAAAGAGATCAGCGTCTTTCGAAGCCTCCCACACCTTTGAACTTCTCCACAAAAGCTGAGATCTTTTTGAAAAACACGATGCTTCATCGTTAGATAGCGAGGATTGAGCAGACTCATTTGAGGCAGCATATTGTTGAAGTCTGTCCCGTTCATGCTGGCATATTCTCGTTTGAGAGATATATGGAGATAGCGTCTGGCAGCCTCATCCTTCAAATGCTCTTCGTCTATCAGTGCTGCGGCTTCCTCATTTTGTCGCTCTTTAGCGTATGCAAAGAATGCTTCAATGATATCGGCCTTGTTCTGAATAGGGTCAAGATCGGTTGCATTGATAAAGTCCACTATAAGGCTCTCTTTTGCTCTGTTGTCGAGGCTGGATCGAATGATCCGACGCATTTCGCTCACCAGCGCGTCCTTATCCTTGGTCTTCTTGTTGTGCTCAAAGAGTAGTTCGAGGATATAGTCAAGGTCTATCTCTTGCGATTTGAGCAAGTCGACCTCGAAGACGATATCGTCCCAATCGGTCTCTGGGTTTTCGGGGGTTTGCCCCATTCTTTCCTGTCGGAACCAGTCTCGAATGTCATTGTAAGCCGAGCGATAATCTTGTGTTGTTCGCTCTTCTGGCACGTCGATACCTAGCATGAATTTAAGCTCGTCGTCGGTGAGGAAGTTGGCTTCCTTGAATGCTTCAAGGGCGGTTTTATCCTCTTGATCGATCGTCTGAAGCGCTTTCAGGCAGGTGAATTCATCATAGTTCTGAAGGATATTCTCGAGCTTCAGATACTCACCGAAGAGCTTTACAAAGGCCTTTTTTTGTCGGCTTCTGTTTCGATCTGATCGGGGTGGGGGAACCGCTCTTTTAGCTCCTTGACCACTTCCAGATAGCCTCTTCCTTTTTCGCCCGTTACCTCATCCGTAAAACCTTCGATATATTCCTTGTAGCTCCTTTCGAGTACTACATGCCGCGTTTGCTGAGTGCCGAAGAGCTGGATGGCTTTTTATCGTAGCCTCTTCCAGATCTCTGAACGTGACGATGTTTCCGAACGTCTTGGTGGCATCATAAATGCGATTGGTGCGCGAGAAGGCTTGGATCAGGCCGTGATAACGTAGGTTCTTATCGACGAAGAGGGTGTTCAGGGTGGGAGCATCGAAGCCGGTAAGGAACATACCTACCACGATAAGGAGGTCTATTTCCTGATTCTTTACTTTTTCCGACAAGTCTCTGTAGTAGTTCTGGAACCCCTGGCTGTCCAATCCATAGTTGCTTTTTGAACATGGCGTTGTAATCGCTGATCGCCTTGCTCAAGAACTCTTTGGAGCTGCTGTTCATGGCCGACGGTTCAAAGCCTTCGTCGAGGATCTCGCCCACGGCATGCTGCTCTTCGTTGGGGGCGAAGGAGAAGATGGTGGCAATCTTCAGCGGCTTGTCGAGCCCTTTTTGCAGGGCGTTCAACTCCTCGTAATACAGCTTGGCGGCATCGACGCTGCTCACGGCAAACATGGCATTGAAGCCTCGGTTGCCGATGTTGTTGCGATGCGTCTTTATCCTGAAGTTCTTCAGGATGTACTGAGATATGGCCCGGATTCGGTCTGGATGGAGAAGGAGTTGCTTGTTTTTCTGAGGCTTTCAGTTTGTCTTCATCCTGCTCCATTTCCAAGGCCTTGAATTTGGGGCGGACATCGTTGTAGTCCACTTTGAACTTCAGCACCTTTTTCGTCTCGGATGGCGTCCGTGATGACGTACGAATGGAGCTCAGCGCCAAAAAAATGCTGCTCGTTGTATCCGTTCCGGAGGCATTCTCGGGAAGATCGGTGTACCGGTGAAGCCGAACTGGTAGTACTTCTTGAATCGCCGACGGATGTTCTTCTGCGCCTCGCCGAATTGTGAGCGGTGGCATTCGTCGAAGATGAAGACCACCTGTTGCTCGTAGACGGGCAGCTGGCTTTCGCTCTTCATCAGGTTGTTGAGCTTCTGGATGGTGGTGACGACGATCCGGTTGTCCTTCTTCTCCATGTTGCGCTTCAGCCCCCCGCGTATCGGCCGAGCCGTTGACGCTTTCGGGCGAGAATCGCTTGTATTCTAACATCGTTTGATTGTCCAAATCCCGGCGGTCGACGACGAAGAGCACCTTATCGATGAAGTCCAGCTCGGTGGCCAATCGAGCTGCCTTGAAGCTGGTCAGGGTCTTGCCCGAGCCCGTGGTGTGCCAGATATAGCCGCCGTTTTCCGTGGACTTCGACTTTCGGGCTTCATAGGCGCATTTGATTTTCCAGAGGATGCGCTCCGTGGCCGCGATTTGGTAGGGGCGCATGACGAGCAGCACGTTGTCTTTGTTGAGTACCGAATAGGTGAGCAAGACCTTCAGCAGGGTGTCCTTTTTGAAAGAAGGTGGCCGTAAAGTCCTTCAGATCTTTAATCAGTTCGTTTCTCGAGTCGGCCCAGTTCATCGTAAAGTCGAAACTGTTTTTTTGTCGCGCCTTACGGTGTTGGCAAAGTAGCGCGTGTCCGTTCCGTTGGAGATGACGAAGAGCTGCAAGAATTTATACAGCGACTTCTCGCTGTTGAAGCTCTCCTTGCTGTAGCGGTGCACCGGTTGAAGGCTTCGCGGATGGCCTCCCCGCGCTTTTTTTCAGCTCCACCTGCACCATGGGCAGCCCGTTGACCAAGATGGTCACATCGTAGCGGTTGGCCTGTGTGCCGGTCTGCTCAAACTGGTTAATCACCTGCACCTTATTGCGGGCGATATCCTTTTTATCCACCAGGCAAATGTTCTGGATATGCCCGTCATCGAACACGAAGTCATGGACGTAATTGACCTGCACCTTATGTATGCCATCAACGACACAGCTGGCGGACTTCGTCGAAGCCTTCTTGAACTTCTCGTCGAAGTCATACAAATACTCATCTAAGAAGCGCTCCCATTCCTTGTCTGTAAAGACCACCGGTTGAGCGCCTGCAACTGTAGCCTCAGGTTCTTCAGCAGCTCCTGAGGGGTGGTCAGCTTGGGTAGATACTCGTAGCCCCTGCTTTTTGGAGATCTTCAATCAGCTCTTTTTCCAGTGCGGCCTCCGTCTGGTATCCCGTGGGCGGAGGCGTTGTCGATGCGATTCTTGTGTAATGATCCAGCACAATGAAGTGGGGCGTTTCGGCGATGGGTTTGCTTGGTGTCATATCGTGTCTTGTCTTTATTCTGAATGATTTTTTTATAGGGAATCTCCGGGATGATCATTTCCTTAGTCGGGAAATGACCTCTCCCGAAGGGTGGACCCATTTCCTCAGTCGGGAAATGGCCTCTCCCGAAGGTTGGGCCCATTTCCTTGGTCGGGAAATGACCTCTCCCGAAGGTTGGGCCCATTTCTTAGTCGGGAAATGGCCTCTCCCGAAGGTTGGCCCCATTTCCTTAGTCGGGAAATGGCCTCTCCCGAAGGTTGGGCCCATTTCCTCAATCGGGAAATGGCCTCTCCCGAAGGTTGGGACCCATTTCCTCGGTCGGGAAATGGCCTCTCCCGAAGGTTGGGACCCATTTCCTCGGTCGGGAAATGGCCTCTCCCGAGGGTTGGACCCATTTCCTCGGTCGGGAAATGGCCTCTCCCGAAGGTGGGATTCATTTCCTCAGTCGAGATTGGGGGTTATTGGTTTGTCTGATTCTTTGGGGTTATCTCTCAAACGAAAGCAACTGATCGCGGTAGTAGGCATATTGTTGCTTGCGCAGCTCCAGCTCTCTCGGTAGCCCCTCACTGATGGAGGTGGTAAGCGTATGGAACTTATCGAGCAGGGAGACGATGCGTTGCTGAACATGGAGAGGGGGCTGGGGAATTAAAAATCCTATTCAAATTCTTCTTGTTCAGCTTGGGTTGTGCAGCGCCTGAGATGTATGGAGTCAAATCCATATTGTTCAGGTAATATTCAACAAACTTCCGTGCAGCATATGTGTTGAATTGCAATACATGAGCATGATTGTTCACCCAAGATTTACCACTTACACTAAAAAGCTATTGGCGTATTCCGTACTAAAAGATTAGCTCCATCTTCAGAGACTAGCAAAAAAATCTCCATCGAAGATGTAGCCCTCAATGTAATCAACAATACCCGAGGCACCATAGTAAGGGATCATCCCCTTTCTCCTTAATCCACTTGTGATAGGTTTTCTCATGCTATCTAAGTTTTTTTGGCTATTTCTCCCAGCTTCTTCCATTTCACCTCTGTCTCAGCTAAGCCCTTATCAGGTGCAAGCAGTTGATCGCGGTAGCGTTCATATTGTTGCTTGCGCAGCTCCAGCTCGGTCTCCAGTTTCGCTTCCAACTCCGTCTCCAGCTCCGTGAACTTATCGAGGATACGCACAATCTCTTGCTGGACATGGAGAGGAGGGATGGGGATGAGTATGTGCTTGAACCGTTTCTTGGATACATTAAAACGAGTTACCCCACTGGCTGTTTTTCTTCAACTGTTTGCGCATACCGATTTCACGAAATAGATGCTTTGAGAATTCTGGCATCAACTCAATTTCTTTATGGAAGCGAACACCAAAAAGAGAAACTGTTTAGGTATATAGCTCCTTCAAAATGGGTTGTAACGGCAGAGGAATAGGCAACTTCTTCTACAGTTTCCGAAGAGCCTGTAAAAAGGACATCGCCATATTCCACCTTATGCTGTTTTTCATCGTCTGAGACTTTTACGTATGCGAGTTCTTTAGCATTAACCTCATAGTTCTCATAGATGTTTTTGTATGGAACAAAGAGGGCATTGCCATTCTCAAAAATCTGCTTTTGGTTTTTACCTGTTAATCCCCCGTAGATATCAGCAACCTCTCCCAGCTTCTTCCATTCCACCCCCGCTGCCGGCAAGAGCTTCTCATGTATTTCAACCTTCTATCTCTTTGATGATCGCGTCAATATCGGTGCGCAATGTGGTGATGCGGCTTACGGTCTGCACTATTTCTTCGTTCAGCTTGGCGATGTCGATCACTTCGCGCTTGTCCTTCGTCTCCACGTAAGTGTTCACCGAGAGGTTGAAGCCATTCTCCGCAATGGTGCTTTTTATCTACCGACTTGGCCACATATTCCACCTCGTCTTGGCTGCTGAAAAGGTCGATGATACGCTCGATATGCTCGTCGGTGAGGACGTTGTTGTTCGTCTCTTTCCGGAAGAAGTCCTCGCCACTGGCGTCGATGAACCGCGTCTTCGTGTCGCTCTTATGCTTGGAGAGCACCAGGACGCAGACGCCGATGGTTGTACCAAAAAAAGAGATTGGGAGGCATGGCGATTATGCACTCCACAAAGTTGTTCTCCACCAGATAGCGCCGGATCTTCTGTTCTGCGCCCCCACGGTAGAAGATGCCGGGGAAGCAAACGATAGCTGCCCGCCCTCTGGCAGAAAGATAGCTGAGGGCGTGGAGCACAAAGGCAAAGTCGGCTTTTCGACTCGGGCGCCAGCACACCGGCCGGGGCGAATCGGGGGTCGTTGATGAGCGTCGGGTCGGCCTTGCCTATCCAGCTCACGGAGTAGGGCGGATTGGAGACGATGGCGTCGAAGGGCCTCTCGCCGCCGTGCTGAGGGTCGAGGAGGGTGTCGCCCTAGGGCGATGTTGAACTTGTTATAGTCGACGCCGTGCAGGAACATGTTCATGCGAGCCAGGTTGTAGGTCGTGTGATTGATCTCCTGCCCGTAGAATCTGTCGTCGATATTGTCTTTGCCGAACGTCTTCTCGACTTGCAGCAGCAGGGAGCCCGATCCGCAAGCCGGGTCATAGACCTTATTGACCGTATCCTGCCCCAGCAAGGCCAGCCGCGCGATCAGCTTCGACACGCTTTGCGGGGTGAAGAACTCGCCGCCCGATTTGCCTGCGTTGGCGGCATAGTTGGAGATGAGGAACTCATAGGCGTCGCCAAAGAGGTCGATCTCGTTGTCTGCAAAGTCGCCAAAGTCTCAGGCTTTCGACGCCTTTAATGACGGCCGCCAGCCTCCGGTTCTTATCCGCCACGGTGTTGCCCAACCGATTGCTCGTCGTGTCAAAGTCGGCAAAGAGTCCACGGATGTTTTTCTCGGAAGCCTTCCCCTGCGCTGAACTTTCTATGGCGTTGAAGATGGCGGCCAGCTCCGTGTTCAGGTTCTCATTCGTGTTAGCCGTGCGGGCTACGTTCACGAAGAGCTGGCTGGGATAGATGAAATATCCCTTTGTCTTGATCAGGTCTTCCTTGATTTCGGGCGTGATCTTGTCGTCCGACATGCGGGCATAGCCGATGCTCTTGTCGCCGGCTTCGACATAGTTAGTGAAGTGTTCACTGATGAATCGGTAGAAAAGGGTGCCTAAGACATACTGCTTAAAGTCCCACCCGTCCACAGCTCCCCGCACATCGTTGGCGATTTTCCAGATGGTGGCATGGAGCTCTTCTCGTTGCTTTATACTCGTCATAAATTTGATAGGTGTTATTGATTTCGTGTGGCAAAAGCAATCAAATTCAGCGAGAAAAAAACAAAGCAGAGCCGTATTTGGCCAAAAGATTTCTGGCCGCCGCAGATTTGCAACAGCTAAAACACACAGCGACGGGCCGTCGCAGATTTGCAACAACCCGTCGCTGTGTTTGACAGCTCTCCCGCATAGGATAACGCTCAGTTGGCCACCGTTTCCTTTGAGCGTGGGGATCAGTTGTCCCACGTGGGATCGTAGGCCGGAGGGTGGAGGACTGCTGTGAGAGACCGATGTAGATGATGTCGTTGAGGGTGAACATGCAGTGGATGCCGCGGAAGTCGGACGGAAGCTGCGCGCGGCGTGTCCAAGTGTGCGTGGCGGGGTCATACTCTAGGATCGTGAACGATTCATCGATGAGGTAGAGCTTGTTGCGGCAGGTGGTTCCGGCCAAGATGCCGCCGTTGGCCACGGAGCAGACCGTCTCGGGTGTCCAAGTGGAGAGGTCGATCGTGCGCCAAAGGTTGCGGTTGAAGGAGCCGTCAGCATTGCGGCCGAGGCCGGCGTAGACCATCGTACCGACGGTGAGGGCTACGCCACCGTAGTGTTGCGTGGGGAAGTCGGGCTGCCGGATCCACGTGGAGGCTGCTACGTTGTAACCCCAGACGTGGTTCGTGGCCGTGTCGCCCCGCCCGCCGATGAGGAAGATGTTGCCGTTTAGAGCCACGCCCTAAAGCGAGGCAGAGTGAGTCAGGCGCAGGGCTTGAGGCTATGGTGTACCAAGTATTGCTGGCGATGTCGTAGCGGTAGAAGCTGTTGCGGGTGCGATGGTTCACGTCGATACCGCCGAAGACGTAGGCCGATCCGCCGAGTGTGACGGCCGTCTGCCACTTCAGCGGACCAGCGGGGCAGGCCAACATTTGCCGCCACTCGTTGGTCGTGGTGCTGTAGTAGTAGAGGTCGGCGCTGTAGTAAGGCCCGATGTCACCGCCCAACAGGTAGCCGCGATCAGTCGTGGCGAAGCATGTCGGGGTGCCTTGCAGGCGGGCTGCACCGGGGAAGTTGTGCGGTATGGTGCGGAAGATTGAGGGCATGCGTTGGACGACGGTCTCGCCGTACGATGTGCCTTCGGCGTTGGTGGCGTAGGCGCGGATGTAGTACGTGCGGCCCCCCTTGAGGCCGGAGAGTTGTCCGGTGAAGGTGCCTCCCGGACTGAGGGTAAGCTCGGCCGATTCGGCGTTGTAAAGCGTCGGCATCTCGTCCGTCAGCGACCAGCAGATGCCGCATGAGGTGACGGCACTCTGGCCCGGTGAGACGATTCGTCCGCCCAGTGTGGCTGTGCCTCGAGTCAGGGTCGACGCGGGCAGCGTGACGACGGTTGGGAGACTGCTAAGCGTGGTGAAGGAGTCGGGCGCGCTGTAGGAATAGCCGTAGACGCGGTTGCCCGCGTAGGCGCGGACGTAGTATTTGCGATTGGCCTCGAGGCCGGTGCACTGTCCCGTGAAGGGCCCCGTGCCGGAGCCGACCTCCACGTGGGGCGAGTTGGTGAGGGTAGGATCAGGCAGGGTGCTCCAGCAGAAGCCGCGCTCCTCGATCGGCGCATCGCCGGCAGAGAGGACTGTCGCCGACACGGAGGCGGAGGTGTAGCTCACATGGAGGACTGTCAAAGAGGAGACGACGGACCGGCCGTCGGTCGTAGTGAAGGACTTTCGGGTGCCGTTGTAGACGCCGAAGTGGTTGCGAACAAAGGCCTCGACGTAATAGGTAGTGGACGGTCTGAGGCCGCGGATAGGGCAGAGGAAAGAGTCGGCCGCAGATGTGCTGAGGACCGAATCCTTCGGGTTCATGTCGGGCGAGGTGGAGTAGTAGACACCGCGCGCCGGGATCTCGCCCTCGCCCGAGATCTCGATGCGCCCACCGCAGACGGCGGTGGCTGCGCGTGTGCTGTCGGCTATAATAAAGGTATGCACGAGGCCCGGGCCCGTTTGGGTCTGCACCTTTCGCTCCTCACCGTAGGCCACGCCTTTGGCGTTGCGGGCATAGGGGCGGATGTAGTAGTCGCGCCCGTTGACGAGCCCGTCCACGGTGCCCTGATATTCGCCGATGCCTTTCCCGAACACTTTGGTGTGGTGATCCACCGTCGGGTGGGCTTGCTCTGACCAGCAGAAGCCCCGTTCGGTGACGGCAGCCCCGTTTGCCTGCACCACAGTGGCCGTCAGCGTGACGGACGATGCCGTGAGGGCGTTGATGGTTACGGTTTCGCCCATCTGCGGGGTGCGGGCGTTCTGTATGCCGGGTTCCACCTCCGGGTCGTCGATGCAGGCCGACGGCAGGGTGAGAAACAGCGTAAAAAAGAGAGAGAGGAATGCGTAAGGGAGATATTTCTGGTTCATGGGGGGGGAGCCTCGTTGTTTCGTTTTTATGTCAGAAGATCATGCCTACACCCAGCGCGGGGTAGAGGTATCGGAAGTTGAGGACGGTGCATTCGCCCGTCACGTAGTATCGGCCGCGGGGTAGGAGGTAGGTGGCGCCGAGATCCACCTTCAGGCCTTTCTCTGAGGCGTCGAGGTCTTTGGCCCACGCTCTCTGGTAGATGTTTCCGGCATTGTCGGCCGTACCGTATTGCCGGATCAGGTCGCGTTGCCAATAGCCAGCGCCGACGGAGGTGTAGATGCCGGGCAGGGTACGGATCATCAGCCCGACAGAAGCCATGAGTACATTGGCCTGCTTACGATCCATGTAGCCGTAATAGCCGCTTTGGCCCTCGATGATGAAGCGTCCGTCGGCTGTGCGACAGGTTGCGGTGTGGCCCTGAAAGGAGAAGTTGGATTGCGCCGCGATGTACCATCCTAACCGCCCGACGATCCCGCCCACGCGTATGCCGAAGGGTGCGAGCAGTGAGGCCTGATAGCCGAAGAAGAAACGCATGGGCGTGGCTGATGTGGGCGTAGCCGTCGGCGCCTCGTCTTCGTCCCGATTCTGGCGGCGAATCGTCTCTAATTGTCGGCGCCAATAGTCGGCCGTGACGGGGTTTTCAGCCGTGCCGATGCCGCGACTGTAGTAAAGGATGAGCTTATCGATGGCGAACGTATCGCGCTCCGTGGCCCACTCCGTGAGGCAGTTGAGGCACTTGTTCATCACCGTGCGCATGGAGACGTGCATGGTTTCGTCTTCGAGCCAGATGGTCGTCAGTCGGTCGATGCTGTAGCGGTCGCATTCGGCAAAGACGCCCTCCTCGAACCACATTTTGGCATCCCGATAATCCTTGCGCTGCAGGGCCTCATCGCCCTTGCGATTGTATTCGGTCTGTCGCTGCGCTTGGGCGTGCCATGACAGGCAGCACGCGATCCACAGCAACAGCATTCCCGTCCACTTCTTCATTATCTTTGTCTGTGCGTCTATACTTAGTCAATACGTTGTGAGCCCCCGGGCCACCATCGTGCCGTTGGCGTTGTAGATGTCGTAGAGGTGGTCTTCGCGTTCGAAGGCGCGTCCGTTTTCCGATCGCCCCACGCTGAGGTAGATGCAGCGGATGCGCTCGATGCCTTGCGCGTCAATGGCGCCGTAGCGTCCGTTCTGCTTTTTGCGAACGATGGTGTAGCTGCCGAAGGGCATGCCCTGCTCGTAGAGCGCTTTGCGGGCGCGGACGTTGTCCTCCTCGATGCGGTCGTCGCAGGCCAAACTGAGGCGGATCACCTCTTCGGTCACCTTGATCTCTTTCGCGCTCGCAAAGTCACGCTTGGCGTCGGCATATGCGCCGCGTTCCATCTTCATCTTTCCGGAGGCAACCAGGGCGACGTAGCGCGCGTTTGAGGTCTCGGATGAGGCGTCGTCACGCGTGGTTGTTTCCGTCTTATCGGATTTCTTCTCCTCGGTCTTCTTGTCCGTCTTTTTCTCCTCCGACTGATGTTTTTTTCCGCCTGTTTGTCTGCGGTCGACGAGGGCGCTACCGTGGGTGGATCGAACGGCGAGCGGTCACTGCCTGCGTCGCTTTGCAGCAATAGGTTGGCCGTCGGTTCGTTCGTTGGTGCCGGTTTGCTGCCGCCGATCAGGTACGACGCGGCCCAGCCGATTAGCACCGAAAGGCCGATCAATAGCGGGATCAATACGCGGCGTTTGCCCTTTCGCCGACGCGTCGGGGTGGGCTGTTCCGCCGGTGTGAGGAGGGCCGTCTCTTCGACGTCGGCGGTGAGCAACTGCGTCCGCTCGTCGTCGTTCGTGAGTGGCGCACGCTGAGTCATTTGGCCGGTAGCGGCCACGGGCTGATCTTTTCGTTCGGGATAGGGCGGGATGTCGAGGTCGTCCAGCATTTCGCGGACGGACGCGTAGCGGTCGGCGGGGTTCACCTGCATGGCTCGCAGGATGGCGTGTTCGGTGCGGGGGGGTGATGTTGGCGTTCAGCCGCGAAGGTTCGGTGAGCGGTTTGGTCACACGGAGGATGGATTCGGGGGCACGCAGCCCGTGAGCAGGTTGTAGAGCGTGGCGCCGAGCGAATAGATGTCTGGGCGGGGCGAGAAGCCCGTCAGGCCGTCGCTGTCGTACTGCTCGATGGCGGCGAAGCCCTTCGAGAGGGTCAGCGTGGTAGTGCTTGTCTCCTGACTATCGATGTCGTAGCGTTTGCTGACGCCGAAGTCGATCAGTCGGGCGTCGTCGTGCTCGTCGATCAAGATATTGCCCGGCTTGATGTCGAGATGGAGGATGTTTTTGGCGTGTACAAACTCCAGCGCGCGCCCGATTTGGTCGATGTACTTGAGTGCGCACGGCTCCGTCAGCTGGCCCTCGTCTTCGAGCAGCGACTTGAGCGATCGGCCCGTGATGCGCTCCATAGCGATGTAGGCCGTGTTGTTTTTCCTCGAAGACTTCGAGGACATTCACGATGTACGGGTGGTGCACTTCCGAGAGGATGCGCGCCTCCTGGATCTGCCGCTCGCGAAACTTGTCGAACAGCCTGCGCCCCGTCTCTGAATGCACGCGGACTTGCATCGTGGCGGGGTCTCTGAAGCAGTAATCTTTGAAGAAATATTCCTTGATACAAATCGGTACGGCAGTCTTTACGGCTCCCAGTTCACCCTTGACTTCGGTGTTCCAAACGCCCGAATAAGTGATTCCGAATCCGCCTTGTCCGATGACCTCTATCAGACAATATTTCCCGTTTTGCAAGCAATATCCTTTCGGTAAAATCATGATTTCTGAATCATTCAGATTTTCAAGGGCAAAGGTAAGCAGCCGTTTTGAATTTGGCGGAAAAAGGCTCTGGAAGCGGCTTCTCGGCCCCTTCGCCCGTTCGTCTGTAGGGGAATCTCCGGAGTTGTTTTTCACCCTTTTGTTGCAATTTCTCCCATGCGCCGTGGATGTTCCTTCCGATGGTCTCAATGAGCCGCCACAAACTTCTTTGGCTGATTGTATCGTACAATCGCGTTTCGGCTGATTGTATCGTACAATTACCAAGAAAAAAAGAGAAAGGCACTGCGAAAAACAAGTTCCACAGCGCCTTCTCGATAACTGCTTGAGAGATGACTAAGAGGGTCTCTTAGAAGATGTATCCGAGGCCGAGGCCAATGACTTCTTTGAACTGTACGCGCGGGCCATGCTTCACGCCGTCCTTGTCGACGTAGCGGATGTCGTCGTCGTAGAGGAGGTAGGTGTTGGCCTTGAAGGTGAAGTATTTGTTGAGCTTCCAGTCGAGCGACATCTTCCAGTCCACGTCCACGTTGCCGAAGGTTTTGTAGGCCGAGGTGAGGAGGACTTCGGTGTTGAAGAGGACGTTTTCGGTGATCTTCTTCGAGTAGGTGCCCTTGACCGTGGGCGCCGAACTCGGCCAGCACGCGGTCGCCCTTCTCGACGCCGTACGCGCCCTCGTCGGAGAGGCGGCGGTCGGAGACGAAGGTCATCTTTTTCAGACACGGGCGAGATGAGCACCTTGAGGTCTTCGCGCGGGTGGGTATAGGTCATACCGATGGATCCGAGCAGGTAGCCCGGGGCCATGAATTTGGAGATGTAGGCGGCGTCGTCCGTCACGGGATACTTGCTGTAGCCCTTGTTGAATTGCGACTTGAAGTTCAGCTCCGCCGCGTAGGCCCGGTGGCTGAGGCCTTGTAGCCGAGACGGGTGGCGAGGTCGATGTGGTCGTCGTTTTTTTGATCTGATCGCTGCCTTGATAGGTGAGGCCGTAGCCGAGGTCGGCTGAGTTGTCCCACATCCATCGATCCTTCGCGTAGTTCCATTTGCCTGCGAAGGCGGCGAGCACGGAGACGGAGTTTTTCGCCGCCGGCGGCCCAGTTGGTGAAGGAGGTCTGCCCGAAGGTCAGCGAGGCGGCACCGCTGTGTGTCCAATACGAGGTGTCGCGCGGCGCGTCGTCCTGCGCCATGATCGAGGCCGTCGGGCTGAGGAGGGCGACGGCCGCAAGGAGGAATAGTTTCTTCATTGTTTCTGGTTTTTAATACGGCCGCAAAAAGTAGGTTGCCGGATAAAGGGCGCCGGAAGTCAGCAGGTTCGTTTAAGTAAACTCCTCGATTAATAAGTCTTTCGGCGGGAATGCGGGGCGCGCGATGGCCGGAAAAAAATACGCTCCTTAACGTGAGTTCGACGTAAGAATGAGGTATCTTATCCTTGGAGAATGTCTTTCATAGTGCGCTGTAAAGGCCAAAATGCTTTTTGAAATGCTTGCACCAGCGGTGCACACCTCAAAAACCTCTTTTAGTCTCTTGCACCACCGGTGCAAGCCGTAAAAAGTATTCTTTAGTCGTTGCACCGCCGGTGCAAACGGAAAAACTGCTTTTTGGGCCGTTGCACCGGTGGTGCAAATCGCAAAAACCACTTTTTGGGCCCTTGTACCGGCGGTGCAAGCCGTAAAAAAAGTATTTTTAGCCGTTGCACCGCCGGTGCAAGCATTTCCAAAAAGCGTTTTTGGCCATCGTGTGACTCCCGTAGAAGCTCTCTGCTGGCGTTATTCTTACATCGAACTCATGTTCCTTAACAGGGCCGTGGGGGACGTTTATTGGAATCGCTCGCTGTGATTACCGGTCATGCCCTCGTAGCGCGAGCGGATGTATTGGATGTCGGCTTCGGCGTTGCCGGTAGGGCGGAAAGTCTCCATGATGCCGACCTCCTTCCGCCCGTAGTCGATGTATCCCAGCTGGATGGGCACGCCGGCCTTGAGCGCGATGTAATAGAAGCCCCGCTTCCATTCGTCCACGCGTTTGCGTGTGCCTTCGGGCGTGATGGCCAGGCGGAAACGGTCTCGGCGGGCGAACTCTGCGGCCATCTGCTCCGTCATGGAGGTGTTGCGACTGCGATCGATCGGGACGCCGCCGAGGGCGCGAAAGAAGAGGCCCAGCGGAAAGGCGAACCATTCCTTTTTCATCAAAAACGCGGCCTGCTTGCCAATGGCGAGATAAAACAGTTCGCCGATGATGAAATCCATATTGCTCGTGTGTGGCGCTACGCAGATCACGCACTTCGCCACCTCGTCGCCCTGCCGGCCCCTACACGCCAGCCCATCAGGCCCAAAAAGCCACTTACCAAGTCTCTTCTTCATGTTCTTTTCTATCCGTTTGATATACCATTTTGTCGGGCCAAAGGTAAGAGCCGCACGGGGACGCCACGGCATTTCCGGGCTTGATCCCCAGGGGGGCGCGAAGGATGCGACACTCTCTCCACTAAAGATTTTTCACATCCCTAATATTTGGGATTGTGATGGTTTGGAGGCGCCTCTACTTTTGCCGCCGAAAGCCTTTCACTCCAAAGGGGCTTTCGGCAGAAGCAGCAGACATATAATTAAGAACAATGAATAAGGTCAAGATTGGGTTATTACTCGGGCTTATGGCTGGCGTCGCCACCGTGCCCGTAGAGGCGCAAGTGAATGCCTCGGACAGTGTGCAACATCACGTGCTGGGCAACCGATTGAGCGTCGGTGGATATGGTGAGATCGCCTATTCCCGCAATTTCTACAGCGACAATGTGTATCGCTACAGCGATGCAGCCAAGTACAAGAACGACCCCAGCCACGGGCGTTTCGATGTGCCGCACGCCGTCATCTATCTGAACTACAATTTCGGGAAAGGATGGACGATGGGCACCGAGATCGAGTTCGAACACACCGGTACAGGTAGCGCTCAGGAAAAAGGAATTTACCGAGGGCGGCGAGTGGGAGATGGAAGTCGAGAAAGGCGGCGAGGTGGAGCTGGAGCAGTTCTGGATCCAGAAGTCTTTCTCACGCGCTTTCAACATTCGTGCGGGCCATATCGTCGTGCCCATCGGCATGACAAACGCGCACCACGAGCCACTCCATTTCTTCACCGTCTATCGTCCCGAAGGCGAGGCCACGATCCTGCCTTGCACATGGCACGACACGGGAATCAGCTTCTGGGGCCGCACGGGACGCGTCCGGTATGAGGCGCAAGTGGTGGCTGGCCTCGACGCCTTCTTCTTCGATCGTGAAGGTTGGGTGAATGGCGGCGCCGGATCGCCCCTATGAGTTTAAGGTGGCCAACAAATACGGCTTCATCGGCCGACTCGACTATTACGCCTTTCCCGGGCTGCGCATCGGCCTGAGCGGATACTATGGCCGCGCTATGCACAACGCCTTCCCACACGATCTCGAGGGAAAGGACGCCAATGGCAACGTGAAGCGCTACGACAATGTGAAAGGCACCGTGGCCATCGGTGCGTTCGACTTCGCGTTTAACCGGTTCAACTGGATCGTCCGCGGTAACGCCGACTACGGTTACGTAGGCGACGCCGCTACGATCAGCACCATCAAACGCAACCTGACGGCCAACTCCGCCCCCTATAAGAAAAACTCCCGTCGGCAAGAATGCCGTGGCCGTAGGCCTTGAAGCGGGCTACGATATTTTCTCGCAGGTGGCCCGGCTGCGCGCTGACGATCAGAAATTCTACCTCTTCGGACGGTACGAATACTATAACTCCTACATCCCCTCCAGCGATCAGCAGAAGTATGAGTACACTGGCAAGCAACGCTTGGCCGTGGGCTTCAACTACTTCCCCCTGCCGCAGATCGTGGTGAAGGGCGAATACTCCACCCGTCTGCTCAAGCAGCAATACAATAACGAACCCTCCATCTCCCTCGGCATTGCCTATGAGGGCTTCTTCCTCTGATCCGACATCGAGAGACGTGCCACGGAGGGCATAGCCCAGAGAGGGTACTACACACGCACACACGCATTCATCATTAATAATAGACACATGATTAAGAAGTATCTTAGAACGTCATTGCTCCTCACCGTAGGGGCAATGCTGACATGGGGATTCTCCTCATGCGAGAAAAAAACAATGATCCTATCGAGAAAGAGCTTACTGAGAAGCAGAAAGAGATGAGTCAGATCGCCAAGCAGTATGTGGATAACACGGTCAACCTGACTTACAAAAACCTCGCTGCCGAGACCTCTGAGCTCTACGACAAGCTCAAGGCGGCCAAGGAAAAGTTCCTCAAAGACCCCAAGAGCCTCACGCAGGCCGAGGTGGACGAGATCTGCAAGACGTTCATCAAGGCTCGTTCCAGCTACGAGCAGAGTGAGGCCTTCCTCTTTGGTGCCGCCACCGATTTCGGCGTAGATCCGCACATCGACACTTGGCCGCTCGACGTGGACGGTCTGGCTGCCGCCCTGACCAACAAGTACCAGCTGGAGAAGCTCGGCGGTGACGAAAACGACGCTATCGCCTACGCCGCAGGTAAGCTCGGACAGGAGTTGCTCGGCTTCCACGGCATCGAATTCGTGATCTTCCGCAACGGCAAGAACCGCACCGTCGCTGCGCTGCAAGCCAACGAGGACAACGAGGCTTTCACCGCCATCAAGGCCCGGGTGACAGGCGCCGAGGAGCTGACTTACGCCACGGCTGTGGCGGGCGACCTCCGCGACCGTTGCTACCAGCTCGAGGTGGCTTGGAACGCCAACGCACCCAAGGCTCACAAGGATCGGGTGGAAAAGATCGAACTCCCGTCTTCGCGTAACGGAAAATCGTACACCGATGACCCTGCTTGGCGCTACCAAAGCCGGCAGCGGCTACGCTACCGGGAAGAGGTCATGACCACCATCCTCAAGGCCGGATGTGAGAACATCTGCGACGAGGTGGCCAACACCAAGATCGGCAATCCCTACTCGGGCAAGGACAAGAACTACATCGAGTCGCCCCTACAGCCAGCGCTCCTTCATCGATTTCCACGACAACTTGATCAGTATCCAGAACTCGCTCTATGGCGGCGTCGATGGCAAGCGCAATGAGGCCGCCTCGATCATGGCCTTCATGAAGAAGTACGACGCAGCCCAGGCTTCCAAGCTCGAGAGCGACCTCAAGGCTGCCCTGAAGGCCCTCGAGGACTGCCAGACGAAGCTCAAGGGTGGCTTTGTGAGCAACATCTCCAATCCGCTCGTAGGCGAGGCGCAGAAGAAAAATCCAAACTCTGGATGAAGATCTGAACAAGGCTGCCGAGTGGTTCTCAAAACAGTAACCCATCCGTAACGGAAAAACGAAAGACGAAAAACGCGACCGAGGCCATCTTGCCACAGTCAGCAGAGTCCGCGGTTCGCGCTTAGCTTTTCGTCCTTAGTTCCCAAAGGGGCATCGGGGAGGCGGGTTCAGCCCCATCACTTCTCGGTGCCCCTTCCTGTTATACCTACAAACAACGAAAGGGAATTTCATTATGACACTCAAACACAACCTCACGCTTTCCGCGTTAGCCGCGCTCTGGCTCGTGTCCTTCGCTGCGTGCAGCGATGATCCGAAGCCCGAGCCCGAACCGAATGTCCCCGACGCCAATTTTTGTCGGTCAAGCCGTCGGCAACTTCTCGGCCGACGAGTGGTATCCCGGAGGTCAACTGGGCACGACTGACAACGTCGTCAACGGATCCTATGCCGACGAGACACCCGCCGTAGAAGAGCAAGGTTTGATAGAGCTCTTCAACCCGGGCGAGGCTTTCGACGAGAGAAAGTATACGATCAGCACGCCGCCATTCAAAGGCTGGGGGCCAGCGGCTTCACGCAAGACCTGCTTCGACTGCCACATCCAGTATGGCGGTCACGGCATGCGCCAGACTCAGTTTCGCCCCGAGTATGGCAATGGCTACATCATCCAGGTTTATTATCCCGACGCGCCGGGCAGTAACAACGGCAAACCCATTGAGCACATCACCAAGTTTACCCGGTGATGGCCGCACACCCCTTCCTCCCGCCGGTTGACCCAGACCAGATCAAGATCGAATGGAAAACGGTGGCGGCGATGGAAAGCGGCCTGCCGATGACCTTCCCCGACGGCGAGAAATACGAACTCATCTACCCCGAAGTCACCGTTCCCCAGACCGCATTCAACACCTCGCCCCGGCCCTCAGGCTATGAGGTGCGGCTGCTGGTATCGCTCAGCTTCTCCGGTCTCGGACTCATCGATGCTATCCCGGACGACTCCATCATCGCCCAATATCGCCGCGAGGCTAAGTATGGCGTCGCCCTCAACCCCGCCATCTGGGACAAGGGAGCGAATCGTCTGACCGCCGAAGGTTACAGTGAGCTCAACGGAAAGAAGCGTGTCCGCCGCTTCAATTACGATCTCACCGAGGCGGCCTTGCTTGAGGACGCAGGCCTCTGGGACGAGCTGGGAGTCTCGCGGACGGACCTGCCGTGGATGTGCTCCACCAACGAATGGGCTAAGGCCATGGCCGAGAATCCGTCCGTCGTCGCGGGCATCAAAGCCAACCCCGCGTCGCCTTATTACGCCGACGGGACGGAGAAAGGCATCTCCAACGCCATTCGCATCCTCCTCTCGCCTGAGACCAACCAGTTCGACAACCCCATCCACAAGTTCGAGCCCGAGATGGAGGACGACAACTACTACGCCTTCGCCGTCTGGCATCGCGGTCTCTCCATCCCCCGCGCCCGCAACCTGAACACGAAAAACCGTGCAGCGTGGCAAGGAGGTATTCATGCAGATCGGTTGCGCCAATTGCCACCGCCCGCAGTGGAAGACCGGCAGCGATGATAACATTTACTCGCCCAAACCGGTAAAGAATCGCAAGCTGCCGCGCTATCCCCACCAGACGATCTATCCTTACACCGACTTTGTTCAGCATCGCATGTTCATGGCGAACGACATCTTTAACTCGTGGTGCAGAACCCCGCCCCTCTGGGGTCGCGGACTCATGCGGGTGAACACAGGCGGCGAGGACCGCTTACACGACTGTCGCGCGCGTAACACCATCGAGGCCATCATGTGGCACGCCTACAGCAAGAAGAGCGATGCCTATCGTACGGTCGAAAAGTTCTACCATTTGCCGAAGGCAGACCGCGACGCCGTGGTGGCATTCGTGAACGCGATATGATTCATCACTTTTCATAGCTTCCTTATCTCACCGATAAGGGCATGCAAAGGCCGAGGGAGACTCTCTTCCTCGGCCTTTTTCATTCCTGCGCCGCGATACATTCTCCGCCTTGGTAAATTTTCGTCCGTCCATGTAGGGGCGTATTGCATACGCCCCAGCGTGTACCTTGTCGATATGATTGTTCACCCACTTCGTGAGTCGTTTGGAGGGCGTATGCAATACGCCCCTACCCATACGGATCAAAAATTTGATTCCCATCTATTGGATAAATCTCAAATCCGGCAGGTTTTGGGGTGTATGAAATACACCTCTACCCATACCGATCAAAAATTTGATTCCCATTTATTGGATGAATCCCAAACCCGGTGGGTTTTTGGGGTGTATGTCTTTGCGATCAACCCCGCCCCGGCGAGAAACGCTTAAAAATTTGTATGGATGCACGCAAAACCCGGCGAGGATTGGACAAAAATGGCCATATTCACCGAAAAACCCGGCGGGGATTGGACGGAAATGGCCATATTCACCGAAAAACCCGACGAGGATTGGACGAAAATGGCCATATCCATCGAAAACCCGGCGGGGATTGGACGAATATGGTCATATCTATCGAAAACCCGCCGGGGATTAGACGAAAATGGCCATATCTATCGAAAACCCGGCGGGGATTGGATGAAAATGGCCATATCCATCGAAAACCCGCCGGGGATTGGATGAAAATGGCCATATCCATCGAAAACCCGGCGGGGATTAGACGAAAATGGCTATATCTACCGAAAACCCGGCGAGGATTGGACGAAAATGGCCATATTCACCGAAAACCCGGCGGGGATAGGACGAAAATGGCCATATCCATCGAAAACCCGGCGGGGATTGGATTCAATATGAATACAGCTATCGAATCCTTGCCGGGGATAGGATTCCATACGTTTCCGGGAATCACATTTTGGGCAAGGATGGGATTCGTGTACTCACATGCAGGCTATACCTATTCTATATGGGTAGGCAGATGGCCCGGACTGTGGTAAACGTATCAAGACAGAAAGCCGGGCGACACGCGGAATGAGATCCGCAGTGTGCGCCCGGCAGTCTTTCACGCTCCGTTTGCCGTCCTTAGCTCATTCGCCTTCGCCGTCGTACTGCTGAAAGAGAAAAATCGTTGTAGGGGAAACGGGTGATGTGGATGGCTTTGACGTGCTCGTAGAGGAGCGACTTGAGGGCGGCGATGTTGGTCCGATCGCGGGCGGAGATGAAGATGCAGCTGCCGGGGCGACGGCTCATCCAGGTCTCGCGAAGCTCGGAGAGGGGATGTTTTTCGCGCTCGCGGGGCGTGAGATCATCCTCGTCCTTGGGGACAAACGAAAACGCGTCGATCTTATTAAAGACCGTGATGATGGGCTTGTCGGCGCAACCGATGTCGGCCGGGGTGCGCTCTACGACTTCGATCTGCTCCTCAAAAAGTAGGGTGGGAGATGTCCACGACATGCACCAAAAGATCGGCTTCGCGAACCTCGTCGAGGGTGGACTTGAACGACTCGACGAGTTCGGTAGGCAACTTGCGGATGAAGCCCACCGTATCGGAGAGGAGGAAGGGCAGGTTGTCGATGATCACCTTGCGCACGGTGGTGTCGAGGGTGGCGAAGAGCTTGTTTTCGGCAAACACGTCGCTTTTTACCAAGCAAGTTCATGAGGGTCGACTTGCCCACGTTGGTATAACCTACGAGCGCCACGCGGACCATCTTTCCCCGGTTACGTCGCTGAGTGGCCTTCTGTCGGTCTATCTCTTCCAGCTCACGTTTGAGCTTGGAGATGCGGTCGAGAATGATGCGCCGGTCGGTTTCGAGCTGCGTTTCGCCCGGCCCACGCATACCCACGCCGCCTCGCTGACGCTCCGGTGCGTCCACAGGCGCGTCAGACGGGGAAGCATATAGCGGTACTGCGCCAGCTCGACTTGCGTCTTGGCGTGGGCAGTCTGCGCGCGCTTGGCAAAGATGTCGAGGATGAGATTCGTACGGTCCAGGATGCGCACCTTGAGTTCCTTTTCGATGTTTCGTAGCTGCTTGGCCGAGAGCTCGTCGTCAAAGACCACGATGCCTATCTCGTTCTCAGCCACATACTCGCCAATCTGTTGCAACTTACCCGACCCGACGAAGGTTACGGCATGCGGCTTGTCGGCCTTTTGGGTGAAGCGTCGGACAGGCTCAATCCCGGCCGTTTCGGCTAGGAAGGCCAGCTCGTCTAAGTATTCCTTGACCTGCGCCTCACTCTGCTCGGGGGTGACTAACCCCACCGGGACGGCGCGCTCGGTCTGCTCTTGGGTGATAATGAATTCTTTCATACGGCTGCAAAGGTAGGGGGAATGGCTAACTAAAAATCGAAAAAAATAGATCCAAGGCCCGAGGCTGGGCGTATCCGAAACGTGACGGGGAAAAACTTCGCCGGCGGCCGCAGCCGCCCTTCCCTTGATGGAAGAAAAGAAGGCAAAGAAGATCAAGGCCTCTTCCGAGGCCGGGGAAGTAGGCCGGCGGCATGGACTTACCGATTCTTGCCGGCATAGAGGAGGCGGAGTACGTATGGATTCCTATTTGTTTCAAGGGATTGAAGGCCTTCTCCTGCCGGCAGGGTAGGGGCGTATTGAATACGCCCTACAGACGCCCCGGGTATGGGGCGAACGATTTCGTTAGGTATGCACCTAACGGCCCCTTTGGGCCCGCCAGAGGGGCGTATGCTGTTGCGCCCCCTACAGCCTACCGGCAGGAGGCGCTTTTTTTCTTATGGTTGATTGGTGGGGATCGAAAAACGTGACGGGGGAAGGATAGCCGGCGGCATGGACTTACCGATTCTTGCCGGCATAGGGGAGGCGGGGTACGTATGGATTCCTATTTGTTTCAAGGGATTGAAGGCCTTCTCCTGCCGGCAGGGTAGGGGCGTATTGAATACGCCCTCCGAACGCCCACACTGTGGGCGGATGGGTCTATCCGGGTAGGTGCAAAATGGCCTCTTTGGAATTGTTAGAGGGCGTACGCAATACGCCCCTACAGCCTACCGGCAGGAGGCGTTTTTTTCTTATGGTTGATTGGGGGTGATCGAAAAACGTGACGGGGCAAACTTCGCCGGCGGCCGCAGCCGCCCTTCCCTTGATGGAAGAAAAGAAGGCAAAGAAGATCAAGGCCTCTGCCGAGGCCGGGGAAGTTGGCCGGGTACGGGATGAATCCGAAATGTGTCGGGGGTTTAGAAGGGGTAGCCGAGGGCTAGGTGGAACCCGAGGGCGTCGCGTAGGTTGGGGGGCGTTGAGATAGCCGCGCCGACCGGTGTCGTAGGGGAAGTGGAGGGCGTAACCGATGTCGAAACGGAAGACGAGGAGGTTGATGTCGTAACGAAAGCCTATGCCGGTGCCGGTGGCGAGGTCGGTGAGGAGGTGTCTCCACGCGAACTGTCCGCCGGGACGCGCGGGGTCGTCGCGCAGCAGCCACACGTTGCCGACGTCGAGGAAGACGGCGCCGGCCGGTCGCCCACGAGACGGAAACGATACTCGGTGTTGGCCTCCAGCTTGATGTCGCCAATCTGATCAATGTAGGCGTACGGGTCATTCCGATCCGGGGCGAAGCGACCGGGGCCGACGCTGCGGATGGTGAAGGCCCGGATGCTGTTGGCTCCGCCGACGTAGAACTGCTCGCTGTACGGAGCGGCCGTGGCATTGCCGTAGCTGTAGATGATGCCGCCCCCGATGCGGAAGGCAAGGCGCTGGTGGCGGTCTATGTAATGATTGTAACGTAGCTCAGTGGTCATCTTCAGGAACTGCGAATACGGGTTCTTGAAGACAGTCTTGCCCTTCTCGTCCCACCGTCGCCCGAAGAGGAGGTTAGTGGCTGAGAGCAGGTTACCGGCCTCCGCGATCGAAAAATGCCAGCGCGTCTTGCTGCGCTCCTCACGCACGGTGGAGTTGTCGAGCGTGTAGGTGTACTCTACGACGGGAATAAATTGATCCTGAAGGCTCTGGCGGATGGATGGGTTTCTTGAGGTGATGCTGTCAAAGGCGGCCGTGGTGCCTATGAGCCGCGAGTAAGTGAGGCGTAGCGGCGTGAACGTGTGTCGGCGGATGGGGTTGGGAACGAAGTCGTACGAGAGGCTGCCACTGAAACTGAGCTGGTTGAAGAATCGCGCACGGTTCATGACTGTCGCCTGCGCCTCGAGGCGGGTGGTAGCGATCAGATCCCGGTCTTTGTGACCAAATTTCGGTAAGACGAGGCGGGGAAGGTCAGCGAGCCGCGTGCGCCGATCTCGTAGTTGTTCACCAGCCCCGTATGCCCGGCGGTGCGCGCACCCGTCTGCCACTCGTACGAGCCAAAACACAGTGGCGGAGAGATTCTCGCCGCCGCGGAAGAGGTTCATCCGGGTCAGGGCCAGATTAAACCCAGGCCCGGCATAGTGATTATCGTTGAGGGTACCCTTGACCTCGAGGCGACTATTGAGCGGATAGTCGTAGGTGGCACGGATGCGCAGGTTCATGGTGTCGCACGCGGCAGAGGTGTCGGTGGGCGTGTATTGCATATCCACAAAGCGGAAGGTGCGCAGCTTGTTCATCGCCGCCAGCGTCTCCTCCTGAGCGGCGAGGCTATAGCGGTCGCCACGCTCATAGCGCAAGGCGTTGAGGAGGACGTGGGGGCGGAGGCGCAGCCTGCCCTCGTAATGAATGGTGACGGGGCCGTAGGTGAGGCTATCCGTTGGCTCCTCGCCGTCATAACCGATCAGGCGGATGGCTGTGCGTCCCAAGAACCACGGCTTACGGATGAAGTCGCGGGGAATGTCGCGCCGGACACGTACGCGTAGGTCTACGAGGTGGTCTCCCTTCGTCGAGTCGGCTTGCACCTCGATGTACTCCGGTCGGAAGTAATAATAGCCGTTGTTGCGCATGATGGTGGCGATGCGCTGGCGTTCCGCTTCGAGGCGATCGAGGGTGAAGAGGTCGCCTCGGTGAAGCAGACGCTCTTCGTCGCGCCACTTGATGGTGGTATCGCTTCGATCTTGCATGCGACGAAAGCGGACAGAGTCGATCACGTAAGGCTCGCCCAGGGTGACGAGGTATCGCACCCGGGCTTTGAGCGAATCCTTGTGGTCGGGGATGATCTCATAGCGGGCCGCGCCGCGGAAGAAACCGTTTTCGTGGAGTACGTTCTGCGCTGCCAGCGCCCGGTTGGCAGGCTTTTACGGTGGTGAGCGTCACCGGCCGCGCCGCGAGCCATCGGTACATCCACTGGTGGAAGCGCCCCTTTTTCCCGACGTGGGCATTATAGACCCAGAGCCCGATAGGCAGCGGCGTGCGTGTGGTGGAACTGCCCGGGAGGGCGTTATTCGGCGCATAGGCCAGAGCCTCTTCCACCTTGCCCATCACCTCGTCCGCGCCGCGGTGGCGCTGATTGGCGGGGTCGTTGACTACGATGCGCTCGATGCCGGTGTAGAGCACTTCGCCCGGGGGAAGCATTTTCGTCGTGGAGCAGGATGCGCTGAGCAGAAGTACAAAAGAAAAAAAGGGGAGGAGGGGGAGTGGTTCGGCTTCATCTTTCTTTTTTTAGTCGTTAGGGGAAGGGGCGGCGTCCCGACGCGTCGTATCCTCGGCGGGAGCGCCTTCGGTGGAGTCCGTTTCCGTCTCGTTCGTATCGGGGGCGGCAGGCTCGGGCTCGGTCACTACCGTGCGATTGCGACGTTTGCGGAAGTCGAAGAGGTCGGCCAAGCGCTTCACCTTACGTCGGAAGATGGCGCTCAGGCCCGTCTTGCGGATCTCGCCCTCGAAGAGATTCTCATAGTCCGTCTGATTGTACACCTTGACGAAGCGCGAACCGTCGGCGTCGAGGCGATACTCCAGCGAGGCCTCGTCGAGATAGAGCCGGTTGCCCATCACGGGGTCGTTGGTCGAGTAACGCATACCGAGGGTGGTGTAAATGCGCTCCTTGAGGAAGCCCATATAGAAGCGACCGAGGTAATCGATACGCCGACCCTTGCCGTCGGTGCCGTCGTAGGTGTTTACGTCGAACGAGAAGGGGACGTCGCCGCCCAAGCTGCCGAGCATGTTATTGATCTCGCGTTGGAGTAGGCTGCTGATGGCCGTTCCCACATCCAGATGCTCGTTGCCAGTGCCGCTCTGGGCCAGATAGACACCCGTGACGAGGAGGCCGATGGCCTGCTTGCTGCGCTCCTCTTCGCCCATGGCGGCCAGCTGCGTCTGCACGGTGCCATTCTTAGGCGCCTCGAGGATGAACTTGAGGGCGATGTTGCGCAACTGTTGCCTGACCTGTAAGCCTACGTTGAAGTCCACCATCTGCGAACGCCCGTCGAGGTTGACAGTCGACCGCTGTCGGGTGAGGGCCGTCAGGTTGAGGTAAGGATTCATCAAGTCGCCCTGCCACTCTACGTAGCTGCCGTCTTGAATCGTGAAGTCCGTCAGCGGGATCACGGGGATGCTGTAGCGAATCAATCCGCCAGAGAGGGTGTATCGCCCGCTCATGTTCATATCCCCGAGCGGGGTGTAATGGAACGACAGATCGCCGCCGCCACGCAGCTCGATACGGTTCGAGCGTTCGCCGGCGCCGCCCATATCCACCTTTAGGCGCGCCGTGGGATCCACGCGCAGCGTGAGCTGGGCGTCCAGTCCGCCTATCGAACTCGTACGCGCAGCGTTCTGCCGCTCTATGTCACGAATGCGTTGCGGGACGGTGTCGGAGAAGTAGGTGAAGGAGACCAGCCCGGCGAAGTTGTCTTGCAGCTCGTCGTTGGCGTCGGGCATGACATACGTGACGTTCGTACCACTGCGCACGTGCACGCCACCGCGCACCTTGAGCGCGCGCAGTGGGCCGCGGGCCGTGAGATTCAGATCGATGGGCAGTCGGCCGTAGAGCATGGCTCCGGGTGCGCCGTCGGGGGCGTCGATGAGTAGCATGTCCTGCGCCGCCAAGCGCAAGTCGGCCGTTTCCTTCATGGGCTTGCTGAGGTCCACCGTGCCGCTGATCGTGAACGGATTGCCGCCCGTGGTGTAGATGCCATATTTGGTGAGGCGCAGCTTACTGTCCTGATGTCTCACCTCCTGATCGTCGAAGCGGAAGCGCGTGCCTACAGCCCCTTACGTACATCGAGGTCGAGTCGAGCTGCAAATAGCCGTTCCAAATCGGACCCCAATCGCGACTTTCTAACGTCAACCGGCCACGCAACACGCCCTGCATATCTACGGCACCGCCAAAGAAGGGGTTCAGCTCGCTCAGCGGAATGCGATCGAACTGCATGGTACCGTCGATCGCACCCTGTGCCTGCTTCTGTTGCGGCTGTCGATAGAAGGCCGAGACGGTGGCCAACTCCGACTCGTTGTGGTAGAAGTGGGCGTCGAAGCGGTGGCGATTGTTGTCGAGGGGCAGGTAGACACCGTTAAGCAAGAGTTCACCGACAGGCTGCCCGCGGAAGATGAGGTTGTCGATGTTCGCATCGGCAGCAACGAGGAACGACACGTCGGAGGGCACGTAGCGCAGAGCCACATTGACTCGCCCCTGCATATCTGGGATGGCGGCGAAACGCGATAGCTGCTGGAGATCAATCTGATTGATCTCGACAGCCAGCTCCGTAGAGTCCGCATTGGAGTGTATCCACAGCGCGGCATCCTCCGGGCCAGTCAGCTTCAGATCGGCGGAGATGCTCTTTAGGCTGCGCATCTCCACGTAGTTCTCGGGGTTCAGTTTGAACGGCATGAAGGCCAGCACAGGCTCGTCGGGGATGAAGTGGAAACGGTATGCCTTGCCACGCTGTTCGGCCTGCACGCCCAAGTTGGAGACCCGTTTCGCCACGGCTGTCACGATAGAGCGCGTTCGCCTCCGCTACACCGTTCAGCAGGTGCCCACGTAACCCAGCGGTGAAGGCATCTTGTCCGCGAAAGCGGTTCTTGATCACGTCGACAGCGTAAGTCAGGCCCTCGATCGAATCGTGGCGGATGTCGAGGCAGATGGTGTCGAGCCGCATCGTATCCTTCATCACGGAGAGCAGCAGGGCGTTGGCTTGTAGCCCGTCGACGGGTGAGGTGGAGGCGTGGACGGTGAGCCGATCGAAGAAGATGTTCTGCTCTTGAAGGTAGTTGTAGAGCGGATTGTCTTGCGCGGCCTCCAGCTGTATGTTGAGCGTGGGCAGGAGCGGCGTGAGGCGTTCGATGTGGGCTGCACTGTCGCGTGCCATCAGTCCCATGAAGGCATCGGAGAGGTTGCCGAGTCGCTGGAGGAGCGTCCGTGCGTCGGCGTTGCCGGTGGCAATGAGCCCCATGTCGCCGGCGTGAAAGGAGAGGCGCGTTGTGTCGTCGTCGCTGACGGCGTGCAGGGTGAGCATCTTCGGGCGATACGTCTGTTGATCGGTTGAGATGGCCCAGTTGCCCGGGGTGAGGTCTAACCGATGGCGCCGCTTGAGGTCGGTCTCCATCTCGGAGAAGAGTTGGAAGGAGCCGGAGAGTGGATCCTTCGTCAGCTTGAGCCCCATCAGATCGAGCGTATCCATATCGACGACCACCATGCCCGCCATGCGATCGCGCCGGACGACACCGTCCAGCATGACCTTACCTTTTATATAAGGCGACGCGCTGCTCAGCGTGGCCTGCGCTTGATGGTTGAGCAATGAACCGTCGAGCGAGAGGCCGGAGAGGCGGTAGGATCCGTAATGCACATCGGCTACGGAACCGCGCAGGGTGATGCGTGTGCGGGGTGAAAAGATGTCCGTGCCTCGCCCCTTCGGCATGTAGTACGGCTGTGAGTCGGTAGAGCGAATCCTGCGGCAGGAAGTGCACCGGTCGGAGGCTGTCTACACGTACATCGACGGCGTACTCGTTTCGCAGCGCGTGGTAACGGCCCGTCAGCTCGATGCGTCCGCCCGACTCTTCAGCCTTCAATCGCCCTTGGTATTCGCCACCCTTGAGCGACGCCTCCAACTCCACCCGCATGCGTTCAGGCATCCGTACCCGTCCACCCGAAATCTCCGGGATCCAATGGCTGAGGTACTGTCGGCTTTCGGTCTGTAGCCTTAGGTTGATCTGCCCCGTGCGCCGCCGCTCGTCCATGACATGCTCAGCCGATCCGTAGGCTTCAAACGTGAAGGCACCGGGCAAACCACCCATCAGATCGTGCACTCGCATACGCTCCAAGTTGCCCTCCACGAGCCCCGAGAGATAGAGCAGCGAGTCCGGCAGCGCCCGCATCAGTCGCGGCCCCTGTTCGCCCATGGCCGTCAGCACGTCTTGCCCATCGATACCCGCCGTCCACTCGGCCTGCAAATCCGCTTCGGGACGCTCCTTCAGAGCCGCCCATGGCACGCGCGCTTGGAAGTCGATCCACGAACGCGTCGTGCGTAGCGAGCCACGTGAGACGGAGACCCCCGTACTGTCCAAGTGTACATAAGCCGTGAGCGATTCGAGGGACAGTCCCGACCGCTCGTCCAACTCCCCTTGGCGGATCGCCACCCGCAGGTCGCCGTTGTGATAGCGCACCGAGTCAGCCAGCAGGCGGATGTTCGAGGCGGAGATGTGTTGCGGGTCCAGCCCAATGGTGCGCGGTCGTTCGGTGGCATCGTAGGCCGCATAGGCTCCGCGTATGTCTAACTGCGCGGCGCCGTAACGCTGGGCACCGAGGTCGGCGTAGCCACGTATGAGGCGCGCATCGCCCGGGTAAGTCGTTACCCCGAGCGTGTCCTGCGGCATGCGCAGGGTGAAGCCTACGCGTCGTAGGTCGAGTCGCTCGGCCGTGATCCGCCAGCGGTTGACGGTTGTGTCTGTCGTGTCTGAGGGGATGATGGAGTCGATCACCAACGTCACCTCCGCATCGGCCAGCAGCAGGCTGTCGAGCTTGAACTCCTCTTTTTGAGGAGGAGGCCCGCATCTTCCGTGGCCAGTCGCCCGAACGTGCCGTCGAGCTGCATGCCCTCGATCATCTGCTTGCTGTGTACGAGTGCGCTGTCTAACTCAAGCCGTGATACGAACACCTCGCCCCGCAGCAGGGGCCACGGCCGCACGCTGACGGAGAGCCCGCGCACGTTGAGCAGCGTGTCGCACACTGAGTCGCGCACCGAGACGTCGCGCAGCGTGAGGTCTAACGGATACGACAGTCGCACATGCCCCACGGCGATCTCCATGCCGACACGCTCAGACACATGCCGCAGCACGACCTTCAGCACCGCATTCTGCACCGGTGGCACATAGAGCAACACGGCACCCACCGCCACCGCCCCCACGGGCGCCAGCAGGCATGTCTTGACTGTGCGTTTGATCCATTTAGCCATCGTGTTCGATCCGTCTGTTTATTACGGCGGGCAAAAATATGGGAAATACCACCCGCGCCCCCCTCGGTGTGCAGTAAGATGCCAACCCGTTTCTGATTGAGGGGCGTTTGCTGCCAAGGGTGGTGAATCAGAATCTGATTGAGGAGCATTTGCAGCCAAGGGTAGCGAATCCGTTTCTGATTGAGGGGCATTTGCAGCCAAGGGTAACGAATCAGAATCTGATTGAGGGGCGTTTGCTGCCAAGGGGAGCGAATCCGTTTCTGATTGAGGAGCATTTGCTGCCAAGGGTAGCCAATCAGAATCTGATTGAGGATTGTTTGCTGCCAGAAGTAGCGAATCAGAATCTGATTGAGGGTTGTTTGCTGCCAGAAGTAGCGAATCAGAATCTGATTGAGGGACGTTTGCTATTAGAGACGGTGAATCCCCCTATTTATCCGTGCTTACTTTTTGCGACCGGCTTTTACACCACAACATTTATACGATGATGAAGAGAGAAAAGAGTCACGGCACACGCCTCTTTGATGCCATCCGGACACGCTTCGGGCGGCACGACCGCGAACAGGACAGAGAGGTGGAGGAGGATCTCCTCAAGGCGGTCTATGAGCTGGGCAGACGCATCGCGGCCGACGAGGTGCAGCGCGTGGGCGAGTCGCTCGGGGCGGACGCCGATCGCACGGCGTCCGCTGTTGGCCGACTGGCCTTGCGGGGCGAGCTGACGATGGGCGACGAGCTACAACTGACCGACGCTGGCCGTGAGCATGCCCTCCGTATCGTTCGTGCACATCGCATCTATGAGCAGTATCTGGCCGAGCATTCGGGCTACGCACCGGCCGAGTGGCACGAGCGCGCACATCGCATGGAGCACCGCATCAGTGACGCCGAGCAGGAGCGTATCGTCTCGCTGCTGCGCAACCCGTCGTTCGATCCGCACGGCGACCCCCATCCCTACGCGCTCGCTGGAGGTGGCCGACCGTGGCGACGACGACCGTGCGCTCCGAGCCCGCAGCTGGTGGCGCGTCACGCACGTGGAGGACGACGACCGCGCCCTCTTCACTCTCATCGCCGACCTCGGACTGACGAAGGACTCGGTGCTCTTCATCACCGATGTGACGCCGGAGGGCTTCACCTTCATGTACGAAGGCGAACGCTTCACCCTGCCTGCGGCGGCCCACGCGGCGCTCAACATGGAGCCGATGACGGACGACGAGGTGCGTCGCAGTCCCGAGGCCGATGCCCGACGGCTGACCCGACTCGAGCCGGGCGTCACGGCGCGTATCGTGGGCCTTTCGCCCTCCTGTCGCGGCGCCCTCCGAAGACGTCTGCTCGACCTTGGTTTCGTGCGTGGCAGCACAGTGAGCATCGATCTCGTCAGTCCGATGGGCAACCCCGTGGCCTACGCCGTTCGCGGGACAGCCATCGCCCTGCGCCACGATCAGGCGCGCTACATCCCTAATTGGTACCGGCTCCTCTCAGCCGTCCTTTCCCCATATCCCACAACCCCAATGAATCAGAAAACAAATACGGCTTCACCCTGCGCCACTTGTCCCAAGGCGGCGCCCATGCACGGTCTGGAGCGGCGCGGTGCACAGGCCGACGGCGAGCGCTTCGTCGTGGCCCTGGCCGGCAATCCGAATACGGGCAAGAGCACCGTCTTCAATGCCCTGACCGGACTCAAGCAACACACGGGTAACTGGCCCGGCAAGACGGTCGGCAAGGCCGAGGGCTTCTTTGGCTACGGTGGCGATACGTATCGCATCGTCGACCTGCCCGGCACCTACTCGCTCGCCTCCACGTCGGAGGATGAGGAGATCGCCCGCGACTTTATCCTCTTTGGCAAGCCCGACGTGACCGTCATGGTGGCCGACGCCACACGCCTGGAGCGCAACATGAACCTCATCCTGCAGGTGCTACAGATCACCGACCGCGCCGTGCTTTGCGTCAATCTGCTCGACGAGGCCGAGCGCAACCATATCCATATCGATCTCAACGCCCTCTCGCGACGGCTCGGCATCCCCGTGGCGGGTTGCTCGGCGCGGTCGGGCAAGGGCATTGACCGGCTACTGGAGATGATGCACGAGGTGGCCACGGGCGCCTACGTCTGCCGGCCACACCGCGCCACGAACTTGCCGCCCGCCACGGCGGATCATATCCGCGTCTTGACCGAGGCCGTGGCCCGTGCGCACCCCAACTTATCGAACGCCGAATGGATCGCCTTCCGACTCGTCGAGCAGGATCCGAGCGTGCGCCAACGTTTTGGCAACGCGGAGCTGAACGCGCTGGCCGAAAACATCCACCTCCAGATCAGCAACAACTTTCACGACCAGTGGATGGAGGATATCTATGCCCAGGCTGAGGCGATCTGTCGCGACGTCGTAACGCAGGGCAACCGCCGCGGCCGACTGCCGATGGACGTGCGGCTGGATCGCATCTTGACGCATCGCGTGTGGGGTTTTCCCGATCATGGTCGCGCTGCTCTCGGGCGTCTTTTTGGCTGACCATCGTAGGCTCGAACTATCCGTCGTCGTGGCTGAGCGACCTGCTCGTGGGGCTCATCCACCCGGCCCTGCGCGGCCTCTTTGTGGGCTTCGGTGCACCGGCGTGGGTGACGGGCCTCTTTGTCGACGGCGTCTATCTCTCCACCGCGTGGGTCGTCTCGGTCATGCTGCCGCCGATGGCCATCTTCTTTCCGCTCTTCACGCTGCTGGAGGACTTTGGCTATCTGCCCCGCGTGGCTTTCAATCTCGACGAACTCTTTCGCCGCGCCGGGGCGCATGGCAAGCAGGCACTGACGATGAGCATGGGCTTCGGCTGCAATGCTGCGGGCGTCGTCTCCACGCGCATCATCGACAGTACGCGCGAGCGACTGATCGCCATTATCACGAACAACTTCTCGCTCTGCAACGGGCGTTGGCCGACGCAGATCTTGCTGGCCACGCTCTTTGTGGGTGCCGCCGTACCGGCGCGTTACAGCGGGCTCGTCTCGCTGGTGGCCGTCATGGGCGTCGTCTTTCTGGGCGTGACGCTCATGTTCGGCAGCTCGTGGGTGCTCTCGCGCACACTGCTCCGCGGCGAAGTCTCCACCTTCCATCTCGAGCTGCCGCCCTATCGCCCGCCCCGCTTCTGGAGCACCATCTACACGTCCATCATCGACCGCACGCTGATCGTGCTTTGGCGAGCCCTCGTCTTTGCGGCACCCGCGGGCGCCGTTATCTGGCTCTGTTGCAACCTCACGGTGGGCGGTGTGAGCATCGCCGCGCATCTGATCCATTGGCTGAGCACACCGGGGTGGATCATGGGGCTGAACGGAGTCATCCTGCTCGCGTACATCTTAGCCATCCCCGCCAACGAGATCGTGATACCTACGGTGCTTATGCTGACGCTGCTTGTGCTTGGGCAGAGCGACGCGGGCGCAGCGGGTGTGCTGATGGAAGGCGGAGACGCAGAGACGAAGCAGATCCTCTTGGCTGGCGGATGGAACCTCTTGACGGCCGTCTGCCCTCATGCTCTTCTGCCTCATGCATCACCCGTGCAGCACGACGATCTACACCATTTATAAAGAGACCCACAGCGCGAAGTGGACCGCCGTGGCCATCTTCCTCCCCCTTGTGTTGGGCATCATCGTCACATCGATTGTCGCCTTCATATGGCGCATGGTTGCTGGATAAGGCGGCTGCAGCCGCCAGCGAAATGAAGTTTGGTCCCAAAGATGGCCGGCACCCCTGCTCCCCCACTCGAAACTCGTAACTAACAACATACATGAACGTAAAAACAATCAACCTCAAGGGCACACTGCGCTCACTCGACGTGCCCCTTATCATGGGCATCCTAAACGCCACGCCGGACTCCTTCTACGCCGGCAGCCGACAGCAAGACGAAGCCGCCGTAGTGCGGCGTATCGAGACCATCCTCAACGAGGGCGGCACACTCATCGATGTCGGCGGATACTCCTCCCGACCCGACGCCGACGACGTCAGCGAGGCCGACGAGTGGGCGCGGCTTGAGCCCGTCCTCCGCCGCCTCATGCGCGATTATCCCGATGTGCCCGTCTCCGTCGACACCTTCCGCTCGGCCATTGCCCGGCGGGCCGTTGAGGAATACGGCGCGGCCATGATCAACGACATCTCCGGCGGCTCGCTCGACGAACAGATGTATGCCACCGTCGCCACGCTGGGCGTCCCCTACGTCCTCATGCACATGCGCGGCACGCCTCGCACCATGCAGCAATTCACGGACTACGACGACGTGGTGGAGGCCGTCATGATGTATTTCGCCTCCGAGCTGCGCACGCTGCGCCGATTGGGCGTGGCTGACATCCTCCTCGATCTCGGCTTCGGCTTTGCCAAGACCTTAGAGCAGAACTACACGCTCATGCGTGCCCTTAGCGAGTTTGCCGACCGCTTCGAGGAGCCGCTCCTCATCGGTATATCGCGCAAGAGCATGATCTACCGCCTGCTTGGCGGCACGCCCGACGACAGTCTCAACGGCACCACCGTGCTCAACACCTACGCTCTCATGCATGGCGCCTCTGTCCTTCGTGTGCACGACGTCCGCGCCGCCGTCGAGGCCGTTCGCATCACCCGCCAACTGATCCCTTCGGAATAATTCCCCTCAAAAAACTCCCCTATAATGATATCCTTCGGCATCAAAGACGCGCTCGACGTCCTGCTGGTAGCCTTCTTTACCTACCAGATCTATAAGCTGATGAAAAAGCTCCGGCACACTGCCCGTTTTCAGCGGCATTGTCTCCGTGGTCATCGTTTGGCTGATCGTCTCGCAAAGTGCTTGAGATGCGCCTCATGGGCGCCATCCTCGATCGTTTCATCAGCGTCGGTTTCATTGTGCTTGTGGTACTCTTTCAAGACGACATCCGCCGCTTCCTCGTCACCCTTGGGTCGAACCCCGGTTGGCGCTTCGTAGCCAAACTCTTCTCGCGTCGCACAACGGACACCAAGGAGCAGAACTACATCGCCCCCGTTGTCTTGGCCTGTATGAACATGGCCCGTAAGAAGACCGGCGCCCTGATCGTCATCCGCCGCGAGATGGATCTTTCGGACTACGCCAAGACGGGCGAAATGTTCATGGCCGACATCAATGCACGCCTCATCGAAAACATCTTCTTCAAGAACAGCCCCCTGCACGATGGCGCTATGATCATCAGCGGCGGTCGGATCATTGCCGCGGGCTGCATCCTGCCCGTAGCCAAAAACGTGAGCCTGCCCAAGGAGATGGGCCTCCGTCACCGCTCCGGGCTGGGCATGTCGAAAGAGACGGACGCGCTGATCATCATCGTCTCCGAGGAGCGCGGCACGATAGCCGTCGCTCACAACGGCCAGATCGCCGCCAACGTTTCGGCCGAAGATCTGCGGCAAATTCTGGCCGGCGAGCGGGACGTGTAACTGGCTTTATGCCGCATGAAGATCATGTGAAGCCGATCCCCATGCCGCTCATTGTGCGACACGACGGCACCTCTCGGAACTTTTTAGGTCTCATTGTGTGGCACGATAGGGCCTCTCGGAACTTTTTAGGTCTCATTGTGCGACACGACGGCGCCTCTCGGAACTTTTAGGTCCCATTGTGTGACACGATAGGGCCTCTCGGAATTTTTTTAGGTCTCATTGTGTGACACGATAGGGCCTCTCGGAACTTTTTAAGTCTCATTGTGTGGCACAATAGGGCCTCTCAGAACTTTTTAGGTTCCATTGTGTGACACGATGGCGCCTCTCGGAACTTTTTAAGTCTCATTGTGCGACACGATGACGTCTCTCGGAATTTTTTAGGTCCCATTGTGTGGCACGATAGGGCCTCTCGGAATTTTTAGGTCTCACCCGTGTGACACGATAGGGCCTCTCGGAATTTTTAGGTCCCATTGTGTGGCACGATGGCAGGGGGCCTTTTGTTTTTACCATCAAAAACGCGGATTGATCTTTACAGACAAAAAATCTGGCCTCCCCTCCTGTAGCATTTTTTTGCTGCGGGTGCGTTAAGGGGTAGATGGATGGAAAAAAAGACGCGAATAATGGACAGTTACGAGCAGATCATCGAGGGTGTGAGGCGCGACGAACGGGCATCGCAGCTGGCGTTTTACGACAGTTTTCACGAGCCGACCTATCACAGCGCCGCGGCCGTGCTGGGCGCGGGCGATGAGGCGGAAGAGGTGATGCAAGATGTGCTGATGAAGGTGCTCCTCCGGCCCTCCCTGCTACAGTCCGACGCCGCCGCCATGACGCGTTACCTGCGTCGCATGGCTACGAATGCGGCCATCGACCGCCTGCGCAGGAGCCATGCTCCGCTCACGATCACCATCAACGAAGACATGCTGCCCGAACCTCCCCGGACGAACCTGACGACCCGGACGAGCTGCCCGACACGGACACGATCCGCCGCAGTGTGGAGCGTCTGCCGGAGACCTACCGCAACATACTCCGTCTGCGCCTCTTCGGCCAGATGCGCTTTGCCGACATCGCCGCGGCGCTTCGGGCCAACCCCTCCAGCGTGCGCGTGCAATACACCCGCGGCCTGTCGAGGCTGCGCAAACTCTTAACACGAAAGGAAGAAGGATGAACACGAACGATAGATTAGAAAACAGACTCCGGGCGCAGGCCGCGGAGATCTTTGCCGCCGATACACCGCCGGCGGGCCATCGCGAACGCTTTGCCCAACGATTAGACGCCGAGCGCGCATTGCGTCGGCGACGTCGGCTGTCGTGGCGACTGGCCATCGGTGCCGTGGTGCTGGCGGCGGCCGTAGCCCTTACGGCCGTCTGGCTGTGGCCGACAACGGTTGCGAGCGACGGCTGCGACGATGCGGCGGAATCGCCCGTCGAGGTGCAGCGCTATTATGCCATGAAGCTCGATCACGAGCTGGAGGCCACGCGTGCCCTGATCGGCGACACGGAGAATGAAGATCGTCGCGCTTTGCTCGAAGAACTTCAAGCCATGCAGGCCGAGGACGTGCCCGACGTGCAGCTGCCCGACGACGAGCGAATCACCCTCATCGTGCGCGTCTACACCTCCAAGATCGACGCGCTGAAGCATATCCAAACGCAATTATCAACCCACTATAAGAAAGAGGAATCATGAAAAGAATGCTGCTTACCGTGCTGCTCGTGAGCCTTTGCGCCATGGGCAGCACAGCCGCCAAGAAGGTTTATCGGCGGCAGATTGTGAAGGAGTTCAGTGTCGGAGCGCGTCCTGAGCTCGCCCTTAGCAACCGCTTCGGCGAGATTCGCATCGTCGAAGGTGCGGATCGTAAGATCACTGTGCGCGTGGAGCTGCGCGGCGAGGGTAAGACGGAAGAGGAGGCGCGTCGGTATGCCGAAGCCGTCAACGTCGACCTCTCGCTGTCGGGCAACCGGGTGGAGGGTCGGACGACCTTCCAAAAAGATCATCTGTAATAACTGCGGCCGTGCGGCGGACTTCACCGTGACGGTCCCGCGCGATGTCGTTCTCTCGCTCGCCAACCAGTTCGGCAACATCTACATCAACCGGGCCACGCAACCGCTCACCGTCACGGTGAAGTACGGCGACCTCTACCTCAAGGAGGCTTCGACGGCCTCGGTCAACGTCTCCTTTGGCAAGGCCTCCATCGACCGTTGCGCGATGCTCAACCTCAATAGCCAGTATTCAGGCATCACCCTCGGCACCGTGGGGCAACTCACGGGCAAGACGAAGTTCGACGGCACCTACCGCATCGAATCCGTCGGCCGCTGCACATTGACCGCGGGCTATACGCAGATAAGGATCGATCGGCTGAGCGAATCGTGCGTCGTGGACAAATTGCGCTTCAGCGGCCTCAGGATCGGCGAGGTGGCGCGTGGCTTCAGCGAGATCTCTGTCAAAGCCTCCTACAGCGAGGTGCACCTCGGCCTGACGCCCGGTCATGCTTTCCGCGCCGACCTCTCGGCCTCTTACGGCCAAATCCATACCGGCGATCTGAATATCCGTTCTGCCGATACTCAGAGCGGACACACCAATCAGCTTTCGGGCACGGTTGGTGCGTCGGATAGTCCGCGGGCGCGAGTGAGCGTCACGTCCTCGTTCGGAGATATTTATCTGAAGTGAGGCTAGAATGACGTCGAAACACCGATTAAAATGCCGTTTGAACGCCTTCTCTGCGCTCTGATCCATCTTCGATTTTGAGATTTCCGGATTGGTTTACATTTGGCCCGTCAAAATAGTTATACCAAGTAGGACATAAGTGGAATTAGAAAGAGAAACAGAAGAAATGGACGCCTCGGCGGGCTGGGCTCGCATGTGGAGGCTGCTGAACGAGGAAGAGCGTAGCATCTTACGTGCAAATTCAATCATTGCGCACTATAAGCGCAACCAGATCATTTACTCCGAAGGCGACGAACCGAAAGAGATGATGTGTTTGCTCAAGGGGAAGGTCAAAATCGCCAAGGAAGGTGTGGGCGGACGTAGCCAGATTATCCGCATGATACGCCCCATCCAGTACTTTGCTTACCGGGCTTATTTCGCGAAGGAGCGTTACCTGACCAGCGCTACGGCCTGCGATCTGTCTACGGTCTGTGCCATCCCCATGACGATTGTTGACATGCTCATCCATGCCAACTCGCGGCTGGCTATGTTTTTTATCCGCCAGCTCTCAGCCGATCTGGGTATCGCCGACGAGCGGACCGTGAACCTTACGCAGAAGCATATCCGCGGCCGATTGGCCGAGTCGCTGCTCTTCCTCAAGGATAGTTACGGGCTGGAGGAGGATGGTGCCACGATCAGCATCTACCTCTCGCGTGAGGATCTGGCTAACCTCTCGAACATGACTTCCTCGAATGCCATCCGCACGCTCTCCTCCTTTGCTTCCGAGCGGATCATAGCGATGGACGGTCGCAAGATCAAGTTGATCGATGAGGATCAGCTTCGCAAGATCAGTCGTATGGGATAGGGGGGGACGGTAAAGCGAAACAGTAAAAAGGAAAAAGTCCTGCCGGCGGAAAGGGTATCGCACCCCTCCTCTGCCAGCAGGACTTTTCGTTTTCCGCTTTTCGTCTTCCGCGCTACCCGATAAAGACGTATTTCAGGATGAAGAGCACGGCCAGAACATACATCGTCGGAGTGAGTTTGCGACGCTTACCGCCGAGCAGGTTCAGGACAACGTAGCTGATGATGCCGATCAATATGCCGTCCGAGATGCTATACGTGAGGGGCATGAGGACGAGGCAGATGAAGGCGGGGAGCGACTCGGAATAGTCGTCCAAGTCAATGTCGCGGATGGGGCTGAGCATGAAGAGACCGACGATGACGAGCACGGGGCACGTAGCCGAACCGGGGATGGAGAGGAAGAGCGGCGCGAAGATGAGTGCCACGGCAAAGCATACGGCCGTGGTGAAGGCCGTGAGTCCCGACCGGCCACCTTGCGCCACGCCCGAGGCACTCTCCACATACGTCGCGATGGCGCTCGATCCCATCATCGACCCGATGGTTGTACCTACGGCGTCGGCCATGAAGGCGCGCTTGAGGTGTGGCACTTGACCGTTCCGCAGCATCCCCGCCTTGGTGGAGACGCCGACGAGTGTGCCGATCGTGTCGAACATGTCGATGAAGAGGAACGTGAGCACGACGATGAGCATGTCGACCGTGAAGACGTGTGTGAAGTCAAACTTGAAGGCGATCGGAGCGATGGACGGCGGCAGGCCAGCCACACCGCCAAATGTGGTTAGGCCCATCGGTAGGCCGATGAGCGTCGTGCCGAGGATGCCGAGTAGTAGGGCGCCGCGGACGTTGAGGATGAGCAGTGTGCCCGTCAGTACAAGCCCGATGATGGAGAGCAGTCCGGGGCCTGAGGTGATGGTTCCGAGCGTGACAAACGTGGCAGAGCTGGAGGCGATGACACCGCCATTCTTCAGTCCGATGAAAGCAATGTAGAGCCCGATGCCCGGCCCGATGGCATTGCGGATAGAGGCGGGGATGGCGTTGACAATGGCGTCGCGGAGGTTCGTCTCGGTGAGGATGATAAAGGCCACGCCCTCGATAAGCACGGCGGTGAGGGCGAACGACCAGTCGTAGCCCATCTTGGTGCAGACGGTGTAGGCAAAGAAGGCGTTCAGGCCCATGCCCGGCGCTAGGGCAAAGGGTAGGCGGGCGTAAAGCGCCATGATGAGGGTGGAGAACATGGAGATGATGGCCGTGGTGGTGAAGATGGCGCCTTTGTCCATGCCGATGTCGCCCATGATGTTCGGGTTGACGGCCGGGATGTAGGCCATCGTCAGGAAGGTGGTAATGCCGGCTATGATCTCCGTCCGCACGTTCATCGTCTGCGGATCAAAGCCGAAAAAGTCGTGTTAGGGTTGTCATAGTTATGAGTTGTAAATTACAAGTGGGGCGGCCTTCTTTTCTTGCCTTGATGCAAGAAAAGAAGCAAAAGAAGATCAAGGCGGCTGCGGCCGCCGGCGAATTTGGCCGGGTACTTCAGAAGGTCCACTTGGCCGCTATGGTCGGGTTAACCCGGAATCCGTCTTGTCCGGCGAAGTTGTTCGACAGCTCCACCTCGCTGCCGAGGCTGAGGTTGAAGTGTGGGTCGATACCGGGGAAGCGGTTCAGGTTGATCCACAGCTGCGGCTCGCTGATAAAGGCGAAGTCGCCCGCCCGGCCCGGCTCACGCCACCAGTCGGCAAAGCCGGAGAAGGTGAAGCGGCCCGCGGCGGCATGCACGTACCACGTGGCCGTGAGCTGGAAACTGTTCGGCTCCGGCGCGCGCTGGATGTACTTATACATGGCCATGAGGGAGAAGCCGCTCGTGAAGTTGGGGTGGTTCCAAGCGTAGGTCGCACCGGCGAGGTAGGCGTTGCGGATGTGGTTCAGCCCGCCGTTGTACTCCACGTGCAGCGCCACGGGGGCCTTCCACCAGCGCAGCTCGCGGCTGATTTCCCAGTAGGCGCCGGAGACGCCGTCGTTCGTGTAATCCATGTCGACAAAGAAGAAGGTGTTGCCCCGTGCGTCGGGTCGGAACATCTCCACGGTGGACGTCCAGTGTGCGCGGCCACGTTGGGAGTCGTAGAGGGCGTGGCCAAAGTCGTAGTGCATCTGCACGTTTTGCGCCTGCGTCGTGAGGCGTGTCGCCGTTAGCAGGAGACACACGGTAAGAAGGATGTGTAGTTTGATTCGATTCATTTGAAATAGGTGGTTAGAAGGTAGTTCGATTACCCCCTGTAAATGTGGCTGTTTACTCATACCCTTATAAGGTGGTTCCGTCCCTACCTTATAGGGTAGCTTCGTCCCTACCTTATAGGATAGCTTCGTCCCTACCTCATAGGGTAGCTTCATCATACCTTATGGGATAGTTCCGTCATACCTTATAAGGGTATTGGGTTACTTCCGGATATTCTTTGCAGCGAAGACCATCATCAGGCCGAGGTTCACCACCAGCACGCCGCCGCAGCACGCCACGTAGAAGGCCAACCATTCGCGATCGGGTCGCAGCACGAAGTAGGCCACCGCGGTGCCGACCGTGATCAGCCCCATGAGCACGGCCAACGTCCGCAGGATAACTGTCCACTTATTCATTGCGCCGATGGTTCAACTGTTCCAGATCTGCCATGCGGCAAAGGCTTGTAGAAGCAGCATCTCAAGGCCATTCTTCACCTCCGCGCCCTGTTCGCGGCCGCGGCGCATGAAGAGCGTCTCGTCCGGGTTGTAGAGCAGATCGTAGAGCAGGTGCGAGGGCGTAAGCAAGTCGTAGGGGATGTCGGGGCATTCGTCTGCCTTGGGATACATGCCCACGGGCGTGGCGTTGACGATCACGGTGTATTGCTCCATCACCTTCGGCGTGAGGTCGGCATAGGTTAGGCAGGCAGGCTTGCGGGAGCGCGAGACGTAGGTGGCGCCGAGGCCGAGCTGCTTGAGGCCGTGGAAGACGGCCTTCGAGGCGCCACCCGTGCCGAGGATGAGCGCCTTGCGGTGCGAGGGCCCAAGGAGGGGTTCGATGGACTCCTTGAAGCCGGTGATGTCCGAGTTATGCCCCTCGAGACGTGGCCGGCCGAAGTGGCGTCCGCGAAACTTGATGACGTTCACCGCGCCGATGCTTCGGGCGTTGTCGGTGAGGTCGTCGAGCAGGGGATGACGGCTGTCTTGTAGGGTAGGGTGACATTTAGGCCGCAGAGGTCGGGGTTGTCGCGCAGCACGTTCTTCAGCTCTCGAACGTCTGCAATCTCAAAGTTGATGTATTCGGCATCGATGTGCTCCGACTCGAACTTCCGGTTGAAGAAGCTCTTGGAAAAGGAGTGCACCAGCGGATAGCCGATTAAACCGTATTTCTTCTTCATGTGAATAGTAGTTATGCGCCTTTGGGGGCGCGGTAGTTATAGTAGTTACGGGGCTGCGCCCCTGGTAGTTAGCGGCTAAAGCCGCAGTAGTTACGGCCTTGCGACCGGGTAGTTATGCGCCTTTGCGGCGCGGTAGTTATAGTAGTTACGGAGCTGCGCTCCGGGTAGTTAGCGGCTAATGCCGCGGTAGTTATAGGTAGTAAGAGGCAGTTTGATCTACTTATAACTACTTTCGACTACCGCGCCGCAAAGGCGCATAACTACCCGGTCGCAAGGTCGTAACTATCGGGGGCGGAGCCCCCATAACTACCCGCAGCCGGAAGGTCGCGTAGCCGCATACAGTGTGCACACGCCGCCGGTAAACGTCCGCACACGGACGTCAGTGAAGCCTTGCCGACGGAGCAGCGCGGCCATGTCTTCGCCTTGCGGCATCTTACGGATGGATGCGGGCAGGTAGCGATAGGCTTCCTTTTCGAGTCCGAACCATCCGCCGACTAAGGGCATGAAGACGGTGGAGTAAATGCCGTACAGCTGCTTCATGGGGAAGCGACGCGGAGCCGACAGCTCCACGATGCGCAGTCCGCCTCCGGGGCGCAGCACGCGATACATCTCGCCAAGGCCACGCTCCAAGTCGGCATAGTTGCGAACGCCGAAGGCTACCGTCACGGCGTCGAACGAGGCGTCGGCATAGGTCAGCGCCATGCAGTCCTGCTGCTCAAAGGCGATGCGGTCTGACAGTCCCTGCCTCGGCGGCCTTACGCCGACCGACGGCCATCATTTCTTCGGACAGGTCGGCCGCTACGACGCGGACCGACGGCGAGAGGCGCCGACAGAGCAGCAGCGCCATGTCGCCCGTGCCCGCGGCGATGTCGAGCACCCGGCGCGGGGCGATGGCCCGCAGCGAATCGACCGTCTTACGGCGCCAGCCGCGGTCGAAGCCGAGCGACAGCATGCCGTTGAGCAGGTCGTAACGCCCGGCGATACGGTTGAACATACGCCGGACCTGCGTCCCCTTGTCTTCGTCATTGCCCGCGTAGGGCACGACGCGCTCCACTTCGACCGACATAGTGCGCCCTCCTCTGGTTAGGCTTTCTGCTGTAAGTAATCCTTCACGTTGCGCTCGATGCGTGCGATGAGGTCACCGCCTTCGTGACGCACGAACGGCTCGCCCGTGATGTGTTCGTAAAGCTCGATGTAACGGTCTGAAATGCCGGACACGATCGCGGGCGTCATCTCCGGCACGCGCTGTCCGGGCTTACCTTGGAAGCCGTGCTCCATCAGCCATTCGCGGACGAACTCTTTCGAGAGTTGGCGTTGCGGCTCGCCTTTGGCAAAGCGTTCCTCGTAGCCCCTCGGCGTAGAAGTAACGCGAGGAGTCGGGCGTGTGGATTTCGTCGATGAGGTAGATCGTGCCGTCGTGCGAGCCGAACTCATACTTCGTATCTACGAGGATCAGTCCGCGTTCGGCAGCGATGCGTGTGCCGCGCTCAAAGAGGGCCAGGGCGTAACGCTCCACCACCTCGTAGTCCTCGGGCGACATGAGTCCTCGGGCGATGATCTCGGCTTTCGAGATGTCCTCGTCGTGCGTGCCGATCTCGGCCTTGGTGGTGGGAGTGACGATGGGGTGTTCGAAGCGCTGGTTCTCGCGCATGCCTTCGGGGATAGGCACGCCGCAGATCTCGCGCACGCCGCTCTTATAGGCACGCCAAGCGCTGCCGCAGAGGTAGCCGCGGACGATCATCTCCACCGGGAAGCTCTGGCAACGTACGCCGATGGTGACCATCGGGTCGGGGGCGGCCTGCTTCCAGTTGGGGCAGATGTCGGTCGTAGCGTCGAGAAACTTGGAGGCGATCTGGTTCAAGACTTGTCCTTTGTAGGGGATGCCTTCGGGCAGGATGACGTCGAAGGCTGAGATGCGGTCGGTAGCGACCATGACGAGTGTGCGGCCGGCGATGTCGTACACGTCACGCACTTTGCCGTGGTACACGCTCACCTGGTCGGGGAATTGATAATCGGTGTGGGTTAATGCTTTCATATTCTTGAAGTAGTTATGCGCCTTTCGGTCGCGGTGGTTATAAGTAGTCTGGGGTAGTTATGGGTTGGGGTGGACGCCGGGCTCATCTCTTCTTTTCTTCCCTTGATGGAAGAAAAGAAGCAAAAGAAGATCAAGGCGTCAGGGACGCCTGCCAGTTGGCCGGGTACATTATCTCGGGGGACATGATCTATTGATTGGAGGATTCCTCCTCTGTTTTTTTCTTTTTCTTTTTCGTAGGCCTCGACGATGACGTTGCACGAGCCGGTGGCGGACGATGTCTTTACGGTCGAACTCGACGTGCCCAATGCCTGGCACACGGCGGAGGACGTGCATGGCGTGGATGAGTCCGGAGGTGGCTTGCGGCGGTAGATCGATCTGGGTCACGTCGCCGGTGACGATCATCTTGGCGTTGATGCCGAGGCGGGTGAGGAACATTTTAATCTGATGCTTGGTGGTGTTTTTGCGCCTCGTCGAGGATGATGACGGCGTCGCTCAGCGTGCGGCCACGCATGAAGGCCAGCGGAGCGATCTGGATCACGTTGTTCTCCATGTATTCGCGGAGGCGCGCCGGGGGGATCATCTCTTGGAGGGCGTCGTAGAGGGGCTGGAGATAGGGGTCGAGCTTGTCTTTCATCTCGCCGGGCAGGAAGCCGAGCTTCTCGCCGGCCTCTACGGCGGGTCGGCTGAGGATGATCTTACGTACCTGCTTGTTCTTCAGCGCGCGCACGGCCGGGGCGATGGCGACGAAGGTCTTGCCCGATCCGGCGGGCCCGATGGCGAAGGTGAGGTCGTTCTCCTCGAAGCGATCGACAAGCAATTGCTGATTGGCCGAGCGGGCGGTGATGGCGCGACCATTGACGCCATAGATGATCAAGTGATCTTGCGCCACGGGCGGCAGCTCGTTGCCTTTGACTAAGTCAATAATCACCTCCTCCGTGAGCGCGTTACGCTCGGCGCAGTAGCGCTCAACCTCGCGCAGCTTACGCAGGAAGACCGCTAACTCGTCCTCCTCGCCGATGACCTTCACCACGTTGCCACGCGCCACGATACGCAGCTTCGGGTAGAGCGTACGCAGGAGTTGCAGGTGGCCGTTGTTGACACCATAAAAGACGACCGGGTCGACGCCCTCGAGGATATAGGTTTGTTCTATCATATATAGAAGGTATGCGGAATGGAATCCGGCTTTGGGAGCGGCAAAAGTAGATAGAGAGGAACTAAAGAAACGAAAGGCACCTTGGTGCATTGTAAAAAACAAGCCTGAAATCAGCGATTTCAGGGTCATGTAGAAAAACAAAGCCCCGGTCTCTCTGCTGGAATAAAGGGTACAAAAAGCGGAGGGAAGGCGCCGACTGCGATGAGTCGAAACCTCCCCTCCGTGTGAAGCAAAAAGAAGTATGCGGATGGGTTACCCGATTGCGGCGAGCGTGGCGAGGACGTCCTCGGCGATTTGCTCGTCGGTGAGGTGGTTCTCACGGAGCAGCTCGTCCACGTCGTAGCGGTCGTAAAGCTGCTTCTTGACGCCGAAGTTGAGGACGCGCATGGCGGACGGGCCGTAGTGGCGCGCGATGCGTTCGCCGAAGCCGCCGTCGAGCGTGCCGTCCTCGAGCGTGGCCACGACGGCGTGATCCTTCTTCAGCTCGTCGAGGAGCGCCGTGTCAACGCCCGTCAGGTAGCGCGGATTGATCAGCGTGGCGTCGATGCCTTGCCCGGCCAGCAGCTGGCGGACGCGGTCGCCCTTCTGGTAGAAGTTGCCGGCGGCGATGAGGGCCACGCGGCTGCCGCGGTGACCGACGCGGAAGGTGTTGAGCGCGGAGTAATCCGTGTCGACCGGCTCAGAGGTGTGGTAAACCTCACCTTCGGGCACACGGATGGCCACCGAGTGCTTGTCCTGCCGGATGGCCCAGGTCTGCATGGCCACGAGCTCCTCGTAGGTGGTGGGGGCGAGGTAGACGAGGTTGGGGATGTGGCTGAGCATGGCGATGTCGAAGAAGCAGATGTGCGTGAAGTCGTTCATGCCGAAGATCGAGGCGCCGAGCACGTTGATGACGGCCGGATTACTGTTCACGCAGAGGTCTTGCGCGATCTGATCGTAGGTGCGCTGCAGGAAGGTGGCGTAGGTGAAGTAGACCGGCCGTGCGCCGCGTTTGGCCATGCCCGAGGCCAGGGCCACGGCCTCCTCTTCGGCGATGCCGACGTCGATGTATTGCGCGCCGGCCTCCCGACGACGGTCGGCGGTGAAGCCGAGGCCCATCGGCACGGCGGACGCCACGACGACGAGCTTCGGGTCGCGCTTCATCTCCTCGCGGAGGAAGTCGCCAAGCAGGCTGGGCATGTATTCGCTCTTGTCGCGTGGGCCGGTCGACTTACCCGTCTCACGGTCGAAAGGCGAACGGTAATGCCAAGCCTCCTGCTTCTCTACGGCCGGCGCGTAGCCGTGGCCCTTCTCCGTGTGGATGTGTACGACGGTGGGGCGGGGCGTGTCTTTGACGCGGCGGAAGATGTCGACCAGCGAGGCCAGGTTGTGGCCGTTTTCGAGGTAGTAATAGTCGAAGCCGAAGGTCTTGAAGAAGTTCAGTTCGGCCTGTCCGTACGTCTCACGCAGCAGGCGCAGGTTGGCGTAGAGTCCGCCGTGATTCTCGGCGATGCTCATCTCGTTGTCGTTAACGACGATGATGATGTTCGTGCCCAGTGCGGCGGCCGTGTTGAGCCCTTCAAACGCCTCGCCGCCGCTGAGGCTGCCGTCGCCGACGATGGCGACAATGTTCTCCGTGCCGCCCAGCACATCGCGGCCCTTCTGCAGTCCGGTGGCCAGCGAGATGGAGGTGGAGGTGTGTCCGATCTCAAAGTAGTCGTACTCCGGCGATTCGATCGGGGAGCTGTAGCTCGAGATGGCGCGCGTGTCGGCTCGTCGAGGGCCGTGGGCGCGGCCGGTGAGGATCTTGTGCGGATACGTCTGATGGGAAACGTCGAAGACGAGCTTGTCCGTAGGCGTGTCGAAGACGTAATGTAGGGGCGACGGTGGCCTCGGTGAAGCCCGGGTTCGGGCCGACGTGTCCGCCGTGGCGGCTGACGCGGTTCAGTACGGCGTCGCGCACTTCGTCGGCGACGATTTTTCAGCTCGCTGACCTCCAGTTTACGCAGGTCGGCAGGGGAGTGGATCTTTTCTATGTACATATTTTTTATGCGCCTTTGGCGCGGTAGTTATCGGCCTTTGGCCGGGTAGTTATGCGCCTTCGGCGCGGTAGTTATAAGTAGTCAGAAGTAGTTATGCGCCTTCAGCACGGTGGAGGCGCACAGCATACGCCCCTGCCAAACGCCTATGCGGCTGACATATTGTCGGTAGTAAACTATTCGCCTTCGAATTACGTTTCTATGCCGTACACATTCATACAATATAGGAACAATAGACATGAACTGGAAGAATGAAAATAGACCTCGGTGGACACCGCGTCGACTGATGGCGGCGAAGGTGGTTACGATCGGCTTCCTGACGCTGCTGCTGATGATCCCGATGATGCTGATCGAAAGTCTGATGAACGAGCGCGAACGGACGGCCGGCAATGCCGTCGAAGAGGTGGGGCAGAAGTGGAGTCGGGCGCAGACCGTCCTCGGCCCGATGCTGACCATCCCGTACTATACCACGCAACACCTCGAGAAGTCGGGGCGCACGGAGCGCGTGGTGGAGATGGTGAACATCCTGCCCGATTCGCTCGATATCATCGGCGACGTGCGTACGGAGGAGCTGCGGCGCGGCATCTACGAGGCCGTCGTCTATCGATCCACGATGGAGCTACGCGGCACCTTCGTCCTTCCGCCCGAAGTGCCGCTGCGCCCGGGCGATCCGGACTTTCCGCTGGAGGATGCCATGCTGAACCTCGGCCTTTCCGACCTGCGCGGCATCAGCGAGCCCGTGGCTGTGGAGTGGGGCTCGACACAGAAGACGCTCGACCCCGGCATACGCCACAACGAACTGCTCAACTCGGGCGTGTCGTGTCTCGTGAACGCGCAGCCGTTGGCCGAGGGTCGCACGGTGTCGTTCCGCATCCGACTCGCACTGAAAGGCTCCGGATCGCTCTACTTCGCGCCCGTGGGCAAGACGACGACGATCGCCCTACGGTCGAACTGCCGCACGCCGAGCTTCACGGGTGCCTTCCTGCCCGCCAATCGTCAGGTGACGGACAGCGGCTTCGTCTGCGACTGGAAGGTGATGCACCTCAACCGCAACTATCCGCAGGTGCTCACGGGCAGCGATCGTCAGGAGGCGATCGAGGAGTCCGTGTTCGGCGTCGATGTGCTGCAACCCGTGAAGCGCTACCAGCAGTCAATGCGTTCGGTGAAGTACGCCATCCTCATCATCCTGCTCACGTTCGTCGTCTGCTTCTTCGTGGAGGTGTTGCAGCGGCGCCACATCCACCCGCTTCAATACCTGCTCGTCGGGCTTGCCCTGAGCCTCTTCTATTCGCTGCTGCTCTCCATCTCGGAGCATACCAGCTTCGGCCTCGCCTACCTCATTGCCGCGGTGATGACCGTCAGTCTGATCACGTGCTACATGGCCGGTGTGCTCAAGCTCCGACGCACGGCGATGGCCATCGGCGGACTGCTGGCGGGGCTTTACGTCTATGTCTACGTGCTGATCGGCATGGAGTCGTACGCCCTCTTAGCCGGCAGCGTGGGGCTGTTCGTCATCCCTGGCGGTGATCATGTATGTGTCGCAAAAGATCGACTGGAGCGGGCGAGACGCTGCATAGCAGGGAGGGGCTACGGCCCCCGGCAAAGTTTGGCCGGACTCACAGGGGAGGGCGACCTGTCGTGTCACACGACGGGACCCTAAATGGCCATTGAGACGCTATCGTGTCGCACGACGGGACCTAAATGGCCGTTGAGACGCCATCGTGTCGCACGACGGGACCTAAATGGCCGTTGAGACGCTATCGTGTCGCACGACGGGACCCTAAATGGCCATTGAGACGCTATCGTGTCGCATGACGGGGACCCTAAATGGCCATTGAGACGCTATCGTGTCGCATGACGGGGACCTAAATGGCCATTGAGACGCTATCGTGTCGCATGACGGGACCCTAAATGGCCGTTGAGACGCTATCGTGTCGCACGACGGGACCTAAATGGCCATTGAGACGCTATCGTGTCGCACGATAAGGCCTAAAAAGTTCAGAGAGGTGCCGTCGTGTCGCACAATGGGGCCTAAAAAGTTCAGAGAGGTGCTATCGTGTCGCACGATGGAGCCTAAAAGTTCAGAGAGGCCCCATCGTGTCGCACGGGTGGACCCGGGCCTATATGACGCCTGCCACGCCCGGCGGTTGTGCAGCCTCTTTATCGGTCTACTTTTGCCGCCGCGATAAGTAAAAAAACAGTACACTACAATAACACATGAAGCAATCAATGAAGCGAGGCACACTCTGTGTGCAAGGCGGCTGGCAACCGAAGAACGGTGAGCCGCGCGTGGTGCCGATCTATCAGAGCACCACGTTCAAGTATGAATCAAGCGACGAGATGGGGCGACTCTTCGACCTCGAGGCGTCCGGATACTTCTACACCCGGCTGCAAAACCCGACGAACGACACCGTGGCGGCCAAGATCGCCGCACTCGAAGGCGGCGTAGCAGCCCTGCTCACCGCATCGGGCCAGACGGCTTCGTTTTACGCCATACTGAACCTCTGCAGCGCGGGCGACCATGTCGTTTGCGCCTCGGAGATCTACGGCGGCACGTTCAACCTCTTCGCCGTGACGATGAAGCGCATGCAGATCGACTTCACCTTCGTCAACCAAGACGCACCGGAGGAGGAGATCGACCGCGCCTTCCGACCGAACACGAAGGCCGTCTTCGGCGAGACCATCGCCAACCCTGCCTGCGCGGTGTTGGACATCGAGAAGTTTGCCCGCATAGCCCACCGCCACGGCGTGCCGCTCATCGTGGACAACACCTTCGCCACGCCCATCAACTGCCGACCCTTCGAATGGGGCGCCGACATTGTGATCCACTCCACGACGAAGTACATGGACGGCCACGCGACGTCTGTGGGCGGCGCTATCGTCGACAGCGGCCGCTTCGACTGGGAGGCGCACGCGGAGAAGTTCCCCGGCCTCACCACCCCCGACGCCTCCTATCACGGCATCGTCTACACGCAACGGTTCGGCAGCGCAGCCTACATCACCAAAGCGGTGGTGCAGCTCATGCGCGACCTCGGTGCCATCCCCTGCGCCGATGAACGCCTTCCTGCTGAACCTCGGCCTCGAGACGCTGCACCTACGTGTGCCGCGCCACTGTGCCAATGCGCTGTCCGTAGCCGAATACCTCAGCCAACACCCGAAGGTGGCATGGGTGCATTACCCCGGCCTGAAGGGCGATAAGCATTACGCGGCGGCGCAGAAGTACCTGCCCAACGGCTCGTGTGGCGTGCTGACGCTCGGCTTGAAGGGCGGACGCGAGCAGGCTGTCCGGTTCATGGACGCCCTGCGGATGGTGGCCATCGTTACCCACGTAGCTGACGCGCGTTCGTCGGTGCTCCATCCCGCCAGCCACACGCACCGCCAGCTGACCGACGAGCAACTGAAGGCGGCTGGTGTAGCCCCGGATCTGATCCGCTTCTCCGTCGGCATCGAAGACATCGAGGACATCCTGGCCGACGTGGAGCAGGCGCTCCAGCAGGTATGAATCAAGCTGTCAGATGCAATCCCAGACTACCACTCATCACATTATTATACACCCCTATGAAAAGAGTATTCCTCATGACCCTTGCGGTCCTCGCCACGCTCGTCGTGGCCTCCTGCTCAAAAGAAAACGAGCCTGACACGAACTACCCCCTCGAAGGAGAGTGGGAGTTGTATATGTTCAAAAGGACAGTCGGCCAATATCGTTGGATGGTACCTACGCGCCGATGTGTGTCCGGCATCTATGCCACCTTCACCGATCACACGTTTACCTACTATAATGTCTACGGTACGAATGACGGCAAGTGCATTCCGCAACATGAATTTTGGGACTACATGAAAGTAGGTAACGAACTGCGCTTCACCAAGTCGGCCAATGCTACATGGAAGGAGCAGCCTAATTCACGCTCGGCAACTTACCAAATGAAGAATGGAGAGTTGATCCTCACCTTTAGTTCGGCTAAAGACCCAGTCATATTTGTACTTCACCGCCGCAATGCGGACTACAGCCACCTTGACCTCTTTGTGGGATCGTGGGTAACCACCAAAGTCGTAATCAACGGCACGGAGTATATAACGCGAGAAGGTCAATGTCTGGAAGGGACGATTACCGCTACACAAGATGAGTATACCCTGACGTTGCGCGACGAGAATTGTAAGTCAGAGCGTCTGACACGCCCCTCGGGTGAAGCGCAGCGGGCGCTACTACAGCGTCAACCCGAACGGGGATAAGGAGCTGGAAATCGAGTTCCTCAATGGCAACCGCGAGCTGAAGCTCTCCGTGCCTGAGGCCAAGGCCGTGTTCTATTTTTGAGAAAGAAAGACGATAACCGATCCGGGGGCATCTACATCCCGGATACAACATTCACTATAAACACAGAGAAAAGAATCATGACTGATTTAGCAATCATTGGAGGCGGGCCGGCCGGCTATGTGGCTGCCGAGCGCGCCGGAGCAAAAAGGATTGAGCGTAACGCTCTTTGAGAAGAACAACCTCGGCGGCGTCTGCCTCAACGAGGGCTGCGTGCCCACGAAGACGCTGCTCTACAGCGCCAAGGTGTACGACTACGCCCGCCACGGCGACAAGTATGGCGTCACGACCGAGGGCGCTGCGTTTGACTACGGAAAGATCGTGGCCCGCAAGAATAAGGTCGTGCGCAAACTCGTGGCCGGCATCGGCGCATCGATGAAGGCGCACGGCGTGAATGTCGTCAAGGGCGAGGCACGCATCACAGGCCGGAAGGAAGACGGCACGCTGACCATCGCGTGCAACGGCGAGGCATACGAAGCAAAGAACCTCTTACTCTGCACTGGTTCCGAGGCCTTCGTGCCGCCCATCCCCGGCGTACCCGAGGCGGGCGACGTGATCGTAACCAACCGCGAGATACTGGTCTCAAGGAGCGCCCCCAGTCGATCGTCATCATCGGTGGCGGCGTGATCGGCATGGAGTTCGCCAGCTTCTACAACAGCCTCGGCACGGAGGTGACCGTCGTGGAGATGCTGCCCGAGATACTCGGCGGGCTCGACGGTGAAGTGAGCGTCATGCTGCGTGAGGTGTACGCCAAGCGCGGCATCCAATTCCGACTCTCTTGCAAGGTGACGGAGGTGCGCGGTAATGAGGTGATCTATGTCGACGCGGAGGGCAACACGGCCTCGGCCACGGGCGAGAAGATCCTCATGAGCGTAGGCCGCCGCGCCGTGACGGCCAATCTCGGACTGGAGACGATCGGCGTGGAGACGGTGCGCGGCGCCGTCAAGACGGACGCCCAGCTGCGCACGAATGTGCCGAATGTCTTCGCTGCGGGCGACATCAACGGCTTCTCCATGCTGGCACACACCGCCAGTCGCGAGGGCGAGGTGGTGGTGAACAACCTGACGGGCACGCCGGACGAGATGCGTTACGACGCCGTTCCGGGCGTGGTCTATACCAACCCCGAGGTAGCTGGCGTAGGTCTGACCGAAGAGCAGGCCGAGAAGAGTGGCAAGCGCTACGCTGTGGCAAAGTTGCCGATGGCCTTCTCTGGCCGATTTGTCGCCGAAAACGAAGGTGCCAACGGGCTTTGTAAGGTGATCTATGATCCGGACAAGCGTACCGTGCTGGGCGTGCATATGCTGGGCAACCCGTGCAGCGAAATGATCTTCGGCGCAGCGATGGCCATCACGCAGGGCATGACGATCGCGGAGCTGCAGCGCGTCATCTTCCCGCACCCTACGGTGTCGGAGATCCTCAAGGAGACGCTGTTTACGATCAAATAAAGGATCGCTAACCCGTGACTTGTCAATGGTCGATTGGGAATTATGAATCCGGGCAACCGGAGAATCATGCATCATTAACTACGATAACAGATGGAAGCGAATATCATTCAGATCGGAGACCGCGGGGGAATTATTCTTCCTGCAGAGATCTTGCGTGAGCTGAACCTGTCTATTCGAGACGCTGTCAAGATGCGCATTGTAGATAGGAGCATTGTGATCGAAGCATCCCCCAGACAGGGTTGGGCCGATGCAGCGCGAAAGGCGCATGCACGCGGTGACGACAAGTTGTTTTTTTCAGGACACGCTTAGCGAGGAGACCGTACCGGAATGGACGTGGTAGAACAGTTCAGCATTTATTGGGTCGAACTTGATCCAACGCGCGGGGGCGAGATGAATAAGACTCGTCCGTGCGTCGTGGTCAGCCCTGAGGAGCTGAATGCCCATTTAGCAACAGTCATCATCGCCCCCGTGACTTCAACAATCAGAGATTATCCGTACCGCGTCCACTGCTTCATCGCAGAGCGTGACGGAGAGATTGCAACGGACCAGTTGCGAGCCATTGATAAAAGCCGATTGAAAGAGAAGATTGGCATGTTGGATGAATCGGAAATAAGCGATCTGCGAAGCGTGTTCAATCAGATGTTTTGCGTATAGAGCGAGGTGTGAACTCCCGCTTCGCGAAACAGGTAAGCACTGAAGGCCGCCGGACGGACTGTGGGGAGCGATCCCCTTTCGTTCGGCGGCTTTGTGTTTCGCGGGTGGATACCCTGTGGGACGGGGCGGATACCCTGAGACAATCCGTTTTTTTGTGCCCGACGGGGTGTTGGTGTGCAAAAAGGCGGCGCGTTTTAGTGTCCGACGGGGTGTTGGTGTGCAAAAGGCGGCGTGTTTTTTGACCCCGACGGGGTGTTGGTGTGCAAAAGGCGGCGCGTTTTAGGCCCCGACGGGGTGTTGGTGTGCAAAAGGCGGCGCGTTTTTAACCCCGACGGGGTGTTGGCCTGCAAAAGGCGGCGCGTTTTAGTGTCCGACGGGGTGTTGGCCTGCAAAAAGGCGGCACGTTTTAGGCCCCGACGGGGTGTTGGCCGGAATACGCATATTCATCCCTCTTCTACCTTTGCCGGCCGACAATAAAACAGGTATAACATATAGCCAACAATGCTTTCTATACTCGATGAACTTAACGATGCGCAGCGCGAAGTGGTGCTCTACAACGACGGCCCGTCGATGGTTGTGGCCGGCGCGGGGTCGGGCAAGACGCGCGTGCTGACCTATAAAATCACCTACCTGCTCAGCCGTGGCTACGAGCCGCACCGCATCCTGGCCCTGACCTTTACGAACAAGGCTGCACGCGAGATGAAGGACCGCATCGCCGCCTTGACGAGCGAGCGCACCGTGCGGCAACTCTGGGCCGGCACGTTCCACTCCATCTTCTACCGCATCCTGCGCGAAGAGGCGGAGTATGTGGACTACAACCCGGACTTCACCATCTACGACGCCGCCGACTCGCGCAACCTGATCCGCAGCATTCTCCGCGAAATGCAGCTGGACGAGAAGACGTATCGCCCGGGCCTTGTGCAGAGCCGCATCTCGAACGCCAAGAACGCCCTCGTCACGGCCGAGGCCTACGGTCGCAATAGGGAGCAGGTGGAGTACGACGCCCGGTGCCGCGTGCCCCTCATCCGCGAGATCTACGCCCGCTATCAGAACCGTTGCCGGCAGGCCGAGGCGATGGATTTCGACGAGCTGTTGCTCCAGACGAACATCCTCTTTCGCGACCACGCCGAGGTGCTGGATCGTTATCAACGGCACTTCCGGTTTGTGCTTGTGGACGAGTATCAGGACACGAACCTGGCGCAGCATATGATCGTCAATCGCCTTTGCGAGAAGCACCGCCACATCTGCGTCGTGGGCGACGACGCGCAGAGCATCTACTCCTTCCGCGGCGCCAACATCGACAACATGCTGCGCTTCAAAGACACCTATCCGGAGTATCGCCTCTTCAAGCTCGAACGCAACTACCGCTCTACGCGCAACATCGTGGAGGCGGCCAACAGCCCTCATCGATAAAAAAACAAGGGACGGATCCCCAAGAACGTCTATTCCGAGAACGAGGCCGGCAGCAAGATCCGCGTCCTATCGTCATACACCGACTACGAGGAGGCCTACCTCATCGCCTCGCAGATCACGGAGCTGCAGCGGGCTGGCGACAGTCCGCTGTCGGAGTTCGCCGTGCTCTATCGCACCAATGCCCAGTCGCGCGTCCTTGAGGAGGCGCTGCGGAAGAAGGGCATCACGTATCGCGTCTACGGCGGGCAGTCGTTCTACCAGCGCAAGGAGGTGAAGGACATCATCGCCTACTTCCGCGTCATCGTCAACCCCGACGACGAGGAGGCGCTCAAGCGCATCATCAACTATCCCGCCCGTGGCATCGGCGAGACGACCGTTGCGAAGCTCATGCGCGCCGCCACCGAACACGGCGTCAGCCTCTGGGCCGTCGTGAGTGATCCCGCGGCCTATGAGCTGTCGGCCAACCAGGGCACACTGCGTAAGCTCAGCGCCTTCCACGGCCTGATTCAGGAGCTACGCACTGAGAACGACAACCCTGCAAGCCGTGGAGATGGCCGAGCTGATCGTCAAGCGCAGCGGTATCGCCGCAGAACTCTTCCAAGACCGCTCCGTGGAGGGCGTCGCACGGCAGGAGAACATGCAGGAGGTGCTCAAGGCCGTCCGCATTTTCGTCGAAAGAAACCGTGAAGAAGGCGCCGACGAGCTGCTGCTCCGACTTCCTCCGCGAGGTGTCGCTCCTTACTGATCAGGACGAGAAGCAAGACGAGTCCGCCGACCGCGTCACGCTCGCGACCGTCCACGCGGCCAAGGGACTGGAGTTTGACAACGTCATCGTCGCCGGCATGGAGGAGAACCTCTTCCCCTCACAGATGGCGATGGATAGCCCGCGCGCCATCGAGGAGGAGCGGCGACTCTTCTACGTGGCCCTCACCCGCGCCCGTCGCCATTGCCTCATCACCTACGCCAAGACGCGCTTCCGCAATGGCTCGAACCACTCCTGCACGCCGAGCCACTTTCTGGACGACATCGACCCCACGCTCCTCATCCGCCCGGACGATCCCTCGCTGATGGCCCGCCCGGCCACGCCGCCGCGCCCGGCTGCCACGCGTCCGTTAGTCACCACCGCCACCTCGGCCACCTCCGACCGTCCCTCGGCGCGCTTCCGGCGACCGCCCACGGATGCCCCTCAATCCGCGCCGCAGCAGGTGGACGCCATCGGCGACTTGCACACGGGCGACACCGTCCGTCACGACCTCTTCGGCACCGGCACCATCGTCACCCTCGAGGGCGAAGGCGGCAACGCCAAAGTCACCGTCGACTTTGAATACTCCGGCCGCCGCTCGCTACTCCTCAAATACGCACGCCTCACGCCGGCCAAGGATTAACCCGATACGTGCTGGAGGCTCCACTCTCACCCTCCACTCTCTACCCTCCACTCTCTACCCTCTACCCTCTACCCTCTACCCTCTACCCTCCACCCTCTATTCTCCACCCTCCACCCTCTACCCTCTATTATGTCTACCCTCTACCCTCTACCCTCTACCCTCTACCCTTCTCCCTGCTACGTCGTTGAAGAATCCCTGCTCCGCCGCAACCTCTCGCTTATCCGTGAGGTCAAGGAGCGCGCCGGCGTGGAGATCATCCTCGCCCCTGAAGGCCTCCGCCCCTGTGGCACGTCTTCCCCATCGTCCGCGAATACATCCCGTGCGCCACGGCCAGCTCCGTTTGGGAGGCGCGCCTCGTCCTCGACGAGATGGGCACCCCCGCCCACACCTATTCGCCGGCCTACACCGAAGCCGACTTCCCCGAGCTGCTCCGCTGCAGCAGCCACATCACCTTCAACTCCCTCACGCAGTACGAGCGCTTCCGCCCGATGGTCGAAGCCGACGGCGCACGGGTCTCGTGCGGCCTGCGCATCAACCCCGAGTATTCCGAGGTCGGCACGGCGCTCTACAACCCCTGCGCCCCCGGATCGCGCATGGGCATCACCGCCGACAAGTTGCCCGACCGACTGCCCGCGGGCGTCGAGGGGCTGCACTTCCACACCCTCTGCGAATCGTCGGCCGAGGATCTTGTGCAGACGCTCCGCGCCGTCGAGGAGCGCTTCGGGCGCTGGCTGCCTGAGGTGCGTTGGCTGAACATGGGCGGCGGCCACCTGATGACGCGCGCCGGATACGACGTCGACCTGCTCGTCGACACCCTCCGCCGTTTCCGCGCCGCCCACCCGAACCTCCGCGTCATCCTCGAGCCCGGCTCGGCCTTCTTCTGGCAGACGGGCTACCTGCAAACGACCGTCGTAGACATCGTCGAGAACGGCGGCATCACCACGGCCATCATCGACGCCTCCTTCACCTGCCACATGCCCGACTGCCTCGAGATGCCCCTACAAACCCGTCATCCGCGGCGCTACGGAGCCGATCGAGGGGCGCCCCACGTACCGCATCGGCGGCTGCAGCTGCCTGAGCGGCGACTTCATGGGTGACTGGTCGTTCGAGCAGCCGCTCCGCGTTGGCGATCCGATCATCTTCGAGGACATGATCCACTACACGACCGTCAAAACGACCATGTTCAACGGCATCCGCCACCCGTCGCTGGCCATCGTGCCCCTCGGCGCCGATCGCCCGCAGGTTTTCCGCACGTTCACCTACGCGGATTACCGTAGCCGCATGTCGTAAGCCGTGGAAAAATCGGCCAGCGCAGCCTTCAGTACACCCGGCAAGCCCCGAAACGTGTTCCGTGCAGCCATTCGTCTGCCGGCGACAAGGAAAAACAGAAGTAGATCGGATCGTGTTAATGTAAAAGGACCCAATATGCAGTGCATGTTTTTATGCTTTTAATGTGAGAGGATTTGATGGCACATGCAAGTTGTATGCTTTTGAAGTAAAAGGATAGTATATAAAACGTATATCTCATGCTTTTCGTGTAAAAGGATAGAACTTGCATGGTATATTCCATGCTTTTTGATGTAAAACACGGGAGTAGTCGATGAATGATTGCTTCCTTTTACTATAAAAGCAAGGCTTAGTCAGGTGATGTGCGGTGCTTTTTACTATAAAAAGCAAGGTATATATATAAGACAAGAGTTCCTTTTACAGTAAAAGCATGTAACTGGCTATGCAAGTCAGATGCTTTCAATGTAAAAGCATGCCATATACAATCGATTTTTACCTTTGCGCGCACTGGGGTGGGGTAGGAGAGACTCGAAAGGGCGCCGACTTCACCGGATCATATTCAAAAGAGATAAGCACTGTCATGGAAGAGATTATCCAAATACAAAAAAACTCAGTCTGTACAGGCTGGACAACGCCTCGCATACCGATTTCCACACCACGATCGGCGGTCGCATCGCGGAGGTGGGCGCGGAAAAGCTCGGGATACCGGCGGCGTTGGCTGCGGAGTACCAGCAATGCATTCAGGAGGCGATCGAGATGATCAAGGAGACGCGCACGAGTCGCCGGACGAAGGCGCTCCAGCAGAAAGACGCCGAATGCGACCGTCTGGTGTCGTTCATCCCGGCCGTGGTGCGCGCCATGCGCCTTTCGCCCCGGGCAGAGGCGGTGGAGTCGGCCGAAGATCTGTACCTCCAGCTGCGCGTCGGCAAGCGCATCCAGGCCGAAGGGATCGGCGTCAAGCCCGCGCGTATCGAAGCGCTACTGCACGACCTGAAGAAGCCTGAACACGCGGTGCACATCACCCGACTGGGCCTCGACGAAGCCGTCGGGCTGCTGGATAAGGTCAAAGAGGAGGTGCGCGCGCTGATGAACGAGCGGTCGGAGGAGCGGATCGAGAAAAAGCGGCCGTCGCTCACCCACCTCCGCCCGAAGACGGACGAGGTCTACGGCCGCATCGTCCAGCACCTACAGATGTCGCACTTCGTCGGCAAGCCGCCCGTCGATCGGGAGGCGATCGCCCAATTCGCCAGCTATATCAACGAACGCGTGAGCCAGACCCGCATGACGCACAAGCAGCGCCAATCCCATCGCAAGGCTCTCCGCAAGCCCAAGGCAGCGCCAATAACCACCTCCCTAACTCCCCGGCCACATAACCACTGGGGCGCAGCCCTGACTCACCAGCGCCGCAGGCGCATAACTACCTCTGACTACTGGGGCGCAGCCCCTAACTACCGCGGCCAAAGGCCACATAACTACCTCTGACTACCGCGCCGCAGGCGCATAACTACCTCTGACTACTGGGGTGCAGCCCCTAACTACCAGCCGCAGGCGCATAACTCCCCGGCCAAAGGCCGTATAACTACTTGATGACTATGCAACCCCTATACAACCCAGACACCGCCCGCGCCTTCGCCCAGCGATGGGCCGGAAGAGGCGACGAGAAGAGCGACACGCAAACCTTCTGGCTCGAAATGCTCGGCAGGTGCTCGGCGCACCCAACCCCTTTGAGTTGATCCGCTTCGAGCGCTCCGTCAAGCTCGGACACAAGTCTTTTATGGACGCCTTCATCTCGTCGACTCACGTACTGATCGAGCAGAAGAGCCTCGGCGTAGACCTCGACACGCCGCAACGCCAGAGCGACGGCACGCTGCTGACCCCCTTCCGCCAAGCGGCGCGCTACAACTCCATGCTGCCCCTACTCCGAGCGGGCCCGATGGATCGTCATCAGCGACTTTGCTCGTATCCGCGTCTACGACATGGAGACGCCCGAGGCGCCGCCACGCGTCGTCACCCTGGCCAACCTCGCCGAGGAGCTCGACCGCCTCGACTTCCTCGTCAATCCCAAGGTGGAGAGCATCCGCCGGCAGGAGGAAGCGCTGTCCATTCGTGCCGGCGAGCTGATCGGGAAGGTCTACGACTTGCTCTTGCCGAACTACATCGACCCCACATCGGCCGAGACGCTCCGCTACCTCAATATGCTTTGCGTGCGCATCGTCTTCTGCCTCTATGCGGACGACGCGGGGCTCTTCGGCAAGCGGGGATTCTTCTTTCGCTACTTCGAGCCGCTGATCAAAAATGCCCGAGATCTTCCGTCTCGAACTGATCCGTCTCTTCCGTGTCCTCAATACGCCGCATGACGAGCGCGACCCCTATGAACGTGCGTTCGCCAAGCTGCCCCTATGTCAACGGCGGACTCTTTGCGGACGACTCCGTGGAGGTGCCCGAGTTCAGTCCCCGAAGCCATCCACGCGTTGATGATGGTGGACGAGAAAAAGAAGTTTGACTGGAGCGGCATCTCGCCCACCATCTTCGGCGCCGTGTTTGAGAGCACCTCAACCCCGAAACGCGTCGCACGGGCGGCATGCACTACACCTCGGTGGAGAACATTCACCGCGTCATCGACCCGCTCTTCCTCGACCGCCTGCGCGACGAGTTTGACAACCTCAAAGCCATCGCCGAACCGCGTCGTCGCCGTCGGGAGCTGCTGGCCTTTCAGGAGCGCATAGCCGCCATGACCTTCTTCGACCCCGCCTGCGGCTCGGGCAACTTCCTGACCGAGACCTACCTCTCGCTCCGTCGGTTGGAGAACGAGGTGGTGCGCGCCGCGGCTGTCGACACGCAGGACATGCCCGCACTGGGCGAAGCCTTCACGCCGATCCGCGTCTCGATCGATCGCTTCTACGGGATCGAGATCAACGACTTTGCCGTTGTGGTGGCGCGCACCGCGATGTGGATAGCCGAAACGAGCATGAAGCGCGAGACAGCCTCCATAGTCCACCACGACCTCGACTTCTTCCCCCTCCGCTCCGAGGCACATATCACTGAGGACAATGCGCTGCGCATCGATTGGCGCACCGTCTGCCCCACGCCCGATTACATCATCGGCAACCCGCCGTTTGTGGGATGGTCTCTTCAATCGAAAGAACAAAAGGAGGATCTTCGATCGATTTATGTCGACGAGGAAGGCACGTCTTACAAGGACTCGGGCAGGATCGACTACGTGGCCGGTTGGTATTTCAAAGCGGCCGAGATGATGCAGGGGACCGCTATTCGCGCCGCGCTGGTATCGACTAATTCCATCACGCAAGGCGAGCAGGTGGCTCTTATCTGGAAGCCGCTTGTCGATCGCTTCGGCATCCATATCGACTTTGCCTACCGCACCTTCCGCTGGAATAGCGAAATGGCGGAGAAAGCGCATGTGCATTGCGTGATTATCGGCTTCAGCACGGCACCTGCCGACCACCTCCCGCGCATCTACGACGACAAGGGGGACTTTGTGGAGGTCAGGCATCTCAATTACTACCTGATGGATGCGGAGGATGTGTTTGTGGAAAGTCGAACGAAAGCGCTTTGCGATGTGCCGACTATGGCAAAAGGGAGCCAACCGACAGATGGCGGAGCACTTCTTATTGAAGAAGAAGATTATGCCGACTTCATAAAAAAGGAGCCGGGTGCGCTTCCGTATATCAAAAAGGTTCGTCGGGGCTGAGGAGTTTATCAAAGGAAAGATGCGCTATTGCCTTTGGTTGGTAGGGGTCAGTCCGGCTGTAATTAGGAAGCTGCCCTTGGTGCTTCAGCGTGTGGAGGCTGTGCGAGCCTCCCGCCTTGCCAGCAAGAAAGAAGCCACCCGAAAGGACGCCGATACGCCTACTTTATTCCAATGTAACAGACAGCCTAAGGAAAGCTACATCATTGTTCCGCGTCATTCATCAGAGAATAGAGCATATGTTCCCATCGGATTTATGGATGCAGGAACCATTGTCTCTGATGCGGTACAAGTTATCCCCTCCGCCGGGCTGTATCACTTCGGCATACTCACCTCGTCGGTGCATAATGCGTGGATGCGTGCCGTCTGCGGACGATTGAAGAGCGACTACCGTTATGCTAAGGAGATTGTCTACAACAACTTCCCCTTGGCCCACCGCCTCGGAGAAAGACAAAGCGAAGATCGAAGCCACGGCTCAGGCCATCCCGGACGCCCGCGCGGCCTACCCCGACAGCTCGCTGGCCGACCTCTACGACGCCGCGGTCATGCCGCCCGACCCTACGCCGCGCCCACTCGCTGACCTACGCCGCCGTGCTCCGCCTCTACGGCCTCCCCGCCGACGCCCCAGAGCCGACCATCGTGGCCCACCTGATGAACTTGTACAAGGAGCTAATAGCTAAAAACGAAAAGTGAAAACTGGTCGGCTACGCACTACCTCTGACTACCCTCCCACTACCGCGCCGCAGGCGCATAACTCCCCTCTGACTACCGGGGCGAAGCCCCCACTACCGCGCCGCAAGGCGCCTAACTACCCGGCCGCAAGGCCGATGATTATGGAAATAGGAAAATACAACACCCTGCGCATAGCCCGGCGCGTTGATTTCGGGCTGTATCTGGCCGACGCCGACGGCAACGAAGTGCTGCTGCCCACGCGGTACGTCCCCGACGCCGCCCAAGAAGGCGACGAGCTGACCGTCTTCGTCTATCACGACAACGAAGGCCGACCCATCGCCACCACCGACCGCCCCGCGGCTACCGTCGGCGAGTTCGCACGCATAAGAGTCCGTCAGGTGGCTGCCGCTGGCGCCTTCCTCGAGTGGGGACTGATGAAGGATCTCTTAGTGCCCTTCCGCGAGCAGAAAAATCCCCATGCAGGAAGGGCAGTGGCACATCGTCTACGTCTATCTGGACCACATCACCCAGCGCGTCGTCGGCTCCGCCCGCATCGATAAATACCTCGACAACACCCCGCCCCTGCTACACCCGCGGCCGGGCCGTCGACCTCTTCGTCACCGGCGAGACCGAGCTCGGATATAAGGTCATCATCAACTACCTGCACTCGGGCCTCCTCTACCGCAACGAAGTCTTCCGCCCCCTCCGCACCGGCGATCGCGCCACGGGCTACATCAAGGAGGTGCGCGAGGACGACAAGATCGACGTCAGCCTCTACCCCCTCGGTTACGATAAGATCGACGGCATCGCCGACCGCATCCTCGAAGCGCTGCGGCAGAATGGCGGCGCCCCTGCCCGTGCACGACAAGAGCGACGCGGACGAGATCCGCGCCCTCTTCGGCTGCAGCAAGAAGAGTTTCAAGCAGGCCGTCGGCGCGCTCTACAAACGCCACCTGATCACCATCGAACCCACAGGCCTCCGCCTCGTCGCCGAGGATTGACGATGGAGGCACTGATCCGCTTTTACGACGAACGCATCGCGCAACATCGGGCCACACTCGAGGCGCTGAAGCGAAAGATCTACCATGCCGGCACGCTCCGCCTGCTGATCGTGGTGGCCGCCTTGGTGGCCGTGTGGATCGCTCGCGGCGCGGGTGGGGCGTGCTAACGGGCATCGGGGTGGCGTGCGCTGTGCCGTTCGTGGCGCTGATGGTTTACCACAACCGACTGTCGGCGCGGAAGGATTTCTCCGCAGAGCTGATGCGCCTCAACGAGGCCGAACGGCGGGCGATCGATTACGATTTCAGCGCGTTCGATGGGGGAGGGGAGTACGCCGACGCCGCGCACCCTTTCGCGCCCGACTTGGACGTCTTCGGCGAGCAGTCGCTCTTCCGCAGCCTCAATCGCACGGTGACGTCGGCCGGGCAGTCGCTCTTGGCCCAGTGGTTCATGCGTCCGCTGACGGAGCGTGCGGCCGTGCTGCGCCGTCGGGAGGCGATCCGCGAGCTGGCCGATCGGCCCGACTTCCGTCAGCCGTTCTATGCCACGGGTATCGCGAGCAAGGGGCAGCGCGTGGGGGCGTCGGACGCATGGATGAAGGGCTTGCCGCGCTTTGCCGATCGCGCCGTGTGGCGGATGCTGAAGGTGCTTGTGCCCGCGTTGTGGATCGTCGTGGTGGTGGGCTGTGCCGTCGGTGCCTTCCCCACGTGGGCGGCCGGAGGGATGCTCGCTGTGAGCTTCGGCGTGGCCAATCTGCCAGCCAAGCGCATCCACGCGCTGTGCAAGTCGGCCGACCAGATGGAGGGCGTGCTCAAGTCGTATGCCGCACTGATCGCTCGGGTGGAGGCGGAGACGTTCCGCGCCGAGTCGCTCGTCGTGCTGCGGCGTCGCTTTGTCCCGACGGAGGGCGCGAATGCTTCGCAGGCCATCCGCAGGTTGTCGCGCCTCATCGGGGCGCTCGATCAACGCTACAGCATGGCGGGGCTGCTCCTCAACTTGTTCCTGTTGCGCGACGTGTGGTTGGCCGCCCGCGTGGAGCGATGGATGGCGCGTCACGCACGTCATGCGGCCGACTGGTTCGAGGCGCTGGCCGAGGTGGATGCGCTATGCTCACTCGGCGGCTTCGCCTTCAATCACCCGGACTATCCTTACCCCAACCTCATCGACGCCTATTTCTGCATGGAGGGCGCGGGTTGGGTCATCCGCTGATCCACCGCGACCGCTGCGTGCGTAACGATTTGCACATCGCACGGCCGCCACACTTCGTCGTCATTACCGGGGCGAACATGGCGGGCAAGAGTACCTACCTGCGCACCGTGGGCGTGAACTTCCTCTTGGCGTGTATGGGGCTGCCTGTGTGCGCCGAACAGCTGACGGTGTCGCCCGCGCCACTCTTCACCAGCCTGCGCACGGCCGACTCGCTCGCGGCGGGTGAATCGTACTTCTTCGCCGAGCTGAAGCGCCTCAAGCAGATCATCGACCGACTGCAAGCGGGCGAGCGGCTCTTCATCATCCTCGACGAGATCCTCAAGGGGACCAACTCGGAGGACAAGCGGAAAGGCTCGTTGGCACTGATGAAGCAGCTCGTCGGCCGTGGAGCGTGCGGCATCATCGCCACGCACGACCTGCAACTCGGTGCCTTGGCCGACGAGTTCCCCGAAGCCGTCGAGAACGGTTGCTTCGAGGCCGATATGACGCCCGACACGCTCACCTTCTCCTACCGCCTGCGCCCCGGTGTGGCCCAAAACATGAACGCCTGCTTCCTGATGAAGCGGATGGGTATCATCATGGGCAGTTAGGGTGGCCACAAGAGCCGTCCGGTAGTCAGAAGTAGTCCTTTGCACTTTTCACTTTTAGTTATTCCGTTCCAGATATGACCCCTCAAGACCTTTACCCCCTCTTTTTGCGTCACCCAGCCGTCACGACCGACAGCCGACGCGTGACGCCCGGCAGCCTCTTCTTCGCACTCAAAGGCGACACCTTCGACGGTAACGCCTTTGCCCTGCAAGCGCTCGGCAACGGCTGTGCTTACGCCATCGTAGATGATCCCGCGCTGCCTGACGATCCTCGACTTCTCCGCGTCGACAGTGTCCTCGATGCCCTGCAAGGCCTCGCCCGACTGCATCGCGAAACACTCCGCACGCCCATCGTCGGCATCACCGGCACGAACGGCAAGACGACGACAAAGGAGCTCGTGGCCGCTGTCCTCGCCCGACGTTTCCGCACGCTCTGCACGGAGGGCAACTTCAACAACCACATCGGCGTGCCCCTCACGCTGCTTCGCCTCACGAAGGCGCACGAGGTAGCCGTCGTCGAAATGGGCGCGAACCACCCCGGCGAGATACGCGACCTCTGCGCTATCGCCCGACCGGACTGCGGCCTGATCACCAACGTCGGCTGCGCGCATCTCGAAGGCTTCGGATCGTTCGAAGGTGTCGTCTGCACCAAAGGCGAGCTCTACGACTTCCTCCGCTCCACGGGTGGCCGCATCTTTATCGACGAAGACAACGAGCACCTCACAGCCATCGCAGGCGGAACGGACAGCGTAGGTTACGGCTGCGCCATGCGCCCCGCGACGTTCATCGCCGGGCAGACAGTGGACGGCCCGCCGCCCTTCCTCGCTTTCTCTTGGCAGGAGCGTGGCGACGACCGACAGCACACGGTGACTACGCGACTCGTCGGCGGGTATAACCTGAAGAACGCGCTGGCGGCCGTGGCTGTGGGGCGCACGTTCGGTGTCTTGGCCGACGACATCTGCCGCGCCATCGCCGACTACACGCCAACGAACAACCGTTCGCAGTGGATGGAGACGACTCACAACCGCCTGCTCATCGATGCCTACAACGCCAACCCGAGCAGCATGCGCGCGGCCATCGACAACTTCTCCGCGTGGACAGTCGCACCGAAGGCCGTCATCCTCGGTGACATGTATGAGCTCGGCGACGAGAGCCCGTCGCTACACACCGAAGTCGTGCGTCGGCTCGAGGCCTGCGGCTTTGACCGCGTCATCCTCTGCGGCCCACGCTTTGCCGCCGTCGGTGGTCCGTTCACGTGTTATCCCACCGTCGAGGCCCTCACGGCCGCCCTCACCGAAAGTCCCTTGAGCGGCTATCACATTCTCATCAAAGGCTCACACGGCATGCATCTCGAGCGCCTCATCGCGGCGTTGTGAAGGACCTCTTTATTGGAATGAGCTTGCGGCGACGCCGGTGTGCGAATGGGCGGCTTATTTTGACTTGGCGACGTTGGCAGGGCCGCCCGCCAACATCGTCGGAGTGTTCGGTGACTCTGGCAGGCGACCTGACACCATCACCGGAGTGTTCGATGGTCCCGGCAGGCGGCCTGACAGCGTTACCGGAGTGTTCGATAGTCCTGGCAGGTGGCCTGCCACCGTTACCAGAGTCTCCGATAGTCCTGGCAGGCGGCCTGCCAGAGTCACCGAACACCCGACGACTTTTGGAAGGCCGCCTGCCAGCGCTTTCGCCCGGGTATTCCGAAGCGTCTCCCCGAGCAACAGGCCGACGAATGATTACGCCAGGGCTCATGGGTATACAGCAGACAGCCCCACCGATAGGTATCGATGGGGCTGTCTGGTTGTTTGCGTTCTCTGGGTCAGTCCGCCACGCGTGCTACGGACTTGATGTGGGTGTTCTTAGCCAGTGTGACACAGATGTTTTGGATGTCTTCCACGTTGTGCACCATCATCTTGATTTTTGCCTTCGAAGACGCCATCCTTGGCTTCGATCGTGAGCTTGGTGATGTTCACGTTGAAGCTCTCGGAAATGGTGCGCGTGATGGTGTTGAGCAGGCCGATGGAGTCGATACCCTTCACCTCGAGTGTGGCCTCGAAGGAGGTGTTGATGTGGTTGCTCCAGACGGTGGAGAGGATGCGCTCGCCGAAGCTGCTCTTCAGCCTGAGGGCGATGGGGCAGGAGATCTTATGGACGACCACGTTGCCGTCGTCGTTGATGAAGCCTAAGGCCTCGTCGCCGGGGATCGGTTTGCAGCAGCCGGCGATGACGTAGTTGCGGTTGAACTCGTCCTCGCAGAGGTAGTAGGGCTTCTTGCGGTCGAACTTCGGCAGCTCCTTTTTGGGGCCGGCTGGGGTGGGCAGGATGGTCATCATCTCGCGCTTCTTACCCATGCGTAGCGCCTGTTTGAGGTACTTAAAGAGCACGTTGTCCGTCTTCTCTTGCACGATCTTTTTGAGGTTATCGGGCAGGGTGACTTCGCCCTTTTCGATGGCGTAAAAGAGGCCGTCGCGGGTGGGGAAGCCGTAGTAGACGGCGATCTTGTCGAGCAGCGACGAGGCGGGCGCCTCGAAGCCGGACTTGTGGAGGGCGGCCAACAGCTTCGCTTCGCCTGCTTTGGAGGCCTCGCGGCGGACACGCTTCAGGTAGGCCTCGACCTTGCTGCGGGCTTTGGCCGTTACCACGAAGGCGAGCCAGTCGGCCGATGGCTTCTGCGAGCGGGAGGTGAGCACCTCCACCTGATCGCCGCTGGAGAGTTTGTGGCTCAGGGGCACGAGGCGATGGTTCACCTTGGCGCCGATGCAGGTGTCGCCCACGTCGGAGTGGAGGGCGTAGGCAAAGTCGAGCGCCGTGGCGCCTTGGGGCAACGTTTTGAGCTCGCCTTTGGGGGTGAAGACGAAGATCTCGGACGAGAAAAGGTTCATCTTCACCGTGTCGAGAAAGTCGAGCGAATCGGGGTTCGGGTTTTCGAGAATCTCGGTGATCGTAGCCAGCCACTTGTCTAATTCCGTGTCCTCCTCCACGTGTTTCTCCTTGTATTTCCAGTGCGCGGCGAAGCCCTTCTCGGCGATCTCGTCCATGCGGCGGCTACGGATCTGGATCTCTATCCATTGGCCGTCGGGCCCCATGACGGTGAGGTGAAGCGCCCGGTAGCCGTTCGATTTGGGGCGGCTCACCCAGTCGCGCAGACGGTCGGGGCGGATGCGGTAGATGTCGGTGATGGCGGAGTAGATGTCCCAACAGAGGTTCTTCTCGTCGATACCCTCCTTCGGCTCGAAGACGATGCGCACGGCGAAGATGTCGTAGATGTCTTCGAAGGGGACACTCTTGGCGTTCATCTTGTTCCAGATGGAGAAGGCCGACTTGACCCGGGCACGCATTTCGTAATGCAACCCCATGGCCTGCAACTTCTCGTCGACGGGTTTAGCAAAGTGCTCGAAGAGGCGGTTGCGAGCGCCCTCAGTGGCGGCGAGCTTTTGGTTGATCAGCTCGTATTCGCGGGGGTGTTCGTACTTGAAACTGAGGTTCTCTAACTCCGTTTTGATGGCAAAGAGGCCCAGACGGTGGGCCAGCGGCGCGTAGAGGTAGAGCGTCTCGCCGGCTATCTTGTATTGCTTGGCGGGGAGCATGGAGCTGAGCGTGCGCATGTTGTGCAGACGGTCAGCCAGCTTAATGAGGATCACGCGGATGTCGCTGCTCATGGTTAGGAGCAGTTTGCGGAAGTTCTCCGCCTGCGCCGAGGCATGTTCGTCGAAAAACGACACCGCTGATCTTGGTCAGGCCGTCGACGATCTGGGCGATCTTATCGTCGAACATGTCGCGGATGTTCTCCACCGTGTACTCGGTGTCCTCCACCACATCGTGCAGCAAAGCGCAGCAGATGGAGGTCGAGCCGAGGCCCATCTCGTTGCAGACGATACGGGCGACGGCCAGCGGGTGCATGATGTAGGGCTCCCCGACCGACGGCGTACGCCCTTGTGGGCTTGGTTGGCGAAGTTGAAGGCCTTCGTGATACGCCTCGATTTTGCGTCGGTGGTTAGAGTGGCAATAGTCATCGATCAGGCGATTGAATTCGTCCTGAATCATTTGGTTTTTCGGACTCGGGCCGATCATCCTGTGCATTCATAACGGGGAATATGAGGTAGTGAGGTGGAATGGGCGAGCCGATGGCCCGCCCATAGGTGATTAGCGGCGCTTGCGTGCCTTGGTCGTCTTTTTGCCTGCGGCGCCCTTCTTGGTCGTCGCGCCCTTCTTGGATTTCTTTTGTGCGGTGGCCTTCTTGCGAGCTGCGGCCTTGCGGGCAGCTGCGGTGCGTGCACGGGTGGACATGGCGGTGCGTCTTGAAGCTGGGCGGGCGGTGTAGGTGTTTTTCGCCGGCCTCGGATCCATCGGCGCGCTTACCGTCATACGTTACGCCACCGGTATCCACGTAGATCGTCAGGCGCTTGCCACGCGGCACCCGGTTCGTGCGCAGGTTGTTCCATTTGCGAATGTTCTGCGCCGTGACGCCGTATTTGTTGGCGATCGTATAGAGATTCTCGCCTGATTTGACGGTGTAGCGAATCATCTCGGTCTTTGGCTCGGAAGGTTTGTCCTCCTGATCGTCGGAAGAGGACTCGGTATAGCGCTTCGGCAGGTAGGCGGCCAGCAGTTCGTCGGCCCGATAGGCACTGATGGTATCCTTCTTATCGATATAGGCGTACGTAGCGGCCACGGGCAGCTTCAGTACGCAGGGCTTAATGTGTCCGGGGATGATTTCGCGTTTGTACTGCGGGTTGAAGGTGCGCAGCATCTCAATGTCCACATTCAGCACGTCGGCCACCCTGTCGGAGGTGCATCAATCTGTCCACCATCACCGTGTCCGTAGCCACCGAAAGGCTGGTGCGCATGGGGCAAATATTATGCTCGCAATGGTAGGTCATGATGTAAGTCGCCGCGATGAAGAAAGGCACATACGAGCGAGTTTCGCGGGGCAGATAGGGGTAGATCTCCCAAAAGCTCGTACGTCCGCCTGCGCGCCGAATGGCCTTATTCACGTTGCCCGGGCCGCAGTTGTAGGAGGCCAGCACCAAGTACCAGTCGCCAAACGTGGCATACATTTGCTTGAAGTACTTGCAAGCCGCGTGTGTAGAGGCGATCGGGTCGAGGCGTTGATCGATCAGACTGTTGATCTCGAGACCGAACAACTTGCCGGTGGGCAACATGAACTGCCAAATGCCCGCGGCACCAGCGCGCGAATAGGCTCGGGGGTTGAGATTGCTTTCGATGATGGCGAGGTACTTCAATTCCAGCGGGAGATCGTATTGGTCGAGCACCTGCTCGAAAAGTGGGAAATAGAGATCAGCCATCGCCATGACATAACGCACCAGCTCGCGGCGTCGGTCTGCATAAATACTGATACAGTTGCGAACGATCGGGTTATAGTCCATCGGTATAATGGTGGCCATGCGCGAGAGCCGGTCGCGGTATACATCATCCGATACAGGGGCGTTCTCGTCGTGGTCAATACAGTAGGGGTCCGACTGAGAGAAATATTTGGCGTGCCAGCTTTGGAGGAGTGCGCGCACATTCTCATCGAGCACTTCGGGGATAAGTCCGACGTCCTCATAGGTCGAATCGGTGGAGAGGATCGAATAGTCTTCACCGATTATCTGCGTGTTATGGTCGTCATCGTCCTGCGCAAAAAGGGTTGACGGGGCGATGAGGGACGCCGCGCCGAGGACTGTAAAAAAGAGCTTCTTCATATCGTGCGTTGAATAAATAGTCTATGTGTTCGGGTGGAAAAAGTGGAGCATACGGCTATCAGAAGTGGATACTGCACGCCAAACCAAACGCGGCGGACGATCGGTTCGTTAGCGGGGTGACGGTCGGGGTGAGGTGCAGAGACAGATCGGGGAGATGTCGAAATCGAAGAGCTGCGCGTCGACGTAAGCATCGGCCATGCAGAGAAAGTACCAAGCGACGGTCAGGATCACGCTGAGGTCTCGATAACGCCTGTAATAATCCTTGCCACTCTTGAGGTTGCTTCGAAAATTGGCGTTGGAAATATAGTCCTTCGGGTCGCGGTTGCGAGGCACGAAGTTTTGCCAACTCTGATGCCGGTGGAGGGCGAATTCACGTCGTCCGTCATAATGTGCAGATAGGCCTCAGAATAATCGCGGTAGTTTTTTTGTTATTCCACGTAATGGCGTAGACGAAACCCATGAAGCCGCCATAGACGATGGGCAATTTCCAGTATTTCCGGTTGTAGATCTGACCCAGCCCTGGGAAGACGGCCGAATAGATCACGGCGCGTGTAGGGTTCGGGCGGAAGGGGGCGGGGAGTGGCGAGGAGGCGGTACGTCCGATGGGCGCGGTGGCCGAATCGGCGCGGTGCCAAAGCTCGCGGGCGGTGAGGCTGTCGACGAGCAGGCCGTCGACTCGGAGCAGGGTATCGGCCGGGTCGGGTAGGGTTGTGCCGAGCGTGTCTGGCTGCTGGGCCCGCACCACGGCGGGTAGCGCGGTCCAGACGGCGGCGCAGACCAAAAGTCGGCTGAGGGTTTGACTGACCTTACTCACGCGGTGCACATCTCGTTTAACTCTGCTTCATGCCGTCCAGTAGGCGCATGATGCCTTCCAATTCTTGCTCTGAGGCAAAGGGAATGGTGATCTTCCCTTGCCATTCCGTTCGTCGTAAGTGAGGCGCACTTTCGTCTGAAAAAAAGCGGCCAGATGCTCCTTGAGGATCTTAAATTCATCCGGGAGGAGCTTGTGGGGACGGCGCTCAGGGTCGGCCTCGGCCTGTTGGTGCTTGACCTCGGCGGAGGCGTTGCGAGCCAGCTCTTCGACGGTGCGCACCGAGAGTCCCTGCGTCAAAAATCTGCTCGTAGAGGGCCAATTGCACCTCCGGATCCTCCACCGAGAGCAGGGCGCGAGCGTGCCCCATGTCGATGCGCTTATCCTTGAGTCCGACCTGAATCTCCGCCGGGAGCTTGAGCAAACGCAGGTAGTTAGCCACCGTAGCGCGCTTCTTGCCCACGCGCTCGCTGAGTTGCTCTTGCGTAAATCCGTTGGCGTCGATTAGCCGCTGATAAGCGAGGGCCGTTTCGATGGCGTTCAGATCTTCGCGCTGGATGTTCTCAATGAGTGCCAACTCAGCGATATTCTCGTCTTCGGCGGTCTTGATGTAGGCGGGGATCTTGTCTAACCCGATCCTTTCGGCAGCCCGATAGCGGCGCTCGCCCGCGATGATCAAGTAATGGCCATCGCCTTTTTCTTTGAGTATGATCGGCTGTATGACGCCGTATGTGCGGAGGGACTGGGCCAATTCCTCGAGTGATTCTTCTTCGAAAATGGAGCGTGGCTGTCCGGGGTTGGGCTCGATGCGATCAAGCTCTATTTCGTTAATGGACGACGATCCGCTCGTCACGATTTCGTCTGGCGGGGCGAGCAGTGCGTCGAGTCCGCGACCCTAATCTGTTGCGTGTGGCTTTGGCCATAAGAGGTGCGTATTTATGCGGTGGTGTTCTTTTCGATAATCTCCTGGGCGAGCTGCATGTGGTTCGTCGAGCCCCTGCGACTCGGCGTCGTAGAGGAGGATGGGTCGGCCGAAGCTGGAGGCCCTCGACCAGTTTGACGTTGCGGCGGATGACGGTCTTGAAAACCAAGTCCCGGAAGGGGCGCTTGACCTCTTCGTAGATCTGATTGGCCACGCGGAGGCGTGCGTCATACATGGTGATCAAAAAAACCTTCGATCTCGAGGGATGGGTTGAGCTTCGACTTGATGATTTTGATCGTGTTCAGCAGCTTGCTAATGCCCTCAAGGGCAAAATATTCGCATTGCACGGGGATGATGACTGCGTCTGCGGCCGTGAGGGCGTTGACGGTGATCAGTCCGAGTGAGGGCGAGCAATCGATGAGGATGAAGTCGTAGCTGTCGCGGAGGGGCTGGACGACGCGCTTCAAAAATCTGTTCCCGCCGCTCCATGTTGAGCATTTCTATCTCGGCGCCGACCAGATCGATGTGCGAGGGGAGCACCTCGAGTCCATCGAGTTCGGTGCGCACGATGGCCTCCTGCGGCTCGTCGCCATTGATAAGGCATTCGTAGAGCGAGGTGGGTAAATTCTTAATGTCTACACCCAATCCGGAGGAGGCGTTGGCCTGCGGATCGGCGTCGATGACGAGCACGCGCTTCTCCAGCGCAGCCAGCGAGGCAGCCAGATTGATCGTTGTCGTGGTCTTTCCCACGCCGCCTTTTTTTGATTGGCTAATGCGATAACTTTTTCCCATTGAATATTGGCTTTGAGACAAGTCAAAGGTCGGCTTGTTCCACGTTCTGCGTCGGCCTTTGTTCGGCGCAAAGGTAGTTCTGTTTTTGTGTTTATTGGAATACGTCCATGCGTGGAACGGCCCTAACGTGGCGGGAAACGCTGTCGGCCATAGGGTGGGGGAGCCTCGTTGGGAGGGAAAAACAGACGCTCCGCATGCACCTAACGCCTAATCTACGCCTCTTGCGAAGCGTCCCAAGGGACGTATTCAATACGCCCCTACGCCGGCACCTACCCTAAGGGTCGACGGGGATCTATTGAAAGGAAACGGATTCCTCCATGCGTGTCAGATGGAAAAAAATCTCGGGTTGCGCTGTCGGCGATGGGGTGGGGGAGGCGGTATAGAAGTCGTTCGTTTTGCGGACGAGGGCGGAGGGGCGATAGGCGTCGTGACAGAAAAACTACGCGGAGGTGATCTCTGGCGGCCCTCGTCGAGCAGGAGGCAGCGCTCGCGGTAGGAGTCCAGGGGCGGATGTCGTAGGCCGAGATCCACGTGGGGGATAGGTGGGCCGCCGTGGGGACGATGTCGCCGGGGAAGAGCACGCCCGGCCCGCCGTCGGGGCGTTGGATGCGGACGGCGATCTGCCCATCCGTGTGGCCATCGTGCAGGGTCAGGCGGACGAGTGGATGGATAAGCGTCTCGGACGTGTCGATGGGGGAGAGGAGGCCGGCGTGGCGGACGGCGTCGATATGTTCGGTGGAAAAGGAGTCCTTCTCGAGGGCGTTCGGGGCGGCGCAGGCGTCGAGCTGGGCACGGCTGACGTGAACGCGAGCGCGCGGGTAGGTGGCTACGATGCGCCCCAAGTCGTCCATTCGGGTCGTGCCGCCGCAGTGATCAAAGTGCAGGTGGGTGAGGATGACGTCCGTCACGTCGTCAGGCCGGATGCCGAGGCGAGTCAGCGTAACGGCGGGGTCCGTCAATTGATGAAAAGCGTAATACGATCGGCTGAGCCGTTCCAGATGTTTCGTGCCGACACCTGTGTCAATCAGCAGGATACGATCCTCGACACGGACCAGACCGATCTGCATGGCCAGCACGCAACGGTTCAGGTGATCCGCCTCGTAACGTCGTCCCCAAGCCGTACGTGGCACGGCGCCGAACATGGCACCCCCGTCGGCATAAAAAAGTCCTGCGTTAAAAAGTTGGATAGTCATGGCGTGGGATGATTGATGAGGGATGGTCAATGGTTTCGCTGCGTGGGTGCGTCATTCGGTAAGAAATGAAATGGGAATATGGATCTGCCCCCATGTGAGGGTGTAAAAACATACGCGCCCCAAAACAACCTCGCAAAAAAATGAAAGGGTTCAAAATGAGAACCGTGGCGTGGGTGCATTATTGGATGAGATACGAATAGCAACAAATGCGTGTACTGAAAACGTGTCCGATACACGTATCCGTCCCTTGACGGAGATGCTCGGGGGCGTAAGTTTTTGCGCCTCGATCCGTAGGGGGTGGAAAAAGTGAAAAGTCTAAAATTAGCGCCCGATACCGGGGGAAAAACCCGCCGGGTACCGGGCCTTTTTAGGGATTCACCTTCCGTTTCTTTACTCTTCCGGCAAAGTGATCTCCGGGCTGCTTCCGCCACCCGGCGTGCCACCGCCGCCGCCACTGCCCGCGTCCGGTTTCTTGCCTTCGCCGCCACCCTCGGCTTCTTCGGCGCCTCCGGCTCGGGGAGATGGATATCCGGCTTGTCGCCCTCCTTCGGTTTCTTGGGCTTCGGCTCTTTCGGTTGGGGCGGGGTGTCCGGTTTCTTCTTCTTTTATCTGCCGCCGATTTTTTTCTGAGCCAGACTCTGGTGGTAAGCCTTATCGGTCCGGTCGACGAGGCTGTTCAGGTGCTCGGCGAGCTGCTTGAGCGCCGCTTTATCGACCGACGCGACGCCGGAGACATAGGCCGCTTTGAGCATGAAGACCACGCGGTTATAAATGGCATCCGTCTTCGGTCGCACTTCAGCCGCCGTCGGCAAATTGCTTCGGTGCGGGTTCTTGACACTCTGCAGATAGAGCTTTTTTTGCATTCCCCGTTGGCCGCCTCCAATTTCGCGAGGGCAGACGTGAGGCGCAACGTGGTCACGTGCGCAGCGTTCTCGGTTTTCTTCAGGTCGACCAGCAGGCCATCGATATGCGACGATTGGCGGTCGAACGACTCGCGCTGCACCCGTCCGTAGCTGTTGATTACCAGCGCCAACTCCGACGCAGCCTTCTCCTCGGCCTCTTCCGGTGAGAAGACGCAAGCACGAATCAACCGGAAGATGTGAGTAAGAATGCGATCACGCTCCTCGTTCTTTTTTTGTTCATCGTTTTTGGTTAGCGTCTCTGCGACCACCTCCTTACCGATGTCTTCTTCGGTATCGATGTTGCCTTTCCACTCCGTTTTGAGCGGCTCCGGGAGACCGATTTTTTTGCAGGCTCGTATTCGTTGACTAAATCGTAAGCCCCTGCTGTGAAAAATGTACGTGTTGCCCGTTGTCGAGCTTTTTTTCATCCCTATGGGATCAATTTCAATGATTTCGTCCATTGTGTCATTAATTTGAATGGGTATAAAAACGATCAAAAAAATAAGCATAGATCAGATAGATGCAAGAAATACGCGTCACTTTTTCGGATCCGGGACGTGCGCTGCGCCCCACGACCGATCGGCGAACGGTCTGCGTTTGCCACAGATCTGAGCAAAACCCGCCGGGTTTCATTCAAACTTGTGGCAAAGCCCAAAACCCGGCGGGTTTCGCTTCATGTCGAGTGGCAAAGCCCAAAACCCGGCGGGTTTCGCTCCATGTCGAGTGGCAGAGCCCAAAACCCGGCGGGTTTCGCTCCATGTCGAGTGGCAGAGCCCAAAACCCGGCGGGTTTCACTCCATGTCGAGTGGCAAAGCCCAAAACCCGGCGGGTTTCGCTCCATGTCGAGTGGCAAAGCCCAAAACCCGGCGGGTTTCACTCCATGTCGAGTGGCAAAGCCCAAAACCCGGCGGGTTTCGCTCCATGTCGAGTGGCAAAGCCCAAAATCCGGCGGGTTTCGCGCTGCACCGTTTGGTGGACTTCAAAACTTGCCAAGGATGGCGCCCCACACGTGCGACTCAACGCCTCTCTGACCTCAAAAAGCATTCAAGCGCCCTACCGCTGTAGGAACGGGGGCGAATGTACAAACATTTAGAAAAGCGAATAGGGTAGGGGGTCAGAATTATTTTTCAACAGACGGGTGGGAGTACTTTTCGTGACCTCTGAGGGATCGCGGCGCCCATCTGAAGTGCGATCCTCGCCACGTCTCCCCTCCTACCCCTGCATATAATAAGGAAACGCGCGTGCGCGTACATTATATATATACATACACAGCGATGGCCGGGGTCTGCATGGAGACCGCCGGCCATCGAGGTATAAAAATGGAGATAAAAACGAATCAGTCCATCGGCCGATTCACTTTCCCAGCACCAAACGCTGGTAGGCCGCGCGCGACTCGGCCACCTCGGCGGGGTCGAGATTGTCGCCATTGCAGAGGGCGACAAGTCCGATGTATTGGGCTTGCACGTAGCGGATGGTGGCGATGACGGGCAGGGCGGACTCCTCGATGGTGAATCCTGCTTGCTCGCGGGTGAAGGTCTCGCGGGGACTTCCGGTGGTGATCACGAGGCCGATGGATTTGCCTCGGAGCGCCTCGCGGGTCCCCGAAAGCCCAGTCAAAGGCGACAACCTCGTCGAGCCACTTTTTGAAGAAGGCCGGGACGTCGTACCAATACATGGGGTACTGAAAGATAATCCGGTCGAATTGCTCTGCGAGGCTTTGCTCAGCGGCAACATCGATGCGTCCGTCGGGGTACATTTCGTAGAGGTTGCGAATGACAACGGGTGCCCCTTCGGGCAGGGATTCGAGCAGCGCTCGGTTGGCTTTTTGACGCCGGGTAGTTCTCGTGCGTCAATAAAATCAGGGTCTTCATAAGCTAAAAAACTAAAAATCTAAGAATTACTTGTTGGGTTATGGGGTGGAACACTGAAATCTAAGAACAAATGGACAGGTTGCGAGGTGGAACTTGTCGTCCGAATGGCTTTACGCGCCGCGTGGACAGGCTGAACGCCAAAATCTAAGAACAAACGAGTGGGTTACGGGGTGAAACACTGAAATCCAAGAACAAATGGACGGGTTGCGGGGGCGATACGAGGGTCTGAATCCCGATTTAGACGGCCGCCTCGAGGGCGTAATGCTGATAATCGCGAACGAGGGTGCGGAGCAGGGCCTCGTCCGCCGCGCCATTGTCCGCAAGCCCGAGAAAACGGCGCACCTCGTTGGCCAACTGGCGGATACGCTCGGGGCGCGTCTGCCGGTCGCCGCCCGTGAGCGTGCGGTTGATGAGGTCGACTTGTGCCAGCGAGAGCCGTTCGGCCTGTGGGAAGACGGGTTGGTAGTCGTGGTTCAGATGGCTGAACTCGTCGAGTGTGACGTGGATCTTCTTGTAGTCTTTCTCCTTGATGACGAGCGTTCCAGCCGCCAAGTCGCCGACCCGCTGATTGTTCTTAGTCAGGGCAATACACAGTATGCCGACGTACGAGGTGTGCATGTCGATGAGCAGAAACAGCCATCGGAACAGGTAAGCCGCCACGGTGGGCCTGTCTCCGTTTTTTTCATGACCACGCGCATGCCCAGAAACGCTTGCCGGGCGTCTGCCCGTTGTTGAACGTCTCCCAAAAAGAAGGTGTAACCGAGCGCGGGAAGGTAAAAGACGGAGAGGATCAGGAAGGAGCCAAACGCATCTTGCTCGCCCCCAGTCATTTGCATGTAGGCGATCCAGAGGCCAAACACGGCCGCGCAGTAAACGAGTAGCAGCACGGTGTCGATCAGCCGCCCCAGAACGCGCGCGCCTAAGCTCGCCGGTGTCTGGTCGATCTGTACGTATTGGCCGGTGACGATGGTAGAATCAGACATAAAAAAATCGGAGTAGTTACAGGTGGATGTTATGCGTCGCAAGGTGCGGAGCGTCGGGTTAGGCAGCCCTCCCGTGCCTCAGTCCGGAGACCTCGGCCCATTTCAGGCACACCACAAACGACGGATAAGTCTCCCCACCCAAGCGTTGGATGCGCAAAGATAGACGCTGCCCGAAACTCCCTGAAAAGTTCAGGTGCTCTCACCCGACGATTCCCCTTTTTGTCAAGGTTTAGGCGGGTGCGTTTTGAGAGGCTCTGTTTTGAGGCAAGGGTTAGGTGGGAACGTTTTTTTCGAGATAGTGTTTTTAGGGTAAGGTTTTGGCGGGTGCGTTTCTCGGGATTGCTTTTTGGGGATAAGATTCACTGGGTACATTTTTGGGGAGGTGCGTTTTGGGGTAAGGGTTAGGCGGGTACGCTTTTTCGAGATAGTGTTTTAGGGTAAGGTTTTGGCGGGTGCGTTTTTCGGGATTGCTTTTTTTGGTCAGGTTTTGTGGGGTACGTTTTTCGGGATTGCTTTTTGGGGGCAAAAGATTCGTGGGGTATGTTTTTTTCAGGATCGCTTTTTTTGGTCAGGGTTTTTGTGGGGTACGTTTTGAGAGGGTGTGTTTTTGGAATAAGGTTTTGGTGGGTGCGTTTCTCGGGATTGCTTTTTGGGGATAAGATTCACTGGGTACATTTTTGGGGAGGTGCGTTTTGGGGGCAAGGGTTAGGTGGGAACGTTTTTTTCAGGATCGCTTTTTGGGCAAAGATTCGTGGGGTATGTTTTTTTCAGGATCGCTTTTTTTGGTCAGGTTTCGTGGGGTATGTTTTGAGAGGGTGTTTTTGGAATAAGGTTTTGGTGGGTACGCTTTTGGGGGATTATATCTCAGATCCATTTTCCGGTCGCACAGATTGCGCTGAACATCAAACGCGATGAAACACCTCCGAGACGGTATTCTGATCGTCCTTTTTCCCGAAAAAAACGGATTCAAGACCTACTTCTGACTGTACATCTCGCCCATTTTTTTCCGTGCGATTCCTGTGTGACTCTCCCATTTGCGCCCTAAAATACACCGCGGTATCGGGATGAATTCCAGACAATCTACGATAGGCCATCGTGGCGGCTGATTAGGTCCAAAAACAGCCCCTCCCCTCCTACTTCCATATGATCGATAATAACAATTATGTTAACCTGCAATCATAGGGGAGAGGGTATAAAAATCCGCGCGACACCCTCCGGATCCATGGAGGGCCGCGCGGACAGCCAAAAATATTGGACGGATTTACTTCGACATTTCTGCGTTGATCGCGTCGAACTCCTTGTTCATACTCAGATTGTAATAAATGCCTCTGAGTCCGATCATGTATTCTCTTTCCTCTGGTTTCAGCTTGTGTGCCTTCTCAAAGAACGGCAGCGCTTTGCGAAGCATCGCTTCAGCCTTGGCTTTTTCCGCCTTATACTGATTCTGGTCGTTCAGCGAATTGGCCTTGTCCAGCAAGCTCACACCTTGGTTGAAATAGAGACGCCCCACGCTGAAGATGTTCGATGGATTCTCAGGATCCAAGTCAAGCGCTTTCTTGTAAGCCTCTTCTGCCTTGGCTTCGTCCTTCAGACCGACCTCATAGAGGCTGCCGAGGGCGAAATAGAGCTGCGGGTTGTTGGGGCTCTTGGAAATGGCTGTGTTCAGCAGCTGCATAGCCTGCTCATTGCGCTTGGTGCTGATGTAGACATTGATCATGTTGTTCAGGAAGTAGCTCGAGTCGGGGAAGAGCTTCATGCCCTCCTCCAAGGTCTTCTCCAAGCCGACGGTGTCCTTGAGCACCTGATCGTATACGTAACAGAGCGACTGATAGACATCGAAACGGCGGTAGTCCGTTCCTTTCGCTCGGTTCAAGTCCTTGATCGCCTGCTGAGGATCGTCCATTTGCATGGCGGCAATGGCCGCGTAGAATTGCACGATCATAAAGTTGGAATCTCTTGCGGCCGCTTTTTCGCCTTTCATAAAGGGCAGGTCGGCGATCTCGAGATATTGCTCAAAGAAATCGTGGGCTCCTTTTGTAATTCCTCTGGTCGAAGAAGTACGCGCCTCCGTTCAAGTAGTAGAGGATGTTTGCGTTGAGCGTACCCTTGATGTTCTTCGTGTATTTGGGCTTCACCTTGCCCTTCTCGTTGGGCAGTTGGTCAAGCCGATAGGACTCCTTGAAGTACGGCAGGATGTTTCCCAGCGCCTCATACATGACGGCTTCGTCGGGCTTCTGTCCGAGGATCTGCTTCATGTTTTCGGTACTGAATTGCGTGTCTTCAATGAGTCCGGCTACATACCAGGTCTTTGCGTCGTCCTTTGTCTCAGCGTTTTCCATGGCCCCTTTGATCAGGGCCCGGGCTTCGTTGAAATCCGGTTTGGAATCTTTCGCAATGCGTTCTGCATCGGATACGGCCTTCTTCTGACCAAAGACGACAGTCGTCATCAGACACAAGCCGATGGTTACTAATACTCGCTTCATGTTCTCTAATTTTTAATTGTGTATGAATGGATGATTGATAGCTTCGAGGGATCACGCGTTATCGGTCGGTGTGTTCGGCGCCTCGTCAGCCGATTCTTCCACGCCGCCAATCCGATCCTCTTCCGATTCGGAGACCACTTTGCAGACGGATGCGATCTCGTCGTTGCGTTTCTCCAAGTTGATCAGGCGGACGCCCCTGCGTGGCGCGACCGATCACGTTCAAGTCGGCCACCTTCATGCGAATCGTGATACCGGACTTATTGATGATCATCAAGTCATTGTCCTCGGTAACGTTTTTTTGATACCGACCAGCTTGCCCGTCTTTTTCGGTCACTTGGATCGTCTTAATGCCCTTACCTCCGCGGTTCGTGACGCGATAATCGTCGATGGCGGAGCGCTTGCCGTATCCCTGTTCAGAGACGACGAGCACCGTCTCTTGCTCAGGATGCTTGATGCAGATCATGCCGACTACCTCGTCGTCGTCGCCATCGAGCGTCATGCCACGCACACCGGCGGCCACACGTCCCATCACGCGCACTTTGCTCTCATGGAATCGGATCGCGCGACCATTCCGATTGGCGATGATCACTTCGTTGTTTCCGTTCGTGAGGCGCACTTGGATCACACCGTCGCCTTCGCGCAGTGCGATGGCATTCACGCCGTTCTGACGCGGACGGGAATAGGCCTCGAGCAATGTCTTTTTGATCAGTCCGCGCTTGGTGCAGAAGAGCAGGTAGTGCGAATTGATGAAGTCCACGTCGCCCGTCAGGTTCTTGATGCGGATAAAGGCATTCACGCGGTCGTCCGAGTCGATGTTGAGGAAGTTTTTGAATGGCGCGCCCTTTGGTGTTTTTTTCGCGCCTTCGGGAATCTCGTAGACCTTCTTCCAGAAGCAGCGTCCCTTGGCGGTAAAGAATAGGATTGTGGCGTGCATCGAGGCCGGATAGATATGTTCTACAAAGTCCTCTTCGCGCGTCTCGGAGCCTTTTGAACCCACCCCACCGCGAGTCTGTGCACGGAACTCGCTAAGGGGCGTGCGCTTGATGTAACCCATATGTGAGATAGTGATGATCATTTCGTCGTCGGCGTAGAAGTCTTCCGGGTTCAGCTCTTCGGAGGCGTAGACGATGTCCGTCTTGCGCTCGTCACCGTATTTGTCGATGATTTCTTGGAATTCGTCGCGGATGACCTGCAACAGTCGGTCTTCGTTTTCGAGGATCTCCTTGAGGCGAGCAATCAGCTTTTTCGATCTCCTCGTATTCGGCGCGGAGCTTCTCCTGCTCCAGCCCGGTGAGTTGGCGCAAGCGCATTTCAACGATGGCGCGCGCCCGGACTTCGGATAGTTCGAAACGTTCGCGGAGCCGATCAATGGCTTGCTGCGGACTGCTGGAGGAGCGGATGATGGCGATGACCTCGTCGATGTGATCCGAGGCGATGATCAGCCCTTGGAGGATATGGGCGCGCTCCTCGGCTTTTTTCAGCTCGAAGCGTGTGCGGCGCAGGACAACATCGCGGCGATGATCGACGAAGTTGCCGATCAGATCCTTTAGGTTCATCAGCTTCGGCCGACCGTTCACGAGCGCGATGTTGTTCACGCTGAAGGACGACTGTAAGGCCGTCATCTTATACAGCTTGTTCAGCACGATGTTGGCGTTCGCCTCACGCTTCACGTCCACCACGATACGCATACCGCTGCGGTCCGATTCGTCGTTCACGTTCGACACGCCGTCGAGCCGCTTCTCGTTCACCAGATCAGCAATGGCGCGGATCAGCTCCGCCTTGTTCACCATGTAGGGGATTTCGCTGATGACGATTTTATCGTGCGCCGCGCCGCTCTCGATCTCCGCCTTACCGCGGATGACGATGCGCCCGCGCCCCGTCTCGAACGCCTCCTTGATACCGGCGTAACCGTAGATCGTGGCCCCGGTCGGGAAGTCGGGCGCTTTGACGTGCTGCATCAGTCCTTCGACATCGATCTCACCGCGTGCGTCCACATAAGCCTGACAGGCGCGAAGCACCTCCGTCATGTTGTGCGGCGGCATGTTCGTCGCCATACCCACGGCGATGCCCGATGCGCCATTGATAAGCAGGTTCGGGATGCGCGTTGGCAACACCGTAGGCTCTTGCAGTGTATCGTCGAAGTTGAGCTGGAAGTCAACCGTATCCTTATCTATATCCCGCAACATTTCCTCAGCCAGTCGGCTCATGCGCGCCTCGGTGTATCGCATAGCGGCCGGGCTGTCGCCGTCCACAGAGCCGAAGTTGCCCTGCCCATCGACCAGCGTGTACCGCATGGACCAATTCTGGGCCAGTCGAACCAGCGCAAAGTAGACCGAAGAATCGCCGTGCGGGTGGTATTTACCCAGCACTTCGCCGACGATTCTGGCTGCCTTTTTATAGGGTTTGTCTGAAGTATTTCCTAGCTCGTTCATCCCGAAAAAGGATGCGCCGATGCACGGGTTTGAATCCGTCTCTAACGTCCGGTAGCGCCCGGGAGACGATGACCGACATCGAGTAGTCGATGTAAGCCGATTTCATCTCTTGATTGATGTCGATCTTGATAATTCTATCCTCTGCCATCTATGACTAATGTATAGCGTTGCGTGAAAAAACAACGCTAAAGTACAGGTTTTTCGGATAACGGGCAAGAAAACCTCCTAAAACGAACTCCGACGGGCTTGCTCGTCCGTGCGACGTGCCCGCGGGGATCGTTTTCCCGGCGTAACGGACGAGATAAGGACTAAATACTGTCTCTGAGAGGCTTATACTTCCCGAATAAGGCCTTACGGAGCATATTTCCAATCGTTCGGATCTTCCCGAAAGCCTATTTTATAGTTTATAGATTGTTCGGAACTTCCCGAACTATATTATAGCCCTTATATAGTCTTTCGGAAACTTCCGGAGCTATTTGCATCGTATATAGAAAGTCTCGGATATTCCCGAACAGGATAAGCATCATGTATAAACACTTTCGGAAATTCCCGATTGATTGAAATTAAATTTTAATGCAATTCGGATATTTCCGAAAGATAGGATATGCATATTAAAGGCATTCGAGAGTATCCGAAAGTCTTAAAAATAGAGTATAGACTTATCGGTAAGATCCGAAGAGTTTATACGGTGTGTTTATTCCTTTCGGATAATTCCGAGAGTATGATATAGATATGTACATGCTTTCGGAACTTCCCGAAATAGAGGTGCAGAATGCAACTATCGTTCGGGTAGTTCCGATCGATTGAAAAATACGGTCTATGAGGGCTTAACAGGGCTGAGTGAGCTTGTTCTCGTACTTCATGAGGGCTTAACGGGGCTGAGTGAGCTTGTTTTCGTACTCCGTAAAGGCTTAACGAGGCGGAGCGGGCTTGTTTTCGTGCTTCATAAGGGCTTCGAGGTGGCGAAGAAGGGGCGCGAGGTGGCGTGCGGAGCCTTCGGGGAGGCAGAATGGGCCGAAATAGTAGGGATTTCGAACAGCGTCTTACATTTGCCACGTATTTACACGCAAGAAGTATGAATATTGGTTACACAAAGGGGTTGACCCTTCTTCTGCTTGTCCGAATGCTCTCAGCGTGCCATTCGGAGGGGAAAGAGATCGAAGAGAATGCAATTCGTTTTCGAGTCGGTGGTGGTTGAAAAGACTTATCCCGTGGAAAACAAGAAGGACACTACGACCGAGGGGCGTGTGCTGAAGATCCACTTTCACGTATCCGACGGAGTATGCCAACCGTGGGCGTGCTTGAGGCTGTGCAACAGCAATTCGTCCGGAGCATGCTGGGCGATACGTATGCGCAACTGCCAATCAAGGAGGCGGTGAATAAGTATGTCGAGGATTACGGCTTGCACCTGAAGGACAAGGACGTTTCGGACTTTGAGCAGGACACGGAGGACCGCACGGCGGTGATGGACTTCGAGGGCGAAGAATTCGACACCTCTGACCGGCCGTCGCTACCGGAATATGAGCTGCTGAACGATAGCATTCTGTTTAACCAAAAAGACGTGCTGTGTTACTCCGTCTATCGGGAATACAACGCTGGGACACCCTCGCCAGTCCGCACGTACACCAATTGGGTGATCGACCTGAAGACGGGCAACCGCGTGACGGAAAGCGAGATTTTCAATGAGGACTACAAGGACGATCTGGCGAAGATCATCGTGGACGCCATTGCGCTATATAACAATGTAGACAAGGTGGCCGATCTGGAGAACATCGGCTTCTACAACATCAATGAGATTTACCCGAACCGCAATTTCTATGTGGACGACATCGGGATCACCTATACTTTCAACGAAAGCGACATCGCCGCGGGCGCGCTGGGAGCCACTTCGGTGCGTATCCCCTACGAGAAAGTCCGCCATCTGATGCGCCATGACAGCCCGATCGCACATCTGGTCTTTTTGACGCACGGAATGGAGGCTGTCAACCGTTATTATCCCGACCTGAACGAGACGCAACGTCGGCAATTTGAAGCGCTGGGTGCGCTTTATGCCGACTGGAATGCGAAGATCAACGTGATCTCGCGTCGGGACATCGAAAATCTGTATTTGCATCACGTGCTACACTCGCTGAGCATCGAGCGGATGATCCGTTTTCGGGCGGGATCGGCGGTGATGGACGTGGGTACGGGCGGAGGGTTTCCGGGCATTCCGTTGGCCATCCTTTTTTTCCCGAAGTGACGTTCCATTTGGTGGACAGTGTGGGAAAGAAGATCCGCGTGGCGCAGGCCGTGGCGGAGGCGCTGGAGCTACGGAATGTGACGACGTGCCACGAGCGGGTGGAGGACGAACGAGGCCGATTTGACTTCGTGGTGAGTCGGGCGGTGATGCCACTGCGCGACTTGGCCGCAGCGGTGCGGAAGAACATCCGCGAGGAACAACAAAACGCGCTGCCCAACGGGTTGATCTGCCTCAAGGGCGGAGAGCTGCAACACGAGATCGCGCCGTTCAAGAAGCAGGCCGTGCGCCTCGATATCGATGCCTATTTCCGGGAACCTTATTTCAAGACCAAGCAAATCGTCTATATCCCCCTATGATTACGATCAAACAGTTTGAATTCAATCCCTTCGGGGAGAATACCCTATGTGCTCAGCGATGAGACACGGGAGGCCGTCGTCGTGGACTGCGGCTGCATGATGGCGCGCGAACGGAGTGCGCTCTCAGATTACATCACGGAGCACGGTCTGACGCCGGTCAGGCTGCTCTGCACGCATCTGCATTTCGACCATATGATCGGTAATGCCTTCATCCGCGACACGTACGGGTTGCTGCCCGAGGCTTCGCAAAAGGATGTGGAAGCGTTGCCGTCGCTTGAGGAGCAGATGTCTGGACTGGGTCTGCCGCCGAGCAAAGCGTTCGAGACGGTGCCGGTGACGAAATACCCTGTCCGAGGGCGACACGGTGCGCTTCGGGCAGTCGGAATTACAAGTGCTGGCTACACCGGCCATTCGCCGGGTAGCCTTTCCTTTTATGCGTCGCAGGATGGCTTCGTGCTGTCCGGCGACGCGTTGTTTGAAGGCAGTATCGGTCGGACAGACCTTTGGGGCGGCGACTTACGGACGCTCATCACGGCCATCCGCGAGAAGTTGCTGACGCTGCCTGACGCTACAGTCGTCTATTCAGGCCACGGCCCCGCGACGACCGTTGGCATAGAGAAAAACGAGAATCCTTACTTATAATCATCATACAATCAAAAGAGACATGGATACGAACAAATTTTTCCAACCGTCATATCGGCGTTACGACCGATGACGACAAAGCTGCGATGCTGAAAGCCATCGGGGTAAACTCGCTGGATGAGCTGATCGAACAAACGATACCCTCGGACATCCGCCTGACGAAACCGCTGAACCTGCCCCCGCGATGACGGAGCGCAAGTTCGCTGAGCACATCGCTGAGCTGGCAGGCAAGAACAAGATATTTACCTCCTACATCGGTATGGGATGGTACGACACGGTTTGTCCGGCGCCCATTGTGCGCAATGTGTTTGAGAACCCCGCGTGGTACACCTCTTACACGCCGTATCAGGCCGAGATCTCGCAGGGTCGTTTGGAGGCACTGCTGAATTTCCAGACCGTGATCTGCGAACTGACCGGGCTACCGCTGACTAACTGCTCACTCTTGGACGAGGCTACGGCAGCTGCTGAGGCCGCTACGATGTTTCATGGTACGCGCAGCCGCGCACAGGCCAAGGCTGGGGCGAACACGCTCTTCGTCGATGAGCACGTGTTTGAGTCGACCAAGGCCGTGATCCATACGCGCATGGAGCCGCAGGGCATCGAGGTGGTGACGGGCGACTTCAAGACGTTTGAGTTTACCGACAAGGTATTCGCCGCCATCGTGCAATACCCGAATGGCGACGGTGAGATCGAAGATTATCGTGCGTTTGTGGAGGCAGCTCACGCCAAGGATGTGCGCGTAGCTGTAGCGGCTGACCTGATGAGCCTCGTACTGCTGACACCTCCGGGCGAATGGGGTGCGGACGTGGTGTTCGGTAGCAGTCAGCGCTTCGGTATTCCGATGTTCTACGGTGGTCCCATCGGCAGGTTATTTTTGCCACGAAGGATGACTACAAGCGTACCATCCCCGGCCGTATCATCGGTATCTCGGTCGACGCTTACAATCATCCTGCTTACCGTCTGGCACTGCAGACGCGCGAGCAACATATCAAGCGCGAGAAGGCCACGTCGAACATCTGTACCGCACAGGCACTGCTGGCTACGATGGCCGGATTCTACGCCGTTTATCACGGTCCCGACGGACTGCGCGACATCGCCTCACGTATTCACGCTTACGCCGGATTCTTAGCCGAAGAACTTGAGAAGCTGGGCTATAAGCAGGAGAACAAGAACTTCTTCGATACGCTCAAGATCGCACTGCCGGCAGGCGTAGAGGTCAAGACGCTGCGCGAGATCGCACTGGAGTGCAACATCAACTTGCGCTACTTCGAGGACGGTCACGTGGGCATCAGCCTTGACGAGACGACGCAACCCAAGTCGCTGGCCGTACTGCTGCAAATGTTTGCCGGTGTGGCAGGGTAAGACGTATGCCGCCAACGTGGACGACATCAACCGCGGTCGCTACTTCGATGAGAAGTTCGTGCGCACCTCAAGTTCATGGAGCAGGAACTCTTCGCTAAGTATCACACCGAGACCGAGCTGATGCGTTACATCAAGCGCCTTGAGCGTCGCGACATCTCGCTGGCTCACTCCATGATTCCGCTGGGTTCGTGCACAATGAAGCTCAATGCCGCTTCTGAAATGCTGCCGCTCAGTCGGCCGGAGTTCCAGAACATCCACCCCTACGCCCCCGTGGATCAGGCGGCCGGATACATTGAAATGATCGAGAACCTCTCCGCCGCACTGATCGAGATCACCGGTTTGAAGGGCGTCACGCTGCAACCGAACTCCGGCGCTGCGGGCGAGTACACCGGTCTGCGCATCATCCGCTCTTACCTCGAAAGCATCGGACAGGGACACCGCAACGTGGTGCTGCTGCCGGCTTCGGCTCACGGTACGAACCCCGCCAGCGCCATCCAGTGTGGCTTTACGACCGTCACCGTACGCTGCGACGAGAAAGGAAACGTCGACCTGGCTGACTTCCGTGCCAAGGCCGAGGAGAACCGCGACAACCTGGCCGCGAGCATGATCACCTACCCCTCGACGCACGGCATCTTCGAGACGGACATCAAGGAAATGTGCGACATCGTGCATGCCTGCGGCGGACAGCTCTACATGGACGGCGCCAACATGAACGCTCAGGTTGGCCTGACGAACCCCGGAACGATCGGCGCTGACGTCTGCCACCTGAACCTCCACAAGACCTTCGCTTCGCCTCACGGCGGCGGTGGCCCCGGTGTAGGTCCCTGTTTGTGTGGCTGAGCACTTGCTACCCTTCCTCCCTCCCACCCCGTGGCCTTTGGTAACAGCCTCAACACCGTGGCTGCTGCGCCTTACGGTAGCGCCGGTATCCTGCCTATCACCTATGGCTATATCCGCATGATGGGTGCCGACGGGCTGACGGAAGCCACTAAGGTGGCCATCCTCAACGCCAACTATCTGGCCGCGAAGCTGGAGAAGGACTACGGCATCGTTTATAACGGTGCGCGCGGTCGCGTGGGCCATGAGCTGATCCTCGAATGCCGCACCATCAAGGAGCAATCCGGCATCGACGAAAGCGACATCGCCAAGCGCCTGATGGACTTCGGCTATCACGCCCCCCACCCTCTCCTTCCCCGTGCACGGCACGCTCATGATCGAGCCGACCGAGAGCGAAAGCAAGCACGAGTTGGATCGCTTCGTGGAAGTGATGCAGTGCATCCGCCGGAGATCGACGAGGTGGAGAAGGGCACGGCCGACAAGGAGGACAATGTGCTCAAGAACGCACCGCACCCCGAGTATGAGGTGACGGCCGACGAGTGGAGCCATCCCTATCCGCGCACCAAGGCAGCCTTCCCGCTAGAGTGGTTGCACGACGGCAAGTTCTGGGTCAATGTGGCTCGCGTCAACAATGCCTATGGCGACCGTAACCTGGTGCCCACCCTCTGCGGCTGCTGCCAGTGCTGATCGGTGACGTACATCATATAGCATAACAGGTAAGCCCGGTCACTCCTTTCGTAGAGAGCGGCCGGGCTTCTTTCACTTTTAGATTTTTAGATCCCCTTATGATGAAGTATTTCCAGAAGCCGACATCGCCGTCACCGTCTGCGACCGCGAGGGGCGGATCATCGATATGAACAACCAGTCGCGCGAGGTGAACCTCAAGCCCGGACAGGAGCTGATTGGCAGCAATGTGCTCGACTGCCACCCCGAGCCCGCCCGCACGATGCTCGAAGACATGATGCGCAACGAACGCAAACACGTCTACACGATCGAAAAGAACGGTCGCAAGAAGCTCATCTACCAGATCCCCCGGTACGAGGACGGCCAATACATGGGATTCATGGAGCTATCCATGGTTATCCCCTTCGAGATGGATCACAAGATCCGGGGTCAGAAGATAGAGGGTAGAGGGTAGAGCCGGGTACTTGAAAGACTCAGGCTCCCTATTCCTACCCTTCCCCCGCCCCTCTACCCTCTACCCTCTACTCTCTACCCTCTAAACTCTACCCTCTATGCAACCCATCACAATGATCACCGGTGCCACCGCAGGCATCGGTCGGGCTACGGCCCACCCTATTGGCCCAAGATGGCCACCACCTGATCCTCACCGGTCGACGCCGCGAACGCCTCGAAGCCCTACGCGACGAGCTGGCGCGTACCTACCCCAAGAGCCGCTTTCTGGCGCTCACCTTCGACGTCCGTCGCCGCGACGCCGTCGAGGAAGCCATCGCCAGCCTGCCCGACGAATGGCAGGCCATCGACACGCTCATCAATAACGCCGGACTGGCCGTCGGGCTTGAGCCGCTCCACGAGGGCGACCCCGACGACTGGGAACGCATGATCGACACCAACATCAAAGGCCTGCTCTACGTCACCCGCGCCGTTACCCCCGGCATGGTCGCTCGCCGCGCTGGCCACATCGTCAACCTCGGCTCCATCGCCGGCCGCGAGGTCTACCCCGGCGGCGCCGTCTACTGCGCCACGAAGCACGCCGTGCGCGCCCTCAGCCAAGGCATGCGTCAGGGACCTCCTGCCCCTACGGCATCCGCGTGAGCCTCATCTGCCCCCGGCGCCGTGGAGACGGAGTTCTCCCTCGTCCGCTTCAAGGGCGACAACCAGCGCGCCGCTGGCGTCTATGACGGCTACACGCCACTCACGGCCAACGACATCGCCCGCACTATCCGCTTCGCCCTCACTGCCCCCGCGCACGTCGACCTTCAGGACATCCTCGTCATGCCCACCGCCCGGGCCGACGCCCGCACCATCCATCGCACGCCGAAGGGCTGAAATACCGTTCCGAGGTGGGTGTCGATACGTTCCGAACGTGGTTGCGATACGTTCGGAACGTGGTTGCGATACGTTCGGAACGTGGTTGCGATACGTTCGGAACGTGGTTGCGATACGTTCGGAACGTGGTTATGATACGTTCGGAACGTGGTTGCGATACGTTCGGAACGTGGTTGCGATACGTCCGGAACGTGGTTGCGATACGTTCGGAACGTGGTTATGACCACCTCGGAACGTCATTAGACCACGTCCAGAACGTATTACAACCACCTCCGAACCTATTAGAATACGTTCCGAACCTATTAAAACCACCTCACCAACGTATTCCAATAGGTTCGGAACGTATTCCGACCACCTCCCTAACGTATTCCGACCACCTCGGAACGTATTACGGGGGTGCAAATTCGCCCCCGGAGAGACTCGATTCGCATGCTACATTTGCGCCCTCAATTAAACAGGATTCGTAACGCATAGCACATCATCACAATGGCTGAACAGATTACCCCCCAAGAGGAAGGCAAAAAGAGCCTCAACTTCATCGAACAAATGGTAGAAAAAGACCTCGCTGAAGGTCGCAACGGCGGACGCGTACAGACGCGCTTCCCACCCGAGCCGAACGGTTATTTACACATCGGTCACGCCAAGGCCATCTGCCTCGACTTCGGCATCGCCCGTAAGTATGGCGGCACGTGCAACCTGCGCTTCGACGACACCAACCCCATCAAAGAAGACGTCGAGTATGTCGACTCCATTCAAGAGGACATCCAGTGGCTCGGCTTCCGCTGGGAAAACATCTATTACGCCTCCGACTATTTCGGTCAGCTCTTTGAGTTTGCCCTCTGGCTCATCGATCACGGTCATGCTTATGTGGATGAACAGACGGCCGAGGCCATCGCCGAGCAGAAGGGATCGCCCACTGTAGCCGGCCGCGAAAGCCCCTTCCGCAACCGTCCCACGGCGGAGAGTCGCGACCTCTTCCTGCGCATGAATAGCGGCGAGTTTGACGAAGGAGCCATGACCCTCCGCGCCAAAAATCGACATGGCATCGCCCAATATGCACTTCCGCGACCCGATCATCTACCGCATCATCAAAACGCCGCACCATCGCACCGGCCGCACCTGGAACGTCTACCCCATGTACGACTTTGCCCACGGCCAGAGCGACTATTTCGAGGGTGTCACCCACTCGCTCTGCACGCTCGAGTTCGAGGTGCACCGCCCGCTCTACGACTACTTCATCGACCGCCTCATCGAAAGTCCCTTCAAGACCGAGGACAATTACCGTACCCGTCAGACGGAGTTCAATCGCCTCAACCTGACCTACACCGTCATGAGCAAGCGCAAACTGTTGCAGCTCGTCAAGGAGCACCGCGTCAACGGTTGGGACGACCCCCGCATGCCGACCATCTGTGGCTATCGCCGCCGCGGCTTCACCCCCGCCTCGATCCGCAATTTCGTGGACATGATCGGCTACACGAAGTACGACGGCGTCATCGACGTAGCCCCTGCTTGAGCATGCCGTGCGCGAGGATCTGAACGCCACCGCCCGCCGCGTGGCCGCTGTGCTCCACCCGTGAAGCTCATCATCACCAACTATCCCGAGGGGCAAGTCGAGATGATGGAGTCCGTCAACAACCCAGAGAACCTCGCCGAAGGCACACCCGATCGCCTTCACCCGCGAACTCTATATCGAGCGCGAGGACTTCATGGAGGAGGCTCCGAAGAATTACTATCGCCTCACGCCCGGTCAAGAGGTGCGTCTGCGCTGCGCCTACATCGTCCGCTGCACCGGTTGCAAGAAGAACGAAGCGGGCGAGGTGACGGAGGTTTATGCCGAATATGATCCGCAGACAAAGACCGGTATGCCCGAAAGTAACCGTCGCGTCAAGGGCACCATCCATTGGGTGTCGACCTCGCACGCACTCAAGGCCGAGGTGCGCCTCTACGACCGACTCTTCACCGTCGAGAACCCGATGGAGGAGAAGGACCGCGACTTCCTCGAGCTGCTCAATCCGAACTCCCTCGAGGTGCTCACCGACTGCTACGTAGAGGAAGATCTGGCCACGGCCCGTCCCTACGATCATTTCCAATTCCAGCGCGTGGGCTACTTCAACCTCGATCCCGACAGCCGCGACGGACGTCTCATCTTCAACCGCACCGTCTCCCTGCGCGATACCCGGAGCAAGAAGAAGAACCGATGACCGCCACGGAACGATTTAACGAGATGCGCGAGCAAGGTTCGGAGGTCTACTTCGATACCGACGAGATCATCGAACTGCTCGAGTATTTCGATGATAAGGACGACCGCGAAGGCTACACCCAAGCCCTGGAATTGGGGCTTAGGCTCCACCCCGAGGATGTGGAGATCCGGACTATGGAATGCCGGCTCTACATGTACGACCGTGACTATGACAAGGCCCTGCAAATGATCCGTTCCCTGCGTAAGCAGGCCGACGCAGAGACGACGCTCCTCAACGCCATGGAGTTGGAATGCCTCTATGGCACCAACCGCGCCGACGAGGCCGCTGCCATACTCCGCGCCCTGCCCACGGACGAGAACACGGAGGCAATCTACGAGGCCCTGTCCGGCTTGCTTGTCGAGATGGATCGCGACGAAGAGGCCCTGCTGGTCGTGAACCTCGGTCTGGAGCTTTTTCCCCGAAAAACCTCACCCTCAAGGAGGAGCGTTGCTATCACACCGAGCGCCAGAAACGTTGGCAGGAGGCCGCCGAACAGTGCGAGGAGCTGATCGATCTCGACCCCTACTCCGGCGATTACTGGTTCATGCACGGCCGTATTATGATTAAGCTCGGCGAATACGACCGTGCCATCCGCTCGCTGGAGTTCGCTCAGACTTGCGACGAGGACGACATCGAGGCCAAGCTGCTCCGCACCTTCCTGCTCTACTTCACTCACAACTACGAGAAGGCCGTCGAGGGCCTACTTCGAACTCATCGCCGACGAGCGGTTCGTCAACGAGCAACTGCGCAGCTTCACCGAGAAATACGATCTCAGCTACGACGACCCTAGAGAAGGCCAGTCAGGAGTTCCATCGCCTCTTCGGTTCGCTGCAAGACCCGGCCAAGACACTCGTCGGCACATCGAGCACCGCAGAGGCTACGGAGGCGTTCGACTTGAATCTCAAAAAGCAGATCGAGTACATCGTCGGCAAACTCATCCTCGAGGCCCGTGCCATTCGTAAGGGCGGGCGAGAGTGGGACGCAGAGCTGCTGGAGGATCTGCGCTTCCTTCGCTTCGGCGATCTGAAGCGCTCCGATCCGGGCAACAGCCCCGAGGGCAACCACCTCTTCGACGACATTTTTGAATCATAAATTCTATCAGAACTGACCACACATGGGACGTACAATTAAAGACTACGCCCTGCTGACCCTCAAGGGTATCGGCATGGGCGCAGCGGACGTCATCCCGGGCGTCTCCGGCGGCACGATCGCCTTCATTGTCGGCATCTACGGCGAACTGATCGACTCCATCAAACGCATCGGATCGCCCGCCTCGCTACGGCTACTCTTCACCTTCCGCCTCGGCGCCTTCTGGCAGGCCATCAACGGCAACTTCCTGCTGGCCATCGTGGCCGGTATCGGCATCAGCATCTTCTCGCTAGCCCGACTGGTGACCTACCTGCTCGTCCACCAACCCGTGCTCGTATGGGCCTTCTTCTTCGGACTCGTACTGGCATCCACGTGGTTTGTCTCGCGCGAAGTCACCCGATGGGACGTCAAGAGCATTGCGGGATTTGTCGTTGGCGCTGTGGCCGCATGGTTCATCACCGTCATGACGCCGGCCGAGACGCCCTCCGCGTTGTGGTTCATCTTTCTCTGCGGCGCCATTGCCATCTGCGCCATGATCCTGCCCGGCATCTCGGGCAGCTTCATCCTCGTACTGCTGGGCAAATACTTCTACATCATGGAGGCCGTCAAGACGCTCAACCTGCCCGTCATGCTTGTCTTCATCGCCGGTGCAGCCATCGGCATCTCACTCTTTTCGCACGCCCTATCGTACGCCCTGCATCGGTTTCACAACGTCACCATTGCCGTCCTGAGCGGCTTTATGCTTGGGTCGCTCAATAAGGTATGGCCGTGGAAAGAGACGATTGAGACCTATGTGGACAGCCACGGCGAAGTGCGTCCGCTGATCGAGGCCAACATCCCTGCCCGATCACCTCGTCTGGGAAGGCATCGCTCTGGCCGTAGCCGGATTCGCCCTTGTCTGCGTGCTCGAACTTACCGCCGGGAGAAAGGCGAAAAAAATGCCGGGTAGCCATGAGTAGCCGTGAACATCTGCCCGGCCTTTTTTTCGTTTCCCTGACATGCGCAGCGAGCGCGCTTAGTTTTTTTCTCCTGATTATTCATCAACCCCCTAAACTCATAATGGAAAAAGGAATATTATTACCTCAAGAACGGCATGAAGCAGGGCCCTTTCACCCTCGATGCTTTGAAGAAAGAACCTATCGATCCCGACACGCAAGTGTATCATTCCGAGGCGCTGGACTTTGCGCCTGCACGCACGTTCCCCGAGTTGCAGTCCTTCTTCGCCGAGGACCGCGGTACCACCGTCGACGAGTCGAACTACAATCGTCGCGAGCCGAACTACAACACCTCGGCCGGCACCCCGTCGCCACAGACGGCTTTCGAGGCCGCCGGTAACGGTGCCTCCTCCTCTACCTACAACCCGAACATGCAGCGCCCGCCGATGCCGGAGAACTACCTCGTTTGGGCCATCCTCGTCACCATCTGCTGCTGCCTTCCTCTCGGCATTGTGTCCATCATCAATGCAACAAAGGTCAGCTCGGCCTATGCCGTAGGTGACTATGTGGGCGCCGAAAAGGCCTCGAAAGACGCTAAGAAGTGGGCCATCTGGGGAGCCGTCTCCGGAGGCGTCTTTGTGTTACTCTACCTCCTCTTTGTTGTCGTAGTCGCCGCTGCAGGGTTCATGGATGCCTAATCCGTCATACTCGCCATCGGTTTCACTTACGCGGTGCGCCTGTCTTCTTCACTCAATCGATAGACGGGCGTGCCGCTCGCTTTTGCCCCTCCCCCAATGCCACACCCTACTCGTCGACGACTGCTGATCCTCAGCCTGCCGCTACTGCTGATTGCTCTGTTCGCACTGATCATCATCTACTACCGTGTCAGCCCGACCTCCTCGGTCTTCTTTCCCAAATGCGCGTTCCTCATGCTGACCGGACTCAAATGCCCCGGCTGCGGTTCGCAGCGCGCAGTCCACGCCCTGCTGCACGCTGACCTCGCGTCGGCCTTCGCGCACAACGCCCTGCTCGTCCTCTCCCTGCCCCTACCTCGCCCTACTGATCGGCGCCCGCCTCTATGTCCACCTCCACCCCGCGAGCAGCCTCCGAGCCACCCTCGAGAGCCCCCCGCCATCCGCACCTACTTCGTCATCACCATTGCCTTTTTGGATCGCCCGCAACGTGTTCGGGTTCTAAAGTCGGTGAGAGCGACAAAATGGCGCTCCACAAAAAAAGCCCGAGGCGATGTAACCCCGGGCTTCAATTGTAAAACAACGTGAGTTCGACGTAAGAATAAGGTATCTTATCCTTGGAGAATGTCTTTCATAGCGCACTGTAAGGGCCAAAGTGTTTTTAGGGGACGCTTGCACCAGCGGTGCAAACCTCAAAAAAACCTCTATTTGTCTCTTGCACCGGCGGTGCAAACGGAAAAAACTGCTTTTGGGCTGTTGCACCGGTGGTGCAAGCCATAAAAAGTACTTTTTAGTCGTTGCACCGCCGGTGCAAGCATTTCAAAAAAACGTTTTTGGCTCTCGCGTGGCTTCCGTAGAAGTTCTCTGCTTACATCGAACTCACGTTAAAACAAGTAGCAGAAAGATGTCTTAGCGGACGGCAGCCTTGTAAGCACGACCGTTACCGAGCTTGACGAGATAGACACCCGACGCGAGAGGTAGGCGGCGCGTCTCACCGGCTGAGAGCGTGAGGCGACTCGTGAGGTGGCCCAGTGCGTTGTAGACGGTGGCCGGACTGGCAGCGGCTAACGTGACGCAGAGCACGCCCTCCTCGCCCCAGACGCGTGTGCCGTCCACCTCGGCCGTGCCGACGGTGTACTTAAGCGTCACGGTGAGGTTCTCCTGCACGCGGCGGACGGTGAAGCGATACGCACCGTCAGGCAGCACTTCGGTGATTACGCCCACGGCGTCCGAGATGTGCCCATCGCGGCTCGTGGTGAGCGTCGGGACGTTGCCTCCCGTTGGGTGGACGGTGAAGACAAAGTCCCTGCCCGTAGGCACGTCGTAGATCTGACGAAGCGGCTCGACAAGCGTTGGGGAGAGGTCGCCCGTTTCGTTCTGGAGGATGACCTGACGCGTGATGCTGGGGATGATGTCGGGCAGGCGTTTGCGGGGCCTACGGAGGCTGTCGCCGCCGGGCGTGAGCGGGATAAAGGCCGAGCAACCGTAAGGCAGCCGCACCCAGATGTTGAGCTCGTGGGGCAGCTCGTCAATCTGCGACTGGGTGAGCTTGATGGTCTTCGTCGGCACCGGGATCCATGTGGCGCCCTCGTCGAGGCTGTAGTAGGCGCCGGAGGTGTAGGCATTGAATCGGGATAAATCCCGCGCATCTTCTTCACTCATGATACGGTACGGACTGCTCGGATGAATAAGCCCCATACTACGACCCTTTGGATCATAGCCCACGTAGTTTTTCGGGCTGAATCAATTCGCCGTGAAAGGTGAGTTCAAACTTTCCCGCCACCATCGGCCCGGGCGCCTCGAAGTTGAGTGTGGCCGTGGGACGCTCGAAATACTGGTAGCGGATGGTGTCATACTTCACCGTCGTACCGTTGATCTTCGTCTCGGCAATGATCTCGCCTCGGTATCCGTCTTTGTAGACCGGATCTCCGGGGGTGAGGGCATAGTGCTCAAAAAAAGCATAGGGAAAGGTGTGGGCTCGTCGGCGTCGGGCAGGGTCGATGGGGTCAAACTCCGGGAAGACGCGTCCCGTCAGCCGATTGATGAGGTAGTGTTGTCCTTGGTCGTCCTTCGGCATGTTTTTTTGAAGACGACCTGTCGCTTGGTGCCGGCCGGTACTATAAAGGCCGAATCGATCTGCACGGGGCAATTCTGATAGATGCGCAGCGGCATGGGTACGTAACGATGATCGTCCATCACTACGTGCTCTAAGTAGGCGTAGGGCCCGCCGGGCTTGTAAGGAAGAAAATTGGCGGGGGAAGCGATGGGGAAATCATAAACAGTCGGTGCACCTCGCATACAGGAGTCCCATCTTTCGTTCCAAGGCTGGCCCTTAGTCTGTGCGTTGGCTGCATGGGCCAGCCCGAACAGCAGGGCGGCCACGACAATGATTGCGGTAAAAAAATCTTTGTTTCATAATTCGATATAGCTTATTGAGTTCGTAAAAAAATCTGCCTACGAAAAATAGGTGCATGATCTCGAAATGACAAGCATTTAAGCGGTGTTTAAACGCTGATTAATCACGTGTTACGGAGTCAGATCGCAATTTCGACCTGTACGAGATTTGAGTTGGAGTATTTTTTTCTGGTAAACGATTGTTTGCGCTGAAATGGACGAAAAAGCCCGAGGCGATGTAACCCCCGGGCTTCAATCGTAAAACAAGTAGCAGAAAGATGTCTTAGCGGACGGCAGCCTTGTAAGCACGACCGTTACTCAGTATGATGATTGGTCAAACGGCTTGCGGCAGACTGAAAAAAACGCTTGCGGAAGTTCCGCAAATCAAAAAGAGGACGTTTTGGCGTTTGCGGAAGTTCCGCAAATCGAAAAGAGGACGTTTTGGCGCTTGCGGAAGTTCCGCAAATCAAAAAGAGGATGTTTTGGCGTTTGCGGAAGTTCCGCAAATCAAAAAGAGAACGTTTTTGGCGCTTGCGGAAGTTCCGCAAGCACTGTTTTTCTTCATTTTGATGTATGCGGGAAGGTCGCATGTTCTTCGTACGAGACTACAGGGCGCTGCATCAGCGTATCTCCTCATAATCGACGTATTCGCCTTCATCGTCGGCGAAGACTTTCTTCCGGTGGGGCACCGTTTCGTCTTCCTCAATAAAGGTGCGAGACGAGTACGACCGCGACGAGGTGTCTGAGGCGCCACCAGCGGATGTGCCGCCCGAGGCATACGGATTGCCCGCGCTATAGGGACCACGACCGCCGAAGAAGAGCGCCCGGATGATCCGTAACACAGACGTGCCGAGCATCACAACGAGGAAGACAACGACGAAGACGAAGAATAGAAAAAACGTAAGCATATAATTTGGGTTCTGGTTTTTGTGCGGGCAAAAGTAGGGTGTTAAATCCGGGAAGACAGGATAAGGCCCCTTACCTTTGCCGCGATTCAAAACCATTAACTGTTTTCCTATTATGAAGAAGTATTTAGCTGAGATGATCGGCACGATGGTGCTGGTCTTGATGGGCTGCGGCGTGGCTGTCAGCCTGAATTGTTCGTCCGACTGTGCCGACACGGCCAACGCAGGCACAGTCCTCGGTACGGCACTGGCGTTCGGCCTCTCCGTGGTAGCGATGGCCTACACCATTGGCGGCATCTCGGGGTGCCACATCAACCCGGCCATTACGCTGGGCATGCTCCTCAGCCGACGGATAAGCGCCAAGGACGCAGGCATGTACATGCTGTTTCAGGTCATTGGTGCCATCATCGGTGCGTGTGTGCTGTGGCTGCTGACGTCGGGCACCGAGTCGCTTGCGGGTGGTACGGGCGCTAACGATCTCAAGGCGGTATTTCGGTCACGAGCGGACTGCTGGCCGAGATCTTCTTTACCTGTGTCTTTGTGCTGGTTGTGCTGGGCGCAACGGCTCGGACGAACGGCGCTACGTCGGGCTTTTGCTGGCCGGCCATCGGCCTGTCGCTCGTGCTTGTCCACCTCGTCTGCATCCGTTACACGGGTACGTCCGTCAACCCGGCACGTTCCATCGGCCCGGCGCTCTTCCAAGGCGGATCGGCACTGGCTAACCTGTGGATCTTCATCGTCGGCCCGTTCGTCGGTGCAGCGTTGGCGGCCCTCATATGGCGCGTCATCGATCCAGATAAAGCGGCCTAACCTTCGCGAGGACAGCTCGAACCTATGAAAAGCCCCGGCATACAAGGACGTATGTCGGGGCTTTCTCTTGTCAATCCATAAGGGGTGGAGTCACTCCACCACCACCTTGCGCGCCGTGCCATCGCTCAGGGAGACGATATAGAGGCCGGGCGGGAGCGCCAGACTGGCTTCGCCGCGCTGGACGCGGAGCGTGCCGACTTGCACGCCCGTCAAGGTGTACACACGCGCCGTCAGGGGGCGTTCGGAGGTGACGATGAGCAGTCCGCGCTCGGAGTGCACCGTCGGACGGGCATCGTTGGCGACGAGGAGCACGTTGGCCGTGGGCGCGGTAAGCGTCACGTCGTACGTGAGGGTGAGCTTCGGGTAAGCCGTGTTTGTCACCTCGCAAGTGAGCGTGTGGCCAGACAGTGCGGCGGGGAAGGAGAAGCGTCCCTCGTGCGACTGGGTTGGGGTGACCTCCGTCGTGCCGTCGCGCCGGTGTAGACCGACGTGGCGCCCTGCACGGTGTATTCGCTCGAAAGATCGACCCTGTCAGCCGGCGCCGTGATCGTCCTCCGCGCCTGCGGCGTGTATGAGCGGAGATACATCGGCTTGGGCAGCGCAGAGAAGGTGAAACGGTTTGACTCGCACATGATCTCCAACGTCTTGAGCGGCAGCAGAGGCAGCTTGAGTGTGTGCATGCCGTTGTTCATGGTGGAGATGAAGTCGATGTAGGGGCAGGCCGAGACGTCAAGCTCGGCGATGGCGTTGTTGTAGAGCGGCAGGTTTTGCAGCGCGCGACAATCGGAGAGGTCGAGCCTCGTCAGTCGGTTGTCGTAGGCAGCCAGGCGCAGGAGCGACTTGCACCCCTTGACGTTCAGCTCCGTCAGCTGGTTGTCGTAGCAAAAGAGCTGCTGCAGGTTGGCCAGGCTCGATACGTCGAGGCGCTTCAGTTTGTTGCTGCGCACAGAGACGAGTTTGAGGAGCGGATTGCGCGAGAAATCAATCTCCTCCAGACTGCATTTGGCGGCGTAAAACTCCGTCAGAAGGGGGTTGTTCGAGAGATCGAAACGCGTGAATGGGTTGCCGCTCAAGCAGAGGAACGTGAGGCGCGGATTGCGCGTCACGTCGAGCGTGGCGATGCGGTTGTAGCGACAGCAGAAGTGCTGGAGGTTGACGTTCGTGGTGATGTCCATGCGCGTCAGCAGGTTGTCGTAACAGTCCACATGCACCAGCGCCGAATCGCGCGTCAGGAGCAGCGACGTGAGGTTGTTCACCTGGCAACGCAGCACGCGCAGCGAGTCGAAGCCGGAGAGATCCAGATCGCCCGTCAGATACTTGTCGTTCCAAATGATCGCCGTCAGTCGTCCGCCCGGCCCCCACGTCAGGCCCGTCACCGTAGCCCAATCGATGGCGTTGGTGTCGGCTATGCCTAACTGCTGAAAGTTTTTTTCCGGCCCTCGTCGGCGGCGTTTTTGCCGCAGGAAGGCCCTCAGTTGAGCTGTCTCACCGGCATGAAAAGGCTGCCCCACGAGGCGCGCGGCACACGTGAGGCAGACCATGACGGCGAGCAGCATGATGGCTCGCTTTTTCATATCAAGAATGTGTTACCAAATCGTTACCCGCTTCTCTTTCGGGATAAACATCGGGCTGCTTTCGGTGATGCCGAAAGCCTTATACCGAGCGTCGATCTGCGGCAGTTCGCCGTTGACGCGCCACTTGCCCAAGGCGTGCGGATCGGTCTTCGTGCGACGCAGGATCTCCTCATCGCGGATGTTGCCCGCCCAGACGAAGGAGTAAGCCGGGAAGAAGCGCTGATCGGGCGTGAAGCCGAGCTTATCCTCTTGCGGCTGGCCGGCCGTAGCCTCCTTGAAGGCTTGGTAAGCGATCTGCAAACCACCGAAGTCGGCCAGCGTTTCGCCGAGTGTGAACTTGCCGTTGGCGTGTACTCCGGGCGCTACGTAGATGCTGTCGTAGAAGTCTGACATCACCTTGGCGCGCTCGTTGAACTTCTTCGCGTCGGCTTCCGTCCACCAGTTCTTCAGGTTGCCGTCCTTGTCGAACTGGCGACCCTGATCGTCGAATCCGTGCGTCATCTCGTGACCGATCACAACGCCGATAGCGCCGTAATTGAAGGCGTCGTCGGCCTGCATATCGAAGAAGGGGTATTGCAGGATGCCGGCTGGGAAGCAGATCTCGTTCGTCGTCGGGTTATAGTAGGCGTTGACCGTCTGCGGCGTCATGTACCATTTGTCGCGGTCCACCGGCTTGGTGGCCTTGTCCAGCATTTCGCGCACCGCAAAGCGACTCACGCGATCCATGTTGGCCAGATACGTCTCCTCGGGTTTGATCTCCAGCGACGAATAGTCTTTCCACTTGTCCGGGTAGCCGATCTTGACATAGAAGGCGTTCAGCTTTTCCAGCGCCCGTTGCTTCGTCTCGGCGCTCATCCAGTCTAATTTCTCGATGCGTGCGGCGTAAGCCTTTTGCAGGTTATGCACCAAGTTCACCATGCGCTCTTTGGCCTCAGGTGGGAAATATTTCGCCACATAGAGCTCGCCCACGGCCTCGCCTAAGCCACCGCTCACGCTGCCCTGCGCACGCTTCCATCGCGGCTGCATCTCGGTCTTTCCGGAGAGCACGCGGCCGTAGAAATCGAAGTTCAGTGCGTACACCTCATCGCTCAGCGACGAGGCTGCGTTGTCGATCAGCTTCCACTCCAAGTACGACTTGATGGCCGAGAGCGGCTCGGCGGCAATCACCTTCGAGACCTCCTTCATCGGCTCCTCTTGTGAGACGGACAGCTCCTTGATGTCCACCTTCAGCGTGGCCGGGAATTTCGTCCAGTCGATGTTCGGCACCAGCTTTTGCAGGCCGCTGACGGGCATCTTGTGATAGTTCGCGTACGGATCGCGGCGCTTGACCTTGTCGAAGTGCGACCGGGCCAGACGCGTCTCAATGCGCATCACGTCCTCCATGCGCTTCCGCGCGTCGGCCTTCGAGTAGCCGAACATCTCGAACATCTTCACCACGTGCGCCTTGAATGCCTCGCGGACCTTCGTCGTACTCTCGTCGTTCTCGAGGTAATAATCCCGCTCGCCGAGCGAGAGGCCGCCCTGATACGTGCCGAAAAGGTTCCGCTTGCTGTCCATCACGTCCGCCTCTACATAGACACTGAAGAAGGGGTCTATGCCGATCAGCATCAACTCCGGCAGGAAGGTCGATAGCTCTCTTTTGTCCTTGATCGCGCCCACGCGATCGAGCCAAAAGCTTGAGCGGCGCCACACCCTCGGCATTGCGCCGCGTGCTGTCCATCGCCGGGTTGTAGAGGTCGCCGATCTTCTGCGCCACCGTCCCCGGCTCATTCTTCCGCCCCGCTATCTCCTCGATCAGCGACTTGAGCTGTTCGCGGTTATTCTCGGCCAGCATGTCGAACGATCCGAAGCGCGAATACTCGCCCGTCAGCGGGTGCGTCTTCATCCAGCCGCCGCAGGCGTACTGATAAAAAAATCGACGGCAGGATCCGCCGTCTTGTCCAAATTCTCAATGCGGATACCCGCATCTCCGGCCGGCGTCGCTGCCGGCTGCGCTTGTGCATTTCCTGTCATCATCAGTGGAATGATTGCTGCTACTTGTAAATACTTTCGATTCATGTGATATGTAGTATGATTAAACGTTTCTCTTGTGTTGAGGCTTCCATGCCTCCATTCTTCGCTTCTCATTTTGCGGTTACCCCGCTCTCCTCAAACCGCCCGTTGCGCCGGTGTAGACCTTCCATCCGTCGATAAAAAAACCGATTCGCCTTCTTCTGCAACGCCCGGTCGAAATATTTCGGCGTGTTGTATCGCACGCTCATCGTCAGATCGTCGGGCGACAGCTTGTAGTGAAACAAATCGATGTCCGCCGCCGCGCAGATCTCCTTGAAATCCTCCGACGTCGTGTCCGCGTCCGCCCGGAGGAAGTCCCTCATCGTGGCCGGGCGATACATCCCCTCGGTCGGCAGCGGCGTCCAGTCCGTGGTGAAAAAAATTCCACCCTCGAGTCCTGCCCCTGCCTCACGATCCCCACCGACGTGATCAGGCAGATCACATACGTATGGTTCACCAACGGCAGCCGCCGTATTTGGATGAAATTTCCCCTGCTCGTCTCCAGCCACAGGTAGTCGTCCGTCATCTTCCAGATCTCGGCCATACCGCCCATCTCGTTATTCACGGTCGCCTTTTTCGCCAGCCCGATACATGTCCACGAGCGTCTTCCGACTCGCCTCATTGAGTAAAAACCAATTGCGTATCGGGCATCTTCAAAAAAACAGCTCCGCTACGTCCTGCGCCTGCGCAGCTGCCGACATAGCCGCCGCCAAAACCATTGCGATCCAACGCTTCCTCATTGTCATTATCCTTCAAATTGCTGATTTTTTTACGGGTGCCAAAAGTACAAACTCCCCCTTTGCCCAGCCCGCGCCCCATCCCACCGCGTCGCAGCCCCGCCATGTCACTCGACACGCCATCTCCCCGCCTCGAAGCCCCGCCATGTCACTCGACACGCCATCTCCCCGCGTCGAAGCCCCTCAATTTATCCCCCTGCGGGCATTCCCTCATGTATGGATAAACCATCCTGTATATAGTCTACATCCACATCATGCCCGACTCTTCATTCTTCACATTTAATTTGATCCGCATCATGTATGGCCTATCATTCTAATTGATCCATCAGATAAGCATACTGTAAGCCCATTCTTTCGTCCGTCATTTCCGCATATACACAGTGTTTAAGTACACACTCCGCCATCAATTTATCTTATACACACTGTCTAAGTCAAATATACACCAGAAAGAATATCTATACATAGTGTATGAGTGTAAAATCCATCGTCTTTTATATTCATACACCATGACTATCTCTATTATCCAGCGGATTTTATACTCATACACCATGTCTAAGCTATAAATCTGGAATATCTATTTTCTATACATTGATTGAAGCCCCCTCAAAAGACTCGATGGCGCCTCAACGCGTAGGTATGTCCCCTCGTGTCACATGACGAGACCGCAACAGCCCGCTATGCCCCGCAGACTCGGTCGACAGCGCTTCGGCGACCTTCCATGACCCGCCGTGTCGCTCGATGCCGATCCGACGACCTGAGCAGTCGCCCCGAGACAAAAAATGAGGGTGCTGCGGCCAGAGTTCCGTCCTCGATCACGTTTTTCGCGGAAAAATCCTCCGGTGACCCCTCTCCGCAAAGCGTTCAGAATAAAAACGGTTCGGTTGCAGGGAAACAAGTTGCTGTTTCTTTTTTGTGATTTTTTTAGTGTTGCAGATTTGGCGTAGAGTCAAAGATTCGTTCATCTTTGCGGCCGCTAAGAAAAAACAAGGCAAGGTGCCATAGCTCAGTTGGTAGAGCAAAGGACTGAAAATCCTTGTGTCCCTGGTTCGATTCCCGGTGGCACCACTTCAAAAACCTCGATAAGCAGTACACAAATGAAGTGTGCTGCTTTTTATTTCCCCCACCGAACCGCGGCGCTCATCGGGTGCGCCATCGTCCTTGCCTATACGTTTACACAAACGCCTCCCCCACCCGATTGCTCACCACACCTTACTTTTGCCGCCATGAATTTTGAAGTGATCCAAACGGACAGCCGATCCAAGGCACGCGCGGGACGCATCACGACCGACCATGGCGTGATCGAAACGCCCATCTTCATGCCCGTCGGCACCCAAGGCGCGGTCAAGGCCGTGCATATGGCCGAACTCCAAAGTGAGGTCGGCGCGCAAATCATCTTAGGAAATACGTATCATCTCTACCTCCGCCCGGGTGTCGACACGCTCGAGCGCGCCGGTGGGCTGCACCGCTTCAACGGTTGGGGCGGCCCGATACTGACGGATAGCGGCGGCTTCCAAGTCTTTTCGTTGGCCGACCGCCGCAAGCTGACGGCCGAGGGCGCGGAGTTCCGCTCGCATATCGACGGCAGCAAGCATCTCTTCTCGCCCGAGCGTGTGATGGACATTGAGCGCTCCATCGGCGCGGACATCATCATGGCCTTTGACGAATGCTGCCCCGGCGACGCCGACCACGCCTATGCCGAGCGCTCGCTGAACCTTACCGAGCAATGGCTCGGCCGCTGCCTCAAACGTTTCAAGGAAACGGAGCCGCGCTACGGCTACCACCAAAGCCTCTTCCCGATTGTGCAGGGCTGCGTCTATCCCGACCTGCGCACCCGGGCAGCCGAACGCGTGGCGGAGGCTGGCGCAGAAGGCAACGCGATCGGTGGGCTGTCGGTGGGCGAGCCTACGGAGGTCATGTACGAGATGATCGAGCTGGTCAACGCCATCCTGCCTGTGGACAAGCCGCGCTACCTGATGGGTGTCGGTACGCCGGTGAACATCCCCGGAGGCCATCGAGCGGGGCGTCGACATGTTCGACTGCATCATGCCGACGCGCAACGGACGCAATGGCCAACTCTTCACCGCCCGCGGCACGATGAACATGCGCAATCGCAAATGGGCCGACGATTTCTCGCCCATCGATCCGGACGGCCACTGCGCCGTGGACTTGCTCCATAGTCGCGCCTACCTGCACCACCTTTTCCGCGCCGAAGAGCTGCTGGCGTTGCAGATCGCTTCCATCCACAACCTCGCGTTCTACCTCTGGCTGGTTGGCGAGGCTCGACGACACATCTTGGCGGGCGACTTCACGACGTGGAAGGCCGGCATGGTGAAACAACTTTCGGAACGGATCTGAATGCTACGTATCCCCTCCCTCAAACTCACGCGGATAGACCGATACATCATCGGTAAATTCCTCGGCACGTATGTCTTCACCATCCTGCTGGTGATCGCCATCACCGTCGTCTTCGACTTCAACGAGAAGATCGACCATTTCGTCGGCGCCCGCGCCACGGCTACGTTGCGCGGCATCGTCTTCGAATACTACCTCAACTTCATCCCCTACTTCATCAGCATTTTCAGCCCGCTTTTTCACCTTCATTGCCGTCATCTTCTTCACCTCGAAGTTGGCCGACAAGTCGGAGATCATCGCCACGCTGGCTTGCGGCGTCAGCTTCCGTCGCCTGATGCGCCCCTACCTCATCGCTGCGGCCATCATCGCCTCGGCGAACTATCTGCTGAACGCCCTACATCATCCCCCCGGCCAACATTGTCAGGATCAACTTTCAGAACAAGCACATCCGCGACAAGAAAGTCTCGTCGGCTCACAACATCCAGCTCGAGGTCGAGCCGGACGTCTTCGCCTACTTCGATCGCTACGACGCCATCGCCTCGATGGGCTATCGCTTCTCCCTCGACCGCTTCAAGGACAAGAACCTCGTCTCGCGCCTCACCGCCGAATCCATCCAGTACGACTCGCTCTACCGGTGGGACCATCCTCAACTACGTCATCCGCGACTTCGACGGCATGCGCGAGCATATCACCACCGGCGAACGTAAGGACACGACGCTCACCTTCATGCCCTCCGACTTCCTCATCTCCGAGGGCGACTGCGAGACGATGACCATGCCGCAACTCGCCGCCCACATCCGCCGACAGAAGGAGCGCAAGCTGAGCAACACCCAGTTTTTTTCGAGATCGAGTATCACCAACGCATTGCCACCACGCTCTCCTTCTTCATCCTCACCGTCATCGGCGCCTCGCTTTCCTCGCGGAAGATCAAAGGGCGGAATGGGCCTCAACATCGGCATCGGCTTCGCCCTCAGCTTCTCCTACATCCTCTTCTCCAAAATCACCTCCACCTTCGCCGTCAGCGGCTATGTCAGCCCCATGATCGCAGTCTGGATCCCGAACATTATCTACCTCTTTATCACTATCCACCTTTACCGCAAAGCCCCGCGGTAAAACTTAATCATCCCCTACCCCTATGCGCGCCTCCGCCCTTCAATACCTCTATTTGCAGAAGCCTGTGACGACGATCATCGTGCTTTGCCTCGTCACCATCCTGCCCTGGATCGCCACCGGCGACTTTTTCCACCAAAGGCGAGCCGCGCGAAGCCTCCGTGGCCGTCTCCATGCTTGAAACCGGCAACTGGGACCCCTGCCGAAGGTCTACGCCGACGAGTTCGCCTACAAGCCACCGATGGCGCACTGGATGATGGCCCTCGCCTCCCTGCCCGGCGGCCGCGTCACGGAGCTGACCGCCCGCCTCCCCTCCGCAGTGGCCTACACCGTGCTCGGCGCCATGATGCTCATCTTCTTGGGGCGGCGGGTGCGCTTTCAGGAAGCCTTTATCGCCGTCTGTGTCATGCTCACGTGCGTCGAGATCCACCGCGCCGGCATGACGGCCCGCGTCGACATGGTCCTCACCGGCTTCATCGTCGCCGCCCTCCTACAGATGTACCGGTGGGAAGAAAAGCTCGCCTTGAAAGGCCTACCCGTCATCATCCCGCTTTTTACTCAGCGGCGCCGTGCTCACCAAGGGGCCAGTCGGCATCATCTTGCCGCTTTTCATCTTCGGCACGTACCTCATCCCTGCTTCGCCGCCACAGCGCCTTGCAGATCTTCAAGGCGCTGCTTTACATCGGCGTCAGCGCCGCCTTTCTGCCTTTGCTCTGGTACATCGCGGCGTGGCGTCAGGGTGGCGAGCCGTTCCTCAACGTCGTTTTAGCTGAAAACTTCGGCCGCTTCTTCCACCTCAGCGAGGCCGCCATTTCGTACGACCTGGGGCACAAGGAACCCATTTGGTACAACTTCGTCACGCTCGTGGCCGGCTTCCTGCCCTGGACCCTCCTCCTCGTCTTCTCCCTCTTCGGCTTCAACCGCAAGCCGAACGACAAACGCGGCGAGCACCCCACGCTCGGCAGCCGCGTCCGCCACATCGTCGCTGGCCTTCTGGCGATGGATCGCGTACGCCTTTTCAGCCTCGTTGCCGCCGTCTGCACGCTCGTCTTCTACACCATCCCGAGCAGCAAGCGGAACGTCTACCTGATGCCCGCCTATCCCTTTATCTCCCTCTTTGTGGCGCAGGCGATGCTCTACGTGGCCGAACATCGCTCCCGCTGCACACGCGTCTTCGCCGCCGTTCTGGCCGTCGTCGGCTGTGCCGCATTCGGCGTGGCCGTGCTCACCGCTGCCGGTGCCCTGCGCCCAGTGGAGATCGTCGCCAAATTCACTGACCGCGCCGACACGCTCGAGACGGTCAGCGCCGTTGCGCAAGGCTTTGCCCATCCCTCGGCCGGCACGATCGTCATCCTCATCATCTTGGCCTTGGCCCCTGCTGACGGTCGGCTATCAAATGTCGCGGCGGATCAACATCAAGATCCTCTACGCCTCGCTTTTTCCTGAGCGTCGCTCTGAACCTCTTCGTCGACGGCGCCATCATGCACAACTTGCGCAACCGCACCTCCTCGCGCGAGTTTGCCGACCGCATCCGCAGCGAGTTTCCGGCCGAGCGGGATCGGATCTACGTGATGAACGACCTCCGCGCGGGCTTCACCAACCTCTACGGCCTCAATTTTTACCTCGGCAACCGCTTTCCGCAACTTCGACGCCGAACGTCCCGCCGAGGGTGCCCTCCTCTTGGCCGACTGCGACGAAGATCTGCTCACTGAGCGCTTCGGCCGGCTGTACACCTTCCACCGCATCGCCCACTCCACGCGCAGGCTCTCCGACGTCCGCAGCAGCGTGACGCTCTACCGCTTCGAGCGCATCCGCGAGGAGTAAATCGGCGCCCAGTCGCCGCTCTTCCCGCCAGCCATCCACACCAATGAAACCGGTCCGGCGGGGAGGGCGTGCAGCGTCGTTTTGTGTTTTTCGGATCCGTGTTTATATTTGCCCCCAAGAAAAAAATACGGATCGCCATGCCCTCCATGAACGACTCAATCATTTATATCGATAAAAGTAGTCCCCATCGTTCGGCGCACCTTATCCATTTATGCGATAAAGTGCATCCGCACCGGATACACCCTATCTCCTCGCGCAGCGAAGTGTATCCTCACCGGATACGCCCTATTTCCTCACGCAACGGGGTGTATCCGCACCGGATACACCCTATATCCTTACGAAGCGGCGTGCATCCGCACCGGATACGCACTATTTCCTCGCGCAGCGGCGTGCATCCACACCGGATACGCCCTATTTCCTCACGCAACGGGGTGTATCCGCACCGGATACACCCTATTTCCTTGCGCAGAGGCGTGCATCCACACCGGATACACCTTATTTCCTCACGCAACGGGGTGTATCCGCACCGGAGCATCCCTATTTCCTTACGCAGCGGCGTGTATCCGCACCGGATACACCCTATTTCCTCACGCAATGGGGCGTATCCGCACCGGGGCATCCCCTATTTCCTTACGCAGCGGCGTGTATCCGCACCGGATACACCCTATTTCCTCACGCAGCAAAGTGCATTCACAGTAAAGAGTACTTATTTTTCTTACGAAACAATCAATAACCACACAAAAACAGAATAGAAATGATTATCCCAAAAGAAATTGAACGCTCGGCGAGTGGACATTTCCTGCTCGACCTGCACACCGATTACTTGCAACGTATTTACGACGTAGTTCACGAGATTGACCCGGCCAAAATCCTCCTCAAAGCTGAAGATATCAGCAAATGGAATGTCGGCATCAAGGATCAAAGCGAAATCACCCGCGAAGTGCGCGCCTCGAAGACTACCGAAGACTTAGGCAAAAAGGATGAGGAACGCGATCGGATTATCACCTCACTCTTCCAAGACATCCGTAGCGCCACGCTCTCTCCCATCGCAGCACGCAGTGAGCCAGGCCGCACGCTGAAGCTCATCGTTGACGTCTACAAAGGGCTGCAGCGAGAGCGCTGGGCCGGCAAAACGGTGCACACCAAGGGCCTGCTCGACGATCTGGCCAAGCCCGAGGCTGCCGCCGCCGTGGCCGCACTGCATCTCACCGAGACTGTCGCCCTCCTTCGCACCACGAACGATGCGTTCAGCACGTTACGCGAGTCGCGCACCTCAAAGTCGGTTGACATCATTCTTCCCAAAAGTGAAGAGATTCGTGCCCAGAACGATAAGATGACTTCTTACATCTTCCAGTACATCGAAGCAGCCTACATTGCCACCACCAGCGACGAAGATCGTAAGGCCATCGGCCAATTGATCGACCAAATCAATGCGCGCATCCGTGAGTCGAAGGCGACGCACAACAAAAGCCAAGCGCAGAAGAAGGCCGCAGCGGAGAAGAAGAAGAAAAAGCCGGACGCACCCAAAGAGCCGAAGGAACCCAAGCCTAAAAAGCCGAAAAAAGGCAATGATCAGCCGGACATCAAGCTCCCCGAGGAGGAACCGAAAAATCCCGATGCTGGCGGCGAAGGCAAAAAGCCTGAAGAAGGCGGTGGCGCAGGCACGGGCGGCGGTGGCAAAGCCGGCGAAAGCGGCAGCCCCGAGATCACACTGCCCGAGGCATAAGGTATCTGGTTAGGGGCGTATGGCATCTCCCCTCCGTTCGGCCTCCAAAGGGGCCGAACGGTCCAACTCGACACCGATTTACTCCTGAAGGAGCTTGGGGGCGTATGCTTTTACGCCCCTACTTTTTATATTTGGCTTTCATTTCCCTTCCCCTTTCCCCTATGGATTTCAAACTCGTCTCTTCATACCGGCCGACGGGCGACCAACCCGAGGCTATCGATGCCCTATCGCGAGGCATCGAGGACAGCGTGCCGTATCAGACCCTCTTGGGCGTCACCGGCTCCGGCAAAACGTTCACCATCGCAAACGTCGTGGAGCGGGTCCGCAAACCCACGCTCGTTTTTGAGTCACAACAAGACGCTGGCCGCCCAACTCTACAGCGAATTCAAGTCCTTCTTCCCGCAGAACGCCGTCGAGTACTTCGTTTCCTACTACGACTACTATCAGCCCGAGGCTTACCTGCCCACCACCGACACGTACATCGAGAAGGATATGGCCATCAATCAAGAAATCGACAAGCTCCGCCTGCGCGCCACGGCTTCGCTCCTCTCCGGGCGTCGCGACGTGCTGGTCGTCTCGTCCGTCTCCTGCCTTTATGGCATGGCCGACCCGCGGGCCTTCGAAGAGCAAGTCGTGCACGTGGAGCGCGGCATGCGCATCGCCCGCGACAAATTGCTTCGCCGCTTCGTGGACGCGCTCTACGTCAATAATAAAGTAGAATTCAACTCCGGCAGCTTCCGGGTTAATGGCGACACGGTCGACATCTTCCCCGCCATCGAGGGCTATGACGGAATGGCATACCGCATCGAGTTCTGGGGCGACGAGGTCGAGCGCATCTCTTCATTTAACCCTGTCGACGGGCGCGAGTATGACGAACAAGACACGCTTCAGATCTATCCCACCAACCTCTTCGTCACCACCCAAGAGCGCATCCACTCGGCGCTCGGGCAGATTCGCCTCGACCTTGGCGAACGCGTGCAGCAGCTGCAGGAGATGGGCAAACCCTTCGAGGCCAAGCGTCTCGAGGAGCGCGTCACGTACGATCTGGAGATGATTCAGGAGCTGGGCCACTGCGCGGGCATCGAAAACTATTCGCGTTACTGGACGGACGGCGCCCGGGTGAGCGCCCATTTTGTTTGCTGGACTATTTTTCCGAAGGACTTTCTGCTCGTCATCGACGAAAGCCATGTCACCGTGCCGCAGATTCGCGCCATGTATGGCGGCGACCGCTCGCGCAAGGAGACGCTCGTCGAATACGGCTTCAGACTGCCGGCCGCACTCGACAACAGGCCCCAAACGTTCGACGAATTTGAGTCCCTCACGCCGCAAGCCGTCTACGTCAGCGCCACTCCGGCCGAGTACGAGCTGGCCAAGAGCGGCGGCATTGTCGTGGAGCAGGTGATCCGCCCGACGGGCCTGCCCGACCCGGTCATCGAGGTGCGCCCGAGCCAAAAACCAGATCGACGACCTGATGGAGGAGATTTCGCAGCGGACGGAGGTCAACGAACGCGTGCTCGTCACGACCCTCACCAAGCGCATGGCCGAAGAATTAACGGACTATCTCAAGCGCATGAACGTGCGCTGCAACTATATCCATAGCGACGTCGACACGCTGGAGCGCATCCGCATCATGGACGACCTCCGCAGCGGAGAGTTCGACGTGCTCATCGGCGTCAACCTCCTCCGCGAGGGCCTCGACCTGCCGGAGGTCTCGCTCGTGGCCGTCATCGACGCAGACAAAGAGGGCTTCCTCCGCTCCCACCGCTCGCTCACGCAGACGGCCGGGCGCGCGGCCCGTAACCTCAACGGCCGCGTGATCTTCTATGCAGACAAGATCACCGACAGCATGCGCATGACGATCGACGAAACGAATCGCCGACGCGAAAAACAACTCAATTACAACCGCGCACACGGCATCACCCCCCGCACCGCCATCAAACAGAGCTCCGCCTCCGTGCTGGGCGATCGCGCACAAGCATCCGCCGTGCCCTACGCCTACACCGAGCCCTGAACCCTCGCTCGTTGCCGAACCGGTAGTGAGCTACATGACCCGTCCACAACTCGAAAAGGCAATCGAACGTGCGCGCCGTCGGATGACAGAGGCAGCCCGCAAACTGGAGTTCATCGAGGCAGCCCAATACCGCGACGAAATGCTAAAGCTCCGGGGAGCTGCTCGACGGAAAACCGAAGGACGACGAACCGCAACCGAAGGAGGGTCGGCGATGAAACGTGTGATCAGCATCTTGCTCTGCGCTTGGTGGGCGATCGCGTCGAATTCGGCAGACGATTGGTCAGGAAACTTGACGTTTTCCGTGGAAGATATGACCGCTTTTAATGGCTGCATGGGGACACTCCGATCTGCCGCCGACCCGCGCCCCATCGGCGACGCCACACTCGCCGCCGCGCGATACTTCGTCGGCCGTCCCTACGTCGCCTCCACGCTCGAACGGGAGCCTGAACGCACGGTGGTCAACCTCCGCGAATGGGATTGCACCACGCTCGTCGAGTCGGCCGTCGCCTTAGCCCGCACCGCCCAAAGTCCTACGCCGACGTTTGACGTTTACCTCCGCGAACTCTCTCGCCTACGCTACCGCACGGCCGTCATCACCGACTATACCGACCGACTGCACTACTTCACCGACTGGATCTACGAAAACGCCCGCCGCGGCCTCGTGCGCGACGTCACCGCCGAGATCGGCGGCCGTCCCTATCAGCCCCGGCTCTCCTTCATGTCCACTCACCCCCGACCGTTACGCGGCGCTGCGCTCCCATCCCACGCGCGTCAACCTGCTGCGCGTCAAGGAGGCCGAGATCTCTGCCCGCACCGGTTATGCCCTCCTCCCGACGGCCGCCATCCCCTCTGCCGCCGGCCACCTGCGCGACGGCGACATCGTCTGCTTCGTGACGAACGTCCCACGGCTTAGACATCTCGCACGTCGGCATCATTTGCAGACGCGGCCCCACGGTGACGTTCGTTCACGCCTCCTCCGCCGCCGGACGTGTCATCGTCGAGCCGACCTCCCTCCACGCCTACGCCGCCCGTAATCCGCGCACGATAGGTATCATGGTCGTTAGGCCCGTGAATTAGGTACGCTCAGCGGCTTATTTTTCTGCGTTTTTTTCTCGAAGGCCTCTCTCCGGGGATCTCCTTGAACCAAGAATCGGGGAGCATGCTCTCCGGATGAATTATTTTTGAACAAAGATTGGGGGAGCACGCCCTCCGGATGAACTATTTTTGAGTCGAATGAGGAGAATCCCGCTTTTCAAGGACTACTTATTGAAAGGGTCATGCGAAAAAGCTGCGCTGCCGGGGGTACCTTTGCCGGTGATTAAACATTAAAGTGATCAGGCAATGAAAAAGAAAACAGTTAGGATTGCGTTAGCCCTATGCGGCCTCTTCTTTGTCGCAAGCAACAACGCCAAGCGGAAAAAAACTGCTCGCCTCTGAAAACGTTGAAGTGGCTCAAGCTGAACCGACGTACAAGCTGATCGGACAACGCGTCCAGTTGCTCTATGAGGGAGGGATGAAGGCTGAAGTGCAATATCTGAATGATACGACGCTGCACAGGAAAACCACCGTGAACGGTAGCGTGGCAGAAGAGCAGAACACAATGGTTCAACGACGCATCGACAACAGTCGCTTCTTCGTGAACTGGATAGAAAAACGACGGCACGACTGCGAGCCAAGTGCTCGACTTCAAAGAAAAAACAGTGACCGTCTTTCTCACATTTACGGGCCCTGACGGCACACGCCATTCGCAACTGCTCAGTGGGCGCCTTGAGCTACAAGGAGAATAACCGGAATCGCCCAACCTGCAGGGTTACGGCCTATTCTGAAAAATTGTTTAGAGGCTTCCTGCGGGCGCATCCTCGAGGACGTTTTTTTGACCACTCTCTTTGTCAGATGGTAGGTGTTGCGTGCGACGGGAAGAGACGAAACGGACGAGGCTCCCCTCCGGAATAAACGTCAAACAACCCCGAGCACCCGAACAATTTCGTCGCATTGTGCGTTTTCATTCCGACGAAGGTTCCTTAAAGGACTTTCGACGAAATCATTCATTCCTAACCCTTATTGAAATGAGAACTACAAAACATTTCCTACTGACGGCGCTGGCTATCTGCGCACTTTCAGCTTGCGGGAAGAAGGACACGCCTGAACCCGAGCCCAAACCAACTCCCGGCACAGAGCAACCCGTGCGGCCAGCCCGCTTACGCGGTTTTTATGGTAGCCCGCGTGGAGGATGTGAGCGAACGTACCTTGGACGACGTGGCCGCATGGGGCGCGAACATCATCCGACTTCAAATCTGCCCCGTGAAGTATGCCACGGACAACAATCGCAACATCTGGGAGGCCCTCCCGGTCTACTTGATCCGTATCGACGAACGCCTCAAGTGGGCCAAAGCCCGCGGCCTAAAGGTTGTGCTCGACTTACACGAGCCGCCCGTCAACGGCTACACCGATCCCGGATTCCCCGCCTTCTGGAATAACCCGCAGACTCACGACGGCTTCCTCCGCTTCTGGACCGCAGTGGCCAACAAGTTCAAAGACCCCGCCTACAACGACCCTCATCTACGGCTACGACATCTATAACGAGCCCGCCGCACGGGTGCGCGGCACGGGACCACGTCCCCACAAGTGGCGCGCCACGGCCCCCGAGATCGTCAAGGCCATTCGCGCCATCGATCGCGACGTCTGGATCATCTACGAGCCCGGCCCCCGGAACGGCCCGGACAACTACCGCAACCTGCAGCCTCTCGCCGACAAAGCGCGTGATGTATAGTCTGCATTTCTACCTCCCCGGCGGCTTCACCCACCGGGGCGTCAACATGGCCACAAAGGCCGAAGCCATCGCCTCACTTGGTGTAGAGTATCCCGGCAAGGTAAAAAGGTAAGCAATGGGGACCGCGCCGCGCTGGAGCGTGAGCTTGAAGTTGTCGACGACTTCCAGCGTCGCTACAACGTGCCCATTTTTCGTCGGCGAGTTTAGTGTGGTGCGTTGGGCCCCTCTTCCGTCGTCTGCACGCTGGCTGACGGACGTCGTGTCGCTCTTCGAAGAGCGCAAATGGACGTGGTGCTACCACGCCTTCCGCGAATGGGACGGCTGGAGCTTAGAGTATCCCGAGGGAACGCACACCTTCCGTTACAAAGGCGATCCTGCCGCGTCACCGGCCAAGACCGAAACGGAGCGCGCCAAGGTGATCCGCGCTGCACTGCGAAAAAAACGCGCAGAAATAGAATCAAAAATTCATGAGGTAGGGGCGAAAAAAATTATTCGTCCCTACCTTTTATTTACGTCAAATCAAATGGAACAAAACAGAGATAATTACGCCTTCTTGACCGAAGGTCCCATTCATCGTGTGATCGGGACGATGGCCGTGCCCACGATTATCAGTATGCTCGTGTTGTCGCTTTACAACATGGCCGACACGTTTTTTTCGTGGGCCGTATCGACACGCAGTCAACTGCCGCCATCGGCATCGTTTTTCTCCGTCATGTTCCTCGTACAGGCCATCAGTTTCTTTTTTTCGGAAATGGCTCGGGTAATTACATCTCTCGTGAGCTTGGAGCCAGACGTCACCGCAATGCTGAGGCCATGGCTACCACGGGTTTCGTATATGCCGTGGCTGGTGGACTGCTTATTTTTGATCGCTGGCGAACTATTCCTAACGCCGCTCTCCCGTTGGCTCGGAAGTACGCCTACCATATTGCCCTACACCCGTACTTACCTCGGAATCACGCTGCTCGGGACGCCCCTCGTCACCGGGGCCTTTACGCTAAACAACCAGATGCGCTTCCAGGGTAATGCCATTTATGCCATGCGAGGCATCACGACGGGTGCCATCCTCAATGTGGCGCTCGATCCGCTGTTCATTTTTGTCTTCAACATGGGAATTGCCGGTGCCGCGGTGGCCACGGTAATCGGACAAGCTGTCAGCTTCGTTATTCTCCTGCGCATGACCCATCGCGGTGGTAGTATTCGCATTCGCCTACAGAATTTTTTTCCCTCTCCAAGGTCTATATTCAAGAAATTATGGCCGGCGGAACCCCTTCGCTCTCCCGTCAGGGACTCAGCAGCCTGGCCACGGTTATGCTTAACTATGGCGCCGGCGCGTATGGCGATGCGGCCATTGCCGGCATGTCTGTCGTGAATCGTTTTACGATGATCCTACTGGCTGCCGTCATTGGTTTTGGGCAGGGATTCCAGCCTTTTTGTGGCTTCTGCTATGGTGCCCGTCTCTACGAGCGGGTCAAGGATGGCTTCTGGTATGCGGTGCGTGTCAGCACGTTATTCCTACTCGTCTGTAGTGTCATCGGATGGATTTTTTCGGATCACATTATCGTTCTCTTCCGTCGTGATCTGGCGGTCGTAGCTGTCGGCACTGTGGCACTGAAATGGCAGTTGGCTTCGCTACCTCTGACGGGGCTGATTATCCTTGGCAATATGTTCACGCAGACCATCCGCAAGACGATACGGGCCAATATTTTAGCGGCGGCACGTAGCGGACTTTTCTTCATTCCGCTGATGATGATTTTGCCGAATACATTCGGTCTGATGGGTGTAGAGATGTGTCAAACTGTCAGCGATATACTCGCCTTCTCCCTTACGTTACCCATTCTCCATAGCGCTTTCCGCGAGATGCGGTGAAACTTTCTGAACATTCAATCCGATACCTCCTCCGACTCCTCTTTTTGATTGCCGCGAGACTTCCGTTGTGCCTGACTCTGCCGATGTACCATGCGCACGTTGTTCGTGTGTTCATTGAGGTATCTCACCAGATTTTCAATCGATTCCCGGTCTACTGGCGCCTGTCCCTGAATATAAGCCACCTCTAAAAAGTCGGAGTATTTCATAATAAGCCTTGTCCGTTTTGGGACGAATTTGAGTAGCTGAGGGCCGTTTTTTTCGGCTCGCTCATTGGTGCGTTCTGCCACCAGCGTGCGCAATTCCTTATAGGACTTTTTCGAGTAGTTCGATCCCTCCTCGAGTCTGAGTCGGGAGATATGCTCGGTGCACTCAGGCTTTTTTTAGATCGATAAGCAAGGATTCGATACGTGCGGGCTTACGTGTGACACCTTCCGCTTGGATGCGCTTACCCACACGCATAATAATGTACAGTTTTTCGGCCGATTCGACCTCTTCCGGCTTTGGAGATAGGCGCATTGTGCGTACCATGCTGAGTATGAACGACAATAAGCGATCGCATTCGGAGTCTTTTTTCTGTATTTCTCTCGTGTTGTAACTCTCTCGTGCCTCGGAAATCATGTCAAGTTCTTCGTCGACCCATTTTTTATATTCCTCTGATTGCGATTTGGGTACACCGATTTTATCCGGGTCTTCGCTCATCATGCGACTACAAACATCGCCATGAAAAAAGGCATGCAGCGCAAGGCTTAGTCTATGCTGACTGATTTTTTTCGATATGAAGGGTTTCTATCATACTGTTATTCTCCGGCTTGATGAATGGTATACATTCGTGTAATGGCACATGAAATTCATTTCCTATACTTATTCGGGCGCGAAGATAATCATTTATCGTTGATCGTAAATTATCGCATATAAGACCTTTAGATTACGCCGTAATCTGGAGTTTTTTTGTCATTAATCAGATCAAAAATTCCAGTGAGATCTTGGATCTATCATCTTCGTGATATGAAGATTACACCGTTATTGTCTTTCCACCATATTAATAATTCAAAAAAATTACGACGTAATTAAAGTACAACCATATCGAAAGAAGTAAGATAACACCGTAATCATGGAATAATCATACACTCGGAATATAAATAACGTCATAATTTTTGAGTATGAATATATGATAAGATGAAGAATACACCGTAATTTGAGATCAATTCATGTATCTGATTTCAGATTACGGAGTGTGATTGACTTCACAATATAATTAGATCGCATCAATCTAAAAAAATGATAGCGTTGAATTTGTTTTTACATAGAGAGTGGAGAAAAAAAAGTGGAAGAAAACGAAAGTGCCAGACACATGCAAATCATGTATCTGGCACTTCTCTATTTTCTTGCTATTGCTTTTAGCGCTTCGCTAACTGCCGAAAATAGATCGGAAATCCTCGAGGAGAAGCTGTTTGGAGGTCTCCATATCGGGTGATTCGGACGGAGCGAGCTCCTTGGCTAACGAGGTGACTCCCTTATCGACAAATCCGCAGGGATGGATGAGTGAAAAGTAGCTGAGATCGGTCGATATATTCAGTGCGAACCCGTGCATGGTGACGAACCGTCGGCTACGGACGCCAATGGCGCATATCTTCCGGGCACGTGTTTTTCCCGACGTCCAACCATACCCCCGTAGCGCCTGCCATGCGTTCAGCATGGAGATCGAAGCGTGAGAGGAAACGGATGATGGTCTCTTCGAGAGCTTCGATATAGGCGCGTAATCCGAGGTGCAGCGGCTCAAGGTCGAAGACGGGATAACCGGTGATTTGGCCGGGGCCGTGATACGTGATGTCTCCTCCGCGATTGGTGTGGTAGAAGGCTACGCCGCGACGACGGAGCACGTCTTCCGAGACAAGTAAATTGGCATCCAGACCGTGTTTGCCAAGGGTGAGAACGGGGTTGTGTTCGCAAAAAAAGAGTCGACTTGTGCCGGTTTCTCCGCGTTCTTTGAGGGCGAGGAGTTCGTCAAAGGCGGCAGTTTGTATCGCCAGTGCTTCGGCGTAGTCTATGCGTTTGAGATCTTGATAAATGAACATAAGTGTGGGGTTAGATGGTCTTCTTTTCTTGCCTTGATGCAAGAAAAGAAGCAAAGAAGATCAAGGCGTCAGGGACGCCGGCCAATTTAGCTTGGTACGTGATGCGTACTTGATCTGCTTTTTTTATTTTTCGTCTTTACGTTATTCCTCGTCATCGTCTTCTTCCTCGTCGTCGACTGTAACATTTTTCGGGAAGTTCGTCTTTGGGCGCTGGTTCGACTGTCTGAGGGGTGGGTTTGGGACGGGACGATGGCGCGGCGGGTTGGGACTTTTCGGCGGGTGCTGCATCGACTGCCGCAGGGCTACCCGAACCGATGGGGACTGCGCCTACTTTGTTCATGAGCGAGAGGATAGCACCTTGACGTTTACGCATATAGGCCGAAGGGGCCCCGGGATTGCGTTTGCGTGGATTGGGCAACGCAGCGGCGATTAGGGCGGCTTCTGGACGAGTCAACGAGGCAGCTGACTTAGAAAAGTAGGTTCTGGAAGCGGCCTCGACGCCGAAAAATGCCACGTCCCATCTCGATGGAGTTGAGATAGACTTCCATAATGCGCTCCTTGCCCCACACGAACTCGATGAGGACGGTAAAATAGGCCTCCAAGCCTTTGCGGATCCACGATCGACCGGGCCAGAGGAAGACGTTTTTTTAGCCGTCTGCTGCGATATGGTGCTGGCTCCACGCTTCCGTCCGCCGCGCTTGGCTTCTTCCATCGCTTGACGGATCTGCTCATGGTCGAAACCATGATGCGTCATGAAACGATTGTCTTCCGAAGCCACCACAGCCAGTGGCACGGCATGCGAAATCTTATCAATGGATACCCAATGGTGTTTCATTTGCGGCGTTTCGGGGTCGAGGGCACGGATGAACATCAGCGGCGTGAACGGAACGGGCAACCACTTATATACGAGCACCATAAAGAGGCTAAAAACAAACAACGCCAGCACCGCGTTGCGGCACCAGCGTAGTATGCGTTTGAAACGTAGTTTCATCAGATGAAAAAAATGAGATCGAGGGGCTCTTCGAATCATTTCCGAAGCCTGTCGAGCGAGCGAACGAGCATCTCGTCAGCACCGATAGCTCGGATAGCCAACCAATTTAGGGATGAGCGAAATAAGTGGAAAGGCCGGGGCGATTCGAAAATTGAAGGTGAAGGCGTCCATCGAGCCTGCAAGTCGCCAGAGATAGAAGGCGAAGAGGCCATAAAAGCCTACGATGAGCAGCGTATTGAAGGTGCAAAGCCTGATCTGCAGCATGCGTCGGCTAAAAAGGAAGATGGTGACAAGTGCCAACAGCGAAATGAGCGCCGAAAAGGGCCATCAAGGCCCACGTGGGATAGACGAGCGCCTCGGGAGAGGCCATTGTGCTCATTCCCGAGGCGTCGAACGAATAAAAAATGCCGTCGAACTGCACCGTAGCCAGCGGCATGAACACCACAAGGAGGTTAAGTGCAGCCACGATCAGCAAATAGACGGTCTGAATACGTTGAATCATATCTGAATATCAGAACGATTAGAAACTCTTCTCGCGCGAGGGATTTTTTTGTAGTAAATCTTGTCCTCGAGATACTCCTGAGTAGCGATGAGGGTCGGTTTGGGCATTTTTTTCGTAGGGACCGGGAGATTTCGATCTGCTCGTGGTTTTCAAAAACCTCTTCCAGGTTGTCGCTGAGGTTCGTAAACTCCTCGAGTTTCTTCTCCAGATCCTGCTTCATTTCGTTACTGATCTGATTGGCGCGTTTGGCAATCACCATGACGGTTTCGTACACGTTGTCTTGATTGTCGTGACAGAGTTTAATCATGTCTCGCGTGACGGTATTCGTCGGCGCCGTTGTCTTGCGGTAATCCATTTCTCGTTATGCTCTTGTTAAAGAATTGATGTGTCAATATTTCGTTGTGATGTGTGAGTTGGCCTCGTTGAAGTACTTCTGTACTTGTCGGCTGTACTTCCCGTCGGGGAACTCGTTCTTATAATTGTAATATTCGTCTACTACGTCACGATAGCGGCCCTGCAAACGATCTTCTACGCTGACCGAGGCTAACTCGAACTTCGATTTGATCTTCAAGAAGATAAAATCCTCACGGTACTTAGTGTAGGGATAATCGCGGAGAGCATTATCGGCCGTGATGACGCACGATCTGTAATTATTTCCCATGTAGGTACCCTAAGTTGTAGTATAATTCGGCGGCAAGAAGCTCCTTGTAGGCCAATTTTTTTCCTGCAATTGAAAGAGGATTTCTTGGGCTTGTTTGGCGCGCTCGCTCTGCGGATAGTATTCCATGTAGAGTTGGAGTTGCGCAATGGCCTCGTAGGTTTGCGATTGGTCAAGTCGAGGGTCCGGGGAGTCCAAATAGAGCCCATAACCGGAGTAAAAACGGGCCTGCTCGGCGTATTCGCCTTTGGGATACGTGGTGTAATAGGTTTTGAAATACTCTGCGGCCGTTTCATAGTCCTTCTGGCTATAATAAGTTTGAGCCAGCAGGTAAAGCGACTCCTCGGCGTGTGTTGTACCCTTAAAAATGGGCATAAGCTCCTCCAGCAGCGTGGCTGCTTTGGCGTATTTCTTTTTCGTCGAAGTATTTTTTTAGCGTAGGAGTACTTCAATTCGTAGTCCGTGCTCTTGAGGATCTTGTTGTATTCGCCGCACGAGGCAAACAGGAGCATGATCCCAATAACCCATCCGATATTCTTCATTCTGCTATAGTTAGGCGCTGTTTTTTAACGGCGGCAAAAGTAATTCATCCCCCGAAACCGGAAAGTGACGCTGTCTTTCAGCCCAAAAAGGGCCATCAGCAACACCTGCACCAGGATCACACGGGCAAACATGCTTAGCGGATAGACCGTGGCATAGGCAACGGCGGGGTTATCGCCCGAGACGGTATCGTTGACATAGTTCAGCGCCATCGGATTGGCCATGCTGCCACACAGCATGCCGAATACGCTGGCAAAATCGATCTTCAGCCACTTCATGGCTATCGCACCGACAATCAAAGTGGGGATAAGTGTCAACACGAAGCCCAATCCGATCCACAACAAGCCCTCGGGACGAAACACGGTCTCGAAAAAATGCGCTCCCGCGTCGAGTCCGAGGCATGCGAGGTACATCGACAGTCCCAAGGCGCGCAACATGAGGTTCGCACTACGCGTGGTGTACGTAATCATGTGCAACCGTGGGCCGAACGTGCCCAAAAAGAATGCCTACGATGATCGGTCCGCCGGCCAGACCCTAACTTAACGGGCGTAGAAATGCCCGGAATGGCGATGGGTAATGATCCCAGCACGAGCCCCAGCACTATACCTATAAATATGACTACCAGATTCGGTTCATTGAGGCTTTTCACCGCATTGCCAAGTACCTTTTCGACGTTCCGAATGGCTGCCGACTCACCCACAACGGTCAATCGGTCGCCAAGTTGGAGCACCAGCTCAGGCGTAGCCAGTAGTTGCACCCCGGAACGATAGACGCGGCTGATATTGATGCCGTAATGATTGCGTAGGCGGAGGGATCCGAGGCGCTTGCCATTCAATTCGGGGCGCGTAACGACGATACGCTCCGACGCGAGCTCGCTATCGATGGCGTTCCAGTCGATGTCGTCCTTATTCCAGTCTTTATTTTTCCTGCTCGCCGAAGAGTACGGTCAACGCGGGTACGTCTTTTTCTGACGTAATGACCAGCAGACGGTCGCCCTCACGGAGCGTAGAGGCCGATGTGGGGATGCTGACATGCCCGTCACGCCAAAGACGAGAGATGACGAAGCGTGTGGCACTGATGGCCCCAATGTCCTTCACGCTTTTGCCGAAGACGGCGGGGTTGTGCACCTGAAAGGCGGCCATATAGACCTTGTTCGCGTCCTCCTTCTCCTGAGCGCCTGTGTCGCCGGGCTTCACGAGTGTCTTGCGCATGAGCATGACGGCGATGATGACGCCCACGACACCCAGCGGGTAAGTCACAGCGCAACCGAGGGCCGCTGTCGATCCGTCGAGTCCGAGTTGCACGAGCGTCTGCTGTGCAGCACCGAGCGCAGGTGTATTCGTCGTGGCGCCACAGAGTATGCCGACCATGTCAGGCAGGGAAACGCCCGTAGCGTACGAAAAGGCGACGGCCATAAGCGTGCCGAGCACAACGACGCCCATAGAAAGCATGTTAAGCGTCAATCCGCCCGTATGAAACGAGCTGAAGAAGCCCGGGCCGACCTGTAGCCCGAGGGCGTAAACGAAAATGACGAGGCCGAAACTCTCGGCGTAGGTGCGCATGGCCGGATCGACGGTAAAGCCGAGGTGGCCAGCCAGAATGCCCACAAAAAAGACAAACGTGACGCCGAGTGAGATGCCCATAAGGCGCACTTTGCCCAGTCCCAATCCGATGGCGGAGATAAAAGAGATCACCACCATCGCTTGTAGTGCAGTGTGTTCGCTGAATAAACTGATAAACCAATCCATTGTTCTTCTCTCTGAGTTCGGCCGCAAAGGTAGAGGGTGAATAAGACTTAGATTTTTTTGTCCAAGCACTGAAATCGCTGATTTCAGGGTCACGCCAAAAAAACATAGCCCCCGGTCGCATTTTCTATTCTTCCTTTTCTATTTATGTCCGTATGCTTACAAATCCCCACGCCCTCGGATGAAAAGCCCGACTTTCGCGACCCATTTTTTTCTGATCCTCTACCCATTGATCCAAAAATGACAAGAAGAATTTTTCTGCGCTCTGCTCATGCTCCCCGGGGCTCTGTGGCCCGTGGACGACACGAACGCTGGCGCAACACACGGTGTACGTCGAGGGTATCGTAAAAGACTCCGTCACAGGTGAGGCGCTGCCGGCCGTCGCCGTGATGCTGAAAGGAACGACCATCGGTACCGTCACCGACAACGACGGCCGCTTCACTCTTGAGGCTGAATCCGCCGCACGGACCCTCAGCGTCTCGTATTTGGGATACGAAACTTATGAGCGCCCCTTACCGGCACGAACCGCCTCACCATCCGGCTTCAGCCCACGACCCTACACGCTGAATGATGTTGTGGTGCGGCCCGGACACGAGCGTTACTCCCGCCACAACCGTGCGGTGGACTTTGTCCGGAACGTGATCGAACGCCGCGAGCTTAATGCCCCTCGCAACCACGACTACTTCAGCTTCAGCACTTACGACCGTAAGATTTTTCGCCAAAAAAACGACTTCGAGGAGGCTGAGGAGCGCGGCAAGAAGCGTTACCGCCGCATCGACTTCATCTTCGACTATATCGACACCTCGCACGTCTCCGGAAAGCCCATCCTGCCGCTCTACAACGAGGAAGTGATCGAACAGACCTACTTCCGCCGCACGCCGCGCACGGAGCGTCGCTTGGTGCAGGGCGTCAAGCGGGCGGGGCTCGTAGAGATCTTCTCTGAGGACGGCATCACGCAGTTCGTCAATGAGGTGTTCCGTGAGCCGGACGTCTTTCAGGACAACATTCCCCTCTTCCTCCAGCGCTTCGTCAGTCCGCTAGCCTCCTTCGGCCCTACCTTTTATAAGTACTATCTCACGGACACCGTCGAGATCGATGGCGAGCGCTGTGCCGACCTCAGCTTCGTGCCCTTCAACGCCGAATCGTTTGGCTTCACTGGCCACCTCTACGTCACGCTCGACTCTACCTACTTCGTCCGCCGCGTCCGCCTGAATGTGCCTAAACACATCAATCTGAACTACGTCGACTTCATGCAGATCGAGCAGGATTTCCGCCGCACCGACGACGGCACACGGCTCATCCTCAAGAACGACATCACGGTCGAGTTCCGCCTCCATGCCAAGAGCAAGGGCACCTATGCGCGTCGCATCTGCCTCTACCGCAACCAATCGTTCCGGGCGCCCGACGACCCGTCCGTCTTTCGCGAAAACAACCCCGTGATGGAGACCGAGGAGGCACGCCGCCGGTCGGACGACTACTGGCAGCAGCAACGCGCGCAGCAGGGCGACAGCACCAGCGACGCCACCCGCCAGACGTCGGTCGAGCGAATGATGGCCCAGCTGCGGCGCGTCCCCGTCTTCTACTGGACGGAGAAGGTGGCCAGCGCACTGATCGGCGGCTACGTGCAGCCGATGGAGAAGAATAGCCCCGTGGAGTTCGGCCCGGTCAACACCTTCATCAGTGGCAACGTCCTCGAGGGGGCCCGCTATCGCTTCGGTGGCACAACGACCACGGCCCTCAGCAACCGCTTCTTCATCGATGGTTACGCGGCCTACGGAGCGGGCGACAGGAAGCTGAAGGGTGACATTTTGGCCGAATATTCCTTCAATAAGAAGCGCAACTTCCGCAAGGAATTCCCTTCCATTACCTACGCGCCGAGTATCGTTACGACATCAATCAGATCGGCCAACACTACCTCTACACCAACCCCGACAACATCTTTATGATGCCCAAGCGCCGCCGCAACGACCTCATCACCTACATGCGCAACGCCGAGCTGAGCTACTACCATGAGCATTACAACGGCCTCGGCTATGGCCTCACCCTGCGCCACCGCACCGAGTGGGCCACCCGCTACGTGCCCTTCCAGCGCTTCCTTCCCGACGCTACCACCGTGCCCGTAAAGAGCTATCAATCGGCACAGTTAGAGGTCAGCATACGCTGGGCGCCCAACGAAAAGTTCTACCAGTCGCGCAACTACCGCTATCCCATCACGCTCGACGCGCCCATCATCACCCTCACCCACACGATGGCCCGCCGCGGCATCCTCGGCACCGAGCATAATTACAACCGTACCGAGCTCGGCGTCCGCAAGCGCTTCTGGCTCTCGCCCTTTGGCTACATCGACCTCTACGGCCAGGCGGGCGCCGTCTGGAACCGTGTGCCCTACCCGCTACTGATCATTCCGAATGCCAACTTGTCATACTCCATCGAGCCCGAGAGCTACGCCCTAATGGACCCGATGGAGTTCATCAACGACCGCTTCGTCTCCTGGGAAACCACCTACTTCCCGAATGGCGCGCTGCTCAACCGCCTGCCGCTCCTCAAGCGCCTGCAACTGCGCGAGGTCGTTGCCTTTCGCGGCTGGTACGGCACGCTCACGGATAAGAACAACCCCTTCCTCGCCGATAACGCCGACCTCTACGCCTTCCCCTCGAACACCTACCTCATGGGCCGCCGTCCCTACATGGAGCTCAGCGTCGGCCTCGACAACATCTTCAAGCTCGTCCGCGTAGATTACGTCTGGCGCCTCTCCTACCGCGACCACCCGCACACGCCCAACAGCGGCGTCCGCTTCAAGGTGCAATTCTCGTTTTGAGGCACTGTTTGGGCGCAGGGGCGTTCATTCACTCGGCAGAATGTCTGCCGGCACGATCATGGGGTGTGGTAGTCGCGGCAGAATGTCTGCCGACGTACTCATGGGGTGTGATAGTCGCGGCAGAATGTCTGCCGGCACGATCATGGGGTGTGATAGTCGCGGCAGAATGTCTGCCGACGTACTCATGGGGTGTGATAGTCGCGGCAGAATGTCTGCCGACGTACTCATGGGGTGTGGTAGTCGCGGCGACACTGTCGCCAGCACGATCATGGGGTGTGGTAGCCTCGGCGACACTGTCGCCAGCACGATCATGGGGTGTGGTAGCCCCGGCGACACTGTCGCCAGCACGATCATGGGGTGTGGTAGCCCCGGCGACACTGTCGCCAGCACGATCATGGGGTATGGTAGCCCCGGCGACACTGTCGCCAGCATGATCATGGGGTATGGTAGCCCCGGCGACACTGTCGCCAGCACGATCATGGGGTGTGGTAGCCCCGGCGACACTGTCGCCAGCATGATCATGGGGTGTGGTAGCCCCGGCGACACTGTCGCCAGCATGATCATGGGGTGTGGTAGCCCCGGCGACACTGTCGCCAGCACGATCATACCTTGGGCGTAGCTATATAGCCCATCCAAATCACTGGCTCCAAGCCGCAATAAGCCACCCGTCGGGGGCCACTTCTCACCTTTTTTTCAATTCACTCGAAAGATTACTTTTTGCGGCGATTTTCCAAGAAGATAACAGATTAAGTAGATATACGCAAGATGAAGAATCGATTTGCCGAGTATGATTCATTCGATTTGTCGGAGATCAATCGTGAAGTGTTGAAGAAGTGGCAAGAGGGCGACCTCTTCCACAAGAGCCTATCTATACGTACGGGAGCACCCTGATTTCGTGTTCTACGAGGGTCCGCCCTCGGCCAACGGCATGCCGGGCATCCACCACGTCATCGCCCGCACGATCAAAGACATCTTCTGCCGATACAAAACGATGAAAGGCTTCCGCGTCGATCGCAAAGCCGGTTGGGACACCCACGGACTGCCCGTGGAGCTCGGCGTCGAAAAAGAATTAGGCATCACCAAAGAGGACATCGGGCGCAAGGTCAGCGTGGCCGAATACAACGCCGCCTGCCGCAAGAACGTGATGACCTACACCAAGGAGTGGGAAGACCTCACGCAGCAGATGGGCTACTGGGTCGACATGGAGCACCCCTACATCACCTACGACAACCGCTACATCGAAACCCTTTGGTACCTGCTCAAGGCCCTCTACGAAAAAGGACTCCTCTATAAAGGATACACCATACAACCCTACTCGCCTGCGGCGGGCACGGGGCTCAGCTCGCACGAGCTGAACCAGCCCGGTTGCTACCGCGACGTGAAGGATACGACCGTGACGGCGCAGTTCCGGGCCGTAAAGCCCGAGCAGCTCGCCAACGACTTCCAGAGAAGTGTGTTCGCCGGCAGTGACGCGCCGTCGGACGTTTATTTTCTTGCGTGGACCACAACGCCGTGGACGTTATCATCGAATACGGCGCTGTGCGTCGGCGCAGACATCGACTACGTGGCTGTTCGCTCCTTCAACCCCTACACGGGCGCTCCAAACACCTACATCTTGGCCGAGGCACGCCTCGCGGCTTACTTCAACCCCAAGGCCGCAGACATGCCCCTCAGCGCCTACAAGCCGGGCGACAAGCTAATCCCTTACGAGGTGATCGGCCGATGCAAAGGCCGCGACCTTGTCGGGCTCTCTTACGAGCAACTCATTCCTTGGTTCAACCCCGGCGACGGTGCCTTCCGCCTCATCTCTGACAGTTACGTCACAACTGAAGATGGTACAGGCATCGTGCACATCGCTCCCACCTTTGGTGCTGACGACGCCCGCGTGGGTAAAGCCTTTGGCATCCCACCGCTGCAACTCGTCGATAAGGCTGGAAATCTTCGCCCAGCCGTCGACCTCAAGGGCGCTTTTATCGCCTCGAAGACCTCGACGAGACCTACGTGAAGGAGCGCGTAAACACAGCCTTATATAAGGAATACGCAGGGCGCTACGTGAAGAACGATTACGATCCCGCCCTCACCAACCCCAACGAAAAAGGATCCGCTCGACGTCGACCTCTGTGTCATGCTCAAGCAGCAGGGGCTGGCTTTCAAGATCGAGAAATACGTGCACAACTATCCGCACTGCTGGCGCACCGATAAGGCCATCCTTTACTATCCGCTTGACAGCTGGTTTATCCGCACCACCGCCTGCCGCGATCGCATGATCGAGCTGAACAATACGATCAACTGGAAGCCACAAAGCACCGGCACGGGTCGCTTCGGCAAATGGCTTGAGAACTTGCAAGACTGGAACCTGAGCCGCAGTCGCTACTGGGGCACACCGCTGCCCATTTGGCGCACGGATGACAACGCGGAGGAGAAGTGCATCGGCTCTGTCAGCGAACTCTACGCCGAGATCGAACGCTCCGTGGAAGCGGGCTTCATGAAGAGCAATCCCTATAAGGACAGCGGCTTCGTGCCCGACACTTACACGGCCGAGAATTACGACCGCATCGATCTGCATCGCCCTTACGTGGACGACATCGTGCTCGTCTCCCCGACCGGCCGCCCGATGAAGCGCGAGACGGACCTCATCGACGTATGGTTCGACTCTGGCGCCATGCCTTACGCACAGATCCATTACCCGTTCGAGAATAAGGAGGCCTTCGACGCACGCAAGGTCTACCCCGCTGACTTTATCGCCGAAGGGGTCGACCAGACGCGTGGCTGGTTCTTCACGCTCCATGCACTGGGCACCATGCTCTTCGATAGTGTAGCCTTCAAAAACGTTGTCTCCAACGGCCTCGTGCTCGATAAGAATGGCAACAAGATGTCCAAGCGCCTCGGCAACGCCGTCGATCCGTTTGCGACCATCCGGCAGTACGGCTCCGATCCGCTGCGTTGGTACATGATCACGAACGCCTCGCCGTGGGACAACCTGAAATTCGACCCGGACGGCGTCGAAGAGATGCGTCGCAAGTTCTTCGGCACCTTATACAATACGTACTCCTTCTTCGCACTCTACGCCAACGTCGACGGCTTCACCTACAGCGAGCCGGATGTGCCGATGGCCGAGCGCCCGGAGATCGATCGTTGGATCTTGTCGCTGCTCCACTCGCTTGTCAAGGACGTGGACAGTTATCTCAATACGTACGATCCGACCCGCGCAGGCCGCGCCATAGCGGACTTCATCAACGACCACCTGAGCAACTGGTACGTGCGGCTCAATCGCCGACGTTTCTGGGGCGGCGGCATGACAACCGATAAGTTGTCGGCTTATCAGACGCTCTACACCCTGTCTGGAGACGGTGGCCAAGCTGATGGCACCCATCGCACCCTTCTATGCCGATCGTCTCTATGGCGACCTGATCGCCGTGACGGGACGCGAGAGTGTTGAATCGGTGCATTTGGCGGACTTCCCCGTGTGCGACGAGGCGATGATCGATAAGAAGTTGGAGGAACGGATGCAGATCGCACAAGACATCTCTTCGATGACATTGGCGCTACGTCGGAAGGTGAATATCAAGGTGCGCCAACCCCTGCACACCCTGCTCGTCTCTGCCGTCGACGAACATCAGCGCGCAGCCGTAGAGGCGGTGCAGGACATCATCCTGAACGAGGTCAACGTGAAGGAGCTGAAGTTTGCCGATGCCGGATCGAACATCCTTGTGAAGAAGGTGAAGCCCGACTTCAAGAAGCTCGGCCCACGTTACGGCAAGGTGATGAAGGCACTTGCGGCGGCTATCCAAGCGATGACACAAGAGGAGATCGCCACGTTCGAACGCGACGGATCGTTCACCTTCCCCATCGACGGCAACGCCTGCACGGTGCTGACGGACGACGTGGAGATCATCTCCGAGGACATCCCCGGATGGCTCGTCGCCAATGAAGGTCGCTTGACCATCGCGCTCGACATCACGGTGACGGATGAGCTGCGCCGCGAGGGTCTTGCCCGCGAACTGGTGAACCGATTGCAGAATCTGCGTAAGAGCAGCGGACTGGAAATCACGGATCATATCCGCGTTACCCTCGCTCCGGCAGAAGAGATGGAGGGCGTGCTCGAAACGTATGGCGATTATATCCGTCGGCAGGTGTTGGCCGATGCCATAACCACCACGGAACGCTCTGCCGACATGACGGAGCTGGAGTTTGACGACTTCCAACTGCCCGTCAAGATCGAGAAGGTGTAACCCACTACCCGGATAAACAAACAGTGAAACATTAGGAAACCAAACATTATATCAATCAAGGAGACTGGAGTCATGGCTGAGAAAAACACGATACTCGGATGCGGAGCTCGAGGAGTTTCGCTCCATCATCATGGAGAAGTTAGATAAGGCAAAGAGGGATTACGACCTCTTGCGCGAAGGCATTTCCAACTCGGAAGGCAATGATGTATCCGACACCTCGCCCACGTTTAAGGTGATGGAAGAGGGTGCCTCGACACTCTCGAAAGAGGAAGTCGGACGGTTGGCGCAGCGCCAGATGAAGTTCATTCAGAACCTGCAAGCGGCATTGATCCGTATCGAAAAACAAGACCTACGGCATCTGTCGTGAGACGGGCAAGCTGATCTCGAAAGAACGACTGCGGGCAGTGCCCCACGCCACATTGAGCATCGAAGCCAAACAAAGCGGCGTGAAATGAACGAACAGACACGAGCAACTAAGGCTTGGGGAGCAGCGGCGATCATCCTGCTGCTCCTTTTTTTGGACCAAGCCTTCAAGATTTGGGTGAAGACGCACATGGCGTTGGGTGAAAGCATCACCATCTTCCCCTGGTTCCAACTCTATTTCACGGAGAACCCCGGCATGGCGTTCGGCATGGAGTTCTTCAACAAACTCGTCCTCTCCGTCTTCCGCATCGTGGCCGTGGTGGGCATCGGCTACTACTTGGTGCAACTCATTCGGAAGGAGTACCCCATGGGCTACATTGTCTGCATCGCCATGATCTTCGCGGGCGCTCTGGGGAACATCATCGACAGCGTCTTCTATGGCGTCATCTTCAATCACAGCTATGGGCAGGTGGCCACACTAATGCCCGCGAGCGGCGGCTACGCACCCCTGTTGCACGGTAAGGTCGTGGACATGCTCTACTTCCCGCTGATCGAGACCACACTGCCCGCGTGGGTGCCCATCTTCGGTGGGCAGGAGTTCGTCTTCTTTCGGCCCATTTTCAACCCGGCCGATTCGAGCATCTGCGTCGGCGTCTTCTTGCTGCTCATCTTCCACAGCCGTACGCTGAGCTTCAGCCTTTCTAAGAAACCCTCCTCTTCGAAGGACGAAAAAGAATAGTCCCCCTCCCCCATTCTTACATGACTATCTCCGGATTTCAGACCTTCCTTGTAGTGAGTCTGTCGGCCCTCATCGGCCTTTCGGCGTGCAGCCATACGCCCGAGGGTGTGCTCACAGAAAAGCAGATGCGTGACGTGATGATCGACCTCTACACCGCCGAGGCGATGATCTACGACGATCCCCAGCGTTACGAAACCTTCGAGCAGCGACGCGCACTCTTCAACGATGTTTTCGCCAAACACCACCTCACCGAAGCCCAGTATGACAGCTCGTTGATGTGGTACGGCCGCAACTGGACATTTACATGGGCGTCTGTGACATGGCGCTCGAGGAGGTGGACCGCCGACTGAAATCGGCCGGTAGTGAGGTCAGCAGCGACGTGACCGTCCGACGGTCGTCGAGCCCCGCCACTCCGGATCTCTGGTCGGGCAAGCGTTACTACGCCTTCTCTCCCAGCGACCTCTCGGACCGCGTCGTGTTTGAAACCTCGCCCGGTGGCGGGGCGCACGCTACGGCCGCTGAGTATGTGCTGGAAATGCAGATTTGGGGATTACAACCGGCTGCGAACGAGCGGATCGTGGTTAGCCTGCGCGCCGATGTGGAAAACGATTCCACCCTCATCCAGCGTGACACGATCACCGCCGACGGCCCGCATCGCGTTGCGCTCATCAATCCGCCCGGCAACTATGTTCGGCGCATCTATGGCTACCTGCGCGTGATTGCCCCCTCGAGCAAAGTTTACGTCGACAGCCTCCGCCTCACTCCCGGCGAGTCTGTGTCCGTCGACCAACTCGAGCCCCCCACTCCCACCGCTGGAATAACATGGGCACGACGTGGGGGAATGCCGCTTTGTGCTTGTCGTCATGTCGCATTCTGGCGTCGCTGGCACGCAGGCTCCCCAAAATGTCGCATGACGGCGCCGCTGGCTCACAGGCTTCCCAAAATGTCGCATGACGAGGCCGCTGGGACGCAGGCTTCCCAAAATGTCGCATGACGGCGCCGCTGGCACGCAGGCTCCTCAAAATGTCAGCATGACGGCGTCGCTGGCACGCAGCGACGCCAAAAAGTCGCATGACGGGTCCCGCTGGCACGCAGGCTTCCCAGAATGTCGCATGACGGCGTCGCTGGCACGCAGGCTTCCCAAAATGTCGCATGACGGCGCCCATCTCTTACGTAGGGACCCACGTTTAGAAGAAGGATCAGTTGGCGGGCTTGTCATTCGGCCTCCTCCGGCTGGAAATTTCACCGATAACAACCGAGGGCTTGTGCCCTCATCATTATTTATAGCACAAACGAAATGAAGTATTCAAACAAGAAGTGGAGAGCGTGCGCTCTCTGCATGTTGGCTGCCCTCGCGATGACAACGGGCTGCCAAAACAAGCCGGCAGAAACGGCTGACTCAACGAATGCTGCCACGGATTCGGTCGTGGCCGAAAGCCCACTGGACAATGCTGTCGTCCGCGCCATCATGGATCGCCGCAGTGTGCGTAAATACAAGCCTGAACCGGTGCCGAAAGAGATGTTGGACGTCATCCTGCACTGCGGCATCAACGCCCCGAACGCCATGAACGAGCAGCGGTGGGAGGTGCGTGTGACGGAAAGCAAGGCCTTCATCGACGGCGTCACGAAGGTCTTCATCGACTCGGCTAAGGACGACGAGCGGGTGCAGAAAATGGTCGGGGATCCGGACTTCCGCAACATGTTTCGCAACGCCCCGACGGTGATCTTCGTGGCCGGTAAGGCTGACGAAAAAGTCGTCGCCGATCGACTGCGGACCGCTTGGCGAAAAACATCATGCTGGCCGCCCAGTCGATGGGCCTCGGCACGTGTTGCTCGGGCAGTGCGGCGGGTTTCCTGAACAGCAACCCCGGCGCAGCGAACTACCCTCAAGCAGCTGGCTTTCTCCGACGGCTACGAACTGCTCTACGCCATCGCCATCGGCTACCCTGACGAGTCGCCCGAGGCCAAGCCCCGCGACGCGTCGAAGATTCGCCACATCGAGTAAGCCTCGAGTAAGCGAACACTGAAGAATGGCCGGGTACCCGGGGCTTGCGCCTCGCGGGTATCCGGCCTTCTTCTTTAAGGGGGAATGGGTCTATACTGACACCTCCTTACGACTTCGCAGGCGGAGTCTCAGGCGACTTGCCGTCGGTGGGGCGCAAAGGGATCGTCGGGCGATCGGCGCCTTTGAGGTACGTCGGCAGGTTCAGGCCGGCCATGTTGAAGAGGTCGTTCAGCGGCGGCACGGACTTCATCATGCCAGAGATAAAGTTGGCTGTCGACGTCATGCCGTTGCCGTCGGCGTTGTTGCCGTCCCAGACGGTGATCTTGTCGATCTTGATGTTCTTGACGGCCTCGACCTGCGTGCGAACCAGCTCGGGCAACTTGTCCGTGATGAGCATCAGCACGGCCTTGTCCGGGTCGCTGCCAGCCGCGCGGACGAGTCGGTCGTAACCCTCGGCCTGCTTGGTGAGAAGCTCGTACGTACCGCGCGCTTCGGCGTCCATCTTGGCGAAGATGGCGTCTGCCTGACCTTTGGCTATGCGGCGCATCTTCTCGGCCTCTGCTTCGGCGTTGATGATGGCCTTCTCCTTTTCGATCTCGGCGGGCACGACCACGTTGGCCGTCTGCGTCGCCTTCTCACGCTCAGCACGCGTCATTTCCGCCTCGCGCTCCGACTGATAAGCCTCTTGCAGCGCCTTGGCCGTCTGTACCTTCTCGGCGGCTACGGCACGACGGGCCGCTTCGGCCTCCTTCTCACGACGGGTGGCGTCCGAGTTGGCGATGGCAATCTTGGCGTTGTTCTCACCCTCTACCGCCAATGCGTTGGCTTCGGAGGTGCGGATACGTGTGTCGCGCAGTGTCTCGGCGATGCGGATGTCTTTGTCACGGTCGGCCTCGGCCTTACCGATTTCACCGAAGCGGTTCTGTTCGGCAACGCTCTTCTTGGCCTCGTTGATGGCCTTGGCGGCGGCTTCCTTACCGAGCGCCTCGATGTAGCCTGATTCGTCGCGGATGTCGGTCACGTTGACGTTGATCAGCTTGAGACCGATCTTCCGCAGCTCAGCCTCGACGTTGGCGCTGACGTTGGCTAGGAACTTGTCGCGGTCGGAGTTGATCTCCTCGATGTCCATCGTGGCGATGACGAGGCGCAGCTGGCCGAAGAGGATGTCGGTGGCAATGTTTTTGGATGTTGTGCGTGTTTTGGCCGAGCAGGCGTTCGGCCGCGTTGGTCATGCTCTCCGGTTCGGTGGAAATACCGACGGTGAATCGGCAGGGCACATCCACGCGGATGTTCTGCTTACTCAGCGCGTTGGTCAGGTTACACTCGATGGAGATGGGCGTGAGGTCGAGGAAGGCATAGTTCTGAAACACGGGCCAGATGAAGGCGGCCCCGCCGTGGATACAGCGTGCGGAGCTGACGCCTCCCTCTTTGTTGCGACCGGTTTTTACCGTAAACGACCGGGACTTTGTCCGACGGACAGCGTTTGTAACGCGAAAGGATCGAAGCGAACGTCACGAAAAGGACGCCCGCAATCACTACGATTAAATATAAACTGGGCATAAGCTATTGAATTGAGATTGTTCGAATGATTACTGATATCGAAGCGGTTTGTCAGGCCTTATAATCGGTTATTCCTAACCGGTTGCCCGATGGATCCTCAAACTCGACCGCCCAACCTGTTTTGATTTGGAAGGGCTCGGAGAGGAATCGGACACCTCTTTCTTTCATTTTGGCATACTGGGCGGCCACGTCTTCTACCTCTATCCACAAAGCCGGTTTGGCATCTGGGAATCGCAACGTGTCCTTGAGGATAAGTGCCGGCTCGTCGTCTCCGATACGATAGGCCACCATGCCCATAGAGGAGAAATCAAACTTCACGGCTAAATCCAATACATCGGCATAGAAGCGTTTGGTCGCTTCAAAATCATTTGCGGGGAAGAAATAATTATCTGTTTTCATAGGATGGATAATGATGTAAACTATACTTTCTCTACCAGCACCGTATGTCCGTTCAGGACGGCGACGACGCGGATGGGAGCTTCGTTCGGCAGGCGATCGCCGTCGGTCATGGCGTTGTACTCACGGATGGCGCTGCGGACGGTGATTTGCACCTTGCCTTCGCCCGTGCGGCCGGCCGGAATGGTCAGGTAGACCGATCCCTTGCAGCCGACGAGCGCCTCCGGCTCGATGGTGCCGGACTGTTGCATGCCGCTCATCCACTTAAATAGGTACATCACGGCGCAGACGAGCAACACGCCGACCACCACACCGCCGACGAGCATGAGGGAGGTGCTCTCCGTCGAGGCACGCAGGGCGATGGCCGTCCAGCTGAAGCCGAGCATGAAATTGATTAGGGTTCCGAAACGTGAAGAGTTGGAAGGGGGTCGATTCGCCCGCGCCATCGGCGGACATGTCGCCGTCGAAATCGCCGTCGAAATTCGTTTCCGAATCCATCCCCACGAACGTCATAATACTTTTGAATGATGAACACCACCGACGCGGCAATGGCGATGCCCCAAAGGGTCTGCATAAACGGATCCAAGGATCCCCACCGGGTTTGCATAGGTCTTCTACTTTTAGATCGTTAAAAAAATTCACGGGCAAACGTAAGGAATAAGCCCTGAAAATCGCATTTCCACTTGACGGCGGCATGCAAAACGTGTTTTTGTGCCTCATTTCCTGTTGGCGATGGCACTTCAAACGCATTTTGCATGCTATGGCCAATAGGAAATAGGTGATCTCGTAAACAACGTGAGTTCGATGAAAGAATGGACTCCCTAATCCCGTGAGAATGTCTTTTGATCGCGCGCTGTAAGCGGCCAAAGTGCTTTTGTCCCGCGGAAGTTCCGCAAGTCCCACGGGAAATGCTTTGGCGTTTGCGGGTACTCCCGCAAGTCTCGCGGCGTTTGCCTTGGCGTTTGCGGGTACTCCCGCAAGTCCCACGGGAAATGCTTTTGGTGTTTGCGGGAGTTCCGCAAATCGAAAAAAAGAACGTTTTGGCATTTGCAGAACTTCCGCGGGGCATTTCCAAAAAAACGTTTTTGGCCATCGCGTGACTTCCATAGAAACTCTTTGCTGGCTTTATTCTTTCGTCGAACTCACCGCAAAAAGGGGCGCCCCACTTTCATGGAGACGCCCCCTCTAAAGATTGATCGGCTGCGCTTACGCTACTTCAGGTAATCGATGAAGTATTGCGTGATGCGCTCGTGCAGGTGTACGCTCTGATGGCCGCGCATGTTGTGCGGCTCGCCGGGGTAGACGAAGAAGTCGGGCTGTGTGCCGGCGGAGATGCATTCCTTGAGGAAGCGCAGGGCGTTCTGCGGCAAAACGACGGGGTCGTTCATGCCGATAATGATCTGCAACTTGCCCTTCAGGTTCTTGGCCTTGGGCAGCAAGGAGCCGGCCGCGTAACCCTCGGGATTGTCCTGCGGGGTGCCCATGTAGAGCTCGCCGTACTGAACTTCGTACCAGTTCCAGTCGATGACCGGGCCGCCGGCCACACCCACTTTGAAGACGTCCGGATAGGTGGTCATCAGGTTGATGGTCATGAAGCCGCCGAAGCTCCAGCCGTGGATGCCGAGGCGATTGGCGTCGACGTAGGGCAAGGTCTTGAGGAAATCCACGCCCTTCATCTGATCCTTCATCTCCTCGGTGCCGAGGTGGCGATAGGTGGCCTGCTCGAAGTCGCGGCCTCGGTCGCTACTGCCACGGTTGTCGAGGACGAAGACGATGAATCCCTTCTGCGCCATGTAGGCCTCCCAGCCGCGCAGGCGATAGTGCCAATAGGCGTCGACGTTGCGCGTCATGGGGCCTCCGTAAACGTAAACGACGGTGGGATACTTCTTCGAGGCGTCGAAGTCGGCGGGTTTCACCGTGCGATAGTAAAGATCCGTGCGACCGTCGGCGGCCTTGATCGTTCCGGAGGAGATCTGCGGCTCGGCGTAGTCCTTCCACGGGTTTTCGGCGGTGAAGTAACGCGTGCCTTGGTCGGTCTTCAGGTTGATAAAGTCGATGTTACGCGGCACCGTGGGCTCGGCGTAGTTGTCGATGATCCATCCTCCGTCGGGCGAGAGGGCGCGGTCGCGGAAGCCGCTTGGGAGATGATGTTGGCGTGCACGCCGCGGCCATTGTCGAGCAGTGTGCGCTTGCCCGTGGCAATGTCCACGGCGTAGAGGTTGCTCTGTATCGGGCTGCTTTCGGCCGAAAGAATGATGGCGCGTTTCCTCGCCTTATCGAAGCCGAGCAGGTCATAAACGACGAAGTTGCCGCTGGTCAGCTGACGCAGCATCTCGCCCTTGGTGTTGAAGAGGTAGAGGTGGTTGTAGCCGTCCTTCTGGCTTTGGAGGATGAACTTGTCGGCGTCCCACGGCAGGAAGGCCACGGAGGTGTAAGAGGTGATGTACTTCTCGTGATGCTCGGTGTAGAGCGTGGTGCGTTTATCGCCCGTCACGGCGTCGTAAGCGTCGAGCGACATCTCGTTCTGCTTGCGGTTGAACTCCTTGAGGTAAAATGGTCTTGCCGTCGGGGCTCCAGCCGATGTTGACGAAGTAGCGGTCTTTGGGGTTGCCCACCTTGAGGTAGATCGTCTTGTCGGCCTTTACGTCGTAGACACCGATGGTCACTTCGTGGGTGGTGCGTCCGGCCATGGGATACTTCTCGGAGCGAGTACGGCCATGCTATCTGGATCCACGTCGACGAGGGATAATCGGGCACCATCGTTTGGTCCCATGCGATAGAAGGCAAGGCGTGAGCCGTCGGGGTTCCAGAAAGTGCCTTTGTAGATGCCGAACATCTCGCGGTAAGCCGTGACGCCGTAGACCATTTCGCGGCTACCGTCGGTGGAGATCTGTCGTACCCGACCCTCACCGTCGATCACGAAAAAGGTTGTGGTCGCGTACGTAGGCTGTGGCGCGTGAGTCCGGAGCAAAGTCAGTATGTTCCTGTAAGGCGGAGGCTTGACGCCAAACTACACGATGCGTTTTTCCAATCGACGAGCATGCGCTCCGTGATGTTTTCGACCAGCACGAGCGACTGTTTGGCGTAGGGGAAAGTGGCGTATCGGAGGCTCTTCACACGATGGTTATCATCCTTGGCGCCGATCCACTGGTTGATGTCGGCGAGGGTGAAGAGGCGTGTTTCGCGTCCGGTGGTTTTTATTGATCAGGGCGCAGAAGTCTGCGTCGGTACGCACGGCTTCCTCGCCCCACCAAACGATGGAGCGGTTCTGCGGCGTCATGTTGCGATAGTTCGTTCCGCCGAAGTTGAGATCCTCCAGCGTGAAGAGTTTCTTCTGTGCCGCTCCCGTCTGAGGGATAGCTGCGGCGAGGGTCATGGTGAGTGCCAATGTGAAATACGATTTGAATCTCATGATGATGGTGTGATTAAGAAGCTGTTTTGAATTTATTGGATGATTGTTTTATGGAGCTGTTTGGGCAGATCTTTCTCCTTTTCTATTTTCGGGTCTATTCAGGTCTATTTCCGCCCTTTTTGTCCCATCTTTTTCGTTACATAGCTTGCTATGCTCCTCAAAAAGATGAAACAAAAATCCCCGGAAATATCCTCTGAATATCCTCCGAAATAAATTCCAAACAGCTTCTGATGGGGAATAAAATAGGAGCCGGTGCAAGTCTGCCGATTTCGCAGCCCTGCACCGGCCATTCTTTCTTGGGTTAATCTGCTCTCCCGCTTGCCTTAATATTCAAGCGATGGGGAGATATTAGTTAGAATCTGACTTTCGCTCCGAACGATACGGTGAACGGACGGATGTAGGAGCCTACGGCCAGATAGTTCTCTACGTTCTTCGGCTTCAGGTCAGAGGTCGATACGCCACCACTGGCACCGCTTACGTTAAGCAAGTTGACGAAGTTGACGGAGAAGTCTACGTTCTTGTTCAGTGCGTAGCTTACGCCAGCGAAGGTGGTCCCAAAGGCCATTGAACTTGAGTGTGTTCATCTTGTTGACGTAGTAGGCGCTGGAGCAGCGTGCGCTCAGCCAGATGTTGAACTTGTCGTATGTATAGCTTGGGTTCAGCTCGATGATCACGTCGCTGACGCCGGTTGTCTTCTTGTTGCTGAAGCTGGCGTGGCTCTTCGTTCCGTCTTTGAACACGGGGTCGATCTCGTAGTTCTTGTAGCGCGGATCTTGCAGGGTGAAGAGGGCGTGGAAGGTGAAGCCCTTAGCTGGTTGCAGCACCATGTCGGTGGGTCCCAACCGAGCGTCTGTACGTCGTAGTTTACGAACACGGTGGTGAAGTCCGTCTCGTTGGTCGGGTGGTTGAACTGCGTGCGCCATTTGTAATTGGTCTGGCGAACGAACGAGAACTGCGAAGCCAATTGAATCCAAGAGTTGTTCCAGAAGATACCGGCGCGGCCTAAGTGAATGCTCACGGGGTCGAGGTTCGGTATTTCTTCACCAGCAAAGTCATAAGCGTAGGGGCGACGCATCGCGAAGACGTATTCACCCTGTCAGACCGAAGCCGTCGAGCAGTGTATAGCGACCATTGATGGCAGCTGCGGGGTTGATCCAACCCTTAGAGAAGTCAACCAATTTGCCATCCTTGATGCTCCAGTTCTCTTTGCGCTTGTTTTCGGGGTGATCGGGCTCCATACCGTCCAGCTTGGGATAGGTCATGTAAGCCAGCGTGGTGAGTCCACCGATGCCGTAGTATTCCATGCGGAGACCGCCAGAGAGCCAGAGGCGATCGGTAGCCTGCCAGTCGTCAGAGAAATAAAGAGCGGCCTTCTCTTCGTGCATATCCATATACTCGCCTGTCCAGTTGCAACCGGTGATGAGCTCACCCTTTTGCTTCAACCATACGGGCGATGCCTCCAAGGTGTGCACCATCGTTCCGGCACTGGAGTTAACGAACGAACGTCCCCACCAGAAGTTCATACCCGCGCGCCAGCTGTGGCGTGCAGAAGCGCGAGAGAGTTCGGCTGTCGTCATCCAGGTGGACTCGAAACCCTTATCGCGGCTCAGGTAACGCTGCAAGTATTTGCCGGTGTACTCTTCGCCCTGCCTTGTGGCCCTTGGCGTCGTAGGCATAAGTGAATCCGTCGCCCGCCTTGGCTGTACCGAGACCGTTCTGGTCCGGACGCGCCTGATCGAGGTTACCGCGACGAATCTTACTGGAGACGTAGAGCTTCAGTTTGTTGTCGAACTCATAGTCGAGGCGAGCCGGAGGTCGTTACTGTTGTTGGCGTTGTTGTGCAGACGGAGTACGTCTTTGAACTCGCCGTCCACTACGTCGTAGTAACGATAGCGGCCATTGTTCGGCAGCAGATTGTCTCGACCCAGCTTGAAACCGGGATATTCCTTCGATGTTCCGTCGCCCACGTAGTAGTACGGGCCAATGTTGTCGAAGAAGAGGCGGGTGTTGACATGTTTATAGAGGAGGCTGAAGACGCCCTTGCCGTCTTTCCAAGTCTTGGTCAGACCGGCCTTGAAGATTTCCATCTTCTCGGCGATGTCGGCGTCTTCAATCTTGATTGTTCCTGGGTCGTGATTGACGTACATACCGGCGGTGTAGCTCCATCCTTTGCCGATGGGACCGGAGAGAGCGATGTCGAAGCGCTGCAAACCGTAGATATTGGTGTTATAGGCGGCGCGGCCTTCGAACTTCTCCGATCCGCGGCGGGTGGTGGAGAGCACGGTGTAGTTGACGGTACCATTTGTGATGGCACTTTCGCTTAGGGACGAGAGGCCGATGTGGTCATGAATGCCCATGGCGGTCCAATAGAAATAGGGCACGCCTCGCCACTCGTCATAAGTGACGGGTAGACCGTCTTCGAAAATGGTTGCTGACACACCCGAGGGCAGTCCGATTGAGATCTGTCGAGGGCGGTTGTCGTAGGAAGCATTGAGCAACACATTGCGGTTCTTCACTTCCTTGGTGTTGGGCACTGCTGCGGTGTCCTTGCTCACTTCGTCATGCTGTGCATGTGCCGCAAAAGGCAAAAGCGAGCGCTGCTGATAGAATGAAAATACTGGATTTCACGTCGTGATTACTATAAAATGATTATCTCTAATTGGTTGTGTTCTGCGATATGTTTGTGGAAGAGGGACAAAAGGAAGCCCGAGGACTCCGGCAGATCTGTTCTCTCTGCCAGCCTCGGCCTTGGCCATCACTTCGTGTAGAAGTCAATTAAATGCGTGAGTGCCCGCTTACATACGGGGCAAAAATTCGGGGAATTGGTTGGTGCGCATACGGCAGTCTTGGAAGGCACGATAGACGCCTTTTACGCTGTAGCCTGCGCCTTCGTAGACGCCTACTTCCATTTTTGTTTTTTTCTCCGTGGGGATGGTGGGGATCTTCGTGCCCTTCTTGACCATGTCTTTCCACTTGCTAGCGAAGTCAACGAGTGTGGTGAGGTTCGGCTCCCACGGCTCGATGTCGTGCGGATAGAGCGGGATGAGCTCTTCTTCAAACGCGTATTCGTCGCCCGAGCCAGCGATGCTGTGGCCAAATTCGTGCACTACGACGGGCTTGAAGTATTTGTGCCGCGTGGAGGTGAGGTTGTACGAGTTGTAGATGCCACCGCCACCGTAGGTCTCGGAGTTGACCGGGACGATGATGTGTTCGTAGGGTGTGCCAGCCAGCTGGTCGTGCATGTCACGCAGGTTGAGCGTGGTCAGGTAGCGATCGCTGTAGAAGGTGTCGAAGTGCGAACCGAGTACGGTGTTTTTTTCCACACGCCTTTGAGGGGACACTGGTGCCGCTCTCTTTCGATTCGGACATGACGGCGATGACGTTGAAACGGCCTTTGAGCGACTTGAAGGGCTCGTGAGCAAAAAGCGCCTCGTTGGCCTCGGTGGCGTGGGCGATAAAGTCGTCCATGTCTTCCTTTGCGATACCCTTCAGCAATGTAGGCGATGTGCATACACTTATTCGTGTCTGCGGCCTGCATGAGGGTCTTGTAGGGCGTCACTTCTTTCTCGCCGATGTGCTTGATGAGGATGTCAGACGGTATCACGCGATGGGTGTAGCTGACCGAGACGTCGAGGCGGCTGGTGCGCAGCTCCACGGTCACGTCGACCGTATCCTTGGGCATAGGCAGGAGGAAGACGTTCTCGAACGATTTCCTCACCCTGCTTGGCTTCCGGGTAGGCGAGCCACTCTTGAAAGAGGGTGGAGAAGGAGTTTTTTTGTAGATCACGCGACCGTCTTTCGATCGGACGGTGATGTCGCCGTTGCCCGCAGTAGGGACTTCGGCCGGTTTTGTCGTTTGCCATACCAGCGAGGGATAGCGTTCAGTCGGATAACGGAGATCTCTTGTTTGTTGACATCTCCCGTGAAATCGTAGTCGATGCGCAATGTCCGATCTTCAAAATAGTCATTGAAGTTCTGCGCGGAAGCCGCGGTGGCTCCACAGACAATACACATGGCCAAGAGTACCTTTTTTTCATACGGGGCATTTGTATTTATTGCGTTAAACTTGAATTATAACTTTGCGCCAAAGGTAAAGGAAAAAGCCTTCGAACAATTGCAAGAATGAATCACTGAAAAAAATGCGCCATAGCCCGAAACTTATCCTGCTTTCTCCTCGCAACTCACTCTCTCTCATAGCCCTTATCGGGCTTTCTCCGGTATAATAAAAATGAAGCCCAGAGCGGCGCTTCCCTCTCCCCGCAGCCTGCGGGAGACGTCCGTAGCCCCGCCATGATCTCCCCGCAACTTGCGTAGAATGGGCGTCGCCCCACCGTGATCTCCCCGCAACTTGCGTAGGATGTTCGTATCCCTACAATTGTCTCCTGCAAATTGCGGGGAATGTTCGTAGCCCTACGGAGTATCTCCTGCAAATTGCGGGGAATGTTCGTAGCCCTACAATTGTCTCCTGCAAACTGCGGGGAATGTTCGTAGCCCTACGGAGTATCTCCTGCAAACTGCGGGAGATGTTCGTAGTTCTACAATGATCTCCTGCAAATTGCGGGAGATGTTCGTAGCCCCTACAATTGTCTCCCTGCAAACTGCGGGAGATGTTCGTAGCCCTACAATGGTCTCCTGCAAATTGCGGGAGATGTTCGTAGCTCTACAATCGTCTCCTGCAAGTTGCGGGAGATGTTCGTAGCCCCTACAATCGTCTCCTGCAAATTGCGGGAGATGTTTGCCCCCTTCGAATAGGGGCCACAAAAAAGCGGCGCCCGCCTCTCACTGTTGGAGGGGAGCGCCGCTGATGGAGTAATGGCCAGAAAAAGCAGAACTATTTCGCTTGATAGACGTAGCTGAAGGTCACGACGCCGTTCTTCTGCCCCGTGGCGTCGCTGTAGTCCGTGAACTTCAGCTTGGCGTTGGCGCCGCTCTTGAACTTCACGACGTAGACTTTCTCCGAGAGCTTGTAGGTGTAGGGCGGCATGGTGCCGGTCGGGGTGCGGATCAGCCAGCCGCCGAGGGTGGCGTTGAGGCTGGATTGAGCGGCATAGCCTACGAGGCCTTGCTGCATCTTCGACATGTCTGTGATCACGCGTGCCTTGACCACGGTGTCAGGCTTGTAGCCAGCGGCGGGCAGGCTGGTCACTTTGTCCAGCTCTGTCTCTGTGGTGGCAACGGCTTCGCCTGCGTTGGTCTTGACCTCAAAGCGGTGGATGGCGATGTGCCACTTGATCTTCACGTCCGACTCTGATCCCTTTCCGGGTGTTCGGTTAACCACGGAGTCGCGCTTCATACCTTTGAAGTAGACCCACTCGCTGAAGTCGCGATGTACTTCCGTCTCGCCCGTTTCGAGGTTGATGTAGTCCAGTCGGCATAGTTCGTGGCGTCGACGGTCATCTTCTTCGTCACGCCTTGATCCGGCTTGGGTTGCGGTTGAGGCTGCGGCTGCGGCTGGGGTTGGGGCTGCGGCATAGGTTCAGGCTTGTCATCGCCACATCCAACCATCATTGTCATACTACACGCCATGAGCGCGAGCATCATCAGGTGCTTCATTTTTCATCATTTCGTCAGGTTTTTTTATTGGTTATTAACGGCCGCAAAAGTAGAGGCGCCTGTAGGGGGTCACAATCCCAATTAGGGGGATTTCGGATTGGCGCAATCACCGAAATTCGGGACGCACCGAACGCAAAGCGGGCGGATCCGCTTCATTGCAGACCCGCCCGCAGACTGATTCTCGTCGTTCCATTCACCGCTACTTGTTCGCTGGATGATCATAGGGGCCGGTGCGAACGTCCCAATACATCTTGGAGTAGTAGTTGTTCGTGCCTCCTTCGAGCTTCGATACGGCAGCGTTGAAGTTCTCGCCGTTCAGCGTACTCTCGTTCGTGGGGTACTTCACGCGGGGGATGATCATCCCCTTGGTGTCGGAGAGGGGTTGAACTTGATCGTGTTACCCTTTAGGCCCGATGAGGGAGACCTCACCCGGACGAATGAGCTGGTCGGGATAGCCCGTCCGACGGATCTCGACCCAAGCCTCGGTGCCGTTCATATAGAGGTCGATGTACTTCTGGAGGGCCACCGCCTCAGCGTCCACCTTCTTCGAGACGGCGTCGACGTATTTGTCGAGGTCTTCGGTGGAGATGGGCTTGCCGTTCAGCGTGGTCCCAATACGTGACGGAGGCGCGGACGCCCGTCTTGTATTCATCGGCCGAGAATCCTTTGTATTCACTGAGGATGAACTGCAGTTCGGCGTAAGTCATGATGGGCACAGCGAAGTCCTTGGAGAGGTGAATGGGCGGGTTGCTGTACCAACTCGGCGCTATGTTGCGATAAGCAGAAGACATATCACCGCTGGCGATGCCGAAGGGGATGCCGATGTATTTTTCCATCACGCGACGTGGTGTAGACCTCCAGTCGAGGGTCTACGACGCCCTGCCCGGGGTGCGACTTCTTGTTGAGCGTATCGGGTTGCCCCTTGAGGATGTCCATGAAGGGCCGCGCAATGGTGAAGTCGTTACGCTGGGAGACGAAAAAAAGCCTCTGTAGAACAGGCAGTAGTCCTGCCCCGTGGTGGAATACTTGAAGACGGCGTTGTCAGCATTGCTTTCGAAGACGCCATCCTTGAGCGCCTCGGCGATGTAGGTCTTCCAGTTGCTGTCCACTTTAGAGAGGTGGACGGCGGGCGGCACTTGAGGCTGTTGGCAAACTTCTTCCACTTCGCGGCGTCGCCCTTGTAGATGATGTCGCCACCGATGAAGGCCTTCTCCTTGACGTTGATCATCTGCGAAGCCTCGGTCAGCTCACGGATCATGGCGGCGTAGATGTCCTTCTGGTCGTCATACTTGGGGTGATAGACGTTCTGGATCAGTTTGCCAGCCTCCGAGTAGGGCACATTGCCCCACGTGTCGGTGATGATGGAGAGCATCCAGACCTTCATGATCTTGGCAGCTGCGATCTGGTTCTTGTTGTTGCCATAATTGACCGAGATGGCTGCCTTCTTCGGGTCGGTGTTAAGCTCGATGATGCGATCCATGTAGTAAAGGTTACGGTAGAAGCTATTGAAGTAACCGTTGTTCACTGATTCACGAATCTGATAGCGATCCTCCTCCGTGTAGTTGCGTTGCGCCCAATACTGGCTGTAGGTGAGGCATTGGCGGGCGCTGAACCAGTTGTCGTAGACGTCGTCCATCATGTGCTTTTGGGCGCCGCTCATCAACATGTGCGAGGGAACCTCTACGGGGTTGTTAGGGTCGACGTTCGTCGTTTCCAGCTTCTCGCACGAAAGGGCAAAGACACCAGCCACGACGGGCAGAACGAGGTATTTATATGTTGCTTTCATCACTGCAAATTCTTAGGTCGTTAAAATTTCAAGTTCACGTTGAATCCGAAGTTCGCCACCGAAGGCAGTGCGCCGCCTTCGATACCCTGAATGTTTCCAGAGCCGGTGACGATCATTTCCGGGTCGAAGTGCTTCGTATCCGGCCCCCAAACGGCCGAGTTACGACCGTAGGCCGATACGCGTACGGCTTTGAAGAAGGCGTCCTTCTTCTTGAGCGGAATGGTGTAACCGATGTTGATCTCGCGGAGCTTGACGTAGTCCGATCTGAGGACGCTCTGCACTGCGGGGCCTGAGTTATGGTCGTTGCCGTACTGCTTGGCTGAGATCTTGGTCGTGTTGGGCGTTCCGTCTTCGTGCACGCCCTCGAGGACGATACCGTTTTCACGGATGCCGTTGGCGGCAGACTCTTCGAGCATACCGGAATACATTCCCCAGAGGTAAGACGTGGAGAAGTAGTGGCCGCCCTTAGAGAAGTCCGGAGTACGCTCAGGTCAATGTTGCCCAAAGCGGAAGGTGTTGCTCCAGCCTCCGGTGAAGTCGGGGAAGATGCTGCCCAAGTTCACGTTGCCGTCGGTGTACATATAGCGTCCGTTGGCGTCGATCAGCTTGTTGCCATTCTTGTCATACTTATAGTCCGTGCCCATGATCACGCCATAGGCCTCGCCCTTCATAGCGCCAATCTCCACCTTGAACGGTGCGGTGGCGATGCGGTAATAATCGACCACCATCTCCTTCACCTTGTTCTTGTTCGAGGCCAACGTGAGGGCCGTCTCCCGGTGAAGGTGCGGCTACGAATGGGCAGGACTTTCACCATAAGCTCCATACCCTTGTTTTCGATCACGCCACCGTTCACCACGCGGAAGGTGTAGCCCGTAGTTCCTGAAACGGACAGCGGCACGATCTGATCCTTCGTTTGGCTGGCGTAGACCGTAGCTTCGAGGCTGACCCGGTTGTCGAAGAGCGAGAGTTCGAGTCCGGCCTCGAAGGAGTTCGTCGACTCGGGCTTCAGGTTCTCGTTTTTTTGAGCGTATTGCTAACGACGTAGCCCGGTGTGGAGGGGTCGACATGGGTGTACTGCGTCATGGTGTTGATCACCTGATACGGATCGGTGTCGTTACCCACCCGGGCATAGCCGAGGCGCAGCTTTCCGAAGTTGAGCCACGTGAGCTTATTCTTCAGCAGTTCCGAGAAGACAAAGCTACCCGTCACCGAGGGATACATATAGGAATTGTTGCCCACGGGCAGCGTCGACGACCAGTCGTTACGCAGCGAAGCATCGAGATAAAGCATGCTGCGCCAGCCGAGCGTTGCGCTGGCAAAGACGGAGTTGATGGCCTTCTTGAGTTGGTAATTCTCGGCCGTGGCGGGCGAGACGGAGTTGCTCATGTTGTAGAAGTCCGCAATGGCCAGTCCGCCCACGGTGCGACCGTACGTCATCTCGTAGTGGCGTTTCATCAGGTTGGCGCCCCAGTTGGCGTTCACGGTGAGGTCGCTCACGGTCTGGTTGTAGAGGAGCATGAACTCGTTGTTCAGCTCGTACTGCTGGCGGGCGGTCTCCTTGTATTGGGACTGCTCTTGCGAGTAGACAGCGTTACGCTCGAACTGCTTGTCGGCGAAGAAGTCCAGATTGGCCTTGTATTGGAACTTCAGGCTGGGCAGGATATGGTAGACGAAGCCCACGTTGCCATAGACGCGGTTACGGGTATCGTTCTGATAGTTCTCGTAGCGACTCCAATAGGGGTTGTTGGCGTAGGCAGGGCGCGGATCGTTCCAGTCACTGCGGTTCCAAGTGATCTGCGAGCCGTCGATGGGACTCTTGTAGAGGGCCTCGAGCTCCTTCATGTCCAGCTGGCGGTGGCCCCACTGGATGAATTTCTCCATCACGTTGTTGTTGTCGTAACCCGTCTGCGAACGGCCGCGAGCGGCGGAGTTGAAATAGGTCACGTTGGTCATCACCTCCAGCTTTTTATTGGCGCTGGTGGTCGAGGCGGAGACATTGAAGACGTTCTTACGCAGCGAGCTGTTCGGCATGTAACCGCTAAGCTCCGAGTTGGTGTAAGAGAAACGTATGGACGAGCGGTCCCGTAGCCTGCGAGATGGCGACGTTGTTCGTGAACGAGACCCCGGTCTTGAAGAAGGTCTCCACGTCATTGTCCGGAGTCTTCCGTGCGGACGTCTTCGGGTTGCCCACCTGACCACCGATCTCCCAGCGCGCCGGGTCGGCCCATGAGAGCACCTGCTGGTTGTCCAGCTTCGGCCCCCAGCTTTCGTCCGTGGCATAGTCCGGATAGAGGTACTTCTGCCCGTTGATCATCACCTCGGTAAACTTGTCTTCGCCGCCACCGCCATAGAGCTTTTTGCAGCTTAGGCAGTTTGTTAACCACTTCGAATCCCACGGCGGTGTTGAACGTAATGCCGTAGCCTTCGTTCTTCGCTCCCTTCTTGGTGGTAATCATCACGACGCCGTTCGTGGCGCGTGAGCCGTAGAGGGCCGATGCATTGGGCCCCTTGAGCACGGAGATGCTTGCGATGTCGTCCGGGTTGATGTCCCGGATCAGGTTGCCATAGTCATAGCCACCTCCACCGCGGGCGGTGCTATACTGGTCTCTGCCCGCGCTACCTGCGTCGTTAAAGCCTTGGCCCTCGATGGGCACGCCGTCGATCACGAAGAGGGGCTGGTTGTTGCCCGATATAGAGCTCGTGCCGCGGATCAGGATCTTCGACGAGCCACCCATCGATCCCGCGCCGCCGGCAATTTGCAGACCAGCCACTTTTTCCCTGCAACGCATTGATCGGATTGCTGACTCCACCACGCGATTTCAACATTTCATCGCCACCCACCTCGGTCACGGCGTATCCAAGCGCCTTCTTTTCTCTCGATATGCCGAGGGCAGTGACCACCACCTCGTCCAGCGCCAGATTTGCGCGGAGCACCGTGGTTACGTGCTTATCCGAGATGGGAATTTCTTCTGATCGCATCCCCACGTAGGAGATGATCAGGGTTTTTGGCAGAGGCGGGTACGTTCAGCGTATAGCGTCCGTCCATGTCTGTGACGGTGCCCGCGTTTGCGGCGCCTCTGACGGTGACTGCTGCGCCGATGATGGGTTGCCCATCCTCATCGGAAATCACCGTTCCACTCACTTTCACCGTTTGGGCTAGGGTCCACCCTATACCTATGAGGAGGTATAGGAGAATCATTGTAATCCTTTTCATAGAAACTCTCGTGTGTTAGTTAATAGTCAGCTTAAATTTCTCATATCTCGACGGGGCAAAAATAGAACATCATTTGAGAAAAATACAACTTTTGAGTGATATTTCTTCGTTTTTTTATCTTTGATTCGATTTCAATTCATCAGCGAAACGCGCTCTTTAGCTTACAGTTTAGAACTCATCGAGAGCTGTGCCGACGGGGTGGCTTTCACAAGCATTTATCTCGACAAGCAACCTTTTACGCGTCGCTCGCAACGTATTTTTCACCCACGAGCAGCTGCCCGAAAAAGGCCTCCGGCGTAATTTATTTCCCCTGCAAATGGCCGGGCGGAGCCATTAATGGGTTTCTATTCGTAAGCCACGAGGCGGATTCTGCTTACAACCGGATTTTATTCGGCGGCCCAATAGCTGGAAAAGCCTTCAACGGGTTTCTATTCATAAGCCGCGGAGTGGATTCTGCTTACAACCGGATTTTATTCGGCGGCCACGCTCCGCAGGGCACCTCTCTCCTACTCTCCATGGGCGGCCCATTTCTGTCGGTGGCTCCTATATATATAATGTATAGGGGCGGCGGAGAGAAAGTTGTTCGTTTTTTTGTTGGGTTTGTTTATCGGTCACAAATAAAAGGTTACATTTGCGGTGCATAAAGCAGAAAAGAGATGACTCAAACAATCAAATACCCTCAGACGATGAGCGACACAGCCCCCAGAGCTGCGAAAAGGATCATGCCTTCACGGCTACGACCGCTCCGTGGCTCCCGATAGACTTTCAATTTGCCATGCCATGAACGATTCAGCTGTATTATATATGTACGCGCAGACCTACGGCGCCTCGGCCGCTTTCGCTGGAGACGCCACAGCCCACTTCGGGCGCGCTGAAGCTTCAGTCGGACAGTCGGACGGGCGCCCCCACTCAGGAGGCGCCCCCGATGGACTCTCCGTCGTGTGCTTTGATCACCTGATGGCCCCCGCTGGACTTTCCAGCGAGAGTCCCCACCGTTCCGCCGCTCCCGTCGTAAAAATCCGGCAGGAGCCACCTGCACCCAGTCGCCCTCGTCGTAAAGTACGATAGGAGCCGATTGCACCCAGTCGCTCCCGTCGTAAAGTACGATAAGAGCCGATTGCACCCAGTCGCCCTCGTCGTAAAGTACGATAGGAGCCGATTGCACCCAGTCGCCCTCGTCGTAAAGTACGATAAGAGCCGATTGCACTCAAGCGCCCCTGCTGGAGAGTCCGACAGGAGCCGCTTATGCTCAGACACCCCCGTCGGACTCTCCAACGAGGCGTCTTTTTGCTCAGACACCCCCGTCGGACTCTCCAATGAGGCGTCTTTTTGCTCAGACACCCCCGTCGGACTTTTTCGGGGGATGATGTAGCCCGGTGGCTCCGGTCGGAACATCCGGCGGTGGGCCTATCGCGGTCAGGCGCTGCTATCGGAGCACGTGGCAGCCGCCCCATTCTTTGCGGTGCTCCAGCCGGGCCGTTCGACGTGAGCGCGGGATCTCAAAGTGGAACTAGAGGCGGCCGCGCTGCTCGAGAAGTACCGCGGGCGGGATCACTTTCTAAACTTCAGAGAGCGCTTCAAGCGCATAGAATCATTCAAGGCTAAGATCAACAAGACGCTGAAAGGTATAGCGTCGAAGGATCCCCGCATCCCGGTGATGACCTCTTACACCTTTCGCCACACCTGGGCAACGCTGGCTGCCGAATTGGACATCCCCAAGGAGACGATCGCCGCGGGGCTGGGACACGCACAGAACGCCACCGTGACGGACGTCTATATCGACTTCAACCGTAAGAAGGTAGACGCCGCCAATCGCCGCGTGCTGGATTACGTTGCCGGGGGCGAATAGACGCCCATACGCGACGCGCGGCAGGCCGTGACGAACCGTGCGCCATACTTTTGCCGGCGTTCAAACAAACACGAGATACGGAAGTACTTAAAATCATCCTAACCGCGCTCGCAGCGATGTCGCTCACATGGTTTATTCCCTCCTTTGTTCTGCTCCATCTCTACAAACGGATCAATACGACCAGCGAGAAAATAATCGAGATAAAAGATCAGCTCATAGCGAGAAACGAGAGAGAGTTGCAGAGCTAAAAAGTGATCTGACCCTTGCTGTAGAAACGCCTGACCTTATTAGGGACTTCAAGCATACGAAAGAAACGCTCGAGATTTACAAAGGGTTTCTTGATGAGGAACACCGTAAGCGTAGGCGTATAGAAAAGGCATTTGTAGAGCTCGGAGGCGATATGGATTCACTTCGCGAGCAATCCAAGTAAGAAGCCACCGATCCCGGAAAAAATTCCGACAAACAGCGCAATCAATTGCCATTTTCGGATCCTTCGCTCATATTCCAATTTTTCTTTTTGCATATTCCGGATAATCACTGACTCCGGCGGATCGAGGTTGGGATTCTCTTTTATATAGGCGGATCCCTTCGATGTAAGCCAGGCGGCCACTACGCCAGTCTCCGAGAAATGAACTACGGCCATCTTCAGCTCTTGCAGCCGATTTAGGTGTGTCTCCAGCACATCCATATCAAACAGTTGTTCCAGCTCCTCGGGCGTTTTGTTCTCGGAAAGCGCTCGGAGCAGCTGCTTCTCCCTTTCTGAAAACTCATATCGTTCCATTATTCTTTGATTTTATGTTGTGTGTGACCGGGCGGCCGTGTAGGGTGAGATCTACGCGGTCGCCCGGTGTGTGTTTGTTGTGGGGGAACGTGTACCCAAAAGCGCCGTTTGCTGCCCATATCAAGGTCGACATGTACCCGGATGCCACGAAACGTGCCTCGTTTTGGTGCAAAATCCTGTTTTTGGCGTGAAATGACCCTCGCCGCGGGCTTCAATTCCATTTTTAGCCCAATCCGAGGCTCGTTTTGGACTTCAAACGCGTTTTTTTAGCGCAAAACGAGGGTCGCCGCGGGCTTAAATTCCGTTTTTTGGCCCCAAAACGAGGGTCGCCGCAGGCTTAAAATCAGTTTTTGGCCCAATCCGAGGGTCATTTCGAGACTCCCCGGTCACACGCCGGCCGGGGCAAGCGCTGCCTTCGGCACGGGGCGCCCCGCAGAATCCACACTTGCCCGGTCAGGCGGGCAAAGTGGCGAGCGTCCTTGTTGTCGTAGAGGCGCAGCAGGTCTTCCTCGTAGTGTTGCTGGAAGCGCAGGAGGAAGTCTGCCGGCATGTTTGTAGCTCGCTCTAAGGCGGCAGCCACGGCGGGCGTGATGTCCTCCCATCCGTCGGCTATGCGCTGGATAGACATCTCGGACAGGCCCGAGCGGCGAGCCAACTCTGCGGACGTCATTTCGTTTTCTTCCATCCATTCGCGGACGTTTTTCGCCCGGGTGGATAACCACGGGCGAGAGGTATTCTTTTCTTGTTTCCATACTGGGTTATCGGTGCTAATGATGATAGTCTACAATCTTGAGGATTGTTAGTGTGGGGTCGGTGATCTCTTTGATCACCATCTCTCCGCGGGCACCCGGAACAAAGACGAGCCGGAGGCCGCCTTGTAGGCGGCAAGCCCATTGCCCTTTACGGTCTGCGGTGAGCGGGTGGTAATGCCCCGGAATGCGGGTAAGCGTCTCTACGTCTTTTGGCCTCACGCATTTGTCGCAATCTTCTGAGGAGTATCTCTGCACACCGGGCGCCGTACTTCTTCACTGCCCTCTCAGGCGAGGTGCAGATCTTTTCTATCTGGCTGTTGGCGAAGAGGAGCTGCATTCAAGGGGGAGGGCGTTACCAGTCATTTGAAGACTTTTCGCCCGAACTCATTTTTTTGCTTTTGATCTCGCTAAAAAGACGATCTTTTGTATCAATCACACAGCGGCGAGCATACCCCTAACGTGAGTTCGACGTAAGAAAAAGTGGTAAAAAGAAGTGGGAGTCAAGAGTGAGATTTGTATCTTTAATGCGCTGAAAATAAAGAGCAAACCCAACAATGATTCCCACCAATAAAACTGTAGAGATCTACTATCTCGTCGACGAATTCTTGAAAGAATATGACGCCGTAATCAAAAGTCATTCCTTGGAAAAAGGGTGCCCCAAAGAAAAGGAGGAACCGCAAATTCACAATGTCCGGTAGCGAGGTGATGACGATTCTCATCCTTTTTCCACTTCTCCTTTTTTTCGAGACCTGAAGCATTTCTATCTCTTCGTCCGATCACACATGAAGTCTGATTTCCCCATACCGTGTCCTACAACCGATTTGTAGAGTTAGAGCGAAAAGTCTGTATCCCGCTTGCTGTCTTCCTAAAAAAATGAAGGCTTTGGGGCAATGTACCGGCATATCTTTTTATCGATTCTACTCCCATCCGAAGCTGCCATATCAAAAGAGAAAAGCAGCATAAAACCTTCAAGGAATTTGCCCGGAAAGGGAAAAAGCACGCTTGGGTGGTTCTATGGATTCAAACTCCACTTAATCATTAATGACAAGGGAGAACTACTTGATTTTCTTCTGACTCCGGGCAATGTAGACGACAGAGCCCCCTTGAAACACATGGACTTCCACAAACGGATCTTCGGGAAGCTCTTCGGAGACAGGGGCTATATCTCGAAAGACCTCTTCGAACAGCTCTTCATTGACGGAGTCCACCTCTTCACGCGCCTGAAAAAGGGTCAGTGAAGAATGCCTTGATGCTTCAACATGACAAGATTATGCTTCGGAAAAGATCTCTGATCGAGACTGTTAATGATCAACTCAAGAATATCTGTCAAGTAGAGCTTGACCCGCCATCGTTGCTTCCCAAACTTCATTATCAATCTGTTATCGGCTTTGGCCGCTTTCTCCTTCTTCGACAAAAAAACCTTCCATCAACACCGCTGAGGAGATTCTACACACCTCTTTTCCTGCCGGTTGCTTAGGTCGAACTCGCGTTACCCCTACATCAGTCTTTTTGCATTCCCCCTTTTTGTTCAGGCAGTTTTTTTATCTGTCAATCTTTCAGCAGGCGTAGTGGCAGATGGCACAATCCCCCTGCGCAGGAGTCCTATATGTGATATCGTAACATGACATTCTGTAGCGCCCATCCTTAGTTTGGATTTTCAGAGAAAAAAAGAGACCCACTGAGTAGACAAAAAGGAACTCAAATCTGTTTTTCTCCTTTGACTATTACCGTATGGCTGGCATCATCATTCAGCTGCGTGGCATGTTTCGCCGAAACAAACATGTCCGTAATAGCCATTTTCGCTAAAGAGTAAAGCTGATCGGCGGTACCTTCCTGCTGTACCACCTCTTCAAAGACCACCTCACCGGCTTCATTAAACGGCATTGCGCCTTTTCCATACTTATCCTGCGCCGCCATCGCCAAGTAGAGGGGGAGCAGAAACATGCTGAGTAAATACTTCTTCATTGTCTTGCTTATAAATAGTTATACGTGTTTGTTCTGTTTGTAAGTGCGCGCCTTATCGCCGGTTACTGAATACGACCGTGTTGCCGATGGTCATAGCCACGTAGCCCAGCACGAGCGAGATGTGGCGAATCGAAGCCACGGGAATGCTAAACGGCGGGTGCACAAGGCTACCGTCTTCATACTTCTCCGTGTTGGTGCTTTCGGCGATGAGTACGTCGGGGGTGCGTCCACGGCGCAGGCGTTTCGTGACGCGGTACTCGTCTGTTTCGACCACGTAGTCACGCCCGGGAATGATGTAGGGATGGATCGAATATCTCCCTCAAGATAAGTATGCAGCCGGATGGATATTCGTCCATGCTGTCTTCGTAGTAGCGTATGGCAGACGTGGCGCCGCGAAACCAATCGCCGGCGTCGATGTATTCCGCCGTGCTCCCGTAGTAGGTATCCACATCGGCGTCACCATTGAGGCGGCCCCCCATCGTCTGGACGCTATCAAAGAAGGGGATCAGGTTGCGGCCTTTGGGCGGGGTCTCATCAAAAAGACGTATCAATGAGAGAGACGCTCTCGTCTATTCCCCGCCGAGCGTCGGTCATCTCCCCTCGCCAGACATGATCCATGCACGAGAGATGCCGAAAAGCGTTGCGTCTGACGGGGTACCCCCGGGAGTCATTTCAGCCGCAAAGGCGGCGGGTTTTACGCGGATCTTTTTCGGCAAAAATCATCTGCCGTGAGGCCGTGATCCTGCATGACGCCACGAATGCGTCGCTGCATAGGGCTTTCGCCACCGGGCGCCGGATCGCTGTTGCGCAGCATCTCGCCCTCACCAGTCTCAAGCCATTCTATATTGACAGAATAATCTTTTTCGAGCACTCGTTTTTATAGAATTAGAAACCTTTATACCCGCTTTTCTTCTATATATATCCGACAGGCTGCCTTGTTTTTATGCCCCAAAGCGCCTGCAAATGCAGTCTGATTCTTGAATCCAAGAAGGTTCTGCAATTCCTTTAATTGCTCATTCTCGCACATAACTAAGTCGTTTTTAAGCATGAACAGTCTTTAACCGCAGCAAGCAAGGGGTATTTTTATAGAATGACTTACAGATTATAGAATAATCTATATCTCTACCACCGATTTCAATGCAAACTTACAATGAAAGAACGAAAGGAACAGTGGAAATGACACGACTAATGACGAGAGAGGAAAGAGAAGCCGGCGTATACGCCTTCTACAAGAGTAGACTGGAGGCCGGCGTAGGGAAGATGAGATCTGTGTACGACACGATGGGAAAGTTCAGTATCGCCACGCCGATCACGGTCTACAGGATAAAGAGCCGTGTAGAGAGGCGCCTCGAGGCCGCCGCAGCCAATGGACGCACCGCCGAAGCCACGGAGGGGCAAGAGTCATGAGCGACGACACACGGGCCATTCTGGACGAGATGCTGCTCCGGCGCCTCACATGGCGCGACCGATGGGTGGCGGTCTACTTCGCCGTCTCACTGGCGGCCATCATCATCACGGCCGAAGCACCGATATGGGTGATGATAGCGATGATGCTGAACTTCTTCAACGCCGCTCGCATAATGAAGACAATCAATCTCCCGCCAGATGAGGAAGACAAAGACGGCGGCGACGTGAACACGCCAGCGGGAGGGGCGAAGCGATGATTGGAACTATAGACAGACGCTTCACGGGCAACACACGGCTGATCGACCTCACGGTGGACGATGTCCGGTGGATCGTAGCCGACGCCGTGCGAGAGGTTCAGGATGCAAGGCAGGCCGAGGAAACATGTCGGACGGCGTCCGCGAGCGCCCTCCAAGAGGGGCGCTACGTGCACGGTATCGATGGCATAGCCCGGATCTTCGGCGTCAGTCGCTCAACGGCGAATAAGATCAAACAGAGCGGCGTCATCGACAAGGCCATCTCGCAGTGTGGCCGCTCGATCGTAACCGATTCGGTGCGTGCCATCGAGCTCACCCGTGGGACGTCCCGGGTGCAAAGGCCGAGGAGGTCACCCGGGAACGCACGGAGTTAAAAAGAGAAACAACAAGCCGCAAGGGCGGTGTAAGCACACGGCGACAATCACACACACTAAACACGAATAGAAAGAAATGGAAACCGAGAAAGTAAACACGGGCGAAACAGCGCCTGACAAAGATTTTTTTAGGCAGAGTAGACAAAAATCGCGTATGAGCTGCGATCCATGGGGCAGGAGGATGAGGAAAAACAGGTTCGTTTTACTAATCGCTGGAGAGGGAAAGCTCGCAACAAGGCTGCTCCAAGGCTATTCAGGCTGTCTTACAAACATTTCAGGGGCGGTCTTTGGCGTCAGACGAAGAGGGGCGTACTGTCATGATTAAAATCATTCTTAGCTGGTTAGGCGCGATAGGCCCGCGCAACGCACTGGGTATTACAAAAGCGCTCTACGAGAAAGTTAAACAGGAATTAAAAAGAAGAGGGATCTCGCCCGAAAGCAGAGGCATAAAGACTAATCACACACACTAAACACGAACACAACAATGAAAAGGATAACGATTGAGGAGCTGCGCCTTCGGAACTTCCGCGGAGCGCGGGACGTTCGGGTCAGCTTCGCGGCGGGGACGAACATCGTCTGCGGCGATAATGGCACGGGCAAGTCCACCCTGATGGACGCCTTCCTCTGGCTGCTTTTTCGGCAAGGACGCGGAAGAGCGGAAGGATTGCGAAGTCAAACGCATCGAGTCCGGCGAGAGGCTCCGACAGACGGACGCCACGGTGGAATGCCGCCTCGACGTGGACGGTCAACAGAACACCCTGCGACGCTCCCTCCGAGAGGTATGGAGCAAACCACGCGGCGCCACGGAGCCCGTCTTCAAAGGCAACGAGACGGAGTACACGATCAACGATGTACCCAAAAAGATGAGCGAGTTTGACGCTTGGGTGGCGGAACATCTGGCGCCAGCGGACGTCTTCCGTTTGCTCACCGACGCCGGCTGCTTCCCCGCCTGAAGTGGGAGAAACAGCGAGAGAAGCTCTTTGAGTTGGCCGGCGGCGTGGACGAGGAGGCCGTAAAGGCCAGCGTGGACGGCCTCGCGGATCTGCTGGCGCGCCTCTCGGATAAGTCCCTCGAGGATTACAAGCGGGAGCTGGCCGCCCGCAAGCGGAAGCTCAGGAAAGCGCTCGAGGAGATCCCCGCGCGCTCGGATCAGACGCGGCTGATGATCCCCACCACCGACGCCCGCGACGTCTGGGAGCGCCGGCTGGCCGACGTGGACGCCCGGCTGGCCGACTTGAACCGGGAGGCGGCCGACTTTGCCGCCCGGGAGCGTGCGCGGGGCGCCGAGGCCCGTCGCCGGGTGGAGGAGGTCGAGGCGCTCAAGACCCGCATGGCCCGCCGCACGGCTGAGCTGAAGCGCGCCGCCACAGAGGAGGCTGAAAAGAAGAACGAGGGGCGCCGACAAGTCGAGGCGCGCCTTCGAGACCTCAAGGCAGCGGACGCCGAGGCGACGCGTAGACTCAAAGACGCCAAAGGGGAGGTGGACGAGCTGGCCCTACGGATCAACCAAAAGGAAGAGGCCTGCGAGCGCCTGCGCGCCACGTGGTATGCCGAGAGCGCCCGGCCCTACACGGGCGACAACGTGTGCCCGCACTGCCTTCAGCCGCTGCCCGAGGAGATGCAGCGAGACAATCGCCGGCGCTTCGAGGAGTCGAAAAACGAGCGCCTCAGCCAGATCCAGACCGACGGCCACCGGACGAAGGCGGAGATCACCCGGCTGGAGGAGGAGATGAAGACTGCCGAGGCGCGGCTGGACAGAGCTGCCGCCGATGCCTTCGACGCCGAAGCGAGTGCTGAGATCCTCCGGGAGGAGCTCGCCGAGATGCCTGACCGCGTGGAGCCAGCCGCGGTGGATCCGATGGCGGATGAGGCCTACCGCGCTATGGCCGAAGAGCTGGCCGCGATGGAGGCTGACGCCCCGCAGACCTCGCAGGCGTCCGAGCCGAATGGTGGCGAGGCCATCGCCGCCCGACTGGCGACCCTCAACCGTGAGCGCGACACGATCCGCCGCGGGCTCTCTGATTGCGACACGGCCGACAGCCTCCGCGCCGAGATCCGGCGCTTGGACGAAGAGGCGCGCACCCGGCTCAGCAGCTCTCCGACGTCGATCGCGACGAAGACACCATGCGCCGCTACACCCGCGCCCGCATCGAGGCCATGGAGCAGCGGGTGAACAGCCTCTTCCGCACAGTTCGCTTCCGCCTCTTCGAGTACACCAACGAGGGGGCGAGGTGGACACCTGTGTGCCGCTCGTGGGCGACGACGGCGTACCCTACCCGGTGGCCAACACGGCCGCGCAGGTCTGGGCGGGGCTGGAGATCATCCGCGTCCTGCAACAGCATGCCGGCGTATCAGCCCCCGTGTTTGTGGACGGTGCCGAGCGCGTGACCCAGTTCCCGGCGATGGATCACCAGCTATCCTGCTCCGCGTGGTGGATGGCGTGCGGCCGCTGCGGGTAGAATGCGCCGAGGAACAAAAAGACGGAGGGGGCGGCATGATGGAAGGCGATTCATTCCGCATGGCTTGGAACGAGGCCTGCCTACAGGCGGGTCTCCCTCCATCAGCCTCGACACCGCAGCGCGGATCCTCGCCGTGCTACACGTAGAGAGTGGCTGCACAACGGCGGTGACGTTTTCTCCCAAGCTGCGCGCCGACCTGAAGTACATCTACACCGGCAGCCGAGGGGCCTGCGGGCCCGTTGAGGCGTTGAGGGCTAAAAGCCCTGTTGGTTTGTTTATCTGTTGAGGCGTTGAGGGGTTTGGGTATGTACCTCTGTAGGGGCGTATCGCATACGCCCTCCAGACGTCCCGACAGGGACGGGCACCGGACATATTTATTCGGCCCCACGGGGGTCGTCTAATGAGGGGCGAATGCAATTCGCCCCTTACACGGACGCCGCAAAACCCACCGGATTTCACGCCAAAAGAAGTCGGAAGCCCCAAATGACCCTCGGATTGGGCCAAAAACCGATTTGAAGCCCGCGGCGAGGGTCATTTCACGCCAAAAACAGGATTTAGGTCTCGGGCGACCCTCATTTCACCTCTCAACGCCTAAACAGATAAACAAACCAACAGGGGCTTCAGCCCCTCAACCCCCAACATCATTCAACCCCAACTATGCTACAAATCGAAGTCATTGGCAACCTCGGACGGGATGCCGAAGTGAAAGAATTTTTCAGGTAAGAAGTACGTCTGCTTTCAGCGTGGCGCACACCGAAAACGTGCGCGCACAGAAACCCGGTGAGCCCCCACGCAACGCACCACGTGGCTGTCCATCTATTGGTACGGTGAGGGCGGCGCCGTGTTGCCCTACCTCAAGCGAGGCGCGAAGGTCTTCGTCCGCGGCACGATGCGCAACAACATCTACACCGACCGCACCGGCCAGACGCGCGTAGACATCAACGTCAACGCCCGCGAGGTCTACCTCTGCGGCGGCACCCCCACCCAAACGCAAGCCACACAGCCCACCGCAACCCAACACGTAGCGGGTCAAACTTCGCCGGCGTCCGCAGACGCCCCCATCGGAGGGGATGATGACTTACCCTTCTAAACGCGCACACGGAGTGGAAACAAACAACAAAACGATGATGAATAACCCCCTGCCGGGTACCCGGCCAAATTCGCTGGGGCCCGCAGGCCCCGCCATATCATCGCCATCGACCCCGACGTGGATCGGTCGGGCGTAGCCTTCCTGCACCTCCCCAGCCGGGAGCTGCGGTGCGAGGCGCGCTCGTTCCCCGAACTGATCGACGACCCTGCACGCCATCAAGCAGGCCACGGACGCCCTCGGGGAGCCCCTCACCGTCATTGTGGAGGCCGGCTGGCTCAACCACTCCAACTGGCACACCCACGCCCGCGACAGCCATCGCAAGGCGGCCGCCATCGGTCGCTCCGCCGGTCGCAACCATGAGACAGGCCGAAAGATCATCGAGATGGCCCGACACATGGGCATCGGGACCGTCGAGCAGCGCCCCTTGCAGAAGTGCTGGCGGGGCCCAGACGGCAAGATCACCGCCGCCGAGCTGGCCCAGTTCACGGGCTACACCCGGCGCACCTCGCAAGACATGCGCGACGCCGCCCTCCCTAGCCCGGGTGCACGCCGGGCTGCCCATACGGCTGGGCACTTGACCGCGCCGCGTGGGGGCGTACTCCTTGACTTTACTCCTTGACTTTATCGCCGGGGGGCTACCGTAAGAGTCAAGGAGTACACGCCCAACACCTCAACAAACCAACAGGGCCTTCAGGCCCCAACACCTCAATCACCCCTAATGACCATTACCTCCTACGAAATAGCCCAACAGACCGGCCTCACCCACGCCGAGGTCGAACACATCATCACCCGCTTCGACGCCCGCCGGATAGCCGCCGGCGGACGGCCCCTCGAGCAACGCCAGACGAGGGGACTACGCAACGGCGCGCCGATGACGGTCTGCGTGCTCACCGATGCCGATATGCGCTTCCTCTCTACCTGCACCCGGAGCCGGCTCTGGGTGCGCCTTTACACCGATTTATCCGCGCCTGTAACGTTAGTGCGCCCAAGAGCCTCATATTCCCTTTTGAGGTCTTTTACGCGCGCCATGTGATCTTCTACTGCGCTGTCTATTCTGTTGAACCGCAGCTTGATCTCCGCCGCCATTTGCGAGAAGCTGGCATCCATCGCCGCGCCGCCCTTGACGGGGGACCCTACGGGCCCCAGCGAAGTTTGCTAGGTACCCGTATGTAGGGGCGAACCCCTGCATTCGCCCCTACATGGCGGTACCCACGGGGCCGAATGATCATTCAATGGGGGGTAACGGATATGATCATTCATCCCTTGCGGGATGTCTGGGGGCGTATGCTGTTGCGCCCCTACGCGGGTACCCGGCTAGCTTCCCAGCCTCGGCAGAGGCCGTCAGGGACGCCTGCCGGGTTTGCCCGGGGTACCAAGCCAACTTCCCAGCCCCGGCAGGGGCCACGGTCGTCCGGGCGGCGGACATCAATCGAATAGAGTGAATAAAATCCCCCGTGTTGCACATGGCGTTGATCGTCATGGTCAGCTGGAAGAGTTCGGAGGGCTTGACAGTGTGAAAGAAGAGGTCTGTCAATACGTCCAGCCTACGACGGTCTTCCTCATAGCGCACCGCGCCTCCCGGGCCGAGGCGTCTGGAAGGACGCCGGCGGCCTCTGCCGAGGCAGGGAAGCTACGGCCGGGGTCCCCGTGTGTGTGGGGGGGGGGAGGACGTAAACAAAAAAAGGAGCCCCCGGCGGAAAAAGTCTTCTCTCGCCAAAGGGGCTCCCGGGGCGCCGTCAAGCTGGCGCGGGCTTAACCGGGAAAGGCCTCCGAGGGGGCCACATCCGGCTCTTTGGTTGTTTGCTTGTTAGTTGTTGGTTTGTTTGTCTGTTTAGTTGTTGGTTTGTTTATCTGTTGAGGCGTTGAGGGGTGAAATGACCCTCGCCGCGGGCTTAAATCCTGTTTTTAGCCCAAAATGAGGGTCGCCGCGGGCTTCAAACGCGTTTTTTTGGCGTGAAACGAGGGTCGCCGCAGGCTTAAATCCTGTTTTTTTGGTGCAATCCGAGGGTCATTTTTGGGATCAAAAATCGATTTGCAGCCCGTGGCGAGGGTCATTTCACCCCTCAACGCCTCAACAGATAAACAAATTCAACAGGGCTTTAGCCCTCAACGCCTCAACAGACAAACAATTCAACAGGACTTTAGCCCTCAACGCCTCAACAGATAAACAATTCAACAGGGCTTTAGCCCCCCGCTTACTCCTCCGGCAGGGTGATGTCCGGATTGCCGTCGCCACCCGGCTTCTTCGGATCCTTCGGCTGGTCGGGTTGCTTGGGTTCACCGCCGCCCGGCTTCTTCGGATCCTTCGGCTGCTCGGGCTGCTTGGGTTCACTGCCGCCCGGCTTCTTGGGATCCTTGGGCTGCTTTTGGGTCTTTGGGATCCTTCGGCTGCTTAGGTTCCTTGGGCAGCTTTGGGGACGGACGGCTTGCGGGGCGTGCGCTTCTTCTGGGCCGTGGACTGCTTCCGTGCAGCGTCCAGCTCGGCGGCGCGCTGATTGAGGCGGGCGGCGAGAGCCCTCGATGGCTGATTTCTCGATGGGCGTCTGACCGAAGAGGTAGTTGGAGCGGAGGGTGAAGAGGATGCGCTCGTAGGCGGCGTCGGTCCCGCGGGCGGACTTTGGAGGCCAGCGGCAGCTTCGTGGCGGCTCGTCCGTCTGAGCGCTTGGTGGCCAAGTCGGCGAAGGCCTTGTTGAGGGCCTCGAGTCGGGCTGGCAGGTCGGCGAGGTGGAGCGTGGTGAGGTGCGCGGCGAGATCCGTCTTCTTCAGGTCGACCACGAGGCCGGAGATGAGGGCCGTCTCGCGATCGGCCGCCTCGGTGGGTGCGCCGCTGTAGACGCTGACGGTGGGCATGAGCGCGGCGGCGGCTTTTTTTGGGTGGCCTCGTCGGGCGAGAGGCGAGCAGCGCGGACGGCGGCGAAGAAGTACTGCACGGCGCTATCGCGGGCCGTGTCGGCCTTCTGGAGCTCGGCCGTCAGGGCGTCGGCCCCGGGCCTCGCGGTTGAGATCGGTCTCCTCGGTGATACCGCCGTTGTAGTCGGTCATGATGTCGGCCGGGATGCCGGTCTTGGCCTGATCGGCCGATTTGAGGATGCCGTGCATCTCGGTGTGATAGGTCACGTGCATCGCATTGTCGAGCTTCTTCTGCCCGACGGTTTTGATCTCAAGTTCTTTGTCCATACGGTTGTTGTTTTAGGTTGTTAGTTGATGGGGGCTTGCGCCCCGTTGAATTGTTGAGGTGTTAGTTTGTTTAGTTTTTTTATTCCACGTCGTAGCGTTCGTCTGCATGAGCAACGAGCGGCGCGCCAAGTTCCACGCAGGGAAAGCGTTCGTGATCCCCTCCGTGATCTCCGTAACGGGCGACAGGTTGGAGTACTTTTCGGATCAGCGTATGCCCACGCATGGCTTTTTATAGACACGTCGCCAGACATGTCTTTTCGCCTCCACGGGGCGCTTCCAGAACGTGTTACCCAGCTGTTTCGATTCAGAGAACAGAATCACATCGTCCTCGAACGGGTTGCCCGTCGTTCGTGTGCCGTCTGCATGCTCGATCGTGATATCCTGATCGACAAGGATGACCTCCAGCCCCTTGAACTTTTTCTTTATGCGCATCCAAGTACCTGTTCACGGCGTCCTTGCTGGGGGTATCCCTGATGTCGGACAGATTCTGGAAGATCGTGGATGTGCGTTTGATCACCTCCTCTTGCGAGGCCAGCTTGCCAAACGTCTCCACATTCATAAAGGCGTACTTATACGTCACGCCCATCTTCTTGCCGATGGCCAAAGCCTTTGGGATGTCATTCGTGAGCGGACTGCCATTCGTGGCGCCGGCATACGATGTGGCCACACCGATCTTCTGTTCCGATGGGATCTGATAGTCCGCATCAAACTCCGAAACAACCGCGGCGTTGTTCAGGCTGTTCAGGTTGACCTTGCCAAGCGAGATGGACTTCAGGGCGAGCCACTCCAAGCGAGACGCAACACCTTCCCAGCAGTATTTCATGTCGCCGGCCACGAATGAGACCATTTTTCTCTTGCTAACGTCGTTGGCCGCCATAGCTTGCCACATACTGTACTCTATGAGCGCGTCTTCCTGCCTTTGACAGGCTATGGCGAACCTCGGAATCCGACCTTGCAAACACGGCCTGTGCGTCTTTCCGGGATCGTGGCGCCGCGCGCAATGATGTCGGCGGCGATCTTTAACCCGGCCTGCGCCTCGAGCTGTTTCCGTGTCAGAAACTTTGTCTCCCTCAAAGGGAAGAGGGTTGGGTAGTAGTAAGGTTTCAGGTCGAACGTGTGAGCACGGCTTGCATATCCTTCTCGTTCAGACCTTCCATGAGTGTCTTTTTGCATCTTAGTTCCCTTCTTTTATGCGTTATACATACGTCACGCACCGAAGCGCGTCTTTCATTTTGTCTGTCACAGCCGGGGCGTTTTCCTCAAGAACCACGGCATGTACCCACGCGTTTTCGTAGAGATTGTTGCCAGCCTTCACGTCCAGATCATCCCCCGCAATAGCCACGGGAACGACCTTCAGCGTCTTATTCGCGCCGGTGGACTCAAAGGCACACGTACCGGCCTTCACCTCCACGCCCTAACGTGGCGCTGAGTGTGATCACGTCCTTTCCCTCTCTCGAGCGGTCAATGCTCGCAATCGTCTGCCCATTGGCGCCATCCGTGGCGAAACGATCGCCGACATTGAAATGGCTGCCTTTGTTCACGTCGTACGTCGTAGACGTGGCATTGGCCGTATTCAGTACACGCGCCGTCTTACACACTACGTACATCCCATTCGTGCCACGTCCCAGAGGTGTCCCTCTACCACAACGCTGCTCTCCCAGCCCGGTCACGGATACCGTGACGCCGCCCGGAATATCGGCCACGCGGTGCAGGATGCACTTCACTGCGCGGCGATCTTTCATCCCTTCAATAGTTACCATTTTTCGCTTTTTTTCTGTTTTTTTCGTTTGCCTACAATTCTTTACCTCCGAGCGACGCGTCGCTGCCCTTCGTTTGCGCATTCTGTTGCGTCCCCTACACGCCTCCCCCGGCAAACTTCGCCGGGGCCCGCAGGCCCCCTGGCCAGCTTCGCGTCTGCCACGCGTTTGTTTGCGTCTGCTACATCCGTCTCCGTGTCCGTCAAGTATTCATTAAAGGCCTCCTCCGTGTCGAACGTCATGCGGCCGAAGTCTTTCAACGCTTTGGCGCGAAAGCTCTCATCCTTGCATGCGTTCAATCGATCGGTGAGCGCCTGAAGCCTCGACTGATTCACGTTCCCACGCTCGTACCGTTCCAGCTGCTCCTTGAGCGGCTTCACGGCGTTGGCGACAGCGTTAGCAACGACCGCTTGGAGGCCCGTCTCAGCGTTTGTTCCCTCTTTTCTTCGACATGGGGTCAGTCTTTGGCTTCGCCTCATCAGCGTGGGGCTCGGACTGCTTTTCCACAAAGTCGAATTTACGCCGGAGATTCTCTTCAAACGTGCGTGTGCCGTCGGATACTTCCTTATCCACATCCGAGCGAAAGTCTCGTACAAAAGCGTCCACCCCATCCCGGGTCAGGCGCTCCACCGCGGCCTTCGCCTCATCCTCGGTCTCTACCTGTAACGCCATCATGCGTGCCAGCATATTCAGACCGTCCTTCCGCACGCCCGGGAACTTCGTTACCAGTAGTGCAAGAATCATCTTCATCTTATCCATGTCAATCTGTTGGTTGTTTTTGTTTCGGCGGCAAAAAGTAGATGGGGCACTTCGTCACGACCTGCAATCAGACGCGAAAAAGAAACGAGGCATAACAAGCCGTCATATCGCCATGGCCTTCCGAAATGGAGGGAATACAACCTCGGTGCCCCCTGAACTGGAGGCGCAGGGGTTTGCAAAAGTGCTACCGGAATACGGGGAGTGACGATGTAGTTATGGCGCATCTTCTTAAGAGTGGGCGGCTCTACATCGCTGGGAATCCGTCGCTGCGCAATCCGATCAATTGGACGATCGTAGGCGCCATTGCTGCATGCGTTACAGTGGCGGCGGCCATTGCGGCGCTATTCATTGCCAGCTCCAAGCTGTAGCGCCGAGCGCCCCCCTGCTTTTTTTGGGGGGGGTGAATCGTTTAGGGAAGACGGGCAAAAAAAGAGCCCGTGGGTTCGGCGCTTCAAATGCACTTTGCCACGGGCTGTCTTGTGGAATGGAGTATTCGCCTCCTATTCGCGTTCCTAAAAGTTGAGATGGGGCTATTTCCTGTCTCTTCTTCCATTATTCTGTCGGATAGATCGCCTTTGAATTTTTTTGAATGCGGTTGAAGTTGTAGAGCTCGTAAAACAGGGATACAAGAAGCACCCAAATAGCGCATACTGACATGTTTATTCTCAATATCGATACTCCGACACTCGCCTCCTCCCCACAATAGAGCCCTAAGACAAAGAACAAAGAGGTCACGACAAAGTCTGAAGTCATTTCATGGAGAATGTCGCGGCATTTTTTTCTCTCAGGTTCCTTCTTGCTTTAAAGTTGCGCACCTTTGAGAGATCAAAGGATATAAGGACACTCATGGCGATAGAGAAGGAGATCCCGATAACCGTAAAAAGAGATTGTAAGACTATATCGCTTCCGCGAATACCAAGGGAAGAAAGCACTACAGCTGCAATAGCTGCAAGCAATATTCTAATAACAAGTCGCCACATGTTGTTCTTCGTTTAATTCGTTCAAAAATCGCTCCATCTCTTGCTTCAATTGCCCCTCGTCCAATCGACCTGTTGAAGTCGTCTCAATCTTATCAATGATTCTCGTTTTCGCTATCTCCTTGCCATCAAAAAGAGGATCCATCTCTCAAAAATCAACCTAACGCTATCGTCGTCTGTTGCCGGCTTAATAAGTGTGCCCATAAATCTTTTGTATGCTTCTTCCTGCATCCCTTTTGGTTTCCCTTTCGGCTTCAGTCTTAGTTCGGCTGAGATCAGCTCTTCAAGTTGTACATCATCAAGATTACCTGTACTGTCAATGATAGATCTAATAATCATCGCAAAAAGTCCCTTCATTGTGAGTCTTTCTCCTATTCCTTCGCCAACAGAAATATTGATTGAATCTCCAACCACGACCGATCTTACATCTGAGAAGGGTATCCCTTTTCGCAACGTCATGACGGGATTAAAGTCAAATAGATGTTTCCCGCGCAATGATTCTAAAAGCCAATTTATGTAAGTCTGAAACCCACTGATAGAGTAGGTTCCAGAAAGGTTCGTCACAATGAAATCGTCGTTAAGAGCGAAATAAAACATCTCCTTAGGCTGGAATGTCCCCTCTTTCCCAGCCTCAATGTCGGAGATTGTTATCTTTTTGTGAGAAAACAGTTTTTTTCGTCGATCTGGCCACCGCTTTCCCCCGGCATAATACGCAACATCATGCCAAATAGGTAGCTGTTATCAGCCTGCCACTCGAAACTTGATAAAAAGGTCTTCGTCATTATCTGCTTTATTCCGTAATCGCCTTCTCTCTTGAGCAGTCGAACTATCCGACAGTTTCTCACTGAGTAGCTTAAGAATCCCGGATCCTGGTTCTGTCAGTTTGGTGATATTGCTACTTATTATTTTTGAAAGCCCTCAATTTGACAGCCTTTTGTCTTTTTCCTTCGTCATGCTTTTTACCTGTTTTTTTACTTATAAATGTTCTACCTGTTTTTTTACTACTACATGCAACGTGCAATGCATGCTTATTATTCTTGACTGCAAAAAGAAGCGCATTATCTTTGCCGGCGAAACGGAGGTCGTTATTTCGGATGCTTGGCGGGATTGCAGTTTCTCGGGGTGTTTGTATAATGACTGAAATTATATCGGTGCTGATGGTCGCAAAGTGGTAGCGGGGATACGGCATAGCCGCGTCATATTGCAGGGTCGTCGCCTGCCTGCACCGATAACCTACATAGGGGGCTGTCCTACTACAGGATGCTCCCTATTTTATTTTTCCGGTAATTCTTCATGTCCATTTGGATAGCTTCCACCACGCCCCACGACTTTGCAGCGTTGACAACCGATCCCTTGTGCTTAAAAATTCGGATGTACGACAACCTTAACCACACGGCCCGGCTCATAGGGATGCGTATAGACATAAACCAGCACTTCGCTGTTGGTGTCTTCGTAGATGTGTAATGGCGTGTTGATCGCCTTCAGGATCTCATTATATCGATCCGGTGCAACCGTTGCGCCCTTTACTCTCTTTCGGGTGATTGATGTACTTCAGTATCGTTTTATCGAGTACAACGATATCATGCGTTTCAAGCAACCTCCCTCGAGCGTGCATATCAGCTACTATTTCGCTATCCAACACGCCTATCCACATAACTTTCCCTGATGTTTCGCTTCTTCTCCCGCACTTCATCGGCAAACTGTTGGAAGCTGCCTTCAAAGCGAGAGAGCTTCTTCGGGCCTTTGAGTTCTGGTGGCACCTCCACCGGCCGCGGTTTTGGCCGCCCGTATTCGCCCACGATGTAGGCCGGATTATCCGTGATGAAGCGCGGGAGGGTGCGCCAACCACGGGCACGCGCTCGATTCTTCTCCACCCAGTCCGTGAACACCTGCGGCACCTCTTCCACCGCCCGCGGAGACCACGAGGCGCGCTCTTTGGCGTCTCCCTTGAAGATGCGGCGATAGAGTTCTTTCCTGTCCGACGGGCGGGCTATGATGGGCAACATCTCGCAGCGGCAATGCGGATGCCAGCCGCGGAATCGGAAGGCCTTGGGGTACACGCCTTGCAACTCGTCGCACATGTCATGGAAGGGGCACGGCTTACCGTCTCGCAGCGTCGTGTGGTTGTTGCTCAGGCGGATCTCCCAGCCCACAATGAGCGGGTTTGTCTGCGCCGACTGCCACGCCGCCTCGCATTGCGCCGCCTTCAGCTCCGTACGCGCCATTCGGAGCGCGTTTTTGTAGGAAGAGCGATACACACCCTGCCCCGGATGGTACGCCTTGGCCGCTGCGCTCAGCTCCAGTGCGCCCGTCTCTTTGTTCCTCACCCGCCGGAAGAGCTTATTCGGCTCGATAAGGAATTGGCGCAGATCCTTCGCAATCTCCGTCCCACGGCGGCCCTCTTTGATGGCGTTTTGCAGGATCACCTCAATCTCTTTTTTTGGCATTCCCCGCCAGATTCCACACGCGGCCGGAAAGATTCAGCCCATCACGCTGCTTTTTCGCGCACAAAGGCATCGGCCGACCGTATGCGGCTGCTCTGCGTGGCATCGATTCGGAGACGGTCGCGCAGCATCCTGTCTCGCGTGGACGGATCCAGCTGCGCCTCCACGCGCGCCTCAAGCACTTCATTGCTGAACTCCCACTCCCGCCGGATGCCATTCAAGAGGAGCCCGTTCAGGCGGTCGGCCATCGCGCCCAGCACGCGCTCCACCCTGACGGTTGGCTGTATGGTTATTCTTGAAAAAGAAATCATCCTTTTTTTCTGCTCGATGGCACGGCGCACGGCAGGCAGGGAGAGCGCCTGTAGATAGGCCGTGTAGATCAGTTGCTCGATAGCGCGAAAGAGTTGCTCCCGGCGGCGCTCTTCCTCCTCCCGACGGCGGTCTTCTTCCTTCATAGGGGGCGGTTATATGGGCAGCCGGCGGCGGTAAAGACGAAAAACGCCATACCCAGCGCCACACACGGCGGCGCCAATGCAGATCCAAAAGGCAGCCGTTCCAAAGCGATGAATGAAGGCCTCCCAGCGGGTGGGCTTTCGCTCGACCTCGCGCACAACCTCACGCACCACGTCCCGATTGATAAAGACGCTGTCAGCCTTTGCCCACACGGTGTCATGGCGGACAATGGTCTCGACGCTGAGCTCCCCGAGGCTATCCAACAGGAAAGCCAGTCGGGCGTTGCGGGTGGTCTCGATCGACAGGCGCTCCATCGCCACGCGCCCCTCTGCATTGCAACGCAGCAAGGCACGAAGGAGCGACGTGTCCGACGGCACAGGGATGGGCACGAGCCGCTGCACAAAGACGGAGTCTACGTGAGACTGTCGCGTGGGCTGCGTGTGCTTCAATGGCAGGCAGGCCGTAAGTAGTAAGGTGGCGATGAGGGTAAGAGCTGTTTTTCATTGCGGTGTGATTTTTATTTCCACAGAGTTTGCGTGACGCAAACTTTTCTCCTATTTTTGCTGTGTCAAAACGCGGGTGACGCCGCTTAAAAACTGATTAATGATGAAAATCATGAAAGAGTCCATCAAAGAGATGGCAAATCAGAACCCACTCGGGTTCACGGTTGACCTAACAACCTTAAAAAAAGGTCGCAGGCGGGATTTCAGTCGCCTACCTCGAGACGCAAAACAGTTTCGGTGACGAGGGGCTGGAAAAGGTGCTTCAACATGCGATGGCTCACGACAAAAAGGTCGGCGGGTGGCTGGATGAGGATTCCGGATATTTCTACTTTGATTCTGTCCGGATCTTTACCAACCTCGAGGCGGCGATCCAGTTTGGACGAGAGAACAAGCAGATCGCCATTTTCGACATCACAAACTTGAGGCTCATCAAACTGTGAAAATCAGAGACGGGGGTGGATCTCGCCGCCCCTCTCTACTTAATCAAGCTCACACAAAAACATCTGAACAGGAAATGAAAGGGATCGAATTACTGCCGGTAAAATGAAGAAGCAAAGGCGCGATTGAACACGTTTGCCGCGCTTTACAAGAAGAATGCGCACATCGTTATTGAAGTGGTTTTCGTGCAAAAACGGCCGCGTGATCGTCCGTGCGGAGCAGAAAGACGCCGTGAACGGCCTTCTGCTAAACAAAAAGGAACTATCCGAGCGTGTGCGAGAGATGTTTGACGGCGAAATCCCGGCCGAATGGAAGCTCACAGTTTCAGCCGCGGATTATGATCGGGCGGACATAGACGCCGTGGATGCTGCTCGGATCAACCGCCGAATGGAGCGGCTCGGGTTGAAGAATAAGACCGTGTCAGGGCATACGGGTATTGATAAGTGCACGCTCTCATCGATAATTAACGGAAACAAAGAACTCACGAAGTGGCACAAGGTGGCCTTCTATTACTTCTTCAAGTACTACGAAGCCGCCAAGTTTTTAAGTGCTTTCGAAAGGGGCGCCCCTACGCGTAAAGAAGGAGCGCCCCGTGCTGCGATTGGTTAGGAGACTGCCGCGATCTGATTCAGCTCCACCCAGTACGGATGGCCGTTTTTTTGTGGTAGCTGATCTGCCGTTTAGCAAAGTCGACGGCCGTCACGGTGACCTTTTGCCCATTCATCAGTCGCGCCTCGGAATGGCGGGTGAAGGCCAGCGCGTCGAAGGCCTCCTCGCTGAGGGGCAGCGGGCCTTGCACAAGCGTAGGCTGCGGCTTGACCTCTGGGGCACCCGGTGCGGCTGGCCGAATGGGAGGTACCACCGGCGGCTCGATCGGCGTGGGGTTATGCGGCGGGATGGGGCGGGACCTTGCGCTCGAAGTCGGGCGTGTAGGTCACGTTTGGATCGCCGCCGGCCATCATCTGGCCTACCTGCCGCCCGATGGCGGTCATCTTTTCGCAGTAATACTTCTTGCGGGCGCTGTGGATGTCCGTGATCCCGAGGGCGCGGTAACGCTTCACGATGGCCTTCTCATAGTCGAGCTTCAAATCATCGATTCCTCGGCCCGTCTCCAGTGCACGCTGCGCGGCGGGGCTGAAGAGGGTACCCCAAACAATGGGCGTGCCCTCGATTTTGTCGATCACCTCCGAGGGGGTATCCGTCTTGAGGTTCACACCCCAGCGGGGGTGCTGAATGAGCTGCAATTTGGCCCGGGCGAAGTCTACATGGTTGGCGTAGTTGGCATACGGATCGAGACTGCCCTCCACCTCGTCTTTTCCAAAGCGTCCGTCTTGCCCACGGCGGGCCTTGATGTTGCAGTAATTGTGGTTGCCGACGGGCTTCATGCCTGCGCCGGTGTCCAGCACGTCCATCGAGATCATCAACTGGCGCATGGCGTCGCTGAGCGTGTTGTCGGCCTCGTAGTAGGCGCGGTCGCTGGCCTTGACAAAGTCGGGGCGGGTGTTGGGCCCAAAGGCGCCCTTGACGGGTTGGCCCTTGTAGCTGTAGGGGACGTAGGCCGGGGTAAACTCCGGCGGGATGGTGGTTTGGGTTGGAGTGTTCATTGTTGTTGAGGGGTTGAATTGTTGATGCGTTGAGGGGGCGCTTGGTGGCCGTGCAGGGTATCCTCTACCTTATCCCGTAGAATCTCGGCGAGGTTGTCATTCCCAAGGGCTTTAATCACGGCTTGCACGATGGCCTCAGAGCGGCGGCGAGTCTTTTTCGTCTGCCGTCTCGCGCACGCTGAGGATCTCGATGATGCAGAGAAAGACACTCATCAGGCAAGTAATGACGGGGAAGCCGACGATGGGGTGCAGCTTCATCAGCACAAAGAGGTGCGAGAAGTGCAGCATGTAATCAATCATGGCCGCAATGATTACGGCGCCCTCGTAGGTGACGAATTTGGTCGCGGTGCGGCTGAGCGGCTTTGAGCGGATCTTTTGCCCACTCTCTTTGGCCTTACGTATGCCGCTGATGAGGTCGACCACGATAGCGGTTAAGACGAACAAGAAACACGCGGTGGCCACGGGAAACATGGCCCCGGTGCCTTCAAAGAGTACTTCCATTGTTTGTTGTTAGTTGGTTTGTTGAGTTGTTGAGTTGTTGAGGGGCTTTGGCCCCTCAACGGATATGCGTTGTAGAGTGCTTTCCCATTCTTTCTCTCGCCCCTACCTTTGTCCGCGATTCAGAGATTATCCTTCTTATGCAACCTTTATACGACAAAGACGCCGCCCGCGCCTTCGCCCAGCGATGGGCCGGAAAGGGCGACGAGAAGAGCGACTCACAGGCCTTTTGGCTCGAAATGCTCGGCGAGGTGTTCGGTATAGCACGCCCCACGGACTACATCCGCTTTGAGCGCGGCGTCAAGCTCGGACACAAGTCTTTTATAGATGCCTTCATTCCGTCGACTCACGTGCTGATCGAGCAGAAAAGCCTCGGCGTAGACCTCGACACGCCGCAACGTCAGAGCGACGGCACGCTGCTGACCCCCTTCCGTCAGGCGGCGCGCTACAACTCCATGCTGCCCTACTCCGAGCGGGCCCGATGGATCGTGGTCAGCGACTTTGCCCGCATCCGCGTCTACGATATGGAGACGCCCGAGGCGCCGCCGCGTGTCGTCACCCCGGCCAATCTCGCCGACGAGCTCGACCGCCTCGACTTCCTCGTCAACCGCGAGGTGAAGAGTCTCCGCAAAGAGGAAGAGACCCTCTCTGTCAAAGCCGGTGAGCAGATCAATAAGGTTTACGGTCTGCTTTTTGGAGAAATACTTCGACGCTCAATCTCCTGAGACGCTGCGCAGCCTGAATATGCTCTGCGTGCGCATCGTCTTCTGTCTCTATGCTGACGACGCGGGGCTGTTCGGCAAGCGAGGATTCTTCTACCAATACTTCGAGCCCTTCGTCAAGTTCCCTCACATCTTTCGCCTCGAGCTGATCCGCTTCTTCCGTGTACTCGATACCCCGCAAGAACAGCGCGATCGTTACGAGCGCAAATTCTACTCCTTGCCTTACGTCAACGGCGGACTCTTTGCGGACGACTCCGTGGAGGTGCCCGAGTTCAGTCCCGAAGCCATCCACGCGTTGATGATGGTGGACGAGAAAAAGAAGTTTGACTGGAGCGGCATCTCGCCCACCATCTTCGGCGCCGTGTTTGAGAGTACCCTCAACCCCGAAACGCGTCGCACGGGCGGCATGCACTACACCTCGGTGGAGAACATTCACCGCGTCATCGATCCGCTTTTTCCTCGACCGGCTGCGCGACGAGTTTGACAACCTCAAAGCCATCACTGAACCGCGTCGTCGCCGTCGGGAGCTGCTGGCCTTTCAGGAGCGCATAGCCGCCATGACCTTCTTCGACCCCTGCCTGCGGCTCGGGCAACTTCCTGACCGAGACCTACCTCTCGCTGCGCCGCCTCGAGAACGAGGTGGTGCGCGCCGCGTCGACAGATACGCAGGAAATGGCCGTCCCGGGTGAGGCCTTCACGCCGATCCGCGTCTCGATCGATCGCTTTTATGGGATCGAGATCAACGACTTTGCCGTCGTGGTGGCGCGCACCGCGATGTGGATCGCCGAGACGGGCATGAAGCGCGAGACGGCCTCCATCGTCCACCACGACCTCGACTTCTTCCCCCTCCGCTCCGAGGCGCATATCGCCGAAGACAACGCCCTGCGCCTCGACTGGCGCACCGTCTGCCCCGCGCCCGATTACATCATCGGCAACCCGCCGTTCGTGGGCTATTCGCTACAGTCTAAAGAGCAGAAGGAGGATCTGCTGTCGGTCTATGTGGACGAAGCAGGCAAGCCTTACAAGGCCGCGGGCAAGATTGACTACGTGGCTGGCTGGTATTTCAAAGCGGCCGAGATGATGCAGGGGACCGCCATCCGCGCCGCGCTCGTCTCCACCAATTCCATCACGCAAGGCGAGCAGGTGGCCCTTATCTGGAAGCCGCTTGTCGAACGCTTCGGCATCCATATCGACTTTGCCTATCGCACCTTCCGCTGGGACAGCGAGATGGCCGAAAAAGGCCCATGTGCATTGCGTGATCGTTGGCTTCAGCACGGCGCCTGCCGACCACCTCCCGCGCATCTACGACAACAACGGAGACTTTATTGAGGTCAGGCATCTCAATTACTACCTGATGGAGGCGGATGATGTCTTTGTAGAAAGCAGGTCGAAGCCGCTTTGCGAAGTACCTGCAATGGTCTATGGAAATAAGCCGACAGAAGGAGGTTTCCTTTTTATTGAACCAGAGGATTACCCAGACTTTATCAAAAAAAGAACCCGGCGCGCTCCCTTATATCAGAAGAATTGTCGGGGCTGAGGAATTTATCAACAACAAGCCGCGCTATTGCCTCTGGTTGGTAGGGGTCAGTCCGGCTGTAATCAGGAAGCTGTCCTTGGTGTTTCAGCGTGTGGAGGCTGTGCGAGCCTTCCGCCTTGCCAGCAAGAAAGAAGCGACACGGAAAAGCGCCGATACGCCGACCTTGTTTCAAGAAATAAGGCAGCCTGACTCGAACTATCTGCTGGTACCCAGCGTCTCTTCCGAGCGCCGGCAGTATGTACCTATCGGTTTTATGGATGCAGAAACGATTGCGACGAATCTGGTTCATATCATACCCTCCGCCGGGCTCTACCACTTCGGCATACTCGCCTCGTCGGTGCATAATGCGTGGATGCGCGCCGTCTGCGGACGGCTGAAAAGCGACTACCGCTACTCCAAAGACATTGTCTACAACAACTACCCCCGCCCACGGCTACGGACGCTGACCGCGCGAAGATCGAGGCCACGGCTCAGGCCATCTCGGACGTCCGCGCGGCCTACCCCGATAGCTCGCTGGCCGACCTCTACGACGCCACGGCCATGCCGCCCGACCTGCGCCGCGCTCACTCGCGCAACGACGCCGCCGTGCTCCGCCTCTACGGCCTCCCCGCCGACGCCTCGGAACCTACCATCGTGGCGCACCTGATGAACCTGTACAAAGAGCTAACAGCCAAAAACGAATAGAGCCCCCGGCTGAGAGCAGGTCTCATGTTTCGGGGCCTCCCGGGGCGCCGTCAAGCTGGCGCGGGCTTAACCGGGAAAGGCCGAGGGGGCCACATCCGGCTCTTGGTTGTTTGCTTGTTAGTTGTTGGTTGGTTTGCCGTTAGTTGTTGGTTTGTTTATCTGTTTAGGCGTTGAGGTGTGAAATGAGGGTCGCCGCGGGCCAAAAACCGATTTGAAGCCTGCGGCGAGGGTCATTTCGGGCCAAAAACAGGATTTAAGCCCGCGGCGACCCTCATTTTGGGCTAAAAACGGAATTGAAGCCTGCGGCGACCCTCGTTTTGGGCTAAAAACCGATTTGGAGCCTGCGGCGAGGGTCATTTCGGGCCAAAAACAGGATTTAAGCCCGCGGCGACCCTCATTTTGGGCTAAAAACGGAATTGAAGCCTGCGGCGACCCTCGTTTTGGGCCAAAAATCGATTTGGAGCCCGCGGCGAGGGTCATTTCACGCCAAAAACGGAATTGAAGCCCGCGGCGACCCTCATTTTGGGCTAAAAACCGATTTGGGGCCCGCGGCGAGGGTCATTTCACAGTACCCGTGTAGGGGCGAATTGCATTCGCCCCCATTAGACGGCCCCCGTAGGGCCGAATAAATATGTCCGGCGCCCGTCCCTGCCGGGACGTCTGTGGGGCGTATGCAATACGCCCCTACACAGGTAAACAGGGCCGTTAGGCCCCAACACATAAACGCCTATTCCTCCGGCAGGGTGATGTCCGGATTGCCATCGCCGCCCGGCTTCTTCGGTTTCTCGCCGCCCGGCTGGGGGCTGTTCGCCGGAGCCACCGCCCGGCTTCTTGGGGGTCTTTGGGATCTTTGGGATCCTTGGGATCACCGCCGCCCGGCTTCTTCGGGTCCTGGGTTGCTTCGGGTCTTTTTGGTTCCTTGGGCTCCTTCGGCTGCTTAGGTTCCTTGGGGACGGACGGCTTGCGGGGCGCGCGCTTCTTCTGGGCGGCGGACTGCTTCCGAGCGGCGTCCAGCTCGGCGGCGCGCTGGTTGAGTCGGGCGGCGAGGGCTTCGATGGCTGGCTTCTCGATGGGCGTGGAGCCGAAGAGGTAGTTGGAGCGGAGGGTGAAGAGGATGCGCTCGTAGGCCGCGTCGGTCCGCGGGCGGACTTTGGAGGCCAGCGGCAGGCGGGTGGCCGCGCGTCCGTCTGAGCGTTTCGTGGCCAGGTCGGCGAAGGCCTTGTTGAGGGCCTCGAGTCGGGCCGGCAGGTCGGCGAGGTGGAGCGTGGTGAGGTGCGCGGCGAGATCCGTCTTCTTCAGGTCGACCACGAGGCCGGAGATGAGAGCCGTCTCACGGTCGGCGGCCTCGGTGGGGGCACCGCTGTAGACGCTGACGGTGGGCATGAGTGCGGCGGCAGCTTTCTGGGTGGCCTCGTCGGGCGAGAGTCGGGCAGCGCGGACGGCGGCGAAGAGGTACTGCACGGCGCGGTCGCGGGCCGTGTCGGCCTTCACGAGCTCGGCCGTCAGGGCGTCGGCTTGGGCCTCGCGGTTGAGTTCGGTCTCTTCGGTGATGCCGCCGTTGTAGTCGGTCATGATCTCGGCTGGGATGCCGGTCTTGGCCTGATCGGCCGATTTGAGGATGCCGTGCATCTCGGTGTGATAGGTCACGTGCATCGCGTTGTCGAGCTTCGTCTGCCCGACGGTCTTGATCTCAAGTTCTTTGTCCATACGGTTGTTGTTTTAGGTTGTTAGTTGATGGGGCCTTGCGGCCCGTTGAATTGTTGAGTTGTTCAGAGGAGCCGAAGAGCCCCCGGCGGGAAACGGTTTCTTAGGTGTTCATTGTTGGTTGTTTGTTGATTCGGCGGCAAAGGTGAAGTAGGCTTTTCGTCACGACAATGGATCGCTGCAAAGTTTTTTTCCCCTCTCTGGGCAGGGAGTGCCCCCTACATGGGGCACCCGGCCAAACTTCGCCGGGGCCCGCAGGCCCCCGGCAAACTCCGGGAAACGGCGCTGCCACCCGAGGGGCATGTAGATGAGATTCTGCACGGCAGCCGAATGGGTGAAGATGCGCACGGCCTTGTTTTGCGATTGGTGGAACCATTTGAAGTGCGTGCGGTCGTTGCCCATGCGTCGGCATTGCTGCTCCACAGCGCGGGCATATCCGCGTCCGCCATTGTTTGACTCTACGACGCACTCCAAGACAGCATGCCGGGAGAGCATCTCAGCCAGCGCCGGCTCGGTGTACTCCATCGGGCGCTGCGTGTAAAGCACGTCCACGATGTAGTTGCCCGTCTCCGTCTCGTCGTAGACGATGGCGCAGAGGTAGTCGGCGCCTGTGTCCGCCGAATCCACGTAGGCCTTGCGGGTGACGCGCTCCGCGGCCGGGCGGTATTCGTATTCTTGGAAGCCGCGGTCGTACATCAGCCCCTCGCTGGGCTTCGGGTCTTGCTGGTAGAGCGAGTCGAACACGTGGGGATTACGGGCGCGTATGGTTTGTAGCTTTTTCCAGCGAGTGACGCTCCGGCCAAAGCGCCTCCCCTCCTGTCGAGGGTCGGCCTCGGTGGGTGCGCCGATCTTGATAGCCGGATAAACCACCACCTCCCACCCGCGGGGATTCGTCACCGGATCATAGGCGCCTTGCTCTCGGAGCAACTTGCCGGCCAGATCATCCTCATGCCAGCGGGTAAAGACGATCAGCTGCCGGGAGTGATTGTGCAGACGCGTTTCGGCAACGGTGTCGTACCAGTCGGAGATATTCTCACGCACCCGTGGCGACCATGCCTCTTTGGCGTCTTTGTAGATGTCATCCATGATCAGCAGGTCGACCGGGTCGCCTGTCAACGGTCCACCCACGCCCACGGTCTTGAAGCTACCCGCCCGTCCGACGATCTCGCATTCATCGGCATTGCGCAGCCATGCGCCGGCGATCGTGGCCACGTTGGACGCATTGAGACTTGTTGCGGGGAAGATGCGGCGGTATTCCTCCGTGTCGATGATGCGCTGTATCTCACGGTTGAACTTTCGCGCCTTCGTAGCGCTGTACGACACGATGGCGATCTTCGCGTCCGGGTTCTGCCCCCAGCACGAAGGCCGGCAGCCGGCGGGTGGATCCTTCGGAGTTGTGGGTGGGGATAAAGGTCTCACCTACCAAATAGACGCCACCCTCTACCTGTATGCAGCGCCCCCACCCAAGGTCACCCCGGCGCTCTATACGTACTATATCCCGGCGCGATGGCTTTTCCGTGGGAGCGAAAGAGATGCGCGTTCGCCCCTCTCTCTTTACCGAATGGCCGAGGGAGCGAATAACCAGCGCGATGCGGTCGGTCGTTTGGCGTGAGAAAAACTCGAGTGCAACACGTTCCCCAGCGGCGTCCCATTCTCCAGCACTATCTACGACACCGGCAAGTAGCTCACGGCGCACAGCCTCGGAATTGAAGACATATTCGTCAGGAAGATGTGCTCCAGAATCTCCCCAAAGCTGCGCTCCGATGGCGTACGGATCTACAATCACAGGGCGAGCGTCGAACTGCACGCAGACATTCCCGTCCACCTGAAAGCGAGCCTCCCGCGCTCCTGTCATCATACGGGCGGCGATTGTCTCTGTTTCCAACGTTTGCTCCAAGCCGGTTTCTCGATCCAAGACCGTCCACTCATGGTGCCCGTGGCAGGCTATGCTGGCGCCGTCACTGAAGGTCACGACATACTGCGAGCGCGTCTTGGGTGACACCCATTCCACGCGTACAGGTCGCCCATCCCGGCCAAAGACGCGGTCGCCGACACGCAGGTCGCCGTGCCTCTTTATGCCATCCGGGGTATATACGGGCTGATCGTCTGCAATCTGCTTCCCATGTTGTGGGGGCACGAAGACCATCAGCCGGTCTATGTCGCCGCGGGCGAAGTCCGTCAGGCGGGCGTAATAGCGGCGATGGAACTCAGCCGGGTCGAAGTTGGGCATCGTAGCCTCGGTGAAACTCAGCAGATCCGTGCGCGCTTTCCGCGTCAGGCTCTCGGAGAGCATCACGTAATACGCTTCACGGTCGGCGCGTGTCATTGCGGCTCACCCTCCCCCAGCTTCTTTTTGCAGCGTCCGGATGCGAGCGTTCAGCTCCTCATCCGAAAGGCCGGCGAAGAGGTCACGCCCGTCCTTCCCGGTCACCTCCGTATTCATGCGATTCTTCCCATGTACCCGGCTTTTTTTCATACCCCGCTTCGTCGCCCGATTTG